>WLWD01000012.1_pt1:1212500-2124445 | contig 2124445 bp, 1959 predicted proteins | sample 6712731 | NCBI WGS metagenome assembly WLWD01 (sample SAMN12718690, study PRJNA576275) | sponge metagenome | isolation source: marine sponge | host: Mycale hentscheli | place: New Zealand: South Island, Marlborough, Capsize Point | collected 2014-11-01 | reverse complement strand
TCCTGATGATATCATGCATTCATGGCGGCGGATAGCACCTGGTCTGGATGATCTGAGACAAAGTGCACAAAGCGTGTCTTTGATGTGGGGGGCTAAAAAAATATGATGGCAACCAACTGCATTATTGGGTGTTTAGGTTTTTTCGTGATGCTCTAGTGACTGACAGCTGATAATTGGCGATTGCCTAGTCAGATTGCGCTACTCCTTGGTTTTGAGGCTTAGGTAAATACCAAATAAGTCATGATTTTTCCTGTTGGATGTGGATAGATGTCTAAAGGTGAACTTGCTGTTTTACAATACCTCCGCAATGCTACATGCGTAAACTTGTGGATGAAGTCGTTCTGCTGATGACAGTCAAGGGTTGAAGTTTTAGGAAAGACACTACGGGCGTAAGCCCGTAGTGGTTCATTAACCGAGGTATGGTTTGAAGCATGGTGAATTCTGGATTAAGTGCATGTAGACAGGGAACTGGTAATTTGACCATTTCGGTCGTATCTCCAAATTTTAACCAGGCAGAATTTCTTGCGGAGTGTTTGTCGTCTGTTCGTGATCAAACGTATAAGCCAATTGAACACCTTGTGTTCGATCCCGGCTCGACAGATGGCAGTCGCGATGTTGCTGCACGTTTTCCTAACGTGACACTCATTGCCGAGCCAGATGAGGGTCAGTCTGAAGCTGTCAATAAAGGTTTTTCCCGTGCGCGAGGTGAAATCATTGCCTGGCTGAACTCTGATGATTGTTTGGCACATCCGCGTGTTTTCGAGTGTGTTGTGCAGCGCTTTCTCCAAGATGATGAGCCGGGTATTGTGTATGGAAGAGGCATTTTTACAAATGAATCTGGCAAGAAGCTACGGGATGTGTACATCAACAAAAACCCTGCATCACTGAATTGGCGGCTTCAGCAAGAAGACGGCATTCTTCAGCCTGCACTTTTCATGAGACGAAGTGTGATTGACCGTGTTGGTCCGTTACGCAACGATCTACATTACTGCATGGATTATGAGTATTGGATTAGATGTGTGAAAGCAGAGGTGAAATTCGTGTATTTGGACGTGGATCTGGCAATAGCACGTTACCACGATAACAATAAAACATATGGAATGCGAGGGAAAAGTTATTACGAAATTTGCGACATGCTGAAAGAGCATTTTGGTTATGTGAGCCATGTTTGGTTAAAGCGATATGCTGAGTTTTTATCTGATGGGCACGATGGCGTGCTTGTCGATGCTGAAAATGCTGGCATCAAAGATCCCGATAAGTTTAACAAGATTTACCGTGGTCTTTTGCTTGCCTACAACGGATCATATGATAGTCGTCGGCTGTTGTCAGAACGAGCACCAAAGAAAAGTTTTGGTGATACCTTGCGAGAGATGAAAAGGTTGGAAGTCGAAGGGCCAGTTCCCTGTCACGAGATACCGACTGGACAAGAACAAAAGTCCAGTTGCGTTACCTATACGGTGGGAGCTCGGCGCTGGGCTTTTGATGCTAAATGGAAGACAGCACAAATTGTTAAATCACATAAGTTCTTTCGGAATCGTGTAGCGAAACGTCACCGTGATACGTGCATCATTGTCGGCAATGGTCCGACTTTAAACCAGACAGACTTTTCACTGCTGAAAAATCAGGATGTCATCGTTTCGAACAATGTTTTCTTAAGCGATGAGCTCATCAAGTACGCGACGTACTATACAGTAGTTAATTATCTCGTTGCAGAGCAGAGCAGTCAACATATTAATAGGCTGGAGGAGGTGCACAAGGTTCTGCCGTATTGGTTGGCGTATTGTTTGAATCCTGGCCCGAACGTCTATTTTGTTGATGCTGTTGGCTATGCGGAATTCAGCACGAATATGTTTGAAAATATGTCCTGGCGGCATACCGTGACATTTTTCAACCTACATCTTGCCTACGGACTTGGATATCGCAAGGTAGTAATGATTGGCTTTGATCATAACTATAAACAACCCAAAGGCGTGTTTGAGCAGGAAGTTATCCAAAACTATGCGGAAGACGACAACCATTTCCATTCGGGCTATTTTCGTGGAAAGAAATGGCAGGCTGCAGATACGAGTAATATGGAAAAGATGTATCTATTGGCAAGAACTGCCTATGAGAAGGACGAGCGGGATATTGTGAACTGCACGATAGGTGGTCACCTAGAGGTATTTAGACGTGGTGATTTAAATGTGGAGCTAGGACTGGAAAACAGCAGAATGAGCTATGCTTAAAAGCAGTATCTGAGTGATGAGTTGATACATGCAGAGTCTCGGGTTGCAATGGGTGTGGCTAGACATCCATCTTTAACCACTGGCTGGGTGTCTCTCCTTAGTCTGAAAGGCGGGTTCCGTCAAGGCCAGGGGGCCACAGGGCTACATAGACAGGCTGGATACGTAACGCAAACCTCCCACACTCTGTTCGTTCCATCCCCCTTGCATTTGAAAGAGCGTCCATAAATGACAATAGCTCGCAAAAAGGAAGAATTAACAAAATTTGGTAAAGCCAGGACTGCCTCTTTTGTGAAAAGCAATTTCAGCAACCAAGTAGGCAGCGAAAAAACACACCTCAAACTGCTTATCATTGATGCTACGAAGATTGGAGATGGCACAGCAACAGGTGAGATGAAAAAGAATTTGCTAGGGGAGTGGCCTAAAGAGAAACTTCTTCAAATTTATAGTGTGGCATACGAAAAAATCGGCATGTATAGGGGCACAAGCACTGAAGGTTATCCAGTAGAAGCTAATAAAATACACGATGATGTCAAACAATATAACCCGGATGTCATCTTATATCGACCAGTGCCAGATAACATGGCTTTGCATAATCTAGCCATGAAACTGATCTTACAGGCCAATAAACCTTTTGTGACTTGGATTATGGATGATTGGCCTGCTCGACTTAATAGAGAAGATTACAATAAATATTTAAAAATGGAGCAAGATTATCGAGTGCTTTTAGCCCGTTCGCAATTAAATCTGAGTATTAGCCAGGCAATGTCTCATGCTCTTAAGGAACGCTATGGCGTAACTTTTATGCCTTTAGCAAATGGCGTGAACTTAAAGCAGTGGCCAAGGAAAGAAATATGCACGCAAAAGTCAAAAACGTTCTTGGTTCGATATGCAGGGAGTTTAGCAGAAAATATGACATTGCAAAGTCTTGCAAGAGTTGCACGAGCTATTGAGGAAATGAGTGAGAATTATGAAATTAAATTTGAGATTCGAACAAAGAAAATATGGTGGGATAAAGCAAAGCAATATTTTCGTGGATTAAAAAGAACATTTTTTTTGGTTGATCAGCTTTCATCAGAAGATTATCGTGCGTGGATATCAGAAGCGGATATGTTGGTTATCGCTTATAACTATGACCCCATTTCTATTGAATACATTCAGTATTCATTTGCGAATAAGTTGCCTGAATGTTTGGCTAGTGGCGCAGTTATTCTTGCTCATGGTCCAACTAGAGTCGCAACAATTGATTACCTGAAATCTAATGGCTGTGCAGCAATTGTCGAAGACGATTCAGAAGCTTCTCTAATTCAGGAAATGGAAAAGGTCATAACTGATAACTCATATAGAGTTGGTTTAGTAGAAAAGGCCAGAATGATTGCTTCCAAAAATCACGATCTAATGAAATTGCAAGAAAAAATGGAGACACTCTTTGTTCAAATAAGCCAAAGCAGAGCACTTGATTCACATGTTGGCTTTTTAACTATGGATCGTGAAGTACATGCGCATCTTGATGAAACAAAGATTATTGCACGTTTACTATCAGCGCTACCAGTTTCCTCCATTATGATTGACGTGGGGGCACATCATGGGACAGCACTTGCACCGTTTAGTGAAATGGGTTGGAAGGTTTTTGCCTTTGAGCCAGATCCAGGAAACAGGAAACGTCTTGTGGAGAGATACGGAAATGTACAAAACATTAGCATTGATCCTCGTGCGGTAGGAGAGCGTACTGAAACAGGTGTCCCGTTCTATGTTTCCGATGAAAGTACAGGTATTTCCAGTATGTTGGCTTTTAGGGAGAACCATAAGCCGGGAGACGCTGTCGATGTAACAACAATTGCAGGTATTCTCGCCGACAATGACATCGAACACGTAAATTTTCTGAAGATTGATGTAGAAGGCTATGACTTTTCGGTTTTAAAATCTGTTCCTTGGGGAGAAATTAAACCAGATGTTATTGAGTGTGAGTTTGAAGATGAAAAAACCAAGCATTTAGGGCATAGTTGGAAAGACATCTGCGAATATTTGGTAGAGAAAGGATATGCCGTCTATGTCAGCGAATGGCACCCAATCATTCGGTACGGTATACGCCATGACTGGCATCAACTTATTCGTTACCCATGTGAACTGGCCGACTCCAACGCCTGGGGTAATTTGCTGGCATTTAAGAATGATCCTGGATGTGCAGCGATGCAAGAAGCATTGGATAAAGTACTCACGGTAAAGCATTCAGCATGTCAATCATTGGGTACTAGTGAACGGATTATGAAACAGCCATTCTTACCCTGTTTTTCCTCGTATGCTCATTTTGTCGAATGGGTTCGGAGTAAAAGTCTGACACTATTCCGTATCGGTCAGTTTGCCATGTGGGTATTGTACTTTCTTAAGCGACATCCTACAGCTTCTGCTCTTGGGCTAATGACATTGAGTATGCTTGTTCTTATGCCGATTTTGATTCCAGCATTTGCGTTCTACGAAAGCTATTTTTGGGCAGTCGCTGTTCTATGTATGTTCGCTGCAATATCTGGGATGGGCATCTCATTTGTTAATAAGAAGATAATGGAATTTGTCGAGCGAGAACACCATCACAGACAAGCACTAAAATTCGAGATCATATGCGAACACGAGAAAAAACATGACCAGTTGGTGTCAAGGGTGAAGGCCCAGAGGCAGCAACTCGAGCAGCTGGTGTTGGGCAAGGGAGGACAAAAACGGCAACCCGAGCAGCAACCCGAACAGCTGGCACAATATATGGAACTTGTTAACAGTATTCCAACCCGTTCCCCAATATTCCTTCCAACAGAAAAAGTGCCATTGCCTGAGCGCATTCGAAGTTTGAAGCGCGTTAGTCAAATTTATAATGATCAGCTGGACGCTCTGTATCGTCCACAGATACGTGCATTGAGAGAGAAATACAAAGGTACAGACCGCTGTTTTATTATTGGTAATGGACCGAGCCTTAACAGCACTGATTTATCAGTGCTGAAAAATGAAGTGACATTTGCGGTTAACGGATTTTTCATGAAGGTGCCTGAACTTGATTGGCTGCCAACATTTTATGTTGTAGAGGATCATTTGGTTGCTGAGGATAGACAGGAACGGATTAATAATTTTTCGGGACCAACAAAACTCTTTCCAGTTTACCTGGGTTACTGCTTAGACGGCGGATGCGACACCATTTTTTTTAATCACCGTCCTAGAGTCAGTTATCCGCATGGTTTTGATTTTTCAACTGACGCTTCAGAAATAACATATGCAGGTTGTACTGTAACTTATACATGTATGCAGCTAGCGTATTATTTTGGGTTTAAAGCAATTTATTTAATCGGTGTAGATGCAAGTTATGATATTCCGAATGATGTAAACAGAAGTAATGCCTATGATGTCAGCGTATTGGATATGCAATCTGATGATCCAAATCATTTTCATCCAGATTATTTCGGGAAAGGGTTTCGATGGCATAACCCACAAGTCGATAAGATGCTTGAAGCCTACCTTGAAGCTAAACGGGTATTAGAAAAAACAGAGCAGAATATTTTTAATGCTACGATTGGAGGGAAACTAGAAGTGTTTAAGCGTGTTAAATTTAGTAGTATCTTCCCAAAAGCCCTTTCTCCAAAAGAAGTAGAACGCCTCAATATTGACAATAATGGTGGCAGCAAAAATAGCGTTTAAGATTGATCCTAAGCATGCGGTGATCCAAAAAGCATTGGATAAAGTACTCACGGTAAAGCATTCAGTATGTCAATCATTGGGTAATAGTGAACGGACTATGAGACAGCCATTCTTACCCTGTTTTTCCTCGCATGTTCATTTTGATCCAGCATTTGCGTTTTACGGAAGTTATTTTTGGACGGTGGCTATTCTATGCATGCTCTCTACAATATCTGAGAGGAGTGTCTCATTTAGGTAACAAGAGAGTGACCGAATTCGTCGAATGCGACTATACATCACAGTCAAGGAATAAGATCAAGACCATGCCTGAACAAGAGAAAAAGCAGAAGCAGCTGGTGTTGAAAGTGGAGGCACAAAAGCAGCAACTCGAGCGGCTAGTATCAAAGATAGAGACACAAGGGCAGCAACTCGAGCGGCTAGTATCAAAGATAGAGACACAAGGGCAGTACTATAGGCATTCCCATGAATTATTTGATCAAAAACTCGATAAGCTTGCTAGGTTAGCTTCTGTATCCAATTTTAGCAATTATCAGTTGTTCAACCGCAGGTTGACCAAGGCGCACTGCGATATTCTGGAGCAAGAATGGTCGAGAAAACTCGGCATTAAAGTTACTCCGAGGTCGTTGGCCTACCTTGCACATCGTATTTGTACACTGGAAAGTGCAGGTAAGGGGAGACTGGCCGCTACCATAGAAGATGCTGTTTTAAGAGTTCTTGTGGCTTCTGCAGTTAAAAACAAAAAATTGCGTGTATTGGAAATCGGTACCTTATTTGGAGTTGGACTAGCAGCAATTTATGATCATACAAGTTCTCGTTTCAGTTCAGTACACCTTACTGCAATTGATCCATTTGATGGATATTACAGAGAAGGTATCCGTGATATTCTAACGGATGAAGCAGTTAACGAACCGATATTCCGATCAAACCTAGCAATGGCAGGTGTTCCGGAACAGGACTATACGCTGATCAAATCGATGAGTACGGAGAATTCCTCAATCGAATCTGCGACAAAATCACTTCATGATGTGCTTATTATCGATGGTGATCATAGCTATTCTGCTGTCAAGTCGGATTTTGTCAATTATCTCCCTGCCGTAAGAGAGGAGGGGTATATAATTTTTGATGATTACGATGTGCCGGAATGGCCAGATGTCAAAGAGTTTGTGGATACTATTGTGCGTGATAGTTCAGATGTTACATTGGTAGGGGTAAGCTGGCGTACCGCAGTATTTCAAGTTGTACAGAAATCTGAGGAAACTACAAATTCCTCAACTAATTAGATGACATGATTTCTTTGTGGAATCTGTATTGCTCAATGTTTGATGTCTATTTGTGTAGCTCTCCAATATAACTTCCATCTCATGAATAACTAATCGGTCGTAGGAAGCCGCGAAAAGAAACTCAAGGACAGAACGTTGCAATGGGTTAGAGCAAGACAGAGTGGTTTGAATCATTTCATGGTAGTCGAATGTCAATGGACCAAAAAACTGCGGTTCTGATTACCGGGTGTAACGGTGGAATTGGAAAAATACTGTGCCAGGAATTCAATGCTGCTGGTTATCTAATAATCGGGACAGATTTGCATGCGACGGAGGAAGTCAATTGCCACCTCTACCTTGGTTGTAATCTGCTTGAGCTTACTTCTAATAGTGAAACCCAAAAGTGGTTCAAAAGCGCTGTAGAAGATTTCGTCAATGAACAGGAGACTGGGTTGCAGGCAGTTATCAATAATGCTGCCTATCAAGTTGTTAAACCGCTTTATGATTTATCTGTTTCTGAGTTTCATTCTACTCAGCAGATTAATGTCATTGCGCCTTTTGTGTTGGCTCATCTTTTCGAATCTTCACTTCGTAAACATACAGGTAGTATCGTCAATGTCGGTAGTATTCATTCTAGGTTAACGAAGCCTGGATTTTGTGCTTACTCTACCTCCAAAGCCGCACTCTCTGGACTCACCAGGGCATTGGCACTGGAATTTTCTAGAGATGTGACCATTAACACCATTTTACCAGCCGCGACTAAAACAGATATGTTGCTTGCAGGATTTAGCGAACATCCAGAAAAACTTTTGGAGTTGGAGTCTTATCACCCGATTGGCCGAATTGCCGAGCCAGTTGAAATTGCTCGTTTAGCCCTGTTCCTCTGTTCGGAAAATGCACGCTTCATAACTGGTGCTGAGATACCTGTTGATGGTGGGATCGGAGTGCGTTTGCATGACCCAGTTTAAAGGAATAGTCCGGCCTGGAGGAAAGCTCGATCAATTCAACCCCTACCGAATAGGCTTACACCTTTTATTAGATAGGCTAAGATGGGACTGTTCTCCTCGTTCTTGGATACATCGAAAGAAAGTTGCTGCACTGCGTAACGTTCATGCTGGGGAAAAAGCTATCATTCTCTGTAATGGCCCAAGTCTCCGGGATGTCGATTTCTCTACTATAAGAGGTGTCTTTACCTTCGGGTTGAACAAAATCAATCTTCTTTTTAAGCAGACTGATTTTCGCCCCTCCGCGATAGTATCGGTTAACCCTTTTGTTATTGAACAAAATGCAAACTTCTTCTCATCAACGGATATCTTACTATTTCTGGATCGCGTGGCAATTAATCATGGTATTTCTTCTACAGAGCATATTTATTTTTTACATTCCTGTGGGTTTCCATATTTTGCACGGGACTGTTCTGTAAGCGTATTTCAAGGGTTTACAGTCACTTATGTTGCCCTTCAAATCGCGTATCATATGGGTTTTAGCAACGTTGCGCTTGTGGGTTGTGATCATGATTACAAAATGACTGGCAATCCAAACGTCATCGGTTATAACGAGTCCAGGGACCCTGCTCATTTCTGCGAGGATTATTTCTCTCCTAACCAGCCTTGGCAGTTCCCAGATTTGAAAGCGAGTGAGTATTACTATGACCTGGCTCGACGCTGTTACGAGGATGATGGGAGAGTGATTGTCAATGCCAGTATGAAGACGCAACTTAGCGTTTTTCCTCTAATGCGTTTGGAAGATTTCATTCGCGATGCCTAGGTTTTGTAAGCTTCCCCCAACCACGGACAGGCGCAATGTAGAGCTTTCTGGCAGAATGACCCAGGAGGTTCTTATGAAAACGAGTCGATTCAGCGAAACGCAAATTGTCGCCATCTTGAAACAAGCCGATGCCGGGGTCAAAGTCAAAGACCTGTGTCGGGAGCATGGCATTAGCGATGCTACCGACTACAATTGGAAAGCAAAGTATGGCGGGCTTGAGGCCTCGGATCTCAAGCGTCTGAAGGAGACCGAGAGCGAACTGGCCAAACTCAAACGCATGTATGCGGATCTGGCCTTAGAGAATCGGGCTCTCAAGGATCTCATCGAAAAAAAGCTCTAACGCCGACGGAGAAACGAATGGCGGTGCAGACGATGCAGGAAGCTCATGGCGTGTCCATCGTTCGAGGCTGTGCCGCAGTGCATCTGGCTCGGTCGGCGTACTATCAGGTGCCACGTGATTGGCACACCCGGGATCGGGATGTGATTGATGCTCTGAATCAGTTGGTCAAGGCCCACCCCCGCTGGGGTGTCTGGAAGTATATTGATCGGTTACGAACGTTAGGGTATCGCTGGAATCACAAACGGATTTACCGCGTCTATCGGCACTTGAGGCTCAATCAGCCTCGCCGTACGAAACGCCGACTCCCCACACGACCCTCCCTGCCCGTGTTTGTGCCAGAGGGGCCGAACGAGGTGTGGTCCGCTGATTTCATGAGCGATGCCCTCTATCACGGCTCGCGGTTTCGCACCTTGAATATTATTGATGACTTTAATCGAGAAGCCTTAGCGATTGAAGTGGATACGTCCCTGCGGGCCGAGCGGGTTATTCGTGTCCTCGAACGCTTGAAGACAGAACGTGACCTGCCCCATATGATTCGGGTGGATAATGGCCCAGAATTTCTCGCTCAGGTTCTTCAAGATTGGGGAAAGACCAATCGCGTGCTGATCTATTACATCCAGCCCGGGCGCCCGACCCAGAATGCGTTCATTGAACGATTTAATCGCACCTATCGGAATGAAGTCCTCAATCTCTATGTGTTTCGGAGTTTGGAGGAGGTCCAAGAGCTCACAGCAAAATGGATGACCGTCTATAACGAACACCGCCCTCACAAGGCGTTACAAGGCATGACCCCGTGTACGTATCACAAACCCAAAAGGCCGGAAAACTCTATGTTGAACCTGTCCGCTTGACGGGGAAGCTTACAATTGCTGGTCCTTTGTTTCCTGCCAAAGCACGGCTACTCAAGCCATAAGCGCCCATAGTCTTGTTAGGCCAGATTATTAGGCTGAGGCTTGATAGTCACACGATTCATTGTGACAGTGAACCGTTTTACCTGCCTGTTTGCTATACTTTTCTACAACAAATGGGGCCTGACATTGAGGACATGGCTTGTTGATTGGACGATTCCATAACGAAAAGGTGCATGTGGGATATTGGCTGCAGGAATAAAACGATCGTCCTTTTTTGGTGCGTTTTTCCACGAGATCCCCTGCGCATCCTTCCTGTGGACATGACACGCCAATGGCTAAGGGCTTGGTCGTTTTGCAATTTGGATAATCAGAACAAGCTAAAAACCCGCCAAATCGTCCATGTTTCACTACCATCGGGTTTCCGCATTTTTCACATTTTTCCTCAGTCTGCTCTTCGACTTTTTCAAGAATGTGAATGGCCCCAGTTTCGTCTTTGGTGAACGGTTTAGTGTTTTTGCACTCGGGATATCCTGAACATGCCAGAAAATGCCCATGTCGTCCCCATTTAATGACTAGGGCTTGCCCACATTTTTCACAGGCCAGGTCAGTTGGTTCTTCCTTGCCCTTGAGAGCCTCCATCGCGGTTTCAGCTTCTCCAAGGTCTTTTATGAACGGAGCGTAGAATTCTTGCACTGTCGTCACCCAGTCTTTTCCTCCTTCTTCGATGGAATCCAGCTGTGATTCCATTTGTGCCGTGAAGGCAACATTAAAGACTTGGGGAAAATGTTTGACAAGACGGTCGTTCACGATTTGACCGAGCTCGGTGGGTTTCAATCGGTTCTCTTCTTTTTCAATATATCCTCGGTCTTGAATGGTTGAAATGATAGTGGCGTAGGTAGATGGCCGTCCAATACCTTTTTCTTCCATCTCTCGTATTAATAACGCTTCGTTGTACCGAGGTGGTGGTTGGGTAAAATGCTGTTTGGATTGAATGGCGGTTTCTGTTGTACCGGTAATCGGCTGAAGGCTTGCGCCAATCTGCAAGATTGGTAAGTGACGATCACCGTCACTTTCTGCTAATTGCTGATTCTTGTCAGGCAATTGAGGCGATTCAGGAAGATCTTGGCCTTCAACATAGATGCGGCGGTACCCATCAAATTTCTCAACCGTTCCTGTGGCACGGAATAGGTAGTCATTGGCACTAATATCCACTTTCGTTGCTTCATCTAAGCCTTTGGTCATTTGGGATGCTAGAAACCGGTTCCAAACAAGTTTATATAAACGATACAAGTCATTTTCTAGAAAAGGACGCACGGATTCTGGATCACGAGTACTCGAAGTGGGCCGAATCGCTTCGTGGGCTTCTTGTGCAGCTTTTGGGGTTTTATAGACATTGGGTTTGGCCGGTATATAGCCTTCACCAAATCGACTGCGAATAATTTCGGCTGCTTCCTGTTGCGCCTCCACTGAGATCCGAGTCGAATCTGTTCGCATATAGGTGATTAACCCGACAGGGCCTTCCTGCCCGATTTCGATCCCTTCATAGAGTTTCTGCGCAAGCATCATGGTCTTCTTGGCGGAAAATCGCAGCTTACGAGCTGCATCTTGCTGCAAACGGCTGGTGATAAAGGGTGGGGGAGGATTTCGTCGTTTTTCTTGTGTCTCAATATTGGAAACCCTGAACGTGGCATGTTCTAAGGTCTGAAGGATGTGATTGGCTTCATCCTCGGTATGAATCTCAAGTGGTTGGCCTCTGAATTCTTGAAGTCTGGCTTCAAATGGTGAAGGGGTTTCTCCTTGGAGAGTCGCGGTCACGGTCCAGTATTCGACAGTTTGAAATGCTTCTCGTTCAGACTCTCGCTCACAAATGACTCGAACGGCGACTGATTGCACACGTCCCGCACTCAAGCCGCGCCGCACTTTTTTCCAGAGCAATGGGCTTAATAGATACCCGACAAGTCGATCTAATACCCGTCTGGCTTGTTGGGCGTTGACCCTGCGCATATCAATAGTGCTAGGAGCTTCTAATGCTCGTTTAATTCCAGATTCCGTAATTTCGTTGAACAAAACTCGGTAGACTTGCGATTGGTTCCCATTCAGCTCTTCAGCAATATGCCAAGCAATCGCTTCCCCTTCACGGTCAGGGTCAGGAGCAAGGAAAATTTTGTCGGCCTTTTTTGCTTGGGCCTTAATTTCTGTGAGCACTTTGCTCTTGCCTCGAATGACCACATACTGCGGTTGGAAGCCCTGCTCGACATCAATGCCGAGTTTGCTTTTTGGCAAATCCTTGACGTGGCCCACAGAAGCTAACACCTGATAGCCGCGACCAAGATACTTCGTGATCGTGCGCGCTTTGGCGGGTGACTCGACAATGATTAATGATTTCTGTTTAGGAATGGAATATCCTTTCTCGACGGCCTATGGTGTTATGTGGGCAGCCGAATGTATTGGGATCCAGGTATTTGTTGGACCAACCCCTTCAATTCTAGGGATAGGAGGATACCGATTACTTCGGCAGGATACAACTGGGTTTGCGTAATAACCTCATCAATAGAGAGTGGAACGGAGGAGAGGAGTTAGGCGTGATTGGAGGCGGGATGGCAATGTTCTGCAAGGGGCACTGTGCGTCAAAAACAAATTAACCTGCAAAGAATTTTCAGGAACAACTGGATACCCCAAAACATTGGAAATTTTACTCGCCGTCGAACTAAGTGGCGAAGAAGCCATCGTCGAAGACAGGAGTACGATTCGTCGTTATCTCCGCCGAATCCCTTTTGACCCGATGACACAATCCCAAGAATGGGGACTTCGATGTTATCAAGATGAAGCTGATGAAGATAACTGGTATGGAGAAGACGTCTACGACGTTTTTACCACAAGTTCTGGCGTGGCGATTGATGAAACCAAATACCGTAATTGGTGATGCAAACATCTTTTGACAAACACGCGTGTGGCTATACACTTCTAGAATTGTTGATTGTGGTCGCCCTAATAGGCATTCTGGCCACTTTGGCGATTCCCTCATTCCAGGCTTCAGCCATCAAAGCACGGGAGGTTGCATTAAGGCATAATTTATTTACCATGAGGACACTTCTTGACCAACATTATGCTGATACCCGATCGTATCCTCAGTCGCTTGAAGGGCTTGTCGAAACCGGCTATCTTCGTCAAATTCCAGTTGATCCATTTACAAAATCGGCTGACACATGGCAATTAATTTTTGAGAATGATCTCGAGGCAGATGTTCAGAGTGGCATTTTCGATATCCACAGTGGTAGTGATCTCGTTGCGAGCAATGGAACCCCTTATAATCAATGGTAAACAGTTATGAAATCTAACATGTCTTTCTTTGTGTTGACGCACGTACTTGTTAGTAGTCTCATGGCGCTAGCTGGTTGTGCCACATCTCAGCCTGTATCCCCTCCTCCCACGAGCCCACTCCCTTCTTCCCATACGCAGAGCCTTCTGGAAGAAACCAAGGTTGAGGCGGAAGAATTGCGGAGCGCATTGGCAACCGAACGAATCACATTGGCCAAGCAACAAGCAGAGGTTCGTACTGTGCAAGAAGCCTTGTCTGATATGCGTAAACGAGAGGTCGCGATGGTCAAAGAACTTGGGCAGGTTAAAACAGAGATTGCCACACTCGAAGCCGAACGGAATCAGGTGCACAAGGAGAATGCCCAACTTCGTGGGAAAACGACCGCCATGCCCCAACTTCTTCAGCTAATGACGGAAATTCGATCGGTTCAGACTTCCCTCAATAGTCTTGTCTCCGACGTTCATCTTCTGAAAACAGATATCGCGACATTGCATACAGAACTTCGTAACAGTCGGAAGCCAATTCAGGTTACAAGACCGCATACGCAGTCGTTGGGAAACACTTCAATGCGTGGAGGTCATCTCCTCACCGTCCAATCAGGAGATTCTCTGTGGAAGATTTCGCGTACTTATGGTGTGTCGGTCAAACAGCTTCAGGAACTCAATAATCTGAAAAGCGATCAGATTTTTCCCGGTCAGCAGTTGCGCCTTCGTATGAAGGTTGCTCGGCAACATGATCCCGATATTCCTTCTGAAGTGAAGATCCCTGTACCGCTTAAACCAGTTGAGAATCCCTAGTGCCACAGTTTCACTATCGAGCTGCACGGGCAGATGGAACCATCATTGAAGACCAGCTTGAGGCAGAGAATGACTATGTGGTGCGTACACAATTAGAAACCCGAGGTCTCGTTGTTCTTCATGTAGCGGGAAAAAAACGGTGGGGGGGATCGACAACCCGTCCCAAGGCCAGAGGGCATTTATCGCATAGAGAGTTTTTGGTCTTTAATCAACAGTTTTTAGCCTTGGTGAAGGCAGGACTTCCCATTCTTAAAGCCTTTGATATTCTTACTGATCGGGCGACACATGGGAATTTCCAAGTGGCGCTCCAAGATGTGAGAGAAGAAATCCGTGGCGGCAGTGCGATCTCCCAGGCTATGGCGACACAGCCGAAACATTTTCCCGATCTCTACCGAGCCACCATTCAATCTGGCGAACAGACTGGGAACTTAGCAGAAGTCCTTCAGCGATACATTGCCTATCTCAAACTCATCATCGGGGTTCGAGAAAAAACAGTCAAAGCGTTGGCTTACCCAGGGTTTTTAATTATCGTTGGTATAGGAGTCGTTGGGTTTCTTTTGACCTATGTTATTCCCACGTTTTCAGAAGTCTATGCACAAAGTCATGCTGCGCTTCCCTTTCTGACACAGATGCTCTTAGATCTGATCAATTCTATACAGATTTGGCTCCCCTGGATTTTTGGATTGACGGTGATGCTCGCCGTGGCACTCTATTCGTGGGTTCAGACCTCTGCTGGTCGAACACAGTATCATTGGATCCTTTTGCGTGTTCCCCTACTTGGAGATATTATCTTAAAAAGTCAAATTATTCGTTTGGCTCGAACATTGGGAACCATCATCGCCGGTGGGATTCCTCTTCTTTCTGCACTAACGATTACGGCAAATGCCATGACCAATAAGATTATCTCTCGGGCGCTCATTGCGGCCACGGATCATGTTCGGGATGGCACGAGTCTTGCTGCTTCTTTAAACACGGAACGATTTTTGCCGCGCATGACGATTGAAATGATTGAAGTGGGAGAAACAACCGGGTCACTCGAAACGATGCTTCATGAAATCGCTGAATTTCATGAGGGCGAATTAAATTTGCAGTTGGATCAATTGACGACATGGATTGAACCCATTTTGCTCTTGATTATGGGAGTGATCATTGGTGGTATTGTCATTATTATGTATTTGCCCATTTTCCAATTAGCGGGTACCGTCTAAATATTCTAAATTCTTCATTCATTATGGCCACGCCGGTTAAACATTGCTCATTAGAAGATGTCCTTCTCAGACGAGGACTTCTCTCACAGGAACAATTGACTGATTGTGTTCAGCAGGCTCGTCATCTTCAACAGCCTCTTCGCCAATACGTAGCAGCGCACAGCCTTCTCTCAGAAGAAGCAATAGCCAAAGCTTTAGCAGAACAATATGCGTTGCCGTTTGATCCTTTGATGGAGTTTCGAGTCAATCCAGCCTTTTTTGAGACGATTCCCGTTGAGTGGATGCATCGCCAACCCTTTGTTCCTCTCTCTGATCACGAAGGTACGTTGACCATTGCCGTTGCTGACCCACGAGATCTTTGGGCCCTTGATGAACTTGAACTCTTGCTCAGTCGAGATGTGCATTTGGTTGTTTCCACGGCCACGGCAATCCTAGAAGGACTTGCCGCAAGTGAAGGTAATAAACAAGTGCTCACCAGGATTCAGGAAGAGCTTCACCCTATTCTTATCAAAGAAGATGAACGGGGTGAAGAAGTACTTTCCTTGGAAAGTATTTCAAAAGACCAAAGCCCCGTTGTCAAGCTCGTTGATACTATCATTCTGAGCGCATTGCAAAAGCAAGTGAGTGATATTCATATCGAAGCAACCGAACGAGCAGTTGACGTCAAATTTCGAATTGATGGCGTCTTGTATTCAGGCATGGAACCATTACCGCATTCTATCCATGCTTCCTTAATTTCCTGATTAAAAGTGATGTCTGAATTGGATATTGCTGAACGACGAATCCCGCAAGATGGACGATTCAAACTCCATGTTGAAAAGCGCACAGTTGATTTTCGTGTGTCGATCTTGCCCAGTGTATTTGGAGAGTCAATTGTTATTCGAATTTTGGATAAACAATCTGTCGCGCATGATATGGAAGGGCTTCGACTGACGATCTTAGGATTTAATCCAGACGATCTCCACAGATTTCGTCGTGCCATTACGAGACCATATGGAATGATTTTGGTCACGGGGCCAACTGGGAGTGGAAAAACCACCACGCTGTACGCCGCCCTGAACGAAGTTCACCGACCTGAGGATAAGATCATTACGATTGAAGATCCTGTTGAATACCAATTAAAAGGCATTGTGCAAATTCCGGTGAATAAAAAAAAAGGATTGACCTTTGCTCGAGGTCTTCGATCAATTCTCCGTCACGACCCTGACAAAATTATGGTGGGAGAAATTCGTGATATGGAAACAGCGCAGATTGCGATTCAATCTGCACTCACGGGGCATTTGGTTTTTACGACCGTGCATGCCAATAATGCGTTTGATGTCATTAGCCGATTCATCAATATGGGCATTGAGCCCCATAATTTCCTCGCGTCGTTGAGCTGTGTGCTTGCTCAACGTTTAGTAAGGGCACTTTGCCCTCATTGCAAAGTTCCTGTCTCTGTCAGTCCTGAGCTCTGTCGGGAGTCTGGTCTCGATTATCACAAATCTCAACAGACGACCTTTTACGAAGAGAAAGGATGTCATGAATGCCATGGCTTAGGATTTCGAGGAAGACGCGCCATTTCGGAATTTCTTGATTTAACTGACTCTATCAAGGAAATGATCATGGCGGGAAAACCCATGTCGGACATCCGGTCTGCTGCCTTGACTCAAGGGATGAAAAGTCTTCGCCAAACCGCTATCCAAAAGGTCTTGGAGGGTGAAACCACTCTCCATGAAATTAATCGAGTCACGCCAGTTGAGGTCGGCGAATGACTCTTTTTCCTATGACCAAACCTCGCCTTGGATTGTCGATTACTGGAAAAATGATGGGCATGGCGGAGATTCACCGAGTGTGGAAGCATCCAATATTCCAGCGATACCATGAATTACCGATATCGTCAGACTCTGTCCGTCCTTCGCCTATTGCGGCCAATCTGACAAACCTCGAGGAACTTCGGAACATTCTTCGAGCTTTACGGCAACATACGTCACGGCCTCGAACCATTGCCCTTTGTTTGCCAGATCTTTGTGCACGCTCAACCGTCTTTCGATTTGCGAGTTTGCCCTCCTCCCCATCTGAACGTGAGGCCATTATTGCCGGACGTTTTCAGCAAGATTGCAAGCTTTCTCCATCGAATGTTCGGATTGCCTATCGTCTCTATCACACACAGGAAAAGACCGTACACGACACAGAACAGACCATGCCGGTACTTTACGTGCTGGCCGTTGCCATTCAACGAGATATTATTGAATCGTATGAAGCACTCTGTCTTGAAGCTGGGCTGGTGCCAGCATCTATTTCATTGGCGGGACTTGCCGTGTTCGATTTGTGTCGTGCTGCAATGGACCATGCCACACAAGCAGTAAGTGCTAACGTTCCCCTCAATAAACATGAAGCGTTTTTTCTCTTTTTGGCTGATTGGGGGTTTTTATTATTGATGCTTCGGGATGGCCACCCTACCTTTCTCCGTGTCAAATCACTGCCGATGTGGCTTCAGCCTGATAGCCTTTCTTCCGAAACGGCGCATGTCCCTTTGGAGAAGACGGACGAGGCTCTTACGGTTGCTTTGTCTACACACACAATGAATCTTGTCGCCAATGAATTAATTGCAACAATTCAATATTACGTTGAAACAGTGGAACCTCGCGTTGCTTCTGATGAACACCCGACCAAGGCATCCCCTCTCTTCCTTGTAGGAAGTCCTCTCCCCGAACAGACTCTTCCACAAATTGGACAGACCATTGAACGGCTTTTGGCTGATAATCGCGACGCAGTTCCGTTGCTGTACCCGATTCCCCTTCACTCGGGAACAGAAGGACTCTCAGGAACAGCATTTTCATGGTTGCGGACCTGTTCGGGAACGGCCTTGTCTCCTTTCGCCGCTACGGTGGTGAGCTAATGCTTCCCCATCTGACAATTTCTTTAACACCACCCGGTATGCAAAGTGTTCGATGGATACAACGGGGATTTGTAGTGCTCCCCTGAAATCAAGCCACCTGTGATCGTTGTTCATTGCGATACTGCCGAGGACTCCGATACTGCAGAGCTTGATGTGGGCGCCCCTCGTTGTACCATCGTATCCATCTATTGATAGCCTTCTGGCCTTCCTCAAAACTCTCAAACTGCTGTTGCCACACACACTCCTCTTTGAGACTGCGAAAGAAGCGTTCAATCAGCCCATTCTGTTCCGGTGTATACGGCGTAATAAATTCTTGCGACAACTGATAATCCCGACACGCTTGGCGGAACCGGCGACTCTGAAAGATTAACCCATTATCACTCCGCAGGACCGGGGTAACTCCCTTGGGTCGCAGTGTGCCAAAGCGGGCCAGGCAGGCGGTCTCAAGAGCCCGTTCCGCTTCCCTTGCCCGGCCACGCAAGGCGAACTCGTACCCGACAATCTCCCGATCATGACAATCGATCACCGCGGCCAGGTGGCCCCAGCCATCGCGTCCACAGGGAACATGGGTCACATCCATCGCCCATCGGTGATTACTCTGGGGCGCCCGACTGCGCAGCCGTTGCGCACGGGGACGTGCGGTGCGACGACGTTGATGGACCAACCATTGTTTGACTCGGAGTATCCGATACACAGCCTTGCGATTGACACTATACCCCTGGCCAAACCGCAACAGTGCCCATAATCGCCGATACCCATACGTCGGGTGCTGTTCGATTAACGTGTGCAGCTGTGCGGCCAAGGTCTCTGACACTTCAATGGCTCGTCTTGGGTGTGGGGACGGTCGTCGCACACTGGCTCGTGCCACTCGTAACACCAGACAGACCCGTCGTTCCGAGACATCCGGATGCGCCTCATTCACGCGTCGGACGTCCTCTGGGCCAAAGGGTACGGTTTCAAGGCCTCCCGTAACAGGTCATTGTCCAGGACAAGATCCCCGACCTTCTGTTTCAGTTTCTTGATCTGCTCGTCCTTGACTGCCTCCTCATCCTTCGGGCGTGTCCGCAAGGCATTCTCGGCCCCCACATTAAATCGCTGCTGCCAGTCCTCGACTTCGGCCACCGTCAGTCCATGCGCGCGAGCCGCCTCCACCACGGAAGTCTCTCCCTTGACTATGGTAAGGACCAACGCCGTCCGGCGTTTGGCGCTCCACCGTTGAATCGGATCTCCCTCTTCATTTGTCATCGTCCACCTCCTTCCTAACACCCTCAATTATGTCGTATTGGTGGACTCACTTTCATGGGGGGCAGGATAAGACCATTATCGCTATCGCTGCGCTGAAAATGGTTCTTTTCATATGAAGATACAGAACAATCATGATCTTAAGACCGTAAAAGATTCCTCTTCATATCCATGGGATACTATCCATCAGAGAATGTGCCTGAGAGAACAAGCGATCTAAGCCATATATTTTTTTTGACTAGAGGTCAAAGCTGTTCTTGAAAGAAATGCTTCATCAGCCTCATCCATTATATTACCTCGCGGGCTTGCTGTATGAAAACGCTTCAGGGTCTTCAATATTGATGGGTAAAGATGGGGAAGGTCTATTTAGCTAACAAAAAATTGGAATCTTTTACTTGTGGACCCCAGGCAAAGCCCCAATCCCATTCAGGAAAACAGGAGGCGGCTTAAGGTGCCCTGGAATTAACAGCCACCTAAAAATGGGGACAGGATGAGCTGACATCAACGAGAACTCAAATGCAAGTTGGGTTTGCTCCAAAAAATAGCAGAGGCGGCGCATGCTACTTAACAGGGCCACCTCATAGTGTATCTAAATAGATACTTTCTATTTGAAAAAAAATGTTCTTCCTGAATCGTGCTCAATATAGATTAAGAAACAAGAGATATGTTTGGGTTTTACTTTTCTCTAACGATATTGTAGTCTCCAGCATGGCCTACGGGCTGTCATGCTAAAGAACCCCATTGTCTGATCGTATGAAGAGTTTAGGTCTTGCGAGCTCTTGTATGCTTCTGAGAAACACTGAGGTGACTTCTAGCATAGCCTCATGAGATAATCTGCCCCAATCTGATACACCCGTTGAGCATTACCCGAATAACACGGCCTTCAGGAAAGCATTCGTCTTGCCTCCTCATTAAAGGAGGTCACATAATAATCATATCCCCTATGTCTCAACAAATATCGTCATTATCTTTCCATATAAGTGAGTACAGGCTGTGGGCTTGATCAGTCATGTCTTGAACTGGTTTTCAAGTGACATGGCTGTTGATTTAGGTACAGCGAGTACCTTGATCTATATCCAGGGTCAAGGGATTGTACTGAATGAACCGTCAGTCGTTGCCATTGAAAAACAAACCAATCGGATCCTTGCTGTTGGAAGTGAAGCCAAGAAGATGGTTGGGCGCACCCCTGGCACAATTGCCGCTATTCGGCCCATGAAAGAAGGGGTGATTGCTGATTTTGATATTGCCGAACGAATGTTGGCTCATTTTATTGCTAAGGTCCATAATCGCAGTCTGCTTATCCGGCCACGTATTATTATTGGCGTGCCCTCCCGTATTACTCAGGTCGAACAACGGGCCGTGAAGGAGTCGGCTGAACTTGCTGGCTCTCGAGAAGTGTACTTAATTGAAGAACCAGTTGCCGCTGCCATTGGAGCGGGGCTCCCCATCACGGAACCCGTAGGCAGCATGGTCGTGGATATTGGCGGTGGTACGACGGATATTGCGGTAATATCTCTTGGCGGTGTGGTCTATAGCGAGTCCGTAAAAACAGCCGGGGATCAGATTGATCAAGCCATCAGCAGCTATATGAAACGGGAATACAGCCTCTTGATTGGCGATCATATGGCGGAACGCGTGAAATGCGAGATTGGCTCGGCCTCCCCCTTACCTGAATCATGCCATATGATTGTGAAAGGTCGCGATCTCGTTTCAGGCATTCCCCGCTCGATTGTGCTGGAAGATACAGAAATCCGTGAAACCTTGGAGGATTGTATTCATGCCATCGTGACAGCCATCAAACGTGCATTAGAAAATACCCCGCCTGAACTGGCTAGTGATATTATTGACCATGGCATTGTCTTGACCGGTGGGGGCTCTCTCTTAAGAGGACTCGATGCCCGGTTGCGCGACGAGACCACACTTCCTATCGTGACTGTTGATGATCCACTGACGTCAGTCGTGATGGGTGTAGGCAAAACCCTTGAGGAGCTGACTCTTCTCAAAAATGTTGTCTCGATGTCTACGGTGACTTCATAAACGGAATCTTGTAATCATGGCGAGCCGGTTGCACACTGGCATTGTAGGAGGCACCAGGACCAAACGCCTCTTCCTTGCATTACTGATCATAGCCATCTTCTGGATTGTCTTTATTCCACGGCAAGCGCAAATTCTTTTACAGAATCTTGGGAAGCCAATAGCCAGTCTGCTCACCATCCCCATTCAAGGCTTAGCCAATCTTGACCGTGGAGTCCGTGACCTCTGGAACCATTACCTCGCCCTTCAGGGTGTGCATGAGCAAAACATCGTCCTTCAGGGTGAGATTGACCAACTCCGTGGAGCATTAAACCAGTTACGTGAACAAGCCCTTGCTGTTGAACGATTGTCGACCTTGCTCAAGTTTCAACGACGCTTAGAGCCTCAGACGATTGCAGCCAGGGTCATTGGACGCAACACCTCGAATTGGTATCAAGCCTTAATCCTGGATAAGGGTGAGGCCGATGGGCTCGCACGCGACATGGGAGTAATGACTCCAGCTGGTGTCGTCGGTAAAATTATCAAAACTCATTCATCGAGCTCCATTGTTCTTTTGTTAACTAATCGAAATATCGCCATTGCCAGCCTCGTGCAACGAACGAGAGATGAAGGAATCGTACAAGGGATGGATCGAGGACGAATTCGTATCAAGTATCTTCCTCCACTTTCCTCCGTTCAACCCAACGATCAGATTGTCACATCCGGCTTAACGGGTGGGTTTCCCCGAGGCTTGTTAATTGGCCACATCAATCATGTCACTGAACATGATGGCGCACTCTTTCAATCTGCTGACCTTGTACCCGCTGTGGATTTTAGAAAGTTAGAAGAAGTTCTCATTATTGTGTCGCCTCAACCAGCTACGCCATCGAATGACGATGCACCTACTCTGTCACCTCTGGCCACCTCCCCCCCTACTCCATGAACCCCATTCTCTTTGCTGGTATTCTCTTGATCATCGTGCCGTTTCAAGCCACGCTTGCTAACTCATTGAGTGTCTGGGGCATACGGCCTGATCTCTGTTTAGTAATCACCTGTGTCGTAGGCTTTGGATTTGGACAATGGGATGGGGTCAAAGTCGGGTTCGCTGTAGGATTTCTCCAAGACCTTTTCTCAGGCGGTGAACTGTGGGCAAACCTGATCACCAAAACCGGCATCGGATTCTTGTCTGGCGTGACAGCCGAACATCTCACAAATACGAATTCCCACGCGATTTTTCTGCCTGTGCTGGTTTTTTCCATATTTTCTGGCAGTGTCTATTTGGTATCATCCACACCACACTTAGAAATTGAGGATGTTCTGTATGGCCTGCAAACAGTGTTTCTTCCTCAAGCGCTATTTGATGCCATCCTCGCTATGGGGCTACATCACATACTCATACGCTGGTTTCCACACGAGTAGGATTACCCCTACACGGTTTCTGTCTTCACGGCAAAAGGAGCACAGGGGTCTCGAAATAGGTTGAATATGATAGGGACAACGTATGGCAACTAATGGATTCCAATCCAATGAACTCGGAGACCTCCAACAGCGTCTGATCTTTTTGAAAATTGGCATTTTCATCCTTATTGGCCTCCTCGTCTTACGCCTCTGGCAGTTGCAAATTAAAGAAGGCCCTTACTATCGGGAACTCTCCCAGGACAATCGCACTCGCTCCATTGTCTTACGACCGGCTCGAGGATTAATCTATGACCGAAATGGTATACTTCTGGCTAACAACATTCCCAGTTTCAATCTATATGTCGAGCTCAACGATGTGGTCAGCCGAGACGGCCTCATCACAACACTCGTCGACCTCTTGGCATTTGACGCCACTGATTTATCTCAACGGCTCCAATCCCAAGACTCACGAACACGCATTAAAATAAAAGGCGGGCTCAGCCTTCGTGAAGCCACACTCATCGAATCGCACCGCCTTGATTTGCCTGGAGTGGTGATTCAGCCGGAATACCAACGCAACAACCCCCAAGGTAACTACGCGGCGCATGTTCTGGGCTATATTGGAGCCGTTTCAGAAAAGCAGTTGGCTCAAGACCAGTTTTCAAATCTGACTCCTGGCAGTCTTGTCGGTCAACAGGGAATTGAACGGATGTATGATGGCCTGTTACAAGGCATGCCTGGACGCAAACTCATTGAAGTCGACGCATTGGGCCATGAAAAACAAACCCTTTCCGTTGACAGCCCACAGGCAGGGGATGACCTCTATTTGACCATCGACTTTCGGCTGCAGCAATTAGCCGAAGAACTTCTTGGCAAAGAAGCCGGGGCAATTGTCGCTCTTGATCCAAACAATGGTGCCGTGTTGGCCCTAGCCAGCCAACCTGGCTTTGACCCGAATGCTCTTTCTCGAGGACTCCCCAGGTCCCAATGGCACACCATTCTTCAAGATCCCTACCATCCATTAACAAATCGTGCGATTCAAGGGTTGTATCCCCCAGGATCCACCTTTAAGATCGTCATGGCTACGGGAGCCTTAGAGACCAACACCATTGCGCCTTTGGATACCGTTCAATGCCAAGGAGGCTATCGATTGGGCAACCACTTGTTTCGAGACTGGAAAGCCAGCGGACATGGAACGGTTAACTTATCCAAGGCTTTAACCCATTCATGTGATGTCTATTTTTATAAGATCGGTCACCGGATGGGCATTGACACTATTGCTACATATGCTCATCACTTTGGACTCGGTGAAAAAACCGGGATTGATCTTCCCTCTGAACAGGATGGGATTGTGCCATCTTCTGAATGGAAAAAACAGATCTATGGCGAACCGTGGTATCCTGGAGAAACCATTTCCGTCTCGATCGGACAAGGATTTCTGACGGTGACTCCTATTCAAATGGCCAACGTTATTGCCACGATCGCCAATGGTGGCACGCGCTATACCCCACACATTATGCACAGCATCCGCCATCGGAAACTCGAGACCATTGAGGAACAGGTTTCTCCAGAAGGCCACTTGCTTACGCTACAGCCCAACTGGATAGCGAGGATTCAAGAAGCGTTAGTCACCGTGGTCACGAAAGGCACCGCACAACAAGCCAAATCCGCCTTCGTCTCGATCGCTGGCAAGACCGGAACGGCACAGGTTGTCGCCCTTCAGGCCAAGGCAGAAAAAGAACAGCCCAAGGCTTTCCAAGATCATGCCTGGTTTGTCGCTTATGCTCCAGCCAATGCCCCACGTGTTGCAGTTGCGGTTGTGGTCGAACATATGGGGCATGGTGGATCCATTGCTGCCCCGTTGGCGAAGCTCTTCATCGAAGCATTCATGCAATTTTATCCGAACGCACAAACCACGCCATTTTCTGTGCCCACGATTTCTTTGAACTCCAGTCTCGTAATTACGATTGCTCATGCTTAACCCTGCCATGACAGAGCGAGGCGTTGACGCCTTAGAATGGAGCTTCATCGGAGTCGTCTTGGGCATTCTGGTAGTCGGCATCCTCTCTATTTACAGCGTGACTTCGAAGAGCCTCTTGACAATGTTTCCGGTCTATTTGAAACAATCTATCTGGATCCTCGTAGGACTTCTTGCATTTTGGGTAATTGGATCAATGGATTATCATAAATTGGCTCGTCTTTCGATTGTCTTTTATGGTATCGGCCTTTTACTGCTCATTGGCGTCTTCCTCATCGGGAAAAATAGTCGTGGGGCTCAACGCTGGATTCCTCTCGGTCCTCTGGCCATGCAACCATCAGAATTTGTGAAGTTGCCGCTTATCCTTATGCTGGCTTCATATTACAGCAACAAAGTTCGTCAAGGGTGGTGGTATAGGGTCATCATACCCGCCCTCATCACCCTTCCTGGATTTGTGCTTATTCTGAAACAACCTGACCTAGGAAGTAGTCTGGGGTTTTTAGCGATTTATGTTACATTACTCTTGGCTGTCGGGGTTAAATCTAAGGCATTTGGTCTTGTTCTGCTTTCTGCCTTGATGCTCTTTCCCTTTGCCTGGGGCGGGTTATGGGGTTCCCTCCATGATTATCAGAAAGAACGCATTATTAGTTTTGTGGACCCAGCGTATGATCCAGGAGGAAAAGGGTATCATGGGCTCCAATCACGAATTGCTATTGGATCTGGGGAAATTGTTGGCAAGGGTCTGCACAGAGGAACACAAACACAGTTTAAGTTTTTACCGGAGGGCCATACGGATTTTGTCTTTGCCGTCTTTGCCGAAGTATGGGGATTTTTGGGAGCTTTATTGCTCCTGTCGCTCTTTTTAAGTTTATTCCTTATTGGATTCGAAATTGCGGCCAAGGCCAAAGATTTATTAGGCGCCCTGCTGACCATTGGCGTGATCGGCATGATCGTCTTTGGGGTAATTGTCAATATAGCGATGACCCTTGGCCTAGCACCAATTGTGGGCATTCCCTTACCATTAATGAGCTATGGAGGCAGTTCGATGATTATGACGATGGCTTCCCTAGGACTCTTACTCAGCGTCAGACGCCGCCGGTTAACCTTGTCATGAACGAGAGGAGCATGACCGCCGTCGCAAACGCGATAATCAGGAGAACTTATGAGTATTGAAATTGCAATTAATGTCACCCCCGAAGAAACACGGGTGGCCGTGCTAGAAAATAAGGTAGTCACAGAACTGTATGTGGACCGTGCCAACAAAAAGGATTTTGTCGGTGATATTTATATTGGCAAAGTTGTGAAGGTGTTACCAGGTATGCAAGCCGCGTTCATTGACATTGGTCTTGACCGTGCAGCGTTTATGCATGCCTCGGACCTTTCTCCCGAACCTGAGACAAGCGATATACTCGTGGAGAACGAGGATGAAGACAAAGGACCAGAGGTTTCGCGTTCTCGCCGTCCACCCATTCGGCCCATTGAAGATATTCTCACAGAAGGGCAGGAATTACTGGTCCAAATTTCCAAAGGGCCAATCGGCACCAAAGGCCCTCGCGTGACCGCCTATACCTCATTACCTGGACGGTTTTTGGTGTTTATGCCCAATGTTGATCACATTGGCATATCACGCCGAATTTCAAAAGACGACGAACGCGGTCGACTCAAAGAAATCATGAAACGCATTCGGAAGCCAGGGTATGGCTATATTGTCCGTACGGTCAGCGCTGGTGTCACCGAAGAAGATTTGCAATCAGATGTGGAATTTTTAATCGCTCTGTGGGAAGACATTTTGAAAAAGCAGGCGCAATGCCCAGCCCCTGCGCTCCTTCATTCGGATCTCTCATTGACCCTTCGTGTCGTTCGAGATCTCTTTACGAAAAAAGTTGACCGTTTATGGATTGATGCCAGGCCCGACTATGAAGAGGTTAAAGAATTTGTGCGACGGTATCTCCCCGAACAATCTTCACGCGTTCATTGCTATGAGAAAGAAGAAAGTCTGTTCGACCATCTTGGTGTCGAAATAGAAATTTCCCGAGCCATGAGCCGGAAAGTATGGTTGAAATCTGGAGGACACATTGTTGTGGATCATACGGAAGCCATGACGGTCATTGATGTGAATACTGGACGCTTTGTCGGTAAGCGCGACCAGGAGGAAACGATCCTCAAAAACAACTTGGAAGCCGCCAGGGAAATCGCCTATCAAATTAAGCTCAGGGGCATCGGTGGGATTATTATCATTGACTTTATTGATATGGAGCGTGAGCGCAATCGAGAGAAAGTCTATCAAACATTTGTTGATGCCATGGGCCAAGATAAAGCACGTAGTAGGATTTCTAGGATTTCGGACTTAGGGCTTATCGAAATTTCGCGGGAACGTGTTCGAGAGGACCTTCTCCGAACATTATCCGAAATCTGCCTTGACTGTGATGGCCGAGGCTATACGAAATCAGCAACAACCGTTGTTCATGAAATCTTTCGAGAAATTCGACGGCTTGGAAAAGGCGAACCAAATCAACGCATCGTTGTCGGCGCCAATCCTCGTATCGTCGATCTTCTACTGGATTCAGAGCATGAAGGGATTGAAGTACTAGAACGGGACTATCGTCGGCTAATTCGGATTCAGGCCGACCCACTCCTACATCTCGAACATTATGATCTTGTCCTCTTGGAAGAATCCTCACCTGTCAGTTGAATCCATACTCTACGGCTCGTGGCAAGATGTAGTAAGGAACTTATGGTTTCTTACATGCTTCCCTTGAGACGAGAACCTTCACACAGCTACGAGTCAGAACACGTTTATCGCCTATTCTTTATTAATGCCTGCCATGAATCTCTCAGAGCTCAACGTCCCCAACCAACAGCCCTGCAAAGCCCAAGAAGATCTCTGTCATGATAGAGAGAGGTTACGATCTTGGCTCACCCTTCAAGCGATTAACGGCCTTGGGAATGGGATCATCTGTCGACTTGTTCACACATTTGGTTCACCAGCACAGATTTGCAAAATGTCTCTTCACAGACTGATGAAAGAAGGAGAAATCCGCGAATCGCTAGCAAAGGCCATCCATGTTGGACCTGATACCGATGCACAGAAGCACATTGAACGAGTGCTCGACATGACGCAAAAGGGGCACTGGTCTATTGTGAGCATCTTGGATCCGGCCTATCCACGACGACTGACAATGATCCCTGACCCACTGCCATTGCTCTATATCACGGGTCGCTTGGAAAAGGTCGGTGACCACGCCTTAGCCATTGTTGGTTCGCGGCGTGCAACCTCTGAGGGGCGTGCCTTTACAGAGGAGTTAAGCCGGGATCTGGCCCTGTTAGGATTTACCATTGTGAGCGGTATGGCCAGAGGCATTGATAAGGCCGCTCACCGAGGCGCCTTACAAATTTCTGGTCGCACAGTGGCTGTCTTAGGGTGTGGCATCGATCGCACCTATCCGCCAGAACATGAATCCTTGCGCAAGGCGATTGAGGAACATGGTGCTGTGATATCTGAATTTCCTCCAGGGACACCACCCCATGCCCACCATTTTCCACGGCGAAATCGAATTATTAGTGGGCTGAGTCTCGGCGTCATCGTCACAGAAGCTGCACTCCAGAGCGGGTCGTTAATTACTGCAAAGTTGGCTCTCGAGCAAAACCGTGAAGTCTTTGCGGTCCCTGGTTCGGTCAAAACGGAAGGTCATCGAGGTCCTCATAGTCTTCTGAAACAAGGGGCAAAACTCATCGAACATTGTCAGGATGTTCTTGAAGAACTTATGCCTCAACTCGATCCCTGTATTCTTGATCGAATCATCAAGACACCATCGACTCCTGCATTGGCCCCGTCAGTTGAGCTAAACCCCCAGGAGCAGGTTGTCTACGATCTCCTCTCCTCCGTTCCACTCTCTATTGATGAGGTTATTACGCAAACCCAGTTGTATCCTGCCGAAGTAATCGGTATCCTCCTATCCCTAGAATTGAAGGGGTTGGTCCAACAAATACCTGGATCCCAATACATTCGGCTGCCCACATAACACCATAGGCCGTCGAGAAAGGATATTCCATTCCTAAACAGAAATCATTAATCATTGTCGAGTCACCCGCCAAAGCGCGCACGATCACGAAGTATCTTGGTCGCGGCTATCAGGTGTTAGCTTCTGTGGGCCACGTCAAGGATTTGCCAAAAAGCAAACTCGGCATTGATGTCGAGCAGGGCTTCCAACCGCAGTATGTGGTCATTCGAGGCAAGAGCAAAGTGCTCACAGAAATTAAGGCCCAAGCAAAAAAGGCCGACAAAATTTTCCTTGCTCCTGACCCTGACCGTGAAGGGGAAGCGATTGCTTGGCATATTGCTGAAGAGCTGAATGGGAACCAATCGCAAGTCTACCGAGTTTTGTTCAACGAAATTACGGAATCTGGAATTAAACGAGCATTAGAAGCTCCTAGCACTATTGATATGCGCAGGGTCAACGCCCAACAAGCCAGACGGGTATTAGATCGACTTGTCGGGTATCTATTAAGCCCATTGCTCTGGAAAAAAGTGCGGCGCGGCTTGAGTGCGGGACGTGTGCAATCAGTCGCCGTTCGAGTCATTTGTGAGCGAGAGTCTGAACGAGAAGCATTTCAAACTGTCGAATACTGGACCGTGACCGCGACTCTCCAAGGAGAAACCCCTTCACCATTTGAAGCCAGACTTCAAGAATTCAGAGGCCAACCACTTGAGATTCATACCGAGGATGAAGCCAATCACATCCTTCAGACCTTAGAACATGCCACGTTCAGGGTTTCCAATATTGAGACACAAGAAAAACGACGAAATCCTCCCCCACCCTTTATCACCAGCCGTTTGCAGCAAGATGCAGCTCGTAAGCTGCGATTTTCCGCCAAGAAGACCATGATGCTTGCGCAGAAACTCTATGAAGGGATCGAAATCGGGCAGGAAGGCCCTGTCGGGTTAATCACCTATATGCGAACAGATTCGACTCGGATCTCAGTGGAGGCGCAACAGGAAGCAGCCGAAATTATTCGCAGTCGATTTGGTGAAGGCTATATACCGGCCAAACCCAATGTCTATAAAACCCCAAAAGCTGCACAAGAAGCCCACGAAGCGATTCGGCCCACTTCGAGTACTCGTGATCCAGAATCCGTGCGTCCTTTTCTAGAAAATGACTTGTATCGTTTATATAAACTTGTTTGGAACCGGTTTCTAGCATCCCAAATGACCAAAGGCTTAGATGAAGCAACGAAAGTGGATATTAGTGCCAATGACTACCTATTCCGTGCCACAGGAACGGTTGAGAAATTTGATGGGTACCGCCGCATCTATGTTGAAGGCCAAGATCTTCCTGAATCGCCTCAATTGCCTGACAAGAATCAGCAATTAGCAGAAAGTGACGGTGATCGTCACTTACCAATCTTGCAGATTGGCGCAAGCCTTCAGCCGATTACCGGTACAACAGAAACCGCCATTCAATCCAAACAGCATTTTACCCAACCACCACCTCGGTACAACGAAGCGTTATTAATACGAGAGATGGAAGAAAAAGGTATTGGACGGCCATCTACCTACGCCACTATCATTTCAACCATTCAAGACCGAGGATATATTGAAAAAGAAGAGAACCGATTGAAACCCACCGAGCTCGGTCAAATCGTGAACGACCGTCTTGTCAAACATTTTCCCCAAGTCTTTAATGTTGCCTTCACGGCACAAATGGAATCACAGCTGGATTCCATCGAAGAAGGAGGAAAAGACTGGGTGACGACAGTGCAAGAATTCTACGCTCCGTTCATAAAAGACCTTGGAGAAGCTGAAACCGCGATGGAGGCTCTCAAGGGCAAGGAAGAACCAACTGACCTGGCCTGTGAAAAATGTGGGCAAGCCCTAGTCATTAAATGGGGACGACATGGGCATTTTCTGGCATGTTCAGGATATCCCGAGTGCAAAAACACTAAACCGTTCACCAAAGACGAAACTGGGGCCATTCACATTCTTGAAAAAGTCGAAGAGCAGACTGAGGAAAAATGTGAAAAATGCGGAAACCCGATGGTAGTGAAACATGGACGATTTGGCGGGTTTTTAGCTTGTTCTGATTATCCAAATTGCAAAACGACCAAGCCCTTAGCCATTGGCGTGTCATGTCCACAGGAAGGATGCGCAGGGGATCTCGTGGAAAAACGCACCAAAAAAGGACGATCGTTTTATTCCTGCAGCCAATATCCCACATGCACCTTTTCGTTATGGAATCGTCCAATCAACAAGCCATGTCCTCAATGTCAGGCCCCATTTGTTGTAGAAAAGTATAGCAAACAGGCAGGTAAAACGGTTCACTGTCACAATGAATCGTGTGACTATCAAGCCTCAGCCTAATAATCTGGCCTAACAAGACTATGGGCGCTTATGGCTTGAGTAGCCGTGCTTTGGCAGGAAACAAAGGACCAGCAATTGTAAGCTTCCCCGTCAAGCGGACAGGTTCAACATAGAGTTTTCCGGCCTTTTGGGTTTGTGATACGTACACGGGGTCATGCCTTGTAACGCCTTGTGAGGGCGGTGTTCGTTATAGACGGTCATCCATTTTGCTGTGAGCTCTTGGACCTCCTCCAAACTCCGAAACACATAGAGATTGAGGACTTCATTCCGATAGGTGCGATTAAATCGTTCAATGAACGCATTCTGGGTCGGGCGCCCGGGCTGGATGTAATAGATCAGCACGCGATTGGTCTTTCCCCAATCTTGAAGAACCTGAGCGAGAAATTCTGGGCCATTATCCACCCGAATCATATGGGGCAGGTCACGTTCTGTCTTCAAGCGTTCGAGGACACGAATAACCCGCTCGGCCCGCAGGGACGTATCCACTTCAATCGCTAAGGCTTCTCGATTAAAGTCATCAATAATATTCAAGGTGCGAAACCGCGAGCCGTGATAGAGGGCATCGCTCATGAAATCAGCGGACCACACCTCGTTCGGCCCCTCTGGCACAAACACGGGCAGGGAGGGTCGTGTGGGGAGTCGGCGTTTCGTACGGCGAGGCTGATTGAGCCTCAAGTGCCGATAGACGCGGTAAATCCGTTTGTGATTCCAGCGATACCCTAACGTTCGTAACCGATCAATATACTTCCAGACACCCCAGCGGGGGTGGGCCTTGACCAACTGATTCAGAGCATCAATCACATCCCGATCCCGGGTGTGCCAATCACGTGGCACCTGATAGTACGCCGACCGAGCCAGATGCACTGCGGCACAGCCTCGAACGATGGACACGCCATGAGCTTCCTGCATCGTCTGCACCGCCATTCGTTTCTCCGTCGGCGTTAGAGCTTTTTTTCGATGAGATCCTTGAGAGCCCGATTCTCTAAGGCCAGATCCGCATACATGCGTTTGAGTTTGGCCAGTTCGCTCTCGGTCTCCTTCAGACGCTTGAGATCCGAGGCCTCAAGCCCGCCATACTTTGCTTTCCAATTGTAGTCGGTAGCATCGCTAATGCCATGCTCCCGACACAGGTCTTTGACTTTGACCCCGGCATCGGCTTGTTTCAAGATGGCGACAATTTGCGTTTCGCTGAATCGACTCGTTTTCATAAGAACCTCCTGGGTCATTCTGCCAGAAAGCTCTACATTGCGCCTGTCCGTGGTTGGGGGAAGCTTACAAAACCTAGGCATCGCGAATGAAATCTTCCAAACGCATTAGAGGAAAAACGCTAAGTTGCGTCTTCATACTGGCATTGACAATCACTCTCCCATCATCCTCGTAACAGCGTCGAGCCAGGTCATAGTAATACTCACTCGCTTTCAAATCTGGGAACTGCCAAGGCTGGTTAGGAGAGAAATAATCCTCGCAGAAATGAGCAGGGTCCCTGGACTCGTTATAACCGATGACGTTTGGATTGCCAGTCATTTTGTAATCATGATCACAACCCACAAGCGCAACGTTGCTAAAACCCATATGATACGCGATTTGAAGGGCAACATAAGTGACTGTAAACCCTTGAAATACGCTTACAGAACAGTCCCGTGCAAAATATGGAAACCCACAGGAATGTAAAAAATAAATATGCTCTGTAGAAGAAATACCATGATTAATTGCCACGCGATCCAGAAATAGTAAGATATCCGTTGATGAGAAGAAGTTTGCATTTTGTTCAATAACAAAAGGGTTAACCGATACTATCGCGGAGGGGCGAAAATCAGTCTGCTTAAAAAGAAGATTGATTTTGTTCAACCCGAAGGTAAAGACACCTCTTATAGTAGAGAAATCGACATCCCGGAGACTTGGGCCATTACAGAGAATGATAGCTTTTTCCCCAGCATGAACGTTACGCAGTGCAGCAACTTTCTTTCGATGTATCCAAGAACGAGGAGAACAGTCCCATCTTAGCCTATCTAATAAAAGGTGTAAGCCTATTCGGTAGGGGTTGAATTGATCGAGCTTTCCTCCAGGCCGGACTATTCCTTTAAACTGGGTCATGCAAACGCACTCCGATCCCACCATCAACAGGTATCTCAGCACCAGTTATGAAGCGTGCATTTTCCGAACAGAGGAACAGGGCTAAACGAGCAATTTCAACTGGCTCGGCAATTCGGCCAATCGGGTGATAAGACTCCAACTCCAAAAGTTTTTCTGGATGTTCGCTAAATCCTGCAAGCAACATATCTGTTTTAGTCGCGGCTGGTAAAATGGTGTTAATGGTCACATCTCTAGAAAATTCCAGTGCCAATGCCCTGGTGAGTCCAGAGAGTGCGGCTTTGGAGGTAGAGTAAGCACAAAATCCAGGCTTCGTTAACCTAGAATGAATACTACCGACATTGACGATACTACCTGTATGTTTACGAAGTGAAGATTCGAAAAGATGAGCCAACACAAAAGGCGCAATGACATTAATCTGCTGAGTAGAATGAAACTCAGAAACAGATAAATCATAAAGCGGTTTAACAACTTGATAGGCAGCATTATTGATAACTGCCTGCAACCCAGTCTCCTGTTCATTGACGAAATCTTCTACAGCGCTTTTGAACCACTTTTGGGTTTCACTATTAGAAGTAAGCTCAAGCAGATTACAACCAAGGTAGAGGTGGCAATTGACTTCCTCCGTCGCATGCAAATCTGTCCCGATTATTAGATAACCAGCAGCATTGAATTCCTGGCACAGTATTTTTCCAATTCCACCGTTACACCCGGTAATCAGAACCGCAGTTTTTTGGTCCATTGACATTCGACTACCATGAAATGATTCAAACCACTCTGTCTTGCTCTAACCCATTGCAACGTTCTGTCCTTGAGTTTCTTTTCGCGGCTTCCTACGACCGATTAGTTATTCATGAGATGGAAGTTATATTGGAGAGCTACACAAATAGACATCAAACATTGAGCAATACAGATTCCACAAAGAAATCATGTCATCTAATTAGTTGAGGAATTTGTAGTTTCCTCAGATTTCTGTACAACTTGAAATACTGCGGTACGCCAGCTTACCCCTACCAATGTAACATCTGAACTATCACGCACAATAGTATCCACAAACTCTTTGACATCTGGCCATTCCGGCACATCGTAATCATCAAAAATTATATACCCCTCCTCTCTTACGGCAGGGAGATAATTGACAAAATCCGACTTGACAGCAGAATAGCTATGATCACCATCGATAATAAGCACATCATGAAGTGATTTTGTCGCAGATTCGATTGAGGAATTCTCCGTACTCATCGATTTGATCAGCGTATAGTCCTGTTCCGGAACACCTGCCATTGCTAGGTTTGATCGGAATATCGGTTCGTTAACTGCTTCATCCGTTAGAATATCACGGATACCTTCTCTGTAATATCCATCAAATGGATCAATTGCAGTAAGGTGTACTGAACTGAAACGAGAACTTGTATGATCATAAATTGCTGCTAGTCCAACTCCAAATAAGGTACCGATTTCCAATACACGCAATTTTTTGTTTTTAACTGCAGAAGCCACAAGAACTCTTAAAACAGCATCTTCTATGGTAGCGGCCAGTCTCCCCTTACCTGCACTTTCCAGTGTACAAATACGATGTGCAAGGTAGGCCAACGACCTCGGAGTAACTTTAATGCCGAGTTTTCTCGACCATTCTTGCTCCAGAATATCGCAGTGCGCCTTGGTCAACCTGCGGTTGAACAACTGATAATTGCTAAAATTGGATACAGAAGCTAACCTAGCAAGCTTATCGAGTTTTTGATCAAATAATTCATGGGAATGCCTATAGTACTGCCCTTGTGTCTCTATCTTTGATACTAGCCGCTCGAGTTGCTGCCCTTGTGTCTCTATCTTTGATACTAGCCGCTCGAGTTGCTGCTTTTGTGCCTCCACTTTCAACACCAGCTGCTTCTGCTTTTTCTCTTGTTCAGGCATGGTCTTGATCTTATTCCTTGACTGTGATGTATAGTCGCATTCGACGAATTCGGTCACTCTCTTGTTACCTAAATGAGACACTCCTCTCAGATATTGTAGAGAGCATGCATAGAATAGCCACCGTCCAAAAATAACTTCCGTAAAACGCAAATGCTGGATCAAAATGAACATGCGAGGAAAAACAGGGTAAGAATGGCTGTCTCATAGTCCGTTCACTATTACCCAATGATTGACATACTGAATGCTTTACCGTGAGTACTTTATCCAATGCTTTTTGGATCACCGCATGCTTAGGATCAATCTTAAACGCTATTTTTGCTGCCACCATTATTGTCAATATTGAGGCGTTCTACTTCTTTTGGAGAAAGGGCTTTTGGGAAGATACTACTAAATTTAACACGCTTAAACACTTCTAGTTTCCCTCCAATCGTAGCATTAAAAATATTCTGCTCTGTTTTTTCTAATACCCGTTTAGCTTCAAGGTAGGCTTCAAGCATCTTATCGACTTGTGGGTTATGCCATCGAAACCCTTTCCCGAAATAATCTGGATGAAAATGATTTGGATCATCAGATTGCATATCCAATACGCTGACATCATAGGCATTACTTCTGTTTACATCATTCGGAATATCATAACTTGCATCTACACCGATTAAATAAATTGCTTTAAACCCAAAATAATACGCTAGCTGCATACATGTATAAGTTACAGTACAACCTGCATATGTTATTTCTGAAGCGTCAGTTGAAAAATCAAAACCATGCGGATAACTGACTCTAGGACGGTGATTAAAAAAAATGGTGTCGCATCCGCCGTCTAAGCAGTAACCCAGGTAAACTGGAAAGAGTTTTGTTGGTCCCGAAAAATTATTAATCCGTTCCTGTCTATCCTCAGCAACCAAATGATCCTCTACAACATAAAATGTTGGCAGCCAATCAAGTTCAGGCACCTTCATGAAAAATCCGTTAACCGCAAATGTCACTTCATTTTTCAGCACTGATAAATCAGTGCTGTTAAGGCTCGGTCCATTACCAATAATAAAACAGCGGTCTGTACCTTTGTATTTCTCTCTCAATGCACGTATCTGTGGACGATACAGAGCGTCCAGCTGATCATTATAAATTTGACTAACGCGCTTCAAACTTCGAATGCGCTCAGGCAATGGCACTTTTTCTGTTGGAAGGAATATTGGGGAACGGGTTGGAATACTGTTAACAAGTTCCATATATTGTGCCAGCTGTTCGGGTTGCTGCTCGGGTTGCCGTTTTTGTCCTCCCTTGCCCAACACCAGCTGCTCGAGTTGCTGCCTCTGGGCCTTCACCCTTGACACCAACTGGTCATGTTTTTTCTCGTGTTCGCATATGATCTCGAATTTTAGTGCTTGTCTGTGATGGTGTTCTCGCTCGACAAATTCCATTATCTTCTTATTAACAAATGAGATGCCCATCCCAGATATTGCAGCGAACATACATAGAACAGCGACTGCCCAAAAATAGCTTTCGTAGAACGCAAATGCTGGAATCAAAATCGGCATAAGAACAAGCATACTCAATGTCATTAGCCCAAGAGCAGAAGCTGTAGGATGTCGCTTAAGAAAGTACAATACCCACATGGCAAACTGACCGATACGGAATAGTGTCAGACTTTTACTCCGAACCCATTCGACAAAATGAGCATACGAGGAAAAACAGGGTAAGAATGGCTGTTTCATAATCCGTTCACTAGTACCCAATGATTGACATGCTGAATGCTTTACCGTGAGTACTTTATCCAATGCTTCTTGCATCGCTGCACATCCAGGATCATTCTTAAATGCCAGCAAATTACCCCAGGCGTTGGAGTCGGCCAGTTCACATGGGTAACGAATAAGTTGATGCCAGTCATGGCGTATACCGTACCGAATGATTGGGTGCCATTCGCTGACATAGACGGCATATCCTTTCTCTACCAAATATTCGCAGATGTCTTTCCAACTATGCCCTAAATGCTTGGTTTTTTCATCTTCAAACTCACACTCAATAACATCTGGTTTAATTTCTCCCCAAGGAACAGATTTTAAAACCGAAAAGTCATAGCCTTCTACATCAATCTTCAGAAAATTTACGTGTTCGATGTCATTGTCGGCGAGAATACCTGCAATTGTTGTTACATCGACAGCGTCTCCCGGCTTATGGTTCTCCCTAAAAGCCAACATACTGGAAATACCTGTACTTTCATCGGAAACATAGAACGGGACACCTGTTTCAGTACGCTCTCCTACCGCACGAGGATCAATGCTAATGTTTTGTACATTTCCGTATCTCTCCACAAGACGTTTCCTGTTTCCTGGATCTGGCTCAAAGGCAAAAACCTTCCAACCCATTTCACTAAACGGTGCAAGTGCTGTCCCATGATGTGCCCCCACGTCAATCATAATGGAGGAAACTGGTAGCGCTGATAGTAAACGTGCAATAATCTTTGTTTCATCAAGATGCGCATGTACTTCACGATCCATAGTTAAAAAGCCAACATGTGAATCAAGTGCTCTGCTTTGGCTTATTTGAACAAAGAGTGTCTCCATTTTTTCTTGCAATTTCATTAGATCGTGATTTTTGGAAGCAATCATTCTGGCCTTTTCTACTAAACCAACTCTATATGAGTTATCAGTTATGACCTTTTCCATTTCCTGAATTAGAGAAGCTTCTGAATCGTCTTCGACAATTGCTGCACAGCCATTAGATTTCAGGTAATCAATTGTTGCGACTCTAGTTGGACCATGAGCAAGAATAACTGCGCCACTAGCCAAACATTCAGGCAACTTATTCGCAAATGAATACTGAATGTATTCAATAGAAATGGGGTCATAGTTATAAGCGATAACCAACATATCCGCTTCTGATATCCACGCACGATAATCTTCTGATGAAAGCTGATCAACCAAAAAAAATGTTCTTTTTAATCCACGAAAATATTGCTTTGCTTTATCCCACCATATTTTCTTTGTTCGAATCTCAAATTTAATTTCATAATTCTCACTCATTTCCTCAATAGCTCGTGCAACTCTTGCAAGACTTTGCAATGTCATATTTTCTGCTAAACTCCCTGCATATCGAACCAAGAACGTTTTTGACTTTTGCGTGCATATTTCTTTCCTTGGCCACTGCTTTAAGTTCACGCCATTTGCTAAAGGCATAAAAGTTACGCCATAGCGTTCCTTAAGAGCATGAGACATTGCCTGGCTAATACTCAGATTTAATTGCGAACGGGCTAAAAGCACTCGATAATCTTGCTCCATTTTTAAATATTTATTGTAATCTTCTCTATTAAGTCGAGCAGGCCAATCATCCATAATCCAAGTCACAAAAGGTTTATTGGCCTGTAAGATCAGTTTCATGGCTAGATTATGCAAAGCCATGTTATCTGGCACTGGTCGATATAAGATGACATCCGGGTTATATTGTTTGACATCATCGTGTATTTTATTAGCTTCTACTGGATAACCTTCAGTGCTTGTGCCCCTATACATGCCGATTTTTTCGTATGCCACACTATAAATTTGAAGAAGTTTCTCTTTAGGCCACTCCCCTAGCAAATTCTTTTTCATCTCACCTGTTGCTGTGCCATCTCCAATCTTCGTAGCATCAATGATAAGCAGTTTGAGGTGTGTTTTTTCGCTGCCTACTTGGTTGCTGAAATTGCTTTTCACAAAAGAGGCAGTCCTGGCTTTACCAAATTTTGTTAATTCTTCCTTTTTGCGAGCTATTGTCATTTATGGACGCTCTTTCAAATGCAAGGGGGATGGAACGAACAGAGTGTGGGAGGTTTGCGTTACGTATCCAGCCTGTCTATGTAGCCCTGTGGCCCCCTGGCCTTGACGGAACCCGCCTTTCAGACTAAGGAGAGACACCCAGCCAGTGGTTAAAGATGGATGTCTAGCCACACCCATTGCAACCCGAGACTCTGCATGTATCAACTCATCACTCAGATACTGCTTTTAAGCATAGCTCATTCTGCTGTTTTCCAGTCCTAGCTCCACATTTAAATCACCACGTCTAAATACCTCTAGGTGACCACCTATCGTGCAGTTCACAATATCCCGCTCGTCCTTCTCATAGGCAGTTCTTGCCAATAGATACATCTTTTCCATATTACTCGTATCTGCAGCCTGCCATTTCTTTCCACGAAAATAGCCCGAATGGAAATGGTTGTCGTCTTCCGCATAGTTTTGGATAACTTCCTGCTCAAACACGCCTTTGGGTTGTTTATAGTTATGATCAAAGCCAATCATTACTACCTTGCGATATCCAAGTCCGTAGGCAAGATGTAGGTTGAAAAATGTCACGGTATGCCGCCAGGACATATTTTCAAACATATTCGTGCTGAATTCCGCATAGCCAACAGCATCAACAAAATAGACGTTCGGGCCAGGATTCAAACAATACGCCAACCAATACGGCAGAACCTTGTGCACCTCCTCCAGCCTATTAATATGTTGACTGCTCTGCTCTGCAACGAGATAATTAACTACTGTATAGTACGTCGCGTACTTGATGAGCTCATCGCTTAAGAAAACATTGTTCGAAACGATGACATCCTGATTTTTCAGCAGTGAAAAGTCTGTCTGGTTTAAAGTCGGACCATTGCCGACAATGATGCACGTATCACGGTGACGTTTCGCTACACGATTCCGAAAGAACTTATGTGATTTAACAATTTGTGCTGTCTTCCATTTAGCATCAAAAGCCCAGCGCCGAGCTCCCACCGTATAGGTAACGCAACTGGACTTTTGTTCTTGTCCAGTCGGTATCTCGTGACAGGGAACTGGCCCTTCGACTTCCAACCTTTTCATCTCTCGCAAGGTATCACCAAAACTTTTCTTTGGTGCTCGTTCTGACAACAGCCGACGACTATCATATGATCCGTTGTAGGCAAGCAAAAGACCACGGTAAATCTTGTTAAACTTATCGGGATCTTTGATGCCAGCATTTTCAGCATCGACAAGCACGCCATCGTGCCCATCAGATAAAAACTCAGCATATCGCTTTAACCAAACATGGCTCACATAACCAAAATGCTCTTTCAGCATGTCGCAAATTTCGTAATAACTTTTCCCTCGCATTCCATATGTTTTATTGTTATCGTGGTAACGTGCTATTGCCAGATCCACGTCCAAATACACGAATTTCACCTCTGCTTTCACACATCTAATCCAATACTCATAATCCATGCAGTAATGTAGATCGTTGCGTAACGGACCAACACGGTCAATCACACTTCGTCTCATGAAAAGTGCAGGCTGAAGAATGCCGTCTTCTTGCTGAAGCCGCCAATTCAGTGATGCAGGGTTTTTGTTGATGTACACATCCCGTAGCTTCTTGCCAGATTCATTTGTAAAAATGCCTCTTCCATACACAATACCCGGCTCATCATCTTGGAGAAAGCGCTGCACAACACACTCGAAAACACGCGGATGTGCCAAACAATCATCAGAGTTCAGCCAGGCAATGATTTCACCTCGCGCACGGGAAAAACCTTTATTGACAGCTTCAGACTGACCCTCATCTGGCTCGGCAATGAGTGTCACGTTAGGAAAACGTGCAGCAACATCGCGACTGCCATCTGTCGAGCCGGGATCGAACACAAGGTGTTCAATTGGCTTATACGTTTGATCACGAACAGACGACAAACACTCCGCAAGAAATTCTGCCTGGTTAAAATTTGGAGATACGACCGAAATGGTCAAATTACCAGTTCCCTGTCTACATGCACTTAATCCAGAATTCACCATGCTTCAAACCATACCTCGGTTAATGAACCACTACGGGCTTACGCCCGTAGTGTCTTTCCTAAAACTTCAACCCTTGACTGTCATCAGCAGAACGACTTCATCCACAAGTTTACGCATGTAGCATTGCGGAGGTATTGTAAAACAGCAAGTTCACCTTTAGACATCTATCCACATCCAACAGGAAAAATCATGACTTATTTGGTATTTACCTAAGCCTCAAAACCAAGGAGTAGCGCAATCTGACTAGGCAATCGCCAATTATCAGCTGTCAGTCACTAGAGCATCACGAAAAAACCTAAACACCCAATAATGCAGTTGGTTGCCATCATATTTTTTTAGCCCCCCACATCAAAGACACGCTTTGTGCACTTTGTCTCAGATCATCCAGACCAGGTGCTATCCGCCGCCATGAATGCATGATATCATCAGGATTACTGGCAAAATCGCATGAAAATCTCAGTGGTCCGTTGTTAACAAAGCCAATCGGGTCTATACTGTTGTTACCTATTAATGCTTTTTTGTAAAGGTCAAAACGATTAAGCCAGAAAGACGATGGTGCATCACTAATATACATATCAATCGCATGAACCATAATACTTCCTGGCTTGAGGATCCGTATGCCATCATAAAAAAATCATCCAATTTATTTACGGGGACATGCTCAACCACTGAAACGGAAAATAACAAGTCAAAGGAATTTTCTTTCAAAAGATCACTATATTCACCAAGGAAGGTTTTAAGATTCTGCACTTTTGGAATCGTTATTTCATATTTTGGCCCACCATCCATGCCCTCGAATTTATCCACATTACAACATTCATTCTTCGCTGAAATAAGAGGCAAAATCCTTGAATTACCTCCACCAATTTCAGCAATTTTACTAAACTTTATATCTTTGATGATCTGATACATCGCCACATCTTGGATAGTCTTGAGATGAAAAGGTGTACCGCCCTTCAACTCTTTATACCAATCAGAGTCGATACCTTCCCATAGCTGGGATTTTCTTATGAAATCAAACATCAGGCATTCTCTCCTAAAAAACCTTTAAACGCTATAAAGATTAGGCTGTTTTTGCCAGATTGCCAAACCCGGCGTATACCAAGAAACAAATTTCAGGTTAATCAAGTTGCCGCCGTGACAATCCAGGATTGTTTTTAATGCACCATTGACTCTCTGATCTTCATTCTCCTCGGCGATGGGATACGTGTTATCGAATAAGACAAGCGCATCATCTGCCAACTTTGGTAGGAGCGATTCGAATTCGAATAAAACGTCCTCATAAAAATGACAAGCATCCAGAAACACAAAGCATGTGAATTCTATCTCGTTCATGATCTTGGGTAAAATTTCCCTACTGTTTCCACATCGGCTGTCAATCTGTGAATCAACCCCTGCCTTCTCGAAATTACGTTTGGTTATTTCAATATTGTACTAGACTCTTATCAAAATTGATCATGACGTAATTGATGGCGTTGTTAGTTGCTTGCTTTTATTAATTAGATACTTACTGATATAGCCTGCACTAATTTGAACGCCTTTTAGACTCCAATGAGTATCAAACCTAAGGTAGCTGTCACTTTCACCATCAAGTGCATCGCTAAGATCAATAATTTTGAAATTCCCATATATCAACTTATGCTTAAGCTGGTCCATTTGTTTCATGCGTGTGCCAACAAACAAAGGATCTTGACCAGCACCGAGTCTCACATACATATCAGAAGACTTTGGGTCAGCATATGACGTTGGTATTAATACACAATAGAATTCAATTCCTCTTTTCAAAGAAGTCTCTTTCATTGCCCTTAGAAAAGCAAAAACAGATTCCACCTGTTTATTCGCAATAATTTCATTCTTAATTTCAGGCCTATGTTTCTTTATCCCTAAACTTGGAGCGTAGTTTGCCTCAAGCCCAATAGAGATCATGTATGACAACAAATCAATCCGTACACCAAATTTTGTTAGCTCCTGTAGTTCCTCTTTTGTTAAACGATCAATAAGAAACTGACGAACAGTAGCACTATCTGCATCTATGTATTTAGTGATATCTCTTGAAATTTCCTCCAGGTTACGTGCCTCAATAGGTTTTCCCATCGCGCATTTTCAGGCATATTACTCCATCTATTATGGATTAAACGGCCACTAACCATGTCTGAAATAAATATAGATGACCTCGGGAAGATCATCCCGTAATAAGATGATTGTGGGTAACGTTTAAAGAATGAGACTGGTTTATCATAAAGGTCTGCCGAAAACTTATCCATCGCCCTAAAGTCATTTCCCTCATAAATAAATACCAATACGATATCAGGCTCATACGTCGGCAAAGCGTGTTTAAATAGTAAGTAATATAGATTGGTATTGATTCCTGGCCTGCTTAGGTTGATGACATCAACATTGTCTCGCTCTTCCTTGATTAGAGAATACAGTAACGATGAAAGTGGGTTTTGCTGAGGGCCATCAAGGAAAGAATCACCGATGGTCACAATTCTGACTTTATCATCAACTGCACTAAAATCATGTTCAACATCATGAAAACCCTGAGAGTTTGTGATCCAATTAGCTGATACAGGTCCCGCTGTTGTTTGAACCATAGAAGCTGGATAATGACGAGGTAAAAAGTAAGTTGGCCATGCGGGAACCATAATGAATTTCAGCCCAACTTCAAGTAAAACCTGAAAAATTAGGATATTGATTATAATTACCAACATTACCTTTGATAACCGTTTGCGAAATAGCCCGAAATCTATTGATCTCACTTGTGAACATCTCTCGTATAGCAACAGCCAAGCTGATCGGCTGTAACAAAGCGTAGTGCTATTGCCGTCAGATGCAGCCGCGTGGTTAGATCAGCATTCTTGAATTTTAGTTCATTTTGTGTTGACGCTTGTCAATAAAACGAGCAACCTGTCTAAACCTAGATCTGGGTAATTTGATGGACGAGTCCTATAGATTTGTGACCTAACAGCCTGTTCAAGATTTTGGAGGTGCCGACTGGGGAAAAGGTTCGTGTCATATCCAAACATACGGTGACGGTGATAGATGGGAGGCCCTTTTAAGACAGTTTCTCGCTTTCAGTTGATATTTGCCAACTATGTGGGAGCGTGACCACCCCCCAAAAACGATTCCGCACCGATAGAACCGTCAAGGTCGTATTACTTCCTCGGTAAAGAAATTCAGGGCCATCATTAATGACGAAGTTTGACAGGTAAATACCTGGATTAAAGATAATATTGGGGATTTTGAGCAGAAACGTGGTCCTCTCCTCTGGGGTAATAGCCATTCCTTCTTCTTGAATCTCTGTCGAAAATCCAGTCACATACCCGCCTTCTTCTGTCCAAACCGGTACTCCCATAATGAGATCCCTTGGTCTGTGGGCTATTTTAAAGGATGCTTTTAGATACAAGTTTTCTCCCGAACGGATCTCACCGATAGGCTGTCCATACACATTACACCAATAATGTTCAACTTGCTCAACGATCTTTTCATTGTGAAATTGGGGATTTAGGACGTTTGCGCGCTTTGTTTCTTGAGTAACCGCTTGGGGAAATTTCATCTCCTCATAGACTCTAATTGCCTCCTCTGGTTCCCCTTTGAAGACCACTCGCCCTTTGTGTAAAACTATAGCACGATCGCAAAAAAGCTTTATATTACTCATTGAGTGAGAGACTAACACAAAAGCAGCTTGCTCACGCAGTTCACGAATACGCGCAAGACATTTCTGACGAAAACAGAAATCACCAACAGATAAGATTTCGTCAATAAATAATATGTCTGACTTCATTGCTACCATGATAGAGAAGGCAAGCCGCATGAGCATCCCAGAACTGTAGGTAGAGACCAGAGCATCGATCGCATCTCCGAGTTCTGCAAAATCAACGATTTCATCGTAGGTCACAGCAATCTCTTCTTTGCTGCGTCCCAACATTGCTCCCCGCAGAAAGACATTCCTCGCTCCACTTGCTGTCATCTGAAAGCCAGCAGTCAGATCAATCATTGCCGCTGTTTTACCAAGAATGTGGATTTCACCCTCATCAGGCAAAAGCTGCCCTGCCAGAAGTCTGAGCAATGTTGTTTTCCCTGCGCCATTAAGTCCGATCACACCAAGGGCCTCACCACGCTTGAGAGAAAAGCTAACATCCTTAAGCGACCAAAACTCACTTTTCTGCAAATTGCTAAGAGGCTTTGGAGACCATCCTAACAGTATACGACCGAAGGTCACGGCCAATCGCTGACGAGTCACACCTTGTGCACGTGAGTAAAGCTTGGACAATCGTTCTACTTCCAGTACAGTATCGGTCTGCAGCAACATCAATTAATTCCCCTGATCCGATATTCCATGATAAAGAATACACGGCATGACAACACGAACACGATCAAGGCTAGCCCTGTCATGACAAGATACACACTGAAATTTTCAATGACCCCTTGAAAGACAATAGTACGGCAAGCATCGATAAATACCGCAAAAGGGTTAAACAGAATTAGGGTGGAGAGCAGATCCATATCAGAAAGGGGGAATAGTACCCCGCTCACAAAAATACCATATTGGAGCAGGATGGTCACCACACGAGAGACATCGTTGTAGATCACATTAAGTATGCCAAGTAACAACCCCCCTCCAATAAATAACAGAACGGCTGGTAGCATCACGACAGGTAGTAGCAAACTCTGTAAGCCCGGCCAACTTTGTGTCATGATTACAACAATGGTCACAAACATAACCCGTATCAGCGTATCGAACAATAACCGCCCAAATCCCGAAACAATCGCAGCACTCAAGGGAAAGGCGGTTTTCATCGCCTCCTTATTGCGTGAGTGGACAACCTGGATCGGTGTCTGAACACAGCCCGTAAACAGAAACCACAACGTCACGCCAAATGTCAGAAAAGTTGCGCTATCAACGCCCTCGAAATTCGGAAAGACACGCAACTTCGACAACATCCAATAGACAGTCAACGGAACCAAGGGCAGCACATAGTTCCAGAATATGCCTAGCCCAGTCCCTGAATAAGCAGCACGGAATTGCTCCTTAAAGACAATCTTGATATGGCTACGGAAGGTCCAAACTTCATCAATCAAGTCCCGGATTGCCCTGATTGAGCCTTCCGTTATTCGGCTATCGGGTCGAATGATTCGAAGCCGACTCTCTTCGTTTGGCACAATCAATACCTCATGCTCACAATACCCTTACCAAGGGTATCATTCGATGATCCCCAAAAACTTGAAGAGTTTGTCGATAGCAATACGGCTGGTTCGATCTACAGCGTCTATAGTATTGGATGCGTTGTGTGATCCGAAAATACAGCGTGGGTGGGTGCGAAGATAAGAGTCCTTGGGCAGCGGTTCTGTTTCATAGACATCCAGTGCTGCTGAATACACTTTGCCAGCTTGAATCGCTGTTTCAAGCGCCTTCTCGTTAATTACAGGACCGCGGCCAACATTGATTACCCGCACACCATCCTTTGTCCTGGCTAATACTTCCGCATTGACCATATGATGGCTAGAAGCTGTCAAGGAGCAGGTTATGAGAAGAAAATCGGCCTCTTCAATCCGGTCAGGCCAGTCGGCACGCTCGACAGTGGTTAGTTCTGGATTGTCGGGTACTACAGGATCATAAACAATGACCTTCATATCGGCTGCGAGCAGGCGTTTAGCTGCATTTTTCCCAATGTCGCCAAAACCCACAAGGGCCACTGTTTTATCAGATAAAGAAATCCCTCGCAGCTTTGGCCACTGTCCTTGACGCACGCCTGCATCGATCTGAAAGGTTTCTCTTGCAAGGGCAATGACATATCCCATCGCAATATCAGCCACTTCTCGACCAAACATATTAGGAGTATTTGCAATAGATATATCGAGCTCTTTACATGCCTCAAAGTCTACGTTATCCACACCAACTCCCCATTTAACCGCCGCCTTCAGTTGACCTGCCTTTCCAGCGGTCAAGACTTCTCGGGTGGCCGGATCATCCCCGATGATCCATCCATCATGTTGTGGAACAAGCTCTTTGAGTTCTTTAATCGACAGCGTTTGCACGACATTTGGTACAGTTACTTCTACCCCATGCTGTTCAAAAATTTGGCTGAAGTTATCGATCATGCCAAGCATGGGAGGACAGGTAACCAGTATTTTCATTGTTGTTGTCTCTTCTGCTCCATTAGATAACGTGCCGCTACAAACGCGAAATCCCAGTCTTCTGGCGTATCTATATCAATGGATTCAAACTTTGGACTCTCAAACATCATCGGCTTCATGCCTATACGAGCATTTGTCTCGGCAAAGCTGCCACGTGTAAAAATGTACAGGTTGGAGTTTTCTTGGAACCAAGGCTCAAGATCCTGGGTGCGGACAAGATTATTGGGATTATGGTTAACCGCACTGCCATCGGCTCGGTAAAAACGATTTTGAATCTTATCAACTGTAAAGAGCGAATCTGCTGCACCTTCAGATTGCTCTTGTTGGAAAGTGCTTAGTGCGCGACGGATGGTATCTGTACTTATTAGAGGATTGGTGGTATGAGTCATGAGGTAGATATCGGCCTCTATGCTCTTAACATCGTCAGCCAGTACGAGATTCATAGAGACCATATCACCACAGATTTCTGGCTTGCGGTCACGGATCAAGATCCTGTCACTCTCGGCAAAGCCCTTCTCTTGAAGAATGTCCCGCGCATCGGTATTGATAATGACTTGTTCGATCTCTTCAACCTCTAGTAAAGAATCGAGTATCCAGCGAAATAATGGCTTGCCAAGAAAATCCTTGAAGTTTTTTCCTTTTACTCGCTCGCTGTTAGCTTTCATCGGTAACAACGCGACGATTTTCTTCTTCATAATTATTCTCTAACGTGTGTGGATAAAAATATTCATCCTTCTGGGCATGCGAGAGTTTTCGATGATCATGGTTACCTACATAACTGCCCCAATACTGATAAAATCTATACTGAACAATTTCTTTTGCCTTTTTGAGGAATGCACTTTCCTGCTTTGCATTCTTCCAATCCAGCCAAACACTGGAAACGATATATCGAAGGAAGTCCAGTTTATGAATATGGATTTGAGGCATAATTTTTTGTAAGGCTATAGCTTCTCGTTCAAAACGACGCTTGACAGTATGCCATGACTCGTCATGAAAATGGCAGACACAGGCTTCCGCAATATAGCCCAATTTTCCACTATCATTAGCCAACCGTTTTGCCAACTCCATGTCCTCAAGACCTGTTAGCTCTTCGTCAAAACGATAGCGTTCCCACATTGTACGAGTAATTGCAGAATTAGCATTATTGCAGAAAAAGCCTTCCTGAGGGATTTGGGTTTTTTCTGGATAGTACTTCGAGAAAATTCTGCGTTCGCTATAATAACTGTCTGAGCTGCCGATTTGTCGGCCATAGACATAACTTGCTTCGTTTTGAATCAATGGTTGGCATAAAGCTTTCAGCCACTGTTTATTCGTTGGCACACAATGACCGCTGACCATGACTAATAACTCACCCGATGCAGCTTCGCACCCCATATTTAGGGAACGCCCAAACGAGAATTCTTCACGCGTGATATGGAGAATCTGACATCCATGAGATGTTGCTATTTGCAACGTATGGTCATCAGAACCAGAATCGACAACAATAATCTCATATGTCAGATCAGCAACTTCCTGACCTTCGATACTTGAAAGGAGAACGTCCAAATGTTTCTCCTCATTCAATGTACGGATAATGATACTAATAAGCATGAATTAGAGGGCTATTGAGTCTGGCTGAATTTGCAAATCAAAGCCTGGCCCCATTTGATGATAGATCACACGAATCTCATCTAGGATTACCGAATTCGCTTCAAACATATCCCAATGAACTGGGATTACGGTTTTTACTCCGATTTCCATTGCCAATAGGAAGGACTCTCTTACAGACATGTTTCCAATAATCCCACGGCGATCTCGAAAGAAATTGCGTTCATTCACCGGAAGAATTGCTGTGGTTATAGGACGTAATGACGTTAATACATCGATTAACTCTTGTGTAACACTCGTATCACCCGCGAGATAAATTCGTTTTTCTTCAATCTCTGCGATATATCCGATGGTTAATAAATTGTGATCTTCATCTCGCTTGATAATAGGATGTGCTGCCGGGACAGCTCTAATCTTCACTGCCTGACCAATTTGCATCCAGCTTTCTTGAGCCATTTGGTAACGCTGGGCAGAAATACCCCATTCCAGAAATCTCTTTAACACCGGTGGCGGACCAATAAAACGACAAGATTCGGATGCATGAGCAATTTTAGGCAAAGTATGAGGATCACAATGGTCTATATGGTCATGCGTAATCAGCACCCAGCTAGCGTCCGTTACCTCTTCTGGGGACATTGGGGGTGAAATGAGCCTTTTTAAATCAGGTGAATCTAGTTCCTGGACAGAGTTAGAAAGGTAAGGATCTATATAGATCACAGTACCGTTATATTCAATTCGACACCCGGACTGACCAAGTAACTGCAAAGACACCAATGTTGTATTGCGTGTACTCATCTATCAACTATTGCTCTTTACAGCAACGGACGACAAATACTCTTGATAGGTATTGTGAAGGCCTTCTCTAAGTCCTATCGCAGGTTTCCAGCCAAGAGTTTTGAGTCGATTGCTATCCATCAGTTTTCGTGGCGCACCATCGGGTTTAGTCGTATCAAATTCAATCATTCCCTGGTAACCGATCACATTGGCAATAGTATTGGCAAGTTCCTTGATAGTGATATCAATACCACTACCAACATTGATGTGGCTGGACATCGGTTGGGTATGCTGATCGTAGATCGCCTTGTCGAGGTTCATAACATACACACAGGCGGCGGCCATATCGTCTACATACAAAAACTCACGCATTGGATTACCGCTTCCCCAGACCGTAACACGAGAAGCATTTTTGACTTTCGCCTCGTGGAATCGGTGAATCAGCGCTGGTATGACGTGGCTGTTTTCTGGATGATAATTATCCCCAGAGCCGTAGAGATTAGTCGGCATGACACTGCGGTAGTCGATGCTGTGAGTTTCACCATACTGACGATTGTAGCTCTCACAAAGTTTGATGCCAGCAATTTTGGCAATAGCATAGGGCTCGTTTGTTGGCTCCAGCAAGCCCGTTAGTAGCGCACTTTCATCCATGGGTTGTTTAGAGATTTTCGGATAGATGCAGCTCGAACCGAGAAATAAAATCTTTTTGACGCCATTTCTGAACGCCGCATCAATGACATTCACCTCGATCATTAAGTTTTGATAGATGAAATCGGCTGGATAAGTATTGTTGGCATGGATTCCGCCAACTTTGGCGGCAGCTAGATAAACATGCTCCGGTTTTTCTTCTCCAAAAAAGGTACGAACAGCTAACTGGTTGGTGAGATCCAACTCAGAGCGAGTACGGGTAATGATGTTTGTCTGCCCCTGTTGTCGCAGGCTCCGAAGAATCGCAGCACCGACCATGCCGTGATGCCCAGCAATATAAATCTTTGACTGGCTCATTCGTGGTAATCCATGGATTTGTAACCATGGCGCTTGATTAGTTCATCACATTTGGCAGTCTTAAGATCTTCCCGAACCATCTCAGCAACTAGCTCTTCAAAGCTGATTTTCGGATTCCAGCCGAGTTTTTGTTTTGCGTTTGTGGGGTCGCCCAGTAAGGTCTCAACCTCGGTCGGACGGAAGTAGCGTGGATCGATACGGACAATGGTCTTTCCATTAAGTGAGCCAGACTCGTTAATGCCTTGTCCCTGCCAGCTGATCTGTATTTCAAGTTCCTTGGCAGCAGCGTTGACGAAATCACGTACGCTGTGCTGTATACCAGTAGCGATAACAAAATCTTCCGGTCGTTCTTGCTGCAGCATCAGCCATTGTATCTCGACATAGTCTTTGGCATGGCCCCAGTCTCTTTTTGCATCAAGATTGCCGAGATAGAGGCAGTCTTGAAGGCCAAGTTTGATACGAGCTAACGCACGGGTAATCTTGCGAGTCACAAATGTTTCACCTCGAATTGGAGATTCATGATTGAACAAGATACCGTTACAAGCATAGATGCCATAGGCTTCACGATAATTAACCGTGATCCAATAGGCATAGAGCTTGGCCACAGCATAAGGGCTACGCGGGTAGAAAAAAGTGGTCTCCCTTTGCGGAGTCTCCTTTACCTTGCCAAAGAGTTCAGAGGTAGAGGCTTGATAAAAGCGAGCTTTCTTTTCTAGGCCCAAGATGCGAATCGCCTCCAGGATACGCAGAGTACCAAGCGCATCGGAATTTGCAGTATATTCTGGTTCTTCGAAACTGACAGCCACATGAGATTGAGCCGCAAGGTTGTAGATCTCATCGGGTTTTGTTTGCTGGATAATACGGATGAGGTTCGAGCCGTCAGTTAGGTCACCGTGATGAAGTTTAAAATGACAGTCTTTCTCGTGCGGGTCTTGATAAAGGTGGTCGATACGATCGGTATTGAATAGGGACGAACGACGTTTGATGCCGTGCACTTCATAGCCTTTTTCAAGAAGAAATTCTGCAAGATATGCGCCATCCTGACCGGTGATACCTGTAACTAATGCTCTCTTCATTCTGTTCATGTCGTTTTGTTTTTCCAGGATTCCTACGTGATTTGATATATACCTTTGACAGTTTTTTTTACTTTTCAACCAAGACTCATTGCTGTCCTCTCCACTACGACTTAATAGCTTGGGATATCACGGTGCCAAGAACTTGAACTCTTGAGTAAGGTAGATTACCTGAAATTACCTTCAAAGGATTTGGCCATTTCAAACATGCCATGTTTATGACATGGGTCACGAGTACAATTTTCATACACTTGCTTGTAAGACAAATCAGGCACCCATCCGCAAATCCGATTCAACCATTTCCCGTACAAGCTCCTTGAATTGTATCTGGCAGTTCCACTTCAGCTTCTGTCTGGCCTTACCCGCATCTCCCAATAACGTCTGGACTTCCGCTGGCCGAAAGAGCTCTTGATCAATTACCACATGGTTACGATAATCAAGACCTACATATGAAAAAGCGGCTTCTGCGAATTCCCGAACAGAATGCTGTTCCCCTGTTGCAATAACATAATCATCCGGCACGTCCTCCTGCAGCATAAGCCACATGGCTTGGACATAATCACGCGCATGCCCCCAATCACGCCGTGCATCGAGATTTCCCAACTTGATGCTCTTGGCCAATCCTCTCTTAATGCGTGCTGCATGAGAGGTAATTTTCCTGGTGACAAACTCAAACCCTCGCCGTGGGGATTCATGGTTATAGAGGATCCCACACGAGGCCTGAATGCCATAGGCTTCTCGATAGTTTTTAGTCAAATGAAATCCAGCAACCTTTGAGATCCCGTAAGCGGAACGAGGATGAAACTGTGTCTGTTCACTTTGCGAAGCTTCTTCTACCTTTCCAAACATTTCACTGGACGCCGCGAAGTAGAACCGGCATTGCGGCACACAATCTCTAATAGCAGCTAACACATTATGGGTCCCATTAATATTCGTGTTGAGTGTCGAAAACTCATCCTCAAAGGAATACGCCACAAAGCTTTGCGCTGCCAAGTGATAACATTCCTCAGGCTGGACTTCGTGCATGACGCGATAAATGCTGGGAAGGCTTTCCAAGGAGGCAGCATGCAGGTGAAGCCGATCCTTGATATGAAGAAGACGCCAAAGCCGATGCTCAGGGTCTTCAATTGAAACCCTTCGGACAAGCCCATGAACTTCGTACCCTTTCTCCAACAGAAACTCGGCCAAGTAGGACCCATCCTGACCTGTTATACCTGTGATAAGCGCTTTCACTTAGCACAAACCGTCTGAAACTCATGCGTTCTTAAAATAGGAAGAGTCATAACCCTCGCGCGACGAGATCATGCAAATGAATGAGCCCAACAACTTGTTTCTGACGATTGAGAACAGGCAAGACCGAAATCGGTTTTTCTCGATTTTCCATTATTTCCAATGCGTGAAAAGCCTTATCATCAGCATACACAAATTGCGGATGAGGGTTCATGATTTGAGTCATCGATAGTGCAAACAAGTCCTCGCCTCGCTCTAATACCTGCCGTATATCATAATCCGTCACTAGGCCCAATAAGGCATGCGCATCATCTACAACGGAGACGGCACCTGCTCGCTTGCTGGTCATTTCATATAAAAGCGCCCGTGGGTCACTTGAGACATGAATCAGCGCATTGGCCTCTCCAGCCCGCATGATATCGGCTACCGTCAAGAGTAACCGTTTCCCCAATTGACCTCCAGGGTGAAATAAAGCAAAGTCCGCCGGTTGAAAATTCCGCAGCTTCATCAACGCCATGGCCAAAGCATCGCCAACAACCAAAGCCGCTGTTGTACTGCAAGTCGGAGCCATATTGAGCGGGCATGCCTCTTCCTCAATAGGCGTCACCAACACCAAGTCTGAATGACGAGCAACGGTTGAATCTGCATGAGCGGTAATGGCAATAATCTGGGCACCCAACCGTCGAACCACAGGGAGAATGGCCACCAGTTCATCACTTTCCCCCGATTTGCCAATGGCAATCAGGATGTCGCCTTTTTGGACAATACCCATGTCCCCGTGCATTCCTTCTGCGCCATGCAGAAACAAAGCCGCCGTCCCCGTCGATACCAGTGTCGCGGCAATTTTCTGGGCGATGATTCCAGATTTTCCTACTCCAGTCACAACAACCTTTCCCTGGCACGCAAACAGCATCCCAACTGCTGTCTCATAGCTTGCCCCTACCTGTGCCTCCAACCGTTGGATGGTGAGGCGTTCTAACTCAATCACGCGTCGAATTTCTGTTATAATATCCATCTGTGTTAATAATCCTGACATTTTCTAAACATCGCGCTGTCGTGCGTTTACTAATAAAGAGAGGCAAAATATCATGTCATAAATGCGAGAAAATGTCATCTTGTTTTTCCCTGACGTTCCCCTTGCTTTGACTCGATTTCTTTTTCAATCACGATACACTCCCTCACAGTTGGAGAGACTCGCATGACCACACGATTACACGCTTCAACTCGACAGATGATTGCCGAGATCTTCCAGGCCCTGGACTATACCGCACTGGCTTCCATCTATTGCGATGAAGGTGGCGAGTTATTCTGGCTAGATCAAAAAGGGCCATGTCAACAATTAGGGGCCAAACTCGCGATAGCGTTACGGCCTCGCCTGCAACCTGGAGGACGAAGTCTCTACGTCGGCGCAGGCGTAGCGGAGATTCCAATCTTGGTCATGGAATCGATGGAATTAGAACGTGAGGTGATCGCATGTAGCCTCCGCCAAGAAGAAGTCACAGTCTTGAACCACGCCTGCCAACAACTGCCATTGACCTTTGAAGCCGCAGATGCACGATCCGCCACAGGCCACTATGATCATATTTGGATGGTCAGTGTGCTCAATGATCCCGAACAATTCCCTGAACTGTCGGCGCTCTCCTACGGCCGGGCGAATCCTGTCACCTTTAATCCATCTACCTTTGTAGAAGAACGAACAACTGTAACCACGCTGGCCATTGATTGTTTCAATAAACTAGCCAGCCCGGGACAGATCACATGCTCCGTCGAGGAAATTCCATGGATCACCCATTGGAGTACAACCTTTCAACGACCCTGTATCATCGATGAAAAGGATTATCCCACAGCTATTGTGGGAGACCCCATCTGCTTCATTACCGTGCCTGACTAAATTTCAAACTTGGGCAAGAGCCAAGGCACCAGACTGCTTCCTTTTCCAGGATAGACCGCGCGCACAAGAAGCCATAGATGCTCTCATCAGAATGAATCACACCTTCCTGATCAATCTGACTCACCGACCAGCTCCCGGCATTGTCCGTCGCCATTGATCGTACACATCATGAATATCACGCCGTTGAGCAAGAAAGGCTTGTCTCGCTTGATCAAACACGATTTGGACTTCTTTGAGATCAGCACGAGTGACATTGAACACTCGTAAGCCTTCGTCTAATTTTGGCGAATGCCAGGCCTTTGGATACGCCTCATATAACAAAATGGCTTCAAGCGTCTGGGAAGTCCACCCTTGAGCACGAAACTTGTTTTCTGCTTCCTGGGCTTCTCCAAAAAAATATGAGGCCAAGGCATTCGAAAAAAATTGGGTAACCGCGACATCGGAACTTCTCATAAACGCTGATTGCAATTGAATGAGCCCATGAATCAATTGTGTGGCTTCAGGACTGTCTTCCGGCGGCAATATTCCGGCTTCTTCAAATGTAGCCAACAACGCCATGATCGCCCCAACCTGTAACGCAGGAGCCCGCGTTTGTATCGGTGATGAGGACATGACCGCATGCGCGGAAACAGGGAAGGTTCCCGACATCCACACCATCACACTCAGAAGAGGGAAGAGACAAATCTTGGAAATATATCGAGACATCATTAGACTCTGAATATGAGAAGAAATGATTAACCGATATTGAAAAGGCTCAAACCACCTGCCTATAATCCCGCTCAATTTCCTTCCCTGATGAACCTTTGTACTCCATGGAGTTCCTGTGTTTGGACGCGTCTTCAGTGCCGCTCTTCAAGGCCTTGAGGCCCATCTCATTGAAATCGAGGTCGACATTCGTGGTGGCCTCCCTCAATTTTCTGTCGTTGGCCTGCCAGATGCCACAGTTCGGGAAAGTCGAGATCGGGTCCGCGCAGCATTAAAAAACACGGGGTTTTCTTTCCCCGCCAAAAAAATTACGGTCAACTTGGCCCCAGCGGGAATAAAAAAAGAAGGCTCCGGCTTAGATCTGGGCATTGCGATTGCCATTCTTGTTGCATTGGATGTGGTAACACCAGAGACCGTGGCCAATCATGTCCTCGTTGGAGAACTCTCGTTGGCAGGCCAAGTCAAGCCCGTCACTGGATCTCTGTCAATCAGCATGATCTGCAGGAATACACATCCCTTTATTGTTCCTATAGAGAATGCATCAGAAGCTGCGATGGTCCAGGAAACCAAAGTCTATGGAGTCCAGACTTTACCGGAAGTTGTGGAATTCCTCAACGGGAATCTTCCGCTTGCCCCAACCACCATGGACCCTAAGCTCTTGTTAAACACGCACCAGAACCTGGATGACAATTTTTCCGATGTCAAGGGACAAGACCATGCTAAGCGAGCCTTAGAAGTCGCCGCGGCCGGAGGCCATAACACTCTGTTAATCGGACCTCCAGGGTCCGGGAAAACGATGCTAGCCCAGCGTCTGCCTAGTATTCTTCCCCCTTTGTCATTAGACGAAGCCTTGGAAGCGACAAGAGTCCACAGCATCGCCGGCACTCTCTCACACAACCAAGCATTGATTACGACTCGCCCATTTCGTGCCCCCCATCATAATATTTCTGAAGCAGGCTTGGTTGGAGGGGGCACCATGCCAAAACCAGGTGAAGTTTCATTAGCCCATCATGGCGTCTTGTTCTTAGATGAGGTTCTGGAGTTTAAACGGCCTGTGCTCGACAGCCTTCGACAACCGCTTGAAAATGGAACGGTCACGGTGACCCGAGTGCAAGCCTCACTCCAATACCCCGCGCATATTATGTTAATCGGGGCCATGAACCCCTGCCCTTGTGGCTACCATGGTGATCGCACCCGGGAGTGTCAATGCACACCAACTCAAATCCAGCGATATCGGTCACGATTGTCTGGCCCACTACTCGACCGGATAGACATCCAACTCGATGTTCCAGCTGTCCCTGTCTCACAGATCAGTCATGAAACGGTAACCGAACAGTCAGACACAATTCGACAGCGTGTCGCCAACGCCCACAAACGACAATCTTTCCGGTACCGAAAAGAGCGGGTCTTCAATAATGCCCAACTTAGGCCACGTCACATTAAAAAATATTGTGGCATTGACCAACTCGGACAACAGCTCCTTGAGCAGGCCGTAACCAGGCTGAGCCTGTCGGCACGGGCCTATGGCCGCATCCTCCGAGTTGCGCGAACCATTGCAGATTTAGCAGACTCTGAGGCAATTACGCCCACACATTTGGCCGAAGCCATTCAATACCGAAGCTTTGATCGGCCAATTCCAACCTAAACCTATAGGCAACGCATCTATGAGAATTTTTGCATGGTGGTTTCTAATCGGCGCACTAATGGCCCTTGCCGTCATAATGATTCAAGGAGGCATTCGGGATATCATGCTCACACAGGAATCCCTCTGGGAAGTCAAACTAGTTGAACTCATCACCCCTATCCTTGGGGGAGGGCTTCTCGGTGGTTGCATCGCGCTAATTTTAAATCGTATAAAAAAGCCGGATCGCTAACGTTCATTTTTATAGCCTCCCTACGACCTGTCATGGCTACAGACCATGACAGACAGGTCTGTGTGTGTGATACAGCTCTTCCCTCATAAGAGGGAACACGGGAGACTTTTCAACAGAAGGAGCAGAGCCGTCATGGATATTCAAGTTGGTCCACATCTCTATCGCAATACCAATGGAACCATGGAAATCGAAGGTGTGCCACAAATCGAATTTGCCTTGCGAAAGCCAGGAGGCCCTCTGAGCCTCACGTTTGTCTTATTCGATTCAAGAGGATTGATGCCCTTGAAAATCGTCAATAGCGCATTGGCAATCAATGAGCAAAGAGCCTATGAACTTATCAAAGAGACAACCAGTCTTGTCTTGACCCACAGGGAAAGCGGAGAACAGGTCCTACACATCGAACTGAAGGAAGAAGACCGGGTCGTTATTACACAAGGATCATTCATTACGCTCAAGGCTCACCACATGACGATTACACCGCGTGAATGGTCTGTTGACAAAGCTAGTGCCAAGGCAGGTGAGACCGATATGGAGGGAAAATCTGTATCGCTGGGGTAAAAGAAGAAAAAAAGAGACTAGCCCCTAAATCTCCGCGGCAGGAGCATTTTTGGTGCCTTCACAGATAGCACACGTATGACTGATCATATCGCTACTGGGAAGAGCTGGGCCCAAGGCAAATTTAGGGTCAAGGGCAACCACATCATTCCCTTGATACGTCCACAACCGTCCACATTCCGGACATGCAAACCAAACCGTATACCCTGGCCATTCTCGATCCCGTACAGCCATCACCCATCCTTTTCAAAAGGTACGTCTCTTACAATTGTAGGAAGCTCAAGACCAAGCTGTCAACGAAACAAGGCAGTCACCCTAAACTTCTTGTCACTCGCCGAGAACAGAAGAAATACGGGTGCCTGCTTCTTCGATCTGTTCTGCTGTCACATCCAAATGCGTGACAGCTCGAAAAGCCCGATCCCCAACTGAATTGAGTAACACCCCAGCCTCTTTGAAGGCGAGCAACAATTCTGATGTGGTGCAATCACTATTGACCACTTCAAATAATACGATATTCGTTTCAACCAAGTCAGGATCCACAAACACCGTGGGAATCTGTTGGAGCAAACACGCCAACTGTTTCGCATGAACATGATCCTCTTTAAGCCGAGCCACGTTGTGCTCCAACGCATAAATCCCTGCCGCTGCAAGAATGCCTACCTGCCGCATGCCTCCACCAAATAGCTTGCGCAGGCGACGGAGGCGATCAATATTAGCCTTCGTCGCAACGATCATCGACCCCACAGGAGCCCCCAGCCCTTTCGATAGGCAAAACGACACTGTATCGAAATATTGCGCATATTCTGCAGCAGCAATCTCCGTTGCCACAACTGCATGAAACAACCGGGCGCCATCCAAGTGAAGAGCCGCCCCATGAGTTCGTGCGACCTCCGCAATCTGTTGAATCGTCGCAAGAGGATAAATTGTCCCCCCGCCAACATTATGCGTTTGTTCTAGACAGACCAACGTCGTAAGAGGAAAGTGAAGGTCTTGAGGCCGAATAGCCTGAAGCACCTGTCCAGATGAAAGGAGCCCTCGCGTGCCTGGCACACAACACAGTTGAACCTGCGATAAAGAGGACGCCGACCCACCTTCATATCGAATGAGGTGAGACGAGCCTTCGACAATGACTTCATCTCCAGGCCGCGTATGGAGGCGTAGCGATAATTGGTTGGCCATCACGCCGGTGGGCACAAAAAGTCCAGCTTCTTTTCCCAACAGGACAGCAGCCATTTCTTCCAAACGATTGATGGTTGGATCTTCGCCATACACATCATCGCCAACGACGGCTTGAACCATGGCCTCGCGCATGGCCGCCGACGGGCGTGTCACCGTATCGCTTCGCAAGTCGATCATGTCTCTTCTCCTAGCAAATCATCCAAACTCGCTTTATTGTATCATAGAGACGATGATGGACTTGCCTCGTCACCTGACACCGTGAACCCAGCTGAGGCAAGCACCGCATGAATGTCTGTACGTGTAATCGGCCCTTCTCGAACAACCTGCAAAGAATCATCTACACGAAAAAGGGTTGAAGGCTTGCCTCCTCGAGTTGGCCCATGATCCAAGATAAGATCAAGGGAATCACCTAGAACATCTTGCACCGCAGAGGCTGTCCTGGGAGGGGGAAAGCCTGAACGATTCGCACTCGTCCCTGTGACTGGGCCAACAATGCGGAGTAATGCCAATAACGCAGGATGCCCTGGCTGACGGATAGCAATAGTCGACGTTCCCCCTGTCAGGGCAACAGCAAGCTGAGAAGCTGCTGGAAAAATCATCGTCAGCGGGCCTGGCCAAAAATGTTCGATCAGGATTTCTGCTGCAGAGGGAACAGTGGCAACCAAACCATGGAGCTGGCTCACATCGCCAATCAACACCAAGAGTGGTTTCGAAAGCGAACGCTGTTTCGTAGTGGCAACACGTGAAACGGCTTCAGGCTGTGTCACGGAGGCCGCCAGCCCATAAAAACTCTCAGTAGGAATCGCAAGCACCCCACCCTGAACCAGACACTGACGTGCCTCATCTAACACAGCAGAAGATGGTTCTTCAGAAAAGGGGAGAATATGTGCCATCGAAATAAACGAGATGCTGAAGACCACACCAGAGTTTTGGCTTCATGTACAACAAGCCAGAGACTGAGATCTGGCATATAAATTCAGGAACGTCTCTTAGGGCTCTACACCAATGCCTTGCTGGCAATATCTTGACGAAAATACCGCCCTTCGAAGGTAATAGGCTCAGCCATTTTGTACGCATCGGTCCTTGCAATATTGAGATCTGGCCCGAGCCCGGTGACACCAAGAACCCGTCCACCGGCCGTGACAAGTTGGTCATCTTTCTTGGCTGTTCCTGCATGGAAAATCATGCCTTGCTGAGACTGCGATGACGCGAGACACCCGCCAATGGCCAAACCCGTCTGGTACGGACCAGGATAGCCTCCAGACGCCAAGACCACACACACAGCGGCTTGATTGCTCCATTCGACAGAGAGTTGATCCAACCGATGCTCAATAACAGCTTCCAAGACATCGACAAGGTCTGTTTGTAACAAGGGTAAGACTACCTGTGTCTCAGGATCTCCAAAGCGCGCGTTGAACTCTAGAACAAAAGGACGCCCGTCCTGAATCATAAGCCCTGCATACAGAACGCCATAAAATGGACTTCCCACACGAGACAACCCCTCAATGGCCGGGAACAAAACTTCGTGAAGGATCTGATGCTGCAATGCTGCTGAAGCCAGGGGCGCTGGAGCATATGCACCCATCCCTCCGGTATTGGGGCCGACATCTCCATCACCGATACGTTTGTGGTCTTGTGCTGCAAGCATGGGCACAACTGTTTTCCCATCGGCAAAGGCCATCACACTCAACTCTTCACCTTCCAGATACTCTTCAATCACCACGCGAGACCCGGCAGCGCCAAAGGCCTGTTCCTCCAACATACCTACCACAGCGGCTTTGGCTGTTTCCTTATCCTGCGCAATAATGACACCTTTTCCCTGAGCCAAACCGTCTGCCTTCACAACAACCGGAATTCGACAGGTCTCCAAATATTCCAGGGCTGGGGCAAGGCTTTCGAACGTTCGAGAATCAGCCGTGGGGATGCCTTGCCGGATCATCAATTCCTTCGCAAACGCTTTGCTTGATTCTATCCGTGCGGCATTACGGGTTGGGCCAAAAATCTTCAACTTGTCTCGTCGGAACTCATCTGCAATGCCCAAGGCCAGAGAGGCTTCCGGTCCAACAATTGTGAGGTCGATAGCAGAGTCTTTGGCAAACGCTTTGAGACCAGCAATGTCATCAGGCTGAAGAGGAACACAGGTGGCCAGCTGGCTAATGCCTGCATTACCTGGGGCACAATATATGCTTGAGACACGTGGGCTTTTCGTCAGTTTCCAGACCAACACATGCTCACGGCCTCCACTGCCAATGACAAGAATTTTCATGAATCAACTGCCTCGAAACAGATTATCCACGGAATAGAAGCACAATCTCCACATCATTTTCCGCACAGATATAGGGGCAAAGAAAGATTTGATACTGGGATATGCCGAAAAGACGTCTAATGCCGGAAATGTCTCATGCCTGTCATGATCATCGCCATATCATGTTCATCCGCAGCTTTGACCACTTCCTCATCGCGAATGGAACCTCCAGGCTGAATCACCACCGCAATCCCAGACTTAGCCGCAGCATCCACACCATCACGGAAAGGAAAAAACGCATCCGATGCCATCACACAACCATGAATGGGCAAATTGGCTTTCATCTCAGCCAGTTTAACCGAATCAATCCGGCTCATTTGTCCGGCGCCAATTCCAACTGTCTGTTGGGGATTCGCAAAAATAATGGCATTGGACTTCACATGCTTACAGACTTTCCAGGCAAACGCACAGGCTTCATACTCGGCATCCGTCGGTTTCCGTCGAGTTGGTACCTGCAGCGATTTCATATCCAGCAAGGCACCAAGGTCCCGATCCTGAACAATCACCCCACCAACAAGCTTTTTCAAATCCAACCCTTCGCGAATGGTGGAATCTAACGATCCCACTGCCAAAACGCGAAGGTCTTTTTTCCGCTTGAGTTCAACCAATGCCTCTTCGGCATACCCAGGAGCAACCAAAACCTCAACAAATGTTGAAGTGACTTCCTTAGCCATCGAAAGATCGACAGGATGATTACAGGCAATCACCCCTCCAAAAGCTGAAATGGGATCCGTTTCTCTCGCCTTCACATAAGCTTCAACCACCGTCGTCCCTATCGCCGCGCCACAGGGATTATTGTGTTTGATGATGGCAACGGCTGGAACGTGAAATTCCTTCGCTAACTCTAAAGCAGAATTTGCATCAAGGTAATTGTTATACGACATCGCTTTGCCATGCAGTTGCGTGGCTTGGGAAACCGAAGCCTCCCGAAACCCTCGTTCCCGATAAAACGCCCCGTGCTGATGGGGGTTTTCGCCATAACGCAATGGCATGACCTTCTCATAACGAAGGGTCAGGACATCCGGAAATTTTGATTCAGCCGATTCAGAAATGTGTTGGTCAAGATACGTCGCAATGAGGCCATCATACACTGCCGTATGGTGATACACCTTTTGCGCCAACTCTCGACGAAGCGAAAGGGGCACAGTCCCTACCTGCAAGGCTTCTAGAATGCGTGCGTAGTCATCAGGATCGACGATCACCAGGACATCTTCATGGTTCTTCGCAGCTGATCTCAACATCGAAGGGCCACCGATATCAATGTTTTCAATCGCCTCTTCAAAAGAACACCCCGGTTTGGCAATGGTCGCCTCAAACGGATAGAGGTTCACAACAACGACATCAATAGGCTCAATAGCTTCCTTAGCCATTTGTTGCACATGATCAGGAAGGGATCGGCGCCCCAACAACCCACCATGGATCTTAGGATGCAGAGTTTTCACCCGCCCATCCAAAATTTCAGGAGACCCGGTATACGAAGACACATCGGTCACTGCCACGCCGGCTTCACGTAACACGTTGGCCGTGCCACCTGTGGATAAAATATTTCCGCCAAGTGCCGTTAAGCCTTTTGCCAAGTCCACAATGCCGGCTTTATCTGACACACTCATCAAGATATGGTTGAGATTCGCCATGAGATGCCCTTTATCATGAATGAACGATCAATCAGAACGGGAAGGCAGCTTATCAAAATGCTTCTTTGAACTTCAACGAATTCCATTTAGACATACGACAGCATCTTTTTGAAAAAATTGTGCTATAGTAGCGCCACGATGCCAAACCAAAAACGACGAAAAGACGTGCGAAATGTAGCGATTATTGCTCATGTTGACCATGGAAAAACCACATTAGTCGATGCATTACTCAAACAAACTGGAGCCTATGTCTTTAAAGAAGGCGAAGAAGTCATCATGGACTCAAACCCGTTGGAACGAGAACGGGGCATTACCATCTTTTCCAAAAACGGGTCCCTTCGGTACAAGGATGTCCAAATCAACATCGTCGACACCCCAGGGCATGCCGACTTCGGGAGTGAAGTCGAACGCATTCTTCGAATGGTCGATGGCGTCCTCCTCCTTGTCGATGCGTTTGAAGGGCCCATGCCTCAAACAAAGTTTGTCCTCAAAAAATCCTTGGAGCTCCATCTCAAACCCATTGTGGTGATTAATAAGATCGATCGCCCAAACGCCCGCCCTCATGATGTGGTGGATCAAACATTTGATTTGTTCTGCGAACTGAACGCCACTGATGAACAACTAGATTTCCCCATTGTCTTTGCATCAGGCAAAGAAGGCCGCACCACCCTAGACCTAGATGACCATGCAGAAGACATGAAACCACTCCTCGAAACCATCTTACATCGAGTCCTTCCTCCCGTTGCAGACCTGGATCAACCGTTTCAGATGCTTGTCACAATGTTGGATTATGACACCTACATTGGACGAATCGCGGTTGGACGGATTGTGCATGGAACCATCCGCATCGGTGAGCCCGTGCTTCTCTTACAACGCGACGGGAAACGAGAGCGAGGGAAAATTTCTAAACTCCTTGTTTACAAAGGGCTCAAACGGGTCGAAGCTGAGCAGGCTTCCGCTGGGGACATGGTGTCTCTAGCCGGACTCCAAGATGTCAAGGTTGGAGAAACCATTGCTTCGCCAGAAAACCCAACTGCGTTACCGACCGTCAAAATTGACGAGCCCACCATCTCCATGAACTTTTCCCACAACACCAGCCCTCTGTCGGGAAAAGATGGCGGACGGTTTCTGACCTCTCGACACATTCGGGAACGACTGGAGCATGAAGCCATGATCAACGTCGGCATTAAAGTCGAAGAAGTTGAAGGAAGCGAACGGGTTAAGGTTTCAGGGCGCGGCGAGTTACATTTAGCCATCTTGATCGAAACCATGAGACGTGAAGGCTATGAATTAGAAGTCTCGCCCCCTCAAGTTATTTTTAAGGAAATCGATGGTGAACGCTTGGAACCCGTTGAAGAACTAGTAGTCGAAGTTGAGCCGGACTATCAAGGGACGGTCATCGAAACCTTAGGCAGCCGACGTGCTGAGATGAAAGACATGCAAATCAGCACGGTCGGGACCATCAAAATGGATTTCGTTATTGCCTCAAGGGCCTTACTCGGCTTCCGTAGCGAATTCCTTATGATGACTCGAGGCACAGGCATCATGTACCAATCGTTCTATGAGTACCAAAAATATAAAGGCGATATTCCGAAACGAGCCAGTGGCGTACTAATTTCTCAAGGCCCAGGCCAAGCTGTCCCCTATGCCATATGGGGGCTTCAAGACCGCGGAGAAATGTTTATCTATCCTGGCGCAAGTTTGTATGAGGGGATGATTGTTGGGGTCAACAATAAAGGCCAGGATTTAGTGGTCAATACCATCCGAGAGAAAAAGCTCACCAACATCCGAGCCGCAGGGTCCGATGAAGCAATTCAGCTGACACCTCCACGGGAGATGACCTTAGAGTTTGCCTTGGAATTTATCCAAGAAGATGAGCTGGTTGAGGTCACCCCCAAAAACATCCGACTTCGCAAACGTTACCTGACCGACAACGAACGCCGTTCGCTCGCTCGCCGGTAATACCCATCAAACCAGAGAGTTCCAAGAAATAGGGACTGTTGAAAAAGACAGTCAACGATATACTGAAGAGAAACAGACTGTTTTGCACAACATCTAAAAGCCTGAGGCCAGCCTCTTCTCATCGGAAAAGACTGGCCTCAGACATAAAAAAGCAAAAAGTTAGTGGGAAACGAGATTAATTTCTTACACCACTCCACACTTTGTCGGGATCAATTTCTTTATCTGGGTTGAGCGTGCGAGCTTTGTCAAGCAACACATCCGTTATCTCAGGAACCTCAGGGTCCGAGATGCAACAATCATCAACGGGGCAAACGGCAGCACATTGGGGCTCATCAAAATGGCCTACGCATTCGGTACACCGTTCATGGGTAATCACATATACCGTATCACCCTCACCCTGGCCTTCTCCGACCTGATGGCCTTTTTCTTCCGCGGCGCTCCGGGTTTCAAATATCGCCTCATTGGGACATTCAGGCAAACAGGCACCGCAATTAATACATTCTTCCGTAATAAGCAGAGACATAAATCCTCCTTCCGAACAAAGCGATCACAAGATTTTTAACTCTGAATTCTCAAAATCAGAAATGTGAAATAGAGTCGGATTCATTGTAGGCTTTGCCTGCTTTGTCGTCAACGGGACAAAGGTCCTATTGATATAAGGCATTCGGCCCCCAAACTAAAGGATACATGACCATAAAGCACTGGTGGTCTTGCTAAAATAGAAAGCGACAAATACCGTGCGGTTCATCGTGCCCCAAGGCCTTGAAGCCATGCCTATGGGCAGTCTACAATCCCGCGCCACATACTCACTTCTATAATCATGCACCTATGCTGATTAGACCATGGCCTCAAGAAAGGCGAGAAAACCATGTTTGACAGGCCTATTGACGAAGAGGAATGAACACCTGTCACGTTTTGTCATTGCCGTCATCATGGACCATTCACAGTGATAACGGATAACCACATAAAAACCCATCATGGGCACAAGGCAGCCTATGCCGCATTACTCTCTGCCGCTATGGTATGGGGTGGGTCGATCGTTGCGCAAAAGATTGCACTGGGGGCTTTCTCCGCCGTAGAAGTTTCCGTGTTTCGAGGCCTAGGCGCATTGGTGATTCTTCTCCCCATGTGGTGGTGGCAAGACACCACCAACATCTCATGGTCAGCTCGTGAGATTGGGGTCCTCAGCATGCTGGGGATTGGCGTCCTTGGTAATCATCTCTTAGTGCTCTATGGGTTACATTATATTGGAGCAGGCGCTGCTGGGATCATTATGGGAGCCAGTCCCGCCATTACTGCATTTTTGTCTTCGCTGTTGCTCAAAGAGATCCCCTTCAAACAGGTATGGGTAGGCTGTTTGCTCTCTTTTGGAGGCGTCGCCTGTGTCTCGGGCATGAAACCTGGAAGCTCCATGGGGGACAATCCTCTTTTAGGAGGTACACTGATTGTTTTTGCCCTGATTAGTTGGGCTCTCTATACCATCGGAAGCCGGCGGGTTATGGAACGCCTATCTCCCCTAACAGTAAACTGGACCACGCTCTTTATTTCCATTATCTTGCAACTTCCTCTGCTATGGACAGATCACAAGGTGCTAACGGCAGGGCTCGCCTCCATTCCAGTGTCAGGCTGGATCGCCTTAGCCTATGTGATCATCTTCGCAACGGCCATTGGGCAACAAGCCTGGCTCTATGGCGTATCAGGGATTGGGGCATCCCGAGCGGGCATGTTTGTCAATCTGATTCCAGTATCAGCCCTCTTCTTTTCTGCGATAATTCTTGCTGAATCTATCGAGGTATGGGACATCATCGGGATTGGGTTGATTCTGTTAGGTGTCTGGTTGGTAAATAAATCATCGTTAGTTTGACTTCTAGCTCGACACTCAGAGAAAGTAGACACCTTTCGTGGATAATGCTGACGAACAGACAGGAGTAGACGGAATGCTGCAGGAACGGATTGAAGAAGTGACCCAGATCAACGAAGCTTTTTATAAAAGTTTCGAAAATCTCGATATCATGAAGATGGACACTCTTTGGGCTCATCAAGATTATGTCACGTGTATTCACCCTGGCTGGCAAATTCGCGTGGGATGGCCCGATGTGCGCGACTCATGGGTCGTAATCTTCAATAATATTTTTTCTATGGAATTTTCTCTTACAGAAATGCAGGTCCAAGTAGCAGGAGATGTCGCTTGGGTGATTTGTACCGAAAACATTACCAGCCATCACGGGGAAACTAGTCAACAAAGCCGTGTCATGGCAACAAACTTATATGAACGAATTGATGAGACGTGGAAGATGATCCACCATCATGGCTCACCCTTGATGGAATAATGATGGATGATCTATGTACTGACCGTGAATGATTGTTGCCAATCCCGAATAATGATATCTCGTTCTGCCATGGTCATCCCACTGTATCTGCGGAAGAGCCCCTTCCCTCCTTTTTTCCTACGCCACGTGACAAAATCAATAAAATGCTCTTTGCAGAGTATAGTGGTCCCAGCTGGGGCATACACCCGTTGACCGCAATTTTCGATAAAACAACTCTGTTCACTCATCGCAGACTCCTCAGGCTAATTCATGTTTCGTCTTGCTCCATGCAACCTGCTCCAGTATGCAAGAGACTATGAAAAGAAAGCAATGGAAGACGCTTGCATTCCACTAGTAGCAACAGCTATCGTAGCTCACAGCTGTTTTCAGCTCATCATACACACATGGTCAATGGTCACTTTGCAGGATTCATGAAAGGAGAAAAGCGTGTTCACAGCAAAAGATGTCTTTGAGAAAGCCCGTGACGCAGCGTTGGCTGCCACTGGTCCCGATGAACGAGCCCTACAGATTGATTATGCGGCCTTGGAAGCAAATTTCCAAGCAGCACTCGCTGATCGACAAGTCGCCATGGTTCATATTAATAAACATTTGCCCCAAGGCTATGAAGATCAGGGACATTTTAATCTTGTCCTCTTAACCACAGGAAACGTCCTCTATGACATGGTCATTGGCGATACGTACTTCCGTTACGATGTCACGTCGGTCGCCAATTTGGATAAAGTGCAAGTGACAGATGGGACGTGGGAAGACACAGAAAATCGAAAAGAGATTCCATTTCTGAGTCTGAGAGTCGAACATGCCAATGAAACACACTTGTTACTGGCACTCAATGATGAAGAGCGCCAAAGCCTCCATGCCTTCATCCGTGCGGTGGCTGAAGCCCGCTATCCTGAACAGTAATCGTGATGCAGCCTTAGACAGGCCCATTCAAGCTCTGGACCTAATCACCAAAAACAATCCCTCTCTCTCGACCATTCACTCTTTCTGTAATCGAAGGTCCCACTTACGTGAATGGTCCATGGGCTGAGGAGGTTGCTTGAGAAAATAATCGTCACGAGATGGTATGCATGTGAGTCGGGGCTCTCGATCGTTGAGAGGAAAGCGTGGCGCCGATGAAACACAAAGGGTCAGAGAATCTGGTGAACCCCGTCGATTACTCAAATCTCGGACAGCCTCTTTGAAGGGTTAATGTTCCGTCATAAACCATCCGGCAATAGAGAGTCGTTTATGTTCTCCAGCCAGTGCATCCACACGGCACACTCGGTGAAAACGAGGGACGGCAAAAATCGCTAACGTACCAGGAACTGGAGCAATGCAGTCAACCACATCAAGTGTTTGGGCCTCGTCTTGTTTCTTCAGGTCGTATAGCATCAATTCCCCCCCCCAATCGGGCTGCCACGCTGAATGCACATAGGTGGCTAATGCCAGACGGCGAAGTGGAGGCCGAGGGCCTTGCGAAGAGACATACGCCTCATCCGTATCATCATGTGTAGAAAGACAGTCACCTACTCCATACGAATAGAAATTAAAATTGATATGCCGGTGTTTAATCACTGGAAACGACTCAATATACTCAGCAATACAGGGCAATTCTAAGCGATGGAGCAACATGCCGGCCTCCTTCCGGCCAATTTCCGCTTTTTCCCAATTACCACAGTTTGGAAATGCCCGTGAGACCGCTGGCAAGTCCGCTAACGATGTCCATGCCGACCGCTCCATGGCCTCTTGAAACATGCGTTGTTCTTGTGGAGACCAAAAGTCTTCAAGGACGAGGACCGGATCACGGTGAAATGAAAATTGTGTGGAGTCAAATTCTGAAAATTTCGCTTTCATAACCCTCCTGACACAACCTTTCTCATGTTCATGATCGTTAAAAACACTCCAGGTCGAGTTAGCCATAGGGCCATATTCGAAGTCAACCATACGCCGTTCCGTTCCTTATCAATACTGATAATTTCCCTTTTTCTTCAGAACATCGGCAAAATTATAGGCAAGATCGCTTGTCGGTGATTCGGGTCCATGATAAGATGCACCCTCTTTGGAGAGAAACGAGCAGACACGATAGGGAGAGGTGCGAGAGCGGTCGAATCGGCGTGCCTGGAAAGCACGTGTGCTGGCAACGGTACCGTGGGTTCGAATCCCACCCTCTCCGCCAGTCTTCCTTCCACAAAGGAGTCCACAACGGAATGGTCTCTGTTCATCTAAAAAGGTGAAATCTCCAAACAGGGTGAACACCATAGATGAAATGCATGAGACGAGAATAAGGGGCTGGGCCCTGTGCAACAGAGTCCTACGAACTCCGCCAGGTCCGGAAGGAAGCAACGGTAAGAAGGCTACTCTGTGTGCCGCAGGATCACCTGGCCCCGTTTTTCATACCATTCACCCATCACATCATAGGGCAACCCATCGTGGAGCTTGAGTGAATCATCCACGGTTCCCGTCAATCCTAAGTGGCCTTAACGTATGGATTATCAAGTTTTTGCTAGAAAATATCGTCCCGGAACATTCCAGGATTTGATCGGACAGCCACATGTCGTGCAAACCCTGACGAATGCCATCCTCGGCAAACGCGTGGCGCATGCCTACCTCTTTTCAGGCATGCGAGGTGTCGGGAAAACAACGGTAGCCCGAATTCTAGCCAAGGCATTGAATTGCCAACAAGGCCCAACGGACCATCCCTGTGAGCGATGCGAAAGCTGCACAGAGATTACTCGCGGATATTCTGTCGATGTGATTGAAATCGATGGCGCATCCAACACTGGCGTCGATGACGTTCGAGAATTGCGCGAAAATGTCAAGTTTGTGCCCTTTCATGGGTCATATCGAGTCTACATCATTGATGAAGTCCACATGCTGTCGAATTCAGCATTTAATGCGCTGCTGAAAACACTGGAAGAACCACCAAGTCACGCCGTCTTTATTTTTGCGACGACGGAAATCCATAAAATTCCTGCAACTATTCTCTCACGATGTCAGCATTTTAATTTTCGACGGATTCCACGCCTTGAAATCATCCAACGACTCCATTATGTCGCAGAGCAGAATCAGGTCACAATTGAAGAGAAGGGCTTAGTAGCGATTGCTCGAGCCAGTGACGGTAGCATGCGAGATGCACTCAGCCTGCTTGATCAAGCCGTGGCCTTTGTCGGCAACGTTCTGACACTGCCAGACCTGGAGCGGTTGCTGGGGGCGATTCCAGAAGAACTGGTGCGCTGTTTACTCTCTGCGGTGATTCACCAAAATACGACCGCAGCCATCACGGCAGTCAGCCAGGTCGTGGATCAAGGATATGATCTGCGGACCTACTGCCGGGAAATAACGGAAAAGATACGAAACCTTCTAATTGCGAATGTCGTACCAGTCCGCCAGGAAGTCGAAGCCTTAATGGATCTTCCGTCTGAAGAACTGGACTTCACGCTACAAGATGCCAAAACATTCAGCGCCAATCAGATTCAAGAGCTCTTTGAGATTTTCTCACACGTCGAAGACACCTTGCGCATAACCAATCATCCACAATTTGCTCTTGAGGTTGCGGTGGTTCGGGCCACAAGACTGAAAACAGCGAACCAGGAACACTCTGCTTCAGCACAAGGGCCAACACCTGAGCCAACCAAGAAACCACAAGAAACACCGCCGGCGCAACAGAAGGTTAGTGAGCCGCCTTCCCGTCCAGTCCAGCAACAAACAGCTCCGGCCATAAACAAAAAACAGGGCCCATCTCCATCAAGCCCTGTTGAACAACAACCAGCTCCACCGCCCCGGAAGGTTGAAGACAAACCTCAACATGTTACGCCTCCCCTCGAGGCTTCGGCCCCGGGTATCCCATTGAGTGAAACCATCTGGGAAACCGTTGTTGATCGCATGATTAAAGAGCATCCCAATATTGGATCGTTTTTGGAAATGGGAACCCTAGTGGCTATTGAACAAAATCAAATTGTGATCGGCTTTCAAAAATCGGCGTCTGTTGCATGCTCACGAATTCAAAAAGAAGAAAATCGGCGTCTTATTGTTGGGTTCTTGAAAGAAATCGTCCAACGAACTGTGCAAGTTCGAGTCATTGAATTAACGGACAAACAAACCCAACAGCCCTCGTTCAAGCAAACCAGAGTCAAACGGCAAGAAACGGAAGAACAGGCCTTAGTCGCCGAAGCAAAAAACCACCCTTTGGTCAAGGAGGCCATCGAAATATTTGGAGGGGATGTGGTAGCAGCCCGCCGCATTCCGACAAAGGAGGAGGAATAATCTAATGTCAAAGAATCCGTTTAGCAACATGGGAAATTTGATGAAGCAAGCCCAGCAAATGCAAGAACAGCTAGGCAAAATTCAGGAAGAGGCAGCGACAAAAACCGTGGACGCGTCTGCCGGCGGAGGGATGGTGACCATCACCGTCAATGGCGCCATGCACGTAACCAAGGTGACTATTGATCCAGAAATTTTACAGTCTGATGATAAAGAAATGGTGCAAGACCTCGTTCTGGCTGCAACAAATGAAGCATTGCGGAAAGCAAAAGACCTCATGGCCGAAGAGGTTAAATCGCTTACCGGAGGAATGGGCATTCCGGGTATGTTTTAAGCATCAACGCATACAGCATGTGAAAGTATGAGCGTTCAACAACAAGGCTTGCTGGCAACTTTGGCCCGAGAATTTGTCAAGCTCCCGGGAATAGGACAAAAAACAGCGCATCGATTGGCTTTTCATATTATGAAGGCCCGAAGTGAAGATGCCCTACGCCTGGCCGATGCTATCCGAGACGTCAAGGCCCATGTCACCTTCTGTGTGCAATGTCGAAACATCGCCGAACATGAATTATGCGAGATCTGCCAAGACCCCAAGCGCGACCGAACAAAAGTGCTAGTCGTGGAAGAACCCAGTACACTCCATGCAATTGAACGAAGCCGTGGTTTTCACGGATTGTATCATGTCTTATCAGGAGCCCTGTCCCCTTTGGACGGAGTCGGACCAACCGAAATTCGTGCCCATGAACTGGAACAACGCGTGAAAGAAGGGGGGATCACCGAAGTCATCGTTGCCACCAACCCAACCATTGAAGGAGAAGCCACCGCCATCTATCTCACCAACGTACTCAAACCACATGGCGTCCACGTTTCTCGTATCGCCTACGGCATTCCCGTTGGCATGGATATTGAATATGCCGATGATATTACCCTAACCAAGTCTATTGAGGGTCGTCGTGAACTCTAGTCTGTTATTGAAAACAATGACCTGCAGCGTTTCTTGCGGCTGTCGTAGCAAAGCTCTGGCTTGTGCGTAATAAACACGCAAGCGCGTAGACAGGTCGTTGCGTGAAACCCTCAACGTCCTGGCCAGGACGTCACTGACGGAGGGCTGAGGCTTTGCAGCAATTCTCTTTGACTAACCTGTGAAAATGTAGTACGCAACAGTTCGCTCTTATTGCCTATGTCCAATCCGTTCACACCTGACCACACCATGCTTCAGCAATATCGCAACGTGGCGAGCCAAGCCGCTCGAGTAGGAGCAAAAATCCTCCAGCGGTATGCCCAGTCTGGATTTCACGTTCATCACAAAAACTCCATCCATAATCTAGTGACAGATGCCGATCGTGAATCCGAACAAGCCATTGTGCAGGTCATCCAGCAGGCCTTTCCGACTCATCAAATTTTGGCTGAAGAAGCAGGGCTGTACGCGGCACATGACTCTCCCTACAAATGGGTTATTGATCCATTGGATGGCACGACGAACTTCGCCCACGGGTTTCCATTTTATAACGTCTCTATTGGATTGGAATGGCAAAAGACTTGTATTGTTGGTGTAGTAATTGATCCGTTTCGGAATGAACTCTTCTCCGCAGAAGTTGGCTGCGGCGCCAAACTCAATGGGACCCCCATCCACGTATCCCACGTTGAGAAGCTCAATACAGCCTTGGTCGTCACAGGATTTAGCTATGATTTCCGGGAAACCCGTGATAACCTTGATGAATTTTGTCGGTTTGCGCTCAAAACCCAAGGTCTTCGACGCACAGGAGCCGCAGCCCTCGATCTGTGCTATGTGGCCTGTGGACGCTTTGATGGTTTTTGGGAACTTAAACTCAACCCATGGGATACAGCGGCTGGCATGGTCATTGTGCAAGAAGCCGGAGGACGGATAACCAATTACGATGGCAGTCCCTTTTCCATATATGACAAAGAAGTTGTTGCCAGCAATGGGACTATTCATCAAGAAATGTTAGAGACTTTGAAAGAGAGCTGAATAGCATGAAAACCTTAGTCAAGTTTGGATTACTTGTTTTGGGTCTGTTGGGCATCATTATTTTCATCATTGGGGCCTCACTGGACGCCATTATCAAAACTGGCGTGGAGACAATGGGGCCACAAATCCTCGGCACCCCAGTGCTCATAGAAGATGTCGATGTTTCCTTGCTTGCCGAGGGAGGGCTTCTCGAAGGCACGCTCATAGGATTGGTCATCAAAAATCCTGAAGGATTTCACAGCGACCATGCGCTATCTCTGCCAAAAATACGGATCCGAGTTGACCGGGATTCTATTCTCTCAGATACCGTTATTATTGATGAAATCATTATTGACCAACCAGAGATTACCTTGGAAGGGAGGCTAAATGGTTCGAGTAATCTCGAAACTATTCAGGAACGCATCAAAGAATATTCGACGGAAGAATCGTCGCACGAGGCAGAGCCTGAGGAACACGAGGTCTCTAGCGAAGAGGGCAAACACGTATTCATCCGAAAAGTCTTTGTGAGAAAAAGCCACATTCATTTGAGTATGACCGCACTCCAAGGGCAATCCCTGGAATTCACCCTACCCGACATTTACCTCAACGATATCGGGAAAAACGAGGAAGGCACTAGCTTTCAAGCCGCGTCTGCTCAAATTTTCGAGGCCATCTATGCTGATGTGCTAAAGGTCATACCGAACTCAACAAAACTCTTAGGCCGTGGCGTAAAAGACATAAAGGGATCAATCAAAAATTTGGGAGAGGCCGCAGAAAAAGTAGGTAAGGGTCTCTTAAAAGGCTTGTTTGATTAAATCTCCGCAGTCTTCAGTTTTCGCTACAAACAGCAGGCGTTTTTAGTATAGCTTATCTACCCAGTATCAAGAACAGACGCATTAGCACTTTCCCGAATCGTTGTATTTGCTCCAGTCTTTTGCGTGAATTTCTGAAACTAGCTGGAGGTCAGCTATCCTATTGGTCACAACCAGTCCAAAACCGTCACAGTCTACTTCGTCTACTCAGCCACATCGCTAGGAAGTTGAACTCCCAGAAGCCCATCAATACTTGCCGCATTTCGTTCTTGTTGATAAGCCAGCAATTCATCGTCGCTTTTAGATGCAATCCAGCGGTCAAGATTGTCTCAATCTGATATGAAATTCATTAAAGGTACACCAAAGCCACAAGAATCGCTGAGGCGATCGACGTTGACACGAATAATGGAGCGAACACCGACATTGGATGGAAACAGTTTGCTGAGAGAATCGTAATCAGCATGATTTGGAAAGATCACTTGGCCTCTGCCATGCAGCCGCACAATTATCGGTTGACCAGCAAACGCGCAAAACATAACCATAATTCTGCCATTCTCCCTAAGGTGAGCAATAGTTTCAACGCCACTACCGATGAGGTCTTGATACGCGACTGTATTCTCGTCAAAAACTCTAAATGAATTACCGCCTTTGGGAGAGCAATTGAGATGACCTATCTCACTCAAGGATGCCGTTGCCACAAAGAACATTTTTTGCTCAGACAACCACGTCTGCAGACGATCTGTTATTGTAAGCTTCCCCCAACCACGGACAGGCGCAATGTAGAGCTTTCTGGCAGAATGACCCAGGAGGTTCTTATGAAAACGAGTCGATTCAGCGAAACGCAAATTGTCGCCATCTTGAAACAAGCCGATGCCGGGGTCAAAGTCAAAGACCTGTGTCGGGAGCATGGCATTAGCGATGCTACCGACTACAATTGGAAAGCAAAGTATGGCGGGCTTGAGGCCTCGGATCTCAAGCGTCTGAAGGAGACCGAGAGCGAACTGGCCAAACTCAAACGCATGTATGCGGATCTGGCCTTAGAGAATCGGGCTCTCAAGGATCTCATCGAAAAAAAGCTCTAACGCCGACGGAGAAACGAATGGCGGTGCAGACGATGCAGGAAGCTCATGGCGTGTCCATCGTTCGAGGCTGTGCCGCAGTGCATCTGGCTCGGTCGGCGTACTATCAGGTGCCACGTGATTGGCACACCCGGGATCGGGATGTGATTGATGCTCTGAATCAGTTGGTCAAGGCCCACCCCCGCTGGGGTGTCTGGAAGTATATTGATCGGTTACGAACGTTAGGGTATCGCTGGAATCACAAACGGATTTACCGCGTCTATCGGCACTTGAGGCTCAATCAGCCTCGCCGTACGAAACGCCGACTCCCCACACGACCCTCCCTGCCCGTGTTTGTGCCAGAGGGGCCGAACGAGGTGTGGTCCGCTGATTTCATGAGCGATGCCCTCTATCACGGCTCGCGGTTTCGCACCTTGAATATCATTGATGACTTTAATCGAGAAGCCTTAGCGATTGAAGTGGATACGTCCCTGCGGGCCGAGCGGGTTATTCGTGTCCTCGAACGCTTGAAGACAGAACGTGACCTGCCCCATATGATTCGGGTGGATAATGGCCCAGAATTTCTCGCTCAGGTTCTTCAAGATTGGGGAAAGACCAATCGCGTGCTGATCTATTACATCCAGCCCGGGCGCCCGACCCAGAATGCGTTCATTGAACGATTTAATCGCACCTATCGGAATGAAGTCCTCAATCTCTATGTGTTTCGGAGTTTGGAGGAGGTCCAAGAGCTCACAGCAAAATGGATGACCGTCTATAACGAACACCGCCCTCACAAGGCGTTACAAGGCATGACCCCGTGTACGTATCACAAACCCAAAAGGCCGGAAAACTCTATGTTGAACCTGTCCACTTGACGGGGAAGCTTACACAATCACTTCCCCTATTTTCTCGTAGTGCCATTCATGTATATCGTTGAATGGCCCATCGAGAATCTCACGTTCCGTCGAATAGCCACGGTTATTGAGAACTAAGACAATGGGGGCCTGTCCGTGATGCAAGCATGTCGCTAGTTCGGTGCCAGTCATCTGAAATGCACCATCACCAACTAATACAATCGGTCGTAACGAAGGGTCGGCAAAGCCCGCCCCTAGTGCCGCCGGGATGCTAAACCCCATGGAGGTATAGTAAGCGGGCGATAAAAATTCAGCGCTTTGATGAACATGCAAATCGGCTGATGCAAACAAGGATTCGCCAACATCGGCAATGATGAGTGTCTTATCATCTAATATTTTATCAAGATGCCCAAAGAGGTTTTTTAACGTCACCGGCGATTCTGAAGACGGTGGGGTAAATGCCGTTTGTTCCCAGGTCGGAATTGGTCGACTGGCAAAGACCGGTAATGGCGTGGTTGCTAGAGCTTTTACAAAGTCTTCAAACCATACATGATCATATCGATGATGTTTGATTGTGATGGCATCAGCCGTGGCATGAATAGTGCGTTCAGCCGCCAGCATGGTGGGATGGGCTTGGATATCTTCGACATCGGTTAACATCGTTCCCAACATGACTAAACAATCGGCCTCCTGAACAAATTGCAAGAGCTCCTCTCGACCAACCAGACCTCCATAGACTCCGACATACAACGGATGATCTTCACGAATCACAGACTTCCCCAACAAGGTAGTGGCAATGGGCACATTCATCCGTTCCACAAGTTGCGTGAGGACATCTTGTAACCGAAACCGATAGATCTCCGCTCCAGCAAGAATCACAGGGCGCTCGGCCTGGGCGAGAATCCCCCGCACTTCCGCCACCGCTTCTTTGAGCGCATCTGGCTCACTGTGACTGGCTGCTTGAGGCAGCACATAGGCCGAAACATTTTCAACCGGCGCGAGGACCAGATCTCGAGGGATTTCTATGTAGACAGGTCGTTTGTACCGCATCAGCGCGTGAAGCGCCCGATCAATTTCTCGCTCAGCCGTTAATGGATCGTCGAGGACCACCGATGCCACAGTGATGTGTTGGAAGACTTCATACTGTGTGGAAAAATCCTTTACTATATGGTGCAACAAGGGATTGGTAATGTGTTCACCAAGCCCGGGCGAGCCAGACAGTAAGACAACAGGCGAACGTTCGGCATAAGCACAGGCTATGGCATTGACGATATTGAGTCCCCCGACGCAATAGGTGACACAGGTTCCACCAATTCCATGAATGCGCGCGTAGGCATCTGCGGCAAATCCCGCACTATCTTCACGTGTAGTTCCAATATGCTGAATTGGTGATTCTTCTAGTAGCTTATACAACGTGAGAACGTAATCACCGGGAATCCCAAAGATATGATGCAGACCAAGTTGCTGTAATCGGGCTAACAGGAGAGACCCTATGGTGTGTTGAGGCTTCATGACGATGCTCACCTCCTCCGATAGGAAAAGACAGGACGTCCTTTTTTTGCTGTTCAATGAAGACACCCGCTATGTCTTCATTCATTATAAGCTAAGAAATAGGATGGCTAAAGAGGATGGTAATTGAAGTGGGAAGATGGTCGAAGCCTGTCACTCAACATTCGTGGGCAATGCGTTCATAGATTAGCCTAACGTCTCCAGCAAGCTCCCACCCCAAAATGGCCAAAGAGTCTTCAACGTAGGCTGGCTGTCTCATGCCATTGAGCACACAGGTCACCCCGGGGGTACTGGCAAGAATCCAGAGTGATTTTCGCGAGATGGATTCCTGCACTCGTATAGAAGGAAGAAGAGGATCCAGCAATTGGCTAAGTTGTGCAATCTGCTGATGACTTTTCATCGCAGCCTCCTGGCGAAGGACGCGGAGGAGAGCCACAAACTCTGGAATGTATCGATCTCGCCATTCCTGAAATGTTTTTGACTGTTCCTCAGTCAATTGTTTCATCAACACCTGCATGGCTTGATTAATATGTGGGGCAATCACCTGTGATTCAATTTGATCCCAATGCTGAAGATTGTGGACTCCCGATCGAAGGCGTGTCATCTCTTCTGCCCACAAGAAAAAATCTTTCGGCTCTAACCCTTTTCCAGAGTAAGGAATGGCATGAGCCAATCCTTGACGGTATTCATCTTCTAGCGTTTGGACTTTTTGTTGCTGGTCTTCAAAGGTAACATCTACGGATTCCACCATTGGCTCAGCCAACCGAACCATTCCTCCACGTTTGGCAGGCATGGCATTGAGAGGACGATTCACCAGCACGGCTAACTTTTCTTGCTGGGCAAAGTCGAGCACGGTCTGCTGGTTACGTGCACCGGTATTAGGAACGAACAGCGCTCCTGATTCCATAAGATTCATAGGAAGCTGCAGCACATGGAAATGGTGATTTGGCTGGCCAGTGACCTGGGCTGCACGCTGGGCAGCATCCAGCATACGAGCAACTGACGTCGCCTCTGGGTCATCCAGTTCTCCCGTACACGTATTGGACGAAACACCATAACATTGAATGCGTCCTTCTAAGACTTGCTTCTCCAAATAGACAAAGGCTTGTTCGAGCCGACGGTAAAATTCTTGCCGTACATCATCAAGCAGTTGATCTGATTTTCGCTTGTTAGCCTCTGATAAAAAGTATTCGGGATTATGCAGAAGGCATACATCTAAAGTCGCCACACCCAATCGATTCATGGACAAGGTCAGTTGGTCAGCCAGGAATTCAGGATGGAGGCAATGCCAAATGCCTTCACTATATTTCACGATCTCTGGGAACGGTTTCCCTCCTCGTTCACGCGCTATAGCCCGTTTGAGATTCTTCCCTTGGATATATCCAATTTTTGAAACAACGATCACTTCTTCCCGTGCTAGTTGTTGTTGATCAATCAACTCTTGGATGACGCTGCCAACCAACTGTTCACTATCTCCATCGGCATAATTGGTAGAGGTATCCAAGAGATTGCAACCTTCTAACATGGCTTTTCGTAGAGCCTGTCGATAGCCATCCTGTTCTATATCCACTCGATAGCATCCAAACCCAAGTCGTGATGTGGTGAAGCCTGTACGCCCTAACGCCGTGAAGCCATGTTGCGAAGGCTTCAGGGGCATGTATCCACCCAACATCCTCGCCACATAGCGACCTGTGCCTTCCGGCGTGGCCATCCCCTGTAATCCTTCTGACTTCAGGGTATTCCCAGCTGTTGAATCATTGGTGATTGTGGCTGGATTTCGTGATTGTTCAAGTGCAGCAGCAATATGCTCTACATCGGTAATGGGCGTCTGACAGGCAAAGTTCCGGCACACATAGAGTGCCGCTTGTCCATTCACGAGTGTTTTGCCTTTTAGCAGGGGGTGGGTCGATTCTGGATCGTCGGGATGATGCCAAGCCAGGATTCGGTTGGGAATATAGGCCTGATTGATCACATGACGCAGTTCTTGACAATGAGGATCGGTGGGGGTTCCCACCAACGCCAATTCTACAGGCCCATTGAGCAAAAGCTCCAACGCCATCAGACTTTTGGCAAATGCGCGAGGATGACGAGCGATTTGTTTGCCATATGCACGAATCGCTTGCCCTGCGGCTTCTCGCAAATCGTCACGGTTGACATGATAGGACAATCGGGCCAGCGCCATGGCCGCAACCGCATTGCCACTTGGCGTTGCCCCATCGGGACCTTCCCGGCCACGAACGATCAAGGCTTCATGATCCTTGGCCGTTGTAAAAAACCCTCCCTGTTCTTGATCGGAAAAATCACTGAGTACTAGTTCTGCCAGTCGAAGGGCTTCATTCAAATACCGCTCTGCTTCGCCTGCCTCATAGAGATCAATGAGCGCTTCGATCATGAAGGCATAGTCTTCAAGATAGGCTGAGAGATGGGCTTTGCCTTTACGATAGGTGCGATAGAGCCCTCCATCTTTTCGAGAAAGAGGCCCCAAGACAAATTCTGCCGCACGCTTGGCTTCTTCCAAATATCGAGCGTCATTCAAGACACGTGCGGCTTCCGCCATGGCGCTGATCATCATGCCATTCCAGGCAGTGATAATCTTATCATCACATTCTGGAGGAATTCGCTTTAACCGGGCGTGATACACCAATGGACGGGTCTGTGCCAACGTCTTTTGTAAGGCGTCCGCTGAACAGCCTAGCTCCTCGGCCGCCTGGGCCAACGACTTGGGCGTGTTCGGAATACTGGCCTGTTCCCAATTGCCTTCAGGCGTAATATCATAATACGCGCAGAAATATTTCGCGTTCTCATCGTCTTGAAGAACTTCACGAATTTGGTCGGGGGTCCAGACAAAAAACTTGCCTTCTACCCCTTCTGAGTCTGCATCGGTGGCTGAGTAAAATCCTCCTTCAGGCGCCGTCATTTCTTCTAGGATATAATCCAGCGTCTCTGTGGCAACTCGGCGATAATTCGGATCCTGTGTGACCTGGTAGGCTTCTACATATGTCCGAGCCAGCAATGCGTTGTCATACAACATCTTTTCAAAATGAGGGACCAACCAACGTTCATCCGTAGAATATCGAGCGAACCCACCACCGATATGGTCATACATCCCACCAGCAGCCATGGCATCAAGCGTTTTGGTGACCATCTGCAGGATGCCCTCCTGCCCGGTGCGATAATAGTGGCGGAGCAAGAACGATAAGCCCGTCGCCGCCGGAAACTTTGGCGCTCGACCAAACCCACCATAACGAGCATCAAAATCCTCAGAAAATTGTTCCGCACCCAATTCGATTTCTGCTTGTCCAACAGCCATGGATGATGACACATTCATTGCTGTTTTCAACCTGGTGGTAAAGCGTTCCGCCGAACGGACAATCTCTTCTCGATCTTTCCCCCACCCCTCAGCAATTTTCTGCAGGACTGTGGCAAACCCCGGTCTCCCCCACCGATCCGTAGGAGGAAAATAGGTGCCCGCAAAAACTGGCTCTTGCGCCGGCGTCAGAAACACCGTCATCGGCCACCCACCATTTCCTTGATTCATGGCTAATGTCGCCTGCATATAAATGTCATCGAGATCAGGCCGCTCCTCACGATCGACTTTGATACAAATGAAACTGGCATTCATGAGCGCGGCAATCTGCTCATTTTCAAAAGATTCATGTTCCATGACATGACACCAATGGCAAGCCGAATACCCAATGGAGAGCAAAATTGGCTTATTTTCTTGTTTCGCTCGCTGAAGAGCCTCTTCACCCCATGGATGCCAATCCACAGGATTATAGGCATGTTGCAACAAATAAGGACTGGTCTCGTGGATTAACCGATTGGGAGTGTGCTTAGCAGAAGGTTCAGACATAAGGGAGGACCGTACCACTCAGGAAGAAAGTTGGTCAACTCTAGAAAATTTTCACTTTTTCCATTGACTCGACACATCTACTTGCATACCAGGCGCATTAATCTTCGTTAGACTGACTGACCCCTCCCCAGAAACTGAGCCAACCGTGGTTAGAAATTCTGCACTGCTGAGATACTTGTTTGTGCCCCTTTTTTCGCAAATTCCACAGGCGTCAGATGGCCTAAGGAGCCATGCGGCCGGTGCTCATTATAATCGATGCACCACGCTTCAATCTTCTGTCTCGCATCGTGCAAGGAAATAAATACATTGGTATTTAAGCACTCATCCCGTAATCGCCCATTGAAGCTCTCAATCACCGCGTTCTCCACGGGTTTTCCCGGTCGAATGAAATCCAGCTTCACGCCATGTTCATACGCCCACGCATCTAGGGCCTTCGAAGTAAATTCACTGCGATTATCCACAGTAATCATCTTGAGATAACCTGTTCGCTTCACCACCCGATCCAACGCTCCTACCACCTTCCGTCCGGTGAGCGTGGCATCGACCTCTATGATTTGACAGGCCCGACTATAATTATCGACCACTGTCAGGGCTCGAAACCGGCGGCCATCCACCAATTGATCGGCCACCACCCGTTTCAGCCGGGTGTTCTCCTCTTGCAGGTGTTTCAATTCCCACACGTGGTCTGCTTCCATCCCTTGGTACTGTTTCTTCCACCGATAAAAAGTTCGTTTACTGATTCCCACCTTGCGAATCAGTTCGGTCACGGGTGTCCCGATATTCGCTTACTTCACGACCGCCATAATGTGTTCGATCGAAAATCGTTTCTGTTTCATGGCCTCTCCCCTTTCTCCTGTTCGGAGATTCTGCCAGAAACTCACCTTCCTTGTGGCCTCAAAATGGGGCAGCCAGTCACATCATAATGATGTTGAAAATCTGAATCAGCGAGATTGATACAGAGAATCAAAATTAAGTTTATTTTCCTAAATAAAAATATTGATTTCTTGGGAACGAAATCACTATAGTGTTATAAGAAATACATAACTGGAATCATGCCAGTTATGGGCAAGGCTCTAACTCGTTAACTCATGAAAGGAGACTGGCTATGAAAGCTAAAGAGGGAGTCGTTGATCTCCTGAACAAAATTCTGACTGAAGAACTGACGGTCATCAACCAATATTTCTTGCACGCCAAAATGTGCGAGAACTGGGGATACGAACGATTGCATCACCATGTTCGAGAACGCAGTATGGGAGAGATGAAAGATGCAAATGAGGTCATTGAGCAAATCCTGTACTTAGAAGGGTTGCCCAACATGCAACGGTTAGGGACCGTGAAAATTGGGGAAACTGTGCCGGAACAGCTTACCGCTGATTTAGAGAAGGAGAAGGCCATGGTCGTCTTATTGACGGACGGTATTTATCACTGCACCAAGGTCGGCGACTTTACCACACGCCACATGTTGGAAGAGATGGTCAAGGATGAAGATTCGCACATTGATTGGCTTGAAACACAGTTAGAAATTATCAAACAGGTTGGGTTAGAAAATTACTTGAGTGAACAGATTAAAAAAGAGAGCTAAGCAGTCTTCTTCTTTTTACCAACTTCCTAGACCGGTAGATATCAGCCCCCTCGTTTTAAGGTCTGCCCATAGTTGGGTAGGCCTTGAGATCTCTCTGTTATTGTCTCGTTGAGACCGTCAAGGAAAAGGAATCGGCAGTCTTCTTATTTAAGAAGGACATTGATTTTCTTTTGAACAATGTCGATTGACTGGAAGACAGGATCTTTGGATCCTCGGCTGGATGCTTGTTCAATGGCTTTAAGAAAGTCCGACGGTCCCTTTACAGGCTCATATCGCAATGTGACAATCACATCCATGGATGGCGCATCTTTGGGTGTTGGAAATGAAAAGGTTTCCACCCTCGTTTCTTCTGGCTTGAGAACCGTATCCTTCACAACGGTCACACCTTCAAAATCAAAGACGGTTTCCTTGCCTTTGGCATCAGCAAAGACTCGAGTATAGACCCGATTCTCTCCATAGACCTTCCGCAAATTTTTTCCTTTGATCGTCAAGTCTAAAATCACACTCACCCATCCTGGATGTGGCAAGGGCAAATTATGAGGCACTAGGCTTTGCAACGTTACCGTGACCACAGAGGTCTTTCCTTTTACTTCCGTCTGAATGTCCAACTCTGCAGCTTCTTGCTGAAGTTTCCCTAGTCGACCAGGAAAGGTATGATTGGCAACTTTTCGATTCCGCTCCCCATTGGCTGACTCGCCAAATTGCTCTGGCATGTGACATGATTGACAAGCCTTCCCTTTCTGGTTGGCCTGTGTGTTCTTCCAATCTCCCAGTAATCCCGGCATCTGATGTTCTTTGTCTCTATCGGGCAATGCCTCATGACACATAAGACAGAACGTCGAGCTTTTGAAAAGATCGAGTGCCTTTGATTGATGTGCCAAGTTTGAGACAGGTTTCTTGTAGCCCCCAAATACCGTTTTACCTAACGCAAAATGAGGATGCGGTGGCTTGACAGTCGAATCAACCGTGTTGACGAGATGACACTGGGCACAGCCTACACCATCAATCAAGGGATCTCGTGACTGGACTTCTTTCGTGAAATGGTCAGCTTGTTCGGGATATTCAAGGATATGGGGAGCATGACAACGGAAACAGAAGGTACGGTCACGATTCCTTTCAGTATCAAGATACCGATCAAGGGCGACACGAAATGGGGCAGAATGGATCGATTGTGACAGTGGCGAAGCCTCCCATTCTTCAAACACGCGTTCATGACAACGTTTACACTTATTAGAATGGGGAAACGCTCGCTCCAAGGGTTTTTTGTCCTTGGTCATACCTTCCGCCGCATCGACCGGAAACCCATTCCCCCCAGACCAGACTCCTATAATTCCAAGTCCGCCAACAACGCTTATTAATAACTTTCGGTACTTCCACATAGTCGTTATGAGTCAGGTTGCATAAGTTCTAGGCAAGACACAGGGTATGGCACAGAGCATTCGACCATGTGACGCCTGTGTTCCGACGTATACACATCAAGGACAGCAATCGCATCGCCTTAGAATTAGAGATGCGCATGCTGAAGCACAATCAAACATTTATAGGTCTTTCGTTCGGAATGTTAATAGCCTTGCCGTAGAGTAGTCTTCAATAATATTGTGTGCGGCCTTTTTTTCATGTTCGGTTTTCAGAGTTGCGATATATCGACTTTTCACTGCCTCATCCGGTTTTGGGATTAGCGCATAGCTTAAAACGGCTTCGACCAAAGAGGCTGTTTTTCCTTCTGGGACATTGAGAAAAAATGGAATCTTTCGCGTGACTCCGCCGTTCACAAGAGGCGTTGGAATGGGACCACGAAGGATTTCATCAAACCCTAAACCAAAACGTTTTTCCTCTTTTGCCAAGAGGTTCCCATCCTGGTCTTTGATGTGGATGGTTACAAAAAACTGTTTTAAGACTGGATCTCCACCGGGAAACATGTGTGGGAGGCTTCCATTGCGCACCAACACCGTGCCGCCCACTCCATTCGTCATCTTGGTAACATCAATATCGACCCGAGAAAACCACTCTGCCTGAAGATTACGATTACTCAACATAATCCCTGGAATCACAATACCTTGAAACCAATGGCGCCCGATGGGTCTGGTTAGGGCTCCTCGTTTGGAGGTCGAGCTTCCCGTCGATGGTTCCATGTGACAATCCTGACAAATGGTGCCTTTTAGAATTTCACCAGATAAACTAGGACTTGTAACATCCTTCACTTTACTAAAATGACAGGCCGCACAGTAGTTCGCGCCATTATATATCTGTGCTTGATGGGAGGGGTGCACTAAGTTTTCTTCTGGCTGATCATATGGCCCATACATCGTGGCACTTGGCTCGATCTTAAACGTTGGAGGAGACCCCGCATGATCCACTGTCGACTTAATGAGATGGCAGGCTGAACACCCAATGCCTTCGACTTTTACGTGTTTGGGGCCAGCCATGACCTGAGCAATCACGTTGTCGGTATGCTGGGGAAAGACTGTTACTGCAGGGACATGACACGATAAACATTTGGTTCGTTCTTCTTGCGTCGGATCTGTTTCTAACCATAGTCCCAACACCGTTTGAAACACCGGCGACGTCAAGGCCGTTCCATGTAAGAGCGCGCCATCAACTCGTCCAAAGGATTTCAGGTCCGGCGTCTGTTCGCGCATCCCTTTCCATTCTTCATAATGCCGATCGTGACATTGTTTGCACTGATCTGAAGGCACGAAAATGTGTTGAATTTCTTCGAGCCACGCCTCATCGTTTGGTGATGAGACTGGATCCTGGGCGAGGGCAATCTGCATAGAGATCAGCAGTACACACAGAGCCAGAGCAATCATCCCGCTCTGCTTGTACCAGCACCTCGCCAGAGACATTTTTTGCCTCAACACGATCTAATCCTTCAAAATTCTGACAAAGTGAAAATTAATACCGCCAGAGACCCCTTGGTCATTTGAGTCAGCGGGTTCATATGTGGCGACGGTAAAGTTTTGAGTCGGCATTGCGGCTTTCAGCGCACGTCCAAGGTCGGCGAGCGTTTTAATTTCCATGGAATCCACTTCTTTGATGATCGCCCGAGATTTAATGCCCGCCAAGTCTGCAGGGGTGCCTCCAATGACTTCAAAGACCACAACACCTTCCGCGCGAGTCAGCCCTAAAAATTCTTGGATTTCTTGATCGACGGCACCAACAACAATTCCAAATTCTTCGCCAAGTTCCAAAGCCTGTTCTTCAGAGACTGCCCTCTTTTCTGATTGGACGGCTCCAAATACAAGACTACTCATGACGCAGAACATGAGAAATAGTGACGCCAGACATCGATAAAGGGACATCATTCTTTCCTTTTCTTCCTCCGTCTCATAACGGATAGACGAGGACATATGCCCATTTGAAGCAAATAGGGCTATTCTTTATTCGCCTTTTTGACCGGATCAATGATGAGCTGCATCCATGTCGCAACAGCTTTTTGACCGTTTCGTTCTTGGTTTTCACCATTCCATATGGCAAAGGCCACAGATTGCAGCCGACCAGGTTCCAACATCGCCTCATTTTCTCGATCATCGGTTTCTTGACTGAGCGGTCGTTTCATAACTACTTGCCAAAAACCACGTTTCCATTGGGCTTGGCCTTTTATTCGTCCCTGACGTTTTTTGCTAGTGAGCGTGCTAAATCCCCCACCAATTAAATCCTCGACAGAAGAAGGTCGTCGTGGGATTACTTCAAATCGTCGAATCCCCTTTCGCTTCCGACCTTTTTCTTGCGCTCTCGCGACTCGCCGATTGATATCACTCTGCCAATCTGCTTTCCAATGCCAAATGTTCACATAATGATCTAATTGCCCCATACAAAAAAATGCTGGGGCATTTCCTAAGGGTAGAGCGATAGCCACCCCATCTCGAAACACACCTGGCGTGAGCCGTTCATTGACAGTGGCATCCCGCCACTCCAACAGAAAGGCAATCTCTTTTCCATTGTGAAGAGAGCGAACGGATAAGGCCTTTGCACTTGGCTCAGGCCATACGGGTCGAGTCACAATTTGCCCACTCATGGGAATAGGCATCGGCGGGATAGAGGCCCAAGCCTCATCGGTCGGATGGGTAGGAACGTCTCCGGCTACATAATGCGACCGGACAATGACGCCATGGGAACTGACTATCGGGATATCAAACCAAACAAGACCGACAACCGCACTCAGAATCACCAATGTGGTCAGGCTGACAAGTCGGGATCGTTGACATCTGCGCCACCCTCCTCTCATCCCTGTGCACCGTCAACCATTATACCCCAAGGATGATCACTGCTGTAGACCCGATACATTGTCTGTGGCGGAGAACAACGATGGCAGAAGCTCCGAACCCATCTCACGACAACGTTACCCTCCGGATTTTATTTTCATTCCGTTCACAAATGTACAAATGCCCTTGAGAATCAAGCGTCAGGCCTGCGGGAGAGTTGACTACGGCCTCAACGGCCAGACGCCCATCGCCATGTTTGAGCATTCCCGCATCTTCTTTAGCAACAAACCGGGCAGCGCCACAGCCTCCCATGTTTTTGTCATCGTAGCCACTGTCGCCATTCCCGGCAATGGTGGAAATCATGTTTGTCTGTGCATCCACCTTCCGCACACGGTGGTTTTGAGAATCTGCAATGTAGAGGTGCCCTTGTGGGTCGACCACGGCCCCTTCTGGAACATTGAGCATGGCCATCACAGCCGACTTTTCATCCCCATCATATCCGTATCGGCACACACCCGCCACCGTTGAAATGATTCCTGTTTGGGTATCAATCTTTCGAATTCGATTGCTGCCTTTATCTGTGACAAAGAGATTTCCCTGCGCATCAACATCTAAAGCCACAATATCATAAAGACGCGCCTCCAGAGCTGGATGCCCATCATCGAGATATAAGGAAAGATCTAATCCATCTGAACATTGTGGACGCAACCAACCTTGGTCATCACTAAAGTCAATACCAATGGCATCGCCGGATAAGACAATAAGGTTTTGGGCGGTCAGTGGGCTGATTCGGTCCTCATCTTCTGTTGTCCATGTTCCTGCTATCGTCGTGACCATGCCCGTGGTTGGATCATATCGCCTGATACGATGCGCCTGGGTATCCGCAATATACAGAACATCGTGGTGACCAAAGGCGATCGCAGCCGGGTAGGTGAGGTTCACTTCCAGGGCCGGCCCATCACCATTAAATCCCCACTGTCCTGTTCCCACAACCGTGGTAATAATCCCGGTCTGATGATCAACTTTTCTTATGCGGCTGCTTCCTGAATCACAAATATACACGTCATTATGGGAATCACAGGCCACGCCAAGCGGCAAATAGAGCCCGGCTTCTCCGCAAGGTCCTTCATCGCCACTGTAGCAAGTCTCTCCAGTACCCGCGTAGTTGTGCATAATGCCGGTTTCTAGATCCACACGCCGAACACGATCCGATCCACATTCGGCCACATATAAAAATCGTTCTTCGCGGTCCAAGGCAATATGATTTGGCAAGGGAATCCCTGCCTTGACTGCACGCTTTCCATCTCCCGTGCTTCTGGATTTTCCATTGCCTGCAAAGGTTTCAATCTTTCCAATTTCCGGAATGACCATTGTTTCCATTACGTGTCCCTCACCCTAAATAGCCTCTAAATGTTGTGGCTTTTTACACTGTTGCGACATATAGCTAATCATCTTATTTCTAACATACTAGCCCTTTGAAACTGATACTGGTTCTGGTTGGTGTGCTGGCATACTTGCTTCAGCAACAGGCTCATTCACTGGGGCAGTCTGAGTGGATGAAACAGAATGTTGCACGTCTGCTTCAAGAGGATCAACCTCAACTGACTTTTTAAACCCTTTGATGGCTTTTCCAACACCTTCTCCTAATTGTGGCAATTTCCCTGCCCCGAAAATAATCAACACAATAAACAGAATCAGTACAAGTTCGGTGAAACCAAGACTTCCAAACATCTGTCCACTCTCCTTTTTAGCAAGACGGCATCATGTCGTTGAGGCTTCTCGCGCCCGTTTGGCAAACCTCTGTTTGAGACGCTGTCTCGTCTCTTCAGCCTTTTCAAACAATTTACATTTTTCATAGGTATTGATCAGATTATAATAAGCCAATGGCTCATCAGGATTGTGCTCGACCGCTTCTTCCATCACAGTGATGGCTAAGTCGGTTTTGTTGACAGACAGGGAAATTTCCATCAATTTAAAACTACATTCCAAATGAGTTGGATCAAATTCCAACACTTTCATATAGGCCTGCAATGCCATATCCAACGTATTATAATCGGAAACCTGTGGGTTATCGAGCTGCTCGTATACCCCAGCAAGGTTGTACCAGGCAACAGGGTCTTCCGGTGTGACTTCAATCAACCGTTCTAAACACTCCTTGGCCTGCATATATTCTTTCCTATCGCTATGCAATCTCCCCATATTAAACAATGCCAACACGTCATAAGCATTGAGCTCCAGCGCTCGCTTAAACTGTGGCAACGCATCTTCGGTCATCTCCTTGGTCCCATAAATCGTACCAAGGTTGGAATAATACATGGCCAGCGACCGATCCATTTCAACTCGCAAGCTCTCAGCCACTTCGATCGCCTTTTTGACTTCGGCCAAAGCATCATCCAAACGGCCCTTACTAAAATATAATTCACCTAACCGGCATCGAGCCTGAAAGTCATCAGGGTCTTCCCCTAACAATTTTTCGATTTCTGCAATTTCTTCATCCTGGCTCAACTGAGACTCGGCGACTTCTCCCACTGACGTTGTTCCTTCTTCATTACTCACTGTGTATCCCTTCCCTTTTAATGGCTCACTCTTACGAAGTTTCCCCAACTGCTGTCGTGACATGAGAAAAGGCGACACGTTCATCGACTCGTGGTTTCGACTTTCCAAGAATGCCCCGTTTATCAATATTCAATAACATCATCCCGACAACCACCATCAGTGTCAAATGAGACAGTTGCAAGGCATACCCTGCAATAAACATCAACCCGAGGCCAAACCCCGCCATGCGACCAATGAGTACCAACTTTACGACGGTATAGGACCAACAAATGAGTCCTGCCATATATAAGGCAAATGGCAAATAAAAGGTATAGCCCATCCCCATTTGAAATATCCACCCAATGCCTTCACCAGCCTTCCGCACTTCATAGGCAGTTTCCGCGCTGAAGAGCGAGAGGAAATAGTCCAAAAACAAGAGCGCTAAAAATGTCACGCCTCCACTCGCTAACAATGTCATGGCGCGGTGGCGCTGCACTTTGTTTTTAGAAAAAAATGATGTTCCGCCATAGGCCCAAAATACGAGTATGCTTGCGACCACCATCAGCGCTTCCCCGGCTCGGCTGATCTCATGGACCAACGGAGGCGCATCTAATATGCGTAAGAGCCCATATCCTGTAGAAAGTATTTGGTAATAGACCCACCCACTAATCCCTAGGACAAAACACCCTACCATGATTCGTTGAGACCACACGTGGTGACTGAGCATAAATTCTATCGTTAACAAACATAAAACAACCATAAAAATGACGTTATAGATCACAGACCCAAGCATGGCTGGAGGAAAAACTAAATACACGACGGTGAGGAGGACAAGCATGGAAACGGCAGGCACCACGACGGCATCTAGTTTCCCAACATACAGAGTTTGCTTCAACTTGTGTGCAAGGAGGAGAAAGATAAAGAGGAATAAGAGAATAGCCGTGAGATTCAATAACACGAATCCCAAAGAGGATAAACTTTGGAGGGTGATCCGAACAGCCTCTGACTTTTCAGCCAATTTGGAAAGATGCATGCCTAGGCGCGAGACAAGTCGATAAAGAACGAGTTCAAAAAATCCAGCAAATAAGAGACATTTCAGGGTATATTCAAAGAGAAGACCGTGGCCTTCAGTAGCATCTACTGCCTGGCGAGGGGCCAGGTTATCACCAAGCTGCATAGGATTGATCCTCTGAGTGAAAGACGAACAGGGGATATTTACACCGGCATTTGCTGCTCTTGTGACCGTTCGATCATATTATGATGCCGGGCAATATAGAGAAGTCCATCGGCCATTGAATAATTGAACGGCAATTCACAAACAACTTCACTGACTTTTTCATACACATGTTGATAGAGTTTTTCTGATTCTTGAGGCGACATACCCTGTTGAACCTCATAGAAAAACCCCAAACTCAAATCCTCTGAAGCCGGGCGCATGATCCGTCGGATCCCATACCCACCCGGATCATTCATAATTGGGGCCTCTTTCTCAAGGTCAAACAAACACGGCTGACAGGAAAATCCATAAGAAGAGTTGAGCTTGTCATTCTTGACAATAAAATTCATAGTTTCCAACGCTTCCTCTTCCGTTTCTGTTGGGAACCCAACAATAATATAACAATGCACGCCAATCCCAAGGTCGACACAGTCTGAACAAATGCGCTGGACGCTTTCTTGGGTAATACCCTTCTTCATGAAATCCATCATTCGTGTATTGTATGTTTCTAACCCAAAGACGATTTTGTGACAGCCCGCATCACGCATGAGAGACAAAAGCTCTCGAGATAAATTCTTTTCAAACCGTAGTTCGGCCGTCCATTGAAAATTACAACTCCGATTTAGCATTTCCTTACATAGTCGCCTGGTCGGCGAGAGAGCTAAACATTCATCCGTGAAAAAAAAGTACGGCGTATCATATTTCTTTGAAAGAGACTCTAACTCATCAACCACTTTTATCGGATCTTTCTGCCTAAAGTTTTGATGGTCAAGGGTCAATGCGCAAAAGGCACAATCTTTATAATAACACCCACGAGAAAATTGGACAGGCAATACTGTATAAGGAGCCAGGTATCGATCAAGTGGAAACCCATCATAGTTTGGCGCAGGATGCTGAGCTAAATTCTCTGAATAAAATGGCTGATTAACACGAACTTTTCCATCTTCACGATAAATAAGATTCGGGACTTTTGAAAAGTCTCGTTTCCCTTCAAGTTGATTCACAAGTTCCAATAACGCAGTCTCTCCCTCAAAGACAATAAAATCATCCACCACTGAGAACAGGCGTTCACACCGTCGAACATTATCAACTAGTCGCGTAAAAATGCTTCCGCCAATCGTAACATGAATGTCCGGATTCCCTTCTTTAAGAAGCCGACAGAGGGTGAGACCAGGAATAATTTGAGACGTTGCTGTAATAGAAACCCCTATTAAGTCTGGCGCTTCACTCAGAATAGAGTTGAGAAAATGTTGTCGATATAAATCAATATACGGATTTTGCTCTTCATCCTGAATCGCTTTCATGATATCCCGAGAAGAATAAATGGAATAACTCAACTGGTTATCAACAACCGTGATTCTCGTAGGAAAATAAAGAGCAGAGACAACCTCCAACCATCGGTCAATCAAGAACAAGCACTCCCGATACCGATCGACATCGAAAAAGTCTTCGCTTCGTAAGGAAAACTTGGCTGGTTCTATTTCATCGATCAGATTAGGAAAACGATCGAGTGCCTCGACCAAACGACCATAATGCTCAGTGCTATTGGGACCTGTGTCACCAGAAGTAGAACTTTCAAGTGTTTTAAGTTTCGCAATAAGCTTTTCATAGACCTCAAGCCCATAAGACTTTGTCAGGATTGTGTCAAGGAGCTCGATGTTGAGATCGCGTTGGCTTTTCTGTGAAATGCCTGCTTGGTCAAGAAATGCCGTGAGGCAGGGAAGACTCAAATATGGTTGAGAAGGATGCCAGCTAGGTGGAAATAACAGGGAAACCCTCATAGAGACCCCTCATATCGTTCAAATCAGTATCATAAATTTACGTGTTTTTTATTTTATACACGGGCCACGGTAATGAATGCAACCGCGCTAGACACGAGAAAAGTTATTACATACGGAGATGTCTTCTTATAAAAAGAAACCCTGGAAGACCTCCACAGTTACAGTAGAGGTCAACCAGGGTTCAATATTGCTTCGACGAATCTTTACGCTAATTTATGGCATTTTTGCCGTAAACCAGGTTGAGATTCCTTTCATCCCATTTCGCTCAACATTTTGTCCATCCCAGACTGCAAATGCCACAGGGAAAGACATTCCAGATTTGAATTGAACGTCATTCGAATCAGTTGTTGTCAGAGATCTTTTCATGACCACACGCCATGTTGGTCCGCTACAGCAACCACCTTTTAACGCCCCATATGGTTCCCAAAGCCCATTTCCCATGACATTTTGGGTTGCCTGAGTCGTCAAAGTACTAAATCCATTGGCATTCAAATCTTCTACAGAACTGACTCGAAGATCTGGGTCAGACATGATGTTACCAGACCAGATACCTGGGTTGAATGGCCCAAGGCTTCGCCCAATTCGGTCAGGATACGTCACACCGCCAGCAGGTTCTTCATAATAGAAGTCCCAAGCAATGGAAGGATATTGGTTGTCAACATCCCACATCCCAGCGACGCCTGCTCCAAGGTCTTTTTGCCATTCCGCATTCCAACGCCAAATGTTGACGGTTCCTCCGGATTGCCCCATACATTGAAAGGGAGGCGCACCAGAAGTTTGGACAGGGAACTGTACGGCTACCTGGTCACGAAAATCTTGTGGGCCAATAGTCGTATTGTTGAGGGTCTGATCACCCCAGTTAGCCCATACACCAATTTCCTTACCATTCGTGGCCATTTTAACCATTACGGTCTTCACTGAAATGTTTGGATGCATCGGAGTGGTAATTGTTTGGCCACTCAGAGGAACCACGATACCAGGCACAGTTTCCCAAACAGGATTCGCTGCATCCATGGGAATTGTACCTGAAATTTTACCGACTGGGATAGTTACTGGTTGACTGACTGCCAAGGGCACCTGCCCTAATGTCAACATAACTCCCACAACGAATGCAGAGAGAAGAATGCCGAAAACCAGCCGTTTGTTACGCGTCTGCACCACTCTCATAATGACGCATCCTCCTTTAATAAAAGATTAAAACAAAAAGAAACAGGATAAAAACTTCCTAACACTAGAATGAAAACAACTCCACACACATAAACCCATGAATATTCATTAAGACCCAGAATCTTCTTGATCTTGGTTCCCTTTGTCAAGAAACTCTTGTGCACCCACTTCATTCATTAACAAATTCAACTCATTGCCCTGATCTTGAGCGCCACACTCATATGATTGACCTTCTGGCCCCATAAAGTGAGCAGGACGATAATCTGTTTCGGAATAAGGCTGTGGGGTAACATTTAAAAATCCAATTTCGAAAGCAACTAAGGCGGAAGTCAGATCTGCGAGCATGCGATAAAAACCAAAGTCTGCCTTCTTCTTTAACATGCCAGAGAACAAGGGCACCCAACGACCAACATGCTCTTTAACAAACTTTTTTTCAGCATCCACGACTGTCTGCAGTTTTTCTTGAGTGTCATGGCATAAGGCGTAGGATTCTTTGTAGGCCAAAAAATGAAGAAATTCAAGCTCAACGCTTAAATGATCCAGACGTTCATGAATATCTTGCGACATCTGAAGGCCAAAAGCATTGTAAAAACCTGAGATATCTCCCATCACGTAGGATTGACCAAAAATATGGTCATTTCCAAAGAGGGTCTCATAGGGAGGACAGTCTAGTGAAATAACATTGCTAAACACACGACGATGGTCATCACGGAGATCTTGGATATTCCAATTGATTCCTTCAGAGGAAACCCATTCTTCTATTTCATCAAAGTAACTATTTAGGGAGTCCAAATGCTCTTCAGCATCTTCCCCACCTTCTCCATCCACTGTCTTTTTCAGAGAAGCAAGGGAAACTCGACCATCCTCAACAAATTCTCCGCTTTGCAAGTATTCCAAAAACTCATCATCTTCTGGATATAAATAGCTCCAAGATAACAAGAGGTAAAGCTTGCTTCTCGATAAAGCCCTCTCTACAACTGGAGAGTCTTTCATGACTCCACTTCCAGAGACATTATTTCCCATTTCAGAATCAACCTCAGAAACAGGATTTTCTTGTAATTTTGTTGCCACAGCTTCCCTCACCAAAAACTTTCTGGTAAAGACTTTTGACACTCGACTTCTACTTCCCCATATGGGGAAGGCCGATCATAGGCCAACTGAACGTTGAAGTCAAGGTCTCTCACATTGCACACCATACTAGACGATACATTATCCCCATACAGTTACTCAGTAGAAGGCATCAGCGGAATCACGACAATGGCCACTCGGTCATTCACCGTCTTACAGACATGTTCACAGACTCCACAGCCGACACATCGATTTTCAGCAACGGCAAGACGGAAATTGGAGAAATCCATGTCCAACGCCTGTGTCGGACATTTTGACACACACGTATGACAGCCTTGCTCTGCCGTACAGCGTTGTGGGGAAACAACGGCAAGCCCCATCTTAACTTGACTTACATCGTCAAGAGGAAGCAATGCATCTGTTTCACAAGCCCGAATACAAGGTAAATCCTTACAGACATAACAGGGAGATTCATCTGCGAAAATAACAGGCGTGTAATCTGGCTCCTGTTCTCGAATGCTTCCATAAGGACAGGCACTGACACAATCTCCGCAGCTCGTGCAGCGTTCAAGGAACTCCTGTTCCTCAACAGCCCCAGGTGGCCGCAACCAATTCTTTTTTTCGATAATTTCCGTAGTACCTGTTTTCTTTTCAGCTGGGGCATTCCGATGATGGACGTATTCACGGACAGTCAAGCCTAATGAAACTACTGATTGTTTAATAAAATTTCGACGACTAGGGGAAAAGTCCTGTCGTTTTTGAGCATCTTCGGAAGAGGCAAGAGCCATAATTACCTTAACAGAATGTTAGACGCTGGATAATTGAAGACACCAAATGGAAATTGACCGAATCCCTTACCAAACCTAATGAGCCACGAGCAACAGCAGCTAGACCACCCCTGCAGCCCGCAATTTATAGACTTCCACGCATCGATCGCATGCTCCATATTCAACATCCCAGCCTGGATGATTTTCTCGGATGAAATCGAGCACATAGGTTTCGACTTTCTCATCTAAATCCTCTACCCAAGAGTAGGTAGGAAATCGGCAAAGCGGACATGGGAACCCCGGCATCAATAATGGTTTGGTTGGAAGATTCGGCGCTTCGCCCTCTTCCATCTCAACTGCCCGTTCGATGACACGCATCGTATCTGCGGCCATTTCGGCTAATTCGGCATGCGTCAAGTAGTCTGTCTGCCAAAGACCTTCAAAGACTGACTCAACTTGGGTCGGAGGAATTTTCCGATACCAAGACCGAAACTCCCGGAACCGATGTTCTCGATTAAACATCGGTTCTTTTCCGTCACGAGCCAGTCGACTATCAATGTGAAGACACCACAAAATACGGTATCGATTTAAGATAAGATGCTCTTCACCTGGATTGAACCCAACTTTCGTATCAGGATCATACCCAAAATCGTCATGCAACATATCGGCAATATGCGTCAGCTCATGACGGAAATATCGACTGAGTGCCGGATCATAAAAACGACGGGGAATCAATTTAATGCCAATGCCTTTCAGGCCCTGGGCTTCAAATTTTTTGGCAAGCTTTTCTTCAACAACCCCCCATTTCCTCAGAATATCGACACCTTCCTGATCTTCCTTGAGCACCCCACGGACTAAGACAATGCCTATCTTGGCCTTGACAACAGGATCCTCATTAAAAGCATCACGCAGGATGTCTGCAAACCCCCATTTAGCAAATAAATGCTGATAGAGTTTTTTAAACTCCGGTTCACGATCATCAAGAGAAAACTTCTCATACACGGGATCGGCTAACTCATGAAACTCGTTATAATACGTTGGATCACCTTCTCGTTCAGTTTTCTCTGCAAATGAATCAACAACTTCTTGAAGCAGGGCGGGTTGAAAGCGGATTTCCATTTCACATCCTTTTAGGCAAGTTCATTAAGACACCGAAACACATTGATCACTCCGGTGACACCACTCATCTCGCCCATAAAACGTTAATCAATTTTTCTATATGCGGGTACTCACCTTGACTCGGTTTCGATCTGATCAGTAGTATCACCAAACGTTCTAAATTATAGTCACTTGATTACACTATTCGCAATCATACTCGAAATCACAAGCCTTCAGACCAAAGAGCCTCACTAAAGGAGTTACTTCATCATGGACTATGAAAGCCATACACCAAACACACTCGCGGAACCCGTTGCCTCCTTAGATATGCTTGACTACTGGGGAAAGGGAGGCCGAGTGGTTAAAACATTTCGTGGGCATTCTCATGGCCTTTGGAGTATCGCCTATTCGCCCGACGGCACAACCCTTGCCACCGGAGGAGCCGATCAGTATGTCCGTCTATGGGACATTGAAACGGGACGATTGCTCAAATCACTTCGTGGCCACACCCAGGACATCCGCCAAGTGGTATTCAGCCCTGACGGTCAAATGTTGGCAACAGGCAGCGATGATCGAACCATTCGGCTTTGGGACCCACAAACAGGCGAAACCACCCGATTACTCTTTACTCGCTATGACCATGCGGTCGCGAGTCTTTCCTTTTCTCCCGATGGACTGATGTTAGCCAGGGCGGGACAAAATAAAGACATTAAAATTTGGGAAGTTACCACCGGCACAGACCTTATGTCGCTTCTTGGCAAAGATCAATTCGACATGCATTGGACCGTGTGCACTGCCTTTTCACCCGATGGCCTACACCTTGTTGGCGGAAGCGACATTGGCAAATTAAAACTCTATGAAGTCCTTCCCAGTGGTGAAGAAATTGCTGTGCACAATGGCCATTGGCGCGATGAAGCCGATGATGAAGAAACAGAATCCAGAGGCTTCTATGTTGATGAACATGGAGGATTTCAGAAGCCCATGGAATATTGGATTGGAGCCATGACCTTTACACCTGACGGGAAGGTGCTGATCACGGGAAGTCGCGATACCACCATTAAATTTTTTGAGATGCCGAGTTTTCGTGATATGAGAACCCTGAGAGGCCATACCGAATGGGTTCGATGTTTGATTATTTCACCAGATGGAAAAGTCCTCGTCAGCTCAAGCGATGACCATACGATCAAACTGTGGAACCTTGAAACTGGTCGACTGCTCAAAACTCTGACCGGGCATTCCGGCCCCGTACGTGGAGTAGCGTTTTCCCCTGATGGCCGGTTTTTGGCCAGCGCCTCTTGGGACCGAACAATCAAACTATGGGAAGGCGAGGAGCACTAACAGGGATCAGACAGGCTCGCTATTGCCTTCGCCATCAGTCGAGATCCCATATCGTTTACACTTCTCCCATAAGGATTTTCTTGACAGTCCAAGAAGCTTGGAGGCCATGATTTTACTTCCCTCTGTTCGTTCCAACACCCGAAGGATGTACTCTCGTTCAAACTGCTCCCGAGCAAGGGCTAAGCTCTCGTGAGGATGAGCCATTGGTGTCGGCAAGGACAGACCCTCCTGACAAAAACCACAACTTGGTTGAGCTGCCCCTCCCAAATATGGACACGTGGTTTGCCCACACAGATGCCAGACTTGCACTTCCCCTTCATGTTGCGCCAAGGCCACAGCCCGTTCAATGGTATTTTCAAGTTCCCGAACATTTCCGGGGAAAGAATATCGCAGCAACACTTCACAAGCATCCTTTGAAAATCCCTTTATATTTCCATCAAACCGCCCAATACACCTAGCAAGCAGATGCTCTGCAAGCATGACAATATCTTCTCGGCGTTCTCGCAATGGTGGCAACAAGACCGGCACCACATTTAATCGGTAAAATAAATCCTCGCGAAATCGTCCTTGCGCAACCTCGGTTTGCAGATCTTTCTGTGTTGCACATACTAACCGCACATCACATTCAATGGTTTCATTTCCCCCAACTCGTTCAAATTGCCGTTCCTGCAAAACTCGAAGTAATTTCACTTGGACAACAGGGGCAATCTCTCCAATTTCATCTAGAAACAATGTGCCTTTATGAGCTAGTTCAAATCGCCCGCGACGCTGCTTCAAGGCCCCAGTAAACGCCCCCTTTTCATGGCCAAACAACTCTGCCTCTAACAGCGTTTCTGGAAGAGCCGCACAGCTAACTTTTACTAAGGCATGATCACGACGAGGACTATTTCGATGAATGGCATTTGCGACTAATTCTTTCCCCGTACCACTTTCACCAATAATCAGCACCGTGGCAATTGACGTAGAAACCAACTTCATTTTCTCAAGGATTTCCCTCATCCGTGTATTCTTCCCGACAATCCCCTCAAAGCTGAACGTCCCTTCCAATTCACGGCGTAATTGGACATTTTCCTGTCGAAGGGCAATGACACTGGTGGCTCGATCCATAATCAAGAGTAACTCATCCATAGAAAATGGCTTGGTAATATAGTCATGTGCGCCTGATTTCATCGCTTGGACTGCAGTATCCACAGAACCATGGGCGGTAATCACTAAGACTTCGGTCGTCGAGGACCGTTGTTTACAGGCCTGCACAATTTGCAACCCATTTGCACCAGGCAAATGAAGATCCGTGATCACTACATCAAACAAAGCCGCCTGAATTTTCGCCAAACCTTCATCCCCTGTCGACGCGGTTTGCACCTCATACCCTACAGCATTGAGCGCATCCACCATAGACATACGCATCAATGGCTCATCATCAATAATCAAAACGGTTCGAGGGTTCATCGTCCTTTCACCATGGTAAAGGCTCCGGCCACAATAGGAAGTCGTACCGTGAATATAGTCCCAATACCCACTTCACTTTCCACTAAGAGCTGACCATCATGTCGTTCCACAATACCCAAGCTGACGGAGAGGCCGAGGCCTGTGCCTTCTCCGGTTGGCTTCGTTGTGAAAAACGGATCAAAAATATGTGGACGAATGTCTGAAGGAATGCCTGCCCCCGTATCTACCACATCAACTTCACACGCATCATCCTGTCTTCGAAGCCGAATGGTAATGCGCCCACCTTCAGCTGTGGCTTGGACCGCGTTCAAGACAAGATTCATCACCACTTGTTGAATCATGTGTGGATCGACCAAGACCTGCGGTAAACCCTGATCATACTCTTTCACCAACGTCAGGTGTTTTTCAGTGATTGTATGGTCGGTGAGCACAAGCACACGTTCCACAATGGTCATCAGATTGCTCAATGTTGGTTCGGGCTCATGTTGTTGGGAAAAGTCTAACAGCTGCCGCACAATCTGTTGTGCACGCCGCAACCCATCATCCATATACGTTAAGTACTCTTCCTGGCGAGCCGGGGAAAGCGTCCCTTTCCGAATGTTATATAAGCAATTTAACATGCCGCCTAAGGGATTATTGATTTCATGCGCGACGCCAGCCGCGAGTTTACCCACTGAGGCCAAGCGTTCCGTATTGCGAATCTGCCGGTCAAAGCGCTTGCGTTCCGTCACATCACGGGCAATCCCTAATACACCTGAAACTGCGCCCTTCTCATTTCGAAGAGGAGAAACACTCACCACGACCGACCGATGTTCCCCTGCCCGACTCACAAATTCGACTTCATATTCCTGTTTGGCACCAATATCTAACGTGTCTTTGAGTCGCCGTCCCCGGTGTCGCTTGGACAAAAGAGATAAATATGGACGCCCAATGAGATCTTCCTTGCGATACCCCCACATGGCCACCTGGCTGTTGACATAGGTAAACCGCTGATCGATATCTAAGGTATAAATGACATCATTTGCATTTTCCAATAAACTTTCCAAGTAGTATTTCGTTTGTTGGATTTCTTTGGTTCGTTCTTGGACTTTTTCTTCCAACTCCTCACGGTACTTTCGAAGTTGCTTTTCCAATTGTTTGCGTTCGGTAATATCACGAAGCTGCACAATCACAAACAGCTCGGCCTTTTCGCCCACCCGAATCATGTCCATTTCCACAGGCCGAATCTCATGATGCACATCAGACACCAAGATTTCTTTCGTCGGAATTTGTTGTGCACCATGAACCACTTGTTCGAATAAGCTTTTCACTTCAGATTGCCCGTTCTCACAGACAAATGTCAGGAATGATCGGCCAAGCAGTTCAGATTCTGTGTACCCAAACACCTCTTGTTCTCGTTCATTGGCCGCTGTGATGCACCCATCGGCATCGACAACCACAATAGAATCAGCCGCAAGATTAAACAGCACCCGATAGCGCTGCTCCGATTCAGAGAGTTGTTGGGTTTGTTTGGAAACTTCTTCTTCTAATTCGGTCGTATATCGCTGAACTTTGGTTTGCAGGATACGCCGCTCGGTGATATCCCGCACAAAGGCACGAGTATAGACCAACTCCCTACTGGTTGAATCAATCAGCGCTGTCGAATGAATTTCGACATCAATCGAAACCGCATCCCGAGAGACAAAGATTGTTTCGATTATATTCTTTCCTTGTCGTGGTAAATGTTGGCAATACGCGATGATGGCAGGCTTCTGTTCAAGAGGCACAATATCCCATAAATTCATCTGCAACATTTCGTCAAGGGTATAGCCTAATTTGTCCAATTCCGTCTTATTGACATGGACAAAGCGTCCATCCTTATCGATTTGATGGATCATTTCGGGGGAATGCTCAATGAGGTCACGATACTTCTCTTCCAACTGACGAATCTCCTGCATTTGCTCATTGAGTTGTGCAAACGACTGCTTTAAGTTGGCGGCCATCTTGTTAAAGGCATGGGCTAAATCTTCAATTTCATCGCCCGTTGTCACAACAAGTTGATCATCAAGATTGCCACGTCCAATTCGGTGAACCCCTTCATGAAGCGATTGGATAGGGTGCACAATTCTACGCGCGACAAATAGCCCCGCTAACCACAGAAGCACAAACACCATGATGCCATAGACCGCCACTTTGGCAAGAAGTTGCCCAAGTGGGGCATAGGTTTCCTCAGGATCTTGCCTGACAAAGGTTACCCAGGATTGTCCGCCAAAACTTTCCGGAGCCACAGTATCGCCAAATCGCAAACGGGCAAATCCCACAAGCGCATCTTGGGCGCCATGAGAATCTTGAACGGCCTGCACCCAGCCGGATGGTGTTTTATTGATCGCATCAACCAATGAGGGAAGCATGGAATGTTCTTCTAACGACCGAACGGGACAAATTAGCGGAACCCCATTAGACGCCATCAACATCGCATGGCCTGTCGACCCTGCGCTGACCTCCGAAATGGACCGAAAGAGGGAATCTCTGCGTAAAAGAATGCTAATGGCTCCCACGACACCTTCAAATCGTTCATCAAAAATAGGCACCGCGACATGTAACACATGCGTGCCAAATGAAGGGTCAAATGAGAGGTCACTCACATACGTTTGCCCACGCCCTTCGTGAAAGGCGGCCCGCCACCACACAGCATCACCTTGATAAAATTTCACTTGTGGGAAAGAACTCAGGACAAGCACACCCTGATTGTCTGTCACAACAATGGCTAAATAGTCGGATTTTCGAACAGCATGCCAATCGATCAAATAATTTATTGCGATTTGATTCACAAAAGCTGGGAATTGATCAGGATGCGTGCGTTGGCGCCACCGTTCTTGCCATTCAGCAATAAATGTCTGAACTTGCTCTGCCGTTTTGCCTTCGTAACTTCGGTTCGCTTCGGTGACAGCTGAACGAATGAAGGGAATCGTGGCTAACTGCTGAGCTTCATTCACGCCACGAATAATCTGGGTCTCGATCTTTCGAGCGACTTCAACGGCCATACCCTTGAAGTTTGACCCAATGGCTTCGCGAAGAGCCTTTCGTTCTTCAATATACGTCAGCAGGAGCAGGAGGAGAGCAGGTAAGAGACCAACAAGCACCACAGCTAAGATGGTCTTGTGCTGAATACTGTGCTTCCACGTCCACAGTTTCATTGAGGGAATAAACCGAAAAAGAGGCAATCATCTGAACATACGTATTGTATGCCATTATTTCCATAACCGCCACTAGGCGGCGGACACCACAATCGATCAACTCCCCCGGCTCAAGAGGCGGCCTTCCGAACCAGGCCAGATCAATAAAAGCGGACTAGCCACAAAGACAGAGGAATACGTCCCAACAAGCACGCCCAAGAGAAGAGCTAACGAAAAATCATGGAGCACTTCCCCACCCATTAACGTTAAAGGAATGAGAACTAGCACCACCGTTAACGTCGTGACCAGCGTCCGACTTAAAACTTGATTCACCCCATTGTTGATAATAGTCTCTACAGAAATCCGTCGACGTCCGCGCAGATTTTCCCGAATCCGATCAAACACCACAACAGTATCCGTCAGGGAATAGCCGGCAAGCGTCAACAATGCAGTGACAACCAAAAGCGTAATTTCCTTATCCATGACATAGTACAAACCTAAGACTGCTAAGACATCATGAAAGGTGGCAATCGCTGCTGCCACGCCAAATCGAAATTCAAACCGAACCGCAATGTACAGAATGATGCCGATCAGAGAAATCATAATGGCAATCAGCGCGTCCTGTTGTAAGCGTTTGCCAATCGTCGGACCGATGGAAGTGCTTGAATCAATGACAAAATGATGGTTGGGAAACTGCTCTTTAAAGACCTGGACAATATGGTCAGCGGTTTTCTCTTCAATGGTTGAGCCAATTTTTTTCCTGATTAACAACTTGTTGTCTTGGGTAAATTCCTGAAGTTCGGCATCATCAAGCCCATTAGCCGCCAGTGCTTTTCTCGCATCTTCGATAGGCATGTGTTTATCGAACTTTAATTGCACAGCTGTGCCGCCTGCAAAATCAATTCCGAGATTCGCCGACCCCCAACCAATCTGCACAAGCGCAAACCCACCAACGATCACAAACACCGCCGACACCATAAAGGCCACCTTTCGGCGGCCCATAAAATCAATGTTGGTTTTTCCTAATATTTCAAGCATGGTTTGTCCTAACCATCAACACACCCCTTGTTATCATTCCTAGAGACATTGTTCGCTCTAACCTCAAATGCTCAAGTGATTCAACCGTTTCCGATTGATCATATCAAAAATGACCTTTGTGCCGACAAGCGCCGTAAATAAGTTAATCGCAATCCCCAAACACAAGGTCACCGCAAATCCCTTAATAGGGCCAGTCCCAAATAAGAACAGCGCCAAGCCCGTGATCAGTGTTGTGACATGCGAGTCCACAATGGTCAAGAGCGCTTTCTCATAGCCTCCATCCACAGCCAGGCGCACAGGACGACTCTGACGAAGTTCTTCTCGAATCCGTTCAAAAATCAGCACATTCGAATCAACACCCATGCCAATAGTCAAAATAATTCCCGCAATGCCCGGCAACGTTAGCGTTGCATTCAACCCGGATAATGCCCCAAGAAGACAGAGAAGATTGAGCGCCAACGCAAAATCGGCAATGGCCCCAGAAAGCCGATAATAGACGACCATAAAGAGCAGCACCAAGAGGCCAGCGATGAACATCGAACGAAGTCCTTTGTCGATAGAGTCTTGGCCAAGCGATGGGCCAACCATCAAATCCTGCAAAGTGCGCATTGGCGCCGGAAGCGCACCAGCTCGGAGCACAATGGAAAGATCATTCGCTTCATCTGTGGTGAAACTTCCTGTAATTTGAGCACGACCACCGCTAATCCGCTCATTGATCCGAGGGGCCGAATACACTGTTTGGTCGAGAACAATAGCCATCCGTTTATCGACATTCGCTTGCGTAATGCGATCAAACTCTTGAGCCCCTTTACTGTCAAACGTCACGGAGACATACGGCTCATTGAAGTCACCAATCGAAACCCGGGCATCCTGTAACACATCACCGGTTAACACGGCATTCTCATACACAAGATAAGGAATGCTGTAGGCGTTTCCTTGATCATCCGAGACATGTTCAAAAAGAATCTCAGAGCCTTCAGGCACCTGATCAGCAAACTTCTTCAAAACGGTCGACTCTTCACCACGGATCACTTGTGACGGAAACTCAAGCGGCAGGGTACTCGACTCATCCAGCATTTTAAATTCCAGTAGAGCCGTTTCTTGGATAAGCGCTTTTGCCCGTTGCGGATCTTTAATCCCGGGTAATTGGACAACGATCTGCGTCCGATCCTGACGTTGGATCAATGGTTCAGCCACGCCAAATTGATCAATTCTGTTACGAATTGTTTCCAACGCTTGATTCATGGCTGAACTTTTAATCCGATCGACCTCCGTGCCTCGCAAGGCATAGATGAGAGTGGTCCCAGCTTGAGAGTCTTGGAGAAACGCCGGAAAACCATCAGTCATGAGCTGCTGCACATCCTCAACCCGATTTTCCTCCGATAGCACAAGGTGTAGTTGAACTCGCTCCTGCTGTTTAACTGATTCAAACGCAATCTCTTGATCTGTCAGCGCATCCTGCACGGCTTTTGCCATTCGGTCCACGGCAATTTCCACCGCGCGATCTTCCTCAACTTCCAACACCAAATGAATCCCTCCCTGTAAATCGAGCCCGAGGGAAATTCCACGACCAGGCAACATGGTTTGCAACCCTTCAGGAAGTTGACGGACCAAATCCGGCCAAGACGGAATGGACAAAATCACTGACGTCAAGGTCATAAGGACCAATAAGATGATCCGTCCACGAACCGGCTTCATGCTGTCTCCTTTACAACGTACATCTCAGGATTCATCATCTCCTCGTAAACGAGCAATATTGTCTCGTTGCATTTTAAGTTTCGTATTATCGGCAATCTGAAGCGTTACCGTTTCCTTATCTAAATTCGAAATCGTCCCCCATATACCAGAAGACGTCACAACCTTATCGCCCTTCTTCAAAGCCGCAAGGACTTCCCGCTGTTTTTTTTGCCGCCGTTGTTGCGGCAGGATCAACAAGAAGTAAAAAATGATGAAAATGAGTAGAAATGGAATCAAGGACAACAGGGATGCTGAGGGGTCACTCCCCGCCCCACCCCCACCTTGAGCCCAAGCCATAGATGTCAACATGAGTACATTCCTTCCTTACGCTGAAACCACCGTTGCGTGTTTCTGGGAAAGATCATCCGAACTTGCCCTGCCCTCCGCGGAGCGAGTAACGGAAGCCCTTTGCCGTTTCGCATAGAAGGCAGAACAATAGGCCTGAAGTTGATTGGCTTGAATAGCCGCTCGTAATTCGGCCATCAACGTCCCATAGTACCATAAGTTATGGAGCGTGTTGAGACGACATCCCAACATCTCATTGGAGACAAACAAATGCCGCAAATACGCACGAGAAAACCGCTGACACACAGTACATTTACAGTGTGGATCAATCGGTGATTCATCGCGCGCATATTGGGCTTGTTTAATAAGAACGCGGCCCGTTGATGTAAACAACCAGCCCGTACGACCATGTCGTGATGGAAGCACACAATCAAACATGTCCACGCCTCGGCACACCCCTTCGACAAGGTCCTCAGGCATTCCCACACCCATCAAGTATCGAGGACGATCTTTGGGAAGCTCTGCCACAGTGGTTTCGATCATTTCAAACATCATCGGCTTCGCTTCGCCAAGTGACAACCCGCCAAGAGCATACCCGTCAAACCCAATATCAACCAGGTCTCTAGCTGAACGGCATCTTAGGTCTTTATCCACACCGCCTTGCACAATGCCAAACAACCCATTAGAGACTCCCTGAGAAGCCATTCGGCACCGTTGCGCCCACCTCGTCGTCCGATGAACCGCGTCACGAGCTTGCTCTGGAGAACAAGGGTAAGGCGGACATTCATCCAGAACCATCATAATATCCGAACCCAATGCCAACTGGGTCTCTATACAGAGTTCAGGGGTCAGGTGATGACGGGATCCATCCAAATGAGACGCAAACTCGACACCATCTTCCTTCACCTGACACAGCCCCGATAGGCTCACCATCTGAAAGCCGCCACTATCCGTTAAAATGGCCCCAGACCAACCAGAAAATTTATGAAGCCCACCCTGACCAGCTATCAGGGCATGCCCAGGACGAAGATAGAGATGATAGGCATTACTCAACATGAGACCGAATCCGCAACGATGCAGTTCCTCTGGATCAATGCCTTTCACAACACCCAATGATCCAACAGGCATGAAGGTAGGTGTCTCGATCACACCATGTGGCGTCTCGAGTACTCCGACTCTGGCTTCACCAGGGTCCTGACGATGTTGAATTGAAAAGGTTACCACGGAGACTCTGTGTCTATCACGCTAAGAAGATGATCATATTGGGGAACCATGTTATTTTCCAAGTCTTGCTCAAAAATCCCCATTATTTGTTCTAAGAAAACGCAGAAAACCTATTCAACTGACAGACATCATGCGCATCAGACCATGACACGCCATATGGATCTTGCGCCTGAGTTACATTTGTTCAGGAGCACGAATACCTAAAAGCTCCAATCCATTGCGAAGGACCGTCTGTACTTGTTGAAGCAGAAATAGTCTTGCTTGCATTACTTCAAAGGAAAAAACCTCTCGAGATTTTGCAGAATATGCCTTTGCCCCAACGATGGATGGCTGGCCGGCGACTTCGTCTTCTTTGTCTAATGGCAGTACACGATGTTTGTAATAAAATACATGAAGATTCCCAGCTAATTCCTGCAAATAAAATGGTAGCCGATGCGGTTCCAAGAACCTGGCACAGGATTCGACCAGGTCTGGAAACTGTGACAGATGCTTGATGAGTCGCAATTCCTCTGGTTGGGTCAAAGCTGTTAATGTCACATCTCGGCCAGTGCACATTACAACCCCACGTGCTTGAGCCGTCCGAAAAAGACTGGAGAGCCGAGCATGTGCGTATTGCACGTAATACACTGGGTTTTCGGTTGATTGCCGTTTGGCTAATTCCACATCGAATTCGAGATGGGAGTCGGCACGACGCATGAGAAAAAAAAACCTGGCGGCATCCACCCCCACTTCCTTCACCACTTCTTGCAGCGTCACAAACTCCCCAGATCGTTTGGACATTTCAACTTTTTTCCCATCACGCAACAAACTCACCATTTGAACTAAGACCATCTGAAGCCGATCTTTGGGGTAGCCAAATGCCTGAACAGCACCTTGCATGCGAGACACATACCCATGATGATCGGCGCCCCACACGTTGAGCAACCGATCAAACCCTCGCTTCAATTTGTCTTGATGATAGGCGATATCCGAGGCGAGATAGGTATAATCACCATCTTGCTTACAGACCACTCGATCCTTGTCATCCTGAAATTGCGATGACCGAAACCACAAGGCCCCTTCCTGTTCAAAAGCCAACTCCCGTTCCCTCAGCGTTGCAAGCGCCTGCTGAACTTTTCCAGAAGCATAGAGTTCAGCCTCACTAAACCACGAATCAAACTCTACACGAAATGATCGGAGATCTTCTCGGATGCTTGTTAACAATTCTTCATAGGCCAGTCGTCCGCAACGCTCTTCGGCCTCGGAAGCCGAGATATCCAACAAACTCGCCCCAAACTGATCAGCAATATGTTTCGCAACCGTTTGAATGTAATGCCCATGGTATCCGTCTTCCGGAAACGTCACGCATCGACCTTGCAGTTCTTGGTACCGCGCAAAGACCGAAGCCGCTAAGAGTTTTATTTGACGACCAGCATCATTGATATAATATTCTCGCTCAACCTCATATCCTACAGCCTGTAACATTCGAGAGAGGGCATCACCCAATGCTGCCCCTCGGCCATGCCCAAGATGTAACGGCCCCGTTGGATTTGCACTGACATATTCCAGTAACACCCGCTGTCCGTGTCCCATCTCACTCCGCCCATAATCCTTTCCCTTTTCCTCAATATCATACAAGACGGCAAACCACACACTAGGAACAAGCGTGAGATTGAGAAATCCTGGATTGGCAACTTCAACATGCTCAATGACTGTCCGGGCTTCCTTCAGATGTTCAGCGAGAAGACTGGCGATTTCAACAGGAGACCGATGTTCAACCTTGGCCATGGCCATGGCGACATTACACGCAAAGTCACCCCATTCTTCCCGTTTTGGTAACTCCAAGGTGGGAGAAGGCAAGGATGATGCAGTGAGTTGCCCCTGTTCTTTAGCCATACTCAAGGCATGGTGAATAGCATCCTTGACCTGTGTCTGAACAATTCCTTCCGGCATGCAACCTCACGACAGCTCAATTAAACATTAGGGAAATGTAAATAGAGGGCGTCGGAATCTAGCATAGCCCCTTCTGACATCGCAAGAAAAAACCTTTGATCTCATGGCCCACGCTGAATCGTTGTATCAAGAGCGTCAATAGAGGCTACACGACGGTTTCCGCTGAGGCATCTTCCCCACATATCAAGAGACTCAATGTCCTGTCTTTCCCTATGCTCCATTTCGCTACACATCTCATTGCTCACAAAAATGCATGACAACCTTCGACTCAGATGACGACATCCATCCTTGCCAGATGCACCATTCTTGCTTGTTCTTCTGACATAGATTCCCCCGGCTAAAGCCAAGGGAATCTATACTTCTCTTGCGGTAATCGGTGCACCAACTGAAGACTGCCTAGCTGTGGATAAAGCTCAACGAAAAGACTGCGAAGGCAGGAAATCATTCTGAGAGCAAAGAGCTGGTGAGATTACAAAGAGATAAAACAGAATAAAACGCTAAAGAGCCAGCAATTTGAGGAACTTGCAGTCGCAGCAGAGGAACATGCGCAGAGACCTCCTTCCCAATAGGAGGCTCTACACTCTCTCCATCCATGAAAGAAATCTGGTCAAATGCAGATCAAGCGAACACTCACCTATTGATCCACATTTGCCAAGACAATCAATGTCATCCTTGCAGTTCTGGAAAACAATCTCTCACACACCATCAATGTTTTTCATACAAACCGACAAGAACCTTCAGACAAGGACACGAAAAGTCCAGAGGCAAACACTAGAGAGATACGGGTTGCGGCTCTTTTTGCGCAGTTGACCGACGACCACAATTCAAACACGCATACACAAGGATGGCCAAGCCTGATTCCATATCAACAGCTCGTTCAATGACCATTGATCCCTGACATTTTTCACATGGTCTCATTCCCCTGTCTCCTTTTATATTATACAATTCAGATGCTCATCCAGAAACTATGCACCATTGCCATCAAAATCCCTCGGCAAAACTCCGAAGCCTTTTACTTTGAGTCGGATGGCGTAATTTGCGCAACGCCTTTGCTTCAATCTGCCGAATTCGCTCTCTTGTCACATCAAAATCCTGTCCCACTTCTTCCAAGGTATGATCTGTGCTCTCTCCAATTCCAAACCGTTTTCTGATAATTTTTTCTTCACGGGGCGTCAATGTCCCTAAGGCATTTGAAATCTGACGCTGGAGATCATACCGAGTGGCTGCATCCAACGGCGACACGGCCTTCTTATCCTCAATAAAATCGCCCAAGTGACTATCTTCTTCTTCCCCAATTGGTGTCTCCAACGAAATCGGCTCTTTTGCGATCTTTAAGATTTTCCGAACTTTTTCTAACGGAATTTCCATCCGGACACCGATCTCTTCTGGAGTTGGTTCACGCCCTAACTGTTGGACAAGATGTCGTGACGTTCGCACCAGTTTATTAATGGCTTCAATCATATGAACGGGAATACGGATTGTTCTGGCCTGATCGGCAATCGCTCGGGTAATTGCTTGTCGAATCCACCATGTAGCATAGGTACTGAATTTATACCCCCGCTGATATTCAAATTTATCAACGGCCTTCATTAATCCGACATTGCCTTCTTGAATGAGATCCAAAAACTGCAAGCCTCGATTGGTATATTTTTTAGCAATGCTGACAACCAGCCGCAAGTTTGCTTCAATGAGCTCGGCTTTGCCTCGTTTCATCTTTTCTTCGGCTCGGTCTAATTCCCGCAATGCCCCCTGGAACTCAGCCACGGGAAGATGTGCCACGTCCCGCTCAATGCGTCGAAATGTCGCTTGAGCCTTCTGAAAGGTTTCCTGCATCTGCCGTAATGCTTCATCAGATGCTTTCGTCTTTCGACGAACAGTGAGATACACGGTGCGTTCCCGAGCCATCTGTCGAATTAACTTGACCCCTTCCCGGCCCGGCTTCCCAACCCGACGACAACATTCCGCAATTTGGCGCTCAGCCTGCCAGACTTCAGCCCCGGCATCTTTGATTTGCTTCAAAAGCTGTTCTTTCACCGTCGGCTGCAAATTCAATCCTTCGACACGCTCCACAACTTGCCGTAATACGGTCTGTCTTTGTTTTTCAAGCCGTGATGAGACCCCAGGCCCTCGTCGCCGTGCATAAGACTCCACCAATGTCTTTCCCGATCTCCGCACACGCTCTAATTCTCCGATGGTTTGCTGACGAAGTTCTTCTTCATCTTGGGTCGTCACTTCTTCGGCAGGCTCCTCATCGTCACTCACTTCTTGCCCAACGACCAAGTCTCGGGCCAAAATGTCTCCCCGTTTCAATTGCACGCGCAACTCATTAAGGGCTATCAACGTCATTGGCATCCCATAGACGACTGTCGCTAACTCTTGTTTGCCTTCTTCAATCCGCTTGGCCAGTTCAATTTCACCTTCACGGCTCAATAACGACACACTGGCCATTTCATTTAAGTATAACCGGACGGGATCATCGATCCGACTCAACTCTCCTGGGGTCAGGTCAATATCCGCATCAGTTTCTTCAGTTGCCTCATCAATTTCTTCCGTATTGTCAGATTCTTCGTTCCCTAAGCTTTCTGAGGCAGGTTGAACATGATACCGATCAGCCTCGGCAGCCGCGATCACATCAATGTCCATCTCCCCAAAGGCTGTCAACAGTGTTTCCATTTGTTCAGTGGACGCTCCATCTGTCGGCAGGGAGCTATGGACATCTTCATAGGTCAAATACCCTTTTTCCTTTCCCATGGAAATCAGACGTTTGACATCTCCACTCAACCCCACTCTGGCCTTCGTCTTTGAAGCAACTGGCCTATCAGGGTTAGCTCTCGGTTCTTTCTTTTCTTTTGGTTTTCCTTGAGATGACGGCTTTTTTGTCATCGGAATCAACGCTCCTTCACATAACCAACATATCTCCGTGAACTCACCAGCTCAAGCGAGGTTATGTGGCAAATCACGACAGTCTTCCCAAATAATCTTACTGGCAACCCTTGTTAAGAAACCCTAAATATCTGTGTTAAATGTTCAAGAACCTTCTGTTATAAACGAAGAGGGGTGCAGCTGTAGTGTTCATATTGCATAAAAACGCAGCAAAACCTTTTAATCATATCAGAACCACAGATTAAATACAATTATCCTCTATTAACTAACCTCCCCGAATGTTGTTCTTCTTGTTGGCCAACACACTGCCCTCATAGCAACCTCAGAAGGAATCAACTAGTATGGGATGGCCCATTATAACCACAGTGCTCATTAGTTCTATGTCAGCTCCTCATACCGCCCACACAATTGGAACGAGGCAAATTTTCGAAACCTGGTGGCCATTGGCTGGAAGTTGGATGCTCATGGGCATTGAGCTGCCACTCGTCAGTGTCGTCATGGGACGATTAGCAGATCCAGAAATTCACTTAGCTGCCTATGGGGGTATCGTCTTTCCACTTTCTTTATTGATTGAAGCCCCAATTATCATGATGTTGGCAGCATCAACAGCCCTTTCTCAAAATTGGCAAGCCTATCGGCTCCTGCGTCGCTTTATGATACAAGCGGCAACCTGTCTTACTGGTCTCCATATCCTCATTGCCTTCACACCACTCTATGACATTCTTGTCATTGATATGCTGGGTGTGCCAAGCGATATCATCGCACCGGGAAGGGATGGGTTACAGCTTATGACGCCATGGACGGCCGCCATCGCTCTCCGTCGTTTTCAGCAAGGGGTACTCATTCGTTTTGGGAAATCACGCGTCGTGGCCAGTGGAACAGCCGTTCGCTTAATCACTCATATCAGTGCCCTCACCACAGGGTATATGATTGGGACGTTGCCTGGTATCATCGTAGCCACCAGCGCCATGGTCGCAGGAGTGATTGCAGAAGCGATATTGATCAATCGATTTGTTCAGCCAATTCTTCGTCAGATGCCACACACGGCGCTGCCTCAACACACACCGCTTACCATAAAGACCTTAACACAATTCTATGCCCCATTGGCCCTCACGCCTATGCTCAACCTCATGGTGCTACCTCTTGCAAGCGCTGCCTTAAGTCGAATGCCCATGGCGGTGGAGTCCTTAGCCGTCTTACCCGTATTAATGGGATTATCATTCACCATTCGAAGTATGGGATTGGCATTTCATGAAGTGGTTCTGACCTATCTTGATCAGCCTGATGTCATCCCTTCTCTTCAACAGTTCGCACGCTTTCTTGCCATAGGGACAAGCAGCCTACTCTTCACGATCACAGCTACACCCCTTTCGCACATCTGGTTCTCGACCGTGGCCGGACTCTCACCACCATTAACAACGTTGGGAGAAAATGCGTTATGGCTGGTGGTTTTCCTTCCAGCACTAACCGTGATGGAAAGTTGGTATCAAGGCCTCTTGGTTCACAGTCATATGACACGTGCTGTGACGAAATCAGTTTTTGTCTATCTAGTGGTCACAACCTCCGTTTTACTCACAGGTGTCGTCTCAGGCTTGAGCCCCGGCCTCTATGTTAGTGTCAGCGCAACGTTTTTGGGATTTCTCATGCAAACCATCTGGCTACATCGTCACAGTCAACCCATACTTGATCGGCTTACAGTTTCGCGGGCACAGCCTGAAAAAACTATGCCGCGCACCGGCCCTTAATCGTTGGGTGGTTCAAAGTGGCCGGAAGGGCGAGCCCCCCAAGGAATGGCAGAGAGACGGGCTTGCTTCAAGAGACTGCGGAGGCTCACTTCAGCAGCACGAACAAGTTTAGGGTCTCCGCTCTGCAAAAGCGCCGTCAACAAAACATATATTTCTTGTTCATGTTGGGAAGCCAGAAGAATACGTTCCGTCACAGGGTCAGGGTTATTAATTGCAGAAAAACTTGTTTCATCTTCATCAGGATCAGAAAAGAGAGCCTCAAACGATTGAGGAGAGCTAAAGAGCCACCCAAGAGGAATCGCCAATACCTGTGCAACGGTTTGAAGCATTGACACTGGTGGATCAATCGCTCCTGCTTCAAACGCCTCAAGCACCTTGGGCTCTATGCCAGACTTGGTGGCCAATGCCGTAATAGTATATTGACGAGCCTGTCGCCAAGCCTGAACATAATGTACGGGTGCCATGTCAAGATCATAACGAACCTTTTTTGCCGCTGTCCACGTTAAGCTGCATGCCACAATGTTCGTTATGAATCATATTTTCTGAATCGCCTAGTTTCCTTATGATACCTGCTATGCTATGATTTTCTGGTCTGAGCGTCATGAGCCGTACGGCAGACATCAATCAAGCAGGCTCTACTGTCAGGTTATATTCTTAAGGAGGGACTCATGGGTTCAAAGATTTACGTCGGCGGATTACCGTATGAAGTCGACGACCAACAATTGAATGATTTGTTTTCTACACATGGCGCCATAACATCAGCGCGGGTCATTACCGACAAATTTACCGGTCGCTCTCGTGGATTCGGCTTTGTGGAAATGTCTTCTGAAGGAGAAGCCCAAACAGCTATTTCTGCCTTACATGGGACAGAGTTGGAAGGGCGAACCTTAACCGTCAACGAAGCCAGACCCCAAGAACCTCGAACGGGTGGAAGAGGCAGGTTTGATGGAGGTGGAGGACGTGGAGGGGACCAGGGTGGAGGCCGTTGGTAACTTCCTCTAGTATACAACGAGCAGGGGGGGTGTGGGAATTTCACCCCCCTGCTTCATTGACCGCATCCCCCTCATAATAAAGAACATTTTCCCCCGCTCTTTTTTCTCTGTTACCCACATACATGATCCCAAAGGATTTTGCATGAGCACAAATGACAAGCAAATTATTTTTTCCCTTATTGGTGTTGGGCGCATTCACCCTCCCAAGAAACAAGTGCTCAAGGATATTTATCTATCCTTTTATTACGGAGCCAAAATTGGCGTGCTTGGCTTAAATGGCTCAGGGAAAAGCAGCTTGCTACGCATTATTGCTGGAATAGACAAAGATTATATTGGAGAAGTGACCTTTTCCAAGGGCTATTCCGTTGGCATGCTCGACCAGGACCCGCAACTCGACCCAGAAAAAACAGTCAAGGCCATCGTCGAAGAAGGGCGACAGGATATCCTGTCCTTGTTGTCAGAGTATGAAGCTGTCAGTAACAAGCTCGGTGAGCCTATAGAACCGGAGGCAATGGAAACGCTTCTGGACAAACAAAGTTCGTTGCAAGAACGTATTGAAGCTGTCAATGGCTGGGAGTTGGAAAACCATTTGGAATTGGCCATGGATGCCCTACGATGTCCCCCGCCTGACACAAAAATTGGCATTCTCTCTGGAGGAGAACGACGGCGGGTCGCTCTCTGTCGTCTGCTTATTCAAGAGCCAGACATTTTGTTGTTAGATGAGCCGACTAACCACCTGGATGCCGAATCCGTGCAATGGTTAGAACACCATCTGCAACACTACAAGGGGACAGTGATCGCGGTAACCCATGATCGATATTTTCTTGACAATGTCGCGGGCTGGATTCTGGAATTAGATCGCGGACAAGGCATACCCTTTCAAGGCAATTACTCGACATGGCTAGAACAAAAACAAGCACGCCTCGCAAAAGAAGAAAAAACCGAATCCAAGCGCCGAAAAACGTTAAAGCGAGAGCTTGAGTGGATCCGTCTGTCACCGAAAGGGCGACAAGCCAAAGGCAAAGCCAGAGTGACTCGCTATGAAGAACTGCTTGATGACCGGCAGGAATCAGCGTCACGAGATTTGGAGATTTACATTCCACCAGGCCCTCGCTTGGGAAACATGGTCGTCGAAGCCAAGAATCTTAAAAAGGCTTTCGGAGAGAAGCTTCTCTTTGAACAGGTTTCTTTCAACTTGCCCAAAGGCGGCATTGTTGGAGTCATTGGTCCAAACGGGGCTGGCAAAACCACACTTTTTCGCTTGATCACTGGCGAGGTTAAACCAGAGGAAGGATCTTTGACCATTGGAGAAACGGTCAAGCTCGGCTATGTTGACCAGAGCCGAACGCTGGACATGAACAAGACCGTATGGGAATCGATTTCCGATGGTACCGAGTTTATCAAGCTAGGAAAATCCGAGATCAATTCTCGGGCCTATGTTGGCCTGTTTAATTTCGGTGGATCTGATCAACAAAAACAGGTCAAAGATTTATCCGGTGGCGAACGCAATCGTGTACACCTAGCACGCATGCTCAAGGAAGAAGCCAATCTCCTCTTACTCGATGAACCTACCAATGATTTAGACGTCAATACATTGCGTGCGTTGGAAGAAGGGCTGGAAAACTTTGGTGGCTGTGCCATGGTCACCAGTCACGATCGTTGGTTCCTGGATCGCATTGCGACTCACATTCTAGCCTTTGAAGGCGAAAGTCAGGTGATCTGGTTTGAAGGTAATTACAGTGATTATGAAACTGACCGCAAAAAACGGCTCGGCAAGGCTGCCGAGCATCCTCATCGAATTCGCTATCGAAAGTTAGCCAGAGAGTAGAGGCAATCGACCTTCACAAAAACCTGACAGGCCAGACCACACTAGCTTTCTGCCTATCAAACACGATACGCTGAGGCCCTGTTATCCTTCAGTTGCTACGGAGTCCTGATGGATCCATTCAACGCAATACCCGACGAAAAGCACCATGGAGGGTAGGCTCATTTCGCTATGTATCCTGACGTTCTCATCGCACGGACCGTTGGCATTATCTGCATAGCCCTGGGGTTTATCCTTGGCATGCATGGCCTCGATCACCCGGATACGGACTGGCTCCAGACCGCACTTGGATTGATTGTGACGGGACTCCTGGCTCAAAGCTATGCCCTGATTAGAACACTAACACGTCCCAATCCACCAAATCCCCCTAAAAAAGAACCATGACCCTTCTGACACCGCTTACTCGATATACAGCCATCAGACATGGGGCCACGTGGATACTGACCGTTCTTTTACTAGGGGCCTGGATCTTCGTAACCGGTTGCGATCCTTGGCGAGAGTCCTACCTCAAAGGTGGTGTCGAAATAATCACCAAAGAAGAGATCGAAAAAAAGCTGGGGCCACCCTTCCGTGAGAAAGAATCCATCCTAGATGGAGAAACGATCTGGACCTATCGATTTGCCTTTATGGAAAAAGATCTTGATCCCATGGGCATGGATACCCTAGGGAAAGGCATCTCTGATGTGGCAAATGCTGCAACAGCCATGCTTGGCAAACCATCTGGAGGGCAGGCGGCCGCGAAACCCATCTGCCTGCACTACCTTTTGACCTTCGACAAAACCAACGTGTTACGAGACTGGAAGCGTGAACCCTGCTAAGCCTTCAACGCGGCATCATTTTTTTTCCCCATGTCCACGCGGATTAGAATCCGTGTTGGAAGCTGAGCTTCACAACATAGGAGCCCGACAGATCCACAGCATTCCTGGAGGCGTCCATTACCAAGGCACATGGAAGCTCTGTTATACCGTCAATCTTGAGAGTCGTATTGCCAGTCGCGTGTTGTGGTTTCTTGACCAAACGTCGTATGCCCATGAACAGGATATCTATCGAACAACCTTCCAACTCCCATGGCCTCACTGGTTTTCTTCTCGCGCAACCATCAAGGTCAAGGTCAAGACCAAACATTGTCCGTTACGAAGCGTCAATTTTGTGGCGCTTCGCATCAAAGATGCGATATGCGATAAGTTCATCCACGAAACAGGTACTCGACCAAATGTCAGAACGGACGACCCGGACATCCAAATTCATGCTTATGTAGATCAACACACATTCACCTTGTATCTCGATACCTCAGGTGCTCCGCTTTTTAAACGAGGGTTTCGCATCGATCAAGGCAATGCCCCTCTGAGGGAAAATCTTGCAGCCGGCATCCTGGCTCTCTCAGGATGGACACCGGATCAGACCCTCTTGGACCCCATGTGTGGATCGGGGACCATTCTTCTTGAAGCGGCGCAAAAAGCCAGACGGATCGCCCCGGGACTCCATCGTCATTTTACTTTTGAAAAATTTTTACACTTTGACCAGAGAACATGGACTGCGTTGCGCCAAATCAGTCAATCCCTGCAAATCCCATCCATGCCCATCACGTTGCACGGGTATGATCGAGATGCCGCCGAACTTGAAAAAGCTCGAACCAACATCCAGGCGGCAGGATTGAGTGAAGGCATTCATCTCCAAGAAGCCGATGCTCTCACCATACACCCACCAACAGAACAGGGGATCCTCCTCACAAACCCGCCCTATGGCATCCGAAGTGGCGAACGAGACCAACTCGCTGCCTTCTACCCCCAACTCGGCAACCACTTGAAGCAACAGTTCCCTGGCTGGCAAGCCTATTTCCTCACAGCTGATGCTCGATTGGCGAAGTTGATCGGACTCGCCGCATCACGCCGCACGCCTCTTTATAATGGCGACTTAGAATGCCGGTTGTTTGAATTTAAAATGGTTCGAGGTCATAATCGAAAGTCTACACGGCAGCATCAACCTCCCCCTCCCCTTCAACACGAAAGGCGGCCCAATGCCTCCCACATATAAGAGTCCAGCCTTCCTTCAACAATGTTTTGCCGTCCACCCCGTCTCACTGACCTTCAAAAAAATTATTCCACCAGATAGGATTGGGGTTTTCTGTTGTCAGTGCAAAATGCGGCACCGTGTCACGATACAACCAGCGCACGCACCTGAAGAAGCCTCTGGGTTAACACCGCTGCTGCTTTGCACCAGGACTCATCCAGAGTCCATCAGAATGTCAGCCATTGACCGAGAAGGCGATAACATTCAGTTCAGATGTGGAGAATGCCAACACACCACCATACTCAAAACGGCCTTGATCGAAACACAGATAGGCTGAGCCACAGACTCAGGATTGATTCTGTAATCGTTTGATCAAGGTCCGTTCATCTGTTTCGGTTTGGACATCACCATCCAAGCGGGCATCGAGCAAAGCCGTGAGTATTCTTTTAAACCCAGGACCGGGAAGAAAACCCATGGCCTTGAGATCATCACCTGTCGTCAATGGTTTTATGTACCGGTCGGTGGTCAAATACATTGACACTCGTCGTTTAACCGATTCGTCCGGAGACTTTGCCATCAGGAACAACAGCGTTTCATCCGCATAGCCTTCCAAGAGATGATAGGTTTCGGAAGGCCGAGGTAGTGGACATTGAGTCAATCGGCGAAGCACATGAACGGTCGTCTGGCTTTTCTGTATTGTTTTGCCATCTCCAGCAGGAATAGCAAGGGTTTTGAGTACTTCTTCAACAGTCCCTTTCAAAAGGCTGTCGATCAAAGCCGTAAAGTAGACTACCCATGGCTTCACACTCCCGTCGAAATATGAAAGCTTGTACCAATCCAAGACTTCTTTAATGGAATGAAACAATGATTCTAATTTCGTCGACCACTTCAAGGCAGGATGGATGAAGCGAAGCACATTCAGCTCAGCTAACCAAGCAATCCCGTGGCTAGGTTCTTCCTCTGAGAGCAATAGGATAAGTTCCTCTGACACACGAGATTTTGACAAGCGCTGAAACACATCCATGGCCACCGCAGCTTTAATTAAGCTCAGGGTCTCTTTACCCAGTTCGAACCCAAATCGTTCGGCAAAGCGAATGGCCCTGAAGACTCGCGTCGGATCCTCGATAAAACTCAAGCTGTGAAGAACACGAATCTTTTTTTCTTTTATATCACGTTGCCCGCCATAGAGATCAATCAACTCCCCAAACCGTCCCGGGTTCAACTGAATCGCCAAGGCATTGATAGTAAAATCACGACGAGACAGATCTTGTTTGATTGAGCTTCGCTCGACAGTGGGAAGGGCCGTTGGATATTCATAATATTCTAAGCGCGCTGTCGCCAAATCAAGCTTCAAGCCATTGGGAAAAATGATCTTTGCTGTTCCAAATTTTTCATGGACCGTCACGCGTGCACCATGTTGACAGGCCCAAACCCGTGCAAAAATCATCGCGTCACCCTCGATGACAACATCCAGATCTCGTGTAGGCTGCCCCAAAAGCACATCCCTGACAAACCCACCCACCACGAAAGCCGAAACGTGCTGACGGGTAGCCAATGATCCAGCTTCCTCCAAGACTGCTAAGAGTGAAGCTGGTAGGCGTTGCTTCAGGAGAGCCTGCAGATGCCGCGTGCGCGGAAATGTGTCTCTTCTTTTTCCCAAAACTTCTCGCAGAATGTCCCGATGAACGGCACGAAGCAGGTCGGTCCTGGTGATCACCCCAACAACGTGGGAGTTCTGCAGAATAGGAACACAGCGTTGGTTACGCTCCAGCATATGGTCTTTAATGTCATGAAACGATGTTTCCGGCGTAGCGGTATACACATCTGTCTGCATGAGAGCATGAAGCTCAGCAGCTCCAAGCTGATGAAATAGACTTTTCTGAATGGCTTCTCTCGTCACGATCCCTTGATACCGGATATGTGCATCCACCACCGGGAGAACATTGACTCCATATTTGGTTAACACATGCTCAGTCTCCTTCACGGTAGCCCCTGCGGTAATGACTTTGACAGGAGTTGTCATCACGTCACGGGCAAGTGGAGCATGACAATCCATCAACAACCGAGCCACATGCTCCTTGACCTCAAAGAGTGTCTGACCTTTCACCACAGCTGAGGCGGCACTCGCATGCCCTCCACCTCCCAAAGCTTCGGCAATACGTCCGACATGGATCGGGGCACATCGACTGCGTCCAATGATTTCTACCTTCTCTTCCATACAGATCGCGGCTAGAACGGCATCATACCCTTCAAGCTCAGCCAGTTTGTGAACGGCTTCAGCCAGGTCCCCCCGACATTGATCATACGTACTAGAGGCCAAGAGCACCTTGTGCCCCTCCACATAGTAGGTTTCACTGGATTCCAGGAGATCATGCAACAGGGCCAGGTCTAAGTGAGAGCTCAGGGTATCTCGCACCATATTTAAATCGGCACCAGCTCGTAATACATGAGCCGCAGCGTCAAGATCTCGTGGGGTGGTAGACATATAAGCCAGAAATCCTGTTTCTTCATAAAGACCGATAGCGAGAACGGTTGCTTCAAAAGGAGTCAGAGCAATATTCAATTTTTTGAGTTGTTCAATGAGAACCGTTGTCGAGGCTCCAACTGGTTCAATAATCCGGAAGACAAGCTGACCTGCCAATGGAGATTGTGGGTCCATGTCGCTATCAGAATGGTTGTAAGCTTCCCCGTCAAGCGGACAGGTTCAACATAGAGTTTTCCGGCCTTTTGGGTTTGTGATACGTACACGGGGTCATGCCTTGTAACGCCTTGTGAAGGCGGTGTTCGTTATAGACGGTCATCCATTTTGCTGTGAGCTCTTGGACCTCCTCCAAACTCCGAAACACATAGAGATTGAGGACTTCATTCCGATAGGTGCGATTAAATCGTTCAATGAACGCATTCTGGGTCGGGCGCCCGGGCTGGATGTAATAGATCAGCACGCGATTGGTCTTTCCCCAATCTTGAAGAACCTGAGCGAGAAATTCTGGGCCATTATCCACCCGAATCATATGGGGCAGGTCACGTTCTGTCTTCAAGCGTTCGAGGACACGAATAACCCGCTCGGCCCGCAGGGACGTATCCACTTCAATCGCTAAGGCTTCTCGATTAAAGTCATCAATGATATTCAAGGTGCGAAACCGCGAGCCGTGATAGAGGGCATCGCTCATGAAATCAGCGGACCACACCTCGTTCGGCCCCTCTGGCACAAACACGGGCAGGGAGGGTCGTGTGGGGAGTCGGCGTTTCGTACGGCGAGGCTGATTGAGCCTCAAGTGCCGATAGACGCGGTAAATCCGTTTGTGATTCCAGCGATACCCTAACGTTCGTAACCGATCAATATACTTCCAGACACCCCAGCGGGGGTGGGCCTTGACCAACTGATTCAGAGCATCAATCACATCCCGATCCCGGGTGTGCCAATCACGTGGCACCTGATAGTACGCCGACCGAGCCAGATGCACTGCGGCACAGCCTCGAACGATGGACACGCCATGAGCTTCCTGCATCGTCTGCACCGCCATTCGTTTCTCCGTCGGCGTTAGAGCTTTTTTTCGATGAGATCCTTGAGAGCCCGATTCTCTAAGGCCAGATCCGCATACATGCGTTTGAGTTTGGCCAGTTCGCTCTCGGTCTCCTTCAGACGCTTGAGATCCGAGGCCTCAAGCCCGCCATACTTTGCTTTCCAATTGTAGTCGGTAGCATCGCTAATGCCATGCTCCCGACACAGGTCTTTGACTTTGACCCCGGCATCGGCTTGTTTCAAGATGGCGACAATTTGCGTTTCGCTGAATCGACTCGTTTTCATAAGAACCTCCTGGGTCATTCTGCCAGAAAGCTCTACATTGCGCCTGTCCGTGGTTGGGGGAAGCTTACACTTCAACCGAGTTATGCCAAGGTCATGAACGGCAAGAAATCGACGAACGTGTTCCTGCCCCCCACCCGAGAGCACTAATATGGCATTTGGGTACAACCTTCTCGCAGCCACCATGGACGCAACGCCATCAAAGTCTGCATTAAAATGTGTGGTGATCAGATCCATAGATGCAGGACGATGAACAGGCAAGTTAGACTATTTTACTACTGACTGAAATAACTTCTGATAATTTCGAACGGTCATATCCCATGAAAACGACGCGGCCATCTGAAACCCTTGTTGGATCATTGCCGCATAATTCAATGGATGGTTGGTATACAGATCAATAGCATCCAAGAGGGCGATACTGGCTTCATCCACCATAGCCCTGAACAACCGCGTCGTCATTCGTTCAGCTAATCGATCACCATGAGGCCAATACGCACAATCCACAATCGTCTGCCAGCCTGTCTTGAAATCATCTTCCGACAAATCAGGTTCCCGAAAAAGAAATCCAGATGGGTGACAGTGATCTTCATGAAAGTGATTTGTACGTTGCCGAACTGATTCACTGTAACATCGTGCGGGGTATGGCACCACTTGTTGCACCAACCCACCCGTCGCGCGAGCAATGACTGGTGTGCCCACCACATAGCCTTCCGTGGCCCCACCAAATGGTTCATAGAAGGAACACATCACTAAAAAAGATGCACCTTTTTGGAGCTCAGAATATCCTTGTGCCATTCGAAAAGGGAAGACTTTCACTTCACCTTGTCTTTCTTCAGCTAACATCCGAAGGAACTCTAAGCCTGTGATTCCTTCATCTCCGGGAATGGGCGTGAAAATGAATCTGGCCTTTCCTTTGGGAATCTGTTGAATGGCTGCAGCAGCAAGATCATAGCCTTTTTGCCGAGGATCATCACGACCGAAAAACAGAAACACTGGCCCTTCAAATTCTGCCCAATCCAAAGAGCCCCATGCTTGATTGGGTTGGTAGTCTTCAAGGATGGTAATCATCTCGTCTCGTCGTCGTCGTTTTTCTTGCAACAATGGTTGCACCTCACCCTGCTTGGCTTTCTCTATAGCGATCGGTGGAAAATCCAACGAGCCAAACACTCCATTGTTAATCCCCACGAGGCCTTTTTGGGTGAAAGCCGCTTGGAGATGTGACGCATAGATTGTGGTATGAAGAGGATCTTCAATGAGTTCTTTGGCAAAATTGTCGGATACCGTGGACAAGGGCCCATCCAAAAAGGGAATCATGGTGGTCAGGACCGATGTCCCCTCAAGGGAGCAGGTGGAGAATTGCCTGATGTCCTCTTCTGTGATCGGCTGGTCATATGGATTGTGAACTGTTAAGAAACAGGTTGCCGACTCTATCGCGTCATCTTCCTTGACTGTGAGCGCAGTCGCAGCGGTTTCCCAATCCTGAAGACTGAGGACCACGTGTTTTGTCAAGCCTAATGCCGTCAACGCTTTGGGGACCGCTGCACAAAAAAACAGGGAATCTTGAAGCAATTGCTCCGGATGGTGAGGCGTCAGGTATGGATTACAGGGCGCATTGAGACTTGGTGGATCCTCACAGTGACACGGCGCATTGAAAAAATCCGTGGTATCAATAAGGTACGTGGGAAACCCCTCCGGGTTTATATACACATACATGTCCACTCGATGAGATTGCTGAGCAAAGACCAAATCAAAGTGATGACCTGTGAATTGAATGGCGTCGTACAGGGTCTTTTGGCATTTGGTAATCTCACGAAAAAACGGGGTGAGAATCGCACAGCTACCGGATTCCTGCTGTGCCATTTTTTGAGGCAACACACGCATGACCGCCGCGAGCCCTCCCAGCGGCGCGAACGCACTTTCAAACGTCACAAAAATCATGGATCGTTCCACAGGCATCACAGCTTCTTCGCCCCACAGCATCATTGTCATGACTACCACACAATCTGTAGATACCAGTCAATAATCTGTGTATGGAAAAATAGAGAACAGACTGCACCCAAAGCGAGAAAAGGACCAAAAGGCATATACTGGCCTCGGTTCATAAACTTGCCGAGGATGAGCCCCATACCAATCAAGGACCCCACAATGGCTGCAAGCATGAGCGTCATAAGGACAGACTCCCATCCTAAAAATGCCCCAATCATGGCCAAAAGTTTAATATCTCCTCTCCCCATCCCCTCCTTTCCAAATAGGTAGGGGCTTAACACTACCACGATCCACAAAACGCCTCCTCCCAGCACTACTCCAAACACAGCATCCAGAAACTCAATAGGCAACACCGTCGCTGCCCCCATGAGCCCCAGGCTAAGCCCCGGCAGAGATAGACTATCGGGAATGATATAGTGACCAATATCGATCCAGGTAATAGTGAGCAGGATTGACAGAAATAGGCTGTAGAGAACGGTAGAACCCGTCATTCCAAACGTCCAAAGAGTAGCCACATAGCCCAATCCGTTGCTGAGTTCAACGAAAGGATACCGAAACGCAATAGGCATTCGGCATTGTCGACATCGACCGCGCAAGAGGAAAAAGCTGACTAGGGGAATATTGTCTTTCCAAGCCAATGTCGTTGCACACAAAGGACAAGCTGACCTAGGCCACACAATTGATTGTTCTCTTGGTATGCGATGAATACAGACATTGAGAAAACTCCCAATAATCAACCCGAAGAAAAAAACGCTGACATACCCGAATAATAAAAACATGAGACGCCCGAGGAACCCTCTGAAAATACCTTCCAGCAAAATACGTAGAAACCATAGTTTACTTTACTTAGGTTGACTGTTATTATTTCCTAGATATTTTATCTCAGGCAAAATCCTGGTAGTGTATGAGCACGTATCCCAAACTCAAAAAAGCTGACACCCCCTTCCCCAAGCGGAAACGTCCGGAGGCACTCACAGATCGAGAACAAGAGATTCTCCAACTAATCTGGACGGGACTGAAGAACAAAGAGATTGCGCAACAGCTTGAAATCAGTGTGAAAACCGTTGAGGCCCATCGGGCCAATATGATGAAGAAAGTCAGGGTTTCAAATGCAGCGCAACTCTTGAATGCCGCCATTCAGGAAGGCATGATCCAGATCAAGTAACACAGGCGCTCAAGTCACCAGCCCGCTGTCTTCTTGCCTCAAATAAGACCACGGCTGCTGTTGCTGATAAGTTTAACGACGCAACCTGTCCTTGTAAGGGAATGATGGCACGTTCCTCGCATTTTGCCAACACCCCCTGGCGAATACCTTGTCCTTCAACACCAAAAACTAATGCCACAGGGCTCGTTAAGTCGAGAGCTGTATAAGGCTTCTCACTCTGGGGATCGAACGCATAGGCCGGGATGCCTTGTGCTTGAAGTCGTTGGATCAACTTCCCAATATTGGTAACCCTGGCGACTCGCATGTATTCCATAGCTCCAGCAGAAGCTTTGGCAACTCCAGCCGTTAAGCCAACCGCCCTTCGTTCTGGAATAAAGACACCATGCACTCCGGCCGCCTCAGCCGTTCGTAAGACCGCGCCTAGGTTTTGAGGATCTTCAACACCGTCTAAGATTATAAAGAACTCCGGTTCTTGTTGGTTACGGGCATAGGCCAGGATATCCTCCTCCTTAGTATAGACTTTGGCTGCCACAATCCCGACTACACCCTGGTGTCGTCCACGAAGAACGAATCGGTCTAACCGCTCATAGGACTCGAGAACCAAAGGGATGTGTTTTTCCCGTGCCCACTGGACAATACGGGAAAATTGTCGATCCTGCCGAACCAGGATAATACGTTGGAACGGTCGCGTCCCCGCCCGTAGGGCCTCTTCAACCGCATGAATTCCGTACACAACATTAGCATCCTCAGCGTTTCCATCTGGTTGTTCCATCCGCTCTGTCTTCAAGGACAATCCCTTTTGACGCGAGTTCCTGCCGGATTGTGTCTGCGGTCGCAAAGTCTTTTCTTTCACGAGCGTTGTACCGCTTTTCAATCTGCTGCTTGATCCATTCATCATCCTCTTGGCCAGTCTCGAGACCAGCTGATCCCGACGAATCAATATTGACAGAACCTTCTAATAATGTCGAACTAAACTCCCATTCCTTTGAGGGAAGCTGGAAAAGGCCAAGCACCTTGCCACATGTTCTGAAACGTTCTAACGTCGTGGTTTTGCCTTCTTTAGACAATCCAACTTGACCAAGCTTATTCACATCTGCCCGCAAGCGCTGAAATGCGGCAAGGGTTTTCGGTGTGTTGAGATCATCGTCCATTGACTGTTCAAATGCTCGGTCAAATTTAATGAGATGCGCGTCAAGCGCTTGGACACCATCAACCTCCTGGCAAGCACCGTCTTCCTCCAACCGTTGAAAAAGATCATATAAGTTGTCGAGGGCAGACTTGGCTGCCGAAAGCGCATGATCGGAAAAATTCAGGTCACTTCGGTAATGAGTAGAAAGAAGAAAATATCGGAGAGCCTCAGCCGTCACAGATTCTTTCCAGGAAGCCTTATCGAAAATTTCTGCAATCGTAAAAAAGTTTCCTAAAGATTTTGACATCTTTTCTTGATCAATTGTCACAAAGCCATTGTGGACCCAATATTGCGCAAACTCCTGGCCTGTGTAGGAACAAGATTGTGCAATTTCATTTTCATGGTGTGGAAAGATCAGATCTTTTCCGCCACCATGAATGTCAAATGTCCGACCCAAATGCCGAATTGACATTGCTGAGCATTCGATGTGCCAACCTGGCCTCCCTTTCCCCCATGGGCTCTCCCAGCTCGGCTCTCCAGGTTTTGATGCCTTCCATAAAGCAAAGTCCATTGGATGCTTTTTTCGCTCATCGACCTCTACACGCGCACCTGCCAACAGTTCAGCCTCTTTCCGACCAGACAGTCGACCATAGGCCTGATACGCCGCGACTTCATAAAACACATCGCCTTGAACATGATAAGCAACTCCTTTTTCTAGCAAATCGGCAATGAGCATAATTATTTCCGACATATGGTCAGTGGCACGAGGCTCGACATCAGGAATGACTACGTGCAAACGATCCATGTCGCGGTAATATGCCTTGATATATTGCTCAACGACTTCCGTCCATGTCCTGGTTTCCTGATCCGCCCGCTTGATGATTTTATCATCGATGTCCGTAAAGTTTCGTACGTAGGTCACTCGATATCCTTGGTGAACAAGATAGCGCTTCAAGACATCAAACACGATGGCGCTCCGAGCATGACCTAAATGACAATCATCATAGACCGTCACGCCACAGACATACATACGAACATGATCAGGCTCTAATGGCTTCAATATCTCTTTGCGACCCGTCAATGTATTATAAATATTCATAGCACTTCACATACACCTCCACCTAAGCTGGCATAGAACCGGACAGGTGCTTAGACAGAAGCCGAGCAATGTAGAATCCAAGAGCCACAACGATCACAATGACTACGCTTAACACATCAAAATATTCTTCCAAGAAACTTTTCATTGTTGGTCCAATGAGTTGGATCGTCCCTGCAACTAAAAAGAAGCGTCCTCCTCGACTGAAGAGAGAGGCGAGAGTAAATATCTTAAGGTTCACATAAAACGATCCCGCGCCAATCGTAAAAACCTTATAGGGAATCGGGGTAAAACCAGCAACAAGAATTGCCCAGCCCTCATACCGTTCAAATAATGTATGAATCGATTTAACGCGCTGTTCTCCAATGAAACGAAGAAGAAGTGGTCGCCCACCAAACCATCCAATTCCATACCCCAAAAGACCACCCAAGACCGATCCCATAGTCGTAATCGCAGCAAAATACAGCCCGATTTCCGGCTGACTCAACGTCAGAGCGATGAGCAAAATATCAGGAGGAATCGGAAAAAATGATGATTCTACAAAGGCCAGGAGAAATAATGCCGGAACAGCATACGGTGAATCCGCCCAAGAAAGCATCCAATCGTACAAGTCGTTGAACATAGGAAATCATCGCCCAGGTTGCTTCAGCCATCGGCTTTTAAAATGAAAAGCCCGCCTCAAATACATTGAGGCGGGCTTTTGTTGTTCACAACAGGGCGGGCTACACTATTTCAAGCCCTGAAGACCACATTAAATATTTTGCATGAAATGGGAAACAGCCGCAGGGTCAATATCCGTTCCCATAATGTCAGAAGATGGAACAGTAGAAGATTTCTTTCCTGTCAGTCCACCTTCGACTTCATCCACGATCATTTCCACGGGCATCGACATTCCACCATACACATGAGGACCAGCCACGATTTTAGCTTTGGAATACCCATAAATAGCCGCAGCCACATCCTTGGCCAACCATCCCACATAATTAAATTCAGGAATGACAATGAGCTTGGCATTCGCACATAATTTCCGTAATTCGTTAGTTGGGAAAGGCCTTAGGGAACGAATCTTGATCAATCCAGTGTTAATCGATTTCTCTTTACAGGCCCGAACAGCTTCCCTCGCTTGAGCAGCTGCACTCCCCGAGGCAATAAGAATCACTTCTGCACCTTCGACATTTTCCGCTTCTAACAGCCCGCCCATATAGAGATCAATATACTTTCGAGACCGTTCAACCGCCGCCCATACCTCTTGCTGCCACACTGCATGAATGTTATAGGCCATAAAGTTTGATTTTTGAACTGGGGCATCACGGGAAAGCCGGGCTGGTGGATTTTCGGCATCCAAAACTGGCACAGACCCTCTCCAGGGATCACGGGCAGGCAACTTGAACTCACGATCGGGCATAGAACAATACCCTCGAGCATGTGTCACAAAAAACCCATCGCAACACACCCCAACCGGCAAAGTTACATCATTTTTCTCACTAATGATAAATGCCTTCATGAGGTAATCAAAGAGATCTTGCTGATTCTCTGAGTGAAAAACAATCATTCCACAATTCAGCAGATAGGCAATCTCGATATTATCAGGTTGAATCGCCAAAGGAGCATTGACCACTCGACAGGTAAACATGGCTACAGCTGGAAGTCGATGGCCAGGCCATGATGCAATCGGTTCAATTCCACGGAGCGTCCCAGGGCCAGCTGTTGCAGTAAAACACCTAACACCAGCTCGAGATCCCCCTGCAATTGCCGACATCACCCCATATTCTTCTTCCCCTCGATAGTATTCTTTCACGTACCCTTCACCATACAACACACCAATAAGCTGCATGGTCTCACTTTGCGGAGTAATGGGATAGGCAATAGAAAGATCGACATTGGATCGCCGAACAGCTTCTTTAGCGCATTCACTACCCGTGATAAATTCTCGTTCTCGTGGAGCTTCAAAAAACATATATTCGGGGGATACCACCTTCTGCTTTTTTGCCTCAGCATGGGGGTCTTTCCTCCCACTCTGAGCAGCGGGAGCGTCCGCGGTAGCGGTACTGGTAATGGGATCACCTTGCGGATTGGTTTTAACTTCTGGTTCCAATGCTTCACTCATGGCGCTACCCCTCTATATTGATTATAGGTATCAGTATGAAAATGGAACACGTAATGATTGTCTTTTAGGCTTCGCTTTGCATATGTTCGGACTTATGCCCAAAGGCACTCGCGGCACTGCCCAACGGCTCACCCGGAGTATATAACAAAGGATTGGCATGAGTCTTCCCATCATGGACGTTTTCGGATTGATACGGCGTAAATCGAACGTTCTCTCCATTTTCAGGAAGTTTAATTCCCATGTCCTCTCTCACTCGCTTAAAGGCTTGGGCAACGCGACGAAGCTGATTGACATCACAGTCTCGAATCGTAAACATAGCATCTTCATGCCCTTGCTCGGCACAAAGAGCCGAGGTGCAACAATTAGTCCCAGCCCGAATCATTTTCAACGATAAATTTGCATAATGACAATGCACACCAACAAAGATACAGGCTTCAATCTTATTTCCCCAAATGGTCAAATTAGGATGATTAGGGTTAATCGCCTCTTCTGGCTCAACTTTAGGGTACTTAGGTCGATAGTCCGGCATGGGAATGATCAAGACATCAGGAATTTGTGCAGCAATTTCAAAGACCACCTTGGCTTTTTCAATAGCATGCTCATTCCAAGCCCATAAGACCAAAGGCCCAGGGAAAATGGTCGCGTTTTTACCGGTTAACATCATCCTTGCCAACTCTTCCATGACCTGCTCTTCAGGAGCAAGATGCCCATACTTTAGTCCATACCCAGTATCAGGCGGTAAGACTCCCAATTGAGCAGCAGAAGGGGGATGAAATCCTGCAGGGCCAGGAACAATAATTCTTTCTTCCGTCTCTTCGCTTGTTTTCACAACCATACTCCCATTTCCGATAATGTTCTTTGAACTGTCCGATACCCGGAAAGCCAATAATGACTCTCACCCTGGAACAGGGTTGGCTAATACTGCCGTTGTAGACTTTTCACCATAGATAATATTTTGTGTGAGCGCCTGATCTCCAATTTGGTCAATCATTTCCATTTTAATGGCATTATGTTTGGCCATATTGTCACAAACCCAGACACATTGCGCACAGCCCTTACAACGATCAACCGATACGTAGGCGGACCCATACTTCAAGCCTTGGTCTTTCCCCGCATCATTATTATAGAGAATGGTGTTAGCCTCTGGGCAATACTGCGTACACAGTTTACAGCTGGTTGCCGCACAAACTTCAGTATTAATGCTAGCTACGAGATACATAGTGCCCTCTTATATATTTAGAAGATCTTTTATGCTGGCGTGGCCGCAGTTGCGGGGGCCATCGTTTGTTTTTTCTTTGCCCACCCATTTTGATCAGCGAATTCCCAGGCAGCCTTCACTACAGCAAGATTCTTGTCGATTAACTCCTGTTTCTTTTTAAACTTTCGTTCCACCACACTATCGAGAGCCGCTGTACCGCCTGAGACCACGAATCCCTTTCCAAGAAACCGGTCTTTGACCGCTTGAGCCAGGGCGTCTAGTGTAGTCAGGCCCGTAATACAGCCCATAGCTCCAACCATGGCCATGTTCGTAGCCAAGTCAATGCCTGCAACTTCCAGTGACAGCTTAGTTGCCGGAAGATAATATAGTTGAGCATTGAGATCCTTCAATTCATTCTCATGGTCACGCTCAAGATTCATGGGACCGACATTATTAATCAAGGCAATGCCATCTTTCTTTAAGCCAAAATAAAATGGATTCGTATAGCTTTTTCCATGGGTAATGACCTGAGGATGGAAAATCATGATGATATGCGGAAAGGTAATTTCCCCGATCTCATAAATGGGCTCATCTGACACTCTGACATAACTCTCCACTGGAGCCATGCGCTTCTCCGACCCATAAAATGGAACAATGGTACTTTCCCCACCAGCATGAATCACCGCTGTACTGAAAATATGTGAGCCAGTTACGACACCTTGCCCTCCAACCCCAGCCATTCGGATGTTATATCGAATTGCCATATAGTCAGTTCCTCCTTGTGGCCAAAATCAGAAATTTTTTGCGAGGGATACCTTTTTCCCCCAACCCTTGCATCCTCAATTCCTTAACTTAGCTCTTTGCCAATGCCGGAGCGGGCTTAGGCATGTATTCTTTATACCCGTATTGATCAGCTAAATATTCTCTTGCCTCTTCCGAAACATATTCAGAAAATTTATAGCGATCCAACTCTACAGCTTTGGCATCTTCCATCACCTTATCAATAGGAATGGCATACTCAATGTTACACGAGGTATAGGCTTGAATGTATGTTGGACCAATTTCTCTCGCAATCAACACCGCTTTTTTGATGACGTTTTCAACTCGCCGAGGGTTATTGGGGACCACAGTTGCTACATAGGCACATCCTGCCACCTTGGCCATACCCAACATATCCATCTTCTCAAACTTTTTCCCGAGAGGAGCCATTTTCAAGACTTGATTACGATTTGTCATCCCACTTTCTTGCCCACCAGTGTTCCCATAAACCTCGTTGTCAAGCATAATCGTGGTAAACTTTTCTTTTCGAAACCAAGAATGAAGAGTCTGAGCAAAGCCGATATCTGCCATCCCACCATCACCAGCCATCACCACAACATCTTTTGGTTTATCGCCGAAGCGCAGTCGAAGTCCTCGAGTCAGCCCACTGGCCACTCCATTTTGATCGCCGTAATTCCCATAAACAAACGGAATGGCTGCTTGGGAAATAGCCAAACGTCCACATCCTGCAGTTCCAACCGTAATGGTGTCCTCAGGATTAGGAAACGAAATCATGGCCAGCCTGATAAACAAGGTCATGGCGCAACCCGCACACATAGGATGTTCTTCCAAAATCTCTTTGAATGATCCAACCTGTGAGACCGTCGTCTTTTTTCCGAATGGGCCATGTTCAACCATATCCCGATATTCTTTCGGCATGAATCTATCAAAACCCGGTGTAAACTTGACGTAATCGAGGCTCATAAGATCTCCTCCCTATATAATATTGACTAAAGAAGGCAATGGAATGACATTGACGTAAACGGATGAATTATCAGCATATGGGCCTTGCAACAACAACTCCTAAAAAAGGTGGTGGTTACCCTAACAAACATGTAAAAATATTGTCAATTTAGAAGTGCCATGCTTTTGAGCAGATACGCAACCTCTAAAGTATCTCAATTGTATGTCGGTGAAGAATTCAAGGCAACACAAAAGTAGACCTACCCTCAAACAAAGAAGGCCTATTCAATCAAAACACATTAGGCCAATGGCCCCAACAAACCCATCAATAGGCAAAATTAGACACAAGGAGCAGGCCAGGCAAACCCATCCAGATCACATAATCCAAAAGAGATCTGGGTTTACAAACTGTATTTTTTAATCGAGGATATATTGGGTAGGATTGACGACTTTATCGTTTACTGCCACCTGATAATGTAGGTGAGGACCCGTTGAAAACTTTCCAGTATTGCCGACCAAGCCAATGACATCGCCACGTGTTACTGATTGTCCATACTTCACTAATATTTTAGATAAGTGGCCATACGTAGTTTCGATACCATATTTGTGATCGATACGAATAAAGTTTCCCATTCTCGCATCATAGGCAGCCACCACAACTTTTCCTTTGGCAGGGGCTTTGACTTCTCGTCCACGTGGTGCTCCGATGTCCAGCCCCGCATGAAGCGTTTTTCTTCCAGTAAAGGGAGAGACTCTTGGACCGAACTTTGAGGTAATTGGTCCTTTAACGGGTGCAATGGACGGAATAGACGCCCAATGCCTCACTCGTTTTCCCGATGTTTCTTCCAATTGCCGAAGAATAGCCTGATCCCGCGTTGCCCGATCATCCAACCATACAAGCCCATCTCGAATGTTCAGGACAGCTGATGAGAACTCATTGTTATTCTGACTAAGGTTTTTCCCGGCACGATCCCCGACAGTTTGCCCCATCTGATTATAATTCATCTCATCTGCTAGAAAACTCTCATAGGGAAGTTCCTGTCCACCCTGACCATTAAGGGGTCGATCATCAACTAAAGGGGAAGCCTCAAGCCCAAACATTGTTTGGAGTTTTCTACTCAGTTTCTGCATTGTAAACATACGCTGTTTCATTTCATCAATAGCCATGGAAAAATCGCTCGTTTGTTTATGCTTTTTGGCAACTTCCTCTTGAAGAACCTCCAACTCAGCAACCTGAGAACGTTGAATCATGTAATGACTAAGAACAGCGAATTGGAAAACCAGTGCACAGCAGCCAATGACACCCACACATCGAACAACTGATTTTCGCAACTTGACGCGAAGAGGAGCTTTCATAGCTCCCCGAAAGATCATAATTGTGTACGGCTCGTCAGGGTGTTTCACACCGATCCTTCCCAAAACCAAAAGCGCTCACTTTCAAAAATGCCCCTTACTCTATCCAACTTCTCAGAAAGGGTCAACTGTTTTTTGAGGGTAAGCCTTTATGTCATGGCTCAACATGATCACTCCATATTGGCGTCATGTGTGATACTCCGCACCCAAGATAAGTAATCAGCCGAGCCTGCAATGATAGGAAGAGCAATAATCTCTGGCACATCATAACAATGATGCGCTTTAATCAGGATCTCCAATGCCGTAAAAACCTCGGAGGTCGACTTGAGGATAAGGAGACATTCTTGCTCAATCGACACACACCCTTCCCATTTAAAAATCGATCGAATTCGAGGGAGAATATTCACGCACGCCACCAAGTTTCGTTCAACAAGCAGCTTCCCCAGTATCGTCCCTTCTTCTTCAGACCCTACAGTCACCAACACCACGATCTCTGCCACAAACCACCTAATCCTTTACATAACTCTTGCAAAAACTAACGACACAGAACCGGCCAATGCCATGCTACGGACATTTACCCACCGTGTGCAGAAAAGGCCCCAGCCTCTCGCAGCTGAGCCTTGAGTTCCGCATAGGTAACAGTTACTGGAAACTGTGGAAACTGTTCACAGATTGATTCCGGCGGACGAAAAAAAATTCCCGCATGTGCTTCCTGAAGCATCGAAATATCATTATACGAATCCCCAGCAGCAAGCACACGGAAGTGTAGACTCTTCAGCGCCGCTACAGCATGTCGTTTTTGATCAGCCTGCCGAAGATGATAATTTCGAATAGCTCCACATTCATTAACTTCAAGGGTATGACTAAAGATGGTGGGATAGCCGAGCTGTTGTATGAGCGGACCAGCCAGCTCATAAAATGTATCGGATAAAATAATAACCTGGCAACGCGCGCGAAGCCAATGCAAAAACTCTGTGGCACCCTCTAACGGACGCAACTCGGACACAACATGTTCGATATCAGAGAGTGTGATTTTCTGCTGATTAAGAATCTTCAGACGTCGTTGCATTAATTCATCATAATCCGGAATTTCTCGAGTGGTCACCAATAATTCCTGAACGCCAATTTTTTCAGCTACGGCAATCCAGATTTCCGGAACTAACACCCCTTCCATATCCAAGCACACTAATACTGGTTTTTCCATAACGCTCCTATAAGACGGCACCTCACGATAAAAAAGACTATCCCCGTGGGCTGGTATCTTAATAAAATTTTCCCAATGACGACAAATCAGTGGGGCCGAACAATTGACAAGGTCACATCAGGTGGGTATAAGGCGCTAGAAACATTACCGCATCTCAGGTTGACCAAATTTTTCTAGATACGGGGCAAACACCACCACATCATTGAGTAAACAATGGTAAGCTGAATCATAGATAGCATCATTCATTACTACTCATTTTAGCGGGTGATACCACAACAATGGCATTTAAAATCAAAGACCTCCAAGATGAATCGACAAAAGCCGAGGTTCAATTTCTCTCCCGTATGGAACGAGGATGGCTCTTTGCCGAACAACACCGCACTGCCATTATTGCCAGCCTATTATTGCTAAGTGCTCTTGGCATTGGCATTGGTGTGATGGTCTGGCTCGAGCAGGAAAAAGAAACCGCGGCATGGGAATTACAACACCGGGCAACACAGTTATATATCGACCGTCCTCTTGATCAACCGGAAACAGCAGACAAAAATCTTACAGAAGCCATTCAGCTCTACCAAACCATTCTGAAAGACTACCCCCGCTCTTCAAGTGCCGAGCTAGCCGGGTACTTTATCGGCAATGCGTTTGTGGACCAAAAAAACTTTGATGGAGCACTCCAAGCCTATCAAAACCAGATACAACGCTATGGAAAGAACGAAACACTCTTGGGGCTGGTCTATCAACGACTCGGCTATCTGCACTTGCTACAAGGAAATCAACAACAAACCAAAGAAGCGTTCTTAAAAATCCTCACCATACCAGGAGCCCTTAACAAAGATCAGGTATTGTTTGATTTAGCTAAACTTGAAGAGAAAGACAGTAATCATGAAAAAGCTCTGTCTTATTACAAAGACTTACTGAATCAACACCCACAATCCCCACTTGCGGGAGAAGCATCCATTCGGACAAAGGCCCTTGATAAAACGGAAGACGAGGAAACCCCGCTACCGTCGTCCGACGCAGAGACGCCCCAAAAGGACACAACATCTAAGGAAACATCCTCAACGAACAAGGAATCTTGAAGGAGAGACACTCAGGGAAAAGGTTGAATCAAGAACTCACCAACAAACGATGGCCGACTTGGATCATCGTACCAGACAAATTATTCAAATCGATTAATGAACGGACAGTCATTCTAAACCGTTTGGCAATACTCCACAGACTATCGCCCTGACGCACACGGTACCACCGTGAGGTATTCTGATCGACAGGAGTCGAAGCTTCTTTGCTCACTTGCAAACGATCACCCACATGAATCCGATGGCCAGAAAGATTATTCAACCGCTTCAACGTCGAGAGGCTCATCCCGAAACGACTGGCAATGACTGACAAGTTATCGCCCTGACGCACGCGATACCACCGTAAGGTATCCTGATCAAAAGGAGTCGAAGCTTCTTTGCTTACTTGCAAACGATCACCCACATGAATCCGATGGCCAGAAAGATTATTCAACCGCTTCAACGTCGAGAGGCTCATCCCAAAACGACTGGCAATGACTGACAAGCTATCGCCCTGACGCACACGATACCACCGCGGGATATCGTGACCGACAGAAGCCGAAGCCTTCTCACGCACCTGCAAACGATCACCCACACGAATCCGATGACCAGAAAGATTATTCAACCGTTTCAATGTCGAGACCCTCATCCCGAAACGACTGGCAATAACTGACAGACTATCCCCCCACCGCACGCGATACCACGTGGGAGTTTGAGGAGGGGGAGCTGTCCAACGAGCAAGCCTGTCCTTGACATCTTCGAGATGTTTCCCCGTTCCAACCGGAACTTTCAAAAAATAGCCTCCTTTGTCAGGAGGAACCACACTTCTTCGCAGTTCGGGGTTTAACCGTCGCAGTTCATCAAACGACACGCCTGTTTCCTGAGCCACTGATCGCAAATGCACTGCATTCATGAGACGAACTTCTTCGTATTGATGGACACCCTGTAAGGTATTACTGGTAAATCCAAACGGTGCAGGATCTGTGGCAATAATGGTGGCCGCCATAAACCGAGGCACATAATCCTTCGTTTCCCGTCGAATATAGCGGGTCCGTCGAATTTTCCAAAAATCCCTTGATCCACTTTTCCGAATAGCGCGTGAAATCTTCCCCATCCCAGCATTATAGGCTGCCATGGCCAGGGGCCACGAGCCAAACCGATCATATAAATCACGTAAATGTTGTGCCGCGGCCACGGTGGACTTAATGGGATCGCGACGCTCATCCACATACCAATTGACTCGAAGGTTATACAGCTGCCCTGTGGCTTTCATGAACTGCCAGGGGCCGGCCGCCCGAGCTCGTGAATAGGCTCTTGGGTTAAACCCACTCTCAATCAGTGACAAATAGACCAGGTCTCTCGGCAATCCAAATTCTTCAAAAATCTGCTGGACCAAAGGCTGGTACTCCGCAAAGCGTGTGAGCCATTCTTGGAAACGCTCAGGAATTTCAGTCTGGAAATATCGAATGTTCCGTTCAACAGCGGGATTGAGAATAACAGCGATTTCACCAAAGTCCTGGACAGAAGGCCCCGCCAACAAGCCAGAGGCATGAGAGTCAACAGTAACAAACAGTCTCTCATATTGGCTACCAAGAGGCGTCCCTTTTGGATGGTTTTTAAGAAATTGAATGGTCGAGGTTGAAGAAAAATCAGAGAATACAGATGAAGAGTGAAACAGGGGAAAGGGGGAAGATTCAAAGGATTGAGGAAAAGCCATCAGGCTATACCCGACAGAATCAGAAACTAAACGTGGTTGAGAAAATACTTCAGGAGGGCCAGCAAGGGCCACAGACACAAGAAAGATACCCAAACACCCCAAAGCGGGTTTCTGCATAAAGCACGCCTTTCGTTTCACTGACAGCAGTCCCGTTCTAGCTCCAACAGACTTTAAACCAAAGCCATTGACCTTAAAGAATACCCCTTAGGCTCCAATCTGTCAAGAATCAGCCTGGATCATCCAGCCACCACCCACAGCCTTAAAAAGGGCCACCATGTCAGAGAGCCGAGCGCGTTCAATTTGGACAATTTGTCGTTCCGCTGCCAACACGTCTCGCTCGGCCTCCAGGACATCCAAAAATGGGATGAGGCCTTCTTTAAAACGAATGGTCACGAAGGTCCTCGCCTTACGTGCAGCCTTCACGAGATTTTGATGATTTGACAATTGCTGACTTCGGGTTTGAATGGCGACCAAGAGATCTGCCACTTCCTGAAAAGCCTCAAGAATGGTTTGATGATAGCGTTCCAACATCTGTTCATAGCGGGTTTCAGCTAGTTCCAAACGGGAAACGTTTGTTTTACCCAAGAAAATCGGCAAGGTCACAGACGGACCGATGTTCAATGTCCGACTTCCGAAATCTAACCATTGAGAAAACTCACTGGACTGAAAACCACCAGACCCCGTAATGGAAAACGAAGGAAAGAAAAAGGCTCGTGCCTGGCCAATGCGTGCATTGGCCACAATCAAACGCTGCTCTACACTCAAAATGTCAGGGCGCCGTTCCAGTAACGCCGATGGGAGTCCAATAGGAATTTCGGGTTGGATAACCGTATCCCGCAAAGGACGGACAGCAAGGGCCAGCGTCTGCGGAGCAAGCCCAGTTAAGACTTCAAGCCGATGATACGTATTGGCTCGCAACCGCTGGAGATTCGGAATCTCAGCAGCGCTTTTGGCCACCAACATGCTACGACGGCTCACCTCAAGGTCTGAGGCCAAACCGGCAGACACTTGATTCTGGACAAGACTCAAGAGATTGCGTTGAATCGCTAAGTCATTCCGTGCGATGTCAAGATGTTCATCATAAGCCCGTAGTTCAAAGTAGGCATGCCCGACATCACTTATCAGGGCTAACATGAGCGCACGACGATCCTGTTCCAATCCATCCCATTCAGCAGAGGCCGCCTCCATCCCTCGCCGAATCCGCCCCCACAAGTCCAATTCCCATCGCAAATCGACGACGGCATTCCAGATGTCGAAATCAGCTCCCGGCGGAGCAAAGCTTTCTGGATTGCCATTCGTGGGATTCACCAAAATCGTCTCTGATCGCCGAACACGGGTATACGCTCCATTCACATTTACTTGCGGATACAAACCCGTGCCCGCAGCCATCACTAAGGTCCTACCTTCCATCACACGAAGCGCAGCCTCACGCAGATCATGATTCCTCCGAAGAGCAACGCGAATCAGCCAACTGAGCTCTTCATTATGAAAGGCCTCCCACCATTCGGCTTCCGGCAACATCGTTGTTATCGTCGGTGTGCTATCTCCATCCTGAACCATTTCCGCATCATGCCAGACTTGTGGCAAATCGATGACTGGTTTCTGATAAGGATCCCCCACCATACATCCCGTCCCCATTATCCAAACAGACAGCCACATGGCGGAGGAAAACCACAAATTGCGCAGCTCCCTCATTCTTTACCCTCGTGACCTGCGACCGACCCGCGGAACGGAGCGTCTTTGTCTGCCATTGTATCCCGCTGAATAAAGACATCAACTTGTTGCCCAACATAAACAGGGAAGGGAGGAAGAGCAAAATGATAAATGACTTGCAAGACACGCGTATCGACCCGCTCCGTATTCTCTCCGGTTAGTGAACGTTTCGGCACAATAAACGGTTCAACACGAGCAAATTGCAAAGGAATTGGCTCATCCGTGAATCCTTTCAAGTAGGCTACCGCTGGGCTACCTGGGCGAACCAATGGCGCATTCACCTCATCAACATCTGCACGCACCTGGAGAGAATTGGTGTCCCCGAGAATCATCAACGGCTCTACGGCACCAGCCAAAGCATATTCTCCGGCCCGAATGTTAACCTGCAACACCGTCGCATCCCGTGGAGCACGGATCGTCAAGCGATCCAGCAAGGCCAGTGTCTCACCACGTTGCGAGTACGCAAAGCGAAGTTCGGCTCGGACCCGTTCCAATGCGTGCTTCGCGGCTTTCATCTCGTACCACTTCCGTTTGAGCTCATCTTGGCTAACGGCTCGTTGATCCCGAACTGCTTTGAGTCGCCCAACCTGCTCAAAGAGGTCCTTGAGTTTAATCGTCTGTTCAGCCACATGCGCAGTTGCAGAAAGAAGAGCCTCTTCGCGAGTCTGAAGTTGGGCCATCAGTTCGCGACTATCCAACTGACACAAGGGATCGCCCTGTTGGACGCGGTCACCGATGACAACATCCACACGAGTTATTAAGCCAGAAACCGGTGGAGCAAGACGCACATTTTCATTCACTGCTTCGACAATGCCCGCAGCCGCAACCGTTTGACGGTATGGATTCTGAGGCGGCAGCCCAAGCGGTGGTGGAGACGGGGGCTGTTCCCCTGCCCCCCAAAGCGTCGCGATCGTTAATATGATTCCAGCAATGGCAATCCACAGACTTGCACGTCTGACAATCATGGCGCCTTGTCTCCATGACGTTGGACCATATGAATGACCCCATCATCCATGTGGACAATGCGGTCACCAAACTCAAACACCCGTGTGTCATGTGTCACAATAATCATCGCTCGATCTGACTGTCTCCCGACCCGCTGAAGTTGCTCAAGGACTTTATGACCGGTATCGCCATCAAGACTGGCTGTGGGTTCATCACATAACAACAATCGAGGCTCTCCAACCAATGCCCGAGCAATAGCCACTCGCTGTTGCTCTCCACCAGAAAGCCTACTCGGAATAGCATGAATCCGTTCCCCAAGACCAAGTTTCGTCAACATGTCAGCAGCCTGGGCTATGGCCGGTTTCTTGGGGACCCCTCGAATCAGTAACGGCACAGCGGCATTCTCTCCTGCCGTCAATGTTGGCAAGAGGTTGTACTGCTGAAAGACAAAACCCAAATTATCTCGGCGAAATCGAGTCTTGGCTGATGGAGACAAATTGGCAATAGATTGACCTTCAATATGGATCTCTCCTTCATCAGCATCAAGAATACCCCCAATAACTGAAAGCAACGTCGTTTTTCCACTCCCGGATGGACCGACAAGGAGCAAGATTTCTCCCATCACCACATCGAGGTCGACACCATTCAAGACAGAGATTCTCGTCTCACCTTCCCCAAAACTCTTCGTGATACCCCGAACGTGAACGAGCGTTTGCGTATCGCTATCGTGAAGAGAGGCGGAATGAGGCATGATTAATTTCGAAAGACAATGGCTGGTTCGAGTTTGGCTAATTTGCGGATGCTAATAGCGCTGGATATTCCGCAAATCCCAAGTAAGGCAATAAAGACCCCGACTAACAGCGGCCAAGTTTCCATATATGGTAATGCCCCGCCTTTCCCTGCCGTCAGACCAAAGAAGGTAGCCAACCCGACCCCAATGCCATACCCAATGATCCCAACCGTAAAACTCTGCAAAAGGATCATTCGAGCCAGCATACCAGTATGAGCCCCAATCGCTTTGAGTGCGCCAAACTGTTTCAGATTTTCCACCGTGAATAAATAAAATGTCTGCCCGGCAATCGCCATGCCCACAAGAAAACCTAACAAAACCGTCGTCCCAAAATTTACCCCGATGCCGGTATGCTCCAAAACCCAAGAAATGGTTTTCCACCCAAACGCTTCTGCTGTAAATGCGCCCAATTCCGTCTCGTGCTCAATACGCTTGGCCAGGGCTTCTGGAGTCACCCCTTCAACCGGATTCACCAATACAAATGATAATTTACGACGCTCAGGCGGGGTATACGACAAAGCCCGTTGATACGTCGTATAGACAAATGGAATGTTTTGAAAACTCTTTTGCACATCTACAATTGCCACAACACGCGCTCGCTGATCATTAATTTCAAACACCGTCCCCACCTGCATACGCGTTGGTCCACCCAACCGCTTGACGGCTTCTTGGTCCAACGCCACCGCTTCCGGAATGCGCAGGTTCTGAATATCCCCAGCAATCACCACAGAGGGACGGCCAAGCAAGGTGGCCGCATCCAAGCCAACCAATGAAATTTGCTGGAAGTTTCCATCAGCCAACCTAGCTCGCTGGACACCTTTATACAGAGGCACCGCCCATTCCACCCCAGGCACGCTCCGAACAATGTTCACAGCCGTATCGGCTAATGGCTTCACTTCTTCCACTTGATTGATATGGGGGTCTGTGACCCACACGGGCACGTTGATATTACTGATTCCCGATTGCGACCACATCATCAATCCCCAAAAAATAGACCCTTGCTGAACAATCAACATAGTCGAAAACGTCAGACCAGCCAACAACATAAGGTACTTCGCCCGATCGCCAAACAGCATTTTCAATGCGATGCTATTCATCGTAATCGCTTCATCAATCGAAGACGGCGTACTACATATCCTCAAGCAATTGGTTAATGCCTTTTGCCCATCCCTCTGGACCTATCCCTTCCAACGTGATAAGCCCTTTGAACGCAATGCCTGGCTCGTGCCCACCACCACGTCGCTCAACTAAAAAGGGGTAATCGACCTTTTCCAACATCGGGAGATCATTCAGACTATCGCCGAATGCTGCGGTGGTGACTTCTCCCCAATGCTGTTGATACAACTCGATCAACACACGGCAAGCTTGCCCTTTATGGGTCCCGCCGACTAAATGGCCAAACCGGCCAGCCTGGACAATCAGTAGCCCTTGGTTTGCCGCTTCGTGACGCAGCTCAAAGAGTTTTGAGAGATCATTAAGAAGAAAAGGTTCATCATACTCCCGTTGTTGGGCCAGCGACGATGCCACAGCCGACAACCCTGTTGCAGCCATTACCTCTTCGACGTTCATATCGCCAAACCCTTTCAAGCGAATACCTGCTTTGTCTTCGATCACCCGTAGTCCCTCGCGCAACTTGCCATACGGCACACCAAACTCAAGCACATGATACGCATTCCTAAGAACCGCATTGGGAGGCATCTGAGGGAAATACCCCTCAGGGATATAGACCGCGCCGCCATTTTCAATAATAAACGGGCACGTGTTCCCAAGTTCGATTCGCAACGGCTCCACCTCGGCACGGGTCTTACTCGTACAAAAGATCAGCGGCACATCCTGTGCCGCTAATTGATCGAGTGCCGGCGTCGCAGCATCGTACCGATAGGTTTCTGGGTCTAACAACGAACCATCGAGGTCAGTAAACACAATCAGGCGTTTTGACATTGTCTGTACACTCCACAATCTATAGTTGACGTTCAGACTGGAGCATCGAGGCAAAGCTCCGAATCTCCCTGTTATCGATGAGAGACTCCATAGCTATTTTCCGTTGCCACACCGGATACAAACCAGGAGGGGCTTCAGGCACATTCGGCGTATCAAGCTCCCCAGCCAAGTCTTCAAACGGAACAGCAAGAAGCCGACAGGGTGTACGAGCCAAAAAGGCATACACCGCTCGACAGAGTGCATCCGTGAATTCCGGCACGTCATCCGCATGGATCATCACCCCTTGAGGGAGGAGACCTTCTTGATGAAGGGCATGGCACAAAGCCTGTCGTACCTTGACTCGATTGGCTTTCTCTGCCTCAAGACAGGCCTGTGAAGGATACAAGCCACAGTGTGCCTTCACTTCAATGTCTCGCCCCATCCAAAACCCCCGAAAGGTGGGGAGATCATGTGTCGTCGCAGCTATCAAGGCCTGAGCCGGAAATCGTCGAGATCGAGGATACGCAAGACCCGGTGATTTCTCAAACAAGGGAATTCGAGAGGATAAGAGCCCTCCCTTTTTCAATCGTTTCCGAATGCGTGTTGTTACCGTGCCAACATCTTCACCAACAACAGCGACCCGACTCCGATGACTTTCGATTGCCAATATGGCCAACCATTCATCGGTAGGATAATGGACATAAGTCCCATCCGCGACAGAACCGCCCATGGGGATCCAAAATAATCGAAACAATCCCAATGCATGATCAAGACGGAGTAGTCCGCCATGCTGCATGGTTTGGCGTATCGTGTCACGAAAAAAACGATATTGCTGTGTGCGAGCCATCCGAGGCAGTGCAGGGAGCACACCCCAGTTCTGGCCCAATTGATTAAAAAAGTCCGGAGGCGCTCCAATCGTGGCCCCTCCGGCAAGTTGATCCTGAAACATCCATGCATCAGCCCCATTAGGATGAACACCGATCGCTAAATCATGATAGACCCCATAGTCCATCTTGAGTCGACTCGCCGTCTCATCCAGATCCTGCAATTGTAACGCACATTGCCATTCCACATATTGATACAATGCCAATCGATCCCGATGTCGAATGGCAAAGTGCTCGACTTCAGGGGAAGCTGGAGAACGAAATGCGAAGGGCCAGCGCTGAAACTCTAGACCTTGAAAATGATCATGGAGGGCCTGAAAGAGTGCAAATTGGTGGAGAGAAGAACCTGCTCCATGGACAAACTGTCTGAAAGCACAAGCGCGCTTGGTCCCTCGCCGAAGATGCTGTCGTTGAAATGCTCGATACAACGCCTCAAAGACAGGTTGTTTGTGCTGCCGGACCTCCTGGTATTGGACCTCACTCGCATGACGACAGGCGTGCAGCGCCCCTTGAAACGCACGGCTGCGAACCATACGACGAATCGATGGTGTCGATCGATATTCCTCAATGGTTTCGACATGGAGGTACAACGGGTTATGGAACAACCGACTCGACGGTGAATAGGGACTGATTATGTCTGGTGGAAGGGCATGCAACGGATTGAGACCAACCATCGCTGCCCCTAAATCCCGCCCCGCCCATTCCAACAGCCGCTGCGCATCGTGAAAATCACCGATGCCCCAATTCTGTGGAGATTGCATTCCATACAGTTGAACCATCATTCCCCAGGCCCGTGCCGGCCCAGCAGGTTGATAACAAGCCTCTGGTGCAACAATGACCATCGCGTCTCCTTTCAAGACCATCGAAGCATGCGAGACGGTCAGATGAAGGAGGTAATATCCCATAGCCAAGGCTGTGGGCCATGGGCAAGACACCCGAACATAGCCTGTGCCCTGCACCATTCGGGAAGAGAGAGGTTGGAATGATGTGCCTGTGCAATGAAATGAAGTTCGTTGACCGGCTTCATCCTCAAGCACACCATCTACCCTCACGCCAGACAGGGCAGCCAGACTCTCAGGGATAATAAGAACCCATCGACGTGTTTGGGTTGGAAGTTGAACCACAAGGACATCATCAACAAGCTGTGTCCAGAAACGTGTCTGGCAGACACGCAGGCTATCTCGGACCTCGTGTTTCGTCGAAGCAGGAATATTCATCAGTCTTAAAAAATAACGAAGTGTGTCGGAAGGAACGACTGTTCGTCTTCCACACCCATCTCGATATAGACATGCGATACCATGGAGACGAGCCAATCGCCGAATCGTGTTCTCTTCTGAAGAAAGGGGCATACTCATAGAGAATGGTGTACCAGGAACGCAGGAAATGATTCAAAGAAACTGGCGCCATGCCCAAGACAGAACCCATCGGCAAGCAAGACGATGGGGAAACCGTGACACTATGCGAACAATCGCCCGTCGTCAGAACGGACAATCGAGAAAAGACTTATTCAAAGAGGCGTTTCATCAAACTGTGGTGGTATGTCTTCACTAGACGTTTCTGGAACCGGTAGTTCTGGTAAGGGCGTATTGGCATGAGGCTTCATCACCCCGCGAATAGGGGGATCTTCGATAAACGGCTCAGTGTGGCTCAACTCAATCGTGACCTCATCACCTTGATCAACCAAAAGATCAATTTCTGTGATACGTTGTTTGAACGTGGCGAGCAGAGCCCCTTGCGGGGTTGAAATGGTGAGCAGAAGACGATCGGCCTTAGATTGTTTACGAACGATGACGCCCGTTACCGTTGTCTGCGTGTCTTGAAAAACCTTAGGAAGGTAGGGGGTAAGATACTGAGGCGCTAACGTCGGAATATTAAGGCCGACAACCAACCCACCGACAAAGAGCAAAAGGCCAATCCAACGTCTCATTGCCACCTGTTAACAGCTAGGACCAACCATCGTCATACGATATTGCGGCTGCTCACCCCCTCTTTACCATCATGAGCAGGCCGAGTGTATCACAAAGAACCAAAAGGATCGAATGGGCTAAGGATGACATCATTTCTGACCTCTATCCATGACGAACAACCATGGAATACAGAGACTTGGGAAAACCATTGTGTCAGGTCGTGGAATGCCAGAATAGTCGTTTGATGAGTGCGACTCACACCTTACAGCTCTAAGCCTCTTCATCCATATCGATCATTATTCCAAGGCAAGGCCGTGTTGGAATACCCGCGAACTTCCCAAAATCCCTTTTGGTCTTTTGCCGCAAAGGTGATTTTCTTGAGCCATTTCGCGCCCTTCCATGCGTAGCGCTTCGGAATAATCATCCGCACAGGACCTCCATGGTCTTTAGACAACGGCTTCCCCTTCCAGGCATGAACGAGCAAGACGTCATCATCATCGCACACAGCTAACGGAAGATTGGTGGTGTAGTCATCGTAGGCTTCAAAGAGCACGAACTTGGCTTCTGGCGTAGGGCGAACAACCGTCAACAAATGCTGAAAGCTCACCCCTATCCACGGCATGTCAAACTGACTCCATGATGTGACACAATGAAAGTTTGTCACCAAATCTGTCTGCGGTTGTTGTTGAACATCCCCCCAGGTCCAGGTTACTGGCTGATCGACAAGACCATCTACGGTAAGGGTCCATGCTTCAAGATCAATCACGGGTTTATACCCAAGATCAAGAACTGGCCAGTTGTTAACAATGTGCTGACCTGGGGGCAGTCGTTCGTCTTGAATATCCTCGTCTACCTCGCGTCCGGAAATACCACGCCGGTGCTGTGCCAAATTCTGCTTGGCCTTGACCGTTTTCTCATTGATTTCCATATTCGACCTCCCGAGGTTAATTATCATCGTGAATTTGAAAAGATTATACGAATTTTTCCTCTCTATGATAGAGACTTTTCAAGGCTTTTATATCAGACCAAGGTAATAGTGGTATAGGGATTGTTTTGGGTTGTTCACTCAAGAAGTCACAAGTATAATGGCACGCCGATAGGGTACATGTAGAAAGAATGAACGGAGGAAGCATTGACAAAAGGACATGAACAAGGCATTGAGCAATATCGGCTGACAGACGAACCGTTTTACGAAGAAGTCAACGGTGAAGTGGGCTTGGTCACGATAGCCGCTGGCTGCGGTATGCCCGTGATGCTAAAGGGACCGACCGGATGCGGAAAAACGCGCTTCGTCCAGCATATGGCCTATCGATTGGGACGACCGCTCATCACCGTCGCCTGCCATGAAGATCTCACCGCGTCTGATTTGGTTGGACGGTACCTGCTCAAAGGTGAAGACACCGTGTGGGTGGATGGCCCACTGACCCTTGGTGTCAAACATGGCGCAATCGTCTATCTCGATGAAATTGTCGAAGCCAGGAAAGATACAACAGTAATCATTCACCCGTTAAGCGATGACCGCAGGTTTTTGCCTATCGAAAAACGGGGGCAAATTATTGAAGCCGTGGATGAGTTCATGTTGGTCATTTCCTATAACCCTGGCTATCAAAGTGTATTGAAAGAACTAAAGCAAAGCACAAAACAACGGTTTATGGCCCTTGAATTTACGTATCCCCCAATGGACATTGAGTCACGTATTGTCGAACACGAAGCCAAAGTGTCCAAAGAGATCGCGAATCAATTAGTGAAGTTGGGTGGGAAAGTTCGCCATCTCCGTAGCCATGGCTTAGAAGAAGGCGTCAGCACCAGACTCCTGATCTATGCAGGGACCTTGATCCAGCAAGGCGTGGATCCGAACCGAGCCTGTGATGCCGCCATCACCCGTCCCATTACCGATGACCCCGATATGCAACAGAGCATCCAGGAACTTGTCAACGCAATGTTTTGATTCATCATTGAGCATCCAAGCCCCAGCAGCAACGGGATAGAGATGTCGTGCTATACCCCTTTCTTTCAGGCCTATTGATCATTTCCACATTGACTCCTCGATAGACTTTTCCTACCCTTGAACGGTAGATCAACCGGCATTCATGTTCTCAACGCTGAGGAGTCGCATGTCCGAACCCCACAATATTATCGCGATTGTTTACGACTATGACCATACGCTCAGTCCTCGCTATATGCAGGAAGACACCATTTTTCAACGACTGGGAATCGACCCCAAAGCATTCTGGTCGCAATGCACGGCCCTCATTCGAGAAAAAGGCTATGATCAAGAACTAGCCTATATGAAAAAATTATTGGAACATGAGACGGCCTCAACGTTGTCCAATAAAGATCTCAACGAAATGGGAAAAGAACTGACGTTCTTCCCAGGCGTTCCAACCTGTTTCAATGAATTGAATGCCATTGTCCAAAAACCCAACTATGCTGACTCAGACATTCGATTAGAACATTACGTTGTCAGTTCAGGCCTTCAGGCTATTTTGGAAGGCAGCCAGATTCGCCCATGCGTCAAAGCGCTGTTTGGATGTGAGTTTGATGAAATGGATGGGCACATCAGCTTTCCCAAACGGACGATCAGCCATACACAAAAAACTCAGTTTTTGTTTCGAGTCAATAAGGGACTCTTGAACTTGGATCAAGATGTCAATGACCATATGCCCGAAGAAGCACGTCGGATTCCCTTCAAGAATATGGTGTATGTGGGAGATGGGCCTACAGATGTCCCCTGCTTTACACTGCTCAAAAAAAATGGAGGGTTTGCGGTCGCGGTCTACAATCCAAAAGACCAAAGCCGAGGGTCCTTTCATAAATGTTATCAACTGGCGCATCATGCCGATCGTGTGCATTTTATGGCCCCTGCCGATTACCGGCCAGGCAGCCACCTACGCATGATCTTGGAGCAACATATTACGGAAGTGGCCAATGATATCCTCGATCGACGACGCCAGGGAGTTGAAAAAACACGAATTCCCGCCCCCCTACCTTAAGCTCCATTGCAGAACCTCATGCAGGAGAGGTAAGGTAAGAAAAAAGACGATGAAGCACTCTATAACAGGACACGTGATGCAAATGAAGCCCTCCCATTTTTTCTCGTGTAAAGACACGACCAAGCACACCAAGAGAACCATCGGCTTTTTCGCTGTCTGTCTGTTTTGGGGATTCTTGTGGGGCATGGCCTTGGGAAACAACCTAGCTGATACTGTAGCACTCCAAACAAAAAAAGAGATCGCCGATGGTCGTGCCCTGCCTATTGATCAGACCGATTGGCATAACCCGCAATCCTCTTTTATGTGGGTAGCCATGGCCAGAGATTACAAAATGCCGTGGGATTCCTTTGGTCGTCAAGGATGGATGACCGATGATGCCTATGTGTTACCCGTCGATCCAGGTGTTTCGGAATTTACTCCTGACACACAAGTATTTTATATCGTCTTTGCGATATCAGCATTGGATGCCCCCTCACAGTACCGGGCGGCTTGGTATTACATGCCGGATGGGAAAAACCGTGGGTCCAAACCAGCAGGAACCGATGCCTTGACATTGGAAATGAATGAAAAGTCAGGGTATTTAGAAATCTACCAACCATCTGATGGATGGCAAAAAGGCAAATACCTCATTCGACTCTTTTTTGAAAGTCCCGGTCAGGAACTCTACGATCCCAATGTCGTCGGAACCATGGAGTTTACGATTACTGATCACCCTCGTACTCCGCTCGCCTCGTCCACCCAAAAGCCGGCAGAGTCTTCAGATCATCCCTAAGCACTCGCTCTCACCATTACGCAGCCCCCTAGCCCTCGACATCACACCGTTTGTCAGTGCAACCATAGAAACAATACCTGTTGAAAATACATGGCGAGAGACCGCGTTGATAGGTTTCATTTTATGCCATCTGTACATTTTAAGAAGGGTTGGCTAGGATGCGTTGAGCCGTTGAGTCATTCGTGAAGCACCACCCAATACATCCAGACTATGAACAGGGGTATTGAAAAATTGAATAATCTCCCCATAACAAGCTGTTACTGACAGACATTCTCACACACCAGAATGAACCAGGACTGTTCAAAAAGGCTGCTCGCCTAGATCCAAACAAGGCCGCAAATCCCGAGGAAGACGAGGCCTATTCATGCACACGTTGAGGCTTCCGAACAATGAGAACACCGCTGGTATGCTGGACGAAGCGTTTGCGAAGGCTAGCGGCTTTTTCAACAGGCACTGAATGGCCAACGTTCCTGAAAAGAGGAGCACCCCGTTTTGGCTGAATCCCGCCCAATAGAGTCACCCGTCGAAAAAATCAAAGAGCTTGAATACCCGAAACTGACCCTGCCATAGGGGTGTTTGTGGCACTCATTGGTGGTCTGGCCACAATCTCCAAAACACTTATCGATGGTTTTACATGGGCCGCGGTCAATGGGGAACGACAGGCGTGCTGTTGGCCTTAGGAGGAAGCATTGGGGTCTTAGGGATTTCGATAGGGTGGATGAATCATGTTCTACGGCCACGTCCCAAAATTCTCGATTTCCCCAAGCCCTATTTCTCCAAAAGCCCAACCATTCGATGGAAGTATGAAGAACTCAAGCATGCCATTGTCACATATGAAGTCCTGGTGAAATCGCATGACCCCGAGATCACCCATCCACCGATTCAAGTACCCAAGTCGATGTTCTATGCAGAAATTCGAGGGATTTATGGAAAAATGGATGTTACGGTTAATGCCTTGAACAATGGAAAAGTCTTCCGGACAAGTCGCGTCTTAGAGGTCGAAATTTACCGCAATGCGATGCAGCGCATTAAAAGAACCGAGACATTGCGCGTCGCGGTCCATGCCGATCCAGGAGTAGAATTCCAGTTTTATCCATGGCCAGAAGTGATTGGAGCCCCTCGACGTTTTGCAGTCGATTGCGCCATTGCCAGCATTTCGATTTCGCAGTATCGAGCAGAATCCGAACACATCATCTTTTCCGAACCATATGCGGAATCAGCCTTAGGAGTCGTCGCGGCCAAGAGTAGCTTTGAGCATGATGGTGATACGACCATTGACTTACAGAGCTTACAGGGAAAAACGGTGGCCTTTCATAAGGCCACCACTGCCGCGATGTTTGTGGACACCGTGAAGGAAGATAGCCAATATCGAGACATTCGGTTTCATATGGCTGAGAACAATAATGAACTTCGTGAATTACTACGAAATAATTCCGTGCAAGCCGTGTTGTATGACTATCACCGGGCCTATGCGTTACTTGAACCTGGTATGTTCGTCCAATACCTTCAACATGGGCTACCCATGGATCCAGACTGTTATGGAATCACCTTTGCCATGATCAGTACTCGACTGCGGGAAAGGGTCAATGTCATCCTCACCATGCATCGCAAGGAGCTCCGAGATAATCTGAAAAAGCTAGTGCAAAATCAGATCAGTCAATCAGAAAATGAGTAATCGATCCGTCGTAAAAAAACACCTGCTCTGCACACATGTTCGATACTCATGGGTGAGAAACAGTTTGGGGGAGTAGCAGGGAATGGAAAAGAAACAGATCTTTGTCTATGGAACATTAATGTGGGAGGAAGTATGGAGCCGCATTGTCCGTGGAACATACCAAAAAGTTCCGGCGCAGCTCCGTGGATATCAAAGATTAAAAATTAAAGAGCAAGCCTATCCAGGTCTTGTAAAAGGAGATGGAGCTGTCTGGGGATGTGTGTGGCTTGATGTGGACACCGATGATGTCGCTCGACTAGATGCCTTTGAAGAGAAGTATTATCTGCGCGTGGAAGAAGAGGTCCATGATGGCAAAGGACAAGCCATACAAGCAGAGGTCTATGTTATTCAGGAAGCCTATACCGCCGTCTTAGACGATCAAGAATGGGATCCAGAACAGTTTGAAGCCCATGGCTTAAAAATGTTCACGCAAAACTATTGGGGGTTCCATCAAGAACACCAAAGATGATACGCCACCAACGTACTTGTCATGAAAAGTATAAAACACGTCTTCTCAAAAAAACAGGGCCGCCATGAGGCAGCCCTGTCGAGAGAAATCGTTGCGAGGATTGATGAGCCCTTACTTGTTGGGCTGTGGAGTATACCGAAGGTATGGCTTCACGGCACGATGACCTTTGGGAAACTTAGCAGGAATATCCGCATCTGGAACGGCCGGTACAATAATGCAATCATCACCATCTTTCCAATTGACCGGTGTGGCCACTTGAAACTTGGCGGTCAGTTGTAGCGAATCAACCACCCGTAAAATTTCATCGAAATTTCTTCCCGTCGAGGCCGGATAGGTTAAGGTTAATTTAATCTTTTTATCAGGCCCAATGACAAACACTGACCGTACAGTCATGTTATCCAAGGCATTGGGATGAATCATGTCATAGAGCGTCGCAACTTGCCGATCAGGATCGGCAATGATTGGATAACCAACTGTGCAGTTTTGAGTTTCATTGATATCGTTGACCCAGCCTTTATGGGAATCTAATTGATCCACGCTGACCGCCATAACCTTCACATTCCGTTGTTTGAAATCTTCTGTGATTTTCGCCATCGCCCCTAATTCAGTCGTACACACTGGGGTGTAATCTTTGGGATGAGAAAATAAAATCCCCCATCCATCGCCTAACCATTCATGAAAATTAATGGTCCCGGCCGTCGTTTCAGCCGTAAAATTTGGCGCTTCATCTCCTAACCGTAATGCCATGGTGTATCCCTCCGAGAAAAAGTGTTTCGATAACCTGTTCAAGCTCAAACAGGGGCTTCTATAACAAACGACTAGTCTACGATACCACCCAGGGACAGTCAACTCAGCGCCAAGCCATCTGGTGGCATCAGGGAGTCAGTAAATAAGGGAACACCGCTGTCGTGCGGAAGGAAGATTTTGCGAAGTCTAGCACCATTCGCCAACATTCATTCCCATTAGGCATATAACAAACCAGCCCATTCTTGATACCCATTGAGATATTGTGTCGGAAATCGTTGATCGCTCCCAATCATCCGCTCTGTGTCTTGAGACCAGCGAGGGTGGGGAATCCGAGGATTGACGTTTGCCACAAAGTCATATTCATGAGGAATCAGGGTATTCCAAAACGTGGCCGGACGCTCAGCCAGAAACTCCATGGCCACAATAGACTTAATGCTTTTATACCCATATTTCCACGGTGTCACTAAACGAAGCGGTGCACCATGTTGCTTGGGAAGAGGGTGACCATAAATACCTGTCACTAACAGGGCCAGTTCATTTGTCGCTTCTGCCATAGTAAGGCCTTCCGTATAAGGCCAAGGCCCATACCCGCGTTGCCCCATGGCCACTTGAGGAGAATGAAACGATGTGAAGCGAATAAAACGAGCCGTACTCAATGGGTCAACTTTTTCAACTAAAGCCTTCAGTGGAAACCCAGTCCATGGCACTGCCATCGCCCAGGCTTCGACACACCGATGCCGATAGACTCGTTCCTCCATCGGCATGATGGTGAAGAGATCATCAATGTCCAACTGTTGAGGCCGTTTGACCAATCCCGATACCGCAATCGTCCAGGGACGTGGTTGAAACCCACCCACACGTTGCCACACATCATCCTTGGCTTCACTAAACTCATAAAAGTTATTGTATTGTGCCGCAATATGCTCATCAGTCATGGGCCGATCCAGCACAAAAGTTGCGTTGTGATCTGCTGGATATACCTGTCGATCCACGTCAGACAATTCATAATTTTTTGGATTTTTTGAAAACTCTGCCTCGCTAACGGGTTGACTACAAGCCGGCAGCCAGCCCATAGCCGCCAACCCCCCTAACCCAACAAGCTTGAGACAAGATCGTCGAGAAATGGCTTGAAGATACAGGGATTCAGGAGTGATCTGGCATTCCGGTGTACGCCATGGGGGAGGAAGAATCAGATTGGGCATGGACGCATTCTCCAACTGAATACAAGCGTAAAGTCATGGCCGAACGCTGGTCAAGTCAATCCAGTATCTTTATTCGATGACATCTCCCGACCACGAAACGTCAATTCCGCAACGCTCGATTTATCCAACTCGCCTTTGCCGAGTGTTTCCAAGCGACGATACTGCTCACACGTCGCGGTGGCCAATGGCAAAACCAAGTCCGCCTCCTGACCCAGCTCTAAGGCGATACCAGAATCTTTGGCCGCATGCGAAGCTGAAAAATAACATTCATGATCACGGGCTTGCATATCCGCTCCATCTGTTTCCAAGACACGAGAATTGGCACCGGTTTGAGCAAACACCTCGCGAAGCATTGTTAGGTCTAACCCCAGCGCCTCACCTAACCCCAACCCTTCCGCAAGCCCAGCCGTATTAATGTTCATGACCATGTTCACCAAAGCTTTCACCTTTGCCGCTTCTCCAGATGGCCCAATGTAGCGAAGCGCCGCGCTCAGGGACTCCAACAGCGGCTTCGCACGATCGAATGCGATCTGCCTACCTCCACACATCAAATATAATGACCCATCGCGTGCCTGAGGAATACTACTGGCCATGCAAGCCTCAAGACTGTGCGCGCCATACTTCTCTGCCAAGGCTTCGACTTCCACATGCATGCCTGGGGACACAGTCGCACAATTAATAAACAACCGCCCTGTGGCATGCGTAAGAAGACTCGTGGCTTCTCCCTCAGCATAAATCCGCCGCATAGCTTGATCATCCGTCACAACCGTAAAGATTGTGTCAGCGATTTCAGCAACCTCCGCTGGATCATTCGCTGCCACACACTTCAATTCCTGAGCCAGCATGGTGGCTGCAGAAGAATTGACATCTTGAACCGCCATAACAGAATAGCCCTTGTCCTTCAGACATCGGGCCATATTCGCCCCCATCCGCCCCACACCCACAAACCCAATGCGATATGATTGTTTTTCCATTATGCCTTTCCGATAAAACGATGATGCAACTCGACAGGCAGCCTCATTCATTTCCGTTTGATTTCAGGGTCGACTCGATACTTCAACAATGGTTTCTTATATGAAGCCTCCTGCAGCATATTCTATTTTGATGTCAACTCACCCTCAATGTATCGATGAATGACACCGGAAATGAGCGTTTGATACGGGATACCCATTTCCATAGCCTTCTTTTGAATACCTTTGTAATCATGATCATACAGACGTATCGTAATTCGCTTATCTTTCTTGAATGTACGTTCAGCAGTTGCCTTGATAGCATCTATTTCTTTTTTAGAAGGCTGGGACGATTTCATCGTCCCAGCTTCATACGCATCAATAATAGCTTTGGGGCTGTCGTAGATTAGGATAGAGGTTGCACCATTCTTTCAGGATAGTAAATGGTTGATGATGAGATCCATAATTCAATCTGGATTCGGATTCTTTCAAGAACCCGTAGAATGGCTTGACTGGAATCCCATGCTATTTGCGCAACACCCGTTTCGCCTGGTTCCAAAAGTTTTCAATCCCGTTAAGGTGATTGCGCCCCTCGGCAAACAATGCTGAATGCTTGATTCGATAATGTTTAAATTCGGACACATCCAACGCATTGCATGAGCGATAACTATCCGTGCAGACAATACTGTCAGGCTCGATTGTACAGCGAATAATCGGCATCAAGGTCCCAGTGCGCGCATTATCAATAATCTGCGTGTAAACTTTTCCTCCCCGCTTCAGAATGCCAAACACGGGCACTTTCGCCGCTGCGCCTCGTCCGCGCTTCCCTTTTCGAATTCCTCCAAATAACGTTCATCCAGCTCAATTTCTCTGGCTCCCTCTGAAACCTTGGCCTCTAGTTTCTTCGTAATGATAATACAGATTTTGCGATAAAACCGCGTCGTCGTATTAGGCTGCAAATTCAGGAGATCCGCTGCCGCCCGTGCTGTGACTCCCAGAACAAAAAATTCGAGCTGCTTCCTTTGGGTTGTCTCCCTTCATTTGCAACGTCTTAGGCCCATGAGCCATCATAGATAATCTTCGTTATCTACGACAGCCCCTTCGCCATTGTTCTGGTGATAATGGGTTTGGAGTAAAATACGCGTATGAATCCAGAGGAAGTGTTACGTTGGAGAAAAAGGTTTCAAAATGCCCATGAGATGGATCGACAACTTATACGTCAACAAAAAATTGATAATCAGCAATCGATCCAGTTGGCATGATCGTTAATGGACGTCTACGATCAGCATCATAAGCAACACCCCGCGGATAAGTGTAGTCGCACCTGGGATCGTGATGTGACTCGAGTGCGACATTCCTGGGTTCGTCTGAAGAAAATCTTTCTCTTGTGAAACTTAGCAATCACCATTTCAGCCAAGCCCTTCAGGATTTGATGGCTGTCCTTGCCCAGGGGCCAGCAACGCAACGCCTGTACTTCCTAAGCAGTCATTTGGACTTAGCAGGCACCCCTATGGGAAACTGAAACTGGTCAGTGTCGAAGCGAAAGCGCCATAAGATCTGAATCAACGCGGTGCCGTTCATAGGAAAAGGCGCTTGTCTTCCATGGCTGACAACAACCCTCTATCGCATACAACCGAAACTATGAGACAATCGGCTGTGCGGGCTTATGAAGAAAGGCCGCACAGCCGATACACAATGTGTGGTCTTCAAGATATGGCTCTTTTCACCTTGCTCTCCCCAACAATTACAGAACATCATCATGGCATCTCACACTGACACGTTTCGGCTTGTGTTAATTAAGCCATCGCGATATGACGATGATGGCTATGTCATCCAATGGGTCAAATCGTACATCCCTTCCAATACCTTGGCTGCGTTAAATGGTTTGGCATTGGATTGTGCGAACCGAAAAATCCTGGGTGAACAGGTTGAACTCTCTATTCAGACCTATGATGAGACGAATACTATTCTTCCTATTAAACAGATCATTCGCGATATCAAACAATCCTCAGGCGGGATAGTGGGGTTGGTCGGTGTCCAGACCAATCAATTTCCCCATGCCGTGGACTTAGCCGATCATTTTCTCAAGGCAGACATCCCCGTCGTGATAGGCGGGTTTCATGTCAGTGGCTGTTTAGCTATGCTACCCGAAGTCCCCCTGGACATTCAGGCGGCAATGGATAAAGGCATCACCATGTTTGCCGGTGAAGCTGAAGAACACCTTGATGGGATTTTGCAGGATGCGTATACCCGAAAATTAAAACCTTTATATAATTTCATGGATGATCTTCCACATTTGGAAGGGACTCCTTCTCCCCTACTCCCTGCCAATATCATTAAAAATACGTTGGGCCTGCTTTCGAGTTTTGATGCTGGCCGAGGGTGCCCCTTTCAATGCAGTTTTTGCACAATCATTAACGTCCAAGGTCGAAAATCTCGCTGGCGGTCCCCAGATGATATTGAAAAACTCATCCGTGCAAATCTCAAACAAGGGATACGGCGGTTTTTCATTACCGACGATGATTTTGCTCGGAATAAAAATTGGGAACCGATTCTGGATCGCTGTATCAAGATGCGAGAAGAAGAGGGGCTACAAATTCGATTTACCATTCAAGTGGATACGTTGTGTCATAAGATTCCCCGTTTTATTGAGAAATGTGCCCGCGCTGGAGCCCGTAGTGTATTCATTGGGTTAGAAAACATTAATCCCGATTCATTAGTGGGAGCTAAAAAACGGCAAAATAAAATTTTCGAATACCGGAAGATGATCCAAATGTGGAAAGACCACAAATGCATGACGGTAGCAGGCTATATTCTAGGATTTCCAACCGATACTCCCGAGTCGATTGCTCGAGATATTGAGATTATTCAAAAAGAATTACCGCTTGACTGCCTTGAGTTTTTTTGCCTCACACCCTTGCCCGGGTCAGAAGACCATAAAACGCTTCACCAACAAGGAGTGTGGATGGATTCAGATATGAATAACTATGATTTGGAACATGTCACGACGAAACATCCCATTATGTCAAAAGAAGAATGGCAACAGGCCTACCATATGGCCTGGGAAAAATATTATTCCTTGGATCATGTCGAAACAGTGCTCCGTCGAGTCGCTTCAAAAAAGCAAAAAGTCGACAAAGTGATGTCCGTCATGCTTCGCTTTCATGGATGTATTGCCTTGGAAGGCATTCATCCCTTGGAGGGAGGGATTTTCCGTCGGAAGGTCCGGACTACACGGCGTACGGGGTTGCCTCTTGAAAACCCCATGCTCTTTTATCCTCGACGAGTATGGGAGACGGTTTCATCAACTTTTCAATGGCTGATGCTCTATTGGCAATTTCGTCGCATTGCTACTCGAGTGAAGAACGATCCTCAACGACGGGCATATACGGATTTAGCTATCATTCCAGTCATGGAAGAAGAAGAAGAAGAAAACCTCAGCCTCCTAAAAACATATCCCACACACATTCCTGTTGCCAGCATTGGCAAACGCAACAGCATTCTCACTTCATAAATCCCTTCCCCTTCACCCTAGAAATAGCCGTTGAATCACAAAAGCCCATCTAAACCCTTGGCTGGCAAAGGCATCCGCACCGAGCTGAAGGCGATGAAGGTGTTCACGACTATCGACTGTCTGACCTAGTGGAATAGCGTTTGAAGTTTTCTCGCTATCTGATCTATGAGATTGACTCACTAATGTCTTCACAAATTCAACATCTGTTTGTTGCATTTATGACTGATGTGATTTACATTGCTTCTTATTCTTTTACATTATCAGAGGGGCATTCGCTTACTATTCTATGAATGTATCGAAGAAATACGTGGAGATCTGTCACTTAGTAAGTCTGTTCATGTTGGCATTGCTGATCAGCAGCTGTGGATTCACGGCCAAACAACACGAACAGATCGGGATGTTCGCAACGACCACGAATGTCGCTGTCAATACCACTGTGGACTTTATGATCAGTATTCGATCCCAGGTGATAGAAATTCGAAAGGAACGTATTGCTCTCGGGGATATGAAGGTCAAGAGTAACGTGAACCTAGAGTCAACGCTCAAAGCTCACAAGATTGCACAACGAGTCGGCACATTACGACGATTAAAGACCTATGCCGATTCATTACACGCAGCATTAGGAATAAGTGGGTGGTACCTTGAAGGGCGAAAACAAGAAGTTGTCAAAGGATTGGTGGCCAAACACTCCCCTGTCGTTGCTAACGTTGCTGAGCAAATAGAACAGGACCTCTCACTCATTGGAAACTCTCCCTGTTGGCCACAATTTCGGGGTGGAGCCGAACCGGGGACCACGCCCGTCAATGCCAAAACACAATCAGGAATCCTTGATATTTTTTGCACACAAGCCGACGCATTGCGCGAACATGCACTCAACATTCTTCATTGTCCACAGGTTTATACTCAAGGACAAGATCCAAAACATTGCCGTATGATAACTTCTACCCTTCGCAACCGTGCCCTGACGAATTACCTAGCGATGAACCATGCCATGGATAATGCGGCGACCTTCTCAAGCAAAGGGACATATAGTATTCAAAAACTCATAGCCGCTAACGATAAGATGGAAACCGTGATTGATGACACGCCAATCGTCTCGGATGAAATCGAGGCATTTGATGCAGCCACGGCAGAACTGACAACAATGGTTGAAGTGCTTGCAGGAAAATGAAAGGAGTAGGCTATGGCTCAGTTATCATTTGAGGTTCAAGAACTCCTGAACCACGTGAAGCTCTTAAAGCAGAAGGAGCCAGCCAATCAAGAACTTATTGAACAGTATGAGAAGCTGTCCGCCTTGCTTGAAGAGGCTCAGGACAAGGAGTGGAATGAGAACCATCAAGGCTATCTCGACGCAAAGTCTGCCTTAGACAAGGCCAATGCCGAGGCAAAAACACAGTTGACCGACCTCTCTGACCTTGCAACGACAATAGAAACCATCATTGACACAGTTCAAAAAGTTGCGACGGTTGTTTCAGCCGTTGTCTAACGATTGAGCGCTCTTCCCTCTCTTGCGCAATCAGTGCCCTTCTGTTCAAAAGACAATCTCCCGATTAAAATCGGAAAATGGCCGGCTTTAAAAGCCTATAGTGTTCCCCTTTGACGATTTGCAATACTAGCGCCGCTCGGCGTTTGGCTGTCCATCGTTCAATTGGTTCATCTAATTCCTCCCCCATTGCCTACCTCCTTTCGACCTCTAGTTGTGTCGTAAGAGTGGTCTCATTTTCAAGGGAAGTACTATAGGCTTCTATAACCACATACGCCTGCATCAAACACTGGGGGCTATCGCAGCCCCGAGGAGTTTGAATGCCAGGCAGGTGACTCTTAACTTTGTGTCTGTTTTTTAGGGCCACCTCAGCCCCTCATGTTGTCTCCCATCTCCCTTTCACTATCAAGCTGCATCAACAATTTGCTCTACTTGAATGATTTCGGGGGAGGTCAATACTTTTGAGTCCAAAGTATTGTTATTGAATAAACCGACATGCCCTAGTGCTACACCAATACCTTGCATTTTATTCGGATGATTTGTACGTACATTGGTTAGCTTATCGCGAACACGTTGCTCTTCGGAACTTCTTGTTACCTCAACGGCTGCAGTACCCCCTAGATTAGCCGGCGCATTAACGCGGGTTTCAAATTCTTCGGATACAATTTTATTGATACCTGCCATATCCGAAGCCAGTTCAGCTTTTAACAACTCTTTTTTCACTTCTTTGTCCATGGCTTTATCCATCAAGTTTATCCCTGTATCTGTTCCGGTTGGATCCAACTGTCCTCGGTCAACTTTTTTCCCTTTTTTTAATTAAATATTCTGCAATTGCAGGAGCATCCATATTTGCATCCACATCAAAATATGAAGCAAGGAAGCGTGTATTCTGTTTAGGAGGACCTTTATAGCCTTTCATCAATGAGCCTCCATAAAATATTTTCCATTTCTCTCTGCCTACCCGGCTATCCCACTGTTGATCTGTTGAGTTATCGCCCTTATTTGATTTCGCTATAGTTTTCAACATACCTTTCCATGTTCCCCAAAGACTTGTCAGTGCGCTATCAACGGCTCTTTTTGTTTTTAACCAACGGGTACACCAAAGTCCTGTTCCTTTATTCTTGAGTGTGCTTCCATTCAGGTAGTTATGTTTATTTATTACGTCTTCACCCTCTCTGGTATGATTGGTAATTTCTATTACCAGTGCATCCATACCATTACTATACGTTAATTGGAGCCCAGCTACGTCAGCATTAGAGGTAAGGTTTCGCATAGAAGATTTATAGGCTTTCGCCAGTATCTTTGCACGGGATTGAATGTCGACCATTTTCGCTCTTAATTTCTCAGTGCTTGGCGATTGAACCCGTTCGTTACTTCTATCTGCGTTTTCAAGAACTAGAACCACATTATGTAATTTATGCATCGCTACACGATAGTTTTGTTGCAAAGGCACATCATCAGGCCTTGTATCCTTTGGAGCTATCTGACGAATACCTCCCTGCGCCTCACCAATAACATCAGGGTCCACATGCTTATTTGCCGGAAACTTAGCAAAATCTGATGGTTCAGTTGCTTTATGACCAGCAACACCACCTAACAGTCCTCCAATGGCCCCACCAATTAATGCCCCTGTGGCTGTGCCAGCATAGCTGGTAATACCACCAAGTGGCCCGTATAAAAACCCTAAAGCACCAACCGCACCCCCAATCGTAGCACCAATAGCCGCACCTTTTCTGTTTAACTGAAATGTGTTTAATCCCTTTGCAGGAGATTTTTTACTTCTTTGTTGGCAACATGCTGTACAGATTTTTCTCCCATCGTTGTTGCTTCTGATTCAAGGGCTTCATGGTCATTAACAGCAGCACCATTGACGTTTATTGTCGGCTGAACCCTACCCTTCACCTGCTGGACGACATGCCAGGCCTCGTGCGGCAGATGCCGTTCCTGTCTAGATGCGACATGGATATCGATGCCCTGCGCATAGGCCAAGGCGTTGAGTTGGATCGGCGCCGAAGAGGCTTGCTTCATTTGCAGGTCTTCTTCTTCTCCCCCCTGCAATTGCGCCGCACTGCCGAACAGGCCTTGGAGCTGCTTGCGTTGCGCCACCATAGCAGGGCTATGGTGGATAGCGTCGATCAGTTTCTGTTGGGCCATCGCTTCGGGGCGGTTGTCGACAAAGCCTGCGTCGGCTGTACTCCGGTGCTGGGTGGATCGAGATGGCGGGGATGCCGTGCGATATTGTTGGGAAGCTTGAGGTTCAAGAACCGCTTTCATGTCGAGAATCCTCCCTACTCGTAGAAGAACCGACTATAGAAGGTGGGGAATGCTGTCAATCTTTGCACATTCTCATTTCACCAATCAAACGTGAGTTTCTCAACTCTGCGGGAACGACCCAAGATATAGGGTCAGGTCTTGTAATAACATAATACGTCTCACTTACCGATAGGCATCTTGCGATAGCGAACACCCAGAACTCTCACGTCTTTCGCTGCATGATCGACAGTAGAGCTCACGCGATATGATACCTGCCGAATACGATACATGTTGCGTTCACCGATGAGCTTTTTTGAACCAGGAGGTAAGGGGTTTTGGCATAGCAATTGGATCTGGTTATCAATTCTCCAAGATCATCTCTCGAGAGCCTATCCAAATCCTTGAACACTTGTTTCTCAAACCTGAGAGTGTACATCAACGATCGGCTCGTCGCCGCTTGAGATACTTTGCGTAGGAGTCTTGAGCGAGAAATTCTGCATCGGCAAGTCTCTCTCGCCCTAAGAGACGATCCTCAAGTTCCTCTTCGAGCTTGCCCAGCTTGTCTTTTAAGGCCGCCGCAACCACAAAACTCATTTTCATGCCATGTTCGAGACAAAACCGATCTAGCTTACTTTTTAAACTCTTAGGAATTCTTGCTCCGAGAGATACATGCAAAGTTTTCATGTGGGCTCCGTTATGAACATGATGATGTCACATGCTATCTTTTTCATGCAATTCCGTGTCAGAGAAAAACACGTAGCCTGGTACAGCCTTTCGATTCGAGGCAACTAATCAGAATGCTATACGTTGGCTAAAACGGAAGGACTGCAGACTGGGTGACAGAGACGAGCGGGGCGGGGTACAGACCGAGGAAGACAACTCCGGCAATGGCACAGGCTAAGACGATCGCCGTGGCAGGCGTGAGTGCCAACCGGGTTTCGGATTCTTGAGACGCAGACGGTTCTCGCATATACATGACCATAACCACACGCAAGTAATAAAAAGCGGATACGGCCGCGAAGATCAGGCCAATAACGGCAAGCCATGTCAGTCCGGCATTCACCGCTGCCATGAACAAATAAAATTTCCCAATGAATCCTGCGGTTGGGGGAATCCCGGCGAGAGACACCATAAAGACCATCATGAGAAACGCGGCGCCTTTATGTCGCTTGGCCAATCCGGTAAAGTCTTCCAGTTCCTCACCTTCTACGCCGCTTCTCCTCACAATTGCCACAATGGCAAATGCCCCCACGGTCATAAAGGAATAAATCGCCAGATACAGCATGATACTGGAGACCCCTTGAGAGGCCACGGCCGACTCTGCGCCTGCCTGTCCGGCCACCACCAGTCCAATCAGGGCATACCCCGCATGGGCAATACTGGAATAGGCGAGCATACGCTTGATGTTGGTCTGCACAATGGCCACGAGATTCCCGAAGCCTAACGTCACCAGACACATGGCGAAAATTATGCCATTCCAATTGGGCTTTACTCCCCCAAATCCTTCTAATAATACGCGCAGCAACGCCCCAAAGCTTGCGGCTTTGGAGGCCACGGCCATAAACGCGGTGACAGACGTTGGGGCGCCGTGATACACATCCGGCGTCCACATGTGAAACGGGACCGCAGCGACCTTAAACCCAAACCCCACAATCACCAACATCAATGCAATGAGTACAAGTGGATCATCGCCCCCTCGACTGGTGACAACTGCTGAAATCTCAGAAAGGCGAGTACTACCTCCGATTCCATACAAGAGGGAAATGCCGTAGAGCAAAATGCCAGAGGAAAACGCTCCAAGGATAAAGTATTTTGCAGAGGCCTCAATGGATTTCCCTTCAAACCGTTTAAATCCGACCATGATGTAAAGCGAAATGGACATCAGTTCAATGCCCAAATAAATCGTTAGCAGATCAGCTGCCGATACCATGACCATCATGCCGACTAAGGATAAGAGAATAAATCCATAATATTCTGCGAGATCAATGCGTTCTTCTTTCAAATAGGTCATCGACAGCAGAATGGTCAGCGCACTCACGAGGTAGAGGAGCAGTTTCCAAAATGAAGCATAGGGATCTACGACGACCAAGTCACTGAACGCGAACACGCGATCATTCATAGAACTTGCGCTGATAAAAAAACACAGGACTAAAGTTCCAAGACTCATCCATGCAAGCAAGGATTTTTTAGCAGGTGGCATCACCGGGTCCAGCACTAACAGCAAACAAGCTGCTCCCACAATCAACAGTTCAGGAAGGATGGTCAGAAGATCGGCTAAGGGCAAGGTCATGGCAGATCACCCGATGCATGCGCAGGAGATACAGTCGATGTGGCCTTGAGCACAGCCAGAGCCTCCTGCGTCGAGACCGTTACACTGCGTGCATCCTGTTGAATGAGATGCTCGACACTGGCATGCATCACATCCAAAACAGGTTTAGGATACAAACCAATCCAAAAGACAAACACGACCAGCGGTGCCAACATACCAACTTCCCGCCAGTTCATGTCATAGAGCTTGGGAGCCATGTGAGAAGCCGGCACGCCATACACGACTCGCTGGAGCATCCAAAGAATGTAGGCGGCCGCCAGAATAATCCCTAAGGCTGCAAGGGTGGCTGTCAATTTATCCCAGACAAAGACGCCGATCAACACGAGAAACTCTCCGACAAAGCTATTCATCCCAGGAAGCCCAACTGACGACAGCGCAAAGATGACCAGGAATGTCGCGTAGCAGGGCATGGGTGATGCCAACCCCGCATTATCATCAATTTGACGACTATGCGTCCGTTCATAAATGATCCCTACACATAAGAACAGCCCACCTGTGGTGATCCCATGATTAATCATCTGTAAGATGGCACCTTCAATACCTTGTGCATTAAAGGCAAAAATGCCAAGCGTGACAAACCCCATGTGGCTCACACTGGAATAGGCAATCAACTTTTTGAGATCAGACTGCGCCAAAGCCATGTAGGCCCCGTAAATAATAGCGATCACTGAAAGCGCCATCATCAACGAGGTAAACGTTGCGGTGGCATCCGGGAGCATAGGCAATGAAAATCGTAAAAACCCATACGTCCCCATCTTCAACAAGACGCTGGCAAGAATGACACTTCCGGCTGTTGGCGCCTCCACATGGGCATCCGGCAGCCACGTATGAAATGGAAACATGGGCACTTTGACCGCAAAGGCGATAAAGAACGCCCAAAAGAGCCAGTGTTGTACGCTGGACGTATATTCCGCGTGGCTCAAGGCTAAAATGTCAAAGGTCTGACCACCTTGGAAATAGAGAACGAGAATAGCCACCAGCAATAAGACACTGCCGGATAAGGTATAGAGAAAGAATTTAATAGCTGCATAAATACGATTGGGCCCTCCCCAGACACCAATCAACAAGTACATGGGAATAAGCATGGTTTCCCAAAATATATAAAATAGGACAAAGTCTAAGGAGACAAAAACTCCAATCGTCGCGGTCTCCATGACCAGTAGACTAATCATGAACTCCCGCACACGTGTCTCGATGGCCGTCCACGACACCAAGACACAGAGTGGGGTCAGGAACGTTGTCAGCAGAACCAACGGCAGACTAATCCCATCAATACCAACGGCATAATGAATTGAAGGAGAGGTAAACCATTGCTGTCGATCGACGAATTGCATGGCTGGTGTGGCCACATCGAACATGGCCCATAACGGCAATGACACCACGAGCACGAGGCAGGATGCTCCCAACGCAACCCAACGGGCTTGGGCTTCTTTTGCCAAGAGGATAGCCATCACCCCCAACAATGGGAGAAAGACCACGAGCGTCACCCATGGGAATCCACCTGAGGAAATTGCCATATCAGTCATCATCGATCTCGTGACACCTAGAAACGTGAGTTACAACAAAATATAGACACTTAAAATCACCACTAACCCAACGGTCATGCCCAGTGCATAATGTTGGGTTTCCCCGCTTTGGATCAATCGAGCCACCCACCCACACCAGGCGACGCCTCGTGCGAGCCCATTTACCGCGCCATCAATCACAGCCACATCCACACGTTTCCATAGTTGCTCTGCGGCACGCATGGTTGGCTGAACAAAGAATCGATCATACGCTTCATCGACATACCATTTATTGAGGGACCCCTGATACAACGTCTGCCATTGCTGCATGAACCGATCTGGCAGCCCAGGAGATTTCACATACAACACATAGGCGGCACTAATCCCTGCAAGCCCTGCCAAGGTAGCTGCGACCATAATCCCCATGGCCGCTAATCCACCATGGTGAGCAGAATCACCACTAGCAAAGGCTGGATGAAGAAATTCTGGGATACCGACATACCCAGCCACAATACTGAGCACAGCCAGAACAATGAGAGGCATCGTCATGGTCGAAGCAGGTTCATGCACATGATCCGCATGATGTGGATCCACACGTGACTCTCCCCAAAACGTCACGAAGACCAATCGGAAACTATACAACGCCGTTAAAAACGCTGTGGCAATCCCACAAACCGTAAGCACTTGGCCAAGTGGTCCCGACATCCACGCAACCAACAACAATTCGTCCTTGCTGAAAAATCCCGCAGTCAGTGGAAAGCCAGCTAACGCCAATGATCCAATCACAAACGTCCAATAGGTCACAGGCAATTTGTCTTTTAACCCACCCATCCGTCGAATGTCTTGTTCATGGTGCAATGCAATGATGACTGATCCACACCCTAAGAATAGCAATGCTTTAAAGGCCCCATGGGTCAATAAATGATAAATACCAGCAATATAGCCACCCAACCCACAGGCCATCATCATGTATCCCAATTGACTCAATGTTGAGTAGGCAACAACGCGTTTGATGTCGTTCTGCGTCAAGGCAATGGTCGCACCAACAATCATCGTCAATCCGCCGGTAACCGCAACGATATCCATAGCTACGGGCGAGACATCATAGAGCGGTGACAACCGCGCAACCATAAAGACTCCTGCGGTAACCATAGTGGCAGCATGGATCAAAGCTGAAATCGGCGTAGGACCCTCCATCGCATCTGGCAACCAGACGTGGAGTGGAACCTGCGCTGACTTTCCAACAGCCCCAATAAACAGGAGGACACAAATCAGGGTCATCACCGAAATCTGCCATCCACCAAAGAAATCTATTGTCGCTTGCGCCTGTTGTGACACAGCCCCAAAGACCTGCTCATATTGCAGCGATCCAAAGACCACAAATACCAACAGAATCCCCAGCATAAATCCAAAGTCACCAACGCGGTTGACTAAAAAGGCCTTCGTCGCCGCAGCCCGTGCAGACTCCCGTTCATACCAATGGCCAATCAGCAGATACGAACACAGACCGACTGCCTCCCAAAACACAAAGAGCTGGAGGAAATTATTGGACATGACCAGCATGAGCATCGAAAACGTGAATAATGCAATGTTGCTAAAAAACCTTGCATAACCAGGCTCACCATGCATGTATCCAATCGTATAAATGTGAACAAGGGAGCTAACAATGGTGACAAGAAGCAACATGACGGCGGTAAGCTGGTCCACATACAGCCCCAACTCAATGGTCAAGGCTCCTGACGCCGCCCACGTATAGAGGGGAATCGTTAGTATGTTTCCATCCGCCACCTCAAGAAAGGCCAAGATGGATAACAGACATGACAGCAGCACAGCCGGCACAGCAACCAAGTGCGCACGTTCTTTAAAGACATGGCCAGTAAAACTCAGGACGATGAAGGCAAGCAAGGGCAGGAAAGGAATAAAAGCATACATCATGGCGCTACCACCGTAACAACCGGAAGTCATCCACATTAATACTGGATTGATGCCGATATAACGCAATGATGATCGCTAAACCGACGGCCACTTCCGCCGCCGCAACCGTCAGTGCAAAAAACACAAAAACCTGACCGGCGACATTACCTAAATAAGCGGAAAACGCCACAAAGTTAATATTTGTCGCGTTCAACATGAGTTCAATGGACAACAGAATGATAATGATATTCCGACGAGTCAGCACCCCGACCAGTCCAATCAAGAACACAAGACCACTCAACACCAAATAATAGGACATCGGAACGGTCATGAGGATTTCGACTCCAGAATGCCTTTTTTCGAAAGAATGACTGCGCCAACCATTGCAACTAATAAAATGAGGGAGGCGAGCTCAAAGGGAAATAGGTAGGTGGAATATAAGACTTCCCCTAAAGATTCGACATTGCCTTTAGCCATCGTTTCTGGGTTTGGCGTCGCTTCGAGGGAGAGCCACGACGTGTCACCTTGCAACATCAACAAGAATGATTCCACCAACATGATGGCTCCTAACCCCATCGCCACATTGGTTTGCCCATGAAACCGTTCTTCTCGTTTAACATTGAGCAGCATAACAACAAATAAATACAGCACTAAAATCGCCCCTGCGTAGACCATGATTTGCACGACGGCCAAAAATTCAGCATGCAATGTGACATACAACCCCGCCACATGAAAAAACATCACGAGCAGGGAAAGAGCGCTATAGACAGGATTGCGGAAGATGACGACTAAAGAAGCAGTCAGCAGAATGATACTAGCAAAATAGAAAAAGACAAGACTGGCCACGCTATCGGACCCTTTCGCCCTACTAATGGGATCGATGCGCACTCACCTCTTAGCAACCAAATGTCCTCAGACACAGAGGGTCACGATGCGCGTAGGTTTTTCGGAACCACTACGCGTCCTTTTGTGGGATATCCCCAAAGGACACGTTAAAATAGGCCACATTGGGATGCTGAAACTCAATCCGCTTTTCACGGACAGGAAATGCCCGATCCCCAATGGCCAACAATTGTTGTTTATTCAGTTGCAAGTTTCGTTTGTCATAGACAGCCCATTCAAACTCCTGGGTCATACCCAACGCATCAACAGGACAGGCATCCACGCATTGCCCACAAAACAGACATCGCGTCATGTCCATATAGTATTCTTTCGCATACCGCTTCGTTGGTTCACCTGGAACTTCGGCGCTATAGACCTGAATCACTCGCGAGGGACATGCCGCTTCACACAAGTCACACCCCACACATTTTTCGGTCTCATCATCATAGCGAAGGAGCGCCAACATCCCTCGATAATTAGGAGGCAAGGGCTTTTTCTCATGAGGATACTGTAACGTAATGGGCTTATAGTGAAGGAGATGTGTCAGGGTAGCCTTCATCCCCATCAAAATCTCATAAAAGATTAAGGTTTTGACCCATTCACCAAACTTCATCCTTCGCGCCTCCCATCCCGTTATGAAAAGATATACGCCATGATAGAAGTAATCACAATATTTCCCAAGGCAATCGGCAATAAGACTTTCCAGCCAAACCGCATCAATTGATCATACCGAAGCCTCGGAAGTGTCGCACGAAGCCAAAAGAATAAAAAGAGAAAGGTATAGACCTTGACCGTGAACCAGAACATCCCGGACAACCACTCCAAATGTTCTAATGAACCATGGAATTGGAGAAATGGCAATGGCGCGTCCCATCCACCGAAAAACAGCACGGTCGCCACACAGGAGACGAGAATCATATTGGCATACTCGGCTAAAAAGAAAAACGCAAACCGCATTCCACTGTATTCGGTAAAAAACCCAGCAACCAGTTCACTCTCGGCTTCCGGCAAATCAAATGGAGTCCGATTCGTCTCTGCCACGGACGCAATGATAAAGACGACAAAAGCAATGAATTGGGGAAACGGCAATGGAGCAAACGCATACCACCGCCAAAATCCTCCGGTTTGAGCTTCGGTAATCGTCACCATGCTCAGTGAACTCGAAAGCAGCAAGACCCCGACAATGGCCAAGCCGACATTTAATTCATAGCTAATTAACTGCGCTGCGGACCGTAGCCCTCCCAACAACGAATATTTACTATTGGACGACCACCCTCCAAGAATCACCCCGTAGGCACCTATTGATGCGAAGGCCAAGATATACAACACCCCAATATTAATATCGCTAATGACAAACGGTTTAAACTCCACTCCGAACCATTCAACATTCCACGTGGGCCCAAAAGGAATCACGGCAAATCCGATCAAGGCTGGCACTAATGATAAGACCGGCGCCATGCTAAACATGATCCGATTTGCTCCAGCAGGGATAATGTCTTCTTTGAAGAACAGCTTGAGACCATCCGCGACAGGCTGCAAAATGCCATAGGGCCCCACTTCCATCGGTCCCATTCGGTCTTGCATCCACCCCAGCACTTTTCGTTCAAGAAGGGTCAAGAGGGCCACGGTCAATAACACGATACCCATGACACTCGCGATTTGCGTTAAGGTCAAGGCGAGTTTGATGCCAACATCAACCACTACACATCTCCTTTTTCTACTCGCTCAAGCCGAACCCATGTCAGCTTGGAATAGGGAACATGGCTTTCTTTATCAATGTGAAGCTCAAAAAGGCAACGGATGTCTTGATCGAAATGTTCAGGAAAACATGCGACGTCTGGAGGGATACGATTCAAGACTCGCGCAATAGTGGTCACGGCCCCATGGGCATTCGATACGCACACCGAATCTCCCGACGCAATGCCTAATTTCTTGGCATCAGAGGGGTTGAGCATGATGGCCCCACTCGATTGAATTTGGAGTAGCCCCTTAGACCTCGTAGAAAATTTCCCTGAATGAAAGAGTGATTGCGTCGACGCCAGCAAAAAGGGCGTATCCGAAGCAGGTTGATCCTGTGTACAGACATATCGTGTGGCAAGCCCGTGGGCAAACCCTTCTTGCAGATACTGTTGCACCACGTCAACCTTGGGTGTTGGCCGTGTCGCAACGGGACCCACAAGACCATATCCTGGAATCACACTTCGAATTTCTTTAAAGATGTCTCTGGCCTCGCCATATTCCATAGGCTGATCCATCACCACAGAGAGAGCTGAAAAAATTTCCCAATCCGGACGGCTCTCTCCAATTGGGTCAATCGCTTGACGAACCGGCTGGACCATCCCTTCTGTATTGGTAAAGGTGCCATCTTTCTCCACATAGGAACAAGCCGGCAACACAACATCGGCTAACTGCGCGGTTTCTGTTAAGAACAATTCTTGGCACACAAGAAACTCGAGACTTTCGAGTGCCTCTTTGATTTTTCCTGTTTGTGGCAACGATTCCACAGGATTTTCGCCGACGATATACATGGCTTTCACCTGACCAGCCTGAGCATCACGGAACATCTCCATCAGTGACGAAGCGGGTTCTTGAGGAAGGTCCACTTCCCACAACTTGCTCAATGCCTGTCGAGTATCATGATGGCCAATCGCTATGGGTCCTGGTAAGAATTCCGCCGTTGCTCCCATTTCAATAGCGCCCTGATCATTATTTTCCTCGGCTAAAGGGCACAGACCACAACCTGGTTGTCCATGTCGTCCCGTCAGAATTAAGAAATCTAACAGGTTCGTGACCATCTCAGCACCTCGTGGACTTCGAAGCACGCCCTGCCCAACGATGATCATACCACGCGTGCTCGAACTGAACGCGTGAGCGGATTGACTGAACACTTCTCGAGATACGCCACTGACTTCTTCAATATGAGCCCATGACGTGGAATCGATGGCAGCCTTGATGGCACGGAAAAATTCCGGCGCCCGTGTTTCCAACCCAGGATCAACAAGACCATTATCCAGCACTGATTTGATCAACCCCACAATGGCGATATGATAGTGATCAGGCCGAACGGGCAGATGGTGCGTCGCCAACAGGGTAATGTTACTGATGGTGCCTCTCGCCGGCAACAGCGATTCCATCGTCACTAAGATCGCATGTCCTTGCTTGACAGCCTGTTTCACTTTCAAACCAGTAATCGGGTTTGTTTCTGTAATGTTCGTTCCGATTAACAGAAGGGCATCGGCATCGACAATATCCTCAAATGTCGCTGTCCATCGATGAGTGCCTTGCACGCTCAGGAGGGGAAGGGTCCCATTAACATGTCCAAATCTCGCGCTACTATCAACACGATTGCTTCCCAACACTCCACGCATGAATTTTTGGAAAAGGTATAATTCCTCATTCGTACAGCGTGACGTAACCAGCCCACCAAAGGCATTTCCCCCAAACGCTGTTTTAATGCCCTGAAATTTTTCAGCCACCAGTTCAAGGGCCTCTTCCCACGTCGCTTGAGCAAAACGTCCATCCTGCTGCTTGATCAACGGATGCATGATTCTGTCAGGATGCACAGAGGCGTGATACCCAAAAAATCCTCGCGCACACAAATCCCCATTATTCCGTCCCACGCCCTGCGTGGAATTGACTTCAATGAGCTCATCCTGTTTTTTTTGAATAGTGATGTGGCAGCCGTCGCCACAATACGTGCAAATCGTATCCGTCCGTTTGAGCATCCATGGACGGAAGTCATACATTGACAAGCGACTGGTAATGGCGCCAACAGGGCAAATCTGTACGCACCCTCCGCAAAACTCGCAATCTAATTCATGTGCCGAAAAATGCTTGATTTCTGTTAACGTCCCACGCCCAGATGGGGCCAAGGCTTTGACATCCATGACCTGGTCGCAATACCGCACACACCGCATACATTGCACACACCGGTTCATCTGCGTCTCAATGAGCGGGCTGAAATATTCTTTGGGAAAGACTCGTTTGAGTTCGGTGAATCGGCTCGTCGTGGGCGTATACTGATGAGAAAAATCCTGCAAGTCACATCGTCCGCCCTGATCGCAAACGGGACAATCCAACGGGTGATTGGCGAGGATAAACTCTAAAACTGATTTTCGTGCTTCATCAACATGCGGCACATTGGATTTCACGACCATCCCTTCAGCAACCTTGGTACTACAGGATGTTTGCAAACGCGGCAATTTCTCAATTTCCACAAGGCACATCCGACAATTGGCATCCGGCGTTAACTTCGGATGATAGCAAAAATGAGGAATCATGACCCCCACCTGACGAGCGGCTTCAATCACCAAGGTCCCCTGAGGAACCGAGGTTGTCATCCCATCAACAGTCAGGGTCACAAGATCTTGATTGTTCGATTCAGCCATCACAGTCAACTGTTTAAAGCCAAGACAGGTAATTCTTTGGACGTGGTCGAAATGGCGGTGGATTCCCGAATCAGGTCTTCATACTCATTGCGCCAATACTGCAGAGTCCCAACGATAGGGGCAATCTCGGCATCACCAAACGCACACACCGTTCGCCCAACGATATTTTGACAGAGGTCCGCGAGAACCTGAAGGTCTTCCATTCGCCCCCGTCGGTCAACAATCCGCTGTAAAACTTGAACGAGCCAAGAGCTGCCCTCTCGACAGGGAGTACATTTCCCGCAGGATTCGTGATAGAAAAACTCCATCAACCGCAGCGCGGCCCAGACCATGCTGGTCCCCTCTTCCATCACCGTCACGCCCCCAGACCCTAACATCGAGCCCGCTTGTGCCACAGATTCAAAATCCAGCTTCACGTCCAGATGCGCCTCAGTGAGAAACGACGCAGATGCCCCACCAGGAATAAATGCCTTGAGTGGTTTCTCACCTCGCATACCACCAGCATGCTCATAGATGAGCTCTCGAAACGTGATCCCCATAGGCACTTCATAATTTCCTGGCTGCTTCACATGTCCACTCAAACAAAAAATCCGTGTTCCGGTACTCTTGGGAGGCGAGCCAATGGACGCAAACCAGTCAGCCCCACGAGTGACAATATGTGGAAGATTTGCTAGTGTTTCGACATTATTCACAACTGTCGGTTTTTGATACAGTCCATGTGTGGCCGGAAAAGGCGGCTTCACGCGAGGCATCCCTCGTTTGCCTTCCAGGGATTCCAACAACGCCGTTTCTTCACCACAAATGTAAGCACCCGCCCCAGCATGCACATAGACCTGAATAGGGACTCCGCTGCTTAAGACGTTCTCACCGAGATACCTTGCTTGCCGAGCCTCGTCAATCGCATGTTCCAAAATTTTGGCACCGAGCCGAAACTCTCCTCGAATATAAATATAGGCGGTTTCTGCTCCAATCGCCTGACAGGCAATCGCAATCCCTTCCAACACTTGATGGGGATCCCGTTCCATCAACTGACGATCTTTGAAGGTCCCTGGCTCACTTTCATCAGCATTACAGCAAAGATATTTCGGGCCGGTATAATCCTTTGGGATAAAACTCCACTTGACGCCTGTCGGAAACCCTGCGCCCCCTCGACCACGCAACCCAGACTGCTTCACAATGTCGATGAGATCTGCAGGCGCGAGCTCCTTCATCACCCTACGAAGCGCCTGGTACCCGCCAACCGCTTCATAGTCTTTCAGAGACCCGGTATACCCGGGCTGGTCCATATTTTTCAGAAGAATTTTTTCGTGTGTCGGCATAAACCAATACCAAATTATCTGTCTACACTTGAGCGTGCAACCTAAAAAATCACCCCAATCTCACTCACGTGTTTTTGCTCACCACACAGGCACATCTTGTATGGTTTTTCCCTCCATGCACTGATGGCCCCTATCGGCTTATGGGCTCAGGGACCATAAATGGCCCACTTTTGAGTGAGGAGTTCCCTGTTTCTTTGAGCTCATCAAAAATTCGCCCAACTCTTTCCTCAGATAATCGCTCATAATAATCATCATTGACTTGCATCATAGGACCGGTGCCACACGAGCCCAAACATTCCACCACACTGAGGGTAAAGAGCCGATCACTCGTTGTTTGGCCTGGGCCCACGCCTAATCGCTGTTGCACCCATTGAATCAACGGGTCAGAACCAACGAGCCCGCACATGAGAGATTTGCAAATCTGAACATGAAACTTTCCAATGGGGTTCATGTTGAACATCGTATAGAACGTCGCGGTTTCATAGACCTGCGGTGGAGTGAGATCCAAAATCTCGGCAATTTCCTTCATCGCCGACTCACTAACATACCCTTCTTCTTTTTGAGCCAAATTCAACAGCGGCAGCAACGCTGAACGCTTGACGGGGTAACGAGCGAGCAGATCTGCAATATGGTCTTGATATTTTTCCGCTAACATACCTGACACAATCCCATTCTCACGACTGTCTTACCGATCGCATTCACCCATCACAATGTCATACGTTCCGAAAATGGTCACAATGTCCGAGATCAAATATCCGCGTGCCATATAATCAAACGCCCCCATGTGCACAAAGGACGGTGATCGAATTTTCATACGGTAGGGTCTCGGCCCACCATCACTAATCAGAAAAAATCCGAGTTCTCCCTTCGGCACTTCAGTCGCACAATAGGTCTCGCCTTTCGGAGGCTTAAACCCATGCGTAAAAATGATGAAGTGGTGAATGAGGCTTTCCATGTCCCGCATGACATTCGTCTTCTGAGGAGGAATAATCTTGGGATCATCCGCAACAATAGGCCCTTCTGGTAATTGCTCCAAACATTGTTGAACAATCCTGGCACTTTGCCGCATTTCCTCTACTCGAATCCAGTAACGATCGTACGTATCGCCATTTTTCCCAACGGGCACCTCCCACTCAACCTTGTCATAGGCCCCATAAGGTTCCAATTTCCTAATATCATACGCCACACCTGACCCTCGCAACGTCGGTCCCGTTAGACCGAAGTTGATCGCATCCTCGCCAGAAATCACCGCCACATCCTTGGTCCGAGCCAGCCAAATACGATTTTTCTGTAATAACACATCATATTCTTGAATATGTTCTGGGAAGGTATCCAAAAATGTTTTCAGGCTCTCAATAATCTCCGGCGTCAAATCCGCATCAACGCCACCAATCCGATAATAATTGAGCGTGAGACGAGCGCCGCACAGCTTTTCAAACAGATCCAACAACACTTCCCGCTCACGGAATGTCCAGAAAAACACCGTCATGGCCCCGATGTCTAATGCTTGCGTCCCTAACCAAAACAGATGGCCCACAATCCGCTGCACTTCCGCGACGATCGTTCGGACATATTCAGCCCGTTCCGGCACCGTGACTCCAACCAATTTTTCCACGGCCCGAACGTAGGCATAATTATTCGTCATCGCACAGACATAATCCAGCCGATCAGTATGGGGAAGCACCTGCATGTACGTCAGACCTTCGGCCAGCTTCTCCACCCCACGGTGGAGGTACCCTAAATCAGGCATCGCCTTGCTAACTCGTTCCCCATCCAGCTCCAAAACAACCCGCAAGACCCCATGTGTGCTGGGGTGTTGAGGACCCATATTCAATAACATTTCCGTTGTTCGTTTTTTGGACTCAGGCGTATCCCCAGCCATGAACACATGCTGATCCTGGGGCACTTCTTTTTCTGACCATGCGTCTATAGGCTCATCGTATTTGGGGAAAAAGTCAAACTGGCTTCGCCATCCTTTGCCTTCTGCCGGAAAGTCTTTTCGGAGGGGATAGCCTTCATCATAGTCTTCTGGCATGAAAATTCGACGAAGGTCGGGGTGTCCCTCGAACTGAATACCCATCAGGTCATAGACTTCACGTTCTAAGAAATCCGCTCCCTTCCAAATACTCGTCACACTGTCAATGACAGGATCATCCTCCATGATTCGAGCCTTCACTCGAATACGATGGCCATGGGGAAGCGAGAGAAAATGATAAATGACTTCGAAGCGTTCCAGATCATCTGGATAGTCAGCGGAACAAATATCGGTGATATGGTCAAAAGCCGTACGTGGATCATCGTGAAGAAACCGTGCCACCTCCCGAATACCTTTGGCCAAAATTTGGACACTCAAATCCCCTCGTGCTTGGTCTTCGGCCACAGCAAGCACCGTCTCGGGGAATTGACGTTGTACGGTTTCTAACACCAGGTGCATAGGGATTACGTCTTTTACTTCACAAAAACCTTTTCACGCTGAATTTTCTCTTGGAGTTTGATCAACCCATCCATCAGGGCTTCAGGACGAGGCGGGCAACCGGCAATATAAAGATCAACCGGGACAATCTGATCTACTCCCTGCACAACACTGTAACTATTGTAATGGTTCCCAGACGTGGCACAGGATCCCATAGAAATCACATATCGTGGTTCAGACATTTGGTCATAGATCCGACGAATCACCGGAGCCATTTTCCGACAGACCGTTCCCGCCACGATCATGAGATCCGATTGCCTGGGAGATGCACGAAATACCCCGGCCCCAAATCGATCAATGTCATATCGGGAAGAAACCGAGGCAATCATCTCAATGGCGCAACAGGCCAACCCAAACGTCATCGGCCACAATGCGGACTTCCTTGCCCAACTCACCACCGCATCCAAAGTGGTCGTCATGACGTTCGCTTCAAATTGACGTTCCAACATACTCATAGGATATGCTCGCTACCCAACAAAGAGATTAATCCCATTCTAACGCTCCCTTTTTCCACGCATACCAAAATCCCACAACCAAAATAGCGATGAACAGGCCCATTTCAATAAGCCCCAACAACCCTAGTGTTTTGAACACCACTGCCCAAGGGAACATAAACACAATTTCAATATCAAACACCACAAACAGCATCGCAATTACATAGTAGCGCATAGGAAACTGAACACGCGCATCGGAAAACAGTGGGCTACCACTTTCATAAGGCAGTAACTTTGCACGATACGGACGGCTGGGCCGGACAAACCACCCCGCGACCAAGGAGACAATCCCAAACCCTGCCCCAATGATCGCAAAAATGGCGATGGGAATATAATTGAGAGGAACGGCATCACTACCCATGGAGACTATCCTTTACATGCTCTACCAATAATCCCCGTCTCATAGCTCTTCCAGCCATCCTTCTTCTACGCTAAAGGATAAAGAGATTAATGGACTACGGATTCACCACATTCGAGGACATCCTCAAAGAATGGCCTGTACCGAAGCCCAGATAACTCAGGGCATTCTGATAGGCCTTTCTGTTGAATCAGGATTTTAAACGTCCGCCCCATGCCCCGTGGATTCAATAATTGGGCAGCCGCCTTGACCTCTTCTCCTTCCTGATCACAATCCTTGAGCATTGCTTCAATCCCGACGCTCAACAAAAAATGCTGCAAGTCTGTAAATCCTGTACACTGAAGGCCAACAGCTTCCCCAGTGTCCACCAAACTGGAAAAATTGACATGCGCCGTTAAATCTTGAAGCCCGACGCGTTCATAGGGATTGGTTTCAAACTGATGGCGATAATATCCGACAAGTGTTCCGGAGTTTCGTTCAGGAGCAAAATAGTCACGCGCCGTATGGCCATAATCAATTGTGACAACAAAGCCCTGTGCCAACACGCGTGCCACATCCTTCATCCATGCCACAGCCTGGAGATTCACTTCCGTCGTGTATCCATCAACCAAAGGAATCCCCCAACGAGACACAAAGGATTCAAGGGCTGCGGTGGAGGGAGTCGACAGACGCTCAATGAATTGATCGTCCTGATATTCCACAAAAACTTCTTGCACAGTTCCCCGTTTAATGCAAATGCGATGAACCGGAAAAGCATCAACTAATTCATTGGAAAATAAGACACCCGTCAACAAGGCATCTCCCAGCTCATCCAAAGAATTGACCCAAGAAACACATCCTTCAGGGCCTGAGAACTCATGGACAGCATGCTTCTGCATCACTCGCATGGCAGGGCTCCGCTCAATCAAGAGATACGTCAGCCGATGATACAAATCAGGCACAGTGGTCGCACATTCCCGTAACACATCCCGTGCTAACAACCCGGCCCCTGCTCCCATTTCTACAATAACAAACGAGTCAGGATAACCAAGACATTCATCCATTTCTCGTATTTGACGGACCAAGGATTTGGCAAGAAACGTATGAAAGTGGGGCGTGGTCACATAGTCGCCCTTCCATCCAATTCTGGGCGCAGAAGCATCCGTCGTACCATCCCTCTGTGTCATGTAATAGCCAAATTGCTCATGATAGAGAGCCTGCTCCATAAAACGAGCAAAAGAGATTCGTCCGCTGTCCTGGATTTCGGTCACAAGCTCTTGAATTAATTGAGGATGCCCTATTTCACGAACAGGTGACACACGAACCCTCTTTCGCTGCGATATGCAGTCGACAACAATACTAAATTGGGGGAGTACTCTAGCTGCCCAAGTCAGAACAAGTCAAGGAATTGGGCCAGGGTGGGATATGGATTCAGACGTGGAGAACTCAGTGCCAACGTGGTCTTTTGGGGAGGATCACGGAAAAGGAAGATGAGCCTTTGTGCTAAACACTCACGACCACCAAACAAATCTCAAATGCTGCGTCAGCAGGAACATTGCATCTCTCCTCATCGCTTCTTTTTTCCTTTTGCTGACTTGGAACGGGAAATGTTACTTTGGCTTGATGCGGCTTCAGATTGCCGTCGGCTTCTTCGAAAAATGCCATAAGCAAATGTTAACCAAAACACGCCTGAAAAGAGACCGAACAGCACCGCGGTAAATACACGCTGCATGTCTTCGAGAGGCGGTTCCAGCCCTAATGCCCGAAGTTCCCCAAACATCTGAACAGGCCATGCGATGCTCTCCAAGCCTAAGACGATCGTGGTCCAGGCCCAGACATGAGCAGCGGTCTGGCTTACCCATGCCAACCCCAGGGCCATCCCGAGGACCATGGCCACCATAATCGGCAGAGACAGTTCTCCAATGAGTAGCCAGAGCCCCACAACGCTCACCACACCACCAAGCACAGAACTGATAAGAATTTGAGAAGAGGATTTCACTGGAGGCACTCTATAAACAAAGGAGCATCAAAATCTAGTATGATAGTTGAATGAAGAATTAAATTGGAATGAGGCACTACTAATGTTTTGCCAAGCGATGGAATTGAAAAAGGCCCCTTCCTTCATTCGACCTCACAAACTTCAAGAGAGCCATTGACTGACTCTAGTCCTTTGTCGGACACTCAAGTGTTCGTCTCGCTCTCATCTTACGTTATGACAGCCCTTGTGCCAAATCAGGAAAGTGTGTGCCAATGCCCAATCCAGAAAAATTGTTAATAAAGTCTACAAAAAAACACAGTACGCCGCACCCGTCCACGACTCCGGCGAAGAAGGGCTTATCCTCTGGCTTCGCATCGCTTGGTCTCGAAACTCCACTACTCACGACACTCGGAGCCTTGGGCTATGAAGAACCCACGCCAATCCAACAAGAGGCTATTCCACCGTTATTGTCTGGACGCGACCTTCTCGGGCGTGCGGCAACGGGAACAGGCAAGACAGCCGCCCTCACATTGCCCCTACTGCAGCGCCTAGCCCATTCAGTGCGACAACAAAACCCATTCTCCCTCATTCTCGTACCAACACGTGAATTAGCGATACAAGTGAGCAATGCCGTCCAGCGCTATGGCAAGGAACAAGGGATCGCCATCCTAGCCGTCTATGGAGGCCAGGCAATCCGCCCACAGCTCATCGCCCTCAGACGCGGTGTCGATGTCGTCGTCGCGACACCAGGGCGCGCGCTGGATCATATTCACCGCAAGAGCCTTCAGCTCAAAGATCTACAAATCGTGGTATTAGATGAGGCGGATGAAATGCTGAATATGGGATTCGCCGAAGATTTGGATGCCATTCTTCAACAGACGCCTACCGCCAGACAGACCGCATTATTTTCGGCAACTATGCCCCCTCGTATTGCATCCATCGCACGGCGTCATTTACAAAACCCGGTTGATATTCAGATTGTGAAGGAACCCGTGAAAGCGGGAGTAGTTCCTCGTGTACACCAGACTTGGTACCTTGTAGCCCGGCCACATAAAGTGGCCGCCTTGATCCGTATCCTGGATATGGCCACCCCCAAGTCAACACTGATGTTCTGTCGGACTCGTCTGGAAGTCGATGAGTTAACTTCCACACTCAACAGCCGTGGATACCGATGTGAAAGTCTTCATGGCGGCCTGAACCAAGCCCAACGCGATCGTGTAATGCAGTCGTTCCGATCAGGAAAAACCGAGTTGCTGGTCGCGACAGACGTGGCTGCACGAGGCCTGGATATCTCTCACGTTTCGCATGTCATGAATTATGATGTCCCTTCGTCTCCTGAGGCCTATGTGCATCGTATCGGACGAACGGGACGCGCCGGGGAAGCGATAACGCTGATTGAACCACGTGAACGTTGGCTGCTGAAAAACATTGAACGTCTCACGAAATCCAAAATCGAGATGACGGCAATCCCAACAGTCGCTGACCTCCACGCCAAACGACTGGAAGGCATTGAAGCCTCCATTCAGGAGATCCTGATTGCCAACAACTTTGATCGATTCCATAACGTCGTCAATGCACTCACTGAAACATTTGACCCAGCAAATGTGGCTGCTGCTGCGATCCAACTCGCCTATGGAGCAAAGGTTGGTAAGCGAAAGGAAGAAGAGATTCCTGTGATACGAGACCGTGTACAGGACACAACCCAGACGCCTCGGCGGGCGAGCCGAGAATCACCAGATCGACTACCCAACGCAAAGACACGAGGAAGCGCTGGCAGACCGATTGGTAGGCGTGATCATGCTGACCGAACCACAGGCATGGCCACCTTGCATTTCAACGCCGGCCGAACAGCAGGCATCCGCCCAGGAGATCTTGTCGGTGCCATTGCCAATGAAGCGGGACTGAATTCAAATGTCATTGGCCCAATCAAAATCGCGGATCAATTCTCGCTCGTGAAAGTGCCGGAAGAATTCGCAAAAGGCATCATCAAGGCATTTGGCCGAACCAGGTTGAAAGGGCAGAAAGTCACTGTCCATCTAAACCCTTAACGAATAGTAAATGCCATCCAGTTGTCTAATTAACATCAACCACGCTACGCCTACGACGATCTAATGACTATGACCATCCTCATGTGTATGCCCATGATCAAGTTCCTCTTTTGTGGCTTCCCGCACACTGAGAATTTGAATATCAAAATGGAGCACCACGCCAGCTAGAGGATGATTCGTATCAATGGTGATGTTATCACCATCGACTTTCTTCACCACAATACGTTGAGCAGTACCATCCGGGGCTTTTGCCTCAAACGCCATACCCACTTCAACAGAGTCAACGCCTTGAAACGCTGTGCGTTCAATGACCTTGATACCCTCTGGATTTACCTCTCCATAGCCCTCGGCAGGTTCAACCTTGACCGTCAAGGAATCTCCCGCGCTTTTTCCAACCAATGCCTTTTCTAATCCCGGGATGATATTCCCCACGCCATGTAAATACGTCATTGGCTTCGCATCATCTGAACTATCTATCACTTTTCCACTATCGTCAGTGAGCCGATAATGCATACTGACGACCGAATTCTCTCCGATTACTATAGACATCGTCTCTCCTTCCTTTGCGTGAAAACATTCACGTTCAAATTATGCCAACTGATTTTTTACACATACAGACTCTTGGCACAGTAGCATTCTCCGGCTCACAACCACCCCGTAAACTTTGATCGCGGCCAGGGATTGTCCATCCATGATGTGTCAGGAAGAGGTAACATAGAGGCTTCTTGAACGGTCAACCATCCGACCGGCAAATCGAAAGATGATGTTCCCCCACGCCCGGTTATCCAACTAATCTTTTTCGCTTTTTCACTTGCTTCAGCCACATCTAACGTTAATCGACAATCTTGTGCAACATAATCCAACACCTTTTGCCATTCACCATCTTTCCAAAGTTTTGGCGCCACTGAGCCATCAATATCGACTGGCTTACTTACTCCTATGGCATTCGCTGCGGCATTGAGCTTAATTGGGAACCCTTTCCCGCAAAAGAAGTGAAACATCATATCCACGTGGCTCATAGCCAATTCACGGCAATCATCCGTTCGGCCAGACTCTTCGGCCACAATGACGAAATCGAATCCGAGACCATTGTGCGTAATGATGGTATAGCCTTCCTGCAATTTGGTTTTGAGATGCTCGACAAAGGCCGTAACATCTTCCTTTATCATTTGTGGCGCGGGAGCTCCATCTTCATTTTTGGAATAAAACGTCCTGGCCGAAAATTCATCGCTACACCATGTCGCCATACATGTAATCCCGAGTGGACGATGATCATGTAAGTCACCAAAATCTTCAGGCAAGATTTTTGCCGTTTCAATATCAAAGGCCAGATACTTACGGACCATGATGGAACCTTCCTACAATTGAGCTGAGGAATATGACTGTGTAGAACGTCTTATGCTATGCCTTGGGTAGCCCACTCAAACCTTGCCACGTTTCACGAGACCGCTTCAGATCCTCCTCGCCCTTTTGAAAAAGGGCTAACAGACCAGGAACCCACGTGCTTTTGGCGTACTTCACCTCAGCATGGTTATATGGGAGAGGTTCTAGAGCAATGAGCAAGAGAGCAGGCCTTACGTTTAGGTAGGAGAAACACAACATTTCGACGCAAAGCGAATGCGCATGGGAAGATGTCTCGAAAGATAAGTTAGACACCCAAAGCGGCTTGTACTGCCACCCCAATCTCTGCCGGATTTTTGACGACTCGGACCCCAGCAGCCTCAAGCGTCGCCATTTTCTCAGCAGCTGTGCCTTTGCCACCAGTGATGATGGCTCCTGCATGGCCCATACGACGACCCGGAGGCGCCGTAATCCCCGCAATAAAACTGATTACAGGTTTGGTGACATGTTCCTTAATAAATGCGGCAGCTTTTTCTTCGGCATCACCGCCAATTTCTCCAATCATCACCACAGCTTCTGTCTCGGGGTCTTCTTCAAACATTTGCAGCAAATCAATGTATCCCGTCCCAATGATCGGATCGCCACCAATGCCGACACACGTCGTTTCGCCCAAGCCTAAATTGGTGAGTTGATTGACGGCTTCATAGGTCAAAGTCCCACTTCGAGAGATTACACCAACCTTGCCCTTTTTATGAATGAATCCCGGCATGATTCCAATCTTGCATTCGTCAGCTGTGATGATACCTGGACAATTGGGACCAATGAGACGAGTGGCACGTCCATGGAGGGCACGCTTCACTTTCACCATATCATTGACAGGGATGCCTTCTGAGATACAAATGATCAGCCAAATTCCCGCTTCAGCGGCTTCTAGAATTGCGTCAGCGGCGAAGGGAGGCGGTACAAAGATCAATGAGGTGGTGGCTTCCGTTTTCTTTACGGCATCTTGGACGGTGTTAAATACAGGGATCCCTTCGACCTCTTGACCAGCCTTGCCTGGCGTGACACCAGCGACAACTTGAGTGCCATAAGCTTTGCATTGAGTCGCATGAAACGACCCTTCTTTGCCAGTAATCCCCTGAACCACGACCCGTGTATTTTTATTGACCAGAATACTCATGCCATATCACCTTTCACCAATCGAGAAGAATGATTTCAATAGCGATTTTATTTTTTCTTTTTTCTGAGGGCAACGATGCGTTGAGCAGCTTCCCAGAGATCGGCGACCCCTTCGACCTTCAACCCTGATTCAGCCAGGAGCTTTCGGCCCTCTTCCGCATTAGTGCCTTGAAGTCGAACCACGACAGGAAGCTTAATACCCACTTCCTTGGCTGCTTCGATCACGCCATGAGCGATCCGTTCACAACGGACTATCCCGCCAAAAATATTAATGAATATGCCTTTGACTTTTTTATCTTTCAGCAGAATTCGGAATCCCGCCGCTACAGTCTCTTTGGTGGCCCCACCCCCAACATCAAGAAAATTGGCAGGTTCGGAACCAGCAAGCTTAATGACGTCCATCGTGGCCATGGCTAACCCAGCCCCATTCACCATACAGCCAATATCACCATCCAATTTGACGTAATTGAGATTATGTTTGCCGGCTTCGATTTCCATGGAGTCTTCTTCATGAAGATCCCGAAACTTTTGTACGTCAGGATGTCTATAGAGAGCACTGTCATCAAAGGACACCTTACCATCCAACGCGACGAGGCGCTTATCCGTGGTAATCACCAAGGGGTTGATTTCGAGCATCGCTGCATTTTTTTCCATGAACAAGCGATACAAATTGTCCAACATCTGAAAGAACGGCTTCACCACAGCTGGCTCAAAATCAGGCAAACCCAAAGCAAACGCCAGATTGCGTCCATTGTGCGCTTGAAATCCTACAGCAGGATCGATGGATTCTTTAAGTACTTTTTCTTGGGTCTGCTCCGCAACTTCTTCAATATCCATCCCACCTTCGGTGCTGGCGATAAATGTTGGGCATCCGGAATCTCGATCAACCAATAAACTCAGATACAGCTCCTTGGCAATCCCTGCTCCTTCTTCAATGAGCAGTCGTCTAACTTTCCGTCCTTTGGGTCCCGTTTGATGAGTAACCAAGGTTTTGCCGATGAGTTCTTGGGCCAACCCAGGGACCTCTTCACGATTCTTCGTGATTTTGACTCCGCCGGCTTTCCCTCGCCCTCCTGCATGAATTTGTGCCTTGACGACATAGACCGATGTCTCAAGTGCCGCGGCCCATTTTTCTGCAGCCCGCACGTTCTTAATTTCCTTCCCTTTGGGTACGGGAATGCCAAATTGGGCAAAGACTTGTTTCGCCTGAAATTCATGAATGTTCATACATGTCCTTTTGGTGTAGTGAAACGCTTATTCGTTCGCTCCTTCACCTTCTAAAAGGAAAAGAGCCTTTATCCTAAGAAACGTGCCGCGTATAAGCTGGCAAGACCATCGGCGACGTCAGCTCTGAGGAAACCTGATGCCGTTGCGCTTCTTCTCGAAACTGTTCGACGTGGGTCAGAGTCAGTTTACCTTGTGACAGAGATTTCGCTCGTTCCGCCGCGGTGAGGCCCGTACGTTTCCCAAAAACCATCAGATCGAGTAACGAATTCCCCATCAGGCGATTTCTCCCATGCAAGCCACCAGAAGCCTCGCCGGCGACAAATAAATTTCCCACAGGGGTTTCTCCTTTGACATCAATTTTCACTCCCCCGTTTTGATAATGCAGGGTAGGATAAATCAACACAGGATCTTTTCGAATATCCACACCATACCGTTCATACTGACGAACCATGGCAGGAAAATGTTTATCTAACGTACCTGGCCCATGTTCAACATCGAGCAAGGGCGTGTCTAGCCAGACTCCAACTCGACCTGATGCAGTGCGCACACCTCGGCCTTCTTCGCATTCTCTAATGATGGAGGAAGAGACGACGTCTCGCGTATCCAATTCGTTGACAAATCGTTCACCGTGGGCATTCACCAAGTGCCCCCCTTCCGAACGAATGCCTTCTGTCACTAACGCACCCACTAGCTGCTCCGGATACACCCCGCCTGATGGATGGTATTGGAAGGTATCAATTTGCACGAGAGGCACACCCATACGATAGGCTAAAACCAGCGCATCACCAGTTGCCCCATAATGATTGCTCGTGGGAAATCCCTGGATGTGCAATCGACCAATTCCTCCGGTGGCGAGAATAACCGTTTTGGCTGCCACCACAATGTGTCGTTTATTATCCAAATCTTGCAACACGGCTCCTGTGCAGGTTCCTGCTCCATCACTCAGGAGTTCGATGACCGCCCCAAATTCTAAGAGCGGAACTTTTTGGTTCAAGACTTCATCCTTGAGCACCCGCATGATTTCGAGACCGGTATAGTCCGAACATGTTAGTAAGCGGGCTTTCGAACTGCCTCCGCCTTTTTTAACATGCAAATTACCATCAGCTTGGCGATCAAACAGAACGCCCAACTCCAACAACCATTGCGCAATGGACGGCCCTTCTTCGACCATCGTCTTTAACAAGTCGTGGTCATTTTTCATATGACCACCCTTTAGCGTGTCCAAAAAATGCTGGACCGGCGAATCATCCGGCGCCACCGCAATTTGCATTCCTCCCTGAGCCATAACAGAATTGGAATCGCCTAACCGTAATTTCGTGGCTAACAAAACATTCGAACCCGCAGCATGCGCATGAAGCGCCGCCGCACAACCTGCGCCTCCTCCACCAACAACGAGCACATCCACGGAATATTCTGGCGTCAGATTAAAATCAGCAGGAATGGGGCTATCCCCTTCCAAGAGGGTGGCGACTTCCATGACGGTTGAGTCGCCCGCATTGGGGCCAAATTTTATGGAGCGGTAAGCATGCCCACGATGGTCGGGATGATACTTTTTAATAAGCGCATCCCGTTCAGCAGGAGAGAGCTTGGGAAAGTCTATCGCGCGACGCTCGTCACGAGTTTGATGAACGAGATTCTGTTGTGCCGTAATATCCATTGGAATACTTCAGAAAATGACTATGTGATGGATGCTGTGGTGTTTTGCAATTCTTCATCAGATAATTTGAGAACTCTATCCCAATCTTCCTGATAGTCCCCATCAGCAATCTTTTTGATTCGTTTGGCCAGGCCTTCGGGCTTTTCCGTAAAATGCACACCCTGTGCGCGACTGGCATACACTGCGACGAGATTCGGGGCGATATCTGCAATACACACAGGGGTACACATTCCACACATCACACAATCCATAAACATATCCGAAACAGCTTTAAAATCCCCAAATACCGCTTTCCACACACCTTCCCGGACATCAATTTTCTGCGGGCAGGCTTCAGTGCAAGCATTGCAATTTCGGCACAAAGGGGCTTCTGGGTAAAGTTCGAAGAGATCTTGTTTAGGATCTTTGAGTTCTGGAAGATTATAGATCGCCTTTCGAGCAGGGAAAGCCGGCATAAACGAAAAAGACATTCCCTCTTCCACGGCCATTGAACAGGCTAAACAGGTTTTCACTTTAGGGTCATCTTTGGTCCGGTAATAGGTCGCACAGGCTCCACAAAATCCACCTAAACAGCCCGCACCCCGCAACACTTCTTTGCCGGCATACCACATGGCTTTCATCAGCGTGACACCAGCCGGGACCTGAAACGGTTTCCCTTCGATTTCAACCGTCACCATTTGCGGTTTGATTTCGCTGGCTTGCTCGGTGAATTGTTGAGGTGTAGTTGAGTCGTTTGCCATAGTGCAATACCTTAACAAAAATAAACTACCGTTAATTCCCTCGACACGAGGGAAAGAAACGAAAAGAGAAACTTGAGTCCTCTTGGCCCGAGGCCTAACTCTACGTTGTTAATTTAACGCGTTGAGCGCAGAGCCAGCTCTAAACCAGGCAATCTGAGGTTCGGTCATACTATGATTCCCTTGAATCGTGATGTCCTTCCCATCTTTCTTATGAATTACCACGGAGACAGGTTTCCCTGGTGCCAAATCCTTTAATCCAGTGACGCTCACTCGATCTTCTTGCTCGATCTGATCATAGTCAGCAGGATTGGCAAAGGTCATCGGAAGAATACCTTGTTTTTTCAAATTGGTCTCATGGATACGTGCAAAACTTTTGGTGAGCACGGCCAGGACTCCAAGAAATCGTGGACACATGGCCGCATGTTCTCGGCTACTACCTTCACCATAGTTTTCATCTCCGACCACAAAAGACCCTACGCTTTTAGATTTATAATCACGAGCAATGGCTGCAGGAGTCAGATTCGTTTCGCCTGTGAGAACATTATTGGCTTTTCCTGCTTCACCAGTGAACGCATTATTAGCACCAAGAAACATATTATCGCTAATTTTGTCCAAGTGCCCACGGAACTTAAGCCACGGACCCGCTGGAGAAATGTGGTCCGTCGTAGTCTTGCCTTTGGTTTTAAGCAAGATAGGGAGCTTTTCGAAATCATTGCCGGCCCAACGAGGAAACGGTTGAAGTAATTGCAGGCGCTCGCTGGTTGGCGGAAGGTCAACTTTTAATCCCTCACCATTTTCAGCTGGAGCCACAAACCCTTCTTCACCTTTGGCAAACCCTTCGCTCGGCAGTTCATCCCCCTCAGGAGCTTCTAATTTAATTTCCTTCCCATCTGCCGTCTTGATCGTATCATTGACTGGATCAAAGCCTAAATCTCCTGTCAAAGCATAAGCAGTCACGACTTCCGGGCTTGCGAGAAACGACAAAGTTTCGGCAATCCCATCATTTCGACCTGGGAAGTTGCGATTAAACGTACTCACGATGGAATCGGCTTTGCCTTTGACACCATCTGCCCGTTTCCATTGACCAATGCATGGACCACAAGCATTCGCCAAAACGGTTGCCCCCATCTCTTCGAAGATTTTCATAAACCCATCACGTTTCATGGTATGGAAAATTCGTTCAGAACCTGGTGAAACCAAGAAGGCAGTCTTCGCTTTGAGCCCAGCTTTTAACCCTTGCTTAGCAATGTGTGCCGAACGCCCAATATCTTCATATGAAGAATTGGTGCAACTGCCTAACAAGGTGGCTTTCAACTCGACCGGATAGCCTTTTTCTTTCGCTTCCGCCGCCAGCTTTGAAATCGGCCGCGCTAAGTCAGGTGAATGCGGCCCAACGACGTGAGGTTCAAGCGTAGACAGATCAATCTCGACAATTTCATCATAATACTTTTCAGGTGATTGGTAGACTTCTGGATCCGCCATCAACAGCGCTTTATTGGCTTCCGCTAATTGAGCGATGTCCTCTCGCTCGGTAATGTTTAAATAAGCCACCATCTTTTGATCAAATGGAAAGACTGAGGTTGTCGCACCTAATTCAGCTCCCATGTTCGTGATCGTGCCCTTCCCAGTTGCACTGATGGATTCAGCGCCTGGGCCAAAATATTCCACAATTTTATTCGTGCCGCCCTTCACGGTCAGTTTGCCGCAAATATAGAGGATGACATCTTTTGGAGACGCCCAGCCATTCAACTTTCCAGTTAATTTGACGCCAATGAGTTTGGGGTGGAGCACTTCCCAGGGCAACCCAGCCATGACTTCACCTGCATCGGCTCCCCCAACACCAATGGCCAACATCCCCAGTCCGCCGCCATTTGGTGTATGCGAGTCCGTTCCAATAATCAGCCCACCTGGAAACGCATAGTTTTCAAGGACCACCTGATGGATGATCCCGGCACCTGGCTTCCAGAATCCAATGCCATACTTTTTGGCGGCCGATTCTAAAAAATTATAGACTTCTCGATTTTCAGTATTCGCGATCATCAGATCTTTTTCCGACCCCATTTCGGCTCGTATTAAGTGATCGCAATGAATCGTGCTAGGCACTGCGGCCTTCGTTTTTCCAGCCTGAATAAATTGCAACATGGCCATCTGAGCCGTGGCATCCTGCATCGCCACTCGATCTGGGCGAAGCGCCAACATGGCTTTTCCACGATCCCATGTTTGTGTGTCAAAATTATCGGCATGGCTGACCAGAATTTTTTCAGCCAACGTCAAGGGACGCCCAAATTTCTTACGAGCTTTGTCCACAATTGGACCCATGGAAGCATAGAGTTTTTTGACCATATCTACTGACATAAGACATTCTCCTGAGTTGAGTTCAACATTGATTGCCGAGCAGGTAAAACCAAAGTATCAGAAAAAATTATTTTAATTTTGGTACTTCCCGCCGTTTGGGCGAAGCATAGTTCACCAGATAATCAAACAGACGAATGAGCCGACTGCCTTGTCGTTTTTGATCAGTCCAATGTCCAATCATCCCAATTGTTCGCGCCAAAATGAAGAAGCCATTTAAGCTGTCAACCGGGAAACCGATGTCAACCAACACCGCAGCCATCGTGCCATCCACATTGAGAATCAAATTGTCTTTTTTTACCGCTGTAATTTTTTCAACTTCCAGGGCAAAGTCTAAATGGGGAGTCTTGATCCCCAAACTCTTGACATGTCCGACGAGTTCTTTTACACGCTTATCTGGGTTCTTCAAACTTTTCACCCGATGGCCAATGCCTGGAACCGGTCCAACATTTTTCTTCATATAGGCGAGGAAGTCATCAACCGTCAGTTGATTATCAATGGCATATTTGAACCAACGACCTGCATCCGTTACCGCACCACCAAAGCGCGGCCCAATCATAATCAGGCCCGCTGCGACCGATTGTGACAGGCCAATCCCTGCACAAGCCGCCAAAACTGTCGCCATTGCACCGCTGACGCAGGGCCCATGGTCAGCCGACAACATAAGGATGCGCTTAATGATTTCTGCTTCTTGCTTAGACACCAACCTGTTGTCCCACAGTAACCCAATGACGTGGGGAATATCATAGCCGGCATTGATGAGCTCTGAAGCTGGATACCCTTGATACAAGGGCTCTTCACCTCGATCATCACTGATAGTCGAGCGAATAAGCGGCGCCACCAAGACCTCTCCGTCTTTTTTGGCTTCAGCAACAGTTTTAGGAAGCCGTGGCACATCAGCAGGGGCCAAATCAGGAATGGCTTTGACCACCCCAGTCTTCAGCAACTCCTCATGCGTGGCTTTGATGGCAGGACCTAAGGCACCAAACGTTTCAGGCACGATCGCGCCAGCCTTTTTAAGGGCTTCAGATTTTGCCCGAGCAGACCCTTCTCCTTTTAACCCTTCTTTCGCCCCGGCATGGCCAAATTTCATCCCTTTGGGAAGACTCTCTTGGCAGAAACCTGACACGACGGCCAACAGTTTGATTCGCCGTTTTTTTGCGCCATACCATTCAGCCGCACTTTCTTCTAAATCACCACCCATTTCTCCAACCACCACAACTGCATGGGTTTGAGGATCATTTTCAAACATTTCCAAATAGCTGACGTAATCGGTCCCTGGGAAGGCATCCCCACCAATTCCAATGGCTGTGGTAATCCCGTCAGCGAATTGCGAACAGATCCAGATAATCTCGTTTGACAGACCGCCTGATTTGGTAATGACGCCAAATGACCCAGGACGATACAACTTACAGGCCACCAAATTATCAAATGCTCCACCGATCACACCCAAACGGCATTCCCCTGCCGACACCACACCAATAGAAGAAGGCCCGTTAAACGTTTTCCCTAACTTCCTGGCATGTTTCCCAAGAAGTTTGGCGTCTTTTTCGGGAACACCTTCGGTAATCATGGAAACTGTTTGAATGTTGGCATCATTGAGAGCATCCATCGTGCCTTCATACGCCCGGTTCGCACCGATATAGACCAAACTGGTATTAATTTCAGGATGATTGGCGGTAGCGTCGGCAACCGTCTTATAGATAGGGATAGCCACCAGCTCCGTTCCGCACACGATTTCATTGGTTTTTCCCGCATCTGGGGGATACACAAACGCGGATACGTTTAATGGCTGTTTATTCATGTAGCGGAATTCCGCCATACGACGGGCAGCATTAACACCAGCCACACCACCCTGAATAACAACATGCGTGTCTTTCGTGGCAAGAATACTCATTGAGACGGTCTCCTAATTCCTCGAGTTCAAATGGTTTATTTTGCCGCCATCGCCATATCGACGATGTCCGTTAATGGCGTGGTGCGATCAAACACGTGAATATCAAATCCCTCATCCTGTAAGGCCCGCATCGCAGCCAGCCCCTGTAATTCATTGGGACCACCACGCCGCACCCAGATTTTTACACCATTCAGCTTGCCTTCGCCCTTCGCTTTCCGAAAAGCATTGATAATTCCACCAAACGTCTTTTTTACATCGGTGAAATTCGCAATGGCCCCTCCGACGATAATATGTTTAATATTAGGCAAAGAACAGACTTTTTCCGTGAGCACTTCCACGGCCCAATCCGGCGGATCACCCGAATATTCAGCATAGTTCGCTAATTGGCCTCCACGCGCCACGACCGCATCCGAGTAGTACACGCTCGCCCCCCCACCGGCTGGCAGCATAGCAATGTTGCCTCCGGGAATCTCAATCAATTTCACCGACCCTTTGACCTTGGCATCCACTGCCATCACTTCTTCTTCGTTGGCGGTGTAGGCGCGACCAAATTCGGCCGCGAAGGGGAAGGTCCAATCTTTATGGCGGAACTTTGCATCGCCATCCAGCAGCGTCACCGCATCAAGAGCCACCAAGTCGCCGCTTGCGTTTTGGACCACCGGATTAATTTCCAAATATTGCGCGTCTTCATTATCAAAACAGACATACAATTTTTTCAAAAACTCGGCCATTTTGGTGGCCGTAGCACCGGTGAAGCCCGCGTCTTTCGATAGGGCCACTAATTGAGCATCCGTTGGAGAATCACCAATTTCAACGGCCAGTTTTTTCACCTTCTCCCAATTGGCCTCAACTTCTACCCCGCCGAAGGTCGTGACCATCACATCCACCCCTTCGCGAGTAGATTTCACAGAAGCATAATATTCTTCTTTGTGATCGATCGCTTCCGAGACAATCACTTCACGGATGGTCACAGATTCCAGCTGTTTTCCCAGCATCTCTTTCACAGCAGATTTAGCTCCAGCCAAATCCAACCCTACTTTGACCAACCCTAATTTAAAGCGAGAGCCTAAGGCTTCATGAGCCTTGACAACTAGCTTATTATTTTTTAGCCAGTCATTCGCACTAGCCAGCTGGTCAAACTCTTCTGAGGAGTCAACCACCACATAGTTTGGGGTTTGAAGCCCCCATTTTCTGAGTAAGCCCATCCCGGGCCCTTCAAGAATTTTTGCCATAATTAATAACCCACCTTGCTGAAGACAAAAATAGATTATGCCACCATGAGCACTGGACCGTGAATTCTACGAAGATATGACTTAGTTAGCAACCAATCAAAAGACCCTCTTTTTAGACCTAAAGCCCCAGAAATTATAGGCAATATGGTCTTCTAACTAACAAGTTCTCGCTTTTTCACATATTTTTGTTGCGTGAAAAAGCCTACAGTGCCCCATAAATAAGCGGCGATAGGCGTAAATACTGTGGTTGGAGAGGTCATGACTCCTGTGATTATGAAGAGTTTTCCTGCTCTTTCAACGGCTTAGGTCACGCTTCGCCCTTATAATCACAAGACATCACATCAATTTTTCATGTTTTTGAGTAATATTTTGAAAATCTCCACGCTAAGTAGAATGACATACTTATAGGGGATCACGGTTCGCAGTACGATCGATTGCCTCATCGCGCAGACCGCCATTGAACATAAACTTTACCTTTTACACAGTGATCGGGGCTTTTCCTAAGTGGCAACGGTCGCTAACAACCTAAAAGTTGCCTATCACCTATTCATCATCAAGTCTTCTCAAATCTGTGGATGGATTTCGAGCCCACAGACAACCTTGTGCCATTGATGAATAGCGTGATGCCAATAGAACTTGGGATAAGGTCAGAAGTGTTCACAACGACACGAGCCCTGGCAAAGATGATTTGCCAGGGCTCGTATGTTCTGCAGCCTATGGTGTTCGCTCAAGATGACTGCAACAGGCGATCAGGTTGATTACCCCAAGGTCGCCAAGATGTTGTTGAGAGTCGCGCTTGGACGCATGCCGGCCTTCACCTTATCCAGGCATGGATGATAATAGCCACCGATATCCACAGACTGCCCTTTAATGGTTTTCATTTCTTCAAAAATCTTCTCAAGATTGCGTTCAAGCTCTTGTGCAACCGGAGCAAACTTGGCCTTCAAACCTGCATCATCATTTTGGGCAGCCAGTTCTTGAGCCCAATAGAGAGCTTCGTACACATGGCTTCCTGCATTGTCTAACTCTCCCAGGACACGACCTGGGGATTTACGGTTTTCCATGAGTTTGCCCGTGGCTTTATCAAGGGTGTCTGCCAGCACTTGGGCCTTTTTGTTATTTTTGAAACGACTGAGATGCGCGAATGATTCGCCCAACGCTAGGAATTCACCCAATGAATCCCAGCGCAAATGGCCTTCTTTGAGAAATTGTTGAACATGTTTGGGAGCGGATCCACCAGCTCCCGTTTCAAACAAGCCTCCGCCATTAATGAGTGGGACGATGGACAGCATCTTGGCACTGGTCCCCAATTCCAAAATCGGGAAGAGGTCAGTGAGATAATCCCGCAAGACGTTGCCGGTCGCGGAGATGGTATCTTTTCCATCTTTCGCACGTTGGAGTGACAGCTTCATCGCATCAATAGGTGCCAAGATTTGAATGTCCAAACCCTTCGTATCATGATCCTTTAAATACTTATTCACTTTTTCAATAAGCTGCGCGTCATGGGCTCGGTCTTTGTTTAACCAGAACACAACCGGTGTAGAGGAAGCCCGGGCTCGCCTGACAGCCAACTTCACCCAATCTTGAATGGGAATATCTTTGACCGTACAGGCTCGGAAAATATCGTCTTTTTCGACTTGTTGTTCTAACAAGGCATTGCCTGAACCATCAATCACTCGGACAGTTCCATTGCCTGGTGCTTCAAATGTCTTATCGTGTGATCCGTATTCCTCGGCTTTCTGCGCCATTAACCCAACATTCGGCACACTGCCCATCGTGGCTGGATTAAATTCCCCATTCTCTCGACAGAAATCTACGACGGCTTGATACACGCCCGCATAACAGCGGTCAGGAATCATGGCTTTCATATCATGTTCTTTGCCATCCGGGCCCCACATTTTTCCTGAGGTGCGAAGGGCTGCGGCCATGGAGGCATCGATAATAATGTCACTCGGGACATGCAAGTTGGTGATGCCTTTGTCCGAATCCACCATGGCCATGGTGGGTCCATTCTTCAGTGCGGCATCAATGTCGGCTTTGATTTCATTTTGCTGGGTTTCCGGTAATTTACCAATTTTCGCGAATACATCACCGATTCCGTTATTAGCATTGATGCCCAAATCGGCAAATGTCTGGCCATGCTTCGTAAAGACCTCTTCAAAATACACTTCGACACAATGCCCGAATATGATGGGATCGGACACCTTCATCATCGTGGCTTTCATGTGCAATGAGAACAACACGTCAGGGGTTTTCTTGGCATCCACCATTTGGTCCTTGAAGAATTGGCGTAAGGCTTGCGCGCTCATTTTTGTTGCATCAACGACATCTCCCTTATCGAGTTTGACTTTATCCTTCAAGACCTTCGTCGTGCCATCCGCCCCAACAAATTCAATCCGCCCAGCTCCGGCATTCTGATCAGTCACGGTGGCTGACTTCTCATTGGCAAAGAAATCTCCACCAGACATATGTGCGACATGGGATTTTGAATCCTTGGTCCATTTGCCCATTCGGTGAGGATTATTTTTGGCATATTGTTTGACCGAGGCCGCAGCCCGTCGGTCTGAGTTGCCCTGTCGCAACACGGGATTCACTGCACTGCCCTTCACTGTATCAAACTTAGCTTTAATAGCTTTTTCTTCATCATTTTGAGGATCTTCAGGATAGTCCGGAATGGCATAACCTTGCGCTTGCAGCTCAGCCACCGCCCCTTTGATTTGTGGAATCGAGGCGCTGATATTGGGAAGCTTAATGACATTGGACTCTGGGGTCATTACAATTTCACCGAGTAGGGCAAGGTCATCGGGCTGTTGTTGCTCCGGTTTCAATTTGTCAGGAAATTGGGAAATGATTCGGCCAGCGAGCGAAATATCTTTCGTGCCCACGTTCACCCCAGCTGTTTTCGCAAAAGATTGGATGATAGGAAGAAACGATCCACTTGCAAGCTCAGGCGCTTCATCAACTTTCGTGTAAATGATATCTGGTTGTGCTGACATTGGTTTTACCTCATAAAAAATTTAGACAATTGAATATAGAAATTGGCTTTGCCCCGGACACGAAGCCCGCTATTGTAAAGAGCTAAGAACCTCTTGACAATAAACCAAAAGGCTCATCTTGCCAGAGACGAAAGGCCCACTGGGGTATAAGGAACTGAGCCAAGGTGAAACGAGTGAAAAAACAACAAACAACGAGTTGAGAGGCATCAATACATATTACCACAAGAAACGCCATGAAAGATTCACCATCACTCCAAGACCTCTCTCCACGACCATACACGTAAGGGTCTCGTCAACAGCGCGGATTTGATCTTGCAACTATCATACGTAAGCATCCATCGGCCAGTCGGATTCTCAACATGCCCTGCCCATATGGCACCCTGCACCATGATACCTGCTCCGGCGCCCTGCATGATCATGCCACCTGTACTAACCAGCAAGCCATACCATTCAACATTGCCTTCCAGGATAAGGTTGCCATCGACCAACAAAATGCCAAAGCCTCGGCTATCTCGGATAGTCAGACTTCCAAGCCCGGTATTCGCATACAACGTAACAAAATCTGTGGAACTTCCAGATGATTGACCATTCAGATCGTGTGTAATCTGTGTGGCGCCAGATTTGAGTATGTTCACCGCCTGAGCTAAATCAAGAGCCAGGGGACCAATCTGAGTCGTCATCGGGGCCCCTTGCAAGAAAGCCCCAGGGGCCACAGCAACAGAAGTGTTGGTATAAATGGGAGGAAGCCCCGAGGCTAATTGACATGTGTCGTGGCCCGTAATCGTCGACTTACCAGAAATTGTGACAGGTCCCTTGGCATACAGCGCTGCCAAAACCTTCGGACCAGGAGGTCGTAGGACTTCAACCTCAATCACCGGCCCAGCACCGTCATGCCCACCAGCAGCCGTAATCATTTCAACGGGAAATCCCATTGGAATAGATGAACCCGTAAACTGTACGGGCTGTATGGCTTGGGGCGTGGGATAGCCATAATAGATCACTTGTCCCACATTATTGAGGCTATGGCTCCTTAAGTTACCATCATGATCAGCATAATGAGAGGTCGCTGGGCGATGGCCAGCTTGCTCGGCATCAAACTCCGTTTTATGGCGGATTTTTGCCCAAAACGAAAGCGAAGGTTGCACCGTATTCGCCACAACCATGGTGCCTGTTTGCGAAGAAGAAGTCGGAATATAATTTGTGTGCTGTACGCGGTAAGCCCTGTCCGCTGATGGGATCCATTCATCCGATGTCAGAATATACGCGGACCATTGCGAGTTGGCTCGAGCCATCGGGTCACCAATAAACGGCTCTCCAGAAGAAGGCGCCCCACGCAACCGACGGCGTGCCTCCGCAATGCCGGCCTCGGCCCAATACAACCGTTGCACCTCAGCCTTAGAATGGCCACTGATCTGAATCTCCGTGGAAGTCGTCTGAAGCACCGTCACCCCGACCATCCCAGCCACCACCACTAAAAGCAATGCCGCAACGAGGGCAAAGCCCCGCTGATCCTTCTTGAACGAGGAGAAGGCCATATTCACCAAAAGGCTCACCATACAGCTCAACAAACCATTGCAGACTCGACCACCCCTCCAACAAACTCAGAAACGGCCGACAGAAGATGACACTATTCGTCACGTTCTGAAAGAAAACATGATAATTGATAAAGCTCGTGTGCATGATCATCGTTCTACATCAAACAATGTCTTGCAGCACTATGGTTGGGGTTTACACAGCATACGCGAACACGCATACTGCACAATATTCACAACATCACACAGTATACGTCATGACATACTGAGAGAACATCAATCGATACCTTTTTATTCAAATCACATCCCAAGAGCCGCACAGTTTTTGGCTGAAGATCATGTAAGAAAGGGGAACCTATATGGAAGGATCTGCCGACACCATCATTCATAATCTTGTCAATGTCATCACCGAATATAGTTTGAACATTCTCGGCGCTATCATCATCCTCATCATCGGAACCATTGTAGCGCGCTTGATTCGAAAAGGAGTGTATGCTGGCTTAGGCAAAGTACAGCGTGTCGATGACACATTGCGCACCTTCTTTTCAAACTTGGCGCGCTACATCGTACTGATCATCACGATCATTGCAATGCTAGGCCAATTTGGCATTCAGACGGCAAGCCTCATTGCCATCTTTGCCACCGCAGGACTCGCCATTGGCTTGGCCTTGCAGGGAACCTTGAGCAACATTGCAGCAGGAGTCATGCTGCTCATTTTCCGTCCCTTTAAAGTCGGAGACTTTGTGGAAACAGCGGGGATTGCCGGAACAGTCCAATCCATCACCTTGTTTGTCACAGAATTGAGCACCCCCGATAACGTCCAAATCCTTGCGCCAAATGGGCAGGTCTGGGGAGCCGCGGTCAAAAACTATAGCTTTCATCCAACACGCCGAGTCGATCTAGCCATTGGAATTGACTATGCCGATGATATCGGAAAAGCCATGACGGCCATTCACTCAGTGCTTGATGCAGACCAACGGACACTCAGAGACCCTGAACCGATGGTCGCCGTGACGGAACTCGCTGACAATTCGGTGAATTTGACCGTGCGCGTGTGGTGTCAAGCAGGAGATTATTGGGCGTTAAAATTTGATCTCACGAAAACCATTAAAGAACGACTCGATACGGAAGGTATTACCATTCCTTTCCCTCAACGCACCGTACACCTACTCAACGTCCAAGCATAAAAGGATACACCAAAGAGAAAAGAAAGAACCGCACTACAGAGAATTGATCGCAAGACCTAGACGAGGTTTCCTTCGCCACTAGCCTCGACCAAATCCATGGCCCCAAGGCTTGGCACCGGAACATCTTCGGTTCAGCCTGCCACCAGGCAGGCTTGCCCTCAACCTTGACCGGAGGGCGACGCCATGGATCTATGGTATTTCACACCCGCACCTCATCACGCTGAATCTCCACCGCAAAAATAGTTGAGCCAATCCGCGCTGTAGGCTTCCCCTGACAATAGAGAAAATCGGCATTCTGAAAGAGATACGGAATCTTGATGCGATAGTGTGTCGATTTATTGGGGAGACCAATATGAATCGAGAGGCCGTGTTCGCGGTAGGTAACCGTCGTTTGCTGACAGCATCCGGTGGCTCGATGATCAATCAATTTGATGGGTAGACCTGCGAGGAGCATCCCCATTAACAAGCATTCATAGACCATGATCTCACCTCTTTTACTGAAGTTGATTGATTGAATCGAGAATACGTTGCTCACGTTCATCATCAAGCTTTTAATGGGCAAGGACTTGTTGCTCGACCTTCCCTACTCACCCATTTGTTTCGCGCGCAATCCCCTAAATCTCTTTGATGCTGTCATTCATCTGGGCGGTTCTCGTCCCCAAATGATCGAGTTTCGTCTCAATCACCCCCAATGATTGGGTGCTATTCGTGTCGTCTTATCCTACTCCCCTCGAAGTTGAGTCCACCCATAAGACAGAATAATCTTTGGGGCTGTCCTAGTAACTATTTCATATAAGGCTTAACCCACTGTTTTAATTGAGTAAATTGGCGTTGTGGGTTCGGGGTATTAAAGCGCCATTCACATTCCTTTAAAAAAAGCGGGAAATGCGGCCGAGGGACTCCATTAAATTTACGCATATGTCGCTTGGCCTGATTCCAGAAATTCTCGATCCCGTTAATGTGCTTGTGTTTTTTGACAAACTGTTTTGAATGATTGATCCGATAATGCTTAAATTCTGACACATCGAGTACATTATAAGAGCGATAGGTATCGGTATACACGATGCTATCGGGAATAATCCGTTCCTGCATGATTCCCATCAATGTCTTGGCTTTCGTATCGGGAATCACTTTCGTATACACGCGGCCCCCACGCTTGAGAATCCCAAAGACCGGGACTTTGCCCGCCGCCCCTCGACCACGCTTGCCCTTGCGCCGACCACCGAAATAACTTTCATCCACTTCAACCTCCCCAGCCAGCGGCATTCCATTTTGGATCGCTTGAGCAATGATTTCTCGTAACCGATGAAAGTAATACGCCGCCGTACTTTTATTCACTCCCACCAACGCTGCGGCCGTCCGCGCCGTAGCTCCTGATACAAAGTACTCGATTAACCGTATCTGTTTCTCCCAACTTAACCGACTCTTCCGCATCCAGCCATCCTAAGATAACTCTCGTTATCTAGGACAGCCCCTAATTTTTTACTGGGAGGTGGACGATGGCAGAGGAACAAGGGGCTCCTATTCAGCGGTGGACCGCAAGACGGCGAGTCACATTAGTCTTGAGCATTGTGAAGAGCGAGGCTTCCGTGGCGGAGGCAGCTCGAGCTCACGGACTCACAGTGGCGGAAGTAGAAGAGTGGCGCGAGCGGTTTCTGCTGGGAGCGGAAAACGCGTTACGCACGCGTCCGAAGAATGAAGACTCCATAAAAGATGAGCAAATCAAGACACTGAAACAGAAGATTGGGGATCTGGTGGTGGACAATGATGTCCTACGCGAGGTCTTGAAACCCTACCCTTTGGCCCGGGGGGCAGCACCGTGACGGCGATCGTTGATGACACAGGAGGTCGCGACGTGACAGAGATTGGTACGCAAGCTGAACTGTCATGCACGAGTTGAGTGAGGAAAAGGAAGGGCGAAAACAATTGCAACATGAATTGGCGTATCTTCAAGACAAAATACTTCCCATGATCCTAGATCGCCTTGGCACCCACACGAAAATGGAGGGGAAGATCGTGAACATTAGTGACAGCACAACTTGAGAACGAAGGGAATCCTGATAAGTCGATTGTTGATAAGGCTGAGCGGGCACAGAGCCAGGTGGAAAAAAGTGCGGGGGCAAGAGCATAAGACTATATCCGATGAGAAAGTCCCTCAGGGATCCTCGGCGCTCAAGATGGCTACCCCCCAAGTTGACCATTCCGCGAAGGCGAGGAAGCAGTCCCCTGAGGGCCCCATCGACCCTGACCAGAGGCTGGATGCCACCATGCCAGACGCCACCCTCACCAAAGTGAGAAACCTTCGCCAGTTTCAACTAGATGATGCCTGTCTTTCAGACTTAAATGTGCCACCAAAAATTTGCCAGGCCTGGAAGCACCAACCCGGAAGTGTCTGAAAAAGTGACACGTCAGAGGTGTTAAACACGATGCACGAAAGAGGTATCAACAGTACTCAGCGGGAGATGCTCCTCCTAGCTCCACCCTACACCCGCACCTCATTGCGCTCAATCTCCACCGCGAACAACGTTGAGCCAATCCACGCCATGCACTTAACCTTGGCAATAGAGAAAATCGGCGTTCTGAAAGAGATACGGAATCTTGATGCGATAGTGTGTCGATTTATTGGGGAGACCAATATGAATCGAGAGGCCGTGTTCGCGGTAGGTAACCGTCGTTTGCTGACAGCGTCCGGTGGCTCGATGATCAATCAATTTGATGGGTAGACCTGCGAGGAGCATCCCCATTAAGAGACATTCACACACCATGGCTTATCCTCCCCATAAGAACTTTGCAAACCATATCAACCCAGACCCGGCTGCACTCCCACAAGCCGACATGACTAACACCTTCTTTTCCGCTGAAACACTGGCGATTTTAGAACGACAGTGCCAGCGATCCCCCCCCCAGAGTCCTTATGTCTTCCCTTCTCCACTGACTCCTTTCAAACCGATGGCCCCCAAGGCTTGGTACTGGAACATCTTCCGTTCAGCCTGCGCTTGCCCTCAACCTTGAAATGGCATACACTCCGCCACACGTTTGGGAGTTCGGTTCGCCACCCAGGGCCCCGTGAGAAACATATACAGGTCTTAGGGAAATAGGCCGTGGATTGAGAAGCACGTGAGGCACGACGACCTTAAGCGAGTAATGGCAAGACAAACCAAGATAAAGCCGGAACGGCATTTCAGAACAAGAATTGCCAGTCAAAAATGCTCAAATAAACCAGCCATTTAGATATACGCGCCCGTGGCTCAATGGATAGAGCATCGGTCTTCGGAACCGAGGGTTGGGGGTTCGAGTCCCTCCGGGCGCGCCATTTCATACAACGCCAAAAGCAGCCGAGCATTTATGCATCAGTTGCTTTTGCTTGTGTAGGGCTATGCTTATCCTGCAAGTTCTGCAGCTGTATCAGCAAATACCCCTTGAAAGTCGGTAGCTTCTCGCTCGGTCTGGCCACCATGTTTCAAAAATGCAGCGATGATTGCTTGCGTTTTTCCCTCTTTGGCACGCTCAAGGAAGTGACGTAGCTCAAGCTCTGTGCCGACATCTTCATCTTTAATAGAAGCTGCGATGATTGCTTTATACATGACGATATCGTGAACTTCTAATTTTCTGGTGACTAAGAGTATTTGCTCAAGGAAAGCATCTGCCTCAGCCTTGGGTACGAACTGAGTGATGATGTTTAGAGCCTCAGCTTGTTGTGCCGTAAAGTCAGTGCCTACCAGCAATGCCTGGAGAGCTTTGTTTTTTCCCATGCGCCGAGCAAATTGAACCCCGCCTTGACCTCCTGTGGGGATATTAACGTTTAGCTCCGGTTGCGCAAATGCTGCATTCTCAGTGCCGTACGCCAAGTCACAGGCCATAACAAATTCATTGCCGCCACCGCGGGCAATGCCATCCACGAACGCAATGGAAAGTTGCTTCATGGCCTTGATGTTTTTGATCATGTGACTAAACTCAATACATGCTGCCTGCCCTCCTTGCGTGCCATTAATGATATTCAGATCCAGGTGAGCCGAAAAAAATTTATCATTAGATGATTTAAAAACAACTACCTTGGTATCGCGATCGTCTTTTAGTGAAAGGACGAATGCATTGACTTCGTTAATCAAATCAATTGTCAAAACATTAGCGGGCGGGTTATTAATAACAACACTCGCTACCCCATCGTTTCTTGTGATAGTCAGCTTCTTCATTTACTTTCTCCTTGTTTATTGCTTCATTAGATCAGAGCAGTAGAGCAATCCGCGCAAAATTCAGTTTGTGCCCTATACCTATAACAGTATGTTTTACGCAGAAGGACTGGGGATTCTGGCACAGAACCAGAATGAAGACTTCCCTGTGAGGGGAATTACAGTACACTACTCCTTCCCATAGGCTTGCACGGCTCCCGTGAAGAACCCTGAGGGTGTATAATACATTATCGATTGTTTATCGTGGACCTTTCCAAACCTGACGTACAGAAACGGGAGGACATGAAATGCGAATCTTACTGGCAGTTGATGAATCAAATCACTCCTCTGTGGCAGCTCATGCACTAGAACACTTCGCTCCGCCGAAAGAGTTGATCATGCTTCATGTCATCGATACTCCACAATTCGCTTGTCCAACAACAGGGCCAAAGATTCCTCAAGAACTTGCAACGACCCTCGAACAATCGATGAAAGGAAAAGGCGAGCTGCTGCTGGAACGGGTCATTTCAACTTTGCCGTCTCATACAGGACCGGTTACCAGAAAGCTCGAGTCTGGCTCACCGACCGAAGTTATTCTGGCTACAGCCGAAAGGATAAAAGCAGATCTCATTGTAATGGGAGCAAGGGGCATTGGCCAAATTCCTGATCCTGCACTCGGAAGTGTTTCATATCGGGTCATGACCCATGCATGTTGTCCAACGCTCGTGGTGAAATCATCAATGAATCAGTTGCAACATGTGCTACTCCCCATAGAGAACCAACAAGACGCGGATGCGGTCATCGCGTTTTTCGTCAAGAAACCATTTCGAAATTCAGTCAAGGTAACCCTCCTTCGTGTCATTCCGTTTTCAGAGCCGATCTGGCCTGTCGGTGCCATGGTTCCCGAATCCTTTCGAGAGGAGGTTATAGCGGGTGCCGAAAAGCTCACAAATGATGTTGCGCTACAACTATCTGCACTGGGCCATAAGGCAAAGATCGTTACGGTCATGGGAGCGCCTTCTATTTCTATCTTGGAAGAGACGTCCGCTATAAATCCTGATCTCATTGTGATTGGATCACAGCAGCGTCGAGGGGTCAGTCGATTCTTGCTTGGGAGCGTCTGCCATAGGGTAGCTCACCAAGCACCTTGTTCAGTGCTTCTCCTTAGATAACCTTGAAAGTCATGCAAAAGCTTCCTGCCTCTGGATGCTATCCAGAAAGTATGACAAGCAGGTCACACAAAACGCTTTCCAATAGGATTTTCCTTGTGCGTGCGTGATTGATTAGCGTACCCGGCAAGGAATATATCTGCTATATCAATTGATCCTGCCTATCCTTATCATGAGGTTACAGAACCTCTCGCCGAACGAGATATCCCCGTAGCCCTATGAAATGATTTATTAGGAGTGTCAGAAGTTTGAGTCTGCCTACGAAGGCAAGCTCAAAAAACGACAAGGGCGAATGGGGGATACCTGGCACACAGATGGAGAACTATTTTTGGCTCAAGCTGATGTAGGGTACAATGCTCCTCCGTCTGTTCTTGGACCATTTTCGAGTGGCGATGTGAATTATTTGGGAGAGAGGAAATTTTTCCAAGACGCAATATGTTAGGACATTCAATTTGGCGAAATTTTAATCGCTGAAGACCAGCCGAATAACACAATAAAACTTCAAACATGTTGGAAAACACTCAGATATGGATCGCTGTGTAACCTGGCCTTTGCTTTGCGTAAGAGACAATCACTGAGGGAACTTCGATTGTGAGTTCTTTGCCTCGATGTGTACATAATTTCACTAAGGGAGGGAGGCTGATTGATGCCTGATGCGATGAAACAGGAAATTATGGCGGAAGGAGAAGGGCCACAAAGGTCTACGGTCATCCCGATTCGACGGCTTATCGCATTGATTCTTGGGCCAGCAACCATGCTGGGGCTCTTGATATTCCCTGTTCCTGAAAATCTGAGCCCAGAGGCCTGGAACCTGGTAACCGTCTCGGCTTGGATGATGATCTGGTGGATGACCGAGGCCGTACCGGTTCCGGTTACAGCGCTTCTTCCGATTCCTCTTATGCCGTTGCTCCACATCTCGGAGCAAAAAGCCGTCTCAGCGAATTATGGAGACCCGTTGATCTTCTTGTTTCTCGGGGGCTTTCTCATAGCAGCAGCCATGCAGCGCTGGGGGCTCCATGAACGTATTGCCTTGCACATTGTCAAAATGATGGGGACAGGCCCGGAAAGCATTATTGCAGGGTTTATGCTGGCGACCGCGTTTTTGTCGATGTGGATTTCCAATACAGCCACCACCGTGATGATGTATGCCGTCGGCATCTCGATCATTGAATTTCTTTCAGGCCATCTCGATGATCAAGCCAACGTGCGGAGGTTCGGAATCGCCCTGCTCTTAGGAGTCGCCTATAGCGCATCCATCGGTGGAGTGGGCACGTTGATCGGCACACCGCCCAATGCCTTGCTCGCCAGTTTTCTTTCAGCGAACTATGCGATTGAAATTGGATTCGGAACCTGGATGCAAATGGGGATTCCCTTGGTGATCATCATGTTGCCCCTGACCTGGCTGTTACTGTGCAAGGGGATCTTTTCTGTCAGGGATGTGAAACTCGGCGGAGTGGCCGGGCTCATTGAGAAAAAGCTCAAGGCACTCGGGCCGATGTCAAAGGGCGAGCGTATTGTGCTGGTCGTTTTCGTCTGCACCGTCTTCTTTTGGATATGTAAAAAATGGGTGGTGGCCTTAACCGGACTGCCCATAACGGATACGTCCATCACGCTCATGTCGGCTATCCTGCTCTTTGCCTGGCCCGCATCGGTTGAACGAGGGCATTTCACCATTGAGTGGGCGTCAGTGAAAAACGTCCCTTGGGGCGTGTTGCTGTTATTCGGTGGCGGGTTGGCATTGGCCAGTGCCTTCAAAAGCACGGGTCTCGCCGCGGACATTGGTCGTCTTGTGGGGGATATGGGAACCGTCAACATCGCGCTCGTGGTGTTAGCCACGATTAGCCTCGTCATTTTCTTGACCGAAATCACCTCCAATACGGCCACAACGGCAACATTCTTACCCATACTCGGTGGCATCGCGGTGGGATTGGGACTCAATCCCATGGTGCTTGTCGTCCCGGCGACGCTCGCCGCCTCCATGGCTTTCATGATGCCGGTCGCCACCGCGCCCAATGCGATTGTGTTTGCCTATGAGGAGATGCATATTGCGGATATGATGAAAGCCGGATTCTGGCTCAATCTCATCACAATTGGCCTCGTCTATGCGGCCATGTTCATATTGGCACCAATCGTATTGGGGATTACACTGTAGATAAACAGCCAATCAATGAGTCTTGCCTAACCGGTCTCATAACAATTGAAGAAGCGAATGCTTGATCTCACAGCTACAGCAAACAAGAAAACAGCGCTTGTTTCTTTTCTGACAGTCATCCTTGTTGTTCTTGTTGCTTGGTCAGCCGTTAACTGGGCCAGGCAAACAAAGCTCAGCGAGTTAGATGGAGAATTGAAGCAACTCAAGCAGACGCTGCAAGCCAAATTGCAGCATGACCAATCCATTCCCGAACTATTAGAAAAATCGGAAGTTGTGCTGCAGGCATTACGAAGCACCTCTGTTGACTCAATCCGTGCAGCAAACCATCAAGGTCTGGAAAAAGCAATTGTCTGGGGTGCCTAGAGTTTCCTATTTTGCCTCCACCTCAGAGGCGTTACTTGACTCAATCACGGTGATCACATCCCCCACTTTTATCTCTCCATCGACCGCGTGCAATAAATTCTGTCCAAACATCACTCCATTTTTCTGTTTACGATAGGTCGTCAACGTCTTCAGTGGCTCATGCCCAACCTCGCTCGTCAACGGATCGACCGTCGTCATGACGCAGCGGGGACATGGTTTGATAACAGCAAATTCGATCGAGCCCACGCGGATTCGCTTCCAAGAATCTTCAGCAAAAGCCTGCCCACCTGAGTAAACTAAGTTCGGGCGAAAGCGATCCATTGAGACCGGTTCGTCCAAACGAGCATTCAAGTCTGCCAATGACGATTCACCGATAATCATCATGGGGAAACTGTCGGCGAAGCTGACTTGTTCCTTCGCAATGCTAAGGTTGGCATCGACCGGACGATCGGAATCATCCGGCATGTAGACCAGTTCACAAGTGACTCCAATACGCTTGGAAAACCAGTCATTGATGACTTTGGGGTAAGCCAAAGCCTGGCATTCATCTTTCCAAACCGTGACGCTTCGCGGATGCCACCGGTCGGACTGCACTGGGATTAGTAAATCGTCATCTTTCACTTGGCGATTTCGCACATACAGGTTGTCACCTTGGACATCCACGAGTAATTGCGACATGATTGGTCGAGTCCGCTGAGTTAGAAATTTTCCTTCCTGGTCAACCAACATCCAACGTCGGTCATATTTCAGTCCGCGATCAGTCAACGTGGCACATTGAGCTCGAATGCCACCCAACGACTTGATGGGAAAAATGTTGATCTCGGTCAAAACTTGCATGCGTGAAGACTCCTTATTTTTTGCAGGTATTCTCAAGGCCTCAAAGTGCTCAAACGTATTTTTCAAAACTGGTTGTGGTTAGCTGGGTTTGCCCAATGGACTCTAGGGAACCCTCTATTTTATCGCAAAGTTCTGCGAGCTCCGATCTGTCTTAGTCTCTTGACCACTATTTGTACCGATCGGTACAATATACTGCATACTGACGAAAACCGCCAAACCCCAGGAGGCCAATACATGAGCAAACCACCCTTTCCTCCCTTTACATACGAAACAGCAATTCAGAAAGTCCGCGCTGCGGAAGATGCGTGGAATACTCGAGAGCCTCAGCGTATAGCACTTGCGTACACAGAAGACAGCCAGTGGCGCAATCGAGCAGAGTTCTTTGTTGGGCGAAAGGCGATCGTGGAGTTTCTTACTCGAAAATGGAACAAAGAGCTGGATTATCGCCTCATTAAGCAGCTGTGGGCATTTGACAAAAACCACATCGCGGTTCGCTTTCAGTACGAATGGCATGATGATTCCGGGAGTTGGTTTCGGGCGTACGGAAACGAGCAATGGGAATTCAACGAAGAGGGATATATGCAGCGGCGCGAAGCGAGCATTAACGACGTTCCCATTGAAGAGTCCAATCGCAAATTCTACTGGCCGTTAGGCCCTCGCCCAGCAGACCACCCCGGCCTCGGAGAGGAGGTACTTTAGTCCCGGTGGCACGATCACTGCTTGACCGCGACGACGTCATCCCTCAACTGGCCGAGGTCTTCCGAGAACATGGATTCGAAGGCACAACTCTGACGATCATCAGCAAAAAGACAGGACTCGGGAAAGGGAGCTTGTACCATTTTTTCCCGGGTGGGAAAGAAGAGATGGCCGAGGCAGTGCTGACTCATATCGACCAATGGTTTCAAAACCAAATCTTCGATCCACTCACGAACGCGGAGTCGCCAATCGACGGCCTGACTGAAATGCTCAACAATGTTGCAACCTATTTCGAGTCAGGGCAACGCGTGTGCATCGTCGGGATGTTCGCACTCGGCGAAACTCGAGACCGTTTTCGTGTTCAGATTCAAGCATTCTTTGATGACTGGCGGAACGTGCTGGTAAAGACACTACGCCGAGCTGGTCTTTCGAAACGCTGCGCTGACGATCTCGCCATCGAAATCCTTGTGGCTATACAAGGCGGCCTCGTCTTGACACGTGCAGCCGATAATCGCGCTGTATTCAACAGAACGTTAGTGAAACTCAACGCGAGCATCAAATCAGCTGTTCAATAGTCAATTGCCCGATCCGTGACACCAGTGACAATTCTGCAACTGGGAAAAATACGGTGGGATTAAATCGAGTCCAGCCTTACTTTCTCTCCAACTCGTTCCCATTATAAAAATTCATTTGCTCAGGATGAAATTCTTAAGAAGAGGAAGGTGTTATGAACAATTCACTCACAGAAGATGTCAAGAAGCATAGAGAAGCCAATTATGCCATTCATCCCATTATTCTCAATAGATGGTCGCCCCGTTCGATGACTGGTGAGGGATTATCTGATGATGAACTCATGCCGTTATTTGAAGCCGCTCGCTGGGCTCCCTCATCAAATAATGCTCAACTTTGGCGCTTGACGGGGAAGCTTACAGGTACAGTTAATACTTAAGTCGACATTTACTTCTCCCAAATGCGGACATGCAGATATACCTCTGCTTAGTATAGGGGGCAGGCCTGCCACCTATGACAAAATCGAATCAAAGTTTTTCCTATTTATTCGATCCCAAGCTAACAGGGTTGCCATATCCGACGACTATTTGAAGAGCCTCTTCCGCGGTAAATCCCTTCTCAAGCAACGCTTCATAAAAATTACGAACATGAACGGCCTCGATTTTTGCAACTGCTGGGTTACTGTAGTATTGATGCATGGCGGTTAGCATCCCTTGGATCATGAGAGGCATTATTTACTGCATCTCCTGCATGGCTTGTCTCCCGTTTTCTTGCTTCTCTTTGGAAGACGCTGCTTTCTGTTGGGTCGGGTCGGCTATGGCTTCCGCGTATGTAACAGCAGGGATAGCCCAGGATGCCTGGAGAAGAGTTGTCGCTAAGACTGCTTTCATTAGCAATTCATAACATTTAGCCATACTTCCCCTCTTTGGTACCCCCTGTTTTCAGGAATAAATTGCTTGTCATTCCGTGTTAGACATAAGAAGCCTACTAAGAATAGGTGCCACTTCTCACGTCTGGCATCCTGCAAACGAAACTCCCTTCTCTAACCTACCGTTGTTAACGTACAGCGTCAGGGCTTCTCCTTTCGAAACAGCACGATGTTTGCCTTGCTCATCACAGGCTCCAGTTTAAGGTTTTCGAACTACGCCATGCGCGATCCAGCGGTCAACGAGAAAATTGGCGTCGGCGACACGAATAAGAAAGGCGATCTTCTCACATACGGGGGGCAGGGCCACCGTTCCGTGAAACTCCGCCTCACCTTGGGCACTAAGAGGAACGGCAGCCGTATCCACGAGGTCAGCAACTCCAGTGGAATTACAGACAACCGTGCCCTTTACCATTGTGACGAGCGGGCTCGGGACGCCAAGGACCGCAGGAGGAGGGGCTGCTATCAACACTAGCCCTTCGACCTCAAACATCACACGACCAGTGTCCAAGTTCACCTTCGCTTTTCCCCGCGTGGTAGCCCAAGACACCCCCGTACTCTGGACACCTCCCACCACATTATGCCCCCCGCTCGTACTACCTGGCACAACCACTCCCAAAATCTGTTTCCATTTCACATGGTAGTTCTCGGCTTGCGCCGTTACAGCCCCAAAGACGATACAGATACCAAGCAATAAAACTCTCACGCCAATGATATGTTTTGCTGACCTCATTATGCCCCCTCCTTCTTGAGTTAGAGATCCTGGCCTCTTCCTGATAGGCATTTGGTTGCACAAACATTCGTTGAAATTTATCTGTCCCTCCTTCGCTTACAAACATCCTCTAACTATTGATTCTTCACATGTCTCCTATAGTTTTAATCAAGCAAATGTGATGCCTTAGGGCCAAAGAGTAGACTCCAACGAAGATTCCTCCTAAATAAAGTGCATTACAGGAGATGTCTCCGTGAAGTGAAAGCAGTTATGCAGAAAAAGTGAGGAGAAAAAGGACACGCGATACCATACTGATCGGGGAAATATTCCCCTACAAACTCTACCCATTTGTTATTGACAAGGATAAGGGATCAGATTTTTGTTGCATAATTCACGATCTTAAGGAGCCCTTTTGGCAATCCTGGTATCTATTCCTTGGCAAAGTGACTTTTCTTTATTTTTGGATAATCTTCTTTGGCAGAAAAAAGAGCTCCGTACTCAAAAGCGTGAGACCCTTTTCAAGTTGACAAAGCGATTTATTCAATCATGATGGCGGTGTTTTAATATCTTGAACCCTGTAATTCTCACAAGATCATCGGTGAATCCCACTTCACCAGGCGTTGGATTGGAGACAGGATCGAACAACTCAGGATGCTGCTGACCATGCTGAATATTGTAGAACGCCACCTTGCCTGTCCCATCAAAGATGAAGCCAGTCGCCTCCGCATCGGGATCGCGAACCGATAGGATTCTCACGCATCTGTCGTTTGCCTGATCACGATCTTTGCCATCTTGCAGACATGCCCAAATGGCTCAGGTTTGCACTGAGATTCAGCAAGCGCTGCTCTTCTTCGCGTAAAGATAGATTGTCGTAGATACGAGCCCCAGAGTTAAAGGCTTTTTCGATTCCATCCGCTAAAGATCCAACTGCATCTCCAGCCATAGTCACAAAGCCAAGTAATTTTTCAAGACCGGGTTTTGCCATGGCGGCTGAGGGTATCATCACAAGAGATAAGGCTAAGGTCACCTGCACGAAATACCCACGTGACTTGTAAGGTTTTTCTACAGAGTTCAAACGCATAGTTTTATTCAGATCTTGCTGGATGTTCCTCATTATAGTTCGTTCTCCTCGGCATATGTAATATTGGAGGAATCTACGTCTATGACTCGTGAAAGTCGACCATTTTTTGTGTTCTTTCAAAAATGACGCAATCAACCGCAAAAGTTTTGGCCACAGTTGGAGTATTGGAAATCTTTATTCATTTTTTCTTGTGACTTCGGAAATACCCTCTTGCCCGAGTGCAGATCCTGTGTTATCTTGAAAATCATCGTGTAAGATCTCTTCCTTCTGGGGGTGCAGGCCCCGAGAGTGAGAAACTGGTTCTTACGCGATTTTTTTTTGTTCACACCCTCCTTGTGGTCTCCTGAATTCAGGAATAATCCAGCAAGTATCCGGGCGTTGTGTCATGTGACCGAATTGGTCGTCGGCTAAGGCTGACCGCCAAACGTGTTTCTTGACGTCTATCAATAGTGCAATGTGAAGAGGTTATTGCGTGATTTTCAAGAAGGTTCATAGATGGTAAATGAGATGGTGGATAAAATTCGTGGGCTGATGAATGTCCGAAACGATTTGCTCGCGGGCCTTGTCGTCGCATTGGCATTGATCCCTGAAGCGATTGCGTTTTCCAGCATCGCCGGGCTTGACCCCAAGGTGGGGCTCTACGCCTCGTTTTGTATGGCCACGGTCATCGCTTTTGCCGGTGGTCGGCCAGGCATGATTTCAGCCGCCACAGGTGCGATGGCGCTGCTCATGGTCACATTGGTCAAAGATTACGGGTTGCAATATTTGCTGGCCGCCACAGTTCTGACCGGGGTGCTGCAAATTCTCGCGGGCTGGTTCCGGCTTGGCTCCTTGATGCGGTTTGTATCGCATTCCGTCATCACCGGTTTCGTCAATGCACTGGCTATTCTGATTTTTATGGCGCAACTCCCAGAACTGATCGGAATGACATGGCAGGTGTATGTGATGGTGGTAGCTGGCTTGGGTATTATTTACCTCTTTCCCTATATCACCAAGAGCATGCCGTCTCCACTCGTGGCTATCGTGGGATTGACTGCGGTGTCTATGGGGTTGGGGTGGGACATCCGCACGGTAGGCGACTTGGGTCCACTTCCAGACAGTCTTCCGATATTCCTTCTGCCGGATGTGCCGCTGACCTGGGAAACTCTGCAAATCATTTTGCCCGTATCGGCGACGTTAGCCGTGGTCGGGCTGCTAGAGTCCATGATGACGGCATCGATTGTTGATGACCTCACGGATTCATCGAGCAACAAGAACCGTGAATGTATGGGGCAGGGAATCGCCAATATCTTTTCTGGCTTTATTGGTGGGATGGCGGGATGTGCCATGATCGGGCAGTCCGTCATTAACGTGAAGTCCAGTAGCCGTGGGCGGCTGTCGACATTAGCGGCCGGTATATTCCTGCTGCTGATGGTGGTATATATCGGTGACTGGGTGGCGCATATTCCGATGGCCGTCTTAGTGGCGGTGATGATCATGGTGTCGATTGGGACTTTCAAGTGGTCCTCGATTCGCGATTTACGTGAACATCCGAAAAGCTCCAGTGTGGTCATGATCGCAACGGTGGTCGTGGTGGTGGCGACTCATGATTTGGCCAAAGGCGTGCTGGTTGGGGTGCTGTTGTCTGGATTCTTCTTTGCCCACAACGTCGGGCGGATCTTACATATTGGGCGGAAGTCCGCGGATAAAGGCCGACTGCGTATCTACACCGTGACAGGACAGGTCTTCTTTGCCTCGGCAGAACGGTTTGTCCATTCCTTCGATTTCAAGGAAGTGATCGAAAAAGTGCAGATCAATGTCAGCCGTGCCCACTTCTGGGATCTCACCGCAGTCAGCGCGTTAGACAAAGTCATCATCAAGTTTCGTCGTGAAGGGACAGAAGTCGACGTGATCGGGCTGAACGAAGCCAGCGCAACCATGATCGATCGCTTTGCCGTCCATGATAAACCCGATGCGGTTGAACAGGTGATGGGGCACTGAGAGAAATGTATCTGCTGACGAACGAAAAGAACGTGCTGGCATGCGTCGATCAATCGCATTTTGCGGATTATGTCGCCGACTATGCGACCTGGGCGGCACGCCGCATGGAGGCACCGCTAGAATTCCTGCATATCATCGATCGGCATCCTGAGATTGCCACCGGCAATGATCATAGCGGAACCATCGGGATTGACGCGGAAGAAGTTCTGTTGAACAAACTCTCCAATGAGGATGAATCCCGTAGCAAGGTGGTGCGTGAACGAGGCCGCCTCTTTCTCAACCGTTTGCGTGAGCGAGCCATTGAAGCGGGGGTCGAGTCTCCCGATGTCCGTCAGCGCTATGGTGTTCTGGTCGAGACCTTGGTGGAGCAGGAAAAAGGCGTGCGTTTGTTTGTGCTAGGTCGCCGTGGTGAATCAGCCGAGGCGACTCAACGTGACCTGGGGCGCAATGTCGAACGGGTCGTGCGAGCGCTCAACAAACCGATTCTCGCCGTGACCGATGACTTTACAGAACCGAACCGGGTGATGATCGCGTTTGATGGTGGCATCGTGACCCAACGAGGCGTGGAAATGGTGGCGAAGAGCCCACTCTTTCGAGGTCTTCCTGTGCATCTGCTGATGTCAGGAAAAGAAAGTCAGAACGCTTCTAAACAACTGGAATGGGCCAAGACTACCTTGGAGGCCGCAGACTTTGACGTCACAGCATCCCTGATACCCGGCGACGCGGAGAGCGTCATTGCCAAGGCCGTCCAAGAGCAGGGAATCGATATGCTCATCATGGGCGCATACAGCCATTCCCCCCTTCGCAGCTTGCTGTTCGGCAGTAAAACCTCAGACTTATTGCGTTCAGCCAAAATCCCCACATTGTTGCTGCGTTAACTCCACGCACGTTGAACGTTGCAAGGCGGTATTAAAAAAGAGCTCTTCTCCAAATTGTGTGGGTGAATTCTGGCGGTTTGTATTCCCCTCCTTTGTAAGGACCTACCGGCGCGCCGAAGCGTTCTGGCGTGGGGGTAGGGAGGTAGAGGGTTACAACAGCCGCTCAGATCGCTCACCGAGTATCCATCAAGATTCTTCTACTTCATCGGGATCAATTTCTTTGCGATACTTCAGTTGAAGGCCTTTTAAGAAATTCCGCAAGATTTGGTCTTTGCAGGTGCGATAGTGTTTGTGGTCCGGTCTGCGAAATAAGGCACTCAGCTCATGCTTGCTAATTTGCAAATCAGCCAAGGCCAAAATTGACAAGATGTCATCGGCTTGTAAATTGAAGGCGATTTTCAGTTTCACAACAATGATATTATTGCTCAGTCGTTTTTCTGGTTTAGGCTGCGCGCCATCTTTTTTGCCACGCCGATCGTTAATCAACCCATTCAAAAACGTGGCGAACATGGTGTCACGAAGAGCCACGTAATCTTCATCATCATCTTTTTTTAACCACGCACTGACCTCTTCTCGTGTCACGATCTGATCAGCTTGAGCAAAAACATCAATCATTTTGGAATCACCAAAATCCAGGATGTAGCGAATGCGACGCAAGCAATCGTTATTGGTCATGTCTGTGTCCCTGTGACGTCATGATTCTCCTGATCACTCGTTGGTGAGAGGTGGATTCGAATTTTTTCTTCAGCAAACTCTATAATATCACCGCTCATAATTTTCTTTCGCTTTTGAGTTTCGACTTTCCCATTGAGTAAAACATGCCCCGCAGCAACCGCAGCCTTCGCTTCGCCACCACTTTCGACCATATTTTCGAACTTCAATATTTTATAGAGCTCAATGGGCTCGTGAGAAATTTCCACGTCTCGAAATGCAAGCGATTCTTCCTCAACTGAAGGCGTAGCGTTGTTATCCATGCTGATGACCTTCTTCGTCAATTAAAAAGTGGAGATTCTTGTTGATCAAGATTCAAGTAAGGCTTGAACCGGCCCATCACATGTTGTAATGGATGGAATGAGGAAGGGGCAAGTCTTGATTGAATATATTAAAATTCTAAAAAGATATTTGATCAAGACCCGACCCCATGACCAAGCCACCAAGGAGCACACGGCGTGGCATGATCCATGTCATAAGAGCCGCTCAGGCCCGTCTCGCAGGGGAAAGGCCCCCATGTCAGACAGCAAAGTCTGGGGTTTGATCCCTCAACGGGTTCTTTGTTAGTTTACCCTCTACTCAAAAAGGCCTTTTGAAATTCCTATTCCTCCATAATTAGAAGAATAACTGCGTGAATATCACCGCCATCCGCGAAGCCTCACAAGAGTTATACATTTCAAACAGACCCCCAACCCACAATGGACCTGCCAAAAGGGAAGCGTCCGCTTTTTCTCCAAGACCTTCTCAAAGTCAGCAGCACCCTTTGTAGTTCTTCTTGATACATTCTTGTGCGAGTTGTTCGGCGTCGGTGATTTGAGCAGCAGACATTTTCTTTTCAACTTCCCCTCTCATCTTTCTCGCGTCGGCTCTAATCTCCCGCGCATAGCCCTTTCCTGATGATGCCGCAATGTTGAACCACATATGGGCACGGGCATAGTCTTGGGGAACTCCTGCGCCTTTGGCGTACATCACACCCAGATTACTCTGGGCAAAAGCATGTCCCTGCTCAGCCGCACGCTGATACCACTTGACCGCTTCCAGATAGTCCTGAGCCACCACCTCTCCCCTGTGGTACATGACACCCAGATTGCTCTGAGCATCCGCATATCCCTGCTCAGCCGCACGGTGATACCACCTGACCGCTTCCAGATAGTCCTGAGGCACTCCTTCTCCCCTGTGGAACATCACACCCAGATTGCTCTGGGCATCAACATGACCCTGTTCAGCCGCCCGTCTCCACCAGGACACCGCGGCCTCCGCATCTTGAGGCACCCCTTCCCCCTTTTTATACATGATACCCAGTGCGTGCTGGGCACAGGCATGCCCTTGCGCAGCAGCACGGTGAAACCACTGCGCGGCTTCCTGATAGTTTTGGGGCACCCCCACTCTATTCGCATACATCACACCGAGATCGTGCTGGGCCGCGGCATATCCTTGGTCAGCCAGTTGTCTGAACAGAAGGAGCGCGGTGGCGTAGTCCCCCTCTTCATACGCTTTCACGCCCTTTACAAACTCAGCATTCTCGCTCATGTGTGGTCTCGCAATCAGATGGACGAATAGGGATAGCCATCGCTGTCAGAAATACTCGATGGGAGATGGCATCAGCGTTCCTCGCTGCAAAAACGTGATGTTCTGTCACAGAAGTCACAATTTCATTGTGGTCACGCAGGAGTACCATGTAAAGGGGGCAAGGCTATTTAGTTATATATTGATTTCGTTTTTCGAAGGTGATGGCCGATTTACGCATTGCAAAATAAGCTTGCCCCCATTGACTGAGCGGGAAACTGGTCCTCAGGTCACCAACATTGCGATTGCTTCGTATTCTTTGGCGAGCCCTCAGGCCAATTTCTTTCTCTTTTGCGGTTTTCTTTTTTTCTTTTTTTCTCTTTTCTCTTCCTCATCCTGCTCCATTTCTTTTAGCAACTCCTCCAAGCTGGGTTCCGTGCTAGGATGTGTCACCGTAAAGGCGTAATCCTTTTTCGTGAGTTTGATGACATCGATCTCTTGATCTAAAAACCCTTGAATCTCCTCAAGCCGTGGCTTTTCTTCTTTGCTGCAGAACGATATCGCGATCCCCTTTTTAACACCACGCCCGGTTCTTCCCACACGATGCACGTAGTTTTCGGCCTTATCCGGCAAGTCATAGTTCAGCACAAAATGAACATCCGGAATGTCGATGCCGCGTGCGCTGACATCTGTGGCGATTAATATCTGACAGGCCCCTGCTTTAAAGGCGTTCATCACCTCAGCCCGGTCACACTGATCCTTTTCCCCATGAATCGTCAGTGTTTCTATCCCAACACGACCCATTGCCTTGGCGACCCGTTCAGCGCGCACTCGCGTCCGGACAAACACGATCACCCGGCTCTCAGGATTATCGGTCAGGAACCGCTCCAGGAAAAACCGTTTATCATCCATTTCCACGAACATCACATAGTGCGAGACATTTTTGGAGACACGATTGTCCGGCGAGATTTGAATCCGGATCGCCGATTTTCTCACCTGAGAATACGCCAGTTTTTTGATGTCGGCATTTATTGTTGCTGAGAAAAAGAGTGTTTGATGTCTGTGGGGCAGCTTGGTTTTGATCGCATGAATATCTCTAATAAATCCGAGATCGAGCATGTGATCGGCTTCATCCAACACCAGGGTTTGTACTCGGTCCAGCAGCACAAACCCCTGACTGATCAGATCAAACAGTCGGCCGGGTGTCGTAATGAGCACATCGATGCCCTTCTGAAGTGTTTGTATCTGCGGGTCCTGCTCAACGCCGCCATACATGGCAAACGCCTTGACCTTGGTCTTTTTGGAAAGCTGGGCAAAGACCTCTCCAATTTGCATCGCCAGTTCGTGCGTCGGCACCATGACAATACATTGGATGCCATTGGTGCGTTGGCTCCTTTTCCACTGGTCGATCTGATTGATGATAGGGATGGCAAATGCGGCCGTTTTTCCCGTTCCTGTTTGGGCGATGGCCAGGACATCTTCCCCCGCCATGATCGAGGGCATGGCTTTAAATTGGATGTCCGTTGTTCTGACAAACCCGAGTCGGGACAGGTTGTTTTTCAAAGCATCTGAAATGGGATATTTTTCAAACTTCATGGCGTTTCTATACGTCTTCTTCTCATCAGATTTGGCACAGCAGGGGTGGATGATTCTGATCTCGAACTGTGTCCCAGTCTACTTGGAAATGATTAGACAGGCAAAAAAACATTACGAAGAAGAAAGAGCAAACACAAGTCTTCCTTCAAAAGAGGAGTCAAGACTATTAAGTCATGTATTGATTTCGTTTTTCGAGGCGGATGACCAATATTACACATTGTAATATAGGCTTGACCCCTTTCCTGACTTAGTCACCATGATGGTGGTGGCGTTTTTTTACTATCGTGAACCCTGTAATTTTCACAAGATCATCCGTGAATCCAACCTCACCAGGCGTTGGGTTAGAAACAGGATCTAACAACGCAGGATGCTGCTGACCATGCTGAATATTGTAGAACGCCACCTGCCCCGTCCCGTCAAAGATAAAACCGGTCGCCTCCGCATCGGGATCGCGAACCGATAGGATTCTCACGCATCCGTCGTTCGCCTGATCACGATCTTTACCATCTTGCAGGCACGCCCACACATCCCCGAATTGATCGCCTTCGATGATATATACATTGCCCGTGATGGGTTGAATGGCTAGATTGTCGTGTCCATTCATTTCTGCGTCACCTTCGATAAATCGAGTCACGGTGGCGGCTGTGACATGAATGCCATCGGCAGAGAAGAAATTGATCTTTTTGACTGTTCCACCAATTTTGCGTGTGACATGATTTTGAGCATCCAACGCAGCCACGCCTTCTTCAACAAAAAGCATCTCTCCCTCACCACCGCAGGTGTTGGTCCAACCCCAACGAATTCCTTCTCCACCGTTGAATTCACCGTAAGTGGTGTCGACATGGAGATCTTCAGGCCGACAGTAGCCAGTGGCACCATTGGCACTGGCATCGGCTCGAGCGGTCACGGCATTCACCTCAACCCAGCGACCCCCGGGACCATACTCGCACCCTTGTCCATAATCATCCTTCTTGCTGCAAACGATGAACAAGGCATAATTCTGCTCAGATCTTAGAGGGGAATCGTTGAGATCATCGATTGTATTGTCACAGAGCAGCCCTGGACGGACCGGTGCTCCCTGACACGGGTAGAAGATCGTTGGCACGAAACGGAAGATCGCGCCACCGTCATGATCCTCATCAGGGCGTAACTCATTACCGGCAAGAACAACGCCGTTGTCAAGCACGTCCAGACCTTCCCAAGCTTGGGTCACCAATGCGGTCCGCTTCACAACGTTTGCGCTCGCCACAGCTCCGTTCAAAGCTGTTCGGATGTCTGCAGCTTCTCCAGGAGACGCCCGATTTGCAATCCAATGCCCAGTCGTATCGAGTGGATGGAGAATCTCATATGCGGCACCATCCTTCGTTTCTTCGGTGGCCAGCACCGTCCCCCATTGCGTGGCACGGATACCATCACAGTGATTCATACCCAAGAGAACAGTCTCAACCTTGCCGGTCATGACATTCACGCGCTGAATGCTCGGATTTACTCCCATGTCATGACCTGCACCATTCGGAATCCGTTCTCCTTCGATACAAAGAATGAGATGCGTATAGTTCAGATCATCAGGCCAAAACGCAATCATATCAGCTCTGAAGGCCACGTTCCTGGCTACGAACTCGGCCTTCAACCCTTTTGCCAACAACTGCCGATCATTGGCGCTTTGGTCTGGCTCACGTGACATCACGGTCTCCGTACTGGCAGACGATTGTAGCGGTTTTTCAATGCCGAAAAGCGGCTGAGAGAGCGATTGGAGAAGCTTTTCTACTGATTGACCAAAATCGTGGATCTTTTCACAACAAGCATCGTCATCATCGGCAAAAGCTGCTGTTGCTACCATTAAGAAGGCCGATATACCCAGAGCAACAATGGATTGATGAATCCACTTCTGCATAAGCGGCCCCTCTTGTTGAAAGTTTCAATGCACTTTAGTGGAAGGCTTGGCCAAGGAAAAGCAAAAAGTTACCTGCACTCCATTGTAGAGGAAGAATGGCCGGAGGGGAAATCGTCTTAACCCCTTGAAAAGACTGGTGAGCCGCGTGCGGCTCGAACGCACGACCCTCGCCTTAAAAGGGCGATGCTCTACCAACTGAGCTAGCGGCTCACCGAACTGCGGATGCTAACAACCCCCTACAAACCTTGTCAAATGACAGCGTTGGACGCACGGTCCATGCCTGATGCGGATGGGTTACGAGGCGCTCCGAATGGCTTTGGCTCCTTTCATTCGCGGGCTTTCTTGCACCATGGGGTTGCGGATGATGATAGTCTGGTCTCGTCGAGACCCCGTTGAAATCATGTCAATGGGACATTGAGCCAGTTCTTCAATTCTTTCCAAATAGCGTTTGGCTTCAGCGGGAAGACGTTTGTATGAGGAGACATGACTGGTTGACGCCGCCCACCCTTGCATGACTTCGTAGACTGGTTCACATTCTGTGAGAATGTGCAGGCTCGCTGGCATGTCCCGATAGAGCTTGCCGTTATAGCGATACCCCATACAAATTTTGAGATATGGTGCCCCATCTAACACATCGAGCTTGGTAACGGCTAACGAAGAAAACCCATTGACTCGTGAGGCATATCGAAGGATCACAGCATCTAACCATCCACATCGTCGAGCTCGCCCCGTCGTCGCACCAAATTCATTGCCTCGCTCTTGCAACCCGCCCCCAATGGTATCAGAGAGTTCCGTGGGAAATGGGCCACTACCCACCCGCGTGGAATATGCTTTGGTGACACCCAATACTCCATCAATCTTTGTCGGCCCTACACCCGCACCGGTGCAGGCTCCCCCAGCACATGCGCTAGATGATGTAACGTAAGGATAGGTTCCCAGGTCTACATCCAAATGTGTACCTTGGGCTCCTTCAAACAGGATATTTCGTCCTCGATCAATCGCCTTATGAATCAGAAGGGAGTCATCACCCACAAATGATTCAATCTGATCGGCATAGGCCATATATTCACGACAAATAGTTTTGGCACTATAGCCTTTTACACCATACACATAGCGCAGGAGCTTGTTGACCTCGACTAGATTGTCTTCGACTTTTTTCCGAAATACCGTCGGATGAAACAAATCTCCCATCTGAATACCAACTCGTGCCATTTTATCTGCATAGGCAGGCCCAATACCCTTGCCGGTGGTCCCAATACGTCGTGTGCCTTTTGCCTGTTCGCTCGCATGGTCGATCACTTTGTGATAGGGAAGAATCAGGTGGGCACGTTGGCTAATCACTAAATTTTTGCCGATTTTCACGCCTTGCGTCTGCAGAATGGTCAGTTCTTCAATCAACGCACCAGGATCAATGGCGACGCCATTTCCCAAGATACAGATTTTTCCACGATTTAAAATTCCTGATGGAATGAGGTGAAACACATACGTGCCTTTCCTCGTCACGACGGTGTGCCCAGCATTGGAGCCACCTTGAAACCGCACGATCACATTGGCGTCATGGGCCAGGATATCGACAATTTTCCCTTTGCCCTCGTCACCCCATTGGGACCCAACAACGATGAGATTAGCCATTTGCTTCTTTCCTCAACGACAAAAAAAAGGCCCTGACCCAGAAAGTCAGAGCCGACGTTTTATAAATGGTATGCCGAATGACTATATTTGTCAATCAATTTAGTGAACATGCGGGAACACGGCATGTGTGCCATCTTGCGGGGACGATTTAGTGGTAACTTTCCTTATCTGAGGGAAATGCGAGACCTTCCACGTCTTCTTTATACTGGCGGAGGGCCTGCAACGCATCGGTTTTCAGATGTGCATAGGGTTTCACAAACTTCGGGACAAATTCATCAAAGAGCCCGAGCAGATCGTAGAGCACCAGGACTTGTCCATCACAATGAGGACCGGCGCCAATGCCGATGGTAGGAATCGCTACTGTCTGTGTAATGGTACGCGCGACATCGAGGGGAATTGCCTCTAACACGAGGGAACAGGCACCCGTCTGTTCTAGGGCTTTCGCCTCTGCCAGCAGCGTCTCGGCTTGGTGTGGTGATTTCCCTTGGACCTTATAGCCTCCAAATTGATTCACCGACTGCGGGGTCATGCCGAGATGGCCCATCACGGGAATTCCCATCTGGGTTACCGCTTGCACTCGCTCGACGATAGGCCCGCCTCCTTCCATTTTGACGGCAGTCGCTCCAGCCCGCAGCAAACGACCCGCATTGCGGATAGCTTCTTCATTGCTCGCTTGATACGACAAAAATGGCATGTCGGCAATGATCAACGCGCCTTCCGTTGCTTTGGCAACTAGTCGTGTGTGGTAGCGCATGTCTCTCATGGTGACAGATAAGGTATTTTTCTCTCCCTGCACAAGCACGCCGAGAGAGTCTCCAACCAAAATCACCTCAATCCCTGCCTGTTCAACAATTTTGGCAAACAACGCATCATAGGCGGTCACCACTACCAGTTTTTTGCCAGTTTGTTTATGGGCTTGAAACTCAGGAATTGTCATGGACCTAACTCGGCTTTCGTCAAAATTTCTGGAAGGCGCTCGATTCCTCGAGGCGCCATGAGATGAACCCCGTCACAATGTGGACGAATGGCCTTAATTGTTCGAACGGCAATTTCGATTCCTGCCTCGACAGCCCGCTCACCAGCGTCACGAAGCTCTGAGATGATCGCTTCGGGCACTGAAAGTCCAGGGATGTTTGCATTGAGAAATTCAGCCATTTTGACTGAACGTAAGACCAGAATCCCCGCTAAAACTTTGGTACCATACGGACGCACGTCTTTCATAAATGTGGTGAATCCATCCTGACAAAACACCGCCTGAGTTTGAAAAAATTGTGCTCCTGCCTGAATCTTCGCCGAAAACTTTTGATGCATAATGGTCGTCGTATCTGCTTCCGGACTGACTGCGCCACCGATGGAAAAATCCGTCGAACCTTCAAGCGCATTCCCACCCCAATCACTCCCATGATTTAACATGCCTATCGCCTGCATGAGCTGGATGGTATTGAAATCATAGACCGGTTTCGCATCGCGATGATCTCCGACGCTGGGAGGATCTCCGGTCAAGCACAACACGTTTCGAATACCCAAGAGGTGCGCGCCCAGTAAGTCTGATTGAATGCCAAGGCGATTACGGTCTCGGCAGGTCACCTGGAAGACAGGATCATGCCCTTGTTCATAGAACAATCGGCAGACCGCCAAGGAGCTCGCTCGCATCACCGCCGCGGTGTTATCCGTGACGTTCACTCCATGAATTCGTCCCAAAAGGGACTTCGTCACGTCGAGCATCCCGGAGATATCACAGCCCTTGGGTGGATTAAATTCAACGGTGACAGCAAACTGCCCCTGTGCCAGAATAGTCGTTAACCGTGTTCGTGCATGATTCATCACCATCGTCCCAGGCTTGCTTATCGACCCGCCGTCCGTTTGGCCGCTTCCAACGTGTTACTCAACAGCATCGCAATCGTCATGGGTCCAACACCTCCAGGCACAGGTGACAACCACCCCGCTTGCTCTTGAACAGATTCAAAATCCACGTCACCGACCAAGCGCCCGTCATCCAATCGATTAATCCCCACATCCACCACAATGGCGCCATTTTTGACCATGTCACGAGTCACAAACTGGGCTTTCCCTATCGCAGCGATGAGGATATCCGCTTCCCGTGTGACAGATGGCAAATCCTGTGTTTTGGAATGACAGACCGTGACCGTGGCGTTCGCCTGCATGAGTAAGGCCGCCACTGGTTTCCCCACAATGTTGCTGCGACCTAATACGACCGCCCGTTTCCCTTCGATCGTCTGCCCCGTTGATTCAATCATCTTCATGACGCCTTTGGGGGTACAGGGCAGAAACACGGGATCTCCACTTAAGAGCCGGCCCATATTATACGGATGAAATCCATCGGCATCTTTCATCGGCGAGACCGCTTCGAGAATCATGCGACTGTCAATTTGAGGAGGAAGCGGAAGCTGAACCAGAATGCCATGGATGGTGGGATCATGATTCGTTGCCTCAATAAGACCCAACAATTCCGTTTGGTTTGTCTCGGCATCGAGTTTATAATCATGCACTTGAAGGCCAGCCGCATCACAGGCCTTTTTCTTATTTCTGACATACACCGCGGACGCGGGGTCATTGCCCACCAAAAATACCGCCAACCCTGGCCGAATTCCGGTATGGCTATGCAATTCAGTAGTCTCTTGAGCAATCTGTGTGCGAATCGTTTGGGCAAGAAGCTTCCCATCCAGAATATGTGCGGCCACTACTGCCTCCTTTGTCTGTAAGCTTGATCTGACACCAATGAGAAATCCACGTTAGCAAGGCTTGGAAATTTAAGTCAACGGAAAGCATGGCCAGAAACATGTTCCTGCTATTCTCCCCTCACACACAGTAGAACCCAAGACTCTTCAAAAAGACTGTCCCGCCATCTTTAGCTATTGAAGAATGTGTCATGGGTCACAAGGAAAAGGGATTGGGCCACTCAACACCTTCTACGTATGATTTCTCACTTCTGCAAAAAGCGCCGCCGGCAATGTTTTTCAATAGCTCCTCTTGAGTTCTCAACACGTTCTCTGCACACTGGCCTCTTCGGTTAAACACGAACCCAGCGCATGAACCCAACGAGCACACTCATGAAAACATTCACTCCTGTCTTTATTGCCTCATTCGCCTTAGCTGTGGCTTTTCTATTGTGGGGCGCCGTCACGCCCAATCATTTGGCCAGCGTGACAGGAACGATACAAACATACCTGTTAAATACGTTTGGGTGGTTTTATTTACTATCAGCGTTGGGGCTCCTTCTTTGTGCGGTCTACTTAATTTTTTCTCCCTACGGGGCCATTCCTCTTGGTCCAGATGACGCACAACCAGAGTTCCCTCTGTTCACGTGGTTCGCCATGTTGTTTTGCGCGGGCATGGGAATTGGCTTGGTCTTTTGGGGGGTCGCAGAACCCAGCTCACATTTTTATGATCCGCCACGGGGACCAGGTGGGACACCCGAAGCCGCTCAATTAGCGATCCGGTATTCTTTTTTTCATTGGGGGTTACACCCCTGGGGAATCTATGCAATCGTCGCACTGTGTTTGGCCTATGCACAATTTCGCAAGCAAGATCCCGGACTCATCAGCCATAGTTGTCGCTCCTTGCTCGGTGATAAGGTCGATGGGTATGTCGGCCATACCATCGATATTATTGCTGTGTTTGCCACAGTCTTTGGAGTAGCCACATCATTGGGATTTGGCGCTATGCAAATTAGTGGCGGACTATCTTACCTCTTTGGTGTTCCCAACACACTGACAACACAGCTGAGCCTCATTATGATTGTCACGATTTTGTATATGCTGTCAGCTCAGACAGGCTTGCAGCGTGGCATTAAGTATCTGAGTAATTTGAATATGGCCTTGGCTATTTCCTTAATGCTGTTTCTGTTCACTCTTGGCCCCACACAATTCATCATCAAGATTTTTACGTCCACGCTGTGGGGATACATTCAAAATTTACCCGTCATGAGTTTAGATCTCGGGCTTTTTCAAAACTCAGACTGGATTCACAATTGGACGCTGTTTTATTGGGCCTGGTGGATTGCCTGGGCGCCCTTTGTTGGCACCTTTATCGCAAGAATTTCTAAAGGACGTACCATTCGAGAATTTGTCCTTGGGGTCCTGCTTGTGCCCACAATCTTTTGCGCCATTTGGTTCTCTGTCTTTTGGAGGAACGGCTATTTCTTTAGAGATGTTTCATCAAGCAGGGTTACAAGCGGTCATTGATGATCAAGGGATGGAAGTGGCCCTCTTTACCCTGCTCGAACAATTTCCCTTTGGCGCGGTCATGTCCTGTCTCGCCATGTTTTTAATTGCCACTTTTTTTATCACGTCTGCCGATTCAGCGACCTTTGTGCTTGGGACATTGACCACACATGGCAATCTTAACCCTCCCAATTCAGTGAAATTTACGTGGGGCCTGATTCAGTCCGTGGCCGCAGCCGTTTTACTCTGGTCCGGAGGGCTCAAAGCCCTGCAAACTGGCTCTATCCTTGCCGCCTTTCCGTTTGCATTCATTATTGTCTTCATGGTCGTTTCACTGCTGAAATCCTTAAAAAAAGAATTGGTTCCGTCTCCTTGACACTCTAGGAGGAAAATGACTAGTATTTCACTCCCTTTGTCACTCATATGAATATTGTGCATAGAGTTTCCTTTTTGCCTTAACCCGTTATAACAAAGGAGCAGACTTATGAAAGGTCTTGGCATTCTTGTTACCATCACAGTCGGCAGCCTCTTTACAATGTCACTGGCATTTGCCAATCCCGGCATGCTGCCTAAACACCCTGGGTACCCAGCTAAAGGAGCATCACCTGTGACCGGACAATCGACCGCCAATGATTCCGGACAAACCAATGGTGGCGGTGATTCTTTCTTGAATACATCAGCAGCCTCACATGATGCAGCCTCCATGAACAATGTGACCGACCCCAATCGTGCGCGGATCAAGAAGTCTGGGGGGGCAGGCCGACTACCAGAAGTTGATGGCGCCCTGAATCGGGTGAAGCCTAATCCAACTGGTGCTGCAGCGAGCAAGATGAATTAAGTTTCTTCTTAGACGCCATTGAGTACAAGGGAGGCTACGGCAACGTGGCCTCCCTTTTTTTGTATATTTTTCAGGAAGACAATGGAACCGCACCCGATTGAAACACCATTGGCAAGGATCCTGAAGTCGTTGATTCAACACGACGGGCCGATGACGTTTCGTGACTTTATGCAAGCAGCCCTGTATCACCCTGTCTACGGCTTTTATACACAAGGGCCTCGCATCGGAACGGCAGATGGCGCGTTTCATACCAATGCTAATTTTCAGCCGTTTGCATTTTCCTTGGCACAATGGATGATTCAAGCCCAACACCTACTTGGAGAGTCCCTTCGGATCATTGAATTGGGGGCAGGCACAGGCCAATTGGCTGAAAGAATTTTGTCATGGTTGCCGGAGATTCTCCACAATTATGTGATCGTTGAACCAAGCGAAGGGCTTCGGACTCAACAAACCCGACGTGGACTTCACGTTGTTTCTGACCTTTCGGCGTTGTCTCACGCACCAACCTTGGTTTTTGCTAATGAAGTGCTTGATGCCTTGCCTTTTCATCGAGTCATGGGTGACGGCAAGGGAGGGATACAAGAACTCTTCGTGGGACTCGATCACAATGGAGAGTTTGTGGAACGGTTCGATCAACCATCCACGCCTCAACTACACCAACATCTTGCTTCAATGGCTATGACACTGGGCCGAGGCCAGTTAGCTGAAATTAATCTTGACGTCTCCACATTTATGCAAGACGTCACACAGGTTATGTCAAAAGGCTACCTTTTGTTCATCGACTATGGCGCACACGCGCACGTGCTGTATGGACATGAGCGACGCAATGGCACGCTCCGATGCTTCAAAGAACAACGAGAAGTGTTTGATCCATTCGATTATGTGGGAGAGCAGGATCTAACCGCAGATGTGAATTGGACAGCCGTCGAGCAGGCAGCAGACAAAAACGATCTTGTCAAAGTTGGGCTGGTCTCCCAGGGGACATGGCTTCAGAAGATAGGGATTGCCCACTATGCTGAACACGTCCCCCAAGACACCAATGCTCTAGCAGAAATTACATGTCTCACCAAAGGTTCGCTGCTTGGCAGTACCTTTGATGTGCTTGGATTCAAAACCCCCGGACTACCTGATGCCCCAGGCTTCTCGTATCCGCTCTCGTCAGAACCAACCGACGTCGCCCAAACATCTTGAGTGGCAACACAGACAGAATACGTTTAAGCAGGCTTAAACGCCTCTTTCAAAAGCGGTTCTAATTCCCCTTTCGACTCCATGGGCCCCAAGACATCCGTATCACCGTAAAATGTGCCATTAATGAAAACCTTCGGCAACGTTGGCCAATTCGTCATCTTCGTTAACGCTTCACGTTTCGCTGGATTTGCCAACGCATTGACGAGTTCGTAGGGATACCCATACTTATCGAAAAATTCCATTGTTTCAACCGTAAATCCACATTGCGGGGCTGTTTTGGTCCCCTTCCCATAAATCAAAATTTTGTGGGCCTGAATCTCTTGTTGAATTTCTTCTTCCATCGGGTCAGCCATGATGTGCTCCTTCTGTATTATTTTCCATCTTTCGTTTCAGCCTGTAACTCTAATGCATGAATCCGTCCATCTTTCATTGGCTCGTCCAACGCTTGATAAATCATCCGATGCCGGTCCAGGAGATTTTTCTCCTTAAAACAGTCTGACACCACTCGCACGTTCAAGTGGTCCATTGTCCCTGTTCGGTCCTGGACGGTGACCGTCGCATCAGACAACGTGCGTTGAATGTATTCCGTCAGTACTTCTGGTGTAATCATAAAAACCCCAACGCTCCCTTTCTTGTCTATTTAATCAATCTCCACCCTGTACCCTAATACGAGATGATCACATAAAGTGAAGAGAGAAAGACCCCCTAAGTTCTTATTATCAATGAATACGCTTTGCCATCATACTGAAGCCTCTTCATGTTGGGCAAGACAATGGCCCTGAGTTTCATGCCCTCTCATCAAAAAACCTATCTCTTTCACGAAGGCCCCTGTCCAAAAACCCTTCTCAGGAAAGGCCCCAAGGAACTGAGAACGTTGATGGGAATTTCGTGACTCCCTTGAAATTCATGCCATTCGACGTCTAGCCCATGAGCCTTCAGTGTATCTCGCAATTGGCAAGCCGTCTGAAACGAGAGCAACGGATCATCATGACCATGACTTTGAAAAACCGGCAAGTCTTTTCGTTTGGGTATCAGCTCAGTCCATTCATCATGTGCAATAATGGTCGCCGATAGCAGCACAAGCCCGGCCAGTGGTGATGGCGCATGCAAAGCAACATCACAAGCCAGCATGGCGCCTTGAGAAAATCCGCCAAGCACGAGTTGATCCGAGCCAATGTTGCACAACGCTTCAACTTCCTCCAGTAAGCCAAGAACCTGAGCTCTCACGTCCAACAGTCCATTTGGAATGATCTGAATGTCCCGTTCACGACCTTCGGTTTGATCCCTGGCTAACCGCTCCATATCAATCATCCACCAGGCACGACCATCGCCATACCCCTGCGGAAGCCGTAACGGTGCAACAGGAAAGAGAAACCTTACTGAGTCCGGCACATCGAGCATCCGCCACAGTGAGACAAGATCATGCCCGGGGGCACCAAAGCCGTGTAATAACACCACCACAGGCCCAGTTCCCCCGCCTTCTCGATCCGTTCCGCCCGTTATGCACACCTCAAGACCGGCCAATGTTTCAATTCGCATCGTGTCGCTATCCCGTATTTAGAAAGAAAGTGTTTGTGAGAATTTGGCTGCCAGCAAAATGCTGTTGAAGTCGAACGCGTGACTAATGCCCCATCTTCGGGGCACCTGCATTGGCTCCTTTGACAATCAGGGGAATTCTCAGTACCTGAAGACAGTGATGGCACGTGACCCGCATGGTATCAGAATCTGGATACTGAATGTCTTCTTCCTTGATCCAAAATAACTGTTCACATTTCGGACATTTCCGGACCAACATGGGCATAAGCATTTTCCTCGTTCGTGTAGGAGGCCGTTCCAGATAAGCAGGCGCGCCTGCGGTTATATCGGGCAACCTCCTAGAATTTAACCGAGATTTAGTGTAATACAGTTTGTGCGTCATTCGCTAGTTTTTCATGAGTGAGCCATGATCATTTACACTGACCAGAATCATGCCGATATCCCCCGCCTTCTGGCGTTATTTGAACAAGCGCCCTGGGCACGTGGGAGAACGGCTGATGATATCGAACATATGCTGTTTCATACAGACCTGATGGTCTTAGCATGGGATGACGATTCTCTTGTTGGATGTGGTCGGGTACTCACGGATTATGTGTACCGCGCTTCCATTTGGGACGTCATTGTCGACCAAACGTATCGAGGGCAAGATATCGGAACAAAAATCATCAATCACATTCTGACACATCCGTCGCTCAAACGGGTGGAACTGTTTTGGCTCTGTACACGAGACAAACAAAACTTTTATGAAGCGTTAGGATTCAGTACCAAAGAACAGACGGGCATGGTCTGGGATAGAAACAAGCAGCCACCAATTTCAGACCCAGCCAATCCTTAACCTCACTCACACACCATGAAATGTGTAGGACTTATGTCGGGCACGTCGATGGATGGGATCGATGTCGCAATTGTGGACATTACCGGCTCTGCACATGCCTTCCATCACCATCTCTTAGGATTTCATCATGTTCCCTACCGCCCCTCTCTTCGCAACGCCATCCTCACCGCCGCAGAACATGGTACCGTCACAGATCTCTGTCATCTCAATGTGTTGATTGGAGAAATGTTTGCGCAAGCGACATTGACGACCATTCAACAGATAGGCTTGACGCCATCTGCCATCAACATCATTGGCTCACATGGACAGACCGTTTGCCATCTGCCCAAACCCGTTCGTGTGAGAGGACTGCCAGTCATTCGATCATCCTTGCAGCTGGGAGAACCCGCCGTCATTGCAGAACGGACAGGCATTACCACTGTCGCCAATTTTCGTGCTCGAGATTTAGCCGCTGGAGGAGAGGGTGCGCCACTCACCCCGTATGTGCATGCCCTCACGTTTCAATCCCCACAATATTCCAGGCTTATTGTGAATTTAGGTGGCATTGCAAACGTCACCTATCTCCCCGCCGGTGGAACACAACACGATATTCAAGCATTTGACGTCGGCCCCTGTAACATGCTGTTGGATGGATTGATTGCCCGTTTGACTGACAACCGACACAAGATGGATCGTCATGGACGTATTGCCCAAAAGGGCATTGTCCAGAAAAACCTCTTGGCATTCCTACAGCCGCATCCCTTCTTTAGAAAAAAGCCGCCGAAGACGACAGGCCGTGAGGAATTTGGAGATCAGTATGTCACAACCGTACTTCGACACATTCGTCGAAAAAACATACGGCTTGAAGACCTCCTCGCCACGTGCTGTGCCTGTATTGGACACAATATTGCGATGAGCCGCCGCTGGCTGGATGGGAGTATCGACGAAGTGATTGTTGGTGGTGGTGGCGTTCATAATCAAGCCATGATGGAACACTTAGCTTCGTCTTTCCAGCCAACGACCGTTCACACAATGGATGCAGTCGGCACACACAGTAAAGCTTTTGAAGCCTTGGCGTTTGCGGTCTTTGCCTACCAAACGATTCACGGCGTCTCCACCAATCTCCCCCGGGTGACTGGAGCCCGAGCCCCTGTTGTACTTGGAACGATTGTGCCTGGGAACAACGCCTCGCTGAAATATTCCTTTACCTCATCCTAGATCAAGAAACATGATACTAGATGTCACCGTTTCTGACATGGTATTGGGCATCACCCTAATTGCGATCATTGTAATCCTGCTCGTACAAGGATTTCGCCTTTGGTACACCCCTCACCCCAAACATCTGTCGGGAATGCTCCGCGCTCTCCCCACATCATTGACTATCCAGCCTCGATGGCTATTTACCAAATCCGAGATCGCGCTCTATAACCTGATTCGTTTAGCCGTGCAAGACAATTATCTGGTTTTGGCCAAACTGCCTATGCGAAAGCTCATTAAGCTTGAATCGGAGCATGAAGCTGATCGTCTCGCGTTCCTCAGGGTTATGCAAAAAATGATCCTGGATATTGTCTTGGTCCACCCAGGCACACGCATTCCGGTATGGATTATCCAGGTTGAATGCACCCAGGACACAGACCATAAATCACATCTGGTCGATAAGCTTTTTCAGAAAGCCGGCATCGACGTTTTACGATTACAGAAGGATATCTCGTATACCCTTCCAGAGCTTGTGAACTTGCTTCGACTCAAGGAGGATGATTAACGTTGGGCACGGGTTTATCTGACCGATCAAGGGAGAAAGGAATCCCTTTTAGATGGTAATAACGGGAAGGATTGCGCAGAAGGCCTGTCGGCCTGCATCAACAAGATGCCCCTCACTCAGCGCGGGGTTGTTCATCGGCACAAATGTCGCTAATTTAAAAAACCGGCGATGCGCAAGAACCGCCGCGGTTTCGGACTTCCGGTCTCGAGTTAATTCCATGGTATACCCTGAGCCATAGCGCCATTCCCATAATGAACTGCCCAGACACAAACAAAGACCTTGATCCGCAATCTGTGTAAACCGATCAATGAGATGTTTTTTGTATTGTTGAATCTGCCCTCCTTCAAGGATCAGGGCAAAGGCCACATGATGCCCCCACCAGAATAAGGAACGGAATGCAAATTTCTCTTCCCGTGTATAGAAACGGGGAAAGTCCACATATTGATAAGGAAAATTTTCCAAATGTTCACCTTTGACAAATTGAGAGGATTCCAATGTCAAAGCTTCAGGAGCCAAAAGCGTCTTACCAGCCAATTCTTCATGGAATGCCTGCTGCCACTGCGTCAAGAGCTCACGAATCTTGGCAGAAATCGCCACTTTGGTTTGGAAAAACTCCTGGTCCGTCAGCAAGGCAACTTCACGAGGGGTAAAAGATAACGCATCATGCAACATAGGGATGAACCATACCAATGAAAATTGCGACCTTCAACGTTAATTCGATTCGGAAACGATTATCCATTGTCATCCAATGGCTTCACCACCATCAACCCGATGTTCTCTGCCTCCAGGAAACCAAAGCGCAGGATTCGGACTTTCCTGTCGAGGCTCTGTCAGGGTTGGGCTACCACCTCACGTATCGTGGCATGAAAGCCTACAACGGTGTCGCCGTGTTTAGTCGCACAGTCCCGGAGATGATCTCCTTTGGATTCGACCAAGGGCCAGACACCGATGAGCCACGCTTAATCCACGTGAACATTCAAGGGATTTCGGTCATTAACACCTATGTGCCCCAAGGGTTTAAGATTGACTCACCAAAATACCAGTACAAACTACAATGGTTTCAGCGATTGCGCGACTACTTCGCTCAACACCTCTCCCCCGAACAACCAGCAATTTGGTGTGGAGATATGAATGTAGCGCCAGCTGCTATCGATGTGCACCACCCTGAAAAACATCTCACCCATGTCTGTTTTCATCACGATGCTCAACAGGCTTATCAGAAAACCGTCGACTGGGGATTTGTGGATGTCTTTCGACTGCATTACCCCGATCGCCAACAGTTTACCTTTTGGGACTATCGTCAACCTCCTGCCGTTCTTCACAATCGAGGGTGGCGGATTGACCATATCCTTGCCACCCCTGCCCTTGCCAAAACATGTCGACAAATTGAAGTTGATTTGGAACCGAGGATGGGGCCCAACCCATCCGACCACACTGTGCTATGGGCAGAATTTGGCATCTAAAAACAACAGCAGGATACGATTTTTCATAGATCGATCTCACTATTCACAGAACCGGAATTCATCTTTATGAGAGGAAGATTCCAATGGCTTTGACAAATTCCACGATGCTGCTACTCGGGACACCAATACCAGGATTTTCTTTGCCGGATGTTGTATCAGGGCAGATCATTTCGCAAGATACCTTTGCAGGCAAACAAGGACTCTTCGTCATGTTTATTTGCAAACATTGCCCGTATGTCGTGCATGTGAAAGACGAGTTGGCTCGAGTAGGGCGGGATTATGCTGATAAAAATCTTGGCATTGTCGCCATCAGCAGCAATGATGTCAGCGGATATCCCGATGATGCCCCAGAGTCGTTAAAAGCAATGGCCAACCAATTGGGCTTTGTTTTTCCATTCTGCTACGACGAAACACAGGAAATTGCCAAAGCGTTCACCGCTGCCTGCACACCTGATTTTTTTCTGTTCGATCACAACCGGAGACTAGTCTATCGAGGTCAACTCGATGAAAGTCGACCAGGAAATGGGAAACCGGTAACAGGAAAGGATTTACGGACAGCGTTGGATGCCGTGCTCAATGGCCAATCTATCAGCCAAGATCAACGGCCTAGTGCCGGCTGCAATATCAAATGGAAACCAGGAAATGAACCAAGGTATTAGCAGGATGGTGAAAGCTTGCGTTGTGGGCCTTATCCTGTGAAGATTTTTTCGATGCTTCCTGTATAGACAAGCAACTGAAAGAAGACTTGGAGTCGGGGTTGATCCATTTCTGGACATTGCGCGGCAACTGAAGAAACGGATTCTTCGATAGAGGCCCCACTCAAAAGAGCACTCAGAATTTTGTACTCCGAATACTGCAACGTATTGACAAAAATTTGATGATGTTTTTTATACAGGAAGAGATATTCGGCTTGGTCCTTCCAGAACTCGGTGCCATCCTTCTGATCGGTACCTCGCAGCTTCCATGTTTCATACACGGTATAGGGTGAAGAAAATAGGTGCGCTGATGGACCAAACGAAAAACGAAGGATTTCCATTGGCTCCATGGCAATGATCGCCTGAGAGGAGACAGCCTCATGTTGGCGAACGTGGAACGTCTCTTTAAATAACCATTCAAAGCGGGCCAGTTCCGACAGGAAGGGCAGGTCTGGAAAAGGATTGTTCTGAGCGAGAAAGTCGGGAAAGCGATCCCCATATGCCGATAAATTATAAACCGACGAGGGATGTGAGAGGATGTAGTCTTTTGCTAATTGAAAAAACGCGTTGTCGCCGGCAACCCACCATACCGCTTCAAAAGTCTCTCCTAACGCCTCCGTCAGTCTCACGATATGACCGGTTCGGTACACATCAAGAGCTTCCGTCTGAGAAAGCTTTCCACCTGCCGACACCGCACTGATCAATTGACTGTTAGGAAGTTCCTGATCTTCTTGTCGTGCGGCCTCACAGAACCATCGTTGGTACTGCTTCAGAGTCGGCATGACCATAATGTGTTTCCCATATCTGTGCGGCCTTGAGAGCTTCTTGTTCCAAAATTGGAAAATCGGGAATGTCTTCATCCCATTCGATTAAAATAGGAACGTTAGGTATTCGACCAATCAGATGTTCGAATAATTCCCACACGGGAGGATAAACGGGGCGAGAATGTGTATCAAATAAATACGTTCCCATATCCGTATAGCCCGCTAAATGAACCTGTCCGATAAGATGTGCCGGGATCGCATCTAGAAAGATCATTGGATCAAAGTGATGATTACGAGCATTCACATAAAGATTATTGACGTCCAGTAAAAGCCTACAGCCTGATTGTGTAGCCACGGCTGTTAAAAATTCCCATTCAGTATAGACTGATCCCCTAGGCTGGATATACGTTGAGACGTTTTCCAGCAAGATTTGTCGCCCGAGGGTTGTTTGAACTTGATCGACATGTTTCAAGATCAGTTGTAAGGCTTCTTCTGAAAATGGAATGGGCAGAAGGTCATGAAGATTGGAAGGATTCAGACCAGTCCAACACAGATGATCAGAAACCAGAAATGGTTCGATCCGATCAGTCAGTTTTTTGAGTTGTGCAAGGTAATGTGGTCTTAGTCCTTCAGCTGAAGCAATCGATAACGACACACCATGAAGAGCCACAGGGTAATCAGAACGAATGAGTTCCAGCATGGCCAGCGGACGCCCCTCTGAGTCCATATAATTTTCGCTGATTGCTTCAAACCACCGGACTCTAGTGGGTGGACGTGTTTCAAGGTATGGATAGTGGGTGGGACGAAGTCCCACCCCTATGTCCGCGCATGAAAACTGCGTTTCCTTGTGATGATCACATGGCTTTGGCGACATGGTCCCCGCCCTTAGCCTCACAATCGGCTTTGGACATTCCGATCCAACCTTTGCCTTTACAGTCATTCTTTCCTTCACAGGAATGTCCGACGCCTTTACACTCTCCCTTGCCTTTACAATCATTCACACCATAGCAATGGCCTTTGGCCATCTCAGCCCCTGATGGCGCATCGTGCGAATGAGCACATCCAGCTGCAATTAATAAACCTGAAAGTGCAGCTCCAAGTAATGCTGATTTTTGAGACGTCATGGGATACCTCCGTTTAGGATTAAGATAGGCATGAAAGGACAACCTGCAACGCTAACAGGACCGCCCTCACGAGAAGCTATAAGAAGTATGTCTCTTCATTCGCTCAACTGTTACAACACACCTCTTTTTTGAGAAGAGTCAGGAACCACGTAATGGCAGGGGTTTTTACTTTTTGGTTTGCACGCCTGCTTGTTTAAACACAATGTCTCCAAAATATGCCGTAGCCGCTTCTTTGGTATTGTCAGTGTCCGTCATAATGGCCACCCCAGAAATTCTCGGTGGATCTTCACCAAATGCAGCCTTGTAATCCTCATAGACATTACGTTCTTCGTTCTGCCATTGATTGATTCGTTCGTTTCCACTTTCGACCACAAACATCATGACTCGGTCAGTATAGGGATTGGGCACCAATGTCCCCACTGGACTTTTGCTTTCCCAAATGTAGTTGATCGCTCCAATAGGGGGATACTGACCGTAGATTAATCTTGCAGCTTCAAACTTGGCTTTTTCGAAAAACCCTACCTTCTCGCTGTCATATTCAAAGGTGATGTACAGACGAGCTGGATAATCGTCGCCATCCTTGCTCGTCACATCTCCCTCTTTGAGGATATTCTCAACTTTCCAACGCCACTGGACAATCGGATATTCCCGTGGATCAATCGTAATTTCCCGTGTTAAGCCGGACGACGACTGTTGACTAATGGCTTTCACAACAGTCGTCTCGCTATTTTTAACAAGGACGTATTCCGTATGGGTTGGAATCTTTTCAAACGTCAGCGGCTTCCACCCATCTGGCCATTTCCCCCCGATTTGCGCTTCTGAAAACTTTCCGACTTCCAGCCTGTCTCCTGATTGAGCAAATCCTGAGCCGCCTATAGGCAAGAGAAAAATGCTTAAACTTGTCACAGCCCCAATAAGTTTCTTGATCATAGTCTCTTCCTTTACCCTAGCTGCCGTATAACAGCATGGAGAAATTCTGCTTCCCACTCATCGCATCCATGCAAAGAGTTTAGCCAACATTTTCTTCTTCCCTTCGGTAAACGTTGTCTTCCGCCATGCATTCGCCACTTTTTTGATCACCTCGGCTTGTGTCGGATACGGATGAATGGTTCCCGTGATCGTACTCAACCCTAAGCCTCCTTTCATCGCTAGCGTAAATTCCGTGATCAAATCACCTGCATGTGCTGCCACAATGGTCGCACCAAGAATCGTATCGGTCCCTTTTTTGACATGCACACGAGCAAAGCCTTCATCCTCTCCATCCAAGATAGCACGGTCCACGTCCGCAAGTGGGAAGGTAAATGTATCGACATCGATCCCTTTGGCTGTGGCTTCATGTCCGTAAATCCCGACATGAGCAATTTCCGGCTCCGTGTAGGTACACCAGGGAATAATCAATGAGTTGGTACTGGCATAGCCCAGCCCCATGGGATGAGGGAATAAGGCATTTTGAATCAGAATCCGTGCCATCGCATCGGCCGTATGAGTAAACTTAAAGGGAAAGCAAATATCCCCTGCGGCATACACTTTCGGGTTTGTCGTCTGGAGTTTGTCATTGACCTTAACGCCGGCACGCAGATCATACGTAATCCCCATCGTTTCTAATCCCAGACCTTCGACATTTGGGGCACGGCCGATTCCGATCAGAATTTCATCAGCAGGCCACTCCTTGGTTTCTCCATTTACTTCATAATGCACGATCTTTTCAGATCCATTTTGGGAAATACCGGTGATTTTGGCGCGGCACGTAAATTGAACGCCATCCTGAATCATAGCCTGTTTCACAACCTCAGCAGCTTCCGTATCCTCTCTTGGCAAAATCCGACATTCTTGTTCAAACACCAAAACCTGACTGCCAAACCTGGCAAAGGCCTGAGCCAACTCACACCCAATGGGACCGGCACCGATCACCACCATCCGTGTCGGAAGTCTAGTAAGATTGAAGACGGTTTCATTTGTCAGAAACCCGACGTCTTGTAATCCGGGAATGGGCAATGCAATCGCACGTGCCCCTGTACAAATCGCGGCTTTGGCAAATTGCAAGGTTGTACCTCCAACCTCTACAGTATCTTTTCCCGCAAACCGCCCTTCTCCAATAAAGACATCGACCCCGAGATTCTTATATCGATGGGCTGAGTCCATATGGCTAATACGCGCACGAAGCTTTCGCATACGCGCCATCGCAACCCCAAAATCAGCCTGAATGTCGCCAGGAATGTCCAATCCGAACTCTTTGGCATTTTTGATCTCTGCCCAAGTTCGTGAAGCACGAATGACGCCTTTTGATGGGACGCATCCAACATTTAAACAATCACCACCCATCAGATGCCTTTCGATCAATGCCACCCTAGCTCCCAAGGCCGACGCCACAGCAGCCGTAATTAGTCCAGCCGTTCCTGCACCAATCACCACGAGGTTATAACGTCCGGATGGTTCCGGATTCACCCAATCTGCTGGGTGGACATTATGGATCAATTCCTGATTATGTTCATCCATGGGGAACATTTGGACGTTGGGTTCTGTGTGCATAGGCTTCCTTTATCCTCCGACGGCTTTTTGTTGTGTGAATTTTCGATACACTATGGGCAGCAAAGCGAGCACACCCAACAAGGTAAAGGCCATCAGCACTGGTGGAGAGGCAATTTCCCCCAAAGAATTAATCGTGCCGAGTTGACGACCGGCAAAGGCAAAGACAAAACTGCCGGGAATAATTCCTAAGGATGTCGCCAGCATATAGGTTGACAAGTTGATTCTCGTGAGACCAGATACCAGGTTGACTAAAAAGAAAGGAAAGGCCGGAATGAGCCGCAAGGTTATAAGATAACTCATGGCGTTTTGAGCAAACCCAGCCTGGATGGGTTCCAAACGATCACCAAACTTTCCCTCCACCCAATCCCGCAAGAGATACCGGGCCGCCAAAAAGGCAAGCGTGGCTCCGATGGTCGCTCCGATATTCACAAAGACTGTTCCCAGGAGGCTGCCAAATAAAAACCCCCCAGCCAACGTGAGGATGGCCCCACCCGGAAGAGAAAATGCCGTCTGGGTTACATAAAGGGCAATAAAAATTGTAACAGCGGTGCCAAAATGGGTATCGGTATACGCGAGTAAGTTATCGCGATTGGTTTTGAGCGCTTCCAGTGATAGGTAGGCTCCAAGATCAAAAAATACGAAGAGCCCGATGCCCATGGCCAGGATAAACGCGACAATGACTTTTCCAGTCGCACTCGACTCAGGAGCGGACACTGTTGAGGTCTCAGTCATGGTAGCCTCCAATATCGACTCGTTTCTCGATCATATCCCCGTCCTTTCTCCATTTCGATTTCAAGATGATACTGAAAACCCCATCAACGCTTTTGTCTCAATGGTATCAGATTTGTTACAACCGAACAGATGGCTTCGCCTCTCAATCCTGACACCCTAGTATCATTTCTGGTGTCGACCCTTCTCACATCGGCCAGGAAAGAAGAAGGGCGATTACAAGAGAAGCAACAGATATGCAATTGCTCAAATATCCATTGAAAATGTCTCATGCTGCTCTTTCGTCAATGTGGCTTGTTGTCACCCATGGGATGATATCGAGATCATATCATTGCCTCACATGTTGTGGTATCAGGAAATCTTGAGGGAGTTGTAAGACCGTGAGCATTGCACATGCGCTCAAATTGGCAGGCCTCATCACCTTAGTAGGTGGAAGCTACTTCGCATTCCAATTTTTTGACATCTACGAAGTGATGAACCCAACCCAACTGGTCAACTACCTTCATTCCTTAGGAGGATTTGGGCCGGTGGTGTTTATTGTCATGATGACCACAGCGGTGATCATCAGCCCTATCCCAAGCTTGCCATTGGATCTGGCCGCCGGCATTGCCTTCGGCCCAATGCTGGGAACGGTCTATGCCGTCATCGGTGCAGAAATTGGAGCAATCGTGAGCTTTGTGATTGGCCGAGTATTGGGCCGGGAAGTTATTTCCCGATTGTTGGGAGTCAACGTCGTATTCTGTGAGAAATGTTCCGACCATCACTTGATCGGGCTGGTTTTTGTCTCCAGACTGCTTCCAATCTTTTCGTTCGACATTGTGAGTTACGGAGCCGGGCTCACGAATATCAGTCTCAGAGCCTTTGCCCTTGCCACATTGGTGGGGATGATTCCTCCCACTTTTGCCTTAACCTATCTTGGAGGAAGCATCATCAGTATGGAATGGCCCTTGATACTGTCTGGTTTAGCTGTCGCGACGCTGTTGTTATTGTTACCCAAACTCATGATCACATATCGCTCATCTTGGTGGGTCCAGTTGATGCAAGGCCAAACCCAACCCTCCGTTCCCAACATAGAACCCACCCTACATAGAGACGATACCTCCGCGAACTCCTGCTCATTGTGCGGCGAACGCTTCTAAGCGTTCCGTTTTCTTTCTATCAACACAACAATGGAAAAATGAGGACTCAGCCTGTCTCCGCTGTATCCCCTAACACCTTTCCAGCCAACTCTTCAGCCGGGTACGTGATAATTTCCGCTAACGTCGGATGGTAATGGGGCATACGCAGCAAATCATGGACTGTGCCATAATAGTACATAACCGCAATAAGTTCATGGATAAGCTCAGACGCCTCAGGTCCAACAATATGGGCACCGAGAATCTCTCCGGTTTGCGGATGGCACAGCAGTTTGACATGGCCATGGAGCTCGCCAAGACACAGCGATTTACCATGATCCTGAAAGTCATACGAGGCAACAAGAAATGGAATATGTTGATCTCGACAGTCTCGCTCGCTAAGCCCCACACTGGCGACTTGCGGATCGGTGAAGACGACCTGCGTCGTGAGACGATCTTCGTGTGTTCTTTGGACTTCCTGGGCATGGATAGCATTCCATCCCGCAATTTCCCCTTGTTGAATGGCAATATGGACAATTTCATGAAGGCCGTTCACATCACCCACGGCAAAGATATGTGGCTGCGTCGTCCGCATGGTGCCATCCACACGAATTTTGCCGTCATCCGTCTCAACACCTGCAGCCTCAAGCTGTAACCCCTCAACATTCAGACGGCGTCCCAGGGCTTGAAGAATTTCTTCTGCAGAGACGGTTATATCTTGACCTTTGTGGGAAAAATACACAGTTTTCAGATCCTTCTCTTTCGTCACCCGATGAAGACGTGTATTGGTGTAGACGGCCATCCCTTCTTCACGCAATCGTGCTTCAACCGGTCGTGCCAGATCTTCATCACCCTTGGAGAGGATATGATCAGCACGTTGGATCAATGTCACCGTGGTCCCAATTCGAGAGTAAAACTGTGCTAATTCCAGAGCCACTGGCCCTCCACCCAACACCACCAGTGACGTCGGCTGCCGACGCAAGTCCAACGCATCATCACTGGTCAGATATCCCACCTCATCAAGGCCAGGAAGAGAAGGATGCGAGATGACCGAGCCCGTCGCGATGACAAAGGCCTTCGCCGTCAAACGATGAGAGCCGGCCTGGACTTCCGTAGGGGAAACGAATGACGCCTGTTCTTGATACAACGTAAACCGGGAATCATGAAGCGCCTGAATTCGATCATCGGCAAATTCCTGAATTAATTTGGCTTTCCGGTCAATAATTCGTGCAAGGTTGGCTTGAGGCGTGACAGAAGCTATCCCAAATTCTTGCGCCCGTATCATGAGCGACATCACATCAGATGACCGGAGGATAGTCTTGGTAGGCATACATCCCCGCAGAATGCACAATCCCCCAAGCGGACCATGATCAATAATACCGACATCGACCCCTTCGTCCCGTGCCGTCCGCGCAGCCGCGTATCCCCCTGACCCTCCACCAATAATGAGCAGTTCATGTTGTGTGATCATTTGACGGTAGGCGCTCCCTTGCCACGTCTTAGCACATTTGCTAAAATTTCCTTTTATTCCTGCAAGATTATAATTTGCGTGGTGGGTGTAGCTCAAGGGTAGAGCGCTGGTCTGTGGCTCCAGAGGTTGCGGGTTCAAAACCCGTCACTCACCCCAAACATCCTCTTTAAAAGATCTTTTAAACCAATCGCTTACTGGAAGGTTTGGTCTACCTACGAAATTTATGGATGCATTCGAAAAACGGGGAAACGCGCAAGAGAGGTCAGGCTCATCTATTGTTATAAGATCTAGACATTGTATGGTGGGTACTGCGTAGCCGGCAAAAACATGCCGAAAGGTGCTTACCTCAAAAGCCTTCTGAGGCTAAGAGTTTGTTCATAGAGAAGCTCTGAGGTCCACAGCTTCTACCAGCAGATTCATCCAGAGTTCGATGAGATATTTGCCCACAAGGAACAAATTAAATCCCAAGTCTCGAGCCACTTGTGAAAACGACCCACTGGCTGACTTGATTAACTAGATGACCTTCTCCTTAAGTTTTTGACTGGACTTCTTCCGTTTCTCTGTGGCACATCTCTTCGCCTACTTCTTGCGCTTTTTCGATGTGGCCCAAAAATACAGGGGAAGATTGGTGTTTCAGGCAGCCAGCGTTTGGTCATTGCTCACACCACCATTTTTTTCAGCCAAAACCATTTTCGCCATCTCTTGTCCCCGACCCGTTCCTCGTGCCAAAGCCTGCAAGATAGCGATACCCTGGGAGCCTAAGGCAACCAGAGCACAGCCAGCAGCGTATTGACTCTCCCATTCTGTCTCGTCTTCCATCAAACGTGCTAACCACTGAATCGCTTCGATCATACGTAATTGCCCGACACACCGAGCCGCTTGCGCTCGCACCTGCCAATGGGAGTCTTCTAGGCCCTTGAAGATGATTGGTATTGCACTCGGAATCCAGAACTCCGGCAAACACCGGAAAAATGCCATCCGCACCTGAGGCGAAGACTCCTGAGCCAATGGCAGCAGCATTGGAACTCCCTTGGTGTAACGCAGATGCCCCAATGTCTCCACGATCAGGACCTTATTGGCTTCTGCGGTTGGCCCTGCATGCATAGCAGACAGAATTTCCAACAAGCGCGGGGCAGCATCGACCGTCAACTGCCGAAACGTGTTCTGGAGCACCAAGACTTGAGTCCCTAGTGTCAAATCCAGTTTCTCAAAGAGTAGATCCACGGATTGCAATGAACTTGTCTCAATTAGTGTCCGTGCAGCCTCAATGCGGATATCGTGCACGCGATCATCGAGAAGCGCATGCAAAAAGATCACCACGCAGGGATCGGTGAAATAGACCAAGTTCGCAATGGCCTCAAGCCGCTCCTGGAGAGGTCCCTGACTGGCAATCGTGGCAATATGATCGGGAATGTCCAGAAAGACAAGTAAATCGATCAGCTGGCTGCGGTCCTTGCCCTGAATGCTCTTGAGCAACTCGTGGGTGCTTTTAGCCAAGAAGTGCTGATCAGTTGGTTTCAGAGCCTGTTTGAGCTCCTCGCGACTGGTGGTGCCTCGGAGACAAGCAAAAATCTTGGCAAACAGGTGTTCACGGCGTTTCGCCGAGTGTTGTTCCAGATAGTGAGAAACGACCCGGATCCCAATTAGGAAGCTTGTCAGTATGCCTACCAGCCCTACCAGAATAAAACAGAGTACCCATATGATGCTCAGTGTATTCATCGTATTCGCCATTATCGCCATTATTTATGTTATTTGAAATGCTTGCTTTTTCTTATCCATGCTCCATTACTATACATATGCTAGCAAACAAATGTTTTTCTCCACAGACGCCCTAAAAACTCGGGGTTGCTCTAGCTATGCAATATGGATTGAGCTATGCTTGGACCATTTCTTAACGAAAAAGTTGCTTACGTCTTGAAGCACAAGACCAATTGCTTGAGTCTTTTATGGCTAGCATCACCGCACAAATGATCGAACCACTTCAATCTCACTCTCTATTATCTATTCAGGCTTATCATCGCCGAGAGACTGGATAAGGCCAGTCTCTTCTCGGATACAGTTGAAATGGGTGAAAAGGATTTTGGGGAACACTGCAAGAGGAAACGAAGCCATGGAGCCACCAGGCAAATGCCTGTCTTTGGAATTCTGAAATAGGGTAAATCTATATACCTTAATGATTTCTCATGCCCAACTTTCGATCCAGGTGGCTCACATACAAGATGATGGTTATCCCAGAAAGATATTCTACCTAGAAACATTGCTCAATCATAACGCATTGGATGTCTCTATTTTGCTATTTCTGAATCAAATAGCTTCTTCATTTGTTGCCCGATTCAATTCCATCGACGGAATTGAAAATTTCTTGAATCAAGCCACATCGCATTTGCAGCACTTTACTGGGACTGGGCTCTGAAGCGAAACATTTCCTGGTTATCTAAAAAAATGCGCGTGGCGTATTGAGCAGAGTAAGCCATAAGTAACTGTTCAGCTCAACCAAGTTGAGCTCATGGGCGAAAACACCCCTGTTCTCGCCTTAGTGATTTCAGCTTATTTTTGTGCTCGGGTTGGCAAAGTTTCTTTCCTCGGCAGCATTATTATGTCAAAGCCTACTCGAAAAGGCCGCCCAGTGGATCCAGATACACTGTTGCGTCTTAACTCTGCTGACTGGGAAAAGATTTATCCAGCTTTGCTTCTTTATGCAAGGTTCAAGGCAAGAAGTTTATATTGGCGATCTGGCAATACTCTGGACCTAGCCAAAGGCATGAACGCCGAAGACGTGGTCAATGAAGCCATCCGGAAGGTTTATGAAGGGGAACGAGTTTGGGATCCAATTAAAGTTCCTGATCTTCTGGAATTTTTAAAGTCATCGACGCTTGCCAGTATGTTCAACGAACTAGCAGAATCTGCCGACAATCGGTTGGTTCAATGGTTGGTTAACCTTTTTTGAATTGTTTAGTGCAGCATCATCGTTCTGGCATGATACATCTCCTTGCACATTTTCCCGCCTTTTAGATACATCCATAATTTCGTGCAAGACCAGGCAAACCAAAGAGAACATTCGTATTACAATCTAAATCTAGACAAGAGAGCTGTTCTCTGGAGCAAATGGAGCAAGAGATGGGGAGCAATTTCGGTGAAACGCTAGTCAGACTCAAAGGTGTTTTATACCTCGGACTACTGATTGGCGTAATTGACCCCCTGCTCCATCTTTGATACTTTTCTGTTGCCCCGAAAGAACATAGCTTTTTCTTGTTCCCAACTTCGGACTCCTTAACATTGGAGAGATGCGTTGAGACATGTCTTCTTCCTTGTGATGATTCTGACACCAATAGGGTGTGATACTGTTCCCACACATCCCGACAACCCCATTCATCTGGATATTCTTGCAAAGCACAAGACTCACCTCTATCCCAACATTGATCCATTTCTTGGAGAAAAACTTCATCCCAATGAACAGCAACTCGCCTACCAGATTGCCGATGAAGTCATGTACACTGTTGATCGCACGTATGATCAAGAAAACCAACAGGCTTTTCGTGATGCGCATCCAAAAGAAAATGGATGCGTCAACGCAGAATTCCATGTCAAGAAAATGTTGCCGCCTCAATTAGCCAAGGGTGTGTTTACCCCTGGACATACCTACGAAGCGCTCATCCGATTTTCGAATAGTAGTGAGAACCCTAAAGGCAATGACCACGACGCTGATGCAAGAGGGATGGCCATTAAATTGCTCACGAGATTCGACACACCATCAGGTCACATAGACACAAAGCCTCAAACGATGACCCAAGATTTCATCATGATCAATCATCCCGTTTTCATTCTTGATGATCCGTCAGATTACCTCTCGTTGGTCCAAGCACAGAACAGCACAAACACCTTTGTTAAACTTGTGACCATCCCCTTTGCCTTGGGCCTCACAGGTATATACAATGCCTACCAGACCATTTTCCAAGATGAAAAAGTCAAGAATCCCTTGCAAACTCAATATTTTTCTATGGTCCCCTATCGCCTTGGCAAAGAAGACGACCCGGAACGCATCGCGATCAAATATTCGGCCAAAGCCTTTGTTCCACCCATTCAGCACATGATCCATCCATATCCTGAGATTGGTCGATCCTGTGTCACCATTGATAGCGAGGACCCACAGAAAAATGATACCAATTATCTCCGAACGGCCTTGCGCAAAACGTTACAGACTGGAGATGCGTGCATGGAATTTTTAGTGCAACAAGGCGCCAAAGGTATGAGCGTCGAAAACTCCCAAATTGAATGGAAGGATCAAGGTGATTCAGCATTTGAATCTGTTGCATTAATTAAAATTCCCAAACAACATTTTGATGAAAAAGAGAGTCCCTGCGAGAATGAATCTTTTAATCCATGGCATGCAGGAGAGGAACATCTCCCTTTAGGAGGAGTTAACCGACTACGCAAAGTGATTTACCCGATTGTCAGTGAATACAGATACCAGCTTAACCATCTAGGTCAGGCAAAACGGAGCCACCAAGCAGGAATAGAGTAATGTGGGGCAGATGATGCTCCATGGGTCTATCACAGGACAATAAACCCATTCTTGAAATAGCTTGCTGATTACGTCGGAGTATTCACCCATATTCGAAATTCAAGAGAGGAATGAACCATGCACTGCATACGTCTTCTGAACAACATAGGAATAAGCCTCGCGTTCAGTCTCCTTGCTTGCTGTACCTATGTCTCCCAGGGAATTCCCGATGAAGATCGTGGAGCACTCCCCATCGCCAACGACCACTTTGGCGATCAGGCCACCCGCATTGTCTATCCCGAGCAAAATTGGGACGCGTCAGATAGCCTGTGATTCTACAATACGACTCAGGGATCCAATCTGATGGACTATGCCATCTTTTTGAATCTCGAATTAGCCAAGAGTGAGATATTATTTCGGAGTAACGAAAATATGGGAAAGTATCGGTACTTACTCCAAAAAGCCACGTGGGATAATGAAGATGCCTTACCCGTGGGTTGGGTAAAAAATTCTTACAAAGAGCAAGACTATATTGGTTTTACCTGTGCCGCCTGTCATACAACACAAGTCAACCATAAGGGAGTGGGCATTCGCATTGATGGAGGCCCAGCCATGATCGATGTGTGGACGATGTTTGAAGATCTTGAACATGCGCTAAAAGCAAGTTTGCCAGACTCCCGGGATGCAGCCTTGGCTGCTCGTCACACATCACCATCGATAACGGACAAGAGATTTGCTCGATTAGCCGACCGGATTCTGAAAGACCAGGCACTCGATGAGGAAAAAAGGGGAAACCTATATGTGCAATTGAAGACGGATCATCAGAAAATCCAAAGCTATAACACAAGCGACCAACCAACAACATTCGTACGAAATGGAGTGCAACACGATGCAGTGCACTATGGGTATGCACGGCTCGATGCCTTTGGCCGAATCTTCAACCGTGCCATGTCCCATTTTGACTCGTCTCATCGTGGAAATCCTGCAGACGCTCCCGTCAGCTATCCCTACCTATGGGATACCCCTCAACATGACTTTGTACAATGGAACGGGATTGCGGATAACGGACGGGCAGCCGGCTTAGGACCGTTGGCTCGCAACACCGGGGAAGTCGTTGGCGTGTTTGGCACCGTTGAGGTCAAACAAGAAGAACCGTCTTGGCTTGGGAAACTCCTGTGGTCGGAAAAGCCAACCTATAGTTATCCTTCTTCGGTCGAAACCTTAAATCAAGTGCGGTTGGAAGATCACCTGAAAGACTTATGGTCACCATTATGGAAACAGTTAGCAGCAGGAGGGGCCTTACCCCCCATCAATGAATCCTTGGCCACCCGTGGGAGGGAAGTCTTCGATGCCTACGAATGTGGAGCCTGTCATGCTCCCATTAGGCGCGATAATCCAGAGAGGCTGGTTGTTGCAGAACTCACAAGCGTCGACCTGATTGAAACAGACCCCACCATGGCTTCCAATGCACTTTCCTATTGTGGGCCAAATAATACCTTACAGAATCTCAATGTTGATATGTGCACGGGACAACTTGATAACCCGCAAAGCGTCACGGGGAAGTCAGCGATGACGATCATCGCAACAGGGGTCCTGAAGGAAGGGCTTTTTAGGAAGATTATCCCATTTCTCGAAACAATCTATGGGAATCCCTGGAGAAATAAAGAAACAAAGCGGCATGTTAACTTTGAAGTCGTCAACAAAGGCTATCTCTATGCCTACAAGGCTCGCCCTTTGAATGGGATTTGGGCCACCGCGCCCTTTCTCCATAATGGTTCTATACCAAACCTGTATGAACTCTTTTTGCCAAGTTCATGCGATGGCGGAAAAATTCCTGGGAAAACCTGCCGATCCCAAATATTCACCGTCGGCAATCGCGAGTTGGACACAAAACACGTCGGATTTGTGCAAGAACATGGTCCTCAGAAAAGAGACGCTGGACTCTTTATCTTTGATACATTACGAACAGGCAACTCCAACAAAGGACACGAATATGCCGCAGGCGTGACACCTATCATTAAGAGGAACAAAGATGGAATAGCTATTCGCAAAAACAATGGAGAGTTTGACATGACAAGACTAGAGCCAATGAACCATGATGATCGTATCGCCTTGGTCGAATATCTCAAAACCTTATAACCGGATTTTTCGTTTCATCCGGCTCGCTTCTCTAACATCCCATTGCGTGAAGGCGTCATCAAAGATGACGCCTTCACTGTGAATACAAATTGCCAAATTTCACTATACCTATGCTCCTCGCAGAAGCGGGAATGAACTCCTAACTTTCAAGGCGGATGAGGATTGTCGTAAATCCCTGAACTCTACTCTGTAGATTGTCACAAAGCCTTTTTAAGGAAACATCGGTCTGCTCACTCCCAGACGACTTCCCGCAGAATCACAGGCTTGCCCAAGGAACGATCTGTCCGATGTCGCAACACTTTCACAACTCGATTAATCCCGTTGTATTGCTCAGACTCTCCAACATTCAACCCTTTCCCTCTTTGGATGAAAACCTCGGCAATTTCCAACAAAGCCTCGATGGTTGCTTGCTCCGGCAACCCACGCGGTTGAAAGGTTTCCAGTTCTTCTATGCCAAATTTGGCTAACCCTTGCGTCAAGAACCACATGGTCCCTTCTTCCATACGTTCTCTTTGCTCTACCCGGACATGATCGTGGAGCTGAAACCGCTCAAGCCGATGGTCTTGCCAATCAGAGGGGTTGAGGAACTGTTCCATGACCAGATCATACGTGGTCCCCTCGGTCAAGAGAGAAAGACCTCTGGCAATTCGTGCGACATGGAGCACCACATCACAATCACTTATACGTCCCCCTGCCTCCTGACTACTCAGCGGGTACACCGCTGCTGCGGTCTCATGGTCCCACCCCAGTTGCTCTTTCCACGCTTGCCTCATGTCCACAGAGAGAATTCCTGTGACCGCAGCCTTCCACGTAGCATGAACAGCGTCAAAATTCACGATATCGCCTGATGGTGATAATTGAATCGAAAGCGGTCCTCCATACTCCTGATTAAACCATGCCGCCAAGAAGCCCGGTGGAGGGCAGCCTGATCCCGTGTACCCAATAATATAAGTTGGGAGTTTTTGAAGCCGAGATTTGGGTTTGCGCTTAATCTTCTTCATGGGCTCTTCGCTTGTCTGTGTGAATGGGAGGCAAACGAATCAATACGTAAGAACCCCCGGTGATGCCTGGAGGGATATTCCGAAAGTTTTTCACGCGCGTATACCACCATGCGCCTTCTGCCCGCGAGAAATCCTTGGAGAGAAGGACTTCAAATCCGCCTTCTCGATCATTCTCCGGCTGAGACCAGGTCCCTTCCCATAACCGGTTTTCGACTTTTGTCGTGACGATTGTTCCGCCCTGCCAGGTATAGGCCCCATTCCCTTGCACATCTAAGATTGCCTCATACGATTTATCCTCTTCCTCAATACGCCAGGTTCCACTCAAATCAAGGGAGATGGTAGGCAGAGAGGCCTCAGTTTCAACCAACAAGCTTTGATCATGAGCCATCTCTGCCACAGATAATGCGCCGATGATGATTAGATCAACACACAGGAACAAGATGCCCCCGCCAATCAGGGGGAACGCTCTATGTCGCATGAATGCAACCTCTCAGGCATTGATGGGATCGCCATGGATTATTCACCATACACTTCTTGTATAGCTCAGAGAAGTTCTTCCGACAAGTCCAAGCCAGTCAGCAACCATGACTAATCCAGCGTATGGATCTCTCCTGCTTGAAGCAGAGCAAATGGGAGAGAACCTTCTGAGAATGAAAGAAGAAAGGGCACGATGGGAGAACCCGCTATCCACTCTGACGGATAAGCTTCAGGAACTCTTCGCGGGTTTGTTGCTGTTTGCGGAAAACACCTAGCATTTCACTTGTCACGGCAAGGGTATTCTGTTTTTCAACCCCGCGCATACTCATACAAAGATGCCGAGCTTCCACCACGACGCCGACCCCATATGGTTTCAACTTGTCTTGCAGCGTATGGGCAATCTGGACCGTGAGTTGTTCCTGTACTTGAAGTCGTCGACTGAACGTTTCGACGATCCGGGGAATTTTACTGAGTCCCACTACGTATTTATTGGGAATATACCCCACGTGACATTTTCCAAAAAACGGGAGTAAGTGATGTTCACACAGACTAAAGAAGTCGATGTCCCGAACAATCACCATTTCATCATATTCAATTGGAAAAAGTGCGCCGTTGAGCAATTGATCAATATCTTGCTCATAGCCTTTGGTCAAAAACTTTAACGATTTGGCAACGCGTTCAGGCGTATCTTGAAGACCTGCTCGGCTCGGATTCTCCCCAAGTTGTACAAGCAATTGGTGAATAGTGGCCTTCAGTATCGACGTCTCCTCTTGCAGTCGGACTGATGAGGCTGGTGCCGAAGGCACTTTCTTACGGGGCACTCTCGTTTTTCTTGTCATGCGTGTTAGTCCGCTCAATACTGTGATCGATGGTTGGTGGTCTCGATATCAATGGAGGCATGCAACTGGCATTCACATCTTCGTATTCTGCCTTTCCCCTCTATACTCAAAATAATTATCACGGGTTTCGATTAACCCAATTTTCTCTAACTGTGCGGGGGCGATGCTCTCCACCAACTCCCCCCAAATAAACTTGGCCAAGTTTTCGCCAGTTGTCACCATTTTTCCAAAGACGGGATCGTAGTTCAGATGCTGATGATCAAATCGCGCCACGACTTTCTCCTGAACGACGTGGTCCAGCGCATCATGATCCGTCAAAAATCCCGTGTGTGGATCCACCCCACCTGTCACAGTGACAAAGACCGTGTAGTCATGGCCATGCCCATTCGGATTGTTACATTTTCCAAAAATCTTTTGATTGACATCATCTGGCAAATGATCAACATGCAAGCGATGCGCAGCCGAAAAACGATAACGACGTGTCACACTAACATGCGGATTCCCGGTTATCATCGTTCTGTTTCTCCATTGTCCGTTGAAATCGACAGTTGTGCGGTTTCTGTCAATGTCCCTTCAGAAGATATCTGGCCCCATTTATCTTCAGGCACCTGGACAATCACATCACCAAGCACCCGTGATTGACACCCTAATCGATGATAAGATTCGCTCAGCGCTTCACGATCCAATAAGTCTTGTTCTTCAAAATCAATCTCGGACAAATGTTCTCCACCAACAAGCACATCGACCCGGCAGGTTGTACACGACGCATTCCCTCCACAATCATGATGGAGCGGAAATCCTAGCACCTCAGCAGCTTCAAGCAAGGTCAGATTCTGTGGCACCTCACCACTTGTCCCTTGAGAATGAACAAAGGTTACCCTCGGCATTTCTGGGTCTCCTGTTTAGACTCCACATGAGAAACAGAGGATGCCAAAGGACATCGATGTTGAACAATGTGCGCTTCAAACTCATCACGAAAGAGTCGAAGACTATTTTGGACTAAGACGGACGCGCCTGTGACCAATGTACAAAATCCTGTTCCCTTCACAAAGCCACAAATTTGCATCATCATATCCAAGTCTTGGGTGGTCCCCTCCCCACTCTCAATTTTGTTCACGAGTTCTTCAAGCTTGTCCGTCCCAATTCGACAGGGTGGGCATTGCCCGCAGCTTTCTTCTTTAAAAAATGTCGAAAGGGCGAGCGTCTTTGCCACCATACATGTGGCATCATCCACCACAATGACGCCAGCGGATCCCAAACCTGTCCCAGCCTTTTTTAAGGTATCGAAATCCATGGCAAGATCCAATTGGTCTGGCCCCACCATCGAAAATGAGGGACCACCAGGAAAAACCGCTTTGATCGCTCGTCCGTCTACGACGCCGCCCCCACAGTCTTCAATGAGATGTCGCAGCGGGGTCCCAAGCGGCAACTCATAGACACCAGGCCGATTCACCGCACCACTGAGTGAAAACAGCATGGTGCCTGGGCACCGTTCCGTGCCAACTTGCGTAAACCACTCCACGCCGTTTCTTAGGATATGCGGAACATGCGAAAGGGTTTCGACATTATTCACGAGGGTCGGTTTATTATGCAGACCAAATTCCGTTGGATAAAAAGGCGGCTTTTGCTTTGGCATGGCTGGCCGACCTTGCATGGACTCCAGCATCGCCGTTTCTTCACCTGCCACATAGCTCCCATGCCCATCAAAAATCTCAATATCTAAATCCAAGCCTGTCTCCAAAATATTCTTTCCTAGATAGCCTTTATCTCTGGCTTGCTGAAGGGCTTTCTGAAAACTTGCGCGCGCTTCTTCGAATTCGGCATTGAGATAAATGTAGGACGCTTTCGCCTGAACCGTCAAAGCCGCAATCAACATGCCTTCGATCAGTTGATGCGGGAAATGGGTAATTAGGTAACGATCCTTAAAGGTTCCTGGCTCATGCTCCCCGGCATTACACACAAAGTACCGTTCGGTAACACGATGATTGCGAACCTTGTCCCATTTCAAGCCAGTCGGAAACCCAGCTCCCCCACGACCTCGCAACCCTGCACGTGTCAACTCGGCCACGATGTCATCGAGAGACATCCCCTTGACGCACCGCGCCCAAACATCATACCCCCCTCGCTGGCAATAGGGCTCGATTTCCCAAGGTTCTCCTTCGAGAGGCTGCAAGAGCCTCATATTTGCTTCATTCATCGAATTCTATCCATTGCTCAATCCTATTCATAGGCATGTCCATCACTGAGACAAGGTCCTGAAACGACCCCCTGGCGTTTCAACCAAAAAACACATGAACTATACGGTGCCCTCAATAAACCCGTCAAGATGAGACAAGCTCGAAACCGCCATCTACTCAAGGACTTATGGTGTTATCTGTCTCAAATGATGGATGCGAATACATGCCGATGGCTGTTCATACCACGGCATGGCTTGACCTATTTCCGTATGTTTGCACACTAAGCCACGTCTTTTCAGTCCCTGCTCAAAAGACGTTATTGTCAAGGCTCCATGGAAAACAGTATACTTTTCACCCAATAACAACAGGCTTACTGGATGAAATATGGTACGCCTGACGACTTCATCAACCTCAACCCTTCGAGAGAACATTATGGAGAACAATACCACTTATCCGCTCGTCGCTATCCTCATGGGAAGTACGAGTGATTGGCCTGTAATGCAGATAGCCAGTCAAATGTTAGAGCAATTGGACATTCCGCATGAGTCACGAGCGATTTCGGCCCACCGTGCACCGGATGCATTATTTGAATATGTGAGTCAAGCTGAAACGAGAGGGATTCACGTGATGATTGCTGGAGCAGGTGGCGCGGCCCACTTGCCAGGAGTCATTGCTGCGAAAACCGTGCTTCCCGTATTGGGGGTCCCGATGCAATCGAAAAGTCTGCAAGGTTTGGATTCGTTGTTGTCAATTGTTCAAATGCCAAAAGGAATTCCCGTAGGCACATTGGCAATTGGAGAGGCTGGTGCAGCAAATGCCGCCTTACTCGCTGCGGCAATTTTGGCGCTGTCCAATCCGGAAATCAAAAAACGGTTGGAAGCCTTTCGCAAGGCACAAACGGAAAAAGTGTTAGCAGCAACCTTGTCTCCCTCTCATGCCCCCTGAGTTTCTCCCTCGTTTACGCCTTACGATGGTCCAAGCAATTGATCAACTTCCCCACAAAGTTCGTGAACCCCTTTGGCTGAAAGATTCAAGGCAGCCTGTTCATCCTGAGTGAGCGCGAACTCCACAATCTCTTCCACCCCCTTTCCCCCTAGCCGAACTGGCACACCCATAAAGACTCCATTCAGCCCGTATTCCTTCTCACACAAAGCTGCACACGGCAGAATTGTCTTTTGGTCTTTGAGGATGGCCTCAACCATCGACACCGTTGACGCCGCCGGTGCATAAAATGCACTTCCTCTTTTCAGCAAATTCACGATTTCCGCACCACCTTCACGAGTTCGTTGAACCAACGCATCCAATCGATCTTTGGCCATCCATTGCTCCAGCGGCCTACCCGCAACGGTCGTATAGCGAACTAAAGGCACCATGGCATCGCCATGACCTCCCAACACCATAGCTTCCACTGAGTTGACCGAGACCTGAAGCTCGCGAGCAATAAAGGTTCGGAACCGAGCCGAATCGAGCACACCAGCCATACCAACGACTCGCTCCTTAGGAAACCCACTCACTCGATAGGCCACATATGTCATCGCATCCAAGGGATTCGCGACAATGACGAGGATCGCGTTGGGCGAACGGGCTGCCACAGCCTGCACGACTGATTGAACGATTTTTGTGTTGGTTGCAAGCAGCTCTGACCGGCTCATGCCTGGTTTCCGGGCAATGCCAGAAGTGATCACCACCAGTGACGAGTCGGCTGTCTCATCATATCCATTTGTTCCCACAATGGTCGCGTCATACCCACAAACCGGACCAGCTTGGGCAAGGTCCAACGCTTTGCCTTGTGGCAGACCTTCTACAATATCAACCAGCACAAGATCATAGTTGCCTGTTTCTGCCAATCGTTGCATGACAGAACCACCAACATTCCCCGCTCCAACCACGGTAATTTTCTTTCGCTTCATCATTATGCCCTTCCCCTCTATCAATCAACCTTCTTCATCATCGTCATGACTCGCCCATCCACCCACTTTAAAATTAATGGTGCAGACAAAATTCTCGTCATCATAGAAATTGATCTTAATCTTTTTTTTGCCAAAGGTTTGAAATAAAAATTCCTCTGGGGTATCAACGAGCTCCTGATACGCTCCAGGCTCAAAGTTCCCGAGTTCCACAAAACTCACAATCATGCCAGCTTTGACCTCTTGTAGCGCCTTCACTCGACAGCGAGGAAACACTTCCCAAAATTTTACGTCAATTTCGTCACGCGTCGGTTCAGCTCTATCCTCGCCTTCTCGCCGAGGCTTTGAGAATTTTGCAAGCCGTCGGATATAAGGATATTGATGGCCAGTAAACAACTTATAGAGCCAAGGGGGAATGACTGGTCGATCAGAATGTTCCATCATACGCTCATATCCTCATACCACATCAGGCACTATGTCTCTCTAACCTTCTAAACAGCTATGGCCTGTGATGGAATAAGAACAAAGAGACTGCGGGTTTTTGAACAATTTATGTAATCGTCAGACGTTGATACACCTTTGGCAACCGTTCAGGCAAGGCCATGACATCATTCATAATCAAAAACCCTACGTCACCATACATTCGCTTCAAGTAATCGCTGGCCCCTTGATCGACTGTCAGGCAAAAGGGAAGCACGCCCGAAAGCCGGGCTTCCCGAAGAGCCATCTTGGTATCTTCGAGCGCGTATTCATCAGCATAGCCATTATCCAACGGCTTTCCATCACTCACAAGGATACACAACCGATGCCGTGCCGGACAGCTCAACAACTTTTTGACCGTATGGCGAATGGCAGCCCCATCCCGATTTTGTTGTAATGGCGTCACGGCTCCAATACGTTGGCCGGTTTGAGGCAATTGGGTGTGGTCAAAATCTTTCAGTACGATAAAATCAACCTGGTCTCGCCCTTGTCCAGAAAACCCATACAAAGCATAGGCATCTCCAATTGCCTCTAACGCCTCCGACATCACGACGAGGCTTTCCTTTTCCACATCAATAACACGCTGTTGGCCCGAACCCAACTGCCGCCCCGTCGACCCACTCATATCGATGAGAAAGGCCACCGCGACTTGTCGTTCTCGTTTATCACGACGGATATAGACTCGATCCGAGGCTTCTACCCCTACCCGCCGATCAACCACCCATTGAATGAGTGCGTCCCAATCCACCTCATCACCATCCTCCTGCGCATAGACGCGTCGCAAGGCCGTGGGACGAATACTTTCAAAATATCGACGCAACAATCGAACGGCTGGGCCTCGCGCCGCTAAGACGGAGGAAACAAAGTCTCCTGACCCTGCGGGACCAGACCGTTCCACGACACGGCACCATTTGGTGCGATAATCCTGAATCACCCCATCCCATTCGTCATAGACAATCCCTTCACGCTCATGTGAGTCGGAATCAGACGTCCGTTTGAGAGGATCGACTGAACTTAATTGTTCGTGCGACGGCAACAGAACCTGAGGCTCTCCCAACAGTGCATGATCGGTATCATGATCCTGTGTCTGTTTGTTCAATGATCCTGTCTCATGTGACAAAGCATCGGGATTTTCATCGTTGCCATGATTGTCTGCGATATCCATTTGCCCTTCAACCCATTCGGGGTCCATGGCGCCACGATAAGCCCAATTGGTAATAGGCCGGTACTCACCAGAGGTCTCTTCAGATGCCCGTGGCCCTGCACCAAGATCGGCCTCAGCTTCCTCTGGAGTCTGATCGACAGCAGGTTCTCCTTCCGTACGAAAACGTCCAATCATGTCGTCTAATATCTGATAGATTCGATCAGCTACGACGATTACATCCTCTGCCGTACAATTGGGTTGCAAGACAGTTTTCGCTTCGCCCCAGGCTCTTTCGACCACTAGATTAAGATCCTGACGAATAGCAACAGATTGGGTGTCACACGTGCTGAATAACAACAGTAGCGCATCCATCACCATTTCTCGAGCAGTCATACCATGGAGCAACGAATGCGTGCGAACAGCCTCTTGCGCCAACTCAGCTAAATCTTGCTTGAGTCCCGGATATTCAGACTGCAGACGATCTTCCACCCGTGCATCTTCCAACACCATCCAAAGATCTTGTATCACACTTTTTTGCGGGTAGCCTGCAAACAAGTCCATCAACGTCACGGGGCTCGTCGGCAGGGAGTCGGCCATCCCATAGCGAATTCGGACTTCATTGAAGAGATCGTGCAGTTTTGAAAAATTCAGCCGGTAGGTACCAAATTCACGATGCCCCAATTCATGCGCCGTCATGACGGTATAGAGCCGACGATTCGCTTCTCGTGTGGGGTATTTGTTTACCAGATTCGGCAAATACACCGTGCTCCCAGTCCCACGGCCTCCACCCTTCTCCTGTTCGTTCAAATGCTTGTGTACCTGTGCGTCTTGAGGAAAAGTGTTTTCTGTTGAGGATGATGGCATTGCGTTGGGTTCAATCTTGACATGCTCTCCACAAATCATGTGGGCAAAGAGTGTCAGCGGCCGAACAACCTGCTGTAACGACACCCCACTCATGGCTTGTTCCAAAGAAGCCAAAGCTTTTCGTGTTTCCAACGCAAAGTAGGCCCGTGCCCCTTCAGGGCTATAGTCCAGAATTTCCATCCCTGCGGCAAACCATTTTTGAAATGCCGCACTGGTCCCTTCTGTCTCTTCCGAGACACCAGCCATACTCAGAAAGTTGGGGCAGCGGCGCACATAGGCTAAGGCCGACTCAGCATCCTGTTCAGCCAACAATGCAGCATACTGCAACACTCGGCCTCGCCATAGGTGTGATGGCAGTTTTCGCAACAGTTGTGGGACTTCGGCTAAGAACTCAATCGCTCCTTGTGGAAAGCGTTCCGCTAAAATAGACCCGACGGTAATAACCTTGATGCGTAATTCCAGTTCGGAGATATCACTCAGGATAGCTGGACTGCTTCGGAAGAATTCCAATGTTCCCACATAATCGGTGTTTCCCAAACTGTTTTGGGTAATCAGTTTTGTTCCAAATGTCACCCAAGGGCGCACCTGATCATGAGAAAGAACCTGCGCAATAGCTGGACTCTCTTTAAAAAACTCGACACCTAACACAAAATCCTTATTGGTTAACTCTATTCCGACTTCCGCCCAATAGGCCAAGGTATCGACAGAGACATGTAACAGAAGTTCTGGTGCCTTTCGGAAAAACTCAAAGGCAGCGTTTGTTGCATGCTCAGACTGGTTATCAGCCAACTCCAAGACCAAGGCCAAAACCTGTTGCCGGACAGCCGTCGGCTCTATCAGACCCAACAACAACGGACTTTCACGAACGTATTTGAGCGCCAGGGCCCCAGAGGCTGAGGCCAGACTGATTCCCAAATCCAACCAGGGCACCACTGTTACCGCATCACACCGGCGGTACAATTCCGGTAACGCGGCAATCGCCATCCGCGCAACCTTTCCAGATGTCTGGTGTAACTCATCACATAAGTCGAGAACAGGTTCAGCGACCCCCGCCAAGGTGAAGGCCTGACACAGGTCTTTGGCTTGAGAGGGTTCAAGCTCCGTTGAGAGACATTCAAGCAATGCTGGCAATGGGGGCACATCATTCATCGATCATACTCACAAACTCACATGGCTCGATTATAAAAACGCTGAGAGATGTTGTAAACTTACATTACCCTATGCGGATAACCATAGCACACACAGGGAACAGGCACCGAAACTTCGTTATTATCTCAAGACAGACTGGAAACACATGACCTAGACACCTTTAGAGATAGCCACGGGGTCTCTTTTGCATAGATGGCAAGAAGCTGCCATGATAGACTTGCTGTTGAACAATCAACACACCATCACCAGACCCCCTTCAGTGATAATGATGCCTTTCGCAATGCTTTGGTACCATGGTATCTGTCGACTGACAGACCTACCTGAAACCTTGCACTACGAAAGAATGGCATCAACCTGCCGATGACTTTATACCCTTCTGACGCATATTGACCAAGATCCTCATCTCTTTCACTTCAACCTCGACGGACTGGACTTTCACGGTGATGTCACAACACTTGGTCCTCTCATTGCCAACGCCGCATCATGGGAAACGAGGATTCCTGGAACTTCCCACGCGTCATTTCTCAAAATGAAAATGGATGCCAAATGGGTTCAACATATCTCCCTTGAGCATCCACACGTCCAAGACATTCATCGGCTTGAGCGAGCATCCCTTCCCACGCAATGTCTCTTAGCTGGGGTTCCCGGTGCATTTCTCCTGTAACATCAATTCGATGAAGCCGAAAGCTTCAGCACATGCTGCACATCCGCCAGCGAAACACCTTTGAGCTCAACATGCTTGCGACGTCCCGTTTTGCCTGTCGATAGATGAACGGACGGTTTCGGCACAGAGAACAGTTTGGCTAAAAACCGGCACAGGGCTTCATTGGCGGCCCCATCTACCGGCGGCGCAGCCACACGAAATTTCAACGTTTCTCCATGAAGCCCAACATATTCCGTTTTCGCTGCCCGAGTCTGAATATAGACGGCCAACAGAATACCCGTGGGCGTTTCTTTTATGACCATGTGTTCCCACTCATACAATCATCATACCTACCCAGCAAGCATGGGTGTCTCCCGCACATTTACCGTTACCGCCACTCAACGCCTCATAAGAAAACAGAGGGGATATTCGAACAACCCACTACTACCATCTGACCTTGCCCAACCAAATATGGTCCAGCCACAACGACAACGAAAAGAGTGTTTGCACACAGCTCATCACGGATGAGGCAAAGGACCATGAAACATACTCTGTATACTCATTTCTCTTTCATAAATGATAGAGACAGCTGACAATACCTGAGCTCCTAGACAGGTGCTGTATTCGTGTTCCTCTTGATTTCTTTTATGGGATGTCATGTAGTATGGCCTATTGAAGTTTGACTGCGTTATCGACTGAATCAAAGGTGATATTGTGTCTCTTCCCAAGGGTGGGGTCTCCCAGGCCGTTTTACAACAAATTCGTGATGCCACTGACATTGCCGACATCATATCGCGATATGTCACGCTATCGAAAACGGGACAAAACCTTCGTGGCCTTTGCCCGTTTCATTCGGAAAAGACTCCGTCTTTTACGGTCACCCCGGCCAAACAGATGTTTTATTGTTTTGGTTGTGGAATCGGAGGTGATGCCTTGACGTTCCTCATGAAAAAAGAAGGGATGGACTTCCCGGAAGCCGTATTAGAGTTGGCCAAACAAGGTGGAGTGCCGTTGCCGATTCAATCGGGACCACCCAACCATCATAGTGACCATGCCCATCGCCGACGCCTCGAAGACCTTCACACCGCAGCCAGTACATGGTTTCGGAACAACCTCCTCTTTTCCGAACAGGGTGAGCCAGCCCGTTCGTATCTTGCGGCTCGAGGCGTTCAGGCTACCATCCTTGAAGAGTTCGGGCTGGGATATGCCTTGCCCGAGTGGGATGGGTTGATGCGTCATCTTCTGAAAAATGGCGCATCTCAGAACGACGTCGTGAAAGCCGGATTAGCGGTGAACCGTGAAGACAATGACAAGAATATTCGACAGACCAATCGCTGTTATGATCGTTTTCGAAATCGTCTCATGTTTCCTATTTGTGATGTTCGCGGGAACGTCATCGCGTTTGGAGGACGGACGATCCAGGAAGACAACCCCAAATATCTTAATTCACCAGAAACGCCCTTATTCAGCAAGGGAAAATCGTTGTTTGGCTTGGATCGGGCACGAGAGGCCATCCGTCGTGAACATGCGTTGCTTCTCGTCGAAGGATATTTTGATGTCATGATTTTGCATCAAGCGGGCATTCGGCATGTTGCGGCTCCGCTGGGCACCGCCCTCACCAAAGAACACATGCAGATTATCCGTCGATTATCTTCGACCGTCACATTTGTCTTTGATGGAGATGCGGCTGGTATGAGAGCCGCACTACGAGCCCTTGATATTTTTGTCAATAGTGGAATGACCGTGAAGGTTGCCGTCTTGCCTAGTGGAGAAGACCCGGATTCGTTTGTACGGAGCCATGGAAGCGACGCATTCTTAAATATCGTAGCCAAAGCCCTTTCCTTATTGGAATTTACAATTACACAATGTCTTCATCGGATGAGCCAAGAAACTGTTGAAGACCGTATTCGTAGTGTCGATGAAATTCTACGCATTTTACAAAAAACAGATAATCGCATCGAACGAGAAGAATATACGCGCCAGGTTGCTGAACAGTTAGGCGTTCGCCAACAATTATTAGTAGATCGCTATCAGCTTCTGGACGACTCCTCTTCTAAGCCCAGAACAAGAAGCAACACCACCTCACCTCTCAAGCCATCCTCGGGACAGAATGTCAGCAGAGAGGAACGAGATCTCGTGACTTTATTAGTGAAAGGCGAGCTGGCAAGGAAAGATATTCAAGCGTTGCATGTAGAATATTTTACGGTTCCGTTGTTCCGTCGTATTGTGGACATGGTCCTTCAGCATGTCACAGAACATGAGGACGAGCCTGTTCACTTGGATACCGTCTTTCATACACTGGCAGAAGATGAGGCATGTAGAACACTTATTGCCCAACTCACAGTCTCAAATGATCATTTTGACGATATCCCTGCCTATATCAGCGGATGTCTTGAAGCCTTAGAGCGGAAACACCTCCGATCGCAACTAGACCAGCTCATTGTCCAACTGCGTTCCGCTGAACAGGAAAATCATCAAGAGGATGTCGAACGAATCAATGAAGAGATTAATCGGCTCCGAGGACAAAAGGCCGGCGATCGACCCTCACCACACCCTACCTCATAACCATGTCAAAGGGAGTTGTTGAGTAGAATATTTATGATATGATGTTGAACTAACTATTGATGATAGACCATCCTCGGGCCCATAGCTCAGTTGGTTAGAGCGGCTGACTCATAATCAGCTGGTCCCCGGTTCAAGTCCGGGTGGGCCCACCAATTTTCTCAATAAAATCAATAAGTTATAAATTATAAATGTACGTAGGTGGTTCACCTAGAGCGCCTTTTAGGCCGAGTCCAGTTTATTCACGGCCTGTCGATTGGTGCCGGGAATGAGGTGCCCGTAGGTATCCACCGTCATCTGAATCGACCCATGGCCGAGTTGATCTTTGACGTAGACAATGGACTCCCCGTTCGCTAAGAGACGACTGGCATAGGTATGCCGAAGATGATGGGGCGGCCGGAATCGCACGTGACAACGGACGAGCAATTTACACCACAGCGTATACCAACTCTTCCCGTCGAGATGCCCGCCGAAGCGTCCGGGGAAGAGGAGCGTCGGAGGAACCGTATCTTTCATCTCGGATTCCGACATCTGCTGTTCTCTCCACCCCTGTAATACGTCACACAGTTTTGTACTGAGATCGACTCGCCGGGTGCGTCCCGTTTTCGTGGATAGTTCCAAATGCCCGTGCGTCCAATTTTTCGCAATGACCGCACTCCCCTGCAGGAGATCCAGATCCGCCCACGTGAGCGCGAGCGCTTCCCCAAGCCGGAGCCCGGTGCGAAAGAGCAAGAAGATGATGGGGTAATGTTTCGGCGCGTAGCGTTCGGCGGCAGCGAGAATCGTCTGCTCTTCCTCCACCGTGAAAATATCAATCGCCTGCTTTTTGCCGCGCACTTGCGCGAGCTTGCTGGGACGAAGGGCGGGGTTCATCTGCACAAGTCCCGCGTCAATGGCATCGGTATAGAGTTTGGATAAGGGTGCGAGAATGAGCCGCAAACTATTCGGCGCGAGCCCTGCCTTCTTTTTCTGGGCCAGCAACGTTTTCAGATGTTGCCGCGTAATCCCATGCAGCGGCCAGTCGCCGAGTGTCGGTAAAAGATGATCCCGGAAGTTTTGCGCATAGGATTTATAGGTGTTGCGCTTGAGTCGATCTTGATTCTCTTTTAACCAGCGGTCGGCAGTCGCTGTTAAATGCATTGATAGGCCTGTGAATAAAGCTAACAGTCTAGTTAACGGTTACCATAGGCACCCATTTGGTGAGTTGTGGGGTTAGCCACCTGCCCATCACCCTCGCGCCGCGGCTCTCGCCCACGTCCTCCAACTTTCCTCTGCTTGCAAGAAACCGTGCTTCAAAATGGCTAAAGCAGGCCATAAATAACGCCGAATATTCATAAGTCATTGATTTTATTTATTTTAGTAGTTGACATATTGTTGGTTATCCGACAACCGTGCGGGATCGCTCGGTTTGGGGCCGGCAGAGGTGGCGTAAATTCAGGGGGTGGGGGGGGTGTAAGGAATCTATTACCACATCGCCCTCTCTGGATGAAAACGATTGCGAGTTTCTGCAAGCAGGGGCTTTACCCCCTTCATGCGCTTTTTGCGCACGCACTGATTGTCTACGTCAAAGCGCACCATGGTAAAATTTGATTAATGAATATGTTCTGGTGTTGGGGTGAGTATTGGATTTCTGGCTATTCTAACCGCGCTTCTATGAGTTCTGTTACGTCAGTGACGAATGTTTCTTTGTCAATATTGTCTAGATTAAATTCTTTTCCCTTCACGTACGCTGCAACCTCGTTTGCGTTTCGTCGAGTGAAGCTAGCTCCTCCCTCCTCCTTTCCGTATGCGATGCCGGGCGCTAGTTTGTCGTAGAACGCGCCAACCGGGTTGTTCATTTCGTACTCCCGTTGTCCAATGATAGTTGATATTCCTTCTTGTATGTCACTCCGCGCCTCATGTTCCTCGTTGTCCGCATAATAAATAACAACCTTATCATATTTTGCTGTTTCTCCTGCGTACCCCTCGTTCTTCGCCGCCAGAAATTTCGCGCGTAGGATCCAGTCCCTCCAATCTTCATCGCCTTCCGTATTATTCCATTGTTCCTATATATGTGCGATTATCGCGGCCGCATCGTGTTGTGACTTTAGATTCAGTATTATTCGCTCGTCGGGCTTGCCGCCCTCTTGTTCGTATTCAGTGTTACGAATCCAAAAATAGTTCCCACCCTCCGTGTATGTCGTGCCACGGATCGCACGTTCCCACTCTTCTTGGGTTTGCTGGTTGTGGCCTGGTTTTTCCCCCATTCCTTGTGGCGTTAAATAATCACTGTCTCGTATCTGGCCCTCGATGTCAGTGGCGAAATACTCCTCCTTTGCTGTGTTCCCGAAATGCACATAGGCTATCTGACTCACTTCCCCTTCCCTTGTGTTCTCATCCTCGTTGTCCGGCATGTTCTCTTTCAGTGCGTCATAGATCATATTAAGCGTGTTGGTCTCGTGCGCTTTGTCCCGCTCGCGCTGAACAACTAGATGTCTCGAGCCCGCGCCAGAGACAGAGGGGGTGGGGTCAGATTCGATTGGTGTTATCGCTTGGTACGCGGCCGCCTTCGCCCCCATCACATCCGCCTCATGCTCGAAATCCTCATCATCGTTAATCGACACGCCTTTTGTCTGTATCGTCGGCTTGACCCGTCCCTGCTTCTGCTGCACGACATGCCACGCTTCATGCGGGAGAGACGGCTCTTGACCTGGCCCCACATGGATATCTGTGCCCTGCGTGTAGGCAAGTGCATTGAGCTGCGCGGGCTTCTCGGAATTAGCATGTACCCGGACATCTGACAGATCTATTCCTGACAACGACTCGATGCCCACCTTCAATTGATCCGGCAGGCCAGTGCGATTGAATTCAAGGTTGGCCTGCCTTTGGAGTTCGTCTTCTTCAGGACTCCTTTGCACTAGTGGTGTCTTTCTGAACATCGCCTCGAGCTGTTTGCGCTGAGCAAGTATCTGGGGACTCTGGTGGATCGCGTTGATGATTTTCCGTTGCGCCACCTGCCGGAGACTGTGGTGGATGGCTTCTGTGAGTTTGCGCTGCGCGACGGCTTCCGGCCGGCGATCGTCAAAGGTCAGAGGTTCGTTTTGGACCGAGTCAGACGAGAGGGGTTGCGCGACACGGACGGCACTGGTTTGGGGTTGATTGGCCTGAGGGGAATGGTCGGCCGGAACTTTCATCGCGCGTATGCTCCTGGTCGATGACGAAGACGAGGAAAACTCAATGGCCCTTTTAGAAAAACAGGAAGGTAACACAGACTATGGCATGGTAGCCATCTCGACTTGAATAGCCCGTACACAGCTTACTTCTCTCGTTGACAATGGATTGCGAGGGAGTAGCGTGTTTGTGTGGGAAGTTCTATACTTTGTCCTGATCAGGTTGCACGCACTCCTTTACCATCCGAACCGGAACAGAAACCGGAACATTTTTGACTGGCATGGAAGCTATTTCCAAAAGTTAAACCAAAGTTTTTTTAATAGCTTCCGTTGACGCAATGCTCTACGGTCAGTTAAAAAAGCATATGTAAGGAAAGCTAGTTCTTGCCAAGATCGAGCAACTCATAAATCCAACGCTTAGATAGCAGAGGAGGTTGCTATGAAGATCACCCGCCTTGGTCAGTCAAAGTTGCACATTTCTGTGGTGCTCATGTTGATGTTCCTCATGACACCTTCAATTCATGCACAGGACGTTCTCACAGCAGCCGATCTGGCGGGCGACTGGATTGGCGAAAATTATACATGCGACGGAAAATGGGACCTGCTTATTCGAATCGACGTGTATGGGGAAAAGGTGATTGCGACAAAGGTCACAGGAGAGCACTGCGTTGCTGCTGGTGAAGTGACATGGAAGGGCACCTTCGCAAAAGACAGATTCCCTGTAAAGTTTCGAGTAGGCCGGCCTCCGGAGAAACCCCTAAAGTGGATCGATGCGGTAGTTGAGATTGTCGATCGGAACACGTTGAAAGCAAGAAAGATTACGTTCCGACGGAAAAAAGAGCAACGCGGGCGTGTGATATCATCCCTTTGGGTGGAAAAACTACCAGTAGCAACACATACTTTCCCCCATGTACCCCATTCTATTTTGAAATGGTTGCTGACAACCAACTCTATACTGTTTGACAATTCCATTAGATCACCGATTGAGGATGTTGGTGGAACCCATTGAAGTTATTCTTAAACGAACCAAAGAAGATGCGGGAAGGTTTAGGAGCGACTGGATTGATCATCACTTTTGGTGGCAATATCCAGCCCAGCTAGACGCTCTTCCCCATGCTACCGCCTAATTACAACATCACTACTATGTCTTGGAATGCGGATGTAAGAGATTGGGCACTCAATTATCTGGACTCTAAATAACTGACTCACCCCGCCAACCTAGGCCGATGGGAAATTGAGCCTTTGCCGTTCTAGTCCATCCCGTGAAACTTGCCCCTACCTCAGTTTTGGGGTGTTGGGTTAACAAGCTAAGGGCGGGTCAGAAATGGTCCGCTAAACCCTCGATGTACTTGCCCGCCTTTTCGTCCCAATACATCTCAACGGCCTTGATCACTTTGAAGTTCTTGAACTCATCCAATCTGCGAACAAGCGAACCATACCCCTTCGTCTTCGCCAGGTGATCCTGCTTCAGCTGACCGGTAAGGTCTGTGATACATATCGTCTTTTCGCTATGATTGATCATCGCGTAATCTAGGCGCCGCGAGGTATCTGTGATTGTCCACTCGAACATCACCTCAAGGTCTCCTAGCTTCGTCTCGTCACCTGCTTTCCTGGCCTCCCGGTAGCGATTCTTCCCAGTCTTAACGGCAGTCCCATCGCGGAATTTTTTCTCCCAATAGTCCTGCTCCTCGAGATACTTCTTCCAATGAATGAGGGAACCGACATCCCGGGCGACTTTCTTTCTCTTGTCTGCCAAGGGTTTGGCGTCAAGCGCAATGAGCTTTGCCCGCAGTTTCCTCACGAGTCGCGAATCAGAGATACGTTGCAAGACCGCATGCATTTGCCCCCTCAGAGCCTCAGGTATCGGAGCAGTGAAGAGCCGCCGTAAAACTGTGTCGTTTGGTTGCCAACGCTGCGTCGCGGCTACCGCACGGAGAGTGTCCAGGTCCATGACCTCCATCCCTATTCCAAACTCCTCAGCGAGGCTACGAATTCTATTGATTTCGTGATGTTTCGAGTTGATACGTTTAAGCCTCTTGGATCTGGGGGGTGTATTCAGTTTGAATGGCACAAGATCCAACCCGGCGAGAAGTCGCTCCACGACAGTGGCATCTTGACCATCGAGTGTCTGTCCATAGACCATGATATAGACAAGATAAACAGGGGACGCGACCATATCTGCGGCCGTCAACGCTATCGTGCGTGGCGCCAGACTTAAATCTTTCATCAGAGTCTGCTTCATCTCTTTGGCTGTCCTCTTTATCAAAGACCGAACTTGTCCTCGCGCGAAAAAGATCGCCTTTCTTTCGGGAATGAAGTCGCTCTTGAGAAACACCGGTTTCTCCAGGAGATTACCACTAATAAGGAACTCCGTACGGCTCTTTAATGGACGATACGTCTTCTGTCCTGACTCTCGTTGGTATCGCTGCCCTCGTTCCATGATCAGGGAGAGGTACTCTTTCGCCAGTGAGACCTGCGCCGCAGGGATAAGGCGGCTGTCGTCTAGGAGAGTCAGAGCACGTGTCGCGAGTTTCTTCTTCTGGCCCAGAAGGGTAAACGCATCGCCTGATGTCACCGGTGTCTCCCTCTCGATTTCTTCAAGGCTGTTCAGCAGTTCCTGTAGATTCTTCTGGATCACACTGCGTGCCATATCTAACGGCTTGCCGTAGGCGTAAATCTCTCGGGTTTTATCGAATTCCTTGATTGTGATGGCAATCTTGACCCTTTCAGCATTTTTTTCACACCTACTTCATGCGAGTTAGGAGAGTCGCTGTGGCCACGCACAAGGACTACGTCATGGTTCTCTGAATATTGATTCGTCCCACCCCCCGACATGGGAATCCTGTTGACCCATAAACAACGTCCTGGCTATCGTAGGTTGTAATCGTGACGTAAACTGTCTCGGGCTGATTCTCAGTGTTTGGGGTGACGACGTGCACGCGGAATCGACCCTCATTGGTTCGGCTGTCAAAGATGATATCTCGGATCGGCCGCATGTTTCGATCGACCACCTGAATGATGGCATCAGCAGTAGACAGTATCAGCAGACCCGATTCCTCGAGTTTGGTTTCGAGACCGGGGGCAGCAGCTTTCACCGTCAACGTACCAGCCGGCAATGTTTGATTCGGCCTCGTCAGTTGGTTCATGGGTGCGAAGTGCAGGTCGGGCAGCATCCCCATCCGGAGCCTGGCTTCTCCCGCCGCATTGGAAAAAGTTCTGTAAGTAGCAGTGAAGCCTTTCTGTTTCTGTTGGACGGTCCACTCGACTTCAGCGTGAGCCACGGGCATTTCTCCCAGTCGCTCAACCTTCACAGTTAAGGCCTGCTGGGCGAACGGCTCGGAAAGAGAGAGGCTGGCGTTTACGTTGCGCTCCACCCATTTCAGGTCGTGGACTTTACGTTCCGGTGGGACGAGTGTACAGTTACAGGTGTTCCGAGTGTAGGTGACGTCGGTCTGACCAGGCTGGACGACGTACGTACAGCCGGTCACATTGCCGTTGTGAGCAGTTTCCAATTCGAAGTCCCCGTTCTCAAGCTCTCCACTGATTGTCGCCTCCGTGACCATGCCGAAAAATTTGGCCCAGCCAACCGGGCAAAGCGGAACCAACGTCGGGTCATCAATTCGAACCGCCACCTCCATGTTCACATTCGTTCCTGTGATTGACACATTTCGCAGCACGGTCTGCCCCAGCGCATGCCCGTATCGACCAGCCTCTTCCGGTACCTCGTACAGGATGCCTTCAATACCTCCGTCAATCCGTCGAACGACCACTCCATTTCCACCTGGGGTCTTCCACGAACCCGAGATCGAAAAGAATGGATCGAGGGGTAGCGCATCAGTGGGTGCAGCCGCAATGAAGACTCCAAGGAGTGTCACTGCCAGGCATCTCACGATCCCACCTCCCTGAATGACCCGCTTGCGCTTTAACATCATGTGGACTGTTTCCGTCTGCTGTTCACAAAACCAGGTGAAATGCAATTACTTGTCAGGCGCTCGTTCTGCCTCGTCAAACAACATCAAAACCTGGGGGTTTGAAGGTAAAATCCGCTCTCGCAATCTCGAGATAAGCTCCTTTAGCTCCCGCTCTGCACCCGCGTAAAGAGCTCTACCTTCCACTGGTTGAACACCCCGAACTCTTCTACACTCCCCAAAGGTTTGGACCTCAAAGGTTACTATAACTTCGGGTCGAAGTTCAGTAGCCAGTCCTCAATGGGCCTTAGTTTTTCAACATCGCGCGTATTCGAATCTTCAAGTAAGGTTAGCCTGTAGCGTGGAAAAGCATCCATATAACAACTGTTTGCCGTTGCCAGATTACCAAGCCACACGATGTTTCGGATGAGGATCCGAGTTTGTCGTCTACCGCATCGCATTGGCTCAACTGCCGGAAGAGATACTGTGTCAACTGCATCCAACTACACAAGCATGCTGCCTAGTCACTGTAGGTCATACTTAATCATTATATGGAAGAAGGCAATTCAACATCAATTCCAGCGATCATCAGTGTCACAATAAAAGGTTTCAGTCTGCGATGAGAGCCTCACCGATGCGAGTGTCACGAATGTTGCCAAGGACAAGGATTGTGAGTAAGTGGAGGGATAGGTGGATGAAGGCGAAGTATGATTGTCGCCTCAGGAAATAAAATTAGGATGACATCGCCAATCAGGTCTTGCCTGACATTCAGAGAGGTTGCTGTAAGCGGGATAGTCCTTCTAGATTTCCCCCTCACACCCGCACCTCATCGCTCTGAATCTCTAGCGCAATCAGCTGTGGCGTGCCCCGAGCGAATACCCCTTCCCCGCATTCACTTACACCGTCCTCTACCCCGGTGACAAAACCTCCGACTAGAGTCCTGTCTCGTCCATCATATAGTAACTTTTAGTAACAAATAGATCTAGAACGTTTCTTTTTAGTAACCACTTGTATAATGTGGTACCTTTTGGTAACCTGAAAGTGTTAACTATTAACACTTGTGGGGGCGTGGATGCCGAAAAAGGTCCTGACGAAGGAAGAGCGGCGCACCAAACGCAATACGGCCTTACGGGTGCAACGGGCCTTTGTCAAAGGCAAAACCGTCAAGGACCTGGCCGAGCATGAAGCCCTCCCCCGCACCACGATCAAGAAACTCGTCACCCGGCCCCGCTTCGTCAAAGAACTCACGCAGCGGCGATTGAAGCTCGCTGAAACCTCCTTTACGAACGCCGAAACCCTCTCGAAAGTCATCGACTTTCAATCCAAGAAAATTCAGCACGATGTGGAAGCCGGGAAGACCGAGTTGACCACCCAAGACATGAAAGACCTCGCCTGGATCACGAAGTCGCAAGGCGAACAGGCCACCGCGCTCTTGAAAGAGGCCGGGACCGAAGAAGAGCTCGATGCGGATGGGGAATTGATGAAAACCGCGAAACGCTTGGCGGCGAAGCGATTGGAGCAGGATGCGGCGGAGGCGAACGCCCCGGACCCGGTGGAGGCAGAGTATGAGCTGGTGGGCGAGGCATGATCACCAAAGCTAAGTTGGCGCATGCCGAAGCGGTGTTGAAGGAATATGCCCACGATTTGCCAGAATTCATTCTTGGGACCGGCTGGTTTCTGACACAGGATGAACATGATAGCGATCAAATTAAACCGATCCCGGATCAACCGAATCTCCGGGGCTATCTCACAGAGTTGCAACACGAACGCTATGTCCTCACCCCGAAGAGTCGGCAAATGATGGTGTCGTGGGTGACCCTCGCCTATCTGTTAGCGGTGGTCCTGATTCGCAAGAATCAACTCGTGATTGTGCAAACGAAGCGCGAAGACGATGTCAAGAATCTCCTCGACCTCGGCCGCTTTATGTACGATCATCTCCCCAAGTTTCTGCAAACGATTCGGCCCCGGGTCAAAGGCCCGCGCTCCTCGGAACTCGAACTCAAAATCAAAGCGACCGATTCCCGGATGTGGGGCATTCCCCAAGGCGCGGATGTGATTCGGTCAAACACCGTCAGTGTGCTCTATAGCGATGAACTCGACTTTCAACCCGAAGCCTCCGCGAGTATTCGCGCGGCGATGCCCTCGTTGATTGGGGGCGGGCAATTCATTGCGACGAGCAGCCCGTCGTTGGAGGGGATCATGAAGCAACTCATTCATGGGGTGAAAAAGTAAATGGCAAAAAAGCCCGCGATCCCCGAACCGCGCTGGCCCGTGATGGACAAAGCCGTCGCCCTCCCCGCCGAGGTGTTGAATGGGATTGAGGTCCCGCAAGCCGTCGAATGCCCCACGAAAGGGATGGTGTGTTGGCGAAACCCGATGGGCTGGCGGGTGGTCGCGATTCATTATTCCTCGGACCCCCACAAAAACTTCAAACCGACCCTGGCAAGGCGTGGCTCACCGAAGCGAAGCACGCCACCCCGAGTCTGCGGGATTGGAAACGCGAACATGAAATTGATTTTACCGTCACGGCGGGCAAGCCGTTCTTTGACACGCTTAACCGGGACGTGCATGTGCGCGACCTCACGTATGACCGGACCCTCCCCCTCTTGCGCGGCTGGGATTTTGGGCGCAGGCATCCGGCGTGTATCTGGGCGCAACTGACGAAAGACAATCGCATGCATGTGCTGCACTCCTTGATGGAAACGAACAAAAACATCTTTGTGTTTACCCCCCTGGTGGTGGCCGAAACGAATGCCCGTTTTCCCGGGGCGCAAATCGCGGACTTTGGAGATTTGGCGGGCGCCCAAGAAACTGATGCCCACGGCGCTCTATCATGCCGTGACCGGCGCGGAATGGATGAGTGGGCAAGAAGTCTCGAATAGTACCGGCACTCCGATCCTCCGTCCACTTGATGGGCCGCCACAGAATTTTCAGCCCACCACCAAAGATGTCATGGCGCGCATGCTGACCTTCTCGCCACTCGAAAAAACGCAAATGCATCATCAGCATTATGTGAATCGGGCGAAGATTCGAACGGATCGAGAGGATGCGCGGGCGCTTCGGACCCAAGCGATGGAGTCCATCCAAAACCATGAACCGTTGGACCCGGAACTCTTAGACCTTCTCAAAGAAGATTACTCGGGCACGTATCGCAATTTGATGAAAGCGAAAAAGAGTTGGGACCCAGAGGTCTCCACCTTTGAACAGCATTACTTAAAATCCTCCGCGTCGAAAGCGCCGAAGCGGGTACGCAAGAAGGAAGCCTCCCGTGTCCAGCCGTGATGACATTCGCCCGCGCTATGGGATTGGGTTGAAGCATGGGACGGGCTACAAACATGGCTTTGGGGACAGTGACCCGTACTATGCCGACGTGTGTACACTCTCGAATGCGTACTGTGTGGAGGCGGGACAAGCCACCTCGCCCTCCACGGAAAGCGGCGCTTCGACCTCACCTACCGTCGAAACCGCGACGACGCCGACCTATACCGATGAGACGACGTGTTAGGGGTGGATGGGGAAACAACACTTCTCAGAAGAAGTTACGTGGCTGCGAGTCGTTCAGCGTCTTTCATGGGGTCGTCCCAGGATTCTTATTACATGCATTATTGTTTGATGCAGTATTGAACAACAATAAATGGCGGCATAATATTGTGAGCCCCCCCCTCCAACAGGTCCTGTATGACTGGTAGGGAAAGAACGTGTCCAACGAACACCCTGACGACCATTCATTCCAGAACCAACACCCCATTCTGAATTCCCATCATCCCCTGCTTCTACTGTTCGATGCTTATGACTAGGCATTTCATCTTTTGTGAGTGTGTGTGTTTCCTCACCGCCTTGATCACCTATTAATCTTGCAGTAAGGTTTCTATCTGTCTGTGGGTCTTTGCCTCTCCCGGCACCTACAAGTACTCTGCTTTTTGCTTTCTTAAAATCCTTCCAGCCTTCTGGGCATGTTGTACTGAATGCCATCACTGCATTTTTGGGAACAGGGCTCTTCATTGCCTTTACGTTTCGTAGTTCTGATATAAGTTTAGCTATTTTATCTTCAAGACATTTAAACGCCTCGCCTTTCGTACGATTATACCTAGGATCTGTGAAGCAAGCAGGCCCATCAGCAAATGCATAGGCAGGCACGACAAATCCCATTACTACTGAAAAAATAAAAATGTTAATCCGGGCATGAAAGTGGTTGTTGTTGCCAGGGAACATCACACTGATCCTCCATAGAAGGTTTAGTAGGTACTACTGGTTTTTCAGGTGCTGCTGGTTTTGCAGGTGGGCTGGGGATTGGGCCGGGCAGTTGATTTGTGCAAACAAACTTAAGTTCTCTTAGACTAAACTCGTAATTACCATTGCAAGTTGGCGCCAGACTTATCACAAGATAAGCCAGGATAATGCCTAAGATGAAAAATGTGAGAATTCCCAATGTTTGATTAGAAAATGACATGATATTTTACGCTGCAAATAAGTTCTGTATAACATCCCACTTTTTCACTCCAATTATATGCTCTTCGCCACACTCACACAATCGACTCTTGACACCTCCTAGAATTGCGGTACGCTAGAAGCGTCATTAGGAGATAATCATGAAACCGGAAGTGACAAATGCTCGACGGATGGCGCAGACAGCCTGGATAGCTTTGTTCCTTTATACCTTCTTTGGATTTCATCAGCTTGGCAACCCGATTGAACTGTTGGTAGGAGGAATCAAGTTGGAGATTCCGAAGTTGCTTGTTGATTGCGTAGTTCCCATTTTTTCGATCTACGCAACGGGAGTATTTTATTACTCAGGTTTTTGGAAGAATGAGAGTCCTCGGAAAAAGAGAAAGTATTTGAGAGAATTCAAAGACCAGAAATTACCGGTGGAATTAATGCGCAACAGGGGAATTATTGATGCAGTCGAGTTCAGAGCATATGTGGCGGAACTCTTTCCTGAGCACGATCCCTATGCGTTTACCATCACTGATCAGCGAGGTAATTTAAGGGGCGATCATGATAAAATCCAAACTATATACATGTATTCGTTAGAATGGCACCAAGAATTCAGCACCAAAACGAATTTCCTCTGTTTTATAGACAATCATCTTTATGCATATCCCTTGTATTTGAACACACTTGCTTTGGCATTCTATCCGTTTTGGGTAGTGGTGTGTCCTGGATAAAAAGTTTTTTTAACTTGGAATAAGTTATTTACGTACTTTACCTAGAGCGCCTTTTAGGCCACCCTCAGCTCCGTTTTGTTCGAGTCTGGCAAGACCCATACCAGCCAAAACACCCTATTTTTACAGGGTTTTTGAAGAATGCGTGGAGAGGAAAATCGCTCTCGGACAACTTGTAGTGCTCCCCTGAAATCAAGCCACCTGTGATCGTTGTTCATTGCGATACTGCCGAGGACTCCGATACTGCAGAGCTTGATGTGGGCGCCCCTCGTTGTACCATCGTATCCATCTATTGATAGCCTTCTGGCCTTCCTCAAAACTCTCAAACTGCTGTTGCCACACACACTCCTCTTTGAGACTGCGAAAGAAGCGTTCAATCAGCCCATTCTGTTCCGGTGTATACGGCGTAATAAATTCTTGCGACAACTGATAATCCCGACACGCTTGGCGGAACCGGCGACTCTGAAAGATTAACCCATTATCACTCCGCAGGACCGGGGTAACTCCCTTGGGTCGCAGTGTGCCAAAGCGGGCCAGGCAGGCGGTCTCAAGAGCCCGTTCCGCTTCCCTTGCCCGGCCACGCAAGGCGAACTCGTACCCGACAATCTCCCGATCATGACAATCGATCACCGCGGCCAGGTGGCCCCAGCCATCGCGTCCACAGGGAACATGGGTCACATCCATCGCCCATCGGTGATTACTCTGGGGCGCCCGACTGCGCAGCCGTTGCGCACGGGGACGTGCGGTGCGACGACGTTGATGGACCAACCATTGTTTGACTCGGAGTATCCGATACACAGCCTTGCGATTGACACTATACCCCTGGCCAAACCGCAACAGTGCCCATAATCGCCGATACCCATACGTCGGGTGCTGTTCGATTAACGTGTGCAGCTGTGCGGCCAAGGTCTCTGACACTTCAATGGCTCGTCTTGGGTGTGGGGACGGTCGTCGCACACTGGCTCGTGCCACTCGTAACACCAGACAGACCCGTCGTTCCGAGACATCCGGATGCGCCTCATTCACGCGTCGGACGTCCTCTGGGCCAAAGGGTACGGTTTCAAGGCCTCCCGTAACAGGTCATTGTCCAGGACAAGATCCCCGACCTTCTGTTTCAGTTTCTTGATCTGCTCGTCCTTGACTGCCTCCTCATCCTTCGGGCGTGTCCGCAAGGCATTCTCGGCCCCCACATTAAATCGCTGCTGCCAGTCCTCGACTTCGGCCACCGTCAGTCCATGCGCGCGAGCCGCCTCCACCACGGAAGTCTCTCCCTTGACTATGGTAAGGACCAACGCCGTCCGGCGTTTGGCGCTCCACCGTTGAATCGGATCTCCCTCTTCATTTGTCATCGTCCACCTCCTTCCTAACACCCTCAATTATGTCGTATTGGTGGACTCACTTTCATGGGGGGCAGGATATACCATCGTTCGCCAGACTCCTCACACATCATTCATAATAATCCCCTCTACTCATTTGATAGTATACTGCCTCAGTTCGCTCCAACACCAGTAGGCCATCTTTAATACTTGATGGCGATGGCTACTGATGTTTGATCGTTTACAACAAGAAAGGCAGCCTCATCATGATGAGGAGGAACAAGAAAAAATTCAGGATTGTTGGATATTCCAAATCCTTCAATAGGAAGACCTACCATATTTTTGTCAAATTTCTTATTACCATTCTCATCATGATAGACAACCAAGGCATACCTGCCTGGATTTGGTGCAATTAAGCAGATATGAACCGTGTCTTGCTGAGCAGGAACACGAATTTTGGCTAATTTTTTTCCCTTGGCTAAAAAATCATCAGGCTTATCTCCATAGAGTACAGCGGTCACGAGACCTTGAGCACTTCGCACCTGTTGAACCTGGACAAGAATCATATGAGAAGCTGTTTGGCAAAGTTCCTGTGTGTATTTCATCCTTGCCGACACCAGCATAGGGCACAACGCCACAAGCAGGACAGCTGTGCCAAGGAACAGACGTTTTCTCACTATTAATAGCATCTGACCTCTCACCTATCTCTTATTCGTCATGTTCCACCAAATGTGGAACTATAGATATTATACAGGAACGTTTATGAAGAGTTGCACCGTTTAGTCTGATAAAGGCATCTGGTTAATGAACACATGCAGCGCAATAGTATGTAGGTAATATTTCGTTTATTTTGATGGCAGTAACTCCCAGCAAAATCCACACCACATTTTCCATATTCTTTCCACAATTTTTGTGGATAACTTGGTGAATATTGTGCTCTCAACACAATCGATGGGTGTCTAGTAAATGAAGCCAGCAGATTGCTTAATTTTTAGGCATTGTAGTCAAAAAAATTTCACCCCAAGATATAGGGGCTCTCTCATCTCATTTAAAAAATTAAGTATGTTTCCCTGGCAATGATTTCTCATAACTGAGCAATAGCCTTGTTGTTATAGGGTTTTACGGGATACCGGGTCTTTTCAACAAACTATGTGGAAATTTACTCATGGCTCATCATCCTTTCAGAGCACGAGGAACACACTTTATCAAAAAATGGATAGTCCCCATCAGCTGCCATGCAGCAGTCTGATTCATCCCCCACAACCTTATCAGGTCTCCCTCTCCTACAGACGCCGTCATAGGCTATCAGGCTATGAGAGTCACACGTCGACCCTGTCATGAGTTTCCACTCTCATTAACATATGTGTCCTGTGACCGTTCGGCTTTTACTCATGCCTTGCTAAAGGAATCACCTATCCAGCAACCATACTACTACGGCTTCACCTGACAAACCGCCATCCGTCTACCGCTCTAAAAAATTGCATGTTTTAAAAATAATTGCAACGCTTTCTTTCTACCCTCCGACTCACCTCATAACGTCATTCGACACTCGACAGATTGACCGGTCGTCGTCGAGGAGGAACACCATCTTCATACACCATTTATCATCAGGAGAAATGTAATGCCCCACACAACCTTGACCGCTCTATTCCGCTCTTGGCCGGACAGAACGTCGGCCAAGATTAGCAAGGAGTTTTTATCACTTCTATCCTAGCAGCTGCATTGTGCTCAATGTCTCTTACAACTTCCGCGTAAGCACCGTTGCTATTTCCTCTGCAATTTCCTGACTATCAATATAATCACTATGCCCAATTTCTCGGCCAGATAGTTCAACGGCATTGTGGGAACTCATATTCGGTGGAGCAATCATGGGGTGTTGAGTTGCGCCTAAACGTTGCTCCCATTTTTCATCTGGATTACGTTCCAAAAAATCCAGCATCCCAAACGTTAACGAATCAAGGACTCCCTTTGTCGCCACAACCGCCTTTCGCGGACCTTTTTCAATGTTTGAAATCGTCAATGCACCATCAAACCGAGAATAAAAAATTATGGATTTGCCCAACCAAGTGTTCTAAGCCACTGTAAAATTGCCCTAAATACGTCACCTTTTCATTATCTTCGCCTATTTTTTTTAGCATCTTCGACGCACTTGGTCACATGCCTTCGCTCAACATCAGGCGCTAGCATAATATACCTATCGACAAAGAACCGCTTATTGGGATCAAGGTCTTTTTTTTCCTTATTCCGTTTAATCCGACTTTCATCAATACCTTTGGGTTCATACTCACTCCGAATTAAACTTTTTAACATATGGCATGCGAGAAAGTTGCCCATACTGTGACAAATTAAATTGACACTTTTGTTGGTCTCCTGACGTATTGTTGTAATCAAATTGGCCAAGGCACTTCCTGAAGCAATAGCTTCTCTTTGGTCACTTGGATAACTCAAAACACTTCCATCAGAAGGCCAGGAGAATCCCACAAATGCCGTTAGACTCTTATCAGGAGTCGCTTGATTCTCAAGAAGATCTTTGTCCTGAACGACTGGATCGGTCACAATTTTTCCACTTAAGGTTTTGGTCTTACGAAGAGTGTTGGTTAAAATGCTATACCATGTTTGGGCATCATGGAAATTCACGTTGAACCCATGGACACAAATGACAATCTTCCCCACTTTAGGGTGTCCCAAAAAGTTTGGGCCCAGAATCTCTTGCTTCGCATTGCCTTTTACCAAAACACGCTCTGGCATCTCACCGGGATTAGTCGTTGCGAGATAGTGAGACATGTACGCTTGCATATTGACCCCAAAATACCCCTTACGTTCTAAACCCAAACGTTCTGTCCGGCCAAGAGCACGGGCCAAATCCTCATGATTACGGTTCGTTGCAAAATACCGAATCGACATGGTGCCCTCCTTGTTGGTTCGTACTAAATCAACACAGGTATGAATACACAAACGTATAATGACTATTAAAGGTTATAGGGTATCAATGCTATAAGGCACAGAACCCTATTTATGGCTCAAGAATAGCTGCCAGCTCTTTATTTTATGGCATCACCCTTTCGTTTTGCGTCTTAATTGATATTTGGTTTCTTCAGACTCAGATTGATTAATTAACCCCCTGCAAATTGGTTTTGAGATCATCAACAGCTGTTTCCATAGCTTCCTTATCAGTTGATTTGAATTGCTCAAACCGACTCAAAAATGTACTCACTTATTCCCCGTATTCTATGTCTAAGACTGCCGCTTCATCTTGCTTAGCCACAGCAGTTGGGAGGGCATGGATCTTTGTTTTGAGTGATTAGAGTGATATTCAGGGTCAACTATGTCTCTGTTGTAGCCAGTGGCCTACTAACTCAAGACCATTCACGCTCGCCGCACAGTCTTTTCGCTTAGTCTTCTGCCCCCAGAGGTCGACACAGCACAATCAACGCAGGCAATAAGGTCAGATTGCTGATGAGGGCCACAAGCATCGCAAACCCCGTGAGCAATCCAAAATAAATGGTGGGGATAAAGCTCGAGAAAGCCAAAATAGAAAATCCTGCGGTAATGGTCAGTGAGGTGTAATACATCGCCATTCCAATGCTCCGATGGCAGGCCTTCACAGTCTCAACATAGTTCCGATATTTCGCAAATTCCACCTGAAAGCGGTGGACATAATGGATGGTATCATCCACGCCGATGCCAATTGTGATGGCCGCAATGGTAATAGTCATGAGGTCTAGAGGGATCCCAACCCACCCCATGAGCCCTAACACCAATCCCGCCGCCAACAGATTCGGCATAATCGCGAGGATAGCAAGAAAGATTCGTCGAAAAAGAACCACAAACATCACCAAAATACTGATGAACACCGCACCCAACGTGAGAATTTGTGACCGAAACAAACTCTGAAGTAGGTTGTTGTATAAGACAGCCATGCCCGTAGGATGAACCGTGGCTTCTGAAAATTTCATCTCGTCGACCAGATAGCGCTCTATTTTGTTGATGAGCGCTTTTCGTTTTAACGTAGGCGCTGACTCAATCAGCCGCATAGTCAGCCGGACTTGGTTTCCATCTGGAGACAGGTATGGATCAATGAGTGTGTGTTTGACATTCTCAGGCACTAATTTTCTGAGCAACGCTAGTTCATAATCTTCTGGCATTTTCCCATCATTAAGTTGCTTGAAAACTTTCATCCCAGTGGCGATTGACAGCACTTTTCCGACTTCCGGGAAGGACTCCACATAATCATGAACCTCCTCAACTTTGTCGAGCATCTGCGCATTAAACCAATAGGTCACCTCATCGGTCTCTTCTTCATCAGCAAAAGGGGCATCAAATAAATCTTCAGATTGCTTGGATTCCTTCAATGACGTATAAAACTCCTCACTGGCATCAATGACAAAGTCCAAGGGAATGGTCCCACCAAGTTTTCTATCGATCGTTTCCATGCCTTGGTAAATTTCTGTTGAACTCTTGAAATGGTCGATGAATCGATTCTCAACTTCCAGCTTGGCAATGCCCACACCTCCCCAGAACGCTAATGCTGCACAAAAAACAATGATTGGTTTCGCGTAGTGTAAGGTCAAGGCCGACATCCCTTGGGTGAAAGCCATGGTTGAGTCAGGACGGGCAATCACGTTCTCAGGACGTAACAACGTCAACACTGCAGGAAAATAGAAAAAATTGAGAACAAACGCGAACGCGATCCCCATGGTCATCATCCAACCAAAATCAATCACTGGTCTAATATCGCTCACAATCAGTGAACAAAAGGCCACAATGGTGGTAATCGCGGTATAGAATGATGGCTGTACCATAATTCGCATGGTCTCAAGGACCAACGTGTTCTGATCGGCATGCGGGTTCTGTTCCACGACAATCCGATATCGGACGATGAGGTGGATCGTTAATGACATCGTGATAATAAGCAACAATGAAATGAAGTTTGATGAAATAACAGTCACCCGCCAATCAAGCCATGCGAGGTAGCCCACCATGATACTGACCGAGAGCAGGCAGCACGACATCGGCAACACAACCCAACGCAGCCTTCGGAAAAAAAAGCTGAGCGCAACAATCAGAAAACCGAGCACGCCTACACCAAAAACAACGATATCATGCTTGATAAAGCTGATCATGTCGGTCGTGATCATCCTCGCTCCGCCCAAATACAACTGGGCAACCTCATGATATTTCGCGATAATGGCTCGAATGCGGTGAGTATCTTGACGCTCTCTCTCAATCGTCTGAGCGTGATATGTGCTAAACGTGTCGGTCGCCTTGTCTAATTGCTCAGATTCTTCAGGTGTTAATCCAGAGGCACGACGTTTGTCTCTGAGTTGATTGCGTTGGGTTAACAACCTAAAGTACTGTTCATCCCGCTTGAAGTTCACAAGGAGCGCCGTGGTTCGGCCATCGGGGCTCACGAGATTGTTACTATAAATCGGGCTTTGCAGAAATTCTTGCCGAGCCAGTTCCTTATCGACATCCGGGGTTTCCAGTGTTTTCACATTTTGCTGATCCGTGAGTTCTGCAATGGAAACTTTAGGGCTGTTCAATAAGGGAACATCCAAAATCGTAATGACCGACGCGACTCGCTCGACTCGCAACAACTCTTCTCGGAGCGACTTCAACCCAGTAAGAGAAGTTGAGGATAAAAGATCATCCTGTGGCGCATACGTAACAATCAGAAAATCATCGGAGCCATACACCTCCCGTATGGAACGGTAATACCGCAAGTCTGGATCGTTCTCTAAGACAATGGACTCCGCGGACGCATCAAGCTTGAGGTTTGTTCCTTGAAACGCAAAAAACGCAAACAAGAGACACACCACCGCTAAACAGAGAACCGGTCTTTCAATAACCACGGCTTGGTACGCCCGCAAGGGCCATGCCTTCATCATGTTCGACTCGCTTTCCTTCGTAAAGGTTTATTCACCCAAGATCGTCGGGAGGATTCACCAGGATGGATAAGATCATGCGCTTTGGGCATCATCCTTCTGCGCACCGCGTAAAGTCAATGAATCGGCTTTCCATTCACAGGGCTGCCTGAAGCCACGCCGCTTGAAACCCATCACGTCTGTGCCTTTGGATGAGGAATCTCTTTTGTAGTTTTATTCATCGGCGATATTCTATCCCCAATCGAACATTCGCACGTGGAGCGGGAAAGCCAAGAAATTCTTCATAGGTTGCATTGGTGACGTTGTCCACCACTCCATACAGCTGCCAGGACTGGGCAAACGCATAGGTCAAAGAGAGGTCTGCTTTGATATATCCAGACACCGTGCGATCGGTGGTGGGAATTTGGAAGTCGAATCGTTTGCCAACCGCTCGCACTTGAGCCCGAATAGTCAAATCATCGATTGGATTAGTGGAGAAGATCAAACCTCCACTCCATTTAGGACGATTTCTCAGTCCTTCGGAACTATTTTTAATCTGAGTATCCAAATAGGTAAGGAAGCCTTTGATCGTCAAACCAGACAAGACTGTTGCATCTATCGAGAATTCCAGACCTTGGGTCGTCACTTCTCGAAGATTCACCAAACGGAACGTTCCTGCTTGAGCAAGGTTGGGATCGAGGTCGATCAAGTCTGAAAACCGATTATGAAAGTAGGTCAGGTCGGCCACCAGAGATTCTCCTATTAGACTTGTACGTAGACCGACATCCCATCCCTCACTGGTTTCAGGGTTAAGGCCTGAATTACCAATAATGGGATCACCGATGCTCACCAGACTCGGGAGTTTGAATCCTTCTCCGTAGCTAACTCGAATGCGTGTCGAGGGCATAGCCTGATACGTCAGCGCTACCCGTGGGCTGATTGCGGGTTGAAACTCTTCTGGCATATCTAACCGACTCCCGACAGTCACATGAACCTTAGAGAACAACGTTGCAGAAAGCTCGGCGAATACCGCACCAGTCAGCCGTGTCTGGCGAAAATCAGTGGACCGATCAGTTGCGCCACCGACTGCCGTCAATTGTTGAATTCCAGATTGCTCAGCAAATTCACTGATGAGTTGCCCCCCTCCACCGAACACCCAATCGGGAAAAATCTCTATCGTGTGTTGCCATCGAGGGAGGAGCCGAGAGTACGTTGTCTTTATCGTATTGGGAGGAATTTGAAACATATGCGAAGCTGAGAGTACCCCGGGATTCCGGCCCTCATGATGTCGCCGAAAGAAATTGACCGATAGCTTCTGCGTCCAGTTCGATTGAATGGCATGGGAAACTTGCAATCCCGTTACCAATCAATGCGTTCGGGTGTCAGACTCGAAAGATCTACGGATCCTCCACGTTGATTCATCGGATCATTTATTGGCACCCCATCAATAAGGACGTATCCTGCCCCCCATGAAAGTGAGTCCACCAATACGACATAATTGAGGGTGTTAGGAAGGAGGTGGACGATGACAAATGAAGAGGGAGATCCGATTCAACGGTGGAGCGCCAAACGCCGGACGGCGTTGGTCCTTACCATAGTCAAGGGAGAGACTTCCGTGGTGGAGGCGGCTCGCGCGCATGGACTGACGGTGGCCGAAGTCGAGGACTGGCAGCAGCGATTTAATGTGGGGGCCGAGAATGCCTTGCGGACACGCCCGAAGGATGAGGAGGCAGTCAAGGACGAGCAGATCAAGAAACTGAAACAGAAGGTCGGGGATCTTGTCCTGGACAATGACCTGTTACGGGAGGCCTTGAAACCGTACCCTTTGGCCCAGAGGACGTCCGACGCGTGAATGAGGCGCATCCGGATGTCTCGGAACGACGGGTCTGTCTGGTGTTACGAGTGGCACGAGCCAGTGTGCGACGACCGTCCCCACACCCAAGACGAGCCATTGAAGTGTCAGAGACCTTGGCCGCACAGCTGCACACGTTAATCGAACAGCACCCGACGTATGGGTATCGGCGATTATGGGCACTGTTGCGGTTTGGCCAGAGGTATAGTGTCAATCGCAAGGCTGTGTATCGGATACTCCGAGTCAAACAATGGTTGGTCCATCAACGTCGTCGCACCGCACGTCCCCGTGCGCAACGGCTGCGCAGTCGGGCGCCCCAGAGTAATCACCGATGGGCGATGGATGTGACCCATGTTCCCTGTGGACGCGATGGCTGGGGCCACCTGGCCGCGGTGATCGATTGTCATGATCGGGAGATTGTCGGGTACGAGTTCGCCTTGCGTGGCCGGGCAAGGGAAGCGGAACGGGCTCTTGAGACCGCCTGCCTGGCCCGCTTTGGCACACTGCGACCCAAGGGAGTTACCCCGGTCCTGCGGAGTGATAATGGGTTAATCTTTCAGAGTCGCCGGTTCCGCCAAGCGTGTCGGGATTATCAGTTGTCGCAAGAATTTATTACGCCGTATACACCGGAACAGAATGGGCTGATTGAACGCTTCTTTCGCAGTCTCAAAGAGGAGTGTGTGTGGCAACAGCAGTTTGAGAGTTTTGAGGAAGGCCAGAAGGCTATCAATAGATGGATACGATGGTACAACGAGGGGCGCCCACATCAAGCTCTGCAGTATCGGAGTCCTCGGCAGTATCGCAATGAACAACGATCACAGGTGGCTTGATTTCAGGGGAGCACTACAAAACTCCGTAACATCCGTTTACCAACCCAACGTCATGCTACAGGCATAAGCCTGTAGATGAAACATCTCCCTGGTCCTCTCTTGATCGAGTTTGATATCATGGGGACATGGAATGTCAGAAGCAAAGGCCTGCGATCTATAGACACCCGATATCATGTGATCATATTGACCAAATACCATACCGCCGTTGGTTTTCACGGGTGGGATGGGTAAGTACGTGCAGGCCAACGTATTGGAAGTGATCCAATATTATCCCGACATTCAAGTGTTGGAGATGAACATTGAGGAAGATCATAGGAACATTGGAACAACAGCATGCTTTACCACTTCCCGCACAATTTCTCCAAGCCGCGGGCAAGAATCCCGACAAACCCCATTCAGGCATCGTCCGCAGTGGCAAATGGGTGGCATCGTCATTACCAGCCCTCTCAAGAAGTGAATAGAAAAGAAAACACGATGAAAGACCTTTTCTCGAACTATGCATTCCATGACGGCTTTGACGAAATGTTCGAGAGTCCCAACCACCCTCGCGCGCATTACCGGCAATTAGCCAAGCGGCTTCAAGCCTTAGCGTCCAAAGATTTTGAACTCAAGCGACGCCAAGCGGATCAAGCCTTTCTTCGGCAAGGCATTACCTTCACGGTCTACGATGACCCATTACAAACCGAACGCGTGTTCCCATTTGACTTGCTGCCTCGCATCATTCCTAACAGTGAGTGGCGAACACTCGAACAAGGCCTACGGCAACGAGTCCGTGCGTTAAACTCCTTTCTTCTCGACATTTACGGAGATCAGAAGATTCTCAATGATCAGATCGTCCCACGAGAACTTGTCGAAAGTTCCGATCTCTTTCTCCCTGACTTTATTGGGTTTCAACCTCCCAAGGACATTTACATTCACATCGCCGGCATTGATCTCATCAGAGACCAACATGGAACCTATTACGTACTCGAAGATAACCTTCGCACGCCATCCGGCATTTCTTATGTACTAGAGAACCGAATGGTCATGAAACAGCTCTTCCCAAACCTTTTTGCTGAAATGCGAGTGAGACCGGTCGATCACTACCCGACCCAATTAGCAGAGAACCTGCGATTCCTCGCACCAGTGTCTCGGGAAAACCCATCAATTGTGCTCCTAACACCTGGCGTTTTTAACTCAGCCTATTTCGAGCATTCCTTCCTCTCCCTGCATATGGGCATCGAGCTTGTCGAAGGACGTGATTTGGTCGTAGAGTCCGACAAGGTCTACAAGAAAACCACGCAGGGGCTCGAACAAGTTGATGTCATCTATCGACGCTTAGATGATGCGTTTTTGGATCCCGAAGTGTTCCGAAGCGACTCGGTACTCGGCGTCCCAGGCCTCATGCGCGCGTATCGTGCTGGCAACGTTGCCTTGGCCAATGGCATCGGTACAGGCATTGCCGATGACAAAGCCATTTATCCATATGTCCCGAAGATGATTGAGTACTATTTGAGCGAACGCCCACTTCTCCCGAATGTCCCCACGTATGAGTGCCATAAAGACCAAGATCGACGCTATACATTGGACAATCTTTCCAGCCTGGTCGTGAAAAGCGTCAATGCCTCCGGTGGGTATGGCATGTTAATGGGGCCAGACTCCACACCATCGCAACGAGAAGAATTTCGTCAAAAAATTCTGGCCAATCCGCGCAATTATATTGCCCAACCGGTGATGGCGCTCTCCTCCCAACCCTGCCTTTTTCCACAAGAACATGAAACCTTCACGCTAGCTGGCCGCCATATTGATTTCCGTCCGTTTGTCATTTGGGGTCAAGATATTACCTTGTCGCTCGGTGGCTTGACGCGAGTCGCGCTTCAAGAAAACTCACTGATTGTGAACTCCTCGCAAGGCGGAGGGAGTAAAGATACATGGGTGCTATACGGAGAAGGGTAGCTGACGCATTATGCTGAGCCGAAGTGCAGAATCGCTTTTTTGGATTGGTCGATACATTGAACGAGCCGAATACACAGCCCGATTCACGCATGTCCACTATCACCTCATCCTTGAAATTGCCGATTGGAGTGAACAGGCTTCGACTTGGAAGCACTTTTTAGAAAGCAATGGGAATTATACAATCTATACACACCTATACGGCCCCTTAAACACGCCAGCTGTCTTGGAGTTTTTGTCACTCAATCGGCAAAACCCCAACTCGCTCATTAATCTCATTGGTATGGCACGCACGAATGCCCGAGGTGTTCAAGACCAACTATCCAGTGAAATCTGGCATCATCTCAATGAGTTTTATCTCAGTCTTCAAGGGCAGACGCCTCAAGAATTACGATCCGCCCCTCACCGCCTCCTCAACCACATTCTACAGACCTGTTACACACTTGATGGTGTCATGGGGAGTACCATGCTCCATGATGAAGGCTGGAACTTTTACCGACTTGGGAAAAATGTCGAACGTGCCGGGCAAACAGCTCGTTTACTGGATAACCCCGTGCTCGTAAAAGCCGCACCCGAGCCTGGCGCCATATCCGAGTATCACGCCTGTCTCGCTATTCTGAAATCAGCCAGCGCATTTGAAATCTATCGAAAATTTTATCGCACACAATTGGTTCCACGAAAAATCGTTCAATTTCTCCTCTTCCATAACCGGTTCCCTCGATCCCTTCGTTTTTCCGCAAATCTTCTGCGTCAACTTCTTGGAAGACTCTCCAGTTCAAGCCGCCGAGCAAATACTCGTGAAAGCGAACGCTTAGCAGGACAATTCGCCGCCGATTTGGAGTTTGGAAATTTAGAGGAAGTTTTCCGAATGGGCCTTTCGCCCTTCCTCACCCAAGTCATCGATCACCTTGATCGCCTGACCAACCACATTGCTCGTGCACATTTCCGGTCAGAAGGCTACTCCCTGGACCTGCCAGCACCTCTGCTCCATACACATCGGAGACCTGCGCTTCGAGAGCACGAAACGCTTCCGCATCCCTCAAAAGCCATCGTCTCCATTCGTCATCAATTTACGTATACTTATCAGTCACCAGTGTCCAAAGTTAGCACGATTATCCGTGTTGCACCACCTCAGCATTATGGCCAGCAACGCCGGCTGGATCTCCGGTGGCACATGGATCCACCAGCTGATTATCGACACTTCACCGATGCCTTTGGAAATTTAGTCTGGCAATTGGACCACGAACACATCGAAAAGGAACTTGGGTGTACCGTGGAAATGAGAATTGAGACGCAATGTCTGTACAAAACTGACAATTCACTCTGTTATCAAGGCATTGGGCTCACGGAATCTGATTGCACGGTTGAACCAGCCGAGTTTTTGCACATGACGAAACTCGTGGATAGTTGTGATGCATTCATCAAAATCACCCAACGCTCTAAGGAGCGTGGCTTGACGCCCGCGGAACTCGCTGAATCATTCATGAACCAAATCTATGCTCATATGCATTATGAACCAGGACGCACGCATGTCGACACGCCCGCGTCCCAAGCATTCAAACAAAGTGTTGGCGTCTGCCAGGATTACGCGCATATTATGCTGGCCCTCTGCCGTCTCTCCGGTCTTTCTGCTCGATATGTTTCGGGATACCTTCCCGGTGAAGGACAGATGCATGCCTGGGTCGAAGTGCTGTTTCCAACAGGCCCTCACCACATCCCAACGTGGGTCCCATATGACCCCACCCATCAATGCCGCTGTGACGAACGCTATAGTACCGTCGCAGTGGGGCGAGACTATCAAGACATTGCCCCGACAAGCGGCTACTATTCAGGAGATGCTCAAAATTCCCTTGTGGTGGCTGTCTCAGTCACGCTGGAAAATCACGAGCCAGATAACCGGTGGTTAACCCCACTCATGATGGAGCAACAAACTGCTGATACAGGCCATGACAGCCAACAATGATCCATGAGCGATAAAGTATATGAGAGAACCCAACCATGACACCCTTAAGACACATCATGCGAAAAGAACTGGTAAAAACCTCCAGTCACGCATCAATCCTTGAAGCCGCACAACGAATGTGTGACGATCGAATTAGTGCGTTGCTTATCGAAAGAAACGGGGAGATTGTCGGCATTGTCACGGATACAGACTTAGTTCGAAGAGGAATTGCCAGTGAGCGAGATTTACGAACAACGACAGTCAGTACGATCATGACGACCCCTCTCTTGAAAATTGAAAGCACGCAATCGATAGAGCAAGCCCACGATATGATGGGCAATCTTGGCGTTCGGCATTTGGTCGTATGTGAAGGCGGCAGTCCAGTCGGTATTGTGTCTGTCCGTGACCTATTAGTCCATTTCCAACGAGTCTCAGAATCCAATCGCATACAGGATTGATCCATTTATACAGTAGTCTTTTCGACAATGTCTTTATGAAAATGATGAATCATGCAATTTGATGTATTAATTATCGGTGGTGGATTGGCCGGCATGCGAAGCGCGTTGGCAGCCCACGAGCAGGGCATGAACGTCGCAATTGTATCGAAAGTTTATCCCGTCCGCAGTCATTCAAACGCCGCACAAGGCGGTATTAACGCTGCCCTAACAGACCGAGGTGACATGTGGGAAAACCATGCCTTTGATACGGTCAAAGGCAGTGATTATTTGGGCGATCAAGATGCGATCGAAGTCCTTGCACGAGAGTCCGGCCAAGACATTATCGATTTAGAACATCGCGGAGTCATCTTCAATCGAACAGACAAAGGCCAACTTGGAACGCGACGGTTTGGTGGTCAGGAACGCGCCAGGACATTTTTTGTATCAGACTTTACAGGACAAGCGCTGCTTCATGTCTTATTTGAACAAATCATACAAGCCGACATTACCCTTTTCGAAGAATGGTTTGTCACATCACTGGCCTTGGACGATCATGGTCAATGCGCCGGAGTCGTCGCCTTTGATATGAAAACCACCCAGTTTCAATTGTTACGAGGAAAAGCCGTTGTTCTCGCAACGGGTGGATTGGGACGAGTCTTCGAGCCCAGCACCAACGCGCTCATTTGTACAGGCGATGGCATGGCGCTGGCTTATCGAGCCGGAGCTCCACTGATGGATATGGAAATGGTGCAATATCACCCCACGACCTTGAAAAACCGAGGGCTCTTGTTGACTGAAGCCGCCCGAGGAGAAGGGGCCTTCCTCTTGAATAGCTTGGGAGAACGATTTATGGAACGGTATGCTCCCAAGATGATGGAATTGGCATCACGGGATGTCGTATCTCGCGCGGAACAAACAGAAATCAATGAAGGACGTGGGGTGAATGGATGCGTTCTATTGGATTGTCGCCACCTTGGAAAGAAATTTATTCATGACCGTCTCCGACAAATTGCTGAGGAAGCACTTACGTTTGCCAATATCGATCTGACGAAAGAACCAGTCCCTATTCGCCCAGGCATGCATTATCAAATGGGCGGGATTAAAACTGATATTCATGGAAGATGTTGGGATATTGAAGGCCGTTGGGACGGAATCCCTGGGTTGTTTGCCGCAGGAGAAACAGCTTGCGTGAGTCTTCATGGCGGCAACCGATTAGGAGCCAACTCTCTTTTGGAAACCATTGTGTTTGGACGACGCGCAGGAACCTGCGCCGCGGAATTCGTAAAAACATCTACATCGACGACTGTTTCGGAATCGGTGATTGCTCGAGACCAGAATCATATCTCTCACATTTTACAGCGGCCCATGACCTCGGATTCGGTCGCGGCTATTCGCTTGGAAATGGGGCAAACCATGAACACACACTTATCTGTGTTTCGTTACCAGGAAGGCATGGAGTCTGCGCTTCAGATTCTCGCTTCACTCAAAGATCGCTGGCAGAATGTTGGGATTCAGGATAAAGGACAGGTCTTTAATACAAGCCTGCATGCCATACTTGAACTCGAGAACTTGCTAGACTGTGCCCACACGATTATCATTGGCGGGCTGATCAGGAAAGAAAGCCGAGGCGCTCATTTTCGAACAGACTATCTTGCCCGCGATGATGAAAACTGGTTAAAGCACGTGCTGATTTACCGTAATCCGGAAAGGCCGCCACGGATTGCGTACTTGCCGGTTCACATCACGCAATGGCCTCCACAACCCCGAGTATACTAATGCAAGCGACCTTGACCATCAAACGCTATAACCCTGAAACCGAAAAGGCCATTCCTTATTACCAGGAATATACGACAAGCATCGATGAATCGGATACCGTTTTAGATGCCCTCATTCAGATTAGGGAAACGCAAGATGATTCTCTTGCCCTGCGATGTTCGTGTCGTGGAGCGATCTGCGGATCATGTGGGATGCGTATTAATGGTCATGCCACGCTCGCCTGCAAAACCAAAATCATGTCCGTCGCCCCCCAAGGGGAAACCATTTCCGTCGAACCCATGCACAACATGCCTGTCATTAAAGATTTGGTCACGGACATGGATTCATTTTGGCGTAATATTCGCCAAGTGACACCTTGGCTTCACCCACCACAACCAGCACCACAAACAGAATATTTGGCCCCACCTGCCGCTATGTCTCATTTGTCCGGCGTCATGGGATGCATCATGTGCGGTGTGTGCATATCCGATTGTACCGTCTTGGAAGTTGATTCAACCTTTCTCGGACCAGCCGCCCTGGCAAAAGCTTATCGATTTGTAGCAGATCCAAGAGACACGGTAACGTCCAAACGCCTGACAGCTCTCGATCAACCAGGAGGCATATGGGACTGCACGCGATGTATGGAATGTATTCAAGTCTGCCCGAAGGGAGTCGCGCCAATGGATCGGATCATGTCATTACGGGCACAGGCTATGAACGCCAACCTTCCAAGTACAACTGGAGCAAGACATGCTGAAGCATTCATCAATATTATTCGAGACAAAGGAACACTTGATGAACCCATGTTGGCTCTCAAAACACATGGTTTATTCAATATTGGCAAAATCCTCTCCTTGATACCTGTTGGCCTGCGCGCCTTGTTCCACCATAAACTGCCAAAATCCGGTCCGCTGCATCGTGCTATTCCTGGCATTGCTCATATACAGCGCATGATCGGCATATTGAAAGATAATCCATGAAATATGCCCTCTATCCCGGTTGCGTGGCGAAAGGCGGTTGCCCGGAACTCTACCAATCGCTCATGCACGTCTATCCCCGACTTGGCATTGAACTGGAAGAATTACAAAACGTCGCCTGCACCGGCGCAGGCGTCTTACAAGAGAAATCTCTTCGTCTTGGCGATGCCCTCAATGCTAGAACCTTTGCCATCGCGGAACAAAAACAATTGCCCATCATGACGATCTGTAGCACCTGCCAAGGCGTGATGAGCCAAGCGAATCAACGTCTCACACAAAACGAACATTATTTGGCAGAAATCAATGAGAGCCTTGCAGAAGAACAATTGACTTATCGTGGTACAACCCAGATTAGACATTTTCTCTGGATATTATTGGAAGATGTGGGTATAAAAAAACTCCAGAAAGCCGTAAGTCGCCCATTAGACAATTTACAGGTTGCTCCCTTTTACGGTTGTTATCTGCAACGGCCGACAGATGCCTTAGGTATCGATGACTATCCTGCTCGACGCCATGCGTTGGAAACCGTTATCACCGCGTTGGGTGCCAAGGTTGTGGACTTACCAGGAAAAAATCGGTGTTGTGGATTGCCAATTCTGACAATTAACGAAACCAATTCCCTGACCATGGTCGCCAACCATACCAGCGACGCAAAAGACAACGGCGCCGATATGATGATCACTCCGTGCCCCCTCTGCCATTTGAATCTGGACGGCATGCAGGCCAAAGCCGAAAAACAGGCTCGCACATCCATCAACCTACCCATTCTCCACCTCCCCCAGCTCATCGGTCTCGCCATGGGCATGAAACCAAACGACCTTGGACTCACGAGAAATCTCGTGTCACCGAACAAGGCCCTTCAGAAAATTTAAGTTACGAGGCTCTTGCCATTTTGATCTATTGTCTCCTTCATGACAGACCATAGTGTTGAGTTGATGATGTGGTGCTATATAGATCAGTTTAAATAATGTTAAACCAAAAGAAGGGAGAACATGATGAAAAGAAGCAAGTCTATGTTTCACGTGCTAGTTGTTACGGCCTTGTTCTTTTTTCCAACGATTAGTAGCGCCGAAGAGACCTACAGATTAAGAATGTTTTTTGGTCTATCGATTCCAACTGGTGGCGCAGTTTCCCTTAAACAGTGGAACGATTTTGAAAAAAGCCTTTTAGCAACATCTTTTGATGGTTTTAACGTTGTAGACTTAGTCGGGTACTACCAGGGAAGCCCAGAACGTTCGAAGCTTGTAACCCTGATAGTTAAGGGCAAAGACATAAATAAGATTGACGACGTGCAAGAAGCTAAAAAGGTAGCGAAAGCTTATGCAAGGAAACTTGGGCAAGAGTCCGTCATGATTGTGACGGTTCCCATTTTAGCGTGGGATTTTATAGAAGCTGAAAAATAAAGAAAAGGCAAATAACAATCTCCAAAGAAATTTTAGAACCCTTGCCACAAAGAATGAGAAAGTTGCAATCACGTCAATTTCCAAGAGAGTCGATGACTTTTGGGGGAAACTTCACAATACAAAGAGAAAAGCTGTGAGTATTGCGGCAATGCAACGTAGTTTTAGAGAAAAAGTAAAAGAATAGTTCACATGAAAGAGATGGACACAAACATTTTTGTTTGTTTCTCAATCTGTGATGATAAAGGGAAATCGGAAAAGCATGCTCTCTCCGATCTATTAATAGCCCATTCTGCGCAGAATCAGGAAAAGGCTCTAAAGCTGTTGCACAAGCTTCCCAGCAAACGGGTATTGCCCATCGAACGCCAAAGCATACCGAGACATTGGAATAAGTAGTGGGAGCACTTACTCCACCGTCACACTTTTGGCTAAATTGCGTGGCCGATCGACATCGACCTCCCGAAGGGTGGCAATGTGATAGGCTAACAATTGCAGGGCAACCGTAAACAAGATCGGAGACATTAACGGATGAGAATGAGGAATCGAAAAGACAAAATCTGCGATTCCCCCTAACTCGCGTTCTCCTTCACTGACGAAAGCAATGACCGGCGCATTGCGGGCTTTCACTTCCATCAGATTACTGACAGTTTTTTCATACAAACGATGGCGTGGAGCTAGGACCACCACAGGCATCTCTTCATCCACCAGAGCAATGGGACCATGTTTCATTTCCCCCGCCGCATATCCTTCTGCATGGATATATGATATTTCCTTAAGCTTCAGGGCCCCTTCCAGGGCAATAGGATAATTAATGCCACGCCCCAGATAGAGAAAGTTCGACTTCGTATAAAACCGCTTCGCCATGGAAATAATTTCCGCTTCTTGCCTTAGAATATGCTCAACCTGACCAGGAAGCGCCCGAAATTGATCAAGCCACCATCGCCCATCATCGGCCATCAATTGCTGACGAATCCGTCCAATGTGCAACGCCAACAAATAGAGCGCCACGACTTGACCAGTAAACGCTTTCGTGGAGGCCACACTCACCTCCGGCCCGCACCGGGTATAGATCACCCCATCAGAATCCCTGGCTAATGAACTCCCCACCACATTGACAATCGACAGAACCCGAGCCCCAAGCCGTTTTGCTTCATGCGCAGCAGCCAAAGTATCCGCCGTTTCTCCAGATTGGGAAATCGCAATAAACAAATCATCCGGTTGGATCATGGGTTCTCGATATCGGAATTCTGATCCAATATCGACCTGTACGGGAGTCCGAAGCATTTCTTCAATGAGGTATTTCCCGACTAGACCAGAATGCCAGGAGGTACCACACGCCACAATCCAAATTCGCTTGGTATTGCTCAGTTCTTCGCTAGTAATGGACAAATCAGGAAGATCGGCTTCGCCTGAGTCATAGCTATAGCGCCCACGCAGGGTATCAAGAATTACTTGAGGCTGCTCATGAATCTCTTTGAGCATGAAATTGGGAAATCCTCCTTTTTCAGCAGCATCAGCGCTCCAATCGACGGTCGTTGGTTTTCGCTTCACACGATGTCCATCCACGGCCATCACCGTGATGTCCCCAGGCGTCAAGACCGCAATGTCTCCATCTTCAAGGAAAATCATGTCTCGAGTGTGAGTCAACAATGGCGTAACATCAGAGGCCAAATAGGAGGCCTTCTCACCCTGTCCCACTACAAGTGGACATCCTGACCTCACGGTAACGATAGCATGAGGTTCATCCTCACAAATGCCCGCGAGTGCATAACTCCCTTGCAATTCCCTCACGACAGACCGAAAGGCTTCAGATAAGGATTGGCTCTGTTTCATGTACGAAGCCAGCAAATGTGCCACGACTTCAGTGTCGGTTTCCGATTCAAACTGAAATCCCTCTTGCTGGAGGTGGACTTTCAAGGAAAGATAGTTTTCGATAATACCGTTATGAACGATCACGATATTACCGGATCGGTGTGGGTGGGCATTTTGTTCAGATGGTTTTCCATGAGTTGCCCATCGGGTGTGGCCAATCCCCATGGTTCCCTGAAGATCCCCACCACTCAACGTCTGTTCCAAATTGGCTAATTTCCCTACACTTCGGCGAACTTCAACATGGCCCCGCTGAAGGACCGCAATACCTGACGAGTCATACCCTCGATATTCAAGGCGCTTCAAGCCATCAACTAAGATAGAGGAAGCCTGCTCTTGTCCAACGTACCCAATGATTCCACACATGAATGTGACCTTTCTGTTAAACCCCACATATGCACGTGATCTTGTCTTACCCCTCGGTCAATACATAACCGCAGCGCATGGTCTTCATTTGTCTGATGCTTTGGTCTGTGCATCACGACGCCGAGCCGCCGCCTGTTTGCGATTTTCTTGTTCGACCCGAGAAAGGGATACCGCATCAGACGGGACATCATCTGTGATCGTCGATCCGGCCGCAACAACGGCACCTTGTCCAATTGTCACGGGTGCGATGAGCTGAGAGCCACTCCCGATAAAGACCCCATCCTCAATAACGGTCTGGGATTTTCGAAACCCGTCGTAGTTGCAGGTAATCGTTCCGGCGCCAACATTGACATGTTTCCCAATGATACCATCACCCAAATATGATAAATGACCGGCTTTGCTGCCCTCACCTAATACCGTATTTTTCACTTCGACAAAGTTCCCAACTTTGGCTTTTTGTTGTAACACGGTACCAGCGCGCAGTCTGGCAAAGGGACCAACCGACGCACCGTCTTCAAGGACAGCTTTTTCCATCACGCAACAATCTTCGACCACGACGCAATTGCCGATTTGACTATCCGTAATACGCGTATGGGCACGAATCACGCAATCTTCACCAATCGTTGTCTGCCCTTCCAGCGTTACATGAGGATGCAACACTGTATCTTGACCAAGTTGAACGCCATCATCAATCATCGTTGTGGCTGGATCCAACATTGTCACCCCTTCGCGTAACCAGTGTGTCCGAATCCGTCCTCGCATGGCCTGTTCAGCAAGAGCAAGATGCTCTCGGGTATTGATCCCCCAACATTCCGTGGCATCCTGCGTTTTCACCGCGGAGACACGAACTTCTTCTTGCACTGCGATCGACACGATATCCGTTAAATAGTATTCCCCTTGGGCATTGCGCGGTTCGATCTGATTCAACGCGTTGAACAAAAATTGGCTATCAACGACATACGTCCCCACGTTCACTTCGTGAATGGCTAATTCTTCTGGTGTCGCATCACGATCTTCCACAATCTTGATGACGTCATGGGCGACGCTTCGAACCACGCGGCCGTAGCCGTGAGGATCCGGGAAGTTGGTCGTCAACATCGTCACCATAGCCTGTTCAGCTTGATGATGCATCAGAAGACATTGCAGCGTCGATGCCGTCAGCAAGGGCGTATCGCCATTCACAATCAAACACGACGTGGCAAGAGGTTCATCATCTGGCATCAAGACCGCTTGGGCTTGTTTTACCGCATCGCCCGTTCCAAGCTGAGTCGGCTGCTGCACCACATCAATCGAAGCCCGCAGGTCTTGTTGCTTGTCCACATAGGCATGCACTTGCTCAGCCCCATGTCCGAGAACCAGGACCACTTTTGAATCGACTAATTGGCCCATCACGTTGATCATGTACCAAATCATGGGCCGGCCAGCCACGGGGTGCATGACCTTGGCCTTTTTCGACCGCATTCGTTTTCCTAACCCAGCCGCCATGATTACTGCCGCTATGTGTGCCATTGTTTCCGTACTCCTTGCATGAATTCGTTTATCGTATGGGAACTTCGACAGTGTGGTCGTGATGCTCTGAGTGGTTGGAAACTGGCACCACGGGTGGAACACCCATCGACTTGGATGAAGAATATAACCCACCAGAAACAATCAGCTTCATCGCTTCTTCGACGGAAAGATCAACGGACAGCACTTCGTGCTCCGGGATAAGCAAAAAGTAGCCAGACGTGGGATTGGGTGACGTGGGAACGTAAACATGGATGAGCGGCTCATCAGCCAGGACTTGCACTTCTTCTCTCGTTTCACCCGTCACAAACGCCAAACAATAATTACCGTCCTTGGGAAACTGGATCATGACAACCTTGTTGTATTTTTCCCTTTGTTTAAAGGATAGAATATCCATCATGGATTTGAGCGTGGCATAGATGCCGCGCACGATAGGAACACGATCCAGCAAAGTCTCCCACCGTTTCACCATTTGGCGACCGAGAATATTCGTGGCCATGATCCCAGCCAAAAAGATCAGGAGCACGAGGGTGAGAATGCCAAGCCCGGGCACATAATAATCTTTGGTCACGGCCTCGGCGAGCATATTGCCTAAAATGCTGTCCACCGTGACAAACAGCGTTTTGAGGACAAGCACGGTTCCCCAAATCGGGGTAATGACAAGCAACCCAGTCAAAAAATACCGATTAAGAAACGCCCTGAATGGTTTCAACGGCACAATCCCCTTAAGGGCTGGAACTCTGTTAGGGAAAACCCACTCATCGTTGCTTGTAGCACCGCTGGTTCAATCAGATAAATGTCGCACTCCTTACATTCATCATCTAGTACGAGCCCCCTTCGCATGGTACATGCCTTCTTGTCCAGGCTTCAAGACTTTTCTTGAGATTATCAATGGCTTCGCTGTAGGATGACAGCCGTGAACATTCACGCCAAACCATCAGCAATCGTCCCTCTCACGAAACGCGATCGCAAAGGGCTCTTCATTTCATTTGAAGGGATTGAAGGCTGTGGGAAAACGACACAATGCCACCACCTGGCCCAGTCATTGCGCAATCGTGGGTACCGGGTGATTGAAACCAGGGAACCTGGAGGCACTCTCCTGAGTGAACAAATCCGTGATCTGTTCTTAAAACCAACTAAAAAGAACCGTCAGCTCGAGTCGTTAACACCACAATGTGAAGCACATTTGATCTTGGCTTGTCGTAGCCAGCATGTCGCGCAGGTGATCATTCCCGGCCTGCTCCAAGGAGCTATCCTGTTATGCGACCGATTTATTGATTCGACGCTGGCCTACCAAGGATACGGTCGAGGCCTCAACCTTGAGAAGCTCAAACAATTAAATCGTTGGGCAACTGGAGGGCTTCTCCCAGATTGTACGTTTTGGTTGGATGTCCCGGTAAGCCAAGGCCTGAAGCGACGGTTGTCAAGCACCACACACAATCGTCTGGATCGAGAATCTCGCGCTTTTCATACCCGAGTCCAACAAGGATTCAGGCATCTTGCCGAACAGGCACCAGGCCGTATTATGACCCTTGACGGACGGCTTCCAGCAGAAACCATTGCCCAACAGGTCGCACACAAGGTCGATGCATTGCTCTCACGTCTCACACCATACGCGACCGCATCGACTCGTAAGCGCAAGCCCCAACCGTCTTCTCAACACCGAACAGCACAACACCATGCCATTCAGTGATATCATCGGCCATCAAGACGCCAAAACGAAGTTGCGAGGCATCTTAGCTCGCGATCACCTTGCCCATGCCTATCTCTTCTATGGGGACGATGCCATTGGGAAGCGTCGTATGGGACTCTGCTTTGCACAAGCCTTTGTCTGTGAATCAACAACGGAGCAATGTCCCACGCAAGACCCATGTGGCCATTGTCGCGGTTGCCAGCAGCTTGAACAGGGACTGCACCCAGACACGTTACTCATTGAACCTGACCGAGAAAAAGCGAATCCTCAAATCACCATAGACCGTGTTCGAGACCTCGAACATCATACCCTCTATCGGCCACTCTATGGATGGAAAAAAGTCTGTCTCATTAATGATGCCGATTGCCTCACCTTAGGTGCAGCCAATGCGCTCTTGAAGACATTGGAAGAACCACCACTGTACAGCCTGTTTATTCTAATTACGAGTAAACCGTCTGCACTCCCAGCCACGATACGCTCTCGATGTCTTGCCCTACGCTTTGCCTCACCGTCCACGTCAGACGTTGAAGGGGCACTGGCCTTGAAACGAGCCATGCCTGAAAGCGATGCCCGATTTTTAGCACGTCTGAGTAATAGAAGAATCGGTCAAGCACTTGAGGCCAATCTTGAAGAAGCTCGAGCGACACAAGAAGAATTTTTCTCTCTCGTTTCAGGGACCGCGCTCCAATCAGTGGCCCAAATATTTGATACCACCGAACGGCTTGCCAAAGCAGGCCGCATTCCCGAAGCTCTTGACTGGCTCACTCATGCGTTACGTGATCTGCTCTTGGTCTCCCTTGACGTCAATCCACAATTGATTCTCGATCGAGACCATATGTCTGGATTACAACGCCTGGTGGCCCTGACAACGCCAGAAGCGCTCATCAACCTCATTGAAGAGCTCCAGGGGCTTGAACGGTCCAGGTCACGTAACGTTAACCTCCAATTAGGATTGGAGAACTTTTTTCTGAAACTTCGTGGGGCCATTCCCGTGTAACAATCTATGTTCGGCAATCTTGCCTAGAGACACTAGTCGTCGTTTCTCATTATTTACGTAATTCCAGCAAGAAATGTAGGGGGGTCATGTCTTCGTCGTTTTACCTCACAACACCCATTTATTATGTCAATGACGTACCACATATTGGCCATGCATACACCACCATTGCCGCTGATGTGTTGGCACGGTATGCTCGTCTTCAGAATCGAGACACATTTTTTCTGACAGGTCTCGATGAACATGGGCAGAAGGTCCAACAAGCCGCTGAAAAAGCCAATATTGATCCGCAACAGCACTGTGATCGATTGACCCCACAATTCCAAAATCTATGGAAAACCCTAGAGATTTCCCACGATGCCTTTATTCGCACAACCGATAGCCAGCACAAGAGCATCGTCCAACGCGCACTCCAACAGTTGTATGACAAAGGGCTTATTTATCGTGCCGAATATGCTGGATGGTATTGTACATTTGACGAACGGTTTTGGACGGAAAAAGATATCACAGATGGCCTCTGTCCCGACTGTCATCGACCGGTTGAACGTCTGAGTGAAAGCAATTACTTTTTCCGGATGGGACAGTTTCAGCAACAGCTGATCGACCACATTCATAGCCATCCCCACTTTATCAAACCCGAATCCCGGCGAAACGAAGTCCTGGGTTTTCTGAACAAACCCTTAGAAGATCTTTCCATTTCTCGCCCATGCTCACGCCTTGCCTGGGGCATCGCCTTACCGTTCGATCCGCAATACGTTACCTATGTTTGGTTTGATGCGCTGATGAACTATGTGTCAGCGCTTGAGTATTTATCACCCGCAAAAGCGCGCGCGCCATACTGGCCGGCAAACCTGCACATCGTCGGCAAAGATATTCTGACAACACATGCCGTCTATTGGTCCACGATGCTCTTTGCTATGGCCCTTCCGCTGCCTCACACGATTTTTGCCCATGGGTGGTGGACTGTTCAAGGCGAAAAGATGTCAAAAAGTCGTGGGAACGTCGTTGACCCAGAAGCCATGGTCAAAGAATTTGGGACAGATGCTTTCCGCTATTTTCTCCTTCGTGAGGTTCCGTTTGGACAAGATGGCGATTTTTCACGAGAAGCCCTAGCAGGCCGTTATACCAGCGATTTAGCCAATGGCCTGGGAAATCTGTTGAGCAGGACCGTGACGTTGATCCAACGGTTTGCTGACGGATACGTGCCAAAACCAGAGCCTTCCACACAGACTGAGCTCGACCACGAACTGCAAACAACTGCAGAGACCTTGATCTCGACCACGTTACCCGACTATCTCTCGCCTGAACGATTAGAGCTTCACCGAGCTTTGGAGGCTATCTGGGGTCTCATTCAAATTGCAAACCAATATATCGATAAAACCGCACCATGGGTGTTAGCAAAGCAACCTGACAATCGGCATCGACTGAATACCGTGCTCTATCAGTCCACCGAGACATTGCGGCTTCTCTGTGCCGTCTTATATCCCTTTCTACCTTCCACAGCTAAAAACATGAAGCAACAACTGGGCATCCCCCTAGACTTTTCAATTCCCTTGCAAGAGCATGATGTGACATGGGGAAGGCTCACACCCGGCACGCAGGTCACAAAAGGCAACCCATTGTTTCCACGCATTGATACCGCATCAAGACAGAAAGGAGAGAAATCTGTGGAACATTCGCAGGATCCCATTTCTCACGAACCAACGCTTACGCCACCGGGTTCACAGGACAAGACGTCAGACCCTCAACAGATCACCATTAACGAATTTCAAAAAGTCCAACTCAAGGTGGCAAAGGTTATCGAAGCCGAACGTGTACCCAAATCAGAGAAATTGCTTAAATTACAAGTGCAGGTCGGTGAGGAAATCCGCCAAATCGTCGCTGGCATTGGCAAACGCTACGAACCTGAAACGTTACTGGGAAAAACCATTGTGGTTGTGGCGAATCTCAAGCCAGCAAAACTCATGGGCATTGAGTCCCAAGGAATGGTATTAGCTGCAGGAGGGCAAGAGGTCATGGGGTTACTGACAATCTCAGATGACGTGCCTTCTGGCACAATGATAAAATAACGCACTATACGCATTCGCTGGACAGTCTACGCATTTTTTGTGAAGACATACTCATGGCTCATACGTGGCTAGCAATCATCCTTATTGGCCTTGCCAATATCCTATTACCACCTATCTCCGCGCTAAGCTACGAGACCTCCAAACCATTATCGTCTGTCATTGAAAAAGCCAAAAGCTCGACGGTCGGCATTCTCAAATTTCTTGAGGACACCGCCACACCCGAAAACCGTCAACAATTTTCCATTCGAGGTACTGGCATACATATTGGGAACGGATATATTGTCACAGCCCGCCATGCCGTGGAACGGCCAGAAGGAGGCAAAATCATCGTCCCGCCTATGATTCATGTTCTCACCGGACAATTTGATGAATTACAGGCAAGATTTATTGGAGTGAGTGAATTTTTAGATATCGCCCTTTATCACCTAGCTGGGGACACACTCCCGTCATCGTTAACATCTAACCCCTTTGGAGTGCAGGAGCCCAACATGGGGGAAGAGGTCTTTACGGTTGGCTATCCACTAGGGTGGGGACCCGCTATAGGATTTGGTCGAGTTGGCAATCAGCGCACCTTTTTACCAACCACAAAATCTCGTCTCCTCCAAGTTGATCTCTCGGCATGTCGTGGAAACTCAGGCGGCGGCCTCTTTAACCATCAAGGCGAGATTGTGGGCATGATCCAGAGTATCATTCAAACAGAGGAACACTCAGGAGAACGTCGGTGTAGCCGATTGGCCTTTGCCGTGCCTGGATCATTCATCCAACGGATCGCGAGAGCCCTCATTGAGAACACCCATCCTGGTTTCCCAAAACTGGGCATTCGCATGATGCCCCTCAAAAGAGGAACCACATGGAAAATTGCCGTTGCCAAAGCCACCGGCCCTGCTCGCCAAGGCGGTCTTCGGAAAGGTGATATTCTCCTATCGATTGAAGACCATATCATTACCTCCTCTTCTCAGTTAAAAAGTTATCTCATTGAACACACCATACCAGGACAATCTATTTCCATCACTGTACTCCGTGGCAACCAAGAACAGACCTTCGTGGTGATCTTGGGAAAATCCTAAACGATAGGCATCAGGAAAAAATCTTATCTGTTTGCTTATGGCTAAGTATGTATTTCCATACGATTCTTGGCTTACATTGCTAGAAGGTAAAGGAAACACACGGTTGACTACTGCCATGCCGGGAGATTTCACCATGTTCAGCATTTATACCATTTTCAAAGGCTTCTGTGAGCACAGTAAAGAACGAGTCGCTTTCATGCTCGACCAAGAATGTGTTTCATTCATTGAAGAGCCTATCATCCTTTCTGAAACACATAGGACATAGGGCAGGACATTCAACCGCATCCCATTTATACCCACAATGGGTACAATGGTATTCAATAAGATTGCCAAATGTTGGTTTAAAAGACTCTTCGATCATAAGGGGCCTTCCCTCTTCCTCTATTTTGAATCACTCCTGTCAGCAACATGGAAACACCTGTATCTGGATCCTAAAAATTCCGGAGATACAATATAGATTAAAAATGTAGAATTTTCTTATTCTAAGGAACATGTTTTTTCTTCCATGCCATAGACTTTCCCCTAATACGTTCCATATTCATGGGTACTGCCCTTTTCTCATCAGTCGTTTTCTCTGATGAATCGGTTCAATCCAAACATGGAATTCCGCAGATAATCAAAAAGGCACGGTTTGATCTCTTATTTGATGGCAAGTATGATCTCGTAATGTGCTCGTTCTTCTCATTTTTCATGGCGAGTTGGAAGGAAGGTTAAACCATAAGACACAGCCCTTCAGCCTCTCAGCCAAACACATGAACAACATCTTCTGAAGTATAGCTGGTAGATTCGGCAAGAGATGACGGTTATTCTAGTCATGGTAACGCTAGCATGACCCTGGTGCGGTCGATCAGCTCCATGCCCATGAAACCAAAGTTGACTGTCAACGCATTTTTAGAGAAAGAGGGTTAGATTCGAATAGACTCTCACATAGGAGGTCAGATGAGAATGAGAAGCATGAGCACACTATGGAGTATTCAATTGATCCTTTGTCTGAGCCTATTCGTGGGATGCACGTTGCCCGAAAAGAAAATTATGGACTCACAGAAAGGGCATCATAAAGATCAGCTTTTTAAACGATGGGGAGCACCGGATAAGGAAGAGACACTACAAGATGGTCGGTCGGTCTATACCTGGCATCATAACTGGTCTACCCAACAGGGGAAAGGCACATGCACAAAATCAGTTACGGCGGATCACAAAGGGATCATTGTAAACGGGAATTTCCATGATTGCCCATTGGGAGCACATTATCAATTAGAAAAAAAGTGAGCTCGGTTGTCAGCATAGATCAATTTGGCTAACCAGTCAGGTCGCAATTTGAAGTGCCCCCATGAAGATGACACTGACGACGATCGCAATCGGAGTCTTCATAGCTGAGACCTTCTGAAGAAAGGAATCACGCCTCAACAGATCGTCAAGGGCTAATGGCTCATCTGGGAAGCCGGTGCAATCGGCACCAAGACACGTGTAAAGAAGGAGTGTGAATAACTATGAAAGTAGAAAACCCAAACCATGCCGAATACTGAACATCTGGAAACTCTGAACCAGGGTGGGATGAGGCTTGGAATGGGTGGAGAGAAGCAAATCCGAATATTCTTGCCAGAGCGCGAAACTTTAAGGAAAATTCCTTTCGCAAGCTAACTCCTCCAAAGCGGATCTCTCCGAGGCCGACCACCGAAATGCTACGCGCGGCTGCCCTGAACGGCTCCGTCATCAGATCAAGACCTAGAGCCGCGGTAGGTGGAAGCAAGAATGACGTGAGCCCGCGTTCTCTTTGAAAGATGGCCAATGCAACAGGCCAAAGACATTACCCCAGGCAGAGATGATGTCATCTACCACATGCCCTTCCACATCACAAAAACTGGCACGTAGCGTTTTGGGCACTCGCTCGCCTTCCAAGGAATCGTGAAGTTGATGAATTTTTTAGGTTATTGCTTTTATTGAAGAAGACTGGAGCCGGCGAGTGGGATTGAACCACCGACCTGCTGATTACGAATCAGCTGCTCTACCACTGAGCTACGCCGGCCTTATGGAAGAAAAGGATCTAGAAAAAACAGCTACAATCATTCTGGGTGTGATCATATTGTGCTATGAATAAAGGTGTCAACTTGTTCATGTATTTTTTGACGTTGACAGAAAACTTGTCTCTTCGTTAAGGTCAAAATCATCATGGACCTTCGTCTGTCCACCCCTACAGCGACACATCGCTCTTCGCCCATTTTCATCACTGTTTCTCAACTCGCACTTCTCATTCGTCTACGGAATCAGTCTGGCACCCTGCTGTTAGTGCTCCCATCATTCTGGGCATTGGTTTTAGCTTCACATGGCTCACCACAAGTATCTCATCTCATCATTTTTTTCCTGGGAGCATTTTTTATGAGAAGCGCAGGCGTTGCCATGAATGACTTGGCTGACCGATCGTTTGATGCACAAGTGGCACGTACCCAGCACCGTCCCCTAGCCTGCGGCGCGCTGAGGCCTTCTCATGCTATCGGTACAATCATTGTGTTTCTGACGTTGTCTGCCAGTTTACTGCTTTTCCTCCCTATACAGGTTGCTCTTTTAAGCCCCATCGCCTTCCTCCTGGCAGGAGTCTACCCGTTTACTAAACGGTTTTTTCATCTTCCTCAATTCTTTTTAGGATTGGCCTTTGGGTGGGGCGTCGTGATGGCCTGGACCACTTCGAACCATCAATTGATCCTCGAAGTCTGGATTCTTTTTGGGGCCACAATCTTATGGGCTATTGCCTATGACACGATTTATGCGCTTCAAGACATTCATGCCGATCTGCAAGTTGGCATTAAATCTTCCGCTATCTTGTTTGGCCAGCACGTATGGCTTGCTGTAAGCCTCACGCTTTTAGGCATGTTGATCTTATTGAGCATTATTGGATGGCGAATGCAGCTTAATTCCGTCTTTTATGTAACCCTAACAGGCATTGCGGGATTTCTCAGCCAACAGGTTTGGCGACTCAGATCGCCACTCTCTCCTAACATGGCTTTTTCCATGTTTCGACAACACATATGGATAGGAATCTGTATTCTGGCTGGACTATGGATTGGATGCTTGTAGGGAAGGAATTTGCCTCAACTGTACCAGCTTAACAGGCAGAGGCAATCTCAAGAGAAGTTATGAGGAATCCTAGGCGCTGAGAAACCGCGACAGAAAGTCAGTCTGACTGTTTCCGTTTATTCATTCAGGCGCAGCAATTGGTTGATCGGGTTTGGGCGCTCGCAAGGTTTCCAAGTATGCGGTGACAGCTCTGGCATCTTGATCGTTAATGCCTAAATTTGGCATTCGTGTATGTTTCTTCATGCCTTGTGGATATCGAATCCAGCGATACACCCATGTATCATTGAGACGAAACCCTGCCCGATCCAACGCGGGACCAACCAGTCCACCTTGCTCATTGATACTATGACAGCCATTACATCCATACTTATTTTGGTACAATTGTTTTCCCACTTCTTCAAGTCGTGGAAGTTCTTCTTCCGAAATTGCAAGGTCTGGCCGTGAGACCTGATTCATTTTTGGTCTCTTGGAAAAGTTATCCACTGCCGCCTTGGCTTGATCATATATATCCTGAATGCCGTCGAATTTAGCTTGTACCTCTTCCAAGGCTTCTTCTTCTGGTAAGATCGTCTCATCATCATCATCAGACCTGGCCTCTTCGGCCTCTTCAAGCTTCAATTCTGCTGCTTCCAGAACAGGCTTTTCAGCCTCCAACGCTTGCTCAGCTTCTTGAAGCACTCCCTGGAGCTCTTTTTGACGAGCTTCCAAGTCATACGTTAATGACATGCCATGTAACGTTCGAACATACCCAATTACTCCCCAAATTTCCTTTTCGGAAAGAGTGTACTTAAAAGTAGGCATAGTGGAGACGGCAAAATAATTCTCATCATTCAATACTTCCTCTTTTGAGGTATCTCGCATTTCTCGTGAGACAGCGCTGAAAATTTCCTCATCGCTAAATGTCGACATGGCCGCTTTATCTGAAAGGTCTCTAGGACGTGGATCGGACATGCTGGACCAATTAAACCCTTCGTTTTGACGACCATTTTCCCCATGACAGTGCATGCAATAATGGTGATAGAGTTTTCGTCCTTTGGCCGTTTGCTCATCTTCAAATAATGCGCAACCACTTATCAGCAGGATAAGCCCTAAGCCACTCACGATGGCTGATATCCCTAGTCTTTTGCCAGAGATGTTTTTCATGCCGACAATCCCTTCTTCAGCTTTCTCACAAAGACCAACTCAAATGCGACCGCAAGGGCTAACCCCAGGGCAACGTACCCGTACACGGAATTATCAGGTGGTGGCTCTGCCCGCATCGGGAACCAAGAGGAAACAGATTTCTGACTCCCTTTTTCTTTAGGAACATCCCCTTCAAGCTTTCCATCCCAAAAAGCAAAGGCGATGCTACTCCACTCGCCTAGATCTATTTGGGCATCATGCTCATCATTTGTTTGCAACGATCGGGAAAATACAACGCGCCAGGTTCCATCTTGCCATATGCCTTTTGCCGAAACATCTTGCTGATCTTGCGTGCGAAGCGTTTTAAAACCCTTTGCACTCATATCGATGCCTTTTCCAGCTTCATTTTTCCAATACCAGATGTTCACAGGCCCACCCTCAACCTGAAGCATTTCTTGCCCATGTGCAAAGTGTGCTTTTTTATCCCCAACCATAAATTCTAACGCAGCCGCATCAGCTTGATCATTGGAAGGATCTTTGTATTCAAGGAGGACCGCCACTTTTTCTCCATCATGAAGCCCTCGAACCTTGACAGACATGACGGTGACTTCCTGAACCCTGTCCTGCCAGTGAACTTGTGGGGCCAGGTTAAATTCTGAAACCTTCGCCTCATTCCACACGGCTGACATCGGGTCATCCCAAGGAAGTACCCCTTCAACCAAAGGGATTCGAACAGCAACACTCGTTTGCTTGGTATCGTCTGGCGGGTCGCTTGCCAATACCGAAACAATTCCTCCTGTTATCATCCCGACAAGAATGATACATAAGAGAGTAAGTTTTTTTACACTGGCAGAAAAATACATAGTAGTCATGGGCAACATCGGGTAACCTCTATTGGTCGGTGTGTATTACTCCTCTTCCTCCCATGTTCGAGGCGATTGATGTGCTCCATCATACTCGCCCATGATAATCTTCCAAATGAATTCGTCAGGGAGTTCCTTTTCCCAACGAGGCATAGCTGACTTCCAAGGCATCCCTTCAACAGGCAACCCAACACCACCTTTTTTAATACGCCAAAACAGATAGGATTCTTGAAGTTGCGCAATAGTTCCAGGATCGGCAAAGTTAGCAGGTGGTGGGTTAAACCCAGGCGCTGCTGGACCTTTTCCATCAAAATTCGCTCCATGGCATGGAGAACAATAGGCCGCATAGAGGCCTTTCCCCATCATAATGTTTTCTGGAGTCTTGGGGTAAGGATTCGCCAATCCGACAAATTCACCAGGAGGTGCGGGATGAATAGTCCGGTTTTCTGCAGGAGGCTGATCACTCGGGGCTAACTTCGTATAGGTTTGCCATCCCACTAACAAGGGGAACACCACTAACACGAGCAACCTTGCTGGCTTCGCTATGCCTACTTGATTTTCACCAGATAAAAAACGGGCAATAGGCCCCATAAACTCATCTAATGATGTCCCACTCATCGTATAAAAAATCATGAGTGCACTTAAGGTCAAGAGCATATATAAAGAAATCAACATTGACGGGAGAGGAGCCGTCAATAAAGGAAGAATAAACTTTAATGCCAGATACATTCCCGTCAGGATTATGGCAGAATTAAATAAAGGACCCTTCATAATGCACCATCCTTGAGTGAAGCCATCTTAACGGATTTTTCTTCTTGTCCCATGTCCATGACATCTTCAACCTTAATGCTAATGGGTTCACCACTCATCTTTTGCAAAAAGGCAATCACAGAGAAGATTTCCGGTTTCGATAACGCAATCGGATTTTTATTAATGTAGGGCATACGCGCTGGATACTCTTCAGGAAGACCTTCATGACGGAAGTCTAAATAGATGTAGGACTGCGGATCTGTCAAACTTTCATAAATAAATTCCGGTGCTAACTTGGCACCCACGCCTGCGAGATCTGGACATCGTGCCGATTCGCTTGGACCAATGGAATGACATAAGGCACATTGGCCTTTACTAAAAAAAATCTTTTGCCCGATAGAGGCCAGGTCATCTGGAGTTTTCACACTGGCAATATCAAATGACTCAATTGCTGGTGGGAGCGAAGCCATTTGGGGAACACTCAAGGCCACAAGGCTAAATGAACCAAGCACCATGGCGACAAACCCAAGAACCCGGACAAACATGGCCTTAATGAAAAGCAGGATGACAATCCCTAATCCCACCACAGAGAGGCCGATTAACTGAAGAAGAGCAACTTCACTCATAAGTGCCTACTCCCCCTTTCTCGGTGATCCACCAGCCATAGCCGGGGTCAACCCTTCTGGAAGTTTCTCTTGGCTTCCTTTGGGCTCTTCTTTTTGAGGGCCCTTACTTTTATCTCCGCCCATGGAGGCAACCCAGAAAATAAATGCGACGAGAAGGCAGAACAGAAACGTGTTTAATGACATAAAGGCCGCAGCATAACCAAGTGCAGGCGAATAAGCATATTCTGACGTATCACGCATCACCCCATAAATATGCCAGTGCACTCTAGATGATGAACGCGCATACCCCATTAATGACATTAATAATATCACCATAACGGCATTTAAGACTAAGCTGTAGCCTGCCCGAATCGGCATCTGTCCCCACACCATTTCGGTTGTAGTTTTCGCACTTTTCATCAGGAGCGCCGTTAACGGCGTAAACGTCACCATAATAAAGAGCACGATTAAGACTTGTGCTACTGAGAAGTAATTGATTCGGATAATGGCAGGAACAAAGTACCCCCAAACCCCTAGCACAATCACTGCGATACCCGCTATGACCAAGAGCGCACCCATGACCGACTTGGCAATTTTTGCCCAACCGGCTGTCTCGACCTTTCCTGCTCGCCAATACATGATAAAACTCATAAACGTCACGAGAATCATCAAGTTTGACACGGTCATTTTTGCTGACATGACACCAAACACACCAAGCATCGGATGGTGTGTCCCACCCATTTTCCGTGCTTCTTCAAGGCTGGCAACCAATGAATGGGGGGTCATCCATACGCCCAAGCAGACCATTAAGACAATCAGCATGGCCATAATAGGTTTTTTATAGCTCTGTGCTGAGCCGGGTATTCGATAGCTGATGCCCATCCAAAAGTAATAATTCGCGCCTAAAAACAGTACACCAATTAACATGGCCTGCAGAATAAAGAGCCACGCCAGGAATCCCCCCATAAGGGTAATCCCCATCTGCTGATTGTATTGGTAGATTTCGCGCATGAGCCAATACCCAGCAAAGGGCAGCGGCAACATCCCAAACACACCAATGAAGTTCCCAACATACCCCATCCAATCATAATGTTCTTTTTCTTCACGAGAGACTGCAAGCAAGTAACGCACGCCCGCATAGGCCCCGCAAATAAATCCTCCCAAGACTACATTGGCAATCAACCGATGAATATTGACTGGCCACCAGGTTGGATTTTGCATTGCTGCCCATGCTCGTTCGATATCAGTTCCGTCAGCGACGACCACTGGGCTGGCTTGGAACGTTGCCCATGCATTGGGAACAATCATAATCCCAAGGGCAAACAGATTGAGGAGAAACCCTAAAAAAAGATGGAAAGCTTTTTTCTTGCCTTGCATCGCATCCCACCCATACCAGTACATGTAGAGGGTAGCAGTTTCGAACAGGAAGAGAATGCAGTAGGCAATGAAAGAAGGAAAAAAGATATCCGTCAAATAGGCCATTAACTTTGGGTAGAGCCCAATCAACAGGAAGAGAAGAATCCCTCCAAACAGCGCTGTTGTCGCATAAGCCGATGTTAAGAGCTTGGTAAATTCCTTTGCGAGTTTGTCATACCGTGGTTCGTTGGTTTTCCATCCGACTATTTCACAGACCCAGGCAAATATCGGGACACCAAGTACAAACCCAGCCAAGAGTAAATTCTGTTGCGCTACAATCCAGATAAGATTTCGGCTTCCCATCCCGGGAATATCTCGATATTCCACGGACATGGCTTGAGTGGCAGCATCTTGGGCCAAGGCCAGACATGGCAACAGTAACACGGCAAAGACTGTTCCCAATTTCAGAAGGGGCAGACCACGTGTTTTGCAAACTAAGTTTTTTAATATGTTCATGAGGCTCTGGTGTATCATAATTTTCTCCTCACCCGCCACCGTTTGCTAGTGTGCATGGTCACCATTCGAATGTTCATGTGCATGTTCGTCATTATGGGAAGAAGCTGTTGAAGCAGCTGAGGGCAAAGGTTTTTTCTCATTTTTTACAGCAATGGGCTTGCCTTTCTCAGCACTACCCCCTGCTTGCCCATCACCTTTCCCTTTTTGTTTCTCGCCCTTTTCTAGCTCATCAATAGTTAAGCTTGCTCTCGACAAGACTTGTTCTGTTTTCTTGATGACGTCCGTCGGTTTAATTGGCTTTTCATTTTTTATCACGAATGTATATTCATATTCATCGTGAGGATGAGGCGTATTAACTGGCAACAAACCCCAAAAAAGAAATACACACACAACGCCTACTCCTATCATGGCGACAAGAAGAAGCGTCTGGTCAGCAGGAACCCGTAAAAGATCCCAATAACGCACGATTTCCCCATAAGATTTATCTAGTTGCACTGTACCTCGAAGATGAACCTTCGCAAGGGCACCAAGCCCAGCGAGCCAGCCAAGCAGAAGCAACAACAACACGACTGCGGCGACACTCCCCCACAGAGTTAACTCTAGACTAATTTGTTCGGCAACAGGAATCTCAATCAGATGTGTTTCAACAAGTTCAATGGCACTCGCCGTTATGGCTTTCGCTGTAGAAGTCACGATACCAACAAGCAAATAGAGTATGGGCAGGTAGATTGCACTAAAGAAAGCCCATTTCCACCACAATGACAGCCCAAAGCCCGGTGGAGTATCAACCCGCAATCTTTCTAAAAACACAGTTCTGGCACAAACACCTAATGCCCAAATATCAATGGGGATTGACAAAAGGATCAAAAAACCAAGACCCGTTCCCTCCCAGGGGTGTAACCCTCCTGCCAATAACAAAAGGACAATGGCAAATTTTATTGGAAACCCGGTCCAAAATGTCGGCCATGCGACTAAAAGGCCTAATTTTGTATTCGACAGTGAGGGCGTCAATGGAGGAACTCCCGGTTGATAATAGCCGAAACGGTAAACAACAAGATTCCTACCATGATGACAATCCAGCTAATGAGAGCAATGGGACGCTTGAAAATATCACGCTCTTTGCTGGTATCGAGGAATGGAAGCGCCGCCAGCAAGGCCATAAAGGCTCCAGGAATAGCAATGGCCCCTAAAAACTGCCCAAACTCGCCTCCAAACATTTTCAGTCGCAGAAGCTGGAAAAGAAATAAAAAGTACCATTCCGGCTCAGGATGATAGTCACCCGGGTCAGGAGTGGCCTCTTCTAACAGCACGACAGGTTCGACAAACGCCAAGCTGCAAATGATGAGAAAGACACTGGCCATGGCAACCATGTCTTTCCAAATTTGACGGGGGAAAAAATAATCCGTTTTGGCCTTCAGCTCATCTGGTGTTCCTCGAAATGGCCCAGCCGGTCCAGCTTTCCGGAATAAGAAAATATGGAGGCCCGCAAGCCCCATTAACGTTGCAGGAAGAATCATGACATGAATAACAAAAAACCGACTGATAGTCATTTGCCCTGGCGTTGGTCCACCCTTCAAAAACCTCGCCATGAAGTCTCCAAGGAGAGGTGTTTTGTCCATAATTTCTACGCCGACCACCGTAGCCCAGTAGGCTCGCTGATCCCAGGGAAGGAGATACCCAGTAAACCCAAATGCCATCACAATACCAAAGAGCGCTAACCCCACCAACCAAATGAGTTCCCTTGGCTTTTTATAGGCTCCCCAGAGAAACACTTGTGACATATGGGCAAAGACCATGACGACCATGGCCGAAGATCCCCAAAAGTGATAACTCAGGAGAAACCACCCATAGTCTACTTCATGGATAATGTATTGTGTGCTTGCATAGGCATGGTCCGTACTCGGGACGTAATAAAACATCAACAAGATCCCGGTGACCACTTGGAGGATAAAAATAAAGAGGAGGACAGAGCCAAACGTATAGGCCCAGCGAGAACCACCGGGCACCGGCTCATTCAACATTTTGGCCTGAAGGGTCTTTAAGCCTACTCGTTGATCGACAAAGTCAACAACTTTCTCAAAGGCACTTTGCTGATTAGCAGTTTCTGGGTTTTCATTCATGAAAAATAACTGAAATTGTCCCTTAATGAATTATAAAAGCCTGATCTGATTTTTAACGCCTGCTTTGTACTCTACATCAATAATTTTCATCTCACCGGCAGCATTCACGTCCAAAGGCAACACATCAAGCGCTCTTGGTGCTGGCCCATCGAGAACCTTGCCAGCTTCATCATAAATACTCAAATGACATGGACACAAAAACACCCCATCAGGAAAGTTTTTTGTCCTACGCCATTTATATCCACAACCCAAATGAGGGCATTTCCCAGAAAATCCTATATAAGGAGAGTTACGCTTATTGACCCACACGACATCTCCCGCATCATCATGAAACTTCTTATCTTTTCCTTCATAGACAGCTTTTTGAACTTCAGGGGTTGCCTTGACCACCCAGATATTTTTCTCGATGTTTTGCTCAGGCATAAAGGCTTCTTTGAACCCACGCGTAAACTTGAATTGATAGCCAATGTTTTCCTTTTTGACTCTTTTTACATTACCCACAGAGAACCATGCATTATCAAACGGCTTATACATTGGCTTCATCAGATACTTTAAAACAGGAAACACAAGCGGCAAAGCGATTAATGTCCCAATGGCATGGGTCATATTGTTAAAAAATGTCCTTCGAGGAACACCCTGTTCTAACGTAGGGAGAGGGACTAAAATTTCGCCAGGCTCAACGTGAAGATGATCTTCTAAATGGGCAATTTCCACTTCCTTAATGGTGACATATTGATCACGATCAATAGCAGGAAACTGAATGAATTCGTTAGAGGAACATCCTAACAGAATTTCCTCTTCATTCAGCACTTCGCGGACGTGACTCATGGGCACTTGCCGCTCATTCCCATGACCATTCGACTCACACACCACAAGATGACTGACTTCATGAGAAATTGGATCAACAATAACTTTCGAAACTCGTCCAACTTCTTTATCGGCACAACGAACTTTGGCTGTCAACTTTGGCTGCATGGAGTAGAGATCCTTTTAATACAACACAATTACGTTATTTCATTTTGATTGGCTTGGGAGTATTGACTGATGCATCTTTCAGAGAAACAAGAAAGGCCACCAAGGCATCAATTTCCTCATCAAACATCAAATCTTTGTATTTATCAGGCATTTTGCCTTTTTTGTATTGTTTATCGAACCCTTCAGCCATCCAACTCTTTGGATCGATAATTTTTTCCCGTAACTGCGCTGCTGTCATAAGGTTGCCAATGTTATCCATCTCTGGGCCTCGTTTCTTTCCACCTTGCCCATATAGCTTATGACAGTTATAACATTCTTGAAGTTCCCACTGCTCTTTCCCTACAGCAACAAGATCACCAGATGCAGCAGCAGGAGCTGCATCTCTCTCCGATGATACAACAACAGCTTGTGCTCCTGCGCCTAAGGATGCAAGCTGTTTGGTAATCGCATCAGCCTTTTCATCAAGCGCTTTGGCCCTTGCGATTAACTCTTCCGCTTTTCCTTGCTGAGTTCTAGCTCTCCTTGCTTTCAATAGTTTTTCGATTTTCCCTTTTTCGATGCCAGGATCATATTGAGGAAGAATTCCAGCACCTGCGATATACACCCCTGAAATGATGACATAGAACAAGAGCAGCCCGACAACAGCCTTCCCACCTTCAAGGCGAGTCATAGAAGGCGCATCAAGCAAAATAAAGACAAACGCGCCAAGCATGGCATAGACAAAGAACATAATTTGAAAGATTTCAGGAAAGTGGGTCAGCCTAGCAGCAATAACAAGCACCACGCCTACCACGATCCCTATGAGGCCTTTTCTCAAAATGTTTTTGGTCAGGCTCTGTTCAGCCATTCACTTCTCCTTCCATTCTCACTTAGCCGCAGCGGGAAGAGCTTCGCCCTGGGGAACTGAAGCTTTTTTATCCGTCGATCGTAATGTCACAATAATGGCAAAGCTCACGACAGCATAAAATACTAATGTTGTGCCTGTAATCCACCAGGCTGAATACGCAAGAGTCGGCGTAAAGGACTCTGGTGTAAAGTCAGGCAACAAATTATAGACGTGATAATATTTCCTTGTCAGTGACCTCACCGTACCCATGAGACCCATGGTCCAAATGGCGCTAAAGGCAAGGAAAATCAGAACAAATTGTGAGGCAAAGTCAATTTTCCCCCACACAATCGTCCCACACTTGATTGCACGATTATAGAGAATATAGTTAACAACAGTGAGAAAAACTAAGGTAAAAGCCGCTGCATTTTTAGCTGGCATCAATGCCAATTCACTCGCCCACGATGGCAATTCATTTTCTTCCGTGGCCATCGCTTGTGTGGCGACGAATCCATGCGGGGTCATCCAAATAGCATCAGCCACCACAATCATTAAAAACCCGACTTTAATCATGGTAAATGCCGATACAGTAAACCGTAACCCCGGCAATTTACTCAGGACCGGAGGCAAGAACACCAACAAGGCAAGAAAGATAAGGGATTGCCATTCTGGCGGAGGAAACATTTTCCAAGCCAAACCCATGATGGCCGGCATTAGAATGACCGCGATCATGACCAGCCCTGAAATCCTGACGTTCTCAACACCTTGAATCCGTTTCATGCTTAGCCAGATATAATAATTACTGGCCAAGAATATCAGCCCAACCATAGCCCCTTGCATTTCAAAGAACATCGATAGTTGGTCAGCCATCATGTACGGACAGATCGATGCATCATAATCACAAAGTTCATAGGCCAATAAATAACCCATGAATGGAAGAAGCAGGAGAGCGCCAACCCCAATGAGATTTCCAACAAACCCCATCCAATCATAGTAGGAACGCTCTTCATCAGACTTCGCACCCATATACATGTAGGCCGCAATAAGCCCGGCGATAAACCCACCAAATGTCACATTTCCAACAAGCCGGTGGAGGTTCAACGGCATCCAACTATAGTTTGCGATCTTATCCCACAAGTTCATCGATGCAACGGTCTCAAAAATACTCATGCCTTCAGCTGATTCAGCGGGCGTATTCATAAATGACGTTGGACCGTCGATGACAAACAACGTCACTGTTCCTACGATGTTAAGGAGAACACCCAGGGCGATGTGTCGCGCTTTCTTTTCACCTTTCAAAGAATCCCACGTATAAAAGTAGGTATACAGGATAATGGTCTCTGCGATGAATAACAGTGGATAAATTACTGCAAAGACCATGAAAAAGTGTTGGATGAACCACGTCGTAAAATCAGGGTAGGTCCCCAACAACACAAAGATGAAGAGACCGCCCGTCAAAGCGGTCATACTGTATAAAATCACTGTGACCTTGGTGACTTCTTTAGCGAGCCGATCATATTTGGGATCATTGTTCTTGTAGCCTAACCACTCTGACACCACCGCAAAAATTGGAGCGCCAAGAATAAAGGCCGCAAAGAGAATATGCAGATTGGCCACGAACCATACCGCCGTACGATTCCCCGCATAGGGGAAATCGACAGAAGGCGCTTCTGGAGCCTGAGCATAGGCAACAGCTGCGCCTGTCACCAACAAACCAAGCAAAACAAGTAAACTGCGCCTTAACGTCATCAAGGGTTGTGGCCCTCCTTTTTCATAATTCAGCAACCTAACTCAAGAACATTGAACGCTAAACGTGATCCATTAATTGGCAGGAACCCATGCTTTCTTTTCTGGATCGTACTTCTTACCCTTTAGAGCAAAAGTCGCTTCAAACGCCATCACCTTCCACCGTTCATCCTCAGACAATTTGGATTTCCATGGCTTCATTTTCGTGCCCTTCACTCCCTCGGAAATCCTCCAAAACCACACAGAATCCGAATAGAGCTCCATCCAATCGGCACGACGAAAATCACGTGCACCAGCTTTCACTGGCTTCCCATCTTTTCCATGACAACTCGCACAGTTCACATCGATGTTCTGTGCACCAATAAAAATCGCCTTGCCTTCGGCAATAATGTCTGGATTATTCCAATAGTCCGGTGGCATATGCTTATCGGCATATTCAGGTGGCGCCGGTGGTGGTGGTTGCGGTGGTCCTTCTCCTCCTCCACAAGAGGCCAAAGTTAAACCCACAATCAATAATGCAAGCACCATGATTCTATTCAGCCAATATTGTTCTCTCATAACCAACACAGCTCCTTTCTCGTTTCGTTCTACCGCTTTCACATTCAAGTCAATGTTTCTTTAGCCACACATAAGTCGCATTCAGCTTTTTAACTTTTTCTTACTAGTTGATTTGCTTCTAGACCGTTGAGATTTCCCACCAAAAAACTTCACCCCTATGCCCATGAGTACGACAATCGCTCCAAGACCAAGGATGTAATACATCCATTGAGACAACCCGCTTGGCAACGGGGAACAGACACCACCCAAGTTAACCGTGAGGCTCCGCTCGGTTTTGACGTCATCAGGATCAAACGCTACCTTGGCATTTCCCTGGAAATCCGATGCTTTGATGAGAAGTGGATCTCCTTGGTTTTCATTATGAAGATGCAAGATGGCTTTATAGATACCATTTTCATCCGTTAACCCTTTAGCCGTAATGGAACTACGTGTGTCTTTGACAATAACCTTAACACCAACAAGTCCTTTTCCATCTTCGCCGCAGACACGCCCCTCAACAGTAAAACGATGATCCGTTTCGTGAAGAGCAAACGTTGTGCTGGGAAACCATCCCAAGAATATTAGGATGAAACAAATTAAAAGACTGGAGGTTCGGGTCTGGATGGGTACAATGCCACTTTCCCCGTTTTCCAATTGCCTTTTATTTCTACTTTGGAGAACCCAGCGGCACCATTTCAACCCCTTACACAACCTCATCATTCAGGAAGGAATTTATGGCTAAAAAAAGTTGGTGACTTCTAGCATAGAGCTATTCATCCTGTCAATAAAACATGACGTGTTTCTTAACAGGTACATTGCACGTCATCCTTCCTATTTCGGTTCGATTTCTTGACAGCCATGCTAAAGCATCCATGGCTCAGCAACGGCATCAAGGCGCGCCAGGCAAATCAATAGGAGTTTTAAGAAATTAGGAAACAGACGTCAACGAAGAACGTGGATAAACCCCGTACCTGTCGTCGACAACGTGAAAGGCGGTTACGATGATTGGCTTTGTTTCTTTTTCACCCAAGCTTCCCAGGATTTCCCATCCGCGGTATCTTCACCTGAAAAGATGATCCGACAAATGTCGTTGTATGGAATTTCACGACTTCCTGGTTGCCCAGTGGGAAATACACAGGCCAGCTCTTCGGATTGCTCTTCTATTCGATTAAAAATATATCCTTCGACTGACTCGCCTGACCGTAATTCAAGTGTGACGTCGCCCCGATAATCAAAGGCTAACTCCACGGCCTTCCTCACCTCATCAACGGTCGTTAGTTGAAGAACCACCCCTTCTAAACTTTGGAGTTCCGATGTTAATGGGGATGTTTCATTCATTATTGTTTGCCTTATATGGAAAATCGATCAAGCTTGTCTAGGTAAAATTAGGAAACAATGTCGCTTTCACCGTCCCTGCAAATCCTTTCCAAGAACTAAACGTATCTTCTACTGCCGTTGCCTCATACCCACAATGCACCATGCAATCGGCACATTTCGGATTGTGCCCCGTACCATATTGTTCCCACTTGGTCTCCCGGAGTAGCTCTTTAAACGTCGACACATATCCCTCTTGGAGAAGATAACACGGCTTTTGCCATCCAAAAACGTTATAGGTCGGGTTGCCCCATGGCGTACATTGATACTCTCGTTTCCCCATCAAAAACTCTAAAAACAACGGCGACTGATTAAACTGCCACGACCGTTTCCGGTTATTCAGTAATTTCGAAAACAAGTCGTGCGTTCGAGATCGCTTGAGAAATCCATTTTGATCAGGCGCCTTGTCATAACTATACCCTGGAGAAATCATCATGCCTTCGACACCAAGCTGCATCATCTCATCAAAAAATGTTCTCATACGCTCGGGATCCGCATCGTCAAATAATGTCGTATTCGTTGTCACACGAAACCCACGCTTCAATGCAGCACGAATACCGTTTATCGCCACGTCATACACCCCATCCCGGCAGACCGCAAGATCATGTTCATCCTTCAGGCCATCCATGTGTACACTAAACGTGAGATACTTGGATGGCGTATAATCGGCAAGCTTCCGTTGCAACAAAATCCCATTGGTACATAAGTACACATACTTTTTTCGTTGAGTAAGACCCCGAATAATTTCTGGCATTTCCGGATGGATCAATGGTTCCCCACCAGGAATACTCACGATCGGCGCACCACATTCATCGGCTGCTTGCCAACATTGCTCCGGTGTCAACCGCTTATCAAGGACATGTTCCGGGTATTGGATCTTCCCACACCCAGCACAGGCCAAATTACATCGGAACAGTGGCTCCAGCATCAGTACAAGCGGATACTGCTTAACCCTTTTTAGCTTTTGAGTAATTACATACTGCGCCACCGTAAACATTTGTGAGACCGGAACGGCCATATTACTCTCCTTCTATCACATATTTTTGCCTTGTCATGACACGCGAAAACACGACCCGTTGTTTTTGAAAACAAAGCAAATTGTAGCACCCACTTCAATTTTTGGTCAATTTTCACAGATTTGAAGTATCACCAGGGCTTTTGAGGAAAGTACATTATTAGAGAAGTTAATTAAAGTCATGAACAATCAAGACAAAACAATTCAGTGGATTTTTTTGTGAGTCCACTTGTCACGATTGAGTTGATGCCAGCATAATAAAGATTATCTTATGCCTCTAGGTTAAGGAAGAAAATCATGTCTGCAAAGATAAGGGACCCATATCAACTCATCTCCAGCTCACTCACACTCCTTATCGTCCTTGCAGCAGGCTGCATACAACCACAATCTCCTACTACCTCTCACAATGATCAACCCATAGCTCGACAAGGTGAGTCTCATACTCCACCGCAAGCACCAATCCTTCGCCTCGAGACTGGGATGCATACCCAACGTATCTCACGAGTGGGTCTAGACCAAGAAAACCGCTATGTTGTCACGGCGTCTAGCGACAAGACAGTCCGTGTGTGGGAACGAGGGACAGGCCAACTTATTCGAACACTTCGTCCACCCATTGGCAAAAATAACGAAGGTAAGTTGTTTGCTGCCGCCATTTCTCCAAATGGCCGAACGATTGTTTGTGCGGGATGGACTGGAGCTGCATGGGATCAGGCATTCTCTATTTACCTCTTCGACCGCGCAAGCGGTCGATTAGTCCGTCGCATCTCTAATCTTCCTGCTTCGGTTAGCCACTTGGCCTATTCTCCGGATGGCCAACTGCTGGTGGTCACATTCCATGGTCGGAACGGAATTCACATATACCGAACAACTGATTACAATCTTATCGCTGAGGATCGAAGTTACGGAGCCGAAAGCTATGGAGCTTCCTTTGATCGTCTCGGACGATTGGTCACAACATCTTATGATGGATTCATCCGTCTATATGATTATGACTTCCAACTCAAATCCAGAACAAAAGTACCGGGTGGGAAAAGACCATTTGCCATAAAGTTTTCGCCAGATGGGGAAAAAATTGCCATCGGCTTTGAGTATTCCTCTCACGTCAATGTCCTATCCGGAGAAGATCTTTCGTTTCTGTATGCACCGAATGTGCATGACATACGCCCAGGACAAGGAGCATTAAACAGCATCGCATGGTCAAACGATGGGCAAGTATTATATGCAGGGGGTACCTTTCGTCTGGAAGGAACCCATCTCATTCGAAAATGGGATAACCAAGGAAAAGGGCCTTCGCATGATTTGCCAGCAACCCATAACACTATCCTTGATCTCGTTGCCATCAAAGACGGAGGAATCCTCTATAGCGCATCAGGCGGAGCATTCGGGGCATTCGATAAGCATGATGACCATATCTTTTCTCAAAAAGCCACGATCCCGGATTATCGTGACAATCGCAACGGATTACTCCTCTCGGCAAATGGAGCAACTGTTCAATTCAGTTCTCAACAATGGGGTAAGCAGCCGACTACTTTTTCAATCACGAGCCGCTTGCTTGAATCAGCAGGCCTTGTACATTCCCTGATTCCTCCAATCACCACTTCCTCAACACTTACCGTACAGGGCTGGTCAACACCCCAAGTCTCAACAGCAACGTCTCCACCAACGCTCAACGGCCATGCAATTCCTTTGGATCGAGGCGAAATCGCTCGGGGCTTTGCCATAACGCCGGATCATCAGGCTATTCTGGTGGGAACAGCATGGTCTCTTCGCCTCTTTGACCAATACAGACAGGAACTGTGGGCAACGCCCATTTCAGGTGATGCTTGGTCGATCAATGTTGCACAAGACGGTCGTGTGGCCGTGGTCACACTAGGCGATGGCACCATTCGATGGTATCGAATGACCGATGGCCAAGAGATACTCGCGCTCTTCCCCCATCCCGACCAGCGCCGTTGGGTTCTCTGGACACCATCTGGCTATTACGATGCTGCTCCAGGAGCCGATAATTTCATCGGATGGCATAAAAATTACGGGCCGGACACAGCAGCCGATTTTTTCCCAATTGCGCAATTCCGGACCGTTTCTTATCGACCAGACGTCATCGCCAAACTCACTGAAAGTTGGGATGAACAACAGGCAATTCGTCTTGCTAACGAAGAAGCACGGCAAAAAGCGCAGGTCATCACGTACAATCCGAATCAAATTCCTCCAAAGACTGAAAAGCACGAGCGCATTGAGAAAGAACGGAAGCATCTGATGACGGGATTGCGTCGTATGGAAGAACAAATGCAGCAGCGGATTGAGGCACTCACAAAGGAAATCGAACAACCCCAGCAACGAGCTGGCCAGGAAGAATTGAAACGCAAACAACAAGAAATTCTGAAAGCTGAGCAGGAACGACTAAAAGTCGAGCGACACCAGTTATCCACCATATCAGTTGACCATCCAGCAAGATTTCCCACCCAACCAGGTAGGGCTATACAGAAGCCTTCAGCATCTAATGGAAATAACAGAGCAAGCATTCAAACAAATTTCTCCCATCGTAACAATTCTTTCACCTCCTGAAGGAGAAATGGTTTCATCACCAGATATCACAGTCCGATATATGGTGATCACCCCGCCCGGAGTACCGAAGGCAGAAGTCACAGTGCTGGTCGATGGTCGTTCGGCACCAACACCACGCGGACTCCGTGTGGCAGGCAAAGTCTCAACTGGCCGGCTTGTACACGAACTCCATGTACAGATCCCAAAACGGGACTGTGAAATCTCTCTTGTCGCCCAGCATCGCTGGGGGAAAAGCCATCCGGCCACTGTGCATCTACGTTGGCGCAAGCATGAGGCTTTCCCCATCAAACCAAAACTCTATGTCCTAGCCGTCGGCATGAGTCAATACAACGATCCGGCATTGTCCCTTTGTTTTCCAGGGCAAGACGCACAGGCATTTGCAAAAGCGCTTCAGCATCAAGCTGGAGGACTCTACCGTGAAGTCGTAGCCAAAACCCTGATCGATGCCCAAGCAACAAAAGGAAACATCCTGGATGGATTGGATTGGATTGATCGCGAGACAACAAGCAAAGATGTCGCCATCCTCTTTTTTGCTGGACATGGCGTGAATGATAAAGGAGGGATTTACTACTTTCTAACTGTAAACGCCGACACTGACCGCTTGCGACGAACAAGTCTGCCCTTTTCTGACATCAAAAACACGGTCGCCGCACTTTCCGGCAAAACACTCTTGTTTGTGGATACCTGTCATGCGGGAAATATTATGGGTGTGCGACGGGGTGTTGCGGATATCAATGCGCTGGTCAACGAACTCAGCAGTGCTGAAAACGGGGCTGTCGTGTTTGCCTCATCGACAGGGCGACAGTATGCACTCGAAGATCCAACATGGGGAAATGGCGCCTTTACCAAAGCTCTCGTGGAAGGACTGACGGGGGGAGCAGACTATCGCGGAACAGGCACGGTTACCATCAACATGCTAGACCTCTATCTCTCGGAGCGTGTGAAGGCCTTGACCAAAGGGCAACAAACACCTACCACCACGAAGCCCCAAACCATTCAGGACTTTCCCGTAGCAGTCACGGAATAACCGAACTATCGATTCGTGATGTACCCATAGATCGATAGCTAAACACCGACGGCGGCTGGCTAATAGGTCCACGTCAGAATAACCGAGAACACATTTTTCGTGTAATCGAAGACAGCCAAATTGGAATCATTGAGAATACGCTGATATTGGGTCGTCAGGGTGACATCATACGGAAACGGTTTTTCGACTCGCACCAGGTGGGTCTGTTGCGTATCCTCACGAAAGGGCCCGCTAACCAAAGCCGTCCTGTTGCGTGCATCACTGTAATCACGCCAATGAACATCGTAGTCGTACCGTACCCGGATACCCCCCCATGGCAACGTCACTTGACCACCGGTGAGTAAACGGTGACCAAAATAAGACAAAGTTGGTGCCTTCCGCATTTTCGTTATCGTACTGATAGCCGATCCGGACCAAGTGCTGGTCTTGCGCAAAACGAAACGCGTGCGTGACCCCCGTCATGATATTCAACGCATCGCGAATGTCAGATTGAAACCGTGGGTCATCATCACCAACTTCCCGTAAGAACTCCTTCACTTGATACCGGACCAGCACGCTGGTGAGATTGCCCACGTCACCAAGCACGGGAACCTTGAAGGCTGGGGGCACAACCGTTACGGAAGCGGTGGGCGTATGTCGGGTGAGAAAGGCAGCCTGATCTAAGAACAGGTAATCAAACGTGTAATCCAGGGCCAGTTGATAGGGTAACTGGGCAACAACGCCTCGATAAAATCCATTGATCCCTCCAAGGTGGTCCTGAATATTAAACCGAGAAAGATTGCCTTCCGTATTGAGTGTCTGAAAAAAGGAATACCGAACCCGTGATTCCCACGGGCCCTGACGCAACCACGCATATTCCGCCAGCATCGAAGCCAGCAAACCTGGAGAATTCGTCGATCGCTCCCGAAGTTGCCTCGCCAGTGAATTATTACTTGAATCCGGGTTTACCGCCACATTGTCATCATAGACCCCACCAAGGCTCACCTGGAAATGAAACCGTTTGGCCTCTTCTTGTTTCACTCGCCCAGCGCTCAGAGTATCTCGAAGGCGGATCGCCCCTGACGTCACGGGTGACACCGCCTCACTTTTGAGAATCTCCTCTAATTCGACAAGCGCTTGGTCAGGCAGTCCCAGCACCCCCAGTGTCAACCCTCGATAGAAACGGGTCAGTTGTTGCATCTCAGTATCGGCGGTTTGGCCTACGTCAAATGCCTTGAGGGCCGCATCATACGCCTTGGCTCGATACCGCAAAAAACCTACATAAAATCCAAGACCATCTAATTGGGGCTGTTCATCAAAGACCTCAAAGAGCAACGGGGCCGCCCGGTCGTAGGATTCTAAAGCGAAATAGGCCACGCCTAACTGAAACCGAATAAAGAGATCGTTCGGACGAAGTTCGTGCGCAATCGTGAGCTGGGCAACAGCCAGCGCTGGTTGCTTGAGTGCCAGCAAGGTCAGTCCGGCATAGTAGAACACTCGCGCATTCTGCGGATCTAACGTCTTGGCCCGTTCAAGCAGCGCCCGCGCCTTCTCATAGCGCGCCTCTTCATACGCCACCGTGGCTTGAGCCAAGAGGATTTCGGCTTCGGCTTGTTGCGCCGACACAGCGACAAGCCAGGGGGGGAAGAGCAGAAAGACAACGAGAAGAATCGCAATAGCTCGAATCACCGAGTGTCCCTTCGTATGGGTCATGACTCTGACCTTTCTTTCCTCGGCCCTTCTTCTCCTCTCCGAATATAGGGATTATGATTCGAAAAGAATTAAAACGACTTGACAAAACTACTAAAAAAGCCAAGAATTATCAACAGGTTAATGAACGAATGCACGTTTGATCCCGGGGAAGCGTTTCCATTACCAAGATTCATCTATTATTCATGATCACCGCGCACACCTTCTCGCTTCGGATGCTCTTGTTCCTGATGATAGGCATCATGCAAGGGCTATTCGTTGCCACAGTCCCCATGACCGGGCTCGCTCAATCTCGTTCGCAACCGGACGGCGGTTCGGTCGGGCTAGTCTCCAGCGTCAACGGGGAGGCGACGATCGTGCGAGCCGATCGCCCACAGCAGGTTGATCGTGCCGTGTTCAAGGGCCCTGTGGTCTATGGAGACCGTATTCGCACGGGAGCCCAAGCCATGCTCGGCATGCTCGTCGGGGATGCGGCCTTAGTCACTCTTCAGGAGTCGTCAGAGGTCATGATCACGGAAGAGCCAGACCTGCCACAAGTCGTCAACCTCCTCAGTGGACGAACGTGCATCGCATGTCAAGCAAAAGGGAATCAGACGAACGCGCCGGTAACCATGCGCACTCCCACCACGACCATCATTGCGCAACCCAACACGCTGCTACAGATTCAGGTGGCGCCCGGTTCGGAGCAGGCCAAGCCAACCAACCGTCAGCCCCAGGCCCGACCAGTCCTCACAGCATTTCCTGGTTCACCGTCTTCCGCGAAATCGTTGCGGGTTCAAGCTCTTGGCCCAACAAGTCCGGGACAAGAAACCATCCACGTCGTGGAAGGCAGTGTGGAAGTGATTTCACAAATACCGGGGCTCGCCCCGGTGACGGTGGAAGCCGGCCAGATGGTTCAGGTCACGGGCGGAACCATTGGACAACCAACCGCCGCCTCGCCCGTCTCGTGTCGGACCCAAGATATTCAGCTTGAGCCTCAACATCTCATCACCCCTCCAGGTGCCCAAGAGATGATTGCACAACGTTTGGTCAAGACGTCACAATTTTTTTCGCAAACGGAGCCACTCCCACCAATAATGCGATTAATATCTCACCATCGTATGATCCTTTTCCAGGAAGTTCAGGCAACACGGTTAACTTTGACCCCAACCAAGAAGCCCTTCTTGTTGTTGATGGAGTCGGCAATACAGTTAATCTTAGTTCCCCCTAGATCCATAGCCAGCACGTACCCTTTCAGTGTATGCCTCATTATTCCCTATGTACCAACGCTCGGTACTTCCTCATCTCACTTCTCGTTGCTTTTTTTCTTCTTCATGCCACGGAACATTTCGGGACAGCCAACATAGACAAGGTATTGGCGTCACGACTCCAAGTTCTTCGTTCTCCTCACCTCTCTTTATCGAACCCCAGACAGTTATAGAACAACGGAGGAAATTTCATCACGCTCTCAAGGCCGTTGGCAACCAGAAACGTCATTTATTTGAGCATTATATTCTAGTTATTGGAGCCAATGGGATCTTGGATTCTATCGAAACTCTCTGGCCTCGTTGTCATTCAGAAGCTCATGATCTTGGTAAAGTCATCTTTAGCCATGTCCATGACATCAGCAGAGGACTCCGCATTTGTGAAGATCGCTGCCACTCAGGATGCATGCATGGGATCCTGATGGAAGCCTTTGCCACCATAGGCCAGACGAATGGTCAAGGCCTCAACAAACGTGCGCTTCATCCAGTCATCAACGATCTGTGTTTCCAAAATCCGGTGATGACCGCCTCCTATTCTCCAGGAGACTGTGCCCATGGCGTTGGGCATGCACTCATGTTTCTTACAAACTATCAAATTCCCGAAGCGCTTGAGACTTGCACAGAATTTGAGAAATCGAGCATGATCTATTATTGTGCGACTGGCGTATACATGGAATATGTGACGGAAAACGATCCAACAGACGCAAAGATTAAGGAAACATTTTATCCATGTGATCGATATGATTACTCAGCCGCCTGTGCACGCTATAAAATGGTTCACGTGGTTCGGAGACATTATGAAGCGAGACGGCCTCTGGCGTCACTCAAGAAGCAGTGTGCCACTCTCGCTCATCCGTTCCGTCTTGGTTGCTTCCATGGACTAGGGAACGCCCACATGCCCTTGATCGTTGCAGGAAAAGTTCAGCTTCGACAGGTGTGTCTTGGACTTCAAGAAGATGAAGAAATGATGTGTATTGAAGGCGCCATGGAACGAATGGCAAAATTTCATGAAAAACGCGCATCCCAAGTCTGTGAGGGGTTACAGGAATCCAATAAAACAACCTGCCTGACAGCCGTACGACAGAAGATGTATCACATGGACAAGGATCTCTCACTCTACCTAACCAAATGATTGAGCCTCACTTAATCACCTACCATACTCTTTAAAACACCGCCGTATTCTAATTGTACGTAATAGATGGAATGCTTAGACAGCCCATAACAGCAACATGGAGAGTGCACATGCCTATCATCCAACTTGTAGCTCGATGTCCAGCCTTTCTTTCCCTCATGCTCCTCTCGCTTGTGATGTTTGGAGTTACTACCGCAGAGGCTCAGGTCACACGGGATAAAATTATCGAACATTTGGAGTTTTTGGGATATACATCTGAAAAAGTCGATCAAGGGATCAAAGCGACTCATCCAACCAAGTTTGGTTTTGTGCTTGTCGAATTGTTGGACGGCCTGATCATCCAGTCAGTCTTTGCCGGAGTGCCTCTTGATCAAAATGATGCGGCTCGTCTTACAGCCGTCAATACACTGACTACCAGCGCGGCGGTCGCTCGCTTCTTTTGGGCCAGCTCCGGCGAATTAGCGATGCGTGCCTGGTTTCCTGGTGGGTACGAGAAAGCTCGTTTTACCCCATTTATTGAAGCGTGGGAGCAGGATAGCCTAACCATACGTACAACGTATGAGACATTGAAGCCTTACTTAAAATAGATTCCCCCGGCTAAAGCCGGGGTGCGTTCTGTTACAACTGCATGCGCAGTTGACCTGAGTCCTGGGCACCGTGGTGCTCTGTCTTCGACCGCAATAGAGGGGGATATGAGAAATATTATCCTCTGATGCTTCCTCCAGTTCTGGACTCTTTCGGGAGAATGGAGCTTGTCCCCTTGACCTGAGCCAATCGACTACTCGCCTCTGCCCGATCACTTGGTTTTTCTTGCAACAACTTTGACTTAGCCACCCAACCAATGTTCTCTTTGTCCACCTTGACCTGATAGTGACTTCGCCCTTTTTCCAACACTTTGACCGACTCCCCACGCTTGAGTGTCTTCATGACTTCCGACACCGGTGATTTTTCCTTGGTGACGTTGACGGAATCGACTGCCGTGTACCACGTTTCAGGAGGCAGTTGCGGTTGAGATGGATTCGTTGTCATAAGACACATCCTCTGATTTGAGATTTATAAAGACAACCAACGCTAGTATAGTAAAATCATGCATATTTTGGAATGTTTTCTGTTTGACCGATTTACCCTTTCTATGAGACATTTCTGCCACTTTATGAGGCAACTAAAATTGTATCTACTCACTATTTCTACGATAACGTGGAGGACAGACGAATGCCGACGAACTTGAAACACAAAAGTCGCGAGTTGACAGAAGGCCCAGGCCGAGCACCCGCTCGGGCCATGTTAAAAGCCGTTGGGTTAACCGATGAGGATCTTTCCCGTCCGTTGATTGGTGTCGCCAATACCTGGACAGAAATTACTCCGTGTAATTTTCATCTTCGAGAACTCGCTGAAAAAGTCAAAGCCGGTATTCGTGCAGCGGGAGGGACACCGCTTGAGTTTAATACCATTGTCATTTCCGATGGCATTAGTATGGGCACAGAGGGAATGAAAACCTCTCTTATTAGCCGAGAAGTCGTGGCTGACTCTATTGAACTTGTCGCCCGTGGCCATCTTCTCGATGCCGTTGTGGCCTTATCTGGATGCGATAAGACCATTCCCGGAACCGTCATGGCCCTCATTCGCCTCAACTTACCATCATTGATGCTCTATGGTGGCTCAATTATGCCCGGTCATTTTCAAGGGCACGATGTGACCATTCAAGATGTCTTCGAAGCCGTCGGTGCCCATGCCAAAGGCAAGCTGGATGACAGCACACTCCATGATTTGGAAAACCATGCCTGTCCTGGAGCCGGAGCCTGTGGTGGACAATTCACAGCCAACACCATGTCCATTGCCTTTGAATTTTTAGGGATGTCGCCCATGGGCTTTAACGGCGTCCCAGCCTTGGATCCTGAAAAAGATATCGTCGCGGCACAATGCGGACACTTGGTCATGGACATGCTCCGACAGGATCTCCGCCCGAAACACATTGTCACACGAAAGTCCATAGAAAACGCGATTGCTGCCGTAGCCACGACTGGCGGATCGACGAATTCAGTTTTGCATTTTCTCGCCATTGCGCGTGAAGCTGGCATTCCACTCGACATCGAAGATTTTGATATTATCAATCGACGAACCCCTCTGTTAGCCGACCTCAAACCAGGAGGCAAATTCGTGGCAGCTGATTTGTATCAGGCAGGCGGAACCAGACTTGTCGCCAAGCGCTTACTGGATGCCGGATTCCTTAATGGTGATTGTGCAACCGTGACATCTCGAATGATTAAAGAAGAGGCCTCGAGTGCAATTGAAACTCCAGGGCAACAAGTACTCCACCCTGCATCAAACCCTATCAAATCGACCGGTGGCCTTGTCATTTTAAAAGGCAATGTGGCCCCTGACGGGTGTGTACTCAAAGTTGCCGGACACGAAAGAACATTCCATGAAGGACCCGCCAAAGTCTTCGATTGTGAAGAACAGGCCTTTGCTGCTGTTCAACATGGGGACATTGTGGAAGGTGATGTCATCGTGATCAGATACGAAGGACCTCAAGGGGGACCAGGCATGCGAGAAATGCTTGGAGTCACTGGAGCCCTTGTTGGCGCAGGCTTAGGTGAATCAGTCGCCTTATTAACTGATGGCCGATTCTCCGGAGCCACCCATGGACTGATGGCGGGACATGTTGCCCCAGAAGCGGCCAAAGGCGGTCCAATTGCCGCCCTTCAACATGGCGACCGTATCACCTTTGATATCAATAACCGACAGCTCAACGTGACGCTTTCCGATGATGCATTACAAAAACGCTTGGCCAATTGGTCACCACCTCCCCCCAGGTACACCAGCGGCGTCATGGCAAAATATGCCCGGCAGGTCTCTTCAGCCTCCGAAGGAGCCGTGACAACCTAAGACACTATTTAAAAGTCCGGGAATAAAGAACATGGCCATGAGTGAAAAGGCCGGTCCTTCGAACACCCATGCCCCAACAACGCTGGTTAACACTCGCGGTTTTCTTCATCATGGCGCTCCTGCCATGGCCGGCTCTTCCCGCCGACGCGATCCCCGATTTGATGATGGCCACACGCTATCATCCAGACATCGACGTCCGTCAATATCTCGTCAGTGAAAAACTGGATGGCGTCCGTGCTCGTTGGGATGGTACCCAACTTTTTTCACGTGGCGGCAACGTATTTGCCGCACCGACGTGGTTTACCAAACACTTCCCCAACACCCCTTTAGATGGAGAGCTATGGATAGGTCGAGGACAGTATGAGGACGTATCGTCTGTTGTCAGAAAGCACACACCTCATGAAGGCTGGGAGCTGATTCGCTTTATGATATTTGACCTTCCCCAACATCATGGCCCCTTTGAACAACGTATGAACGCCATGAGGCTCTTGGTAGAACAAGCTCATTCTCCCTACCTGACGATGATTCCACAAGAAAATATTGCCAGCGAAGAGGCCTTGAGGCAACAATTCCAAACCATCATTGAACAGGGTGGTGAGGGCTTAATGCTCCACAAGAAAACTGCCCATTATGCTAGTGGACGCAGTCAGGATTTACTGAAGCTGAAACCGTTTACTGATGCAGAGGCAACGGTGATTGGCTATCGCCCCGGCAAAGGTCAATTTGCCGGGTTGGTTGGCTCACTCAAGGTACAAACCGATGAGGGGGTAGTCTTTTATGTTGGCAGCGGGCTCACACATGAACACAGACGACACCCACCGCCCATACACAGTCGTATTACCTTTCGCTACCAAGGATTCACGAAAAACGGCGTCCCTCGCTTTCCAGTATTCTTACATATTCGTCACGAAGAGCCTGAATAGGTTCTCGTTGGGAACCTGCCTCCCGCTTAAGACTTGACATGCCATCCAGACATCACACAACGCTGGGCGATTAATGGCATGAAACTGTGGATGTCATACGCCACTGCATTCATGACGCTATCGGCAAGTTCTTGTTCCGTGAAACAATCATAGACATCTTCAAGAAATCCTCCTCGTAACAAAGGATGATACAGAAAGGCATTCCCCGCATCTGTTTCCACCTGTAATGGTTGCTCGAACACAGCTACCCGTTCCAATCCAATCTCGAGAAGCCACTGCCGTGCATCCGCAGCCGATGGTCGCTCCGCAATATAGGCTGCAAGCTCCTTTCGTTCCGTTGTATATCCTCGGCTCGCCATTTCCTGGTCTACCCGTTGCCACAGAGAATCGAAGGTGCCGAGAGAGGGAAACGTAAAAACGAGTTGCCCTCCAGGTTTGAGAAATTGGGTCAATGCCTGAAGGGCTTCTTTTCGATGAGGTCGGAAAAACATGAAGGCTAAATTTCCCGTGATACGATCGAACCGCTCTAGATCTGAAGAGAGAGCACGAAGATCTTCACGACGAAATTCTAGCCACGGAAAGTAGGGACCTTGACAGGCCCGGGCTCGAATAAGCTGGGCCTCATTTAGATCAATACCCACGACACGACCGGTCGGGCCGACACGATGGGCCAGACAAAATGCTGGGATGCCATCGCCACACGCAATATCTAAAACGGATGCCCCCACTGGAAGATCGAGTTGGGAGAACAAGCTTTCAGCAAAAGGCGTAGACCAATAATCTTTGGAAGGAAGCTGGCAAAGCCACGATGGAGGAAGATTGGTTGTAGAAACACCCGTTTGATGCCATGTCATGGAATTCGCTCCATTTGGCTTAGTGAATCGTGGCCATGCCCGGCCTTGTAATGTTTTCGCTCAAAGCAAGACTACAAGGGACCTGATCTTTATCCCGTTTCACGTATATGGTTCGCAACGAACAGAAAGGTAAATCCCATGTCTCACACCATGACCATGAGTCGAAGAGCGCTTGTTAAAATCAGTCTACTCTTAGGGTTAGAGGCAGTGGGCAAAACACTTGGCATGTTTGCTCCCTTTGTCTATGGCGCCAGCACGCCATTCATCATATCGAAGTCCAACGCAGAATGGCGAGCACAGTTAACTCCCATGCAATTTCGTGTGCTCCGTGAAGAAGCGACAGAGCCCCCCTACCAAAATGCCTATTATCAACAGAAAACCAAAGGGCAGTATCACTGCACCGGCTGTGATCTTCCATTATTTTCTTCAGAAACCAAATACGACAGTCAAACCGGCTGGCCAAGCTTTTGGGCACCTCTCAACGACTCCGTGATTGGAACGAAAACAGACTGGAAACTGCTCTACCCTCGAACTGAAGTTCACTGCGCTCGATGCGGTGGGCACCTGGGACATGTTTTCAACGATGGGCCTCAGCCCACAGGCCTTCGCTATTGTATTAACTCCGTTTCCCTAAAGTTTGTCTCCACCTAATCCTCTTCACTTGTCTGACCCAAAGATAGCATGCTACGATTCTGAACAGAGTTTGATATTCACATGCCGACTAATCCCAAAATATCGTGACAGAAACCACCCTGCTGCCTTCACACACAGCCGACCAATCCTTACTTTTTTCGGATGACTCCGAGTTCCGAGCCCTTCGTGATCATCTCACAACCGATGGCTTTCTTCATGCACAACAACCAATTTCTTGGCGATTAGCCTCTACACCGTTTCCCCTTTCATCCAGCAATGTGGCATTTTTCCATGGTTTGGGGCACCATCTTCTAGCGTTTTATCAAGCCTGCAATCGCTTGTACCTTGACAGTGTGCGAGGACAAGAACCCTCCTGGATTCACCAATATCTGGACCAAGGAAAACCAAAGGCCTTGCTTGACTATGCCAGAATGAATCGGTTTCGGGATATATTACCCGATGTCATTCGACCCGACGTCATTCCCACAGACCAGGGCATGATCATGACCGAATTAGATTCAGTACCCGGGGGAATCGGCCTCACAGGCAGTCTCTCACGCGCTTATGCAGAAAGAGGAACTGACGTCGTAGGAGGAGGTAATGGAATGATTGCAGGCTTTGCCTCCATGATTCGTCACCGTACAGGAGATCGTCCACTTCGAGTAGCCATCGTGGTCTCAGATGAATCCGTATCGTATCAACAGGAAATGCAATGGGTAGCCGGGCAGCTGCTGCATCATGGAATTGATGCAGCATGTCTGCACCCCAAAGATCTAAAATTTACTGAGGAGGGCTTGGTCGCTCCTGGCTACTTTGGGAATGAGATCATCTCAATGATCTACCGCTTTTTCGAACTGTTCGATCTTCCCAATATTCCAAAGGCTGAACTCATCATGTACAGTGCCAAAAAAGGCCGAACGATCATCACCCCCCCGTTCAAGCCTTGGCTTGAAGAAAAACTCGCCTTTGCCTTATTTCACCATCCAATGGTAGAACAGTTCTGGGAAAAAGCCTTGACAGGCGAAACGCTTGATGTTTTACAAACCACGATTCCTCGAACATGGGTCCTAGATCCACAGCCTCTTCCCCCTTCAGCCATCATTCCCGGTCTTCACGTAGAAGACCGGGCCGTATCGGATTGGAAGGTTCTCGGGCAAGCGTCTCAGAAACAGCGGCGTTATGTGATCAAACCTTCAGGTTTTTCAGAGTTAGCCTGGGGAAGCCGAGGGGTATCGATTGGCCATGACCTCTCACAGGCGAAATGGATCGAGGTTATCGACAGCGCATTAACATCATTTTCTCAAACCCCATCTATTTTGCAAGAGTTTCACAAGGGCCGGCTCTCAACCTTAAAATATTTTGATGAAGACCACCAAGTGTGGAAGACCATGGAAGGCCGCACTCGACTATCTCCTTATTATTGCGTTGAAGGCGATCAAGTCACATTGAATGGGATCCTGGCCACCATGTGCCCAAAGGATAAAAAAATTATCCATGGCATGCGAGACGCCATTATGATTCCTTGCCGTGAAGAAATGTGCGCATGATTCTTCACATGGAGCTTGTTATTTCATGACTCTTTATCATACCCAGTGGTGTCCAGACTGTGCAGTTGTACGTGAGAAGCTTGCCGATCGCGCAATTTCCTATGAGGATGTGGTCGTCCAAGACTTTCGCCCTCTTCGGAAACAAGTCTTTGAGGTATCCGGTCAATACTATGTACCTGTCCTGGTGGATGGAGAGACCGTACTCACAGAAACCGAGGACATCTTAGAATATTTGGAAACTTACAAACCCCAAACAGCCGTTGTGCATGAGGGAAATTCATGATGGTCCCGATATGACCCAGCAATTCGGACAATGAGGTGAGCATATATGGAAGACTGGAAACGTATTCTGGCGCAAAGCATTACTAAACCTAAAGATCTTGCGAAACATCTGGGGGTCGACCCTCAAGAAGTGGAGGCTGTCGTTGGACCCTACCCTATGCGAATCACACCAACGGTGCTGTCAACTATTAAGGAAAAAGGCGACGCCATTTGGAAACAAGTTGTGCCTGAAGCGATAGAGATGGATGACATCGATGCCCCAGATGATCCCCTTGAAGAAGACACCGATAGTCCGGTGCCCCACCTAGTCCATCGCTACCCTGATCGGGCACTTCTCATGGTAACCAATCAATGTCCAATCTATTGCCGATTTTGTACGAGAAAACGCCTCGTCGGCAAACCTGGGTTTTTGAAAAAAGGGGAACTTGATCGAGCCATCGCCTATCTCCACGAACATACGGAGGTACGAGATGTCATCTTGTCAGGTGGAGATCCGTTGCTCTTGCCAGATTATTTAATCGAGCGGATTTTGAAAGCCCTTCGCACCATCCCTCATTTGGAGTTGATTCGGTTTGGAACCCGTGTGCCGGGCACGCTTCCGCAACGGATTACCCCAGAACTCTGTGAGATCATGAAACAGTATCACCCGATCTATATGAACCTCCATTTTAACCACCCCGACGAACTCACCCCTGAGGTGAAAAAAGCCTGTGGACGTCTGGCCGATACGGGTATTCCGCTTGGCGCACAAACGGTGCTCCTCAAGGGAGTGAATGATGATCCAGAAATTATGAAACAGTTGATGCACCAGCTCTTGCTAGCTCGCGTGAAACCTTACTATCTCTATCAAGCGGATTTGACGAAAGGAACGAATCATTTCCGTACCACCGTCGAAACCGGACTAAGAATCATTCAAGCTTTGCAAGGCCATACCAGTGGAATGGCCGTTCCTCATTTTGTCATCGATGCGCCGGGCGGTGGCGGGAAAATCCCCCTTCTTCCCAATGAGTATTTGCTGAATCTGAATGAAGAAGGCGCCCTCTTAAAAAACTATGAGAACAAGACCTATCACTATCCGCAACCCAATGAGACACGCACGCGCGAATTGCCTATGGTCGACACCACCACACCTCCAGCACTCTGTAGCAATGGTGCCCGAGACGCTTTCTAATGGCCAAGTCACCACGACAGGGCATCCTTCCCTATCAGGAAATCCACCGGTGTATCCAGCAAGGGGCCATTCAAGCAGATGTTCCCATTGAAGAGCCACAGATCCAGCCTGCCAGTCTGGATCTGCGATTAGGTCGTACCGCCTACCGACTCATCAGTAGTTTTTTGCCGGAACGCTCAGACGTCAAGAGCCGACTCGGTGCTTTTGACGCCTACAAATCAGACCTGGTGATGTATGAAATGGATCTGACGCAAGGAGCGATTCTCGAAAAAGGGCATGTCTATTTAGTTCCATTATTAGAACACCTTCATCTCCCCAAAACACTCCGAGGCCGGACAAACCCAAAAAGTTCAACCGGTCGGTTGGATATTTTCACACGAGTCATCACCGATTTGAATGTCGGATTCGACGAAATTCGAGCAGGATACCATGGTCCTTTATACTTGGAAGTGGTGCCACGCTCCTTTACCATTCATGTTTGTACTGGATTAGCATTAAATCAGTTGCGTCTGATAGCCGGCCGACCAACGGTCTTAGATACACAATTAGCCACACTCCACGGCAAGACGCCTTTGTTGTTTGCCAACGGCCAAACTGTCAAAACCAATGCCCCCCTTGCCACCAGCGAGATCCGACGAAACCATGGGCTTTTTCTTAGGATTGACTTACAAGGCGCCCCACAATCACAAAACAACATTGTGGGCTACCGCGCAAAAAAAAACAGCCATGTGATTGATCTCACAAAGATTGGATGCTACGCTGCCGTTGATTTCTGGGAACCGTTGTACCGTCATCCTAATGCCACAATTCTTTTAGAACCCGAAGAGTTTTACATCCTGGCGTCAAAAGAGCGCATTCATGTTCCACCTGAATACGCAGCCGAAATGGTGGCCTATGAAGCCGGATGTGGTGAATTACGCACCCACTATGCTGGATTTTTCGACCCTGGCTTTGGAGCTGGAAGCGGTTCGCGAAAAGGGACACAAGCCGTCTTAGAAGTTCGCCCTCATGACGTGCCCTTTATGATTCATGACGGACAAACTTTTTTTAAGGTTGTCTACGAAAAGATGCGAGCCATTCCCACAAAACTGTACGGATCGGCTTCAGGCTCCTCATATCACCGGCAAGGCCTGACATTAAGTAAACATTTTCAGTAAGGCTTTTCATGTCTCACGATCCACCCAGCAACATGCCATCTTCTGACACCCCGGAACCAATTCCACCACCGCATTCCCCCTCCGAAGACGATATGGAGTCAGGTGAAGACCGACACATGAAAGTCGGGATGAAAATGGTTGGATCGGCCATGGTATTTATCGGCTTTATCCAAGTCTTTATGTCAGCCAGTACAGGCGCGGAAATTACCACATTTCCTATGATTTTATATTTCACCGGGCTGGCACTCTGGGCCTACTCGTCCATCGACAAGCAGATCACCCGATATGCCGTCATGGCCGCATCCATTGTTTGCGCATTAGCATTTTTCCATTTTGGTGAAGTCTTGTTTTGGCACAAATATGTAATTTATTGGGGGACCATTATCATGGTCGTCTATTTTATGTTTCAAACGCCTAAGCCCCAACCCTAATGGTCTTTGATCAACTCCTCTCTTGTTCTACCCACACATGCTGGTGACGAAATCTTATCTAGATACTGATTGAGCCGAAATCCTGTTCTTATGACAATTGGCTTGGTTATTCCCACCTTTAATGAAGAGCAGACACTCCCGCACACGCTGGAAACGGCTACGCAGCTACAGATTGACGAGATTGTGGTGGTTGATGGAGGCAGTCAAGACCGAACCCTCCAAGTGGCGCAATCTTTTTTTGAGCGTCCCTTGCTCTATCATACGCATACCCTCGTATCTACACCAGGACGTGCCACTCAAATGAATATGGGGGCAATGGTCACACAAACCGACATTCTCGTGTTTCTCCATGCGGATACCCAGTTACCCATCAATGCCCGAACTGCCATCGAGCAAGCCATGGCCGATACACGGATCCATTGGGGACGATTCGATGTCCAATTTGAGACTGACCGAGGGTGGGCGTGGGTGATTAGTCGAATGATGAATTTCCGTTCACGTTGGAGTCGTATGGCGACAGGAGATCAAGCGATCTTCATCCGACGATCGATCTTTCAGCAACTAGGTGGATTTGCCAACATTCCCATCATGGAAGACTTAGAACTCTCTCGTCGCTTGAAAAAAGCTGGGGAAATGGCTGCACTTCGCGATAAAGTCACCACATCATTTCGGCGTTGGGAACAACAAGGCCCGCTTCGCACTATTCTCCTGATGTGGACACTTCGCTTTTTATATTGGGTTGGGTTGGCCCCACGTGCCCTGCAACGATTTTATGGGATGGTACGATAGAGAATCAGCTATCAATGAAGCATCGCCCCCGATCACGAGCAAGACAGGGTCCTTCCAACCAACAGGCCTCATGGCTCCTTATGGTTTTTGCCAAGGCCCCAATTCCTGGACAAGTCAAAACTCGCTTATGTCCTCCTCTTACTGAAGACGAAGCCGCTACTCTGCATGGGAGTGTGGTCCTAGATACGCTAGAACGGAGCAAGACGGTCAGAGAGTTTGACCGGATACTCGCTTGTGCTCCGTCACCAGATCACCCGTTTTTTCAAACCGTAGGAACCAAATATAGCCTTCCTCTCTGGCAACAAGTTGGCATAGACCTCGGCGCACGCATGGCTCAAGCGTTCCAGATGGCATTCGACCATGGTTATCAAGGAGCCATGCTGGTCGGCACCGACCTTCCTACGTTAGGCACCACAATCTATCACCAAGCCCTGAAAGCACTCTCGACGCATGATCTTGTTTTAGGGCCAACAGTCGATGGAGGATATTATCTCATTGGGTTGCGCAAGCCAACACCAAGTTTATTTGAAGAGATTCCGTGGTCCACACAGGAAGTCTGTGTTTCAACACAACGCAAAGCCCAGCAGTTGGGGTTATCGATCGGGCTGCTGCCAAGACTCCGAGACATCGATACCATCGAAGACCTTCACCAGTTCACGAACGAGACCCAGGGTCCAGAGAAGAAAAACTTTTCCACACGAACGATTGGCGTGTTGCAAGCCTTGGCTAAGCGGTTAGCAACTCGCCAACATGATTCGGATCATGACACCCATTGAGTCCTGAATAAGCATTTTTGTCAGAATGCTCGACGCTCTCTGTCGACTTTTGGTACACCTCAGAATCTTGGTCACACTGCGATCTTGTTCTTGGCGAGAGAAGACCATTTACCTCTCCCCACTTTGATTAAGGGGAAGACACGTCTCATAATCAGAAGAAGCTTATTCACACAACCCATACGAATAACACAATAGACTGGACCCATCGGCGAAGGAGAACACCCTGACATGACAACTCGAGTCGCATTGATTACAGGGGGCGCACGAGGCATTGGACGAGGCATTGCCTTAGACTTGGCAGCGCAACAATGGTCTGTAGCGATTTGCTATCGAACAAGTGCAGAAGACGCGAGACAAACCACGCATGCCATTGAAGAACGTGGGGGGCGGGCCTTAGCCATTCACTGTGATGTCTCGGAACCTCATGCGGCCAAAGCATTAGTTGCGCAGGTCGAACAGACTTGGGGACACATCGATGCCTTGATTAATGGCGCCGGACCTTATCACCGTGTCAATTTGTTTGAGGAAACCCCGCAGGGATGGGAAGAGATGTTCACAAACAACTTGCATCCAATCTTTTATCTTGCGCAAGCTGTTGCGCCAAGCATGCGAGAACGAAAATTCGGTCGAATTATTTCTTTCGGTATGGCGAATGCGGATAAGATGGAAGCCCAGCCTTACGTAACCGCTCACTACATTGCGAAAGTGGGCATCCTGATTTTAACGCGGACGTTGGCAAAAATGTTGGCATCCGATGGGATTACCGTCAATGCCATTTCTCCAGGCTTTATTGACTCGGGTAGTGCCCCTCCAGGCGAACTGGATGGCATGGTGTCAAAGATTCCGGCTGGTTTTCTTGGAGACATCCAGGACGTGGTCTCAACCGTTCGCTATCTTCTCTCCGATGACGCACGTTATGTCACGGGAGCCAATCTTCATTTAAGTGGCGGCTGGGGAATGTAGCCCTGATGAGGTCAGGGGATCATGGAAAGGCTGTGACTCGCTTCCCAATCGAGTCCAAATACATCAGCAAAATGATGCGCGAGACGTTCCTTCACCACTGTTATGTCCACATCGCTTCCCAGTTCCTTGGCAAGAGATGTCACGTGACAACCCTTGATTCCACAGGGCACAATCAGGTCAAAAGGGCTCAGATCGACATTGACATTGAGTGCAAACCCATGCATCGTCACACCACGTGTGATATGAATCCCGATCGCAGCAATCTTTCGGAGCGTGGATTCTGATTCACCAACCCACACACCTCGCCATTGTTCGATCTGCCGGCCAACGATATTCCATTCCCGCAGCACCCGTAGCACCACTTCCTCCAACATGCCTACATATACTTTCGGGCCGGTACAATAATGACGCAATTGCAGCACTGGATATCCCACCACTTGCCCTGGGCCATGATACGTCACCGCTCCTCCCCGTTCGACTTCTTGAACAGCATAGCCCTGCTCATAGATCCCATCGAGATCACCCTGCATATGCTCTGGATGGGAACGTCTTCCTAACGTGAAAACAGGCGCATGCTCAAGAATCACGAGGGTATCATGGCGGCGACAGGCAATTCGGTCTTCTAGGAGTTGCTGTTGACGTTTCCAGGCCTTTTGGTAAGACACGACGGATGGCAGAATATGAAGAACGGCAGGATGGCGAGAGACACTCACAAGGACTCAACCGTAGACGTTGGACCAATCGGTCCGTTTCACTCAACTCATGCAGATGATGACGCACTTGAGGAACCCTGTGCATGCAATCAGGGTGTATGTGGCCTTTAGAGAGGACTACGCCACACATACGACCCTATGCGAGACCAGAGTCTCGCATGTTCAACAATAATGGGCCTTTACATTTTTTGAAAGTGCAGAATTCCCCACGTCAGGTTTCCAGTTTTTCCTCCATCGACCCAATGTTGAAGACCTTCTTTCATTTTCTGAAGATATTCCTCGCTACAGACACGCGTTAAATTGGAATAGTTTTTTTCAATTTCTTGACGCACCCGAGAATAATGTTCACTCAATTGTTCAGAAAGGTCAAGAATTTGGATCTCTTGAAACCCAAGGTTGGACAAGATGTTCTTATAAAGACCAATAGACCCCAACGAGTCGAGATGAATGCGCTTTAGAATAGGCTCGAGTGCTTCAGCGAGGCAGGATTCGGTTTGCATAGGATCAGTAAAAATCAATTGTCCGCCAGATGCAAGAACTCGATGTACTTCCTCAAAGACCTTTTCCCGATTCCCACTATGGAGAATCGCATCTTGCGACCAAACAACATCGACCGCTCCATCAGGTAAAGGAATGGACTCGAAGTTCCCATCGATCACATTGATCGAGAGTGCAATCCCATCCGAGGTATTGAGCTCTCGGTTCCGTTGATTTTGGACTTCACTCAGATTTAGGCATCCAACCTGACATCCAAACCGTTTAACCAGATACCGGGCAGACCCACCATATCCCGAACCAATGTCCAGCACACGTGTCTTCGCATCTATACCCGTGAGAAGAGACGCCATTTTTTCAACCGTCCGACGGCTTGCGGCAACAATAGAATCCGACTCCTGCTGGTACAGACCAATGTGGATGTCCTCTCCACCCCAAATCGTCGCGTAAAAGCGGTCGGCATCGCTACTGTTATAGTAGTCGCGCGCCGTGGCTACCGTTGTCGAGTAATTCGTTGGCGACACATGCACTCGACGCTCTTCATTTTTATAGCGTTTTTCGGCAACATGCACGAAAAAGTCAGGATTTTCCGTTTTATACGTTTCTTCAAAGTCTCCATAGGTCTTCACTTGTTGAAACCCAACTTCTTGCATCAACCGTCTTGTGTACTCTTTACGAAGAGGAAACATATTTAGGTGAAACTCGGAATTGTCTGGAAAGGTATAGCGAAACCGAGCTAATCCTTCATCAACGTATTCCGGCTCCGCTCGAACATTGTCACCACAATAGTAATAAATATGCTTTGTCGAAAACCCCAGGTCTAAAATACCATCATAATTTCGTTGATCTAAGATAAGGACACCATCATGGGTCAGCGCCGCATAAAATTCGGCCAAGGCTTTACGACGGTCCTGTTCGGAAAACAAATGCGTCAAAGAATTCCCTAAACAAATCACCGCATCAAATTTGTTGTGAATGTCTCGGCTCAACCATCGCCAATCGGCTTGGATCGTGCGCATGATAAATCCGGCATTTTTCGCATTCTCAAAGGCCTGCGCCAACATTTCTGGACTACCATCGGCACTCACAACTTCAAAGCCAGCCTTTAACAGACGCACAGAATGAAACCCTGTACCTGTTGCCACATCCAAGATACGACGGACGCCCCGTTCTTTGAGAAGATTGATAAAAAAATCTCCTTCTCCTGATGAGCGGGCTTCCCAGTCAATAAGCTCATCCCATTTTCTGACAAAACTATGCACATACTCTCGTTTGTACAGATCGGTCTTTCGTTGGGCTATGGGATTTTCCCCATATTGTTGTTCCGTCGGCATCATCATTTCCTCCACATTAACTTCATCTCAGCACCTCCAAATAGAAAGGCCTCTAATTCTAAGGAGGGCAAATAAACACATTGTCCAGGTTTCCTGAAAGAAAGGCCGTGTTTAGGGGCGGGAGGTAAGTCTAGCGATTCCCCAATCTCACTGCAAGTCCCCTTGTCAATTGACATCGTTGAAACAGCAAGCTTATGATTGCTCCCCTTTAGGAGGTTTACCATGAGCTATGCGATTTCGGTTAAAGAATTAAAAGATCGTCTCGACAAAGGGGACACCATATTTTTATTGGATGTCAGAGAACCACATGAATATTCTCTCGCCAAAATAGAAGGATCCGTGTTAATTCCTTTGGGGACGCTTCCCCAGTCTATGGAACAATTAGATCCAAACGACGAGATTGTGGCCTACTGCCATCGAGGTATGCGAAGCGCTGATGCTGTAGGCTTTCTCCTTCAGCAAGGCTTCTCGAATGTGAAGAATCTTGTTGGTGGAATAGAGGCCTGGTCTTTAGAAATCGATCCATCAGTGCCCCGCTACAGTTAGGACTGTGTGATTCAGAAATTGTGTGGCACGAGAGTCATGAAAAGCCATTCGGCTTCGATTCTGCCCCCTCTTCTACATGCCGTGTTTGAGTTTGTGGGCACGTATTCTTTATGTGCTCGTTCCGCCATGGCTCAAGCTCTGAGCGGACAGAGTGCTACGTTCTTGCTATCCTCTCGGCACCTCTGGGCAAGCACTTCGACAAAACCCAAGCAAAATCTCTCGATTCCCCTTTTTCCCTATGACGGGGGAATCCAGTATGCCGATACATTCAAGGTCTAAGGTCTGAGCATATGCGAGAAGATCTTGCGTCACCTGACGACGCTGACTCTCATCTCGAACGATTCCTCCCCGACCAACTTGCCCAACCCCGACTTCAAATTGAGGTTTCAATAACGTAATGACTTTTGCCTCATGTGTCAGAAACGGCATTACACAGGGCAAGACGATTTTAAGAGAAATAAAAGAAACATCAATCACTGCAAGATCGATGGGCTCAGGCACGGCAGAACGAGGAAGATATCGAATATTCACACGATCAAGGACCACCACGCGTGGATCAGTCCGAATCCGCCAAGCCAGTTGGCCATATCCAACATCCACCGCATAGACACGAGTGACGCCTCGTTGGAGCAAACAATCGGTAAATCCCCCCGTCGAAGCGCCAACATCTAATGTCGTAAGCCCTGCACAGTTCAGGTCCAATTGTTCCAAGGCTGCGGCTAGTTTTCCACCAGCCCGGCTCACATAGGGCGAAGGTTTAGCTGTCAGCGTAATCACAGCATCGGAGGGAATCATTTTTCCTGGCTTATCCATCACCACATCATTGACCCTGACGAGACCCGCAAGAATCACTCGATGACCTTCCTCTCGACTTTGGACCACACCTTGAGAGACGAGTGCCATATCCAAGCGCTGTTTCAAAATTTTGGCTGCCTATTCATTGATGAGGGAAATACGAGAGCAGAGGGGAAAAGACAAAAAGAAGCGAGTAATACCAAACCCACGTTGAACGTTACGTACCTCTATCCGAATCATGATCGAGCGTAAAGGCTTGAAGCTGCTTTTTGCCTTCCTTGTCCTGAACCATCAGCTCCACTTTCCTATCAGCGTCATCAAGCATTTTCAAACAGGTTTTTGACAACTTAATGCCTTCTTCAAAAATCTTCAATGAATCATTCAATGACAAATTTCCTGTTTCCAACTCTGTAACAATCGTTTCCAACCTTGCCAATGCTTCTTCAAATTTTACAGCAGCCATAGTCAAGTCCTTTTTTCAAAATTCATACACATGCCAGAGCATGTTGCCCTTCGACAATACTCCAACAGGAGAGCAGCTCTATGGGCTCAAGGCCATTGGAGAGAAAGGCCATGAAACCCTCATCGTTGTCACACCAACATCAGGGGCCTGGCTCCACCTTCTCCACGACACAATAAATTTGCCCCGATGCGACACGAGCCCGAAGAGTATCACCAGGATTAACGTCTTGCGTATGTCGAATGACATGGCCATCGTGAACCGTTTCCAGAATACTATACCCACGAGACAAAATGGACAATGGACTCAGATTCTGCAAAGCCTCACTCTTGGAAACAATGTGGTGTTGCTTGATGACCAATGTCCCTTGAATGCCTTTTGTCATTCGCTGAAACCACTGCGACATGAGCACCAGTTTTTGCTGAATCTTGCTGCGAGGACTGAGACGATTCACCTCGGACTGTAGAATCAAAACTTGGTGCCGTAACATTGCCGGCAACGTCTGGAGCGCTCGTCGTAAACGACGATCTAAATCATCCACATGTTGCACAGACCGACTCAACCACAGCAGCGGATCCGGAATAGCACGGCGTGCCCCCATAACTCGATGGCGCAGAAGGCGAACTTCACCTTGAATGGCCCTCACCAAACGATTGTGATGTATCATCACCATCTCGATAAGCTCTCCAAGAACCGGAGACACGGCTTCAGCAGCAGCCGAAGGCGTTGGTGACCGATGATCAGCAGCAAAATCAGCTAAGGTAAAATCTGTTTCATGGCCAACAGCCGACACGACTGGAATTTTTGACTCAACGATGGCACGAACGACCAGTTCTTCATTAAAGCACCACAAATCTTCCATCGATCCACCACCACGACCAACCACAATCACCTCTACGCGACCCTCCTCGTTTAATGCACGGATGGCCTCGGCAATCTGAACGCTGGCTCTATCTCCTTGTACCTGAACCGGGGAGATCACAATATGAATGACCGGACACCGCCTCTGAAAAATTGTCAACATGTCATGAATAGCGGCTCCGGAGGTGGACGTGACAAGACCAACGACTTTGGGCAGAAGAGGAAGCTGGCGTTTTCGCTCTTGTTCAAAGAGCCCTTCTTGTTCAAATTTCGCGTATAATTGCTCAAACGCAATCTGAAGGACCCCAATCCCTTTTGGTTCAAGAGATTCCAGAATAATTTGGTACTCACCCCGTGGATCGTAGACCGTTAGACGGCCTCGCACAATGACTTGCTGACCATCTTCCACGTCAAATCGCAGATGTTGTGCAATGCCGCGAAAGAGCACCACGCGAATCTGACTGGTTTGATCTTTTAACGTAAAATACAGATGACCTGATGAGGGTTTTCGTAAATTGGAAACTTCACCCTCTACCCAAGTCTCGGGGAATGTCTTTTCCAGAGCAGAACGAATGCGTGTGGTAAGCTCGGTAACGGTGAGAACGGAGGGAGTCGACACATGCACGGAGAGACCACCACGTTAATCAATGTCTCGAATTCGCTGAATTTCCACGGCACGACCCGTGCCATGGTCAATCGTGATGAGAACCGCACCGAACACCGCAGGCCCCGAAGCAACCTCAAAACGCCGGGGTAATTGGGTGAGAAATTTTGTAATCACCATATCTTTTTTCATGCCAATCACCGAGTGAATTGGTCCCGTCATACCAATATCCGTGATATACGCGGTTCCCTTAGGAAGAATGGTCTCATCCGCAGTTTGAACATGCGTATGGGTACCTACAACAGCCGTTACAGATCCATCCAAAAAATACCCCATAGCCATTTTTTCCGATGTGGTTTCGGCATGCATATCAACGATAATCGTCTTTGTTGTTTGTCGAAGTATCGAGACTTCTCGCTCAGCTACTCGGAAAGGGCAATCTAATATCGGCATGAAGGCTCGACCCATGATTTGGACAAGCCCAATAGGATCCTCTCCCGGCCTATCAATCAGGAAGGTTCCACGACCAGGAACACCATCTGGATAATTCGCAGGACGAAGCAAGCGAGGCTCTTTTTCCATGAATGGCATAATCTCTTTTTTATCCCATGCATGATTGCCTAACGTAACAGCAGAAAGCCCAAGATCAAACAGTTCCTCAGCCAAGTCAGGTGTAATACCAAACCCACCGGCTACGTTTTCTCCGTTTCCTATCACAACATCGATCTGATGTTGTGCAACAAGAACCGGCAATTGGGTCATGATGGCCTTCCGTCCAGGCTCGCCGACGATATCGCCAATAAACAGGATCTTCACGTTGGGAACTCACTCTCTTTATTATTTTGCAAATTCGATATATCGACTTTCTCGAATTACGGTGACTTTGATTTGTCCGGGATACGTCATTTCCTGTTCAATTTTTTTGGAAAGGTCTCGTGACAAACTAAACGACTCTGGGTCGGTTAATTCATTGTGGCGGACAATCACACGAATTTCTCGACCCGCTTGCACCGCATAAGCTTTCTCCACACCAGAAAATGCCATCGCTAACGATTCCAATTTCTCTAAGCGTTTAACATAGGCCTCAAGTGTTTCCCGACGCGCACCAGGACGCGCAGCAGACAAGGCCTCTGCGGCAGCCACAAGGACTGATTCTGGGCAGATCGGTTCGACTTGCTCATGATGCGCTGCAATAGCATTGACGATTTTCTCTGACTCCCCAAATCGTTTCGCCATTTCAGCGCCCAGCATAGCATGGGTCCCTTCCTCTTCATGACTCACGACTTTACCAATATCGTGCAGCAGCGCTCCACGTTTCGCTAATTTCACATCCAACCCAAGTTCTGACGCCATAATCCCACAAATGTAGGCCGCTTCTCTGGCATGATAGAGATTATTTTGCCCATAGCTCGTTCGGTATTTTAACCGTCCAAGCAATTTGACAATTTCAGGATGAAAGTCCGAAAGGCCTACCTCAAAGATGACCTTTTCTGCGTCTTCTCTCATCAGCTTATCAATGTCGACTTTAACTTTTTCGACAACTTCTTCAATCCGTGTCGGATGAATACGGCCATCCTGCATCAAACGTTCTAATGAGACTTTTGCAATTTCTCGGCGTAATGGATCAAAGCCCGACACAATAACGGCTTCGGGCGTTTCATCAACAATCAAATCCACGCCTGTTGCCGCCTCTAAGGCTCGAATATTGCGGCCTTCCCTCCCAATAATACGACCTTTCATGCCATCACTCGCCAATGGAACCACTGAAATCGTGGCTTCATTGACATAATCGCGTGTGATACGCTGAATAGAACGGGTAACAATTTCGCATGCCTGTCGCTCGGCCTGTTCCTTGGCCTCATCAATAATACGTTTGCTCAAGCCTGTGGCTTCCAGTTTGACCTCGGTCTCAATTTCGCTAAATAACTGCCGTTTCGCTTCATCGACCGTAAGACCAGCAATGCGTTCCAAGGCTTCCCGATGTTCCTTGACGGTCTGCTCACACGCTACTTCCTTTTTTTTCAGCGTCTCTTCCCATTGATGAATCGTTTTCTCTCGTTGCCGGCCTTCTTCTTCACGTCGGTCAAGATTAGCTGACTTTTTCTCTACAGAGTCTTGCTGTTGTAATAACCGCTTTTCTAATCCACCTAATTCAACCCGTTTTTCCTTATCCTTTTTCTCAATCTCCGCTTTTGCCTGAAACAGGAGATCCTTGGACTCAATCTTTGCTTCTTTGACAAGATTTTCGGCTTCGCGCTCGGCCGAATGTGTCAGATGGCGAACCTGTTCCTCCGCTTCACGTCGCTGTGCTGCCAACCGTTTCCGTTGCACGAGACCATTGATCACCAGCCCGACAAACACGCCGAGAACTCCCACCAACCCTGAGAGCATCACGGTAGTAGCCATAGTCATCTATCTCCTCTCAATCAATTTTTTTGAGCATCCTGGCACAGGAAAACCCAATCAAACTGCAACAAATATTCTTCTGTTTGTAGAATTGAAAAGATATGGAAGGACCGAGAAATGTACCGAATTGGATTCGGCAAATGAGAGACAGAAAAACCTCTTTTCGCAAAGAGTCTAGCGAGGAGAGTAAGAAATAGCAAAAAGCGTAAAGGGGAAACTCACCCTAACGAAATGATCAACTCCACAGCAATATATGTTCCTTTATACTACCTATGCCACCGTGTGACAGACAAGGACCCAGTTTGTTCATGACATACGCCAAACCGTCATCCATCAAACAGTTCATTTTTACTAAGTGGATTGACTCTTCTACGCTTTTCAATACCAACAAACTCCATACTCTGACGTTAGCTCTCTTTAAACAAAGTTTTCTGCTTCGATCAAGGCCACTTTCAATAGACTTTCAATTCTAAACACAAAATCCTACAAACTAAACTTCAATAATTTACCACACAGCTTTTGACAGGTAAAAACGTTACCAGAGTCCTTTCCTGTTATGCAAGCCGACCTGTCTATTCCGATGTCAAAGGAGATAACTGTTTCTCAATACACTCCATCATATCAAGTGCGCGTTGATCAACCTCAATCTCTCCGGCCTGCCTGCGGCGCTCCTGTTGAAATAATTGATCCGCAATATTGAGAGCAGCTAAAATGGCAAGCTTGGTTGGAGTTGCGGTTGTCATCCCCTGAGCCAATACCTGCATTTGAGCTTCGACATAGTCAGCCAGCTTCTGGACATAGGCTTCATCACCGTCACCTTGAACGGCAAGTTGTTGCCCATAAATGGACACGTCAACTTTTGTCACCAATTCCTCCTGCTACTTCATCAGAACATTCGAGAAAATCCAGGTCCCCCAGTACGGTTTCAATGCGTTTCCGGATATCCCCTCGTTCTTCTTCCCAATCAGAGAACAGTTCCGATTGCTTAGCCAAACGCTCTGTTGCTTGTTGCAGGTCATCTTTTAATCCCTCGTTTGTCTGCTTCAATTCCTGTACGAGATTCACCAATCGCCGCACGCGAACTTCTAACGCCTCCATGTTTTCAAGACTCATTCCGTGTTTCTCCCTATCCTCACAAGACCGATTTTTTTATTAAACTATAAAAAGTTTAACAACCGGTGTCAATGGAAATCATACTACACCTTGTAGTCATGACCCCTCTATATACATGATAGCTGGTCAACACACGTTTAACATACCGTCTCGTTTCACGATAGGGAATGAACTCGACAAACTCTTCAGGATCCCGATCCCCAAATTGGCCAATCCATCGATTGACCACATGTGGACCAGCATTATAGGCCGCGACGGCATAAATGATCTTTCCTCCAAACTGCTGAAGCAACTCCCCCAGATATGCTGTGCCTAAACGGATGTTCAGATTTGGACGAAATAATTCTTCCCGGAAGGCTGAAGAAAGACCCAAACGTCGGGCAACCTTCTCCGCGGTTTCAGGCATCAGTTGCATTAATCCCATAGCTCCCACTCGAGATAAGGCTCGTGGGTCATATAAACTCTCTTCCCGAATCAATCCGGCAACTAAATAGGGATCGATGGGCAACGTGGCATATTCACGAATAATCGGCAAATACCCAGTGGGATAGGCTAACGGCCAAAGGAAAGAATTCATCGCAAGTTCACCACGTGCCTGCCATTTTTGTAACAATGGGGCTGCCATTCGAACAGCCTCATGATACGCCCCACTCTTCGCGAATAAGAATGAAAGGTTCCCGATCATCTTATCATTGGCAGCATACGCATGTTTGATCTGGAGAAGTTCTTGTGTCGATTCTTTTGGCAGCCCTAACATGAACAGCTCCATAGCTCGACGATAGTGGATATTTTTTTGAAATGCTTGTCCACGATCTACAAAAGGCTGAGAAGCCTGTGGGACAGGATACGCCTCATTGCTATTATGCACAGGCACCTTGACCCGTGATCGAGCGAGCTGTCCGTAATACGTCCATGGTGCGTCATTGGCCAATTGACGATACAACCTCTTGGCGTCTTCTGATTTACCAAGGTGGGTCAAGGCTTGAGCTGTCCAAAATGATGCTTGCCGTTGTCTGGAACCATTACGAGCCTGATCTATTATTTTTTGAAAAGCGTGCATGGCTTCCTGGTATGCCCCTAACTGATAAGAAAGCCAGCCCATCTGCCAGAAGGCATTCAGTCCAACTCGCGAGGCCCCAGCCAATGCGCCAGCCTTTCGATAGGCTTCTAGGGCCTGGTCATTACGGTGATGATCCTCTAACCACAGCCCCCCCATCCACAACACTTCGGCTTTTTGGTGTCTAGAGAACCATGGGGATAGCACCCGCGCCCCAAGAGCAAGCAAGGCCTGGCCTTCGTTCTGGCGAAGATATGCCTTTCCAAGCCAGACGGCAGCTTTCCCAGAAAAAGATGTTCGCTCATGCATACTATTGCGAAATATTTCAGCCGCTTCCTTATACTGTTTTAAACGAACATAGGTCTGCGCCAACATGTAGCGCACAGCTGGCAAGCGTGGATTAGTGATTCCACGCTTCAACACGTGTTGAAGATCTTTGACGGCGTCCTGAAACTGTGCATTCTGCACAAAAGTCTTCGCTCGTTGGTAATAATCGGGGGGAGAAGGAACCCATGTAAAATCTGTGTTAGCCAACGAGGAGAGGAAATCATCAACGTGGGCATAAAAAAATTGTGGGTGGCGGACCCACAACGACTGCAACGCCTGTTGCGCCATAGTCCAATTTTTCTCTTTAAGGGCACATTGCATCATTTCAAACCAGGCTTGTGGCACCAATGGGGACGCCGGACTCTGTTTAACCGCCTGCGTAAGAAGTGGCACCCCTTGTTGACATTCACCTAATTGAAACCATGTATGGCCACTTTGCATCATGGCCACATGCCTTAATATTGTTGATGGTTCTAATGCCATGATGGCCTGAAATTCACGGGCAGCCTGGTGTGTATCTCCAATTTTGAGCCAAGCCTCTCCCAGCCAGAGATGGAAATAATCCTCAAGCACAGGGAAATCTCTGAGACCAGCTTGAAAGAATGGGACGGCCTTCGCTGGGTCATCGTGAAGAAGGATAAGCCCAATCCTGATCCCTGCCCTTCGACTCCATAGGGTTTCAGGGAATTGCTCTTGGATCTGATGAAAGTGTTGAAGCTGGGATACAGGAGATTCCAGTTCTGGGTTCTCCACACCAAGAACAGCTTGGAAACATGCCTCTGCCGTTGTGCATAAGAGTCTCGTTGATGGTGCCTTCGCTAAAACTTGAAGGCTCATTCCCAAATAACTCACGCTAAGCATAAAGCAAACAATGATAGACCCGAGAGACACGCGCTTTCGCATAGCCCCTGGAGACCGACACCACACACGAAGGCAGGATAAATCGTGGCTCTTGCGCATCAGACGTTACACACTCACGCGACAGGTACCAATGAAGTATTGCGGAGGCATAGCGTTCTCATGTATATCGACAACATAATTCATCTGTTTGACAACTTTTCCAGCATGCCGCACGTATCCATTGGATGCGCGCCTCTGTTCAATCGATTGACACAAGCTTAATTTTACCATAGCCATGAATTCATTCAGATTCAACATTCAGGAGGCAACCCATGATGATCCCACTTATTGCAGCAATGATCACCACTGGCATTCTGGCATTCATGACGATCAAAATTGTATCCGAATACCAACGATTGGTTATCCTCCGATTCGGCAAAGTCCTAGATGACCCTAAAGGACCAGGCTTAGTGCTGGTCATTCCTTTTGTCGACAGGCCAATTCTGGTCGATCTTCGAGAAAATATGTTTCAGGTCCCGCAACTTACCTGCATCACGCGAGATAATGCCTCGATTGCCATCGACTTTTTGATCTATTCTCGTGTGGTAGAGCCGAAATCCAGTATTTTAGCCGTTCAAGATTTTCAAGCCGCGGCACAAGGTATTGCCACCACAACCCTTCGTGCCGTTATTGGTGATATACCATTGGATGATGTGTTTGCCAAGCGTGAGCAGATTAACATCATGCTTCAGGAAAAAATGGACATGGTGACAGCACGGTGGGGCGTGAAGATCTCAACGGTAGAAATTTCAGATATTACGCCACCAAAGGAAATCGAAGAGGCAATGACTCGTCAAATGTCGGCAGAACGAAGCCGACGTGCCACCGTCACTGAAGCAGAGGGCACAAAAGAGGCAGCCATTCTTGTCGCTGATGGAGAAAAACAATCAGCAATTCTTAAAGCCGAAGGCCGCCGTCAGTCTAGTATTTTGGAAGCAGAGGGTGAGGCTCTCGCGCTGGAAACCATCCATGGTGTTGCCAAACATGTAGAATTTAACACCATGACCTTGCAATATCTGCAAACTCTGAAAAACATGTCAACCAATCCAGCAACGACTTTTGTCTTCCCGATGGAATTTCAGTCACTCCTCACCGGCATTGTCAAAGCCAATCAACAGAGTCTTGGGAAGTCATGAGAACAGGGCATGACGAACCAAGAGTTATAGACCTTCGACTACTCTTGAACAACTTCAGGGCAGGGCAGGAGGGCAGGCGATTCACAACGATCTTCCTCTCTCTCAGAAGAGACTGATATCCCATCATCAAAAAGAGAGCCGGCTGTTTCCTCACCAAGCGCTGTGAATTCTCGAAGAGGAGGAAGGTCTCGCAGATCTCGAAGACCAAAACGCTGAAGAAAATGTTTGCTGGTTCCGTACATCATGGGACGACCTGGCATATCTTTTCTTCCCACGATACGCACTAATTTCTGGTCTAATAAGGTTCGAATCACTCCGGAGGTTTCTACTCCACGGATTTGCTCAATGTCGGCTCGCACGATCGGCTGTTTATAGGCAATGATGGCTAACGTCTCCAACGCTGAACGTGAGACCTTTGGAGAGACCTTCACTGTTTGTAAACGCTTGATCCAAGACGCACAATCAGCCCGCGTCACCATAAGAAAACCACCTGCGACTTCGACAATGTGTAATCCTCGTCCCTCCTGATCATAGTCACGTTGCAAAGCCTGTACGGCATTGTTCACAACCAGTTTAGAAGGCCCTTCCATCACACAGACCAGCTTGTCAAGGCTCAATGGTTCATGAGACACATACAACAAGGCTTCAAGGATCCCTTTGAGTTCTTGTTCATCCAACACAACCTGAGAGTCGACAAGTGGTTGTTCAGGAACACCCGGCTCATAACCTGTGGCCACACCCATGTCTTTCGTGCCAAGCTCACCATTCAATACATCTTGCGTAAGCCTATCAGGCTCAGGAGAATCCTTCAGCATCACTCCCTCCATTGGTATGTTCTAAAGGGTCATCCTCATTGGAACCAGAAAGAACCGTTCCACCTTGGCCAGGCAGAAAGGCTCGTGCAATACGAATAGGACCAAAAAAATCAACCTGATAGATACGAACGAGTCGCATCCGCACAAGCTCGAGAAGGGCAAGAAATGTCACAATCACCACGAGCTTCGTCTCAACATCGTTGAAAAGGCTGGAGAAAGTAACCGCTGACTCTTCCTCGAGACGTTCTAACACAACATTAATACGATCTTGAACTGTCACGGCATCATGCGTGACTTCCATGAGCTGCTGACCCGATGTCCGCGTCAAGACATCCTGGAGCACATCCAACAAATCAAATAGGCTAATCTCATCTAACAACACATCACGAAGAGGCTTTTCAGAACTTAGTCCAGGCCCTCGTTGAAAGACATCTCGCCAGAGGCGCTCTTGCTCAAACAAACGACCTGAGACATCCTTATACTGTTGATATTCAACCAATCGACGAACCAGCTCATCTCGTGGATCTTCGGCTTCACCTTCCCCCTCCTCTACCACATGCTCCAGCTCACGTGGCAACAAGAGACGAGACTTAATTTGCACAAGAGTCGCTGCCATCACAAGAAACTCTCCGGCAAAAGAAAGGTTCAACGTTTTCATCAAATTGAGATATTCCAGATATTGCTGGGTGATCAGTGCAATGGGAATATCATAAATATTAACCTCATGCTTCCTGATCAAATGTAGTAGCAGATCCAGCGGACCCGTAAAGGATTCAAGCTTGACGTGGTAGGATTCTTCAACGTAGTGCATAGGCGAAAAAATGACAACGCATGAGGATGTCTGAAAAGAAAACCTTGATGGCATGCCTCCTTATAAACTCCTTATAGCTATACCATATTTTGTATAAACTGGCAATAGAATATTCTATATCTTGTGGAACAAAAGAACATCACATTTCTCACGCATCATTTTTTTCTCAAAAAGAGAACCAGCGCGAGAAAGACTGCCAACAACGCGAAGAGGCCGGCCTGAATCCGTGGATCCTGAAGTCCTACAAGAGCTGAATTATAAGGAATCTCTATTCCCGTGATGTGTGGCGGCACATCAAAGACCACTTTGGTAAAATCCGATTTTCCGTGAAAGGTCGCCTCAGTAAAATCTGCTTCTCCATGAAACCGCGTTCGTCGAAAATAAGCATCGTTGTCAAAAGCGGCAAATCGAAAAAACACATCGCGATCAAAGGTCGCTTCGGAAAAATCCAATATGCCTTGGAACCAACTTCCTGAAAATCCTGTCCCTTGAGTAAACCGTGTGCGAGAGAAGCCCGCTTCTTGCTGAAACGTCACTTCAAGAAATTCAGCAAGCCCGTTAAACCCAGCCCTGGTAAACGTCACAGGGTGACCAAATATTGCCTGATGAAAGCGCGAGTGTGTGCCAAATGCCGTCTTTTCAAAATTGGCCTCTGCATCGAAGAGGGCATGGATAAAAAACCCTTCATGCCTAATAGCCGCTTCTGAAAAATTGACCGTGTCCAAAAAAATTGATCGTGAAAAGTCCACTGAGCGATCAAAGCTTGTTCCACTCATATCCACAGGGCCTTTAATGAGAAGATACCCCCTACTCATGATATTCGTCGTAATAATACCGCGGACTTGAACATTACGCATCCGTAAAGGACCATGAATCACGCGGATAGCCTCTACTTTTTCACGGATAAACGCACGTTTAGCGAGGGATGAAGGGATCCGGTCCAGAACCACCGTTTCAAAGGCTAATTGATCGAGCTGCAAATCCCCTGTCACGATCACGCCCTCTAAATCCACGCCGCGACCAGATTGCAAGACCGTAAGAATCGTCGCCGCTGGAATGGCCAAGGCTTCTCGATCGTTATCTGAACACGAACCCGCTAAATGCCGTGTCCATACCAGCGCCCCGTTTTCATCTCGATCATCTTCTTCCATATAACATGGTGTGAAGACAAGAGAGGTCATCCCACCCCAAAGAAGCAAAAGCAGGATACTCGTCAACGTTGGAAATCGTACGGAAATCAGTGGACGGCTCCAGCTTCACAATTTTCGAGAGAAGACAGCCACGCACGAGAGGAATTGCTCGACACTACACAAGCCGTGGAAGGTAGTTACGAACGAAGGTCTTTGAGAGTCAGATAAAAATCTCTGATTTCACGATCTTCATAGCTCAGTCGCTCCTCTACTTCTTGAACGGTTCGAGGGGGAGGCACAAGGACTTTTTCACCATCAGTCCAATTGACTGGCGTTGCACAAGAAAATTTGTCAGCAGTCTGTAACGCCGTCACCAAGCGGATCACCTCATTGACGTTGCGTCCCACATTCATAGGATAGTAAACCAATGCGCGAATGACTCGATGTGGGTCAATCACAAACAACGCGCGAACCGTTGCCGTGGAACTGGCCCCTGAATGAATCATGCCATATTGTCGCGAAACCTGCATATCAACGTCGGCAATCAACGGATACGGGATGACCATCCCCATTTTCTCCTTAAGGTTCTGGAGCCAAGCCAGATGAGAATGAATACTATCGACACTGAGCCCCATCAACTTGATGCCCTTGGCGGCAAACCGATCATGTTCACGGGCAAATTCAATCAATTCAGTCGTACAGACAGGCGTAAAATCAGCTGGATGGGAAAATAACACCACCCAGTCTTGTTCTTGCCAAGCGCTGAAACTCAGTTCAGGTGAATGAGTTGTCACCGCTACAAAATCTGGGGCCGAGTCTCCAATTCGAGGCAAACTGACTATATCAAGCATCAAGAACTCCTTCCCTCTTCATCAATGATCGTCTTTGTCGTCATGGGGTAAGCCAACCATTCCAACAGGCTGTTACCAACCTCCAGAAAAATCATCATTATCTAGGCCCCCATCGGAATCACGAAAATATTTTTCAGTCCCAAGCTCTTCGGAAAGATCTTCCGTCAGGTCATCATCATCCTCAAACTCATCAAGTTCATCGGCCAAATCTTCAGAGAAATCTAACGCTTCTTCCTCATCGATCATATCCTCAGCAGATTCGGCATCTTCTTCATAGGTACGCCCCTTGTTGCCCGACGTGGGTACGGACATCGAGCGCGCGCTAGATGTCGAGACCAGTGGAGCAACCGAGTCCATGGACTCAGCTCCAGCCAGACGTTTTTTTTGAACAACGTTGGTCGCTCTCTGGGTAGCCTGCGCTTTCGAAGCAGTTTGTTTTTTAGGCTGCCCCATCGGTTGCGTAGAAGTGGTCGTTTCCTTCTCCACTTGCCCCTGACGCTTCACCGAGACTGTCGTTTTGGCATGAGTCGGCGTGATGACCTTCGTTTCTTTCTTGGCATTTGATATGTCCACGTTTGCCGCTTGATGACGAGAGGCTTTTGCACGTATGGCCTTCACACAAGACACATCTTTTGTCTCAGTATTACCGACACGTTTCTTAGATGGTGCTTTCGTTGAAACGACCGGCTTTGAACTCGATTGCGTCTTTGTGTTCTGAGCACCCCGACCTTTCGACTTGCTCGTTGATCGAGAACTGGGTTTTGGAGACGTCGCTGGTTTTGAGGTTTTGGTTTTCACTGTAGCTTTGGAACCTGTCTTCGCTGATCGTGGCATCTTGCCATGAGATGTCGCCGAGGTTTTCCTGACCCCCTTTGTTTTACTTGATGGTGCCATCTCCGCCCCTCCTCAATTTGATAAGCCCCGCATACCTCAATCAGCATAGAGCGTAAAATCTCCATCTATCATGGACTAGCCTAGACTTTCAATAAGAAAGCTATTTTTCAAGAAAATTTTCACATTCTAGGACTTACCCCAAATGGAAATCAGCAATATCATCTTCTCCCAGATTCATGGAAACAGGGCAAGGGCTTGACTTGAGTCCATGGAGGACTTAACAATGAATAGTATGACGAACGCACCACGAATGCTCACGCATGACGAGAAGAAGGCTTCGGAAGCCGCCTTTCAGGGACGTCCCTTTAATCCCATATGGTCAAAAGCGGCCAAAGCTGTCTACGAGGGAATTCAGACTGCACAGAGGGAACAACTTGCCCCACAAGATCAGTCACAACCGGATAACACCCGGGCCTCCCTTATCCAAGCCCATGCAGATGTGACGAAGTCTAAAAGACAGAACCCGCTTATGTGCGCACACAGCATAGCCCGTGCAAAAGCCATTCAAGATGGTCTACTGATTGATGTCACGGCTGTGGCTGACCATATTGGCTTGCCTGTTCCCGTGGGCATCACCAAAACATTATGGGAAGGTATGATTGCGACCTCGCCTGACTTCTCAGATAAAATCCGCAATGATCGCACCCGTGATCTGCTCATGGCTGTCCGTCTTCGACTCGCTAACGTTGAGACACATTCCCAATGGATCGACGTGCCCGTACTCCTCACTTTCCCACCTGATCCCATTCCACAACTTTTTTCCATTTCCGCTCTTTTTCAGAAAGATGCCTCTTCCTCAGATTATTTGACATTGATACACCCACAAGAACAATTCCCTCTTCCGTCAGACCCTTCGCTCTCTTCCTAGACGGCCCTCTCTCCGTTTTCACACACACTTGGTTGCAGAGGCCACGCCTTGGACTCTATAATCATATGCAGATCTGTCTTCAATCATTAGGATTTTCGCAGGAGTCCAAAACATGAGCACCCTCCCTCTAACGTTTCGTGTCAAAAATGCTGTGGTTGAAAAACACCAACTTGAGGGCATGGATCCCAGTGATCGATACTTCAATCGAACAATTGAAGTAAAACGAGTCGATAAAGGTTATACGGCAAATACCATGTATGAATCGCTTGAAACGGAAAGTGGAACGCACTCCACCGTCTCACTAGCTATTGACGAAATCGTGGATACACTTCGCACGATGGGCTTTGAAAACATGCGAACGCGCATCAACTTCAAGGGGCAACGTTATTTAGCCGAAAAAGAAACCTGGATAGATTACCCAAACTCGTAAACCATCCCACCTAACTACCTCAACGTTTCCCCAAGCCAACATATTCTTGATACACAAGGTCATGTAGTGCAGGCCTCAATGATTGAATCTGCGTATTATCCCTAGTTGGGTGGACTCGGTTAGAGAGAAAAATAACCTCCAACTCACATACAGGGTCAATCCATAGAGATGTGCCCGTAAATCCCAAATGGCCAAAGGATTGAGGAGAAAACCATTGGCCCGAGGAAGAAGGCCGTGAAGGCGTATCCCAACCCAACCCCCAGCTTGCTTTCCCTGTTTCATCCTGTTTTTTGACAAATTCTTTGGCTAGGGAAGAAGACAAGAAAGATTCCTGACCACAAACGGCCTTCAACCACAAACGAGAGAGCTGCCCAACAGCCACTGCGGTTCCGAATAAGCCGGCATGCCCAGCAATCCCTCCAAGCGCGTAAGCATTCTCGTCATGAACTTCTCCCTGTAATACCCGACCTCGCCATGGATCATCTTCGGTCGGAGCGATCTGGTCACGATGAGGAGATACATTCCCTACGTCAATAAAAAACAATGGTGCGGCTTCAGCCGGTTGGAAAATATGATCGCGACAATACACAGCCAGTGGTTGCTGCCCACACCGTTCAATCACCAAACCCAGCAGCATAAATCCAAGATCACTATAGACACCGGTGCTGCTTTTGGGATGAAGAAGCGCTTCTTTCTTCATGAAACACAGCAAGCGTTCATTTTGTCTATCACGATTGAGTCGCAAATCATGAGGAGAAAAAAGCATTTGATAATAGGGTTTCCACGCTGGAAGTCCCGCTCGATGGGCCAGCAATTGTCGAATCGTTACCGACCCCAAAGAAGAATCTGCAATTTCTGAAAGAATGCTCCCAACAGGTTGATCCAATGCCACCTTCCCATCCTCAATGAGACACAGGAGCGCTGTGGCCGTCACCAAGGGCTTCGTCAGAGAGGCAAGATCATAAATGGTATGAGGATGAACTGGGCGATCGTAAGGGTGATGCCCCAATCGACCAACGGCTTCGTGGCATCGCACAACACCTTGAACCCGAACCAACAACACCGCACCAGGAAAGATTCCGCAATCCACAGCTTGCTGGAGAGCCCGGACAAGAGGACTGGACTGTGCCATCAGCCCACGCTATCCCTCGGCATGGGGAGTACGACGATGACTATAGCCTTGCTGGGAAGAAGGATGGACTTCTTGGGAACGTGATGGAGAAGACAGGGAATCCTGGTCTTCAAGGGCAAGAACACTTTCAAAAGATTTGAGCATCCCTCGAAATTGCTCTACGGCAAGAACTCGCTGGCGTTGCAAGTCCCCGAAACTTCGCTGTAAGTCTGCCAACATCGTGCGTGTCTGTAACAACATTTCTTCAGAACGCAATTCGGCGTCTTTGAGAATTCGGTCCGCGTCCTGTTGTGCTTCTTGTCTAAGTTGATCGGAAAAGTTTTGGGTCGCGATCAAGGTGTTCGTTAGTGTAGATTCGGCTTGTTTGAGTTGAGAAAGCTCATCGTCACGTGTTAAGAGCTTATCTCGAAGCATCGTATTTTCCCGTATGAGTTCTTCGACAGACTCTGCTAACTCATCAAGAAATTGATTGACCTCTCGAGGTTGATACCCACGAAATTGTGTCTGAAATGTCTTATGCTGAATGTCTAACGGTGTAATTTTCATAGTCGACTCTCTCTTACCTTAATGGAGGCGTAACGCAATATCCCGAATCGTATCCACAACCGCATATTGCAAAAACATAATCAGAAGAATGGCGATAATCGGTGAAACATCAAACCCCATTCCTACCCCAAGCCTCCGACGTATCGTGTACAGGACCGGATCGGTGCTTCGACTCAAGAACTGAACAATCGGATTCCAGGGATCGGGATTGACCCATGAGATCAATGCACGAATAATAATCATCCACATGTAAAGAAACAAAATGGTGTCAAGGACATACGCCAACCCATTCAAGATATTACCTGCGACAAACATTGATGGTTTTTTCTCTCCTTCTTGTTTTGTATCCCAAGATGAACCAATGATCGTGATCGCTATCTCAATTCTTACCGTGGCCCAAAAATTCCAGTTCCAACGCGAACGATTGTCGCACCCTCTTCAATCGCAATAGGATAATCATGGGTCATCCCCATTGACAATTCATTCATTCGAACATGTTCCAGGCGCATACGTTTAATGTCCTGTGCCAACTTACGAAGCTGCCGGAAGTATGGTCTTGCGTTTTCAGGGTTAGGCGTCCACGGTGGAAGCATCATCAGGCCTTGTATCTGAAGATGAGGCATGGGATCTAAGACGGGAAGAGCCGCAAGGACATCGGCTGGTGAAAACCCACCTTTACTGGCTTCTTGACCAACGTTGACTTCCAACAAAACTGATTGAATGATGCCTGCCTCACAGGCCCGACCATCGATCTCAACCGCTTGCTCAACAGACTCCACTGAATGGATGAGCACAAAACGTCCAACCAATGACTTAATTTTTCGCCGCTGGACTCTCCCGATGAAATGCCATGCCAGTTCAGGGCAATCTCCAAGGTCCGCCATCTTGGTCTGAGCTTCCTGCAAACGATTCTCCCCACAGAACCGAATGCCAGCCTGGTAAGCCCTCCGCACAGACTCCGCTGCCATTTGCTTGGTGGCTGCCACCAACCGAACCGTCTCTGCCTCACGCCCAACACGTTGTGTCGTCTGTTGGATTGTCTCCAACACCTGTCGAACATTGCCGGCAATCGTTTGAATACGAACATCATGTGTTGCGTCTTCCACTACCAAACCCGCCTCCATTTGACATGCGGTTTGTCTAACCATTAGCAGGTAACACGAGTCAGCATAATTCCGCTGACCATTGTCTTGTTTGCACTTCCATCGCGGCGATAGGAATAAAAAAGATCAGGCTGACAAATTGTACAAAAGGACATCAGGCCAATACCGTGTTCAGGAACACCAACATCCAAGGCCTGACACCGGATTAATTCTCTCAAGTTCAGTCTGACTTTTCCAGTATCACGTGGAACCACAACCTGTGCCCATTCCTGATACGATGCGCGAAGAGACCGAATGACAGGCTCATCAACTTCATAGCAACAGAACCCTGCCGATGGCCCAATCGCCATGAGAACATCTTCCATTTGAGTATCGAAACATTCCTGCATTCGATGAAGGGTCGCGGGAACAATGCCTTGGACACTGCCTCGCCACCCAGCATGAATAGCAGCTACAATATGTCGTCCGCTGTCATAGACCAGCACTGGCACACAATCTGCCGTCCTCACGGCAAGCAAGACTTCAGATTGATTGGTGATCAGCGCATCCCAGCCTCCTGGCAACTCTTGATTCACCATCATAGGAGAATCGAGAACTAACGCATCCGTGCCATGGACTTGCTTGACCTGAATGACCAAAGGGTATTCAGGATGTTTAGCCCGAACAACTCCGACATCCTCTCTAGTATCACCGACCACTGGACCATGCCGAGTTCCAAAAAAATGAGTCAGACTCCGAACGGCCTGCGTCAAAACCGGATTCAGTAGATGTTTTCCAGCATTCATTGAACTCACGTCTTAGTGGCCTCGCTTGCGGAGAAATGTTGGCACCTCCCAATCTTCATCTACCAAGAGATTCCCATGCTCCACAACATGACCAGGGGAATCCATCTTTCGCATAAAGGTTGGACAATCAAGATCACGAACAGGGGGCGACATGGCTGGAGCAACTGGGATGGACCGAACCGATGCTAACACCGGTTGCGGCGCCTGCGTGACACTCACCGTTGAATGATGCCCATTCTGTTTGAGCGTCTTGAGCGGCGATGGGACCGTAGATGCAGACGGCAGCACGTCATCCTCAAACCCTGTCGCAATCACTGTCACAATTATTTCATCATCCATGTCAGGGTTCACCACTTGCCCCACAATGATATTCACGTCTTGAGCACCGGCTTCCTTCGCAATACTTGACGCTTCATCAATCTCATGGAGTGTGAGATTCGCTCCACCAGTGATATTTAATAAGACGCCTTTGGCCCCAACAATACTGCCTTCCTCAAGCAACGGGCTTGAGATTGCTTGTTTGGCTGCTTCACTAGCACGATTGGTCCCTTTAGCAACTCCCATGCCCATAACGGCTCGCCCACGATAACTCATAATAGTTTGCACATCGGCAAAATCCACGTTGACAAGTCCAGGCAGCGTAATCACATCGGCAATACCTTGAATCGCCTGCCGCAACACATCATCCGCCACCTTAAATGCTTCAAGCACTGGCGTACTTTTCTCAACCAACTCCAGCAGTTTTTGATTGGGAATCACAAGTAGAGAATCCACATGTTTTTTCAGCTCCATCACGCCATCATTGGCATACACCGTCCGTCGCTGTCCTTCATACTGAAATGGTTTTGTAACCACACCCACGGTTAGAATACCCAATTCTCTCGCAATGCGCGCTGCAATAGGCGCACCACCTGTTCCCGTGCCACCGCCCATACCTGCTGTCACAAACACCATCTCTGCGCCACTGAGTGCTTCTCGAATCAGGTTTTCGCTTTCGACCGCCGCCTCTGTGCCGACTTCCGGTTTGGCTCCAGCTCCCAGGCCACGGGTTCGCTCTGGACCTAATTGAATTTTATAGGGAGCCTGTGATTTCCCTAATGCTTGAAGATCTGTATTCGCCACAATGAACTCGACACGCTCAAGGCCAGCTGCGATCATCGTATCGATCGCGTTACACCCAGCCCCGCCAACGCCAATGACTTTAATACGAACAGGGGAAAATTCATCGTCTTGAATAGAATACATCTGACCCTCCTTCCACCTATGCCACTGACCCAACCATCATCGACTAGAAAAGTCAGTGACGCACAGGGATGGTTAAAAATAATCAAGCAACCACGTTCTCACACGACTCAGGAATCCCCACATCCTCGGACTCCCGGCCTCTCCGACACTGGCATATGCTTGGTCAATCCGTTGATTGATCCCGCTTGCATGAAGGATAAGCCCCACACCCGTTGCAAACATTGGGTTGTTCACGAGATCGCGCAAACCACCAACACCAACAGGACGACCTCGACGAACAGGGAGATCCAAGACCCGCTCCGCTAAATCTGGCATGCCTTCCAACAATGATGTGCCTCCGGTAATCACAGCACCAGCTGCAAGACGACCCTCATACCCAGATCGTCTGATCTCACAACGCACCAAATCAAAAATTTCTTCCACGCGAGCTTCAATGATTTCTGCCACCATACTTTTGGACAACATACGAGGAGGCCGTCCCCCAACACTTGGCACTTCCACCGTCCCATTACCTTGAACCATTTCGGCTAACGATACCCCATGCTGAATTTTAATTTTCTCTGCATCGGCATGTGACGTACGAAGACCAATTTGTAAATCAGAGGTCAAATGCTGACCTCCGACAGGCAGAACAGCCGTGTGGCTAATGCTTCCTTCAGTGAAGATCGCGAGATCTGATGTGCCTCCTCCTAAATCCACCATGGCGACACCAAGCTCCTTCTCTTCCTCTGTCAGAATGGCCTCACTGGATGCTAAGGGTTGGAGAACAATTTCCACTACTTGTAATCCAGCTTGTCTCACACATTTGACCAAGTTCTGTGCAGATGATAAGGCGCCGGTCACAATGTGCACATCGACCTCCAAGCGTGAACCGAAAATCCCGACAGGCTTTCTGATCCCTTCTTGGTCATCGACCCGAAATTCTCGTGGCAGGACATGAAGGATACGACGGTCCTGCGCCACAACCGCCGAGGCTCTCGCAGAAGCAACCGCCCGATCGACATCGGCTTTCGACACCTCTTGTCGCTTAAGGGCAACGACGCCATGCGCGCTTTGGCTCGCAATATGACTTCCGGCAATGCCAATGTATACGGAATTAATCTGCACCGCAGCCATCAATTCCGCTTCCTCCACGGCTTTTTTGATCGATTCCACGGTACTTTCAATATTGACGACCACGCCTTTCCGTAGCCCTCGAGATGGACTGGAGCCCACACCAATGATATGCACCTCATTTCCATCCTTGATTTCAGCAACGATGACACCGATCTTTGTAGTACCAATATCCAAGCCAACGACAATGTGTTCTTTTTTTGGCATACTCGGTTCTCACCCCCTCTCTCGAACAATCACTTTCCCAGGAAAACGAAGATCAATTTCCCGTGATGCTGTCTCAAACCTCTGTTCTAGAGAAGCATCAAGCAGTAGAAAGCGTTCCCATTGCTCTTCAAACATATGTCCAAAACGAAAGCGGAGATTCCTCACATCCACAATAATTCGTGAAGAATCACGAAGATGGACTCGAGGAACACCACCAAACCGACTTGAAAGAACCTTTGCTATTTTGATGCCCTGCTGAGCATGCTGACGCACAACCGGATCCCCATGAACCAACCTTTGCGGATCGAGTCCTTGTAATGCCGGCAATAAACCAATCACCGCATGCTCCCTGTTAGGCAGAACAAACCCCTCTTCATCAAGGATCAACTCATCGAAATTGCCTGCGACTCGTGCCGCAGGACGACGCTCAACAATTACCACGGTCAACGTATCAGGCAACGCTCTGCCCACAACGACAGAAGCCACCCAAGGATGGTTCTCAAGACGATCTTCTAATTCTGTAAAATTGAGAGACAGTAATGAGGCCTCCGGACCAAGATCCAGACCATGCACCACTTCTTCCCGTTCAATCGCGCGCAACCCTGATACGACAATATTTTTCACAATCAACCAGGAAGCCAGAGCCGGTTGCATATGGTAATACACCCCGACAAAAGCAACACCAAACACCACAGCAAAGACCCCCGACAACAGAAAGCACCTAGAACTAGATGACCGACGACGAAACGTCTTCTTATCTCCAGTTCTGATGCCGGACATCCATTGCCATTGAGCATCCACTCGATGGTTTGTTTTGGCGATCATGTCTTGCCTTTCGCCCCTTTCTGCTTGGAAAACATACGTGATGACCATCCAGCCTGATTCAGGGCAGAACACAGCATCTGTTCCGTCAATGCTTCGTAATCCAAACCTGCTTGTGCAGCGGCCATCGGCAAGAGGCTTCGTTCTGTCATACCAGGGATTGTGTTCACTTCCAGCACAAAAGGCCGTCCTTGGCGATTGAGGCGAAAGTCCACTCGCGCTGCGCCAGCACACCCCAATAGGGCATACGCACGGGTAGAGAAATCTCGCAATCGTGCTTCTTGTTTCTGTGTGAGCAATGCAGGACAGACATAGCAAGTTCCGCTTTTCTCGTACTTCGCGGCATAATCATAAAACCCTTCTGGAGCAAGGATCTCAACGGATGGGAACACCTTGTCATCCAACACACCAACGGCCATTTCCCGACCAGCAATATAGGTTTCAACCACCACATGATGATCTTGTTGAAAGGCTTTGTGAAGCGCTTGATTCCACTCAGAAGAAGACCGAACAATCGTCACGCCAACAGTTGAACCTTGAGCCGCCGGTTTCACAACCAGTGGCCATGTCAGCCATGTCGGAAGAGAAAAATGACGAGCAGGCTTCTCGAGGACGATGCCTCTGGGGATAGGAATACCCTGCGTAGCAAGGAGATCCTTCGTCATTGGCTTGTCCATCGCCACAGCACTCGCCCGCACACCCGAACCAGTATAAGGAATGCGTAAGACTTCAAGGAGACCTTGCACCGTGCCATCTTCCCCACCTGGGCCATGAAGAGCAAGAAACGCCACGTCCACTCGGTTCGATCGCAATTTCCAAGGAAGTGTCTCATCAACATCAATTCGCGCAACCGAATACCCCAGTCGCCGTAACGCTCGATAAATCGCTTCCCCACTCTTAAGCGAAATGGCCCGCTCTGCTGAACGGCCTCCCATCAGTACCCCAACTCGGAATGTGTTTAATGCCATGGGTTATCGATTCTTCTCTACATCCCATCGCATAGCTCTTTCCTTTCAGAAAAAACCATGCAAAGGATCACAACATTAGGATTCACCAACAATCGTGATCTCCGGATCTAAACTCACGCCGGTTTGTTGGAAGACCGTTTGCTGAATGGTCTGAATCAGCAACTGGACATCCGTCGCCCGTGCTTGCCCAAGATTGACAATAAAATTGGCATGCTTTTCCGATATCTGTGCGTCACCAATTCGTGTGCCTTTCAATCCAGCTTCCTCAATCAGTTGCCCAGCTGTTTGAGGTCCAGGGTTTTTAAACACGGATCCAGCATTAGGCCGAGTTAAGGGCTGAGTATTTTTGCGATATCGTAGATAGTCTTTGGTGGTACGTTCGATCTGTGTTCGAGGCGCAGCGACTAGATTAAGCCAAGCCCCCACAACGACGCCTTTCGGAATGTCTGCATGCCGGTAGGAAAAGGCAATCGATGAAGCCGTATGCACACGTTCCTGCCCTTGAAGATCAACCAATCGGATAGCCTGAAGACTATCCTTCATCTCTCCAAGTCGTGTCCCAGCATTCATGACTACGGACCCACCAACTGTCCCGGGAATGCCTGCCGCCCATTCCAGTCCCGATAAGGAACGGCTAATGGCATGACGCACAAGCACCGGCATCCTGACCCCGCCTTCGGCGTAGACAACATGCCGACTCTCATCTTGAATCATGCTAAATTTCGAAAGAGACACCACGATACCCAACAGACCGCCATCCCGAACCAGTAAGTTTGTGCCTCCCAAGACAAAGAGAGGGACCTGCGCTGCATACGCCTGTCTGACCAACTTTCCAAGATCTTCAACATCTTCCGGAATAACGAGTGCCTCAGCTGGGCCACCAATTCGAAGAGACGTGAATTCTCGAAGAGACGCATGAAACGTGACCTCCCCTCGAAGACCCGAGACGGCAACACGCACCGACAGTCGACAGGATTGTAGGGTTTTTGTGCGTACCATACGTTCGGCCTCATCTGTGACAAGACAATCGGGCTCACTCATCACAATCGCTCCAACAACTCCACACCGACCTTCCAAATGTCCCCCGCCCCCAACGTGATGACCATATCATCAGGTTGTAATTGAGGAAGCACCTGTTCAACGACATGAGCTTTATCAGCAACATACGTGACAGATGGATGACCCGACGCTTGAATGGTTTTGGCCAACATACTGCCTGAGATACCCGGAATCGGTGTTTCGCCTGCGGCATAAACTTCGGTGATAAACACTTTGTCTGCCTGATCAAACACATGAATAAACTTGTCAAGCAGATCCCGTGTTCTGGTATAGCGATGTGGTTGAAAACAGACAATCACCCGTCGTGTCCATCCGGCTTTAAGAGCCTTAAGCGTCACATGAATTTCCGTGGGGTGATGTCCGTAATCATCAAGCACCATAATGCCCTGTTTCTCTCCACGAAGATGGAATCGACGTTCAACACCTTGAAAGGCTGCTAACCCATTCCGAATGAGATCAATCGGGACATCCAGTTCCAGAGCCACTGCAATCGTGGCCAGTGCATTGGACACATTGTGAGCGCCCGGAATACCTAACCGAAAGGTCCCGAGTGATTTCCTCTGGAATTGCACCTGGAATTCGGTAACGGTTCCTGCAATGGCTATATTCGAAGCCGACAGGTCCAACGAGGAGGTCTGATACTGATTCACCAAACCATAGGTGACATACCGTTTGACGACTTTGGGCAATAAGGCACGGAGATATTCATCATCCGCACAAAGAATAGCGATACCATAAAATGGCACCTTATTAATAAATTCCAGAAACGCATCTTGAAGACAATCCATTGATCCATAATGATCAAGATGTTCATGATCAATATTGGTCACGACCACCATAGACGGAGAAAGTCGAAGAAAAGAGCCATCACTTTCATCCGCCTCTGCAATGAGCAAATCACTTCGCCCCAATCGAGCATGTGTGCCAAGCGCATTGATCTTGCCACCAACCACAAATGTGGGATCCATTCCAGCTTGAGCCAACACCGATGCGACCATGGACGTGGTCGTGGTTTTCCCATGTGCGCCCGCAATAGCCACGCCAAACTTTAATCGCATCAACTCAGCAAGCATCTCAGCCCGTGGAATGACTGGAATGACGCGTTGCCGCGCGGCCATGACTTCGGGATTTGTCGGTTGGACAGCCGAAGAGATCACAACGACTTGCGCTCCTGCAATATGCTCTTCTCGATGACCAATAAAAATCTGTCCTCCCAGCGCAGCCAGACGATGGGTAATGTCTGAATGCGCAAGATCAGAACCCGTGACTTTATAGCCAAGCGTGAGCAGAACTTCCGCAATGCCACTCATGCCACTTCCGCCAATACCCACCAGATGAATATGTTGGATTTTCCTAAACATAAGTGACATCAATCTCTGCTGATGTTTTATGTTTTCATTTTCCGTTAACTAAACGACAACATTCTTGCACCATGGCCTCTGCCGAGTTCGTTCTCCGCAACGCCGCGCTCTGAGCCGCCATCTGTTTAACATGATCGGGGTGAGTCATGAGGATCTCAATTTCCTGCACGAGCCGTGGTCCGCTGAGCTCATCCTGAGTCAACACAATCGCTGCACCTGCAGCCTCAACTACTCTGGCATTTTTTTCCTGATGGCGATGCGCGGCGAAAGGAAAAGGAATCAAAATGGCTGGCTTTCCACAGGCCGCCAATTCTGCAAGCGTCAATGCGCCACAACGGGAAATCACCAGATCTGCAGAGTGCAAAACCTCAGACATATCCACAAGAAAACGTGAAACCGTTGCTTGGACTCCTGCAGCAGCATAGGCAGCATGAACCCGTTCATAGTCCTCGTCACCTGTCTGATGAATCAGCATCACATGGTCGCAAAGTGTTCGTGAAACAGCTAATGCGTCAATCACGGCAGTATTTATTGCTCTAGCCCCCTGGCTTCCACCAATAATTAAGATCGTTCGGATGTCTCCTGAGGCCGGTTCGGGGGGACCTGTCACAAATTCTTTTCGAAGAGGTGTGCCCACGACTCGTGTTTTTGATCGATTGAAGTACGGTTCCGCTGCATTAAAAGACAAAAACGTCCGATGAGCAAAAGGCCCCAACATCCGATTCGCCACACCAGGAACCGCATTAGGTTCAAGGAGGACACGGTGAATGCCCAACAACCATGCCGCAATCACAACAGGAGGACTGATATACCCTCCTGTCCCGATCACCAGATCAGCACAAAGGGATCGAAGAAGATGCATGGCCTGAATAATGGCCCTGGGGACTAAGAGTAAGGCACACAATGAAGCCCACCGCCCACGACCAACGACCCCTTGCACGGAAAGCGTCTCTAGACGAAATGCCGTCTCTCGCAGCATGGTGTCTTCTAACTCCTTTCCTGTTCGAACCAATGTCATAACCGTCATAGGATCTCGTCGGCAAAACTCCTCTGCCAACGCCACAGCTGGATAGACATGCCCGCCGGTGCCTCCTGCTGCAATGACCACATTCATCCTCTCCACTCACTCATTATTTGCCTCAAGAGCCAGATAGTCCCCCCTACTGCAATCCATACATCTCCACCATCATGATGTCGTTGGGGCTCGTTGGCGAGAGACATTCAACAACATGCCAATCGATAACAAAGTCATCACCAGAGACGACCCTCCATAACTGACCAACGGAAGTGTCAATCCTTTGGTCGGAAGCAGCCCTGCGACAACGCCTGCATTGATCAAGGCTTGAATGCCAATCAACAACGTCACCCCACAGGCCAGGTGTCGTCCAAATACATCAGGCGCTCGTCCAGCAATGTGAAAACCTCTCAAGACAAACATGGCAAACAACCCCATCATAGCGGCGGTCCCCAAAAGACCAAGCTCTTCACCGATCACAGCCAACACAAAGTCTGTATGAGCCTCCGGCAGAAAAAAGAGCTTTTGTTTACTTTCCCCCAATCCTACGCCAAATATTCCACCACTGCCTAAGGCCATAAAAGATTGGCACAACTGAAACCCCGTTGTGGCATAGTCTTGCCATGGGTCTAAAAAACTCAATAAGCGTTTCAGTCGATACTCAGCACTGAAAATCAAGGCAACGCCGATCGGAATAACTAGCATGGCCACTGCGAGTAGATGTCCAATTTTGGCGCCGCTAAGAAACAAAAGCGCAAACAGTAAGAGAAACAACACCACCGCCGTTCCCATATCTGGTTGAATCAACACCAAGCCAGCCAACAGACCGACAACAAAAAGAGGTGGACAAAAACCAGACAGAAAAAGAGCAATTCGTGACTCTTTTCGAGCCAGATAGGAAGCCAAATAACACACCACCCCGATTTTGGCTATTTCAGCGGGCTGTAGAGAAAATACCCCTATTTGCAACCACCGCTGTGCCCCATTTCCCTTGAGCCCAATAAATGGCACAAGGACCAACAAGAAAAGCACAAGGCCAATCAGCAGCGGAGACACATCTTGCCATAAGTGATAATCAATCCGGGAAACGATATGAAGGACGAGTAACCCAAGCATCAACCACACGGCTTGGCGTTTTAGAAAATGCGTTGGATCTCCATGCTTTTCCTCAGCCATCACACCGCTTGCACTCAGGACCATCACAAGCCCCACAAGAGCCAACACATAGGTCATGGTGAGTAGCAGTCGATCTGGAGGCAGATATTCCTGAGCTTGTTGCCGTAAAGGCACCCAATCCAAAGGCAATCGCAATGTGTCTGTCATACGCTCACGCATGAGAGTCATCTCACTGTGGCTCTGTCGATGGCAGCCTGTTTACTAAGTCTCGAAATTGTTGACCACGGTCTTGATAATCTCGAAATGAATCAAAGCTGGCACAGGCTGGCGACAGAAGGACAACATCACCAGGGGCTGAAACTTGCACAGCCTTGCTCACGGCTTCCGATAAATTGGTGACCTGAGAGAGACGGACGACCCCTTGTAACGCTTGCACAATAAGAGACGCAGCATCTCCGAGAATAATGGCGTGCTTGACTCGATCCTGAAAAGATGTGCGCAAGCGGGTAAAGTCGCCGCCTTTATGTATCCCACCAAGAATTATCACAAGAGGTTGATCAAAACTTTCAACCGCTTTGATCGTGGCATCAATATTGGTTCCTTTTGAGTCATTAATGAATAACACTCCGCGATGCTCGCGAACCGGTTCCAAGGCATGGTCAATTCCCGAAAAAGCACGAACCGCTGAGCGAATCGCCTCGACAGATGCTCCACAAACGAGACACACCGTAATGGCAGCCAATATATTAGCCAGATTGTGTGAACCACGAAGACCAATGTCTTGACAAGAAAGAATGTCGACCGTTCCACCTCCCGGTAATCGAGCGATAATTCTGCCATCCTTGACAGAGGCACCAGCATCAACTTCATTCACAACGCTAAATTCCAATACATGGGCATGGATGCTCTTCTTCCAAATCTTGATAAAAGGATCATCCGCATTCACCACCGCATAGTCGTCGACAGACTGATTCTCAAAAATTCGAGACTTTGCTGATTGATAAGCATCCAATGAAGAATGTCGATCCAGATGGTCAGGTGAGAAATTGAGAAGAACGGCAATTGTTGGATGAAAACGCTCAATAGTCTCCAGCTGAAAGCTCGAAACTTCGGCAACAATCCAGTCGAAAGATGAAGCGGAATCTATTTCCTGCTCACAGTGCTGAAAGATAGTCCATGCCGCATCTGACAAAGGAACACCAAGGTTTCCACCAACAAAAATACGGTGACCATTCTCTTCCAACATACGTGCGATTAATGAGACCGTCGTACTTTTTCCATTCGTCCCCGTCACAGCCACAATTGGCTGCGAGAAGAACCATGATGCACATTCAATCTCACTCACCACGGAAATACCACGAGTTCGTACAGCGTCAAGACAATCGAGATCACTGGGAACACCAGGACTGACAACCACCAAATCGGGAGCGCTAAAAGCTGTTTCAAATTCTGATCCAACACAAACATGAAGATTTTGGGCATCAAGTTGAGCCAATGTCTCAGCAAGTTCAGACTCCTGACGATGATCTGCAATGGTCACTCGGGCCCCACCAGCTTGCAGCAGACGAACAGCGGAAGCCCCACTTCGGCCTAGCCCCACGACAGTCACCGCTTTGCCTTTCAACCTAGGAAGGTAGTGATTGGCATCTCGGCAGGCATGGCTCATATGGCGTTTCAGCATTTTGGTCATAACCGTTTGGCTCACCGATACAGCATGAAGATGCTTCCTTTGCCAAAAGGACACAAGGAAAATCGTCTTGACATATTAGAAACCAGCCTCTTTCTCTTCCTATCGAAGCTTTAAGGTGCTTAAGCTCAATAAGCTCAACAGGATAGCCACAATCCACAGACGCACCACGACCTTGGGTTCTTCCCATCCCTTCATTTCAAAATGGTGATGGAGGGGAGCCATGAGAAATATGCGTTTTCCGCGAGATTTAAAAGAGAGAACCTGAAAAATCACTGAGACCGCTTCCATTACGAATACACCACCAACCAACATCAACAACAATTCATGTTTGCTGATCACCGCCACAGTTCCCAACGCCGCGCCAAGAGGCAGAGAGCCGACATCGCCCATGAAGACGGACGCAGGATAGGTATTGAACCAGAGAAATCCCAGACTCGCCCCAAAAACCGCCGCCATGAGTACAGAGATTTCCCCAGCACCCTCAATGTAGGGAATTAAGAGATATTCGGAAATAATCTTATGGCCAACGGCATATCCCACAATGGCATATGCCACCGACGCGACAATCACTGGACCAATCGCCAACCCGTCCAGACCATCTGTCAAATTCACCGCATTGGAACACCCCACAATGACCAACACAGCAAAAGGGATATACAACATCCCCAAATCAGGCGTGAACGATTTTAAAAATGGCACGCTCAATTGTGTGGAATACCCGGGTGAAGCATAAAAGAATAAGCCAATGCCGAGTGCCACAAAGATTTGCGCCATAAGCTTTTGCAAAACGGTCAACCCTTCGGATTGGCCTTTCAAAATCTTAATATAATCATCGGCAAATCCCACGAGCCCAAACCCGATAAGCGCTAACATCACCAACCACACATAGAGATTCGAAATATCAGCCCAGAACAGAGTGGACAAGAGGACGGAAAAAATGATCAAGAGCCCTCCCATCGTCGGCGTCCCCCCCTTGATCTGATGATGAGAAGGACCTTCTTCCCGAATACGTTGTCCCAAGCCCAATTCTTGAAGTTTTTTGATCATGGGTGGCGCTAACACGAAGGCAATGATAAATGCCGTAATCGCCGCATAGATAATGCGAAAACTCAGATACCTAAAAACATTCAAGATCGAAAATTCTGTATGAAGTGGATAGAGCCAAAGATAAAACATGAGTCGCTTTCGTTGACGTTAATATGTTGTCACGGTTCCCCATTCAGAAATTCCAGATACGACCCTCTCTAACTGCATACCCCGAGAAGCCTTCACCAAGATCACATCGCCACATTGCGCTAACCCGCGCAAGATCGGGGATGCCATCATGGCCGTGTTGACCACATGAATAGAGGAAGCCGGCAAGCCAGCTGTCCGAGCACCAGCAGCCAGATCTTTTCCCCAATCACCACAAGCAATCAGGTGAGCCACACCATGCTGAGCAAGATACTTTCCTATTTCAACATGGAATCGACGCGCGGACTTTCCCAATTCCAGCATGTCACCAAGAACAGCAATTGCCCGCTTGTGCCCTGCCCGTTCCATAAGCAAATCAATCGCCGCTTTCATGGAAGCCGGATTGGCGTTATAACAATCTTGAATTACCGTCATGCCTTGTACACGCAGAATGTGAGACCGCATGGCAGCGGGTCGAAACTTCCCTAAGCCAGTAGCAATTTTCGCTGGGGACATCCCGAAACTATAGCCCATGGCAATCGCGGCCAACGCATTCGCCACATTATGTACGCCTTGCGCCTCGACGCTCATTGGAGAAGAACGAACGCGCTGAGGGAGATGAACCCGGAATGTCGTGCGCATACGTTCTGAGATCATCCGATCTGCCCACACTGCTGCTTGGGAGGAAAAACCAAACGATACCAAGGGACATCGAGTTTGCTGTTGGAATGCATTGAAATATTGATCATCGCCATTGAGTACGATGACCCCATCATTCGGAAGACACGACAATAATTCCGCCTTCGCCCGCGCCGAGCCATCAAGGCTTCCAAACCCTTCCAAATGATCCGGGCCAATGTTGGTAATCACGCCATGTGTAGGGCGTGCAATTTCACACAGGCGTGTTGTCTGCCCTTCTTGGTCAACACCCAATTCGATTACGGCCATGTCATGCCGGGCTGTCAGACGAAGTAAGGTATGAGGAAGCCCAATACTGTTGTTCAAGTTCCCTTGGGTCTTGAGAACATACCCGTGCTGTCGCAAGACATTCGCAATCATGTCTTTCGTCGTCGTTTTACCGTTGCTGCCAGTCACCGCCACAACGGGCAAAGCAAATTTCCTACGATGATGTCCTGCAAGATCCTGATAGGCCCGCAACGTATCATCAACACCAATAAGCAAAAAGTCCTTGTGTCTTTTGCGAGTAGCCCTCAGAATGGATCTTGGATTCTTGCATACTGAGCGCTGGACGATGGCTCCGCGCGCACCCTGCCCAATCGCGTGTGTCACAAATTGGTGTCCATCAAAACTATCCCCCATGAGCGCAATAAACAGATCACCGGGTTTGAGTATTCGAGAGTCAGTAGAGAGGCGACGGACCTGACGTTTTGAGAAATCCGACCAGAGAACTCCGCCGGTCACAGTCAGTAATTCATCAGTCGTAAATAAGGGCATAGCATTTTTCTCCTACCCCGAACGCGTCAGAGACTGAAGAGCTTCACGAGCAACGACCCGATCATCAAAATGTATCCGTTGATCACCAAGCCATTGATAATCCTCATGGCCTTTTCCAGCAATGAGAACCATGTCACCGCTTTTCGCCTCTTTCATGGCGGCATGAATGGCTTTACGTCGATCGGAGATGATCTGATAGTGAGCCCGTTCGTGAGATGCGAGACTCAACACACCTTGTTCAATATCCCGTAAAATTTCTAAAGGATCTTCGCTTCGTGGATTATCCGATGTAAGGAAAAGACAATCACTCCGCTCCGCAGCAACTCGACCCATTTTGGGACGTTTTCCACGATCACGATCACCTCCACACCCAAAAACCGTCACAATTCTTCCTGTTGTTAACGTTTGGGCAGCAGCGAGCAAGCGATCTAATGCATCATCGGTATGCGCGTAATCGACAATTACCGTAAACGGTTGGCCTTCCATAATACGTTCGAATCGACCCGGCACCTTGCCAATTGTTTGCAAGGCTGCTTGAAGAACGGGAAGTGGGATGCCAGCCTGCAAGCCAACCCCAATAGAGGCCAAGATATTAGACACGTTATGTTGCCCAACCAATGGACTCTGCATGAGCATCCGCCCCATCGGTGTTTCGACGGTACAGTGTGTCGTATCAAGTGAGAGACGCACATCACACGCACGGATATCAGCAGCAGAGGTGATGCCATATGTCCAAACAGGAATGGAGCAGCACGAAACAAGTTGGCGACCCCAGTCGTCATCCACATTGATAATCGCTCGCTTCGGTCTCGTTGTGTTCTGGTGACCAACATAATCGGTAAACAGTCGGCTTTTTGATGCAAAATATGTTTCCATGGATCCATGGAAGTCTAGGTGATCTTGAGTCAAATTTGTAAACACCACCGTATCAAACTCACATCCTGCTAATCGCTCTAAAGCCAGCGCATGAGAAGATACTTCCAGAACAGCCGCATCTAAATGAGCCTCAACCATTCTGGCTAGCAACCCCTGAAGCACAACTGCGCCAGGCGTCGTATGAGTCGCTGCAGTCCATTCCGAATCAATGCAATAGCCCACAGTTCCAATGAGTCCAGTTTTCTGACCCCCTTTTTCCAAAAGTGCTCGACTGAGATGTGTGACGGTCGTTTTTCCATTCGTACCCGTTACCCCAATCATACCAAGCTGTTGGGAAGGGGCCCCGACCATGCGACTGGCCAGCAAGCCCAACGCACGCCGACTGTGGGGAACCCTCACCAAACATGCGGAAGAAGATGGAATAGTGGAAACAAGGGGTCGCTCAACCACTACACCAACAGCGCCTTGACGAACCGCAAGTTGGACAAAATCGTGGCCGTCAACATGTTCTCCTTGAACGGCGACAAAACAACTTCCTGGCTGCACTTGGCGCGAATCATCCGTAATGGCAAACACTTCTCCGGTAAGATCACCAACGTGCTCCAGTACCGAAAGCGGTTGTAGTAATTCAACAAGTGTCATCAACAGAGGACCTCATTGAACCGAATCAAATGGGCTGGCCAAAGCCAGCCTCATCGGCTCTACAGTATCCGGCACTACCTCGAGATAGCGAAGAATCTGCTCTGCTGCCTCTTGAAAGGCCGGTGCAGCAACCACTCCACCCCATGCAGGACCTTTGGGTTCATCGATCATCACCAAAATGGTCAAACGAGGCTGCTCAACCGGGACATATCCCAAAAACGACGCGATGAACCGTGATGAAGAATACTGACCGGCCTCAACATCGAACTTCTGAGCTGTCCCCGTTTTTCCTGCAACTTGATATCCAGGAATGGCAGCTCGCCGCCCTGTGCCTTCATTGACGACACGAGCCAACAGTGACCCCAATGTGGATGCAGTCTTTTCAGAAATCACCCGCCGCCGAGGCTCAGGAGTATGCTCGTCAACGACCTGGCCCTCTGCATCACGCATAGTTTGAACCACAAATGGCTTCATCAACCATCCATGATTCGCAATAGCCGACATGGCGGTGACCATTTGCAGGGGGGTGACGGAAATTTCCTGACCAATGGCAATGGAAGGAAGCGTTCGGGAACTCCAATCTTGAGGAACCTTTAATTTCCCTCTTGATTCTCCAGGCAAATCAATACCCGTTCGTTCACCAAACCCAAATTCTCGGAGATACTCATAATAACGTTCTCCACTCAAGGACAACGCTGTTTTGACAGCAACCACATTGCTCGAATGGACGAGCGCTTCTGCAAACGTAATCCACTCGGCTTTCGTATGATCATGGATGATGGTTCCATTCAATGGAACTTCCCCACCACCGGCATACACCAACGTGTCCAGCTCGATCACATGTTCCTCAAGGGCCGCGGCCGCTAACATCGCTTTGAGCGTAGAGCCTGGCTCATAGGGATCCGTCACGGCACGGTTCCGCCAAACACCTCCGGGTGCTTCTCTTAGGAGGTTCAGATCAAAAGTTGGGCGGAGGGCCCACCCCAAGATCCCTCCACTCTCGGGATCCATAATGAGAATGGTTCCTCCACGTGCTTGTGTCTCAGACACAGCTCGGTCGATGGCCCGCTCGGCAATAAACTGAATCACCTGGTCAATAGACAGGGTAATGGTATGGCCAGAAATTCTAGACTCTCGCAACTGCCCTTCGGAAAAAATTGGGTGACCACGAGCATCTTTCTGACGAACGACCCGTTGTGGTTGACCCTTTAAAAACCGCTCATATCCATATTCCAACCCTTCCAACCCTTGACTATCGATTCCGACACCCCCTAACACATGTGCTAAGAGTGAGCCATTGGGATAAAACCGTTGCGGCTCCATTTCAATATCAATTCCAGGAAGACCCATCGCTTGGATTTGCTGACCCTGAGCAAGTGATACCTTACGTTTGATGCGTACCCAGTCTTTCTTCGCCCGCAACAAGCGCTCAACAGTTTTCGCTTGCATATCCAATACAGGAGCCAGCTTTTGAGCCGCCTGAGAAGGCGCTGTGACTAATAATGGTTCAGCAATAATCGAAGGGACATCAATATTCAGAGCCAAAGCCCTTCCCTTCCTATCGGAGATACCTCCTCGGGTTGAATCCAAAACAATCACTCGTTGATATTGTCGGTTCGCTCGTTGAGATAATTCTTCGGCTTGAAGGATCTGGAGATGTCCAAACCGAAACACCATGACTCCAAACCCACACAACAACGCAAGACACACGGCGACCGTCCGCCAACGGTAGGCCGTGGGAACCTCGCTTTCAGCAGTGACTTCGCTCAATTTCATGGACGAACCTTGAAAGTTTGCACCACTTGCACAATCTTCGTCTTGGCAATAGGATCTAGGCCATCCGATGAGATTTCTGGCTGATACCCTGCCACGGTCATGACTTGAATTTGCCCAAGGCGAGGCGCCCGCATGCCTAAAACCACTGTCGCCTCTTTGGCAATCCGTTCAGGTGACATGAGTTGAGATAACCTAAGGCGCAACCGATCATGTTCTTGTTTCAGCGTCGCCTTGTGCTTACTCAATTGTTCCAGAGAGTAGCCCACATTCACGATTTCCATCTTTCCCCACACGTACAATAAGAGAACGCTCCCAAGAACTACCGTCATCCCAAACCACATGATCTTTCTCATTTATGCCTCCTGGACTAACTCTCTCCGCTCAGCCACTCGCAGCTTCGCGCTTCGAGCCCGTTGATTGACGTGTCTCTCTTCCATCGATGCCATTAGCGGCTTTTTCGTTAACAGGGTTAAAAGGGAAGAGGCCCCTTGAGCAAGACTTCGAAAGGTATGCTTCACAATCCGATCTTCAAGGGAATGAAACGAAATGACACACAACCGACCACCGGGAACAAGCAAGGTTGCCGCATCACGAAGTGCTCCCTCCAGAACATGGAGTTCTTGGTTCACCGCAATACGCAAAGCCTGAAACGTTCTCGTTGCACAATGAAGACGACCATGCCGGTAAGCAGCAGGAACAGCCTGGCGAATAAGATCAACTAATTGTTGGGTAGTGTGAAGTGGAGAGACGTGTCGAGTACGAACCACCAATGAAGCAATTCGACGAGCATATCGTTCTTCCCCATACTGAAAAATCAAAGAACGCAGATCGATTTCAGAGAGAGTATTCAAAAGATCCGCCGCAGTGAGCCCGTCGGTTTGGGCCATCCGCATATCTAAAGGACCTTCCTCTAAAAAGCTAAACCCTCGAATAGGGTCAGCCAATTGGGCAGAAGAAATGCCAAGATCGAAAACAATACCATGACATTCATATACTCCACATCCACCCACCAATGATTTGATATCATTGAAATTTCCACATAGAAGCTTTGTTCTTTCAAGATATGGCTCTAATGTATCCTTGGCTAAAACCAACGCATTACGGTCTTGATCAATCGCAACAAGTTTTCCACTTGGTCTGCTTTTTTCTAAAATAACCTTGGCAAGCCCGCCAGGTCCAAGGGTGCAATCCACGTAACAACCAGTAGAAACAGGACGTAACCACTCTACAATCTCCTTCGTGAGCACAGGAGTATGAGCTTCTTTCTCTTTAATGTCAAATCCTCCCATATCATGGGATTTACACCCACTTTCATCGAAGTATACGTTTCTGTGTTTTTTTGTCAAGCATTGCGTAGGTTTTTTCTACTTTGCAAGAAAAGACATCAAGGAGTCAGATGCGATCCATTCACGACCCGATTGAATAGCCAAGGCAGCGAAAGAGGCATGACGAACAAGATAGCTCTCGACTTGGTCTCTTGACACTGTCGCTTCAATATGGACCAATAGCGACATCTAATAGTGAGACAATGAAGTTGTGATCGTATTGGCTTCAGCGTTGTTTTTCTAAACCAAGACTAGGAGTAGAAAAAAACGTCGTGGACTGCACCCTCCAGGCGTTCTCCGATGGCTTCTAACCGTGCAAGAGAACTGTAAGATTCATGAATTCCTGTCAAAGCACACCCACGGCATTGCTCGGTAGCCTGAAACGAAGAAAGTTCAACAGAACCGGCGGGTAATTTCCCTAGAGGAGCAGCATGTTATTCAAACCCACAGACTTTTATTCAGCATGAGCTATGGTCTTCTGATGTCCTGTACACACCGAAAGCCGACATCGTTGAACCGCACTGTTGGCAGGTAGACATACTGGTTTGCCGAACGCAATTCCCACGTATCATTGACCCAGGAACCGCCACGAAGCACCTTGAGTGCTGGATCTTTCTCGTGCCAGCTCTGGGTCCACTCCAAAACATTCCCAGCCATATCATAACAGCCATACGGACCCAGCCCATTTACATGTTTCATCACGGGCGTCGTGCCACCAATACCCGATTCCAGGCTATTACATTTTTCCCCATCAAACTGCCCGCCCCATGGATAGTCCCTACCATCGACTCCGCAAGCAGCCTTTTCCCATTCTTCTTCCATTGGAAGCCGCTTGCCCACCCAACGAGCATAGGCATCGGCCTCATACCAGCTCACCCCCACGACGGGATGACCCTCTTTATTCCATTGGGCATCGTCCCAATATCGGGGCTGGAAGATATTCGCCTGTTCCTTCCAGGCCCAGCCTTCTTCCAACCAGAGCTCTTTCTCGTGATATCCTCGGCTTTCCATAAACTGTCGATACTGTTCATTTGTCACGGGGTAGATACCCACCAAGTAATCATAGGCAATCGTTATTGACACCTTATTGTCACCATAACAAAATAAACCCTGTGGCACTGTCGCCATTTCACGATCGAAGTCCTGTGCCCTTTGAGCCTGGATGTCCTCTGATACATTGGTCGCCGTCATAGATAACCGCACAATACGCTCAAGCACAGGGACTTGTACCGGAAAGCCTTCCAGTAAATCCACAAGCTCGCGTTTGGCAACGAATTCACGTAACGAGGCTGGAATAGGAACATCCTTAACTTTCTTATCACTGATATTCCAATTGGACGACTGTAGCCCACTCTCTTCCAAGGCATTGACGGTTTCATTCATGGCTAGAATATGCTGAGGGCTTACTTTAATGAGCTCTGCCCATCGAGGATAGGCATATTGCACAATGCGCCAGCGAATGAGGATATTCAGAGGAATATCTAAGAGTGGAGGGGTGTTGAGGAGTAGCCCTTGAGAGATACTCAACTCATTGATAAACCGTTTTATTGCACGGACATTATGATTGAGCATCCGACCCAACGTTGGTGTGAACGCTTGCAGAATAGAATCTTCCGGAGCACAGGTGGACAAAAAGCCTTTCAGCTCATCATCTGATACCGTGGGCAGGGCAAACGTCACCTGCATCATCTTGTCCATAAACTGTTGGACCTCGCCTGGTTTATCATAGCGTTGCTGTAATGCAGACTCGATCACCTCTCTCACGGCCCCAATGACAAACACACAGCCTGTTTTATTCAGAAAGAGTTTCATCGTTTCCAAGACCCTCAGCACACAATCGTTTGGACACCGATCCAAGTCATCGATAAACACCACCAACACGCCATCTCGGTCACTGAATGCCTGGTTGGTCTCCTGTCCCGACGATCTGAGATACGACCACAGTAACTGATCAAACAATTGTTGGACCCCATCATGAAATCCCAGCTTGGTTTTATGCTCAAGGGAGGAAAACCACATACCGATATCGACCGTCTTGTCAGATAAGGCCTTGACGAAGTCTGAAAACGCATGTTTCGCATTGCATGACTCAATGATTTTTTCAATCGCGGGCTTTGACTGTGTAAAAAAATGATTCTCATCCATGGATTTGAAAATTTCTTCAATCAGGGCGGAAAAGATCGCATCCTCCTCAGCATGTTTCCAAGCTTGAAACCAGACCGTTTTACAAGACCGATAGGGAATCGTCCTCTCGTGTTGGCCTAATCGGTCTTGAACAGTTTTCATAAGCGTAGTTTTTCCCGAACCCCATGTACCATAAATACCAAGCACCAAGGGAGTGTGATTTTCAGGGTTCGCAATGATGTCCGCGATAGTCTTCGCGTACCCCTCAAACCCAAACTGAGGATCTTTGTCTAGCGGTTCATCATGCGCGATGTAAGGCAATTGATTATTCATTGATTTGAAGAGCTTTCCTAACCATGTTGTATTTCCACTGTTATATCAGTTAACACATAGCATCTAACGATCTGTCATGCCATCTGCACATGTCAATTAAAAACACCCACGACTTTCTCTCATCTTCTTTTAACTGACTCAATAAAACAAAATACCTGGGTGATTGCAGAGATTAAGCGTACCCCAGGCATTGTTATCTTTCCAAAGCATTGCGGAAAGCCCATGTAGACTGTTCATCATGAATTAATGACTTTATGGGTATAAACGATAGAGCATGCGGGGAAAAGGAATCGTTTCACGAACATGGTCGACTCCACAAATCCAAGCCACGGCGCGTTCAATGCCCATGCCAAATCCAGCATGGGGAACCGAGCCATACTTGCGAAGCTCAAGATACCATTGGAAGGCTTCTTCCGAAAGCCCATGTTCGCGAAGCTTCGTCAGCAACAGATCATAGTCATGAATACGCTGTCCCCCACCAATAATCTCTCCATAGCCTTCAGGAGCCAAGATATCCATGCACAAGGCCAAATTGGCATTTAGCGGATCAGGCTGCATATAAAAGGCTTTAATCGCGGCAGGGTAGCGATGCACAATCACAGGGCGATCGAAAGCTTGAGATAATACGGTTTCATCTTCACTCCCAAAATCACCACCTGGCTCAATAGTTGCGCCCTTAGCACGAAGCATCGCGACCGCATCCTCATAGCTCAACCGAGGAAATGGGGCCACAATAGCTTCCAAATTCGACACATCCCGTTCCAGAATCGCCAGTTCCGTCCGTCGTGTTTCGAGAACACCCTGAACGATCACAACAAGAAATTCCTCCGCCAAGCCCATCACATCTGCTAATTCGGCAAACGCGACTTCGGGCTCGACCATCCAAAATTCCATAAGATGCCGACGGGTTTTAGATTTTTCCGCCCGAAAGGTTGGGCCAAAGCAATAGATTTTTCCCAAGGCCATGGCTGCGGCTTCACCATACAATTGCCCACTCTGAGCCAGATAGGCGATTTCTTCGAAATACTGAGTTTGAAATAATGTTGTCGTGCCCTCGCAGGCATTCGGCGTGAAAATAGGCGTATCCACAAGTGTAAAGCCACGCTCATCAAAAAATGCCCTGCAGCGTTTAATGATCTCATGACGGATTTTCAAAATCGCGGTTTGCCGACGAGACCGAAGCCACAAATGTCGATGATCCATGAGAAATCCTGTCCCATGATCCTTTGGCTGAATGGGATAGTCCTGCGCAATTTGGATGACATGTAATTCTGTCACATCCAGCTCATAGCCCCCTGGCGCCCGACTGTCGGCTCGCGGAATACCCGTCACCACCAATGACGATTCCTGCGTGAGATGAGCAGCCTGTTCAAAGACTTCTTCTCCTACCGTGCTTTTACTGACAATGGCCTGAAGTTCTCCGCTTCCATCACGCATCATCAGAAATTGCACCTTCCCACTCGAGCGATGACGTGTCACCCACCCTTGAATCTTGACCGCTTGACCAACCCATTGCGAGATATTCACGATAGAGACAATTGAACTCGCCACTTCACACCTCTTCAGATATTCGACTGTCAACGCAATGTTTTTTGTAGAAAAGACACGCTATCGGAAGGGATCAGGCTATTGCAAGCATCACCATCTTGTCCGTCACAGGACATTGGAGAAAAATGAATGTCTCTCACTTTTACTTCGCCAATTGCTCATCTCGCACTTTGGATTCAATGTACTCCTTGAGAGCCCACGCATTGTTATAGCGCTCTTCTTGTGAGGCATAGACAAACGTGACGGGACTTTCTTGCACAGACAACAAGAGCTCCTCGACACATTCCGGGATTGCTTGCAACTCCGCTCCGCAATGTAGCGTTGCTGAAACTCCATCCATTTTTCCTGGTCATGCCCATACCAATGACGAAGTTCTGTTGACGGTGCGACATCCTTTGCCCAGTAATCAATGGAAGCCGTTGTTTTGGAGAGGCCGCGAGGCCATAGGCGATCGACGAGAATCCGCCGGCCATCATCTGAATGAGGAGGGTGATACACTCGCTTGAGCTGAATGATCATATTCTAAGGCCGGATATATGAACCTTGAACGATACTATTAAACTCAAAGAATAAGGAAAGAACAAGAGAAAAGAGCGCCAACAGTCTCGCTCTATTTTTTACCGACTGTCATCAAGTTTATCGACCTCGACGTGTCCAGAAAATAAAAAGAAAGGGGACATTCTACTTTTTATGATCCTTCCGCGGTCGCCCACGCGGACGGAGGCTCGCCTCCAGCCCCAACCTGTGCCCCGTGCGTCTCACCCATCCCTCGCTGCCCAAGGGAGTACCACGGTTCACGCTGTGTCGGACCCACTCGACTTCCACATCCGTCATCGGCATATTCACCCACTCCACCCAGTCCGTTGGCTGTGGCACGGGGCCAACGTGCAGCCCGCTGTCCGTCCTGCCTCGCTCTCTCAGACTAGACCATAGCCACTCCTCTGCTCGAGCAACGAAGTCGGCACGAAGTGGATTCCGCTCAATGTAGCGCAGCACCATGAGGAGATGCTCGTCATGTTGAATAGGAAAAGCTTTGAAGCGGCCTTGCCAGACATGCCCACTGGAGTGATAGTGCCGGTGATAGCGCCGTACGTGTGCCGTCAGCAACCACTGCATCCATCGACTCAGATCCCCGTCATGCCGAGGCCAAACGGCCAGATGGAAGTGATTCGGCATCAGGCAATAGGCCAGCACTCGCATAGGGACCCGAGCGCTGGCTTCCTGGAGCAACGTACGGAAAGCCTGATAATCCCCAGGCTGGTGGAACACTTCCCTCCGTGCATTCCCACGATTGATGACATGGTAACAGATCCCGCCTACCGAAGCTCGCGCTGTCCGTGGCATGGACTCCACACTAGCCGGTTCGGCTCAGATCGTCAAGAAAAAGTAGAATGTCCCCTTTTACGCATCTCCCCCTGTAAGCTTCCCCGTCAAGCGGACAGGTTCAACATAGAGTTTTCCGGCCTTTTGGGTTTGTGATACGTACACGGGGTCATGCCTTGTAACGCCTTGTGAGGGCGGTGTTCGTTATAGACGGTCATCCATTTTGCTGTGAGCTCTTGGACCTCCTCCAAACTCCGAAACACATAGAGATTGAGGACTTCATTCCGATAGGTGCGATTAAATCGTTCAATGAACGCATTCTGGGTCGGGCGCCCGGGCTGGATGTAATAGATCAGCACGCGATTGGTCTTTCCCCAATCTTGAAGAACCTGAGCGAGAAATTCTGGGCCATTATCCACCCGAATCATATGGGGCAGGTCACGTTCTGTCTTCAAGCGTTCGAGGACACGAATAACCCGCTCGGCCCGCAGGGACGTATCCACTTCAATCGCTAAGGCTTCTCGATTAAAGTCATCAATAATATTCAAGGTGCGAAACCGCGAGCCGTGATAGAGGGCATCGCTCATGAAATCAGCGGACCACACCTCGTTCGGCCCCTCTGGCACAAACACGGGCAGGGAGGGTCGTGTGGGGAGTCGGCGTTTCGTACGGCGAGGCTGATTGAGCCTCAAGTGCCGATAGACGCGGTAAATCCGTTTGTGATTCCAGCGATACCCTAACGTTCGTAACCGATCAATATACTTCCAGACACCCCAGCGGGGGTGGGCCTTGACCAACTGATTCAGAGCATCAATCACATCCCGATCCCGGGTGTGCCAATCACGTGGCACCTGATAGTACGCCGACCGAGCCAGATGCACTGCGGCACAGCCTCGAACGATGGACACGCCATGAGCTTCCTGCATCGTCTGCACCGCCATTCGTTTCTCCGTCGGCGTTAGAGCTTTTTTTCGATGAGATCCTTGAGAGCCCGATTCTCTAAGGCCAGATCCGCATACATGCGTTTGAGTTTGGCCAGTTCGCTCTCGGTCTCCTTCAGACGCTTGAGATCCGAGGCCTCAAGCCCGCCATACTTTGCTTTCCAATTGTAGTCGGTAGCATCGCTAATGCCATGCTCCCGACACAGGTCTTTGACTTTGACCCCGGCATCGGCTTGTTTCAAGATGGCGACAATTTGCGTTTCGCTGAATCGACTCGTTTTCATAAGAACCTCCTGGGTCATTCTGCCAGAAAGCTCTACATTGCGCCTGTCCGTGGTTGGGGGAAGCTTACAGCAGCACATCGATCACGTCATCGAACCGCGCAAACAACGTACCTCGGTCCATTTTGAAAATGGGACGATGCTTCCTCAGTTCCTCAAAAAGCGGCAAGGGGGAACTGTCCATCCAATTCCGAACCAACTTGAATTTTTCCGAATCGGGAGCGTTGTCAACCTGTTCTAAATAACTGGTAGTTTCAGAACCCATTTAGTTTCCTCCATCAAGGGTTAGGCTCTCAAAAATTCTCGCATTCCCATTTCTAATTTCTTGAAGTGCTTAGATATAATTTGGATCATATTTTTAAAAGAGCGTATTTTCACCATTACTCTTTTTTTTACTATTGGCATGTTTGGACCATCGCATTCGTTGGATGCAATACGCCTAACTTGATAGTATAGATTACTCTGCCAGTTCTGACCAGCATTTTCTGAGTATCCCGACTCAGTTTCTTTTTGCCTGTTATCGATGAAACCCCATAAAAGCACCGAAATGTTGGGTGAAATTATTTGCAAAGCAGCACCTGATAGTTAGCCGCCATTAATGCGCTCAGAAGTCATGCAGGCTAAGCTTTCATCAAAACAGTAGTTCTATACAGATAAAAGAACCCATTGAAAGGAACGGTGTGGTTAACGAACGAAGGTCTGGTCTCGGGGCAAGCATTTCCACTGCCTTTCACGGTGGTGTACAATGCGACAGCATTCACACGCTGTCACTCCATCATCATTGGTGGATTCGCCATGAACCGACGGTCTTCTCGCTCAGGGATGATGAGGTCATGATCCTCCTGCGGCAAATCAACTCGATGCCGATGAAACAAAGGTTGAATGTGAAAGCGTTTTTTGAGGAAGAGCAAGGATGACAAAGACATTCACGACAGTTATGCTGGGCATCTCTCTCTGCCTCCCCACCCTCACCTGGGCTGATTTTCAGACAGGAGCCAACGCCTATGACCGCGATGATTATGAGACGGCGCTGAAAGCCTGGCATCCCTTGGCAATGGAAGGACATGTCTCTGCACAATATAGACTGGGATTGATCTATGAACAGGGTCAGCACGTCACACAGGATTATCAAGAGGCGATGAAGTGGTACCACTTAGCAGCAGACCAGGGACATGTGGGGGCCAAATATAGGCTAGGGGTCATGCACTACAAGGGTCAAGGCATCCTTCCGAATTATCAGCAAGCGGCGAAATGGTATTGCTCAGCAGCAGAGAAGGGATACGCCAAAGCCCAGACCGACCTAGGGCTTATGTATGTTATGGGTTTGGGTGTTCCGAAAGATCGTCGGCGCGCCTATATGTGTTTCACCCTTGCTGCCGCCCAAAAAAATGCCAAGGCCGCTCAGTTCCAGGATGTGATCGAGCAAACAATGACAGCAGAGCAAATCGCGGACGCCCAACGCTTGGCCCCGAGGTGTGAGGAAAGCCAGCACAACAACTCGTTGAAGCAATGAGGTAAATTATGACCCGTACGTAAAAAGGAAAAGAGGTCAAGCCTAGTTTGAACCTTCACAGAAGTTATCATTCTACAATAGCAAAACGATGACAGATTAAATATGCGAGCGCATGGAGTCCTAGCATCATCAGCGAAACCTGCCAACAGTCGGTCTTCACGACCAATGCACATCTAAGACTTTCTCTCCTTTTTTCCGATACCTATCTATACTCGCGTCCAAGCTGAATGGCACCCTTATCACTAATGGGCCATCATCGTATTGACACGAACGCCAGAAACCAATCAGCAACAGATCTGCCGCACATCACTAGGCTAGAAACCCAGCCTTATAATCTGCTCAGAAAGACAAGACGTTCTCTTCTTTCAAGACCATCCTGGTAGAAGAGGTGAAGTCCAACGCCAGTGCGAGCAAGGATATTCGCTAGTTGAACCCCGCTTGACCTAATACCAATGCGTACAACAAGTCATAGAGTTAATAAAACTAGACTTGACCCCATTCTCGTAAAAATGAATGGCTGGGAAGTTCATTCTTGCAAGATGCATCGGGATAGAGCAAACTTGGCAGACCTTGACGAGATTCGTCACGTTGCCATTTCTGATCCAGAGTGCAAGAGAAGGCACGATTCACGTCACGTGACTTGCATGAATTACTTCGCCATCATCTCACAGGCGTAGGAGGTCCACATGATGAACAAGACGACTCATTCCAACACCGACCAAGAACAAATTCAATCAGCGAACAGGGGGCATGGAGGACCGCGAACAGCCAACATTGCATCGTTTATCGACAACCGTCCAGAAGCCATCGCGCAGCGCAAACTGATCGACGCCATTCACAAGAGTCCTCGTATGATGAGTCAGCGAACGCAGTTCCAGCACATGTCCAGCAACCCCACTCAACTTAAGGATGACGCGATGGATGCTAAGCCGATCGGATCACAGTCCATCGAAAACACTGCCCAGTTGGCTTCTAAAGTAGAATGTCAATCGACTGACTACAGCTACGACAACGGAAACGCGACCGAAGTTGTTGGACGATCTATGAGAGCGGAATTGGATCCTGGAGCACCCATCAATGGCTCAGCACCAGGCGACGGGGTCCAAAAAGGACTCATGGATTATCTAAAACTCAACAAGACTTACAAGTCAATGAAAAGAGGACATTTAATGAATGGCCAGTTAGGTGGTCCAGGCATTGCTTCCAACCTTCACCCAATCACAACAAAAGCCAACAACGATCACAAAGGGTACGTGGAAAACTATGTTAAGCAAGCAATAGCCAATGACGTGGGTATAATCTATAAAGTCAATGTGAATTCCGAGTACAACGCCGATAGCGCAGTGCAAGGTGCTGCAGAATTTAATTGTCAATCATGGGCTTGGGACCCCAAGGGCAATATTATAGACCTTGTAGAACCCCAACCATTCGCAGAAGCTAGAATCGAATCATTACCGCAACCCAACTCGACGGGAGAAGGAGGGATAACAGGATTAAATGTGAATCCTCGATTAACTTTCCTCACGAAAGACTTGCCAAAAGGTTGGGGAGAAAAGGGGAAAGGGCTGAAAGAGTGGGACGACAAGGAACCTTCACATTATTCAAGCACACACAAGTAACCGGCCCAGATCAGACACGAAGCATTCGACAGACGAAACGTTTAGTAAGCTTTAGTTTAGACGGATTACATCAGCGCTGACTTGATGACCTGCCAAAGGGGTCAATGCTATTTTATAATATCTAAAGACCTTTTGATTAATTGAAGCTGACCTTTCAGTTCCCCAGCATTGCTCAATTGCTGGATGGCCTGCACGGCTGGAGAAACGCTACCTGCATGCGTCAACTCAAATAGCGAGGCGATCGCTTTCAAGGGCATGTCACCATATTGCTGACAACAGTAGATCGCGACCTTTCTGGGTAGGTTCGCCTGTTGACGGCCTCTTTGCCGTTTCAGGAGCGAGGAGGGTTTCACGCCATACACTCGCGCCACGGCTGTCACAACCATCTTGGCAGAAGGTTTAGCAGACAGCACTTGCGAAAGCTCTCCTGAGATCATCATTTTCTCTTTGTTGTTGGCAAGAAAAGCTTTAAATTCGGTATCTCCCAGGATGATCGCCGTGTTTCCTTTGTCGTAAAATCGCTTCGTGTCTTCATCTAGACCATCTTCCACATAGCTTCGATAGCCTACATACTTTTGCCTGTGCCCAAGCATATGATAGGTTGTCTCTCGCTCCAACCAGGCTGGCACTTTCGCTTCATTGATATAGGCACGATAGCTCGACCAGGGATAGCTAGCGAGTCTATCTACTGCGGTACCAAGCCCTTCAGTAGGGTTTCGGTGGATGTATCGACTCAATTGCAAGAGATAGGCATCTTGATCCACGACGATGGCCTTATAGCGACCACGGAATAATGGGCCATCGGTTGCGTGGAGTCGATTATATCGCTGAGTATAGACACCATTGATATGGCGCATAATACGATCCAGGTTTGCCCGTGGCGTTTCGAGAAGCAGGTGATAGTGATTACCCATGAGGCAATAGGCATGCACGATGGCGTCAAAACGTTGATGGGCTTCTTCGAGCGTCGTGAGAAAGCTGTGGTAATATACTGGGCCATGAAAGATAGCCTGCCGTCCTCTCCCCCGATTCATGACGTGATAGAAGGCATGCTCATACTGGATGCGGATAGGCCGTGGCATTGATAGATTCTAGCAAGTATTTAAACATTATTAAATAAGCTTGACCCCTTTTTTGGAGACGCGGTTGGGAATCGTTAAGGCTCGCGCGCCTGAGCCATAGCGTTTACGACGGTGCTTCCCGCCTTGCCGCAGAAACGGCTTCAAGTCTGCTTTCCGGATGGCATCGCGGTAGATGAAGCGATAGATCGTTTCATGGCTGAGGCGGATGGCGAAATGCGTTTTCAGATACCCGCTCACCTGCTCCGGGCTTAAATATTGGCGAACGAGTTGAGTGATCAACCGAGAGAGTTCATCGGTTAGTTTGCGGTGTTTGTGACGCCGGGTGCACTGCTTGCGATGGTGCACGATCTGCAGGGCCCAGTGGTACGTATACATATGACACTGCGGGTATGTGTTTCGTTTAAGCTCGCGACAGACGGTCGAGGGATGCCGGCCCAGTGTCTCGGCGACATGCTTTTGCGTTTTTCCCTCCCGTCGGGCTTGCCAAATGTAAAATCTCTCTTCTTTCCGTAACTGGTGATACGATTTCATCGAGACTCCTCCTGCGGTGACATTGATTGTGACAGCCCACCATCGTACCCCAGGCGAGTGGCTCGAGAAATTGCACTTATTATATGAATCCGCGGAAGCGTTGGCGCAGCAACATGCCGTCGCGACGACAGAACTCATTCAACTCATCGAGACGAACAATACGATTTTGAAGGAAAATCAACGGTTGCTACAGCGGGGAATCGGTTGATGGAGGTGATGTGTGTGAAGGTGCAACCGAGTAAACACGGCGTGCTTCATGAGTGTTTGCCGTGAGAGGGGATGACTGTTTGTTGATGAACATGGAATTTCAGTGATGAGGTGTGGATTTCTAGGGTTTGTATTAATCCTTCAAATCCTTTAGTCGAGATATTAATGCCAGCGCCTTTCAGAATATCCTCTGCCTCTTTGAGTGCTGGATCAACAATCGACATGTTGGGACCTTCTTCCTTTTTAAGTTCAGTTTGAATAGTCTGGACTTTTTCATCAAACCCAGTCAATTGATCGTTATCTAGGTGTTTTTTTAATTTAGGTTGATGGCTTTCAATTTCCGTTATAAGGTTCTTAAGATTCTTGATATGCCAAGAATAGTCGAACATGCCTTCTATGCTTCTAAAAACCAGAGGGATAAACGGTTTATCCAGCTCCTTTTCGGTTGGCTTATAAATTCTGCTCTCCGATTCTTTGAGCTCAGCGCGGAGTTTTTCCACTTGCAGGGTAAGGTAACGAATCTTGAGCAGCGTCAGAATAAATGCAGCGAGACTTGTGATCGCGACTCCAACGAGCGTGACGATGACCCAAATCTTTTCCATCTTTCCACAGCCTCAATAGAGGGTTAGCGCCGCTACCGTCAAGCGTAATATTTTAAGTCGTGTCGGGGAATAATTCCAGTTGTTGTTGCCTGCTGTCGCGGACAGGAAGCGCTGGTTTCGGCGCTGGCAGGCAGGCACAGAAGGTCTCCCAGTCCACCAACCAGATCGCCGTTTTGCATTTCGGACAGATCTGTATGCATGTGGTGCGCGCACATTAGTTGACAGATCACTGGGGCATCGTAGGAGCTCTTGGGTGTGAGGGATTGTAAGCTTCCCCCAACCACGGACAGGCGCAATGTAGAGCTTTCTGGCAGAATGACCCAGGAGGTTCTTATGAAAACGAGTCGATTCAGCGAAACGCAAATTGTCGCCATCTTGAAACAAGCCGATGCCGGGGTCAAAGTCAAAGACCTGTGTCGGGAGCATGGCATTAGCGATGCTACCGACTACAATTGGAAAGCAAAGTATGGCGGGCTTGAGGCCTCGGATCTCAAGCGTCTGAAGGAGACCGAGAGCGAACTGGCCAAACTCAAACGCATGTATGCGGATCTGGCCTTAGAGAATCGGGCTCTCAAGGATCTCATCGAAAAAAAGCTCTAACGCCGACGGAGAAACGAATGGCGGTGCAGACGATGCAGGAAGCTCATGGCGTGTCCATCGTTCGAGGCTGTGCCGCAGTGCATCTGGCTCGGTCGGCGTACTATCAGGTGCCACGTGATTGGCACACCCGGGATCGGGATGTGATTGATGCTCTGAATCAGTTGGTCAAGGCCCACCCCCGCTGGGGTGTCTGGAAGTATATTGATCGGTTACGAACGTTAGGGTATCGCTGGAATCACAAACGGATTTACCGCGTCTATCGGCACTTGAGGCTCAATCAGCCTCGCCGTACGAAACGCCGACTCCCCACACGACCCTCCCTGCCCGTGTTTGTGCCAGAGGGGCCGAACGAGGTGTGGTCCGCTGATTTCATGAGCGATGCCCTCTATCACGGCTCGCGGTTTCGCACCTTGAATATCATTGATGACTTTAATCGAGAAGCCTTAGCGATTGAAGTGGATACGTCCCTGCGGGCCGAGCGGGTTATTCGTGTCCTCGAACGCTTGAAGACAGAACGTGACCTGCCCCATATGATTCGGGTGGATAATGGCCCAGAATTTCTCGCTCAGGTTCTTCAAGATTGGGGAAAGACCAATCGCGTGCTGATCTATTACATCCAGCCCGGGCGCCCGACCCAGAATGCGTTCATTGAACGATTTAATCGCACCTATCGGAATGAAGTCCTCAATCTCTATGTGTTTCGGAGTTTGGAGGAGGTCCAAGAGCTCACAGCAAAATGGATGACCGTCTATAACGAACACCGCCCTCACAAGGCGTTACAAGGCATGACCCCGTGTACGTATCACAAACCCAAAAGGCCGGAAAACTCTATGTTGAACCTGTCCGCTTGACGGGGAAGCTTACAGTTTGAAGAACCGAGCTTTAGAAAGAATGTTATTGGTAGATCTTTGTGCGGGAGATCTTCATAAACTAATGGGCAAAGTTTATAAAGAGACCCTTCCTAAAGATGAGAGTGGAAACAAAGCTCTTTCTGAAACGTTGAAGATCATACAAGGAATCATCGAAGCTCGTAATCATTTCGTGCATGCACTCCGTATGCCAGGCGGTCCAAACCTCAATTATACTGTCAATTATCGATCAAAGAAGACAACAATTATGGGACATAACCTTGCAACCCTTAACGCCTATATCATGATCATTCATACAACAAAAATGGCAATCGATCGTGCAATGGGTAAAATGAAAAAAGGGGAATCAATCGACAACACTCTTCAGATAAGTCATCAATCATTGCCATCATTAGGAACAGTGTTTTCGCTAAAAGAGCTTTTCCTTCGACAGCAAAGTGGTTGATCCCGGCCGAGTTTAGAGGCCCCCTCCCCCCCCCTTTTGCATTCCGGATGGCGCCACAATACGATATACGTATAAATTAATAGTTTTATATACGTACTACGTGATGGCCGCCTCGTGAAATGCAATCATCGTCGGAGTGGCAAAGATGAACAAGATCTGAATCATATGGCGTGTGCAATGGAAGAACGCATCGGCACGTATTGGTACATGCTCCCGGAGTACGGACAAGCGCGCAAATCCATGTGGGATGCCCTGGCCCCCCACACCCAACGCCGCTGCATTGACAAAATTTTTCCGGACCTCCTCCGCAAACGCACGAAAGACCAAGAAATGTAAAAGGGGTCAAGTATATTTTATAATATTTAAATCAGTTTAAATTACATCTGCCCTTTCGGCTCCTCCGCATTGAGCACATGCTGAGAGTAAGGGCAAGGAGGCTATCGAGAAGAGACTTGGAGCAAGAAAAGGGGATTTAAACCACCCTCCATACGCAGGCTCGGCAAATACCTCGCCTACTCCTGCAGAGGGGGTCTGCCCCCTCGCATGCTCCCCACGAAAGGGGCACAATTCTTTCGGAATCACCCGTCGGAGCTTTGAATGTACTTATGAAGTTTGAAAAGTAAAATTGGAGCGGGAAAGGGGATTTGAACCCCCGACCCTCGCCTTGGCAAGGCGATGCTCTACCACTGAGCTATTCCCGCTCTTTGAGAAGTAAGGTGATCCGATTGTATTCTGCAAGGGAAAACCTGTCAAGCAACATGATGCGAGAAATACCAGTTAGAGCAGAAAAGCTCATAAAACTCTGGGCAAACTGGCTCAAGCAAACCATGGCGCATGCCCCAAAGCCATCCATACAGGTCTTTCTTGCCCCAGACATCCCCCTATCTTCCACTTCCCAGGCTTAGCAGCTGGTATCTAGGATACCGTCTTAGGCCATATTCTCAATGATGATGGGCTCAACCGGGTCTGCGAGGTCAAAGTGAAAAATCTTGGAATAAAAATAGAGTTCGGCATCCAACACCCGCTTAATGGTATCTGGACGGCGAAATCCATGTTGTTCCCCTTCAAAGGTCAATGCCGCAACAGGTAACCCTTTACGACGAACAGCTTGAAACATCATTTCCGTCTGGTTAGGAGGGACAACTTTATCATCGAGGCCCTGGAAAAGAATGACTGGACATGAGAGCTTCTCTGTATAGTGAATGGGTGACCGTTGATGGTAAAGGGATTGAGCTTGTGGATACGGCCCAACAAGCCGGTCCAAATAGCGAGATTCAAATTTGTGTGTATCTCGTACGAGGGCTTCAAGATCCGAGACCCCATAATAACTCGACCCAGCCGTGAAACAATCCCGAAAGGTTAAGGCACAGAGTGTGGTATATCCTCCGGCACTTCCACCCGTAATCGTGACCCGTTGAGGGTCGACTTCTCCATGATCAATGAGAAATTGCACGCCAGCAACGCAATCATCCACATCGGTCATTCCCCATTGTCCATCAAGCCGTTTTCGGTATGCACGTCCATATCCCGTACTCCCCCCATAGTTCACATCTAAAATGGCAAACCCACGGCTCGTCCAAAATTGAATCATCAAATTACATGCTGATGATGCCGCGGCAGTGGGACCTCCATGACTTTTCACCATTAACGGTGGGCGCGACCCGGAAGGCGCAAGAAAGTCTGCATTTTGCGGCTTGTAGAAAAAGGCATGGGCGGTCTGGCCATCTTTCGTTGGATAATCAATCGCTTGGGGAAGCGAAAGTACTTTTGAGTCCACGGAAAAATCAGCGGATTGCCGTATGACTTCCACTTCTTGCGTTGCCAGATCAATTCGAATGATGGCCGTGGCCTCAGAGGGTGAGCTAGCAACACATGCAACCCGTCTACCCTGTATATGGACGCTACTGATATCTGTATAGGGCAAATCAAAAACTTCCACTCGACTGGTGCTGACATCAAGCCGCCCCATATACCACTTGCCATGTTGGGTATAGGTACAGATAATCTTACTGGCTGATTCAAAGCCATAGGTTGTCAAACCAAATACCCATTGTGGTTGACCAAACTCCGCATTCATGGGACACAGCGCGTGAAGAGTCTCCTCTTCGATTCGGTAGAGGTTCCACCAACCGCTTCTATCGGAGATGAAATGAAGAATACCGTCTGGTGACCATTCTGGCTGAAAGATGGATTCGTCCTGTCCCCCCACCACACAACGGGCATCCACGATGTCTCCCTCTTTCGTCACTGTTCCAACCCACAGTTCGGTTCCGTCCCATGGCATGTTTGGATGATTCCACGCGAGCCAGGCAAGCTGTGTTCTATCGGGATTAAGACGAGAGGAAGAATAAAAGTCATGTCCTGATACCAATACCTGCGGCTCACGACTTGAAACACGTTCAGAGGTCTCAGCAGAATCCGTGTAAGCCTGGAGGGGAAGACTGACAATCGTATTCATCGGCTCTTGACTAGAATCCCTATGATCCTCACGAATCACAATCAGCCGATGATGTGTATGGTCCACTATGGCATCGGCATAACAACAATGATCTTCATAGGTAAGTTGCTGAGGAGCTCCTCCAGGTTGTTGGCAATACAGTTGCTGATCGGCAAAATGGGAAAAATACGCAATGCCCCTCGAGACGACATAGGCTCCCCCACCATACTCATGAACTCGCGTGCGAACATTGAATGGAAACGGGGTCATATCCGTAGAATGCCCATCAGCGGTCAGCCGCACGAGAAGGTTTCTACCATTTTCAGTGGGCCGGCCTTCGAGCCAGTAGAGCGTATCACCATCAACCGTGACTTGCCCCAATCTGGTCGTCTCCGAAACAATCAAGTCCGGCGTCAGCGGAGATGTCCACGAACCATATGAAGCAATCGTTGGTTTTCCCATACCCCTACTTTCAAGGCACATTCAAGAAAAGATTTGAAAAAGTTGCGAGGAGATTGGACAGAAAAAAACTTGGCTGGAAGTACATTATGTCATGCAAGACACATGACGACAGGCCTGTTCCTCAGTGGCAATATTCACAAACTCAGAAACTTTGTTTATACAACGGCCACAACAGTTTTCCTCATCATCAATGCCTAAAGAAGAGGCCAACATGTTGGGGCACGTCACTCCACATTGTCCAAGAGTTCGAACATCTGATTCTGTAATACCTTTGCAGACACAGAGAAACATGGCAACCCTCTACATGAAGACGATATTGAAAACCGTTCTCATTTATAAACACATTGTAATCTCCTCTCGTGATGTTGTCAAGTATGACTCAAATCCCTGTGATTTTTAAGGAAGAAGCACAGAATGTTTGGTAGACAAATTTCTTGAACGCTTGCTAGACTCTTTTGCTATGAATCATGAACCTACCATGCAGTATCAGGTTGCTGTTTCTCGTCATACAAATCCAGACCAGGCAGGACAAGAACTTGGAATGGCACTCAGGGCATCGATGGGAAAAGACCCTGTAGACGTTGCCTTTATCTTTTATCCTCCCTATTACAAGGACATGATATCTCAGTTGCTCTCACATATTCATGAGACCTTGTCCCCTCGAGTCTTACTAGGCTGTATGGGAGAAAGCATCATTGGCATGGATAAGGAATTCGAGGAAACCACCGCTGTCACCGTATGGGCTGCACGATTACCGCATTGCCATCTTGTTCCCATGCATTTGACGTTTGACGAGGTCGAGCATGGGTACATCATGGATGGATGGCCAGAAGGATTAGATCACTCCGCAGAACATCCAACGTTTATTCTCTTAGCGGATCCATTCTCAACGCCCATGAATGAAGTCTTCAGTCAAATTGAACAGCGGTGTCCTGGCGCACCCGCGATTGGAGGCGTCGCCAGCGGTGGAACTGACCTAGGAGAGAGTCAACTGGTGCTCAATAACGACATCATACAGACTGGACTGGTTGGGATTGCCATGTGGGGGCCCTTGTCTATTCGAACGATTGTGTCCCAAGGCTGCCAACCAATTGGAGAGCCTTATGTCGTCACCAGAGCTGAGCGATACATTGTGTATGAATTAGGTGGCATGCCGACATTGGAACGTTTACAAGCAACGCTTGATGCGCTTGGCCCGGAACGAGGCAAACAGGCTACCATGGGACTACAAGTCGGTGTGGCCTTTAATGAACATCGACATCAGTTCAACCGAGGTGACTTTCTCATTCGTGGGATCATGGGTGCCGATCAACAATCTGGAGGCATTGCGCTTTCAGACCTCATCGAAGAAGGACAGACCATTCAGTTTCACTTGAGAGATTCTGCCGCAGCAAGTGAGGAATTAAATCTGCTGCTGGCACAAGAACGAGACCAGTTTTCAAAAGCCCCTCCCAAAGGCGCGCTGTTATTCAGTTGTCATGGCCGCGGTCGGAGATTTTTCCCGCACCCCCATCATGATATCGAAGCCGTCCTGCATCAGACCGGCCACATCCCCATTGCGGGCTTTTTTGCTGCTGGGGAAATTGGTCCCGTCGCTGGAAAAAATTTCATCCACGGCTATACCGCAAGTCTTGCACTGTTTTCATGATAATTTTCAGGTGTCTTACGTCTTTTATCAATTTCATGGAGAAAGGCCTCTCACGATGTACAGAAAATTTATGTTCATTGGGCTCTGTTTCTTGACGATCGCACTGCTTAACAGCAACGCCATTGCGAATAACAAGACGATGGTCTCGACAGAATCAGGCCTACAATACGTCGATCTTATTGTGGAAAAAGGAAGAGCCGCAGAAGTGGGAGAAACCGCCATCGTTGATTATACTGGCTGGTTAGCAAACGGCACAAAATTCGATAGTTCGGTAGACAGAGGCACACCCTTTTCATTCCGCCTCGGAGCAGGACAAGTCATTAAAGGGTGGGACGAAGGCGTCGTTGGGATGAATATTGGCTCAAAGCGAAAACTCGTCATTCCTCCTCATTTGGGTTATGGAAACCGCGGGGCAGGACGAGTGATTCCCCCTGACGCCACCTTAACCTTTGAAGTCGAACTTCTTGACTTACGGTAATCGCCAGAAATCTTTCAACATGAAATACACCCCGTTACATAACGCCCATATCAAGCACAACGCAAAACTAGTGGACTTTACAGGATGGGACATGCCTATCCATTACACCGGTATTCTCGACGAATACCAGACCGTGAGACAACAAGCCGGATTGTTTGATGTGAGTCACATGGGAAGAATCATGATTGAGGGTGAAGATGCCATTCCGTTCCTTCAGCAAGTCTCAGCCAGTAAGGTCGCAGCAATAGAGGTACTGGCGTCCCAGTACGCTATGCTCTGTAACCCTCAGGGTGGAATCAAAGATGACGTCTTTATCTATCGGTTGGCTCCAAAGAAATTTCTCCTTTGTGTGAATGCCTCCAATCATGAAAAGATTCTAGACTGGCTGCAAGAGCAACAGGCACAACTGATCCACACCGTTGAGGTCATTGATCGGTCTCAAGACATTGCTCAATTGGCCTTGCAAGGGCCAGCATCAATCGCCATTCTTCGAAATACTCTTGGCACGACCATTGATCATCTTCCCCCTCGGGGCTGTTTGGAATGCACCATTTCTAGCATTTCGCTTTTACTGACGAGAACCGGATATACCGGAGAATTGGGCTACGAGCTTTACGTCCCTGCAGATCGTGCGCTTGATCTCTGGAGTGCCCTCATCGTCACAGGAAAACCCTATGGCCTCAAACCAGCTGGTCTTGGAGCCCGAGACCTCTTGCGATTGGACATGGGATATTTGTTGTACGGGAACGACATCACCGAGGACACGACTCCCATTGAAGCGGGAGCCGCATGGCTTGTGGATTGGCAGAACAATGATTTTATCGGACAACCTGTGCTGACAAAACAACGGGAAGAGGGAACAACAAGATGTCTCGTCGCATTCGAACTGCTTCAGAAATCTGTCCCTCGCCACGGCATGCCAATTTTCGACGAGCACAAAGAAATTGGACAAGTCACCAGTGGCAATCTCTCTCCCATCCTGCAAAAAGGAATTGGGTTAGGGTATGTCCTCTCTGCACATGCCCACATTGGAGCTCCATTGTTTATTGATATTCGTGGTCGACGTGTACCCGCCATTGTGGTCAAACCGCCCTTTTACAAACGTCGCAAATCATAATCGCCTCGCCAGATGACAACACCTATTTACAACGGACGTCTCCTGCAACTCTCCATCGAGACCATGACCTTACCCAATGGCACGACAGTTGAGCTAGAATTCATTCATCATCCTGGTGCCGCTGCGGTCGTCCCCATGAAGGATGACGCCACGGTCATCTTAATTCGCCAATATCGCCATGCGGTGAGAAAATGGATTTATGAAATTCCTGCAGGCAAATTAGACCCCGGTGAAAAACCGATCGCTTGTGCAGCCCGTGAACTGCAAGAAGAAATTGGGTATCGAGCTGGACAACTCACCCACTTACTGAGTTTTTTAACGACCCCTGGATTTACAGATGAAGTCATCCATATTTATCTAGGGACAGGGTTATTACCAGGGCAACAAAACCTTGACAGCGATGAAATGCTAGAAATCATCGATATGCCCCTTGAGCAGGCCCTCACCATGATTCAGGACGGATCCATTCAGGATGGGAAAACTATTATCGGATTACAAACCACTTACTTCCGCCGGCAGTCGGATAGTCAGCGCCATATTTGACACCTCCCCAACACGTTCGTAGAATGCCACCCCTTATGAATGACCATTTTCTCAGAGCATGCCAGCGTCAACCCGTTGACCGAACACCAGTATGGTTTATGCGTCAAGCCGGTCGATATATGGCGGAATATCAGAAAGTTCGGAAAAAATATTCGATCTTAGACGTATGCAAAATTCCTGATGTCGCTGCACAAGTCACCTTGCAGCCAATCAATGCTTTTGCGCTAGATGCCGCGATCATTTTTGCTGATATTTTGCTTCCGTTGGAACCTATGGGATTGCAGCTTGAGTTTATTGAAGGTAAAGGCCCGGTTATCCACAACCCCATTCTCAACAAACGTGCCGTCGATCAATTACGGCCAGTAGATGAAGACGCCTTTCGGTTTTCCGCAGATGCCATACGCGTCACGCGCCAAGCTCTGGACGACCGGGTACCCTTGATTGGTTTTGCAGGAGCGCCGTTTACCTTAGCCAGCTATGCGATTGAAGGAGGCAGTTCGCGATCCTACATCACAGCAAAACGGTTGATGTATTCCGAACCAGCCGTTTGGCATTGCCTCATGGAAAAATTGACTGATGTGGTGCTTGTCTACCTCCATAATCAAATACGGGCTGGAGCGCAGGCCATTCAACTCTTTGATAGCTGGGTCGGCTGCTTATCGCCCGGAGACTATGAAGAATATGCGCTGCCCCATGTTCAGCGAATTTTTTCTAGCCTCCAGCCTACAGGTGTTCCCCTCATTTACTTTGGAACTGGAACGGCCACGTTATTGCCTTTGATGCGAAAGGCCGGCAGTCATGTCCTAGGCTTTGATTGGCATGTACAGATAGATGAAGCCTGGGCAACTGTAGGATACGATATCGCCGTGCAAGGCAATCTGGACCCTATTGTCTTATTTGCCCCTTTGCCCGAAATCGAACGACGCGTACGTGATATCCTCGAACGGGTAGGCAATCGGCCTGGTCATATTTTCAATCTTGGTCATGGCATCCTTCCTCAAACCCCTGTCGATCATGTTGCCGCAGCTATTGAGTACGTCCGAAAGTACAGTCAACGTGCTCAAGCATAGACTGCCATCCACAACAATGGACATATCTTGCCCTGGATGCTCTTGATATCGCGTCTCTGTTCCTGCATACGCAAACATGTGTCATGCCTACGGTGACTAATGACCACGATGAACAAGCAACCTAAACAAGTGCTTATTGTTGGGGGAGGCATTTCCGGCCTCTCGACGGCATTTTTCCTTCTGCAGAAATCCCAACAACTACACCAAAAACTAGAATGTACGATCGTTGAAGCTGACTCACGTTGGGGTGGAAAAATCCTTACACACCATGACAATGGCTTGCTTATCGAAGGGGGACCTGACTCTTTCCTTTCTTCAAAACCTTGGGCGTTGGCGTTGTGTGAACAATTAGGATTGAACCAAGAATTGCTCAACACCACTGAAGGGAACAATAAAACCTATATTTTTTCCCGAGGGAAACTGCGGGAGTTCCCTCAAGGATTAGTAGCCTTTGTCCCCACCCAATTAGGTCCTCTCTTTAGAAACGGACTGTTATCTTGGCCAGGCATCCTACGAATGGGAGGAGATTGGGTCCTTCCTCCTAAAAAAGAATTCGCAAAGGAAGAATCATTAGCGGCGTTTTTCCGACGACGCTTGGGACACGAGGCATTCAATCGCTTGATCGAACCACTTGTTGCTGGCATCTATGCCGGCAATGCAGAAGAAATGAGCCTTGCCGCCACATTCCCTCGATTCGCAGAAATTGAACAGCAGCATGGCGGATTAATTAAAGGCATGCTCGCTCAACGAAAAACCAGCATGCCCTCAAAGCCAACAACCGGGCCCAAACGAACCTTGTTTGTCACCTTACAAAACGGACTTGGTGATTTGGTCGACACCTTGGTCCAGCGACTGACTACACATGGAGCGACACTCCTCACAAACCAAAAAGCTGTCACGCTCCATCCCGAAGCTTCTGCCCACGGTGCAGGTGGATATCAGGTCACCCTATCCGACGGCTCAATTCATAGAACCGACGCCGTGGTGTTCAGTACACCAGCCTATAGTACGGCAGCACTCATCAACACCATGAACCCCGACGCCGCGTCAGTCTTGGAAGATATTCCTTATGCCTCCACCGGAACAATCTCTTTGTCATTTCGTCATCACGATGTCCAATCAGTTTGCCGAGGATTTGGGTTTGTGGTGCCTCGAATAGAACAACGCTCCTTGATTGCTGCCACCTGGACATCCTTGAAATGGGCAAATCGTGCGCCAGCGGATGAATGTCTCATTCGGTGTTATGTGGGAGGACGAGGGCGCGAAGACGTCTTTCAGTTCACCGATGAGGAACTGGTGGAACATGTTAGAACAGAGTTACAAGCCATTATTGGCCTGACGGCACAACCAAGACATGCCTTGGTCTCTCGATGGATGCGAGCCATGCCGCAATATACATTGGGGCACCTTGAACGCGTACAGAAGATTCGTACAGCCTTGGACACATCACCAGGTGTCTTTGTCACTGGAGCAGCCTATGAAGGGATCGGAATACCTGATTGCATCCGAGAAGCTGAACGCACATCTTCAAACCTTGTCTCCTTTTTATGGCCTTCAACGCATTGACGACACGCCATGATAGAAATGAACAAGATGGTTCGTGTACACCTGCTCTTCCATGGCCGCGTGCAAGGCGTAGGATTTCGGCTCTTCGCTCAACAGGAAGCCACCAACCGTCAGGTTGTTGGATGGGTTCGAAATGTTGGTGACACACAGGTTGAAGCCGAGGCAGAAGGAACGCCAGCAAGCATTCAGGCCCTGCTTGATGCCACACGGCAAGGCCCTGAACTAGCCAGGGTTGATCAGTGCGATGTGCAATGGATTCCAATTCTCGAGACCGAACATTCATACAAAATCCTTGAGTCAGTGCGATAATCATTCCTAATGATGAATAGCCCTATGCATTATTGTTCTCATGATATTTTTTGATTTTCTTTACAGATGAGGTTGCAAAAGAATGGATTACAAAGCCTTGATCAGAGAAGTGCCAGACTTCCCAAAACCAGGAATTTTATTCTATGACATTACCCCCTTATTAAAAGATGCCCAAGGGTTTCAACACATCGTCAATGACTTCACGGAACGATTTAGAGATGCCAATATCACGAAGATTGTGGCCATGGAATCCCGAGGATTTATTCTAGGCTGTCCGCTAGCCTACCAACTTCATGCAGGCTTTGTTCCTATCCGAAAGCCGGGAAAACTTCCGGCTGATATCTTTGAAGTTAAATACACTTTGGAATATGGCTCGAACTCGCTTGCCGTCCATCGGGATGCAATTCAAGCAGGCGAACGGGTCCTTATTGTTGATGATCTGTTGGCAACAGGAGGCACGGCCTTAGCGACCGTCAATCTGATTAATCAAATGGGGGGAGAAATTGTTGGATGTGCCTTCCTCGTCGAACTCCTCTCCCTAGGAGGACGAAAAAAGCTGGATGGATGTGAGATCTTTTCCTTGATGACCTATCCATAAGATTGCTATATTGAATGGTTTAAGGCTACCGCTGGTATGAGTAGTGCTCATACAAAAAAATATCGAGGTAGTGTGTATCCTCAATGGGTACAAGGATCATAGTCTGAAAGGATTTTTGGTATGGGGAGTAAACCTTCGAAAAAACCCAGTCCCGCTTCCAGCAAGTCAGTGAAACCCCGCGCAACATCCAAGTCTGCTGCTTCACCAGCAAAGACTCAAGCCAGAAATGTGAAAAAAGCACCCCAAAAGCCTGCTAAGCCTAAGGAAAGTTCCCGGAAAGAAGTATTGCGAGAAATCTTATTGGCGAAGCGCGACAATCTGCTTCAGATCATGCAAGCCCAACTGGGACAATCCTTAACCGATGAACAGCAGCGTCGGCTGGAATCAGCCATGGACAGTGGAGATCAAGCCTTAAACGATTTAGAACGGGAAATGGGCATCTCCCTTCAAGAAATGCGCAACAAAGAACGGCAACTTATTGACGACGCGCTCGTGAGTCTGGAAGAAGGCACCTATGGAAAGTGCGCTGAATGTAACACCGATATTAGTGAGAAGCGGCTGGAAGCGCTGCCATTCGCAGGATATTGCATCGAATGTAAGTCTCGCTTGGAATTGCTGGAAAAAATTGAGAAAGGTGAGCAACGCTACTAAACACCCTTGAGAATGGGATGAGGCTCTTTGGGACATCAACAGATACTCCTGAAGGGATAGGGCCATTCCTTCTACATCTTTTATCCATTCCTGTCCTTCCGGTTATCCCTATTCAATGTTACAACACTCATATGTTCATACCTCTTGGGACACTCAATGACATGGAATCACGTCATCACCTAACTGAGTGAATGACTTCAACTCCATCATGAATGTTGTTGTGCTTGTCAGTGGGGGATTGGACTCGACCGTTACCGGGGCGATCGCCAAGAAAGAAGGACACAGCCTGTTCCTGTTGACTGTCCAATATGGCCAACGGCATGATGTTGAAGTTGACTGTGCTCAAAAAGTGGCTGCGTGGCTTCACCCCGTGGATCACCAGTTTATTCATCTGGATCTCGGTGGCCTTGGAGGTTCAGCCTTAACCACCAATTGGGCTGTACCAAAAAATCGAAGTGTGGCCGATCGCCAGACAGAAATTCCAACGACGTATGTTCCCGCACGAAATACTATTTTTTTGTCTTTGGCCTTAGCCTATGCCGAAACCCTGAGTGCCTCATCAATCTATATCGGAGCTAATATTCGTGACTATTCGGGATATCCTGATTGTCGCCCTGAATTTCTTAACGTCTTTCGTGAATTAGCCAAACTGGGAACCAAACGAGGGGTAGAGGGGCACACCATTGATATTTGCGCACCCTTGTTATCCATGACGAAAGCGGAAATTATTCAAAAAGGCTTGAGCCTTGGAGTCCCTTTTCACTTGACTCATAGTTGCTACGACCCAAATGAAGCAGGCAAATCTTGTGGCACATGTGATAGTTGTCTCATTCGTCTCGAAGGATTTCGTGATGCAGGAATAGAAGACCCTATTCCCTACCAACAATGAAGACGTATTACACGTGAAAGTTCAGGGATTATTACATTAAAGATACAAGGGTTATGACACGTTCTCTCATACTTATTATACTGACAATGGGCATCACCATGGGGATAGGCCTATCTGCCTGTTCATCAGAATATAAAGAAAACGCAGAAAAACCTGACAAGGAAGGAACCATTCATCTTGAAAGGGACAACGATGAGGCACGGCTTCTCCCATCCGCATTCCAAACAGGAGAAAAGCTCTTCACGACGTTTTGCCAACGTTGCCATGGGCATCAAGGCCGTGGATCATCACAAGGCCCACCATTAGTCCACAAAATTTATGAACCGTCTCATCACGGAGACCACGCCTTTATTCGCGCTGCAGCTCGTGGAGTCCGCGCGCACCATTGGGATTTTGGCAACATGCCAAAAATTCCAGAGGTCACGCCTGGAGAAGTGAAAGAAATTGTCCAATACATTCGTTGGCTTCAACAGCAAGCTGGCATTTCTTAACTAGCCTTCCCTACACCACGCCAATAGCAGAACATGTCCTTGCCATACCCTGCCTCAAGCAGGACACCAGTTCAAACTAAGCACGCTATTGACAGATACCAGAAAGATACGCCAATCCAAACGGCTTTGGTACACTTACGGATTGTGCCACAAGGCCCCATCATGCTCAGGATTAAATTGATGCGTCAGTTTAATGGAATCTCCATCCTTCACAATCGCATCATACGTCACAATTTTTTGATTGATGGCAATCATCAACTCGCTCTTTTTCATTAACTCCACGAGCTCTCCGAACTGATCTTGATGTGATTCTAAAAAGTCACGAACCTTCACAGGCTCAGACAAATCACATTCAATTTCTGGGTCTTCAACACAGGCCAAGAGTGTTTGTCCAAAGACTCGTACAATAACCATAGCGTAAACTCCTGGGATAATGCTGGGCCTGATGGCCCGAGAATATTGTTATTGATCAGTCAGCCGCCGCATCTCGCTCAAAGGAATCGGCCAAGACTTGAGCTACATGCTTCACGACTACCTCTCCTTTCATGCCATTTTTCAATTGGATCATGCAAGCTGGACAGCTTGTGGCCACGGTGGTAGCACCACTATTGTGGATAGCCGCTTGCTTCCTCTGAAAAATACGTTGAGAGGTTTCGTAATCTTTGATGATATAGGTCCCTGCCCCACCAGCACACCGTTCGGCATCTTCCATATCGACAAGCGTGATGCCTGGAATGTGGGAGAGCAACTCACGCGGAGCTCTAGTCACACCAGCTGCTCGCAAATGACAGGAAGAATGATAGGTCACTGTTTGCAGAGAGGCTTTCGATTGTATAGGAGGTGCTGTCTTAATGGTTTTTTTCTCTAACTCCAGGACATATTCGGAAATATGCTTGACGTGACGAGCTACACGTTGGGCTGTTTCATTCTCTGGTTCGTCTGTAAAGAGACGAGGATAATCCTTCAACGCCAGCGTACAAGAAGCACAGCCCGTGACAATGGTGTCATACGAAGACAGGCTTTCTAGGTTAAATCGGGCACCTTCTTTAGCTAACGCACGATATCCATAGGTGTCAATGGGTGTTCCTGAACATCGCTGAGGTGGAAGATCAGGCACGACACCATACCGTCTGAGGACCTTGATAACCGCATCTCCTACCCCATCATCGAAATAATTTGCCGCACACCCATGGAAATAAGCCACGCTCGATTGCGGTTGATGGGGATCTAGACAAAGAGCTCGATGCCGCTCTCGAAAAAATCGTTTGGCCAAACGAGGTAGTTCCATGTCACGTGGGATTTTTGCCGTTTCAGCTAGACCCTTCATTACAAAATGGGAGAGCGGCTCCAGCACCCGACGAAACCAAGGCTGATCCCAAAACGGTTGAAGCCACGCGGCACATTTTAAAATTGGTTCAAGCAACCACGTGCGTGCATGCACGGCCAATAACATCCCTACCATTGAGTTTGGATTCTCCGCCCGCCGCGCGAGAATCAACTCTGACACATCAACCCCGGCAGGGCAGGCGGTCCGGCAGGACTTGCAATTTAAACATGCCTCTACGACCCGTTTGGACTGTACATACGCATATGTCTTGTCCGTCACAATCTCGTACCATCCTCGGGCACTCATATCTTCAGACTGAAACACATCATAGACGGGACACACCGCATTGCATTTCGCACACGTCGCACAGGGTTTTCCCAACCGTTCAAAATCAATATCCTGCGTAAAAGCCACATCGCTGATTTTCACACCAGGGTTTAAAATGCCGGCTGGGTCAAAAGCTTCTTTAATCTTGACAAATACGGCATATAAGTCTTCTCCAAACATAGACCGTACCATTTCAGCTCGAATGCGTCCATCACCATGTTCTCCACAAATCGAACCACCGAATCGTGTGAGCACAGTTTGGTGAATCTCATAATACCCTTCAACCATGCGCGTAAAATCTTGAGCATCGTTGACATCCAACAGCGGGACAATATGGGCATTGCCATTACCAATATGTCCAAAAATTGCCACGGGCACATGGTGAGGACCGAACACACTCTCCAAATATCGAATCAATTCACCAGTCTGCTCAGCGGATACCACGACATCATCAACGAAATTAATAGGTTTTTTGCTTGCACTGTACTGATAGAGCGTGGGATACAGGGCTTTTCGAGCTTGCCATAGGTTTGCTTGTTGTTCTCGACTAAATGCCATCACCGGATCAGCAGCAAGCTGATAAGGTCGACAGAGCTTGAGTAGTTGCGCACTACGATCCGAGTCTTGATCCTGATCAAATTCAATCAGCAATGTCGCATCCGCATCGGAGGGAATGCCATAGCGATGCCGTCCAATCAAATTCAGCGTATTCGCATCCATAATTTCCAAAGCGCTTGGCTGCAAAGACAGTAACGCATGGACTGCGGCCCCAACATCATCCAAATGCTGGAAATGAATAAGCCCCGTGATCGTATGACGAGGAAGATCCACTAACTGAATGGTCGCCTCACTAAACACACCCAATGTCCCTTCACTACCAATAAAGAGCTTAGGCACATCAAAAAGACCACGTTCTATGCCATCCGCCACATCAAACACATTGTAGCCAGCACTGTTTTTAGTCACCTGCGGTCGCTTTGATTGAATGAGTTTTCGATGATCATGGATAAGATTTAGCACAGAACGTAAGGCCGGGGTCTCGGCTAAATGGTGTGCGTACCCAGGATCCATCAACTCATAGGGTTGAGCGTCATGCCAACCACCTGTCTCCAGCCATACCCTAAGCGCGCGAACATTGTCTTTGACCGCCCCATATCGCAATGTATGAGGCCCGGCAGAATTATTGGCCAACATTCCTCCCAACTTGCACATATCTCCGCTAGATGGGTCAGGACCAAACAGTAATCCTGATCGAGCGAGTTGCTTGTTCATCTCATTCAGGACAATCCCCGGCTGCACGCGAGCCCATCGTTCTTCTACATTCAATTCGAGAATTTTGTTGAGGCGGGAGACATCGAGGATGATGCCCTTGCCAATGGCCGAACCGGTTAAATTTGTGCCTGCTGCGCGTGGAGTCACCGGTACCCCCATTCGAACCGCATACATCATCACTGCATCAATATCTGATTCCGACTCAGGAAGGACAATGACTTGCGGGCGAATCTTGTAGATACTGGCATCAACGGCATAGGCTTGGAGACTGGCCACATCATCTTTCACTTGTGTGACTTTGAGCATTCGACGCAGGTCAGCCACCAAAGTAGATTGTTTTTGAGGTAATACGAGATTCATCTACAGCACCAATGACGACACATGAGGCACATGACGTAGGAAATATATCGCAAAGACTATCGAGTCACAAGAACAACGCCCCAAGGGCACCGCTCTGCTTAGCACTTTGTAGGAATCCTTTTCCACGATCCTGTACAATGGTCTTGAGTAATCACCTCAGAGGTTAGGAATGACTCCACAGAGACAGAGGCCCTATCTACTCATTTCTTTGGTTCTGGTTCTTTCTCTCCTTGCCCTCCACGGATGTACATCACCTTACACCCAAAGCACCTTTCCTGCTTCAGTCCTTGACAGTATTAACCGAGCAGTCTCCTTCACAGAGATGAAGGCTCATCCGTTGTCTCACCAAGGGACTCTGATCATGATTGGAGGCGAAGTGCTTTCAGCAAAACGATTGCGCGACCATACACAGCTCACCATCTTGCACCTACCACTAACAGATGATGAAGAGCCCACAACTGACAGAACAGAATCCGCAGGACGATTTCACGCCATCAGAACTGAATTTTTGGATCCGGCGATTGTTCCAGCCGGCACAAGAATAACCATTGTTGGTCAGATATCAGGAAGCACGATCGATAAACTTGATGAAATGACCTATGCCTACCCCGTGATCACAATCCAACATTTTACGGTGTGGCCAGATCAATTAGAATCGACCGACAACAGATATTACTACTATTCCCCCTATAGGTATCGTTCATGGTTTTACGGTTACCCGTATTGGTGGTAACACAGTATGGCCACAGAAGAGGAAACTTCTGATATGGATCAACAGCGACCTTTGTGAAAGAGCTCCATGTCCGTGGCCATCATTGAGCCAAGCATGTCAGAAGCGCTTTAACCGGCAGTGATTCAGGAATCGCTGAAGGCCAGTCAGGCGTTCCTCTATAATGCAGGGTTTGCAAAAGAGAATCCCACCCTGTCACACGAGTAATTAAGGGATGACTCACCCATTGATTCCAGGGCTGATCCATAAGAAAGACTGGAATGTCTAATGCGGTATAGTCTTGCGCGTGAGCTGGATGATCATCAACCGCCAAGACAATCTGTTCAGGCACCTTTCCCTTTTCTTCCGTGAGATAGAGCTCATCAAAGGGAATCTGATGTGCCTCCAACCAGCTCACCGTTTGAACACGGGCAGTTGGCCGACGAGCGGTAATCAGAATAATACGATACTGGCGCTGCAAAACCTGCAATGCCAGCTTGGCGCCTGGCAGGACAGGCAATCGTGGAATAGATGTCGCATGAAAGTACTCAAAAATTGTTTCCACCACATCTTGATGTAATTGACCACCATCGAGCCCTCCAGCGCTAGCATGGAATGCTCGTGGCCATGTCTTGCCCGTCAATTCCGTGAAAATCCGTTGAACTTCTCGTTCAGCCCGAGCCAAGACGTTATCAATATCGACAGCAAACCCAGGACGATGCATTCCCATTTCTTTCTTTTTCAAAATCCATACTCAATGACGATTTCTCTCACCCTCAAGACTTTTGATGGCTCACTCCATTCTTTTCTCGACTTGAGGCATGGCCAGCATTTAGACTATCTCTCCATTGCTCACTGACCATTTTTAAGCAGGCTGTTGCTGGGTCAGACAATGCACCGTCCCCAATCCCCAAACTAGGTCGACAGCGGAAATCCCCACTACGGGACGATCCCGAAACAGCTCACCCAAAATCCCCAGAGCCACTCGATCATGAGGATCGTTAAAGGTCGGAACCAAGACGGCGGCATTGGCAATGTAAAAATTGGCGTAACTGGCTGGCAACCGGCGTCCGTCAAAATATAATGGCGCGGGCATAGGCAATGGCACAACCTCGACTTTCCTGCCATCCACCAGACACATTCTCTCAAGGCGTTCACGGTTTTCAGCCAATGGCCTACTATTTACATCATGTGTGTTTTTTTCTTGACACACGACAACGGTATGCGCGTTGACAAACCGACAAACATCGTCAATATGCCCGTGGGTATCATCTCCGGCAATGCCTGCGCCTAACCAGAACACCTGTTGCACGCCAAATGCATCCTTCAGGATATTCTCCATATCCAACCGGCCCAATCCAGGATTACGAACTTGCGTAGAGGGGTCCAGCAAACATTCTTCCGTAGTCAGCAACGTCCCGGCTCCATTGACCTCAATACTTCCTCCTTCCAACACGACATCTTGACCAGCTACTTGTATGGGAAACAACTGCCAACCAAATCGTGTCGCGACCTGCTCTGGAATCGCATCATCTTTCTCCCAATCCGCATAACGGGCCCAAGCATTAAACCGAAACCGAGCAATGCCTAGTTCTGGTTCCGGTTGATCGCGCTTGATAAACATGGGTCCAAAATCTCTAGTCCACCCCCTGTTGGTGGGAAAGCGAATCCATTCAACTCGGTTGCTATCGACTCCAATGCGATCTAAGACTCGACGCGCACGCTGCTCATGGTCCTCCGAATTGATCAAAATTCTTACTAACTCGCCTGGCGCCAAGATTCGAACGATCTCACCATACACCCAATGAATAGCAGCCATTTTCCCTGGCCAATCTGTGTGATTATGCGGCCAGGCTAGCCATGTGGCTTCGTGAGCCTCCCATTCAGCCGGCATATAAAATCCACGCTGAGCCGGGGTTTCATGATGAGCGTTCATTGAGGTTCTTTTTCTTCGGCAGGAGACACGTTTGGATGAGAGTGATCGGCATATCGCTGGAGAATCCCATCATACGCATCAATCCGCCGATCACGAAGAAACGGCCAATGACGGCGGACTTCCTCAATACGGTCACGATTTACTTCAACGAGTAACACTTCTTCTTTATCCGCTGATGCTTCAGCCAACATGATCCCAAACGGATCACACACAAAAGAATGCCCCCAAAATTCAATGCCGGCATCGGTTTGAGATGTCTGTTCATAACCCACCCGATTTACCGCAGCAACAAAGACTCCGTTGGCAATAGCATGACCTCGTTGAACTGTGCGCCATGCATCCTGCTGCGCATGACCCACTTCAGCCTTTTCCGTGGGATGCCAACCAATAGCTGTTGGGTAAAAAAGAATATCTGCACCTGCCAGCGTCATTAACCGAGCAGCTTCTGGAAACCATTGATCCCAACAGATCAAAATGCCAAGCTTGCCCACGCTTGTCTCAACGACATGAAATCCTCGATCTCCTGGAGCAAAATAGAATTTTTCGTAATACCCAGGATCATCAGGAATATGCATCTTCCTATATAACCCGATTCGCTCACCGGCCTGATCAAGCACAACCACGGAATTATGATAAAGCCCTGGAGCACGATGTTCGAAAAACGGCACGATCAGCACCACTCCCGTTTCTTTCGCGACCTGGCGTAAGGACTCGATACACGGACCAGACACTGGTTCCGCCAAATCAAATAACTCCACATCCTCATGTTGGCAAAAATATTGTGTCTGGAATAATTCTGGCAAACAGACCACAGTCGCCCCTTGTTCCGCGGCGTGATAGATGCGAGCAATGGCTTTCGCCACATTTGCCTCAGGGGCTTGAGAACATGCCATTTGAATAAGCGCAATAGAATAGGATTGTGACATAGAGAAAAGACTACAAGATTCAAACCAATTGAACAAGGAGATAGGCTTTACACGTCTTAAAGTGCCTCTCCTCGTTTCAACAACAAAACCCAGAGAAGCGGATTTCTTTTCGCACGGGAAATATCCCTAAATACCTTGCAAGGATCTGCATCCACTGGGTAGGATGCGTACAAGCGACAAGACATCATAGAGTCAGGAGATCAAATTGGCATGAACATCCCATTTCCTCGTTATCTTCGACATTTTTCTTTCCTACTTGTATGCGTGAGTGTCCTCACGATATACGCTGTGCCCGCCCTAAGCCAAGACCTGGCTTCGTTTGAAAAACATGTTACCGTACATACATTGAAAAACGGGTGGACGTTTATCATCGTGGAACGACCAGTGGCGCCAGTGTTTGCCTTTATGACACGCGTGAATGTGGGATCAGCACAGGAAGGTGCTGGCATCACGGGACTCGCCCATATGTTTGAACATATGGCGTTTAAAGGCACGCCACGGATTGGCACGTCCAACTACGAGGCTGAGCAAAAAGCATTGACAGAACTTGAACAGGCCTACCAAGCATATCAGCACGAACGCCTCTCTCCCACGGCTAATGCACAAAGCGTGCAAGAACGTTTGAACGTGTTTAAAGCCAAACAAAACGAGGCCGCCGCCTATGTCGTCAAGAATGAATTTGGCGATATCGTTGAACGGGAAGGAGGGGTCAATTTAAATGCCTTTACTGGCGCCGATGTCACGGGATATTTCTATGCGTTGCCCGCGAATAAGGTAGAACTCTTTGCGTATTTGGAGTCTGAACGATTTCTTCATCCAGTCTTTCGTGAATTTTATAAGGAACGCGATGTCGTCATGGAAGAACGACGGCTACGAACTGAAAGCCGCCCTATTGGTCGACTCCTCGAACAATTCGTCTCAACGGCCTTCATCGCCCACCCCTACCATCATCCAGTTATCGGCTACGCCAGCGATATTCAGTCCTACACCATGACGGATGCAGAGCAATTTTATAAACGCTACTATATTCCTTCGAATATGATCACTGCTGTTGTTGGGGACGTGCAGGCCAACGCCCTCATCCCTCTGTTGGAGCAATACTTCGGTCGAATCCCTTCGGGTTCGCCTTCGCCACCTATTCGAACCGTCGAATCGCCCTCCATCGCGGAGAAGACGGTTGTACTTCAAGACCCCGCGCAGCCTTTCTATATCGAAGGCTATCACAAACAGGCCGTCACCCATGAAGATCAACCAGCATTTGATGCCCTGGATGATATCCTGACAAATGGACGAACATCTCGATTTTATCGATCATTGGTTCGTGATAAAAAAATTGCCGTTTCAGCTGGCTCATTTGGAGCCTACCCTGGAGAGAAATACCCCCACTTATGGACAGCATATGCGGTTCCTGCGCGAGGGGTAACTAATCAAGAAGTCCAACAGGCCATTAGAGAAGAACTTGAACGGCTCAAGACCGAGGAGATTACGGATGAAGAATTAGCAAAATTCCGTACACGTGCCAAAGCAGGGTTAGTTCGTTCTCTAGGGAGCAACCTGGGTTTGGCCATGAGCTTAACTGATTATCAATCATTGTTTGGAGATTGGCGTGAACTCTTTCGATACATTGACCGATTTGATCAGGTCACTAAATCCGATATTCAGCGGGTAGCTCGTCAGACGTTTCAGGCATCAAACCGCATTGTTGCCATGATTGAAACCAAAGCAACACATCCCGTCGCACGTGCAATAGCTCAGCCTTCTTCTCATCCACGAAACTAAGAGAGTTTTCTACCATTATGTTCACAATACACGCACGAAAGACCCTCGTCATCACCATGTTCTTACTGGGTACGCTCAACGTCCCAGCATGGGCACAAGTCGAACGGGTGGAAGAATTGCAGTTTCCACCATTGCCCGATATTCAAATTCTCAAACCGACTCGCGTAGTTTTAGAAAATGGTCTGGTCGTCCTCTTATTAGAAGACCATGAGTTACCCTTGATCAATGTCTCCATGCATATTCGCACCGGGTCACGCCTCGAATCCCCGGACAAAGTTGGATTGGCGTCATTGACAGGAACCGTCATGCGCACAGGTGGAAGTACCACCTTATCCGGGGATACCCTTGATGATCGCTTGGAAGGCAAAGCTGCGATGATCGAAACAAGCATTGGCGAAACAGCTGGAACAGCATCAATGAGTTGTCTGAGCGATGACTTCTCCCAAGTCATCCAAATGTTTGCTGACGTGCTACGCCAACCAACCTTTGACCCAGAGAAGTTGGCTATCGCCAAGAACCAAATGCTGTCGTCCATTGCGCGGCAAAATGATAGTCCAGACAGTATCGTGTCTCGTGAATACAAAAAACTGATCTACGGAAACGACTCACCCTATGCAAGGGTTCCCACGTATAACACGCTCGGCTCGATTACACGAGAAGACCTGATCATGTGGCATCGCACCTACTATCATCCCAATAGAATGATCATGGGATTAGTCGGAGACTTTGAAACCAGTGAAGCCTTGATACGCATCAAACGCGTGTTTGGTAACTGGAATCGTGGACCAGCCATTGACGACCCATCCATCCCCTTCCATACAACAGCCAACCCAACCGTCTACTACATCGAAAAACAGGACATGACCCAAGCAAAAATTATCATGGGCCATTTAGGACTGCTGCGGAATCATCCAGACTACTATGCGATTGTGGTGACCAATCAAATTCTATCAGGCTCGTTTGGAGCTCGTTTGTTTTCGAATGTTCGGTCGCAAAAAGGGTTAGCCTACGATGTGCACGGTGGCATTGGCTTTGGATGGGATTATCCTGGGCTGGCAAGCCTCTCAATGTCCACAAAAACTGAGACCACTGGTCAAGGCATCGACGCCCTTATTGAAGAAGCCCGCAAAATGGTGACGGCGCCACCAACTGAGCAAGAAGTGCAGAAGGCAAAGACCAGTATTTTAAATTCCTTTGTTTTTTCTGTTGATTCTCGATCAAAAATCATGGGAAAGTTTCTGACATACGAATACTATCAGTACCCTACTGATTGGCTGGTTCGCTTCCGAAAAGGCATTGAAGCAGTAACAACCCAACAAGTACGGTCCGCAGCACAGCAGCATCTCTCACCAGAAAAGTTTGCAATCTTGGTCGTTGGGCCACGAGAAGGCACAGCACCAGCCCTTGCACGTTATCAAACGGTTCAAGAATTGGACATCTCTATCCCTCAACCCCAAACAGAAAATTGACTGTGATTACAGTGCCTTATCAAATCAGCAAGCATGTTTCGGTTGTCACCATCAGCCTTCTCCTGACTGTTTTCATTGGATGTACAACAAATCCATACACTCAACGTTCTCAACTCCTTATTATTCCCCAGGGATATGAGAATCAAATGGGAGAACAAGCCTACCAAGAACTCTCTAATGATCCTCAGATCACTATTTCCACAAACCCCAAAGAAGTCGATCCAGTCAAGCGTGTAGCAGCCCGGATTATCGAAGCAGCAAAACACTCAAAATATGCCAAAGCAGCACAACAATTTGATTGGGAAGTGTCCGTGATCAAAGATGATGCGACTAAAAATGCTTTTGCTTTACCTGGAGGAAAAATTGCCGTCTATACTGGCATTTTCCCGGAGGCTTCCAATGAAGCCGGACTAGCTGCGATTCTTGGACATGAAGTCATCCATGCCTTAGCCCGACATGGGGCTGAACGTATGAGCCAAGGCTTGTTAGCACAATTTGGAATGACAGCGGCAGCCGTAGCCTTACAAACACAAGGCTTGAACCCTCAAATGAATCAACTGGCCATGCAAGCGTTTGGATTGGGTACTAAAGTTGGCATTCTTCTGCCTTTTAGTCGACGCCATGAGTCTGAGGCAGATTACGTTGGGTTACTGCTCGCCGCACATGCAGGGTATGATCCACAAGAGGCTGTTCGAGTTTGGCAACGTATGGCCGCAAAATCAGAAGGCCAACCGCCGGAATTCATGTCCACTCATCCAGCCCATGAAACACGTATTGCCGATCTTCAACAATGGATGGCTGAAGCTCTGCCAATCTATACCCAGGCCGCAAAAGCTCCCGTGTCCGACTTGCCTACCATAACCCCGTCACCGGCAGGTCGCGTGCCCACCACACCATCTCAGAGCCGATAATCGGAACAAGCCAAATCTTGTGGGTCCATTTTCTTCCTTGCAATCGCTCATCACCTTCAATCGGCGCACAAGATACGCGCAATGGGTTTTCCTTGTCGGGTGTTTGACAATACCTGCCTGTACGGGCCACAACGATCCCATCGTTGAGATCGCCCTCCACCCCACCAAACCAGAGATTCTCTATGTTGCGACCAATGCCTACATCTATAAAACGAGAAATACGGGCACAACATGGGAAAATGTTTCTCGAGGCATGAGTCATTCCCGCGTCATTGCATTAGCCATTGACCCGCTCCTCCCAGCCAATGTGTATGCAGGCACCAAAGGTGATGCCATCTACAAAAGTTATGCGGGCGGCCAAGGGTGGACGTCTCAACGGACGGGACTAGACGGAATTACCATCACGTCTGTCGTGCATGAATTAGTTTTTGTCCCAGGATCAAGCACCCACCTGTTTGCCGCCACGTCCATGGGCGTGTATGAGTCTGAAGATGGGGGGGAAACCTGGGTTAAACGAATGAATGGCATGATTGAAGTCCTTATGGTAATCACGCTTGCCATTGATCCACAACAACCCCAAACCATGTATGCCGGCACAAGTGGTGGTGTTTTTAAATCGATCAACGGCGGAAGGCTATGGAAGAAGGTCAATAATGGTCTTGTCGCCCCAGAGGTCTTGAAATCATCACGGGCATTAAGCGTCACAAAAATTAAAGTGGACCCGCATAACTCCATGACGATTTATACCGCAACCCTGGAAGGCTTGTTTAAAACAACCGATAGCGGGAACTCGTGGATCAAGATTGGAGAATCCCTACCCGATCAGATGTTAAGTGATCTTCTTCTTGACCCTTTCACACCAAACACGGTCTATCTTGCCAGCCGGAAAGGTATTCACAAAAGCCTCGATGCCGGCGACACATGGCATGCTATGAACACTGGCCTTGAAAGCCTTAATATTCGGGCCATGGCCATTAACCCACACATACAGAACCTTCTATATGCTGGAACAAATGGTACGGGACTGTACCGGAGCCAGAATGGTGGAGAAACTTGGGAAGCTGTCCCCTTAACCATAGCTGATCACACAATCCCACCCAGGTAACAAAGAGAGACGAGACGAAACCAACGCACACGTGGTTAAAAAAGAAACGGCACAAGCCGTGTCGTTCGGCGTTGATATTCCTGGTAGCCTTCAAAATGCTGTATCAGCAGCCCTTCCTCATAAGAAAGTTTGAGCATAAGATCACACAAGAGGAGCAACCAAACTCCTAATCGGCTTAACGACCACACATCGAGGACAAGCGCCAAGGTCACCAGCAATACTGCCGTATACATAGGATGCCTAATAATACGATACGGCCCATGTGTAATCAGCAAGCTTCCCGTCTTCACATCGGGAAAGACAGTGAGAGAATGTAGGTTCATGGCCAGCAATGCCCAGATACCCAAAGCAAGCCCCAGAAATTCCAGCAAGAGAAACTCCCAATGACGAGCCAGCCAAGGACCTGTGATGACAAGCCATCCGATACAACTCAATTGAACTGCGACTAATATGTACGATCGCCATCCCATCATACGGTCTTGCCAAACCCTTCTTCAGAAACCATTCATGCCAATCATCCCCTTTTTGGGAGGGGTGACTTACGATAGCCTCACACTGACTCGCATTGACCACATCCGGGACAACCTCATCTTGTTACTGTATGTCAGCTTATTGGGAGCCCTAATTGTTTTGACAGGTCGAGCCCAAATAACTCCATTTCGGATCATATCGCCTCCAACCACTGTTTTCGAAAAAATCATCAGAGCGCTGCAACCTTATTTGCCTTTGGTTCTTCAATTTCTCTTTGGCGGGCTATTTAGTGCCTATGCCGTCGTGTACTTTCAAAGTGCATCGTTAGATGCTACCGCAGTATTTTTAATCATTGTTCTGCTCATGCTTATCATTAACGAATTTTTACGAAAACGCCTCTCCAGCCTCAACTTGCTTATCACATTATATGCATTCGTCACATTTAGTTTTTTTACCTTTTTTCTTCCCGTGCTGACAGGCTGGATGAACATGTGGATCTTCCTCACCGGAGCCATCTTGAGTGCCATCGTGATTATTCGTGTCGTTCAACTCACCTATAAAAACCTTCCATTGCCCAATCCTCGAACCCCAATTATTACTGCCTTGCCAGCCCTAACAATAATCGGATTGTTCGTCGGATTTTATTTTCTCAATTGGATCCCACCTGTACCGCTCTCACTGAAATTTGGAGGAGTCTATCACGAGATCACGAAAACGAATGATACGTACCATCTCACTTTCGCCGAGGAGGCTTGGTATCAATGGTGGAAACGTTCAGACGATACGTTTCAAGGAACTGGGCCACTGTATTGCTTCACGGCAGTGTTTGCCCCATTGTCATTAGAAACGACCATCGTCCATCATTGGCAACACCGCCCCCTACCAGAAACACCCGACTCTCCGATTCGCCCCTTTTCTACGACAGACCGGATTCCGATTACGATTTCTGGCGGACGAGAACATGGCTATAGAAGTTATACGGTTAAGCAACGGGTTTCTCCAGGCGATTGGCGTGTGGATGTCGAAACAAAAGACGGCCAGCTCATTGGGCGGCTGACATTTGCTGTTACCCATCAATCCAACGATACGCCAAATTTAAGTATTATTACTTATTAAAAAATGGTTGCAGGCCTTCGCTTGCTCCCTCTCAACCATGCTGAAGGCGCTCGCTGTACCTTGATCCAACAGATTATGATACCTTTTACAATCCAACATCACTGTATCTTTTTTAAGGAGGAGTTTGATCATGACAGCCAATGATATCGGCAAAGAATTAGTGGCATTATGTCGACAAGGCAAACATCAAGAGGCCATTGAGCAACTCTATAGTCCAACGATCATCAGTATAGAAGCCATGGCCATGCCCAATATGGAACAAACCCAAACCGGTCTAGAGGCGATCAAAGCCAAAAATCATTGGTGGGTCGACCACCATGAAGTCCATGGTGGTGAAGTCAACGGGCCATTTCCTCATAGTGACCGATTTATCGTCCATTTCAAATTTGATGTCACGCCAAAACATACAGGACAACGAATTACCATGGAAGAAATGGGACTCTATACTGTTGAAAATGGAAAAATCGTGAAAGAAGAATTTTTCTATGGTGAAATGGATCAGAACTGTTCAACCTAATCGGCTGAATTGCTCACCTCAAAAGATCATGTTACCAGAAAAAGGAACAATTCAAAGCTCTACATGCATAGTAATAGAAGAGCAACAATGTGAAGACTTTTTTTTAAATCAACCTTCCAGCGCTTGAGCGATCATCTGTTGATAACCCGCTTGCAGTCGCATCGTAATACTTCCAGAACATCCGGCACCAATCTGACAATGGTCAATTTCCTTAACCGGAAGAATTTGAACCGCCGTATTGGTAAGAAAGCATTCATCTACGCTTATGAGCCGTTCAGGCTCATACGAACCTTCTTCAATGGGAATCCCTGCCTCCCGTGCTAACTGAATCACCACTTCTCGCGTAACTCCTGGCAAGATACCACAGGCTAATGAGGGAGTACACAAACGTCCGGATTCAACAAAAAACACATTGCTCGTGGCGCCTTCAGCAACAAACCCTTCCATATTCAGCATAAGCCCTTCATATGCTCCCTGTTGGGAGGCTTCACGCTTAGCAAGAATGTTGTTGAGAAAGTTTAACGATTTCACCTCTGCCGGAATAGCGGATGATGCATTCCGACGAATCTGGAGCAGTGCCACAGAAACGCCTTCTTGATGCAATGATCTTGGCAATTCAGGAATAGCTCGAGGACAGACAACTACAGTTGGAGTGGCAGCGGAAGAAAAAAGCTGACCAGCTGTCCCCTCCCCTCGTGTAATCGTGATACGAAGCAGACTCTCCTGCAACTGGTTTCGCGATAGCACCTCTTCTAAAACTGACACCCAGTCATTTTCAGGGAGAGAGGCCGCAATCCCAATACGAGCACATGATCGATGGAGCCTGGCGATATGACGCTCTGGCAAAAAAAGACGCCCTTGGTAGGCTCGAAGCGTCTCAAACACACCATCCCCGTAAAGAAACCCTTGATCAAAAACAGAAATGACCGCGTCTTCCTGCTTAACAAATTGGCCATTCACATAAACCCACATCACCCTACCCTACCGCTTGAAACATCGCTTCTGCCTTGTGAAGCGTCTCTTCATATTCTCTGGCAGGCTGCGAGTCGGCGACAATACCTGCCCCAACCTGCACATACCCATGACGCTGGGCTAACAAGACTGTGCGAATGACAATGTTAAAATCTATATCCCCACTCCAACTCCAATATCCTATCGATCCCGTATAGGGACCACGTCGCACCGGCTCAAGTTCTTCAATGATCTCCATACATCTGATCTTCGGCACGCCTGTAATGGTCCCTCCAGGAAAAACGGCCTTGATTAATTCAGAAGGCCTCACATGTGCATGAAGTTCACCCACCACATTTGAAACAAGATGCGCGACATGGGAATATTGTTCTACCGTCATAAAGGCATCAACGTCTATCGATCCATAACGACAGACACGGCCCAAGTCGTTCCTGGCTAAGTCCACTAACATAAGATGTTCTGCTCGCTCTTTAGGATTAGTGCGTAACCGATTGATGAGACTCTGATCCTCTAAGATGGTGCTCCCCCGAGGCCGTGTTCCAGCGATTGGTCGAGTTTCCGCGACGCGTCCCTGAAGACGAACAAGTCGCTCAGGGGATGAAGAAACGACCGTCATCTGTCCTAAGCGTAAGAATGCTGAAAATGGTGAAGGATTTACCTGACGTAGCCGTTGATACAGCAAGCCCCCTATCTCCTGCTCACTGGCCTCAACCACATCAGGGATGTCCATGGTGAAACGATGAGAAATGTTAGCTTGATAAATATCACCTGCGGCAATATACGCCTGGCATTGCTGGACTCGCTCCGTATAGGCGGCTCGTGACTGCTGAGGAGAAAACATCCCTTTTAACGCAAGGCTTGGCACGTGTATGGCTTGTTGATTCGACCTAGAAAGCCGATTTTCCACTTCATCGAACCGTTCACACCCTTCCCGATAGAGTTGTTCTCGATATTCATTGTGGAATCGATTGGGTGATGGCGTAAAAAGAAGGGAAAGGGTCTGCGTCGAATGATCCACAGCTACCACAAGATCGACAAAGAGAAAAACCACATCCGGAAGATCCAAGTCATCAACTGCAATGTGAGGAAGACATTCAAACTGCCGAACGAGGTCATAACTCAACAAACCCACCGCACCCCCAATAAACGGGGGAAGATGGGAGGGCCGCATGACGACAGATGGCTCAAGATAGGAGGCGACGGCCGTAAAAGCACTACCCGTTCGTTCAACTATTTGCCCATCAGTCCAAATCTGATGTCTATGGCCTTTTCCCGATATGGTCATGTATGGATCGTATCCCATAAACGAATAGCGAGCCAATGTTGCATGGCCTTTTCCGCTTTCGAAAAGAAATGATGGATGAGCAGAATCAGCCGTCAAGCGGGAATACAATTCATACACATCAGGGTTAGGCAAGGGAAGCGATCGCACCAATGGAACCAGACTCGTATTATCGAGGAACCGTTCCCGTGAGGAAGAAAAAAGATGAGGCATGGACCTTTACAATTCAACAGGGAGAGAAAACTCTCGCAGGCATCAGGATGTTTTCAGACAGGACAGATCGTTTTGAATCAACATGATCGCTATGGTTACACAGCCAGGGAAAGAAATGCTATTCACAAGGAATGCGACCATGACCTGAAGCGGTCCATCATCATCAGGAGATCATCACAAGCCCAGGATGTCCTCTGTGTGGGTTCGATGACGGAACCTGAGACAATGCGAATCACGTGAGGCTCTTCATCTTCTTCTAAGGGTTCAGCCTCGGCTAACTGACGATCAAGAACTATTTCTGTTGCATCCGATGCATCACAACCTTCCTCATGCCGACTCCGCAACCGTCTTCGCAAGACCATCTCATCAGCAGAGAGGTCGAGAATATAAAATGGTATATTTCGATCATTGGCTAACGCTTGGAATTGTTTCCGGTCATGCTGTCGAAGAAATGTCGCATCCAAGAGAACAGGAAACCTTGCATCTAGGATCTGCTCTGTTAGCATGTGAAGATGCTGGTAGGTTACATGAGTTGCGTCATGCGCATACAACTCACTGTCAATTGAGGCATCACTCCGGCAATCCGGCTTGTGACCAAACAACCGCTTTCTTTCCACATCCGAACGGATTCGTATTGCGCCCGTTTCCTGAAGAACCATCTGTGAAATCGTCGTTTTTCCTGATCCAGACAGACCATGCATGAGGATAACCCCAACCGGTGTCACCTTCATGAAACGTTCAGCAAGCTTGGCATAACGGTTATAGTCCTTTTTCAGACAATCTTGATCGTGTAACAACAGAGGCTTTTGGGTCAGCCGAAGGGACGCGACCTTCATACGAACTAACGCACGGTAGATTTCATAATATCGAAGCAACGTAAGCCCATGGTAATCTCCCGTCCATTCAAGATAGCGATTCACAAAGCGTGCGGAGAGATCAAAGCGCCCCCATGCTTTCAAGTCCATAGCCAAAAAGGCCACTTCACTCAACACATCAATCCATCGTAAGTTTTCATTAAAATCAATGCCATCAAAGACCTGAATACGGTCATCTCTCAGCACCATATTGCCCAGATGAAGATCACCATGACATTCTCGGATGTGGCCCTCATACTGTCGTCTACGGAAATCTTCTAGACATGCCGCATGAGTTTTCTCCATCCATGCCTTCAGCGCGTTCAGGCTCTCCCTCGATTGACCATTGAGGAAATTCAAAGGCACCTGATCAAACGTTTCCTTCACAGCCTGATGGATGCGATCCGGACTCCCAAATTCAGAATGTTGGTCCGCCACAGCAATGTGTTCATGAAAATGGGCTAAGTCATCGGCAAGACTGTCAAGGTGGTCTTCCCGTAGGGCAGTGCGTTCCAGCACAGACGGAAGCAATGCGTCATGAGGAAATTGCTTCATTTTCACAGCATACTCAAAAACCGTCCCGTCATTATTGAAATTAGGCATTGTGGGAGTGCCTGAAATTGGCATAATCTCAAGATAAAGATCGGGAGCAAGGCGCTGATTGAGACGAAGCTCTTCCAGGCAAGCCTTATGACGTTTCTCAACCGTTGAGAAATCCACAAACCCAAGGTTCACAGGTTTTTTAATCTTGTACGCGACGGTCCCTGTCAACAAAACCCAGGAGATGTGTGTTTCCAAAACATCGACTGGCTGGATAGCATGTGAATAGACCGCAGGATTATGTAATGCCGCAATGAGCGCTGATGGGGCCCGTTCCCGTTTTCGTTTTAACAATTCCTGCGCTCGCCCGCTGACTTCCTTAACCAAGATGCCCATCTTCGGATGAGACGGTTCCATATCGACAGGCAACCCATGGCTTCGAAGTCGATCACTCGTGATTTGCCCGATGGAAGCCATCACGGTTCGGTGCGCAACCTGCAAAAATTGTTCAGTCTGCTGATCCTTGTGCACGATTTGCAGAACATGATCAATCTGGACGGCATTCGTAAACAACACGACGTCAATCTCGGAAGCAAGAAAAGCCGCGATCGCCTTTCGAAGCGGTCCGAGATCATCAGGTAATCCCCAACGGTACACAGGAACTTGCTGAACAATGGCACCACGGTCTCTTAAGGCTTGGAGCAAATCAAGGTTTGGCATGCCATATTCCTGTATACCAATCTTCACATCCGCGAATCCTCTAGGACGAAAGGCATCAAGAGTACTCAAAATATCGTGCCAGGTATTGGGTTCTGGGACAACAAGGTCCGGCGTTAATCCAAGTTCTTTCACCACCAACGCTGGTTTGGGGCCACGAACCAGTAGAGTCGTACGGGAAAGGGCATCCGTTATGCCCTCTATGGGAAAATGAGTTTTCCATACATCAACCAACACCCGAATCCCTACACCCGTTAACAAAATCAGCATGTCGACCTGGCCAGCCATCAACCGCCGCCCAAATTCAAGCGCGTGAGTATTCTCTTCTAAAGGAATCTCCCGCATAGACGCTGCAACGATAGGCTTGCCCCCAAATCGTTCGATGAGCTTCGCCATTTCCACCGCCATACGACTTTCAAACGCTGCGACAGTAAGGCCTTGAAAGCCTTTTGGCTTTGTTTGCGCAGGAATTGGATTCATAGACTGGTCATATCTCACAATGGATCAATCTCTTCTTGACGGTATGGTATCACACCTGTGTGCTTGTCCAAATCACTATTATGAATACGGCCTGTACAAGTGAGGGAATAGGGTGAGAAGGGAAAGGAAGAATACCTTGAGCAAGCAAACTCAAAAGATGGCTTATGCCTGAGCACGAATTACGTAGAGCGGGGATTCAGGAAGACGCATACGCAATCGACTGGTTGTGCTCACTCATTGGCTGACAATGGATCACGTGTTCATCTGTACGACACAACGCGCCAAAAACGATAAGCCCTGTCTGGGTTTGATGCAAGTTAGTAACCACAATATCCACATTCTTTCCAAGATAAAATCTAGCTTGATTTACGACAACCATCGTTCCATCGTCGAGATGAGCCACAGCCTGATTCTGTAATTGGCCCTCCTTGAACAGATGCACACGAATCAGATCTCCCGGCAAGATGGCTGGTTTGATAAGATAGCACAGTTCACTCACACTAATGACCTGGATACCTTGTGGTCTGGCCACTTTTCTAAGATTCCAATCATTCGTCACGAGTTTCGCCTGATGAACCTTGGCCAAGTGAATCAATTGCCAGTCAACCGTTTGGCCTTTTGGCGAACGCTCATCAGGAATCGTTATGGTTACTCCATCAATTCGCTGCAGGCGTTCTAAGACATCTAAGCCTCGTTTTCCTCGAGCACGTTTGTCAGGTATGGAGGAATCTGCAATCGCTTGAAGTTCTCCTAGGACACAGCGAGGGATCAGAAAGGGCCCTTCGGCAAAACCCGTTGCGCACAACTCAGCAATACGCCCATCAATCAATGTACTGGTGTCTAACAGTTTAGATCCTATAACCTGCCGTTCACGAGGCTGGAGCTCCTCCACGCCATATTCTCTTCTTTGCGATATCATCCAAAGCCCAACAACTCCACCACCATACGCAAAGGCTGCAAGCCCTACTCCGACAACCAGAGTCACAGATGAAGAAAATTGATCCAAGATCTGCAAAATGACAAGAGAACCTTGGATGCCCAGAAATAGACCGAATGCGGAACCAATTGCCAATCCAATTGGTAAAAGCTTGGAAGGATACTGGATACCCAAGAGAACATCTTTCATTGAAACAGCTGGTATGCGCGATGGTTTTTTCAAGAATAGTGCCCCAGACCGACTTCCATTCTCTCTCACAGTCTCAGCGTGGTTGTTCATAAGAAATTATTCCCTAGATTTCTTGGTCCGCCGATACATTGCACTGTACGTATCTTCCAATTCATAATAAGGAGACTTTTTTCGCAGGCCATCCACTTCGTACTTTCGTTGTCCCCCTTTCTTGTCGATTCACAAGAATTTGTTCGTCAAGGCGTTCTCCACAATTGAGACATCGTTGGAAGTATACCGGCAAACCAGGCGTGGCAAATTCACTGCTGTCAACACAATCGACGAAGATCTTCATCATCAATCCCTGACATCTTGGGCAATGAGGCTGCTCTCTGACTTCCTGAAAAAAAGTCTTGTTCATGAATTACGCATCCTTTGTGCCTTTTCTTTTTTCATGACACCACAAAAAGATTCTTCTTTGTCTATTCAAAACTGAGCATCTTGCTCGTGGGAGAACGTAGGTGTCATTAATGAAAAACTCTTCAAGGCTCCATTTGGAATAAATCTGAAATGATGATCTGTAAAATTTGATAAGGGCTCCCAAGAAGTTAGGTGCCCCACCCCGACAGACCAGTAACAACACCTCATACACCAGAAATAACCTATAACCATCAGATCTCCTCTCTTTCTTGTCTCTCTGCAGAAAGGCATGAGCCTCGGCATATGCGTCAAGAAGATTCCCATTCATCGCTTTTCACAATTTATTTTGATAACAAAAATCAATATCATAATTATGCTAAAACATTAGAGGAAAAGAGAGAATGCCAAATCACCAGAAATTTCATACGCATTGGCCAGAAAATGCTTGAGATTGCCATTCAGGGATTAACAAACGACCGTTACGTCTGTCTGTATTTCAATGGACTTTCCCTACTTGGAATAGGGGAAGCCTTTCAATCACAGAGATTACTGCGCACGTACTGAACCTATCTTCAGATCACCATCACTCTCCCAAAAACCATAAAAAGAGATGATACGCGCATTCTTGCGTATTGTAGATTTCTAAAAGAAAAATGGAGCATTAAAAAGGAGAGGCTAGATTCAATCGCTCTATGACGATCATTATTTAATCTTCATTGGTGGCACGATAGGGAACGATATCTCAAAGGCATGTTTCGAACTTGCGATCAGTTCATTTGCCCCATTGGCCATGATGATCTTAGTCATACTAATCACGTCAACTGAGAAGGAGACTGGATATTTCTTCGAAATTGCGCCGGAGAATGCCCCATGGCTTTTTTAAAGAAATGGCTGAAGGCAAATGCATTTTGAAACCCCAATGCTTCAGCAATGTGTGCGAGAGATCGCTCTCCACCCATCAAAAGGCTTTTGGCTTTCTCAAGGCGAAGCCGTTTAAGATAGCAGGAAAATGGTTCGCCCATTCGCCTTTTGAAGAGTTCAGCTGCATATTTCTCCGAATACACAAGGAATTCGGCAATATCCTGAAGCGTGACCCGTTGGTCCAAATGGGCAGAGATAAAGAGATGGAGTCTTGGTTGGAAATCATCGGCAGAGCCATTCATCTGGCTCAACTCATCAAATAATTCGCAAAACATCTTATATGTCAGGTGTGTGGCTTCGCCCTTTTCTAGAACATCCATGACCCGTTGCAACCATCTAGCAGAGTAGCATCGAAACTCTTGAATGAATGGCTCAATCCGTTCTGAGCCAGTAGCTTCTTTTACGGCATCGTCCCCTACCCCACTGCTCATGCCCTTGTTGTATGTTTGACGATTCATGGAACCTGTCGTTTGAAAAACCCTCTAGTAGTTTCTTTCGTACCGGACAAAGACAATGTCGGTAATGTTATGACGTGGGTCTATTTACAACGGCGGCATTTCCTTTCAAGACCATTCGAGGTCATTTTGGCAATGAGCAGACCACAAAGACAGCGACAATCCATTGGATCTTATTGATGAAGTATTTGGATGAGAAACAGTCATGTTTATATCGTTTTTTACAAAACAAAAAACCTAAGGCCTGTCTTTATGCCTTAGGCACATGGTTCAAGACCTTTAGACCACATTTTTGAACACATGCCAACCATATAAAGTAATGATAATCATTATTATTATCAATAAAAGACATCACTTGCAACTGCACCGCGCTGGATACAAACAACTTAGTCGCGACTCAGACCAAATTCATGGTCGAAAAGTATGCTGCACATTCTCACTCTAAGCCTCAAGCCCTCACTTATTGTCTAGCTCTGCCAGGAAAAGGGTTTCATTTTTTTATGATATTTTCTGATATGATTGTTTGGGTGACCGTTCATACCTTAATGAAGGAGCCAATTCCATGAATGTTCTTGTTACCGGAGGCGCTGGCTATATTGGCGCTCACGTTGTCCGCGTGCTTGCTCAACACGGCCATACGCCTATTATTCTTGATGATTTGCGTTCCGCATCATACGAACGCATTGGAGATTTTCAACATGAACATGTCGCGCTTGAAGACACCAGCAAAGTCATGGCTGTCTTTCAAAAGTATCAGCCTGAGGCCATTGTGCACCTTGCAGGTTCTATTAGCGTAAGGGAATCTGTACAGACACCTGAAAAATATTGGGCCAACAATCTTGGTGCAGGGATGAGTCTTCTGTTGGCATGTGCACGATTTCCAGTACGGATTTTTCTCTTTTCTTCGAGTGCGGCAGTCTATGGGAATGCGGTTGAGACACCCATCCGAGAAAATGCTATACTAGAACCTACATCCCCCTATGGCAGCTCTAAGCTAGCATTTGAACACACACTACATAGAAGTGCTCAGGCTCTTGGCATGTGTTCCATCGCCCTCCGTTATTTCAATGCCGCAGGTGCCCATACAGCCTGGGGAGTCGGGGAACAGCATGACTCCGAAGAACATCTCATCCCAAAGGTCATTCGAGCCCTGCTAACCGCACAACCAGTGCAAGTCTATGGCAACGACTACCCTACTCCGGATGGAACCTGCATCCGTGATTATATTCACGTTGTGGACCTTGCCGAAGCTCATGTTTTGACGCTAGAGAATGAGTATCTGGGGAATCAACACAACTTCAACGTTGGTACAGGAGAAGGCTATTCGGTTCTTGAAATTATTTCGGCTATTGCCACACGCTTGTCAGTAACTCCCCAGATTACATTTCTTTCAAGACGCCCAGGAGACCCTCCACGCCTCATTGCTGACCCTTCTGCCCTGCTGTCCCATGTAGGATGGAAGCCTGTTCATTCAAGTCTCCAGGAAATTGTTAATTCTGCAGTCGAATGGGAACTAGTCAGATGCTAGATACGCTGATGTTTCTGGCTAGGACGCGCTATTTCATGCTTTCACCAGGATTTCTGATATAGCCGTGACAATCAAAAGACTGGCAAACATCGAAGACCGTGACACGATGTTTACAGATAGATCCCGTTGACGCTCCTTATCTACACCGAATAAGATGAGTATCAAGGCAACCGCCTCCTGGAACCTCTAATGGCTTGCATGAACTTGTTTACAGCCATTCTTTATAAAAATCCTGTGCCATTGAAAGACCTTGGCTTCAAAAACATGCGTAGGGATATGTATCGTATCGCCAGCCTAGTTTGTATCGGCCTTGCTCTCTTAACGTGGGGGTGTGACATTGAACCTTCTCAATCGCCATCACTCTCATCACCTCAAGCGTCGGCCCAACATCTAGGCCCCCCACAAGTGGGTGCTCCAGCACCGAATTTCACGCTCTTTGATTTAGCAGGCAAGCCTGTATCAATGTCTGATATGAAAGGTAAAGGGGTGTTGTTAAATTTCTGGGCAACATGGTGTGGCCCTTGCCGAGTAGAAATGCCCGGCATGGAAAATCTATACCAACATTTACAAAGCAAGGGCTTTGAAATTTTAGCCATTTCGACGGACCCACAAGGCACCACGGTGACCCAACCATTTCAAGAAGCCTATGGCTTAACATTTCCAATTCTTCACGATGCTGATTATGAGGTAGGGACAAGCTATGGTGTTCGAACGTTGCCAATGAGCTATCTTGTCGATCGGCACGGCATCATCCGCCATCAGGTTTTTGGCGCACGTGAATGGAATAGTGAAAAGGCCCATACATTAATTGAAAAGCTGTTAAGCACCGCTTCATCATGATTGATTCATTGAGTCACATCTCAATGTTTGCCGCGTTTAGCGCAGGGCTGCTTTCGTTTGTGTCCCCTTGTGTGCTTCCCTTGGTTCCTTCTTATATCTCCTATATCACGGGGCTTTCTATCGATGACCTCTCAAATGCAACACAACGGCAGCTCTTTCGGAAGTCGATCATTCTCAATTCGCTTCTGTTTATCGCTGGTTTTTCATCTGTCTTTATTGCCTTTGGCGCTTCAGCAAGCCTCATCGGCAATTTACTGTATGCCTATCAGGATATTCTGCGAAAGATTGGTGGCGTGCTTATTATTATTTTTGGTCTCTACTTATTGGGCATTTTAAAAATACGATTTTTGATGTCTGAACACCGTCTTGTTCAGCTTGACCATAGACCCGTGGGATATCTTGGATCCTTTTTGATTGGAACGGCATTTGCCGCAGGCTGGACACCTTGTGTCGGCCCTATTTTAGGGACCATTTTGGCTTATGCGAGCACAACCGAATCAATGTCTGCAGGAGTACTGCTGTTATCGGCCTATTCGGTTGGACTGGGACTTCCCCTTTTCTTGACAGCGCTGGGAATCGATCGATTCCTGGCATACTTCAAAAAGGCTCATGACTATATGGGAGGCGTCTCGATTGTCAGCGGAGCATGTTTAGTCGCCGTCGGCATCATGATTTATGGCAATTCTCTGACCTATGCAACCAGTTTTCTTGAACGGCATGGAATCGGCTGGTACATCGGACAATAGTCCATTCGTTCAGACTGAACTAGAGAAAGCATGCGGCAGACGTAACGTGGAAGATCAACACCACACGCCAGGTTGGCATGTCGCAGTCAGAGCAGGTACAGAACGGGTGGCAAGAGCATTCGCGCTCACAGGAACGGTTTCACACCATGATCCCAGAGGACAGTTTGTCGTTGTTGGTGTCGAAGAAGCTACGACAGATTGACGCAGAGCAAGGAAAGGGCCTTGGAAGACTGGCGAACTATTAAATTGCGGTTGGGTTGTTAATCGAACAGTATGTTCCTGAGAAGGAACGCGTTTTTGAATAAAGGGATTGTGTTGGACCACAACCATATCCGAATGCTCTTCCTGTATGGCAGCCAATAATTGACGTCCTTCTGCACGACGAGCATGGGAAGGATACTCTTGGGCAAACGCCACAAGCTGATCTTGCGCCCATTCGGGAAGATCCAACTGGTTGTACGTCACAGCTAATTGATATCGAGCCTCTCCAGCGAATTCCAATTCTGGATAGATATGAATGACTTTTTCAAATCGATGTGCAGCTGCTAAATAGGCTTCTTTTCGGTAGTAGAATTTACCAACAAACAGATGATGTTGCGCCAGAATTTTTTTGCATTCGGTGATTTTCTCTAAGATCTCCTGTTCATAACGATTGCCCGGAAATACGACAAGAAGTTCCTGAAAAGCATCAAGCGCCTTTCGGGCAGGATCAGGATCCCGATCAATCGTCTTAACCCTCTTGAAATGGCTTAAAGAAAGCTTATATTGCGCATATGGAGCAAGCACATGCGTATGATGCAAATCAAGGAAATGTTGATATTCGACAATGGCTTCAGGGTATGCCTCTTTTTCATAAAAAGACTCTGCCCGTTTCATAATCACATTGGGGTCATAATTCATTTCAATTTCATCCCCAACGAAAATTTGCTCATCTGTCGAACTCAAAACGCTACCATCGGTTGATGATACATCGGGAGTCGTCGAACATCCCGCCAAGCCCATGAGGGCCAGCGATACGATAAGGATAAGAAGCGTACGTGAATAAGCCATACATGCCTCAGCCAGACAAACGTGATTCTCAGCAACAATTAGAGATAGAATGACGCTAACAAAGAAAGAGAAGGAATGCAAATTTTTTCACAATCAATCATTAAAATTCTTATCTTTGTCAACGTGTCATACAGATCTTCCTCAAAAAGGCTCCAGCCGTAGCATTGTTATGGGTACGACATACTCCAGCCGAATTATTGGAACCGGATCATACTTGCCCTCGCGAGTAGTCGATAACGCGGAGTTGGCCTATCGATTCAACCGGACGGCGTCGGAAATGTTCCGCGTCACGGGGATTCATTCCCGTCGGTGGGCAACGCCCGACACTCCTTGCTCACAGTTAGCCGAGGAGGCCGCAACGCAAGCCATGGTCTCGGCGGGTCTGACCATGACAGACATTGATGCACTCATTGTCTCGACAACATCTCCTGATACGATTTTCCCATCCACGGCCTGTCATCTTCAGCATCGATTGAATGCCAAGCGCGTGGCAGCTTTTGATGTCGCCGCTTCCTGTTCCGGTTTTTTATATGGCCTCTCTATGGCTGATGCTTTTATTCGATCTGGACAATTTCGTCGATGTCTTGTCGTCGCAGCCGAAATAAAATCTCGATACGTCACTACTGATCATGGAGACAGCGCCATGCTCTTTGGGGATGGGGCTGGGGCCGTCGTGGTTGCGAGAGATCACCATCAAACAGGGCACCAAGAAGGCATTGTGAAGATCCGACTCCATGCGGATGGGTTCTATCAAAACTTGATTACCATTCCAGCTGGTGGCTCACGAACCCCTCTTAGCCAGCATTCAATACAAAACCAACAACACACCATTCAGTTGCAAGGCGGAGCCCTGTTTCGTGTAGCAGTCAAACGTCTGAGTGCTAGCATCCAGGAACTTCTGCAAGAGTCTCATCTCCAAATAAAAGACATTAAGCAGGTGATTACGCATCAAGCCAATGGCCGGATGTTGGCTGCTATCGCCAAACGATTAGGCCTTCCTCCAGAGCATATGGTCTCTGTCATTGAACAGTATGGCAATACCTCGTCTGCGTCTCTTCCGATTGCGCTTGACCATGCCTATCGTCAAGAGGCATTTGGCCCAGGGGATCTCATAGTGCTTGGGACGTTTGGCGGTGGTTTGACATGGGGAACTGCGCTCATCCGTTGGTAACCCTACCCCACACCGCTTCAGAAACTGGGCAAAAGAGTTGCGAAACGGAATGAAAGAGGCCTCTGAAGACCTTATGCCTTACGAGGAATGAGAAGGCCGCTAGCAGATTTTTAACAGGCCTCGAAGAAAGTTTTGGTTGACGAAAGAGAAGAGCATCCTCTATCGTCGGAGCCTTGGCAACAAGACATTTTTCGATTTTGTCATATGCCCACATGCTTGCGTGGACTCTTGTCATCCAACTACTGTTCCTAGGTTAAGGGAAAGGAGACGTTTGTGAAAATATATCTTGGCAATCCACGAGGGTTTTGTGCCGGGGTAGACAGGGCTATTGAAATTGTCCAACTGTCCTTAAAAACATATGGCGCTCCAATTTATGTCCGCCATGAAATTGTCCATAGTCGACATGTAGTCAATTCCTTACGAGAACGAGGTGCGGTGTTTGTCGAAGAGCTCGATGAAGTACCTGATGGGTCCCTCGTGATATTCAGCGCCCACGGCGTTGCTAAAGAAGTATGGGAAGAAGCCAAACGTCGCAACCTCAAAATCATTGACGCCACCTGCCCACTGGTGATTAAGGTCCATAACGAAGTCAATCGGGACTATACCAATGAATATGAATTAATCCTGATTGGACATGCGGGACATCCAGAGGTCGTGGGAACCTTAGGGCAAATTCCGGACAAATTTCACTTAGTCTCTTCCGTAGAAGATGTCGAACGACTGCAGGTAGAACGACCAGACCATTTATCGTACGTCACCCAAACCACACTCAGTGTTGATGAATGCCGAGATATTGTCGAAGCCCTCAATCAGCGCTTTCCAGGGATTAAAGGCCCTCATCAGGAAGACATTTGCTACGCGACGCAAAACCGACAAAACGCCGTCAAAGAATTGGCAAAATCGGTTGATGTCATGCTGGTCATTGGGTCTCCCAATAGTTCAAACTCTAATCGTCTCCGAGAACTGGCCGAACGATGCAAAATCCCGTCTTATCTCATCGATTCCTATAAAGATATTTGTCCGGAATGGATCGAGAACATCAATGCTGTCGGGATTACCGCTGGCGCCTCAGCACCAGAAGTCTTAGTGACAGAAGTCGTCAGATTTTTGAAAGATTTTGGCGCAGACGATGTTGAGGAATTAACCGTCACCGAAGAAGATGTTGAGTTTCTCCTACCTCGGGAATTGTTGATGCCTCAACGTAAATAAAGGCTACCCTGCTTCCACTCATCGCCTTGGCTCTCATGGTTACCCTAGGGTGCTTGCCCTGAGCCATTTGAGGTTTTCCTTAGGTCAACCCTGTTACAACCTACACCCTCATAGGTTTCATTCCTAGTTCACCATGTATTCAAGTAAAGAAGGGAGTTCTGAAGCCTGTATAGAGGCCATGGAACATACTCCGAAAATTTCTCTTACCACAATTTGTTGATGGTCTTTCAATTTTAGACCACTGTATGTAGTATATACAAAACATTTCATGAACAGTTAGCAGGCAAGGGCGCATTCTCATCACATATAGGTGAATCATGTATCTTCAATCATTGCGTATGACCGGCTTTAAATCGTTCCCTGATGCCATACTTGAATTCCCTAAAGGCATTACCGCCGTTGTCGGGCCGAATGGTTCAGGGAAGAGTAATGTCGTGGACGCGCTGTTATGGGTATTAGGCGAACAAAGTACAAAAACCTTGCGAAGTGAGCGCATGGAAGATGTGATTTACAATGGCACTGAAACACAAAAGCCGCTTGGGATGGCTGAAGTCTCACTGGTGGTCGCCGATGTATCCAGGCAAGAATTGGAAGCGGTGTCGGGCTTAGACGACGAGATTCCTCATTCTAGTGAACTTATGATCACCCGACGGCTCTACCGTGATGGAGTGAGTGAATATTTTATCAATAAGATTCCTTGTCGACTCAAGGATATTCGTGGTGTGTTTTTAGAAGCCCGCGCAGGCACCAAAGGCCATACGGTGATTGAGCAAGGCAATCTTGCCCAAATTCTATCGGCAACTCCTCAAGAACGACGAGGATTCATTGAAGAAACCGCTGGGATTGGACGATACAAAAAACAAAAGTCCGAAGCCTTAAACAAACTACGTTCGACTGAACAGAATCTGCTACGTGTCCGGGACATTATTGGTGAAGTGCAACGACAACTTCGATCCTTAGAACGGCAAGTCCGCCAAGCGGAACAATACCAAGCCTTGCGGCAAGAAGCACGGTCCTTAGAAATCGAGCTATTGACTAATGATTATCAGCTGCTGCTGACCAATCACACACAGGCCACTCAAGAACAAAATTCCTGTGAAGAACAAGAAGCCAAGCATATGACTGAAGAAGCCGCCCTGATGGTACGACACGAAGAAGCCAAAGCGTCATTATCAGAAGAAGGCACCGTGATGAATCGCTTACAAGAAGATCTGCGTCTCATCGAGCAACACATCGGACAAGCCCTCACGAGCACAGAAGTTCGTCGAAACCAATTACTCATGTTTCAGAACCAACGCCATCATACCCACGAGGAACAATCTCTCCTACGAAAAGCTTCAGTAGATGCAATCCAATCTCTTGCAAATTTCCAGAACCGCTTATCAGCCATTGACGAGGAAATCACGCAACATACTGAGACTCTCGCGGAGGTCGAAACACAAGAACATGAGCTGTCGGCCAAACGGGCCGCCACCCACGAGCAACTGGAACACGTCCGACACCAAACACTCGCAGGTGCCATTGATAAGACAAATGCCGAGAACCAGCTCAGGAACATCCTTGACCAACGAGAGATACTCACGAACCGATTAATCGAATTACAGGAAGCCCAACAGGATTACGAGTACCAACAGACACAGACCGAGACACAAGTCACTGTTCATCAGGAAAATCGTCAACATATCTCAACAACTCTGGAACATCATCGCCAGTCGCAAAAAGACGTGCAAGAAGAGATTCATTTCCTCCAAACTAGCCTTGAGGAAATGGATAAACACCTCATGGACCAACAAACCGACCAAGCCGCAGCTATGTCCAGGCAACGGGCGCTTCAAATGGTCTTACAAGAAGAATTTGGGTATGGACGAGATGGAGAAGACACCGTTCCAGCCCTCCGTGCTGAATGCCAAGGTATTGTCGAAGCTATTGCCGAACGACTGGAAGTGCCACAAGCCCTTGAAGTCGCTATTGAAGCCGTCCTTGGAGACTACATACATGCCTGGGTTGTCGAAGAGATTGCTGACGGCAAACAGGCCATTGCCTTTCTGAAGGAACAAGCCCTTGGACATGGAACATTTGTACCCATCCATTGCGTGGCTGTCACGCGCGGGGGAGACCCCCCTGCCTGGTGGTCCACATGCCAAGGAGAAGATGGTGTATTAGGAAGGGCATTGGATCTCGTGCGATTTCCTGATGCCCTCAGGCCAGCCTTGTCATGCTTTTTGGATTCTGTCGTCGTCGTACAAACCTTTGAAAACGCGCTCAGGCTTGTAAACAAGATTGACCGGATGGATGCCGTGACATTCGTCACCGTTGAAGGAGAAATTTTAAAAAGCTCGGGAATCGTAAGTGGCGGATCCCAAAGTAATACCGTTGGCTTGCTCCAGCGACGACGAGAAATTCGAACCTTAGACATACAGATCGAAACCACAAAACAGACATTGGGAAAAACTCGGCAACAACGTGATACTCAATGCCAGAACCTCCTTGCCGCCAAGAATCGTCTTGCCAAACTGGATCAATCAATCAAGGAAGCCGAGATGCAATGGCTCGTTGTCGACAAAGAAACGAGCCAACTGGAAGAGACGTTAGAAGAAATCAAAGGGCATTATCACACGACGGTATCTGAGCTCACCGCAAGTCTCGACACACACACGCAGCTTGAGACGGCAATTAGCAATGCCGAAGAACAACTCACGACCTTAGAACAGGAACGATTCGCTCGCGAGGAAGAACTCAATCAACTCACTCTCGCCCTTCAAGACATTGAATCGCACTATATCTCTTTACAGAACTCAGTGAACAATGCCCGATTGCTCCTCGCGACAACTCATGAACGACGGGAACATCTCCAACACAATCTCACCCGACTGACAGGCGAAGAACAAGAACGACAAGGACGATTACGCCGTTTTGAGGTAACGCTCACCGAATTGGCCTCTCAGATCGACACCAATCAACAGGAACAGACACAAACCGAAGCAGCCCTTCAGATACATACCCAGAAAAGAGACAACGTCCACGAGGAATTGCATACGGCTGAAGAACGGCATGCACAGTGGCTTCAGTCCACCACGGAATTCGAGCAGGCCTTAGCCGAAATTCGAAAAGCTTTTTCTGCAATTCGTGAGCAACGAGGGCACATAGAAATTCGTCTGGCAGAAGTCCGGACTCGGATTCATACCGTTGAAGATACTCTCACAGAAACCTACGAATTGAACGTGGAAGACCTGGCGACTCAACTCCCAACCTCTGAAGCACAGACAGCGGATGAACAGCCAGAAGATGAGAGACGCCATCGTCTTCAAGACATTCGACAACGCCTTGAGCGGATGGGAGCTATCAATTTAGTGGCCATTGAAGAACACCAAGAGCTTCAAGCACGCTGTACCTTTCTCTCCAAACAAGAAGAAGACCTGTCAGAATCTATCCGATCATTACAAGAAATTATCGAGCGTCTGAATCGAAGCACCAATCAAATGTTCGAAGACACCTTTCACGCATTACAAGAAAAATTCAATGAGGTGTTTTCAGCCCTGTTTGCCGGAGGAAAAGCTGAACTCGTCTTGGTGCACCCTGACGGTCATGAGAATGAAGACTGGGAAGGAGAACCCGGAGTCGATATTGTGGCACAACCACCTGGCAAGCGATTAAAAAACCTTTCGATGTTATCCGGCGGGGAAAAAACGTTGACGGTTTTAGCATTGATGTTTGCCAGTTTCCTCATTAAGCCCTCCCCATTTTGTATTCTGGACGAGGTGGATGCACCGTTGGATGAACTCAATGTGATTCGGTTTGCCAGATTCCTTAGCCAACTGGCAGACCAATCCCAGTTTATTGTGATTACACATAATAAACGAACAATGGAAGTGGCTGACTCCCTGTTTGGGGTTACCATGGAAGAACCAGGTATCTCAAAATTTATTTCTGTCCAGCTCTTAGACTTAGAAAAAGTCTAGAACGTACAGACCGCGTGGCTTCCCCTCGTTACTCTTACGCTTATAACCTTCTAGCCAGTTTCCCCCTATTACAACTCTCTATACTCTAAAATTCTAAACAAATTCGTGCATTTTCGCTCACATGGCGCTGTGCGTTTTTGATCGGCTTTCCGCAAGCTCTCTCTAGTCCACTTTTCTTTTTTATCATAAGTCTCTGTTTTTAAAATGAATTTCTTGGTTTTCCGTAGATTCACATTTTGGCCTGAAATTTGCTTTTTAGTGTAAGCAGGACACAATGTTGAACCTACCCTTAAGGAGACGACATCATGGCTGGATTTAACATCTTATTTCGAAACCTTCATGGAGAGCAGGAAAAGGCAGAGTCTTCACAAAAGACCATCCAGCAAGATTCGGTAAAACGCCATGACAACTCCTCACAATCTAGCTCATCAGCAAGCAAAGCTTCTTTCAACCCGATTCGTGGGTTGATCGCAAAGATTTTTTGATTAAGGTTTCTTCTCTTTCGCAAGTTCTCTTCCCTTTCCATTCACCGGCGTCCTGGCCGGCTGTTCATCTCATAATTTTTTACAATCCTCAAAGAACACCTCAACCATCGCTTCTGAGACCGTTCACAGCTCCCTATTGTTTACGCAGAGCATTGAAAGGTTTTTTCAAGATCACTCTCTAAGGTGAGCACGATGACCCGTTCACCAATACGAGTGTCAATGTCCGTAAAGAGCCCGGTGATGCCCATTCCGGTGATGTCGGTTATTTGACTACGAAGCTTTTCTCCACCTTGAGAAATTAAATTTTGACGCATGCGCTTCACCATTTCTACCTCTTCAGCACTCTTAGCCAGTTGCCGCTCAGCAGGAGTCAGCACACCCTTAAGCCGTACTAATACGAGATCGCGGATCACAAAAGCCTTGACATCCATAGGGCCTCGCCCCATAAACTCTTGTTCAAACTTAATCACGGTATTGCGAATAGCTGTTTCGACTTCGCCCTTGGTTTTTTCGTTTTTTGTCATTGTTTGATGTCCTATAAGGTGAATTAGGACCATGACATGATACAAAAGAAAGGTGACAGCGCAAGACATCTTAGGTGGTCATTATTCGATTTATCAATGCAATGATTATAATTGGTTCAAAATCGACTGAGTGAAAAAATAGATGACGTTAATAACATCTCCTCCAGCAAGCCACGAACTTTCTTCGGCAGAACGAGAGCAACTGCGTCAGAAAATTTCCGAGGCCAGTGAACCCATTGCGCCCTTTTGGCCTATGAGAACGATGGTGGCGCAGAATCCTATTCATGAGTTGGAATATCTGCCCTTTGACCAGGCTGTTCGTAAAGGCAAACAGCTTCTTGGTGGAAATGGCTATCTTGCGAATGAAGAGTATCGTCAATTTTATCGAGATGGCCGCATTACTCCGGAAAGTCTTAAGCGAGCCTTTCAGAGGATTGGACCTCAACAAGAGAGTCAACCCACCATCAAAGTAGGAAATCACCAAATTACAGCCCTAGATGTCTGGCACTTGCACCTGTTGGTTGGGTTTGAAGAGCTCCAAACACCTTTGCTTGAGTGGGAGTTAAGTGATGTTGGATCAACGAAGCGGTTTCATCAGCATCTCTCGGAAGAATCCCAAAAACGAATCATTGAACGCACGATTCAAGAGTGCGAACATTGCCGTGAATATCCTGAAAAGGCCTATCTCGCGAACCTGTGGAAGAGCTTCCTCGAGGTTTTAAGGTTATCTGGCTCTCATTCTTCTTCGGCACCAACACTTGAACACTCCTATTCACAAATATCTGAGCCCATTTCCTTGCCAGCACAACGGACCATCAGCGATTGGGTAGATTGCTTGGCTGGAAGTGAGTTAGTCGACCAGGTCAATAATCAACTCATTAAATGGGTAGCCGCCTTTCTTGATGAAGGCTTAGCTGAATGGGAAATGCCTCAACGAAATGAAGGCTTTTACCAAGCATGGAGAAAACTGGCGCAGCAAGACTTTTCAGGTCAGCTCCTCGGCATCAAGAACTTTGCTCAGAGAGTTCGTACCCTTCCTGAAGATCCAGAAGACGCAATCGGCTTCAGCTTACTCCAACTCGGCGTCCTCCAAGAACAATGGGAGAATTACCTTTCTCGGCAGCTATCACTATTACCAGGCTGGACAAGATACATTCGGTGGCTTGGAGAGCATCCTGCGTACCACGCTCAACACAGGCATCCCATTGACATCACCCAATATCTTGCCGTCCGTCTCTTCTATGAAGTGGAGTTAACCCAAGTCATATGCCAGCAAGAATGGGAAGTTGACGGAACGGTTTCTGCGTTGGGTGCTTACTGGATCGACCGTCCCGAAGAATATCACAATCGAATAAGGAATCAGGCCCATTCAGCAAATCCTACCAAACAAGCCATATGCCGCAACGCTTGGCGATTATTCCATTTGGCCCAATTTCTTGAATTGTCTCCAACAGAAGTTCATGACCTATCACATGCTGATGCCCAGACATTGTTGCATTGGCTAGATGATTTTCCTTCTGACCAGCATAGTCCAGTATGGCTTGAGGCGTATGAAGATACGTTTCGAGAAAAGATACTAAGAAAAATCTCAGCGCATCGCGGAACAGTGCCTGCCCTGGATTCACGTCCCCATGCACAACTTGTATTTTGTATTGACGTACGTTCCGAATCATTTCGCCGCCATATTGAAGCCCAAGGCCCTTATGAAACATTTGGGTTTGCCGGGTTTTTTGGGATTCCTATCAGTCATCAAGCATTTGATAGCCAAGAACGATCTTTCTTATGCCCGGTGTTACTGACTCCTAACCACGCAGTAACAGAAACACCTCGATCTGGAGAAGGAAAAGCGTTAGAGAAATATTCATCGGTTACCCGTTGGCACCAACTAGGGCATCATCTTTTTCACGACCTGAAGCACCATCCCATTGGATCGATGATGGTCATTGATGTGTTGGGTTTCTTTTTTAGTCTAGGGTTAGTGGGCAAAACCTTGTTCCAAAAAACATTTCGTGCAATGACTGCTATTATCCAGCGTTGGTTTACGCACAGAGTTCCAACCCAGATCTCAATTTCCACCCCATCTGACCCTCACAATCCCATGATCGGAGAGGTGAATACTGAAGGGATTCCTGAAGGGCTTTCGCAGGGCTTTTCTCTGACGGAACGGGCGACCTTTATCGAAAATGGATTGCGTGCCATGGGCCTCACCAACAATTACGCCCGATTAGTCTGTCTCTGCGGCCATGGCAGCGAGACCGACAACAATCCCTATTATGGTGCGCTGGATTGTGGGGCATGTGGAGGAGCACCAGGGGACGCGAATGCCCGAGTCTTTGCCGCTATGGCGAACGACCCTGAAGTTCGTTGGATCCTCAAAGACAAAGGATTACCAATTCCAGACGATACGTGGTTCCTTCCAGGAAAACATAACACGACGACTGATCGGGTCGAGTTTTATGATTTAGAAGAACTGCCGGAAACGCATAAAGACGATTTGCGTGTGTTAAACAAAGATCTCGAAGACGCTGGTGCAAATCAGGCTCTCGAGCGGTGTCATCGCATCCCCAGTGCGCCAACTGGGATTTCGCCAGAACAGGCCTTTGCTCATGTAGACGAGCGCAGTTGCGATTGGGCCAATCCTCGACCAGAATGGGGCTTGGCTGGTAATGGCGCATTTCTCATTGGAAGACGGAAACTCACCAAAGGATTGGATTTAGATGGTCGTGTCTTTTTGCATTCCTATGACCCTATCGCTGATCCCGATGGTGCTATCCTTGAAAAAATTATGACGGCACCATTAATTGTTGGCGAGTGGATTAACACCGGGTATTATTTCTCCGCGGTTGATCCGTGGGCGTATGGCAGTGGGAGTAAGGTACTGCATAATGTGGTGGGTGGTGTCGGAATGATGTTGGGAAGCCAAAGCGATTTACAAATGGGCTTTCCTCTTCAAACAGTGAATAACGGGAACATTCACTATCACGAACCCATGCGGCTTCTAGCCATCATTGAACAAGTGCCGAACGTGATCTCGTCCATCATACAAAAGCATGCGATTCTTCAACAGTTGTTGCATAACCAATGGCTCAATCTTGTTGCCTTGACTCCTCACACGTTCGAGTTTCATCGATATAATCCCGATGCCACCTGGGAGCTCATTTCGGTTTAGCTCGTCTCGAAACTGTTCTTGAATCATTAAGGCTCTGATGATTCATAGTGAGCTTTTCTGAGAACACACGCATCAATCACAAAGATGCTTCCAGAATGACGCTCTAGGAATGGCCTGAGTCCTGATAGAATGGGCTCAACTTTCTCTTCAGGTACGACGGTCAATACCATTTGCAAGCTACTGGTGTCATTGAACATCAGATGCCCTTCGTGGAATCCACTGTGCCCTTTTCCTGAGAGATTGCTGAAGATCGTGTAACCACTGGCTTTGATTCGATCGAGTACTTCTGTCACAAAACTCAGGTGTTCTCCCTCAATAATGACCTTGATCTCCTTCATCGGGTGAAGTTTGATGGTACTCATGATTGACTGGTCCTCCTCAACCTGATGGATTACTGAATAAGTTGCCAATCGTTCCGTGAATCATGAAAAAAGAATTCCCTGGTGGCCGGATCTAGGGCCACGAGGTTGATCCATTGATTGCCAATGAGTCGTTTAAGAATATCATGCCGAGAAATGATCATGCTAATTCGTTCCCGCGGCGCTTCAATAATAACAAATAACCGCATAGGTTCGTGATAGGGCTTTTCCTCATTGAGAACCGTTTGGACTGGCAAGCCAACACAGAGATCACTTTGGGACCCATACATGACCCCGACTCGGCTGACCACATTGTGATAGACCTTACTTCCGGCACCATACACCGCTGGGTCCACCGTGGAAAAATAATGCTCCATGTTAATCCAATTTCCCACGATCATGGGCGCGGTCATAATAATTTCCAAATATTTTCCTGTCTCATCTTGTGAATGATCGTACGAGTGTAAAAATGTTCGTCCTTCAAGATTAATGCCTTGCGTTAAGAGACGTCGCCCCACAATAAACGCGGTATGTCGAGAAAGACCCCATTCCGGTCGAACTTGAGACCAGTCTATGCTACGCTGTTTGGTTCGCTTAGAAGCCTCGCCCAAAGACTCGCAGCCATTCTCGTCAGGTAAGCGAGTTAACCGCTCGAAGCTATTGCAACGCGAGGCTTCCTCCAGATCGTGTTGCAATCTCAGCAAATCTTTGCGATGAGTCGCTGGCACATCCTCCAGATCAAACAATTCGACTTCATCAGTTGTGGTGTCGTGTTGGCCTGGTAGGAAATGGGTATCAGGAGGGATATGAATCCCTTTTTGCGCTAAAATTTGTCGCACTTCTCCTTTGTTGGCCATAGCAGCAAAGGCTCGGGCATTTGAAACCCCATGGTTCCCTCCACAGGCCCCACAATCTAAGGCCGATTCATAGGGATTGTTGTCCGAAATACTGCCATGAGCGCACGTCAAGATGAGTCTGGAAAACGTTTTGGTAAAACCTAATACCCGAAGAGCAGTTTCCACAAAAAGGACTTGCTCGTTGGTGGTGAATCCTGTCTGCGTGATGCGATGCATCCGATGAGTAACCGCACGTTCGTGCACATCATATTTGCGTCTCAAATCTTGAATAAATTGCTGATGATCGGATTTCGTCCACTGGAGTTTGCTGTGTAATTCTTCGTCTGCATCCGGATCAAAGGTCATTTGGTTCAGCGCCTGTTTGCGAAGCCGTTCGACTTGGTCATGCGAAACCGTGTTGCCTCGTCGGCCGAATTGTTCGATGAGCATGCGATAGATGGTTGCACGGTGCTCTGAGGCAACCATTTCCTCTGCCTCCTGGTTGGTGAGCTTTTCAACGGTCAACGTCGTACCAATGGGAATGGCAAAGCGTTCTGTAAACCAAGACTTGATTTGTTTAAACCACAAAGGGCTCAAGGTTTGGCCAAATAGCCTGAATCCGAAAAACCAGCCAATCGCTTCCACCATGACATAGGGGGTAATCACGTTTTCTTTTAAATCATGAAGCAGCGTGTGCCCAGTTTTGGCTAACTGTTGCCGTTCCAAAAATTGTTCGGCCGCCTTACCTTGATACGCTCGAGGGATTTCTTTGATAATATGTTTGGGTTTGAGGAGTACCGGACATTGATCGGTCTCTTGCTCGCTTCCAAACTCTTGGTAGCAGAGAGGAACGCCAAAAAATCCTGCAAACCCAAAGGTTTCATTGCCTCCCACCTCTTCGAAATGTCTGCGGAACCCTTCTGAACGTACATCAATACAGAAAATTCCTTGGACCAAAGGACGTGATTCAGCGGGTTGATCCGCTGACTCATCGATTTTTTCGAGTTTCTCAAGATTCGGAGAAAAACGTGGGAGGAAACTTTTGATGTAAGTGAGTTCAAATGCTTTCAACCAAATCGGACCATGTTGTGACTCTGGAAATTGTGACACCCATTCCAGCAACCCGTCCACGGATTCTTGAGGACTTGAGACTAACTCTTTGACAGAGAAGTCAAGGGCTTTGGCGAGGTGCAACAAAATTAAGGCCTTTTGGTGAATGTCCTGTTCTCGGCGAATTGATTGCCATGTTTCTTTAATGCGCGCTGCGCTTTGCTCCAGTGCGTCAATAGGCAGGGGGTGTTGCACGAATAATGAAAGATCAAGATTCCCAACAATTTTTTCCGGTAGGCCGGTAAGCTTCCATTCCTTGAACAGACCGTAACCGGTTACGTGCTGGTTTACGTAGGACAGGATCGAGGCATAAGACCCTTCAATACCAAGGTTCTCCTGGCATGCCAATGCAACCAGTTCTTTTTCATAAAACAAGCGAACCGCGAGGTACTTGACCAGGTCGATGTGATAAGCATTCTGCCATTCATAATCCGATTGTTCTGATCTCCATTTGATGAACCCGGCCCATCCTGACATCTGAGCCAAATGCAAGGTGAGGTAATCAATCCACAAATCATGGGGAATGGCCATGGTCTCGAGACTTTCGACGATGGCATCCTCTGGTCGGTTCGGAAGATTTTGAATCTTGGACTGCCAATGTGGAATGCCTAACAAAGAACCAGACTGATCTTCTTGAGCTAAAATCTTCCATCCACCATAAAACGTTTTGTGTCGAAGCGGCATAGACCATGGGGCATGTCCTTCATCGAGAAAGCCTCCACACCATTTGATGAGCTCGTAGCTGATGTGGTCTTGAATGGTGGTGCCAAGTGTTTGATCGCACCAGGCGGAAAGGGTGTACTCCGAAATAATCTCCTTTTGCTCAATATTGGCATGATCATTCAAAGAAAACGTGCGTGCTTTGGACGCGAACAGAGCTTGGAGTTTGTCAATCAGCTCCTTTACATCATTGTCGCTCATTGACTCTCGTACAATAGCTGAAGCCACATCAGGTGCTGTGTAGCCCCTTCCATTGATGAGCATTGTACGCAAGGCTTCGAGATGAGAAATCTTTCGATTGCCAATGGCAATGCTTTGGTTTTGCGTCTGATCCCTCAATGCTTCATGAATAGCATCTTGGGAGATACGGCCTTGTTGGTAGTAATTCCGGTATTCTTGATTGGGTAGATACCCTTTCCCACCAAGAAACCTTGTGCCTTGTTTAATGGCATCACCAAAAGGCAAGTGTTCCAATCCATGAAGGGGATTATGGTGAATAAAGGTTTGCATGGGCCAAAAGTGAGAAATGGGTTCACTTGCCAGTTTCACAAGCGAGCGAATTTCCATTCGCTGGGCATCTTTTGATTGAACCAATTCTTTGAGTTCAGCCACGATCAATTCTCTCTAATACAACAGTCCACTATAACTCGCAGCAGCAATGAGTAGGGAAAGAGCACAGATTTCCCCGACGTTCAAATCTTCGTAGGGAATATCTGGCCTAGCTTTACCAAAGGCAGTTTGGTGCAGCAAATGTGAAAAATACCAGCCTCCCAACATCCACACATTGAGTATGATGAAGGAAATGATGACGAGGGAAACATCCTGATTGTCCGTTGTCGGCATGGTTGTTAAGCCTGTCAATATTGGAATCATGGGAAGCGCCACAGCGATGCTGATCAGAATAATGAGTAAAACCCCTAGGCGCGGCATGACCAAGGCTAAGCCTGGGAGGGTTCCTATGGTATGTAATCCAAACTTCTGTTGAATCCAGTGATACGTGACAAGGAGACCAGTCATGACCAAGGCAATGGTTAACCCAAATGGTATTAACCATTGGGAAAACGTCGAGAACACCGTGGTGAGTCCCCACAACATGGAGACTTGAGAGATGATGGCGTAGGTGAGTAATGGCCGAATTTCGATTTGCCCCAGGCATTTAAATGAGGAATACAGCGCACTGCCCAAGGCCAACACCGAAACGGCGGCTGGCATTCCTTCCGACAGAACAGTTTGAAGCTGCGCGAGTTCAGCCAATCCCAGAGAAAGGAACACCGTTGTCCAGAGACCAGAAAGTGCCCCATGAGAAGAACTCACGAGAGAGGCAAAAGGTAAATGGAACGGAGGGAGTGGCACAAGAGTGACTCCTAAAACCAGTCCAGCAAACATGGTTAATGAGTTACCCGAAAAGGAAGAGCCCAGCGCAAGTAAAATCGCGAGAGCGATTTGGGCGAGACTGATCGTTTTAATCGTGGCGGCGCAATGAGACTTAAAGAGAAAGTAGGCCGCATACCCAAGAATCCCCACAAGAAAATATCTGTTGATGGGGAAGGGAATCAGTAATGTTGCAAGGCCAAGTCCAGACACCACAAGAATGTCTACATGAGCCGTTGACGAGTGCTTTGAACGGTGTTGGCCAAGAATTACACACACTGCAGAAAGAATAATCGCAAAGGCAAGCATCGCTGTGGCTTCTATATTCATGACGGTTTCAATCTAATCCGATTCCACGCTTAATACCGGTTTCCAATTTTTTTGGCCCATTGAAACAGTGTGTTTCCCCACCGCATGTAGAGGAGATCCACATACAGCCGGTTGATCAGAAATAAATACATTTTTTGTTTAATGGCTTGACTCCATTCTGCATTCAAGATCTTTTGTCCTTTGGCATCGGTATAGCCATAAATCCACCCAAAAAGAATTAAGAGCGTGGCCACCAAAACGAATACATCAAACACCATAGGATTTAGGGCAGCCGCCACAAAAAATGCAGCTGCCACACCAGGCTCCGGGTATAGGAAATGAGTAAAAAGTTCGCCAGCCCACAAATAGGTAAATCCAATAAGAAATAAGGCGGCAATCATTGCGCTGGCGACTTTCCATGAAGCCACAGCATGCAGTCGATATAAACTAAAAATCGCTTGGGATGCTGTGACCCAACTAAAAAATAGAAAGATGACGGCTCCATGTGCATCCTCGAGCGGAACTTCCAACAAGTCATGTGCGACCATCAAAATAATGAGCGGCATGATTAAAGTCACAAGTAATCCAGTCACCCAAGTTGCTTGGGTAGGCAGTCTGGTGGGTTCATGACTTGATAAGAAAGGGAATTTGGGTTCGTAGCGGGCGTTATGTATGACATTGCCCGCGCTGAGAAAGAGCGAGGCTTTAAAGAGCCCATGGGCAATGAGGTGAAAGATGGCAAGGGCAAAGGCACCAAGGCCACATTCCATAATCATATAGCCCATCTGACCCATGGTCGAGTATCCGAGAGTTTTCTTAATATCATTTTGCACGAGCATCATGGAGGCCCCTAGCACCACGGTCATCGCACCAATCACAAACACAATATGTAGTGTGTTGGGTGAAAGAGCATAGAGTGGAGCCAGCCGATTGAGGAGGAATCCTCCAGCATTAATGATCCCCGCATGCATGAGTGCTGATACTGGGGTAGGAGAGTCCATGGTATCCGGCAACCACACATGAAGAGGAAACTGCGCAGACTTGGCCATGGCCCCGACAAAAATGAGTAACGTGATCACGGATACTGCGCTGACGTCGAGGAGATTTCCTGGTAAGAATGAAATGACTTGAGATTGTTCAGAAGCTCGCTGAAAGAGTTCAGCGAATTCAAGCGTACCAAAATATTTGTATGTCAGAAAGATCCCGCAAAGAAAGCTGACATCCCCAATACGATGCACGACAAATGTTTTAAATGCATTCTGATAGGCGGGGATATGTGAATAATTAAACGCGAGGATCAGATAGAGGGTCCAACTCAAGAATTGCCAAAACACAAACAGCATCAGAAGATTCGGACTTGAGACCAGAGAAAGAATGACAAACGTCATGAGGCCAAGCAAGGCATAAAACCGAGCATAGCCTGGATCGCCTTGGAGATACCGGACTGAATAGACATGAATGACCGTGCTGACACTGGTGATCAACACCATCATGACAGCAGTAAGCCTATCGACCAACAAACCAAATTTTAAAAAGTTAGATCCATGGTCCTGTGTCGGCCAGAGAATGATATGGACAGAATTGCCCTTACTTACGGAGATCAGCATAAAGATAGAAAGAAAGCATGCGCTGACGGTGCACATAGTTCCAATCGTGGAAACATAATGCCCCATGCGTTTGCCAAACGTGCCAATTATCAATGCTGCCAAAAACGGAAGAAGAGGAATCAGGATGGCGATGTTCATAGCTGAATTAGTTACATTCAATAAAAACGATTTGCAGGAAAAATTTGTTGAGTGATATTCATCAATAATTCCTATTCTTATGTTATCGACTAATCATTGAAAGTTTGGCAAGCTTTTTTTAGCCCTATACGTAGGGCTTGAGGGGCAAGGCATTTAGTACTATTTGGGTAAGGGGCTGGGTAGGTAGAAAAGGAAGAAAGGCGAGAAAAAGCTTTCTATCAAAACAGCGCTACGTATTGTTGACTCCCTTCCGCAAAAGGAACAACTCTCTTCAAGCTTCTTTGGGATCAATATCCCTCCCAAGAAACTGTTCCCCAATGTAATCAATGCCTCTCCTCAAGGCCCCGTCAAAATCTTCGGCAATGTTCTCTTCACCAATATGCTTGAGCACACTCAACTCGGTCAGCGTACGACGCACAGCGGGATTCATCCCTTTGAGCAACACCATGGTCCCTCGTTTGTGAGCCAAACTCACCATGTCCTCCAAGGCAAAGGCTCCGGAGAGATCAATGACCGGCACATACCGTAATGACACAATCAACACCTTGTAATGCACCAGTCGATCAATTTGCCGATACATCGTATCGGCAATCCCAAAAAACATTGGCCCCTCAGGTTCCAGGACTGCGATGTACTTTTTTAAATGCTGGGGCACCAACGCTCCAGTCGGTTTCTGAGACTCTTCAAGTCCCTTGACCTCGGGCTTCCACATTTCGCTCATATCTCGGACAAATAAAAAGAAGGCAATCGCCAAACCCACGCCAACAGCCACGAGGAGATCTTCCCAGACGGTTAAAAATAGTACTGTCCAAAACGTAATTTTTGAAGGCGTCGGCATTCGGTGCAAAACAGGAAAGACCCGGAAATCAAGAATGTCATACCCCACTTTAAAGAGAATACCCGCCAGTGAAGCCATAGGAATATACGAGGCCAATGGGGCGAAACCGAGGACAAGAGCGAGTAACACCAATCCGTGCACACATGTCGCCGTGATTGTCTTGGCACCGCATTGAATAGCCACCACACTTCGCATCGTGGCCGTCGCCGTAGTTAAGCCACCGACCAAGCCTGCGGCCATGTTGGCCATACCCTGCCCCCAGATTTCTTGATCGCTATTGTGCCGATCATCTGTCATTTGGTCGATCACCACACAGGTCAACAAAGAGTCATATACCGCCAGCCCCGCCAGTGCGGCGGCTGGGCCAATCATGTCATCAAGCTGTGAAAGGGGGGGGAAGTAAATATCAGGGAGACCTGTTGGCACCTCCGGAATATAGTCAATAGCCAATCCAAACGCATTCGCGACCCCGGTTCCAACAGCCAGGCCCACCAAGGGACCGGGAAGCCAGATGACTTTGGTAAGTTTTGGCCAAACAATAATGGTGCCAAGGGTCAAACAGGAAATCAGCACTGCCTGAGGATTTGCATTCATGGCTGAAAAAGGAATGGCAAGAAGCGCTTCCCGAACAGACGAAAGCGTTGGGAGACCGACAAATGGATTAAACTCAATGATCATGACGATTGCGCCAATGCCACACATGAAACCTGATATCACAGAATAGGGCGTAAGATAGATATACTTCCCTACTCGCATGATGGCGAGGGCGAGCATGAAAACTCCACTGAGAAACACACATCCAAAAGCAAACCCTAAATCCGGCTGTCCGTTCGGGAGCATATGTTCATGCATCACAACGGCGAGCTGAACCGTTTTCGGTCCTGTTGGCCCACTGACACCAACATTCGATCCACCGAATAATCCACCAACAATTCCCCCAGCGATCGCCCCCCACATTCCTGTAATGGCCCCCAAGCCAGAGGCAACACCGAACCCGAGCGCTAATGGCAAGGCAATAAACGCGACGGTGATCCCACCCATCGTATCTTGGGCCAAGTTGGTTCCCATGATCCGAATGCTGGGCCAGGGGTTAAAATCTTTTAAGTGGTCTCGTATTTTCGTCTTCTGAATGTCCACTCCATGTCCTTTCTTCATGCCTTTGAAGAAGATATTTCCTCACCAACGCAACGATCCAGCCTTTTTCTGTTCTGTTAGGCAGACGTTCCTTATAAGGCTGAGCAATATTCGTTCCATGTTGATGGCGGATTAAAAGAAAAAAAGGCGTGAAATGCCTTTATAAATGGGCAGGAAGTTCATCCTTACAAGGAAAGTTAAACGGATCGGGAAGCATGAGGTGCGAATTTGCACAGAGCACAAGTGCAAGATCGCACACTCTATAACATTGTGACCAGACAATCAGGCGAGAGCAGAAATCCTCGTATCAAGAAAATTCTGCCACGTTGGTCTCGTCAAACAATCACGTTTTTCTGGAACTGCCCTTCATTACTCAAAGAAGTCTGTATAATACCGTATTAAATCACTCAAAGCCAAAATTCCAATAATCTTCTCCCCATTTTTTACCACTAAATGGCGGACCCCATTCGCTTTCATAATGTCCTGTGCTTCTCGGGCCGATTGGTGGTGATCAACAGAAATAGGATCTTTTCTCATGATGGATTCTACCAGAGTGGTCTCTGGATTACGTCCCTTCGCCAATCCCTCTCGTGTCAGTCGTTTTTCAGAAACAATTCCCACATAGTTGTTACAGTCATCAATAACAAGTAAGGCCCCTACCATGCGTTCGGTCATGACCTCAGCCGCTTGCTGGAGGGTGGCATTGATGGGAATGGTAAGAGGATCTTCATGCATGTACTCAGCAATGGTCGATGGCTTGGGGGAAGACGTTTGGTCTGACATCGTATGACCTCTTGAGGTGAATGTTATGCGCTGCCTATCAAAACCGCCATTGTGCTCATGGATGACACGTCACAGCCACCCCTATTATGTACAATGCTTAGAGAATTCTCTGCGTTCAGACAAAAGTCAGGTTCAACCTGATTATGTGGCAAATTGTACCCTTATCCATGCTAACAGACAAGAAAAATGATTTCCTGACTTGACGTGATTGATTGCTGTGATCCTCTTGAGGAATTGCAGGAGACCTGGTATAACGCCCAATGAATTTGAGGAGCGAAAGACCCCCCTGTCACATAAAGGGATACCGTTGGAGCCTGAAATTCATATACCTGAAAAGGCCGTAGGGTCACCAGTTCTTTAAGCCCAAGAAATGCGTGACAGTACAAGCCAACCAGAAGCTGTTCGAATGATTGATTCGATTCGAGGCATCCGGTTGGCTTTTCTTTTTGGAGAAGTATTGATGATCGTACCACTGATAAGACAAATAATGCGCTTCGTATAGGAATCACGATGAGACCTATCTCGTCGCAATTTTTAGTCCTGAAGACCACGGCATTATTTATTCTGTGGGTGATGCTGTCCGGGAGATTCGATCTCTTTCATCTTGGATTAGGAGTGAGCCTCTCGTTCTTGGTCGCCTGGATCAATTCCGGCCATTCCCCCTTTGTGCCTCGTTTTCAAATTTGGGGAAAAATTCTCTTGTATTTCCCCTGGCTCTTTACGCGTATTGTGCAGAGCAGTCTGCACCTCACGAAACTGATTCTTCATCCTCGCCTCCCGATTCAACCCAGACTGATTCGGTATGAATCCACCTTGCAGGAACCTCCGGCCGTTGTCCTTCTCGGAAACTCTATTACCTTAACCCCCGGCACCATTACTGCCGAAGTCAATGGCCAATTGCTTCTTGTCCACGCCATGGATGAGGTCTCAGGACAAGACGTCACCAGTCGACGGTTAGAATCAAAAATTGCCGACATCTTTGGGGAAAAGGCACCCTCGCCATGACAACATTTTTCTTATTCGTGTTGGTGGTTCTCGTGATTCTCATTGGGGCCTATTTGTATCGCGTTCTCCAAGGCCCCACGATTTTCGATCGCGTGTTGGGCCTCAATGGCATATCGACCAAAGCGATTATTGTGCTTGTTCTGATGGGAACCGTCTTTGAACGAGTCGACATGTTTGTCGACATCGCAACGGGCTATGCGTTGCTGAATCTGATGGGGGCGCTTGCCGTTGCCAAATACCTGGAACAAAAAGGACTTCCGTAGCATGGAATTTGTTTCTATCGTCTTTATTCTGGCTGGGTTATTTTTTCTGATTGTTGCGGCTATTGGCGTGATACGACTCCCTGATGTCTTTAGTCGTTCACATGCGGTGTCCTTGACAGATTCTTTAGGTGCATTTCTGATGTTAGTTGGCATCGCGTTTCATGAGGGGTTGAGCAAAAATGTGCTGAAAATCATTGCCGTGTTGGCATTACTCTATATCCAAAACCCGGTCATTGCACATGCAACCGTTCGTGCGGCTCTTCGGGCAGGTTTGAAACCGTGGCAAAGGGAAACCTCATGACCTTTTCATTTGAAATTCTTCTTCTCATTCTCCTCCTGGTAACCGCGGCTGGTGCCATTTTAGTGAAAGATCTCATGAGTGCGATCTTACTGCTGGGATCCTATAGTTTTTTCTTAGCGCTCGTGTGGGCTTGGTTAGGAGCGGTCGATGTAGCATTTGTGGAAGCTGTGGTTGGCGCAGGCCTAGCCACTGTTCTTTTTCTCCTGACCCTTTTTGGCACCGCGCCAAAAGACAGCCGGCTTCGGCGCCCCCCGCCTCCTATAGCCGCATTGTTTGCACTTCCTCTCTTGGGGGTGCTCTTGCTGTATGCCGCGAATGATCTTCCAAAATTTGGAGATCCAACCTCTCCGGCAAGCACCCACATTTCCCCTGCCTATCTGGAACGGAGTTACCAAGATACCCAGACGCCGAATGTCGTCACGTCTGTGCTAATGGATTATCGATCCTTAGATACCATGGTGGAAACCGTTGTGATTTTTACGGCAGGCATTGCCTGCGCTTTATTATTGAGGCGACAAGCATCATGATTCGTCCACATGACAGCATTATTGTTCAGTCTTTAGGACGGTTTCTCATTCCCGTCATTCAAATCTTTGGACTGTATGTGTTGTTTTTCGGCCAATACGGACCTGGAGGAGGGTTTGTCGGTGGAGTGATCTTAGGAACCAGTATGATTTTGTCCGTTCTCACGTTTGGTCATGATGCGACGAGGAGCCAGATCGCCAAAAAGGTCCTGCATGGTGATGGAGTCGGCATGCTTATTTATGCTGGAGTCGGTGGCCTCTGCATGATCGGAGGTGGCGAGTTTTTGAATTATGCCCATTTAGAGATTCCAGGTCTTGAGGTCGCGGCTCGTCGTTCACTGGGCATTGTCCTCACACAAATTGGCGTCGCGATCGATGTCGCGGTCACAGCGGTTTCCATCGTCTTCAGTTTATCTGCCGAGGAAATTATCGAGGACGTCACCAATGGCTGATGCATTGGCCGCCGTCTTTCAACGTCCGAATTTTCTGACATTTGTCATCATTTTTCTTTGGGGCTTTTACATTATGGTCACGCGATACAACCTCGTCAAAAAATTGGTAGGGCTGTATCTTGTTCAAACAAGTGTGATTTTTTTTCTTGTCTCCATTAGTGCGAAGAAAGGGGCCACAGCCCCGGTCCTCCTCTCAGCAACCGATCCTGTGCAAGCCTTCCAATATGCCAATCCATTACCTCATGTGCTGACGCTCACGGCGATTGTGGTAGGGGTTGCGACGCTGGGTGTCGCCTTGGCATTGTGTGCCGCAATATACCGGAGATACGGTAGTCTTGATGAAGAAGACATCTTGAAAAGGTTGGAATGAGGCAACACCTCCCAGCCCTCCTCTTCTTGCTCCCTTTGTTTGCGGCGATTTCCATGCCACTGGTTTGTTTAAAACACCGTGGATGGAGTCGGCCCATCGCCGTAACCGTGCTCTCCATCATGTCAGTGCTCTCCATCATAAACCTCATCAGCATCATACAAGATGGAGAAGTCCGATATGCCTTTAGCGGCTGGGGCCCACTCTTAGGTATTGAGTGGGTCGCTGATGTGTTGGCGAGTGTGATCTTAGTCGCCTTGAGTCTGTTAGGTTTGATGACGTTGATCTTTGCTGGTTCAACTGCTCCCAAGAACCTTGGAGGACGCATTGTTCATTTTTATACATTGATCTTACTCCTTGTTGCAGCACTGACAGGGATTGTGTTTGCTGGAGACTTGTTCAACCTTTTCGTCTTTTTAGAAGTTGCTGCGTTATCAAGTTATGCGCTTGTGGGAGTCGCTGGAGGCCCTGCCTTGTTTGCGGCTTTTCGCTATCTCGTTTTGGGCACACTCGGAGCTTCGCTCTATTTATTAGGAGTCAGTTATTTCTACGCAGCAAGTGGAACACTCAATATGGTGGATATGGCGGAAAGACTTCCCCATTTACTCACGTCGAAGGCTGTTGTGGGTGGCCTCTTGTTTATGTTTATCGGACTGGGGATCAAAATGGCGCTGGTCCCGTTTCATGCATGGTTACCAGATGCGTATACGCATGCCCCCGAATCCGTTTCCCCTATTTTAGCGTCATTGGTGACCAAGGTCGCCCTTCTGGGGTGGGTGAGGATTATCTTTTGGGTCTTAGGCGCAAAAGTGATTGTGTATGATATTCCAGTCCTCTTGCTCGTTGGCATCCTTGGAACATTGGCGGCGGTCATCGGCGCGGTCCTTGCCCTTAAACAACAGAATATCAAAATGATGTTTGCTTATGGGGGAATTTCGCACATTGGCATTATCCTCATTGGTGTGAGTCAGGGGAATCAAACTGGATTTGTCGGAGGCATCTTTTATCTCTTGAACGATGCCTTCATGCAAGCAACCTTGTTTTTTTGGGCTGGAATAGCCATGTGCCACTATGGTGTCCAAACCATCGCGGATATGAAGCGGGTGAAACAGGCCCCGTGGGTCACTGGGGCACTCGTGATTGCAGCCTTAGGCATGGTCGGCCTTCCTCCTACAGGTGGATTTTTTGGAAAATGGTACATCATGTTAGGAGCACTCGAAGCCAACAACTATCTGGCCGTTGGTGCCGTTTTGCTCTCTACACTTCTCACATTAGCCTACTTCGTCAGACTCTTTGAAGGCATTTTTTTCCCAGAACCCACTCAGTCGGATATGCGACATCATGATATTCCGTTCTCATTGAAGCTGAGCTTAGGTGTGACATCGACGGCCATTATGATCTTAGGTCTTTTGAGTGACCCTATTGTTAGGTTGTTGTTGGCTCAAGCGCTTCCACCAGGTCTTTGAGTGACACCATGGCAATCTTTGTTCTTATCCCCCTGCTCCCTCTGCTTGCATGTCTCACCCTTGTCCTCGGAGGACGACGATGGGGTGAGTCGAGTCACCGGGTTGGGATTCCAGCAATAAGCCTCTCGTTTGGGTTGTCAATCCTGGCATTTCTCGAAGTTGTGAATCATGGGCCCTTCTCGCTCTCGCTCTATCGCCTGTTTGAATCAGGGTCGCTGGCGATTGATATCAATGTGTATGTTGACCAGCTCACAGTTCTCCTGCTGCTCCTCGTCACGGGGGTGAGCACGATTGTCCATGTCTATTCCTCTCGCTACATGATTGGAGATCCACGATACAATCGCTTTTTTGCTGTCATCGCATTGTTTACGTTTTCCATGGTGCTGTTAGTCATGAGTGGCAACCTCCTTATGTTGCTTGTCTGTTGGGAAGTGATGGGAATTTGCTCGTATCTCTTAATCTCCCATTGGGCACAAAGAAGCTCAGCATGCCGGGCTGCCACCAAAGCCTTTTTGGTCAACGCGATTGCGGATGTTGGGTTAAGTTTTGGAATCATCTTGACTTTTTTCACCTTTAAAACACTCGATATACAGACCATTCTCGCTCGGGCAGAGAGCATGCAGGACTATACAGTGAATATTCTTGGCTGGATCGGGGTGGATCTTCACATCTATCCAGTGCCTCTCATTCCCTTTTTTTTATTCATCGGCGCCATGGGAAAATCTGCACAAATGCCTTTCCACGTCTGGTTACCATTTGCCATGGAAGCCCCAACTCCCGTCTCAGCGCTCATTCATGCCGCGACGATGGTGAATGCAGGTCCGTTCCTCCTCTGTCGATTAAGTCCACTACTTGTCCTGTCACCTTATGCCATGACATTTATCGCAGTGATTGGGCTTCTCACCGCATTATTTGCGGCCATTGTGTCTCTGACACAAACCGACATCAAAAAGATTTTGGCCTATTCAACCATCAGCCAAATTGGATTCATGATGATGACCTGCGGCTTAGGCGCATTTGTGGTGGCGATTTTTCATCTCTTGGCTCATGGATGCTATAAAGCCTTTTTCTTTCTTTCTACCGGCAATGCACTTCGATCGGTTGAACCGGCCCATGGACACAAACACAACAGCCAACATCTGCCTCAAAACAGAGGAACATTGTATGGGGGCGCACTCCTGTTAGCATGCCTCCCGCCATTTCTTCTTTTCTCTGGGCCTTATGAACGTATGTGGGGAGTGCTGGGATTCACCTCAGCCAAAATAGGGTTTTGGGTTATTGGCCTCATCACAATTTTTGTCACGGCCATGTATCTCTTTCGGAGCATCACGTCTTTATTTAGCCAGGGACCACATATCTCGTGGCCAACATCAGGTTCACAGGCCAGAGAGAGTCACGCCCTTCAACCACGGTTTGTGAATGGTTCAATCTTGTGTGGGCTTATCCTAGGAACAGTCCTCTTAGGTGGAATATTGGCCATGTTTTGGACATGGTTTGCCAATTTTCTTACGCCAGCCCTCTCCCTTCCCCGTCTCGTACCACATGAAGAAACCACTGAGACCAATTTCTCAGTCTGGATTCTCGTCCCCATTGGCGTGGCCATAGCTGGGTGGGCCTTTGCTTATTTAACTTCAACGCAAGTTCAACCTCAACGTCCAAAGTCTGATCCACGAAGTTGGCAAACATCGCTGTATGTCCTGTTTTGGAACAAGTGTTATTTTGATGAAATCTACGATGCCTATATCGTCACCCCCACTCTTCGATTCGCCAATTGGCTCTGGCGGATTATTGACATGAACATCATTGATAAATCCATTCACTCCATCGCGTCCTATTCCGTTCTCTTTGCTCAATGGCTATGGAGAGTGGTGGATATCAAAGGCATTGATCGAATCGTCATCGGGATTGGGGAAGAGAGCGTTGGGCTAAGTCGTTGGCTGTGGCGAGTGGTTGATATTAGTTGGTTGGAACAAAAAGTTGGTCAAGTGGGAAAACAGGCTGATACGGCAGGACAATTGTTACAAGAGGCTGAGCCTCGCACGATCCAACATCAATTATTAGTGATGATACTGTGGCTGGTCTTGGCTACGGGAATATTGTACATCTTGGTCTAATCGTCCCAATGAACATTGTTCGGCACTCATGATTTGCAGAAGCACGTGTTCCATTCTTTTAAGATATGCTTTTGAAGATGCATATGAGAAACAGCCTGTGATGAGACAGGGTGAAACTTAAGACGTTAGGAGCCAAGCAATGGTCATATTAATGGATCATATGATTAGTTGGATGATTGCAGTGCCTTTTGTAGGCATTGTCGTCATGGCATTTATCCGTGATCAAGAATGGATCCGACGCATTGCCTTTGGGTGCACGATGGTAGAGGTTGGACTCGCCATCATCCTGTGGAGAAATTTTGATTCCACACAACAAGGGATGCAATTTGTTGAGCGTGTGGAGTGGATGCCCACGTTCAATATTCAATATGCCGTTGGTGTCGATGGCATCAGTATCCTCTTAGTGCTCCTCACTGCGCTTCTGTGCCCACTCTGTGTCCTCTGTTCTTGGGGTGCCATCACCACGCGAGTGCGAGCCTACATGTCGCTGATCTTGCTTGTTGAAGGTGCCATGATTGTCGTCTTTACCGCCTTAGATCTCTTTCTCTTCTTTATGTTGTGGGAACTCACCATGATTCCCATGTATTTCATGATTATTCTCTGGGGAGGGCCCAATCGTATCACCGCAGGGATTAAATTTGTCTTGTACAGTCTCACAGGAAGCTTACTGTTACTCGTAGGAATATTGGGTCTCTATCTCAACGGGGGACACACATACGACCTGTTAGTGCTAAGTGAACAAACTTATTCTGCTACAACACAGTTTTGGCTCTTCCTTGCGCTCTTTTTGGCGTTTGCCATTAAGATGCCCATGGTACCATTTCATACTTGGTTGCCTGATGCGCATTCCGAAGCCCCAACAGCTGGCAGTGTCATCCTCGCTGGCGTGCTCCTCAAAATGGGAGGCTATGGATTTTTGCGATTTTGTTTGCCGCTGTTCCCTGAAGCCTCAGCCCTGTTCGCTCCCTATATTTTGTGGCTATCTGTTTTGGCCATTGTGTACGGTGGCTACATGGCATTGGCACAGTCCGATCTCAAAAAGCTTGTCGCGTACTCGTCAGTCTCACATATGGGATTTGTCACACTTGGGATTTTTGTGTTTAACAGCCAGGGCATTCAAGGCGCCATTTTACAAATGTTTAATCACGGCATTACCACAGCCGCCTTATTCATATCCGTCGGACAATTGTACGACCGTACACACAGTCGAGCTATCAGCGACTACGGTGGCCTCCATAAGCCCATGCCTAAATTTGTTGCCTTGTTTTTCCTATTCTCCGTCGCGGCATTTGGCCTTCCGGGAACCTGTAACTTCATTGGTGAGTTTTTAGTCTTGGTCGGGACCTCCTATACAAGTTTTGCCATGGTCCTCCTTTCTATGGGCGGCATTGTGCTCGCAGCCGCCTATATGCTCTGGATGTTGCAAAAGGTAGCCTTGGGGGAACCTTCAACCAAAGCAGTTGAAATACTCCCTGACTTATCAAACCGGGAACTGGCAACGGTGATTCCATTAGCCATTCTTGTCCTGTGGATTGGATTGTATCCTGGCCCCTTAATGGAACTGATGGACACCAGTGTCACGACATTGATTGAAAAAATAGATATCTCGCAGACTCAACCCTCTTCACTCACTATGATACAATAAAGACAATGCTGCTACGCAACTAGACAAGTGCATGCTTCAATCCTCATTTCGCAAGAAAGGAGTATCCGGATGGACCCATTTCTACTACTAGCCTTACTAGCTGTTGTCATTGGCGTTATCGGGATTGTGATCCGGTTCAAAACAGGCAAGAAGCCTTAAACAGACGAGACAGAGAAACAGACCACGGCCTTTTCTCTTTGTCACGCTGCTCACCTGTGCGGCCTCTCACTTTATTATCGTAAGGATCTCTATGAAGACACTCATTGTGTTATGTCTTTTGGTATGGCAAGCCAGCGGGGTCTTAAATTTTGGAGGAAATGGAACCGATACATAAGAAACATCTCAGGCTCAGGCCAAGCCTGCGTGAAAAGACATGATTGACTCGTGAAAAAGGTAGAGAGCATAAACCATGCATGTTGACATTAGATGGTTGTGGGTTGCCATGGTCGGAGGAAGCATCCTTCTGGCATTACCAGGAAATTCTGCGGTTGCAGGAATCATTAGAGATGTCTTTGGGCACTTCTTTTCAACGTTGATCTTGGCGGTCATTCCTATCGTCGGCTACCGTATCCTGTATAAGCAGATTGACGAAAAAATTATCACCTATTTCTTTGCAGCTGCATGGGCGTTTCTCGTGCTGTCGCAATTTGTACGGTCTTAGCACATAGGCATCGACCTTGTTTCTACACCAAACGCGAGAACGCATGCCCTCCATCATATCCTCCCTTTTCATACATTGCGTATTTCAAAAACGAGGCATCACCAGCATTCTCCTGACGTCTTGATAAGATTCAGACTCATCGTGTCACCTCTCTCCTCTGCCACAGACACTAAATTTTAGTTGCTCCTCACAACAAAGGGTTGATCTCACTCGGTCAATGCTTATCTGTATAACAACGATGGAAAAAGCCACGTTATCTGGATACTGGGAGAAAGCACTATGGACATGAACCGAATGACATTGAAGTTACAGGAAGCGCTACAAGCCGCTTCCGGGCTAGCCATGAACCGCAATCATCAAGGCATTGATGTCGAACATCTCTTACTAGCACTGCTGGACCAACATGATGGCTCAACGATTCCCATCCTTGAGCAAGCAGGACTTTCAGCAAAGGCTGTCCATAACGCTGCTGAAGCGGCTGTCGGGAAGATTCCCCAAGTCCAAGTCACCGGAGGAGGCCCCGGCCAAATCCACCTCACCTCTCGGATGACCCACGTTCTTTCTCACGCAGAACGGGAAATGCAGGAACTCCATGATGACTATCTCAGCATAGAGCATGTCTTGCTGGCCATGATTGAAGAAGGCGGCCTCCTGAAAAAACTCGGAATGAGCAGAGAAAAACTCTTGACGGGGCTACAACAAGTCCGTGGCAATCAACGTGTGACTAGCCAGGACCCTGAGGGCACCTATCAAGCGTTAGAAAAATATGGCCGAGACCTGACTCGATTGGCCGCGCAGGGAAAATTGGATCCAGTCATTGGACGGGACGAGGAAATCCGGCGTGTCATTCAAATTCTTTCGCGGCGAACCAAAAATAATCCCGTGTTAATCGGCGAGCCCGGTGTAGGCAAAACAGCCATTGTCGAAGGATTAGCTCAGCGTGTCGTGAAAGGCGATGTACCTGAAGGCCTGAAGAATAAACGGGTTGTCGTCCTGGACATGGGGGCATTAGTAGCTGGGGCTAAGTTTCGTGGAGAGTTTGAAGAACGGCTCAAGGCGGTCCTGAAAGAAATTCAATCGTCACAAGGACAAGTGCTGCTGTTCATTGATGAATTACATACCGTTGTGGGCGCCGGCGCAGCAGAAGGGTCTATGGATGCCGCCAATCTTTTGAAGCCCATGTTAGCAAGAGGAGAGCTTCATCTCATTGGGGCCACGACGCTTGATGAATATCGCAAATACATTGAAAAAGATGCGGCGTTGGAACGGCGATTCCAACCCGTGATCGTCGATCAACCTTCCGTAGAAAATACCATTTCCATTCTCCGTGGTTTGAGAGAACGGTATGAAGTGCACCATGGCATTCGGATCAAAGATACAGCACTGGTGGCTGCTGCTCGGCTTTCACATCGGTATATTGGCGATCGCTTTCTTCCAGATAAAGCCATTGATCTTGTCGATGAAGCCGCCGCTCGGTTACGCACGGAAATTGATAGCATGCCAGCGGAATTAGACGAGATCTCCAGGAAAGTGCTCCAGTTGGAAATTGAACGAGAGGCGTTGAAGAAAGAATCCGACCCCGGAAGTCTTGCGAGACTGCAAATCTTAGAACGTGAACTAGAGGACAAGCAGTCCGCATTACAAACATTAACCGCACAATGGGAAACAGAAAAATCTTCGGTCGGACGCTTACATGCAATCCGACAACAGATTGATGATGTGAAGCATCAAATTGAACGATATGAACGGGAATATGACCTCAACCGAGCGGCTGAGCTTCGCTATGGAACCTTGCCTCGCTTGGAGAGAGAATTAGCTGGAGAAGAAGAACATCTTGGAAACCAAGCCGCAGAAAGCCGCCTGCTCAAAGAAGAAGTTGATGAAGAGGATATTGCTGAGATTGTCAGTCGATGGACAGGGATTCCAGTGAGTCGCTTGCTACAAGGCGAAATGGAAAAACTCTTAAAACTGGATGAGCTCTTACACAAACGAGTGATAGGACAGGAAGAAGGCGTTAAAGCAGTGGCTGACGCAGTCTTACGCGCACGGGCAGGGGTTAAAGATCCTCATCGACCCATTGGGTCGTTTCTATTTTTAGGCCCCACTGGAGTCGGAAAAACCGAATTGGCGAAAGCATTGGCTGCCACGCTTTTTGATGATGAAGGCAACCTTGTCCGCATCGATATGTCGGAATATATGGAAAAGCATACGGTCGCACGCTTGATCGGAGCTCCTCCGGGGTATGTCGGGTATGAAGAAGGTGGTCAACTGACAGAAGCCGTCAGACGTCGACCATTTTCCGTGATTCTACTCGATGAAGTGGAGAAGGCCCATCATGATGTCTTTAATGTACTACTCCAAGTCTTAGATGATGGACGATTGACGGATTCTCAAGGCCGAACGGTCGATTTCAAAAATACCGTATTGATTATGACCTCAAACATTGGCAGTCAGGAAATATTAGAGGCCCAGCAACGAGGCCTTTCTTATGAGGAGTTAACTGTTTTAGTCATGGGAGAAGTGCGCCATTATTTCCGACCCGAGTTTCTCAACCGCGTCGATGAACATGTAGTCTTTCATGCATTAACCGTATCGGAACTTGAGAGCATTGTGGAAATTCAATTGGCAAGTCTTCAGAGCCGACTCATGGATCGTCGCATTCGTTTGGACGTCACCAAAACCGCGATCACTGATCTAGCCACACGCGGGTACGATCCAGTGTTTGGCGCACGCCCATTGAAGCGTCTTATTCAGCAAGATATTGAAACACCCTTGTCCCGTATGTTGATAAAAGGAGAAGTCAAAGATGGGGATCAAGCCATCGTTGATTGCAAAGACGATCAGCTCATTATTCAGTCTCACCGCGAACGTCTTGAAGACTGAAGGTGAAGGCAGACGTTAGGCTGATTTTCTAATAAAGGTCGGATGGGTGGCCCCATGAATGACATCGGGCGTAATGATGACTTCTTGCACGCCTTTGAGCGCCGGCGTGTCGTACATAAGATCTAACATGACCTCTTCTAAAAGCGTCCGCAGTGCACGAGCTCCGGTTTTCATTGGCAGCGCTTTTTTAGCAATGGTCTCTACCGCTTCATCGGTGAAGGTCAATTCAACATTATCCAACCCAAACAAGGCTCGATATTGTTTCAGAAGCGCGTTTTTCGGTTGAGTCATGATGTGGATTAGATCGTCAACCGTCAAATTCGAAAGTGTGGTGAGAACCGGAAACCGCCCCACAAACTCGGGGATGAGTCCATATTGCAAGAGATCATCCGGTTGCGCATGTTCCAGGAGTTCTCCTGGGGATGCTGGTGTGGGCACATGAGTATCGGCGCCAAACCCCAAACGTTTATGACTTATTCGTCGGCCCACAATTTCGTCAAGCCCCACAAATGCGCCTCCACATATAAACAGAATATTCTTCGTATTGAGACGGATATACTCTTGATCCGGATGTTTCCGTCCCCCTTTAGGAGGAATATTACAGACCGTCCCTTCCACAAGCTTTAGTAATGCCTGTTGAACCCCCTCACCCGAAACATCCCGCGTAATGGACGCACTCTCTGATTTTCTGCTGATTTTATCAATTTCATCGATGTAAATAATGCCAATTTCAGCACGAGCAATATCAAAATCTGCTGCCTGTACGAGTTTCAGCACCACGTTTTCGACATCTTCACCAACGTAGCCGGCTTCGGTCACTGTTGTGGCATCGGCGATCGCAAAAGGGACATGCAGCAAGCGCGCAAGCGTTTGGGCAATCAAGGTTTTTCCTGTGCCAGTTGGCCCAATCATCATGACATTGCCTTTTTCCAGTTCGACATCCTTGAGATCTTTCCCACTGAATACGCGTTTGTAATGATTATGCACTGCAACAGATAAGACTTTTTTGGCTTGGTCTTGTCCAATCACGTATTGATCGAGGATCGCTTTGATCTCTGGTGGCTCCAAAAGTTGAACGGGAGCAGGCACAGGCGAAGGTGTCGGTGTTGAGGTCTGAGCTTTGGAAAAGAGTGTGACACATTGGGTCACACAATCATGGCAAATACACGTGAGTGAAGGCATGTCACACGATTGGCATGCCTGTGGGGCAGGCGCCTGCACCAGAGAAGAGCGGGCTGCTTCTTGTGTACGTTCCACAAAAAGAACAGATCAGCCCTTTGGAACCGTCTCCTTGTTGTGATTCTCGCGAAGCCATGAGTTCATCATAAACATGGATCGTCATGAATTCAAATCACGATGTCGGCATGAATCACTTAACAGGAGTAAATGCTCAACAGACATGGCAAGTTCCCTTTAGGAAGACTTACTGTTTTTGGAGAAAAAAGAAGACACCATCCCAGACCATCACCATCGGGACCTCTTCTCCCTTCATCAGCATACTTCCAGGCGCTGCCCAACTCCGCTTCCCACATAAGACCTCAACGCTAGGAATCGGGCCTTCTGTGTAATCCAACAATTCAGGCGAGGCTCGAAACTCATCATAGAATTTTTCTAAGAGAATGATGCGTTGCCGATATGTCGGGGATGCGCAGGTTTCTCCATCGAAGGATGCGGTCTGCTTGGTATAATGTGCGACTTTCCCAACCCACGTCTTGGCTTCCTCAGGGCTCATGGCAGAGATACCTGGGATTCTGTAGTCAGTAAGAATCCATGTCCCATAAAAAAATGGGCCAGAATCACTCGACTGGCACCCCGTGATAACAAGTGCCAAGAAAAAGAGCCCAATGCTGAAACGCGTTAATGCGTGGATCATAACCAAAAAATCACCTATTTTTCTCACCATTCCATAAGACAATTTCTTTTTCCCAACGATTGATCAATCCTTGAACTTTTTGGCCACCGGAATAGACCCACCGTCTCAATTGCGTTGGCACACCCTGATAGTGGCCTTGATTCAAGACCTTTAAGAGTGTGCTGTTCGAAATGCCATACTCCCCATATTGAATGCAAACGAGACAAGTGCATCAAATTGATGTTGTCTAAGATCAATCGTCACGTACTCATTGATGGACTGCTCAAATCGCTGAAGATCTTGATCTAACAGATCCATAGCCTGTGACAATGTCACACCATCTGAATAGCAAGTAGGCTGACCAAGAATAGAAATCTTCCCAGAGCTCAATTCATCCCGAGTAAGAAGATGTCTAACCCCAATCGTGGGTAATCCAAGCCACATCAGGATGCTCTTGCGACTCAAGTCCTTCCCAGTCTGCAAGCTGTTTCTTGCCATGTTGCAACATCTAATGCTTCATCGTCGTTTTCTTTTTACGTGAAGCACTCACGCATGATCTGACGGCTCTTCATCATGACTCCACGATGAAACCTGATCTGTCTATTGCCCGACACACAGTATATTGACAACCTTTTGTTCCCTTCCTAGAATCCTCTTCCACGCTTGTTGCCTGGTATCTTCGATTGACCATGAACCATACTCTCCCCTCCCATGCCAGCATTGCCCTTGAAAACGTTGTCAAGCAACATGGAGACACACTTGCCGTTAACACCGTATCTTTGGAGATTCGACCAGGAGAATTTTTTTCTCTCCTTGGCCCCAGTGGCTCGGGGAAAACCACTATCTTACGGCTGATTGCCGGCTTGGATCAACCGGATGAAGGCCGTATTGTTATTCAGGGTCATGTCATGCAAGATGTCGCGCCTCAACACCGGCCAGTGAACATTGTGTTTCAACAATATGCCTTGTTTCCCCACATGACGGTTTTTAAAAATGTAGCGTTTGGTTTAGAAATGCAAAAGGTTTCCCCTCAAGATATAACACAACGCGTGGCGGAAACATTGGATTTGGTTCAATTGTCTGGAAAGCACATGCGTGTGCCATCTGAACTGTCTGGAGGAGAACAGCAACGGGTGGCACTCGCACGAGCATTGGTCAATCGGCCCTCGGTGCTATTACTTGATGAACCGTTGGGTGCCCTTGACCAGCAATTACGGCAAGAAATGCAGAGGGAATTGAAAACGCTTCAAGAACAACTTGGCATCACCTTTTTCTACGTGACACACCATCAGGAGGAAGCGCTCACCATGTCCGACCGCATTGCGGTGATGCATAATGGCCAACTGCTGCAAGTCGGAAGTCCGCAGGAACTGTACCAATCTCCAGCCACGCCGTTTGTGGCTGAATTTGTGGGGCGGTCAAATCGACTTGATGGAACAGTCGTTTCGATACAGAGCACACACGCCACACTAGAAACGAAACATGTTCCTCCCATTCACATCCCCAAACCGGAAGAGCCGACGATTCATCATTCTATGACTTTGATTCTTCGTCCCGAATGGATTCACCTGACAAAAAATGACCATGAGTCAGGATTCGACAACCATTTGCCAGCCTGTATTCGAAATGTGCAATACTTGGGAAACGAGTTCCACTATCGACTAGAAGTAACCCCTGACATCTTCTGGACAGCCACCGTCCCGATCCTCGGCCACCAACATGCGCCGTTTCAAACGGGAGAACAGGTCTTTATTGATTGGAAAACTCATGATAGTGTCGTGCTCTCCACATCATAGCTTTATGGCACTATTCATTGCACTGCACCTCATCCCTCATGTCACAACCATTGACAAAGAGCAGCACTATTCCTCCTAAACGCTCTGTGAGTAAATCATCCTTCTCTCTGTGGTTATCTTGGCCCCTCGTCCCTGCTCTTGTCATGTTCATCGTCTTTTTTGTGATACCGCTTGTGATGATGCTAGGAATTAGTTTTGCCTCACGGGACACCTATGGCAGAATAGCGTGGCTATGGACATTGTCCAACTATGAACGGGTATTTGACCCATTATACTGGACGCTGTACATGCGATCAGCTGTACTGTCCGTCCTCACAACGGGATGCTGTCTCGTCTTAGGATTTCCTCTGGCCTACGCCATCGCTCGTGCCCCTGCTCACTTTCAGCGTGTCTTGTTGGTTTTGGTCATGATTCCGTTTTGGACTAGTTTCCTCGTTCGGACCTATGCCTGGATATTTATCCTCAGAACAGAAGGCTTGTTCAATACCATCCTCATCAAATGGGGCATCCTCACTCAGCCACTTGAAATTCTCTACACCAATAGCGCTGTACTGCTGGGGCTTGTATACGGCTATTTACCCTTCATGGTTCTTCCTTTGTATGTGGTGATTGAACGAATTTCTCCTGTACTTGAAGAAGCCGCGTATGACCTCTATGCCGGAAAATGGATGATGTTTCGACGCATTATTCTTCCTTTGGCCAAGCCAGGGATCATCGGAGGCTGTCTCTTGGTTTTTGTTCCTTCCCTTGGAGCATTTATCACCCCTTATTTATTGGGCGGTGGAAAAACCATGATGCTGGGGACGCTGATTCAACATGAATTTTTGGTAATTCGTGACTGGCCTTTTGGATCAGCCTTGTCTTTTATCCTCATGGCCATCGTACTGGTCGTGTTAGCTGGACTCGTAAAGCGAACCAGCGGAATAGCGCCCGTCGCGTGAAAACGCCTCCTCTCTTCTATGGGCTGAGTGTCAGTGGGCTGATCTTTCTCTATGCACCCATTCTGCTTCTTATCATCTTTTCATTTAATGCCGCTCGATTTTCTCCTATATGGGAAGGATGGACACTGCATTGGTATGGCCAGTTAGTCACTGATCGCGCACTGTGGGCTGCCACGCAAAACAGTCTTCTTGTCGGGGTGAGTTCCACCCTTATTGCACTTGGGTTCGGTGTTGGTGCCGCTTTTGTCCTGGAGCGTGAACGGTATACAGGCACACGTGTGGTAGATGGAATCGTCATGCTCCCACTTGTCATTCCCGAAATCATGATGGGCGTGGCATTGTTGTTATTTTTCGTTCTCACAGACATGCCATTAGGACTGCTCACGATCACCATTGGACATGGCATCTTTTCGCTTCCGCTTGTCATCGTCATTGTTCGCGCCAGGCTACAAAAGCTCGACCCTCAACTAATCGAAGCCGCTCATGACCTAGGAGCCAATCCCTGGCAAGCTTTTCGGCTCGTCACATTCCCTCTGCTGTGGCCTGCCATCATCAGTGCGGCACTGATGGCCTTTACCGTATCGTTAGATGACTTTGTGATCACCTTCTTTATCACAGGCCCAGGGGCAACGACCTTACCATTATATGTTTTCTCCATGATCCGCACGGGTATTTCTCCTGCCATTCATGCCTTGTCGACCCTTCTTGTCGTAACATCCATGATCCTCATAAGCCTCTCATTCGTCTTGCAACGAAAATAGAGAACGGCCAAGATGAAGACGGCTCTAAAACGCTATAGAGTCTTGCTACTGATGCTCTTTTTTTTCGGATGCCAACCTGCATCTGAAGAAAGCGGAACCATGCCATCACCTAAGCCAGACTCTTCCCTAGAGTTATCCTACTTTACATGGTCGGACTACGTTGACCAAGAACTGCTCAATGGTTTTGAGAAAAAAACGGGGATCTCCATCATCGTGGGAACCTTTAGCAGCAATGAAGAGCTTTTAGCGAAAGTGCAAAGTGGCGTGGTTGGATATGATGTCATTGCCCCTTCCGACTACATGGCTACCCTTATGGCTCGGCAAGGATTGTTGGCAACCCTAGATCTGTCACGAATTCCCAATGTTCAACATGTCATTGATTCTCTCAAGCACTTACCGTTTGATCCTCACAATCAGTTTGTTATCCCCTATCTTTGGGGAACGGTTGGTATTGGGTATGACTCGACCATCATTCAAACGCCACCAACTAGTTGGGAAATTCTATGGGACCCACAGTACAAAGGGAAAATCAGCATGTTGAATGATCAACGTGAGGTATTTGGCGTCGCTTTACGAACCATGGGGTATTCGTTGAACGCCACCGCTTCTGCCCTCATTGAGCAAGCGAAACAGAAGCTCATTCTCCAAAAATCTTTGGTGAAGGCGTACACGAGCGAATCATTTGATCAAATGCTGATCGCTGGCGATGTCGTACTGGCCCATGGGTGGGGTGGGCCCATTGCACGGGCAATGCGGGAAAAGCCTTCTATTCAGTATGTGGTTCCTCAGGAAGGTGGAACCATTTGGACAGATTGCTTGGCTGTGTTGCAATCATCACCACATAAAGAATTAGCCATGACGTTTATTAATTATCTGTTGGATGTTGATGTGGCCACGGCCACGTCCAACCGGTTGCTCTTTGCCTCAGCCAACCAAATGGTTAAAGAACGCGTTAAAGCTGAAGTCCGAGAAAATTCGGCCGTGTATCCATCGGAAGCTACCGTGCAACGTATGGAATGGATGACTGATCCCGGTGAAGCAATCCGTGACTATGATCGTGCTTGGACAGAGTTAAAAGTGCATTAAGTCATCGTCCTAACAACGCAGACGTGACCCTATGTCTACATACTCTCCTGTCACTGACTGATCCCTCCGCTATCGTAGACAAGCCATCGTTTCAGTGTCCGTTCTTTCCTTCGCAACGTTCTTCGTCACACTTCATTCATGAATTGGCTTTGCTTTCGCAATGAGCATGAGTTTCAAGAATCCCTCATGCCTATCACCTTCTACAGAAACATTGATGTTACACATGATCTGATGCGAAGCAATTTTTAGATATTTTAGTCTAGGTATTTATATCTTCAATCTGTCAAGACACGTAGAGTGACCACTCACTCATAACACAAAGAACGGAGGAGGAGAACGGACAGACTTACCCAAGAAACCGCTCCTGAATATTGCACGACATCCGTTGACCACCAAATCATATGGAGTAAATGCCGTTCATAGCCTCACAGGACAATACTCAAGGAATACCGATTACCTTGACCCATGAAAGGTGAACCCACTACACTGAAGTATTGTTCACGTTTGAAAGTGAGGCAGCCATGAATTGCAGTCGTTTATTAGTATGGATATGGTGTTTGGCATGGGGATTCATGCCTGTACCAGATGGGAATGCAGCGAGTATTTCGACTTCACAGGCTTATATCATGCCCGTGCAAGTTCCCTACTTTCCCCCTCCCAAAGCAGAGTTTCCTGACATTCCATCAGCAACACCCGCACCGAAAGAGCTAACACAAAAAGATCTTGATCGTGCAGAAGCTCTGTTACCTCTTTTAGAGGGCCGTCAAGAATATTATGCAATGGGAGAATTCAACCATTTAGGGAAACCGGTTGTACCTATTCTGGTGAAAGGCTTGACCATGGCAAGCCCAAGAATTCGATACAATACTATTGAAACATTATCAATGATCAAAGATCCCGACGCCATTCCTCATTTGCTAGAAACGGGCAAAGACGTTAATGAAATGACTCGCATTCGTACGCATGCCTTGAGAGTAGCCGTAGAGATTGATCCACAACAAGTGATTGCAACATTTAAGCAGTTAACCAACGATCCTGAAGAAACCATTCGCCGAACAGTGGCGGTCCAGTCTCGCTCGGTCCAACACCTCGACGTCTTGTACCTTTTGACAGACTTACTCGCTGACTCAGAACGATTTGTGGCAACTGAAGCACTCCACTCATTTTGGCGATTGACTCGCTACAGTGGACCACCACGCAATTGGGAAGGTTCTAACCAAAAACAACGCCAACAATGGGCCAAAGAATGGCGTGCGTGGCTGAATGAACATGCGGATCATTTTCGTGAGCCAGGTCAACCTGCTCACCCACAAGCCAAATAGGAGGAAAGCTTCTTATGGGAGCGCTGACCATTGCAAAACTTGGGAATCCCATACTCAGAAAAGCAGCTGAGGTTGTGGACCCCGACAGAATTCTTAGTCGAACGTTTCAACAATTTATCGATGATATGTTTGACACCATGCGCCAAAACGATGGGATTGGGCTTGCAGCTCCACAAGTTTCTCGCTCAGAGCAACTTGTTGTGATGGAATGTCAGGGCAATGAAGGATTTGTACAAACCGTCCTCATTAACCCCAAAATCGTCTTTTATGGCCCTCAGCAAGTAGAAATGTGGGAAGGGTGTTTGAGTGTCGATGGATTACGCGGAAAAGTGACTCGACCATCGATGATCCGTGTGCAAGCCTTAGATCGTGACGGCGTGGATCAAGATTTTGAGGCTGATGGTCTGTACGGAGTCTGCATTCAACATGAAATGGATCATTTGATTGGCAAGGTCTTTCTTGATCGCATGACAGATATGTCTACACTCACCCAACTGGAAGAATTCACGGCATACTGGCAAAAAGAACCGACCACCGTTATTTAATCGTCATAAAGCCCTTCAGGTGAAAACACTTCTTCGTATTCTTGGATATCTTCGTGTCTATCGACTTCTTCTAGTCTTCACGTTTATATGTGCTGCCCTCACCACGGCGTTGGACCTTTTTCCACCATGGCTCATCAAAGTCATCATTGATGATGTGATTCAAGCGAACCAGCCACATCTTCTCTCGTGGATTTTAGGTGCCCTTGTCCTCTCGTATGGATTGAAAAACCTATTTAATTCCCTTCGGATCCGTTTCAACAATCGATTAGAACAACAAGTCGTCTTTGATCTTCGACACGAGGTCTTTCAGGCACTTCAGCGATTGTCTATCCGGTATTACGAAAATCGTTCGACGGGTGAGATCATGTCACGTGTGACCAATGACACTGAAAACGTTCAACGGATTTTCATTGATGGACTAGAAGGCATGCTGACCGCATCGCTGACTCTCATTGGCATTACGATCATGCTTTTCGCGATCAATTGGAAACTTGCCCTTTTGGCGCTAATTCCTATTCCCATTTTAGCTCTGTCTGCCATAGGATTTTCGAAACGGGTTCATGGGTACTACCATGAAATCAGAAAAAAGTCTGCCGACCTCAATGGCTATCTGCAAGATGTCTTATCGGGCATTCGCGAAACCATGGGATTTAATCGACAAGACTACGAACGCGAGCGGTTTAATACCTTCAGTCAATCATTGAATGCCAGTAATTTAAAAGCGATGTATCTCTGGTCACTCTATTCTCCAACCATGATTTTCGTAGGCAGTCTGGGAACAGTATTAATTCTCTGGTATGGAACGGGAGAAGTCACACGAGGGGTATTGACCGTGGGTGAGCTCGTCATGTTTATCTCGTACCTGACATTATTTTACGTGCCGGTCAATCAAATTCATTCTGTCAATCATATGCTACAACATGCCCTCGCCTCGAGCGAACGAATTTTTGAAGTCTTGGATACGCCACCGGAAGTAGAAGACCGCCCAAGCAAACACTGCCTACCGCCCCGCCTGATAGGTATGGTTCAATTTGACCAAGTAGCATTCGCTTACCAAGATGATGTGCCCGTCTTGCGTGACGTCTCGCTTACTGTCGAAGCAGGCGAGCAAGTAGCCTTTGTCGGACCCAGTGGGGCAGGAAAAAGCACACTTTTAAAGCTGCTTAACCGTTTTTATGATGTAAACGGTGGAAGGATTACCATCGATAACTATGATATCCGCGATCTCCCATTAGCCTACCTTCGTGATCATATTGGATTAGTTCAACAGGAACCCTTTTTATTTAATGGTACTGTCCTTGAAAATATTGCTTATGGCAATTTGGGTGTGCCGCAAGAAGATATTGAACGGGTCGCTCATGCCGCTCAAGCACATGATTTTGTCATGGATTTGCCAGAGCAATACACGACATGGATCGGGGAACGGGGAGTAAAACTCTCGGTCGGCCAAAAGCAACGAATTTCGATAGCCCGCGTATTGCTCAAAAACCCACCTATCGTCATTTTTGATGAAGCCACTTCCAACATTGACACGGAAACCGAAGTATATATTCGGGAAGCTTTAGAATACTTAACGCGAGACCGGACAACATTTATTATCGCTCACCGGCTCTCTACACTTCAGCATGTCGATCGCATTGTCGTCATCAACCATGGCCGCATCGTAGAAGTCGGCAACCACGACACCCTCTTAGCCCAAGAGGGGCTCTATACCACCTTGTACGAATCACAATTTCCTGTATAAGAAAACTTTGCCTTCGATTGATCAACATCTGGCTATTGTTCAAAAGAGACACACACGACAAAGCTACCCTCCTATACCGTGGGGGTATGATAAAAGAGCTTGACAAACTCTTGTCGTACTGATTGTGTCACTTGCTGATAACGTGTCAACAATGCAGCCCCGGCGTCATGGGAGGACGTCGTTTGGTACCCAAGACGAATGGCACATTTTCCAATTTCTTCCTGATCAATAGGAAGAGAATGGGTTTGTAGCTCATAGACCATCTGCAATTTGTGCTCAACATTTCTCAAAAACACATAAGCCTGACTCAGTTTCTCCACCGCAGCCTGATCAAGCAGTTGCGCATGCCTAAGTTTTTTGAGCGCTGTCAGGCTATTCCGATCAAGGATACGGGGTTGCCTGCGCCCGTGCAGCAATTGTAACCCCTGCACAATAAATTCAATTTCTCGAATGCCGCCTGTGCCTAACTTCACATTGCGTATGGTCTCTTCACGACGAACCATCTTGGCATGGATTTGGGATTTCAACGATCGTATTGTCTGAAACACCGCTTGCTCGGAATGATCACCATCACCCAAGATAAACGGTCGAATCCGTCGGAGTAATGCCTGCCCCACAGAGACAGTCCCGGCAATAGGACGAGCTTTGAGAAACGCCAGTCGTTCCCAATCTCGACCTCGCGTTTGGTAATATTGCACGGCAGTATCTATTGAATGGACCAAAGGGCCCACGGTCCCTTCAGGACGAAGGCGGAGATCAACCCGAAACAATGCACCTTCTTGCGTCGCAACCGACAAGACCTGCGTTAACTTCCTGGCAAGCGTTTCAAAGTACATTTCATTGGGCACAATCTTTTGTCCAGGAGAGCCTTGTGTCTCACCGTCACTCGACGCATAGGCATAAATAAGATCGACATCCGAACTATAATTTAATTCTCGTCCGCCAAGCTTTCCCATTCCCAAGACCACAAAGCCTGTTTCCAGAAACTGGCCATGTCGATTGCGATGCATAGGCACTCCATACTCCGTTTTCATTTCGTCATCCACAATCTCGTATGCGGTTTGAATGATCAACGTGGCTAAATCCGAAAGGGCGGTGACGGTTTCCGGAACAGTTGATCGTTGTGAGAGATCTTGCACCCCGATTCGAAGAAGCTCACGACGATTAAAACGACGCAGGGCATCCAGTTTCAACTCAGCTGTAGCAAAGGGCGCAAGAGAAGCTTGTAGCTCTTTCTCACGTGTGGGCCGTGACACTCGGTTCGTCAACACTTGCTCCTCACCTAACCAATAAATGAGCAATGGGGTTCGATGCAGTGTCTGCGCCATGGCCGGACTATTTCCAAAAATGGTACAGAGAAGATGCAACAAATGAGGAGCTTGTGCGAGATACGTGAAAAGCTGAACACGGCGGACACCAGATTCTAAATAGCGGTCCCATTCATTCAAGGCTTGGTCAGGATCAGCGGTTGCAGACACAGCCGTTAGCAACTCGTATAGAATAGCGGCTAGGCCTTGTCGGGCTTGAGGGTCCCCCGCCATCGCTTGCAAGTTGGCATCTGCCTTGGAAGGGTCTTGAAACCCATAAGGCGTCAGCAGGTTCACAGCATCGGCAGCATCCAAACCTGCTGATAGAAGAATTGGGGTAGGATCCGGTCTTTGGTGTTTGGTTTTCCAAACGTTCATGATACACCGTGATTATACGGTCATCATCAAGGCCTTACAACGAAGAAATTTTTCAGTATACTGAGCAGTCATGGATACATCGATTCAGATTCAAGCCTTGCAAGATGCCTGCCCGGACATTGATGCCCTCATGATTCAGGACTTCGTGCGCCGAATGGACCCAGAGTACTTTGATCAATTTTCGCTGCCTCAGATTACGGAGCATCTTCATCTGATCCAACAGGTATCGCCTCAACACCCGGTTGCAACACATCTTCACAATGTTTCCCCTCTAGCCTATCGTCTCACTCTTGTAGGCTATGACTATTTCTCGGAATTTGCCACGGTCTGTGGTGTCCTCTCTGCATTTGGACTCGATGTCCACGAAGCCACGATCTTTACCTACCTTGACCAACCAACAGAGTCCCCTGTTCGCTCAAAAGCCAAGCTTCAACGGTTCCGGAAACAACCATGGCCACCAGGTCGTTCTATTCGTCCAACCGGATTATCGCGCAAGAAAGTAGTGGATGTCTTTCATCTTCGAGTCTTACCAGGATTTTCTCTGAAACAACAAGAACAACGTCGACTTATTGAAGTACTCAACCACATGATTGGCCTACTGGATGCCAACCGGGTGCAAGAGGCCCGGAACCAAGTAAATCGCCATCTTATGGAAACGCTTGGGCGGCTCAAGATGCATTTTTCCGAATTTCTTCATCCTGTCCAAATCAATTTTCATAATGAGTCTTCTGCCAAAGAAACACTCATGGACATCCTGTCTACCGATTCCCCAGCCTTTCTTTATGCCTTTGCCAATGCGCTCACCATGCGTGGGATTTATATTGTCAAAGCCAAGATCGAGGTAGAGGATGGTCGAGTACGGAACCGATTTTTCATTCGCGGTCGGCATGGGCAAAAGCTGGAACATCGTGCTGAGCAACAAGAACTCAAGTCTGCGGCTGCGTTGATCAAAGAATTTACGCATTTCTTGACTTGGGCACCTGACCCTGGCAAAGCCATGAAGCATTTTGATCAGTTTTTGGATCAACTGATGGATAACCAATCCCAGCGCTCAGCTTTATCGCTTCTCAAGCAGAAACCTCTCATGGCTCACTTGGCTCAAATGTTCGGCACCAGTGACTTCTTGTGGGAAGATTTCCTACGCCGGCAACATGCGAACCTTCTTCCCTTAATGACAAGCTACAAAACGAAATCGATTGTTCGTTCTCAAACAGAATTAGCCAAAGACCTCAAAAACGCAATTGGTCGCAGCAAGACCCCACAAATACGCAAAGAACAGTTGAATCAATTCAAAGACCAAGAATTGTTTCGGATTGACATGAAGCATCTGCTGCATAGTACACCCATTCCTGATTTCTCGCGTGCATTGAGCAATTTAGCCGAAGTCATTCTGCAACAAGCCTGGGTTGAGGCCCAAGCTGTTCTCGACCAGCTTCATCAAAGACCCCAGCAACCCAATGGGCAGCCCTATCCCTTTTCGATTTGTGGGTTAGGTAAATTAGGTGGAGGGGAACTCGGATATGCGTCAGACATTGAAGTCTTATTTGTCTATGGGATGCATGCACCGATGCATGGGAAAAAGTACAAAGATCCCGGCGAGTATTTTGAACGATTAGCACAAGAAATTCTTCGTTGGATTGAAGCCAAGCAAGAAGGCATTTTCCATATCGATACACGTTTGCGCCCGCATGGAGAGAAAGGCTTACTCGCTAACTCACTCGACGAGGTGCAACGGTACTACCATCCTCAAGGAGCCGCTGCGCCTTTCGAGCGCCAAGCTTTAATCAAGCTACGCCATGTAGCAGGTGACCCCACCCTTGGGCGTCAGATCGAAGCGCATCGCGACCAATTTGTCTACAGCCAAGAGGCTTGGCCGCTGGATGTCGCGCTCCATCTCCGGGAACGACAGACAAAAGAATTGGTTCCTCCAGATGGCATTCATGTCAAGTACAGTCCTGGGGCCCTCATCGATATTGAATATGCCATCCAATACCTTCAGATACAGCATGGCCATGCCCAAAAGGCTCTCCGAACCCCAAACACGCTTCAGGCACTCCACGAATTAAGCACAATGGGAATTTTTTCAAAAAAAGAGAGCGAAACCCTTCCCGATGACTATTTGTTTTTTCGACAACTCGTTGATGGCCTTCGAATTGTGCGAGGGAATACAAAGGATCTCGTCCTCCCCGCCTCAACATCGGACGCCATGATTTTTCTAGCCAGACGGTTAGGCTTTATCACGGAAAACTGGAAAGCTGGAGCCAATCAACTCTGGAAAGAGATTACACGACGCATGACCAGAACCCGGAAGATGTTTAACAGCCATTTTGGCCATTTCTCGAAAAATCTGAAAGAACCCCAGCCGATTCAAAAAAGTCGTTCAGCACAATTACAACCTAGGAGAAGAGCACGGCGTACTGATTAGCCCTCTGAACAACGGAAACCACCCCTGGAGGAGGAGCTGAACCGTCATAGAAAAGGAAATATGGGCATGACCATGATGGGAAAAAGTGGGTAGGACTCGGTGGCGCATTCGGCGCCACTGGCCGTTTTGTGATCGTCCAATGGGCCATCGACCGATGGGGAAATAGTTTTCCCTATGGAACACTGTTTGTAAACGTGGCAGGCTCCTTTCTCTTAGGGTTCTTATTTATTCTCTCTCTCAATCGAATTTCTCTTTCTCCAAGAGTCTTTGCCTTCCTCGGTGCGGGGTTCTGTGGAGCGTTCACCACCGTCTCAACCTTTTCAGTCGAAACACTCCATTTATCTCAAAGTGGGTTTTTAGGGGTGGGCATCACCAATATCATCTTAAACACCGGGCTCTCCCTTTTGGCTGCTTTTCTTGGAATGATCGTCGCAAAATCTTAGTTCTCCTATTGAATGCCACTCCTCATATCATGCGTGAGTTCATGTGGGCTGTTCCTTTGGTGAATCCCCCTTCGCATCCACCCAACGTCAGGATTTCAGCCCGTATGAACACTCCTTATACTCTCGACATGCTTTTCAAGAAGCCTGTTTAGCCGGACGATGAGTGAGATAAATAGCCAAACCTGTAAAAAACATTCCCCCAACAAGGTTCCCCAAGGTGACAGGAATCTGATTCCACATCCACCATTGGCCAATCGTCACGTTGGCCCCCATCAATATCCCAGAAGGAATCACAAACATATTGACCACCGTATGCTCAAAACCTTGAGAGAAAAAGAGCATCACGGGTCCCCAAATCGCCAACATCTTCCCAACGACAGATGTCGACGCCAGAGCCATCACGACAGCAAGACTCACCATCCAATTACACAAAATTGCTTTCACAAATACCGTAATCATTCCAGCACCACCATGAGCGGCATACCCAATTGTTTTCGCCTCAGCAACTTTGACGAGCTTTTGACCAACGGGCAAAGGATCAAAGGAGCCCATCATTGTCAGTGAGATGGACAATAGAATGGCATACCCGACACTGCCTAAGAGATTGCCTAGAAAGACCCATCCCCAATTGACGATCACCTGCCCCCAATCAGCTGCATTGTCGGCCGTGGCACATGGTAAGAGGGCAAAGCTCCCTGTAATCAGCTCCGTCCCCAGCAAGATCACAAGACAGAGCCCAAACGGGAAAATGAGTGCGCCCACAATTGGGAAACCGGTCTGAACTGCAGCGGTGACAGCCATACTCGTCGCAACAGCAAGAAAGGCTCCTGCCAATGCGCCACGTAAGAGAAGCGAAGATGGGGGTAATTTGGCTTTCATCGCACCGACTGCAGCCATGTTGGTTGCTATATCAGCTGGTTTTACATAGTCCATGTCTTCCTCCCACTAAGGTGGCCATTATCGTTGCCTGCTCACATTCCTCATGCCCCCTTCATGGCTCTATTTCAAGAGCACACACCACTCTCCTCCTCATGATTAGGAATACATGAATGCTTGCTGGCAATATTGACGATCATGGAGGATGTGAGCGCTCCTACACCATTTCCCGGAGCGCTCTTTGGGCCCCCCATAACTGCCTCGTCACATATTGATTATTTCGTTTGTTCAATATGCGCCAGGAATTTTCCATTCCAGGTTATGACGACTCGGTCTTCCCCCGCACTCCCTTTAATCTTATCAACGGTGAGCTTGAAGTCGATCGCAGACATGATGCCGTCTCCAAACTTTTCATTCATGACCTCTAAGATTGAATCTCCGTAATGGCAACACACTTCGGTCATACGATAGATGTGTGGCTCCTGAATCACAGCTGGATCATAAGACCGCATCGGACATTTTCGCATTTCCTGGAGCAGGTCCTCTGTTAACCCAGGCACAAGCTTGACCAGTTTAGCCTCGGTATTATTCTTAAGTTGCGCTTGGCGACGAAACAACTGTGCAACGTACACATTACAAAGACCGAGGGCATCGGCTAATTCATCGTATGTTTTCCCCGTAGCAGCTCGAGCAGCCAGTAGTCTTTCGACGGTTTCTTTTTTCCCCATGACTGAACCCTCCTTAGAAAATTTTTCGTTCATATGAAACAGGATGTGTAAGCGAGCATCGTTACATTTTTGAAGGAGAATCTTTATCAGCTATGATAAAAGCCATTCCTTTGCATCCTGAACATTAGAAAGATCGAGTCGTTACGTCTTGGAACACCTTTTATGGGGAGATGTTCCCTGTTCGTGATGGCCACCACGTGCTTCAAGTTAAAGCAATAGTAATGCCACGTGATGAAAATTGACTGAATAAAGAAAAATGGCTTGATTTACTAGAACGTTAAGGAAGGTTTTTCTAAGGCAAAAGAAAAATCATTTATTCATATAACGTGATATTTCGTATTTTTCCATGAAGAATCGTATCATTCTATTGCTTACATGCTGTGGGGTGATAATCTTGATGTCGTATGCTGAGAAGTCTTGATCCCTAATTTTTGCATCCGCGAACGTAATGTATTGGGATTGAGCCCTAAACGGACGGCTGCACCTCTCGGCCCGGCGATAATATTATTGGTCTCTTCCAAAATCTGAAGTATATGAATTCGTTCCATTTCCTGGATTGTATATGAAACAACTGTAGGCCCTTGAGCCATACGACGTAGATCCGGGATATCTCTGATTTTGAGGATTGGGCTCCTTGCCAAAATTGCTGCCCGTTCAATGATATTCATGAGTTCTCGGACATTCCCTGGCCAGGAATAGGCCATCAAACGTGCCATCGATTCTGGAGAGATTCCTTTTATGGGTTTACCCAATTTCTTGGAAAACATATCGCAAAAATATTTGACCAACAAAGGAATATCACCTATCCGATTGCGGAGAGGGGGAAGGGTAACGGGAAAGATGTTCAGACGATAAAACAAGTCGGATCGGAAGGTCCCTGCTTGAACCATCTCAGCGAGGTTCTGGTTCGTAGCAGTAATAACTCGAACATCAACATGCATGGTTTGGCAGCTCCCCACGCGTTCGAACGCCTGCTCTTGGAGAACTCGCAGGAGTTTCGCTTGGATCTCCAACGATAGCTCGCCGACTTCATCGAGAAATAAGGTTCCTCCAGTGGCAGCTTCGAACCGCCCCACCCTATCTTTTACAGCCCCTGTGAACGCACCTTTGACATGCCCAAAGAATTCGCTTTCATACAGTTCTTTAGGAATCGATGCACAACTGACACAGATCATCGGTCGGTCTTTACGTCGACTTTGCTTGTGAATCTCTCTCGCGATAAGCTCTTTCCCTGTCCCCGATTCACCAAAAATGAGCACACTCGCATCAGTCTGGGCAACTTGGCTAATTTGTTCCTCGATGGCACGTAAGGTCACGTTTTGTCCAATTAAGTCACCAAAAGACTGAGAGTCCAATACCTTTTCTTTCAAATAACGATTCTCCGCCTGCAAGCGATTCTTCATTACGAGGAGTTCTTCCGCTTGCTTTCTTGCACTAATATCAAAAACAAATCCTTCGTAAAACAATAACGTTCCATGAACATCGTGGACGGCTCGCGCATTTTCGGAAGTCCAAATCACGCTGCCATCTTTTCGATACACCTGTGACTCAAAGTTGGTGACAATTCCCTGCTCTTCCAGACAGCGAATGAAATCTCTTCGGCGTTGTGGATCGACGTATAATTGTGTTCCTGCGTTCGTCACTACCTGCATCAATTCCATTGGAGACAGATACCCATAAAGCTGAGCCAGCGCAGGATTAGCATTCATAAAGCGCCCTGTTGGCGTCGTTTGAAAAATTCCCTCAACAGCTTGCTCAAATATCTCACGATATTTTCTCTCGGACTGTTGAAGTGCATGCTCTGCTTGCTTGCGCTCAAAATAGGCCCGTAACATTTCCCCAACTGAATTAATGAGATGTCTTTCCTCAATGCAAAAAGGTCCTTCTTCGACATTTGGTTTTTCTACCAAGTAACAGACCTCTAATACTCCGCGTTTTTCATTACTGGTGGAGAACGTTGCGGATAGGACCCATGGCGTCAAGGAAAAATTCGAGGTCGCCACCTCTATCTCATCAAACGCAAATCTAGCTGCAGCAACCTCAGAATGTTGCCACGCCAGAGGAAGAAGGGAAATGATTTTACGCACGACTTCTGTTGTCATGGCTTGTGGATTTTGTAGAATTCGTGCGGTCTCGTGAAGAGCCATGAGTTCCTTCACGCGTTTATCAAGGTGGAGCATCAAGCGACGATTCTCTTCCTCTGCTTGCTTCCGCTCGCTAATATCCACAAATGTCACGACGGCTCCCGTGATAGCATTTTCACCAGTACATATTGGGAAAGAGCGGTATTCGGCACAAAAACTCGATCCATCGGCACGCCAGAGTACTTCTTCTTCCATCCGAACTCCCATACCTTGACGGAAGGCCTTGAAAATTTGGCATTCTTCCTCAGGGTAAGAAGTCCCATCCGACCGCGTATGGTGAATCAGCGCATGCATGTTTTTCCCAATTACTTCATTACTGTTCTGATAGCCCAAAAGCCGAACACAGGCTGGATTGCAAAAGGTACAACATCCATTCAGCCCAATACCGTAAATCCCTTCCCCGGCACAGTTGAGCAAAAGCTCAATTTGTTCTTGACCTTGGCGCAGGACATGCTCCACCTGCTTGTGTTCAATTTCTATGCTCTCGAGTTCTCGCACCCGGGCACGAAGGGTTTGAATCTCTTGACTAGCGGTTGTGGGTTGTATGCGAGAAGAGTTCATGCGGACACCCATTCTGTTTGTAGGACAATGATGAAGGATCCTCATGCGAGAGAGGACGCGCGTATAGAGATGTGCGCTGTTCGTAAGCCGAGGCAAAAAAGACGTTAGGGCGAGATTTATGCTGTCTTATGCACATGCAATCCAAGAGGTCTGTGCGACCAAAACGGCCTTGATGCATGAAAAAATGAACAGACCATGTGCATTATGATATAAACGCACCTTCGTTCGTCAACATGTGTGGCAAGATTACGCCATTACGTTTTGCAAAGACACAAGGCTCATCAGTGATGAGTCTCTCATTACCCAGCGTCATCTAACCGCTAGTTATCTATGGGCTTACACCCATGTTCTTATCAATGCGGCGCACTTGCAGATACGCCTCATATCGCTGTTTGATTTCTCGGACGTACTTGACCGGCTCAGCTCCCCGGCAATAGCCATGGCGAGCTTGACGAGCATAGGTGCGACGGGAAAGTAATTGAATCGCTTGTTCGACGTGGCCAAACCAACGATTTGGATTCAAATCAAGCTTCCGGGCCAAACGCCGGGCATCCATCACATGCCCATAGCCTGCATTATACGCAGCTAATGTGAACCACATCCGATCTTCTACTGGTAACTCTGGTTCAAATCGATCACGGACCCAATCAAGATATTTCACCCCAACCTGAATACCTTCTTCCGGCGAACGAATATCGGAAAAGCCTAAACTTTTTGCCGTTCGAGGCAGTACCTGTAATAAGCCAATCGCACCGGCCCACGACCGGGCGTCTGGATCAAATCGGCTTTCCTGATACATTTGTGCCATGATTAGTCGCCAATCAAACCCATAATCTCCCGCGTATTGCTGAACGACACCATCATACGCAGAAAGCGTGCCCGTATGGCTTACGCGAGACTCGACATGTGTCCGGATCGTCCGTGTGTTCTTGAAATACTTTTTCAGGGTGATGTTGTAAAACAACCCACGGTATTCTTTCTTGACATACTGGTTTATTGCTTTCCGTAACGCAGGGTTGGTGGCACGCACAGCCCAGCCATGCGGTTCAGGGTCGGTCACGGGAAATACAGCGCGAATATCCTCACGCCACGTCAATTCAATATCGAGAAGGTGACTATCCGCGACGGTCAGGTCGTACATACCTGTGGCAACCTTGTCAATAATCTCTTCTGTTTCAAACTCCTCCGGCGCGGCCTCTAATATCAGTGAAATGCCCTGTTCTTTTAGTGACGCCAAAGTCTGCCAATATGAGCTGCTCCTGCGAACCACAATCGTTCGGCCTGCAAGATCTTCAGGATGCGCAAGGCGGTCTTCAGGTTCATCAGCGCGACCAACAACAATTTCAGATGCTTTGAAATATGGGTGAGAAAACACAATCCCCTGGGCTTCACGCTCAGAAGAAATGGTCATCGAAGCCGCAATGACATCACCTTTACCTGCAAGTAACCATGGAATAAGATCTTCTCGACTGGGCGGCACCACCATTTCTACCCGTAGCTTATGACGTTTGGCAAAATGCCGGGCAAGTTCATACTCAAAACCTAGGAGTTCGCCACGCCACAGAAAGTAGGTTGCGGGATTATTACGAGTCAACACTCGCAACACACCATGTTGTTGAATGCCTGCAAGATCATCATTCGATAAAGTTGGACGAGAATGTGCGAGTTTGGCATCAGTGAGAAACGCATTCAAGGCAGCAAGGAAAGCGCTTGCATCAGGACGAACTCCCCAAGCCACGGGGCGATCCCTGGTCACATTCAGGGCTATCCGTACGTCAGACCGGTACGTCAGGACTGCAGGCATGAGATTGCTATCAGCAATGGTGATATCAAAATCACCTTGCGCCACGCGATCCAGAATTTGTTCCGTATCCAGATTCTCCGGCGCTTCTTGAACCTGAATATCTGGATATTTTTCTCGGAGCGCGACGGCGGTTTCCCAAAATGCAGAAGAGGGGCGAACGACAATTGTTCGCCCCTTCAAATCATCAACGGTGTGAATCGTATCATCATCTTGTCGGACAACCAATTGCTCCTGGACAATCTCAACAGGCACAGAAAAGGCGATCTGTTCTTTCCGTATCGAGGTCACCGTGAAGTTCCCGGCAATCACATCCCCTTGACCTTTTAATAAAGCAGGAATCAAGTCTTCGTGACGCTCCACAGGCACACGAACCAACGTGAGTCTTAATGATTCGGCTAAGCGCTCCAGTAATGTTTCCTCAAAATCCTGTGGAAATCCTTGGCGAGGAAGATATTCTATTTGAGCAGAAGGCGGATTCAACACACGAAGGTAGCCATGTTGCCTGAGATCAGCAAGATCGCCGGTTTCCAAATAGGTTGAGGTTGAAGCCACAACCGTCGATGCTTCCGGAAGTTCTGGCTCCCCCTCTTTTGCGTCACAGCTAGCAAATAGCAAACCAGCCATCAAGACCAGAAACATATGCAGACAGGCACTGAACCAGGTAGAGGAGAAGCATGGTCGTATCTGATAAGAACAAGGCATGCGCATGAGTGTACAGCGAAGACCAGTAGAAAGGGAACGATTCCCCTCTAAGAGTCTGGTAAAAATAGGCAATCAAGAAACAATCATTGCAGCACAAACGTCTCTGCCAGCGCTTACTCTATTCGACTGCCGTTTCTTCATAAAGTATGCTAGAATCTTTTTTGACAGTGAGTCTCCCCATGAACCAAGAGATAGAACTTCGTGTCAGCTATCGCTATACCCAAGAGCACCCTTGGGTGATTCAGGGCATCACGGGCTTTCTGTCAGCCTATTTTATGGCCAAGCCCGATTTTCGGCTACAACGGCATAAGGAAGATTTAGCAACGGGCATGCACGTATGGGTTTGCGAAACGCCACCCAACATGAATGTGTTGTTCCTCTTGAGACGACTGCAAACCGACATCCCGCCCTGCCACGTCTCACAGGTTCCAACTGACCCCGAACTGCCACCACAATATTTGATTGACTGCTTACCACCAGAATCTTCCACAGCTTAGACCACAACACAGCATAGTCGCACCCTGTTCTCCATCAAGATTATGATATAATGGCAAAAGTTCCCCAATGCGCATCTTCAGCACTTCTTGACGAACGAACCCTCGTATAACGAATGACTTTTTTCGTACGATGAATCTGAAACCGGAAATAGGACAATGCCCCTTGCCTTTTTCATTGTCACCTTCGCTACACGCATTACCCCAGAGGTACTTTAAGCCACATGCCTGACAAATTTCAGCATGCCCTCGAACAGCTTGAGCTGCAGTCTTTGCATCGTCAACTTCGAGTCGTTGACTCCACCTCAACGGACAGGACTTTCATCCAAGGCCAATCGGTTCTCCTCATGGCATCAAATAATTATTTGGGCCTGGCTACCCACCCAACAGTCAAGAACGCCGCGATTGCCGCGATTGCTGAATGGGGGGTTGGATCTGGAGCGTCTCGTCTCATTTCAGGGTCCACCGCCCCTCACCATTCCTTAGAAGATTGCCTGGCAAGCTTCAAGTGTACCGAAGCAGCCTTAACCTTTGGATCCGGGTATATGGCAAATATTGGGCTGCTTCCATCTCTCATGAAGGGAAATGGACTCATTCTGGCTGATCGGCTCTGCCATGCAAGTTTGATTGATGGCTGTCGATTGGCCAAGACCGACTTTCGCGTATTTCGCCACAATGACTTGGCACACCTGCAACAATTACTGGCGACACGCAAACGAGCACAACCGATCCTTATTGTGACGGAAGGTGTGTTCAGTATGGACGGCGATCTTGCGCCGCTCGATGAGATCCACCAACTCACACAAGACTATGAAGCTGACTTGTTGATCGACGATGCCCATGGCACAGGAGTCATGGGTCCGAATGGGCGAGGCACACTCGAACACTTTGGGCTTGCCCCAGAGTCGGCCTATCAGATGGGTACGTTGAGCAAAGCCATTGGCACGAGTGGAGGATATATTGTGGGAAGCCAATCGTTGAAAGAATTTCTCATCAATACTGCTCGATCACTTATGTATACAACCGCCCCGCCACCAGCCATCGCGGCCGCAGCAACCGCCGCGTTAACCATTATTCAGCAGGAACCTGAACGACGGACTCGATTATGGCAAAACCGCGAACGGCTATTTACCGGATTAACCTCTATGGGCTACACATTCACGGACACACAGAGTCCGATTTTACCCGTCTTGATGAAGAACGCACAGCAGGCGATGGAGATGAGCGACTCGCTCTTTAAATTGGGTGTTTACGTCCCGGCCATTCGCCCCCCGACTGTTCCCAAAGAAAGCTGTCGACTTCGATTAACGGTGACGTCGGAAACGACCTTATCTCAAACTGAGAACGTTCTCACGGCCTTTCGTACAGCTGGAAAAGCGTTACACCTGATATAGAAGGCAGGACTATACTGGATCCATAACCTGTTCCAGATAATCAGCAATCTTATCTAGAGCTTTCGCACTGAGCTTTTGTCCATACCATCGAGGCATCACTCGATCTGGATACCCAGGGACAACATAGGCTCCAGGATTCAGGACCGATTCAAGAATGTATTCACGTTCAGTTGTTGCCTGGCCTTGATAATTCGCATCGGCTAACCGTTCATGAGCAGTAGAACCAAGAACTAAGATGGGGCCTTGACGTCCTTGAGCCCCTGGAATCCCAGGAATAGTGTGGCACACCGGACATCCTGCTTGAACAAACAGTTTCTCGACTGGTTCATCCCCCGTCGCCAATGGAACATGTTCTAGAGAAATGGCCTTCTTTTCTAAAGGGCGGCTCATGGTAGACTGTTGCACTTCAGGAGCATTCATCTGGCTCAACACACTGCCTAATACGGTGGCAAGCCCCCCACAGCCAACAATGAGAACGATCACCATCGTATCACGATCAAGCATCGTTCTTTCCCATTTCCTTCTCAATGCAATGCGCTGAGCTACTCATGCTTCCGTTCATCCCTCATCCTCTTCTGAAAAACCCTCATGTGATGACGCTCTTTCCCCGTTACTGGCCACGGCCCGGACTGTTGGAGAAAATTCCACGGGAAGAACGGCTCTTTCAGGTGGATCATGAGTCACGCATTCTGGCCATTTGTCACTGGCAATGCAACCGGATCAACGCACCAACCCTTGTACTCATTCATGGGCTGGAAGGCTGCACCGAGTCTCATTACATGAGAGGGATCGCTCACAAATCCTGGGAAGCAGGATTCAATATTCTCCGGATGAATCAACGAAACTGTGGTGGTACGGAACATCTCACACCAACGCTATACCATAACGGTCTCAGCCAAGATATTCATGCCGTCATTGCGGAGCTCGCATCAAAAGACAGCCTTCAAGCCATTTGGGCCGCAGGGTACTCCATGGGCGGGAACCTAGTTCTCCGAATGGCTGGTGAAGTCCGCGATACCCTCCCGCCTCTCAAAGGCGTTATTGCCATCTGCCCCAACATTCACCCAGCTGCGTGTGTCACAGCACTTGAACGACAGGAAAACATTCTCTATCACACATATTTTCTTGCCAGACTCAAGTCTCGCCTCAGGAGAAAGGCCCAATACTTTCCTGGCGCATTTGATTTCTCTCATCTTTCACGTATCAAAACGATGTGGGAGTTTGATGAAGCCTACACGGCCCCTTACAGCGGCTTCAGCCATGCCAAAGATTATTATGAACGAACAGGATCTCGCCACGTTCTGCAGGATATTCACATCCCGACGCTCATGATTACTGCCCAAAATGATCCATTTATTCCTTATACGAATTTTGACATCGAGCCAATTCGCACCAACCCGTGGATTCGTTTTCTTGCGCCAACTCATGGAGGCCATTGTGCGTTCATCCAACACCCCCGACAAGAAGAGGACATGTATTGGGCTGAAAACCGAGTAGTAGAATTTGTGACTCACTCTGATCGGCAAGCGTAGCCAACGAACTTTAGTGTTTCATCAGTATGACTGATCGATTATAGCCAATTTCCTTCATGGTTCCCTGGCCGTATTACGCCTCTATTCACACTACTCATGCGAGGCATAACCTTGGCTCATCGTGAGCCAGAGAATTGAAGCTGCCGCCAGGCTTCATAGACAAGAACAGCCACCGCATTACTCAAATTCATACTGCGACTGTCAGGTCTCATGGGAATGCGTACCCGGTCTGTAGGAAGCAAGGAATCTAACAGCTCCGCGGGAAGCCCTCTGGTTTCAGGCCCAAACAACAATGCATCCCCCAACTGGAAAGACACTTCGTGATATAAATGATGTCCCTTGGTCGTTATTGCCAAGATCCGTGTAGGCTGTCTCGCATTCAAATAATCTTGCAAATGAGCATGCACTTCCACTCTAGCTAATTCGTGGTAATCCAACCCAGCTCGGCGTGCGCGTTTATCATCCAACTCAAATCCGAGAGGCTGAATCAGATGCAAAGCAAATCCAGTGTTTGCACATAGGCGAATAATGTTGCCTGTGTTCGGAGGAATTTCTGGTTGATAGAGGACAACATCGAGCATCGTACGTCCGTCACCTCTCTACGAGGTTTGTATGAAATGACCAATGAATAATAAAGAGAGAAGCTCGTTCATCTCTTGATATACCTATCCCAACACGGACATTGCAAAAGTACGAGGTCCTGCCGTACAGTCACTGCTCATCGTCCCCCTCGTGAATGAAAGACATTCTATGCCTCAAACGCTCTCTCTTGACCCACTCATCGCGAAGCTTCGTGAAATCCACCACATCCGAGATGCCGCAGCGTTGCTATCCTGGGATCAGGAAACCCATATGCCTGCTGGCAGTGGGCAAGCTCGAGCAGAACAACTGGCAACCTTACAAACATTGGCTCATGACACGTTTGTTTCCGCAGACATCACATCGTTGCTAGCCCAATGGATCGACCTTGACACTGGCACACCACTCTCTTCTCAGAAATCGCTTCCCCATCATCAACAAGCCCTGCTTCGTGAAACGTGGCAGGATTTTAGGAAAGCCAGAAAGCTGCCTTCTGCCTTTGTGACCCGATTGGAACGTGAATGCTCCCTGGCCCAACAAGTATGGACCCAAGCCCGTCAACAGAATAACTTTAAGGCATTTTTGCCAAACCTCCGCTCAATCGTTGCGCTTAAGCTAGAAGAGACACAGTATCTGGGATACACAGATTCCCCCTATGACGCTTTACTCGATACCTACGAACCGGACGTCACGGTGGCTCAGATACGTCCATTGTTTGCCACGCTCAGGGAACGGCTTGTCGCTTTACTTGGCGATATTCTCAATTCACCAACAATACCTGATGCCTCAATCCTGTCCCAATCCTTTGATACAACGAAACAATTAACATTTGGGAAAATGATCCTTGACGCGATGGGGTATGACTTTGACCGAGGACGCCTCGACCTCTCTGCCCATCCCTTTACCACATCTTTTCATCCAACCGATGTTCGTATTACCACTCGCGTGTTTGAACGGGACCTACCCTCATGTCTGTTCAGTTGCCTTCATGAGGGTGGCCATGGCCTGTATGAACAAGGGTTGAATGCGGAACAATATGGGACACCGCTGGGAGAAACGATTTCTCTGGGTATTCACGAAAGCCAATCGCGTCTCTGGGAAAACTGTGTTGGACGATCCAAGGCCTTCTGGAAACATTTTTTTCCTATTCTTCAAAACATCTTTCCGGAACAATTGACCAGCGTGTCACTCGATGCCTTCTATGCCGCCATCAATCACGTCACACCTTCGCTGATCCGCGTGGAGGCAGATGAGTTGACGTACAACTTACATGTTATGCTTCGATTTGAAATTGAACTTGAACTCATTGAAGGACGCATTCAAGTCAAAGAGTTACCAAGCCTCTGGAATGAAAAAATGAACGAATACCTAGGAATCATTCCAGACAATGATGCCGACGGGGTTCTGCAAGATGTCCACTGGTCATTAGGAGCATTTGGCTATTTCCCAACCTATACGCTGGGAAATCTCTACGCCGCAATGTTGTTTGAACAAGCCTCCAAAGACATCCAAGATTTACCGAGATCCATTGCTACCGGCCAACTTCTTTCGTTGAAAACATGGCTAAATCAGAACATCCATCAATATGGAAGACAATTTCCGGCAGATGGATTAGTCCACACGATTACGAAAACCCATTTAACTCCGGAACCATTCCTCAATTACCTCACCAGCAAAATGAAAGCCCTCTACGCCTAACAAACTGACTGCTTCGGCCTCAAAATATTTGTCACGTAAATTGTATCGAACTGTATACAGCATCGTATCTTAGAAGATACAGTGCGAGAGGCCTCCATCTCCCTTCTAACTGACAAGAACGAAGGCCTTTTGCGTATAATTCTGTATTTTTATCACCTTGATTACCTTCATGCTTCTCCAAAAGTCAGATTCTTATTTCTGGCACGCATCCTGCTGGTATATGTGAACACATGATCATTGGCTTCTTGAGCCACACACATATCACACTTTTAGGAGGTTTCCATGATGAAAGTTTCCACTGTCATTACCCAATTCTCAACATTATTTATGCTGTGCATCTGTTTATTATTGAACGGGGTACCGTCAACCACGTTGGCCAATGAGGGGAAGATTGATCTTAACACCGCGACGCCTCAACAGCTTCAAACGCTTAAAGGAATCGGCAAAGCTTTAGCGAAAAGAATTGTACAATTTCGAAAGGAACATGGCCCCTTCACAACAATTCAAGACATCCAAAAAGTCAGCGGCATTGGAAAAGATACGTTCTCCAATCTTGAACATGCTGTAACGATCGGAACACGTCATATTTCTGACAAAACCCAATAAGCATTCTAATTATTCCTCGCAACCTTTAGAGACAAGCAAGTTCGAATGAAAATTCTCCTTTTGCCTGTCTCGTGCCACTGACATGACAACACTTTCAATGGACTGCGCCTTTGCACCTAAATTGAATCCCTTCTTTCTTCATGGTACCCTCCATATAGAAGAGATAAAGCAGGCAAATCCAAACGCGGCATGCGATAATACACCATAGTCACCACGCCATGATGGCTTCGTGAAGAAACGAGGCTCATAGCGTCTAACAGAAAATGATCCGGTCAGAAATTCTTTAAAAAGGAGCGTTCCATGCACATCCGAAAGAATGCCTTAACCCTACTCATTGGGGTTTTTCTTCTGACGATTATCGTCCCCACGATCACAAGAGCTGGCGACCCGCCACCGGGAGAGTTTCGCCTGACCAATGAACCGTCTTTGCACGAACCAGGGAAAGTCATCTTATTGGAATTTGCCGATTTCTATTGCCCACATTGTCACATGTTTGAAACAGTGGTGATCGCCAAACTCAAAAAAGAATTTCAAGATAAGCTCGAAGTGCGCATGGTCGGGTTTCCCGTCATGCGGGGAAAGCTTCCGACAGCATTTGAGATGTATGAGCAGGCTAAAACCATGGGGAAAGGGTCGGCTATGAAAGCTGTACTGTTTCGAACCATTCATCAGGAACAGATTCATATTCTTGATAAAAGCTTGAGGGCGCTCCTGATCCAAGAGGTTGGCTTAAATGTCAAAGAATTCGAAGAAGGTCTAGCAAGTGGAAACCCATACCTTGCCCTTGAAAAAGGAAAGGCCTGGGGAGAACGAGTGGGGATTACCCATACCCCAACAGTAATCTTGGATGGAAACATTCGTGTCGACAACCTTGACATTAATAATCTGAGAACGTTGATCAAAGGCCTGCTCCACCATGAGCAAGCCGGGTGAATACACCATTCTCAGTCAAATCATGGAGACCTATTCGTTATGGCGAAACAAAAACCACCCAAAAACCCCTTTCCTGAAATGGAAACGTTGCTGGAAGGCATGCAGGAACTCTTGACCGATGAACAAGGCAACCCTCTTCCTCAAGACCACCCTCACTACCAACGGGTCACGAATTTCCTCAGCACATTGAATATGACCATGGAAGAAGCATTCCCGCCCGATTCTCAAGATGAACCCAAAGGAACAGCCTGAGAACAAACAAACCACGCTCTTTCTTGCATCAGTGTGAAAGATGTTACTCTGGGGAGGTGGGCTCTACGTCAATGGTAACTTGAGCGGAAAAAAGGCGACCGGGATCTTTTCTGAGGCGGGCCTCGTGTAAAAGGGTCTTGCGATCTGGCACAACGAGACCGTGAAAAGACTGGATGCCATTCGTTTCTACAATCAATGGTTGAGAGAAATCAATCAGATTTTGATTGAAAAACAAACTGTAGCGCCTGACGAATGTTGTCTGAACCACAACATGATTGGGCGCAACAAGTTCAGCCTCTAATGTCGCATAGACCTGTCTCGTAATGAATTCATCTCGGCTATCCACGAGGTTTTCGGAGAAGGCGGCAATGCGATCAGTTGCATCAATTCGGGTCCAGCTAAAACGTGTTAAATGGGTAGCATCCCGTACAACGTCAACATGACGGAATGACGGTACACGCTGCTGCCTATCAAACCAGGCCACCAACTCAGGCAGTTCTTCCCTTGGGAAAAAATGACCACCAGCATGGGAGTGGCTCTGTGTATGCTCCCGATACACATGAGGAATCTGGCGTTCTGCCATTTCACGAACAAGCCGACGACTCAAGCCTACTGGCATAATCTGATCAAGAACCCCATGGATCACATACACTGGCGTCTGTCGCAAATTGGCAAGAAACGGATATAAGGCCTCATCAATGCCACTCGCCATAGGGGCAATGCCCGCAAACACGTCGGCATGATGCATGCCAATAATCCATGTGCCAATGCCGCCATTGGACATTCCTGTGATAAAAATTCGATTACGATCGACATGATAGCGTGCTTGGACATCATGAAGAGTCGCCAAGACCAGTTCTTCGCCAAACCGGTTCCACCAAGCCGACTCCATATAGGTTGGACAGGCTAAAAGATAGTTCTCCCCTAGCCTCTTCTGCCAGCGATCTAAATAACTGTCCCCCGTAAACCCATAGCCATGTAGACACACTACAAGGGGATAAGCCCGTGAAGGATTATACGAAGAAGGAACAAACAACCCGTAGTAAGCTTCTTGGCCACGTACGTGAATGACACGCCCTGGCTGTTGCCCAACCAATTCTTTGCTGTACGATCGTCCACGCTGGAGAGTGGCTTTGATACGAGGAAGCGTGGCCTTTGGGTATTCAATAATTTGCTTCTCGAGCTGCTCAGCTTCTGTCATGTTGTGTGTGAATACATAGCGTTGAACGATACGTGAAAGCCTATCTTGGCTTTTGGACTCTTCGAGAACAGGAGGCGTCAATGTTCCTGAAAAGCCAGGCGTGGCAACAATATAGACAGGGACAAGCAAGACAAGGACTCCCAGGATCCGACAGATACATCTCATGGAATGCTAGCCTTTCATGTTGCTACCCGACGAGTGCTCTCGTTGAGTAACATGAAAATCTTTGTGCGTGATGAATTGTCCATCAGCAAATAATCGAAATTCGTAGCGACCGGGGCCAGGAAAAATCAAGGACGGGATATTAATCCCAAAATCATTGATCTCAAGTCGGTCTTTGATTTCAACAGGCGATAACCTCGCTTTTCCAATTAATTGATCATTATCCAGGTACACCAAACGGAGTTCAAATTGATAGGTACCTTCGGCATCGGTCAAACAAAAATAGACACCCATTTGATGGTGCTGGCAAGGAAACTGAGCAGCCCATAAATGAGTAAATGTTCCAATGATACTCTTTTTTCTCGTCAGGCTATCAATGATCACTGAATCACATACGAGAAAGACTTGAACTGAAGGTTTGAGAAGATCAGGCATACAGCACCATCCCCTTATAATACCACTACATTAGCTCAAGGCCGCTCTGACCATGAGATAAAGGATGACAACCTCAACAGCATGGGCTACGATAACAGCCAGGAGGTTTCGCAAACGAATCCATAGCCATCCCCACACAAGACCATCCCAGAGGGCAATCCAATGTAAATGTTTGAACGTGGCCACCAGGAAGGGATCAAAAGCAAAAGCCAAAGCCGAGCATCCCACGGCGACAATGGCACCAATCCGCCTGGCTGGTCTGTTCTCCACATGAACATGAGACAACCTCTCCGTCAAGAACACAGTAAGGCGACCAAGTAAAAATGCACGATAGTTGAGTTCAACACAGACCGCAATACAGACAATAAACCACGGCACCATCACAAACATTGGTAGCGTAGCGTGAGGGGTCTCCTTCAGAAATTCAATATCCCAGCCTAACCTTGGAGTGCCGAGGAGAATCACACTGGTGTTCAAAGTGCCCAACAAAATACCCGTGACCCCACCCCAACGAATGCCTTGGCCAACATGAATCGCCACAACGCCAAGGCGTTCCCCAACATGGGTATTGTAGCGCATCCATACGACTAAACTGAGATACCCAAAAGCCTGAGGAAGAAATTGCAGAGAGGTCCATGTCTGAACCGAAGCAGGCAACACATAAAAGACCATGGTCATCAATGGAGAAAGAAGGGCTAGCCATGCCACATGCTCTTCGCTTAGATACGCACCAGACCTCGCGCTACCCAACCACAACTTGCTCAGTCCCATTTTCATACCCTATGCTAGGCTGAAAGCCTGACCGCAACCAAAAGGAGACATATGATCACGATTACCCTCATGGGAGAACTTGAAACGACAGATGGAGAACGCACACTCGCATGCGAAATCGAACACCCCATTCCTGTCAAACAATTGATTCAACAACAAGGGCGGACGCTCCGTCCTGTGTTTCGCCTGTTACGAGAACATAAAATTATGGTGATGGTAAACAAACGGATTGCAAGTGAAGACACACAGATCTACGACGGAGATCTTGTAAATCTCCTCGCTCACGATGGCATGAGCTCCAAAGGCCTTGGGCCTTCGCTGTATTAACACCATAACTGTTGATGAATAAGGAGTAGGCTGTTTCATCTGACGGACAGTAGAAACTCGAACCGACCGTCAGATGAAATGCGCAAAACCAAAAGAAGATACAGTGAGTGGGAACCGTGGGATGGGGTAGGGACCAAATACGTGGTCCACCACATACATGCTATGGGCTATTTCTTCCCTAGGATCGCATCCTTTGCAGCTTTGGCCACTCGAAACTTGAGTACTTTCTTGGCAGGAATTTTGATGGCCGCGCCAGTTTGCGGATTCCGGCCCATTCTTGCTTTCCGATGAGCAAGCACTAATTTACCGATTCCAGGTACCGTGAAAGCGTTTTTGGCTTCCTTATAGGCAAGGGCGGCAAAGGCATCAAGAATTTCAGTGACGGTTTTTTTCGTGACCCCGGCTTTGTTTGCCAGATGATCAGCGATTTGCGACTTGGTCATCGCTTTGGCCATAGGGAACCTCCTCTATTTTTGTTGGGTGGGGTGGAATGACAGTGACAATAGTACGGTAGAATATCCATACGCATTTTCAATTTGGCAATGTGTCAAATCCCTGAAAACTGCATGGTGCATTCGCTATACAAGTACCAAGAGGTGGGCGAGAGTCTACCTTAAGCCCATGACCCTGTCAACCACAAAACAAACTGTTTCTAACAGGAATCTTGCATATTCCAGCACGTCTTTTCATACAGAGTTGAAGGTCAAAAGAAACCAAGGTAAAGTAGCAGATCTTGATGCAATCAGACATGGTTCGCTTGAACCCGTTGCATGCATGTTTACTATTTACCAATTCGTGCTTTCGCACGTACTCACAGATGTGTTTTGTTGAGCCAAGAGGAGATTATGGGAAAAGACATTCCAGTTGTTTCCATCACCAAACCTGAAGACGATGCCCCTGAAGATGCGATCTATTGTCGAGTCTTCTGCCAACGCCAAGAGTCTCCTCCTCTCCGCTTACTCATGGACTTTCTCAAATCGAAAGGCCAAGTGCCCCTCGTCCCTAAAATGGACCCTGAAGCGCTTGATGATTGGACCTGGGTCCAGATTTCTTTGGGATACCAACGAGAACGCCGGCCGATTCAATTATTTTGTGTGCGAAACCAAGGATCGTACAAAGATGTGTTTGAAAAAGAACAAGCTGGCTTTCACGGCCAACTCTCTGCATTTGGAGACGAGGAAGCCCATCTAGCCAAGGAGTTTGTCGATCGCGCACATTTCATCATTACAACCCGTCTGATCAAAGACGATATTAATGATGAAGGCTATGACTTTAATGGGTGGATCTTAGAGTTTTTCCAAGAAAACTGTAATGGGATTGTCCAAATGGATGGGCAAGGGTTCTTTTCTCCAAAAGGAGAACTTGTAGTGGACTTTCAGGAAGAAGAGTGATGCACCGCGTTGCGTTCGAGCATCTTCCTTACACCCTTTGCAACGCCTCAGCGACTGAACGCTCAAAGGTTTGTTGAGGAAACTCAACGAATCTCCCTCGATATCCTACACCATCCTTGACCACTTCCTGTAAAGCACCTTGATCGAATAGCCCTGGATCATCAACTACATCCTCCTGGCAGATGAGCAGGTCTGCACAACACCCTGCAATCAATTTTCCCGTATCCTCCTGGCCGACACCTTCACTCGCCAAACCGGTTGCGCCATACCAAGCCGCCAGCGGTGAAATCCCATCTCGAATGAGTGACACCAGCTCCATATAATTTCGCCCATGCATCTTTGGTAACACGGGATCCGTGCCTGCCAAGATTTTCAATCCACTCTCATAGGCAATTCGCACGGCTTCTGAATGCACGGCGCCCACTTGCCGAACCTTTTCCCGGACCAGCGGACTAAAATCCGTCACATCTTGAAGAGCCTGGCTAATCCAACTCGTCGGCGTGACTCGACATCCCTTTGCATAGGCCTTTTCCGCTAACGGCTCATCAAGAAATGAAATGTGTTGGATATCTCGGACTCCATAGTCAATGGCCAGTGCAATCCCTTGATGACTATGGGCATGCGCCGCAACATACAGCCCCCGGGCAGCCGCTTCTTCACAAATGGCATCTATTTCTTCCGCTGTAAAGTCACGATGTTCCAAACGGTCCGTTGGAGAAACCACCCCAGGACTGGCACAAATCTTGACGAGATCTGCCCCACAGGCGGCAAGTTCACGAACCCGCTTCCGGCAATCCCATGGGCCATCAACAATGCTCGATGGCCGACCCGGTCCTGGAGGCCATAGTTGAGAGATCGCCCCACAACATCGATCCGGGCCAAGAAAATCTGCATGCCCTCCTGTTGTTGAAAGCATACCAATAGCAATCTTTAGCCGTGGTCCAATAATCATCTTTTCTTCAATCATTCGTTTCAGGAAATGTGTTGCCCCACCGACATCACGAAGGGTGGTCACCCCGCCATGAACCAACGTGTGATAGAGAATTCGCTCCGTGTAGAGTAACCCCGTCTGAGAATTCATCCGTTCCATAGCCTCTCGCCCAACTCCTAGCAAGGTGACATGCCCATGACAATCAATAAGCCCAGGAGTGACGGTCAACATCGAGCAGTCAATCACGCGTACGTCACTCCCGTTGGGTTGTTGAGCCTGATGAGGTTGGACGGTATGAATACGTCCGTCGTCAATCCAAAGATCCATACCATGCTGCACAGCTTGAGATGAAGACGACGTGCCGTCATACAATTTTTTGATATTGGACAAGATAATCATGGTATTTCCTCAATATGTTCTCAGGAAACTTGCACTGGGTTTTTGCTTTTGTCAGTCAACCCTCTCGATCAACGTATCACTCAAATAGCCTTGACTCTCAAGTCGAAACCCTCATGCTATATCTGAGATCATAATCAACGATGAGCTAACGATTCAAAGACTATCTACCCTTGGATGGATTCCTATGACGTCTGTGCCTCAGGCAAAATCTTGGAATTTGAATCTAGTGTGTCTTGTTCTGTTTGTTTTTTGGGGTCTTGCTTGGTACTTTGTTGGCTTGTTTCAAACCTGACCGCCTGATAATTAATGGCCCCCTTAAAATGAACCTGATCCATGGGTTTCTCCATACTGGTACTCCGAACACCACGAATATCACTCCCGACCTTAATCACCTCGAAATCCTCTCCCGTAATGGGATCTTTGTACACCACTGGCAAATATCTTCGAGGTGTCTTATTCGTGAGATCCTGAAGAGTTTGGGGGTACCTGTTAGAACGAGTGGCTTTTTGAACTTCATAATCAGCCACGAATCGATCAATCGCTTCTTTAATCCGGTTACCACGAAAGAGCAGTTCAGCTTCACGGTCTCGTTTCATCACGATGGACCATTGTTGCCCAACCATCATGAGCGTAATGCCCATGAGGACAATGGTGAACATGACGATAAGATATGTGATGCCTCGTTCACTGGTTTTGACCACGTAGCCTCACTCCAACCTCAAAAAGATGGGGAACGGAGAGAGACTCGTTTCATATGAAATGAAGCATAGCATTAGACTGGCCATTGTTCTTCTCTCCAGGCCATTTCCCAAAACATCCATTCATATCGTGAGCTCGTCCGAAACAGTTCAGCTAAGAAAGCCTTTTCCTCTCGCCCTGCTGACATGACTTCACCATCGACAATCGTGCGCATCCACTCAGCCACGGCAGCGAATTCAGGCGACGCATACATCATAAGCCAATCTCTATAGGGATGTTTCTCCGATGGGGCCCCGTTCTTCAAAAGATGCTGACCAATAACGCAATAAATCCACGCACAGGGAAGCGCCACAATGGTAATCGCCGCAACCGTTCCCTGAAGTGCCACGCTTTTCATATGACGCGTATACGCATAATTCGTGGGTGCAAGCGGGGTTCGTCTCATCGCTTTCGGAGTCAGATTCCATAATTTGCCGTATCGTTCGTGGAGACCACGTTCCACAGTGATCGTTTCATCAACAAGCTGAGCGAAGCGTCGAGCTGTCTCAGGATCAGTGGCACGTTGTGCTCCCGCCGCAAACACTCGAGCTAATTCTTCCAGAAACCGTGCATCCTGCAAGATATAGTATTTGAACTTTCTTAATGGCAGCGTTCCCTTCCCAAGCGCCATGACAAAAGGATGGACAAACTGGGCATCCCATATGGGCTTATTTGCTCTTCGTACTGACTCCGTCCATGTCATGCCAAGACTCCTTATAATCTGACCAAACACTGTCATCAGTATTTTGTAGATTTCTGCCGCTTGCAATTCCAAAACGTGCCCAGACTACATCCAATAATGGTCCCAGCCGCAAACACTAAGCTAAAGGCTAAACCCGTCCGAAGTTCAGGCCAATTCCTCAAAATTCTTGTCCAAAGGGGAGGACCGTCTGGCATATGAACGTGCCCTTCCCAACCTAAATATTCGTCGTCGGGATTCAGTTCGGCAAATTTTTTCTCGTCCTCGAATAAGTGGGATGGTGAAGTCATGAGATAGGCTCCAATACAGCTACGGGCAAATGATGAAAAATATGGGCAGCCGACAAAACCGATTGCCCCTGATGTGTGCTTGTCTGGAGAACCGCTCCAGTGACAATATTCCGGTATCGTGGACCAAGTTCTTCATGTGGTAAGACAACCATGGTTTCACCCCACACCGACGGACCTAGCGGAGCATCGTTCGGATTCGGAATCATAGTTGTCAACAATCGTGGCACAAGAGACAGTATTGTTCCTGCCTCTGATCGTCGTGCAAACGCACAGATATGGTCGCTCTTTTCACCACACGATTCAAGAGGGAGATACTGTCCTTCTTTAAAAATGATCGGATGTGTCTTTCGAAACGTTAAAAGTATTGTTGTCAAAAAGAGTTTGATCCGTCCATCGGTCCATGTCTCGAGAAGGCCTTTGATCGTTTCCAGCCTATCGCCATCATCCAAAGATTGGCGAATAGTCTGAAGGAGAGAAGCCCGGCATGCAAAGTCAACAGGACGTCGATTATCCGGATCAACCAAGCTGAAATCCCACAACTCAGTCCCTTGATAAAAATCTGGAGTTCCAGGCGCGGTGATTTTTAAGACAACCTGTGCCAATGAGTTATACAATCCATACTGCGCAATTTTTTTTTGAAGTGGAAGAAATTCGCCTAAGAATGGATTGGACGTTGTGGTATCCAAGAGTACCTCGATAAAGGCATACACCGCCTGTTCATAGGATTCCTCAGGATTGACCCAACTCGTATGCACTTTGGCTTCTCGCAAGGCTTTGAGCATAAACCTCTGGATACGCTGGCAAAAAGTATTGGCTGCCATATCCAACGATGCATCGAACGGCCAAGCCCCAATTAATGTTTGATACAGCAGGTATTCTTCATGTCGGTCTGGAACCAACTGGTCATGGACCCATCGTTTGTGTGGTGTGTTCAGTCTGTGCCAACAAGCGAGGGCCGCTTCCCATTCTTTCGGCAACTCCGACAATACGTTGAGCCGAGCCCGAATATCTTCACTCCGTTTGGTGTCATGCGTTGATGTGGCCGATAGGCTATGAGGCCAGCGCTGTTGGCGTTCCTGCATGCGTTCATGAAAGGTTGAAACTGGCACACCAAAAGAATCAGGATCACTACCTACTTCATTCAGAGAAAGTAATCGGTTATATCGATAGAAAACTGTATCTTCCACACCTTTTGCGGTCACAGGACCCGTGGTTTGTTGAAATCTCATGACGAAAGGGCGAACCTCTGTCCAGGCAACCGAGTCTCCCGTCTCCGTTTCTTTCAACAACAGATCTTGGATGCCATCAAAAACGAGCGCATTGATCGTTGGATTCTTTTGCTTGGCTTTGGTTACTGCCAGACGGATACATGCACGATCCCAATCCGTGACAACCTCACGAGAATCAGAGGAAATGTAGGTACGGTACACAGGAAAACAGGCGATGATTTCCTGGATAGCTAGCATAAGGCTATCGAAGGGAAAATCACTTGTATGGCGGGTTTGCTCAGAAAGTGCATGCATTCGATGGGCAAGGGTCTTGATCTCGCTCGACATTGAGCTGCGCATGATCAACTGCTTACAGTCATATCGCATGTCTTCAAAAAGACAATCCTGTTGCACAAATTTCGCATACAGGTCATCAAATATCCAACTGTGAGAAAACGCCACAAACAACCCATTGACGAGAGCAAGAAAATCATAGCCACTGGTTCCATGAACAGGCCAATGCTCGCAAAGGGGCTCACCGTTTCCAAGAATTTTTTCGACGACCACAAAAAGTGCTCGACCTCGTGAATCGGCAGACCACCCCAATTCTTTTTGGACCCATTGTTGCCAATGCGCCAAATAGGCCTGAGGGTCGTACAGGCCATCGATATGATCGATTCGCAACCCCGTAATGGCTCCTTGACGCAATAAATCACAGACAAGCCCATGGACTTCATGAAAGACCCAAGACTCTTCCATGCGAACCGCTGCCAGTTGGTTGATATCGAAAAATCGGCGATAGTTAATTTCTTCTGATGCTACTCGCCATGAAGCCAAACAATAAACTTGGTTGCTCAAAAGCCTATCCAACGCCTCAAAGCTACGAGAAATGCCACGTTGCCCATTCAAAAAGACTCGAGTCTCTTCAATAAAAGTGGCGATGGGTGCATACGTTTTGGCTAATATCGCTAACCGCTCTTTGATGACAGCCTTCTCTCGATATCGCTCCGTCACTTGTGGTACCGCACATGCGTTTCTTGCCGGCAACTTCTCCAACGCAGTCAGAATCCATTGAAATTCTTGAATTGCAGGATGAGTGAGTTCTTGGCATTTCAGGAAATCATCAAGTCGGAGTGTGAGGATAAGCGGCCAGGTTTGAGGGTCAAGCGGAAGAGCATATTGATAGTAACGAAGAAAGAATTCTCCATCCTGATAACAGACGTTGATTTCCTGGTTTTCTAACACAATGCGGTATTGATCTCCGAGAATGGGGAGCAAGATTTTATGGTGCAACTCAGGGTTCGGTGAGTTCCAGTCAATGTCAAAGAGGAACGCATAAGGAGAGCTCAAACCATTCTCCAAGACATCCTGCCACCAAGGGTTACAAGAATCTGCAATACCCAGATGATTGGGCACAATATCGACAAGGTGCCCCATGGCATGGGCCTGAAGCGTTGCGACAAATTCCTGATAATCAGACGTAGTCCCAAGTTCCGGATTCAGCGAGGTGGGATCGACAATATCATACCCATGTGCACTCTGAGGCACTGCCTTGAGATACGGCGAAGCATAACAGTCTGTAATCCCGAGCGCTGATAAATACGGAATTACCTGGACCGCATCGTGAAATGTGAATGATTGATTGAATTGTAGGCGATATGTCGAGAGGGGAATTCGAAGCATAGTTATGCAAAGGAACGTTCACACAATACAGAACACCATGGGTTTCTGACATCACCCGAGGGATGACGTCTCAATAAGAGCAAATGAACAACATGCCATTACGCGTTGGGAAGCGAATGGACTGCACGCCCTCCATACGACCGGCCCCTTGGTAGTACAGTGATACCCTTTTTTCCCACAAGCGCTCGAGGGTAGTGACTTTTTTGTTCAAACCCCAAGTCGGTCCCTGGGGGAATAACATTAAAGCGATCGGCAATGACCCGCCGCAACCGACAGTGCGCTCCCACAATGGTTCCATCAAGAATAACACTTTCTTCAATATGCGCCCCTTGTTCTATTCGCACGTTGCGCCCGATGACAGAACGGTGAATCGTTGCATCCACAACCAAACTGCCTTGCCCCACCATAGCATGATCGAGCTGAGACCGAACAAGACTGGCAATGGGCTCGCCAAACGCATCCGTAAGAATAGGCCAACTCACATTTCGTAAGTCAAACACCGGCGTCTCTCCAAGAATGTCCATATTGGCCTGCCAATAAGCCTCTAAGCTTCCAACATCCCTCCAGTAACCCCATTCTTCATAGGGATGCATACCTGGCACCACATTATCAAGAAAATTATAGGCGAACGCTCGATGTGACTTGGTTAAGAGAGGAAGAATATCCCGTCCAAAATCATGCGATCCTGATTGGCCGGCATCTTGTTCAAGGGCCTTCATCAAAACATCGACATTAAAAATATAGTTACCCATTGATGAATATGCCATTTGGGGATTACCGGGCATGGGCTTAGGAGCTTTGGGTTTTTCCTCGAACCCCACAATCACTTGATCAGCATCAGCCTCAATAATCCCAAACCCTTTTGCAGCCAAAATGGGAACCGGCAAGGCAGCCACGGTGACATCAGCTTGCCGGTCGAGATGAAATTGAATCATTTGTTGGATATCCATACGATAAATATGATCAGCACCAAAGACGGCAACTAGATTAGGAGCAAAATCATGGATAAGGTTTAAATTTTGGTAGACCGCATCGCCCGTGCCTTCATACCATTTTCCTCGGCCCTTCATTTGTGGAGGCACAACAGTAATGAATGTCTGACGATTGGGGCCACCGGTTCGCCAGGCACGGCGAAGATGTTCGATTAGGGATTGAGAGCGGTATTGAACCAAAACATACATGGCAAAGACCCCAGAATTGAGGAAGTTGCTCAAGACAAAGTCAACAATTCGGTATGCCCCTGCAAATGGCACCGCAGGCTTGCTCCGTTGCTCTGTCAAAGGCATAAGCCGTTCACCTTTTCCACCTGCCATAATCATGGCTAACACGCGTTGAGGTTTTCGGTCCATCTCAGCCTCCCTTGACAACAACAATCACATGAAGGTCCTGTATGTTCAGCCTTCGTAGTATACAGCACGGTCGACCTAAAAGAAATTCAATAGGCAGAGCACCCCTCTCTCATCAAAATGATGGGCTCTCGAGGAACCATCATGACCTCGATACCGTCATGAAAATTATGGAGAATGAGAATCGACCATGGGGAGAGAGAACGTACTTAGTTCAAGGCCAGCCAAAAACTTGAAGCACCACCCAGCACCAGCAACAATACCATCATTTTTTATATAAGCTCAGTATCTGTTTCTGCACAGGTTGGAGAAAAACGTACCGCGACAATGCGCATGAGCGCAAGGGCCACCAAGATACCCCCAAGGATTCCCCATTGCTCAAGAGGGGCTTCTTTAAACCACATCGAAATTACTTCTGTAAGCATGACCACAAGGATGGTATCGACGATAAAGGTCACCTTGACTCGACCTTCGGAAAAATAGGCGAACGTCGTTTTTAACACTTCAACCAGCGCAAGCAGAATCAAGGCATTGATGATAATTTGACGAAAGACCTGCTCAAGTGGATGGGTTAGTAACAAACGAAGTTCCCAGCATGTTGCCAACACGCCTCCGGCCAAAGCCGTCAGAATGACCAGGATGAGTAAACTCAAGACAGCTTTGGTACCACGGGTCCATACATCAGTCATATCAAAAAGGCGCATTCGTCGAAATGGTAGAGCATTCAGCATTTGGAAACACCTTGGCTGCAAGCAGCATTGATAATTGAAATATTCATTATTAAAACTCGTCCATCGCAACAGGATGTAACAGATCTCGAGCGGATAACACGCCAACGATATCTTCGGCACGAGTAATCCCAACGTGCCGAATGCCGTACCGTTGCATAAAATCAGCTGCTTCAAACAACGAGCTGTTTTCATCAAGACAATGGACAGGTGAACTCATGATCGCTTGAACCGGGGTCATTTCCGGAGATAATAGGCCTCCGACTAATTTGCGCACAATATCGGACTCCGTGACAATACCAACAATGAAACCATTCTGCGTGACGAAGACACTACCGATTTTTCTCACTTTCATGATCGTTACGGCTTGTAATGCTTTCTGACAATAGTCTACCGACGCGATATCAGTTGTCATGAGTTCTTCTACACGAACCATAGCCTCCTCCTTTTGTGCAAATGTGTCTGTGGTTGGCATCTCATTTTCATTCTTTGTTTATCGTTAACCTACTACGTCTATATGACAGGGCGATAACAAATAGGTTACATGTGTGTAATTCCTATTGATTTTGACTTGAGAAACAGTGAAGGTAGATTGCAGCATTTGACGAGTAGGTATAGGCAAGAAAGGGATCATGATGCATCAACATTGGCTTTTTCGATTATGGCTCCTCTCATTTATGATGTTAGTCGCATGTGAGACGAAGCCTCAGTTTTTAACGGTGACCATCTATGACAGCCCTCAACAGGTTGTTCGGCTTCAAGCCATTTCCGATGCCAATAAGGGAAAAGGCTTCTCCCATCCGCTTGACCTATCCACGGAACATATGGAACAGCTCTTGCGAGGATTACACGTGGGAATCAACAATTCGGCCATTCCGTTCTTCAATTTGGGCAATCAACCGACTCGTCATCGGGCCTTCAGCGATAGAGAAGTGAAATTTTTTGCTCCGCTTTTTGTCCAAGGCTTCCGCCAGGCCACACCCGAGGAAGTCGTCACGTTTTTTGAAACCGTCGAGGTTTCGTCTTTACACCGATTAACGACATCAGGAGGTCTGTTTATCACAGGCAACACCTTGCATGTCTTGATGAGTAATTACGGAGTCAAGACACAGATTTGGCAGGACAATGACGCCTATGAAGCGCCATTCCGACTGCGCCCACTCGAACCCATTGACCCGGAACCGGGCCAATTGACCTTTGAGCCACCCTCGCTAATGGTTTCTGGAACGAGCTTTGAGTTTATCGATGCCTTGGGAGGAACACCATGGCATGTGGCTGTGCATTTTCAGGAATTGCCTGCAACCCCATAAACACTGCACTGAGAAGAGCAAGCAGCACCCCTATGGCATGATGTGTGGAGCTCTCTGCCTTGAGAAAGAAACCTTGCCAGCAAGAATGCAAACATCTACACTTCAAGGCTCACAGAAGAATGCATGAAAAACCCTGGATATAGAGCGCACCCTTGCTGGGAATTTTTTAAATGCTCAACTAGAAAGAGACATCCCATTGTAAGCGAATGCGCTGTTCTGTGAGATCCTTACCAACGGGCTGAGCCAACGTCAAATGGGAACTATCAAGCGTGACTTTATTTCGATGACCGGCAAAAAACCAATTAAAAGCTCCTGTGAATTCTTGACGCTTATCACCAGAGACCGAGACATTCGGATCCACGAAGGCATAGCGGAAAGCAACTTCCAATTCTTCGGGAACTACAGGAATCAACTCATGGAAGAAATACCCCACTTGAGCATAACTACCCATTAAATTGGTCTTATTCCCAGGGCTGCCTTCTCCAAACGAGGAATCTTTAATCTGTTTCCAATGATACTCATGTTGTAATGAGAATCCTCGCCATTTGAATGCCGTTTCCTCCATCATGCCTTCAACACGAAATTGTCCATCCACGGCTGAACTATCACTGGTAAACCCATCCAAGTTCCCGCATCCACTTGAGGACCAGCGTGTACATTTTCCTTGCGTGGTATAGGCTGCAAAAGCAAGGCTTCCCGTTGGCTTTTGATGACGTTTGATATCACTTTGAGTCCATTTCAAATCACGACCGAGAAAGTTCCATTGGAAACGCCCCATATACATCATATGGTCATCGTCGTTTGCCTCACCTCTGCCCGAACCAGTCCAGACACCAACGTAATATCGAGAGTCAAATAAAGTTCCTGGAGCCAGCCGACCATACACCATCGCCCCAACTTGACGGTCGATAGTAAACTCACGATTGACAATCGATCGTTCAACAAACTGCTGCTTTCCAGATGAATCGACTCGTTCACGATTATAATTGATTTTCCATTGCCCGACGCGTAATTGGAGCCACTTGTACTTTTCGAGCATAATCCGCCAATCAATCAGCCGAGTGGACGAAGCAGACCCATCATCACCTGAAGAACGAGTGGGCTGCCAGTCAACCTCAATATAGTATTTAATCCAGGGTTGATAGCCATGTCCCCCAACTTTCATTCGCACGCGTCGAAGCTCAAAAGTGCTTTCTTCATTGTCACTAAAGGCCGATGCATTTCCGGGATCACTCCGTTCAGGATAGGTAAATCGTCCCTGGAATCTCCACTGTAAGGCCGTCCTCCACTTTCCATCCCGCGTTTCAAGGACAAACCCTTTTTTACCCCATCCAACTTTAACTGGAGATTCATTGGCTTTTGTTTTCTTCGTTTCCTCAGCGTCCTGTTTTTCCTGAGCCGCCTTAATTTTGATCCAATCTTCTTTCGTGATGACTCCTTTTTCACGTAAGACCTCTGTCAGGATGTCTTCAGCCATCACGGGCCCTACGGCCAGAAGGCCAAACAGCACAATGATGAGAAGTTGCAACCCGTTGAACCTCTTCATAAGAATATGCTCACCTCCTATAAAAGTTGTTACAAACTATGTAGGAGGGAACGTACCCACATTGTGTTACAAGCACGTTACAGCAGCATCAAAAAAGGGTTAAGATTATGTTTGGGTAAAGAATTAAGAAAGGAAAAGAACTGTGCGAACGGATTATCCCCTCACTCCACTGATATACGCCGCGGTCAGATCATGTTGCGGAGTCTCGAAAATTTGGGAAACCGGGCCTTCTTCAATCAGTTGCCCAACACCGTCATGGACCCAAAACAACGAGGCATAATCAGCAATGCGACGAGCTTGGGCAAGGTTATGCGTGACAATTACCACCGTATACTGACCACGTAACCGTGCGATTAAATCTTCCACAACACCGCTGGAAAGCGGATCAAGCGCGCTACATGGTTCATCCATGAGCAGAACCTGCGGTGAAAGGATCAAGGCACGCGCAATACATAATCGCTGTTGTTGCCCACCCGAGAGCCGAAGCGCTGGCACGTCAAGCCGATCTTGCACCTCACGCCATAGCCCCACATCGTTCAAGGTCTGTTCTATCAGATGATCGGTCCGTCCACGATCGATGATGCCATATTCTCTCAATGGCAATTCTAGGTTTTTTCGAATAGAGAGCGGAAAGGGATTAGGCTTTTGGAAAATCATGCCGACTTGACGACGCAACTGAAGGACATCCGTCTGTTCCGCAAAAACATTCAGATCACCGAGAGACAACTCCCCTATCACACGACAGCCTGGAATTAAATCTGTGAGCCGGTTTAAACAAGTCAGAAAACTCGTTTTTCCAGATCCAGACGGCCCAACCAGCGCCGTCAAACATCCCTGGTAAATAGACCAAGACACACCCTCAAATGCAGGTGTGTTCCCATAATACAACGACAGCTTTTCTGCTCGAATGAGCGGATGCGGCTCGCAGCACGCTGACCGTTCCTCGAAAGGCCCCCAGGGTTGGAATCTGCTCGTGCTGCGTGCGCTCATGCCCAAAACATCCTTCGCTTCAACCAATGTCCCGCCACCCATGACGCCAATGTATTCATCACAAGTAAGAGCCCGATCAACACCACCGCTGAAGCGTAGGCATTGGCATTGCCCCCGGGCACATTCATCGACAAGTCAAAAATATGAAGGGATAATGCCCGTCCTGAATCCATCAGTGATTCTGGCATACGATCGACATACCCGCTGGTATAAATGAGTGCGGCGGTCTCTGCCATTGCCCGGCCTGTGCCAAGAATCACGCCAACCATGAGACCCGGCATCGCAGCTGGAAGCAACAGCGTCATGAGCGTGGTCATCCGAGACAACCCTAAGGCAGCCGCACCAAGCCGGTATTCGTTTGGCACTGTGCGAAACCCTTCTTCTGTCGCCCGAATGAGAATGGGCAAAACCATGCAGGCTAACGTCAGTCCACCCGATACGAGAGAAAACCCCATGCCCAGCATGTGACTGAAAAAGGCATAGCCAAAAAGCCCGAATACAATAGAAGGAACAGCCGTTAACACGTCCAGACTGATTCGAACAACACGGCCGAACGCATGGTGTTCACTGGTACATTCTGCTAAAAAAATGGCCGCACCCAGACCAATGGGGATAGCCACAACCAAACAGATACTTAAGAGTAATCCCGTCGAGATGAGGATAGGAATGATACCACCGGCTCGTCCAGCATCTCTGGGAGCTGTGCTAAGAAACTCCCAGGACACTCCAGCGAGGCCATGCCAGACCACATCCCCAACTACGAGGCTAAAGATACCGAGTATCACACTCCCGATCCCCCACATCAGTAGACAGGCAACCCAGTCCGTATTCGAGCCAAACGACTTATGCATATGTATGACGTTGTTTGATGTAATCCACAGCCAGCACCATAACGATCACAACACCTAATAAGAGAAAACCTGTAAAGAACAAAGCAGCCCGATGATCCTCTACAGCATAGGCCATCTCTAAGGCAATATTGGCTGTTAGTGTACGCATGGGATCAAAGAGATTAGTGGGAACCTGCACCACATTTCCGCATACCATCAACATCGCCATGGTTTCTCCAATGGCTCGTCCTATTCCCAAAATGATGCCAGTCGACAAACCAGAGGTGGCAGCTGGAATAATGATACATCGAATCGTCGTCCACCGACTGAGACCCAAGGCGATGGCTCCTCGAAGATACACAGAGGGCACTTTGGCCAAGCTGGCATCAGCCATCAAAGCAATCGTAGGAAGAATCATGATCGTGAGAATACTGATACCAGCCAATAGGCTAGGACCCGGTGGATGAAGCTGTCCAATAAGTGGAACCAACACGACCAACCCCCAAAGCCCGTAGACCACTGATGGGATGCCTGCCAATAACTCGATCAATTTACGATATGGTTCCACGAACCACGTCGGGGCATAAAAATGACAGAAGACCGCCGAACAAATTCCCAGAGGAGTCGCAAGCAGCACGGCTCCGAGCATGGCCAATAATGATCCCCAAACCATGGCCATCACATTGTAGAACCCTTCGACCGGATGCCAGGAGGCATCACTGAAAAAAGAAAGAAACCCAATCTGCCGAACCGCAGGAAACGCTTCCAGCATCAAAAACCCCACGATCAACAGCACCAAGATTCCGGCGAACGCCGCTAGTCCTTGAAGTATCCAGACAAGCAGTTGATCAACTCGAGATGGGGACAAAGTAATGTTGGGCAATAAGATCATACACTGCCGCAGACTGGACAAAGTTGATGAAGTCTTTGGCCAATGTAGTCGAGGTAAAATTGGTGACGAACAGAAGAGACCGGGAAAGAGGAAATGTGCCATTTTGTAAATTATCTAACGAAGCCGGAATGTCACGGATAGGTAGGAGTTTAATAGGCACACCATGGTTAGCATCAAACTCAGCCGTCCCAATCGACACATAGGCAATGGAATGTGGATTTCCAGCAACAGTCTTAATCCCTTGCTCATTATCTCCCACCACGACATGAGCACGAATATGAATGTTTTGCAATTGGAAGTACGTCAAAAAAAGCAACAAGGTGCCACGGCCTTCAGCTTTATTGATCACGGTAATAGGCGCGTCTTCTCCTCCAACCTCTTTCCAGTTGTGAATTTTTCCAGTATACAGCTTAATAATTTGTTCATTGCGTAAAGCCTGAACAGGATTGGATTGATGGACAATCATGGAAATGCCATCACGGGCAATGGGGCGACTCATCACATCCTGTTCCGTCGCATGAAGCGGACGAGACATCATGCCAATATCCGCAAGCCCTTGACGGACATCGGCTAACCCTCGGGATGACCCTCCAGTTTGAACATCGATTCGTACGCCGGTATGAATTGATTCAAACCGTTTCCCAATATCAGCCACAAGAGGCGCCAACGTACTCGATCCTGTAATGACTAGTTTTGCCGAATTCTGCATACGATCTGACGATTCACAGCCCATCATCAGCAAGAAGAGGAAACAAGCGAGAGTATGGTAAGGCCACGACAACATGATCATTTCACAGACGTTGACGATGCTGGAAAAGAAAGTTGGCAGCACCCCAGATCCAAGACCTTTAACCCACCTCGTACGCCATGAGATAATTGGTATAAGACAGCTTTGCCATCTCGTATGGCCTCAACAAGCCCTGCTTCTCGAAGAAGCGCTAAATGATGTGAGAGCAGACTTTGTTCGATGTTCAAGAGAACCATCAGTTCGCCAACATGCTTAGGGGCATCCATTAAAGATTCTAAGACGGCAAGCCTGGTTGCGTCCGCCAAAACCTTTAACTTATTGACACAGGAGGAAGAGTCAGATTGTGGGTTCATCAAGACAATCAACCTTAAGTTTACACCCTATCCTAGGGTTATTGCGTATGAGAGAAATCCAGAATGCATGAATAGATTTTCATATGATTGAATATTTATGTGAATTGTCGAGTACTGTCAAGCCTTGGAGCTGAGAAAAGCCTGCGCACGCCTCAACAGTCTGTGCATTCACCATGCTTTTTCTGTTTGATGCTCACCCCCCCTTTTCTTAGACGAATTTTCTTTACCGTTTCGTCTCTTTTTGTAGAAGAATAGCTGATAAGCTTGTATAATAGAGACCTATCATTTTTTATGTGTGAGGAGGAATAATGAACTCGACGTTACACAGAGCCGTTGCTAGTTTTTATAACCTTATTTATGAAGCTCAGGCTTTTGCTTCCACTATGGGAAGGATAGATGCGTCGGAGCAAGATCGATATCTTGGCCGCGCAGAGGGATTAAATTGGGTGCTTGATCGCTGTCAAGAATTCGAAGATGTGGATGTCACGTTGACAACCGCTTCCATGCAAAAGCTATTGGGAGATGTCAAATCTGACCTCGATCACGAGTTGTCAGTCCAGCGGCGAGAAAAAGGCCGACGAGCGGATGGGAGAGAAGAAGCCCTGATTTTTGTAACGGATTATCTCAGTAGTCTTATTACCGCAACAGAGATTGAATCAGCAAAGAGCCCTGTCTAATATCAAATTCCTTCCATGGCCTATGAAAGGAATTGCCAGAGCAGAGCCATCCACTCATTGCCTTTGGGACAAGCAAGGACTATGAATCAAGTACCTAAACAACCCCGTGGAGTTCAAGAATGGATTATTCTTGCTCTCTGTTTAGGCTTCGGGGGCCACATTGCTCTGGGCCTCCTCCTCCATTCTCCTGACCGCTGGCCAGTAGGAACCGCAGGGAGTTATGGCATGTTGTTCGCAGGCTTGTTGTATATCGTTGCCCAACTTGCCCGCTCGCTCTGGCGGATTTTCATATCCAGAAGAGAGGCAGTGAAGGAATTATGATATGCCCTCCATCGGAATCCCTTCTTCTATGAGCATCACAGGAATATCCTCACGAATAGGATAGAGTATTTTCTTATCGGCCCTGAGCAACCCACCATCTAGCTTCTCTATCACCGTCGCACCAGCAATATTCTTCACATTCCCTTCTGCAACTTTTTCATTCAAAGCAGCTAATTCTGCGGAAGTAACCAAACACACATCTTGCTTGCTCTCAGGGCAACAGAGAATAGCAAGCAGGTCTTTATCTATGTTAACGTTTTCGCTAGCGTGCATGGTATGATCCATGTGAGTTCTCCTCTAAATTGTCAAACAACTGATAACAAGGGAAAGATATTCCTGTGGCACCCAAGAAATACGGTAATCTAATCAGGATATGAGGTCAAGATCCATGGGGATCGCGTACCATGATTCCCGTCTCTCGCACCACAATGAAATCCCATCAACCACTGATTCCTAGAGCGTTCAAACGGTATTTTGTGACGGGCATCCTCGTACTTGTGCCAGCGTGGGGAACATTTCTCATTTTAGAAACATTGTTTACCACACTGGATCATTTGTGGATAGATCTGTTGGGCAATCGATTTCAATTGGAAATCCCTGGCGTTGGGATTGCATCATTATTTTTTCTCATCATCGTGACAGGAATGCTCACGACCCATTTCCTTGGACAACGGCTTCTTCTCCAAGCAGAAGAGTCCCTGGGTTGCATTCCCATTGTCCGTAGCATTTACCACACCTTTAAAGGCATGACCGATGTGTTTAACTTTAGAAATCGGGTTGGCCATAGTACAGTGGTCGTGTTCCCTTTCCCAAAAGAGGGAACATGGGCCTTAGGTTTTATGATGGGAAAAGCCCCCTATCCACTTCAAATTTCTGAAAATGATTCTTTAGCCATGGTATTTGTCCCCACAGCCATCCACCCTTTTACGGGTTATTTAGCATTTATTCCAGAAAAAAAAGCTCGGCGAGTTCAACTTCGTCCACAAGAAGCCATGAAAATGGAATTCTCCGCAGGCTTTTACCATCCACCAGCGGGATGGCTTATGCCTTGGAGTACGACCACCTCGCCCAAACAGGAGACTGATTCCAACCCATGATTCCAAGCCATCCGAATCTACGAGTTCGCCCAGCCACCCTCACAGACCTTGCATGTTTAGTCTCTTTCAATGCCGCACTAGCCTGGGAAACCGAAGGTCGGCATCTTGACACAACAACCCTGCAAGCCGGCACGCAAGCTCTATTCGACGATCCTCAACGGGGGTTTTATCTCGTTGCCGAGCGACACGTCCCAACACCCACAGTCGTTGGACAGTTAATGATCACATATGAATGGAGCGATTGGCGAAACGGTACATTTTGGTGGATTCAAAGTGTCTATGTTCACCCAGATTGGCGAAGACAGCACGTCTTCCGCCAACTGTATGACCACGTCTTTGAGATGACACAAGACAAGCCACACATTGCGGGAATTCGCTTATATGTGGAACAGGCAAACAAAACTGCACAACTCGTCTATACCCACCTGGGCTTCACCCAAGCTCAGTATCACATATTCGAACACGATGGTATGCGCCCTTCACGTATACTATGAATATCTCTCACCAACCTAACCGATAGGCCACATGGCAGCACCTTCTCCGAAACCACGCACGCCAACGACAACGAATTGGTTAGTTGCATCAGGACAAATGTGGAAACTCTTATTGCCCTGCTCTGTTTAGGCATGACACTTCTCTGCTTCCTTCTTGGAACCATGTTACTTGTGACTGAGATTCAACTATTTTTTGCCTTCATAGCATGTGGCACCTTTCTGGGTATCGTGACAATAGGATGGATGATCAACGTCCTTCGTTGCCCACATTGCCAGGTCCGTATAGCCTGGATAATGATCAAAGCACGCTCACACACCTCTTGGCTTGTAGACCTTGTGGCCTTAGAGGCCTGTCCATGTTGTCATCGTACACTGATGTCTCCTTGAGATTGACAGTAATTTGCATAGATTGCGCCTATGGCACCACGGCCCAGCAGTCCTTACCCATCATTTGTATAGGTGTTATTTCTAAAACTAAGGAAGAGAGAGCACGTTGGGAGGAGGAGTCCCTCCTCCCAACGGTATGGAAGCGTAGGGTTATTTCTTTGCTTTTGAAGACGCCTTTTTAGCTGGTGCCTTCTTAGCAGGCGCCTTTTTAGCTGGTGCCTTCTTAGCAGGCGCCTTTTTAGCTGGTGCCTTCTTAGCAGGCGCCTTTTTAGCTGGTGCCTTCTTAGCAGGTGCCTTTTTAGCTGGTGCCTTCTTAGCGGTAGGTTTTTTCGCAGCAGGTTTTTTCTTAACAATGGCCAATTGACTCACCTCCTTTCAATGTTTAGTTAACTGATTCCAGTTCACGCTTATGATGAATTGTGCTCTCATGAAAGGCCCTCATTATTTTCTATGATTTTGAGTCCATGCCCTTCTTCTTTGCTCATACGGCATGAGTGTATGAACGCTCTAAGTCTTCCACACTTTGGAAGGTGTTGGGCGCAACTTTTTTAAATCGTGGATCCCGCTTGAGTGATGTGGCAACAGACGTCACCGGAGTTTTGCCACGAATTTGCAGTCCTCCTTCAATCAAACGTTGGCAGAGTTCTTTTGCATGCATAGGACGGCGAGCGCTTTGCAAAATCATATGGGCCGCATCCGGCATGCTCATCCCGACATACTTACTCCGGCCAAGGAGTATTTCACGTGACGTGTCCGTAACATCGGTTACTGGCAAGGGCGGACTACCTTTCTCATCTGTAATAATTTGGCTGGAGAGGCTAGCCAGTTTCGCTTTGTCCGCTTCAACCCGATACAATGTTTTTGCCAACTCAAGATATTTCTCAATGGTCGCAATTTCTTCATTGAGGCTTTCCCTCTTCTTTTTGAAGTCTTTAAGCTTTGATTCATATGCACTGATCCTTTGCTCAAGACCAACGATAATATCTTTCAATTCGTTTTTTTGTTCTTCAATCATAAGCAATCATGCTTTAATTTTTTAAACACTTACCATGACACTTTAATCATTGTCAACAAAAAAGTAAATTTTTTATATTTTCATAATAGAGATAAAGTAGCATGAAAGCTATAGAACACAAATAGCAACGTCCTACAATAAAAAATACTATAAATCACAAGCTGTGCTTTAAAAGCCTATATTTTGTGGTAATTCAACTATGGCTACCTTAATGTAGGCATGATAATTTTTAGGTATAGAAAAGTATGTGAGATTATTGACTATTTACTTGTTGAAGATTTTTCCTCTGTGTTAGGCTGCGTTATCGACTATGCATTGTGAGTAGCCACATGTTCCACACTGTACAAAAACCCATAAACCTCCTTGACCTTGATTTACCTAGGCTTTCAGCCTTAGTGTCTGAGTTGGGATGGCCACCGTTTAGAGCCCAACAAATTCTTCGATGGCTTTATCAGAGCCGTGTTCGAACAATCCAACGCATGACGAACCTTTCATTACATGAACGGTCTTATCTCGAATCGAACGCAGTGATTAGGCGGTTTCAGGACATACAGTCATGTTCCGCAACCGATGGAACTCAAAAATTCCTGTTTCGCTTGGATGATGGGAATATGATTGAAAGTATGCTTATTCCAGATGGCCAGCGCCTCACACTCTGCCTCTCGACACAGGTCGGATGCACTTTAGATTGCACGTTTTGCTTAACCGGGCAAATGGGATTACAAACAAACTTGAAAGCGCATGAAATTGTCGATCAAGTTTTGAGTGTTCAAGACACCCTCCACCTGGAACAACATCTGACCTCGTTAGTTTTTATGGGAATGGGCGAGCCACTCGCCAATGTAGAAGCAGTGGCTGAGGCTATCACACGACTGACAAACACCCAATGGGGCATGGGGTTTTCCCCCAAACGAATTACACTTTCGACAGCAGGGTTAGCGACGCGCATCCATGATGTCGCCGCACTGGGTGTCAATTTAGCGATCTCGTTAAATGCTTCCACAAACGAACAGCGTGACGTTCTTATGCCTATGGTGAACCGATTACATCCATTGCCCGCACTCCTTAGTGCATGCCGTGCCTATCCCCTGCGCCCTGGACGTCGACTGACGTTTGAATATGTAATGCTTGGCGACGTAAACGACTCTGCCTTAGATGCCAAACGACTCATCCAGCTACTCAAAGGTATTCACTGCAAAATTAATTTAATTCCATTCAATGAATTCACCAGCAATGCCTTTCGACGTCCCACAGACACAAGGGTCAACCAATTCCAGAGTATCTTACGGCAGGGAAATCTGGATGTATTCATTCGAAAGAGCCGGGGGCGTGAAATTCTCGGAGCATGTGGGCAATTAGGCGTCTTGCCATCTCCCCTTGTCTCAATTCAGCAGCAACACACAACATCCATAACATGAATGTATCAGGAGAAATGATGCTGCACGACAAAACACGGAAACTTCAGGAATGGTTTTCTCACATAGAGTCCGTCTTGGTCGCCTTCTCAGGAGGCATTGACAGCACACTGGTGTTGAAAATGGCCTATGATCGATTAGGACAGAACGCGATCGCCGTCACGGCAATCTCTCCAACCTTTCCCAAAATAGAGTTAGAAAGCGCACACCAAGTCAGTCAAGAAATTGGGGCTCGTTTAATTCTGGCAGAAACCAACCAACTCAACCTTCCCGCATTCGTCCACAATGATCACACTCGCTGTGCCCACTGCAAAATGGACCTTCAACAGGCTTTGGCCCCCATCCAACAAAAGATGAACGTGGCGACAATCATCGATGGCACTCATGTCGATGATCTGGGAGATGATCGGCCAGGGATTCAAGCCTCGCGAACCCTTGGCATGAAGAGTCCCTTAGTAGACGCTGGATTTAGCAAAGAGGATGTCCGCAAGCTTGCACGAAACTTAGGCCTATCGAACTGGGACAAACCTGCCGGAGCATGCCTGTCATCCAGAATTCCACGTGGAACGCCTATTACATTGGAAAGCTTGCAGCGAGTCGAGAAAGCTGAAGAAGTGTTATTACGAGAAGGGTTCCGTCAGGTTCGGGTAAGAGCTCATGGGCAAAGTGCACGGATTGAACTGAGTGCGGAAGAACTCCCTGCATTATTAGACATTAGCATCCGACAACAGATTATTCAAGGAGTAAAAGCAGCGGGGTTTGCAACGGTGACGGTTGACCTTGAGGGATATCGCCAGGGTGGAGGCAACACGGCATAACCACGAAATCGATGTTCTTACACCGACGGCGGATCACCATTGACATACTGTCCCGCAACAGCGTCAAGCGCTTCTTCTGCAAAACGACGCTGATCATCCCCTGATAAACTCCGGGATATCACTTTTTCCGCCACAAGAAGAGCAAGATTCGCCGTTTCTCGACGAATATCTTGAAGAGCCTTTCGACGTTCGCGCTCAATCTCCTGACTCGTCTCTTCGCGAATGCGATCAGACTCAGCTTGAAGCCGTTGTTGATTGTCGTCAAGAAGCTGTTGGGCCTTGGCTTTGGCCTCTAGTAAAATTGCCTCAGCCTCTCGTGCTGCCCCCGTTAACTTAGATTCATAGTCTTGAAGACGCTGTTCAGCCGCTTTCCGACTCTCTTCAGCTTGATCAATGCTTTCCTTGATCTTACGTTCCCGCGTTTCAAGAGCTTCTAAGATTGGCGGAAAGGCAAATTTGTACAAAACCCAAAAGAGAATCGCAAAAGAAATGATTTCCCAGAAAATCAGCGAGGAAAAAAAGTGTGAATCAAATTGAGGCATACAATGTGAATCCTATTTTCTCAAACCCATAATGATAAAGGCGATGACTAACCCATACAAAGCGATCGCTTCAACCAACGCAAAACCAATCCACATATACTTTCCAACACGACCTTCGGCTTCAGGTTGACGGGCCACCGCCTCGATCATCTTACCAAAAATATAGCCAATTCCAATGCCTGCCCCCGCAAAACCTGCGGCGGCCAAGCCCATGCCTAAAAGTGCTGATGCTGCAGAATCCATGGTCTTTCTTCCCTCCCCTATGTATGGGAATTAATAGTGATTGAAATCAACACATGCTTATCAAACTGAAAAACAGCCGCTGGCCTACCTGCTGACAACATTAGCGCAGGCTAGCAAGCAACTAGTGAAGATGCATCGCATCTCCCATATATACACACGTAAGAATCGTGAAGATATACGCTTGGATAAAGGCAATGCCGACTTCCAAGCCATAGAGAGCAATCGTAAAGGAAAACGGCAACCAGCCAATTAATAATCCTCCAGAAATCGCCAAGCCAAACAAAACACCCAAGATAACATGTCCGGCGGTCATGTTGGCAAAAAGACGAACAGCCAACGAAATAGGCCTCGCTAGTTGACTAATCAACTCGATAGGCACCATCAGAGGAAGCAACCATCCTGGAGTGCCTGGGGGAACAAGAATGCCAAAGAATTTTGCGCCATGGAGCTTGAACCCCACGACCAGACTCAAGACATACACGCCAACCGCAAAGACACCCGTTACGATAATTTGGCTTGTCACCGTATAGGAACCGGGAATGAGCCCTAAGAGGTTGGAAAAAAGAATAAAAAGAAATAACGTACTAATGAGTGGAAAAAACCGCATACCATCTTTGCCCATCGTATCGTGAATGATGCCACGAATAAAATCGATGAGCAGTTCGGCCAAACTTTGCAATTTGGTGGGAACCAATCCCGCTTGCGATCCTGCCCGCCACAAGAGGCCCACCACCACTGCCACCACTACCCACATGGTGAGAACCGCCTTATTAATTGAGATATCAAGCCCAAAAAGGGAAAGCGGAATAAGCGCGTGTAACTCAAATGGATGAAGCGGATCGTCCAAGGAGCCCTCTTAGATTCTTAATTGTCATTCAGAGTTTTGTATCGTCAGGTCCCCACCGCTGGGCAGCCCGGTAGGCATTTCGCACTCCAGCCGCCAAACCAAACATAAGCCCGACGACTATTCCCCAGGGACCTGATGAGAGGAGATAGGTGTCAACCAACCAGCCAAGGACCCCACCGACGATCAACGACGCAAGAAGATCAGTGGCAATCCTCACCGCCTGCCCCATTCCGGAAAACATCGGACTTTGAGTAGGCGACATACGGGTTCAACCAACACAGCCAAATGGGCGCATTATTCAAGCAAAATACTGCGGATATTGTCAAGCGAAGCGACAGCCACAATATGTGCTGGTGGCTACTGCTTGCATCAACATTTACAGAAACCGATTGCCAAATATGATGACAGAAGGAACAGTTCAGAAGCGCATCTACATAGCAGGTGTTTTTTTGACCGTACCTCAAAACATGATGGAGAAAGCAAAATTACATCAGAAGAGATCACTCAAGAAATTGATAACATGCGTAAGGCCTTCACCATTACTGAACGAAAGCAACATTGATTTTGTTTCTCTTTGCCCGCATTGCACCATTTTGTCTGCATTCCTACCATCTAATCCAATGCCGCTTCTTTCATTTTTATCTGTCCACCCTGCTATTTCCCCACAAATCGACACCTCACAACAACATGCAGCCGCTCTTAACGATGCGATTTTGCATAGCGCTGCAAAGGGTTTTTTCTCTCTCGTAATTGAAGTGGGATTCTTTCGTAGAGTCGTGCGCTGGATAAAGGCCGCATTCCTCTTAGAGCTGCCTTTTTCGTAAAACGCAAAAGGTTCTGCAATTCATATGGCACACGATATAACGATATTGGCTACTGGCTTTTTCGTGAGGTGAAAACGCTGGTGCCGAAGGCGGGATTCGAACCCGCACACCCCGGAGGGCGCCAGACCCTGAATCTGGTGCGTCTGCCAGTTTCGCCACTTCGGCATAGACGAACGAGGAAAGAGGATTATCGACTTTTGGCTAAAGCCCGTCAAGGGAACAAAATGACAGGATCAGGCTATCCCGGATGAAGGCGATGGTGGTGCTAAGCATTGCTGCCGCCAACACATCACCGAGGCAGCGGCATCTTCTCCTGGCTGGAAAAGATCCTGACTCTTCCCACTCATCACAATGCGTTCACGGATAAGCCCGGCCGCACCCAGAAGAAATGGGGCGGGAATACGAGGGGCATCCTCAACAATCAGGGTATCAAACCGCATTCGGCGAAAAAGCGGATCGGTCACCACACGGCCTGGTGTTGTCACAACCACGCGCTTATTTTGCAAAAAGGCCTGCCGGTTTGCTTTCTCCCCTGCAGCCAATAATTCCCGAATTTTCGGGGTTCCGCCTAATCGAACGATTTCTTCTTTGAGGACATCATATTCCGGACGCATCTCTTTGGGGACCGTGGCTTCAGAGGCCAGGTCACGAATCCGAGCTTGCGCAATTTCAATCTCCTGCATCAACGGCGGAATTTTTCCTTTATAGAGGGCGCGGTATTCACCAAGCGTCTCACTATTTTTTCCCACAGCTTGCATAGCCAGTCGCTTCCAAATGGGAATTGCTTCATACTCCTCGACAGTTTTGTCAATGTCTTTGATTTTGCCTTGATATTCACTCAATTGAGCCAAAAGCCGCCACTCCAATAACTTCACCTCATTTAAGTCGTGCTGCTTTTGACTTTTATAGGCCAAGATTGGCGTCAATTCTCGAAACCGATTGTACTGCGTGCGCAAGGCATCTTTATTGGCACGGGACTTGGCAAAGAATCCATACATCTGCGCTTCAAACCCTAATTCTGGCAATGGAATCCCTGAGGCATCAGACAGCACAGGCACTTCATATCGACTGAGAAGGCTCTTATAGGGCAAAGCGCCAATACGAAGCGCATTGGCGACAAACCCCATGAGTTCATCAACAGTCTGTGGATCAGGCGCTAGCAGGAGAATACGCTTGTTCTGTCGCACGAAGTCGACAATGAGCGTCGCCAACTTTGCCCATCGTACTGATGGGTCATCATGCCATATGGTCGTGAGGACGGCAGCTGACGCTTTCTCCCGCGCTTCCACATACCCGGCCTCCTGATGTGGGTCAAGCCAAGGAAGAAGCCGTTCTGCTGGACCAAGTGTATACGACTCCGGAGAAGCCGCCATATCCGCCAATCGTTGTGAGGCTGTCTCAAAGAACCCAGCCACGTCTGGCACCAGCGTCGTATCGGATGCGGCTTGCCCTAATGACTCTTGTGTCTGCACCACCAATTCGTATGTGGTTCGTCGTAGAACCAGCCCTTCTGTGGGATCGACATGATTGGGTGGAACAAGGGTCAGAGCAATGTCTTCAAACAAACTTGATGTTTGCGGAATAGACAAGGCATACAGGTACAGCGTCCCAGACGTACCTATCTGCTTGGCTCCCATGGTTTCAAGAGGCGCATCCAAGCCTCGGCTCGCCGCCATACCTTTTTCGTCAGCCAACTGTTTGGCAAACTGGCTCAGCAGTTCAGGAAGTTTCACGGTTGATGCTGGGGATCAAGAGCTTGTTGTAAACACACCGCCACGCATCCCAGCCCTCCAACCATGGGCCTGCGATCAATGGCACATTGCCGTGCCTTCACACATTGCACTACCGAAGGGATTTTGGGACCAAGCGCAATATCCTGGAGAACATGGGCGGTCACCTGATTGTTAGAGTCATGGGTTAAGACTACCACCCGTCGGCGGGCATCATCCTCGAGAATCGCGGCTTGGGGAGAGGGCGCGATCATTGATTTAGCAGCATGAACATTGGGAAGCACCAAACGATTGTAAGTCAGCCCATCTGGTGGATGCACAGGACGTGTACTTAATCGAATGTTCAGCGAAGTAAGGGACAGGGCATCATCTTGTTGCACGACAGAATGCAAACCCACCTGAGAGAATGGCATGTGGCCAGCGACTGGCCACGCACTTCCCGCAAGGCTCACACACGTTAAGACCAACCCAAACCACCTGCTGCGCAAATATTTACAGAACTGGCACATTTGTCATACAGAATGAGGCAAAAACCCAAGTGATCACTATCATGCTCCCGAGGCATTGTAGGGAACTCCCTAAGAATGTGTCTAGATCAATGCCCCACAATCATGCGTAGCGGATCATTTCAGAGTACCCATGTATACGCCTTGTCACAATTCCCGCTTTTATGGAGCATCTGTAGTTTAAAAACCGCAAGACGCTCAATTTCTCTATTGCGGCTCTATTACATCCCACTTTGGCAAATTGACTTTCTTGGGGTGGGTCCTTATGATTTCAAACTTCGTTATTTTCAGTAAGGAGTGTGCGAAATGAAAGTGATTCTACAGAAAAATGTCGACAATTTAGGCTATGTCGGAGATATCCTGGATGTAGCCAATGGATATGGGCGCAACTACCTACTCCCTCGTGGCATGGCACTTGAAGCGAACTCTCGGAATGTCAAAGCCCTGGACCACATCAAACGACAGACAGCCCAAAAAGCACAAACCGAAAAGTCTGGCTGGGAAGATCTTGCCAGCAAGCTGTCTAAGGTTGCCCTAACCTTTCCGGTCAAAACTGGAAAAGAGGATAAGCTGTTTGGATCCGTGACGACAAAGGATCTTGAGGAAGGGCTGGCAGAACAGGGGTTTGAGGTTGACCGAAAGAAGATTCACCTTGCTCACCCCATCAAGGAACTGGGAAATCTGACCGTTTCTATCAAGTTGTATCGAGATGTCACCGCAACAATTTCAGTAAACGTCGTCAAAATACATGCAGAGGGCGAAGAATCTGCCGCCAAGGCGGAGGAGCACAGCCCATCAGACGCGACAGAATCGACCGCATCTGCCGAAACGACCCCGGCCCCTCAAGAACCGTCAGAAGGGTAACGATGATGGGCTATACCATTGAAGCCATGCACGCTATTCAAGAGACAGATCCCGACGTCTATACGGCGATTCAAGCCGAAGAACAACGGCAACGAGAAAAATTGGTCTTGATTGCATCAGAAAATTATGCCAGCCCTGCGGTTATGGCAGCACAGGGATGCGTGATGACCAATAAGTATGCAGAGGGATATCCTGGGCGTCGATATTACGGTGGCTGTCAACATGTTGATTCCGTTGAGGAACTTGCCATTGACCGAGCGAAACAACTGTTTGACTGTGATCATGTGAATGTCCAACCGCATTCTGGCTCTACTGCCAACATGGCGGCCTACCTTTCTGTGCTCAAACCAGGTGATACGATTTTAGGGATGGATCTGGCTCAGGGGGGACATCTGACCCATGGAAGCCGAGTAAATTTTTCCGGCATCATTTTTCAATCTCATTTTTATGGCGTGGATCGAGAGACAGAAATGATCGACTATGACGCTGTTCAGCAGAAAGCGGAAGAATGTCGTCCACGTATGCTCGTTGTGGGAGCCAGCGCCTATTCTCGCACATTAGATTTTCCTCGGTTTCAGCACATTGCCCAGTCTGTAGGCGCATATCTCTTAGTGGATATTGCCCATATCTCTGGCCTGGTGGCGACCGGCCTACACCCCAGCCCTGTTCCGTATGCTGATTTTGTCACAACCACGACACACAAAACCCTGCGTGGTCCACGGGCTGGCATGATTATGTGTAAAGCTGAGCATGCAAAAGCTGTGAATAAGATTATCTTTCCCGGCCTTCAAGGAGGCCCACTCATGCATGTCATTGCCGCCAAGGCCGTAGCATTCAAAGAAGCTTTATCCCCGGCGTTTACCGTCTACCAGCAACGAGTCCTCGACAATGCCCATACGTTGGCCAATGAGTTCAATCAGCGGGATTATCGTGTCGTTTCTGGTGGAACTGACACCCATTTGTTTCTGCTCAACCTGACCAACAAAAACGTCACCGGGAAAGAAGCGGAAACCGCGCTGGATGCCGCAGGAATCACTGTTAATAAAAACGCAGTCCCATACGATGAAAAGCCCCCCGCCGTCGCGAGTGGCATCCGATTAGGCACCCCCATTCTTTCAACACGCGGGATGGGTGCTGATGAGATGACGCAGATTGTTTCCTGGATTGACCAGGTTCTTGAACATCCACACGATACTCAGATTCAAGAGCATGTGCGTAAAGCCGTGAAAGCGCTGTGCACGCGCTTCCCAATTTTCTACTCAGCACAGTCTACTTCTGCTTAACAGAGAGACGGTAGTTGGATCACAAAAGTCCACGTAGGCCCTTGACGCCCCTCGCACAATAAGAAAATTGGTTAATCACCCAAACGGTGACCATGGATTGTTTAATTTCCCCATGCAGACCAATAGCTTGTATGTCTTTTGTGCATTCAACTACTCATCCTAGCTTTCATTGGAATTTCAAAGCCTCAAGATCCAACTCAAAGCACTGTAGCAGTGTGGGAAATCTTATTGAACTACCCATAGGCCTGATTTCGATTGAGAAGGGTACTCCTTTATGAAATGCCCCTTTTGCAACAAATTGGACGACAAAGTCATTGATTCTCGGACGGCCCGTGAAGGCGAGGTCATTCGACGCCGTCGAGAATGCCTCAGCTGTAAACGACGATTTACGACCTATGAACGGATTGAAGAAAATCTTCCAATGGTTGTTAAAAAAGACAATCGGCGAGAAGTTTTTGATCGTGCAAAAATCATGGCGGGCCTTAAAAAAGCCTGTGAAAAACGTCCCGTCAGCAGTGCGGCACTCGACACCGCCGTGGATCGCATTGAAAAACGTATTCAGGATATCGGCGAAGCCGAGGTCGCCGGAAGAGTCGTTGGCGAAGTCGTGATGCAAGAACTCCATCGACTCGATCAAGTCGCGTATGTTCGGTTTGCTTCCGTCTATCGAGAATTCAAAGACATAGATCAATTCATGGATACGATTCGATCTTTAGCACAAGAACGAAAAGGATGACCACAAAACGCACCTCGCCCCATCCCTCCGCCAAGGCAGTATCGAACGAACCGATGCGTCTTGTAGGAGTGAACACTGCGCCAACAGGCCGAGCGAAGAAAAAGGCTAAGGCTGTGGAATCGACGAACGTCGCTATTATTGGTGGCGGCCGTGGAGGCAAAGCATTAATGGAAATTTTCGCCAATGACCCGTTAGTCAAAATTGTAGGATTAGCCGAAATTCGTCTCAAGGCGACAGGGTACAAACTGGCTGGACAACTAGGAATTCCCGTGACCAATAATTACAGGGATTTCCTAACCATGAAACACGTAGATCTTGTGATCGATGTCACAGGCAACCCAGAAGTCGGACAAGCCTTGCAAAGGGTTCGGCGCTCGAACTTAGCGATCATCGGAGGAGCCAGCGCTAAGTTCATGTGGCAGCTCATCGATGCTCGAATCCGCGCAACAACGGAAATCGAGAAAACATTGATGCGGTACCAATCCCTCTTTCAGCGCTATGTCAAAGATGAAGCCGAACGCGCGGTGAATGAAGAGCGAACGAGAATTGCCTGCGAAATTCATGATGGACTCATCCAAACCTTGGCAGGCGTCAACTTCAAAATGGAACGATGTGCTGAATTAGTGCAAAAAGATCCAGGAAAATGCCAAACCATGCTGAAAGAGACAAAAGCCCACTTAAAGCATGGCATCCAGGCGACGCGGCAAGTTGTTTTAAACTTACAGCCCGGGCAATATGAAAAACTGGAATTAGGTGCCGCCCTGCGCAATTTCCTGAAATCCTTTCAAGCTCAAAACCGCGTCCACGTTGAATTCCTTCAAACGGGCGATGAGCATCGGTTAGCCCCCAAGACCAAGGTCTTTGTCTTTCGCATTGTCCAAGAAGCCCTGAATAACGCGCATACCCATGCACGTGCAACCCATGTGAGTGTTCAATTAACCATTGATTCTGGTATGCTGACCGGGTTCATCACCGACAATGGGATAGGCTTTAATGTCAAAGCCGTTGCGAAAGATCCTGAAAAGTGGGACCACTTTGGACTGCGTGGCATGAAAGAACGAGCACGCCTTCTCGGAGGCGAAGCACATTGGGACTCGAAAAAAGGCCAGGGAACCAAAATTTCCATTCAGATTCCACTCACGAAACAGGAACACGTTCGGTCTTGAGACATGATGTCTAAGCAAGAGAAAAAACCGAAGGCGGCTGTGCCTCCAAAAATTAAAGTGCTGCTTGTTGATGACCATCGTGTGGTTCGCGAAGGCTTGTCAGCTATTCTGGAGACGAAAGAAGAAATTGAAATTGTGGGAGAGGCAGGAGATGGGAGTGAAGCCGTTGAAAAATCCCGAGCCTTGATGCCCGACGTCATCATCATGGACGTCAGTATGCCAGGAATGACAGGAGGAGAAGCGACTCGATTAATCAAACGCGAATTTCCTCACATTGGCATTATTGCCTTGACCATGTACGAAGATCAGCAACATATTTTTGACCTCGTTCGCGCAGGAGCCACTGGATATCTGCTCAAAGATTCCGACTCTACAGAAATTGTCACGGCTATTCGAGCCATGTCACGAGGAGAATCACTCATTCATCCCTCGGTCGCCAGTAAAATTTTAACGGAGTTTTCCTTATTAGCTGAAGGAAAAGGTAAAAAGCGATCTTTTCTTGAACATGACTTGTCTGAACGCGAAATTACCGTGCTCCGGCTGGTCGCTGACGGAAAGACAAACAAGGAGATCGCGAATGTTTTGGACCTAAGCGAAAAAACCGTCAAAAACCATGTTCGCAATATCTTCCATAAGCTCCACGTCTACGATCGGACTCAAGCCGCAATTTTGGCCATTCGCAAAGGCATTATTGACCTCGAACCCAATTCATAACCAGAACCCCTTTGACGGCGTGGCTTATACGCGCAGGGGTTCTCTCCTGACTCAGTTTCTTCCACCAAACATCTCCGGATATTTAATACATGCATCTTGACGGATTCACGGCGCACCCTCACAACCCTGTCACCCTATCGTTCATCTGCAGTAAGGCCTCCATTTAACCCGATGCCTTGCCTGGTGTCTCGAAAGCATCATAGACAGTTGCAAAAGGTCGCCCCAGTTAGGTATCCACACAACTTGATGACTCTACTCACAACCCACACCCAATCAGAACACGGGGACAAGACCTGAAAGGTTCAGCCGCATGTCATGGACATTAGACCTCGGGGCCAATCTGCTTGATGCCTCTTCTACACGGTTCCGAGTATGGGCACCATTTGCAAGAACCATCGACGTAGAGTTGATCTCTCAAGGGCACACTCGTGTTTCGCTGCACCCGCAACCAGAAGGATATTGGGAGCGCATCCACTCCCTTGCCCCGCCAGGAACTCGTTATCACTATATCTTGGATGGGCAAACAACACGGCCCGACCCGGCCTCTCGCTCTCAACCAGATGGGGTTCATGGTCCATCAGAAGTGATTGACGCCCACGCATTCCAATGGACTGATCAACGTTGGACCGGACGACCATTTGATCAATTCATTATCTATGAGATTCATACAGGCACATTTACGACAGAAGGCACGTTTGACGCGATCATTTCTCGGTTGCCGTATCTTCGTGACGAAGTTGGCATCACAGCCATTGAACTGATGCCCATCGCGCAATTTCCCGGCACGCGTAATTGGGGATATGACGGAGTCTATTTGTTTGCGCCACAAGCCAACTATGGCGGACCAGAAGGCTTGAAGCGCCTCGTGGATGCCTGTCATGAGCATGGATTGGCTGTTATTCTGGATGTGGTCTATAACCACTTGGGCCCAGAAGGGAATTATCTGGGTAATTTTGGCCCTTACTTCACCTCACGCTACCAGACACCCTGGGGACAAGCCATCAACTATGATGGGCCAGAGAGCGATCCTATTCGACATTTTATGATAAGTAACGCGCTCTTTTGGATTACCGAATATCATATTGATGGGCTCAGGTTAGATGCTATCCACGATATCTATGATTTCAGCGCCAACCCTATCCTCCAGGATATTGGTAACGCCATCCACACAGCCGCCAATCATCTTGGCCGAATGGTCCACCTCATTGCCGAAAGTGATCGAAACGATGCCAACGTCATCCTTCCCGCCACACAAGGGGGCTATGGCCTAGATGCTCAATGGAACGATGATTTTCATCATGCCCTCCATAGCCTTTTAACGAATGAACGCTGTGGGTATTATCAAGACTTTGGCAAACTGGAACAATTGGGTACCGCCATCAAACAGGGCTATGTCTATTCCGGTGAGTATTCGGCTTTTCGAAAACGCCGCCATGGCAATTCACCGCAGCAGTGCCAAGCAGCTCAATTTGTGGTCTATGCCCAAAATCACGACCAAATCGGCAATCGGGCACAAGGTAATCGGCTCTCCACATTGATTTCCGAAGAAGCCCTCAAAGTGGCTACAGCCGCCGTGTTGCTCGCGCCAAACATTCCTATGCTCTTCATGGGTGAGGAATATGGAGACCCTTCGCCATTTCACTACTTTATCGACCATAGCGATCCAACACTCATCAAAGCGGTGCAACAGGGACGTTCTGCCGAATTAACAGCTTTTGGGTGGGAAGGGGAAACTCCTGACCCCTATGCCCTTGAGACATTTGGACAATCCCAGCCAAACCTCGATCTACGTCACACGTCCCCTCACCACACCCATTTTCGTTGGACTCAAGCCTTAATTCAGCTTAGAAAATCACATCCTGCCTTGAGCACTGCCAAAAAAGAGGATACTATCCACACTCGGATCCACGAAGAATCCCGCACAATGACTATCGTACGAAAAAGCCACAATGGGTCGGCAGCACTGATCTTCTTAGGATTCCATACTCTTCCGACGACCGTCGTTCTCAAAAAACCTCAAGGCCACTGGCATCTCAAATTGTATGCCAATGTACAAAACATTGGCGGCCTTGATGAGATTTCACCTCTTTCCACACTATCCATTGAGGAAACGGGGCTTTCAATCAAACTGCCTCCCTATCCTGTATTCATCTATACCAATATGCCTCATTAAGGCCTAATCAGATCCTGCTATTTCCAGTGAGTTGACCCTGAAAAAATGTCCATGGTAAGTTAAGAACATCTAGGCAAAAAATTCTCTGTTCTTTTTGGTAATACCTTGTTGCAATCCTGCCTTGACTATTGATCATTCTCACACAGGTTCAAAATCTCCAATGAAAACATTTAATATTTCTCAGACTCTGTTGAATACCATTGTTCGCATGCTCCCTATCCATGCCATCATCCTCGCCATGATGGTATTGGGGCCGCCTTCAGCTTCCAGCGCCATCCAAGCAGACCATGTGATTTTGATTATCTTGGACGGCGTAGGCAATGATGCCATTGAAGCAACAAGCATGCCTCACCTCCAACAACTAGCTCAAGAAGGAGCTAGCACACAAACAGCGCAATCACTTTCACCTCCACTGCCTGTGCCTGCCATGGCATCTCTTTTAACAGGCGTCTCCATCGAAAAACATCGTGTCACAAAAGAATGGGAAACCTACGACTTCTCCCGCTCTTTTCTACGTGCCCCGACATTCTTTGATTACTTGGATCTTGCTGGAGGACGAGATACCGCACTCTTCTTAATGGATGAGCGGTTTTATCAACTATCGAGGCCTGAAATTTATGTGGATTCCCAAATGTGTGGGACAGCTAAACCACAATGTAATCCCATCACATTAGTTGGGCACATCCAAGACTATCTCAAGAAAGTCACGAGTGAGGGGGGATATGGGTTCCGGATTTTTACCATTCCAGCATTACTCGTCGCCCACCTTCCCGAACCAGCTCATATCGCAAGCAAACGAGGATTTGGGTCGAAACCCTATCGGCAATCGTTGCAGGCCGTTGACACGGCAGTCAGTAAGCTTATCAACACCTACCGCGAATATGGAGTACTGGACACCACTATGGTGTTCGTCATAGGGTTAACTGGTGGAACACTTGATTCAACACAAGCCAAGAGCCCAAGCGGGGCACCGGCCAATAGTCGGTCAACAGTTCCCTGGATTGCCTGGGGGGCCAATATCAAACCGCGCCATCACGTCACACAACCAGTATCCATTATGGACACTGGCGCAACCGTGATGGAAGCATTAGGTCTTGAAACATACACTGAGTGGGATAGCCATGCCATTAAAGAAATTTTTCAAACCATACCAGAACGACGGACCACAGAAAAACTGTTTTAATTGGATGCAAACCTGGTATCGACATCATTCGCTAGGAATTACCCTAGGGATCCTAGCCATAGGCTTGTTTGTCATCTCCCCTGCCAATGCTGGGAAACCAATCAACCCACTCAACCGAGATTTTACCATTACCGTTGATCCAACAACGCTCAATCCACCAACGTGGTGGCATGTACCAGGCATTACGCCATTAATTTGGACCATGGACCCTGTCATGTCCCAAGCGTACCAGACAACACAAGCCCGAAAGATTACGTTGAAACCTGGAGAGTATCGGTTCGGGACCTTTACCTTTGACTTTGCCTTTACAGTCACCTTAGATGGAGTCTTAGACTTTTCTTCGAAGCTTTCCCAGTGCGTAACCGGTCAAGGCACCAACACCTTGACCATTCTCTGCAGCCACACACAACCCTACAAGCAAGATCCTGACTATTGATTGCCCCATAAGGAACCGCTATGTCTCAAACCACACAAGATTGGGTAGATGCATTAGAAGATGTTGATGATGCGACACGTGAAGAAGCTGCGAAAGCGCTTGCAGCCCTCGGTGACCCCACAGCTCTAGATGCCTTACTCATAGCCATTGAAGACGAGTATTGGGCTGTTCGAGCCCATAGTGGATGGGCTGTGGCAAAAATTGGTGGGCCAAAAGCCGTCGAGGCCCTCACAACACTGTTTAATGACCCCATGATGGAAGTCCAAAGTGAAGCCGTCTCTGCCATGGCAACACTTGGGGATGCCCCCGTCTCTCATCTGATGACCTCTTTGAAAGACCAGCGATGGCGGGTCCGAGAACAAGCCGCCAAAACCTTAGGAAAAATCGGGAACCGGGAGAGCGTGCAGGCGTTAATCATTGCCTGCCGAGACAGGGATGGTGCCGTCAAAAGTGCAGCAGCAGAATCACTGGGCATCATTGGAGACCCCAAGGCCATTCCACCGCTCATTAAATTATTCAAAGACACCTCAAAGATTGTTAGAGAAACGGCGGGCACCGCCTTAGTGCATATTGGAGAACCTTCTGTCCCGGCCCTAGTCGAAACGCTCAACGATCCTCACTTTGTCGTCCGATGCCATGGCGTACGAGCGCTGGGTGGCATGACGACCGACTACCAAATTGGCCGAGCTTGGGTTACAGCGCCACAAGTAGTTGATGCACTCGTCGAGGCACTCAAAGATGAAGATCGTGCTGTTCGGGAAGACGCTACAATTGCTTTAGGCATCATTGGAGATTCTCGTGCTGTAGACGGCCTTCTTGAAGCCATGAAAGATGGCGCCGTCAAACGACATGCCATCGCTTCGCTAGGAATGATTGGCGATGCGCGTGCACTTCCTGCTGTCTTAGATGCATTGAAAGGAAAAGGGATTCATCAAGAAGGCACTCCAACCCCTGGCTGCATTATTAGTGAAGAACAGTTAATCAAAGAAGCCGCTGCCACAGCCTTAGGACATTTCCGTGACCCAAAAGTGATTCCAGATTTGATTGTGCTTTTAAAAGACCTCGTGTTGCGGGATCACGCCGGCTCGTCCCTTGTCCTCATCGGCGATACCGCTATTGAACCTCTCGTATCTTTTCTGCACGACCCTGATGCCGCAAAGGTTGAAAAAGAAAGTGAACGGGTCTTAGCCTTCGCCTCTACTCGCCTAACAGCAACCAGTGCATTACGGAAAACTGTCTTGGAAACATTGGAAAAATTAGGGTGGGAGCCTCCTGCAGAAGAGGTACACGATACATCCAAAGACCTCCAATACACAGATACAGACAAGGTCCTAGGAGAAGAAGGTCGCTTCGGACCATCAGGCGACTTTGCTCAACCCGCAAAAGCCCCACGCATCGAACGGTAATCCCTTACTGCGCTACTGCATGCCTCCTCGGCATTCTTCTAGCCCCGTCTTCCTTGTTCTCTCCTAGAGATTACGGTCAAGCCCTGTAGTGTTCGAGTATTTTGGGACACTGGCTTAGGTGGTTGCCAATGCTTCTCTTGCATTTCTAGCGTGACAGCTATGCACGCCCTCCTGATTGTCATAACCCATTAGATATTCGCCCACATCATAGATGGTTTTCTAAAGCAAGCGATAGCGGTGCCAAGACATCCACTCTTAATTAGACCACTACTGTAAGCTTCCCCCAACCACGGACAGGCGCAATGTAGAGCTTTCTGGCAGAATGACCCAGGAGGTTCTTATGAAAACGAGTCGATTCAGCGAAACGCAAATTGTCGCCATCTTGAAACAAGCCGATGCCGGGGTCAAAGTCAAAGACCTGTGTCGGGAGCATGGCATTAGCGATGCTACCGACTACAATTGGAAAGCAAAGTATGGCGGGCTTGAGGCCTCGGATCTCAAGCGTCTGAAGGAGACCGAGAGCGAACTGGCCAAACTCAAACGCATGTATGCGGATCTGGCCTTAGAGAATCGGGCTCTCAAGGATCTCATCGAAAAAAAGCTCTAACGCCGACGGAGAAACGAATGGCGGTGCAGACGATGCAGGAAGCTCATGGCGTGTCCATCGTTCGAGGCTGTGCCGCAGTGCATCTGGCTCGGTCGGCGTACTATCAGGTGCCACGTGATTGGCACACCCGGGATCGGGATGTGATTGATGCTCTGAATCAGTTGGTCAAGGCCCACCCCCGCTGGGGTGTCTGGAAGTATATTGATCGGTTACGAACGTTAGGGTATCGCTGGAATCACAAACGGATTTACCGCGTCTATCGGCACTTGAGGCTCAATCAGCCTCGCCGTACGAAACGCCGACTCCCCACACGACCCTCCCTGCCCGTGTTTGTGCCAGAGGGGCCGAACGAGGTGTGGTCCGCTGATTTCATGAGCGATGCCCTCTATCACGGCTCGCGGTTTCGCACCTTGAATATCATTGATGACTTTAATCGAGAAGCCTTAGCGATTGAAGTGGATACGTCCCTGCGGGCCGAGCGGGTTATTCGTGTCCTCGAACGCTTGAAGACAGAACGTGACCTGCCCCATATGATTCGGGTGGATAATGGCCCAGAATTTCTCGCTCAGGTTCTTCAAGATTGGGGAAAGACCAATCGCGTGCTGATCTATTACATCCAGCCCGGGCGCCCGACCCAGAATGCGTTCATTGAACGATTTAATCGCACCTATCGGAATGAAGTCCTCAATCTCTATGTGTTTCGGAGTTTGGAGGAGGTCCAAGAGCTCACAGCAAAATGGATGACCGTCTATAACGAACACCGCCCTCACAAGGCGTTACAAGGCATGACCCCGTGTACGTATCACAAACCCAAAAGGCCGGAAAACTCTATGTTGAACCTGTCCGCTTGACGGGGAAGCTTACACTACAACTGGCAATTCAATTTGGATCACCAAAACAACTCCAAAACATCTTGCACCAAATGGGTGCCTTGAGCCAATCACCACTCATAATTTCCTACGTTAGCCCTATAAAAAATGTACCTCTATAAGATACGAATATGTGAATTAGAGGCTAAAGGACAAATTGGGCTTCGAGCATTCAATCAGAATCGCTGATCGACAGAAGAGGGGGTCAAGTCTAGTTTTATCATTTTTATCAAGTTATAATTGAGAACCATGGCACGACCATTACGGATTGAATATGATGGCGCGTGGTACCACGTCATCAACCGTGGGACCTGCCATCAGTCAATTTTTACAACCGATGAGCAACGCCGATACTTCCTCTCCTTATTAGCTGATACCCACGACCGCTTCAACGCTGAATGGCACGCCTATTGTCTCATGAGTAATCATTATCATTTGTTGGTACGAACCCCAGAAGCCAATTTGCCACGGATCATGCGCCATATCAACGGGCTATATACCCAATACTATAATCGGACAGAAGGACGAGACGGCCCCCTCTTTCGAGGCCGGTACAAGGCCATCCTAGTAGAGGCACAAGCCTATTGGACTCAATTGTCCCGGTATATTCACCGTAATCCTTTGGAAGCCGGCTTGGTAAAGCATCTTGCTCAATATCGATGGTCTAGCTACCCTGCCTACATCAACAGATACAAACGTCCCGCATGGCTCACTTGCGAATACATCCTCACTTCGCTTGCTTCTCGTCAAGTCATTCAAGCCTACAAAGCTTATGTGGCCGAAGGGAGCGATCGAGAGATTACGGAATATTATGCCAAATACAAACAACCTCCGATCTTGGGAAGCGAGGCATTTAGAGACAGGCTTAAATTGAGGACGAAGGATATTGACGTGCCAGGCCTGCGACAGGCACGGGTGAAGCCAACCGTAGAACGGATTATCAAGGTCGTCTGTCAACACTTGGATGTCGGTACGGCAAGCATAAGGACATCGCAAAGAGGGCAGACTGCCAAGCCTCCAGCCCGAGGCATGGCGATGTATGTGTGTCAACGAGAAGCAGATATGAAACTGAATGAGATTGCACGGAGGTTTGGGCTGAAGCACTACGCCAGCGCAAGCACGAGTATTCGCCAGTTTGAAAGACGTTTGGCTCAAAACCGATGGTTGCAAAAGCGCCTAAAACTCATAAAACTAGACTTGACCCCTTTAAGTTAAGATGATTGGCAAAATAAACTACTATCAAATCCTTGGCGTTCCGGAAGACGCGCTCATCCAGGAAATCCAGCGTGCATGGAGGAAATTCGTCAAGGAAAACCATGAGGATGTCGTTCCACAAGGAAAACGACAAGCAACCAAGGAACGGATGTTCCAGATTAATGAAGCCTATGAAGTGCTCAGTAATGAAGACAAACGGGCTGTGTACGATAATTCGCATATGCTCAATGGTGGATCAAAAATTGAACTGGTACGGAGGAGGGTCCGAAAAGCCAAAGAAGTCATTCACCGAGATCACGCACAGGTAACGGTAGAAGATATCAAAATGATTGGATCGATCATTGATTATCTTGATAGAAAAACCCAAAAATCTTGTTTTGGCTGGATGACTGATCTTGTCTGTGAACGTCCAGAAATGGTGAGATATGTGGTTTCCCTGTCTTTTGATGAGCAACTTTTGGGAGCCAGCAGTCATTTATTTGATAGGCTTCTCCAGAAAGCGCCACATAGCATTACATGGGAAAAGGTTTATCTCTATGGAGAAGACATTTTGGGGATTGCCAAGAAGGAAGACAAGGAAAGAAATTATAACCAACTCGCGCGTATCCTATGTCACCGGGTAGATTTGGCTAGATACTTTGTGTATCCGGCATTTCAAGAGCAAACCTCTGGATGTGAAAGCTGCCTACTGCCAACATTATTACGGATTGCCCCACAAACTATGACGCAAGACATGTTTAATGATTATCTTGATACTGTTTACAGTATGCGTTGGATCATCAATAGCCAACTCAGAAGCTATAACGAGCAGGCCATCGCCTGGATACTGAACACCAGACCCGATCTCGTCAGAAAGCCAGAAAAGAAAAAAGCCCCCATGGAATTGCCCTATCCATTACGGTCATAGCTAGGGTCACAAGAAGGACATTAAGAATTCTTGAATATCAAGGAGTCAACATCCTTGATTCCATCAATTGCCTTCCGCCACGATCGGTGGTTGCACGTGCGGTTACGCACCATATTCTAACCGCGGCACCTGCTGGAAAAGATCCAGACCCGCACCACTTTCAGTCTGAATTGCTTCCATACGCATTCATTTTGAGGAGAATATATGATACAATAATTACTCCCATGCCCCAATCTTCTCCCTAACCTTGATTCCCAATGAAATTTTTCGTACTTTTCTTATTAGAGGCTATTCCAGTGCTGTACAATAGCAGTTGGAAAGGCTACACCATAGCTAGAACTCGGGTTTTATTTTCTTTTTTAGCAAGGAGTATTATGTTCACCGAGCAATTTCTTCTTGACCCACTTTTCCGTTCCAGAAAACTTTTCTACGCTGTCTACATATTCATTGGACTTCCCATATTCTTTGGGTCACCCTATTCGGCCTTGGCCGAGACTGAGCCCCCCTTGAAAGAACTTCCTCGTGCCACGTTCCGTACATCTCCTCCTATCTATAAAGAATGGAATTTCGAAAAAGGAAAAGAGGGCTCTGTTCCTGCCCTATTCAAGGCCCATACAGTAGGAGGCCCCACGACAGACAACTGGGAGATCACATCAATTTCAGGCGCACCCAGTGGCACGCACACGGTCGTGCAGTCTGCAACCTGTCCACAGCTATCGTGTATCCACGTCCTATTGGCAAACGACATTGATCTTCAATACGTTGACCTAGCCGTACGATTGCGAAAGCAGTCAGACATGCCTGGGAGTGGCGGGGTAATTTTTGCAGCAAAAGACGAGAAGAATTTCTACGGAGTCCTCTTTGACCCTCAAGCAAAACTTATGCAAGCGATTCGTGTCCTAGATGGAAAGATTTCCGTGATGGCCGAAGAAAATTTTGAACCTGAAGATGTGGACTGGCATCTTCTTCGTATTCAACGAAGAACAATTGTCAGCAGAGACTTTGTAAATATTCACTTAGATCATCACCGCATTCTTTCTGTCTCTGGATCTGAATTACAATCCGGGAGTGTAGGGGTGGTGACGACCGGACAATCTCCATATGCCTTTGATAATCTACGCGCCATTGAGATTATTACCGGCCGACCATTATCAAGACCTCCCGCGTATTGATTGAATAAGCCGTGTGCTTCCTTGAAATGGAAGAAAAAATCCGCAGAGGGTCTTGGGCCTGAAACTTAGATCCTTTTAGCCAGACGATCAAGCAACGCCTGAGGATTTGAATCATCAAGAACCAACGTACGGTTTTCTGATGTTACAAACCCCTCGTGGACCTGTCGATCGAAAAAAGTAAGTAATGCAGAAAAGAACCCATCGATATTCAGCACCCCACAGGGTTTCTTGTGAAGACCAAGCTGGCTCCAGGTGATCATTTCACAAATTTCTTCCAACGTACCAAATCCTCCGGGCAGCGCTACAAATGCATCGGACAAATCAGCCATCAGGGCTTTTCGTTGATGCATGGAGTCAACCACATGAAGCGACGTCAGCCCATCACAGGCGATTTCTTTTTCAAGCAGAAATTCTGGAATCACCCCAATAACTTCTCCTCCCTCTTGAAGCACTTCATTCGCAATGATTCCCATTAACCCAATATTCCCCGCCCCATAGACTAACCCTATACCCCGCGCAACCAATTCTTTGCCAACCTGACGAGCAGTCGTTTCATAGACCGGGTGAATACCAGGATTAGAACCACAGAAGACACAGACCCGTTTTATCATCAGAGGACAATCACCTCTTTCAACTCTGATAACGCCTTTCTCATCAAAAGAACATGTTTTCGGCTGGAACTAATAGCGTGGAGCGTCATAAAAAACTACTCAGGTTGCGAAAAGCCCTCAGCAGGAATTGAGAGCAATGCATACGGATTCACTCGAGCCCCATTAAGCCGCACCCCCCAATGGAGATGAGGGCCTGTCGCACGACCAGTGGATCCAACCTTGCCAATCACTTGCCCTTTTCTCACACGTTGATCTTGATCAACCTCGATCGCAGATAAGTGAAAGTACATTGAAAAGAGCCCTAGCCCATGATCAATGATGACGCCTTTCCCTGTAAAAAAATGATCCATCGTCAACCGCACCATCCCCTCATTCATCGCGACCACTGCTGTACCACGAGGCGCCGCGATATCTTCTCCACTATGAGGACTTCGAGGGGCACCATTGATAATACGCTGACTTCCAAATCGACCTGACACTTTACCTTCAACAGGTTTTACAAATGCGCTCATCCACCACCGCTCTTTTGTTAGCCCCAAAAAAACGTTCTTGATAGTTTTGGCCTCAGCCTTGACTCGCACGAGAGTGTTTTTATCCAAATCTACCATAGTGCGAGGAAGAGTCAACCGTTGCACAGGATACGCATGGTTGATCACACGAACACTCATGCTCATAGGAACTGTATGATCAGGATATGATGCCTTTATCTTCAGCGCATAGCTCCCTGGCGTATCCTGCATATCAATGCCCAGCAGACCTACATAGTCTGGACCATCACCCACAGAAACAAATGGAACCTGACGACGCAAAAAGGTTCCCACCACTGTCAGTGGATGGTCAGCTAAAGAGATTCGGACCAACAGGACATCTCCCTGTTCTCCAACCAAGCGTGGAGACTCATTTAGCTGCTCTCCCCATACATACGGAGCCACCTCTACAGGCAGTACACTCGCAACCATAATGGCCATAATGACGATAAGACAACAACAATCATACTTCATAGGCTGAACCACACCCAGGAACTTGTGCCAGTAACTCTTCCACTCGCGAATTCAATGGGCTGAAGGGATCCATACAGAGAATGGTTTCTTCCCAATAGCCGTTCAATTTCAAATAGGTCCAATCTACGGTATACGATCGGTTCTTGGCTCGAGCAAATCGAATAAAGTCTCCTCGAACTTTGGCTCGGGTAGACTGAGGAGGAATGGTCATAGCCCGCTCAATGGCTTGCTCATCCACAACTTTAGCGGTTTTACCGTGAGAATCCAAGACGTGATACAAGCCTCGCGTGCGATTGACGTCATGGTATTGAAGATCCATCATCGCAACTCGTGGATCATCCCACTCACACCTTTTTTTCCTCATATAGGATTGGATAAGCCAGTATTTTGTGACCCAGTCCACCTCCCGGACCAAGCGCATCGGATCATCTCCTAATGCCTCCAGCACTCGTCTCCACTCATGCCATACCTGTTCCATCACAGGGTCTGCTGATTGGGATTCCAAATATTCCCAAGCGCGTTCGCAGTACAGCCACTGAATTTCAAGGGCCGTTAACTCCCGACCATCTTCAAGTTTAATACGTCTTTTCAAAGTGATATCACGCGAGACATCTCGAATCGCTTTCACAGGATCCTCAAGTTCAATCCCTGGCACGCACCACCCTTCTTCCATCATAGAGAGAACCAGCATCGCCGTGCCGACTTTAAGAAAAATGGCAAACTCAGACATATTGGAATCGCCCAGAATAATGTGAAGCCGCCGATAGCGTTCAGCATCGGCATGGGGTTCATCCCGTGTATTAATGATGCTGCGAGAAGAGGTTGTCGAAGAAGAGGTTTTTTCGTGAATATGTTGAGCGCGTTGAGAAATAAAATACTGCGGCTGCCCAGATACCTTAAGAACTTTTCCCGCTCCAGAAAAAATTTGACGCGTCACAAAAAATGGGATGAGTTGTTCCGAAACTTTCCAAAAATCAACGTCCCGGCGCATGAGGAAATTTTCATGAGCCCCATACGTATTGCCTAATGAGTCTGTATTATTTTTAAAGATATAGATATCTCCAGCCAGACCTTCCTCTCGCAGTCGCTCCTCAGCAGCGGGGAGGCATGATTCTAAAATACGCTCGCCCGCTTTTTCATGGGCAACGAGATCAAAAACGTCATCACATTCCGGCGTAGAATATTCAGGATGACACCCTGTATCCTGATAAAATCGCGCGCCATTAGTGAGAAACGCATTTGATGGCCAACTATTGGGAATGAGCCCTTCAAAAATATATCCGAGGATTTTCTCAATAGGCAGATAGACTCGTCCGATTGGCGAAAAGGTTAATCCATATTCACATTCCAACCCAACAATGCGTTTCATGACGGCCTCAGCCCATGGACCATCGAGGACAAGATGATGGATGCCCTCAAAAATAGAAAGGAGTCAAGAGTGAGAAACGGAAGAGGGTGTCGAAGGAATACGCATGAATTTCCGGCCATTCCGGGTTCGATCCAAAACAGCCACTTCCACAGCCTCACGAGAGATTTTCTGATCATGAACGTGTTCCAAGGCCTCCAGGCAATGAGTCAACGCCGCATCATGGTTAAGCCGCTCACTATGCTCTCGTTTTCGAAGTGCCATGAGCAACGCTTCCGAACGACCTCCAATCACCGAAAACAATCGATCATGGAAGATCGTGCCATCAAACGCAATCCGATACAATTCATTACTCCCAGCTTGTTCGCCAACCTGCGCCACAAGGATTTCAACTTCGAAGGGTTTCAGCTCTTGACTAAAAATTGTCCCGAGCGTTTGAGAATATCCATTCGCTAAAGACCGCGCCGTCACATCCTGCCGGCTATACATGAAGCCTTTCAGATCGGCATGTTGAATGCCTGCCTTTCGAAGGTGCTCAAACTCGCTATATTTACCAGCACCTGAAAAGGCAATAGCATCATAAATTTCTGAAACTTTAAACAAGGAAGTGCTGGGATTATCCGCAACAAACAATACCCCATGTTCATATTCCATCGCGATAATCGATCGGCCTTTCGCAATGCCTTTTTTGGCATACTCCGCCTTATCCTGCATAAGTTGTTCAGGCGAAATATAGTATGGCATAGACATGGTTACTGATCCTCTCCTCGTGAAGCTGCAATTTCTTCACAGATCGCTGCGACTTGCGACTCTTCAACATCTCGCACGCCCTCAGAGTCGACAAGCTTCATCGTTGGATAGATGCGTCGGGTCCGATCTGGCCCTCCGGTTCCTACATCCTCATCTGCCGCATTCAAAAGGGCCAACAACGCGATACGGATCGTGTCTTGTTCTGTAGCATTTCGCCGAAAGTGTTCCTTGATCGTAATCCGCGCATCTTTCCCTCCAGAACCGACCGCATGATAATCGGTTTCTTCATAGCGTCCGCCAGCAATATCATATTTAAACATCCGTCCTTGAGCATCTTTGTGATCGTAGCCAACAAAGAGGGGAACAACCACAAGTCCTTGCAAAACCATCGGCAAATTTGCCTTAACCATATGCGCCAATCGATTTGCTTTGCCTTCACACGATAACGGAATGCCGTCAACTTTTTCATAATGCTCTAATTCGATGCTAAACAATTTTGCCATTTCCATACATGGCCCAGCCGTCCCTGCAATAGCCATAGCCGAATGGCTATCTGTTGTATACACTTTTTCCATTCGACGGTCTGCCACCTGAAACCCTTCTGTCGCACGACGATCGCCCGCAATAATGACCCCTTGATGATATCGCAGAGCGAGAATCGTCGTCCCATGTGCCAGGGTTGCCAGATACTCTCTGCGAATGGTTTCGGCAGAAAATCCTTCAGAGACCGACGCGGCTGCCCACCGTGCCGCCGGCATCAGCTCAGGCTTTTCCTGTTGGAGGAATTCCAAAAAGCTCGAACAATGATGATTGAACAACATCATAGCCTCACGGGTAATGGTTTCGGCAATGCACTACGACTCCAATCGCTCCAATAACTGGTCAACCGTCTCAACGCCCTCAAAGAGATCTTGGGTCAACGCTTGCGTCCCACGTGATGGATTCATCAAGGGAATTCGCTTAATCGCATTCTTGCCCACATCAAATAGCACAGACGTCCAGCTCATCCCATAGACAGCCTGCGGGAATTTTTTCAGACACATCCCTCGAAAATAGGCTCGGCTTTCTGATGGTGGATGATACTCTGCTGTTTGAATATCCGCATCGTTCAACAGCCGTTTGATTCGATTGCCTCGCTCAAGGGCATGATACACCCCCTTGTCTGGACGAATATCATGATATTGCAGATCAAGCAGTTTGATTCGCGGATCATCCCAACCACAACCTTTGCGTCCCATGTATGATAACATCATAGCCCGTTTGGCAACCCAGTCAAGCTCATCAGCCAATTGCATCGGATCTTGTTCAAGTTGATCCAAAACGCGTTCCCAATGGACTAGGAGATCTTTCGTCGTCGTGGTCAATTCATGGCAGGCAAAAAATTGATGTGCGGCATGAAGATATTGGCGCTGAAGGTCAATGGCTGAAATGTTCTTTCCACCTTCCAACTGAATATCATATTCGAATTGCCAATCACGAGAGATGGCTTTGATGGCCTCAATGGGATTGTTGAGCACCAGAGCCGGAAGGTCAGCTCCAGCTTCTAGCATCTGAATAACAATGGCCGCTGTCCCGACCTTCAAATAGGTTGACCATTCAGACATGTTCGCGTCACCTACAATTACATGAAGGCGACGAAATCGTGAAGGATCGGCATGGGGTTCATCTCGGGTATTGATGATGGGCCGATTCACCATGGTATTCAAATCAACCAGGCATTCAAAAAAATCTGACCGCTGTGCAATTTGATAGGCAACAGGATCAGTGGCATTTTCAGCACCAACCTTACCAGCACCAGCAAAAATTTGTCGTGTCACAAAAAAAGGTAACAGCCCTTGAACAATCATGTCGAAGGGAACAGATCGAGCCAATAGATAATTCTCATGGTACCCATAACTGTTGCCTTTCCCATCCGAATTGTTTTTATACAAATAAAAAGCATCGGTGCCGTATTGTTCATTCATGGCACGCAGGCACGCAGCAGCAACACACTCGCCTGCCCGCTCATAAGCAACCAGTTCGCGTGGATGATGACATTCGGGCGTGGAATATTCAGGGTGGGCACCATCCACATACAACCGTCCCCCATTGGCTAACAATTTATTGAGTTGCCGATTGTAGGCAGGCCCCGGGCGTTCTCGTTCACCTTCAACTTGAAAGCCTCGGGCATCTAGTAGGGGATTTTCATTCTCATAATCCCAGATACCCTGTGGAGCGAGAAGGGAGGGATAGTGAGCAATCAATTGGAGAGAGTTGGCGACAGGATCAGATCGATCTCCATCACGGGACAAAATGCCGAATTCTGTTTCCGTGCCCATAATTCGTTGCACGTGTACCTCATAAGCAAGCCCAAGAACAGGAAATAATTAAAAATAATGACCGGCACTGACAGTCTCAATCACTCTCGCCTCGTCAGGCCAGGATGTGAGCGTTCGCACATGAATAATTTTCTCGCCTTTCTTGCCAGCAATGCGTGCCCAATCATCTGGATTAGTCGTATTGGGCAAATCCTCGTGAGCTTTGAATTCATCACGAATGGCTTCCATCATGTCTGTTTCTTGCAAGCCTTTTTCTCCGTTGCGAATGGCTCGTTTCACAGCAGATTTCTTGGCTCGTGACACAATCCCCTCGATCAAAGCTCCACTGACGAAATCCTTAAAATACAACACTTCCTTTTCTCCATTCGTATACGTCACTTCGAGAAACCGGTTTTCCTCTGAAAGCGCATACATCGCTTCCACGGTCAACTCGATGAAGGAGTCAACCACATTTTGAGGTTTACCCTCATGTTGATCAAGGGCTTCTTTGGCAAAAGGCAAATCAGGGGTTAGGTATTTTGCCAAAATGTCTTTTGCTCCGTGCTTTTCAGGACGTGGGATTTTAATTTTGACGTCCAAACGCCCTGGCCGAAGAACGGCTGGATCAATAAGATCTTGTCGATTACTGGCTCCAATAACAATCACGTTCTGCAGTCGTTCAACCCCATCGATTTCAGCAAGGAATTGAGGAACGATTGTAGATTCGATATCGGACGAGATCCCGGTTCCTCTTGTCCGAAACAACGCATCCATCTCGTCGAAAAAGACAATTACCGGACTGCCAGACGATGCCTTTTCCCGAGCTTTAGCAAAAACTTCACGAATATGTCGCTCAGACTCTCCGACATATTTATTGAGCAACTCTGGACCTTTGACGTGCAGAAAAAAACTACGGACGTCTTGATCGACAGAATGTCCGAGTTTCTCGGCGATAGAATTCGCCACAGCCTTGGCAATTAAGGTTTTCCCACATCCAGGCGGCCCATATAACAACACGCCTTTGGGAGGCGTGAGGTGATGTTCGGCAAATAACTCCGGATGAATAAACGGGAGCTCCACTGCATCAGTCACCTGTTCTAACTCTTTTTCCAGCCCACCAACATTGCCATAGTGAACATCAGGCACCTCATCAATGACTAATTGCTCAACTTCAGCCTTGGGAATTTTCTCCATCACATAGCCGGAACGAGCGTCATACAAGAGATGATCACCCACGCTGAGTCGTTCTTTGAGTAATGGCTCGCCTAATTCCACAACACGTTCTTCATCATGATGAAGCTGAATCAGCGCTCGAGTTTCATCGACCGTGTCTTTCAACCGAACGACTTGCCCTTGTTGATCAAATCCACGAACGTCGATGACATTCAAGGCTTCATTCAAAATGACTTCTTGTCCCTTTTGTAATTGTTCACCCTGAATGGAGGGATGGACACTGACACGCATTTTTCGACCCGATACATTGATATTCGCAGTATCATCCTCATTCATACTGACAAATAAAGCATAGGTAGATGGGGGGGCCGTTAATTTTTCTATCTCCGTTTTTAGCGATGCAATGTGTGCTTTCGCTTCTTGTAAACACGAAGACAACGTTTCATTCTGCTTGAGCACATGCTCTAACTTTTGTTGAGCGCCGTACAAAATCCGTAGTTCCTCCTCCACAGATTCGAGTTCGCCACGCAGCTTCTCAATTTCCTGTAGATGGTCGTCGTGTCGTTTCAATCCCATATTAGCTATCCAGTCTGACGCGTCAGGCACATATGCCCTACCAATGCCTTGAGAAATAGGGTCACTGTTGGACAATTTCCTTCAGAATTCTAGCACCCGATTTTCAAAAGGGTCAACTTAATCAGACAGAGGTTTCTCCTCTATCCATGACCAAAACTTTATGAGAATGAAGGGAATTGCATACATAATTCGCGTATCATCTTTCCAGGAGATTCGGAATTCCATATAACAGAAATCCCTGCCACCCCATGACCACCCACCTGCAATACATCCGAGACAGACGACACGGCCATACCTCCAATCGCATAAATTGGAAGACGGCAATGACGACAGGCCGCTTCAAAACGCGAAAGGCCAAGCGGCTCACCATAGGCTCGTTTTGATGACGTATCATAGACGGGACCTAATACAGCAAAATCAGCACCAGCCTGTTCGCCTTTCATCACATCATCGACGGAATGCGCTGAAAAGCCAATGAGGCAATTCTTCCCAACAAGGGAGCGAGCCACGGCAATTGAGAGACTCGTTGATCGTAAATGGACACCATCAGCCCCAATGGCCAAAGCAACGTCTACTCGATCATTAATGAATACAGGAATTTTATATCGACGAGCCTGAGACAGAATAGAACGAGCCAATGTCAAGAGTGCACGCGTACTTAACGTCTTTTCACGAAGTTGAAGAAGAAAGCCTCTCTCTAGCGAGGCCTCTTCAAGCGCACGGACAACCTGATGTTCATCGCATTGATGACCATCGGTCACCACATAGACAGGAGGGAGAGAATTAGAGCATCCCTTCAATGGGACTACTCGCGGTTGCATAGAGTTTTCGTGGGATACGACCAGCCTTATAGGCTAACCTCCCCGCATCCACGGCATATTTCATAGCCTCCGCCATTGCAATTGGATCATTGGCGCCCGCAATCGCCGTGTTCATCAACACCGCATCAGCACCATATTCCATAGCCAAGGCCGCATCAGAGGCCGTGCCCACCCCGGCATCAACAATAACCGGAACGTTGACGGTTTCCATAATGATCTTCAGATTATAGGGATTACGAATGCCCAATCCAGATCCAATGGGTGCAGCTAACGGCATGACAGCCGGACACCCCACATCAACCAAGCGCTGCGCGACAATCGGGTCATCGTTGGTATAGGGCAACACGATAAATCCTTCTTTCACCAAAATTTTGGCTGCTTCAATCAAACCTGCCGTATCAGGAAATAGTGTGCGCTCATCCCCAATGACTTCCAGTTTGACTAAGTCAGAGACACCTGCAGCTCGGGCCAGCCTGGCATATCGCACGGCATCATCAACCGTGTAACATCCTGCCGTATTAGGCAATATGGTATATTTCTTGGGATCAAGGTAGTCAAGGAGGTTTTCTTGTGTTCGATCGGTAATATTGACACGCCGAACGGCCACGGTCACAACATCCGCACCGGAAACCTCAATCGCTTTTTGAGTTTCGACAAAATCCTTGTATTTTCCCGTTCCAACCCATAAACGAGATTTAAATTCATGACCAGCTATTGTTAATCGTTCGTCTATCATTAGTCCCCTCTATTTCAGCTTTCTCATGCTTCCGTTACAGACAGGCTGCTCTCTGCCCCGCCTCCAATGAAACTCATAATCTCAACACGATCACCCTCTTGTAATTGACGCGATGCAAAGTCTTGTTTATCAACGATATGGAGATTCACCTCAACAGCCACCTGATCGGACCGAATCTTTAACTCCTGGAGGAGCGCGGCAATCGTGCTTTCCTTTTCAAGATATCGTGATTCTCCATTCAGGTGAATGTCCATAAGCTTCCCTTTCCCTGAAACGTAAATTCATCCTACGGGAGGGTTCAAACCTCTGTCAATGAACGACCTCACTGCTCGTAGCACGGTCGTGCAAGAACAGGTTCATTCTACCAAAACTCCAACGTTTCTCAAGGTTTTCCATGAAGACAACTGCTCTATCGAAAGAAACAGCGCCCCAAGCATCGTCAGCTAATCTTCTCCTTTCACCCATATGCTATACTAGGGTAATCTTCCCATGGTCCACTCGCAGGCGACGGAACATGCCTAAGACGAATTATGATATTGCGAATGTCTTTCTTGCCATGGCGGAGTTGCTCGCTGCACAATCAGCGAATCCCTATCGCATTCAAGCCTATCGTCGAGTGGCTCAAACCTTGGCCTCGCTGACTGAAGACATCCAAGACATTGCGCAACGAGACGAACTTGACCTCTTGCCTACCATCGGCAAGGAGTCTTCAGCAAAAATTCATGAATACCTCCGCACTGGAAACATTCGCGCCTATGAAAATCTCAAAACCCCTCTTCCAGATGCCATCCTACCTTGGACAACCCTTCCAGGGTTTTCAGAGCCATTGGTCCAAGACCTCTATCGTCACCTGCATATCACGACGTTGGACGACCTTGAGAAATTGGCACGCTCACACCTTCTCCAGACACGCGTGGGACCGAGTACAACAACCGAAGAACTTGTGCAAGCCATTCAACAATTACGAAAAAATTTGAGCGCAAATTGACTCGATGAAATGGCTTTGGTAGGGTGACTCTTATAGAGCAATGAACGACTATTTTTTGTCACGTGAGGGAGTATGACACATGGCTGTTTCTGCATTTATTCTCGTTGATGTCACCGGTGATCACACGAAAATTGCCAGCAAAACGATCACCCGCATAGAAGGAGTCAAAAAGGTTTACCCCATCACTGGCCCGCATGACCTCATTATTCACATCGAAACCGACACCTTTGAAGAAATTAATGAACTCGTCCTTTCAAAAATTCGTAGCGTCGACGGCATCATGAAAACCAGCACCGCCATTGTGATTAATCTGTAACAGCCCCCTGGTTATTCCTCCACAATAAAGACGTCCATTTCTGGATGAAAGATGGACCACGCAAACCAGAAGGCCATGACCGAAGGGAGAGGCGTTCCCTCTTGGTCAGTCACCGACACACTGTGGGCACGTGCCTGATAATGTATGCGAACAGGCTGGCCATGGATGTGGTCAAGCAGAGGGCTGTCCACTTTCTCCAATTCTGAAAAAGGATAGGCTTTAAAGCTCCCCTCCACTTCAAGCCCCAAAACCCATTCCTTCGAATGAAAACGCGAATCAGGCTGTTTGAGAGGAACCATCAGGTCGGCACGTTGGGCATAGCCAAGATACGGATCACGGTCGTAGTCGCGGTGATGACCTGTCTTCGTAGATAACACCAGGGTGCCGGGATACCTCTGCTGCCATTCACTCCAAGTCGTATGTTCAAGAAATAGATGGTGTAATTTCGTTCCTGTCATAGAACCGGCAATCGCTTCCATCGAAATTTGAGACCATAAACTCTCTGTCTGATGGTCATACATCACCATGTCACTCTGATATAGCAGCCCGGAGACACCAAAGGTCAATAGCCTTCCATTTACAACTGGATCAAACCCAATGCCACTACCACAGAGTGGGCAATAGGTCACGAGCACAGGTTTTCCACCAAGACGATCATTCACAATTTCATGCCAATTGAGAATCTTGATGGGATAGGCTTTTGCTTCATCGCCTTCAACAACACCAAGAACCCGATCCTGGACATCAAGAAACCCCGCATCTGATGCCGAGACAAATGCTGGGTTCAGGATCGCAGGGATACCATCTTTAGAAGGACCACCCGAGAGGATGTGCTCAAGAGGAACATTGTGTTTGGAAAAATCAAACTCTCGTGAGGGCGACTCAGAAAATCCAAGCGCCCCCTGTAACAAGAGTCCAATAGCAATAATGGCCAACAGCATCTTCAAGACACATACACCTATGTTTTAGGATATGTTCCTATACAACCTACGAACGTAACCATTAAACTGGCGGATATTTCTTGCCTCAAGCGACAAGGCTCGGAAGAATTTGATAGCAGAAGAAGGTAAAGCCCGAAGACATTCGAGGAAGTTAAAAAATTCTAGGGTTGAATTTTATCGGCTACGCTTCGCTGTTTTCGCTGATGACGCGAAAATGGACGCAAGCTCCTCTGACTCTTTTTGTAGACTTTCAAGATGGGAATGGCCTATAGTCCCACTCTCAGCAAGAAGATCAAGCCAATACGTGGTTTCCTCCAGTTTTTTAAGGCACTCTCGATTTTACTCACGAACTCTGCCTTGAATCGACTGCGTGTTGCCTCACAGTACTGCGCACCAACAGATGTTCCACAGCGCAAAAACTGTTTACCCAAAACCTGCGCGACTGACATTTTAGGCAAAGAAGAGAAAAACTGAATGACATCAAGAGCAAAAGCTTTGGTTTTGACTTTTAGATCCTTAACTTTGCTCGGTTCATAATTCAACGTTCTAGTCTTAATACTTTTTCATTCCCCATTCAGCATTCATCACTGCTTCTCTACATCTTGGACACACCGAAAGCCGACAACGTACAACCGTTTCAACCAATCAACATACAGTGTCTTCATATCCCGCAGAGAGATCCCGGCGGGACGTCTCTTGAGCTTACGAAAGGCACGGCCCGGTCATACAGAAATCTGATCTGCAAAGGTCACGGTGGTTGTGGCTGGTCGGCGTGGCCGTTTTTTCTTCACCACAATTTCAACTTCCCGATCTAGTTTATTCAGAAAGCGCAACAGACGATCAACGGAGAACCCACTTAAACCACCGTGGGCAAGATCAGACACACGGGATTGCGTAATGCCGAGAATTTCTCCAGCCTTTTTCTGGGTCATTTTTCGGTGTTTAATGATGGCATTAATCTGGCTCACGAGTTGCGCCTTGGTTTCCATTTCCTCAGGATTATCAAACCCAAGATCAACGAAAATGTTTCCTGACCCTCTTGTAATTTTCTCTGTCATGATATGAGCTCCTTCCTAAAATCATCTTCCGCTAATTTGAGGCGTGATTTGATCAAATCAATGTCCTGTTTGGGTGTGGCAATCCCTTTCTTCGACTTTTTTTGAAAGACATGCAGGACATAGACGGTATTTGAAAACCGAATAGTATAGACGGCCCTGTAAGTGGAGCCATCGTGGTCTTCAACTACTTCTAAGACACTTGCTCCATGGAAGCCTTTTAACGGTTTCGTATTGGCAGCCTTCTTTCCTCGTTGTGCCTCATACAGCGCATATCCCACTCGATCTTTAACCATTACCGGGAATCCTCGCAGAATCGTTTGACTATTTCCTAAAAAGTGCACGAGTTTCATGGGTACTCCATGCCATATCCTTACATCCTAATAATAGGATATTTCGAGAAAAAGTCAAGAAAAAAAGACTTCATTTCTTGTAAAATTGTTAATTTTAGTCGGTCAAATGCTCTTGTGAGAGCATCGTGAGGACATTGTAACTTGGTAGCGGCATGCGTTGCTTAGCATGTTTAATCTACGCGCGAGACGCCCCATGGGGCGTCTCCAAAAAAACTCAAAAACCACAAGAGTCCAAGGGACCAAGAATTAAGGATTAGGAAGTCTTCGCACACCGAAACCCGAGGTAGCTGATCCTGTAGTCCGGCGAGAACATGCGCCGGAAGGCGGAACGGATGCCGCCTTCAGTATGGTCCCACGACCCGCCACGGATTACTTTACCTGGACCGCTAGATGGGCCTTTTGGTTTCTTCCATGGACTCTTTGCGTAATACTCCTTGCCATACCAATCCGCCACCCATTCCCACACACTCCCGGCCATATCGTACACACCATACGGACTTTTGCCTGCCTCATAGCTCCCCACTGGTTCGAGCCTGGTCGAGTAAAAGTTGGAATCATAGGAGCGACCATAATTTGCCTTCTCACCGCTTGGAGAATTATCCCCCCACGGATAGGTCCGTTCATCAGGCCCTCTGGCCGCCTTTTCCCATTCGGCTTCAGTCGGCAGCCGTTTGCCAGCCCATTGACAATAGGCCTCGGCATCATGCCACGTGACACCGACTACCGGACGGTCGCCTTGACGAACCAGCACCGTGTCCGTCCAGTATTTTGGTTTATTCCGTCCTGTCGTTTGAAAGAATTTTCCATACCGAGCGGTCGTGACCTCATATTGATCAATGTAAAACGCATCTAGCTCTACCTTATGTGGAGGCCTCTCGTCTTCATTACCTTTGTTGCTTCCCATGGTAAATTTCCCTGCTGGCACAAGCACCATTGACGCATCATCTTGGCTGGTGATTTCTGTTTGCAAGCGCCTGGATTGGTCTAATGTTCTCAAGCGTGCCTCTACTTGGACTTGCTTCTGAGCCGAGGGGATGGGATCGGTCTTGCTCTGTTCCTTGAGATGTTTAAGTTCTTGCTTAAGGGCTCTCATTTCTTCCATCACTTGTTTCATAAGCACGTTCTGGTTTTCCTCAATGGAAAGATTAGGTTTTGGGTATTTTTCTTCCAGTTCTCCTCGCCGCTTTTCCCACTGTGCTGTAATAGGACTGGCTATTTCCACACCCAAAATGGTTTGCCGCACAGACGCCCCTGGAACTAGAAAGAGCATTTGCTCTAAGCCTGGCACAAGTTTTCCAGACGTCACGTTCTGATGATCCGGCTTGGATTTCTCAAAAACATCCTGTTCCAGCCACGTAACCAATTCAGCATAATGGATAAGTCCATTTCCATCTCTATCCCCATCTCCCAGCAAAGCTCGTACCAACACGTTGGTGAACACGCCATGGCCGTTTTTTTCCTTTACCCTTTCACCAGCACCACCTGCGGTCAAAACGCCAATAAACCTCTCTTCTTCTTTTTCTTTAAAGAACGTTTCTTCCCATGGCACTTCAGGATCTCCACCCGCTCGGCCGCCTTCAAGATTCAACGCATCGGCCGCATAACAAGCATCAAGAATAAACAAGATATGTTTAGCTTTCACCGAGGGATGACTTGCCAAACGCACTAAGTCCCGAAAGGACACACCGGTTTGGACATCTCGCTTGGGATCGTAATTTGAAGGAAGGAGATAGGCTTCGGATCCTGTCCCAAATCCAATTTCGGCACCATGCCCGGCATAAAAAATGATGACTCGATCGTTTTCCTTCGCTTGTCTCAGCGTACGAGCAATCGTGTTCATGATAGAGGCATTATCCACAATGGGGTCACTTCTCCTTTCTCGTAAGAGAATTGCTTCTTCAGGAATGGCAAAGCCCATTGACTTGAGGAGTGTTACCATAATACGACCATCGTTCACTGCGTAATTCAAGTCTGTTTTATGAGTGTACTCATTGATACCAATAACAACCGCATAGGAATTGTTCGTTGTCCAACGATCTTGTAGCCATTCGACCAACTGATCTAGGAACGCTTCTGCACGACCTGGCCAGGCTAGCAGAAAACACAACAATAAAAACTGACTGGGACGAATAATTCTCAACATTCTTCTCTTTCACCAAAAAAGATCAAAGAAGTTTGACCAACACGAAGACTGCACACCACAAGACTGCCGCCGATTGCGCACCAGACAGTTCGACACCAGAGACTTTCAACAAAAATTCTCCCGCTGCGGTCGGAGCTATTTTCGCAACACCGAAAGCGACGATAACAGCAAAGAAAGTCTTGATAGCTGAAACCATCACCCCCGGTGTCCCGGTAATATCCTGCCAAAAAGCCTCGACAAATCTATCCCATCCTGATGTCTCAGGCCCATCTCGATACCCATCTTCCAATAGCTCAAGTACACCATGCGTGACAGAGCCGGAATAGGCCAAGGCCAAAATGGCCAAAAAGGCAAACAAGAGAATAATCAACCGACCTTGCCACATTTCCGCAGAACATCTTCCTTGCTTGTTCAACACGAGAAAGCCTGTCGAAATTTGCCATTGTACGCTCTTAGGAAGTTTTGTCTACCCGTTAATATGTAATTGACGGACGGTACCACCATGCAAAACTTCCTCCAACCTTCGGAGATACTGTTCACGGGAAATGCCTATTGTTTTAAGGTTACCCCCTGATAATCACAACAGGCACTTCATGCTAGGCTGGAATGACAATGGGCCGAGACATCCCTGCCAAGGCACAGATCTTTCTTTCATCGAGGAATGTTGACTACACTGCCTTACCATGGATAGCCCCTCTCAGACACCACGTCAGCGAATCATGGACTGTCTTACCCAACGAACCTCAACCTCACGAGAACTGGCAGAGCTGGTAGGGATTCCTGAACGTCAGGTCGAAGAGCATCTTCCTCATATTGTGAAGTCCCTCAGTCGAGACACGACCAGGCAATTCATGCAAGACCCGTCCACCTGTCGAGATTGTCAATTTGTCTTTCGAGACCGAACACGTTTTACCACACCAAGTCGGTGTCCACGTTGCCGAAGTGAAGATATTGGCGCGCCACAATTTCGCATAACATGCCATGAATCCCGATCTTCTTCATGAACAATGCGAACGCCACAAACCGCGTTCATTAAGGGTTCCGAATATGGAACAACTCGTGCTTAAGCGAGAGATATGCAAACATCAAAGACAGAGAGGCTGTGGCTTCCATAAACTCTTCTATAAACACCAAGAAATGATGGGTCAGAAACTCTAAGTCTAGCATTGCGGAGAACAGCAAGAACCCTATACACCACACCAGGAATCTGAATGGAGGATAGGCTTCCCATTGCTTACGACTCCACCCTTTCTCACATCGTTGAAACCACAACCACAGACCCACAAGACACACACTCCCGCCAAGGATCAGGACAATGACTGGTGTACTATTATTTTCAGACTGGAGCATCACCATGAAGACTTTGAGAAAATCATGGAGTGCATCAATTTTAACACCTTGAATGATGGGCACCTCATAATACAAAAAGCTGTGCCCAAAACTGGTTTCTTCCAGAAATGCGATGAGTCCGAACAGAGGAATCCCCCAATACACCCATGGGGGTGTGAGGCGGCGCTGCTCGATTAATATTTTTGTTCCAAGCATAATGACCGTCAAAAAGAGAATGGCTGTCAACAATTCAAGGATATTGTTTTCACGAACAAGTGGTTTTCGAAGCCAGGGAACAAAAATATACACCGATGCCATCACTAGAAAGCTAATTCCCGTGATTGTCCAAAATTTTCGGAATAATTGTGTCTCAATATCTTTCATGACTTTGCACTCTTTGCTGCTTCCTCAACACCTAAGCCATGCGTTTCATTACAGGAGCCCAGGGAATTCTCAACACATGATGAGCCTGCCTTGTCGACAAGACAGCGAGAAAAGACCATAGAGCCTTGGTCACCGACAAGAAGGACGCCACATGCTTCATACAGAAGAACGTATACCATGAGAAAAATCATCCTAAGTTTTTGCCTTCTGACATGTAGCCTGTGGATGACGATGGGATCCGTTCTGGCACAAGAGACCATCACTGACCAAGTCGCCATCGCCGTTTTTCGAAATCATATCTTGGGAATCACGGCAGGACAAGGACTCATTCGCTACCGGTTATCCGCTGGCGAGAACGTGCTAGCGACAAGGTCTAGAGGACTCAATGCCTTTGCCCATACATCAGATCGCCTCTTGGCATTTTCTGGGCCTTTTCAACGATGGTTTGCACAACCATTGGATCTTTCCGAACAGGTCATCCAATTCCATGTCTCTCCACGGTTTATTCTTGCGCAGACCAACAAAAGGGTTTTCGGATTTCAAGCGCATAGAGCCAGCTGGAGGATCGAAGAGTTCGGGACCAGGGAACAGGTTATTCAGTTGATCCAGCAAGATCATGTGGCGGTCGTGGTGACCAATCGTCGAGTGCTGGGGTTTTCGGCCTTTACTGGAGGGTTTTTTGCCGAAGACCTCGGAGCGGACGAAACAATTGATGCCGTCACGAAGAACGATAATATCGTCATTCTGCAAACTTCAGCCCGTCAATTGATCTTCCGTTCAAACTTGGCTATTTGGGCTGACCGTCGCTGATTTCAGGACCCTATGAGTGAGTTGAGTTGGGTTCTACGCTTCAGGCTCATAATGCAGATTTGGTGAGAGCCAACGTTCAACCTCTGACACTGTCATCTGTTTACGCATCGCGTAGTCTTGGACTTGATCTTGGCCAATTTTACCCACGGAAAAGTATTTCGCCTGAGGATGAGCAAAGTAGAAGCCGCTCACCGAAGCCGCAGGATACATGGCATAAGTTTCCGTCAACTCAATGCCGATAGCCTGTTTGATGGACAAAAGATCAAATAATATTTTCTTTTCGGTATGATCTGGACAAGCTGGGTAGCCGGGCGCAGGCCGGATGCCCCGATAGCGCTCACGAATTAATTCTTCGTTAGAAAGATTTTCATCCATTCCGTAGCCCCAGGCTCGCCGAACTTCTCGGTGTAGCCATTCAGCAAAGGCTTCAGCCAGCCGATCAGCTAAGGCTTTGGCCATGATAGAGTTATAATCATCATGGTCTTGATCAAACCGTTCGCATAATGCTTCAATCCCAATGCCTGCTGTCACGGCAAAGGCCCCGAGATAATCACCCTTCCCTGCCGATTTTGGCGCAACGAAGTCGGCCAGTGCATAGTTCGTCTCTCCGGCTGGTTTCGGCATTTGTTGGCGAAGAGTGTGGAAGGTAGCCACCATGTTTTCCCGTGATTCATCCGAAAAAACTTGAATATCATCTTCCACACTATTGGCTGGGAACAACCCATAGACCGCCCTTGCGGTCAGGAGTTTTTGCTCAACAATTTCCTGTAAAAGCTGTTGTGCATCCTCAAAGAGCTCCTTGGCTTTTGGGCCAACAGTTGGATCGTCTAAGATCTTAGGGTAACGGCCCTTGAGTTCCCACGTGTGGAAAAATGGTGACCAATCGATCACTGGCACTAACGCGTCCAAGGGTTGATCGTCAATGATCTGAATTCCCGTCACTGTTGGTTGAGGAATATCGGTCTGCTGCCAATCTATCGCCAACTGACAACGACGAGCATCCCCTAAAGACAGCAAGGGCTTTTTCGTTTTCTTTCCCTCGTATGCTTCTCGTGATTGTTCTTGTTGTTGACGAACGTTCTCGACAAACGCCGGCTTCTGCTCTTCACTCAATAATTGCTGCACGACATTGACGGCTAAGGAAGCATCTAACACATGCACAACTGGTTCTTTGTAGCCAGGTGCAATTTTGACAGCGGTATGAGCTTTACTTGTTGTTGCACCACCAATCAGTAAGGGAATCGTCAACCCTTCACGATTCATCTCTTTGGCATTATGAACCATCTCATCTAAGGACGGCGTGATCAATCCACTCAACCCAATCATATCAACATTTTGCTCTTTGGCGGTCTGAAGAATTTTATCACAGGGCACCATAACCCCCAGATCGATGACCTTATAGTTATTACACCCCAAGACAACACCGACGATGTTTTTCCCAATATCGTGCACGTCCCCCTTGACGGTAGCCATCAAAATTTTCGGCTGAGTGGATTCATCCCCCAACCCCTTCTTTTCCGCTTCCATAAACGGATTTAAATAGGCGACGGACTTTTTCATGACCCGCGCACTCTTGACGACCTGCGGCAAAAACATCTTGCCTGCCCCAAATAATTCGCCAACAATGCTCATCCCAGCCATCAAGGGCCCTTCAATCACCTGCAAGGGCTTTCCATATTTTTGCCGAGCTTCTTCAGTATCATCATCAATAAATTCCACAATCCCTTTAACTAACGAATGAGCTAAACGTTCTTCGACCGTGCCCTGACGCCACGCATCATCTTTCACCTGAACTTTTCCTGTTTGCTTCACCGTTTCAGCGAACGTGACAAGCCGTTCCGTCGCATCGGGCCGTCGATTCAACAACACATCTTCCACTAACGCCAGCAAATCCTTGGGAATTTCCTCATACACACCTAATTGGCCTGCATTGACGATGGCCATGTCCAATCCTGCCTTGATGGCGTGATACAAGAACGCCGAGTGCATCGCTTCCCGCACAACATTGTTGCCTCGGAAAGAGAATGAAATATTGCTCAACCCTCCACTCACTTTACAGTGAGGAAGTGTCGCTTTAATCTCCCGCGTCGCCTTGATAAAGTTCACCGCATAATCATTATGCTCTTCCATCCCGGTCGCCACCGTCAGAATGTTGGGGTCAAAAATAATGTCTTGCGGAGGAAAGCCAACCTGTTCAGTGAGAATCCGATAAGCTCTCGAACAAATTTCCACCTTTCGTTCTGCCGTGTCGGCCTGACCGGTTTCATCAAAGGCCATCACCACCGTGGCCGCACCATAGCGTTTGATGGCACGGGCTTGTTCGATAAATTTTTCTTCCCCCTCTTTGAGACTGATGGAGTTCACGACTCCTTTTCCTTGAACACACTTCAGGCCTGTTTCAATCACTGACCACTTAGAACTATCGATCATAATGGGCACACGCGTGATATCCGGCTCTGACGCAATCAGATTGAGGAATTCCTGCATCATCTTTTCCCCATCCAACAACGCTTCATCCATATTGATGTCGATGATTTGCGCTCCGCCTTCAACCTGTTGTCTGGCCACAGACAAGGCTTCCTCCAACTCTCCATTTCGAATGAGCTTGGCAAATTTTGGAGAGCCCGCAACATTGGTCCGTTCTCCGATGTTGAGGAAATTTGCTTCGGGTCGAATGGAAAGAGGCTCCAACCCACTCAACCGCGTGACCGGCACAACCGAGGCTCGTTGATGAGGCGGCATCTCCTGCACGGCTTCGGCAATGGCCTGAATATGTGCAGGCGTGCTCCCACAACACCCACCCACAATGTTGAGCCAACCTTGACTGGCAAACTCTCGCAGATCTGCCGCCATCCGGGCAGGCGTTTCATCAAATCCGCCAAATGCATTGGGCAAGCCCGCATTGGGATAACAACTAATATAGACAGGGGCAATCCCAGCCAGTTCCTCAATATACGGCCGCATTTGTTTTGCGCCCAAAGCACAATTGATTCCAATACTCAAAACCTGGGCATGAGAGATAGAATTCCAAAAGGCTTCGATTAATTGCCCAGAAAGCGTGCGTCCACTTTGATCGGTAATGGTCACAGAGGCCATAACAGGGACCTGCCGCTGATGGTCTTCACAATATTGATCAATCGCAAACAGCGCGGCCTTTGCATTCAAGGTATCAAAGATTGTTTCGACGAGGAGGAGGTCCACCCCACCCGCCATGAGCCCTCGCACTTGTTCATAGTACGCAGTGGCTAAATCATCAAACGTCACCGCCCGATATCCCGGATTATTCACATCCGGGGACATGGATGCGGTCCGGTTGGTTGGTCCCATTGCACCTGCCACGAATCGAGGACGACCAGGAAACTGTGCCATCACGGCATCCGCCGCCTTTCGCGCTGCCTGCCCACCCGCCACATTCAAATCATACGCCAAGGATTCCATGTGGTAGTCAGCCATAGAAATGGCATTGGAATTAAACGTATTCGTTTCAATGATGTCGGCTCCTGCCTCCAGATATTCTTGGTGAATCGCTTGAATCAAGGCTGGTTGCGTCAATGCCAATAAGTCATTGTTTCCTTTGACATCACAGTCATGATCCGCAAACTGCGCTCCACGAAAATCAGACTCCTCCAGCTTATGTTGTTGAATCATTGTGCCCATAGCCCCATCCATGACGAGGATACGGGTGTTCAACCCATGCTCTAATTCAGTTGGATCATGATCTATCATGCTCGTCGTCACCTTCCTTTTGCTGTTGCTTGACTTAAAACATTTTGAAGGCATAGGATACCTTCAACGTCTTTGCATCGTCTCGTGGTTGCCTCTATGAGCACTTACAAAACGATTTTTCTTGTCTTCTTTTCAACCGCCGCGTGTTTCCTCTCTCTTTTTTCCATTCCTCACAGCTCATATGGGAAAGCGTATTTTGAAGATGGCTTCTTAGGGCTTACTCAGACGGAATTACACCAGAAGCTCGGCAATCCTCATGCTGTGCGGGCAAGAAAAGCCGCGCTTCGCATTTTTCATTATTACAAATTTCAGGATTGGGAAAAATACTTCAAAAAATTGATGTCTCCTGAAAACGGAGAAGATGTCTACACCTATGAACGAGATGGCATCCAGGTCCGGTATTCCTTCTTGTATACTCCTGATTTACGGGAAGACCATGATTTTCCCACCCTATATGTCCAACGCGTCGAGGTCGAGTTTACGCCAGCGATTCCCATGGAGAATATCCCAACGCTCGTCCCTGAATTTAGGCCAGCGCACTCCTCCAAGGCCCCTGCATTCAAATCCAACTTATGGATTTTACTGTTCAAAGGGTCTCCTTCTAAACGTGCTGAATTAATTATCAAGGAACCAAATAAAGAAACCTTAGATTGGCACCTATCCTATCAGATGTTTTCTTTAGAAGGCATCCCTGATTATTTAACCCTTCACGTTCCTATTGAACGACTTGAACTCACAACACAAAGCCTCCAGGTTGTCAAACACAGCCAACGGCATACCCATGAACCCATCCTCAATCCTTTTTCGCGAGAATTCGCCCAACGCCCTCCTCAACCCACACAAAAACCGAAATCCATCCCTCACCCGCATTACGCTGATTAGCTCTATCGTCTTTCTGTCATTGTTCAAGGAACCTTCGGCCACTCATGCATGAGGAAGAGGCCCTTCGTCTCTTTTGAGCAAAGAAGAACAGTATCTTGATGGTACCTCTTTACGACGGGTCTTTAAACCGCAGATCATCTTTACTGGCCAATGACAGGTAGGCTTCACCCCATTGATGGGGACTCTCAAGGTTCCATGCCTCTTCAACAGATACCGGCCGTAATCGAATGCCCCCAGTACCACCAAACACAACATACCCGAAACCAGAGCCAGAATCTTCGATTGGTTGAGCCCATGCTTCACCAACGGGATCATCTCCCTCCTCACTCCAACCAACCACAGCACACCATTCTCCTCTGGATGAACGTTCGTAGCTTTTAAGGTGTGTAATTGGCTTGGCGGGCCCCAGTTCTTTAAAACGCAAAAAGATGGAGGCTTCCACATTCGCATTACTTTCCACTTCTATGATCATAGATCCTCTTTTCCTTGACTGGTGATTTCTGCCATTGTTAGACTCACTCGCGATACATCATGCAACGTCAAAATTTTCAACCTTCCGCATCAACGGCTCAACCCTTCACACAAACAGAGATGTCAGCCGAACACCATGAAGACCAACAAGAAAGGCCTTCCAAGCCTTTTCTTTGTCGACGCCCTGTTCGTATCACCATATATGCTGGATTCATAGGCCTTGTGCTTTTTATGCTCATGTGGGGCTATTTGCCTGTCTTTCTAGACCCCACCTTCGAGAAACACATCGAAGACAAACAGGTAGTTGTTGGCATGACTCGCAAGCAAGCCATGGCGTCTTGGGGCTCTCCCATTCAGATGAATGTATCCTACACCGACAGGGGCGTTCGTCGTGAAGAATGGGTGTATGAAGATTGGGAAGGACCTGGGATTGTTAGCCACCGATATCTGTATTTTGAAGAAGGAACACTTGTCGGTGGCTGGTACTATGAATAGCGAGGCACATACCTACAAGGTAGCAATTCCAGCAATTTTGTTCGCGCCATCATGCTGCCTGGGGCATTCTTCCCAGGGGCTCAGACATTATGGGGTTTCCGTAATGTGAGCCCTGCGGTCTTTCCCATCACCCCCACTAATGACCAACACTCGTTTCCATTCCCGAATCTGGTAGACTGCCCAAGCATGCGACTTGCCCATATAATACGCATCAGGATCCTCGCCTTTGGCACTCAAGTAGGTGGGTTCGGTAAAGCCTTCATCCAGAACGTAGTCCATTAAATTGTCTGTGGTAACACCGGTGCCGCTCAGAGAAACATCTGCCAACAGGATCAAAATATCATCCGGATTTCCAAGATTAATCGGGTCTAAAGCCATGTTATCCTCATCAAAAATGTGATATGGTAATGAGAGTCAATTTTAGGTGGTCTATTTCCTGAAATGCAAATCCCCACAAGAGTGACCTCCAGGGAACCCAACAAATCATGATGAATGTCATGAAGAAGATGTCCACAGGACAATTTCGCGAACAGCTCTTTGACCTTATTGATCGAAAACAACATTGGGCCACGCCACACTTTAACGGACCGACGGCAACCAAAGAACAACTGCATATCCACTTCCGACAAGAATATGCCGTCTATATTCGTGACTTTAGTGTCCTACTCGCTCGTGTGCTTGGGGAAAACCCTCCTTGGGATGTTCGCCGCCACCTCTCGACGATCATTTATGAAAAAGAGACAGGCGGCTTATCTCTCGACCATCCACATCACGAGTTGTTTTTACAAATGATGATGAGTTTGGGCTATCATCGTGGCGACTTTCGAGAAGTTGCCCTCTTGTCCATTAGTCGGATGTATCGTGAATGGCTAGACAAACTCTGCCACGTTGAAGATTGGTTGATTAGCACGGCAAACCTGACCATCCTTATTGAAGGAACCAGCAACGATCGCCAAGACGTCACTCATAACCGCCAAGCGCAAACACAAGTCGAAATCGAAGACGTTATTCTCAAACATCCTCTCTCGATGTACCATAACTTGAACCCCAAAGACATGGACTTCATCCGAGTACGCGAAATGGTCGAACCATGGAATCGCCACATCGTGTATGACTTAATCGTAAAAGAAGCTGTGGCGACAGGCCAGCAAAAACTTGTACTAGAAAGCTTAGAAGAAGGGTTGCGGATGTGGCTTCAATACCGGGATGGAATCGCACGGGCTTGCGGACTGCGAAAACCCTAACATCGCTGACATCCACCAGAGAACGTCGAGCTGTCGTCAGGGAGTTTCTATAAGCTGCGGGGATTGCAACACTTCCTCTCGATGTCGTGGGGTTTGAAAAACCATCCGTTGGTAACAGGCATAGGTGACAAACGTATCCTGCAAACAATATTCGGCAATCTCTCTCCACTGGCCTGCCGCCCACATATCGGCAACTTGTTTGCCACTTCCTGATTTACCAGCTACATTCAAGGCTCTTGCTAAGACATCAAGCTTCACCCAACCTCTAGGATCCCAGTTACTCCACACAGCCATCGTATCGTAAACAGGTTCAACTCGAAATCTCGCCAAGCTAATGTCCAGTGAGGGACGAACGTGTTGAATCATCGACCGCTTTTTTAAAAACGGCAAGTCAAACCCTAATCCATTATGCGTAATGAATAACGATGGGCGCACTTCTCGCAACCGAGTCCAAAATTGTCGAAGAAGCTCCTGCTCATTCCGTCCATACCAAGCCACCGCGCCTTGAGGAACCATCGTATCTGAAAAGATCAGAAGACCTATACAGACAATTCGACTAAACGTACCATCGAAGGCTGACTTCTCATAGAGCTCATTCTCTTTTCCTCTTTGCTCCTGCATATCAGCATGCGCAAATAGATCGGAGGACGATTCATGCAGACGATCTGTCTCGACAAGAGAATCAATGCCCAGAATGCGTGCCCATTCCGCACGAGGAGCTTGAACTGTTTCGATGTCTAGTACCACTTTCATCGCTGAGGCTCTTTAGATCATCACTCAGAGTAAGGTTACGATTGGCATGTTCATGGAGTATTCTTTAGCTACATCAACTAACTGGCCTCTTTGGTGCCGTCACAAGAGAAGGCGTTCCTCAATTTATTCTCGTAATCGTGCCACCACCGGCGCATCCGCTGGAGGGAATGGATAATTGCTGAGATCCTCAGGCTTGACCCAGCAAAAACCTGCACAGCCTAGGGCTCGAGGCTGACCCCGCATCAACGCACAGCGAAAGAAATGCAATTCAACATTCTTGTCAGGATAGGCATGACGGTGCATCATGAAGAGGACGGGAGACGTGATCTCAATAGCTAACTCTTCAAGAAGCTCTCGTCGCAAACAGGCTTCTAACGACTCACCTCGTTCACGTTTACCACCAGGAAACTCCCACAGACCTGCCAGATGGACATCAGTTTTCCGTTGCGTAATTAAATACCGGCCATCCTGTTCAATCAGAGCCGCCGCAACTTGAATCCAATGTTCCTTTCCCTCATCCTCATCATTCATTTTTGTCGCATTGTCGCAATCGGAAAGGCCTTGCAAAACTCCCGCATGGGACAGAGGAGACAATACGGCTTTCTCGCTGTACAGACCATTGAGCCAAAATCCATCAAGGCCTGATTAAAATCATAGCCTTTGCCTTTAGGGATTAATTCCTCTGAGAGGATCCAGAGCTTAGCCTTTTGTGCTTTGGCATTACCCTCTCCCACAAATACCCGATGTAAAACCCGCATCACATTGGTATCAAGAATAGGCGCATCTTCGTTAAAGGCAAACGACCGGACAGCCCCAGCCGTATACCGCCCCACCCCTTTCAACGATAATAAGTCCTCAGACTTTTGGGGAATGGCGCCACCATACCGTTCAACTGTTTCACAAGCAATGCTATGTAATCGATAAGGACGAATGTTATACCCAAGCGGATACCATGTTTCCCGAACCTTATCAGGTTTGGCTTCTGCCAACGCATTCACAGTTGGATACTTCTCAAGAAATTCATGATATTTGGGAATAACCCGGTCAACTTGGGTTTGTTGCAACATGACTTCGGAAACCAGAATTTTATAAGGATCTGATGTTCGTCGCCATGGTAAATCCCGTCCATAGGTTTGGTACCATTTCAGTAATCGATTTTGAAAACGGCGTCGAAGCCCTAAGGCCACTAACCGAGGAGCCCGTGAACGCTTTGAAGATGTTCGCGTTGGAAGCATGCGTTTTTTAGAAGGCATCGTATGACCACATTGGACAAATTGTATGGAGGAACACGGTCGTTTGCAACAAAGGAAAAACTAAATGTTCTGCAAAAAGCCCTCACAGCAGGAACAGGGCTTTAATCTAGAAACGATTTCTTGATCTTGCTTGACCAACTCGATATGGTTCCTCGTTATGATAAAGAATTTCACCATTGTATTTTGTATATTTTGCGTACCGATCATTCCAATAAGCACCTCAAGCGCCTCAGAAACCGCACACACCGTTCTCCGTTTTGTCACCTGGAAAGCGGACAACCCAAAAATCTGGGATGCCGCCATTGCTCGCTTTGAAACCGCCTATCCCTCTATCACAATTGAACGCGAAATCGCACCCCATTCCTCCACCGCCTACCATGATCTGCTGACCCAAAAGCTCAAAAGCCACGACACGGCCATGGATGTTTTTTTCATGGACGTCGTTTGGCCGGCTGAATTTGCTATGGCAGGATGGGTTCTTCCGCTTGATGATCGATTTTCTGTTTCTGAACAAAAGAAATTTTTATCGGCCACTATTCAAGCGGGAACCTATCGACATCGCATATACAGTGTCCCCTCACGAATTGATAGCGGAATGCTTTATTACAGAAAAGACCTTCTGCAAAAGTATGGATTTGATCCCCCACAAACGTGGGGGGCATTGGTGATTCAGGCTGATACTATTCTCAAAGGTGAACAGCCAACCCATCCAGCATTGCGAGGGTACAGCGGACAATTCAAGCAATATGAGGGTCTTGTCTGTAACATGTTGGAATTCGTAGGCAGCCACAATGGTTTGTTCCTTTCAAAAGACGGCACACGATCAACCTTGACGTCTCCAGATGCCATTCAGGCGTTAACCTTCGTCCGCAAACACATTATTCAACGTTTGGCCACACCGGCAGGCCTGACCCATCAGGAACCAGAATCCTTGGCCATCTTTGTGCAAGGACATGCCGTGTTTCATCGAAACTGGCCTTATGCTTGGAAAATGGCCAACAATGCACGTTACTCAAAAATTGTGGGAAATGTTGGGGTAACGCTTCTCCCACATTTCCCAAACGGCCAAAGCGTCGCGACCTTGGGAGGATGGCTCTATGGCATCAGCGCTTACTCCAACCATCCCCAAGAAGCCTGGACATTTATTCGCTTCATGACAAGTCCGCAGATGCAAAAATATTTTGCCCTTCAGGCTTCTCTGGCTCCATCTCGCACGGCTCTCTATTCAGATACCGAAATCTTAACTGCTAACCCTCAATTTCAGGATCTCTTCCCTGTCTTCCAAACTGCACGGCCCAGGCCACAAACACCCATATATCCGATTGTTTCCAATATCCTGCAACGGTATTTTAGTCGTGTTCTTGCCTTCCCCCATATTGATCCCTTTCAAGAAGCCTCCATCACAGACCATCAGATTAATCACTACCTTGAATTAGTCCAGTCGACCCCTCAATGACACGAAACTCTCAAGAATCCACTACTGGATGGATGATGACGATCCCAGCACTGGCAGTTGTGGGAACATTTTCGCTCTATCCTGCGTTGGATTCGTTTCTTCTTAGTCTCCATCGAATCTACTTGGGATTGCCAACGATCGGCCAGCCATATATTGGTCTCCAAAATTACACAATGCTGATGCAAGATCCTGTTGCACAACAGGCTTTCCTCGTTACCTTCGGATTTGTCCTGCTATCAACCACACTGGAAGTCCTTCTAGGGTTGAGCATCGCTCTTGTGATCCATGAAACATTCAGCGGAAGAGGGTGGGTTCGCGCAGCCATTTTAATCCCATGGGCTATTCCTACCGTTGTGGCCTCACAGATGTGGCGGTTTATTTTCAACGATCAATATGGTCTCGCAAACTTGCTTCTTTTTGGTGATCAAGTCAGTAACTATGTACCATGGCTTGCTTCACCAACATGGGCTTTTTTGGCAATCGTGGCTGCCGATGTCTGGAAAACAGCGTCTTTTGCAGGACTTCTCATTCTGGCAGGCTTACAGGTCATACCCGATGAGCTGTACGATGCCGCCCGTCTCGATGGAGCCACAGCCTGGCAACGGTTCCGGCATATCACCCTTCCGCTTATAAAACCTGCCCTCCTCATCGCGCTCCTTTTTCGAACGATTGACGCCTTTCGCGTCTTTGACCTGGTCTTCGTCATGACCCAGGGAGGCCCGGGAGACGCCACGCAAGTCATCCAATTTTATGGCTATAAAACGCTCTTCACTGAAGGACAGATGGGCTATGGAGCAAGCATTTCCATTGCCGTGTTCCTGACACTGTTGCTGTTATCGGTCTTGTATGTCAGAACTATCGGCACCACACTTTTCCAGCGGGAACCGGCATGAAGAAACCTTTTCTTGAGTGTTCCCTCCTTCATGTCGGCATAATCCTTTCCGTCATTATCAGTCTTGTTCCATTTTTTTGGTTTATCATCACCTCGCTCAAATCACAAACAGCCGTGGAAGCCATTCCTCCCACATGGTGGCCTAACGGAAACCTCGATGCATACCGTTCAGCGCTTCTAGACCATCAGCTACTCAATTACATGATGAACAGCGTGATTGTCGCAGGATCAACAACAATCATCGCCCTGCTCCTGGCCATCCCGGCAGCCTATGCGTTGGCCCGAGTTCGAATGAAAGGAAAAAGTTTAATTTTAGGGGGGCTACTCAGCATGTCGATGTTTCCGCAAATTGTGATTGCAGGACCTGTGTGGGAAATTCTGAAACACATCGGCGGACTCAATACCCATTGGGGACTGGTCCTTCCCTATCTGACACTCACACTCCCACTGGCCATTTGGATCCTTGCAACATTTTTCAAAGAACTTCCTCGAGAGCTTGAAGATGCTGCCCGGGTCGATGGGTGCACCCTTTGGCAGACAATGTCTAAGGTCATGGCGCCTCTAGCCGCTCCAGGGATTTTCACAGCGGCCATTTTGACATTTATCTATGCCTGGAATGAATTTTTCTTTGCCCTGCTCATCCTCACAGACCCTGAACAACAAACCTTGCCGGTCGGCATTGCCCTGTTTCAAGGAGAATTCACGATGCCCTGGGGAGAATTAGCTGCCGCGTCGGTTCTTGCGACTCTTCCGCTCGTTTTAGTGGTTCTCCTCTTTCAACGTGGAATCATCAGCGGGCTTTCTGCCGGAGCCATCAAAGGATAACCTGTGGCAAAACTAGACCTTCACCATATTCAAAAACAATTCGGCTCAACACGAGTCCTGCAGGATATCTCACTCTCGGTATCCGATGGCGCATTCATCGTATTACTGGGACCATCGGGTTGCGGCAAATCAACGCTGTTGCGAATTATTGCCGGGCTGGACGTTCAAACCGCTGGATCAGTCCTTATTGATGGAAAACCCATCGATCACGTGGCTCCTCGAGATCGCGACATGGCCATGGTCTTTCAACAATATGCGTTGTACCCTCATCTCACTGTTCGAGAGAACTTAGCCTTTGGATTAACCATGCGAAAGGAACCGGCAACTGTCATTCAAACCCGCATCAAGGAGGCCGTTGATTTATTAGAGATTCACCCACTCCTTGATCGTCTTCCCAAAGAATTATCCGGCGGGCAACGACAACGAGTCGCTATGGGACGCGCAATCGTCCGAAAGCCCAAACTGTTTTTATTTGATGAACCACTCTCGAATCTGGATGCCCGCCTCCGGGGCACAATGCGCATAGAATTGCAGAAACTCCATAAGCGACTGGGAATCACGATGGTCTATGTCACGCATGATCAAATTGAAGCCATGACGCTGGGAGAAACTATTGTCATTATGGATCATGGAAACATTTTGCAGGTTGGGTCATCAGAAGAAATTTATCGACAGCCCAATACCCCCTTTGTCGCTGGGTTTATTGGTCATCCCCCCATGAATCTCCTTGAAGGCAATGTGACGACAGATCAACAAACCTGCTACTTTCATACCGGCAATCTTCGCATCACCCTCCCCATACACTCATGTCCACCGACTTTAACTTCGGCCGTACTAGGCATTCGCCCGGAAGACATTCATCTCACGTCTTCTGAGACTCCAGAAATCACCATATCGGGAACCGTGGAATGTATCGAAAACCTAGGAGCTGACCTATTCATGTATGTTTTGGCTCAAGAGCAACGGATTGTTCTTCGTACGGCTCCCGGCCAACACAAACAACCTGGTGAGGCAATCACTATACACGTGCCACGGAACCGATTACACCTCTTTATCGATGGACAGCGCATCGAAAGGAATCAAACTCCATGATCAATCAATCCTCACCTCGCTACCAAATTAACTATGTTGGATTCATCGGCCTTGTCCTTTTATCGTATGCTTGCGAGGTAGGAACGGCCTATGCGAACCCTCCGTCCGGTATCGCTCCACTGCTTCATACATCAAGGATAGAGGTGACTTCCTCAATTGCTCCAGCCACACGCCCGCTGCTCACACCGCAACAGCAAATTACCTTTATGGCGGAACTCGAAGGCACTCCACCTGATTGGGAACAACTCCATAACCATCCAGGTGAAGAACATGGTGAACGACTCTTTGTCTTTAATCGAAAACGAGATGAAATTCGTGAGGGGCACCCTCTTTTAACAAAGCGCGTGGCCTTTTTATGGACTGGGATTCTTCGGCATTTCATCCCTGAACACAAAGGATTTTCAGTTGCGATGGGACCAGAACTGACACAAACAGAATGGGGGATCGTGCGGTTTAAACCCATGGGATTACCAGACGACATGATCGCCATCCCTTCTCCGGCCCTGCTAACGGTCTTACGAGAGCAGCATGCGGCAGACGAAGAAATTCAAGTGGGCATCATCTTTGCCGGCCGATTAATCCCAGATGAATCCATCATGTATGCTTTTTCCCATGATGGATCCGAACAGGGCATGATCATGCCTGTAGTTCAAATAGACGGGGTAGGCTATTTTCTAGAAACCCCAAACGAATAAAATCGCTCTAAGAATCATATCGTCAACCATCATGGGATTTCGGCAATCTGCTAAAATCAAGGGAAATAATCACGATAAACCAATCCGATTAGCAAACCTGAATATGGAGCTCTCTATTTAAAAAAGCGTAAGCTCGTTTTGTTTTTCTAGAAAGTTTGATTTAATAAAGCAAGAGCTCCGGCTTCTTTCGTCTATCTTGCACAAATACTATTTTTATAATGAGGTACACATGAATCACTGTTTCAAACTAATCGGTGTGAGTACGATCGTTGTACTCTTCGGCTGCCAAAGCATCGCGCAGTTGCCTCAACTGCAGCGAAACGTTATGCAAATCGATGACTTCCGTCTAGAGATAAAATGGTGTTCCATTACACCTGACAGACGCGCTGAATGCGAGTTTGAGATGATGAGCCTGTATCAAGACAAGAAAGCAGGCCTGGCTTATCCCAAAATGCAAGACAACAGAGGCAATGAGTATCGTATGAATACAGGCAATCAGCCTGTTGGTGGTGTGCTGATGGTCGCTGGCACCCCCTACACGTATCGGTTTGTGGCCACCAATCTACCATCGTATGTAGTTCGTGTTCGGAGCGTCGTCGGAACTTTTGTGGGCTGGCTACCTAACGGGACAAAAGTAATAGAAAAACCTGTTGTTTTTGCAAACATCCCCGAGCAGCCGATAGCTCAATCATTGCCGCCATCAAGCTTGACAGATTCGATGCCAGCAATAGCACCTGCAAATGCAATTGAGGGAAAGTCCCTCACCTCAAACATACTGAGCATGAGCAACAGCTACTGGCATGGAACAATTGTTCCAATAGTAGCGATGCCAGAAAATGAAATCATACGAACCTGGCGCCGTGGCGCCTACCTCCACCTACGAAATGATGGAATCGTTGGATACAACTGGTCAAAACCAAACGAATACATCTATGACCCAGCGAACAAATGGTCAGAAGATGGAGAACTTTTCACGATTTCTATGACAGGTGCAACCTATACATTCAATTCTCGGGACGCCAAAGAGCCTCTAACCGCGCGCATTAATGAAGGTGGGGCTTTTAAAATGAGTATGAAGCGCAAAATGCTGAAGCAACACTAGTCAAGAAACATTCTACTTTTTTACCTATGATGCATTGGCCATGGAGTAAACAACCCCGCAGATCGGCATATGTGAACATAATTGCGAGAGCAGCAGTTTATTTCAGCGCAGGATGAGACCGACAAAGCATTGTACATTATGGATACTGCACCGAAGTTGACTCTTGCTCTTTAGTAAGGATTTCACGATCAATCCTGTAGCCCTATTGGCAATATGCCCATTAGTTAAGCTTCTGAATAACTCGGTTGTTCGTGACATGTAAGCTTCCCCGTCAAGCGGACAGGTTCAACATAGAGTTTTCCGGCCTTTTGGGTTTGTGATACGTACACGGGGTCATGCCTTGTAACGCCTTGTGAGGGCGGTGTTCGTTATAGACGGTCATCCATTTTGCTGTGAGCTCTTGGACCTCCTCCAAACTCCGAAACACATAGAGATTGAGGACTTCATTCCGATAGGTGCGATTAAATCGTTCAATGAACGCATTCTGGGTCGGGCGCCCGGGCTGGATGTAATAGATCAGCACGCGATTGGTCTTTCCCCAATCTTGAAGAACCTGAGCGAGAAATTCTGGGCCATTATCCACCCGAATCATATGGGGCAGGTCACGTTCTGTCTTCAAGCGTTCGAGGACACGAATAACCCGCTCGGCCCGCAGGGACGTATCCACTTCAATCGCTAAGGCTTCTCGATTAAAGTCATCAATGATATTCAAGGTGCGAAACCGCGAGCCGTGATAGAGGGCATCGCTCATGAAATCAGCGGACCACACCTCGTTCGGCCCCTCTGGCACAAACACGGGCAGGGAGGGTCGTGTGGGGAGTCGGCGTTTCGTACGGCGAGGCTGATTGAGCCTCAAGTGCCGATAGACGCGGTAAATCCGTTTGTGATTCCAGCGATACCCTAACGTTCGTAACCGATCAATATACTTCCAGACACCCCAGCGGGGGTGGGCCTTGACCAACTGATTCAGAGCATCAATCACATCCCGATCCCGGGTGTGCCAATCACGTGGCACCTGATAGTACGCCGACCGAGCCAGATGCACTGCGGCACAGCCTCGAACGATGGACACGCCATGAGCTTCCTGCATCGTCTGCACCGCCATTCGTTTCTCCGTCGGCGTTAGAGCTTTTTTTCGATGAGATCCTTGAGAGCCCGATTCTCTAAGGCCAGATCCGCATACATGCGTTTGAGTTTGGCCAGTTCGCTCTCGGTCTCCTTCAGACGCTTGAGATCCGAGGCCTCAAGCCCGCCATACTTTGCTTTCCAATTGTAGTCGGTAGCATCGCTAATGCCATGCTCCCGACACAGGTCTTTGACTTTGACCCCGGCATCGGCTTGTTTCAAGATGGCGACAATTTGCGTTTCGCTGAATCGACTCGTTTTCATAAGAACCTCCTGGGTCATTCTGCCAGAAAGCTCTACATTGCGCCTGTCCGTGGTTGGGGGAAGCTTACAACATCGCCGTAGTTCTACGAAGACACGGAATGAGTTCCTCCATGCATGATCCAAGAACAAGACGGTTTCCGTACTTGGTGAATCGCTTCATCATAGGCATTTCGATTTAGTAATTTAACATTACTTCATCGTATTATCAGCAACCATTACGCACAAAACCTCACATACACTAAACAAATAAATGAGATTTTTAGGTTTCATGTGTAAAGACACCCAGCTAACCGTTTAACCCACCGCCTCACTTTCGGTTACGCGGCAACTGAGATTAGACGTTCTATTACTTGACTTAACGTACTTATTAGAACTTTTTAGAACTTTTCATACAGGCAAGTTGACCCAAACGACTGGTATCAGTATCTTCTACAATAGCTGAAGCCGGAAACTAGGAGGAACAAGATGGATGTGTTAATCGGATCAAATACACTCCGTAATACCAACGGAGTCTTTACAACCAATGATCAAGACTTCATACGCATCGAACTGGAAGAAAATGCCCCGCGGCTGACAATGGAGCTCTTTAATCCAACGGGAACGTCCGTGGCCAAGCTCGACCAAAACCAGTGGCAAACAAACACCCAAGATCGGTTCGAGGTCGACTCGGAAGGCCAAACCATTACGATTCGCGACTCCATCCTGAAAAGCATCATTCTTCAAGTCACGCTTGGAGAGAAGGATTGTGTGTCAATTCCAGCAGGCAAGTTTTATTTGCCAAGCGGGTCTGTCTCGGAAATAACGAAGGAATCGTGGAGAGTGGGCAACAAAATGGAACTTCAAGGTATCGATATGGATTTATCTGGAGGAGCCATTGAAGTGCCATAAGCCACCACGGCAAAGTCGTTCAGGGCCTGCATCAGCCTCATCTTTTCTGCATCGAAGGAGTATCGCTACTATGTCGTTCAAATTTCTCTGTATCGTGATGGGTATTCTTCACATCCTTGCTGCCAGCAGCTTCGCCCAATCAACTTCTCCTGAAGACCATCAATCAGCTGAAGGGCATGCTCATGACACCAAATCCGCCTCCAAGCCTCTCTCGTCGGACAGCATGCCCGCAACGAATGAAGCGAAACCTGTGCCCTCTGTAGAGATCCAAAAGGCGCAAGCCGCGTTAGCAGAACTTCAGACCCGTCCCAAGGAATACCGCGTACTGATTCTGGGCATTCAAATTTTTCTTGGCCGCTTTGGATATGGAACCGGTCCCTATACCGGTGAGCTCGATGAACAAACACGCTCAGCGCTCCGTGCCTACCAACAATATGTGGGCATTCCTGTGACAGGGGAGCTCACCTATCTGACATTAGAACATTTGACCAACGACAACAAAACCTTAGATCAAATCCTCCCATTTCTTCCCAGGTTAGCCTTTCATGACAAAGAATGGGCGCAGGCAATCCGTATCGAAGGGACATGGGCCTTAACTGGTGAATCGCAACCTTCTATCCCTCAAACCACAATCATTGCCTGTGAACGCCAATGGAATCGGTGCGTCGAATCGACAGCCGCCATTTCTGCGACACATGCTCCACGTCTGTCCATTAAGACGCACGTCTATGAAATCGGATCATGGGACGATAATGATATTGTGACCAAGCCCAATTCTTCAGAACCCTGTACTAGCGCCATTGTGCGAATTAATCGCAAAGAACAAACAGTCTTTCGCCTCCTATCAATCCAAGAAGGGCCTGGCGCATGTGCGGATATGGACAACCGAGATCTTCATTACCGGTTAGTAAGCGGGGAAGAAACCTACTGGCAATTAAAACAACGAAAAGCCGAATCAACTAAACGGATCTTGCGAATCAACGAATAATTACGACAACCCTCTACAGGAAAGTCCATGCCTAGGAGGGAATCGCCATCATCTTGACCATCAGTCTGCAGGAAAGATATAGTCCAGCCTGTGAGTACGATAGAACAGAAAAAGCTTGGGTTGCTTCTTTCGACCCCCCCCGATCATCCAAACCTTGAAACCGTCACTCGTCTTAGTGAAGAAGCGCTGACGTCCAAAGTTGACCTCTATCTGTATTTAATTGATGAAGGTGTGTTGAATCTACAGAACGAACGCCTGCTGAAGTTGGCCTCCGCAGGCGCCAAATTCTTTGTCTGTGCGTACGGGTGTCAAAAGCACCATGTGTCGACTGAAGGGTATGGCAAAGAAGTCAACTTTTGTGGACTGGTTATTCTTTCCAATATTATCAATGGCTGTGATCGATTCATCGCCTTCAATTGAGTGGTATCATCTACCATTAGGCTTTCAACCGATGCCCATATAACATCGTGATATTGATCCGTCGGCTTTCATAGTTATCATGAAAGACACAGTAGTCAGTTTCGTGAAATAAGTCCGAATTAAAAATCACGGCACGGTTTTGCCGGTAAGGAACCCTCACCGTCTGCGCCCCATGCGCCTCCAGAAACTCGAAAATCTTTGGTTTGTATTGTGTATTGTTGTATTCATTGAAATCCCAATCGTGGGGCGCTTCCTTATCCCATACCACTAACCCACCACTCGTAGGATCCTGATTGGCCTCATCTGGAGTAACCCAGAAATTCACGTTGACTGCCGCAGCATCCGCATGAATATTGAGCCCACGCCGTTGACTATCCTGCTTAAACGCCCAAGACTGGACTAAACGGTGACGACGAAAGATTTTCGGAAACCGCACCCGTAACTCCTCAGAAATTTGCAGTAATAACGGTGAAGAAAACCCTTCACCCAACAAGGCTCCGATGTACCCGTTCTCATAATCTTTTTTCCAAATTGTGGACTCCAAACAAAATCGGCGAAGCGATGCCAAGGCCTCTTCGGTCAGAAGATCATCCACAAACATAATTTCTGGTTGTTGTTGGTTGTACCGTTTTTGAATCTCCACCACATCTAGTGTCGGGTTAACGGCCTCCTGCGACAACAAGGGGCAATTTGCGTAGTGAAGAATCCGATTAAAGGATGGCGCAATGGCCTCACATTCTTCTCGACTAATCACCATACGAACGGAATCGGAATCCGTTTCCAATGCTCGCGTCTGCAATAGCTGAAGAGCTTCGCAATATCCTGCATGTTCCTTCCCGAGAAGACCATGCGCCATAAGATATTGAACTTGTTCAGCATCATGTTTGACTCGTGACTTGTACACAGACTGCAATGAAAAGGACTTGCCATGATTTTGCGAACAATCGGCCGAATGACGCAATGCTGAAACAGCTGCCTCGATGTGCCCTTTCCACAAATACGATAGACCAAGATGATGATGCGCGTTGGCATAATGAGGTTTGAGGCGTAGAGCCTGTTCAAATGCCCGAATAGCCCCATCTTGTTTTTCTTGTTCATGAAGCACCGTACCAATGTTGTAGTGAGCTTCAGCATGATTTGGATTAATTGCCAACGCTTGCTGAAACGCCTCAACAGCCTGATCTAAATTTTTCTGTTCTTTATACGCAACCCCTAAGTTGTTGTAGCCATCCGCATACCCAGGTTTGCTTGCAATTGACTGTTGATACGCCTCTACAGCTTTGGGCAAATTCACAGCGTCTCGATACACATTACCCAAATTCGCATAGGCTTCGTAGTAGTCTGTTTTGAGACTGGCAGCTTGTTTGTATGCCTCAACGGCAGCAGCCAACTGCCCATTCGCATGAAGCACCAACCCTTGATTAAAATAGTAATGAGGTTTTGTGCCATCCACCTGAATAGCCTGCTCAATGAAATCACGCGCTTTCGGCAATGCCCCTCGCCGATACGCGATGATGCCCAGAAAATGCAGCGAATCCGCATGTCTCGGCATTTCCTCAAGAATGTGAAGAAATCCCGATTCGGCTTGCGCAAACCTTCCGCCTTGAAGATGAGCCACAGACTCATTCAACACAACTCGTAGATTTAGAGCATTGCCCGTGTCTTTTTGGCTCCTCTGATGTTGTTCCTGTTGTCGTCGTTGTGCCCTATTCATGAGCCATCCTCTCTCCTCACCGTCAACTCAATGGGGACATCTTCGGAGTGGCCTCCTTCTGTTTGCATGACAAATCACAGGAGGCCATGTTTCCTATACGAATAAACCGAGTAAGTTTCTTGTCACATCCGAGAATACCAACAAGGCAATGAAGGCCGTTCCCAAAAGAAGAAGAATGGCGATACCAGAGTTATTCTTCACCCGAGCATGAAATCGATCAAACCGGGTTCCTTGCTTCTCCATATGCTATCTCCCACAAGGTAGAACCATGAGAGTATCCAGGTAATAAAGTGTACCTCTCTTTAGCTTCGGAACGAAAGGATAACATGGACAGAGCGGCTATTTGCTACTGAGCAGAAACCCATTTCTAGGTTGAAGCAAATTTGGTAGACTGATGCTTCACGTTACTCCATGCCTTATCATGACGAAAAAGATCGACAAGCCTTTGCCTGACTGTTTTTCTAGGGAAGTTCGAATAGGGCTACGCTACTGGGCTCCAGCAATACTCTATGCTGGACTCATCATTTTCCTCTCATCCGACCCTTCCCCTGAACGACATTTCCCAGACGAGTTCGCTATCTTCAACGATAAAATCGTCCATGTCTTTGAGTATGCTATCTTGGGAATATTATGCTATCGAGTCTTCCAATTTGGTGCTGGCCCAGGGCCTTCGCAATTTTCAGTCTATCTGGCCATTCTCACGGCTGGGATCTTTGGGCTGACAGATGAAATCCATCAATCCTTTGTCCCCAATCGTATTGCCGATAAGCTCGACTTCTTGGCCGACTGTACGGGTGCTCTGATAGGGAGCATAAGCTGGGAATGGCTACACAAAACTGGACGTATCTATGATCACTGTGAGGAATCATAACAACGCACTGTACCATCTCTGTGTCATTGGAGCGCTTGGATGGGTTCTCATAGGGATCTCCAACGTCCTTGCCCAATTACCATCAGAAACGATCCAATGGAAATCCAGCAATCACGCTGGCATGCAGGCCTACCAACGCGGACGCTACCGAGAAGCCAAAACCTTCTTTCTTCAAGCATTGGGAAGCTTAGCGGCGTCTCCTGAACAAGATCCACAACGAGCGATGACTCTCAATAACATGGGTGCGGTACACGAGCGGCTTGGCGAATATGAAGAGGCAGAGGTCCAATACCGTCGCGCATTGACGATTGTCGAACGCATTCAAGGCCCTGAGCATCCGGATCTTGTCCTCGCACTCAATAATTTGGCTTCACTGTACGAACATCAAGAACACATGCACAAAGCCGAACCCCTTCGGCGACGGGCATTGATGATTTTAGAGAATGTTTTGGGAACAGGGCATCCCCACTTAGTACCATCACTCCTCACATTAGCACGTATCATGCAAGCCATGGAGCAGGTTGTCGAAGCCGAACAATCATACATTCGAGCTCTCCGGATCACCGAACATGCATTGGGAAGTGACCATCCGCAATTGGCCACAATTCTCGACCATTACGCCCAACTTCTTCGTCAGACCAATCGTGAAGAAGAAGCGCACATGCTCGAAATACAAGCCACAACTATTCGTTCACAACAACGCGAGGCACCTCCTAAAATCCCGTAAGGTCTTCCCTCATGTGGCAAGATGATCACGCGATGACCTCTTTTCATCCTCTCATCACTACCTGGTTTCAGGCTCGTTTTGGAGAGCCCACTGATGTCCAGCGTGCGAGTTGGCCTGCTATTATCTCCGGCAACCATGCCTTAATCGCCGCACCCACCGGCTCAGGCAAAACCCTTGCTGCTTTTCTCTCCTGTATCAATACACTCCTCACACGAGCCATCGCCTGTGACCTCCCCCACACCACACAAGTCGTGTACATTTCGCCACTCAAAGCCCTGAGCAACGATGTGCAAATTAATCTTCGTCGCCCATTGCAAGAAATCTCCGCTGCCGCACTGACGCAAGGCCTGTTACTCCCGGAAATTCGAGTAGACGTCAGGACAGGTGATACACCAGCCAAAACTCGCCAGCAATTGCTTCAACATCCACCACACATTCTCATCACCACGCCTGAGTCACTGTTTTTGATGATTACCGCACAAAAGAGCCGATCGATTCTTCACGATGTCAAAACGGTCATTGTCGATGAAATCCATGCGTTAGCAGGAAATAAACGCGGATCGCATCTGGCGTTATCACTCGAACGGTTAGATGCGCTCACCTATACCACACCCAACCGGATTGGCCTTTCCGCCACGCAACGTCCGCTGGAAGACATTGCCCATTTTCTCATCGGGCAACATGGTGATCCAACTTCAAACAGTTCCGCTCACGCCCCCCGTCAACCATGCCAGATCATCGATCTCGGACAACAACGCGCAATGGACCTCGCTGTTGCCGTTCCACGCGATGAACTTGGAGCGATTGCGACCAATGCCATCTGGGCCGACCTCTATGACCAGCTGGCAGCCCTCGTGCAGGCCCATCGCTCAACACTTGTGTTTGTTAATACACGACGATTGGCCGAACGCATCTCCCACCATCTCGCTGAACACTTAGGAGACGATCATGTAGCGGCTCACCATGGAAGCTTATCACGAAGCATTCGCCTTTCGGCGGAACAACGATTGAAAGATGGACACACCCGTGTTGTGGTTGCGACAGCCTCGTTGGAATTAGGAATCGACATCGGTGACGTCGACCTTGTGTGCCAAATTGGATCACCCAGAGCCATCGCAACCTGTTTGCAACGAATCGGACGGTCCGGCCATTGGGTGAAGGCTCTCCCAAAAGGCCGCTTGTTTTGTACCACACGAGACGAACTTATTGAATGCGCAGCCCTCGTTCGCGCGATTAAACAGGGTGATTTGGATCGTATCACGATTCCCCGACAGCCATTAGATATTCTGGCGCAACAGATTGTCGCATCGGTCGCAACCCAAGAATGGCCCATTGATGAATTGTTTATGTTATGCAGGCGCGCGTATCCCTATCGAGCACTAACACGCAAACAGTTTGATGCCGTGATTCACATGTTGATTGAAGGCTATATTCCTGGACAAGGACGACAACGGGCTCTTATTTTTTACGATCGCACCCAACACCGCCTCCGAGCCAGACGTGGGGCACGACTCGCCGCCCTTACATCAGGTGGCGCAATTCCTGACACCGCAACTTACGCAGTCGTCGCTGAACCACAGGGCACCGTGGTGGGATCCGTCGATGAAGACTTTGCCATCGAAAGTCTCACCGGGGATATTATGTTGCTCGGCAACATGTCCTGGCGAATTCGAGGAATCGAGACAGGCAAGGTTCGGGTTGAAGATGCGCATGGCGCTCCACCAACAATTCCTTTTTGGCGTGGTGAGGCCCCCTCACGAACACCTGAGCTCTCAGCAGCCGTAGGGGCTCTGCGCCAAGCCATCAATCATCGACGAGCGTCTCAATCCTCTACTATTCCCCGGGCATGCCTCACATGGCTTTACACAGAATGTGGACTCGATACCGCTGGAGCTGAGCAAGCCATCGCGTATATTGCCGCAGGCGCACAAGCCTTGGGAACAGTTCCCACACAAGACACGATCATTGCCGAACGGTTTTTTGATGAAGGCGGAGGGATGCAACTTATTCTTCATGCTCCGTTTGGGGGACGACTCAATCGAGCATGGGGGATGGCCTTACGAAAACGCTTTTGTGTGAATTTTGATTTTGAGTTGCAAGCTGCCGCAACTGACGAAGGCCTGGTGCTTTCACTCAATGAGAAACATAGCTTTCCCCTTGATGCCATTTTTCAGATGCTGTCATCAGAAACCGTGCGAAAAGTTCTGATTCAATCCATTTTAGCCGCCCCTCTGTTCATTGCCCGATGGCGGTGGAATGCTTCACGCGCACTGGCCTTGCTTCGTTTTCGAAATGGTCGTCGTGTTCCCCTACACATTCAACGCATGCGGGCCGAAGATTTACTGAGCGCGATTTTCCCCATGGCCACCGCCTGTCAAGACAACTATGTTGGAGATCGACCCGTTCCTGATCACCCACTCGTTGAGGAAACCCTGAAAGACTGTCTGGAAGATGCTATGGATCTTGATGGGATCACCAGGCTTCTTCATCGAATTGAAACAACGCAAATTGTGTGTCAGACCGTTGAATCTCCCATACCCTCCCCGTTTTCCCATGAAATCCTCAACGCCAATCCCTATGCCTTTTTGGACGACGCGCCCCTCGAAGAACGACGTGCCCGTGCCGTTGATATGCGACGCATGCTGTCATTAGAAGACTCCGGCCACTTAGGAGCCCTTGCCCCTGCGATCATTGTAGCCGTCAAAGAAGAAGCATGGCCAGTCATTCACGACACCAATGATTTGCAAGAAGTCTTGCATGCGCTTATTTGGGTTCCGGAAACCGCGTCCTTGTCCTGGAAAGGATACATCCACCCCCTACTCCATGATGGACGTGCAATGCTGATGACAGTAGCTGCACACGTGAAAGGCCAGAATGAAGACATTCAGGGATGGGCCCTTCCCGAACATGTGCCCACTATCCAGGCTGCGTTTCCATTGCACCAAACGTGTGAAGGAGCCCCTCCTGTTGAAGAAAGTACAGAGAAGGTGCAGATTGTTGATGAACAAGAAGCCGTGTTGGCCATCATCAAAGGATGGATGGAAATCCTAGGCCCCACCACTGCTGATGAACTGGCAGCAATACTCTATATTTCCTCATCTGCCATTCAGACGGCACTCCTACAATTGGAAGCTCGAGGCCAGATTCTTCGCGGACAGTTCAGACCAAACATTGAGTCTGAAGGACCACTCGAATGGTGTGACCGAAATCTGTTGGCTCGCATCCATCGGCGAACGGTGACTTCCTTACGTCGTGAGATTAAGCCGGTTTCTACATCTGATTTCATGCGGTTTTTGTTCCGCTGGCAGCATGTCGATCCACCAGCACGACTTCATGGAGAGACCGGCTTGTGCGAAATCCTTCGCCAACTCTGTGGATTTGAAGCCGCAGCTTCAGCCTGGGAACCACAGCTGTTGGCCAGCCGCCTTGCAGACTACAACCCTGAGACCTTGGATTATTTATGTCTTCGTGGATCGGTGACATGGGCCAGACTTACCCCACCGCATCAACTCATGACGCCGACGAGCGCCGCGCCCATTAGTCTCTTCCCACGTGAAGATTTGGAATGGCTCCTCTCTTTAACAAGAAGCGGCCACCATGTTCGTCAAGGCCTGCTGTTTGAGCAGTTAAGCGCTGGAGCACAATCGATTCACCATCATTTATCCGAACGAGGAGCCAGTTTCTTCACCGATATCACCAAAAGTACAAAATTGCTGCAAACTGAAGTGGAACAAGGTTTATGGGAATTATCCAGCGCAGGCCTCGTGACAGCAGATGGGTTTGATAATTTACGAGCACTACTTGCCCCTCATCGGCGTCGGGGAAAAGGACGCGCAGCCAAGAAGCGTCCGCGTCATACGCTAGGCCGGTGGTCATTACTCCACCTCCCCGTCAATCAACCCAGGCCAGGCAGCTCTGTCACTGATACGGAAAAGGATCACGGAGCCCGCCAACTTTTGCGTCGTTATGGCATTGTGTTTCGAGATCTTCTTAAACGGGAGTCTCTGCCTCTGACCTGGCGTGAACTCCTTACGCAGTACCGAACACTTGAACATCGCGGGGAAATTCGTGGAGGACGATTTGTCACAGGATTGACAGGGGAACAATTTGCGCTACCTGAAGCGGTCGAAGCGCTACGAGCTATCCGAAAGGACCCACACGCCGGAGCACAAGACATTCAACTCTCGGCAGCCGATCCTTTAAATCTGGTAGGCATTATTCTCCCAGGCTCACGTATTCCTTCCTTTTCCACCCATTCTCTTGTGTATCGAAATGGCATTCTTGTAACCGATCAGGGCAACAACGTGCTCTCCGCGTAGGACTCTCAAGAAAAGATCATATCTTTCTTACTCATCATGAGCTAAATATTTGGGGCTATCCTAGATAACTATTTCATATAAGGCTTAACCCACTGTTTTAATTGAGTAAATTGGCGTTGTGGGTTCGGGGTATTAAAGCGCCATTCACATTCCTTTAAAAAAAGCGGGAAATGCGGCCGAGGGACTCCATTAAATTTACGCATATGTCGCTTGGCCTGATTCCAGAAATTCTCGATCCCGTTAATGTGCTTGTGTTTTTTGACAAACTGTTTTGAATGATTGATCCGATAATGCTTAAATTCTGACACATCGAGTACATTATAAGAGCGATAGGTATCGGTATACACGATGCTATCGGGAATAATCCGTTCCTGCATGATTCCCATCAATGTCTTGGCTTTCGTATCGGGAATCACTTTCGTATACACGCGGCCCCCACGCTTGAGAATCCCAAAGACCGGGACTTTGCCCGCCGCCCCTCGACCACGCTTGCCCTTGCGCCGACCACCGAAATAACTTTCATCCACTTCAACCTCCCCAGCCAGCGGCATTCCATTTTGGATCGCTTGAGCAATGATTTCTCGTAACCGATGAAAGTAATACGCCGCCGTACTTTTATTCACTCCCACCAACGCTGCGGCCGTCCGCGCCGTAGCTCCTGATACAAAGTACTCGATTAACCGTATCTGTTTCTCCCAACTTAACCGACTCTTCCGCATCCAGCCATCCTAAGATAACTCTCGTTATCTAGGACAGCCCCTAATCTTTTCCTCTTTCCTCGACGCATCTTTCTTTATCGAGAAATACGGTAAAGTCATCATCCAAGTACCCTCTGACAACATCGACATCAGAAGAAAGTTCCTTGCAAAACGCCATAATAGCATCGAAGTTGTGGCCAACTAACAGTTGATCATCTTGAAAATGCGCTGCATCAAGCATGTTGAAAGCCATGGCCTTCGTCGCAGCGCCATACATCTTCCGAATCATATTGCCATAAAAATCAGGGTTCTCACAGCGATAGCCCAACGCACCTGACGCCAAGACATAATCGACTTGCGGAAATTCGACCATCGAAAAATCAGCCTGGTAGAAAAAAGTATTCGGACTGTCTTGATACTCTTCTTGAGCATCGGCAATAAATTCTGGCATTTGATCAATCCCGATATATGTGAATTCGGAGACCTTCGAGTCGAGATAGCCTTTTAAGTCACCATACCCACAGCCAACATCAAGCAAGGAGCACCCATTGAGGTCACCCACTGTCGATAAGACGTGAAAGCGCTTGAGCTGACTCTCTCCCCCACGCCAGCCGAGCGCCTTCACCGTGCCACGATCGTACATTTGGATTCGGTGGCGGTGATAATGGATGATGGTAGCTTTCTCGATTAGGTTCATGTCTTTATCACAATCGTTACGCTCTCATCGTCTAGGGGCAGGGATCCTTCCATGATACATGATGATAAGCAGGAAAAACCCGGTCAGAGATCGGGGAAGAGAAGTCTTGACGATCAACCATAGCAATGTTGCCCTTGTCTACGCCATATCGATTGTCTTGGCATCTCGCTTCTTCACGTTTTTCTCAACATCTTGTGTGATCCTTCACCCCTTTGCTATTTTGACGCCCGAACCGGATATGTTGCTTCCATCCTTTCAGAAAGGCTGCCGATCGTTATGATACACCTTTCCATTATTGCTCTCATCGTCGCCATTTTGGGCAGCATAGGCATTCCCACTGTTGTATTTGCCACGGACACAACCCAGCTCCCTCTCGATATGACCACCTCCTCCGTTGGCTATCTGGCTTTAGGAATTTTCGTGTTGGCGTATGCGTTGGTGATGGCTGAAGAATTCACACACCTGCGAAAATCTAAACCCGTTATTTTAGCGGCAGGAATCATTTGGGTCATTATCAGTATCGCCTACCCTGGCCATGATCATTCCGTGGTGGAGCAAGCCCTCCGCCACAACGTGCTGGAATATGCGGAATTGATGCTATTCCTGCTCGTGGCCATGACCTATATCAATGCAATGGAAGAACGGCTAGTCTTTGAAAGTTTACGAGCCTGGTTGATTCATAAAGGCTTTACTTATCGACAACTCTTTTGGATTACAGGCATTCTTGCCTTTTTTATCTCACCGATTGCGGACAATCTCACTACAGCGCTTCTCATGTGCGCCGTGGTTCTCGCGGTAGGGGCAGATAACCCGCGGTTCGTGAGCCTCTCGTGCATTAATATTGTTGTCGCTGCGAATGCCGGTGGCGCCTTTAGTCCCTTTGGAGACATCACCACATTGATGGTATGGCAAAAGGGAATTGTCGATTTCTTTACGTTTTTCTTGCTGTTTATCCCATCCGTGGTCAATTTCGTGATCCCGGCTGCCCTCATGCATTTTGCTGTTCCACAGGTCTCTCCTTCCCCTTCCGACGAAGTGGTGAGCATGAAACGTGGGGCTTCTATCATTATGGCGCTGTTCTTCTTGACGATCTGTACGGCAGTCAGTTTTCATAATTTTTTACACCTTCCCCCAATGACTGGGATGATGACCGGGCTCGCCTACCTAAAGTTCTTCGGCTATTACCTCCAAAAAACACATAATAAATATGCCGAACCTGGAACGTGGAGCCCCGAAAAAGCACAAGAGGCCATAGGTGACGTGGTCCCTTTCGATATTTTTCGAGAAGTTTCCCGTGCTGAGTGGGATACGCTGCTGTTTTTCTATGGGGTCATCATCTGCGTGGGAGGATTAGGATTTCTCGGGTATCTCACTCTCACGTCTGAGCTCATGTATGTCCAATGGGGCCCAACATACGCCAATGTCATGGTGGGTATTCTCTCTGCCATCGTCGATAATATTCCCGTCATGTTTGCAGTGCTCACGATGTCGCCCAACATGTCGGAAGGACAATGGTTACTCGTGACACTCACCGCAGGCGTGGGCGGCAGCCTTCTGTCAATTGGTTCAGCAGCAGGCGTGGCCCTGATGGGGCAGGCCAAAGGGAAATATACGTTTTTTAGTCATCTCCGGTGGATGCCCGCGATTGCCCTAGGATATGCCGCAAGCATCCTCACACATCTCTGGATCAATAGCAGTCGTTTTTGACTTGATCTATTCATCCAACCAAGGAGATTGGTTGAGTATACGATCTTGACTTTGGTATAACCCAGCCTGCACGTACAGTAAGGGATACGTGTTGAATCCTTTCTGCCAGACACCCCATGCAGAAGAGACAGACACGTAAACCAAACATGAAAATGGTATGTAGGGTAGCTAGAGCTCAGCTGTCTGAGGCCAGCAACAGTATAAACCAGTCGTGTGTTCGTCGATGCTCTTCACGAAGACAGGCTGGTTTTTTTATTTCGGTTCTTTGAGATAGTGAAGCACCCGAGAAACTCGTAGTCGCTTTCTAACTTATGAGTGCTGAACCCACACCCATCCCCGAAGGGACCCTTTCGGGTCTCCGGACCCATTGGAAATCCGACCTCCTCTCTGGATTTCTGGTATTTCTCATTGCTTTACCCCTCTGTCTCGGCATTGCGTTGGCATGCGGCTACCCCGCGATCGCCGGAATTTTCACGGCGATTGTCGGTGGTCTTATAGCGACGTTTTTCAGCAACTCCGAACTCACGATTAAAGGGCCCGCAGCTGGGCTCATTGTGATTGCGATCGGGTGCATTACCGAATTTGGGTATACAGGAGGGCACGACCCCGTAGCGGATTATGAAGCCTACCGCTTGGCCTTAGGGGTCGGAGTCGCTGCTGGCATGCTCCAGATTTTTTTGGGTATCTTTCGAACCGGCATCTTGGGAGAATTTTTCCCTACTTCGACGATTCATGGCCTCTTGGCAGCCATTGGCGTCATCATCATTGCAAAACAATTCCCTATTGCAATGGGCTTGAGTTCAGAAGGCAAACCCTTAGACCTGCTGGCTAAAATTCCAGAGTTCATCATGAATATGAATCCAATTGTTGGCCTCATAGGAATGCTGAGCTTTATTATTTTGTTGTGTTACCCATTCATCAAACAGCCTCACCTGAAAATGGTGCCTGCGCCCATGATTGTCCTGTTTGTCACCATTCCGCTAGGCATGTTTTTTCATATCAACCAAGAGCATACGTATTCATTCCTTGGGCAGCAATATGCGCTTGGCAAACAATTCCTCGTTAATGTCCCGGATAACATGTTTCAAGCCGTGGCTTTTCCAAACTTTTCCGGGCTCCTGACGGCGACGGGCATAAAGTATGTGATCATGTTTGCATTGATTGGCAGCCTAGAGTCATTGCTCAGTGCAAAGGCCATTGACGGAATCGATCCGTGGAAGCGCAAAACCAACATGGACCAAGACATGCTAGCTGTGGGGATTGGGAATACCCTCGCAGCCTTTGTCGGAGGACTCCCCATGATTTCAGAAATTGTGCGAAGCAAGGCCAATATCGACAATGGGGCAAGAACCCGTTTTGCCAATCTCTTTCATGGGCTTTTTCTTCTCCTTTTTGTCGCCTTACTCCCTGGGCTCATCCGACAAATTCCCTTAGCGGCTTTAGGGGCCATGCTGGTGTTCACAGGTTTTCGTCTCGCCTCACCACAGGAATTTGGTCTGATTTATAAAATTGGGAAAGATCAATTTATCATTTTTGTTTCGACCGTCATCGGCGTGCTTGAGACGGACTTGTTAATGGGCATTGCCATTGGAATTGGCGTAAAAATTCTCCTCCATCTTTTCAATGGAGTCCCATTCCGTTCACTGTTCAAACTGCACATTGACATAGAACAACATGACACGCACCACGTGACAATGAGGGTCAAACAATCGGCTGTGTTCTCGACGTGGATTGCGCTGAGAAAACATCTTCAGCAATCGCTTGACGCAGGCAAAGACGTGACTTTAGATTTGGCCGAGACTCGCTTAGTTGATCATACCGTCATGACCAAGCTCTTAGAATGGAAGTACGAGTTCAGCGAGCGCCACCGTCAGCTTACAGTTATTGGCCTTGAGCATCACCAGCCCCTGTCCAATCATATTGTGGCAACTCATAAGAAAATTGTTGTGTAATGGACTGTTGATAGATACGTCCAAGGCTGTACATTTTCTGCCCTCAAGTTTTTTGTACTTCGGCCTTATAGGGCACCAACTATTCTAGAGAACCCCACATATTTCTCGACAACATATCTAGCCATGGGCTCTTCATGAAAACCATTACGGCACAAGATCTGTATAACTTCACTAAATGCCACCATCGGGTTTACCTTGATGCGAACGGTAATCCTGATGAGAAAGGAGAGGTCGGTGCCTTTATCAAACTCCTCTGGGAATTGGGACTTCAGACAGAACGAGACTATATCGCATCTCTGGGCACTATGGCCGTTGTTGACCTCCAATCGCTGTCCGTTGAGACGGCTTCTTCTGAAACGCTTGAACTCATGAAGCAAGGCATTCCGTTAATTTATCAAGGCTGCATACAAGACGGGCCATACGTCGGTCGTCCGGACTTACTCATCAAGCGAGAGGACAGCACCTCACGATTTGGCCCGTACCTCTATGACCCCGTTGATATCAAGGCAGGACGGGGATGGGAGCGGCAAGAAGGAAAGAAGCCGAGATTTAAAGAGCATTATGCGTTCCAGATTCTTTTTTACCGCATGGTCCTGACACGGATTCAAGATGCCATTCCACGAATGGCACGGATTATCAACATTGACAAAGAGATCGAGGAGTTTGATCCCACTGTGTTCGAACCAGCGTTTGAAGCCGCACTTGGCCAGACCAACCGTCTTATAGCTGGACATGACTCGTCTGAGCCTGTCTTGGGAAGCCACTGTTATTTATGTGGATGGTTTCAGCGATGTCGACGCTGGGTCGCGGATCACGATGACCCAACCGGCCTGTTTTTTGTCGGCAAACAAAAGTTTCAGCTTAAAGAAGTCGGCCTTCGCACCATTCAGGACATTGCCATCATGGATGTACAGACCCACCTGCATCCACCGAAGAAAATTCATCGAATGGGAGAAAAGTCCTTGAGACGGATGAAGGAACGAGCCCATGTTCTCCTGGCAAACAAGCCCGTCATTCGGCCAGGCTTTTCTTTTCCATCAGTCAAACGGGAGGTCTACTTTGATATTGAAGACGATCCAACGCAAAACCTCACCTACCTTTATGGCCTTCTCATCCACGAAGCCAATCAGCCTCCACGATTTACCTATTTCTTAGCCCGTCGGCCTGAAGAGGAAGAATCCACCGTTCGGGCATTTTGGGAATTTCTTGCAAATGCTCAAGACGATGCGTATTACGTCTACTCGCATAAGGAACGTGCAACCTTAAAGCATTTGATGGAACGCTATCATTTGGATCAAGAGGTCTTCCAACACTATGTGAATCGGGAATATGATCTGTACAAAGATTTGATCGTCGAGTACTCTGATTGGCCAACGTTTTCGTATGGGATTAAACACATTGCCAAACTGATTGGATTTTCATGGCGGGATACCGACCCGTCTGGAGCCAACTCTATCGCGTGGTATAATGATTATTTGGCTCATCCTCAGAATGAACACCTCTTGAATCGCATTCTGGTTTACAATGAAGATGATTGCCGCGCGATGGTTGCAATTAAAGACTATTTTGAAAAAATGAGATCTTCAGCCTATGACACATAAAGCTCTAATTGTCGACGATGAACAGGCTATCATCGATTTAATACGCTATCATCTTGAGAAGGAAGACTTGACATGTTCAGAGGCCACAAATGGCGAAACCGCGTTGCGTCTAGTCCGAGAGCAAAAACCTGACGTACTCATTCTCGACTTGATGCTCCCAGGTATTGATGGCTTAGAAATTTGTCGATTGCTACGACACGACCCAGCCACGACTCACGTCTCCATCATTATGCTGACGGCCAAAGCCGATGAAGTGGATCGCATTGTGGGCTTAGAAATGGGCGCAGATGATTATGTTGTTAAACCCTTTAGCCCACGCGAACTCGTCGCAAGGGTGAAGGCCGTTCTTCGGAGAGGAAAAAATGAAGGCAAACATCCTCTGGCAACAGTTGGCACATTGGAAGTGGATGAAGCCCAACACCAAGTCCGTGTTGCCGATAAGCTAATCGAGTTAACCGTTAAAGAATTTGACTTATTGTGTGCACTCATGCACGCCAAAGGCCGTGTCCTGAACCGGGAACAAATTTTGGAAACGGTATGGGGCTATACCAACGCCGTAGAAATTGAGTCACGTACGGTGGATGTTCATATTAGACGGCTTCGTGAAAAGCTGGGGCCTGAGCATACGCGGATTGTCACGATTAAAGGCATCGGCTACCGATTCGATCCTGATCTGTAACCGCCTCCCTCTGTCAGGAACAATGTTGATTCCCTCATTTGGCACACGTCTCACCCTGTTTTTTCTCGTGGCAACGGCCACCGGGATCAGCATGACGATATTCCTCATGCAATACAGCACAGCCATGGCAATGCTCATAGGAGGAGGCATCCTTGGACTGTTCGTCCTCTTCCCTATGAGAACATGGTTAATTTGTTGGCTGACTCGTCCAATTGTAGATTTGCACGAAAACGCCAAGCGCTTGATACATGATGAAAAACAGCCACTGATCCCTATTGGACCAAACGATGATGCCTTAACACAGTTAGGACAACAGCTGAACCAACTGGCGACACGCTCCCATGACCGTATTCACGCACTCGAAACAGAACGTGCCAAAATCACGGCTATTTTGGATGGCATGGTAGAAGGCGTAATTGCCTTGAATGCTCAAGGCCACATTCTATTCATGAACCCAAGCGCGAGACAAATTTTTGAATTAGACGCAGCGCAAGGCGAAGGCCAATCTTTACTTGAAGTCATTCGCCATCGTGGACTTGCAGATTTGGTCGACCAGGCACAATCAAGAGGAAAAGACGGTGCCTATCATGGTGAAATTGAGTTAGAACCTCTCAGTCATCGCATCTTAGATATCACCAGCCTGCCGGTTCCTTTTGGATCTTCGACCAAAGGCATTCTTTTAGTCCTGCATGATATTACAACCCTTCGTCGACTGGAACGGATGCGTGTCGAGTTTGTCGCGAATGTCTCCCACGAACTTCGCACACCATTAACAGCCATCAAAGGTTACTTGGAAACGGTGTTAGATGAAACGGCTGCTCATCCATCACCCCACCGAAAGTTTTTGGAAGTGGCGAATACCCACACAGAACGACTGGGCCGATTGGTCGACGATTTACTCCAATTGTCCAACATTGAAACCGGTAAAGTCAGCCTTCGTGTAAGCCCTGTCCCTCTGAACGAATTCATGAATGATATCTCAGCGATGTTTACGAAGGACGCTGTCCAAAAAAAGGTGACATTCATCAATCATATTCCTGTTTCCTTGCAAGTCCAGGCTGATCGTGATCGTCTCACTCAAATTTTTGTGAATCTCGTAGATAATGCCCTGAAACACACCCCAGAAAGCGGAACCATTTCTTTTACGGCACACCTTGAGCCTGACGGCATTGCAATAATACAAGTCCAAGACACAGGACAAGGCATCCCATCAACAGCATTGCCACGATTGACAGAACGGTTTTACCGAGTTGATACGGCACGATCACGCGAGCAAGGAGGAACTGGACTAGGGCTTGCCATTGTCAAACACCTTGTCCAACTTCATGGCGGGCATCTTCACATTGACAGCGAACCGAACAAAGGCACGACAGTTCATGTCGCACTTCCGGTTGTGTGAATGTCAGAGGATAGACGGACTCAACATCATTAACCTAGATTGGCTCTGTAGAAACGGATATCTAGCATAAAAATGGCAGCTTTACCTCTTTTGTCATATAACCACTTGGATTCATGAGGAAACATTTCATCTTGATTATCTATCAGAAGATAGATAAAATCCATTCATGGCCCAGACAAAAAATCACCTCAAATCCATCGCCACACGCACTATCCAAGAAAAGGGTGTCAATGGCCTGAGCTTTCGAGACCTTGCAGCGGAAGCCAATATCAAATCATCAAGTGTACACTATTACTTTCCTCAGAAAGCTGATTTAATTTACGAAGTCACCAAAGAGTACACGGATGCGTTTTTTCAGGCACTGCACAAAATTGATCAATTGTCGAAACATTCGGTCGAACGATTAGACGCCTTGTTGGATCTCTACAAAAAAAACTTGCCAGGACGATTTTGTCTATGCGGCATGCTGGCTGCTGAGTCCAATCAATTGGATAATAAAACAAAAGACCTCCTTTCTCGGTTTTTTGTTAAGACACAGAAATGGCTTCGAGAGGTGATCGAGGATCTCCCAAGTAACGGAGCGACACCAGCAGGCTTATCCAGTGTGCTGCTGTCTTCCTTAGAAGGGGCATTGCTAATGGATGGGGTCAAGGGAAAAGAAAAATATCTGACCGAGGTTCAAAAATTTATCCGAGGACTCGTGTAATATTTTTTTGGCATTTAAAGCTATCTAACGATAGATAGATATGTTGACCACGACGCGACCCCAAAAGGAGAAATACTTGAGGGCACTGTTAGAATTTCCGCCAATTATGGATGGAGGAAAAGGCATTTAATGGCACAAGAGACTCTGCTCTAGGTGAAGTGCTAATGGGACGCAACCATTGATCCGACGGATAGGTAAGTTTTTTAACCCTGAGATCTATCGAACGATAGACAGATCATTAACCAATAACCAAGAAAGGAACAGCATCATGAACAGCACACCTGAACTCGCACTTATTATTGGAGGAACCAGTGGAATGGGAAAAGAAACGGCCAAACATCTGGTGGCTCAAGGCTTTCCGGTCTGGATCACTGGCCGAAGGTCGACGAATGTGGAAACAGCCAAAAAAGAATTGGGGCAAGGGACCGAAGGCACGGCATTGGATCTGTCGAGTCTTGGAGATGTCACTGACTTTATCGATCTCATTGCGCAGGATACGCGGCACATGAAATATTTGGTCAATGCTGCAGGGTCGTTTTTCCCAAAACCTTTTCTTGAAACCACCGGAAAGGACTACGATCAGTACATGGACATTAACAAGGCCTTTTTCTTGATCACGCAGGCGGTGGCTAAGAACATGAAGGCTCATGGTGGTGGGTCAATTGTCAATATCGGCTCAATGTGGGGGAAGCAAGCCGTGAAGGCAACCCCTTCTTCAGCGTATTCGATGGCCAAGGCCGGTCTCCACGCCCTAACCCAGCATCTCGCGATGGAACTGGCCGACGATGGTATTCGAGTCAACGCCGTTTCTCCGGCGGTGGTCGTGACTCCAATTTACAGTTCATTCATTGAGCCGGACAAGATCGAAGACACGTTACAAGGCTTTAACGCCTTCCACCCCATCGGGCGAGTCGGCAGACCGCATGATGTGGCGAAGGTGATTGCCTTTATGTTGTCAGAGCAAGCTAGTTGGGTAACCGGCGCAATTTGGGACGTGGATGGAGGTGTAATGGCAGGACGCAACCAATAACCCTTCTAAGGGAGGGTTACTGGCTATCATTCATGACTCAAAACAGAACTCTAGAACCTTTGCTTTACCTCACATGGCTCTCGTCATTGACACTAGGAGTCATGTGTGCAGATACTTGCCAAGATACTCGTAACCTCACAAGTGAAAACGGATCGTCATAGCAAAGCGGCAAGCCTCCTCACCCTGTATCACGAATGGCTTGAGATTGAAAAAAGCATCAATCAGAACAGCATCGCGCATCTCAACAAGAGAAACTGGTGACACTGCAACGTTGAATATGATACTGGAGAGAACAGGTTTCTTCACTCATCGTCATTTACGCCATAGGCTGGAGCCTTTTTCTCGACGATCTGGTATCATGCCACATCTATGCAGCGTGACCTGATTCAACAGCTGCAAGTGGTATTCACCACACCTTCTAACAATCAGGAAATGACCAGCCCATGATCGAAATCCCCAGTCTGAGACCCGAATCGCGCTACGGAATTCCCACATCCGATCTGTTACTGTTCAACCGGCAATACATCGTCGGGTACTCCTACCTGTTTCGTCAGCCCCGATGGGCCATGCAGATCATCGGTGAAAGCACGATACCGATGGAGGACGAATTTGACCGGCTTGATAATTTCCGTGAAGACTTCCGCATTCCAGAGAAATTCCGTTCGACGTTGAACGACTATAAAGGATCTGGGTTTGACCGGGGCCACCTGATTAACAGTGCCGATCGCAAAGGGTCTAAAATCATCAATAGTGAAACGTTTCTGTTGAGCAATATGAGTCCGCAAAAACCTGGCTTCAATCATGTGATCTGGTTGAAGCTCGAAAAAGCTGTGCGCGTACTCGCGGAGAGTGGTAAATTTGCAGAAGTCTATACCATCTGCGGTCCATTATTCGCTATTGGGCGCAAGATCAAAATGATTGGGGACAACCGCGTGGTAGTTCCAGACGCATTCTTCAAATCAGTCCTCGCTGAAAAAGCAAAGGCTCAATCTACGAATCAGTTAGCCATGTGGTCTTTTGTAATCCCGAATGCAAAAACCAAGAAGCCGTTGAAGAATTTTCTCGTCCCAACGGTTGAGGTTGAGCGACGAGCTGGACTTCAATTATGGGACCGGTTACGCGGCGAGAAGAGCGACGCCCTCAAAACAAAAAAAGGCGGATGTGGTCGATGAGATAGCCTATCAATTAACCACTCGGCGCATGGCAGATCATGAAGGCAATGATTTGCTAAACCAATTCTGGCGTTATTTCCTATAACTTCCTGTTCGTTTCAATTCTGTAAGTCATTGAAATTTAAAGATTAGCAGAAAATTGTTTATCGCTAGCTCCCGCTCTTTTTCAATCCGAACCGGAATATAAACCGGAACATTTTTGATGCTGGATTAGTGGCCTTCTCCTGGCTCATTCCTTATCCGCAAAAAGCGCATAAAGGGTAAGAAGTCGGTGGCTGCTTCTGTTCTAACTTGATGGTTCCATGACACTCCGTTAGACTCATCGTGTTTGTCCTTTCACCACGTGAATCCAACCACCTCTCACGGAGTGAGTCATGCCCTGTGCCTTTCAGGCAAAACGTCCCCGTCCATTTCATAAATTAAATCCTGGCTGCCAGTTCCATGTCGGCGAAGATGACCTCACGAAAGTTGATGGAGAATCTTGGTGTGACTTTCACCTACACATGCAGACACAAGATGGGCATCTCACGAAAAAAGGTGAATGGACTGAGCAGGAAAGGGCCAACTTCAACAAGCGCATCTTTGAATGGATCAACCAGGCAGAAGCTGAAGAGAAAGCCTGTGACCTCACGGGTGTCGTATTTCCAGACTCTGTTAATTTTAAAAGAGAAGAGCCTTACCCCACCATGTGTTTTTTTAAGGCCCAGTTCTGTAGCAATGCCATATTCAAGAAGGTCCAGTTTACTGGTACTACCAGGTTCGACGAGGTCCAGTTCGCTAGCGATGCCAGGTTCGATGAAGCCCAGTTCGCTAGCGATGCCAGGTTCAAAAACACTCAGTTCTCGGGATATGCGTGGTTCGAAAAGACTCAGTTCACTGGTATTGCTATATTCAAGAAAGCCCTGTTTTCTGGGGACATCAGCTTTGCGAGGACACGATTTTCCAGCTATGCGTGGTTCGAAAATGCTCGGTTCTTTAGCTATGTCAGCTTCGTGGAAGCTGAGTTCTCGGGCGACACCACTTTTGCGAAGGTTTGGTTCTCTAGCGATACCAGCTTTGCCCGAGCCCGATTCCTCACCGACACCAGCTTCGCAGAATCCCGATTTTCTGGTGACGCCAATTTCCAGAAGGCTCAGTTCTCCGAGAGTATCAAATTCGACTCTGACGGAGATTCAAGCACTCCTGAAGCGATACAGGCCAATGTGTTTAAACATATAAATTTTTCAGATTCGACGTTTGATGGACCTGTTTCATTCATCAATCGCCAATTCCGGTCCACAACAAGCTTCTTCAGATGTGTATTTAAGAAAGCTCCTCAGTTCCATAACTGTACACTTCATCAAGGCACAAATTTTGACAGGACCATGTTTCCCAGTACGTTTTCAGACAAAGCAGAACGGGCAGAAGCAGAACGGGCCTATCGAACACTCAAGCTTGCTATGGAACAGGTACGTGCACGGCAAGAAGAGAGCATGTTTTATGCCCTGGAGCAGACATGTCGGCAAGGGAGAAAAGACGTAGACTGCACAGTCCGTTTGGCGTCGACACTCTATCTCTACTGTTCTGATTATGGGCAGTCGTTTAAACGACCCTTGGCATGGCTCACCGGGGTAACAGGTGTCTCATGGCTTCTCTATGCGTTACTAGGTTGGTCGCTGAATGAGGAAATGTTTGATTTTACCCTGACTCAGCTCGTTCGACCATTTAATGTCTGGCTCTCGAGTAACCAGAGTAATCTACACACCCTGTTTGGTCAAACGAAGTTCGTCGTCAAGCTCATCGCGACGTGCCAATCGCTGTTTAGTTTGAGTCTGCTCGCGCTGTTCTTTCTCGCACCACGGCAGAATTTTAAGCGGGGGTAGGAATATCACACGTCCCTCTTGCTGCACGGAAGCTAATTAAAAACTTGATGACGGGTTTCGAAATGGCTTCCGTAAAACCGGCATGAAAAAAACATAATTTCATGCCGGTTTTTTACATTCTGTCAAGGTGAACAATTCAGCAAGTTGTCGAATTATTCCCCGATCGGGAGGCCCAGGATTCTTCCGTCCAGGTGTAAGCTTCCCCGTCAAGCGGACAGGTTCAACATAGAGTTTTCCGGCCTTTTGGGTTTGTGATACGTACACGGGGTCATGCCTTGTAACGCCTTGTGAGGGCGGTGTTCGTTATAGACGGTCATCCATTTTGCTGTGAGCTCTTGGACCTCCTCCAAACTCCGAAACACATAGAGATTGAGGACTTCATTCCGATAGGTGCGATTAAATCGTTCAATGAACGCATTCTGGGTCGGGCGCCCGGGCTGGATGTAATAGATCAGCACGCGATTGGTCTTTCCCCAATCTTGAAGAACCTGAGCGAGAAATTCTGGGCCATTATCCACCCGAATCATATGGGGCAGGTCACGTTCTGTCTTCAAGCGTTCGAGGACACGAATAACCCGCTCGGCCCGCAGGGACGTATCCACTTCAATCGCTAAGGCTTCTCGATTAAAGTCATCAATGATATTCAAGGTGCGAAACCGCGAGCCGTGATAGAGGGCATCGCTCATGAAATCAGCGGACCACACCTCGTTCGGCCCCTCTGGCACAAACACGGGCAGGGAGGGTCGTGTGGGGAGTCGGCGTTTCGTACGGCGAGGCTGATTGAGCCTCAAGTGCCGATAGACGCGGTAAATCCGTTTGTGATTCCAGCGATACCCTAACGTTCGTAACCGATCAATATACTTCCAGACACCCCAGCGGGGGTGGGCCTTGACCAACTGATTCAGAGCATCAATCACATCCCGATCCCGGGTGTGCCAATCACGTGGCACCTGATAGTACGCCGACCGAGCCAGATGCACTGCGGCACAGCCTCGAACGATGGACACGCCATGAGCTTCCTGCATCGTCTGCACCGCCATTCGTTTCTCCGTCGGCGTTAGAGCTTTTTTTCGATGAGATCCTTGAGAGCCCGATTCTCTAAGGCCAGATCCGCATACATGCGTTTGAGTTTGGCCAGTTCGCTCTCGGTCTCCTTCAGACGCTTGAGATCCGAGGCCTCAAGCCCGCCATACTTTGCTTTCCAATTGTAGTCGGTAGCATCGCTAATGCCATGCTCCCGACACAGGTCTTTGACTTTGACCCCGGCATCGGCTTGTTTCAAGATGGCGACAATTTGCGTTTCGCTGAATCGACTCGTTTTCATAAGAACCTCCTGGGTCATTCTGCCAGAAAGCTCTACATTGCGCCTGTCCGTGGTTGGGGGAAGCTTACAAGGCGACATCTCTATAGGCGGAAGATTAAACAGTGACGGAATAAGGGGGGCTTAACTAATGGGATCAGTACCTTGCCGCGATGCCATAAGCGGTGCCAAGTTTGACTGATTGTCTGGCCATGGCAAAAGCAACCTAGACTAGAGCACCGTACAGTGAAGTATGAACAGAAGACAAAGCTCCTTTCAATTTGTTAGATGGCCTTCAATCACTATGGGAAAGACTGAAGGGCTGTCGTAGAGATTATTTGATGCACAGAAAAGTGAATGCCCAAAGATGCTTATCTTTTGACCTCCACAGACTGCAAGTTGGTTTGGGGATGACTCAGATTGAGACGAAAATTAGTCAATAAAAGACCTGACCTCATCATCAAATCAGACTTTAATTTTCATCAGCGCAAGATGCAGGTCTTGTATTGATCATGAGAAAGTCCGGAGCATAAAACAGTTTCGAGCCGAGCCGGATATTGCAGGGCTGATAGTAAAAGACCACGATCTGCTTGTTGGTGGCGAGCCATGCATAGTACTGCGATTCGACCTTATTCATGCCAAGCGGGGAATTTGTGGTACGTCAGAATTTCGCAAAGCGTCTCACGATGTGATCACTCTGTTTCCCTTCTTGCATGTTCTTGCTTCGCCCTGAGCCATCAACGGTAGACATCCCCCATTATGTCCTGTCATGATTGGCTCACAATGGTTGCAGATCTTGAGAGTTGTGACATCATCATCGACATCGTGTGGGATTTGTTCGCATCTGCTCATATGGTCGCCAAACCTGAGGCCCACATAAACGCCCGTGCGTTTCTCCAGCGGACACTCCTGACATCGCTCTACTGAGCTCAACCGTTATGGTCTATTTCTAACAGAAAAAAAGGGGAGTAGATGATGAAGACAAGAGAGATGAACGGATTATTGGTTTTGACATTGTTCTTATTGATGCATGGTTGCGGTCCTTCATTGATCCAAATGGACAAAAATGAACTCAGTCGTTTAGAAAATCTATCCAACATTCATGCGGTACATTACCCATCCTCATCCTTCAATGTTCGGACACCCGGCAAAACCCTGGCAGGCGGAGGTGGAGCTTTAGGTTCTATTATTTCACTGGGTCTATTTGAAAGCGCCGGGGAGAAGATGACCAAGGACTATGCGCTCGAAGATCCTATTCTGAACGTTCAAAACCATTTCCTCTCCTCATTAGAAACAGACTTAGGTCTCACCAACATCCGCATTGTTCAAGAATCTCCAAGCGAAGATAGTATAGATGAACTTAAAAGAACAGTTGGAAACGGCATGGTGATTGATTTTAAGACAACTCAGTGGATGCTTTATTATTATCCAACCGATTGGTCGCATTACCGCATTGCATACTCAGCGCGTGGCAGATTAGTTCGTCTTGAAGATTCCCAGATTATATGGCAAGGAACATGTGAGTCTGTCGGCCAGGATCCAAAGACTAGCCCAACTATGAATGAACTGATAGCAAATAACGGAGCTTTATTAAAGGAAGTCATAAGCGAAGCCGCAAATGCATGCGCTGAACAATTATCAACTCATTTTCTTGCAAAATAACTGGTTTATGGAGTGCATAAAATCACACAAATGTAGGAGGGGAACCTATAAAACTCCTTTATATAGTCTCTCTCATTCTTTTCAACTTACACACCCACGTCACCGAATTCCACAATGTGCAAGACATCACGGCTTATGATGGTGACACTATCAAGGTCAAGCTGTTCAAAGACGTGTTCAACGATCCAAGTGCCCACGATCTGTTTGGAGAACACATCAGCGTCCCTGTGAAAGGTATCTATACACTAGAAAAGGAAGTGTCCAGAAGAAAAAACTCACGCGCGACAAGCCGGTAACTTCGTGAGAGCGAAGCTCGATCAAGCACAAGCGAGGGAAAGCAATGCTTTGACAGCTATTGGTCATGTCACCTGAAACACCTTCCTCTCTCGACTATCACCATCTCACACATTGAACAGACTCGGGAAGATTTGCTACGCAGCAAATCCAATACGACCTGTAATCGCTATACGGCCTGGCTCCGGCACCTTCTGAATCGTGAAATTAAACTTGGGACAATCACGACGAATCCGCCAGCACAGTTGATTCATCTTTCGGAACAGGAAGCCCCAATTTACCAATACACCCCACAGCAAGAACATACCCTCTATGCCTGCCTCGGCTAACCAGCCTCAGAGGTATACGGCAACGGGAGCAGTTTGGACTCCGCACAAACCCATTCATACAAGCGGTATGATACACGTCGATGTTCCGCCTAGTCTGCGAGCAAGGTGGCTTGCCATCAGCCTTAAAATGGCATACACTCCGACACACATTTGGTAATCGATTAGCCCCCAAGGGTCTAGCGAAAAACAGATTCAGGCACTAGGAGGATAGATCTACACCCATGCGGCGAATCGTTATGTTCATTTTGTACGGGAAGATCCGAGGGAAGTGGCAGAGAAACTCATAGAGATAAAACCAGAACACACTTTTAGGGCTATTGCATAAAAAAAACTCTTTTATTTCAAATAATTTACATGATGCGGAGAGGTGGCCGAGCGGCCGAAGGCAACGGTTTGCTAAACCGTCGCAGGGTGAAAACTCTGCCGCGGGTTCGAATCCCGCCCTCTCCGCCATCTTTTCTATGCCGTCACGAGATTCTACATAACCAATCAACACACGCCACCCCTTCCTCACTGCCAATATTCTCAACACTGAGACCTCTACCTAACGGGTTACTCGCTTGAAACCAGACCTGTTATTTGCTCGCATCACTCACTTCTACCACTGGGTGTTACGGGCTCTTGTTGAAACATCCTGCCGAACAGCCCGATGGATCGTCAGCACTACCGTCGTCTTAAGCCTCGCCATTCTCTACTATCTTGCCACCCACTTTTCGCTCGATACCAATACCATGAATATGCTGGACCCCGCCTTACCTTTTCGCATGCATGATCGAGAGCTTGAACGAAATTTCCCTCAACTCGATGATCTGATCGTCGTTGTCATAGAAGGCCAGTCCAGGCAACAGGTTCAAGACGTGGCTGATGCGCTTACCAAGACACTCCTTCAAGATTCGAACCTTTTTCGCTCCATCTATCAACCAGGCGGCGGACCATTTTTTGCCCGTCATGGCTTGCTCTACCTGGACACAGAGGAACTCTGGCAACTTGATGAACGGCTCACCGAAGCGGCACCTCTTATCGGAGCCTTATCGCAGGATCCAAGCCTCCATGGCTTGTTTACCATGCTGGGCCGAAGCTTGGGTGAAGATCTCACACCAGAACATGAAGCCACCCTCCTGCATGTGTTCGACAGCATCGGAAAGACCATAGAGGCTCAATTGACTGGTCAACCGTCTCAGAACTCCTGGCATGAACAGATGCTTGACCTATCCCAGGCTGATGAAACATCCCATCGGAGCTTTGTTCTGATTCAACCGCGATTAGATTACTCCAACCTGCAAGCTGGCCAAGATGCGATCAGCACAATCCGGCATCGTGCCCAGACCGTTGAAGATCAAACGTTCCCTGCTGTCCGTATCCGTCTCACAGGCTCTGTGGCTATCGCCGATGATGAATTAGGCAGTTCGTTACAAGGAGCAGCTTATGCCACACTGCTCTCGTTTGGATTGGTCTGGATACTACTCCTGCTAGGGCTGTGGTCACTCCGCCTTGTCGTCGCTATTTTACTTACCTTGTTTACAGGCTTGGTATGGACCACAGCATTGGGCATCGCCATGATTGGCCATCTCAACGTCATTTCTATCACGTTTCCAGTGCTGTATATCGGGTTGGGCGTTGATTTTGGCATTCAGTTTGCTATGCGGTACAGAGAAGAAATTCGACAAGGCTCTGGACATCACGATGCCTTGCGTCAAGCCGTTCAAGGCATCGGCGGTGCACTGACGCTTGCTGCCATTTCAGCTGGCATCAGTTTCATATCCTTTGCGTTCACAAGTTACAGGGGACTGGCAGAAATGGGCATCATTGCGAGTTCAGGGATGTTCGTCGCATTACTCTGTAATCTCACACTACTCCCTGCCCTCCTGACAATTTTTCCTCTTCGTCACACGCACCAGACTTCCAGCCCTGCCCTGCTTGCGCACATTCATTCAAGAATCCTGCGACATCGACAGGCTGTTCTTTGGTGCTCAGCTTTTGCAGCCGGAGGAGCGTTGATTCTGTTACCTCAAACACGCTTTGACTTTGATCCGCTTCATTTGAAAGACCCAACGACAGAATCTGTCTCCACCTTCCAAGATCTGCTGCACAACGCGAAACATTCACCCTATACGATTTCGATTGTGGCTGATTCTCTCGAACAGGCTCATATGCTCACAACTCAGCTGAAACAGCTTGACGTCGTCGACAAAACCATTACGCTTGCGGATTACGTCCCGACACACCAGGCTGACAAACTTCCTATCATCGAAGATCTCAACCTTGTGCTCCAACCACTAACCATGCCAACCAGTCCTCTCCCTCCACCTCAGATTGCTGAACAAGTTCAGGCATGGAACACCTTTGTTACAAAGTTGAATCAGGCTCAGCATGACCATGAAGCCTTGTTACACAGCCAAAAGCATGTTGCTGACAAATTACAATACCTGCAAACCCTGCCTGGCTGGCCAGAGGCTGTTGTGCACGATCTTGAAAAGCGCCTCCTCCAGGGACTTTCAAAAACTTTAGATCGGTTGGGTACGCTTCTCAGCACCACAGGCATCACGATTGAAGACCTGCCTCATGATATACGCGAGCGGTATCTTGCACAGGATGGGCGTGCGCGTATCCAAGTCTTTCCTAAAGATAACCTCAGCCACAATAATGCATTACGTCAATTTGTCGAGGCTGTTCAAACAGTTGCACCTCATGCTACAGACACACCTGTGGCAATTCTGGAAGGCGGCGATGCCATTGTCAAAGCCTGTCTGGAAGCAACGACGTTCACGCTCATCGCATCGCTGCTGATTCTCTTGACGGTTTTGCGAAATCTTCGCGATACCTTATTGGTCCTACTCCCTTTGGGACTTGCAACAATCCTGACCTTAGCTGGTTCCATCCTTTTGCACATCCCCCTCAATCTCGCCAATATCATCGCGCTTCCGCTTCTTCTTGGACTCGGCTTGGCTTTTGGAATTTATCTCATTCTGCGGACTCGCGAAGGACTGAGCCTTGAGAAGCTTTTTCAGAGCAGCACACCTCATGCGGTACTCCTTAGCGCATTAACAACCATCACATCCTTTGGCACCTTGGCTTTCTCCACACACCAGGGCATTGCCTCAATTGGCATGCTCTTAACGTTATCACTCTCCTTAGCTATTTTGTGCACATTGATCGTGTTGCCAGCTGCTTTAGCCAAGATTCATGGACCAAAAGATAGAATAAAAAGAGAAGATGAGGAGTGAAAGCGGGGGGGATAAAGGGTCAAACACAGAGGCTAATGCGCGTTGTCTTCCTATTCATGTCTCTTCTCCTACTCATGACTACTCGCGACTTTTTGACCAGATAGACTTGGGATTGTCGTCGTTGTCGACTGAACATTTGGCTGAGATTGCGCGCCATCAGGAGAAGGAACCAGTTCCTCTTCCACCTCTAATTCATCCAACAGATCCTCTGCTTCGGCAAGAAATTCTTCTTGAGGAGGATCCCCGTCATACACAAGATATTGGCGGCGCTGCAGATAAGCTTCCCGTGTAAACACATACGTATCTAAGGCCACCTCATCACGGAAATGAATGCCCTTGTCTAATCGCGCCCGTTTATCAATCATGCTAAGTGCCATCATAGGCGCAGCAAAGGTCACGCCTGCGGCCAAGATAGGAAGGTTCAAGTAAAATATTGGGTTGGTAAGGGTGCTGACGGCTAGATCAGGAATACCTCGGGTTGTCGTCGGACCATAAAAGGGCAACGTCAGATACGGGCCTTCTTCACTCCCCCACACCCCTAATGTCTGCCCAAAATCTTCATCATGTTTCTCTAAACCCAACGAAGTGGCCACGTCAAAGATACCGAGCACCCCGACAGTCGAATTGACCAAAAATCGGCCTGTGTCGGATAATCCTTGTTTGCCCTTTCCTTGTAAGAAATTATTGAGTAAGACATTGATTTCCCCAATATTGTCAAAAAAATTGGAGACACCTCCTCGCACGGGTTTGGGGGTATACTCGATATACGTATGGACAACTGGCTCCATGAGTTTATCATCAATGTAGTCATTAAAATTATGGAGCGGTCGATTAATAGACTCCAACGAATCATGCGGATCCTGAGACGATCCAGTTGTTGCACACCCCGTGGACATTGCGACAACGCAAAGACACCACGCCATATACAGCCAAATTCCTCGACGGCTTCGATGATGGAAGGAACTTATTTCATTTCGACTTCTATGAGAACTGACCATCGCGTATCACTCACTGATCACTGGCATATTTGTGAATTTGCTTTTCCAGCATTGCGACGAGGCTGGAAAACCCCTTGGTTTTCAATATATTACTATATTCAGCTCGCTTGAGCGCCAAATCACTCACGCCATCGACAATAATATTAATAATTCTCCATTCTCCATGAGAATGATGAAGCAGGTAATTAAAACGCACCGGCTTGCCATCAGCTTTCGTCAACTGCGTTTCCACAAGGAAACGACCGCGAGGAGTCGTCTTTTCAGAAATGACTGTAAATGTTTCTCCAGAGTACCCATCAAACCGCCCTGCATACGTGGCAATGCTCAATTGGGTAAATGTCATCAAAAGATGAGCTTTTTGATCATCCGTCAATGTTTTCCAATGTTTTCCAACCGCGAGCCGCATTACAGAGGGAAGGTCATGACTATTTTTCACAACCGATTCAAGTTTTTGGTACCTTCCTTGATAAGCTAGCTGCTTGGACTCTTTCATGACAGAAAGAAGCGAGGATTGTAAGTGAGAGACAATAGCCGACCCCTCACCCCCCAACACAGGAGTACACCACATGCATCCTCCCAACACAGCCACTGTGATGCTGTAGCAGACTCTCCTCATCTTCTTCTCATGAACCTTTTATTATACACAGCACTCCCAGACACAGCAACGAAACACCCGTCTTCTCTCAGAACATCTTCAGGGACATTATACGCTAAAAAATAGCCCGCGATTAACGTCGCCGATACTCACCATCCCCACGAGAAGCCCATGGTCGACAACAGGAATACGGCGAAAATGTTTCAGTCCCATGTAGGAAGCCGCTTGCAGAATTGGGTCATTGGGCGATACCGTAAATGGATTGGCACTCATAATTTCTTCGACTGTTTTGTCTAATACAGCGGCATAGCCTTCTTCCATCTCGGAGAAGTCCCGACTATGGACATTATCATGAATATAATCCCCATACCCAGGATAGAGAGGGAGCATCACGTCTCGCACCGCGACCAGCCCTATGAGTTTGTTATCATCCTCGATAACAGGAATGGCGCCACAGTGACGACTGAGCATCTTGACAACCGCGGCACGAACCATGTCGGTTTTTTTGACTGTTGAAACACCTGTCGACATCACATCACGAACGAGCATAACGACACCTCTTTGCTAGGCAATTGAAAATACGACGACCCTGAGGACACTGCATCTTGCACGGTTGATGAAACAAATTTCAACATGAGAAAAAATACCTCAACAGGGCATGCCTTCTATGCGTCGCGTTGAGTCTACCTCTGTCCTCTCCCTTTGCTCAGCAAAATCTCATCAATACGAGAGCCAATCTACCGAAATTATCACATGCCCAGCAGATTCTTGTCCAAGCAAGCGCGACTCAGAGAGGACAGCCTATAGGAGCAGGCCCAATAATCGATGCTGTTCGTGATCGCCTCAATAAGATCGGCTATGAGACAACCATGACGCTTTCGACTCCACACGATGTCGCTGTTCGCATCACATGCGAAGAACCCGCTACTGAAAACGACGTTGAAAGCCCTCCTTGTTTGGTGACATATACTGTTGAGGGGCAGGCTATGACCTGGCACGCCATTGATCGTATTGTCTTTTCTGATGGAGTCACCGCCACACGACAAGGACTCAGCAAACCGCTGGGACCAGGCCCCTTGGCGCAATCGGTTCGATTTCTCTACTGTTACGACTTTCCACTGCTGTTGACTGCCGAATGGGGTCAGGTTCAGCGTCTTCTTAGACTTCTTGACCATCCAGACACGGAGCCATCTCGCCAGGTCAAAATTCTCTCTCTTTTTGGAGAGATACATGCCGAAGCCGCGTTCCCTCGGATCATCACCGCCCTAGAAAACCCAAACCTCATTCAAGCTGCGCTCTATGCGTTGGGACAGTATGGACACCAATCTCGACCGTTTCTTCTAGATATCTTGCAATCATCCATGCAACCGCAACTCCAGGCAGCAGCCATTCATAGCCTTGGTCAAATTGGTGCGACGACCGGAGACACCAGCCTCACGCCTCTCTTCCTCAACATCCTGACACGACCCGAAACTAATCTTGCGGTGAAAACGGAAATTGTCTGGGCACTAGGGAAAGCGCCTGATTTTCGAGCATTTCCTGGCCTGGCCGAACTGGAACAGACTGTCTGGAAGATGACGTCACAAGACCCGCACATACAAAAACTCCGCGAAGCCATTGATTGGAGCATTCGCGAAGTTCGACAAGGCGGTCATACCGATGACTATTGAGTCTTTCAAAGTGGAGCCCATGGCAGTCCAGCTTCTTTTCCTAACAAAGGATTCAGAATTGACTTGATCACTTGAGTCCCAACCCCTGGCGTGACACCAAGACCACGTAACGTCAGGACAAAATTAAACTGATTGCGTTGCTCGACTCCATCGTCCCCATCTAATTGAATGTAATATAAACCTAAGGACCAACATTGGCAGGGATTCTGATACAACCCGACCACATCCCATTCTGGGGTTTGGCCAGTTGCAAAATCATGGAAGACTTTAGCGCCAACCGTCCACCCAAATGGAGCTCGGATTGCCCCACTCGCCGTAAAAAATTCGATTTTGTCCCGTGGAGATAACACTTCGTTAAAAGAGATGGGGTTCCAAATGTCCCCACGGCGAGCCACAAGCCCTGAACGAGTATGACGATGACCAACTTTGAGATACCAATCCGTTCCTCCACGAAGCTGAAGATCAGCATTCACCTGGCTGAATTCACTCTTATTAGGATCTATAAACGAGTCAACCGCAAGCGACATATCGGTCACTGACGGAATCCATTGAGCCGGGCCATTAAGCGAAAGGCGTCCCCAAATATCTGAAAGCGCCTTGGCCTGACCTGGAGCACCTTCAAGATGATAGCTTTGAGCCAAAAGAAGATCTACTGAGTTTTTGGCCTTTCTGTTTTGGCTTTCTTCCATCAAACGCGTATTGAGCGAATAGGTCAGCAGGTTTTTTTTGATTAGGTTATCCACACCATCGATTTGAGCAAGATCGGATTGCTTTGTTCGTGGAACATATTCGTAGATGACCTTCGGTTCAATAGCATGCCGAAGCCCTGTTCCATCAGCAAGCGAAAAGTGCCGTGCCAGGCTGGAACGGGCTTCAAGTGCAGCCCATAACGTTTCCCGTGTCCGAGCAACATTTTGCGTGCTCCTTCGACCATGTGAATACACAACTTCTCGCAATTTAACTCGTGGCCGAAGCCCAACGATATGGCCTAGATGCAACCTTTCCAACGACAAACTCGGAAGAAAGTCGGCGCGACTCACGTCAAACCCTTCTTCCCGAAAAAAGTGAACGGCGGTGGACTGCATACCCATGACCAATGGGGTATTGCCTAGTTTCTGATCTCGTACCCGATACCCGAGTTCTGGTAAGCGTTGGAATGTCTGTTTCCCGCCACTATCTAATGGTTGAAGATATTGCGCCCTAAAAGAGAGATCCCCATGGTCTAATCGCTGATTCATCGTCAGTAGCGACTCCTGACTGGGCAGCGCACGAAAAACGCTGGAGTTACTGAGATCCTTGAGTAACGACCGATCCGTGGCGTAGTTGACTTTCACACGAATCGACAAGTCACGGGTTGGCTGTTGCACGTGGGTTCCGGTAATCTGCGCACGTGTTCGCTTTTCCTCAGTGTCTTGTAACGCATTGATCAACCATTTTCCACGAGATCGGCGGTTCAGAATATATCGGTATTCCAGATCACTGCCAAACCCCCGATCGGATAAGATCTGTGGTGTAATGGTCACATCCTGACTGGGAGACAACGCCCAATAGAATGCCTGACGGTATTGAAAGCCGAAGACATTATCGACACCCACCGTAGGGACAAGAAACCCACTTTTCCGCGCACCAGGCAAGGGATAACGCAGAACAGGCAAAGGAAAGATCGGCTGATTCAACACCTCCAGCCAGACACCCTTGGCAAATACACTATCACCTTGCTCCATATCAATGTCGTCAAATGTCAATCGCCAATCTGGAACTTCTCCCTCATCAGCATGACACGTTGTGAATGATCCATCCTTAGCCCGGTAATGCGTTTCAGAAAATCGCTGTATGAATCGGCCACTAACCCAGGCATTGGACTCAGAAAAATGCAGCCTCCCATTCGTGATAAGACCTTGTTCCGTATTAACGTTTAAGACGAGGTGTTCAGACCAAACATCAGAGGTGAGATCACGGAGGTGCACATGGCCCTCTGCCGTAAGTTGACCAGACAGCTTATGGATTGTTGCTTCATCAGCTGTCAACCGGAGTGCGTCTTGAGTCAGCACAACTGATCCAACCGCATGGTATTCTTGAGTTGTTTGGGTAAATTCGATTTGATCGGCAGTCAATTCCAGAGAACTGGGGGTCTGACTTGATGACGAGGCCGAATCGTCAAACGCATCCTTTCCCAGAACAGAAGAACTCCACAAGACTTCCACAAAACAGAGCAGGAGCAAGAACAGACAAAGAGGATAACTCCATGCCTGTCTACTCCTGCGCAAGAACAGACTCCGGGGTTCCAACAAGATTCTTGATTGATCCCACCAGAAACAAGGATCCCGTAAAACAGATACGGTCTTGTGGTCCAGCAAGATCCCGAGCTAATACAAGAGCCTCACCCGGCCCAGAAACACAAGAAACCGACCCAGCAACGTCACGGAGGCTATCAGCATGAATCTCATCGAACAACATCTGCGCCGTTGCCCCACGAGCAGAGTCCATACCAATCAAAAGCACATGCTCTGCAAGTGGCACCAATGTTTTCAAAAACCCGCTATGGTCTTTGTCTTTCATCATGCTCACACCGAGAATAATCTTCCGTGGCCATTGCCCACAACAGGTATCACGCAAGAATCGCGCTAAGGCTTGGGCTGCGGCAGGATTGTGTGCTCCATCCAGAAGAATACGAGGGTCGGAAAAAATGGTTTCCAACCGTCCTTCCCAGGCAACACTTGAAAGCCCTGTCCGGATTGCTTCCTCAGAAATCTGTAATCCCTGAGTCATTCCGATCTCAAGCAATGCCAACGCGCACCCCGCATTGTTCCATTGATGCGCGCCATCCAAGGCACAAGACAAACCTTCAAAGACGTGAGAGAGGCCCTGATAATGAAAGCCTCTGGTCTTATCTGGCAACACAGAAAAATCAACGCCACAATGAAATCCTGGTGATTGGGTTTCAAGGACTTTTTTCTGAACAACGTTCCAGGCATCCTCATCCATTGGACCGGCAATAAGCGGAACATGAGGTTTAACGATCCCTGCCTTTTCATAGGCAATATCTGCCAGGGTCTGCCCAAGATAGGCCTCATGATCTAACCCGACGTTAGTGATCACCACACCCATAGGATCCACGACATTTGTCGCATCGAAGCGCCCACCCATGCCGACTTCGACAACCGCAACCTCGACCTGTTCCTCAGCAAAATATTGGAAGGCCATCGCCGTCGTAAATTCAAAAAACGTTGGTGTCACATCAGTTGGCACAATGGATTGGATTCTTTCCATGAGCGCGAAGACACGATCTTCAGGAATCCATCGCCCTTGGACACGAATCCGTTCACGAAAATCAATCAAATGAGGTGACGTGTAGAGCCCCACTCGATAGCCTGCGGCTTGAAGAATGCTCGCCGTGATGGCAGCTGTTGATCCTTTGCCATTAGTCCCACCAATATGGAGCGTGACAAACTGCAATTGAGGATGATTGAGCCGAACAAGAAGTCGCTGGATGGTATCAAGGCCAAGCTTGATCCCATGTGTGCGCAACGCAAATAAAGACTCAATCGATAGAGGAGGTGAGAAAGCCATTGTTACGAGGCGAGATGCATGAGAACCCTACTGATTGATTCTTTCATCTGCAAACGATTGACGATACAGTCGATTAACCCATGATTCAGTAAAAACTCCGCACGCTGGAACCCCTCTGGCAATCGCTGCTTAATAGTTTGTTCGATCACTCGAGGACCGGCAAACCCAATCAAGGCTTTGGGTTCTGCCATAATGACATCGCCTAACATCGCGACACTAGCCGTCACCCCGCCAAAGGTTGGATCCGTTAACAGCGTAATGAATGGAATCCGTGCTTCATCCAATCGGGCAAGAGCCGCAGAGGTTTTGGCCATTTGCATAAGAGAAAAGATCCCTTCCTGCATGCGCGCGCCTCCTGACGTTGTCACAAGTAAAAAAGGCAACCGAGCCTCAAGCGCTCGATCAGCAGCTCGGCAAATTTTTTCCCCAACCACTGCCCCCATACTTCCACCCATAAAACGAAAATCGAACAATCCTACCACGAGACATCTTCCGTGCATCTGCCCCTCCCCAATGACCAGAGCATCCTTTCTTCCTGTTTTTTGCTGAGAAGCGACTAATCGTTGTGGATAGGGCTTGGTATCGGTAAAAACGAGGGGGTCCCCCGGCGCAAGATCGGCATCCCATTCATGAAATGTCCCAGGATCCAGAAGAATATCGATCCGTTCATTGATGGAAATCGGAAAATGGTAACCACATTTGAGACACACCATGAGGTTTTTTTCAATCTCTTTCCGATAGACAATGGCTCGGCATGACTGACATTTAATCCACATGCCCTCGACATTTTTGAGTTTCCCCTTGCCTTGAGCGGTATCCTGCGCGGCATCTTTCCTAAACCACTTCATTCGCCCATATCCTTCTTCTGTTATTAGGGAGCCATTCCCTCATGGCTACAACCTTCAATTGCTGACACAGGTACGATATGCTGTGCATACTGACTCCTTTCCCTATCAGAAAGAACAGTCACGATCTTCATGATATCCTGGGAAAACGGCAGGTCAGTTTGTGATAATTGTCGCTTTTTACAGGCGGGAAAACAAGATAAATGCTTGAGGGCCCATGTAAGAACAATGAAATACCCCGCCGCAAGCAGTGGGGTATTTCAAGGGCATACTCATTCTCGTGAGAAACTACGGTTTCTCAACCTCTTCCCTTGAGGCAATACCCTCTCACCGCACGCTACGGAAAATACCCGAAACTTAACCTCCACGAGCATGCATTTCTAAGTGTGGATCTTGACGGAGTTTTTCAATCTCGATAAATCGGCCACGAATATTGGACGTCTCGAGAGCTTTTCGTTCTTCAGCTCCACGATCGGTTCGGGCACGCCATCCTGATAGAATCTGCTGCTTCACCTCATCAAGGGACGCGGTTCTCAATGGCTTCTTCAAATCAAGACCATGTTGCGCATAGAGGCAGAGGTACCACATGCCATCTGCGGTGAGTCGGCTGCGATCACAGGTTGCACAGAAGGGGACAGTTGTGGATGGAATAATACCGAACGTTGTCCCGTCAGGAAGCAAAAACCGTTGAGCAGGAGCCGAACTCTTTTCATTGACAGGCTCGATAGGGCCATAGTGTTCACTGAGTTCAAGAAGAATGGCTGCATGTGACAAGACCTTGTCCATCGACCAATCATTAGCGCCCCCCACATCCATGTACTCAATGAATCGAACCTCCGCATTCACACGCTTACCATACTCAATGACATCGACCAATTCATCATCGTTAAAGCCACGGATGGCAACGGTATCAAGTTTCAACCCATGAAACCCCACATCAGACACTGCTTGAATACCTTCCATCACACGGTCAAAGCTCTCCCGTCTCGTTAAGGCCTTGAATCGGTCAGCCCGCAACGTATCTAAACTTACTGTCACACGATGGAGCCCCGCCTCATAGAGTTCTTGGGCCTGCTCTGCTAACAAAATCCCGTTCGTCGTTAAGGCAATATCTTGAATACGCGTATTTTGGTTCAACATCCGGATTAATGTCGCAAGATCCCGGCGCAGCAATGGCTCGCCTCCCGTTAACCGAACTTTCTCGACACCCAGGTCCGTGAAGATTCCAACTAATGTCTTCATTTCTTCAAAGGTCAGCAACGTATCACGAGGCAACCACGCATACTCTTCCTCGGGCATGCAATATTGACAGCGTAGATTACACCGATCAGTCACCGAGACACGCAGGTTCCGGAGAGGCCGATCAAACGTGTCCAAGAGATCTTTCGTGGATTGATCGAGAGACGGATTAGTCATGGGTGCTCTTCAACCCATTCTTCCCCTTGCGGCGTTTGTTCGCGCTTCCAAATCGGGGTAATTTGTTTGAGTTCATCAATGCACCAGCGACAGGCCTGAAACGCATCCGCCCGATGCTCAGCGCCGACGACAATCAGCACAATATTTTCACCAATATCAATCTCGCCATACCGGTGAAGAATCAAGACTTCAATGATATCAAAATCCTTTAACGCACGTTCACGAATTTCACGAAGAGTCTTCTGCGCCATGCCTTCATAATGTTCAAAGCTAATACCGCTCACATCTCGCCCTTTTGATCGATCACGGGCTGTTCCCAAGAATGTAGCAATACCACCAATCCGTTTGGACTGTGCTCGAACCCGATCAATTTCCGCATCAACGGAAAAGTTTTCTCGCTGAACACGAACCAGCATGGAGGCTTCAATATCAACATTGACCATGGACATCTTATGTACTCCTGAGTTGGCCAGAACCTCCTGCAAAGGGAGGTAAGAAGGCAATTTCATCTGTTGACGAAATGGTTGTTTCTGGATGGGCAATTTCGTGATTGATGGAAACAATGACTTTTTTGTTCAAAAGCAATTCACCAATTTTCGGGTATTGTGCCTGAAACAACACAATTAAGTCTCGAACCTGATTTCCATCTGTTAAGGCTACCGTCACGTCGGTTTGATCTCCAACGAGGGACTTGAGCATACCGAAGAGTTTGACATGGAGAGTCATGATGAGGCGCGGAGTTCCTTCTCCAATGGCTCTAGTGGAGTTCTTGTATAGATCCCAGACTTTCCGCCACTTTTGGAAACTAAATAGATGTCGCCAAAACTCATGCCTTTATCGACTGCTTTGCACATATCGTAAATTGTCAATGCCGCAACGGAGACGGCGGTCATGGCTTCCATTTCTACACCCGTCGGTCCAGTTGTTTTCACAGTGGCTTGAATCGTGATTGAACAATATCCGGAGGCATCAGGATGTGGGTCCTCAATAAACTCAATGTTCACACTAGAAATCATTAACGGGTGACACATCGGCACTAAATCAGGCGTGCGCTTGGCGCCCATGACGCCTGCAACCTGAGCCACAGCCAACACGTCCCCTTTGGCAATAGTCCCCTGATGAATTTTTTCAAGCGTGCTGGGAAGCAGAGCAACCCGTGCTTGTGCCACAGCGGTTCGTTCCGTCGATGGTTTGTGCGACACATCAACCATTCGAGCCCGACCCGCATCATTAAAGTGTGTCAATTCTGCCATGTCTGCCAAACTCCCTTCCCCCTGCTACTCGTATCCTTTTGTATTAGGATGAAGACGGCCTTCATTATAGGATTCGCTTGAAAAGCCAGTCAAGCAAAGGATAGAGGCTCAGCACCCTTGACTCCCCTCACATTCTCCCAGAGAATGCAAGGATGGATCAGACCTTATTCATTCAAGAAATCACCTTCCAAGGATATTGCGGCGTCACGCTTCATGAACGGCAGACCCCCCAACCGCTTTTAGTGGATGTGGAGCTTGAATGTGCCTATCATGAGGCAATTGCAGGAGATGATATCACGAAGACCGTTGATTATGCGGCTGTCACGGAATCCATCGTGGCATTCGGTTCGACACAAGCTTTTACATTAATCGAAACACTCACCGAACAATTAAGCCAGACAATTCTCGAGAACTTTCCAGTGTCACGCGTGACCCTATGGGTGAGAAAAATTCATCCTCCTATGATAAATCTCCAAGGTTCGGTTGGTGTTCGTCTTACTCGACATCTGGACGTTCAGGAACAACCATCGACGGCACTCCCTGCCCACTTGCTCCTTGAACAGCAGGCTCGTCTTCCTAAAGGCCGTCTGCTCGATGTCGCGATGGGGCATGGAAGACATGCCCTCTTTATGGCAAAGAAGGACTATCAAGTTGACGGCATCGACAAAAATAGCGAGGCCGTTCAAATGGTTGCCGACTTGGCACGTCAGCACCATCTCTCCAATCTCACAGTCCGTACGCTTGACCTCGAACCACAGGCCTCCCCTCCCCCTTCATTCGGAGTGGAGCAATATGATGTCATCCTTGTATTCTTTTATTTATACCGACCGTTGTTCTCGTCTCTTTTGTCTGCACTCAAACCTGGAGGCCAATTGCTCTATGAAACGTTTTTGATTGACAACCATCTGATTCACAATCATCCCCGACGCCGAGAGTTTTGCCTGGAACACAATGAGCTGCTGCAATTGGTTCCTGGCCTACGCATCCTTCATTTTGATGAAGGAGAACGCGAAGGGTCTATCTTGGGTAAATCAATATTGACCGCACGTCTCCTTGCAGAAAAACCGAAGACTCCCCTTAATGGCCAGGCTTGATCTACATCTTCACACCACGTATTCCGACGGAAGCTATCCGCCTGATCATGTCGTTGCGTTAGCTTCGCAGGCTGGCGTGACGACCATGGCGATTACTGACCATGATACGGTCGACGGCCTCGCGGAAGCAATCCAGGCCGGAAGACAAAGAGGGATCGAAGTGATCCCTGGCATCGAACTCAGCTCACAAACAGCAGGAATAGAAACGCATATCCTTGGGTACTTTTTTGACTGGAACCAGCCGGAGTTGAAACAGCATTTGCTCAACCAACGACAGACCCGCCATTCTCGAAATTATCACATACTCGAAACCCTGAAGACGCTTGGGCTCGCTGTCACCTATGAAGAAGTCAAAGCTAGAGCTGGATCTGACTCAATAGGACGTCCTCACATTGCCAAGGTCTTATTGGAAAAAGGGTACGTCTCCTGCCTAAAAGATGCTTTTGATCGATACCTAGGAGCCGGGAAACCTGCGTATGTCCCAATAGACTGCCCATCAACAGCCGAAGCCATTGCTTGGATTCGTGAAGCCGGTGGCATTCCGGTTCTTGCCCATCCAATCTGGGTCAAACGTTATACACAGAATATTCGGAAGCTCTGTCAAGAGTTGAAAGACCAAGGACTCCAAGGCATTGAAGTTTTTCACAGCTCCCACCAACCCAAAGATATGCATATCTGCCTTGAAGTCGCTCGTCAGGTTGGCTTATTAGCCACAGGCGGGAGTGATTTCCATGGACATGCGACACCAACCGTACAGGTAGGAAAAGGCCGAGGCAACTTGAAAGTCCCCCTGGCACTTTTAGAACCGCTCAAAAAAGCCGCGGGGGTGTAACTGTCAAACAATCGTTGGGGACAAGGTCTAAGGTAAGAGAGCGATATGGCAGCAAGTTAGTTGTCTGGCGCCTCGACAATATGATTTTCAAAACGTGTACAGCCTTCGGCTAAGAGACGGTTGGTAAGCATCTCTCCAGGCCATTCAATAGGGAGATCCGCAGTAAAGACCCAGACGTCCGGCGACGTCCAAATCGGTCCATGATCTTCAGGTAAATCTGGATCAAAAAGATCTGTCCAAACAGGCATATAGACGCCATTTCCACATTGGGTGTGTAAATGCACAATGGTACGGCTGCGAATACGGGCTTCTAAATCATGCCACACTGCGGCTGTTTCATCGGCGAGTCGATGGAGCCGAACCGCATTTTGAGCGTCAAACATGGCATAGGCAGCGAACACGGGGGCTTCTAACATCTGCGGAGCCGGGGCAATTTCCGAACATTGCGTCATTAAGCCTTGCAGGAAGGCCTCTCGATCTTCAGGACTAAACGAATCTGGCAAGGAAGACTCACTGGACCCAATCAGTTCAAACAACAGAAATGCTGTTGATTCCACCGGCTGATGTAATCGAGCCGCAATCGGACGGCGACGTTCAGAGTCTGCGATGCCAGCAATATGGGCATGCAGCTTTTGAAGCGTCAGAAAATCAAAGGTCGTATCCGTGGGCAAGCGTGGTTCAATAGTAATCGCCGTTCCCGGTTGTACATGTAAGTGAGTTCGGAGAAGATCAGCAGTGGCAACTGGATCAATTTTCAACTGCAGCGGAGGCTTAAGATTAGCCTGGAGAGGAAGTTCGAGCGCGCCCATGACGGCATAGGCGACTTTCTCATCTGGATGTCCTTCCATCATCACCGAACAGGCAGCTTCAGCCAGCAAATCAAACAGCCATTCAGCCATTTCTTCATCCAAGGCCGCCAGAACCGTGAGAATGTCATGCTCACGCTCTTGGATCAGCAGAGCTTGTAACACATCAATGGCGAGTTCGGCATCGCTATGATCATGCCGACGCGCATTAATCAGATGAATCAGGTCCCGTGTTAGGGGATCGGGACGATACCAACTAGCCATCGTAGCATTCCATTCGCACAATGTGCCTTACCATCACTATTCTCCGATAATTTTGACCAGCACGCGCTTGCGTCGTTGGCCATCAAATTCAGCATAAAAAATTTGTTCCCACGGACCAAAATCTAAACGACCCTCTGTAACAGCCACAACAACTTCACGTCCCATGAGCTGCCGTTTGATGTGCGCATCGCCATTGTCTTCACCGGTTTCATTATGACGATACCGCCCTTGTTGCGGGACAAGGTGTTCTAAAAATTCATCATAGTCGTGAAGTAACCCCGGCTCGTCATCATTGATATACACACTTGCCGTAATGTGCATAGCATTCACCAGCATCATTCCTTCTGCAATTCCGCTATTCCGTAAGGCTGACTCGATCTGAGGGGTAATATTCAGATAGGCACGTCGCGTGCTTGTCTCAAACCAGAGCTCTTCTCGATACGATTTCATCATGATTGCAGTGGTTCACATCGACAAGATATTCGGCATTCTGCACAAGGTGGAGAAGAGATGCAAGACAAGTCGATGATTTGCTTTCATCTTTGAGGCTATCATGAACTTTCTCCATGAGTTTGACATGACGTATGGGGAGTGGTATGAAAAAGGAAACATTTTTATGAGTCTATGATCTATGTTTCATTTTTCACATTCCAACACGTTGACGGCAGACTTTTCAGGATGGCCAGTTTTTTTGGCCAGTGAGGATGAACAAGATCTCGACCTTGATGACGCATTTGAGGATGATGATTTTGAGGAAGATGGAAAGCCACCAAACAAACGTCCTTACCTCCTAATCCTCGCCATCGCTCTTGTCGGCGGACTCCTCTATTTCACACTAGACCTTAATCTGATCTCCTCGATCGGCAACATGATTGTTTCCCCAACAAAAACAACACAGCAAGACCCAACGCCTCCTGTCAAATTACCGACAAGAAACACCCAAGGCACATCCACCCATATTTCAGCACCAACACCTCATTTTACGGAAGGTCAAATCGTGGTCGTCGCATCAACACCAGGATCAACGACATCAATCATTCGATTAATCAAAAACCCTGGTGGCCTTCAGTCAGGGCCGTCTGTTCAAGTTGGAGAATCCCTGACCATTGTCGATGGCGCCTATATCAATAACCAGTGGGTATACCAAGTCACTACGCAATCAGGCTCTTCCGGTTGGATTACCAGACAACACCTCAAGGCCCGTTCTTCATAGAGGTCCTTGTACCCAACCCCATTAACCATCCACACCATCACCTTTCCCGTCATTTCATCGCATGTTATGCATACGTCAGACGCTCATGCCTACTGTATTCAAGCCACCAAGCGTAGCGGGAGCAATTTTTACTATTCTTTTTACTTTCTTCCCAGGCCTCGCCGGGAAGCCATGTACACTATCTATACATTCTGCCATGAAGTTGATGACACCGTAGACCACTCTCCTCCAGGAGTAGATCCATACCAACAACTTGTCCAATGGCGAGAAGAGGTTAAGGCCATGTATACAGGCCACCCACAATTTCCTGTGACAATCAGCTTAGCAGAACATGTCCAACGCTTCGGCATCCCACAAGAATACTTTCAAGAACTCATTACTGGCATGGAGATGGACATCACCAATACTCGGTATGCCACATTTCAAGATGTCTATCCATATTGCTATCGCGTGGCCTCAATTGTGGGACTCATCTGTTTGCACGTTTTCGGGACGCAGTCACCTCTAGCCAAAGAATACGCCGAAAACCTTGGCGTCGCGTTTCAATGGACAAATATCTTGCGAGATGTCTCAGCCGATGCCGATCGAAACCGGCTCTACCTTCCCCAAGAAGACCTCCAGCAATTTGGGTACACTGAAGGCGAGCTGTTTGCCAAAACGCTGTCACCGGCGTTTTTGGAATTGATGCGTTTTGAATCTGATCGAGCCCGTCAGTACTATCACAAAGCCGCAGAGATCTTTTCCCAATTACCTCGGGCAGATCGCCAAGCACTCATTGCCGCCGAAATTATGCGTGGGGTATATGCTAGCTTGTTGAATCGCATTACGACTCTCAACTTTCACGTGTTTGGTCCCCGCATTCGGGTCTCCTCAGCACAACGCTTGGCTATCGCCGTCATGACCTGGTTCCAATTATCCTTACAAAACCCCTCGCGTTCTTGAGAGAACCCACACAAACAGCTCATCATTACCAAAGTCTTACTAGCCTGCTTAGATCAAGACTTATCATTTTTCTAAAGGGGCCGCTGTGCCTCTTGAGCCTTGCTATACCGATGGCTAGGCACGCATAATCCATAAATTTATTGTAACGTAAACCTGCACAGCATGTTGACTAAGCCTACGAACACCTCACGTCATGTTCTGATCGTTGGCAGTAATCTTGCTGGTCTGACAACAGCCCTTCGCCTTCTGCAACAAGGGTTTTCCGTCACCATCCTCTGCCCACCACCACAAGCCCCGCCTCATCTTTTGACCACCATGCCTCATGCCGCTGCCTCATTACCGGAACATGAACAATTCCGCCTCACGCATTTTGATGAACCATGGCCTTTCATCCTCCAAGGATTTCAACAGGCCACACTCTCTCTATTACAAGAAATAGGATCTTCTCATCGGCTCTCCTGGCCATCACATATGTCTTTGTTTTTTGTCTCCTCTTTGGGGCGTCATCGACGGCTTCCTCTTTTCTGCCTTCCTGCCCCGTTTCATTCCCTTTTGGGGCTACTCGTTTTTCAAGGTCTCTCACTCAAGGCACGCCTTCATATCCTGAATCACATTGAAAAACTGTGGGAGGAAACCATCGCACTCCCTCTTGGATTAGACCAACAAACAGCAGACGCCTGGCTCCTTAACACAGGGCACCCGGCGCTCGCCCTCCAACAAGTCTGGAACCCCCTATGTCGGTTTCTCCTCGGTGACCATCTGAGCAACACATCTGCAGATCATTTCACCTCAGCCTTAACACGATCATTTTTATCCAAGCGGTCTCATGCGTATGTGAATCTTCCTGCCCACAATGTCCAGGAATCGCTCTTCACTCCTTTATGGAAACAGATTCGGGAACATGGTGGGATCATTCGAGTCAAAACCCAACCCCATTCTTTCCAAGTGAACGGTACTCATATCACAGGCGTACACATACAAGACGGAACATCTCTGAACGCCGACTGGTACGTTGCGGCAATGGAACCATATGCCCTGACAGCCCTACTTCCTGAACGAGTATTGGCAAAATCAGCATATTTTTATCATCTCAACCATTTATGGCAGGTGCCAGCCCTGACCATTCACATCAGAGTCGCGGCGTCACAGATCCGCCCACGCCTGTTTTTATCAAATGGGACATTTCAATGGATCACATTCCGAAACGAAGCTAAAATAAACACCTGCCTGATTTCTTGCATGTCGACAGCGGATACCCAACGTCTTGAACAATCAGATCAAGACCTTCTCGCATGTGCATGGAAAGAAATCCATCAGATAGTTCCCCACCAAGATGGTCTTTCCTCTTCTGACAGTTTGGAACACCAAATTTTTCGGCACCATCGTGCATTCCTTTCCCCTGCACCAGGAATCACGGCATACCGACCGTCTCAACAGAGTCCCTTGCCAAACTTGTTCTTAACTGGCGATTGGACAGAAACTGGTCTCTCTGCCGGCGTCGAAAGCGCGATTGTCAGTGGAAATCGCTGCAGTGCATCCATCGTGGCCATGAATGCGCGTAGGAACATTGACAACACGAACCACGCCCCCTAAGATCCCAACCTCATGGACCTTCATACCCTCGCCACCAGCCTTCATGATTGTCAACAATGCCAATTGTCTGCAGGTCGGACTCAAGTGGTATTTGGAAGTGGAAACCCTCACGCCACGATCATGTTTGTTGGGGAAGCCCCAGGGTTCTACGAAGATCAACAAGGCGTCCCCTTCGTCGGGGCCGCAGGTAAACTCTTGACGACATTGCTCGAGTCGGTTGGCCTTTTACGATCAGAAATTTATATTGCCAATGTCATCAAATGCCGTCCTCCGAACAATCGGAATCCCGAGCCCAATGAAGTCGAAACCTGCAAACCGTTTTTGCTCCAACAAATTCAGTTAATCAAACCTCACCTGGTTTGCTCCTTAGGGAACTTTGCCACACAAACGTTGTTAAATAGAAAAGTTGGGATTACCAAAGTTCGCGGACAGGTATTTCGATTGCCTGAATTCGTTCTATTCCCCCTCCTGCATCCAGCCGCAGCTCTCCATCAGGGGAACCTACAAGCCCCTCTCCGTGAAGACTTCCACAAACTCAAAACGGTGCTGGATGAGATGCGAGAAAACGCCCTCAAAGAACCTGACAAACCTACCTCCCCAGAACCGTCCCAACCCGTGCAAATGAATCTCTTTGACAATTGAGCCAACAGGCCCATTGTTCAAAAAGAAACAACTCTCTCTTCAATTGACCATTCTGGATAATCGAACAAGGCTGATGGGAAACAATGCCTTGATAGAAACGATGCTTATCCTTTAAACAAGTTGTTATCTGAGATTCATTCCGCTCTTACGATATCGTAGGGTTTCCCCAATGATCGGAACTATCTAGACCTTTGACTTTTCTTTCGGTGTTATTGGTCCATTGAAGTTTCCTTCAATGAACTTATATGCGAGTTGTATGAATAGATGAGCAAACACACCCGCAGCTTTCTTGGCAAACTCACACGCAATAGCTATTGAGAAACTCAGAAAGCAACAGCTTAATGACCGTTATCGATATACTGTAGTGCTCCCCTGAAATCAAGCCACCTGTGATCGTTGTTCATTGCGATACTGCCGAGGACTCCGATACTGCAGAGCTTGATGTGGGCGCCCCTCGTTGTACCATCGTATCCATCTATTGATAGCCTTCTGGCCTTCCTCAAAACTCTCAAACTGCTGTTGCCACACACACTCCTCTTTGAGACTGCGAAAGAAGCGTTCAATCAGCCCATTCTGTTCCGGTGTATACGGCGTAATAAATTCTTGCGACAACTGATAATCCCGACACGCTTGGCGGAACCGGCGACTCTGAAAGATTAACCCATTATCACTCCGCAGGACCGGGGTAACTCCCTTGGGTCGCAGTGTGCCAAAGCGGGCCAGGCAGGCGGTCTCAAGAGCCCGTTCCGCTTCCCTTGCCCGGCCACGCAAGGCGAACTCGTACCCGACAATCTCCCGATCATGACAATCGATCACCGCGGCCAGGTGGCCCCAGCCATCGCGTCCACAGGGAACATGGGTCACATCCATCGCCCATCGGTGATTACTCTGGGGCGCCCGACTGCGCAGCCGTTGCGCACGGGGACGTGCGGTGCGACGACGTTGATGGACCAACCATTGTTTGACTCGGAGTATCCGATACACAGCCTTGCGATTGACACTATACCCCTGGCCAAACCGCAACAGTGCCCATAATCGCCGATACCCATACGTCGGGTGCTGTTCGATTAACGTGTGCAGCTGTGCGGCCAAGGTCTCTGACACTTCAATGGCTCGTCTTGGGTGTGGGGACGGTCGTCGCACACTGGCTCGTGCCACTCGTAACACCAGACAGACCCGTCGTTCCGAGACATCCGGATGCGCCTCATTCACGCGTCGGACGTCCTCTGGGCCAAAGGGTACGGTTTCAAGGCCTCCCGTAACAGGTCATTGTCCAGGACAAGATCCCCGACCTTCTGTTTCAGTTTCTTGATCTGCTCGTCCTTGACTGCCTCCTCATCCTTCGGGCGTGTCCGCAAGGCATTCTCGGCCCCCACATTAAATCGCTGCTGCCAGTCCTCGACTTCGGCCACCGTCAGTCCATGCGCGCGAGCCGCCTCCACCACGGAAGTCTCTCCCTTGACTATGGTAAGGACCAACGCCGTCCGGCGTTTGGCGCTCCACCGTTGAATCGGATCTCCCTCTTCATTTGTCATCGTCCACCTCCTTCCTAACACCCTCAATTATGTCGTATTGGTGGACTCACTTTCATGGGGGGCAGGATAGTTTGGTGTAAAAAAGTGAAGCATAGGGCAAAGTAATTCGTGAAAGACTCGCTCTGAATAAGCTCCATCAGATTACCGTAAGCCGTGAAGAAGGTAAGACCTACTGACAAGTACGTTGAGCGCTCTGAGCCATGAGAACGCCGCTAGTGGTGGTTTTTAACAGCTCTAAGGAAATAGGAGCCGAGATGTGAGAGATCAAGCAGTTCGCAAGGTCATACTTGATATTGTCAAAGAAAGGATTTGTCGATAAACATACAGCATCGGGAGATGGCAGTGGGCTGTATTATTGCTAGTTGAGCAAATGGCGAATATTAGGAGTGAGATGGAACGGGCCTTAAAGTGGAAGGCCAAAAATCATCATGAGTATTGCCGCAAGGCATTCGAGGGAACACTTGAGTTGTTTGATCTGACGCCGGAGAGTTGCAAGACGTTGGCTCAGCTGAAAGAGATCACCAGAGCAAGAGATCATTATGGATTTCTTTTGAAGGGAGAACTCGTTTAGGACATCCGAGCAATTCCTCCAGATGTATTTTTTACATTTCGCCTACGCGGCTCGAAGAAATTGTTAGGACTAAACTAGAAACGGCAGTTGCAAATGGAAAATGGTTCTACTTTAAAACGGCGTCTCTCCTTTCCGTAATTTGGCTAACGCTGACTTGATAAATTCTGCATCTTGACTACCAGGATCGAGCTGTTTAAAGGCGGTGGCCCAAGCCTCTTCGGTTTCCCGATGCCGTTTCAAATACCAGAGTGATACGCCACGGTACCAATTCACCCCAGGGTGGTTGGGAAGATCGACTAAGACCGTGTCAAAATGCCCCAAGGCCTTTTGGAATAGCTCAGGATCATCTAATTGTCGATTTTCTATAAGCATCACCCCGATATGAAAATTGCCATCACGGTTTCGTGGATCTAGTTCCAGGACTTTTTCCCAAGATTTTTGTGCATCATCAAAGCGTTGCAACGCAATGTAGGAGCGTCCCGCCATAATTTGTCCTTGCAAGTCATCAGGATTCTCTCGTAGACGTGCTTCCAATCTGGCTACCATTTTTTGTGGATCTGGAGACTCCATGCCTGTTTGTCGTTGCAGCTCGACAATTTTTTGCATGTTCACCCATTGCATATATCCATAAATGCCAATAGAGGTCAGCACGACGAGTAGACTAGGCAGAACAATATTGAGCCACGCACGAGAGGAAGCCGCAGTGGCCACATCTGTAGAATGTGAGGATTCTTGCCCTGCTAAGGCCTGTACCCGATTCAAAACCTGAAGTAATCGATGCTCATCCGTCGCCTTCAATCGTTCGTAGTCGTCAGGTTCCAATCGTCCTTGTGCCAATTCGTCATCAAGTTCCTGGAGTGATTGCGCCAAGACATCGCGTTCGACTTGCAGGTCAGCCATTTCTTGATCTTCGACAGCGTGAAGCATGCGATCTGATTCATCCGCTCTCTGCTTTCGCCAGAACGGCGAGGAAATGCTCAACATGATAAGAACAAGGATCAAGCCGCAGATGAGAAGGAATCCAATTGACATGAGATTTAATGTTCCAGCCGTCGTTCTCGCTCAAGACGCCGACGAGATTCTTCGTCCAGTGGGGGAGGCAGGTCAGAAGGGATCCGAGGAGCATGAGTCACCCAACGAGCAATTTCCCGATACAGGAGGAAGCCCCCAATGAGTAAGAGGGCAAAGGGGCCTATCCAAATCAACCAATTGATGCCACGTTTGGGAGGCTGCATTAAAATGTAGTCGCCATATCGACTGAGAAAGTATTCCCGAATTTCTTTGGCGGACTGGCCTTGCTTAACTCGTTCCCGCACAACACTGCGCATTTGTTGTGCCAAGGGGGCTCCAGACTCCCAGATATTTTCCGTCTGGCAAACAGTACAGCGAAGTGTTTTGGCAATCTCTCGTGTTTTGACGTCGATATGCGTTTCGTCAATAGTCGTCGCATGTGCCTCAGATACTAGGGCCACGAGCAGACACAGACAGAGAATGACGAAGGATTGGCGTATCACGTTGTCGTTGATGTGGTGTTTAAACGAGAAACAACCGTTGGGTGCACAATAGACAGGGAAGCCGTTGGAGCCCCTGGTACAAGCACCACCTTTATGATGCCCTTTTGGGTCATGCGACGTGATGTTCATGCGCCAGACGTGCTCAACGCTGGCAAGGACTGGTGTAAGTTAACAACCGGTTTTCCGTTTAATAAAGGCAAGAGTACATTTTTCGTGAGATCCGTGTAGGTTTTCCCAACAATGGGGCCAACCCATTTATGCCGGATGACACCTTGTTGATCAATTACAAAGGTCTCTGGAACGCCATAAACTCCATAGTCAATGGCCAAAGCGCCTGTAATATCGCGGACATGCCGAAAGGTTGAGCCATACCGTTTAAGATACGCGAGAGCATCTGGCACCTTATCTTGATAGTTCACCCCCAACATCACAAAGTCGGGATGGTCCTTCAATTGTTTATGGAGTTTCAGAATGTCTTCGTGCTCGACCTTACATTCATAGCACCACGACGCCCAAAAGTTGAGAAGGACAACCTTCCCACGAAATTGGTTATAGGAAATGTGTTCGCCTGACTCCACATCAGGCCCCTCAAATCCCGGGGCTTGCGTCCCAACTAAGACAGTTGGAATACTTCGTGGATCGCCCCAAAGCCCCTGATAAAACAAGGTCAACAAGCCGCAGAGGACGATAAAAAGCGTGAATTGGGTCGTGCGGTTCATGCGGATAGCTCAGTCTTCTCGTTTGCGCGGACGGAAAATATTAAACAACACACCCAACCCCATGATACCACCGCCGCCCCAGACCCAAAGGATTAATGGATTGATTACCCCTCGCGCCACCGCAACGCCCTCTGGCGACACATCGGGCATAGTCAAAAAGATATGCCCCATATTGATGGCATGAATGGCTGATTCCGTCGTAGGTGTTTGCGACTGGTTATAAATCCGTTTTTGTGGACGAAGTTCTGTCACAAGTTCGCTGCCACGAAAGACTTGAAACACCCCTTCCTGTGCCTTCCAGTTTTTCCCCTCCACTTCATGGATTTTGAGTAATTTCATTCGATAGACGTCAATAAGAAATTCATCACCAACGTGCAAGGAAACAACTTTTTCCGTTTGATAAATCGTGGATGCAATAATCCCAATGACCAGCACGAGTACACCAATGTGGGTAATCAATCCTGAATAACGACGTTGATTACTGGTAAACGCGGTCATTAACCCCTTGAAATAGTTGACCTGATCACGTCTGGCATAAATTGCGGAAATTTTTCCGAAATCCGCAAGGATTGTCGTCCCAGCAAATCCCACCACAAAGGTCCCGGCTAAGGCATAGGTATTGCGAATGCCCAAGATAAACAAGAGAATCATCAAACAAAGTCCAATGAGCACTGGCACTAAAAAGTTGTTGCGCAGGCTGGCTTGCGACGCCTTACGCCATGGGATATACGGTCCAACCCCCATGAGAAACAATAATCCTAAGGCGACGGGCATGAACACCGCATTGTAATAGGGAGGTCCTACCGTGACTTTACCGCCACCCCAAGTTTCCACGATGAGAGGATACAAGGTCCCTAAAAAAACCGTTGCCGCCGCAACTAAAAAGAAGAGATTGTTAAACAGAAAAACTGATTCACGAGAGACCATAGAATCGAGTTCGATTTGGCTTTTGAGTTTATTGGATCGCAACATCAATGTCCCAAAGGCTAAGCCAATAATTATAGCCATAAATATCAAGATAAAGAGGCCCCGTTCGGGGTCTGTCGCAAACGAATGCACGGAGGTCAACACCCCACTCCGTACCAGAAATGTCCCGATCAATGACAAGGAAAATGTGAGAATAATCAGGAACAGGTTCCAGACTTTAAACATCTTCCGTTTTTCTTGGACCATCACAGAATGGAGAAACGCGGTGCCCACTAACCAGGGCATAAAAGAGGCATTTTCCACAGGATCCCAGCCCCAGTACCCACCCCAGCCTAATTCATAATAGGCCCAGTATCCGCCCAACAAAATACCCGTAGTGAGGCACAGCCACGCAAAGACCGTCCATCGTTGAGTAACCTTAATCCACTCTTCGCCCAACCGCCCTGAAAACAAGGCCGCCATTGCAAAGGAAAATGGAATCGAAAAGCCAACATAGCCCATGTATAGCATGGGAGGATGTAACACCATCGCGGGGTCCTGCAAAAGTGGATTAAGATCTTTCCCATCCATTGGAGCAGGAATCAGGCGTTCGAATGGGTTCGATAAAAAGACAATCAGCGCAAGAAACCCAAAAATCACCAAACATTCGACACCAATTAAATAGGGCATGATTGCGGGCTGGGTTCGCCAATGCAGCCAAACAGCAATTGTGCTAAAGGCTGCCAGGATAAAGACCCACAGTAACAGGGATCCTTCATGCCCCCCCCACAGAGCGGCAATGGTGTAGAACAGAGGAAGCTCTGAATTGGAGGTCATCGCCACATAATGGACGGAAAAATCTCGAACCAAAAATGAATAGACTAATGAGAGCATGCCAATGGCTAACAACCCAAAAATCAAGGTAAGCGCCATTCGCCCAACTTGCACCCATTCCGAGCTTTTCGAACGAAGGGCAATAAACGAAGCGCCCATGCCCAGGAGTGAGAGCACCAGTGCAATCACAACAGAAAAATGTCCGATTTCAATTATCATAGAAAAAACGACAGGAGGTTCACTGTTGCAAGGATTTCATGAAATCTTTTTTGGGTAACTCCACACCAGCGCGTTTCAATTCCATGGGCATATAGTCTTCGGAATGCTTCGCCATAATCATATGCGATTGAAATTGATGACCATGTGTCCAGTACCCTTCGACGACGGCCCCTTGGCCTTCTTTAAACAGATCTGGAGGAATCCCTTCAAAGGCAACGGGAATGGTGGATTCCCCATCTGTCAGTTCAAATGTCAGCCCTGTTTTCTCCGTGAGTGCGTGCACGCTATCTTTAACCACCATTCCGCCGACACGGACTTTCTTCTGATAGTAATCTGAAGAAAAGGCTTTGACCTCAGTTGGGGTAAAAAAATAGACCAGGTTCTCGCCAAAATTGCCTAAGGCCAGGTACCCTAAGGCGCCTCCAACAATGAGCACACTCACCAAGATGCCGATTTTCTTACGTCCCATATACGCTTATCTCACTCTACTCCGATTGATACAATTTTGACTGTTTAATTTCCTCAAACAGCAGACTGACTTTTCGCCCCATGAAAAACAACACCAAGAGAAGCGGAAGCAGCCCAACCAGATACGCACTGACGACAAATCCATAATGCGTCAGCAGCGCGAGCTCTCTGGCACGAAACACCTGCGACGCCGGATCCCATTGGCCAACAACAATCAACAATTTCAATTCCCGCAAATTTTCAGGCGGGAGTCCCTTATATTCTACCGAGAGCGTCGCCTGGTCGCCACCCAAAGCAAATGTAGCAAAGCCCTCTTCAAGGTTGCCCTGTAACGTTCCCGCTTTGACCAACCCCTGGACGCGAACATCCCCATGAGGGGGATCGTCCAAAATCTGCGCAGGGCTGACACTGGCCAAATGTTGTTCATAATCCCGAACTGTCATCCCCACGATAATCATGGCAATGACCAACACCACACCCCATCGCAAATAAAATGCGGTCATGACTCGGCTTTAGAGAGATGAAATTGACTAAGGAGCCGCCCTTTTTTGGCATCTAATAAATTGACCAAATACAACATTTGGGTTCTAACCATGAGCATATAGGAAAAGAGTAAGGACATTCCCACGCTCATCAACATGAGCGGAATAAGCAACCCTGATGAAATACTCACTCCCCGCATGGAAATCGACTGCGGTTGGTGGAGTGTTCGCCACCATTCAACAGAAAAATGGACAATCGGGAGGTCCACAAAACCAACAATGGCCAGGACAGCGGCATAACGAGCTTCTCGCTCAGGATCATCAATAAATGTACGGAGCATCAAATATCCAATAGTGATCAAGAGCAAGACAATAAATGACGTCAAACGGGCATCCCACGTCCACCAGGCATTCCATGTCGGCTTTCCCCAAATCATACCCGTCAAAAGCGCAAGCAGGGTAAAGAGCGCGGTTAAGCCAGCCGCCGCATGACACATATTGTCAACTAAGGGATCCCGTTTCCATAGATACCAAATACTCCCCCCAAACAAAACCGTATAGGCTAAGAGCGAAGTATGGGCTAAAGGCACATGCACATACATAATCCGCGCGACCTCACCCTGGTAATAATCAGGAGGAGAAGCCAGCAAGCCCACATACAACCCTGCCATCATACACAGGGCCGCTGCACCGCCAAACCAACCTTTGTATCGTTGAATTTTCCGAATTACTCGATTAATCATGGTCTTATTCATCCATGATAAACTCAAACATCCAAAACGAGACGACCATAAATACGGCATCAAAGATGGCGAGGAGCTCAAGCCATTGCCGATAGAGCGCGAAGGAATCCCCACTCAGAGCCCCTTTGGTCGCTTCAACAGCAGCAATCATCACGGGAACGACAAGGGGAAGAAGAAGGATCGGCAACATGACTTCTCTCGCCCGAATCTGAACGGTCAAGGCAGAAAACAATGTGCCGACAGCAGATAGCCCCATAGTGGCCATCAAAAATATTAACAGAAGGATGTGAAATTCTTCAATCACGTTCAAGTTAAACAACACAATGAACATCGGAAACAGAATCACTTCGACGGCAAACATAAATGCAAAATTGGCCGTGACTTTTCCTAGGTATAACGCCCCCTTAGACCCAGGGCATCCTTGCAGATAATTCAGACAATCATCCTGGAGTTCTACGGCAAATGACTTACCCAGTCCAATCATTCCAGTAAACGCAAAGGCCACCCAGATAATCCCCGCGATTAATTCCTGTGCAGCTTGTTGATCCATTGAAAAGCTGAAGCTAAACACCAAGATGACGATGAGCGCGAAAAAGAACATAGAAGACATCGTCTCTCGACTTCGCCACTCGGTGAGAAGGTCCTTCCAGACAACCCATTGCATGATTTTGAAAAAGCCCATTCGTTGTTATCCGGCCTTCGAACTCACTGTCTTCAATATGCCCTGGCTCAACACCCCTGCATGATGAGCCAAGGGAGCCGCCTTATCTCTATCATGCGTGGACATCAAAACCGCACCTCCATTGGTCACCCGTTCAACAATGTACTCTTGCATCAGAGCAATGCCGGAATCATCCAGAGCAGTAAATGGTTCGTCAAGGAGCAAAACATGGGGCTGAGCCAACATGGCTTTGGCCAAATTGAGGCGTTTTTTCATCCCTGCTGAAAAATTCCTGACCTTCATGCCGGAAAATGCTCCAATACCAACTCGATCCAATGTTGAAGCAATGGACCGGAGAGACGGCGTAAGGTGACGCAACCCCATAGCAAACTGAAGGTTTTCGATAGCATTCAGCTCATCATACAAGTAGGAGCCATGAGCCAAAAACATCATGGATGCCCTGACCATATCCTTTTCCTTCACAGCATCCCGACCTAGAATCTTGATCTGCCCGGCAGTTGGACGGGAGAGTGTGGCAAAAATTTTGAGCAACGTGGTTTTACCAGCGCCGTTTGGGCCAAATAACGCAAAGCACTCCCCTTGGTTGATTTGAATAGAAACCTCATGCAAAACCTGATAATGCCCATAGGATTTGCTGATTTCTTGTCCGGAAATTGCAATCATGCCAATTCTTGAGAACTCCTAGGTTACCTGAGTGAGAGAGAAACGAGAGGACAGGATGGTGAAAGGATAATTCAGACGATCAGCGGGCACCTGCCGTATTGAAAAGAGAATGTTCTGTAGGGTGCACATTCAACGCAAGAATACACCGGCACTCAAGATAGCCATGTTGTGATAGAGGGTAGAGAAACATGAGAGGGAAAAGGGTGCCCATATTCGGTACAAGGCAAATCGGCCCCCTTCATGTTTCTGGCAGGAGAAATGCTGTAGGAGAAGGCCCAATGCCTCGTTAGGCGGCTTTCAACCGATTGACCTGCAGCGTCAGTCTGGAAATGTGCCGAGAGGCAGCATTCCGCTTTAAAGTTCCTTTCGTCACCGCCTTTTGTAATGTTGAATTGGCTTGACGTAATAAGGACTGGGCAAGTTCAGCGTTTTTCTCTTCCACAGCCGCTTTGACTTTTTTGACAAGGGTTTTGGTCCCACGCAGAATAGATCGGTTTCGCTGTCGTCGCTTTTCAGCCTGGCGGACTCGTTTAATAGTTGATGTATGCACAACCGGCATAATAATTCTCCTTGTGAATAAACACATGACACTGATAGCATACCCAGACAAAATAGGTCAATGGGTCCAGACGATTCCCACTTGGTTTCCGCAGACCTTCGGCCTTCGTTGATCCACTCTCTACCCTATGGTACACTGATTCTTCGGGCGATTAGCTCAGTGGGAGAGCGCTTCCCTCACACGGAAGAGGTCACTGGTTCGATACCAGTATCGCCCACCATAATGTGTGTGTTTCACCCTTCCAGCGGCTCATCTGCGCTTAAATCAGCACTGTGAATCACCAGGACGCCCATCTCCCCATGATTCGACTTCGCAAAGCCTTTACTCTGAGCGGTCTGTTGTGTCTCATCTGGCTTATCAGCGCATGTGGAACACTGACACCCCCACCATCGAGACTGCCTCCTTCAGCAAGCGACTTTAAGCCGTTAGGGTCGATCCAGCTTTGCGATTCCCAATCATCGTTCCTTGCGACACACAAAAGATCTCTTAAGCCTCACTCCTGGGGAACTGGGGAAACCATCAAGATTACCTCTCAGCAAAACGGAAAATCCGATGGATTCTACTTTTTTAATGAAGATGGCCTATTGATTGGAGCCGCCTTTCGTTTCCCAGACGGAGTCAACCTTTCCCCTTATCCGATACTGCGCAAGACCCTTTCCCAACTACCACCCACGTTAGAATTCTTTTTAAATAGCCAATCATTAGTAGATGGAGGGAAGCTGGAAACAGCTACGTTGTATCGGACAGGAGATAAGACCTCCACAACCCGCTATATCGTGCTTAAGGAAAACAGCTCCCCCATCCTGCTGGCAACAGCAACCGTTCTTGACCCCTATGAGTCACTTCTGGCCCAATTTCAGAACACGTTAATTCCCAACTTAGCTGACTCAGGAAAACCATCTCCCAAAGAAGACCAGCTTCCGCCTCAATCTGAAGAACCTGCATTCTGGGCACTGCAAGCATTTGCGAGAGGGGAAGCATCACTCTTTGCCTCTTGTGGGACACGAGATTCGGATATCGCTATTGCCGCGTATACCAAGGCCATTGCCTATGGACTTCCCGATCCCATCAGACAATCAGAAGCCCATCATCGTCTAGGATTAGCCTTGCGAGACAAGGGCCGATTGGCAGACACTCAAATGCATTTTGAGAAAGCGTTGGCTATTCGACCAAACATTCCAGAAGTCATCAACAATCTCGGGACTATTTTCGCTGAACAAGGACAGACCGAGAAGGCCATTGCGTCTTTTGAAAAAGCCATTCGGCTTAAGGCTAATTACGCTCGCGCTCGATTTAACCTCGCGGACGTGTTAGAACCAATCAATTCCAAACGCGCCTTAGAGGAATATGAAACCTACCTGGTTTTGGCAGAAGGATTTCCTGAAGAGACGGCGCGAATAGCTTTGGCACAAAAACGTATCGAACACCTTAAAAACCGGTAACAGGTCGCGATGAAATTCTATGGTGTCCGGGTGGGACGACAGCCAGGAGTCTATACCACGTGGCAAGCCTGTCAAAAACAAGTCTCTGGCTTTCCAAACGCAAGATTTCGATCTTTTCAGACTCGCCAAGAAGCCGAGCTATTTGTCAAGGGAATGGCCAATGCCTTATCAGTGCCCCACACACCAAAGAGATCCCCATCGAAGACACGGCTCGCAAACGACGGTATTCATATCTGGGTAGACGGGGCCTGTCTCCAACATGCCAAGGGGGGCATGCGGTTCGGCTGGGCTTACCTGGTTATACAAGGAGAGCGGGAACTGCACCGCGCCAGTGGGAATGACATCCCCGAAAATGCGAGCCAATATCGTAATGTTGCCGGTGAAATCATGGCCGTCTTACAGGCCCTGACCTGGTGTCAAGCAGAAGGGATCAGCGCGGCCACCATTTACTATGACTATCAAGGATTGGCGAGCTGGGTAGAAGGAACATGGAAAACCAAAACACCACTGACACAGTCATATGCCATGTCGGTTCAGAGTTTGGGGATAGAGTTGACCTGGGTTAAAGTCAAGGGTCATTCTGGCGAGGCCCACAATGAGCAGGTTGACAAGATGGCCAAAGAAGCCGCAGGGCAAGAGGCTGTTGTGAACATGGGATGATCAACAGCCCGAAGAGGATTTAGGTCAGCGTGCCTTCTCCTTTCAGATATTTCCGGAAACGGTCCATCAGTTCTTCCCCCAACACCCCTACATCCGGTTTCTCTTTCATATATTCGCGAATTTCTGTCAGACGTTGTTCAGCCTGATCATTTCCCTTGAGTCGCTTAACCTTACCCATCGCATCATCAAAGGCATCAAACGTTAATTCCTGATAGCCGAAACTTCGAATGCGTTTCACGGCTTTCATCATCGCCTCATTGCGAAATCGTGTCAGGTGTGTCGAATCGATTTCTTTGAGGCCCATTTTCCGAGCCCGTCGTTCAGCAGCCTTTCGAATCCCACTTCTTACAAAATCAGGAGAGGTCATGAGTCGTTTCCAAGCGTCATCCGACCAAATAACCTGCTCTTGAGGCGTCGCCCACAACTGAAGAAGCGTTGCTTCATCAATGCATGTCAAGCCTTGCTCCCTTGCCAAATCTTCGGCATCTCGCTTTAACATATCGGAGACAAAGTCCATTGCAATGGCAGGAGAATCCTTGATTTTTTCCTGGACTAAAGCTGCGGCAGCATCAGTCCATTCAATACGACTCATCTCCGGCTCTTGAAAATCACCAAGAGCCTCGACCTTTTGAAATAGATCGACGTTCACTTCTAGATGGCCCCGTTCTTTTGCAATATCCTCAGCAATTTGTTGGATCATGCTTCGCATGAATTCCGGAACCGTTTCGAGACGTTTTCGGGCTTCTGCGGTCCAAGGGAGTTTTCCTTTTGCCATTTGACTCGCGGCATCAGCCATGCCCGCCTCTCCACCCATGTCTCCCATCATCTGCCGTTTAAACTGGTCAAGCAATTCGACGGTGATTTGTTCCGCACCCAATTCTTTTGCTTTTTTTTCAGCTAAACGAGTCACCATGCCACGCAAAAAGCTTGGGGCACGCTGCAAGCGTTGGCGCGCGTCATCTGTCCAAGGCATATCAGTAGAGGGGGTTTCAGGTTGCGGTGTATTCACTGGGTTCTTCCTTCTTATGCAACGGCTCCTGATTCAAAAGTTCTTTGAATTCTTTACCTGCCTTAAAAAAAGGCATTCGTTTTTCAGGAACGGGGACTGTTTCACCGGTTTTTGGATTCCGACCATCTTTGTTCCGTCTCATTCGAAGACAAAAACTCCCAAATCCTCTGATCTCTGTTTTCTCTCCTCGTTGGAGAGCATCACGAATGCTTCCAAAAATAGCATTGACGGCCGTCTCCGCTTGTCGACGCGTCAACGTCGAGGAACGTTCAGCCACTCGGTCAATGAGGTGAGCTTTGGTCATCTCCTTTCTCCTTTAATCATATCATCGCCGGTTCACACACCATCAAGGACACTGACACCCGTTGGGATGAAGGCACCGGGTCACAACGCCATGAAATACATTAGATTGCTACCCATATGCACTGGAACTGCTGGCACAAAACCAAAAATTTGACTCGCAATTACGTCACGGAATGAAAATTGTTTTGATGGTTCAACTACTGGCGGAATACCTTGGATACCACTGATTTCGGCAGCCAACATGATGGCATCCCGCAAATCCCCTAATTCATCCACCAACAGCAGATCTTTCGCTTGCTTCCCCGTAAAGACACGTCCATCTGCCACCGGTTCCACGTCTGCAATATCAAGCGAGCGGCCATCCGCCACCGCCTCAATGAATTGTCGATGCACATCATCCATGACATCCTGAAGTAAACGACGGTCACCGTCATCCATAGACCGAAACGGCGACCCGGTATCCTTATACCGCCCACTTTTAATAATCACGCTTTGCACGCCAATTTTTTCTAGAAGTTGTTCCAGGTTGGCGGTCTGCATAATGACGCCAATGCTTCCCGTCAGTGTCCCTGGGTTTGCCAAAATTTGGTCCGCGGCTACAGCGATATAGTAGCCTCCGGAAGCCGCCACGGACCCCATCGACGCAATGACGGTTTTGTGGTCGGTATTCCGTATCCGTTTGACAGCATTATAAATTTCTTGCGAAGGAGCCACGGCTCCTCCAGGGCTATCAATTCGCAGCACGATAGCTTTGACCAAAGGATCTTGCCCAAACGTGTGTAACGCATTAACGGTTTCTTGTGCATCGACAATGGGGCCTTCGACGCGGACCAACGCCACACGCTCTTTTCCCATGGATGCTAATTCCGGCAAGAGCGCCTTCCCCAAAACGGTCAGGAGAACGGCGCTCGCCAAGATCCAAAAGATCCGTCGCCACCGCGAAGGTGTGGGTTGCCCTGAAGACACGTGATTCATAAGCCGTTCGTGGCCATCCCTCTCTTATTCTGCTGTGGGCTCTGAACTTTCTTCCGACTCATTGCCCTGCACCGCTCGCCCCAAAGATTGGTCAACTGTACCCTGGGAAGCATGAAACTCTTGCAGTTCCTGACTCTCTGAGTCTTTGACAAATTCTCGAAGACTCAAGGCAATTTTTCGTTCTTCACAATCAACCTTGACAATTTTCGCTGCGACGGTATCACCTTCATTAAACATCTCTTCCAACCGCGCATGGGAATCCTGACCAGCCTCACTAATATGGATTAATCCTTCGACTCCGCCTTCGAGTTCAACAAAAACTCCAAAGTCAGCAATCTTTGAGACGGTTCCCGTCGTGGTTTCTCCAATATGATATCGGACGGGAATATCCGAAACCCATGGGTCATCAGTCAGTTGCTTATACCCCAACGACAGGCGTTCTTTCTCTTTGTCGATTCGGATAATAATGGCTTCAACACGCTGGCCTTTTTTGAAGATTTCTGACGGATGTTTGACATGTTTGGTCCAAGACATATCAGAAATATGGATAAGACCATCAATTCCTTCGTCTAGCCCGACAAATGCACCAAAGTCTGTGACGCTTTTGACCTTACCCTCTATCCGTGTGCCAACGGGATATTTGGCCTGAATTACATCCCATGGATTGGGAGCTGTTTGTTTCATACCCAAGGAAATTTTACGGCCGTGCTGGTCCACATGGAGGACTTGTGCTTCAATCTGTTCACCAACAGCCACGACACGAGAAGGGTGACGGACTTCATGTGCCCAAGACATTTCTGATACATGGACGAGCCCTTCAACACCAGGCTTGAGTTCCACAAAGGCCCCATAATCGGTCAGACTCACGACTTTGCCCTGGACACGGGAACCTTGAGGAAAGGTCGATTCGACATTTGCCCACGGATCATCAGTCTTTTGCTTCAGTCCTAATGAAATCCGCCCGGAATCCCGATCATATTTCAGCACTAACACTTCTAATTTGTCGCCAACAGAAAACATGTCGGAGGGATGGCCCACACGTCCCCAAGAAATATCAGTGATATGAAGCAAGCCATCAATGCCGCCCAAATCAAGAAAGGCTCCATAATCCGTAATGTTTTTGACCGTTCCTTCAATCAATTGTCCTTCTGCCAGAGTCGACAAGGTCGTTTTTCTCTTTTTATCACGGGTTTCTTCTAAGAGTGCGCGCCGAGAAATTACCACATTCCCACGCCGGTGATTAATTTTAATGATTTTAAAGGGGAATGTTTTACCAACTAAGCCATCAAGATCACGAACGGGGGTTAAATCTATTTGTGACCCTGGGAGGAACGCTTTGACACCAATATCTACCATCATGCCGCCTTTAATACGAGACATGATTTTACCTTCGACTTCCCTTTCTTCTTCATGGGCAACTTCTAATTCCTCCCATGTTTTCATCTTGTCGGCTTTTTCTTTCGACAGCAAAAGATTCCCATCAGGATCTTCCCGTTGTTCGATATAAACTTGGATCATGTCTCCAAGAACCAAACCTTCGAGTTCTTCTGGGATAAATTGATTGGTGGCAATCATCCCTTCTGATTTATAGCCGATATCTACGACCACGCGATCCTTTTGGATCGCCACGACGCGACCTTCGGTAATGGTCCCCTCTTCAAAATTACGAAACGTTTCCTCATAGAGGGCTTCGAGTGTTTCTCGATCCATCTCTTCAATGACATTTGACGCAGCATCCATCCGAATCCTTACTCTCTCACTCGCATCATAGTGTTGCGAGGTTGCGGCACCCCTCCACGACTTAGGTACATGTTGATGGAGGAACAGCCTGGGTTAATTTAAAACAATCCGCTGGTGGCTCCACGTGGCCAATCTCAGCGATTCGTGCCATCACCGTCTTACTAATGTGGTAGTATAGCTCCTTGCTTTGGAATCTGCGAATATCTTCGCTAAAATCTATGGGCTTTCCAAATATCACTGTCACAGGATGTAACCGAATACGGAACGGCCCCATCGGCCAAACCTGAAAAGGGCCATCAAGATACACCGGAACCACCGGACACGGGCTCTTTTCAACAAGCATCCCAATTCCTGGCTTCCCTGGCTTGAGATGACCATCATCAGTGCGTGTCCCTTCCGGAAATATCACCACAGCCTCGCCGGCCTGTAAGAGATCAACCACCATGCCTAACGCCTGGCGATCAACCCGATCGGCTTTGAGCGGGATCCACCCTAAGCATCGCAGCCACCAGCTAAGCAACCGATTTGGAAAAAGATTCGATCGTCCAATGTAATAGAGACGGCGCCATGCGCCACAGCCCAACAATGGAATATCGAGATAACTAGCATGGTTCGCTGCCAACAACACGCCACCGGCTTTCGGCAGGTTCTCTTTTCCCACCACGCGAAAACGAAGAAAGAGTCGGCTTAGCACATTGCACAGAATCCAGAGAACTCCATAAAAAAAGCTACTCACTGGATTGCCGATATCCGTTCAAGGATGGTGGCAACAACCTCATCGACCGTCAAGACTGAGGAGTCAATGACCACCGCATCAGACGCTGGATACAGGGGAGCAATCGTTCGTGAACGATCGCGTATATCCCTGGCGATGATCTCCTCTTGCACGGCCGCTTGCTCCATCCCGTGCCCTGCCAACACATTATCCTGATAGCGACGCTTGGCACGTATGGCCACATCAGCATCCAAGAAAAATTTGGCTTCCGCAAAAGGAAAAACCCGCGTGCCCATATCTCGTCCTTCTGCCACAATGCCTCCCTGACGACCAAAATCTTGTTGGATCGGAAGGAGCCATTCCCGTATGGCCGGGATTGTCGCAACAGAAGACGCTAAGGTACCAATTTCCGGGTCTCGAAGTTGAGATGTGACATCTTCTTCATTAACCCACACCCTCATCAAACTCTCTTGCACCATGATATGAACATTCATGGATGCCATCAGACTATTCATTTGATTCACATCTAAGATATCAATCGCTGCCTGCTTCACATTCCATGCAACAGCACGATACAACGCTCCAGTATCAAGATACGTATAGCCCAGACGACGCGCGACACATTGAGCCACCGTACTTTTCCCAGCTCCAGCAGGGCCATCGATGGTAATGACGAGGCGATGTGTAGAGGGAGAGAACCGTGTTGAAGACGTCTGCAAGATAGCTATTATAGGGTTCAGCAAGAATTTGTCAATAATTCCAACAGGTTGCCTTGAAATCCAGGGAAGGAGGTTTCGATGCAATCGGTATCGTCAATCTGAACCGACGAATCAGCTCTCAACGCAGCAATGGCCACTGACATTGCCACCCGATGATCGCCATGACTGGTACAGGTCCCCCCAAAGAGTGTCGCTCCGCCCTGGATAATAAAGCCATCCTCCGTCTCCTGAATCGAGACCTGTAGTTTTTTCAACTCCGTCACCATCGTACGAATTCGATCTGTTTCTTTTACGCGAAGTTCCTCAGCTCCAGTGACACGTGTTTCTCCAGTGGCAAAGGCCGCGGCCACACACAGGACCGGCAATTCGTCAATTGTTTGAGGGATACGGTCTCTCCCAATTGTCATGCCCTTGAGTGAGGCCGCTCGCACCACAAGATCCGCAACCGGTTCACCACAAACTTCCCGCACATTCTCGACTGAGATATCCCCACCCATATCCTTGAGAATGTCGATAATGCCTGTTCTGGCTGGGTTCATCCCGACGTTGGGAAGCATCAATTCGGATCCTGGCACAATCGTTCCCGCAACAAGAAAAAAGGCGGCGGCTGAAAGATCGCCTGGGACGCAAAGGTCTTTGGCTTTAAACGACTGATGCGCCTTGAGCACTAATGTTTTCCCCTGAACTTCCAGCGGAATCTCAAAATACCGAAATAGGCGCTCCGTATGGTCTCGGGAGAGCTGTGGTTCAGTAAAACACGTCGTACCTTCCGCAAAGAGGCCGGCAAGGAGAATGGCAGACTTCACTTGTGCGCTTGAGAGTGGCGCCACATAATCCACCCCTTTGAGCCGATTCCCTGTAAGAGCCAACGGGGCGAACTGCCCACCCTTTCTCCCAGAAATCTTCGCCCCCATCTCCCGAAGCGGATCCACAATCCTGTTCATCGGTCGACGGCGCAAAGAGTCATCTCCCGTCAGCACCGTAAAGAAGTCCTGGCTCGCCAAGACACCTGTCAACAAGCGAAACCCAGTCCCTGAGTTGCCCAAATCAAGGTGAGTCGTTGGTTCACGTAATCCCCATCGACCCTGTCCGGAAATATGGAGCACATCTGGCTGACGCTCAATGGCAATGCCTAACCCTTGAAGCGCACGCAAGGTATTCAGACAATCTTCTCCCTGACAATAGCCTGATACTGTTGCAGCCCCTTCAGCCAACGCACTGAGAATCAACGCACGATGAGTAATGGATTTATCACCAGGCAGAGAGAGCACCCCGCGGAGAGGCCCCTTCGGAGGCGTAATTGTCAACGAACTCATCGAAGAGTTCCTCGCAATGTTCTAGCCTGACTCATCACTTTTTCGAGGCCTTCACCATCCTTCGCTTTCAGCAAGTTTTTAAACTGAATGAGGTGGCGTTCATACGTTTCAATCATGGAAAGCAGATTCTCTCTGTTCCATAAGGAAATATCTCTCCACATTTCAGGAGAACTCGCGGCAATACGGGTCGTATCGCGAAGCCCACCCCCAGAATAACGGAGTAATTCTACCTTCTCCTTGGATTGCTGTTGAATTTCACCTAGTGCATTCATCAGCGTAAAGGCCACCACATGAGGGAAATGGCTGACGGCACCTAAAATCCAATCATGGAGATGCGGATCCAGCAAGATAGTATGCGAGCCCACAACTTCCCAAAGTTTGCATACCCGATCCAGGGCCTGCGCATTCGTGCGATCTGTAGGAGTCACAATACACAGGCTGCCCTGAAATAACTGGGAGGATCCCGCTTGCACGCCAGACTGCTCTTTGCCGGCAATAGGGTGCGCCCCAACAAAATGGACCTCTGGTGGTAATAGCGTTTCAACCTGCTCAACGAGTGGACCTTTGACACTCCCGACATCACTGATAATCGCGCCAGGCTCAAGCAATGCGCCCCATTGGGTAACGTGTGAAGCATAGCTCTCAATCGGCGTCGCCAACACCACAAGATCGGTCCCCTGTAGCGCCAAGCGTGGGTCACGTTCATATCGATCAATCGCGCCAAGTTCAACGCCCAGTTTGAGATTCTCAAGGCTTCGCCCTAGGCCAACCACAGAATTGGCCAGCCCCTTCTCTTTCAGCACCATGCCCAAAGAGCCGCCGATAAGGCCCACACCGACGATCGTCACTTGTTGAAAGAGGGCAGTCATAGGTAGAACATGCGAGCGAGTGTAGAATCAGAAGATGATAAGAAAATCTGGCGTAGAGAGGTTACAGCTCTCGTCCAACAGCTTCCGCGACCTTTTTCAGATCAATCATTAAATTGTTGAACCGACTTGGCTTCAGAGATTCTTCGCCATCACACATGGCGCATTCCGGATTGGAATGGACTTCAATTAAAAGCCCATCAGCACCAGCCGCAATCGCTGCTTTTGCCATAGGCGCAACCAGTGACCAACGACCAGTCGCATGGCTAGGATCCACGATCACGGGCAAATGCGTAAGTTCTTTTAAACTGGGAACCGCAGACAAATCTAATGTGTTTCGATAATGTGTTTCAAAGGTGCGAATCCCTCGCTCGCATAACATCACATTTCGATTTCCCCGAGAGAGGATATATTCTGCTGACAACAAAAATTCTTTGACGGTGGCCGATAGACCTCGTTTCAATAACACCGGTTTATCATAAGCCCCAACTTCTTTCAGTAGTTCAAAATTCTGCATATTTCGTGCACCAACTTGAATCACATCGGCCTTTTCCAAAAACACATCAATATCCCGAGGATCGAGGATTTCACTCACAACAGGGAGTCCGGTCTGCTCTTTGGCCGCAAGGAGATAATCCAACCCTTCACGCCCTAACCCTTGAAAGGAATAAGGGGATGTCCGAGGCTTGTAGGCGCCTCCCCGCAAAATGGTGCTACCGGCGGCTTTTACGGCATGGGCAATCTCAACTGTCACTTCCAGCTTTTCGACAGCACAGGGGCCCGCCATGATAGCTAACCGTCTCCCGCCAATCGTGACTCCACATACATCAATAATCGAATCATGTGGTTGAAATTCCCGGCTGACGAGTTTCCAAGGAGCCAGAATAGGCGTCACACTTTCAACACCTGGGAAAATGCTCAGTGGCTCGCCTTGTAAAATTCGTTCATCCCCAATGACCCCAATGATGGTTCGCTCTTCTCCAAGGGAAATTTGCGTGCGTAACCCCAATTCACGGAGTCGATCAGTGACATGATCAATATCCTGTTCTGTGGCATGAGGCTTAAAGACAATAATCATGAGAGCATCCCTACTGAGGCAAGAGGAGTTTTCTGTAACACAGGTTCCAAGGCTTGCAAAAATCGGCTATTCTCTCCTGGTTGTCCAACCGTGACCCGGATCATCGATCCGCGAATATGGCGGATGATAATCCCCTCCTGGAGGAGCGCGTCAAACACCTGTTTCCCATCACGGTTGACATCGACATAGAGAAAATTAGCTTGACTGGGTAACGGCTCAAGGCCAAGCTGACGCAAGCCTTTCTCTAACATCATCATTTCAGCTCGATTCAATGCTCGACTCGTGGCCACATGATCGTCATCTGCAAGGGCAGCCAACGCTGCCGTTTGGGCAAGCGTATTGGTATTGAACGGTGGACGAACCCGTTGCAGGTACCCGGCAATTTTCGGGGTCGTGATACCATAACCAATCCGCAACCCGGCTAACCCATAGATTTTGGAAAATGTTCGTAAAAGAATCACTGGCCTATTGGGATGGATCAATCGTATGCTCTCCGGAAATGTTGGGTCGCAGACGTACTCGTAGTAAGCTTCGTCAAAGACCACAATGACATGATCAGGGATATGTGCCAGAAAGTCGTCCACTTCGGAAGCCGTAACCATCGTACCGGTGGGATTGTTGGGGTTACAGACAAAAAGCAAACGTGTCCGGTCCGTTATCGCATCGGCCATGGCCGCCAGGTCATGCCGCCAATGCTTTAATGGAACTTCCCGAGGAACCCCATGCCCTCCCAAGACAGACAACTTGTACATGACAAATGTATGATCCGCCATCACCACTTCATCACCAGGAGAGAGAAAGGCTTTGACCAAGAGGCTAATAATTTCATCAGACCCATTCCCCACCACGACCTGCTCGGACAAGACGTGCCATCGTGCAGCCAGTGCCTTGGTTAAATGGTGAGCCCCACCATCGGGATATCGGTTGAGCGTGAGAGCCGCCTTGTTTAATGCCGCGATCGCCTTCGGAGACGGACCAAGCGGATTTTCATTCGACGCCAGCTTAATCGCGCCCTGGATACCAAGCTCCCGTTCCAATTCATCAATAGGTTTTCCGGGTGAATACGGAACGAGTTGTTCAATGGTTGGATGGATAGATAGCGGCATAAGAACCTATGGCATGACCGGTCACGCAGGAGTCGGGTAAGACCCCAACACTTTCAGGAACAGACAACGATTTGTTAACTCTTCCAATGCCTTTCGAACCCGCTCTTCTTCCTGATGCCCTTCAAAGTCCACAAAAAAGATGTACTCCCACGCTTTTCGACGCGAAGGACGAGACTCAATTTTCGTCATATTGATTCCGTGGGAAGCAAAAGGACGGACAAGATCGTAGAGCGCGCCCGCTCGATCTTTGACCGATAGCATCACAGAGGTTTTGTCCTTGCCGGTACGCTCGGATGGTTGCTGGGATAGGATAAGAAACCGCGTAAAATTATTGATATTGTCTTCAATACGAGACTTAACAATGTGTAAGTCATAGAGTTGCGCGGCTAATTCGGAGGCAATCGCTCCAGCATTAGCCTCTTCTTGACATTTCTCCGCCGCTTTGGCCGTACTCGGCGTTTCCGCAACGGGGACATTAGGGAAATTGGTTTCCAACCAATTCCGACATTGCGCAATCGCATGAGGATGAGAATAAATAGCCTGAATATCCTTCACATTGGAACTTTTTGAAAGCAGATGATGCGACACCTCTTGCATCACTTCCCCATAAATGAAGAGGTTGGAGTCGATAAATAAATCTAGCGTATAATTCACGACGCCTTCAGTGGAATTCTCAATCGGGACCACCCCAAATCGGACGCGACCTCGCTCCACTTCTTCAAACACATCCTTAATCCCATTCACTGGCAGGCACATGGCCGATTCACCAAACTTTTTCAACGCCGCAAGATGTGTGAAGGTCGCTGGAGGACCAAGATAGGCAACCGTCTGTTTTCCTTCCAGCGAAAGCGAGGCCGACATAATCTCGCGATACACTGGCCGGATAGCTGAATTCGGAAAGGGACCAGGGTTGCGTTTCGCTAACCGTTCAACAATTTTCGTTTCCCGACCTTGCGTATGCAAATGGGCAGTGGGATCAATTTCCTTCTTGGCGTGGCCAATCGCGATCACATGGCCCGAACGTTCATTTAATAAATTGAGAATTTCATCATCAAGGCGATCAATCGCCTTTCGAGATTCATCAATTTTTTCTCGATGATTCACAAATTCACCTAACAAGGAGACAATTCAGAATATAATGGGCAAATATACTCAGTATTATAGAGCATCGCAAGAAGGAATGGGAATCGCAAATCTGGCACAGGCTCTTCCTAGTCAAGCCTCCGTGTTCTCACCCCTGAATGAAAAGCCTGTACTACTGACACGACGACATAAAAAACCTTGTAACAATTGCGTAGGATGAAGGACTAAGTGGAAGCTGCAAATGTACAGATATCGATTAGACGTATTTTATGACTTAGAGGACATTTCATGAAGGCATCTGACTTGTTTGTTCGCTGTCTTGAAGAAGAAGGGGTCGTGTATATATTTGGCGTCCCCGGCGAAGAAAATCTCGACTTCCTTGAATCCCTGAGAGAATCAAAAATTAAGTTGATCTTAACACGTCATGAACAGGCAGCTGGCTTTATGGCCGCTACGTATGGACGCTTAACGGGAAAAGTCGGTGTGTGCTTATCTACGCTCGGGCCTGGAGCAACCAATTTTTTCACAGCTGGAGCGTATTCTCAATTGGGCGCAATGCCCCTTCTGATGATCTCTGGACAAAAACCTATCAAAAAAAGCAAGCAAGGCCGATTTCAAATCTTGGACGTTGTTGAAATGATGCGTCCGATCACAAAATTTACTAAACAAGTTGTTCACGGAAACAGTATCCCAGTGCTTGTGAGAGAAGCCATAAGAGTCGCTCAGGAAGAACGTCCGGGTGCCGTCCACATCGAATTACCAGAAGATATCGCTACGGAAGAATGTTCGGCTCAACCTTTTGAGGTCATTTCTCCAAGACGCCCTCAGCCCGATGAACGGGCAGTTACTCAAGCAATTGACATGATTCGTTCTGCAACAAGGCCACTGCTCCTCATCGGAGCGGGAGCGAACCGCACTAGCACGTGTAAAGCCTTAAGTATGTTCATCGAAAAAACAGGATTGTATTTTTTCAATACGCAAATGGGTAAAGGAGTGGTAGACGAAAGGCATCCTTGCTTTCTTGGCACTGCGGCACTCTCGACCAAGGATTACTTGCATTGCGCCATCGATCGAGCCGACTTGATTATCAACGTCGGTCACGATGTGATTGAAAAGCCTCCGTTCTATATGGAGCAAGGCACAGCAAAAGTTATCCACGTCAATCACTTTTTCGCTCAGATGGATGAAGTCTACTTTTCCCACTTAGAAATCGTAGGAGATATCGCGACAAGTATTGAACACATAACGGAAAAACTTGAACCAGGTAAGAATTGGGACTTCACATATTTTCATCGGGTGAAACATGAAATTGATGAGCATGTGGAAGATAAGAGCAAAGAAGCCAGTTTCCCTGTTATCCCACAATATTTAGTGGATCAAGTTCGTGTCGTCATGCCCGATGATGGAATCATTGCATTGGACAACGGAGTGTATAAGATTTGGTTTGCAAGAAATTACAAGGCCTACTCACCCAATACGGTTTTACTGGATAACGCTCTTGCAACGATGGGGGCCGGCTTTCCTTCGGCTATCGCCGCTAAAATTGTTTACCCTTTAAGAAAAGTCCTAGCAATTTGTGGTGATGGTGGGTTCATGATGAACTCGCAGGAAATGGAAACAGCCGTTCGGTTGAAACTTAATCTCGTCGTCCTTGTCTTACGCGATAACGCATACGGTATGATTAAATGGAAACAGGCCGGAATGGGGTTTCAGGAATTTGGGCTAGATTATGGAAATCCAGACTTCATGAAATATGCGGAATCGTATGGTGCCAAGGGGCATCGAGTAGAACAGACAGATCAACTCAACGAAATGCTTCAATCTTGTTTGGAGACTCCCGGAATACACCTTATTGAAGTTCCAGTCGACTATTCTGAAAACGAACAAGTCTTGATTCAAGAACTGAATGCAAAAACCTGTGTTTTATAGATTCCTTGTCACCTGTGAGAGTCGTTAATGATTAACAAGCTGCACGTCGTTTCACCCTTCGATGGTCACGTGATTTCCGAACTGGAGTTCACACACGAAACAGAGATCGAGGATACACTCAACACGGCTGAGCGTGTAGCCCATTCCCACGATGCAATGATACCGCCTTTTGAGCGAACTGCCATTCTAGAAAGAACGGCGAACCTGGTAGAAGCAAAGGCCCATGTCTTTGCCAAGCAGGCTGCGGAAGAAGGAGGAAAACCTCTGACCGACTCCAAAGTCGAGCTTGAGCGAGCGATTCAAGGTATTCGGGAAGCCGCACGATCCATCAATCAACTAGTTGGTCGTGAGATTCCCATGAAATTAAATGGCCCTTCCAATAATCGAATGGCGTTTACGATACGAGAACCGATTGGACCTGTCGTTGCTATCAGCGCTTTCAATCACCCCTTTAACCTCATTGTGCATCAGGTGATACCCGCGATTGCTGTGGGTTGTCCCGTCATCGTCAAACCCGCTTTGACTACTCCCCTGTCTTGTTTCAATCTGGTTCAGTGCTTGTTGGAGGCAGGCCTTCCCAACGATTGGTGCAAAGTTGTCATCTGTGACAATGACCTGGCTGAAAGAATCGTCACCGATCCAAGGGTCGGTCTTTTTTCCTTTATCGGTTCGGCAAAAGTTGGATGGGCCCTTCGTTCCAAATTAGCCCCAGGGGTCCGATGCACGTTGGAGCATGGCGGAGCAGCACCTGTGCTTATAGACTCCACGGCGGATATTCAGGACGCGCTGCCATTGTTGGCCAAAGGAGGCTATTATCACGCCGGACAGGTTTGTGTGTCCGTTCAACGAGTGTTCGCTCATGAATCGATTGCCAATGACGTCGTGAGGGAATTGGCTGATTTGGCAAAACAGATGGTGGTAGGAAATCCAGAAAACGAAGCCACTGATGTAGGACCACTTATTCTCGAAAGAGAAGTCAATCGTGTTGCCCAATGGGTAGATGAAGCGCAGAAATTAGGTGGAACCATTCAAGCAGGGGGAGCAAAAATCAATAACACCTGCTATGCGCCAACAGTTATTCTCAATCCTCCTCACACGGCGAAAGTCTCTACAGAGGAAATATTTGGTCCAGTCATCAATGTCTACACGTATACAGATCGTTTAGATGCTATTGAACGAGCCAATCACATACCTTTTTCCTTCCAAGCTGCCGTGTTTACCAAAGATATCGATGTTGCCTTGGACACGGTCAAACGCCTGAATGCCGCTGCCGTCATGATAAACGACCATACCGCATTCCGAGTGGACTGGATGCCCTTTGCTGGTCGTAAATCTTCCGGGCTAGGCGTAGGAGGAATTTTGCCAACGATGTTGGAAATGACAGAAGAAAAAATGATCGTGTTCCGATCAGCTCTGATTTAATGATCGTGAACACCTGCAGCTGTTCAAAAATCCGCTCCCCGAAGCAAGGCCAGGTCCAGAGAGACCGCAAGCAGCTTGGGCGACTGACCTATTATGTCATAGACAACTCATCACAACTACCTGATTTCGCTATCACAGGAGAAATCTGATGCCCAAACCAAATGACTTAACTCTTGAACACTTCATGGCAGGCTTGAAACGAAGAAACCCTGGAGAGACGGAATTTCATCAAGCGGTAGAAGAGGTCGCCACGTACCTTATTCCTTATATTCAAAAATTTCCCAAATATAACACCGCACGGATACTCGAACGTTTAACCGAACCAGATAGGATTATCATCTTTCGAGTATGTTGGGAGGACGATGAGGGTAGTGTCCATGTCAATCGTGGATACCGGGTTCAGTTCAATAATGCGATTGGTCCTTACAAGGGAGGATTACGATTTCATCATTCCGTCAATTTAAGCATTCTCAAATTTCTTGGATTTGAGCAGATATTGAAAAACAGTCTCACAACCCTTCCCCTAGGAGCAGGCAAGGGCGGTGCCGACTTTAATCCGAAGGGCAAATCAGATACAGAGGTCATGCGGTTTTGTCAGGCCTTCATGATCGAGCTATCGAAGCATATTGGAGAAAACATTGATGTCCCAGCAGGCGACATTGGCGTTGGGGAGAGGGAAATCAGTTATCTATTCGGACAATACAAACGTCTGAAAAATGAATTCACCGGGATAATGACTGGCAAAGGATTAGAATTTGGAGGCAGTAAGATTAGAAAAGAAGCCACAGGATTCGGTTGTGTCTATTTCATGCAAGAGATGTTGAAACATCACTCCGACGATCTGACCGGGAAGTCTTGTGTGATTTCCGGATCTGGGAATGTCGCACAATACGCAGCATTGAAGCTCATTCAGTTGGGGGCAAAAGTTATTACCATGTCAGACTCGACAGGGTTCGTTCATGATCCCGATGGAATCAACGAAGAGAAACTCAACAATATTATTGAATTGAAAACAGTGAAGAGACAATCTCTTTCCGAATATGCCAAAAAATATAAACTCAAGTTTCACGAAGGGAAGAAACCGTGGGCCGTACCATGCCACTTGGCTTTCCCATGCGCGACGCAAAATGAATTGGATGAAAACGATGCAAAAGAATTACTAAAAAATCGCTGCTTGGGAATCGCTGAGGGAGCCAATATGCCAACCACGATCGAGGCGGTGAAGGCCTTCCAGAAAGCGAAAATCCTGTTTTCCCCAGGAAAAGCCTCGAATGCTGGCGGCGTAGCCGTTTCGGGGTTGGAGATGACCCAGAACAGCATTCGTCTGTCCTGGTCCGACAAGGAATTGGAAGACCGTTTGCGTGTGATCATGACGAATATTCATGAGGAATGTGTGGCCCATGGCTGGGAAGACGGCTATGTGGATTACGTCAAAGGGGCCAATATTGCCGGGTTCTCAAAGGTTGCGGATGCCATGCTCGCTTATGGAGTCATATAGCACACTCGCTGAGCGAGCAACCGGCTCAAACCCAACACGTAGGCCAACAGAAAGTTGAGGCCCAAACCTCTTGAAGCACCTTTGTCCTAAATTTGCTGGCGGAAAGAGAGGTCGACCATGAGTTTCAGGATTCGTCGTTTGGTTACATTAACAAAGATGCTCAAAAATTATGGTCAAGGGTTCTGCCTGGCTATGCTGATCTTCTATAGCCCGTTCTCTTCCCTTTCTATAGTAGCATTTGCTGGGAATGCATCTGAGAAGACAGAGGAAACAACAGGCTCACCATCACACATATCTCACAACAAACACCTTCAAGCACATTGGGACTACATGGGCATCGAAGGACCGGATCATTGGGGTCTGCTCTCCAAGGAATACATCGCGTGCGAAACCGGCAACCGTCAGTCTCCGATTAACCTCACGATCACTCATCACGGAGATCACCACCGGAAGCTCGTCTTCCACTACCAAACCTCGCAACTCCATGTTATGAACAATGGCCATACCATTCAGGTCTCCCACGTTTCGGGATGCCGGGTGGATCTCAATAACCGGAAATACAAACTCCGCCAATTCCATTTCCACGCTCCAAGCGAACACCATATCGAGGGCAAGGCCTTTCCCATGGAAATGCACTTGGTCCACCAGGATGAAACAGGGCATGTGTTGGTGTTAGCCATCATGATGAAAACAAGTGCCACGCAACCAGTCCTCAGCAAACTCTGGAAATGGCTCCCGGAACAAAGAAGCCAGGAAGTCTCCATCCCCCTAGAATTGAGTCTGGCCGATATTCTTCCCCCTAGCACCCATTACCACGCCTATTCCGGGTCACTCACTACGCCACCCTGCACTGAGGGCGTGCAATGGATCGTTCTCAAAGACCCCATGGCTGTGACCCAAGAAGACATTGATCAATTCGTTCACAGTGTAAGCTTCCCCGTCAAGCGGACAGGTTCAACATAGAGTTTTCCGGCCTTTTGGGTTTGTGATACGTACACGGGGTCATGCCTTGTAACGCCTTGTGAGGGCGGTGTTCGTTATAGACGGTCATCCATTTTGCTGTGAGCTCTTGGACCTCCTCCAAACTCCGAAACACATAGAGATTGAGGACTTCATTCCGATAGGTGCGATTAAATCGTTCAATGAACGCATTCTGGGTCGGGCGCCCGGGCTGGATGTAATAGATCAGCACGCGATTGGTCTTTCCCCAATCTTGAAGAACCTGAGCGAGAAATTCTGGGCCATTATCCACCCGAATCATATGGGGCAGGTCACGTTCTGTCTTCAAGCGTTCGAGGACACGAATAACCCGCTCGGCCCGCAGGGACGTATCCACTTCAATCGCTAAGGCTTCTCGATTAAAGTCATCAATGATATTCAAGGTGCGAAACCGCGAGCCGTGATAGAGGGCATCGCTCATGAAATCAGCGGACCACACCTCGTTCGGCCCCTCTGGCACAAACACGGGCAGGGAGGGTCGTGTGGGGAGTCGGCGTTTCGTACGGCGAGGCTGATTGAGCCTCAAGTGCCGATAGACGCGGTAAATCCGTTTGTGATTCCAGCGATACCCTAACGTTCGTAACCGATCAATATACTTCCAGACACCCCAGCGGGGGTGGGCCTTGACCAACTGATTCAGAGCATCAATCACATCCCGATCCCGGGTGTGCCAATCACGTGGCACCTGATAGTACGCCGACCGAGCCAGATGCACTGCGGCACAGCCTCGAACGATGGACACGCCATGAGCTTCCTGCATCGTCTGCACCGCCATTCGTTTCTCCGTCGGCGTTAGAGCTTTTTTTCGATGAGATCCTTGAGAGCCCGATTCTCTAAGGCCAGATCCGCATACATGCGTTTGAGTTTGGCCAGTTCGCTCTCGGTCTCCTTCAGACGCTTGAGATCCGAGGCCTCAAGCCCGCCATACTTTGCTTTCCAATTGTAGTCGGTAGCATCGCTAATGCCATGCTCCCGACACAGGTCTTTGACTTTGACCCCGGCATCGGCTTGTTTCAAGATGGCGACAATTTGCGTTTCGCTGAATCGACTCGTTTTCATAAGAACCTCCTGGGTCATTCTGCCAGAAAGCTCTACATTGCGCCTGTCCGTGGTTGGGGGAAGCTTACAAATTCTGTGGCACTTCCAGCGCCTATAAATATTTAGAGAGAAGAACTTTTAAGGGCAGTTCAAGGACAGTCCTCCATTCGAATTGAACCAATTCACGAGAGACAACGACTTAAGAAAAAACAGATCGTTAAAGGAAAGCCATGACCAAACAAGCGTAGAGAAGTTATTGTAGAGCTTTTGACACTTAATAAAAGACGCATCAGAAAAGATCATGGCCATTATAAAAGTATTGCGTGATGAGTGAACAGGAAATTTGAGGTCTCGAAAAATTAAATGTTTACATGCCGATGATTGATAGAAAAGACTGCTCTATTCATAAACATCATGTTTGGAGGGTTTACAATGGAAAAGAGTAAAAGACCACCTAAAAAAGTTGTTCATCAAGCTGGATCTCGACCAACCACCGATGGTCCTGACCCCTTGGAAATACCACAAGGTGAAGCGGATGTCAGCGAAGAACGGACCGGACGATCTATTGTTACCGTGTTAGATGATTCAAGGGACTCTATGAATGTTGCTTTGGCCAGTCTCAAGAAGCGGGCTGGGGTATCGAGGGTCTGTCGAATGAATGACTTTAACGTTGAGTCGTTTTCGTTTGAAGAAGTCGATGATGCCGAGGCTGTTGTGTTTGACGAGCTAGGTATTGCCGTGGTTGGAGGAGACACAGACCGCATACCAGCCATGATGTCGATGGCAGCCGAGGGAGAAGCAAACGTCATTGTTGAGCCTGAATATGTGAATTATGCTTACGACAACTTGAGCTTGGATGAAGATATTCTGGTCAGTGACGAAGCTGAAGAAGGAGGGCTTACGGAGGGAGTTTCTCATGTCTCCGTGGATTTTCTGCGCGGCTACCAGCAAGCAGTGAATCAACTCGTTCAATCACTGACAACAGGCGGATCCGCTACAGTTCCCATCGTTGAAACAGAGGCAAGAGCAGCCTTTCGTGATACGGCTCATACGACTTGGGGACTCCAAGCTACGCGAGTATTGCAGTCAAGATTCAGCGGCAGAGGAATTCGTGTGGCCGTGCTCGATACGGGGATGGGTCTCAATCACCCTGATTTCACATGTAGAACAATACACTCCCAGTCGTTTATTAGGGGAGAAACAGTACAAGATCGGAATGGGCATGGCACTCACTGTATTGGCACTTCGTGTGGATCATTGCGCGTCGGCATCGGTCCACGATACGGGATTGCCTACGAAGCAGAGATTTTTGCCGGCAAAGTGCTGAGCAATTCTGGATCGGGAAATGACGGAGGAATTCTTGGTGGAATTAACTGGGCAATCCGGAACGGCTGCCAGGTCGTGTCAATGTCGTTGGGCCGAGCAGTGTCTATAGGAGAACGACCGATGCGGAGTTATGAAATTGCAGGTCAGCGCGCCTTACGGGCTGGCACATTAATAATTGCAGCTGCAGGAAACGATAGCTCACGACCCAGTGTGACACGACCAGTTTCCAGCCCTGCGAATGCCGCGTCGCCTCCGTTCGATCAGTGGGACTAGTATGGCGACACCCCATGTAGCAGGCATTGCAGCACTTATTGCTCAGGAGCTACCATCCGCTCGGGGCATACAGCTTTATCACGAGCTTCGCCGTCGTGTACGCAGGTTGCGCTTCCCCCGAGCTGATGTGGGTAATGGCCTAGGAGAAGCGATTTAATGACTTAATTAGAGAATCCTATAATGAGATTGAATGCTGATGACCGCTATTCACGAGACTTGTTTGAGTGGTCAGGGTAAAATATATTGACTTTCCAAGTATTAAAAAGAAAATTGGGGTCTAGTAAATGGAACGCTCTTGTTGAGTGACAGCTCCCGTTGTACAATATTAGAAACCGTACCTTGGTAACGCATAATGTGGTGTTGGGGCCCAATCCATGGCTAAAAAGTCTGTAATCGTTACGCTGGATGACGAGCATGCCAACTCTATTGAAAAGGTAACCGATGAATGTCGGGCAGCTGGATTGGTTGTTTACGAATCCTTGGATATGCTGGGCCAGGTGATGGGAGAGATCGACCCAGACAAAGAAAGTGAGTTGCGGAAGATTTCTGGGGTCCTTAGCGTTGAAGAGTCACAGGAATATCAGCTTCCACCACCCAATTTGGAAATTCAGTAGTGAAGCCTACAGCACCTTAATGACACAAGGCGTGAAAAAGTCTAGCAATGCGGTCATAAAGGAAGGGAAAACTGTGAACCTGTACGGTCACAAAAGTTGAATGGATAAAGGTACTAGGCATCTTGATTCAAGAACCTCATAGCCAACGCCTCGACACACCGCTGCCATGGTTCATCATATCCCATGGCAGCCTTGACTGACGCAGAGTAAAACTCACGCCTCCTTTGCCCTGTAATCCACAATACCGTCCAGTCTCTTCAAGCTTGGTGTCTAGGAATTATTGGCACAACGTTCCATGGGAACGTTGTCTTGTGAACCTACCAGGTGAAATTTTTGACCTTGTGGGATAGAGTCGATTTTCAGGTTGGCTTGATTCGGCTTTGTCCAGAAGATGCCACAGCGGAGAAAGCCCAGCTGAGTTCTCTCACGTCTAAGTTGACGCATCTTCTCAGGAACCTGTATAAATCCGCTACCTTCATCATTGAAAAATACAAGGTAGCGCCCGTAGCTCAATGGATAGAGCACTTGACTACGGATCAAGAGGTTACAGGTTCGACTCCTGTCGGGCGCGCCATATTAGAGTCGCCTTCCTTTAATTGACCCAAAACCTTGAAAGAAAGCGAGGTTTTGGCGGTTCGAAACCCCTCAATCCGGTCATAGGGAAGTTTTTCGGCAAACGCCAGTCCGAGTGTAAGTGTAAGCTTCCCCGTCAAGCGGACAGGTTCAATATAGAGTTTTCCGGCCTTTTGGGTTTGTGATACGTACACGGGGTCATGCCTTGTAACGCCTTGTGAGGGCGGTGTTCGTTATAGACGGTCATCCATTTTGCTGTGAGCTCTCGGACCTCCTCCAAACTCCGAAACACATAGAGATTGAGGACTTCATTCCGATAGGTGCGATTAAATCGTTCAATGAACGCATTCTGGGTCGGGCGCCCGGGCTGGATGTAATAGATCAGCACGCGATTGGTCTTTCCCCAATCTTGAAGAACCTGAGCGAGAAATTCTGGGCCATTATCCACCCGAATCATATGGGGCAGGTCACGTTCTGTCTTCAAGCGTTCGAGGACACGAATAACCCGCTCGGCCCGCAGGGACGTATCCACTTCAATCGCTAAGGCTTCTCGATTAAAGTCATCAATGATATTCAAGGTGCGAAACCGCGAGCCGTGATAGAGGGCATCGCTCATGAAATCAGCGGACCACACCTCGTTCGGCCCCTCTGGCACAAACACGGGCAGGGAGGGTCGTGTGGGGAGTCGGCGTTTCGTACGGCGAGGCTGATTGAGCCTCAAGTGCCGATAGACGCGGTAAATCCGTTTGTGATTCCAGCGATACCCTAACGTTCGTAACCGATCAATATACTTCCAGACACCCCAGCGGGGGTGGGCCTTGACCAACTGATTCAGAGCATCAATCACATCCCGATCCCGGGTGTGCCAATCACGTGGCACCTGATAGTACGCCGACCGAGCCAGATGCACTGCGGCACAGCCTCGAACGATGGACACGCCATGAGCTTCCTGCATCGTCTGCACCGCCATTCGTTTCTCCGTCGGCGTTAGAGCTTTTTTTCGATGAGATCCTTGAGAGCCCGATTCTCTAAGGCCAGATCCGCATACATGCGTTTGAGTTTGGCCAGTTCGCTCTCGGTCTCCTTCAGACGCTTGAGATCCGAGGCCTCAAGCCCGCCATACTTTGCTTTCCAATTGTAGTCGGTAGCATCGCTAATGCCATGCTCCCGACACAGGTCTTTGACTTTGACCCCGGCATCGGCTTGTTTCAAGATGGCGACAATTTGCGTTTCGCTGAATCGACTCGTTTTCATAAGAACCTCCTGGGTCATTCTGCCAGAAAGCTCTACATTGCGCCTGTCCGTGGTTGGGGGAAGCTTACACGGGCACAATCCATAACTCTGTCTTACTGGAATCTGCATTAGCAAAAATAGTGCGTGAGTGCTTAAGGGGAATCTGAGAGTCAGCATCTCCGTGAATAAGCAGTAAGGGATTGGCAAGGTCTCGCACCACTTTGGCTGGTGCAGCATCATTGACTCTTACACCAAGGAAAAGTCTGGCATAGAACTTTGTTAGTGCAACAAAAGGCCATTTCGTAAAGCTCGGAAGGAAGAAAAATTGCCGGGCAATGATCTCCTCCAGATTCGCATAGGGGCTATCGGCCACAATGGCTTTTACATCAGGATGCTGCGCAAGAATGAAGGCTGACGCACTCATTGAAAAGCCCATTGCCCCGATCCGGCTCGGGTTCACATCACTACGGCTTTTGACGTACTCCGTGGCAGCCTGGACATCCTGTGTTTCCAACAAGCCCGCTGTCGTGTAGGCCCCATCACTCTCACCGAAATACCGGAAATCAAACAAGAGGAGATGAAATCGGGGATGCAAAAAGAGCACATGTCGAAGGATGTTGGCTTTATCAAAGGGGTACCCATGTCCTACCAGAATTGTGGCACAGGTATTCCCTGCCATCCCCTCTTGACCCAATGGTTCAAGGGATGTGGAGGCTGCTGGAATAAACCATCCATGCAACGTCAAGCCATCAGAGGTTGGAAACGTCACTGGCTCATAATCAAGACCGTAGCGCTTGGGGTTGTCATCCGTTTGAAACCTTGGCGGATGAATACCAAGCAAGAGATTTAGCAATGGCAGAAGAAACAGAATTCCAAGGACCCAATAAAGTAACTTCCCAGTCATCACCGTTTCTCTGACACCTGACTAAGAAATGGTTTCCTTTACTGGATGGTTGCCTAACCTCTGGTTTGTTCCTGAAGGTCGGATACAAACGAAGAAAATAGAGTAGGAATTTTCAGAGAGGGAATCTTGCTTCGCTTGACCCGTTATCGGAATAAATTTTACCGGCAACAGCTCGGTTAGGCTGTAACCCTCTTCCGTTTTTCGAATCAAGGCCATGATTTGAACACGGCTGCTAACAAGCCAAACGTTTCAGCTCACGCTGAGCAGCATGTAATATCTCCTCTAAAAACGACCGATACACTTCCAACAAGGTAGAGGATGACGCTTCGAACCGCAAAACGAGAGCCGGTTGGGTATTGGATGCCCGAAGCAACCCCCACCCACCATCAAAGTGAATTCGGACACCGTCGATGGTGATCACCTCACGAATGGTAAGGGCAGGATTGTCTGGAGATAAGCCTTTTCTCAATGTTTCCAATCGAACACGAACCGCGTCAACAAGCTGGAACTTTTGTGCATCTGGGCAGTCCACACGAATTTCAGGTGTCACGGATGTTGGCGGTAGATCAGCCAGTAAGGTCGACAGCGATTGACGAGTACGCACCAAAATTTCTACGAGTCGGCAAGAAGCATAGATCGCATCATCGTACCCAAAATACCGATCGGCAAAAAACAGATGCCCAGACATTTCTCCTGCCAGCAAGGCCGAGGTTTCTTTCATCTTCGCCTTCATGACGGAGTGACCAGCTTTCCACATGATTCCATGTCCACCACGTCGCTGAATGTCATCATAAAGGGTTTGAGAAGCTTTGACTTCCGAGATCACCGTGGCTCCAGGCTGTGAAGCCAGCAAGTCACGGGCAAAAACCAGCAGAAGTTGATCACCCCAGACAATATTGCCCTGTTCATCAATCGCCCCAATTCGATCAGCATCGCCATCATATCCAATACCGACGGCAGCATGCGTTCGTCTCACCTCTTCACGTAAGTCTTGCAAATTCTCAACTACGGTCGGGTCCGGATGGTGATGGGGAAACCGGCCGTCCAATTCTCCGTACAACACCGAGACCTGACACCCCATTTGTTCTAACGCATCTTTTGCGACCAACGAGGCTGCGCCATTGCCACAATCGATGACAACATGAAGACCCGCCGCCTGAATTCCCGAAAAATGCTCTTTCAAAAAGGCCAAGTAGTCTGGAATGATCGGCCGTTCTGTCACAGAGCCTTCTCCTGAAACAAAACGCTTGGCCTCGATGATTTGGCGTAGTTGTTGGATGTCTTCTCCATACAACGCTTCCTGCCCGCGACAGAGTTTGAATCCATTGTATTCAGCCGCATTGTGACTGCCGGTAATCATCACGCCCCCATCAACAGGAAGATGAAAGAGAGAAAAATACAGAAGCGGGGTTGCGCATTCACCAAGATCAAGAACCTGTACCCCCGAAGAAAGGAGCCCTTGGAGAAACCGCTCACATAACGCTGGGGACGTCAACCGGCCATCCCGCCCAACCGCCACCGTTCGACCGCCATTTTCAAGAATGAATGTGGCATAGGCTCGACCGATCATTTCCGCATCATCAAACGTCAGCGCCTCGCCAACAACACCACGAATGTCATATTCTCGAAAAATGCTCATCGCGCGGACTTTTTCCTTGCCGGTAGAGTAGAAGGCTCAATTCTTTCGTAATCATCATGGATGCGTGTAATATCATCTTCCCCAACATAGGATCCATTTTGAACTTCAATGAGTTCTAGTATGGTCGAGCCTTCATTGGCTAATCTATGCTGAGTCTGTTGAGGAATCATCGTGCTTTCTCCGCGCTGAAGATCAAAGATATCATCACCTCTGATCACTCGAGCAGTCCCCGCGATCACCACCCAATGTTCACTCCGATGCTGATGGACTTGTAAAGACAATCGGCTTCCTGGACGGACAGTGACTTTTTTGATTTTATAATTCTTTCCCTCTTCCAACACGGTATATGACCCCCAAGGACGGAACACCGTTCGATGTTCGACAAGCTCTGGAGCCTTCTGACGCTGTAATTGTGCCACAAGTTGTTTCACATCCTGAGACCGAGATTGAGGGCACACCAATGTGGCATCAGGCGTATCCACTACAACCATATGCGATAACCCAATCGCCGCCACTAACCGTTGATCACCAAATAAGACGTTATTATCACTATCCATCGCCACCACACGACCTATCGTGACATTTTGATGATCATCGAGTGGAGCCACTTCACGAAGATTGCTCCAACTCCCCACATCTGACCAAGAAAACTCAACTGGAATCACAGCGGAGCGAGCAGAATGTTCCATCACACCATGATCGATTGACACCGCGGGTAACTGTCGGTACAGCGCCAGAAGCCGTTCAGAAGACGCCCCTTTTCGAGCTTGTACATCATAGGCATGCAACGCGCTGAATAACACTGGCTGAAAACGGGCCAATTCCTCAAGAAGCGTCGACGCCTGCCACATAAAAATACCGCTATTCCACAACCAGGTTCCCTGCTTGACATAGTGTTTGGCTTTGGCCAAAGAAGGTTTTTCAACAAATCGTGCAACCGGATGGCCTGACAAGCCCCCTTGTGTTCGCAGGCACACTCGCACATCAGGTCGAATGTACCCATAGCCACATTCTGGTCTTGATGGCGGAACGCCGAAGGTCACCAACCGTCCCTCGCGCGCAAGCCGAGCTCCCAGAGAGACAGCCTGTTTAAACTTTCTTGCCCCTTGGATCACATGATCAGCGGGCAAGATCAACATGATAGCCTGTGGATCTCGAGCAACCAATCGTTGTGCTGCCAAACCAATAGCCGGCGCCGTGTTTCGTCCCTCAGGTTCTAGGAAAACGTTCTCACGCAGGTCGTCTTTCCATTCCCGCAATTGCAATGTAATAGACTCTGCTTGAAACGGGTTTGTCACAATACAGATTCGTTCTGTTGGAATGGCAGATAATACTCGACGAACCGTTTGCTGGATCAGTGTTTCTTCTCCCACGATGTTGAGCAGCTGCTTGGGAAACCGCTCACGACTCAACGGCCAAAACCGTGTACCACTGCCCCCGGCTAAGATCGTTCCATAAACATGTGCAAGACTCACGCTTTTCTCTTCTCCTTGAAATATTCTGTTACAGAATGAGATCCTGCATTATGGCATGCGCTCAGCATGACACGCATGAAACAGGCCAGATTGTGAATCACGGCTGATACCATGCCCTGACTGAAAAGCTACAGAATGATTCATGATAGGACGAGGTTTTTCCTTATTCTCTATTTCGTGCAGCCAGAAGAAGGTCGGCGACTTCCCGAACAGCCCCTTCCCCTCCTCTCAATTGGCAGACATAGTGAACAGCCTCCCTGACCACAGAGACGGCATTCGCTGGAGATGCAGAAAACCCTACAGCTAGGAGAACGTCCAGATCATTCAGATCATCTCCCATATACGCTATTTCCTCGAGAGAGATCTTGTATTGTGTGGCAAGGGATTGCATCACCGCGAGCTTATTGTGCACCCCCTGATGGATTTCAGGAATAGCTAATTTTTCTCCCCGACGAGCCACAAGGCGTGTCTGTTCAGCCGTGATCAGCGCGGTAATGATTCCCGCTTGTTGCAGCAGTTTTATCCCCATTCCATCGTGAGCATAAAACTTTTTGAACTCCCCACCATCATTGCTATAATACATGCCTCCATCGGTGAGGACACCATCCACATCTGTGGCAAACAGCCGAATCTGTGTGAGCCGAGCACGATCGGGCATTTCCCTCTTATTCTCAGCATGGCCCATCGGTTCTGTAGACATTATCAGTATGATTCCCCTAATGTAAGGTTGGCGTATTTAACCATACCTTGCCCGTCAAGGAAAGAAATATTTTGATCATCGTCAGTCTCTTGAGGGAAAGTAGAGCTGTTATTTGTCTTGGCCAGATTCCTTTGCGACGCATCTTTGATCGCTACATATTCACCGAACTGCTCTCACCCTTCCTGATCAGTCTTTCTGTTCTCTCCTTCATCTTTTTTACAAAAGAAATGCTGCGCCTCGTGGAGATTCTCGTCTCCAAAGGGATTGGAGCAATGGCCGTCTTGAATATTATTGGCCATTTAATGCCCTCATTTTTAGTGCTCACACTTCCAATTGCCTGCTTGATTGCTTCAATCTCGGCCTTTAGCCGACTCTCATTCGAGAAAGAATTGACAGCCATGTACGCAGCCGGCCACAGCTTATTTCGCATCGCGCTTCCGGTCTGTCTCTTTTCCTTTCTTGTCTGTCTCCTCACACTCATGCTTTCGGTATGGGGACAACCATGGACCAACATTTCCTTAAAAAAACTGGCACTCAATCTTGTGAAAGATCAGTTAACCTTGGCTGTTGACTCCGGTGTGTTTAACGAACCGTTTCCTGGCCTAATGATTTATATTCCCAAGCATCACAAGCAACAGAACCCTCAAGGGGTCTTTATCGCCGATCAACGCGACCCCACATTCCCTCGCATTATCGTGGCTGATCGATTTCGGGTGTTGAACGACAAGAACAACACGCAATTAGGAATGCGGTTATTCCAGGGGACGATCCACCAAACTCCTGAAGATCCGCAACACTATCGCCATGTTGCATTTTCCACCTATGATTTAAAAATGAGTCTCTCCGAAACCATGAATGCATCGGGACAACCGCGCCCCACATATACTGAAATTCAGGAGCAACTGGCACAGAGCCAATGGACCGATACTAATGCACTCCGGCGAATGATCGAATACTATAAAAATCTGGCATTTCCTATAGCGGCGTTCTGTCTGGGTCTCTTAGGCATCCCCGTTGGTATCCTCTCAAAACGGTCTGGCCAGATGGGAAGTTTTGCCATTGGGCTTGCCATCGTCGTCCTGTATTATCTCCTCAATATTCTTGGTGAATTTTTCGTGACCACATTGGTGTTGCATCCTTTCGCAGGCGCATGGCTTCCGAATGTCGTCATCTTGCTTATAACCTTCGCTCTTCTCATGCGAGCAGGTCGGTAGACAGATGGGATTAATCTTCCGCTATATCTTGCGACAATACCTACAGATCTTTCTGTTATGCCAAGCAGGGCTCACCGCAGTCTACCTGCTCGTAGAATTTTTCGAGAAGCTTCGGAAATTCCTTCGATATGATGCCGAACTGTTTTTAATGTTGAAGTACTTTTTTTTCAAGATCCCAGAAATTACCTTTACCCTGTCTCCCATGACAACGCTGATGGCCACATTATTGACGCTGGGGCTCCTGAATAAAAACCAAGAAATTACAGCCCTTCGAAGTTGTGGATTTAGCCTCACTCAGATCATTGCCCCCTTTATTGTCATCGGCGTCGTGGTTTCGCTTAGCCTCCTTAGTTTTACCGCCGTCGTGATTCCTTTGAGTAACGCTCAAGCCGAACACATCAAAACCGTGGAAATTAAAAAGAAACCACAACCCCAATCGTTGACATCCACTGAACTCTGGTTGCGGATCAAAACAGATTCGATTATGAAAATCGCCGAAGTGGCACCAAATGGCTCGACGCTCCACACCATTGAGTTGTATCACCTGGACGATCATTTTCAACTCGATAGTCTCATTGAAGCCCAATCGGCACATTATCAAGATGGGTGGATCCTCAATACGGTCACGCAAAGACACTTTGCGTCCGATGGACACGTCACACTCACTACATATGCGACACAACCGTTAGCATTGAGCATGACACCTAAAGACTTCCAAGCCTGGTTATCCATGAAACCAGACCGCATGACACTCGCTGAACTGCAGAAGCATATTGATCGTTTAGCAAAAGATGGGCATAGTACCGATAGATTTGTGACGGATTATTGGGGCCGAGTGGCATTTTCCCTCGTCAGCCTTATGATGACCGTGTTAGGAATTGCACTAGGCCTCATGAAAACTGGCAGGCGTGGCACTGGGATTGCAAAAGGCATTGGCCAAGCAATGGGCATTAGCTTTTTGTTTTGGGTCATGCACTCCGTAGGGATTGCCTTGGGCCGAAGTGGCGCCGTCATGCCTGTCTTGGCAGGCTGGCTCGCATGCTTCATGTTATTGGCGTTGAGCCTCAATCTCTTTCTAAAAGTTCGGTATTAGCGCACAACGCGCACAATCATTCTAGCTGGGGTCAGCAGTCCCAATCTGATGGCCCTCTTGAACAGCATGCTGGTATGCAACCAACGTGTAAAGGATCCATGCCATGTCAACATTCACTTCAAAAGCCATTCCGTTACATGAACTCGCCAAAGCCATACACGGTGAGGTAAAAGGCTCAAGTGACACAACAGTAACGGGCGTTGCCCGTTTAGAAGAAGCCGGGCCACAAGATTTGGCGTATATCGCTCATGATCGGATGCTCGAATCTGCCAAACAATCAAGTGCTGGAGCACTCGTGGTCACACACTATGTGCCCTCTCTCCCTCACCCTCAACTCGTGACACCACATCCACACTATGCCTTTACCTGTTTGATTCAAAAATTTTTCATGAAACCCCAGCAACGAACGGGCATCACCCAAAACCCTGTCCAAGGAGACCAAGTATACATTGGTCCAGATGCATCGATTGGGCCATTCGTGACTATCGGCAACCGAACGACCATTGGTGCAAGAGTCACCATCCATCCATTTGTTGCTCTTGGAAATGACGTCACAATCGGAGACGATTGTATACTCTATCCACATGTCACCATCCTTGATGACTGTCTTATCGGCTCGCAGGTCATCATTCATAGTGGAACCATCATTGGAAGCGACGGGTTTGGATATATTCAACATGAAGGTCGCCACCATAAGATCCCTCAATTGGGCCATGTTGTAATTGAAGACGATGTGGAACTTGGCGCAAATGTGACCATCGATCGTGCCACATTCGGTGCCACACTCATTAAAAGAGGAACCAAAATTGATAACCTGGTTCATATCGCCCACAATGTCACTATCGGAGAGGATTGTATTCTCACCGCTCAAGTCGGCATTGCTGGCAGCACAACCGTCGGGCAGCATGTCATGATCGCTGGCCAGGCAGGGGTGACAGACCATGTCACCATTGGAGAACGAGTGGCGATTACGGCAAGAGCCGTTGTAACTAAGTCCGTCAAACCCGATCGGATTGTATCCGGGCACCCGGCCATGGAACACAATCAGTGGCGCAAAACTCAAGTACTTCTACGCCGTCTGCCCGAGTTATACCAGCACGTGCTTGAATTAGAAAACCGAATCAAGCAGTTGGAAAAACCCGGAAAAGACACCTAGGAAGTCCAACGCAAGAGGTATGATCAAAGCGGAGGAATCAAAATTGATGAGTCACAGATTCTTTTTCTTTGACCTGGAAGGAGGATCAATCACCCCACGCCAAGAAAACATCTTTCCCCAAAAAAACCCTGCCCACGGCCAGGCAAATGCCGCCATATAGTCAAGCGCACCTGAACTGAAACTCCATGCTGACAGCCCAATGATAGAGACCAATCCAATGATGTACCAAACTGGCACCAATTTGCGCCCGCGATGGGTGAGCATAACTTCGCTGGAGGGTTTTTTCTTCCGTTGAGCATTCGATTGCCCCATTCGTTTCATCCGGCTCGCAAAAAATTCAGGGTGCTCCCGAAGAATAAACTTGTGATACATCGTTTGAATCAACCCCAGCACAATCCCAACGATGAGCAACCCAGAACTCTGCGCAAATGTGAACACATCGTAGGTATCGACGATCAGTTGATAAATCAAGGCAAACACCCCGATCACCATCGCCAATAAGCCTAGTAACCCCGATGGAAAGAGAATATGGGTCTTAATATAATTTTGAGCCTGTTCAGCCTCGCCTTCTTTGCGCTTGGCCGTAATCACTTTCCCCATTAGGTAGTTCCCTTCATTAAAACCGCTAACGTCAATTGTCTTCCTCCTGACCCACACTGTCAGGAGAAGAAGACATCGACGAGTTATCAGGAATTCGATATTCTTCTCGAAGCCATGACCCTAAATCGATGGTCCGACACCGTTCAGAACAAAACGGACGAGCTGTATTCCCTTCCCGACACAGGGGTTGTCGACACACAGGACATTGAGCCATAGGCCAGAGTATAGCAAGCCTTTCGCTGCAATTCGAAGGACTATGGAAGGACTGTTGAAAAAATCTGCCAGCGGTCTTCCCTGGCTTCGCGTAGGCGAGCAGTTTTTTTGAACAGCCCCTATCCCTTCTGATATTTGAGAGTACTTAGCAGGACAGCTTACTATCAAGAGATTTTTCAATTATTCAACAACTTCAAGGACGATACCTGCTAACCGAACCGTTCTACCCTTTGCCTCACGGTGCTCTTGCATTCAGGGCCGCACCACGTTAACGTGTAGAGAGAGTAAAGGAAAGTATACGCACAGTTCCTGACAGAGGAGGACACAAAACGACATGAAGCATGTGCAAGTTGTGTTAAACATCCAAGTACCCGATCATATATCTGAGCAAGAAGTGAGTGTGCGCTTAAATCAAGTGATTTCTTCGCTCCTCACAGAAGAGTTTGGACTTGAACATACCGAAAAAGACCCTACCATCTCCTCATTTGATTGCCCCGATGGCCAAATCGGGCATGCCTGACAACCTGCAACAACTTGAATCCAAACAATGCTCGTTGGGATCAGCCGATGCCTGCCCAGAAAGAGGGACGTGCCAGGAAACCAAGGCATTTAGATGGTGAAAAAGAGCAGTACGACATTGGATAAATAACAAATCACGGAGAGGTGCGAGAGTGGCCGATTCGGACGGTCTCGAAAACCGTTGTCCTGCAAGGGACCGTGGGTTCAAATCCCACCCTCTCCGCCAGCCTCTTCATTCCAATAAATACTAGTGGGATTTGAACGGGGGGTTCTGAAGGGGGGTATGCCCCCTTCATGGGGTGACCGGCGCGTAGCGCAGGCGCCAGGGGGCATGGCCCCCTAGCGGGAGCGCATGAGTCCTCACCACGCGCGACTTCAAATCTCCACCCTCTCCGCCAATCTTTTCAACGGGTTGCATAACAGGCTCTTTAGCAAGAAGTTCTGACAACTGAGAGGCTGTAACCGGAAATGTAACCTTTTGCTCCTGGATATAGTCCGACAACTTTGTCGCGGCCTGCTTGAGATCCCTTTCACTCGTAATGTTGTAGCGGTCAAAGACTGACCTAGTCTTGTGGCCACTAATCTGCATTGCCACCGTCTCTGGTACTCCAGCCCTTATCAAGTTACGCACACCTGTCCGTCGAAGATCGTGGAAAGCTCTCCCTTCCAGGCCTACCCGTTTACATGCAGCATCCCACCCGTGCTCAAAGTTGGTAATAGGCTTTCCATTCATGTGACAAACGTATGGGCAATGGGGATAATTCCAATCCCGCAACTCTTTGGCCTTCATCATGACCAACAGAAAGTCACTTGCCATATAGATTACCCGAGGCTCCTTGGTCTTCGTCTGGCGAGATACCAGCCGGATACTTCCCTCCTCTAAGTTGATCTGATCCCACCGGAGACCGTTGGCACCAATAATTTCTCCCTTGCGCATAGCCGTATAATACGCAATGGTCATGGCCACTTTGATATGATCCGGCACAGCACCACGGAGTGCAAGAAATTCGTCATGTTCAAAATACCCTTCCCGCACGTTGTCTTCGTGTAATCTAGGGAAGTGTGGAATCTTTCCCACCTTCGGGGGCATGTGTCGAGTTCCCAGCACTAACGTTCGATACAGGCAATCAAGCGCACGATTAATTGTTGCATTGGAAGCGCCTTCACATGGTCGCCTGGAGACATACTCCTGAAGCCGGTCCGTCGTAATAGCTTTGACTCGCATGTTTTGGAATGCCTTCCGAAGGTGTATCAAATGTTGTAAGCGGCGAGGCCATGTCTTTCGCCCTTTGAGCTCATAGTCCCGTCGTAAGTCTTCAATAAGAGCTTCAAACTTTGTGCGGTGAACGACGGGACTTTCCCACTGTCCTTCGGCGACCTTACCTTCAGCCTTCTGGGGAGCTTTCTGCGCTTTCCGTTTCTCGTACTGTTCTGTGCTACGGAACACGGGCTTCCCCTGATCATAAAATTTCATCCACCAGCAGGATGGAACCATCACAGAGTGCAGGTCAATTCTGTAACCAAATTGGCTCGTCATGCTTGTACCGCTTATCCCAGGCTGTGCCCATGAGAGCGTTGAGGACCATGGACGAGACCTTCTTCTCCCTCTCTAAGGTCTCGATGAAACGCTCGGCCGAGAAAGAAAATAAAAGCTGTTATTTCAGTGGGCAAGACGTATGCATCATGAACTCAAGGCTATTTGAGAAGGTTGTTTTAACGGTTGGATGTTCGAAATGGAGAATTTTCCGTGCTTTTCAGAATAACTGTATGCACAAAAAAATTACACATTGCACTATACCCAGACTCAACAACCGAGGAGAAACCCATAGAAGTGACAAAATTCTTACCGCAGCAATTTGCTCATGTGACCCTTGTGTGTGTCGTCTTCGTCTCAATATCAACTTCTGCATATGTCTTTAAGACTGACTACAATACCTTCATGATGAAATCCCACCGGTTAACGACCCCGTTGAACAGTATGGTAGGAATGAGCCATGCCGTTCATCATGATAAAAACTCACACATTAATCACCTCATCAATGAAGGCCACGTCGCACGCCAGACCGGCAAACACGCCTTAGCCCGTCAAAAATATGAGGAGGCAATCAGGATTGCCGAGTCCGCCAAGCACCCGCTTGAAACCGCTCACGCCACTGTGGGGCTTGGACACCTGCATCGCATTCAGGGAAATCGTGCTGACGCAAAAGATCAATATAATAAGGCCCTGAAACAATATCGGGCTCTCTCATTTCTAAGCGGTGAAGCACAAGCACTCACTGGTTTGGGATATCTCAACCAAATGGTGGGAAATCTCCAGAATGCGAAAGAGTACATTGTCAAAGCCCATGCCTTGTTTGTACGGGCGAAAGATCAACTGGGAGAAGCACAAATGCTGAAAGTGCTAGGGGACTTCGAGCATCGCTTGGGTGACGTCGATCAGGCATTCAACCATTATGAGCAAGCCTTACAGCTCTATCAAAATTCGAACAATCAACAAGGGACAGCTAACGTATTCACTCGCCTTGCCGACCTCCGTCGCCTCATGGCTAACAACATTCAGCCTGAGTTATTGATCCAAGCCGAGAAGAACTACGAACAGGCGAGGGAACTTTATAAAACCCTCGATCCTCCTGATCATCATGGAATTGCAAATGTCACCGCTGGCCTGGGCCATCTAGCTAGAAAACAAGGCCGGAATACTGAGGCGGAAGCTTACTATCGAGAGGCCCGCTCAATGTATGCTGAGATCAAAGACCTGAGTGGAGAAGCCAATCTTTTGACAGGACAAGCGAACCTTGAAGTTCGTCTCGGCAAGTATTATTTAGCGCAGCAACACTACGCGCAGGCCTTGGACCTGTACAAACATCTTGGCGACCGGATTGGAATGGCAAATGTTCGGGCGCGCATCGAAGAAATGCCCCGCTTTCAGGGAGACATAACGGTCACGAAGAAAGTTTATGAAACAACTCTGACGAGGGAGAGCAAGCTCGATCTCCCAGCAAAAGCCTCACGAGCCAACAATATGCTTGAAACACTTTAAGAGCAGCGTACTCTGCCTTTGCTTGCCTCATTGAGAGAAGGTAAGGCATGAGTTAGTTCAAAGGGAAATGCCCTTCCTCCTTCCACAGCTCACCCGGGCGTGGCGGATAAAGGCAGAGCTGGAACGCGTTCAAGCATTAGTGTGAATAGTAGTGAAAAAGGAGGAACACACCATGGCCAATCCTGACCATCTGAGTATTCTCAAACAGGGCGTTCATGCGTGGAATGCCTGGAGGAAAGAAAATCCTGACGTCGAGATTAACCTTTCAGAGGTGAACTTTTCTTTAGCCGGGGTGTTCACCGGAGACCTATACTTTGCCAACATGACCAAGGCTAATCTCACCAGAGCCGATCTGACCGGAGCCAACTTCACCGGGGCCAACCTCACCAGGGCCCATCTCTTCGGCGGGAATCTCACCAAAGCTAATCTCACTGGCGCCACCTTTGAATGCGCCAATATGACCGGCACCAAGCTGACCGATGCCTTTGGGGAACATGTCACTGGAATGATCAGACACAGTCAGCAGGGATCCCTGGTACCTTCAGAACCTACAAACTGTGTTTCCATGCTTTGAAGGACAGAAGAAGCTCCTAAACCTTAGCTGATTTAGACGTTCGTGGACAGTGTATCGTTAGCCAAGGAAGATGTTAGCCGTATAACAGAAACGGAACTTGCCGTCTGTCAGATAAAGTCTTGACTTATACGCATAAATACTTGCTTATCTGGTGGCTTAAATCACTGGATGTTGGGCACTGGCCCTATAGCAGGAATGCGTGAGTTCTAACTACGCGCGACGTCAAATCCCCACTCTTTCCGAAGCCTATGCCAAGACTTTGACTGGCAGGGCAGCATTTGAGAAAAAGCTAACTGAGTGATACAGGAGAAATTCCATTAAGGAAGGCAAATGCTGCCCAATCACAATGATAGTGTTTCTTTGCATACCGAGAAATTCAAGTCATAGAAGCTGGCAACCTATATGACATTTTCTAACATCTCGAAGGCCATTTTGTTCGAATGTTATCTAAAGGCTGACTACAGCCAAGCATTGGTCAAGGAAACATTGTAGGAAGTAAACGCTTGAATAAGCTACTGACACAGGGTGGTTTCGTGTACCTGAGTATTTTAATGTGCTAAACCTAGTCAGTTACTAAAGACTCTGCACTGCATCTAAGATTTGATCGGCCAGCTTTCGTTTTGACATTCTGGGAAGCGGGGAGATGGTGCCTTTGCGATTCAGTATAGTGACTTCATTGTCATCCCCGCCAAAAGGAGACCGTTCTTTTTCTACAAGATTGGCAACCACAAGGTCTAGCCTTTTTTCGTTCAGTTTTGCCTTAGCATTGGCCAACAAACTATCAGTCTCTGCCGCAAATCCAACAAGGACTTGATCCTTCCGACAGGCGGAGAGTGCCCCCAATATATCTTTTGTTGGTTCTAGTGCTAACGGCTCTCCATTCCATTGCCTTTTCTTCATTTTGTGAGCGCGTGACGGAGGCTCTTCCGTTGAAGATCCGGCTAAGACCTGGCCTGTTGCCTCCATGGTCCCACAAGGCCGAAAGTCCCCTACGGCTGCCGCCATCACTAACATGGTAGCCCATGGAAATTTTTCGGCTAACCCATCATACATCTCGTCGACTGTGACAACCGGAACCATCTCTACCCCACAAGGACATGGTAACGCCGTAGGCCCACTGACTAACACAACCTCCGCACCTCTCTTCGCGGCTGCCTCAGCAAGGGCATACCCCATTTTCCCCGTGGAAGGATTTGAAATAAATCGAACCGCATCAATGGGTTCACGAGTTGGCCCCGCAGAGACCAACACTCGCTGCCCAACAAGATCTTGCTGTGGGCAGAGCGCCGCACAAATTGCGGAAAGAATCACCTCTTCTGACGGCAATCGCCCTTTTCCAACTTGCCCAGAAGCCAGGCTGCCTTCTTCCGGATCAAGAACTGTGACACCTCGTTGACGCAAGGTCTGGGTATGTGCTTGCACAGCGGGATGCTCCCACATACCGCCATCCATGGCTGGAGCAAGTACTAATGGGCATCCAGTCGTAAGGAGCATGGTACTTAAGAGATCATCGGCTAACCCCAGAGCACACTTGGCTATGATATTGGCTGTGGCAGGGGCAATCACCATCACATCAGCCTTACCTGGCAGTGAAAGATGAGGCATGTCCTGATGTGCGCCAAAGATATTTGTCGCAACAGGCCGACCAGAGAGGACTTCGAATGTCAATGGCGTGATAAACTGCTTCGCGGCATCCGTCATCACCACTGATACGTCTGCCTGTTCTTGGATTAACGTTCTGAGCACATTCACGGCTTTATACGCCGCAATGCTTCCGGTCACACCGAGAACGATCCGTTTTCCGTTGATCATGGACATTGGCAATCCAAGTAATCGTTACACCCCGACTTCAGGTGTTTCTGTTTTTGGTGAATCGTCAACATACACGCTTAATTGTTTTTGAATTTCCTCAGCATCTTCACTTGTCGTCTCTTCCAAAATTGACCGACTAAATTCTCGCTCTGCCGTTTGCTTGGCTTTGCTAATGGCTTGTCTGGCTTCTTCCCCCGTCAAAAATTCAACCTGGTGTTTCAAGGTTTCTTCAATCGCCATTGATGTTTCCTTGGAAAATTTACTGGGTTGGAATGGTTTGGCTCCTTGCATCAGAAATTTCGCCCGTTGTGCGGCGATTAAAACAATCCGATACCGTGAGTCAAACCGATCATCAGCTTGATAATGTGGCAGGAGCGATGAAGGATCGCCCATGAGATCACCTCCCTTGTTAAATGATAGGTATATGTTGTGAATCTGGATTTGCCATCAAACCATACTCAATTAGCCATGCATTCGTCATGCGTGTTGTTTTCATGCGTTCGGCAAGGATGACTGCTTCTAGCACCCGTGTCGCTTGGGTCAGGTCATCATTTCGAAGCACATAGCCATACACGTGATAATTGAGAATTTCTTCGCGGGCCTTTTGAAACCGCCGTTGGACTTCCGCTGGAGCATCTGCAGCTCTCTGGAGCAATCGATCTTGTAAAGCATCAAGGGAGGGCGGCATGATGAAGACAGAGACCGCATCCGAGAAACATTTCATGATTTGCCGTGCCCCCTGCGTGTCAATATCCAATAACACATCTATCCCCTGCTCCATGGCTTGTTCCAACTGCTGGGACGGTGTTCCATACATATTGCCGTAGACCGTTGCCCACTCCACAAACTCCTGGCGTTGCACCATCGCTTCAAACTGAGATTTCTCGATAAAATGATACTCAACGCCATCGCGTTCTCCAGGCCTTGGCCGACGCGTTGTACACGACACCGAAAGTGTTGTCCTCGCCAGTTGCGTCGTGATAGCCCGACATAATGTGCTCTTCCCCACTCCTGACGGACCGGAGACCACGATGAGCAACCCTTTCTGTCTCATGTGCGACACCCTGTATTGGGGAAGCTTGCGAATACGTTACTCCACATTTTGCACCTGCTCTCGAACTTTTTCCAACTCGCTTTTGAGATACACCACCTGTGAAGTAATATCGATGTCATTTGCCTTTGATCCGATTGTATTCACCTCACGCCCCATTTCTTGTAGCAAAAAATCAAGCTGCCGTCCCACAGGCGTCGCCTTTTTGAGCAACTGTTCAAATTGTGAGAGATGGCTCGTGAAGCGAGTCATCTCTTCTGTCACATCACACCGATCCGCGAAATGCGCCAATTCTTGATTGAGCCGGTCAGATTCAACCAGGCCCTTCCCCACTAATTGTTCAATGCGCTCTCGCATCCGACAGTAATAGGCTTGCACCACCTGAGGCACTCGGGTACCGATGCCTTTCACCACAACACGCATATCTCCTAACCGTGCCTTCATATCTGCTAAAAGCACTTTTCCTTCGCGGACACGCATCGCCTCGACATCACGAATCGCGCCGGTCACTAATCGTTTAATCACAATTTCTAGAGGGCGCAGTTCTTCTGGTTCTTCAATTTCCGTTACAAGCCCACGCAACCCGGCTAGAAGAGAGACATCAATCGCTCCATCCAGATGAAACTCCTGTTGAAGCGCACGAAGACATTGATAATATTGTTTGGCGACTGTTCGATCGATCTCCAGTCGAGATTTTTTCTCTTTGCTCCCAGTCCAAGTTACCACAACATCAATATGTCCTCTCTGACAACGAGCCCCCACAGCTCGTTTAATGTCTTCCTCCAAGGCCAGAAACCCTTTAGGAAGCCTGGACATCACCTCTCGGAATCGATGGTTGACTGATCGAATTTCCACCACAACCGTCGTCCCTCGCCAAACGGCATCGCGTTTCCCAAATCCCGTCATGCTCTTGATCATTGCACGGCTTTTCCTTCCCAAAGACATTCTGTAAAAATGGCACAGTCTCCACAGCGCGGCTTACGCGCGGTACACACATACCGGCCATGCAGAAGTAGCCGTTGTGACACGCGGGTCCAGTCAGCTTGAGGCATAACCCCCTGGAGATCCTGCTCAATCTTCGTGGGATCTGAGCTTGCGCTGAACTGTAAACGGTGGGCGACACGTTTGACATGCGTATCCACCACAATGGCTGGTCTGCCGAAACATGCACCTAATAGCACATTCGCTGTTTTCCGTCCAATTCCTGGTAATGTGATTAAAGCCTCCATCGTATCAGGGACAATCCCATGAAAGACATCGATAAGATATTGGGCACAGGCAATAAGGTTTCGCGCTTTACTCCGGAAAAATCCTGTTGAATGAATCAAGGACTCTAATTCCATCTGATCGGCCTGGGCAAACTCCGTAGGTGTTTGATAACGCTGGAATAATGCCGGCGTCACACGATTCACCCGCTCATCCGTACATTGCGCTGACAGGATGGTCGCTACGAGCAATTCCCAGGCTCCCGTATGGTCGAGTTCGACAGGAGCCTCTGGCATGGCCTGTTGCAAACAGATTGCAATGCGTCTCATTCGTGCGCGGGTGGAGGTTTTCACGGGCATGCATTACTGGAATAGGGTTTGGACCATGACCACTGGATTCACGCTTTCTTCCTCATGAGACCGTGATCACACCAGATTCATCAATAGACTGGTGAGGACGAGGAAAAGGAGAATACCCATTTGAAGAGGGCGTTTGCGCAAGCACTGTGGCAAGCGTCTGGCATAAAGATTCTAATGTTGCTGGTTGCATAGCCGATACCCCGCAAGCCTGATTTCGATGACACAATCGCTCAACCTCTTCTTTCCCAACCTGATCACATTTATTGAAGACCAACACGCGAGGAATACCCTCTAAATCTAATTTGGCAAGAACCTTTTCAACCGCAGCCATATGCCCCACAGGGTCATGGGTACTGATATCAACGACATGAAGCAAGATGTCCGCCTGCCGAAGCTCCTCAAGCGTCGATCGAAACGATTCGAACAAATCTTTTGGCAACTCCCTCAAAAATCCAACCGTATCCGTGATCACGACCTCACGTCCATTGGGTAGATAAAGCTGACGGCTCACGGTATCCAGGGTTTCAAATGGCCGATTGTTGACTGATACCGTACTTCCAGTCAGCGCATTGAGCATGGTGGATTTTCCTGCATTGGTATATCCAACGAGAGAGATCACAGGGACTTGTCGGCGAACTCGCATCTTGCGTTGCTGTTGCCGATGACGACCAATTGTTTTCAGTTCTCCTTCCAAATAGATGATACGATCTCGCACTCGGCGCAAATCCGTCTCCAACTGTGTTTCTCCAGGTCCTCGTCCACCGATCCCTCCCCCTAATCTCGAAAACGCTGTATTGGATTGAGACAATCGAGGCAAAATGTATTTCATTTGGGCTAGTTCAACTTGAATTTTCCCCGTTCGCGTGTGGGCTCGTCGTGCGAACACATCCAAAATGAGTTGCGTGCGATCCAGTACCTTCAATTCCGTCACATCAGAAATTGATCGTACCTGTGTGGGTGTGAGATTTTGGTCAAAAATGAGCATATCAGCTCCATGTTGTAAGGCATGAATGATGATATCATGCAACTTTCCAATACCAACCAGATACTTGGGATTGATCTCTTTTGAACGCTGCATCACAGTACCTAAGACATGAATTCCATGTGATTGAGCCAATGTTTTTGATTCTTCCAGTTGCTCTTCTTGTTCAACACGCCGTCGATTTGACGCACTCACAAAAATGGCTTTAGGGATATCATCCCTGACTTGTGGCGTCGCGGTAGCTCGAGAAATTTCCGTTTCAAGTGTCTGCACAAAATTTCCGTAATCCATGCGAAATCCATGAAACGGTTTGGAGTTCAGGGTCTCATACACCTTGCCTTGCGGATTGGGTGGGAGGATATGCGCAACATGGATGTCTGCTGGCCGCCCATCAATCCCCACACCAATTGCCACCATCAAGTCCAAGCGAAGCAAGGCAAGGTCGGTAAAATCATCCTGTGTTAATGGCTGATTATTCAAATGGGTATGGACAAGTCTCACACCCCGCAACAACCGAGGCCCCGAACGAGTCCGTGACAACTGAGGAAGGACCAGTTGCCGATCAGTTCCCACAACTACGGTTTCAATATTCCCACGTCGATTAATCAATAACCCTATTTGCCGTCGAATTTCCTGTGAGAGCTCCGAACAAATTCCTGCCAAATCAGGTGTAATGACCATATCGACCGGCACACGCCGCCGGCCTAGCCGATGAAGGCGGGCTAACTGATTAGCCTTTAGACCAACCAGATTTCCACAAGCCATTGACAATACCCAGGGCCCCCCTCGACCCTTTATCCAGCCGCAACGGCATCGAGATCCCATGCAGCGAATCGGCCAGCATGATAGGCCTGCAACCCTGCCGCAGCAATCATGGCCGCATTATCCGTACAATACTCCAGTTTTGGCAAAGCTAATTGCACCCCATTCGCTGAAGCCCGAGCCGAGAGTAAGGCACGTAATCGAGAATTTGCTGAAACGCCCCCAACGACCGCTAATTGGCTGACATGATAGTGATCAACCGCCCGGAACGCCTTATCAATCAGCACCTCGACAATAGCCTCTTGATATCCCGCAGCAATATCTTCCAGTCTGACATCTGCCTTTTCTTGTTGACGGTCGCGCAAATAATATAACAAGGAAGTTTTAATCCCGCTAAAACTGAAATTCAGGCCTCCTTTATGATGGTATGGACGGGGAAAACGCACGATATCAGGATTGCCAGTTCTCGCAAGACGATCAAGGGCTGGCCCTCCAGGATGCCCCAACCCCAACATATTCGCTCCTTTATCAAAAGCTTCACCAGCGGCATCATCAAGTGTTCGACCTACTAATTCATACGATCCCCATTCAGGAACAAGATATAAGTGCGTATGGCCGCCCGATACAATGAATATCACACAGGGGGTGAGGCAGACTTGCTTGTCTAGCCATGCAGACGCCACATGTCCTTCTAAATGATTCACGGCAATCCAGGGCACCCCCAGGGCAAACGCCAACGCTTTTCCAAAACTAACCCCAACCACAAGCGCCCCTGCTAGCCCAGGCCCTCTTGTCACCGCAATAGCCTGAATCGCGGGCCAGTCAACTTGTGCTTGACTCATGGCTTCGCGAACGACGCTCTCTATCTTTTCAATATGACTTCGAGAAGCCAATTCTGGAACGACCCCTCCATACTGACGATGCACCTCATGCTGAGAGCTGATTACGTTGGAAGCGATGTGCCCATCAAGGTTGATCACGGCTGCGGCCGTTTCATCACAAGACGATTCAATAGCTAAGAGAGCCAATGGCACAAGAGAAAGGAATTAAAAGAATGAACGATGAATATCTGTCATCGATATCAACAGTCCAGGATATCCATGACGGTCGTGCAAAAAACTGTCATCACGCGAAAAGATCATTGATCACAACACTGCAGAGTCTCAATACAAGAGGCCGCCTCACACACAACGACCCTCACAACCATATCAACGGTCATGAGGGTCGTTTGGTCTCCTGCCCCCGCATTACACACGGACGCTAGACTCCTGCCATCACTTCTTCTTCTTCAAAAGACGGCAAATTATCTTGCAAAGACACCTTGATCTTCTTGGCGTCTTTGAATCGGCCCTTCAGCAATTCCTCTGATAATGGATCGCCTAAGCACTTTTGAATCGTTCTTCTCATGGGGCGTGCGCCATATTGCGGCTGATACCCCTCATTAATGAGCCAGTGTTTCACATCATCCGTGACATCAAGTTGAATCCCGCGATCCGCTAATCGACCATTCAACTCATTCAACAGAATATCGACTATTTGGAGAAGATGCTCTTTATTTAACGGATGAAAGACAACGAGATCATCAATACGATTCAAAAACTCAGGACTGAAATTCCGTTTAAGCTCAGCCAACACCTCATTTTTCATACGGTTGCTGCTTTCAGCTTCTTCTTCTTTTTGGAATCCCAGAGAGACACCTTTTTGAATCAACTTGGTTCCCAAATTCGAGGTCATTACTAAAATGGTATTTTTAAAATCAACTTTTCTCCCGACACTGTCCGTTAACACCCCATCATCCAAAACTTGGAGCAGCACATTGAAGATATCTGGATGGGCTTTTTCAATCTCATCAAATAGCACGACTGAGTAGGGACGGCGCCGGACTTTCTCTGTTAGTTGGCCTCCTTCCTCATATCCAACATATCCTGGAGGTGCCCCGAACAAGCGCGAGCTGGCAAACTTCTCTTGATATTCTGACATATCAATACGAATCAAGGCATCTTCTGAATTAAATAAAAATTCAGCGAGTGCCCGTGCTAACTCCGTTTTCCCCACACCAGTCGGACCTAAGTAGATAAAGGAGCCGATAGGCTTACGCGCATCCTTCAACCCGGCACGAGATCGACGAATTGCGCGACAAATGGCAGAGATGGCTTCTTCCTGTCCCACAATTCTCTTATGGAGAAAATCTTCCATATGTAGAAGTTTTTCCGACTCTTCTTCTTCTAGTTTAAACAGCGGAATCCCCGTCATTTTTGAAACAACATAACTCACTTCTTCAGCACTGATCACCGGTCTATTTTGTTCTTTCTTCTTTTTCCAATCTTGTTTGGCATCTTCTAAGAGTTTGCGAAGCCGCTCTTCTTCTTCTCGATACTTGACAGCCTCTTCAAAACTTTGTGTGCTAATCGCCGCTTCTTTTTCTCGCGCAACCCTTTTCAGCTCATGCTCCAATGACTTTAATTCCGAAGGCAAGGCGTAAGATTGGAGCTTGGCACGAGAGCCTGTCTCGTCGATTAAATCAATAGCTTTATCTGGAAGAAACCGATCGGTGACATATCGATCGGAAAGCTTGACGGCTTCAATAACCGCTTCGTCCGTAATTTCAACCCCATGGTGTTCTTCATACCGATCACGGAGGCCTTGAATAATGGAAATTGCTTCATCAACCGAAGGCGGCTGCACATAAATAGGTTGAAAGCGTCGTTTAAGCGCACCATCTTTTTCAATATGCTTTCGATATTCATCAAGCGTGGTGGCCCCAATGCACTGAATTTCTCCTCTGGACAAAGCAGGTTTCAACATATTCGCCGCATCAATTGATCCTTCTGCTGCACCTGCACCGACTAAGGTATGAAGCTCATCAATGAAGAGAATGATATTGCCAGACTGAGCAATTTCCTTCATCACAACTTTCAAACGTTCTTCAAATTGCCCTCGATATTTCGTCCCAGCAACGAGCGATCCAAGATCAAGCGCAATCACACGGCGATTCAACAAATTATCAGGAACATCCATTGACACAATACGCTGAGCAAGCCCTTCGACAATAGCCGTCTTACCCACACCAGATTCACCAATGAGCGCAGGATTGTTTTTTGAGCGTCGACTCAGAATTTGCAACACTCGCTCGATCTCATCAAAGCGTCCAATGACAGGATCCAAGAGGGATTCTTGGGCTAACTGCGTTAGATCCCGACCAAATTCATCCAGCGCAGGCGTTGTGCTTTTTTTATCGCGCTCTCGGGTTCCAGACTTTCGTAAAAACGTCACCGTCAACTGACGGGCCGTCAAGAGATTCCCGCCTGATCCCCGTAAGACTTTTCCGCCAATACCTTCTTCTTCTCGCAATAACCCCAACAGGAGATGCTCACTGCCAATATGGTTATGGCCAAGCAAGCGGGCTTCCTCGACCCCATACTCAATAACTTTTTTGACTCTTGGGCTGAATGGAATTTCCCCGAAGGTGACGGTGGTACCGCCACTGGGCAAGTTCCGCTCAATCTCTGTACGGATTTGCTCAGGGGAAAGGCCCATTTTTTTAATGATCATGAGTGCAATGCCATCAGACTCTCGTAGGACGGCCAACACTAAATGTTCGGTTCCCAGATAATCATTCTGGTGCCGTTCAGCCTCTTCTCTTGCTAAGATGATGATCTTCCGGCCTCGGTCAGTAAACCGCTCAAACATGTTGCCTCCCTTTTAAATACGAATGGTTTTTCCATTAACGTAGGAAAAAACCACACACTGCAGATGCTACGAAAATAAGTCTAGCTAGCGCGTATTTTCTCTGTCAAGTTTTCATCTTATTCAACTTTATGACATGAGCCTGAAATTGACAAGAAGAATCAGGGTTCCTACAATTTTCACGACGGTCTTTGTGATACGATCTTATTCTTAATCTTTCTGCTAAAAATGCTCTGCCAACCATGATCACTATTGGCATTCTCACAAAACCAGCTTTTCCTAGAATCAAACCAGTCCTGCAAGCACTCATTGCGTGGCTTCAGGAACGTGAGAAACAAGTCATACTCAGCCCCCACACCGCCACCATGCTTGGGTCGCCCCTCCTCCATCAGGAAGACCATCTTGCCTCACTCACTGATTTGATTGTGGTGTTGGGCGGGGATGGGACCATATTACGAGCAGCCAGGTTGGTTGAAGAATCATCGACGCCTATTTTAGGAGTCAATATGGGGGAACTCGGGTTTTTAACAGAAACCACCGTCGAACACATGTATACGTCACTCGATAATGTTTTTGACCACGCGTTTCACCTCGACAAACGGTTACGACTCTTTGCCCAAATTGTTCGTCAAGGCCTTCCAGTAGAAGAGGCAACAGCCCTTAACGATATCGTGATCAGCAAAGGCCCTCTCGCAAGAATGATTCGTGTGCAAATCAAAGTCAACAGCAAATTCGTCACGAATTTACGGGGCGACGGCATCATTGTGTCAACACCAACCGGGTCCACAGCCTATTCTCTTTCTGCAGGCGGCCCCATTCTTGAACCCTCGCTCGACACTATACTCATTACCCCCATCAGTCCACATACACTGACCCATCGGCCTTTTATCATCCCCAAGCAGGTCTCTCTTGAAACTGTCCTGATCAACCAAGAAGGCGCAATGGTTACATTTGACGGACAGATGGGCATTGAGGTCCAAGCCGGTGACACCGTGACAATCAGCGCGTCTCAACACCAGACACATCTCATTCGATTTCCTGACCGGACGTATTTTGATGTCTTACGAAATAAGCTCAACTGGGGGGATGGATAAGACGAGGACAAGGTAAATGTCAGGGCGCACATTCCGGACATTCCACCCGTTCCACATCAGCCCAAAATTCATCAGAAGTCAGAGGAAACGTTTGGTCACACATTCGGCACTGACGAATTTCAAAGTATGCTGTGCCATCTTCATGAATTTCACATGGCAGAAGCAGTTCTAATGGATCATAGCCAAGCGTTTTTCCATCTGGAAACTTCACTACAGCTAATCGAACGTTGAAATTTTGGAACACCGCTTCCTGACCTTTTCGATCATCATTATGACCAATGACACACACAGGTTGCCCAAGTTGCTTTTTGAGCAAATCTTTTAAGGTCCGTTGAGAATCACGCGCACAGTCGAATTGAAGGAATTCCGCATTGGATGAGTCTTCATTTGACATAACAGATCACTCCACTGTTCTTTATTCAGGCATTCTTGTTACCATTTCACGACAAGCTCAGCTTGTAGCATCAGCACGGAAAGATCGTCAACATTTCACAACCAAACTAAGGAGGCCGCCACCCTCATGCAGCCCATTACTGTCTATCAAAAACCAACGTGCTCCACGTGTCGCAACGTTATCAAATTACTAGAAACCCAAAAGCTTCCCTTTACCGCGATTAATTATTATGAAAAACCTTTTACCACAAATCTCTTGACGACTCTCCTCAAAAAAGGAGGACTGAAAGCCCTTGATGTCCTTCGGACCAAGGAAGAGATCTATAAGACCTTAAACCTGCGGACAGAACCACGTTCTGAAAAAGAAATGATCGACCTTATGGTTCAACACCCAGACCTCATCCAACGCCCCCTGGTCGAAATAGGAGACACGGTCATCCTCGCCCGACCACCGGAACGCCTGTCAACAGCACTCAAGGCATAGGAACCATTTTCCTCCGAGCATCTCGTACCCTAACGCCCCTAAGGAATGGATACGACACGCTTCTAAAGAGTTTCTCTAATCTTTCCCCCTTGATACCCACTGGTCACAACCCGATGAAAAAATCGCAAGACATCCGCCAGATCAAACCAAAAACCACAATTGAGACAACGGGCCTGAAGACGCCGCGAAACGTGGGTGTAATGGCGTTCCACTAACATACACCCTTGACATTTTAGACATTGCATAGTGTTATCGTGACAACGAGAAAGAAATCATATGAAACCAACTCAACAGCATCGGAAAACATCTCACACAAAGCCTGCCCTCTCCCATGAGGCTCTCGTTATGCTATTCATACTAACATACGAAACAATGACACACTGATCATTTGTTGCACGTCCCGATGACGGCTCTCGCTTCAACTCAGTGGCTTCACCGTAATGAGAGCCCAACAGACCTGTCAAGAAACACACACCCATGAGGCTCTGTGAAAAGACACAAAACCATTCGCTTAGGTTGCAGAAGACGTATGCTCGCTTGCCCGTGTTTTAAGCCCATGATGCAGGAAAATGGTGACACTATGTTCTGCGTTATTGGCAATGGCAAGCCCGGGCCGTTCATCCCTTCCCTCAGCCACAGTCAATGAAATCAACGCAAACGGTCCACGTGGGGTCGTATAATTCACAGGAGGGTATTGGAAAGTTCCATCGCCTTTTCCATATAATATGGAGAGGCTTCCGGATTGAATATTCACGATTGCGATATCAGGGATTTTATCTCCATTAAAATCTTGTGCGAGACCATCATTGGGTCCAGCCTCACCACCAGAATCCTTGCCGTCCCGAAAGGTCCCATCTCCATTACCAATAAAGACGGTAATGGTATTCATTTGACCATTAATAACCAACAAATCAATGATTCCATCCGTATTAAAATCAGCCAGCTTCACGGACAGCGGACGCTTTCCTGTTCGATAATCCACAGGCACAAGAAAGGTGCCATCTCCTTGCCCTAACCAGATAGAGACCGCACTGGTCATAGGGCCACCATTAGTCACAGCGAGATCAGAATGTCCGTCCCTATTGAAGTCTGCCGTAATCACAGAAGTAGGGGTATCCCCATACACATAGAGCGGCCCTTTGCGAAATCGACCATTTCCAGATCCATACAGTAATTGGATTTTATCATTTCGCAAGGCAACCACAAGATCGAGCACGGCATCACTGTTAAAATCTCCAGTGGCAATAGAAACGGGAGTGCGCTGAACCGAATACTCACCCAACTTGTCAAATTGACCATTCCCTTTGCCAAGGAAAATAGTCACCTGACCACTCCCTGAACAGGCAACGGCGAGGTCTTCAAACAGATCTTGGTTAAATCGATTGATTGCAAGGTTCCGTGGTTCCTTACAAACCAACATAGTAGTCTCTGCCGTGAAACTCCCATCGCCATTCCCCATGAGAATTGACAAGGAATTACTCCGGATATTAGTCGTGATTAAATCAGTAAACCCATCTTGGTTAAAATCTCCTGACTTAATCGATGTCGGGTTTTTCCCTACAGGATAACTAGCAAACAGATATAATAGATCGGGAGGGACAAAGGAATCGGTCTTATTCGAACACCCCCAAAGCAGCAAAACGAAGACAAGAAGCATGTGGGAAAATGGTCGCATGCAACTGGACTCAGTCCCAGTGGAGAGGAGAAGCACTCATACCTAAATACGATATGCGGAGAAGAAGGAACATCGACCTAACCCTTGTGAACAATTGAAGGATGAGAGGTTGACACGAGAGTATAGGGAGTTTCATACAACTTGTAAAATTTGCCCCATCTCATCAAAATACGTATCAATCTGGAAGATCATCAAGGAAATATGATATAGGACATGTTTCTTTCATGAAAGGAGACGATAGACATGGGAACCGTCAAAATCGAATTGTCCATGCTTGGCGTGGCAGAAATTCTCAAATGGTGTGTTACTAAAAATAATGGCCGCATCTCAGGGGTCGATTCAGCAGGAATCAAAAAACTACAAGAGGCTTTGGACGAAAAACCGAAAACCGGCGATTACTTTATTCTTGATAATTTTTTAAAATCCCGACGGGAATTTGAATTTACAGAGGAAGAAGTTGCCATCATCGACCAATGCCTCTATGACATTCCAAACTTTGAAGGGGCGCAACTTCCGCAAATTCGCTACAAATTCTGGCCTGCTGAGAACCTAGCATAACTATTTCTCTACCCCTGTAGAGGAATGGTTCAACGCTTCAGGTCAAACCTTCTTTAGCCCTCATAGCCTTCTTGGCCGTGAAAGCCGACGAGGCATTGCGGTCAAGACATTCTGCCCACAATAGTGTTGGGGCACCGACAAGGTGCCCCCTATCCTTCTCGTGTCATCTAATGAAGCAGATGTTCTCTTGACACATTGCCCATGTCACTGCTAGCATGAAAAACATTCCATTTCCTATCGATTTTATAGGAATTATGATTTCAAAAATACCGCAAAAGCTTATTTATGCCATCATGGCAGTTCTTGAATTGACATTGCACCATGGATCTTTTCCATTACAGGCTAAAGTCATTGCTCGCCGCCAAGGTATCCCGCTGCGATTTATCGAACATGTTCTCCATGCACTCAAGCGAGCCGGACTCATTCAGAGCCTTCGTGGGGCTCAAGGTGGGTACATGTTGAACAGAGACCCCCAGCAACTGTCCTTGGCTGATGTTGTCGAGGCCATGAGAAATACCCCAATCCAATTGCAACCGCCTCTACCTAGCAATGGGCATTACAACGATGGGCCAGGACGTCGAACAAATCACGAAGCGCTACTTGCAACTGTTTGGAAACGAATCTCTGCTGCTGAAGTTGAAATTCTTGGATCAATCACGTTAGAAACATTAGCCGAACAACATCGGCAACGTGAACAGGAACGTGCGCCAATGTATCACATTTAACACAATCAACAGGGTTCAACGTTGTACCTTACCAAAGAACTGGTCACATCACTTTATATATCATCGTGAAGACGCTGGAGGCGCACTATGACTGTTGCACGCACCACATCTACTTCTGACATATCGACAGTTCCTATTCCTCAAGACATTTTAGAGGAAATAGAAATTTTTGAAGAAGAGGTTGCTCGTGTACAGACAGGGGAAACGTCAACTGATATTTTCAAACCCTTCCGTCTGCAATATGGCATTTACGGACAGCGACAGCCTGAAGTCCAAATGATCCGTATCAAGATTCCCTTTGGTGGCCTAACCTCAAACCAACTCCGACGAGTAGCCGAACTCACCGATACCTATGCAACCGGGGTGGGGCACATCACCACTCGGCAGGACATCCAATTACATTTTGTCCCTCTTCAGCAAGTGGGAACGGTCATGCGAAAATTAGCAGAAGTGGATGTGACGACACGAGAGGCATGCGCCAATACAGTGCGTAACGTCACAGCCTGTCACCTGGCTGGCGTTTGCCAAGGTGAAGTGTTTGATGTAACGACTTACGCCAAAACAGTCGCGCAGCATTTGTTGCGAAATCCACTGACGCAAAGTTTACCGCGAAAATTCAAAATTGCCTTTTCAGGATGTCGCCATGATTGTGCTTTAACACCCATTCACGACGTCGGACTCTTAGCCGCCAAGCGTGAAGATGGGACCATCGGCTTTCGAATGGTCGTTGGCGGAGGCTTAGGCTCTACTCCTCGACTCGCACACCTCTTAAACGAATTTGTGCCAATGGAAGACTTGCTGCCTTCCATTGAAGCGGTCATCAAGGTCTTTGATAAACTCGGCAATCGGAAAAACCGAACGAAGGCTCGGCTAAAATTTGTCATTGATAAACTCGGGTTTGAAGAATTCAAGCGTCGTTGGACCAAAATCTATCTGACGACGAAACAGTCGTCCGACCCAACAGTTCCCCTCAAGGTCTTGACGTACTCAGATGAGCCACCACTCATTATGCCCAACCCAGGCAACAATGGTTCACGTAGAAACAGTGGCAAGCAACAGAATGGCCAACTGGATACACCCTCCCCATTCCAGATTTGGCGAGCGAGCAACGTCATCAAACAAAAACAAGATGGATTTGTTTCAGCCATGATCAAGCTTCCAACTGGAGATATCACAACGGAGCAAATGTTTGCCATCGCTGATCTTGCTGATACCTATTCGAACCAAAATATTCGCACCACCATCGATCAAAATCTCATCATTCGATGGATTCCGGAATCCAACCTAGAAATGGTGTACCAGGCACTCTGCACTCACCGATTGGGTGACCCCGGGGTCGGGCAATTTGAAGATATCGTCGCCTGCCCAGGAACTGATACCTGTGGACTAGGCATCACGTCCTCCAAAGGACTGGCGCGAAAGTTGGCAGAGCTCTTTCCTCCTGGGGAAACATCAGATGACCTCAAAGGCGCCAATATGAAAATCAGTGGCTGCCACAATTCTTGTGCACAGCACCACATTGCGACTATCGGACTTCATGGCGTTGGCAAACGAATCGGGGAACATATTGCCCCAGTGTATGAAGTGCATCTCGGCGGGCAAGTGAATGGGACTGCCAGCATTGGACAATTGACAGTCAAAATTCCAGCCAAGAACATTCCTGCGGCTCTCAAGGACCTTGTCGCCCTCTACCGCCAAAACCGAACAACGGGAGAATCACTTCAAACCTATATCACAAGAATGGGCAAGGCACAATTAAAAGATTACCTTATTCCTCACACCCTGCTGCCGACTTTTTCGGAAGACCCAACCTATTACTATGACTGGGAAGCTGACGAAGAATTCTCGATGGAGGATTTGGGACCTGGAGAATGTGCTGGGGGAGCGTTGGAAATGATCGACAACCGAATTTTAGAAGCGGAGCAGGAGCTGTATCAAGCACGCGTGTTAGCAGACAAACACCAATACGGCTTCGCCATTAACAAGGCCTACCGCGCCGTCGTTGCTGGAGCCAAAGCCCTCTTGGTGACCGAAGGCATCGATCCCAACACCGATGCGGAAACACTCGCTGAATTCGATCAACTCACTGCCCAACGGCATGGCGTAATTCCTGCCACCTATAACAATGTTAGCGAGCAGGCGAGTGATCTTGGATCTAAAGTCGCTTCCCAGGAATTCGTTCAGGATAAACTCTCCTTTGCTCGTGGATTTGTGGAAGCTTGCCGAGTGGCAACGGAACAGATCGGGGAAGACCTCAAGCTTGGCGTGCAAAAAGAAGGGCAGGAACAGACGTCCTCACCGGATCGATCCTCGGCAATACCAGCAGCGGCAGACACACCGCCAGTCTATGATTTACGTGGCGTCATGTGTCCTATGAATTATGTCAAAACGAAGTTAAAGATGGAAATGATGGACCATGGTGACCAGTTGGAAGTATGGCTGGATGCGGGAGACCCGATCAAAAACGTTCCGATGAGCCTACGCAATGACGGACATAAGGTCTTATCGGAAGACCCCCTAGAAGCCGATGCGCAGCACTACAAGATACTTGTCGAAAAGGTCGAGGCCTAATCAGGAAAACTCATGACGCACGATGCATCTCCTCAAATATTGAACGAACTGAGTCGGCAGTTTGAGACCGCCACCCCCCAAGAAATTTTAGCGCATGCGCTCAAGACATATAATGAGCAGATCATTTTGGCCTGTAGCTTTGGAGCTGAGGATGTGGCCCTCTTAGATATGATGCTCCGCATCAACCCTCAAACCCCATTGTTTTATTTGGACACTGACTTTTTGTTTTCTGAAACCTACGATATTCGTGATCGCCTTATACAAAAGTATGGCTTACGCCCAGACCAAGTCCGACAGATGAAACCATTAAGCACGCCCGATGAACAGACACAACACCATGGCCCCAATCTTTGGCTTCGAGATCCTGATCAATGTTGTGCTTTACGAAAGATCGAACCACTGTCTCGCGTCTTGAAGGACTACACTGCCTGGATCACAGGGATTCGACGAGATCAAGCGCCGACACGAGCCAACGCTGGCCTCGTCGAATGGGACACAAAGTTCAAACTCGTCAAGTTCAACCCTCTAGCCAACTGGACCACTGATGACGTGTGGACCTACATTCGAGCCTCTGACGTTCCCTATAACCATCTCCACGATCAGCACTATCCTAGTATCGGGTGCATGCATTGCACAAAACCTGTCATGCCTGGAGAAGACCCACGGTCAGGGCGGTGGAGTAGTTCTGAAAAAACGGAATGCGGTCTCCATAAATAAGCCTCGGACAGTAGCCTAAACCTAAGACCACGACAGACCACCACCGGATACCATCCACGCATAGATATTCTATGGAACAGCTCATTGCCAAAATTGGAAAAGGTCAACGCGGATCCAAAGACCTGACATGGGACGAAGCCAAGCTTGCCATGCGCCTCTTAATCGAGGATCAGGTCTCACCCATACAGGCTGGAGCATTTCTGATGGCGATGCGTATCAAAATGGAAACGATTTCCGAACTTGCTGCCTTTACCATGACGGCTCGTCACTATGTTTCACCACTCTCTATTTCTAACAGAGACTATCTCCTTGATCTTCCCCTGTATGGGGAAAAACATGAGACATTTCACGCCATCATCGCTTCGGCCATCGTCGCCTCAGCAGCCGGGGCCTCAATCCTTATGCATGGGATCGAAAACCCCTGCACGACCACTGACGTCTGTCATGTCCTCGCAGCGTTAGGCATTCCTGTAGACTTGTCATCGCAGCAAGTTACCGAAACTCTGGAAGAAACAGGATTGGCGTATCTTGATATGGGAAACTACCACCCTGCCCTAGCCCGGTATCTTAGTCTCCGACAAGAATTAGGCGTCCAGAACCTCTTCCATCAAATAGCACGAATGCTCAATCCTGGCAGAACCAAGGCTCAAGTCATTGGTATCGCCCATCCGCCCTACCTTGAAAAAATGGTAGAGGCCATGGATATGCTGGACAGCGGCCACGTCCTCATTTTTCAAGGCGTTGAGGGATTTCCAGAATTGTCCATTGTCAACGCAACGTCCTTAAGGGAATTAAAAGACACACGCAGTTTCTCCGTCAACCTCAAACCCAAAGACGTGGGATTCTCATTTGGACCATTTCACAGCATGGCCGCGCCTAAAGCCACGCCTGATGCACAAGCTGGAGCACAAGAAGCTACATTATTACAACGTCTTCTGGAAAACCGGATCACGGGATCCCAAAAAGATTGGGTCGTCTTGAATGCCGCCTTGCTTCTGTATATCTCTGGACGAGCTCCATCGGTGATGGCCGGAGTCCCGCTTGCCAATCAGGCACTCAACTCAGGAGCTGCGGTGAAAAAGTTACGTCAATTGAGCAAAAAACCGACAGACTCGGCCTCACTCCTTTCACAACCTATTCCGGTGCATACATGAAACACATACGCCAACTCGAAGACCAAAGCGTCTTTATTCTTCGTGAAGCCTATAAACACTTCGATCATCTTGCCATGCTCTGGTCAATGGGAAAGGACTCGACCGTCCTTCTCTGGCTCGCCCGCAAGGCATTTTTTGGGCACGTGCCTTTTCCACTGATTCATATCGACACCAGCTTTAAAATTCCGGAAATGATCGAATATCGGGATCGCCTGGCCCGCGAATGGCGACTCAATCTTGTCATTGGACAAAATACAGCTGCGTTGGCAAATGGCATGAACCACACAAACGGGCGAGTAGAATGCTGCACAGCGCTGAAGACAAACGGGCTCAAACTGTTGATGGATGAAAAAGGATATACTGGGTTGATTCTTGGTGTCCGAGCCGATGAAGAAAGTACTCGAGCTAAAGAACGCTACTTTTCTCCACGTGATAAAAACAACGAATGGGACTTTCGAGACCAACCACCCGAATTATGGGATCAATTCAAAACATCGTTTCCCCCTGATACACACATTCGCATCCACCCACTGCTGGATTGGACGGAAATTAATATTTGGGAATACATCAAGCTTGAACAAATTCCATTTTTAGAAAATCTCTACCTTGATCAAGGCACAGGCTCACGCTACCGGAGCTTAGGATGTGCACCCTGTACCACCCCCATTCAATCCACAGCAAAAACGGTTGATGCCATCATCACAGAGTTACGAAACTCCAATGTCGCAGAACGAGCCGGACGGGCGCAGGACGAAGGACGAGGCATGGAACTCTTACGAAAAGAAGGGTATATGTAACCGTGAGTATCGACACACCCACCAGCGAAACCATGAATATTGTGATTGTCGGCCATGTAGATCATGGCAAATCAACGTTACTAGGACGACTCTATGCTGATACGGGATCACTCCCAGAAGGAAAACTGGACAAAATTCAAGCCATTTGCCGCCAACAGGGGAAGGAGTTTGAATATGCCTTTCTCTTTGATGCCTTTCTGGAAGAACAAGAACAAGGAATCACTATTGACACAGCACGCACGTTTTTCTCATGGGGCAATCGGCACTACATTATCATCGACGCACCAGGACACAAAGAATTCCTCAAGAATATGGTCTCAGGCGCTGCACGCGCCGAGGCAGCACTGTTGATCATCGATGCGCTTGAAGGCGTTAAAGAACAATCAAAACGCCATGGCCTACTCCTCTCAATGTTAGGGGTTAAGCAGGTGACGGTAGTCGTGAATAAGATGGACTTAGTCAACTATCGGGAAGATGTCTTTGCCTCTATTGAAAAAGAATATCGGGTATTTCTTGAGCAATTAAAGGTGACGCCGCAATATGTAATTCCCGCCAGCGCCAAACAAGGGGTCAACATCGCGACATCGAGTCCCCAGACGCCTTGGTATCAAGGACCGACAGTTTTAGACTCGCTTGGTCATTTTCAACTTGAAACTGCTCGCACTGAACAGGCCCTACGGTTTCCTATTCAAGATGTCTATAAGTTTGATGCCCGTCGCATCCTCGTTGGAAGAATAACCGCTGGGAAGCTCAATCTCGGCGACCACTTGGTCTTTTCCCCATCGAATAAATCAGCCAATGTCCAAACAATTGAAGCTTTTAACATTGATCCATCCCCCATGCATGCGCAGGCAGGGCAATCGGTCGGGATTACGCTCGATGAGCAAATTTTTGTCGAGCGAGGAGAAATTGCCTCGCAGCATGCATCATCTCCATTGGTCTCAACATGCCTACGGGCCCATGTGTTTTGGTTAGGACAACGTCCTCTTACCCTCAACCAAAACTATTTGCTTCGTTTGGCTACACGAGAGGTCTCGTGCCAAGTCACAGCAATTCATAGAATTGTGGACGCCACTGATCTTGACGATATTCAGACTGAGAGCAAGGTTCAACGCAACGAGGTAGCTGACATCACCCTTCGCACAAAATCCCCCATTGCCTTTGATGTCTACGCAGATTTTGAAGTGACCGGACGATTTGTGCTCGTCGATCACTATGATGTCTCCGGAGGCGGCATCATTACCGAACGCGTTCATGATGAACAAGAAAGCCTTCGAACAGAAGCGCGGGAACGAGACTCTGCCTGGGTCAAAGGCGTGGTGGGGCCTGAAGAACGTGCGCAGCATTACGGACATCGATCCGCCGTGATCCTCTTTGCCGGCTCTGATACAACTAGCAAAGCCTTTCTCGCTCGAAAGCTAGAAGCGCTCTTGGTTGCCGAAGGACGACATGCCTACTTACTCGATGCAGAAAACCTTCGTCGTGGCTTAGATGCCGACCTTAGCGAAACTCAAGCAACGGAGGCCGTTCGTCGTTATGGAGAAGTTGCGAAACTCCTGACAGATACCGGCCTTCTCGTCATCTCCACCACCAACTCGTTCAACAGGCCCACCAGTGAAGTGATCCAGACCATTCAAACCTTGGTCAACCCTACCAATGTTGTGACCATCCACATGACCAAGGAAATCCCTCTACTCCAAGAAGATGCCGATCTGACCTTTGCCGGGCCCGAAAACTTTGAGGACTGCGCGCATCAGGTTATTGCAACCCTCAAGCAGAAGGGAATTCTCGCTGAATCTCTTGGTACCCACCCTGAATTTCAATACTCCATTTAACGGCTCGTTCTTAGACCTTCGACAGGATGAAATGACTTGTTTTTCTATAAGCCCCCCTTGCACACGCCCCATGGTCCAGAAAAGAGTCATAAAGAGACTGGGCTAGAATAAACTGGTTCGCGTAACGAAAAAGAATGAGCCCAGTTCAAGTATGTCCCATCCACTGGTCCCACAGCCGCCCCCAATTGTTTGTTTCTTGCTCAAGAATTTCCTGCAACCTTGTGCCTTTTGTGAGCTGAACCGCAACTGGTTGCAAATTTTTCCCTGTATGGATGGTCATGGCTGACGATGCTAGGTCGGCTGTAATCCATACGGCTCCATCGACATCAGTTCGAAACACGGCCATATCTTGACGCTCATACTCAGCTAACACATTGGGCGCAGGATGCCCATATCGGTTTCGCTTCCCTGCTGAGACCACGGCCACTGTTGATCTAAGTGTTTTGATCCATGGCTCATACAACGAGCTCCTGGCGCCATGATGTGGAATTTTGACGACATGCACATTCTGCATCATCGGATCGTGGTGTAACCACGTCAACGCCTCTCGTTCAACATCGGCAGTAAAAAGAAACACATACGTCCCACAATCTAATCGTGTCACTACCGATACATTATTGAGGGCTGCTCCATTTACTGCATGCGCATTCATTTCCTTAGAAACCACAGGATTCAAAGACCAGAGACGACACAATGGACTCACAAGGATTTCCTCACCTCTTCCTGCAACCTGTTCGTGTATCCTTGCCTCTCGCACCACGTTTTGAAGGCGTTGCTGAAAGGGGGCATCTCGGATAACGCCATTCGTCCAATAGTGACCCACCTCAAATTTTTCCATAACCCATCCCAGCCCTCCAACATGGTCTTGTTGGGGATGAGTTGCAATAACATGATCAATTCGTCTAATGCCTCTATCCCAAAGATAGGGACCCACAATAGCCTGACCGGCATCCCATCGTTCAAAAGCCCCACCCGCATCAATGAGGACAGTTTGTCCGTCAGGAAGTTCCAACACAGTCGCATCCCCTTGCCCAACATCTAAAAAGGTGACACGCAACGATTCCTCATTTCCAAATGTACGAGGGGACCACCCCCACCAGATGAGCAAGAACCCAAGCATAGCCACACCAGCCCACTTGCCATGCCCTTTATTCCACCCCCATGCCACACCAATCAAGATCAGATAAAAGAGACTGATCGCGAACAACGCAGGGGACGCCACATGCCATTCTACTCCTGGAACATGCGAAAGAATTGCAACGCATTGTGCCAATGCATCAAACACCTGTTGATTGAGCGCATTGAACGGGAGCCCATCCCGCCAGGTGAGTAAGACGCCAACCGCCGAAAAAAGCCCAATTGGGACGGCAATGATCCCAACAAAGGGCACAACTAACAGATTCGCCAATAACCCAAACCACGCCATGTGATTAAAATAATAGGCAACTAATGGCAGTGTGGCCAACGTCACGGCCACGCCCATACAAAGATATTGTCGTAACCAATGGCCAACTCGTCCGATGATGTTCAGTTCTCGGGTTCCATCCTGTGCTGATCCCCATTGAATAACCAAGGCCATGGCAAGCACAGCTCCGTAGGAAAGCTGAAATGAAATATCGTAGAAAGCCCATGGATCATGAATGGTAACGGCAAGAGCTGCAAGGCCCAGCGCCCAGAGAAGATCTCGTTCTCGCCCAAGCCAGACACCAAGGAGAAAGAGAAGAATCATCAACAGAGATCGTACAGTCGCAATTTCTGACCCAGCCAAAAGGGTATAAAACACCACGAGCGGAATAGTAACCACCACGGCCACCCGTGTCGGGATGATATATCTAGAGAGCTGCTCGACCCAATGGGCAGGCACTCGACGCATCATACCTTTTGTCAAGAAAAATGATACAAACGCCAACAGCCCCAAGTGTGACCCTGAAATAGAAATAATATGCACAGTACCTGTGACCATAAATGCATCGCGGAGAGGAGGCGCAATAAAACTTTGCTCACCAATAATCATACCGAGATACAACCCTAACGCCTTTCCATCAAGCGAGGCTAAAGCGGCTTGGCGCACCCGATCCCGCCATTGGTCAATGGTACGAAAAAAAGAAGGCAGCCAGCGTTCTTCATGGTTCTTCACGATGCGAATTTTCCCAGGGCCCGAGACAAACGCCATTGCGTGAATACCTTTACGGGTCAAATACGTTCGGTAGTTGAATCCTCCTGGATTTACTGCGCCAAAAGGAGCATGAACCCGAGCGGTTACTTTAATATGATCGCCGTGAAGAATGGTCTGGTCAGGATCACGCCATGTCAGGCGAAGGAGACTCGCCAAAGGCTGCGCTGTGCCGTTTTTCTCAATGGCCGACACCGCAACTATCATGATCATCTTATTCGGAATATATCGAACAGGCTGGACAATCGTCCCCTGCAATGTGACCACTTGTACGCCAGCACTCTCGATGAGAGGAGACCGGACATGTGATTCATCCAGGACCACCCAATACAGTACACCGATTAGCAGACATCCATACAGGATGATCCCACTTAATACAGGAAGGGCCTCCACTCGCTCACACCATGTCACTCCTATAGCGACAAGAGTGAGCACACATAGAACTGTGAGCGGAACCAATGAAAAATAGGACCCGAGCACAAGCCCGGCAAGAAAAGCGGTGAGAGAAAAAAGCGGCACAGGAACGAGGTGCCCGTGCTGTTATCCAATTGCAATTCGAACAACAGAGGTTAATTCTTCAGCGACTTGTCGAATCAGAAAAGCGTCTTGGCCTTCAACCATGACGCGAACCAATGGTTCTGTTCCTGAATACCGAACAAGTACTCGTCCCGTTCCATGCAATTGTGTTTCACTCAATTGAATGGCCTGCTGAATTTCAGGAACAGATTGAAGATCAGGTTTCTGTTTGACCTGGACACCCAACAGAATTTGAGGGACGGCTTGCATGTATTGAGCCAATGCCGAGAGAGGTTTGCCAGTTCGTTTCATTAATGTGAGCATTTGGATGCCGGAAATAAGCCCATCCCCACTTGTATTGTAATCCAGAAAAATTAAATGCCCGGATTGTTCACCACCAAGACTATATTCATTGGCAACCATTTGCTCCAAAATATATCGATCGCCCACGGGCGTTCGCAGAAGGGTAATCCCCGCATTCTTCATCGCCAATTCAAGTCCAAAATTACTCATGACGGTCCCGACGACCGTATTGTGTTTAAGTAAACTCTGTGCTTGTAAATCCAAAGCGAATGCAGCCAGGGCATGGTCCCCATCAACCACATGCCCCTGTTCACATACAAATAACGAGCGATCAGCATCACCATCAAGAGCAATGCCAATATCCGCTTGATGCATCCGCACAGCTTTCTGTAACTGATCAAGGTGCACTGCACCACATGAGTCATTAATATTGGTTCCATCCGGTTTATCACCAATCACCGTGACCGTTGCGCCTAATTCACGAATTACCTTTGGAAACACTTTATAGGCAGCACCATTCGCACAATCCAATACGACGGTGAGCCCTTGAAAGTCCAAGGTACGAGGCAAAGACCGTTTCACAAATTCAATGTACCGGCCCTCGGCATCATCAATACGATACGCTTTCCCGACTTCATGAGCCGTTGGACGATGGTGTTCAATTTCATTTGAAAGGATCAGTTCTTCCATCCGGTGTTCCATCGTATCTGGCAGTTTCAGCCCATCACTCGAAAAAAACTTAATGCCATTGTCCTGATACGGATTATGTGAAGCTGAAATCATCACGCCAGCATCAGCCCGTAAGCTCCTCGTTAAAAACGCAACAGCCGGAGTTGGCAAGGGACCAACAAGCAACACATCCACACCCATTGAACAAATGCCAGCAGTCAATGCGGATTCCAGCATGTACCCGGAACGCCGCGTATCTTTTCCAATGACAATCCGATGACGACTTTCTCGCCGTTTGAAGATATGGGCAGCGGCTCGCCCCAACTTCATAGCGGTTTCACACGTCATTGGTTCCAAATTGGCAATTCCGCGAACACCGTCAGTTCCAAACAACTTACCCATGGCATACCCCTGATTGATCAGACACGAACATGCCCATCCCGCAACGCTTCTGCAGTTCGAACCACATCCTGCATGTCTCCAACTTCATGCACACGAACAATGTTGGCGCCCTTCAACACCGCTGTTGTCACAGCCGCTGCCGTTCCCATTAATCGATGCGTGACATCCTTTCCTGTGAGCGTTCCAATAAATGACTTATTGGAGACACCCACAACCAGTGGGCGCCCGAACTCCTGGAATACCTGCAACTGAGCCAAAAGGGCAATATTCTGATCAAGTTTTTTAGCAAAACCAATGCCAGGATCAAGCACAATCTGTTCACGAGCAATCCCCAAGGCTTCTGCTTCGTGCAGGCGATCCTTCAAAAAACATCTCACGTCCTGCACGACATCCTCATACCAACAGTCTTCCTGCATCGTGAAGGGAACCCCTTTCATATGCATCAAGATCACACCTGCCCTTGCTTCCGCCACCACGTTTCCCATGTGCGCATCAAATTGTAATGCACTCACATCATTCACAATACTGACACCCAAGTCGAGTGCCATTTGAGCCACTGACGCCTTTCTCGTATCCACGGAAATAGGAATGAGAATCTGCTTCCCTAAAGCCTGCAACACCGGCTTTAAGCGTCGCATTTCTTCCTGTTCCTCAACAGCGCAGGCGCCGGGCTTTGTTGATTCAGCACCTACATCAATCACATCTGCACCTTGCGCAACCATGGCTTGCGCATGCGCCACGGCAGCCGGCACATCAAAAAACCGACCACCATCCGAAAAGGAGTCAGGCGTCACATTGAGAATCCCCATAATCAATGTTCGTTGGCCAAGGGAAAGGATGTGCTCTCCAGCGCAATGCCACTCCTGTGTGCGATTCGATTGATGAATGGATTGAGGCATCACATTCTGGCTGATTGGGGAGGAAGAAGAGAACATGAGGAAAAGAACCGGAAAATGGAATCCGATCAACGGCAAGAAAAGCCTGACGTATTCATGCGCAGGGAAATGTAGTGAGGTCAGATTTTACATAGACTTATTTAGACTTGAGCAGCCTCTTTTACCATAGTATCCCGATGAACAATCTGGTCAATTTCAAATGAATCAAGTACTTCTTTTTCTAGCAAGGCTTCCGCTAACGCTCTGAGGGTATGGATATGTTCCGTCAACATGCGTTTGGTCCGCTCATAACTATCGACAACCAATCGTTTTACTTCATGGTCAATTTCCAAAGCGACTTGATCACTAAAATCACGTTTAGTAGCAATTTCTCGACCCAGGAAGATTTCCTCATCCTTTTTACCAAAGGTCAGCGGTCCCAGTTTTTCACTCATCCCCCATTCGCAAACCATTTTTCTAGCCAATTCGGTGGCACGTTCAATGTCATTGCCCGCACCGGTGGTAATATGCTTCAGAATTAACTCTTCCGCTACTCGACCACCCAGAAGAATTGACAGCGTATTATACAAAAATTCCTTTGAGTAACTGTGCCGATCATCAATTGGCAATTGCATCGTCATACCCATGGCTCGTCCACGAGGAATAATGGTGACTTTGTGTACGGGATCTGTGCCAGGTAGTAATTTGGCCATCAAGGCATGCCCAGCTTCATGATAAGCTGTCGTTCGTTTTTCTTCATCACTAAGGATCATGCTCTTCCGCTCGACCCCCATCATGACTTTATCCTTAGCACTTTCAAAGTCGATCAACTCGACAACCTTTTTGTCTAAACGCGCAGCCCAGAGCGCAGCCTCATTTACCAAATTTTCTAAATCCGCACCAGAAAACCCAGGGGTCCCTCGTGCAATTTGATCGAGAGTAACATCCTCGGCTATCGGAACTTTTTTGGTGTGAACTTCTAAGATTTCTGCTCGTCCTCGCACATCAGGACGATTAACGACCACCTGCCGGTCAAAACGCCCGGGACGGAGAAGTGCAGGATCCAGAACATCCGGACGATTCGTGGCGGCAACTAAAATGACGCCTTCGGTGGTATCAAACCCATCCATCTCCACGAGCAATTGGTTTAGTGTCTGCTCTCGTTCATCGTGCCCCCCACCAAGCCCAGCACCCCGCAAACGGCCAACGGCATCAATTTCATCAATGAAAATGATACATGGTGCATGTTTTTTCCCCTGTTCAAATAAGTCGCGAACCCGAGAAGCCCCAACACCAACAAACATTTCGACAAAGTCTGATCCGCTAATGCTAAAAAATGGAACCCCAGCTTCTCCGGCAATCGCCTTAGCCAAAAGTGTTTTTCCTGTTCCTGGGGGACCAACGATTAAGACGCCTTTAGGAATGCGGCCTCCCAGTTTTTGAAACTTTTGGGGATCTTTGAGAAATTCAATAATTTCAACAACTTCTTCTTTAGCCTCATCTACCCCTGCGACATCAGAAAATGTGATTTTTTTCTTGTCTTCGTTCAAGAGCCGCGCTCGGCTTTTTCCAAAAGATAATGCTCGATTTCCTCCAATTTGCATTTGCCGCATCAGGAAAAACCACAAACCGAGAAACAGGATAAAGGGCCCCCAAGTCACAAGGAAGGTAATGTACCAAGGACTTTCATCAGGAGGCTTTGCTTCAATTTGGACGGACCGTTCTCTAAGCACCTTGACAAGATCGGGATATTCAACCGTATAGGTCCTGACTCGTGTCCCATCTTTTAAAATAGCACTCAGGTGGCTATCTTTGATCGTTACCTTGGCAATTTCCCCATGTTCCAAGTGCGTCATAAAGTCACTGAACATAATATCGTCTTCTTGGGGATGTGTCGGAACAGTAAACAGGTTAAACAGTAAAATCATGAATAACCCAACAATCACCCAAAAAAGTAAATTTTTTACACGCGAATTCATTCAAAATCCTCCTCAATAAGTCTCTGACCTCCTGCAGAAGAGGTTGGCGAGAGACTGAGGAATTCTACCATGGTGAGCTAAATCCTGACAACCAAACCATCAGCATCACTGTCCACTTTCCATGTCTGCATCATCAAGCACGGCTAAATACGGAAGATTCCGGTATTTTTGCTGATAATCCAAGCCGTAGCCCACCACAAATTTATTTGGAATCTCAAAACCAATATACTCAACAGCAACCTCAACCTTTCGTCGTTCTGGCTTGCTCAGTAAAGCACAGACAGCCAACGAACGAGGCTTCTTTTTTCCGAGAATTTTACGAAGGTATTGAACAGTCAAACCAGAATCGACAATATCTTCCACTAAAAGAATATCTCGGCCTTTTATGTCCTCGGTCAATTCGGTGATCATTTTGATTTTTCCTGATGTTGTCGATCGCCCCTCGTAACTGGAAACAACTAGAAAATCCACCTGTAGCGGCAATCGAATCGCTCGGACAAGATCGGCATAGAAAAGAAACGCTCCCTTCATGATGCCAATCAGGAGAAGATTCGGACGGTCAACATAGTCTTCGCTAATTTGCCGACCTAATTCCTTAATCCGAGTTCGCATGTGCTCTTGTGTCACAAGAGGTTTTCCAAAGATGCGCTTCATCATTCCTCACATTCTGGGCTTATCTCCACCCTTAACACCTCTCTAGTTGAGGCAGACACACAAAACCGATGATCCGCTCGATAGCCACATACCCAGAGAATCCCTTCCGGGGCTACCACTAACGGCACACGATGACGACGCGATCGCCCCACCTTCATATCGGCAAAGAAATCCTGAAGTTTCTTCCGTTTCCCACCAAGACCAAGAGGAGCAAACCGATCACCCGGTTCCCAGGAGCGAATGACCAACGGCATGGAGAACAACGCCGTATCACAATAGATACAACCTTGGTGACCTAGCATGTATTGTTGAGAATCCTGAACATAGTCACCTGCCAGTACTTGCCCTGTGCGTGGCCAGGTCACGTGAGAAGGAATAGGGAACTTCATACGCTCCGATGGCCCCTCTACAAGCACAACAGCATCAGATCCCTTATGGCGAATAGATACAGTCTCATATTCCCTCATAACCGAAAGAGAGCCTATTTGCGCAACCATCCCGGATTGACCATTAACAACCCGTTGGAGCACCATCTCAATCCATTCAAACTTTGGGCGATAGGTCAATCGGCCCACACGCTGTAAAACAATCGCCCAAATCCGACGCTGAAGAGCCACTGGCAAGAGAACCAAGCTCGGCCGATTCAGGGTCATCGCACCATCGCCTTCTTGTTGTATCAACGCATGGAGATGGGTCATGGCCAATTGATCTAAATATTGCGTTTCTTCTCGAAGAATGTTGGCTTGCCGTGCCAATGTCTTTGCCACATTAGGATTCACGGATTGGAGAACTGGCATGACATCCACGCGCAAACGATTACGTAAGTAGATTCGTTTTGCATTAGTGGAATCCATTCGGTAGTCCAAGCCTTTTTCAGTTAAATATCCCAAAATGTCATTTCGCTTGCTCTGCAAAAGAGGGCGGATAAAATAAGGTTGCCTATACGGTGGGATGCCAGCCAGCCCATGAGAGCCAGCTCCACGCAACATCCACATCACAACCGTTTCAGCTTGATCATCCATTGTATGCCCCAAGGCAATTTTATTGACTCCTAATGAATAGCCTGTTTCCAGAAATGCGTGATACCGATGTTCCCGGACAACCGCTTGCAGTGACTGTCCTTTTCGAGCATGGGATGACCCGACAAACGCCAAATCTTTTTGCAGGTATTCAATGCCCACACGAGCACACAGAGCTTTGACAAATGCAGCATCTTCCTCCCCTTCTTCCCCTCGTAATCCATGATTAACATGAATGACCCATAACGAGAGGTTCAAGATTGATTGCCAGGCCACACATAAGGCAAGCAAGGCGACAGAATCTGGTCCTCCGGACACTGCCACCAACACCCGATCTTGAGGGACCAGTAAATGGGCGGATCGGACCCAGGTCAACACTCGCCGTTCAAAAGTACAACTCGCCTTCATGGGATTACGTCGAACAATCGACTGATGCATTCACCCCAACGATGGTTCTCGAGAATGGAGCCGTTTCGAGAATGCGACGAGCCTGCCTGACATCATCACTCATTTGTCTCGCCAAGTCCTGAGAAGATGTAAATTTCTCGTCGCCTCTGATCCATTGAATAAAGTGAACATGAATAGACTCACCATATAAAGCAATGTTTTGGTCAAGTACATGCACTTCAAGAATACGTTCGCCTGAACCAAAAGTCGGCCGAGTCCCAATGTAAGAGACTGTGTAAAACGCCTGATGTTTCCATTCAAGGATCGTGGCATAGATGCCATCAGCAGGAATAGCTCGGCTAGCCGGCAAGTGAAGATTAGCCGTCCGACACCCCAATTCTTCACCACGATGAGCGCCTTCGACCACTTGCCCGCTTAACATATAGGGCCGGCCCAAGTAGCGTGAAGCTTCATATACATGGCCATGTTGAATCAATTGCCGAATGCGCGTTGAGCTCGCGATTTCGTCTTCAAGGTGTACAGGCAAAACCGCATGAACGTGAAAATCAGCCGCCTGCCCTAATTGTCTCAGGTCGTCAATACTACCAGCGCGTTTTGCGCCAAACACGAAGTGACTTCCGACGACAACGGCCCGCGCGCCAATACCTTGTTGTAGGATCTGAATGGCAAACTGTTCCGGCGTCAACTGTGCAAAGTTACGCGAAAATTCAAGGACAATGGCCAGTTCCACACCATGCTCTTTAAACCACTGCAACTTTTGCTCAAGTGTCGACAAGAATTGGAGTCGCACGTCAGGCTTCAGCACTTGAATCGGATGCGGATCGAACGTCAGGACCACTGGTGTGCCACCGGTCTGATGTGCCACATCCAAGGTGACCTTCAATAAGGCAAGATGCCCTACATGTTGTCCATCAAAATTTCCGATGGTGACAACTGGATGTTGGACCGAAGAGGGGAAAGGCAGTCCCCGAACGATATTCATAGGCGAGAGGCATTCATCAAGGTCGCCGCATCTTTGGCAAAATAGGTCAGAATCATGTCAGCTCCAGCCCGTTTAATGGAAAGCAAGGATTCCATCATTACCTTCTGCTCATCGATCCACCCCAGCTGAGCCCCGGCTTTGATCACACTATATTCACCACTGACCTGATAGGCGGCAATTGGCACAGAAAATAGATCTCGGGCACCAGCAATAATATCCAAATACGGCAGAGCTGGCTTGACCATAATCATGTCAGCCCCTTCCTCAATGTCTAATTCAATCTCCCGAAAGGCCTCACGAGTATTAGCTGGATCCATTTGATAGGATCGTCGATCGCCAAACGCCGGAGTGGAATCTGCAGCTTCTCGAAATGGGGCATAGAGTGCTGAGGCATACTTCGCCGCATAGGAAAGGATAGGCACTTCTGTAAACCCAGCTTGATCCAGTTCATCTCGTATCGCACCGACACGACCATCCATCATATCCGAAGGCGCAACAATATCCGCGCCGGCTTCAACATGGGTTCGGGCCATGCGACGAAGGCAATCGAGCGTTTCGTCATTCAGAATTCGTCCATCCCGCACAATGCCACAATGACCATGCAACGTGTATTCATCAATACAGACGTCCGTGATCACCAGCATATCAGGGATACGTTCCTTAATGACCCGAATCGCACGTTGCACTACTCCATTGCTATCATACCCAGAGGTTCCTTGTTCATCCTTATGATCCGGAATACCAAAGAGAATCACTGCTGGAATACCAAGTTGGTACACTTCCTGCACTTCAGCCACAATTAAATCAATCGACCAGCGCCATTGCCCTGGCATAGAGTTGATGGGATCCTTTCGATTATTTTCTGTTGTCACAAATAATGGATAAATGAGGTCAGATGGAGACAATGCTGTTTCACGAACCAATTGACGCAATGGTTCATATTGCCGAAGACGACGTGGGCGGTGTTGAGGAAACCCCATAACTGGCTTTATTTCCGAGGTAAATTCGTGAGAAAGACAACTAAATCTCGAACTGAAATCATCCCAACGAGCTTTCCGTCTTTCGAGACCCCGAGATGGCGAACATGTTCTCGGGCCATCAGATCATTCGCATCCAACAATGTTTTATTTTCATCAATCATAATAATTGGTGCGGACATCGCAAGTTCGACGGAAATCTTTGACGCATCTGCCCCATCAGCCACCACACGCCGGACTAAATCGGTATCGGTCAAAATTCCAATCACAACCCCATCACGAGTGACAAAGACACTCCCAATGCCCTTGTCACGCATTAATTCGGCAGCTTGGCGTACAGTCATGTCACGATCAACATTAACAAACTTTTCAGCTGAGACCATAAACGATTTTACAGGAACCATGAGCCTTTTCCTTTCTGTCGACAATTACTGTTTGACATGCTGTACCAATGTTTCGACCAGAGATGGAATAGTATTTTCCTTCGCGATAACATCAACGTGCAACCCACATTCTTTCACCGTCTTTGCTGTAATCGGCCCGATACAGGCGATGGTTACCCCCTGAGTCAATTGCCTGAGCTCTTTAACATCCTCAAAGAGACAGCAAAAATTCCGAACCGTCGATGAACTGGCAAAGGTGAGAATGTGGATTTCGCCTTTAGAGAGTTGTGTTTTGAGCTGTTCGACTTCGGCTTGCGCAGGAATGGTTTGGTACACCGTCACGACGTTCACTTGAGCACCCAGCGCGGTCAGTTCGTCTGGAAGAATTTCCCTCGCTTGCTCAGCTCGTGGGATCAGCACATGCTGGCTTGCCACTCCAGCCGCTTTCATGGCATCAATGACCCCTTCTGCCTGATATACAGCAGGGATCAGATCGGCTTGAATCCCAAATTGTTCAAGCTCTTGAGCCGTCCGTGGTCCAATGCAACAAACTCGCAACCCGTGCAACACACGGCTATCGTATCCTAACACCCGAAGCCGAGTCATAAACCCTTGCACCCCATTGACACTCGTGAACACAAGCCACTGATAATCTTGTACGCAGGCGATCGCTGTATCAACGGCGTCCCAACTCAGTGGTGGAACAATCTCAATTGTCGGACATTCGACTGGCTCTCCACCAAACTGCTCCAACAAGAGCGACAGCGCAGCCGCTTGATTCCGTGCCCGAGTGACGACAATTCGCTTACCAAACAGTGGGCGAGTCTCAAACCAATTCAACCGGCCTCGAAGCTGTACGACATTTCCTACAACCACAATGGTTGGAGGTCCCATTTTCTCTGTCGTGGCCTTCTGGACAATGGTTTCGAGTGTCCCAATCACTGTTTTTTGACAAGCATAGGTTCCCCACCGAATGAGCGCAACTGGCGTATCCACCCGTTTCCCTTCTTGGAGTAACTGCTCCACGATGTAGGGAAGATTTTTCATGCCCATTAAAAACACCAGCGTGCCATCGGCTGAAGCAAAGCGTGGCCACTCCAGAACGGATTCCTCTTTTATGGGATCTTCATGACCAGTGATAAATGCCACCGTGGAGGCCAACGTACGATGCGTCACAGGAATTCCCGCATAGGCTGGAACAGCAACGGCTGACGTCACGCCTGGAACGACTTCAAAGGACACTCCCGCGCTAGCAATCACTTCAGCTTCTTCGCCTCCCCTTCCAAAAACAAACGGATCCCCCCCTTTTAGTCGGACAACACAATGCCCAGCTTGAGCCTTTTTCAAAATAAGCTGATTGACTTCCTCTTGTGCTCGATACTGACCACGCCCACATCGTCCTACATAAATGAGCTCTGCATGGGGCGGAGCATACCGTAAAAGAACAGGATTGGCCAAATTGTCATATAACACAACATCAGCTTGTTCAAGACAGATTTTTCCTCGAAGGGTGAGCAAGCCAGGGTCACCCGGACCTGCACCAACTAAGTAAACTTTCCCTGTTTGGCCACTACACAGAATGCCCATACACTTCACTCAAAATTGTCCGACCACCTCTATCAAGCAATTGCTCAGCCAATTGCATTCCCAACTGCTCAGCTTGAGTGAGAGGACCGGAGAGTGTATCTCTGATCATCTGCTTTCCATCAATGCTCGCCACGAGTCCATCGAGACACAGCTGGTTATCACGATAGACGGCATGCCCCCCTATCGGAACCTGACAACCACCTTCTAACCGTGTCAAGAACGCCCGTTCCGCATCCACAACCATTCTCGTTGGAGGATGTTCTAGTTGAGCAAGCAAATTGGTGACGAAAATATCGTCTTGCCGTCCTTCAAGACCCAATGCCCCTTGCCCAATGGCAGGTAGGCTCATCGTCGGTGACAAATATTCCGTGATCTGCTCACGCCACCCTAAACGATGAAGCCCAGCAGCAGCTAACACAATCGCGTCAAACTGTCCATCGTGCAGTTTCTTCAACCTGGTGTCCAAGTTTCCACGCAACATATGAATCTGAAAGTCACTCCGGTGATAAAGCAACTGCGCTTGCCGACGCAAACTACTGGTCCCAATGTTGGCATGGGGTGCCAAATGCTCCACACCCTGACCAGTACGGCTGATCAGCGCATCTCGTGGATCCTCACGCTCAGGCACACAAAGAATAGCCAGCCCATCTGGCAAAACAGACGGAACATCTTTCATGCTATGAACGGCTAAATCAATGTCCCCAGCCAAAAGCGCTTCTTCGATTTCTTTGACAAACAACCCCTTTCCGCCAATTTTGGCCAAGGGGACATCCACGATCTTATCGCCACTCGTTTGAATACGCTGCAACGTAATAGAGAGATCGGGAGCCAATTTCTGGAGACAACGTTGAACCCATTCAGCTTGCCACAACGCCAGACGACTGCCACGCGTACCAATCACTAAAGAAGCCCGATGTTTCTCACGTGTTTCCATACTTAATCTTTACGATCATTCATGCGCGGATACAGACAAAGTGGCGAGTGAATGTGGACTGATCCCAGGTCATTTCCCAGTCTCAGTGTGGTGGTCGGCTCGATCTAACTCCGCTGCCTCAACGGAATCCGTTCCATTCAAGGATTGAGAGGATTCTAAATCATAAAATCGTTGGACCGCTTCAATATACATCGATCCATTCGCCGATTGCGCTGTTTCCTTCAACGTCACAAAAGACCCATGTAACAGTTTATTGACAATGGCGGAAGCCATTCCTTCGACCGCACTACGTTTCTCAGGAGAGAGATCCCCTAATCGACTTAAGGCTTTGTGGAGTTCATCTTCTATGATTTTATCGGCCCGCTTGCGTAAGGCGACAATTGTAGGTGTTACCTCAAGCGATTTGAGCCATCCCAACATGACTCCAACTTCTTCCTTCACAATGGCTTCGGCTTTTTCAGCTTCACGTTTTCGCTCTTCTTTGTTTTGCTCAATATGCATTTCCAGATCATCGATATCAAAGAGAAACGCATTATCCACATCTTTGACGGAAGGATCGATGTTCCGAGGAACAGACACGTCAATTAAAAAAATGGGCCGGTTCATTCGCTTGTGAACCGCAAGCTGGACATCATTTTGCCCGATCAAATAATGAGAAGCTCCGGTCGAACATAACAAAATATCGGCTCTCCCCAATTCTCCACGGAAACTCTCAAACGGGATAGAAGTTCCTTGAAATCGTTGGGCCATAATCTGTGACCGCCGACTATCCCGAGTCGTGATCAACACCTGGCGAACACCATGATTGATGAGATGTTGCGCCGCCAATTTTGCCATTTCGCCAGCCCCAACCAATAATACAGTTTTGGCCGATAAATCAGAAAAAACTTTCTTCGCCAACTCCACAGCGGCGTAACTGACAGACACAGCGTTTTCAGCAATCCGGCTTTCAGTCCTGACTCGTTTCGCAACAGAAAGAGCTTTTTTGACCAGCTTATTTAGGATGACACCTGTTGTATTATGCGTTAAGGCCGCCTCAAAGGCATCTTTCACCTGACCAAGAATCTGTGGTTCGCCAATCACCATCGAATCCAAACTTGATGAGACTCGAAAAAGGTGACTAATTGCACGATCCCCCGCACTCCAATAGAGATGAGGCAGAAGGCGTTCGGCAGAGAGAGCTAAATGGGTCTCAACAAAAAAATCCTGAACCGACGCATAGCCTGTTCCAACCTGATCCACAACGGCATAGACCTCAACCCGATTACAGGTTTGCAGTAACATGCCTTCTTTCACACCTGGATAACTCACCAACCGACGAAGTGCTTCCCCCAATCGGCTATCGGGAACGACCAGTAACTCACGTAGCTCAACGGGGGCAGTCTTATGGCTGAGTCCAACAACGACCGTATTCATAAGCTTGTCGACAACCCGCCTCCCTTTAGGACGACCCCGAGGAAAATAAGCACCACGCCGGCAAAACCCACAATTGTGAGATATGCAGCTTTTTTGGCTCGCCACCCCACTGTCAAGCGCCCTAATAATACAATCAGGTAAAAGAACCACGTCACCACAGCCCAGGTTTGCTCAGGATTCCAACTCAGATAGGACCCTGCCGTCAGTTGCGCTGACAAGGCTCCTGTGAGAATCCCCAATGTAAGAAAAGGAAACCCAAGTAAAATAGACCGTTGATTTAATGTATCCAGAAAATCCAAAGGCGGCAATTTAAACGTGAGTACATTAAACTGTTTAGACTTTAATAAGCGTTCTTGCATGAGATACATAATGCCAGCAACAAACGCGACAGCAAACCCAACAGTCCCCAACATGCTGAGTGTGACATGCACCCAGACTGTTTGGAAAAATGGGTGAAGACTCTCCCGCTCTACCGGAAAGACCGCCGCAGAGACAAGGGCAAGAAACGCCAATGGCAGAATAAATGTTCCAAGGATATGAAGCCCTTGCCTTGTGGCGACCACCAGAAAGACCAACACCAGAGACCAGGAAAAAAATGACATGGCTTTGTGGAAACTCACCAGGGGCACATGGTCACTTCCCAAGATCTGCGCTGCCAGTGCAAAAGAATGACAGAGGAACCCCAAGCCTGCGACAGCCAGAGCGGACTTGGAAAGAATCTCGGATCGACGGAGTAAATACCCTAAGGATAAAAGAATTCCGGTGAAATACAGCACTAATGTGAACCGAAAAAAGAGAACCGTCATCCTTGAGGATTCCTAAACATTCAGGGTTTTGTCCTTATTCTATCGAGAGGAAGTATAGTCCTGGGTCAAATAGAGGTCAAGAAAATGCAGCCAGTCAGACGCGTACAGCCAAACCCATGCGAAGAGAAGGGAAAACAAGACACTGGAATTATGCAGACCCCGCCGTGGATCCCCCACAGACATTCATCGCCTGTCCCATCATGGCCGCAGCATCGGATGAACAAAGGAATAAAGCCAAAGCGGCAACTTCAGAAACTTCTGCCATACGTTGTATCGGAACAGCGGCAAGAGCCTGCGTTCGGAATTCTTGTGCGGATACACCTATAACAGCAGCTGTTTCCTCAATACCTTGGCGAGCCATAGCCGTATCCACCCAGGTGGGACAAATCGCATTCACCGTAATCCCTCGACTAGCGACTTCAAGAGCAATAGCCTTCGTAAACCCTAAAATCCCATGTTTAGCGGTACAATAGGCAGAATATCCTGGCACTCCAAAACGGCCCAATACCGAGGACATATTAATAACACGGCCATAATTCGGTCCAACCATATGAGGCAGCACCAGCTTCGTACAAAGATACGCCCCCGTTAGATTCACTTGGAGGATATCAAGCCAACGGGTATCATCAGGATGATCAATAGGTGTACGCCCTGAGACACCCGCATTATTCACTAAGATGTCAACTTTGCCCCACTTTTTGACAACGGTAGACACCACATGCTCGACATCACCTCGGATAGTCACATCCGCAGGAATGGCCAAGATCTGATAGCCAATTTTTTCCAACTGCTGAGCAGTCTGATCAAGAAAATCTCGTCGACGGCCACAAATTGCCACACGTGCCCCCTGACGACAGAGCGCTTCGGCAACACCACGACCAATACCCACACTTCCACCGGTCACAATCCCGACTTTCTCATTCAACATGGTCTTTCCTCTCCATACTTCATACACCTTGCATACCAGTTGATTATGAACATCACAAAATGAGTTATTATGGACAAATTCCTCTAGAGATAACGTCGCCCACATAGACTTTCGTCATGAGATGTGATTAGGATGGGCCTCTTGAAGGACAATTCCTACACAATGAATGGCACGCTCTATATCGTCAGCACCCCGATAGGCAATTTGGAAGATTTGACCTTTCGAGCATTACGGATTCTTCAAGAAGTCTCCGTTATTGCCGCCGAAGATACCAGACGAACACAAAAACTCTGCACGCACTATGGTGTTCGCACCACACTGACAAGCTATCATGATTTCAATAAAGAGCAAAAAACCCCCATCTTGCTCAACCGATTGGAAGAAGGATTCTCCATTGCCTTGGTTTCCGACGCAGGCACCCCGCTCATTTCAGATCCAGGCTATTACCTGCTTACGCAAGCATTAGCCCATAACCTTCAGGTCGTTCCCATCCCAGGGCCATCAGCTGTCCTGACAGCCATTTCCGCATCAGGCCTTCCGACAGATACCTTTTCTTTTCACGGATTTCTTCCAAGAAAAGCCATGGCAAAGACTCAATTCCTCCAGAACCTGGCTTATGAACGAGGAACGATCATCCTCTTCGAAACACCTCATCGGGTAAAAAAGACCTTGGATGCCATTTACGACATATTCCGTGACCGACGCATTGTCCTCATGCGTGAACTGACCAAAAGCCATGAAGAAATTGTCCGAGGCACGGTTGCAGAGGTAAGAGAAACCTGTCTTACTCGAACGTTCAAAGGGGAAATAACACTTGTTCTCGAAGGAAGAATAGAGAAGAAAAATAAGAAAATAAGAGGACCTAATCCCTATCTACCCGTTTCTGAATAAACACTCGATAGCCTTCACCACATTTTTCCCGAGACAGGATGGTATGACCTTCGTTTTCTATACTATTCGGCACGTTATGAATTGGGTCGCCATCATCTAGAATCACAGCCAAGATCTCTCCAGCCTGCATTGATTCAAGTTTGAGCTTGGTCTTCACAAAATTATAAGGACAGATAACGCCTTTGAGATCAAGCTCAGCTTGAGGCCTATGATCATTGGCCAGGTTTTCTGTGTTTGTCATCTTTCTGACTATACCCTCAAGAACATATAAAAAGAGCGTGTCGACCATTTAGTCGACACGCTCTTTTAGGTATCACCAATAAGGAAGGAACTAGCTTATCGTGTTCCTTTAAGGAAGTTATCTCGACCTGACCCATAATCGGTATTGCCACTCTTATTGGTACGAGTATTGACAGTATCCGGTTGTGGATCACATTGCCAGCAAGGTGCCTGACCAGTGTAGGTTCCGACGGATGAGGTAATGCCTGAATTCACACTACCTTCCATGATACCACCCACAGGGGCCCCGGTATAACCAGCAGTAGGAGTGGAAATGCCCCGATAGTTCGTTGGGTCTGGACGTTGCCCTAACCCACCACCAAAATCAGGATTGTCTTCGCCTCCTAACAATTGGCTTCCCTCAAGTACGTACACCGTTCTGACCATCTTTCGGCCAGTACTAAATTTGTGCCTTGAGTTGGTTTCTTGCACAGCTTGAATCGTGACATAGTCACCTTTACCAACATTTTTCACATTCTGCATGTTGGTGTCATCATCAAAATAGAGAGTTTGGAGATTCAGGCCGCCCCGTAAGGTCTGCCTTTCATCGTGGGAACTACCTCCCATATCGATGTACAACTTTCCTCCAGGAAAATCAATCGCTACAATTTCTCCCTGCACGGTTTCAGGTGCCGAGAGGTATCGCAACATGTCACCTTCATCCATAACTCGAGACCTGTCACCAACGCCTTGAGAATCGCCAACGCCAGTACCAAACCCGACATGCTGAGGGGAACGCTCTTGCGCGACTGCCACGCTCACTGAGCTTGCAAGAATAATTGCTGCTCCAAAATACCCTAACTTCCGCATGTGGCTCCTCCTTTGGAAGTGTGAGTGAATAATCATAAAATGAATAATGACGGACAAACAATCCTTGGTAACTTTGATAGACTCACATACGATGAGCGTGTCACTATAATCATCTCTTCCAAGGCTGTCAAGAGATGGGAAAAACATGATTCTCTCATTCGCTTATTCACGCATCTTTTGATTTCTTGCGTCATCTTCTTTTGGTGCCCGGAGGGAGGGTCGAACTCCCACTCTCTTGCGAGAACCAGATTTTGAGTCTGGCGCGTCTGCCAGTTCCGCCATCCGGGCCTGAGGCATAACATCATAAATAAATTCTCAAGGTCTTTTCTAGCATGAACAACCATCGAGGTCAAATCCATCACCGGACCATTGACCATAACCGTTTCCATGGGTGATGTCCTTCGATTTTCTTGACACTTCTCTTATAGCTATGTTACGTAACCACACAGTTTTTCTAACCCCTGATAGTCAGTGGTCTATCCTCATTTGTACCATTTGCCGGGTTGTAAGAACGCGATCCCTTTAACTTTCCGCCTTCCGTATTCAGAAGAGGAGTTGGCATGGCCAGTGTTGTAAAGAAGAGACGTAAGAAGATGCGCAAACATAAGCACAAAAAACTTCGTCGACGAATGAAATTTGCCAGACGGCGGAACTAAATCCCATCCGAGCTTCTTTAACAAGGGCGATGCATAGCTACATCCTTAGGGGAACACATAAAGTATGCGTGATGACTACTCTCAGCACATGTACAAGCCACGTGCATGTGCTGTTTCTGCGTAGCTGCGGGCAACTTTCTTTAATGGCAAAGCAGCATTTTGTATAGCTTAAATCTTGACGGTAAGAAAAAAGCCGGCGTTGTTGCGTCAAACAAGAATATGATCGAATCCGTCACATATTAGGGAATAGTCCCCTGCCTCTCCTCGTTTTTCTTTTACCTTCGCTATAATCGGGATCACCATCATGTCTTCTTTCTCCCGATTTCTTCCATTCCTCAGGCCCTATTTCACCCAAATGGTTGGGGCCGCGCTCTTAGTCATGGGTGTCGCCGCCTTGAACCTTCTCCTCGTTCGCACGGGAGGAACATTGTGGGATGCCATCACCGTCCAACGAGACGGTGAAGCCATGACCGATATCATTACTGTGCTTTTAGGGATTGCCGTCATACAAGGCTTCTTATCAATGGGGCACAGCTACCTGACTGCTCATATATCCCAACACATCATGGTGGACTTTCGAGCTCACCTTTTTACCCATCTCCAAGGGCTCTCTATGAGCTTTTTTGCCAAACGCCGAACCGGGGAAATTCTCTCTCGCGTCATGAATGACGTGGGAGTGATTCAAACCACCGTGACTGAAACCCCTATTGATTCAGCCAAACACCTTGTCACCTTCATTGGAGGCATGGGGTTTCTCCTTATCATGAACTGGCAATTATGTTTATTAATTCTTGTCGTTCTTCCCATTTTAGTATTAGTAGCTCGAGTATTCGGCAGACGACTTAAATCGCTTTCGACCCACATTCAAGATGAAACCGCATCACTATCGACGCTTATCGAAGAAGTTGTCTCAGGGATTCGCGTGGTAAAATCGTTTGTCCAAACCCGAAGAGAAGAAGATCGATTTCGTTCATCGCTGCATACTCTCCTCACTATTACGCTCAAACGATCTATTATTCTCTCGGTCTTTATTCCGACCGTCACACTGCTTACCTTTTCGATGGCCGGTATTGTTTTATGGTATGGAGGCAACCAAGTGATCGAATCCTCCATGTCTCCAGGCGATCTCTTTGCGTTTGTGCTCTTTGCCGGAATTTTGATCGGCCCCTTTGGTTCCGCCGCACGACTTTTTTCTCACATTAAAGAGGCGCAAGGCGCCATGCAACGGGTTTTTGAACTCCTCGATACAAAACCTGAAATTACTGATCATCCAAGGGCTGTCACGCTTGGCCCAATCAATGGACATGTTCGTTTTTCCAATGTGCATTTTGCTTATGACCCTCGTCACCTCGTCTTATCCGCTATTTCCTTTGATATTCGGCCTGGCCAACTTGTCGCCTTGGTAGGCCCAACCGGCTCCGGAAAAACAACGATTGCAAACCTTCTTCACCGTTTTTATGATCCGCTAGAGGGAGCCATTACCCTCGATGGGCATGATCTACGGGATATTCGACTACACAGTTTGTACAGCCAAATCGCCTTTGTCCCTCAAGAAACACTGCTCTTTGGGGGCACAATTTATGACAATATTTTGTATGGACGAGATACTGCGACAGAGAATGAAATCATGACAGCAAGTCAAGCTGCCAATGCACACACCTTTATTGAATCCCTCCCCGATGGGTATCAGACCATCGTGGGGGAAAAAGGCATCAACCTCTCCGGGGGACAACGCCAACGTCTTTCTATTGCTAGGGCCATCCTCAAAAATCCACGATTACTGATATTGGATGAAGCAACGTCAGCCCTAGATTCCGAGGCCGAGCAGCTTGTGCAAGAAGCGCTTCAACGGTTAATGGTGAATCGAACCACCCTCGTCATTGCTCATCGGTTAACCACCATTCAGAAGGCTGATAAGATTCTTGTCTTGAATAAAGGCAAGATCACCGAAGAAGGGACGCACCAGGAACTGATGAGTCAGGGAGGATTGTACCACCACTTCTACACACTCCGAATGGCAGAGGTAGCGTAGAGATTTTGTCTATTTGATCTTGGAGAAATCTGCTTCGAGATTGATAAGTTGGCCATCCGGAAAAAAAATAGCGACGATGGATGGTTCCTGATGATTAAAGCTCGTATACGCAAAGCGCGCCGTAAAACGAGAGCGATACCCTTTGAGAGATCCTGAATTTTTTCTTCCTGCTTTCGGTGGAACAAAATCGACAGGATGAATGAATTCTGACCCCTGCTGCAGCACAACCTCTGCGCCTTCAGCAAAATACTCTTCATCTCCACACAGCCGCACCTCAACGCCTAAATTCGGCATAATTAAGTATTCCTGAATTTTTTCTTCAGGAACCCGAATGTCTTTTTGTTGCCTTTTAGACTCAGCCGCTTCTCGACGACCGAGTGTTTCCAGCCAAAATCGCTTCGTTTGCACGATGGCACTGGGAAGACAAGAATGCACAGACACATCGTCCCCTGGTTTCTGAATCCGATACGGGAGTTCGGCTTCAATGGCCACGCTTCGTAATTCAGCAAAAGACGAAGCCTTTTCCATCACAACACGGCCATCCGCAATGATCTGTTTGGCTTCATCGAGAGAAAGGGTGACATCAATCGCCCATGTTGGCGTATTCATTCCACTGAACAACACCAGACCAATGAGACACACAAGACGGGTTGATCGCTGCAACAGTTGCCTCTTCATGCACGTTCTCCTTTTTCATGTTTCATAGCTCTCGCAATGAGCCAACTTCTCTTCATCAGGCTTTCTTGATTCTACCAAACACTGCGGTCCAGGCGTGGTGAATTGTAAGAAACTCCTATTTTCAATGCAATCCCCAAGGGCCCCATGATTCCCTACTTTTCTTCCTCAATAATCCCCTAGAAGATTCATGTTGACTCCATTAATTAAGTTGGTTACAGTACGATTGTCCTATGGATAGGGTAGACTAACCAATACACCAGTATCGGGTTCGGGCTTCCCAACCTAACATTAACCTCCATCCATCGTTCATATTCTCAAATCATTAGTCAGCCTAGCCATGTCTCATACAAAGCAACAAGAACACAATGGCTCAACCATGGACCCCCAAAAGATTGAACGGGTCTATACAAATTATGCAGGCATGTATGACCAAACATTTGGGAAAATCATGCATCAGGCGCGAGAAGCCGCTGTAATTGGGCTGAAGGTTGCACCATCCGAACGAGTACTCGAAGTTGGGGTAGGTACCGGCCTCTCTCTCTCATTGTATCCAAGAAATTGTGAAGTCGTGGGCATTGATCTTTCGCTGGGCATGCTCGAAAAAGCCCAGAAGCGGTTAGAAGAGCACCAACTAGGCCATGTGACACTTCAACGAATGGATGCAAGCCAGATGGAATTTTCTGATGACTCCTTTGACACGGTCATGGCTACCTATGTCGTCACCGCTGTTCCTGATTACCGCCCGGTTATTTCAGAAATGATTCGCGTCTGTCGGCCAGGGGGTCGCATTGTCATGTTAAACCACTTTAGCAATGGCAATAAATTTATCGCCGCCGTAGAAAAAATGATTTCTCCCATGTGTGCCCACATTGGATTTCGGACTGATCTGTCCCTCAATACCGTTCTTGAAGGAACCTCCCTCATGATAGCAAGAAAGGAAAAAGTAAATCCTTTCAGATTTTGGCATCTCGTCGAATGTGTGAATGCCAAAAATGGGCACAACCACTCATAATCCCCTCCTTAATCTTTCTCTTTCTTGATTCCCTGACTGTTCCTGAAGTAACGTGAAGCCTCCCTCGCCATAGAGGACGCACGTGCGTTCTAGAGTGTGGTCTTCCCTAAAAGAAAAAAGGAGTTACAACGAATGGATGGATTTCCAATTACGTATGCCGAACGAATTAGTACACTCCCACCTTACCTCTTTGCGGCTATTGATGACATGAAGCAAAAAGCAATTGCGCAAGGCGTTGATATCATTAATTTAGGGATAGGAGACCCTGACTTACCAACCCCAGCCCCCATAATTGAACGATTGAAACAAGCGGCCGAAGACCCCAAACATCACCAATATCCTTCCTATGATGGGATGTTGACGTTTAGAACTGCTGTCGCACGATGGTATCAGCGACGGTTTGGGGTCACCCTTGACCCAGCATCAGAAGTTCTGACGCTGATTGGCTCTAAGGAAGGCATTGGCCACATTCCTTTGGCGTTTCTGAATGCTGACGATGTGGCACTCGTGCCTAGCCCCGGGTATCCGGTCTATCCTGTGGCAGCCAGTTTTGCGGGAGGCATTCCCTATCCAATGCCTCTTCTCAAGCAGAATGGATTTCTCCCTGATTTTGACGCCATTCCCAAAGACATCGCACAAAAAGCCAAATTGATGTTTTTGAACTCACCCAACAATCCAACGTCGGTCGTAGCGGATAAAGAGTTTTTTAAAAAGGCCATCGCTTTTGCCAAAGGGCACCAGATCATCATCTGTCATGACGCCGCCTATTCAGAAATTTACTACGATGGCTTGCGACCCGCCAGTTTTCTGGAGACTGAAGGTGCCATGGACGTCGGTGTTGAGTTTCACTCGCTTTCCAAAACGTTCAATATGACTGGCTGGCGCATTGGCTTTGCCGCAGGGAGAAAAGAAGTCATTGCGGGACTTGGCAAAGTGAAAAGCAACATCGACTCCGGCGTGTTTCAGGCCATTCAAGAAGCCGGAATCACTGCGCTCGAATCCGATGATCAACTGACAGACGGCCTACGCCATATCTATCAAGCACGCCGAGATGTCTTAGTGCCTGGGCTCAAAAAACTTGGTCTGGAGTTGGAGAACCCCACCGCCGCCTTTTATGTCTGGATCAGTGTCCCACCAGGATTTACATCTGCCTCATTCACCGCACACTTATTAGAAAAGATGGGGATTGTCACCACACCGGGTAATGGATTCGGCGACCCTGGGGAAGGCTACATTCGGATGACCGTGACAACATCAAAGGAACGGTTAACGGAAGCCGTCGAGCGGATGCAGAAAATCAACTGGTAGCCATGATCGATTATGAGCATTGAAACCGTATTCATCGGGTTCGGGTCCAATCAAGGAGACCGTCACGACTATTGTGACCGGGCCTTAACCCTGATGAACCTTCTGCCACATTCCCAACTGACTCGCATCTCCTCTTATTATGAAACGGAACCGATCGACCCCCATGGCACAATGGGCACCACATGGTTCTATAATGGAGTCGTCCAGATTGAAACAAATATTGCTCCTCATAGCCTCCTGGAAATCTTGCAAGAAACAGAGCGGGGGCTTGGCCGTCACGACGATGGCCGAAACGGACCTCGAACCATGGACTTCGACATCCTCTTGTATGGACAGCACACGATGGCCGAACCCGGATTGACCATTCCACATCCTCGCCTGCACCTACGTCGATTTGTCCTTGCCCCACTTGCCGAGCTCGCCCCAGCATGGGTCCACCCTATCTTGAAAAAGTCAATAACCGAATTGCTCAACAATGTTGATGATCTAGCCCAGGTGCAAAAACTCAAGCTGATCCCAGGGTCACGATACGGCCACTATCCCACCTGTGCTCGCTCGCTTTCGTAAATGCGTATCATTCGAACCGTTCGAAGCATGAAACGTTGGAGCACAGATTCTCAGCTCCGAGGGGACAAGATCGGATTTATTCCCACCATGGGTGCCCTCCATGCAGGCCATCAATCCCTGCTTCAGCGTGCCCGCCGAACATGTGACCGTGTTGTAGCCAGTCTTTTCGTCAATCCACTTCAATTTGGGCCAGCTGAAGACCTCACACAGTATCCACGAAAGCTGAAACAGGATATCGCACTGTGTCGTCAAGAAGGTGTTGATCTTCTGTTTATCCCATCATCACAAGAAATATATCCTGATGACTTTCAAACCATCGTGATGGTGGCTGAACTATCACAACGATGGGAAGGGCAAGAACGCCCGACACACTTTCAAGGCGTGGGGACCATTGTCACAAAACTGTTAAACCTCGTGAGACCACACCGTGCATTCTTCGGCCAAAAGGATTACCAGCAAGCACTTTTAGTACAACGATTAGTGAAAGATTTGAGTCTCCCGGTTAAGATCGTCATGTGTCCAACCATTCGGGAGAACGATGGACTAGCATTGAGCTCTCGGAATACATATCTCTCGCGTGAGCAACGCGAACAGGCGACAGTACTCTACTCAGCACTGAAGGCAGGAAAAGCGGCAATTAAAAAGGGGATGCGATCTGCTGGACAGATTTGCCAAATAATGAAACGCCTGATTACAAATAAGCACATCATGACAATTGATTACCTGGCCGTCTGCCATCCGTTGACATTAGAACCTCTGACCTCCATCAATGGTCAGGTCATCTTACTGGGTGCGCTCCGACTCGGAAACATCCGATTAATCGATAACCTTTTGGTCCACGCTCCACAGGATTGCTCATGACTATTCATACACGCACTACCCTCAAGGCCTCAGGCCAACACAACCTTGCACGTACTAAGTGCTATTACTATGTCACATCCAGTCCTGTTGGGAAATTACTCCTGGCCGGAGATCAGCACAAGCTAACACTGATTTCATTTCAAGAGGGGAAACATCCGATGAAACCCCCTCCAACGTGGACATATGATCAAAAGCCTTTTCGAGAGGCCATCCAACAATTGAAGGAATATTTCTCGGGAAACCGAACAACATTCACGATTCACTTAGCTCCACAAGGCACAATATTTCAACTTGCCGTCTGGCAAGCGCTCAAAACAATCCCCTATGGAACAACCGTTTCCTATGGAGACATTGCCAAAGCGATTGGTCGACCCAACGCATCACGTGCGGTTGGAGCCGCAAATGGACAAAATCCTCATTCCATAATTGTGCCTTGCCATCGCGTCATCGGGTCGACGGGAAAACTTGTCGGCTATGGCGGAGGGCTCAACATCAAAGCAAAGCTGCTTGCCTTAGAACACCAGGTCCTATCTCAGAAGACATAACCAGTCTGTTGCTTCCTTTTATGACCAAGACCAAACTCAGAAACCGAACATCTATCTAAGGCACTCGATCCAGACTGACTTGTGAGTCTAAAATTGGCCCAATGTCTGCTGGCGAATAGGTTGACGGTTTTACCCATTTCCCATCTTCCCGCTTGTATCCCCCGACCTTACTCATATTAGACCGTTGAACCTCTTGGAAAACTGGTTCCATATCAATACCACAGGACACTGCTGTTCCATAGACCACATACAGGAGATCGGCCAATTCTTTGGCTATATTCGATACATCGTGTGCTTGAAAAGCTTCTTTGAGCTCATCAAACTCTTCCTGGATAAGCCGCACTCGCAAACGCTCTGTTTGTTCATCAGGCAATGTCGGCGTGGAAGCCACATGAATATCAAATTGTTGGTGAAATTTCAGGACCATTTGTTGCGCTTCGTACACATTAACCTCCTCATACCCTCTATAAAATGATCATCTTACTACGTGATGGGCAATCACTGTTTTCTCTTCACCTTCATCGCCTCCATGAAAGGGAATCAACCATGACGACGCATCACTTACCATATACTCTTGCTCGTCGTGGTTCCTGAGGAGACTTCTTTCATGTTTAGATGCATGATATCTGGAGCTGCGGCAGAATTATAATGCGAGCAAGACATAGAGATCATTCACATTGGTGCCGGTAGGTCCAGTCACAAGATGACCTCCGGCCTTCTGAAAAAACCGATAGCTGTCATGATGGTACAACGCCTCATCCACATTGTATCCTAGCTTGTGCGCTCGACTCACGGTCTGTCCATCCACAACCGCCCCCGCCACATCGGTCGGGCCATCAGTGCCAATACCAGCCACATAGACTTTTGGTACACCAGCAATCGTTTTGGCTGCGGACAACACCAACTCCTGAACACGCCCTCCTTTTCTCTTACCTGCCATCGTAACCGTAGGCTCTCCACCAACGATGAGGCAGGCTGGACGCCTGACCGGCTGCCCAAAACGATGGACTTCTTGTGCGATAGCTCCTAAAAATTTTCCACTTTCTGCCGCTTCGCCTTGAAGAGTGGAGGTCAGAACAAGAGGACGAAGCCCAAGCGCTTGAGCCTTTTGAGCAACCTGGGTTATGGCCAAGGCATTGTTTCCAATAATCTCATTATGGACTTTTGCAAAAATTGGAGATTCCGCTTTGACAGTTTCCTCAGCTATTCCCTGTATCCCCTATCCTCAGCTATTCCCTGTATCCCCTATATGAAGATGGGCTCGCACAGAAGCAGAAACCACAGGCCAAAGACGATGCTGCTGGAGAACCTGTTTCGCATCACCAAATGTCGTCGGATCGCATGCCGTCAGGCCAGATCCAATGGTGCCAAGATCATCTCCCAACACATCCGAGACAATAAGACCAATCACTGTCGCTGGCGTCGATGCGACAAGTTGTCCCCCTTTGATTGCAGACAGATGTTTGCGAACTGTATTGATCTCATGAATCGTAGCCCCACTACGAAGCAACAGATTAGTCGTGTGTTGTTTGTCGGATAACGAGACTCCTGGCGCAGGCAATGGTAATAAACTGGATGCACCACCCGATATCAGCGCAATCAACAAATCTTCAGATGTGAGAGATTGAACGAATGTCAGAAGAGCTCTGGCAGCTCGCATGCCTCTTTGGTCGGGAACCGGATGCCGGGCTTCTCGAATGCGAGTGATCACCGTGGAACATCCATGCCCATCCTTGACCACCACCAGGCCATCCACCAGCGTATGCCCCAGTTGCCGCTCTACGGCTTGAGCCATCCGCCCTGAAGCCTTCCCTGCCCCAACAACCATCACACGTTTGAATTGTGTTAGAGAATATGGCCGTTTCTTCACCCATAAAGTTTGGCCCTTTTTCTTCAACATTCGTTGAATAGCCAATGCAGGATCAGCAGCCTGAAGACCTGCTTCAAAGAGCTGCATGAAGAGCGTCTTGACTGACGCATCAAGAAAATCGATGCTGTTCATCTTTTCAAACATTGCGAAACTCTCTCTGTATCCTCCTTGCCCATTTCCATTCAGCCAAGTCTGTTCGCACAATGGAGAATAGGAGGAACACGAACCTGCCATTCTTCTTCTTGTCGCTGAACGACGCAGAAACTTAATGAGGGAGATTTTCAGAATGAAGGCCTTGCTATGCTACCATCCACGTCATGACCGCTCTCAAAGTTTTACAGGAAACAATTTCTCAATGCACTCTTTGCTCCCGGTTAACACAATACCGACAGCAGATCGCTCAAACAAAGGTCAAACGGTTTCAGCATTGGGACTATTGGGGCCGTCCTATTCCTGGATTTGGGAATGCCCATGCACGACTCTTTGTCATTGGGTTAGCTCCTGCAGCTCACGGAGGGAATCGCACAGGACGTGTCTTTACCGGTGATCGAAGCGGTGATTGGCTCTATGAAGCCTTATATACCTTCGGGTTCGCCAATCAACCAGAATCTGTTCATAAAAAAGATGGACTCCGTCTCAAAAATTGTTACATCGCGGCAGCGGTTCGCTGTGCCCCACCTGATAACAAACCAACGCGAGAAGAATTCACTGCCTGTCGGCCATACATACTGGAAGAATTGCGGCTCCTCAAACAATTGCAAGTCGTGGTCGCATTAGGGAAAATTGCGTTTGACGAATATCTCAAAGCCTGTAAAGCCCTCGAACAAGCCCTTCCGTCCCCCATGCCAAAGTTTGGTCATGGCAAGAGCTACCACCTCCCTCATGGAATCACCCTAATCGGGTCGTATCACCCTAGTCAGCAAAATACCTTTACGGGCAAACTCACTCGCCCAATGTTTCATGCCATTTTTGAATCAGCACAACAGACTCTCCATAACCAATAGGGAGAGAGACGTCATCTTGGTCGAGTTTGACTAGACCCGATGCAAGGGGTAAAATTTTTCGACGGAACCAGCTCGCCATCTCTTTTCTATGGAGTTCACATATGCGTCAAGTACCAGTGCCTTCCAACCCTCAAATGAGAAACAACCGATGTCGTACAATACTGACAATCTTGACAGGGTTGACCCTGAGTCTGCTCTTAACTGGCTGCGGAGGCAATCCGTACCTCGACGCATCGTTAGATCCCGCTAAGTTTGAAGGAAAACCTCAATCCTGGTTTGAAGATCAATGGGGGACACCTAGCGGAAAATCCAAGCGGTTTTTTGGAGGAGAAACCTGGACCTACTCTCGGATTGCCGGAGGGACAAGAGGATTACCCTTTTGGAATTTCACCCCAAACCAATGTCAAATCACGCTGGACTTTGACGAAAATCAGAAATTGGACGATTACAGTTACTCCGGCTGCTAAGCCAATGGGTTCGCCTCCATTGCATCGTCACATCCTGTCGATATCAACTACACGGTGACATTCAAGTAAGGATAAGGCAAACCACAGCATCATTTGCGTGCTCCGATTATAGCCTGAGCCTGCCATATCCCAACCCATCACAAAGACCCCTATGTAACAAAATGACTCGACTTGAGACATCAGAAAACCGTACTATGCTTTTTTATCATTGACATTTATTCGAGGTACCCATGGAAGATAATGTGGTAACGAAAGCAGTCAACGAACGCTACGCAAGGGCCGTCACAACTGGTGAAGAAATGTGTTGTCCTACTGGGTATAACCATGAAGACTTGCGAACATTCATTCCTGAACCAGTCCTAAAAGTATCTTATGGGTGTGGAACACCGGTTGGCCTGACAACTGTTCAACCGGGAGAAACTGTCTTAGACATCGGGTCGGGAGGAGGCATTGATTGTTTCGAGGCCTCTAGACGCGTTGGACCAAATGGAAAAGTGATCGGCATCGATATGACTGATGAGATGTTGGCCTTAGCCAGAACCCATGCACCTACTGTCGCAGCGAACCTTCGTTATCCTCAATCAAACGTCGAGTTCAAGAAAGGCCATGCGGAAGCCATGCCTGTCGACAATGATACGATTGATCTCATCGTCTCTAATTGCGTGATCAATCTCGCTCCTGATAAATCCAAGGTTTTTGAGGAAATGTTTAGAATTCTACGCCCGGGAGGCCGCTTCACCATTTCTGACATTGTGGCTGATCAACCGATCCCTCGATACCTCCTTGATGACAAAGAGAAGTGGGGCGATTGTCTCTCCGGCGCTCTACAAATAAGAGAATATGCGAATGGCCTGCGAGACGCAGGGTTTCTTGGCATTCACCAGATTGGGTTTATTCCGTGGAGGGTGATCGACGGCATTCACTTTCTTTCCTTGACTTTCACTGGGTATAAGCTGGCTGAGACCCCAGCCACAGATTCCTCAACATTTGCCACCTTAGCCGGACCGTTTAGTCAAGTAACCGATGAGCGAGGCCGAACCTATGTTCGAGGGACACCCGAGCTCCTTGATGCTCGAACGTCAACACTCCTACATACCCCAGGATATCAACCCTATTTTCTTTTTTCCGACACGCCTATTGGTCTCACACCATCACACCCTCGTTGGCAAGCCATCATGCCTGAAGAGGCTCCCTGTGCCTGGAAAGGCCATTTTGCCGTCTTAACCGGCCCATTTATGGAAGCACACGACGACGATGCCCACAGCTTTCATATGGGAACACCGCTTGAAATCTGTTCAAAAACCCTCAAGGTCCTCCAACACGAGCACTACCAGCCAGCCTTTGCTATCATGAACCGATCAGGCGAAACCGTCAGCGCCGAGACAGGGGAATGTCAACCTACAAGCGGGTGTTGCTGAGCATGCCCTCCCTCCCCGTCCTCAATACTATGGATGCAGAGACATCGACCGCCAGCCATAGTCCGCAATTTCATGATACCCTGAGACAAGCCGGCTGCCTTTCGCTCACCGCACTAGGCATTGAAACATTGCAAATTAACGTCGGCAAACTGTGCAACCAAACCTGTGAGCATTGTCATGTTGATGCGGGACCAACCCGTACAGAGATCATGACCCTTGATACCATAGAGGCCATTCTGGCCGTTCTGGACCAGCACCCGCATATTACGACAGTGGACATCACAGGCGGCGCCCCTGAGATGAATCCCCATTTTGAATATTTTGTCTCTCAATGCCATACGATGGGACGGCAGATCATAAACCGATGTAACCTGACCGTGTTGTTTATGAAAGGCAAGGAACACCTGCCTCAGTTCCTGGCGAATCACTTCGTTGAAATTATGGCTTCCCTACCCTGTTATGAAGCAGACACGGTCGATCATCAACGAGGAAAAGGTGTATTCAATCGAAGCCTGGCTGCCCTGCGAATATTGAATGAACTGGGCTACGGCCAAGAAGGAAGCGGGCTAACCCTGAGCCTCGTCTACAATCCATTAGGCGCGTCCTTACCCCCCAACCAGAATAAATTGGAAGCCGACTACAAAAAAGAATTAGAGACACGCTTTGGCATTCAGTTTAATCGGCTCTATACCATTACCAACATGCCGATTAGCCGTTTTCTAAATCACCTAAAGGCAAGCGGACAGTATGAGGACTACCTAAATCTTCTAGTGACGAGTTTTAACCCAGCTTCGGTAAATGGGCTAATGTGTCGAAAACTTGTGAATGTGGGATGGGATGGCAAGCTGTACGACTGTGACTTTAATCAAATGCTCAATATGCCACTTCGTGGCGGAGAGGCCCCTTCAATTAAAGATTTTCTCTTTGAGACATTGGCCAACCGCCTCATTGTGACCGGGCAACATTGCTATGGCTGCACAGCGGGTGCAGGATCGTCCTGTGGAGGCACTCTCGCCTAAGCCCGCCACAACACTCATTCACGCTGGTTCTTACCGAGATAGATATTCCTTGAATTTCCCAGCACAGTCGTCGCTGCAAAAATAATAAGGTTGCCCACCGATTTTTTCCATGACTGCCGTTCCTGCCGTAATGTACGTTTTGCAAACCGGATCTTGTACCATCATATCTTTTGACGGAAGCGCAGGATCGGATTTCCCCTTCCCCCAAAATTCACGGAATGCCTTTCGCACCATAAAAAAGAGGATGAGTAACAGAACGAGAATAATAATGATACGATACATAGAGACGAATTGGCTCCTCACATATAACTGATCTCTTCTTAGTATACTGATTTCTTGGAGAAGGAGCCAACGTCTTGTTCTCACTCTTGTTGAAGAAGCTATTTCATTTCTCACGTGGAGGATCAACATGAAGACCACAACCACTAACTCTCTTGTGCACCAGGATATCCAGCAGTTTCTCGCATCATCTCGGAAGATGTTGATTGATGGAAAATGGACGGAGTCGGCGTCGGGGAAGACGTTTCAGACAGTGAACCCTGCCACTGGCAAGGTGCTGGGACATGTCGCAGAAGGGGCGCAAGAAGATATTCATCGCGCTGTACAGGCAGCTCGCCAAGCCTTTGACACAGGCCCATGGCGAAGGCTCTCTCCATCGGATCGTGGAAAATGTATGTGGAGGCTGGCTGATTTGATTGAATCACACACGGAACAACTCGCACAACTTGAATCACTCGACAATGGCAAACCCGTCACGGTTGCCAGAGTAGCCGATGTGCCTCTTGCGGCTGATCTCTTTCGTTATATGGCTGGCTGGGCAACGAAAATTGAAGGCCATACAATTCCCCTTTCCGTTCCGTACACGCCGAATACACGCTACTTGGCCTACACACTCCGGGAACCCGTAGGCGTCGTCGGGCAAATTATCCCTTGGAATTTTCCTCTCCTCATGGCCGCGTGGAAACTTGGTCCAGCACTCGCGACCGGCTGCACCATCGTCTTGAAACCAGCGGAGCAGACACCACTATCCGCGTTATTCTTAGGTGAACTGATCTGCGAAGCCGGGTTTCCCGATGGCGTTGTCAATATTGTCCCAGGTTATGGCGAAACAGCAGGGGCTGCCCTCGCTGCACATCCGCATGTTGATAAAGTGGCTTTTACAGGATCCACAGAAGTCGGCAGACATATTGTCCAAGCCGCAACGGGGAACCTCAAAAAAGTCTCTCTGGAACTCGGGGGGAAATCGCCCAATCTCGTTTTCAACGATGCAAATCTCGAAGCCGGCATTCCTGGTGTTGCCAGCGCGATTTTCTTTAACCATGGACAATGCTGCTGCGCAGGATCCAGGTTGTATGTTGAAAAAGGCATCTTTGACCAGGTGGTATCAGGTGTGGCCGAAGAAGCGAAGAACATCAAAGTTGGACCTGGCATGGACCCCACAACACAGATGGGTCCCTTAGTCTCTGACGAACAGCAGCGCCGCGTGTTAGGCTATTTAGAATCAGGATTCACCGAAGGCGCAGAGGCTGTCACAGGCGGACATCGCGTTGGGGAATCCGGGTATTTTGTGGAACCGACTGTCCTGGTCAATACTCAACCAACTATGAAAGTTGTTCAAGAAGAAATTTTCGGACCGGTTGTCTGTGCCGTTCCATTTACCGATGTTGAGGAAGTCCTCCAACAGGCAAATGATAACATCTACGGACTTGCCGCAGCCGTATGGACAGAAGACATCAATAAAGCTCACCGTATTGCCGCGGAATTGAAAAGCGGGTCCGTCTGGGTCAATTGCTATAATATTTTTGACGCGGCCTTACCGTTTGGAGGGTACAAACAATCTGGCTGGGGACGAGAAATGGGCCATGATGCATTGGAACTCTATACTGAAGTCAAAGCTGTCTGTGTCAAGACATAAGACGGGGCAAGACAGAAGGAGAGACAATGAGAAAAAAATGGATGAACACTGAGGCAATGGGAATGGGCTTGATGCTTATTTTCTTTCTTATCCTGGGATGTGCCGGCCCCAAACCCGTCTTGTACCCCAATGACCACTTTCAAGAAGTCGGGCAATCACAAGCCGACCAGGATATTGCCGAATGCACAACCCTTGCTGAGGAATATGTGGAATCACATAAAACCGAACAAATTGCCGGAGGCACTATCGTAGGAGCCGGGACAGGTGCAGCAACAGGGGCAATAGGTGGTGCTATCCGTGGTTCAGCCGGAACCGGCGCAGCCGTTGGGGCTGCCACCGGTGCAACCGTCGGGTTATTACATGGGCTGTTTGCATCTGCCAAACCGAGTCGCGCCCATATGAATTTCGTCAACAAATGCCTAAGTAAACGAGGATATGAACCAACTGGATGGAACTGAAGAACCTTGAACAGTCAGAGAAATACGTAAGTTGAATGCACCATCTGCCTAATCTTATTGTTACCCTTCCATACGTCTGAGGGCACGGACTAACACAGGGTCATTCAGTGCCATTTCGCTCAGGGCATCCATGATATGAAGATTTTGGGATTCAGCAATGTCTTTTGCTTTGGCATATTGCTTCTTATTGAACCTGGCCACTGTCGGCTGGTTATTAATGACCTGGCAGGCCAACACACCCTCATCGATTTCTAATATCCCGCCTTCCTCCATCAATTGTTTTGCCTGAGTTTCTGTAATGCCGTGCAAGGTCGCAAATTCTTGGAGCCCGCCTGTTTCAACCATTGAACCATCGGGCATCGTGCATTTCCGCTTAAAGTGTGGAGACCAGTCTTTTCGAAAGTCGATATAGGCAATATCTCCACCTCGTGTCACACTTCGGTCTAGTTGAGTATAATCCAGCCCAAGGTTTTTTTCCTTTAGCCGGTCTTGGAGTTCTTCTGGAAGCGTTCGTGTCAACACTCTTTCGGCAGCCACCGCTAATGTCACGTCTAAGGATCGTACGAGTTGCTCGGCCTCCATATATTGCGGAAGGTCTAACACCCAGGTCCACTTGGGTGTCTCTCCCGTAAGGTCAACCTTACAAGCGAAAAGGCCACGTGTCACTAAGGCGCCAGTTTCAGGATACACATATACACCCCCATCACTGAGCAAATTCGTCATTGTCTCGACGGGGATATCGTAACTTTCCCCCAACACTTTGGCATGCGTGGCAAGATCTTCCTCGCCGGTCATTCCACACACCATCACATTACCTGGAGGATCAAAATCGGTATAGTTCTCTAACACATTATAGAGTGGAGGTGTTTTTTCCGTTTTGAGGGGGCGTTTTTTCAATTTAAACATCGGATGCACTTCCTTTCCAGTCTTTTTGAAACGGCTAGCGACGCATCAAGGGTTATTAGGGAGTATTGAATAATTCAAAAGTCTCTCGGCGGAGCCATGGTCCAGCAAGGCCGCAAGCCGCGAAGAGGGCGAGGCGTACGAGAGAGTACGTTGAGCCTTCCAAGCCATGAGAACGCTGCTGGCGGATTTTTCAATAGCCCCTTATACAAAAACATGTGGCCACCTTACCATGCCTTGACCCATCCGGTATCTCCCTCGTTATAATGATCCATGTCAAAAATCTTTTTCCGCCATAGCATACAATGTCTCATCCTCGTCTGCCTCCTGTTTGAGGTAATGACGGGATGCGCCTCGACCAAGACACCTAAATATCCTGAAGATCACGCCCGATTCGAACGCATCGTCGAGGTAATTGACTCTCTTCGCCAAGCCTATGTCGAGAAGAATGACTCAGCTGCACGTGAGCTGTTTTTGCCACTTGATAATCTGAAACAATTAGACGTTGAAATTCAACGCGACTTTCAGACCTATTCCCAGATCACCCTCGACCTATCCATTGAACGGATTACAATTCGTGACGATCAAATTCTCGTCAATATCCGATGGCAAGGTGAATGGACAGAAGAAAGCAATGCGCCTGTTACCCAGGCCAATGGCCACGGGATCCTGCATTGGAGAGGCAGGCAAGTCATCTTATTGGCAGGTGTGGAGGGCGACATTCCATTTGGGATGGCATCCCACCAATCTATCTCCTAGCTCACCCAGACCTCGATACCTATTCCATGCGATAAGGATCATCCTTTTCAAAAGATGAACAGCCCTGCTCGCAAAGCTCTCGTTTCCTGCAAATCTGGACCAGCGACTGATTTCATTGTCATTGGCTGTGGAATTGCTGGTCTCCGAGCCGCCATTGAACTCGCCCGATACGGCCATGTGGTTATGGTCACAAAGGGAAGCCCGTTGGAAAGCAGCTCGATGTATGCACAAGGCGGAGTCGCCGTAGCGCTCAATGAAGAAGATGATGTCCATTTACACTTTTCGGATACGATGAAAGCTGGACACCAATTAGGACAAGAGCAAGCCGCCAAAGTGCTGGTGGAAGATGGACCGGAAAGGATTCAAGAACTGGTCTCTTGGGGCACCCAGTTTGATACTGTCGATGGAAAGTTTGCATTTACAAAAGAAGGTGCACACAGTCGTTCACGAATTATTCGGGCACGAGGCGATGCGACCGGTGACGAAATTGTTCGAGTGTTATTGTCTCAAGCTCGGCAACATCCCACCATTACTTGGTTAGATCACCATTTCAGCATTGATCTGCTCATGACCGATGGCCGATGTAGTGGGGTCCTGGTTTTTGATGAGGCAACAGGAGACTACCTCACGCTGTCTAGCACAGCCGTGGTATTGGCAACAGGCGGAGCGGGGCAAATCTATTCCCGCACCTCAAATCCCGCAAGTGCGACCGGAGATGGGATGGGGATGGCCTATCGGGCTGGGGCCACCCTCGTTGACCTGGAATTTGTCCAGTTTCATCCAACGTCTCTTTTTCTGCCTTCAAGTCCACCCTTTCTCCTATCCGAAACCATGAGAGGAGAAGGCGGTTTGCTGCGAAACCGCAAAGGCGATCTGTTTATGAAACAGTATCATCCTGCCGCTGAACTCGCTCCCCGGGATATTGTGGCAAGAGCGATCTGGTCCGAAATGGCCGCAACCCGTTCCCGACACATGTATTTAGACGTCACCCATTTAGGCAGCACCTTCATTCGCAATCGCTTCCCGACCATCTATACGACCTGTCTACGTTTTGACATTGACATTACAGAAGAGTGGATTCCTGTCTCTCCCAGCGCCCATTATATGATGGGTGGGATTCAAACAAATATTGGAGGAGCCACTGGCATTCCCGGCCTCTTCGCCGCTGGTGAAGTCGCATGCAATGGTGTGCATGGCGCAAACCGACTGGCGAGCAATTCCCTGTTGGAAGGGCTGGTTTTTGGTGTCCGTGCTGCCCAATCTGCTATGGACACAAAGACCGCACGAACTCTGCCTCACCCCACGAATGACTTACCTCTATGGACCACCGGAATCATCTCCCGCACGACTGAAGATGTTGAAAAGATCCGAAGCTCCCTCCGTCGGCTTATGTGGGGAAAAATTGGATTAGTTCGAACTGGAGAATCCTTAGTGAGCGCCTTGGCGCAACTGCATCGCTGGGAGCGGACCATGAGAGGCCCCTTTCACAACCGTGCTGGCTATGAGGTCAAAAACATGATCCAGGTGGGACGATGCATTACGGAGGCCGCGTTGTGGAGAGAGAATAGCCTCGGTGCCCATTTCCGTGCAGACTTTCCTGACAAAAAAGGCAGAGGCTGGAAAACCCACAGCCAACTCCAGCAGATACCTGAGCAGCATTCCTCTGACCAACAAACCGGTAAGGTAGGATAGACGATAATCAAAAAACCCTGCCCTCTCTGTTTTCAAGAGAAGGCTCTAAGCCCACAAATCCTAGGTTTTCTTTCAGCCTGAGTCGTCATACCACAACACGAGCAGGAATTAATTCGATAAGTTCACTCTCAAGCTCTCGACCACGGATGTGAAGGCGAGCAAGCGTGACTGGCAGACGAAACCGGCGAGGCCCAGCGCTTCCAGGATTAAGGTAGAGGACCCCCTTCCGCCTTTCAGCAACAGGCTTATGAGAATGCCCAAAAATGACCGCGGAATAGTCAGCCGCTTCCAGATCGATATCGAGACGGTCCAGTTCGTGCAAAACATAGAAACGGTGCGCCCCTACGTCCACACTCTCTATTACCGGCAACACCTCTGCCCACTCATCTCGGTCATTATTTCCTCGGACAGCAATCACTGGGGCAATCGTTTGGAGGATACGGAGGACATCTGGGCTTCCAATGTCACCAGCATGGATAATACGCTCGACGCCTTTCAACGCATCAATCGCTTCAGGACGGACTAAGCCATGGGTATCGGAGATAACCCCAATCATCGTCACAATGGATCGTTTGGCAACCATAATAACCTAGGTAATAAAACCCATCACCAAGACCATATTTCAATGTTTATCGCCACCATTGCCTTAATACTTCCCAACCAAACCCATGGCATTCTTCAAAAATTGGTGACAGAGTTTTTTTGTTTTCCTATCACACTAGGCTCTCAAGACGCCATTTAATCATGACAAGACGAGGGAAGCTTTTGGCAATGGCAAAACTCTCTCCTTTTTCTATCGCACTTTCGGCCTCAACCATCGTTGAACAGAACCTTTCACCTTGACACTTTTTCTTGTCTCATGGTACATGTTGCTACTTAACTGTAAGGAGACCTGTCCATGTACGCCATTATTGAAAGCGGTGGGAAGCAATATCGGGTTGAACCAGGCACAACCCTCCAAGTTGAAAAACTTCCTGGAGAGAAAGGGGAAGACGTCCAGTTAACCCCTGTCAGTTTTATTGGAACGGATACAGACTCTGTCATTGGCCATCCCTATATCGACAACGCCCATGTCAAAGCCACGATCTTGAGGAATGGACGGACCCGATCTATCACGATCTTCAAGAAAAAGCGACGAAAAGGGTATCGTCGGACGCAGGGACACCGGCAGGACTTTACACTTCTCCAAATACAAGATATCGTTTCAACATAATTGCGCTGAGGAAGGAACAAGCAGGATGGCTCATAAAAAGGGCGGCGGATCATCACGGAATGGACGAGATAGTAATCCTCAATATCTTGGCGTAAAACGGTATTCAGGAGAGCAAGTCAAACCAGGCGTCATTTTGGTACGACAGCGAGGAACCAAGTTCTTCCCTGGCTATAATGTGGGCATCGGAAAAGACCACACATTGTTCGCCAAATTCGAAGGAGTTGTAAAGTTCGAGGGCGGCATCAGTCGACGAAAAGTGAGTGTCTATCCCTCCCCCTCCTAAATCTTCATCCCCGGTTTCTTTCATCATTTACGGGCTCACCGTTCCCGCCAGGCGTTCAAGGCTTTTTATCCTCTCTGTTGTTTGAGACCAGTCATGTTCATTGATCAGGCCAGAATCTTCGTCCAGGCCGGAAAAGGCGGAGACGGCATTCGGAGTTTCCGTCGAGAAAAGTTTGTTCCGCATGGCGGACCTGATGGTGGAGATGGCGGCAATGGCGGGAACGTCATTTTTACAGCATCGCCACGCGTCGCCACGCTATTAGACTTCCGCTACCAACGGCACCATACGGCTCAATCAGGAACTCCAGGACAGGAGTCGAACAAACACGGGCGAACGGGTCACGACATCATCATTCCGGTTCCGGTTGGCACCGTCATTCGAGATGATACCAGCGATGACATCCTGATGGATTTGACAGAACCCGAACAATGCTGGACTGCCGCGCATGGCGGAAAAGGTGGACGAGGAAATGCCCGATTTTCCAGCTCAACAAATCGCGTTCCACAAAAATTTGAACGAGGCACACCAGGAGAGTCTCAATGGCTGAGACTCGAACTCAAGTTGTTAGCTGATGTGGGCCTCGTCGGTTTTCCCAACGCCGGAAAATCGACATTGATTTCCGCTATTTCCTCAGCCCATCCAGAAGTAGCGGATTACCCATTTACGACGCTTCGCCCTCACCTGGGGGTCGTCGCCCTCAATGACGACCAAACTTTCGTAGTCGCCGACATCCCAGGGCTCATTGAAGGCGCGCATGAAGGGAAAGGATTGGGATTTCAATTTCTCCGGCACATTCAGCGAACGGCGTTTTTGGTCTATTTGATAGACATTTCCGAATGGGCAACGGAAAGTCCTGTCGACAGCCTTCACATTCTTCAGCGTGAATTAGCAGCATTTGATCCCTCACTCGCACAACGAGCATCTGCTGTGGTGGGGACCAAACTTGACATTCAAGGCAATGGCACACATAAAGAAACCTTGGCCATGTATTGTCAGCAGCACAAGCTCCCCTGTTTCCTGGTTTCGGCAGTGACGCAAATAGGCATTGACCCATTACTCCACTATCTGGGAAAGCACATTTACCAACCAGTGCAACAACCATGCGAACCCAACTGATCACCGAGGCCAAACGGGTCGTGGTAAAAATTGGGAGCAGCCTCGTCGCATCCCCCAAAGACGGCCTTCGGCTCGAACACATTGACCGATTGGTCAAAGAATTGTGCGAGGTTCGACAAACCACGCGCGAAGTCGTACTGGTCTCATCAGGAGCCATCGTGGCTGGCATAGAAAAGTTAGGGTTGAAAGCCTACCCAGGGACACTTACCCTGAAACAAGCCGCGGCAGCCGCAGGGCAAAGCCAGTTGATTCATTCGTATGAACATGCGTTTCACAAACTGGGACAAAAGGTGGCTCAGGTACTCCTCACACACCAAGATTTGGCAAACCGCAAGCGATTTCTTAATGCCCGTCATACGCTGACCACCTTACTCACGCTTGATGTCATTCCTATCATTAATGAAAATGACACGGTGTCAGTCGAAGAAATTCGGTTTGGCGATAATGACTCGTTAGCGGGGCAGGTTGCCCAACTTGTGGACGCCGACCTGCTGATCATCCTCTCTGATGTAGATGGTCTCTTTACCCAAGACCCACGACTTGACCCAACAGCCACCCTCATTCCGTCTGTCCAGACGATTACACCCGATATTGAACGTGGAGCCGGCACATCACGAAGCCAAGAGAGCACTGGCGGCATGGTGACCAAAATCCAGGCAGCAAAACTGGTAGGGAGTATGGGCATCCCAACGCTTCTGCTGAATGGCGAAATCCCAAATCTTATGCCCCACATCTTTAATGGCCATCTTGCCGGCACGTTCTTCTTCCCTCGTACGGACCCCTCAAAGAACAGCCAGTCCAGCCGAAAGCAATGGATCCGCTATACGTTGCGACCCAAAGGGCACATCCTGCTGGATGCTGGAGCCGTTGACGCCCTGACCCATCGAGGGAAAAGTCTCCTCCCCTCGGGAATTATTGCCATTCGGGGAGATTTTTTGCCAGGCGATCTTGTCAAATGCACCAATGAAACAGGTAAAGCCTTTGCCCAAGGATTAGTGAACTTTTCGGCTACCGATCTCCGAAAGATTATGGGAGCACAAACAGAGAAGATTGGGGAAATCTTAGGGAATCAGGAATATGAAGAAGTCATCCATCGAGATAATTTAGTCCTCTTGTAACGGCTCAATTCATGCCTATGCGCATCGGCCTTCTGGGGGGAACATTTAACCCCATTCATTCCTGCCATCTTTACATCGCCGAGCAAACCTGTGAGCGGTTAGATTTTGACCGTGTTCTCTTTATTCCTTCATCTGCTCCCCCACACAAATCATCGGATTCCCTCGCACCAGCTTCCCATCGGTTCGCGATGGTGCAACAGGCCATCGTCCCTTATCCAAAGTTCCACATATCTGATATCGAAATACGGTTCCCTCAAACATCCTATACGTATGATACAATCGATCGACTCTATCAGGAGCTGGATTCTGACGTTGAACTGTTCTTTCTCATTGGCCTCGATGCCTTTCTAGAGATTGCAAGTTGGAAACAAGCCCAGGCTTTACTACAGGTCTGCCATTTCGTAGTCCTTTCAAGGCCCGCTCATCGTTTCACGGAACTCCCTGCCCTTCCCCTGCTCCCCAGCATGCCATTGGATGTCTTACACGCCCTTGATGAAGGACAACGTGAGCAACTGGTCGTTTCAACCTCCCAAACCAGCACAATCACCCTTCTGGCCCTACCGCCCTGTGACATATCTGCCTCAACCATCCGGCAACACCTCAGAGCTGGATGGCCTGTTTCACATTGGTTGCCCGCCTCCGTGGAATCTTATATAATTCAACATCGTTTATATGACATGCCTGTGAGGTGATCTGTACCGTTTTGGACCTGAAAGAAAAAGCCTTAGCAATAGCGCGAGTCGCTGTTGAAAAAAATGCGCTCGATGTCCTGATCTTGGAAGTTGGAGCGCTGACCTCTATTGCTGATTATTTTGTCTTATGCTCCGGAAACTCAGAACGGCAGGTCAAGGCGATTGCCGAGACGATTGACCAAGAGCTCTCCCACCGTTTTTCCGCTCATGCCACTATTGAAGGGGGATCGTCAGGAACATGGATACTTATGGATTACGGGGACATCATCGCCCATGTATTTCGCCAGGACATTAGAGAATTTTATGGGATTGAAAAAATGTGGGGAGATGCACCAACTATTCCATCGTCAGAATATGACCGGCTCTCTACAGATGTACCGCCCCCACTGCTGTCTTCCAAGCACACGACTGTGGCCTAGGGTTCCGACCCTTTTATCATAGATGGAGAACCTCTTATGCCTGATTTTCAGCTACTTGCCGAGACCGTTATTGAAGGAGGCACGCCTACCCGGCAGGATTGTCAAGCAATCCTTGGCACACCGGATACACAGACATTGGATTTAGTGAATGCCGCCTTTCGAATTCGGCAACAATATTTTGGGAAAACAGTACGCCTGCAGATGCTGCTCAATGCTAAAAGCGGAGCCTGCCAGGAAGATTGCCATTACTGTTCGCAATCATCTGTGTCATCGGCCCCAATCGACCGCTATGCATTGGTCTCGTTAGACGAGATGCGAGAAGGCGCACGGCGTGCCGTGGCCGCGAAGGCCCAACGGTATTGTGTCGTGATGAGTGGTCGTAGTCCCCTTGATCGGGAAATTCGTGACATCGCCACTGCCGTTCGGCACATTAAAGAAGAGTTTCCCATTCAAGTATGCTGCTCGCTAGGACTGTTGTCACAGGATCAGGCCCAGGAATTGAAAGCAGCTGGGGTCGATCGGATTAACCACAATCTCAATACCAGCGAAGCCTATCACCCTGCGATTTGCACAACACACACCTATAAAGATCGAGTCACAACCTTGAAGAATGCCAGAGCGGCCGGATTAGAACTCTGCTCCGGAGGCATCATCGGCATGGGCGAACAGGACGAAGACCTCATTGACTTAGCCTTTGCCTTACGTGAGGTCAGCCCTGACTCCATCCCCATCAATATGCTGCACCCCATTGCAGGAACCCCATTGGGAGACAACCATCATCTCACCCCACAACAATGCCTCAGAATTCTTTGTCTGTTTCGATTCGTTCACCCTCGGACGGAAATCCGGATCGCCGGAGGCCGTGAATTTAATCTTCGCACATTGCAACCTTTGGCTCTCTATGTCGCCGACTCACTCTTTGTCGACGGATACCTCACAACCCCCGGTCAACCAGCTTCAGACGCTCAAAAGATGATCGAGGATTTAGGCTTCGAGGTACAAGCCGATTACCTCCCAGCACTGACTGGGTAAAGTCAACAGTCTTTCTGACTGAAAATACTTGATTGGCTTGAGTCTTCCCAAATCTCTGGAAGACTTGAACTTGTCATACTCCCCTGAAATGAGGCTTTCGGTGAATGTTCTCTCAACAATATTAACCAGGCCTCCAATCCCGGCAATAGCCCCTCAGGAAAACATCGATCTGCTAAATAACCTCTTGTCGAGCTTTGTTGAAGCTGTGGGGTTGGCATTGTACTAAGGGCCGCTGGGTCGGATAAGGCTAAGTGAGAGAGTGCCCATTCTTGAACCCTAGCTTTTTCTTGGGTTTGTCGTTTGCACAATCAGCCAATATGAAATACCCAAACAAAGCACCAAAACCCCATATAATAAAACATCCATAGTTTTGGCAGGGGACAGAGAGAAAATCAGTATTTTCCGAATCAGGGCGGCAATGGCCAGTGTGATAAAAGCTTCTAACGCAAAACTCCCACCGCGAAGATGTTTTGTTTCTTCGTGAATGAGCTCAATAGCTGCCCAGAGAATTAAGAGACTACCCAGGATTGTTAAAATACCTTGTTCTATAGAGGTCTGCCTTGAAAAAAGGAGATACACATCATAGCCAAATAAGCCAACAGCAAAAAACGCCACAACCACAAGTGCCCCAGCCAGCAAATAGTTAAAATACGCACTGGTTTTTTTCAGAAGCCCAAGCAAGGTCTTTTCGATACGAGAGAGTGCCAAAAAACGGCCGATCTCTTCTTCCCTATATGAGCTTGTTAAGACATCCAAGTTGATATCTAGAATTCTTTCAACCGCTTTCAGTCTCTCTGTGAGGTCCTCTTCCTGAGCGTATTGTTGATAAATACGACTGAGCGTAAAAATACGAACAAAATTAAATGCTGCATTCACATAATGGGTGGGAAGCCCTAGCTTAACGTGGATTTCACCTATTTTATACAGCTTCGAGAAATAGGAAATCTCATAAGTTCCACTAAATAAATCCAAGTACCATTCGTAAATTTTCCCGCGATGCCGTGTAATGATGGTTTCATCCTTCAGAAACTCCGCTGTTTTCCCAAAATTCCAGATAAATTGGTAAAACTCTGTAATGAACTCATCCGCAAATGATTCAAGATACGGTTTCATCTGTAGGAGAAGAACCTCATCACCCTTGGCAAACCAATAGTGCTTTTTCAAAGCGACGTAATCATTTTGTATTATTTCATCCATTGTGACGACTAGGGGTTTCGGGTGAATATTTTCTCGTGAACTGCACCCAATGGGGAGGTCTCTAAAACTAGAACGGGTGATGAGACAGAAAGCTCAACAGAACTATAGAACGATGCTACCGTTTCAGTACACGCAAGACAAGAGCCGTTTGCCAATTTACACTCCATTCTTCAATCGGGTCCCTATATGCTAGGCACACTGGACAGCCTCATTTACGATATGGTTGCGTCCTAAAGACAAACTTGATTTCGAGGGAACAGGAAATTTGCTTCAATCATGCTAATCTTGAATCAACGTGAGATCTGTTGTACTCATAACATCAAGCCTGTCACATTACTTGATCCACAGGACTGGCGAATGGTCAGGATACTAATCTGATAGCCTGTTTCTATTCATACCACTCATCGACATGAATCGAAATGCTCAGAACAGCAGAAATTTTGGGGCATTCCCATCTTATCTCCTCCACTGATTGCTGTGGTCATGAGGTCCCTTGTGATGACGGAACGAATTGAAGGCCCACGATGCCTAAGACAATAAGGAGCAAACAGATGATCCGTGTCATGCTCCGTGATTCCCCAAAGAACATCATGCCCAAGATCGCGACACCCACAGCTCCAATGCCTGTCCATACCGCATAGGCTGTCCCTATTGGAATAATTTTCATCGCGATGGACAGTAACCAAAAACTCATGGCCATCGCTGAGAAAGTCAGCAATGACGGAAGCAGTTTGGTAAACCCATCGGTATACTTGAGCCCAATTGCCCACCCGCATTCAAACAACCCCGCGACTACCAAATACATCCACGCCATACGTCGACTCCTATTTCTTGACTCTGTTGACTCATAATGCCATTTAACCAATTGGCCGAGGAGCGCAGTGATAAAACCAGTGCGGGGACAATGGCCTTATGACGCTGTCAACGTTTCTTCATAACCGCGATAATAAATAGCAGTAATGCTGCTCCGATCGTTGCAGTCACAATTGAACCAATAACCCCTCCCGCCGAGATGCCAAGCAAACCAAAGACAAAACCTCCAACGATCGCCCCGAGAATACCAACAACAATATTACCCAGTAGGCCAAAACCACCACCTTTCATGAACATTCCAGCTAACCAACCTGCAATAGCACCAATTGCCAAAAACATAATCAACCCTGTTATGTCCATCATTTCACCTCGATTGTTGTTAGTAAGAAGACGTTACACGTACGACAATCTAACGGATCACAGGACCGACCACAAAAAACCGAACATCATCCTCGACCTGCTTTCTGCTATCCAAAGCAACACGATGATTAGGCTTGATGCCCTTCACCTTCTACACTCCCAATGTATCGATACGCGGCTGCACCAATCAGCGCACCAACGATAGGCGCTATCCAAAACAGCCACAATTGGGCAATGGCCCAATCGCCAACGAAAAGAGCCACCCCTGTACTGCGTGCAGGATTCACGGATGTGTTGGTGACCGGAATGCTAATCAGGTGAATCAACGTCAGGCAAAGACCAATGGCGATAGGGGCCATCCCCTGTGGCGCTCGTTTATCCGTTGCACCAAGGATAACGAACAAAAACATCATGATCATCACTACCTCTGTGACTAACGCCGCCCCCAAGGAATAGCCACCCGGTGAATGAGCCCCATAGCCATTAGACGCAAAGCCTGCTGTGACATCAAACCCAACCTTGCCACTCGCTATTAAAAAAAGCACCCCACCAGCAACCAACGCACCAAAAACCTGCGCAACAATGTAAGGCAATAATTGATGCACTGAGAAACGACCACTTGCCCAGAGTCCAACAGACACTGCCGGATTCAGATGACAACCAGAGATATGGCCAATCGCATAGGCCATTGTCAGTACCGTCAACCCAAACGCCAGCGAAACCCCAAGCAGCCCAATGCCAACATCAGGAAACGCCGCGGCTAACACCGCACTCCCACATCCACCGAGAACCAACCAAAATGTCCCGAACGACTCTGCAATATATTTTTTCATATTTTTCCTTTGTGTTATTGATGATGAAGGTCAATGCTTTTGATGCTGCGTTGATGATTATCGCTATATTGTTTGAGATCATGGGCATTCTCAATAAAGACCTCAGAAGTTTCTTCTCATCTTCATGGCTCGAACTCCTCCCATCATACACTTATCACGTTCCATTGAATCGGGAAAATTGTTTAATTAGATTACGCCCTCAAACCCTTAAGTGCCATCATGGGGAAGAGGGTCTGGCATAGATATCGACACATTTCTGAACGGCTTCTTGCAATAAGCTGCGTATCATTACTCACACAAGATACTTGCCGCCCCGAGGAAATGCCCTATGACGAATACAGGCTAACAAAATGATTGTCGTCGATACCTCAATATTCATTGCGATTGAGGGAAACGAAGAGGATACCACAGTTTTTGTTAGAGCGATTGCTAAGGCGAAATCCTCCATTTATTTCCACTGGCACGTTGATTGAAATCGGCATGGTCGTATTCAACCGATATCGTACGGCAGGAAGCAGACCGCTCGATGACATGATCCGAGATATCGGATTCAGAATCGAAAGTATCATTGTGAATCCAGCACAGCTTAGCCATGAAGCCTATGACCGATACGGGAAAGCCTCAAAAAGGAAGGCCGGAATTACGGAGATTGCTTTTCTTACGCGTTGACAAAAGCCATGAGCCGGCCTCCGTTATTCAAAGGCAACAATTTTTCCCTAACTGATGTTGATTCAGTATCGTCGGCATAATGTAACCCTTCATTTTTGTCAAAAAACATCATGCACACGCTCGTTGAATGGACACCGTTCTTTGACATCTCACCAGAAATTGCATAGTTCACCAATCTGGCTAATGCCTATATCGTTACGATTGATTCTCATATATCAAATCGTACACTTTCTGTGGATCATCAGTTTCAATCCAATCGACTCCCAATTTGGTTAGCCGTTTAACCTCATTCGCGTAATGATCATATTTTTCATGTTCTTTGCCGAGAGGAGTCAGAGGAAAGAGCGTGTAAGTGCCAACGCCCATATTCTTTTTATGATATTTGGCGATGGAATCTTCATCGATGAGCGTATATTCTACAACAGCAATGTTGGAGTTAATAAACCGTCCGACTAAATTCCGTTCCATAAACCAGTTGATCCATTTACAGCTCAAAGGAATAACATCATCATAGGCAAACCCTGAATAAATAGATCGGTGTTCATTCTCTAAATGATTCAGCATAAAGAAATTAAATGAAGAGCACACCACCTGGTCTTCAATACCGGTTGCACGAACGATCTTCGCGACTTCCCGTCCCGTCCTTCTTTTAGTCCATCGAGGTGCATAGGCCTTCATTTCGATGTCGACGAAAAAATCTTTTCCCTTAATTTCTTCTAAGACATCAGACAGAAGCGGAATCCGTTCTTCCTTTTCATAATGCCTCATCCCTCCATCAACCTCGATACTTTTCTGCACGGTCAGCGTTTGGAGTTCCTTCCACGTCATGTCGTAGATGCTTCGATCAACCCCCGTAACTCGCTCCAAGCTTTCATCATGAAACAGCACAACCTTATTGTCTTTTGTGAGAAACACATCAAATTCGCAACCGTCACACTTTTTGCTCTCCATGGCCCCTTTCACCGCAGACAAGGTATTTTCTTGAAATTCCGTCACTAGCCCTCGGTGAGCAAGTACAAGAGGCTTATCACCTTTTTTATGGGCGTTAATAGGATTGACCATAGAATCACTCGACATTGTAGAACCCTCTCTTCATATTAGTAATATCTAACGCCTTGCATAGCTGCTAGCAAGAAACGAGGAGCACTTCTTGCTATCCAAACACATATGCTTGCTAGACCGTTAATGCTGATTACGCATCTAGTGAACCGTCCCTTAATTTGGCCCGGGGTTCCTCAGGATTAGGAATCATATACGGAACCAAAAAAGGAGGCAATGAATGACACGAAAGCGACAAAACTTAGAGCAGATTTGCCATCTACTAAAACAAGTCCATCAGGGAAAGTCCATTGCGGGGAAATCTTCTGAATTGAGGGTATTAGACACCACATATGACAAATGACACAAAGAATATAAGGAAATACAAGAAGGTCAGGCTCACCGCCTGAAAGAGTTAGAAGCTGAGAATATGTGTTCAGAAAATTTTGTTAAAGACCTCCGATGCAAACGTTTGATGACATTTCATGGGCATTAACGGCACAAGACTAGAAGAAGCAAGGATTGCTTCGATGAGTTCTCAGGCATTTACCAACGTGAAGAGCGACGAAGCACGTTCGGGTGAGTCGATACATGCAAAAACTCGTGCTACCTCACGTGACATATCAAGATGGGGAGTGGCGAGGCCACGACTCCATCAGATTACTTCAGAGGATCAAGGGAATCCAAATCGTCAGCATAAAATAGAATGTTCCTGTCAACGATGAACATTATCCACGTTCCACCACATCTATTGAGGGTTGTTTTCATAGAGATGTCCCTATCATCTATTGAAGATGCTCAAATTACGGTTTTTTCTAGGATAGCCTGCAGCTCAGCCGAGACCAAAAACCTTCTATTTCAGTTATTATAGTTGCCCACTGCAGATGAAGCACTATTCTTCCCGACCGCTTACCCACACGCGCCTTCCATAAACCCAATGGGCTCAACGATTCCCTTACAACCTAACTTTTATTTTGAAGCCTATAGTCGAAAAGGAACAACCCTTTTAGACTTCCTTTAGACTTCGCTACAATTATTCCTCATTTGTTTGATGTCATCGGCATGCCTAATAAGAAAGTTTTACAATCTTACTACATGCCTAACCTACTCATTGAAGACCATGCCATTCTCATTCATATCGCAATCCTTCACTCACAGGCCGCTGCATAGCCCAACGGGCCGGCACAGCACCAGCTAACAAAGCCGCCCCACAAGACACGCCGACCGCTTCGACCAACGTTGTCCACGGCATCACGAATCGAATAGTCCAGCCGAACGATTGTGCATTAATGACTTCAATCAACACGATGGCAAGTAACATGCCCCCCAATAAGCCAAGCAGGCTCCCCAATATGCTCAGATACAGAGATTCCGTAAACACCATTCGCTGAATTTGGTTTCTGCCAGCCCCGATGGCTCGTAAAGTTGAGAGTTCCCGTTGACGTTCGAGGACCGATGTAACAAGCGTATTCGCAATGCCCAGCATGGCCACCACAATAGCAATGAATTCTAACACTCTAGTCACGCGAAACGTTCGATCAAAGATATCTAAAATTTCCTGACGCAACTCACCATTTTGAATGATCGTGACCGGATCTCGGACAGCCAAGACATTCTCCAGATGCGTTTTCATCTTTTGACGATCAATATCTTCAGCAAGATAGAGCGCCAACACACCAACAGGAGGCTCTCCCCAAAACTTTTGATACAAAGAGCGATCCATCACCACTTTTCCACCATCCGTGGCATAGTCATAAAATATGCCCATAATGGAAAACGCGTGGGTGCCTGTTGGCGTCGTTAGCCGTAAGAAATCACCGGTTGTAACATCGAGTGTCTTCGACAATACTTCAGATACAATCACTCCATCTTCGGAATGCGCCTGATTGAGGATTGCTCCAGACGCTCCCTGAACAAAGAGGTATCGACTGCGTTCTCCATGAATGGAAAAATCTCGCGTCACGAGGACAAATTCTTGCCCTTCACTCTGCACACGTTCCTGATAATAAGGATCAACCGCCTCCACTCCTGAAGTACGCCGAACGTCTTCTAAAATGGCAGGAGAAAGCTGAGTGAGTGATGATTTCGCATCATTGTTCTGAGGCCACGTATGAGGAACCACAATAAGGTCGGACATCAGTGTTTGGTCAATCCACACTTCCACCGTCTGTCGAAAACTTTGCACCATGGTGCCCACACCAACCATGATCGCAATCCCAATCATCAAGGCCGACAGCGTGACTCCATTGCGCCCCGGCGCACGAACAATCTGATCAACGGCTAACCGACTCACCAGACCGACACGAGAACACCCTCTCCATTGGCTAAAACGTTCTAAGGCCTTGATACTGATCGGAGCCAATAACGCACAGCCCAACAAGACGAATAATGCCGAGGCATAGCCAAAAATTGGCATGCCACCAACCGGCCCAGGTAACGTCAAGAAAACCGCCCCCGCAAACATGCCGAGAGACAGTCCCGTATAGCGACCATGCCGCAATTGCCTATCCTGCTCATAATCCCCTGGAGCCAACGCCCGCACAGGTGACGTCCATCCGGCCTCCCAAGAAGGGCCCACCGCTCCAATTGTTGAGATCACAATTCCAAGCCCCCCACCGACGGCATACAGCACAAACGGCACGTCGACTGGAGACCCCGTGACTGAGGTATAGAGCTCCGTTACACTCTCCTGCACCAGCCTGGTGAGCAACTCGGCAAGTATCGCACCCAAGCCTGTTCCCATGATCCCACCCACAAGCCCCATCCCTGCGGCTTCGCCCATAAACAATCCACTGACCTGGGCACGAGACAGACCAAGGGCTCGAAGGATCCCGATTTCACGGCGATGCTGAACGACTGAAAATGCAATGGTGTTGTAGACCAGAAAAATGCCGACCAACAGCCCAACCACACTCATCGTAGTCAAATTCAATTGAAAGGTCTGAATCATCCGTTCAACTTGCTGATTTCGTTGAGCCATTCGATCAACCTGCCATGATGCCTCGTGACGAAGATCTTCAATGACTGCATCAACATCCATATCAGGGATAGTCAGCACATGCATGGCATCTAAATGGCCTACGAGTCCTAGTAACATTTGCGCCGCCGCAATATCCATCACCACCAGCGAATGGCCCCACGCTTTTGGCGTCCGAACAGGCTCAAACACCCCACGAACCATCACACGCACGACCATTCCGTCGACAGACAAGGTGAGCGCATCACCTGTATGCACATCCCACCTCTGAGCAAAACGCGCATCGATAAAAACCGAATCAGGCGCTAGTAAATCATCAAGTGAAAGGTCACTGTGAGCATCTCGGGCTATCCGAAGATGGTGTTGTGTCGCAAACGCTTCAACCAGATCCAATCCCCAAAGAGCGATGGACTTGCCTTGATGAGGCCCCTCAACAATGACAGCTGGCTTTTGTATCACTGGCTCCACAGTCCGAATGGAAGGATGTTGACGAATCTTCGTGATGATGCGTTCATCAATCCCATGTTCACCATCGGTTATTTCAATCGTTGCCTCCCCAACAACAGTCGTAACGGACGCTTCAAAAGCATGAAAAACCTCGACGTTTGCAATACGAATCGCCATTGCCGCTGCAACTCCGACGGATACGCCCAACAATGTCAGCAGCGTTCGAACCGGACGACTCCAGACATGTTGGACCGCAAGCACAACATAGAGGTTACGCATTTTTCACCAAGTAGTTGTTTCCATAATTCAACGTATGGTACTTTAAAAATCCCAATCGATGTCGTGTCAATTCAAGGGCTGTTGAACGCAAAGAAATACTGCTATCAGCCTTTTTCAACAGGCCCGCTCAGGAAATGCGATGGCTAAGGTAAAAACGAAACAATCGGAAACAGAGTCCCCTTTGCCAGGACATCCTGAGGAAGAATATTCGCTGACAGCCCGACAAAAAGAAATTTTGCGGCTCGTGGCTCAGGGGCACACCAATCGGGAAATTGGAGCGCAATTAGATATTAGTGTTCGCACAGTGGAAGTGCATCGATTTAATTTAATGCGACGGCTGAATGTAAGGAATGTCGCGCAACTCCTTCGGCAAAGCATGACGCTTCGGTTGATCCCTAAAAGTTTCATCTCAAAATAGCGGTACCTCCTACCCGCACTGGGATCTCCCACCTTACAGTTCTTTTAACATCCCTCGACAGGCAGAGACAGACAGGTAGGCTTTCTGATCCAGTATTGTGCGTAACTCCCCTTCGATTCGCTCAAAAGCACCAAGCCCTTCCTCCATGAGTGTCGTACCAATTTGAACAGCAGATGCTCCACAGAGAAGATGTTCAAAGACATCCGTTCCGGTCACGATCCCACCAGTACCAATAATGGGCAGCGTCCCCCTGAATAACTTTGAAAATGCCCGAACATTCGCCAAGGCCACCGGCTTAATAATCGTACCCCCCAGTCCACCAAACCCACCTTTCGGTTTAATGACAACCGATTCGGTCATGGCATCCACGACCAACCCATTACCAACAGAATTGATCACCGAAAGAAACGCGACACCAACCCGCTCTAAGACATTAGCCATCATCTCATGGTGGACCGGATCGAAATAGGGAGGCAGCTTCACACCCATGGGAACAGAAATGATCTCACGCAGCTTGAACAGCAACCGCTCGGAAGCCTGTACGTCATATCCAATTTGAGGCTTTCCCGGAATATTCGGGCAAGAAAGATTACATTCGATCAAATCCGGCTGCACCGCATTGATGGTTTTCGCGACGGTGAGAAAATCATCTTCCGTCAACCCAGCCACACTTGCCACAATGGGTTTTTCAAAGTGACGCAATTCGGGAATCATTTGGGCATAGGCCTGATACCCCAAATTGGGAAGCCCCATGGAATTGATCGACCCGCCCTCAAACCCAACGTAGCGTGGCCCGGGGTTTCCTTCGCGAGGCTCAGGCGTCATGGATTTGGTAACAATGGCGCCAGCCGACGATTGGCCCAGTTGTTCCAATTCGTCTCGGGTCACACATCGTGCCCCAGCTGCATTCATAAGACATGTTGGAAAACGAACACCCGCGACCGTCGTCGACAAATCAATCACGTGTCATGCTCCTTCCCTAAGGCAGGGTTTCAAGACATGGCCTCAGCCGCCCATCACTCAACTCATAGCGACAATCGGCGACCCCAGCGGCCATCTCAGAATGGGTAGCCATGATAACGGTTTGCCCATATGTTTGGGAAACGCGCCGAAGTAACGCCACCACGTCTGCGCCATTGTGAGAATCCAAATTCCCTGTCGGCTCATCAGCCAGGATGAGTCGAGGCTGATGCACACATGCGCGAGCAATCGCCACACGTTGCTGCTCGCCACCTGAGAGCTCACTCGGTCGATGCTGGCCACGACCATGCATGCCCACTAACGCCAAGCTTTGCTCGATCCGTTCATGCACTATGTTAGATGCCACACCATTCAAAAGGAGTGGCAGCCCCACATTTTCTTGAACCGTCAACCCAGGCACCAAATGAAACGCCTGAAACACCATGCCAATCCATTCCCTTCGGATGGTTGTCCAATCGGCATCAGTAAACTCTCGTGTGGATTGCCCATCAAGGAGAATATCTCCTTCGGTAAATGTATCGAGGCCGGCAATGAGATTAAGGAGCGTACTTTTCCCACTTCCGCTTGGCCCCATGATGGCACAAAAGGTCCCCTTAGAAACGTGGACCGTCACATCGTGCAATGCATGAATCACCACAGCACCACGTTGATAGGTCTTCCCAACATGAGATACACGTACCACGCGATCCCTATACCATACCTTTCAACGACGCGACAATGGATGACAAACTCCAGAAAATTGAGCGTCAATGCCATTTGCCAATCTGCCTTGACAGTCTTCTTGCCTATTCCCTACCTTTCAACACATCTGCACGGCGTAGCGCCCCAAAGGGCGCAAGAAGCAACAAGCCGATCCGACGACGAAGGGAACACGTGGACGACCACGAAGCACGAGAACCACAACACAAGCAGGTCGTTGCATGATAATCAGCCCTACTGGCCTTCTCCGATTCCTCTTGCATGCCATTCTTCCTGTTCACTGTGCCCAATGCACCCAATCCCTTTGGGATGACCCCATTCCCTTTTTTTGCCGAGCTTGCTGGAAAACCATCACTCCTTTTGACGGCCCTCGTTGTCCTCGATGCAGCCGTCCGTTTTCCTCACCGATAGCCTTACGCCATAGCCCCTTTCACCAATGCGGCCCCTGTCGAGACAAACCACCGGCCTATACCAAAGCCTGGGGCTTGTATCCGTATCAATCCCCACTGAAAGAAGCCATTCACCTCTTTAAATATCATGGGAAGGTCTCATTGGCCCGTCCTCTGGCGACCCTCATGTGCCAGGCTTTTCTGCATCCCCCCAATATCGATTACATCATCCCTATCCCCCTCCACCCTCATCGACTCCGCGAGCGGGAATACAACCAGTCACTACTACTTGCCGACCCTATCAGCCGACATCTCAAGACACCGGTCCTCTGCCACACGTTAGTGCGTACCCGGCCGACCCCTCCTCAAACGACCTTATCACGATCGACTCGACTCAAAAATCTTCGGCATGCATTTCATATTAATTACCCAAGCCGGATCGACGGCCAACGCATTTTGTTAATTGATGACGTGTTGACCACCGGCACCACCGTGAATGAATGCGCCAAGGTCCTCAGAAAGTTCGGGGCAGCAGATGTTTATGTGAGCACCTTGGCCAGAATGGTGTAAAAGGCCATGAAGCGTGAAAGCAGCCTGGGCATCAGACAGACGGAACACACACGATGACCAATGACCACTCGTTACGCTTGACATTCGTAGGTATTTCTTCTAGCCTTTAGGGACCATTGTTATTGATGCAAACTCTCTTTCCCATTTGAGGGAGCGATGATGACACACGAGCCTGGAAACAAGTTTGCGGGTCAGTACCTGTGTAAGTTAGATGAAAAAGGACGGTTTATTGTGCCCAGTCCTATCCGAGAGCACTTGGAAACCGATGGGCAAAGCGTCTTTTTTTTAAAAGGACAGGACAATCCTCTCTCTGCCTATTCCGGCGTCGAATGGCAAAAACTGTTGGAACGAGCCAAGACATCCCTTGATGAAGAACAAAGTCGGTTGTTCATGCATTATATGTTAGCCGAAGCGGTCCCTTCCGAAATGGACAAAGCTGGCCGCATGTTAATTCCGAGCCGACTCCGTAAAATGATTCCGATTGATGAAGATCAGGAAGTGGTCGTCGTTGGCATGTATCATCGCCTTGAAATCTGGAATCCCTCAGACTGGCGTCACTACTTGCTGAAAAATGACGAGACCTACGAACACAACATCGGAAAGATGCTTAGTCTTTTATAAAAGGTTTGCACACGAACCCGTTGCCCCGCAGTCGTTCATCTGCAACACGGTCTTTTTCCAACGTACCTCTTCCTCCAGGGGCGATCACGGCCAAGCAACTTTCGCTGTTTCTGCCCATCCCCCCAAGTATCAACCATCAATATGCAACCGTCCACGGACGTCGCGTGCTTTCTTCGACAGGCCGACGGTATAAAACGACTGTTGCGCAAATGGTGTGGGCAGCCTTAGCACAAGAGCCTCAACATCAAACCATTCTGCACACGTTCCAGCGCCATTATTTACGTTTAACCATCTATTTACATTTACCATCACTCCTACGGCGTGACGTGGACAGTGGCTTGAAAATTACGCAAGATGCCATCGCCGAAGCCCTTAGCATCAATGACAATCGCATTGTGGAGATTCATCTGTATAAAGTCTTGGATCGCGAGCAGCCACGGATGGAATGCACACTGACGATAGGCAGCCCCCTTGACATTCCAGGCTCAGGCACACCGACCTCTCACGAACAACTCGTAAGAGCCCTCGCGCAGAAACCCCGCAGCAGGAGAAAGAGTCAAAAACGATTTGTTCCCTGAAAGTCAGATGGACTTACTCAGTGGGCACAAGGTAAGAAGACAGCGTCAGCCTTGCACAAGGCTGCACGTGGTGAAGAGGACAAGGCAGGCCAGGAGCACGTTGAACCAGCCAGGCAAGAAACAACAGTTGTTGACCGCCCTTTATCGAAACGCCCCTTTGCGATATAAGCGCCACATAACCACCCACCCAGCGAGCAGAGGGTATTGCCGGAGCCGAGGCGTCACTTCAATCGTGATGCCTGAATGCCGTTGAATCTTCCAGACAATGTAGTCCACGCCTCCACGAAATGTCATCAACCCTTTTATGAGACGGAGCAACGAGAGCAATTTGCCTTGGATTGTGCGAACAACCCATCCAACACGGCAGAAAAATCGTACTCGGGAGGGAATCATCGCATGAAAAGTTTCAGACTGAATCTCTATCGAAAATGGCACCAGAGTCATCGCAATACGGGCAACAGACTCGAAATAATGCGATCCCCCTTCATATAAACGGGCAATGGTCTCTGGCCGTTCCGCACGTAGCTCAGCGCGATAGCTCCGCGCCAATCCTGTTTGCCAAAGCATCTTCGCGTCACATGCCGGTGGAAGTAGTGGAAGAACGCGCGTGCAAAACGTCACGGCAGCTTGAGCCAATCCTTCCCATACCTGACAGGCAATCTCGCGATTTTTCGCAAACGCCACATGGGTTGGCTGGCAAAATCGTCCCCAAAAATAGGAATGAAACCATCGCATCGAGGTACTTTTCTGAAAGTCGGTAAGCGAGAGGATAGCGTACTTGGCACGAAGCCCACCCTCTTTTTCAGGCAAAGCCAGATAAAACACGTTAGGCGGGAGAAGCGTATTGAACACACGATGCCAAACCTGATGATAGGCCCGGCCATAGGTATCGACCAGCACATAAAAATCGACGAGGCCATTGTGCACATCACCATGACGCAAGCAAGACCCATACAACACAATGGCTTGCACAGATTCACCATAACGTGCGAGCAATGCCTGGATCAATGCATCCACGGCTGGAGCTTGCGTCTCACCAAGAGGCTGTGAGACGAGAGAAACAAGCTCGGGAGAAAGGGGTGTGTTCATCGTTCATAATTCCATTAGAACTGGATAAAGGAAACCTGCCCGGCATCACTAATCGTGACCGTGCTCCCCTTGCCAACAAACAGTTCGCCGTCCAACGTAAATCCATGGGGAACGGCCAACTGTACCTGCGCAACATTCGCACTATGGTATCCATGTTCCCATGTTGCCATAGGATGAGGACGCCCACGCAACAAGGCAAAGACTACACGCAGTAAGTGGCGAGGATTAGCACGAATCATTGTATAGTGCAAAGGTGCGACCTCACGCCCCCAATAGGGCCGCAAGCCAAGAAACAATCGATCCAACGTACTGACAAACAATGCGAGACATTCGGACGATTCCAAAGGACCACCATTCACTCCAACAGACAGCGGAATTGGTTGGAGCACATCATTTTGGCCACGGACTAACGCAAACAGAAACCGGGCTAATGCCACCGCAGGGCCAATTTCGCCACGAATCCCTTTGGATGCAACCGACCGGCGGCAATATTCAATACCTTGCAAAATCCCACCGGTTCCAAAAAACATCCCACACAATGATTCAGGATGAACATCGGATTGCACACGAAGCACATGCCGTCGCAGCAAGGGAAGCCCATGCGTGGCAGAGGGAATATACGCACATAGTTGTTGTAACGCCCTGGGCCGAGTGCCCCGAAGTCCAACATCGCCAGCAATCATATTGGTCGTGCCAGTCGGCAACACCGCCAATAATGGCAGCCCTTGGGTACCATGGTCGGTCAATAACACCGTCAATGTGGCCTGAATAGTCCCATCACCGCCGTTAACCACAATCAACTCGATGCCTTCACGAGAAAAAGCAGACAACGCCGAGAAAATATCAGGCGGCGATCGTACTTCGCATTGCCGAACATCTGGAAAGGCACGAAGCGCGTGATGGACGTCATCAAGGCCAGATCGTCGGTTCCTGCCACTCAAGGGGTTGTGGAGGACCCCAATCCGCAGACGCCGACCAGGCTCGATCGATCGACAATGAGACCATTCTAGAATGGCTTCAGGCAGAGAACTTAAGGCAGGACTCGTCATGGTGAAGGCCGAACCGTCTCCGTGTGCCGCGTAAACCATCGCACGGCGAGCGATGTATCATTGGCAGCCCGATCAACCTCCCGCAACCAGGACTGGAGTGGGCCAGATCGCATTCGAACGTAACTTGCCATAACCAGACGCACGAACAGAAGCATTGTGGAGAGCAACGTCCATCCCGCCACGGCCACAAGACCCAAGTCAGGACGGCCAACGAGAACACTCATCGTTAAAAAAATAAGGTTGGGATTCCGTCGAGCGGTAATCAAGCGTGAAAATGAATCGAACCGCCGCCAGCAAAAAATACCAAACATTCCTAACCAGAGTTGAAAGGCCCCTTCAACCAGCCTCCCAAGAATATAGCCACCAAAAATAATCCAAATTACAATGTCCACAGAAAGCCCAGGCACCCCCGTGTGAAAAGTAGAAAGCCCTAGTCCCCACACCAAATACCATAAAGGCGGATGAATGATATCAATCCCATGATCAAAGACATGCCCCACCTTACTGGACGTCACCGTTACCCGAGCCAGTTTGCCATCAACCGTATCCAAAAAGGTCATCAACCAACCTGCGAGCAGCCCCCATCCAAACTGTCCAGTATAAAAACACACCCCAGCAATCAACACCAACACAAACCCCAGACTCGTCACATGATTGGGCTGAATACCATACCGAGTACACCATTGGGTCACCCACTGCGCCGGCGCCGGCCATACCCACTTCGTCACTAAGTCGGTAATTCCTTTATACGAACCGGCAAACAACTGATCTTCCAAAAATTGCTGGTTCGCCGGATCGATCGGCAAGACCACAGGCGGATCAAATTTCCGTAACTGTTCTTGATAGGCTGAAGCCAGGCTTTCCGGAGTTTCCATTTTAATCGCAGGTTCATCAACCATGGCCTGTTCACCACAAACCACAGCTCGAACCGATTCAGCCCATTCCCGATGAACATGAGCAGCCACAGGAGCCTGGCTCGTTGGAAGACGGACAATCACTGGCGAAGCCTTCACAAGATTGTGGAGGATGCGATTGTCATAGACATAGTCCGCACGCACCATAAGCACCGTATGCCCTTCAGGAACAGCAGCAAGATTCGCAACAACATGAGTAACACCCACAGGCTTCAGCACACGTCGGAGACGTTCGTGAGCAGACAACCCCCAAAGATGAACAGGCGTGTCACCAAGAATCAGTAGGGAAACAGTCATACAATGAGTAGGAAAACCATCAGACAAAACGAGATAAACTCATCAAAAATCTCTAGCAGGTAGACATCGACCATCAACAGTAACTGGGATGATGTAAAAAGGATCCAGCCATATTTGGTGATGAGTAATGAGTGACAGGTAATGGAAAAAAAGGGAATTTTTTAATTCACCACCTTTCGGATCATGACTCATCATGACCCGAAACACCGCTGGCATGCAGGCCAAAGCGTTTGCGAAAACTGGCCGCCTTTTTCAATAGTCTTGAACAATCTTGATAGGTAAACAGAGGAAATTATTGTATACTAGCCAACGATCATGGGTAAAGAATGAAATACCCGACCGCAAGCAACAGGATCGTGCAAAAATAGGGGTAGTATCTTGAGAAACGACAGTGTCGTCAATGCTTTTCTTAAAACTATAACACCGTAGTACAAGACCAAAGAGACAAGCCATTCTCATGAGCGAACCCTTTCGTTTTGCCCATCTCTCAGACCCTCATCTCTCTTCATTGCACACCGTTGCAATGAAGCAGTTGTGCAGCAAGCGTATACTGGGCTATCTGTCCTGGAAAATCCATCGACAGGCTGAACACCGCCGCGAAGTCCTTACGGCCTTGGAACGTGACCTGCAAGCATGCACACCAGACCATATCACCATTACCGGGGACTTAACCCATTTGGGGTTGCCCTCAGAATTTCAAGAAGTCCAAGAATGGCTCCATGGCCTAGGACCAGCATCCAAGGTCACCGTCATTCCCGGCAACCATGACGCCTATGTCGACACACCCTGGGAAGACACCTTTGCCTTATGGGCACCCTACATGTGTTCCGACCATACCGAATCAGTTGAAAGCCAGCCCCATTATCCTGAACATGAATTTCCAAGCATCCGTATTCGCGGATCGATTGCATTCATCGGACTATCATCCGCTCAACCGACCGCGCCATTCATGGCGACAGGGTGCTTAGGAAAGCAACAGCTCAACAGGCTCTCTTCCCTCTTAGCAACCACTCGAGAGCACAACCTGTTCCGCATTGTTCTGGTCCATCACCCACCAGCCCTTGGCACAGTCAAGTGGCGGAAACGGTTGGTCGACAGTCAACCACTTCTATCGGTTTTAGGGCAATATGGTGCGGAACTAATCCTCCATGGCCATGCGCATCGATCATCATTTGTGAACCTTGAGTCGCCAACTGGGTCTATCCCAGCCATTGGCGTACCCTCTGCCTCCTACATTGGCAAGCGAATGGATCGAACTGCGCAGTATCATCTCTATGAATTAACTCAATCAGAGGGTGGGTGGAATCTTCATTGCTCTATCCGTGGTTATGTGCCGGAAAAAGATATATTTGAAGAACAAAACGAAACGACTATAACCCTCCCTTATCTGGTTCCCTAAATCCTGAACGCTGCATATTCGTAGTGTCCCCTGCTTTGAAACAGAAACCTGAATTCCATTACCAAAAAGTTCCTTTTTCACTCCTATTCACTCCAACCGCTAATCTTTCATTCTGACGTAGACAGCGCAAACCGATTTTCGAAAATCAGCTTTTTGTATGACGAGATCACCTATAAATAACAAGGATTGGAATGACATAGGTGATCTGAAAGAAGGACGATAAAACCTTTGTCAATTTGTTCTGATTGCTTTGTTCCTTTTTCATACATCGAATTCTCAAACATAGCTAGCCCTCAACGCGTAATAATTTTGTCTTATTCTCAGCATAAACATTTTTATAATACCCTGAAAACAGAATAAATGTAGTGAAAATAAGGTATACCTCAACAACATGACAAAAAGGATGGAATGATGACCGCCAACGGTGATGGTTCATCCATGCCGTTTGACAGACCCACTCGCCAGATGGACCTGGCCTCAAGGGTTAAGGTACAGTGGACGGTAGTAGAACGTTCGACGGTAACGAGGAGACCTGGCGAAGCTGAAAATTTTCACGCCCACCCCCATCCATCCCTCATATCGCATCCCGTTTTCATTTCGTACGCTCGTACGACCAGCCGATCGCAAGCGGAAGTGCTCCATCGTGAGCTCGGGGCAGACCATCCCCACATGCTCACCTCCATGGGCAACCTCGCGGCGACGCTGGCCGACCAAGGCGATGATGCCGGGGCCGAGGCCCTCTTCCACCAGGTGCTCGAGCGGCACCAGCGCCTGCTGGGGACGGCGCATCCCGACACACTCACCGTCATGCACAACCTCGCGACGACGCTGGCCGGCCAAGGCGATGATGCCGGGGCCGAGGCCCTCCACCGCCAGGTGCTTGAGGGGCAACAGCGCGTGCTGGGGAGAGCATTCCCACACAAGCCTTTTAGCATGGCAATATCTAAATGTTCTTTTAGGGGCAGGAGATGGCAAAACAGCCCTGGAGGTGTTGAATCAGTACCTCATGTGGCTCTTAGAACATGATCCATCGACACTGAGTGCTCACCAACAGCAGATTCGTGCGAACCTCGCTCAGCTCCTGGATTCAGCGGAAGGGGCATAATTCAAGAGGAACACCGATGAATTAAGAGGAAAGGGGGAAGTTCAGATGATTGAAAAGAGAAGGCTCTTGCAACGTACATGACACTCAAGTAAGTTTTTCTTCTTTTTACCCTGTGGCCATTCCTTATTGTAGCCGATTAGTCACTTCACGAATAAGAAAATATCAAGGCTTAATGGTAGGAATCTACGCTAAACAGTGGCTCGTCGAAGTAGCCAGATGGCTGTTGACAGCACGACGATAGATGGAGCCAGTGCCGTCATTGCCGGGTGAATAGAAAACAAGAGTCCCAATTGTCCAAGGACTTGACTTACTAAATGAAATGACAGCCCAATAATCCCCCCAGCCATGATGCGTTTTCCCATACTGATGTGCCGAAGCGGGCCAAGCACGAAGGGAATGGCTAGTAAGATCATGGCTCCGACGGCCATCGGCATCCCCATTTTTTTCCATAAGGCTAACGCATATCGCTCGGCATTTTGGTGACGCCCTTCGAGATAATGAATGTATCCATACAGGTCAGAGAGCGAGAGGCTATCGGGAGGCAGCAGAAGTAGGTCGATTTGGTCTTGGTTGACGAATGATTTCCACGGCAGCTGGTCATGCTGGTGCATGCGCATGCCTTGCTTGTTGATGTCTTTTTGCTGGACATCGGTCAAGATCCACTGATTGTCTGGGGTCGCGCGTGCTTGATCAGCATGCGTGTATTGCTGCAATTGCCCTTTTTCATCAAACTGGAAGATATCAATTTCTGCTGGAATGCGGCCATGGAGCATCTTCCCCACATGAAGAAATCGGTGTTTGTCACGGGCCCAAAAACCATGCGCGGTCCTCTGGAGCCCTAAGTCAGCGGTCATGAATGTCCGATGTGCTAACGCCTGTTGTTCCAACGGCGGCGCCACCAACTCATCCAGCCCCACCACCGCCAGAATCAGCACACATCCCCATCGCATGACTAACCAACTGATTCGCAAGGCTGATACTCCCACCGCCTGCATGGCGATGAGTTCATTCCCCCCAGCTAGTCCTCCCAACGCTAAGAGACTGCCCAATAAGGCCGTCACCGGCATCAACTCCACGATATTCCTCGGCACCATGAGCAGAACAAACTGGATGGCATCCATGAGCCGATATTGTCCTTTCCCCATATTCTCTAAATCTTCGACAAACGCCAAAAAGCTAAACACCGTCAGCAAGATAGCCAAAACAACCATATACCCCTTGGTGACTTGTATCCCGATATAGCGATTGAATATTTTCATCGTCTCAATACGTGATCCATGAGAGAAGAGGGTTGTGGAGCCCATTAGGAATATGGGTGCTCTCCTTTAGCAACTTCTCCTTCAACGCACTCTCCATGGCCAATTGCCATTGAGCGCCATACGAGCGCTGCACATGCGGCTGACAGCTTTCATCAAGAAACTCGCTCCTGTTTGAGCGAGTATTTCAGAAATGGTTTCCATAACAGGGCCAAGAGAACCCCCGCTAACAATACATCAACCCACCAGATGCCTGGGATCGCTGGCATGATGCCTTGTTTCACCCATATCTTCGCTATTTCTTGCAGGTTATAGTAAACCGCATAGATGAGGATGCCCCAGAAAATTTTGGCATATTTCCCCTGACGTGGCACCGTCCGACTTAAGGGCACAGCAAGCAGCCCCAACAACACCGTTGAGAGCGGTGTGGAAAGGCGCCATTGCCATTCCGCAATGTCTTTCGGTCGACTAGATTGCGCCAATTGCCACGTCGGGGCTGCTTTTCGTTTATATCCCGGAATTTTTTCTTTCTGTTCTAGTTGAATGACCAGTTTCTTAAACGTCGCGACCCGGTCCAGACTGCCGTCCCACGTCAACTGATATTCCTGGCCGTTGAGGAGCACTGGGACTTCCCTCCCCGTGACGCTATCTTGCTGGACATAGCCTCGTTTAGCATAGATCACCCGCAATTGGTCTCCTTTGAGACGTTGAAAAAATACCCCGGTCATTTCATCATGCTCTGCGTCATACCCCTCCACAAAAATGACCACATCACCACCCTGTTTTTCGTAAAAGGTCCCGGGTTCTAGTCCTTTGAGGTCTATTTGGATGTCTGCTTGAGCACGAATCCAATAGCTGTGTTCATACGCCCATGGCCGAACGACCAGCGATAGGATAGCGACCAGGCTAGCAATGACGAGCGAAAAGCCCAACACCACACCTAACACTCGCACAGGGCTCACGCCACATGCCCCGAGTGCAGTCATTTCAGAGTCCGAGTATAACCGGCTCAACGCCAACATCACGGACAAAAACAACGTAATGGGGAGCAGGACTTCTAGCGCAATCAGGGCTTTGAGGAGAATCAGCACCACTGTGGTGCTAGCTGGGAGCAACCCTGTCACAGCATCAGCTAGATACCGAGCTGAACTGTAACTGACAAAAATTGCCACCAGAAATGCACAAACCACGATCTGCGGTTTGAGAATTTCTCGAAAAAGGTACCAGGTAATAATCAACGTAGCAGTATGGTTGAGATTTTCGGACAAAATGCTCAGAATGCATACTATGACTGATCCCATTTCGCAATGGCAACTGAAGATGGAACCGTGTCCCCTGTGAAGGCTGTTATTTTAAGCGCAGGGCAAGGTCGGCGGCTCTTACCCTTGACAGCTGATACACCTAAATGTGCATTGCCAGTTGCCGGGTATCCCTTGATCGAATGGCAACTGGACCAATTAGCCTATTGTGGCATTGAATCGGTTTCTGTTGTTGTGGGGTTCGGCGCGGATCACGTTGAAAGGATTTTACAGAATCGCACACACCCGAAGGATCGGTCCACACGCTATAATCCCTTTTACGCGATGGCCGATAATCTTGTGAGCTGTTGGGTCGCCGCCCCTGATATGGCTCAAGATTTTCTCCTTCTCAACGGCGATACGCTTTTTGAAGCTGCTGTCTTAGAACGATTGCTAGCCTCTCCTTCTCGCCCAATCACGCTCGCGACCGACCATAAACCGTCTTATGATGCCGATGATATGAAAGTCACTTTGAACGGCGATACGTTAGTCCATATTGGAAAGATGATTCCGCCTGAACAGACCGATGGCGAATCGATCGGCATGTTGCTTTTTCGTGGAGAGGGGCCAACCTTGTTTCGCAATGCCATTGAACAAACATTGCGTCATCCACAGGCATTGAAGCAATGGTACTTATCGGTTATTGATGGGATGGCCAGCTCTGGATTGGTCGGAATCTGTTCTATCCAAGGCCTTCAATGGGCTGAGGTCGATTGCCAAGATGATCTCAATCATGCTGCCTCTCTTGTGAAAGCCTGGGAGCATCCTGAGGCCTAACCAACGACTCGACAAATTTCCAATCTTCCACGGTGTCAACATCAACGGCCGCTTGTGCGTAGGGCATCAGCACTGCCTGGACATTGAAGCCCATTTTGGTAGATACCCGAGCGAAACCATCCGATAAGGAGAGCCGTCCCAAAACGTATTGCAAGACCGCCCCCCACCCAAATGCCTGCACAATCTTCCATGGGCGCTTTCGATTTTGCTCTACCTGGCACCACATGGCTGCGGCATCCCACGCGGCTGGCGTGACAAAGGCAAAGAGATTACAACTGCAATAGGCCCCATCTCGCAAACGAGTTGCGGTTCGTCGCATCCCCGGGTAGGCCTTAGCAACCAGTTCATAGGGCACCACTCCCACAGCGAGATCACACTTCTGCACTACCGCCTGCGTGCAAAAATAATCGACCATGTCACTGGTCAACAATGCATGGTCGGCTGTCGTCAAGAGTACTGGTGTAGTATCTGGAAGTCCCTGCATCACGTGGTAGGCACTGGCACTGGGGGTCGCTTGCGGCTCCACCCACCTTACGCGATGCGAACTTACTCTGGTTGCTAATATGGTCTGGTTGTGTAGGGCCGTTTGCGGGGGACCACAGAGGATCTGTGCCTCAATAGACTTCGCAGCATCCAGGGCATCAAGCACTCGAATGACCATAGGCTTGCCACCCACAGGCGCGAAGGCTTTGCCAGACACTCCTGCAGCCTCGGCGATTGGATCGCCGGGCTTTCGGTCTCCTGCGAGCACCACGGCAGTAAATGATAGAGGTGTTTGGGACATGCGACAGTCTCAACAGGGGGACTGTTGAAAAAATCCGCCAACGACGTTCCCTGCCTTCGCCTTAGCGAAACTCTGGCTTGCACGTTGAAACGCTATAGCGCGTAAACATACAAGCACACAAGTCATTACTCGGAGAGTTCAACATACTATCTCGTATGCCTCACTCTCCCCAGCCTCCGCCCAATCGGCTACGTGCAGTCAGATTGCGGCTTTGCTGAGTACTTTTTTGAACAGCCCTTGTTCTTTCTGGTGCTTGACACTCTCTGTCAATAGCAGCTTGCTATTGACAGAGGTTTGAATGATTCGACACTCCCTTCAGTGACTTTTCATAGAGACAATAACGTTTGTATGGATGCGCACCTAAGCTATTGAGAATGCTTCTCATCCCCACATTGTCTTCAAGAATCCAAGACATTTCGACTCGTTCCACCTGTCGCTTGGCCCCCGGAGCTCGAACAGCATGAATCACCGCATAGGCTAAGGCAATCCCCAATGGGGTCCGTTGAAAACGTTTTCGCACTCCCATCAGTGGAATCCGTGCGGTCTTGGGATAAGCCACCTTCAAACGCCACAAGAGTTTAGCCCATCCGAACGGCCATACACGACCATTCAGATCTCTGATCGCTTCATTCACATTCGGAAAGACAACAATCATGGCAGCTGGCACACCATCGACTTCTGCAATCTGCACAAAATCATCATCCACGAGCAGTTTGAGTGTACTGGCCACATGCCGGAATTCAGCAGGCGTAAATGGGAGGAACCCCCAGTTCTCTGACCAGGCATCGTTAAAAATGTCCCGAAGTGTTTCCATTTCCTCATCGAAGCGGGATCGTTGCAAGGGACGGATGCGGATGCCTGCTCCCAGACGAGCCAACACTTTTTCCATAAAAGGCGGAGTCTCAAACACCGAATCCATAATATAGGCAAACATGTCTTTGACCGGCTGATATCCTTGTGCTTCTACCAGCGAGGCATAATAGGGACGCGCATGGCCCATCATCACCATTGGAGCAGTGGCAAAACCCTCTACCAATAGTCCACATTCTTCATTGACAGAAAGGTTAAAAGGCCCGCGAATCTGTTGCATACCCTGCTGACGTAACCACACTTCGACCGTGGAGAAGAGCGCCTGAAATACCTGTGGATCATTCTCCGCTTCCAGCATGCCAAAGAAGCCTGTGCCATCTTTATAGCTCTCTAGGTAAAGCTGATCGATTTGTGCACTGATTCGGCCAACCGGTTTTTCGTTGCGGTAAGCTATCCAAAATTTTGCCTCGGCATGGGCAAAATATGGATTGCGCTGGGATACATGCTCACGCCGTTCAAGCAATAATGGAGGAACCCAGGCTGGGTCTTCATGATAAATAGTCCATGGCAACTGATGAAACGCGCGACGGCTCCTCTTGTCATCAACAGGGAGCACTGCAATCGACGGAGGGGATGGATCAGAACATTTCAACGGCGTAGGAGGCACTAGTAACGATGCGCAGACGCTGACAACTCATAAAGGGGCCCACCTCATGACGATCACTCATCTCGGATGGTCTCCCGATTGAGAAAGTTGCGCAACCCATGGATATTTGGTGCATTCATCATCGACATACCCTAAGTTAAACACGGTCTCACTTCGCGAGACATCCGCTGCCTGCTCATAGTATGTGCCGGACACACGATCCCAAAGGAAATTTGTGATGCCGTAGTTTCCATTCTCATTATGAAAATGGTGTAGCAAGTGCAATTGTTTAATGCGACGAAGAAACTTACTGCGGGGGACATATTGTAAATGTTGAATGCAATGGCAAAGTTCATAGAACAACGTCCCGGCAATCCCCCCGGCAAATGCCGCAGCCGCCCCAGCATGGCCCCCAATGAGCGCACCAATAGGAATCGTTACTAAGGCAATGGTGGGCAACGTGGTATACAACGCCCCAAAGAGCACCCGAAGATCTCGGGGATCCTGATGATGATCATAATGAATGCGCTTCCATACTGCCGAAAATCGTGGAGAGCGGTACATGTACCGGCCATGTAACACAAACCGATGAAGGAGATACCACACAAGGGGATACACCAACAACGCAAGAATAACGGCTGCAGTTAATATCCAACCCCTGTCGCCACTTCCCGCATCCCCCATTGTCAATGAGAGCCATGCACTAACACACAACAACACCAGGTAGACCTGAATACCAGGATATTGAAAATACGCTACCGTTAATTCTGATAGCGTCATTTTGTCGAGATGGTGTTTGCGTCCCCTCCAAAAATCGTACATCACTCGCTGACCTTCTGCTTTCGATAAGGAAATATTTTGACCGTCTTTTTCAAGAGCATCACACCTAGCATTATAGGTTGCTTTCACTGTTGACTCAAGCCATAATCGGCCTACGTATGGACAAGCTTCCCACGAATACGCTCAATGCCACAATGAAAAAGTTTGGTGCCCCGGGCACCCAGATCAAGACATTTGGCCGGTGGACCATGCTTTTGCGCCCAACCCAAGTCACGCTCGGCTCACTCGTGTTAATCTGCGCCGAACCTGCCACGCAATTTTCCCAATTGAGTCAGGATGCCTTTACAGAGCTTCATACCGTGACCAGGGAAATTGAGCAAGGCCTTGAACGGGCCTTTGCTTTTGACAAGATCAATTACCTGATGCTGATGATGGTTGACCCTGATGTCCACTTTCACATTTTTCCTCGATATGCCGACCCGAAAAATTTCGAAGGGCATGAATTTCTTGACCACTCCTGGCCAGGACCACCAGACCTCACCAGAACAAACCCAACCTCACCAGACCTTCATCAAGTCATTATTACTCACATTCAGCAAAACTTGGCTATCTAACCGTCTTAATCCTTAATTCTCTTACCCCATCTTGTCTCCATTCATCTGGCCTGATCTCTAGCCCTATTTAACTTACATGTATATACATAGACAAAGTTGCTAAAATCACTCACTTTGTGTTGTGTTTTAAATACACAAAAGCCTTTCCATGCACGAAATAGAATAGAGAAATCTATATTTTATCCCATGACAATCGTGTCAAACATTAAATAATTTTCAATTGGCTCATTTTTTGCATACTTTAGGAGAACTCTATTTGTATGCTGACCGACTTGATGCTATTTAACGTGCTGTATATTCTAATGAAAACTGCTTGTCCGGAAGCGTGTTTTTTTTGATGATCTAGGAAATAATTGGCAGTTTTTTGATTTACTGGTTGCCTTTTTGATGAGAATTAGATACAAATATGAAGTTTTGCGTGGTTTCATTCTGGCAACCACTGTGTTTTAACATACTTTTTACTTCTGAATTCCCGTTGCAGTGTGCATAGAGATTGCAATAGCTGCTTGATAAAATACGTATTGACCAACGAATTGATGATGGGGAAGAGAGGCTAGCAACGCATGGAACCTACGTATACCGAACACCATTTGCCTCTTCGGGCAGCAGGCTTTCGTACGCTGCCAGAGGCTCTTGATTATGCGGCACTAGGCCAAACAGGATTTAACTTTTATGATGGCAAAGGCAAGCTTTATGAAGTTCTGCCTTACAAACTCCTTCGTGAGCAAGCCATCGCGTTAGCCTATCAATTTAGCCAATTGGGTATTGAACGAGGCTCACGTGTTGCTATTGTTGCTGATACCCGTGCAGACTTCTCCCGCTTCTTCTTTGCTTGCCAATATGCCAACCTCGTTCCTGTTCCACTGCCAGCTTCCATCCATCTTGGCAGTCATCAATCCTACGTTGAACAGCTCCGCGGGCTTCTCATCAATTGCCGACCTGCTGTGGCCATTGCGTCCGATGACTTTCACCTCTTTCTTGAAGAAGCCGCGAAAGGTCTTGACCTGACGTTTCTTGGCACTCCAGCGATGTTTTCCCAATTACCGGGTGAAGCCGTCGACCTCCCGCTCCCTGAAAGCCAAGACCTTGCATACATCCAGTATACCTCAGGTAGTACGCGTTTCCCTCGTGGCGTTGTGATCACGCAACAGATGGCCTTAAGCAATCTATCCGGCATCATTAAAGATGGGCTTCAAGTGCGACCTGGCGATCGATGTGTCTCATGGTTGCCGTTTTATCATGATATGGGACTTGTTGGATTTGTCCTTGGTCCAGTTGCTTCACAATTGTCCGTTGATTACTTGGGAACGAGGGATTTTGCGATGCGTCCGCGTCAATGGTTGAACCTTATGACACGGAATCGCGGGACCATTTCCTTTAGTCCTACATTTGGGTACGAGCTCTGTGCACGGCGCATTCGAAAAGAAGAAGTTGCCAACTTTGACCTTCGTTCTTGGAGAGTGGCTGGAGTGGGAGCAGAAACCATTCACGCGAATCCTATGGGAAAATTTGCTGATACGCTTGCTCCAAGTGGGTTTAATCCTCAGGCTTTTTTGGCTTGCTACGGCATGGCTGAATGTGCCTTGGCTATCAGTTTTGCCCCTCTAGACCAAGGCCTTAATGTAGACCATGTCAATGCCGAGCACCTTGCTGAATCAAGAGAGGCGCTCCCAGTTGATTCACAGATGAAGTCTGACTCTCCACAAGAAAAAGAACGCATCACCTCCTTTGTAAACTGTGGGGCTCCTTTGCCTGACTATCATGTCGAAGTCCGAGATGATCAAGGCCATCCTCTCGGTGAACGTCAATGTGGAACGATTTTCGTTAAGGGCCCAAGTATTATGTCTGGGTACTTCGGTGAACCAGAAGCCACTGCTGAGGTTCTTGCTCATGATGGGTGGCTCAACACTGGTGATATCGGATACTGCATCAATGAACATTTAGTTATTACGGGACGGAAAAAAGATTTAATTATCATTCATGGCAGAAATATTTGGCCTCAGGACCTTGAGTGTTTAGCTGAACAGCAACCTGGGTTACGATCTGGTGATGTCTCGGCCTTTTCAGTATCCTCACCCCACGGTGTTGAAACTGCGGTGTTAGTCATTCAATGCCGTGAGTTTGATCATGAGAAACGGAACAACCTGGTAGAACGGCTTAAGGGACAGATCCATCAGGAATTAGGCATTGACTGTCTGATTGACTTGGTGCCACCTCATACGTTGCCACGGACCTCATCAGGGAAACTTTCTCGATCCGGAGCCCGTCAAGGGTTCCTCAAGCGAAAAGATTGGGGACACCCTCTACAACAATCTGCCTCCACCATACACGAAACAACGACTGGTGCTTGCACCGGGAGTGTTTCCTAAGCGACTACATGCATCGTGTCGTTGCCTTGACTGGGGCAACAGGGTTTCTTGGCAGTGTCATTGCCCAGCATTTTTTTCATGCCGGTTGGCATGTCCGTTCTCTTGTTCGTTCTTCGTCGGACACCTCTCGTCTCTCAGAAATTTCGACAGAGCTGATCCTTGGATCATTGCATGATCACGACAGTCTTCAATGCCTTACTCAAGGTGTTGAGGCCATTGTGCATTGTGCTGGGATCACTCGAGGCACAACCCATGCTGATTTTGGCCCCGTAAACATCGACAGCATCACGCATATCCTTCACGCCATTCAAGCACAACCCCGCGCGCCTCGATTTCTATTAATCTCTTCCCTAGCCGCCCGTGAACCAGACCTTTCTCCCTATGCTGCTAGTAAAAGAGCGGGAGAACGCGTGCTCATGAATGCTGAGCCACCATTCCCTTGGGGCATCTTTCGTCCTCCGGCTGTCTACGGACCAGGAGATCAAGAACTTTTGCCTCTTTTTCAATGGATGGCAAGAGGCTTGGCTCTCCTCTTGGGACCTCCAGAGGCCCGGTTTTCTCTTCTCTATGTGCATGATCTCGCTAGAGCCGTGCTCAAATGGGTTGAACAGCCACGCTCTCCATCCAAAATATATGAGCTTCATGACGGACAGGTCGGTGGGTACACATGGCAAGATATCACTCAAACCATGGCTCATGTACGAAAAGGACACATCATCCAACTCCGAATCCCTCGCATTGTCCTGACAAGCCTTGCCATGATGAATCAACGTATCGCACGTATAACTGGAACCCCAGCTATGCTGACCACAGGAAAAGTGCAAGAACTTACTCATATCAATTGGGTATGTGACAACACTGCCTTCACAGAAGCCACAGGTTGGACTCCGCTGGTTTCCTTGAAAGAAGGACTACAACAAACCCTAGCTTTATGATGAAGAACACAGTACAATTTTTTGTTTTAGAAGGGATTGACGTTTTACTTTTTATACCATGCCTAGCTATCAAGACATTCTCCCACAAGTGTATGAAATTTTGAGGCAGTTCACCCCCGAAGGAAAATCACCGACTGAAGACATGGAATTAGTCGCTGATTTAGGGCTGGCTTCCATGCAAGTGATGGAACTGTTACTGGAGATTGAAGATCAATTTGATGTCTCGGTCCCCTTAAATATACTGCCTGATGTCAAAACCGTCAAAGACCTTGTCACACAACTCGAGCACATTACGAGTCAACCCTAACATGGCTATTTTTGAAAAGTTTCGAGAACTCGCCGCCGCGAGACAGACATTAATGGAGTCCTCCATGGATCCATTTAACGTGGTGATCGAACAGATCCTTTCCGCCACGGAAGCCATCGTGGGTGGACGTCGAACGATCCTGGCCGGCACGAATAATTACCTTGGCCTCACCTTTGACCCACGATGTATCGACGCTGCAAGTCAAGCCGTTCAAGAGGAAGGCACAGGCACGACTGGATCTAGAATGGCAAATGGCTCATTCGCCGGCCATGTGGCCCTTGAGCGGGAATTAGCTGACTTTTATGGAATGGCAACAGGTATTGTCTTTTCAACAGGGTATTTGGCCAATCTTGGCATTCTCTCAACACTTCCAGGAAAAAATGATGTTATTTTACTCGATGCCGACTGTCATGCCAGTATCTATGATGGCTGTAAATTAGGTGATGCCGAGGTCATCCGGTTTCGACATAATGACCCCGCGGATTTAGAAAAACGATTGCAACGCCTTGGTGATCGTACGACCAGAACATTGATTATCGTGGAAGGCATTTACAGCATGCTTGGCGATCGTGCGCCTCTTGCTCCTATTGCCGCAATTAAAAAACAGTATGGAGCCTTTCTCCTTGTCGATGAAGCCCATTCGCTTGGGGTCCTTGGAAAACATGGCCGCGGATTGGCTGAAGAAGCTGGAGTGGAAGAGCATGTGGATTTTATTGTCGGCACCTTTAGTAAAAGTCTTGGCGCAACCGGAGGATTTTGTTTAAGTCGCCGACACGAACTCGAACTCTTGCGCTATGCAAGCCGACCCTATGTGTTTACAGCCTCCCCTTCGCCTTCAGTCATTGCCTCAACAAGAATGGCCCTACACATTCTTCGGACAAGTCCGGATCTACAAACTCGTCTTTGGGATAATGCCCGCCACTTATATAAAGAACTCCAGAGTTTGGGTTTCACGCTCGGGCCTGAACCAAGTCCTGTCGTGGCAACGATCTTACCCAAAAAAGAACAAGCCGTCGCACTATGGAATGGATTACTTAAAGCCGGGATCTATGTGAATTTAATTCTGCCACCAGCCGCCCCAAATGGGGCAAGCCTCCTTCGCTGTAGTGTCAGCGCAGCTCATACTGAAGAGCAAATCTCTAAAATCTGTCAAGCCTTTGCCTCACTCAAGCCTTCGCCTTAACAGATACAACAAACGAAAGACTGTTGTTCAGAAAAGCCTCTCACCACATTGGGGCAACCCCAAGCCTATTTATTTGGACATCCCAATGAGACAAAACCACGGCTTGTCTATCCAGCCATTTTTCCCATGCGGTACAGAGAAGAATGCTTTGATAATGAGGGTTCGGGAAGCCTTGACAATAGTTTCAAGGGAATGACCCCGTAGATGCAAATGGCATCAGCCAATTTCCATTCCTCCATTGCCTATACTCTGTTCTTCTAGAGTAGAAACTCGTGGAACGTACCTATGCAGACATGGCGGTCATTGTATGAGGCACACCTCTCACGATTTCAATGGCCCTATCTTGAGCAATCGGTTGGGACTCATGCGCACTCTGGGAATAAGAAATCTGCTTTGAACAGTTTGGACTCCTTATCAAACCCCTTGTTGGCAACGCAACGAGAAAGACATCAGCAAAAACCATTCTGTGTTTTCTTCTGCATGTCCTCATTCATCGCATTCATTCTAGGCATGTGTCTCACGACTGACAAACTGTTGTGAAACAGAAAGATATTTTTTGCGCTGTTTAAGTTTAGAAACGTCTGTCTGAATTGCACGATGTTGACGAGTCTGCTGCAGAACAGAAGCCGTGATTGCCCCACAGTTCACACATCGCCAGCCAGCCCCCCATATGGAGTCATCTTGTTGCATATCGAGAAAATATTCCTTGACCAACAACCCTTGACAACGCACACAAGAATGCATTCCTCCAAACCTTGCTTGATTGATCGTCTGCAATTTGCTCGTTTTCTGAATGCTGGTATTGTTCATGTTCTCCTCCCTGATGTTTGTCGCTTTGTTCAGTCATAAGCAATGTCCTGCTCATCCGTATGACGCTCATCAAGTGCGGTTATCACTCCAAATTGAAAGCAATAGTCATGCCAGGGATAAGATTTCACATGCGGCATTTCAAACATGATGAGATGTCCTAACAACCCACAACGGTAAATGAGCCTCTCTGCATGGTATGTCGTATTGTCTCTGCAAATGGTTTAATACACCCTTTTCAAAAATTTGATATTTTGTCCATGCACACCCTCCTACTAGAAGGATAGAAACAAATTCCCCCTGTTAATCAGCATGACAACGATGTCAATAACGGGTACACTATCCTCAAGAAATTCAGCTTTTCGATATGATAAGACGTAGCCGAAGAGAATAGGTCTTTTACGAAACCGCAAGAAGCATGTAAGACAACATGATGCCCTTACATACGGCCTTGACTAATTTTTGATAACCTATTTACGTCTATCCATAGACGGAGGTATCCTGGCAAGCAGCATTTGTGAGAAGCTCCATGGTATCGTCAGAAACCTTGTCCTTAGGCCATGTTTCTGATTGGTCAAACTGGGATAAGGGAAGAGAGTAAACGTCGGCACTGAGAGAAAGACACTTCAATCATGACGGGCACACGCCATCTAAAGCAGTTCATGCCAAAGGAGGCCTTGATGAAACGAGTAAAGTTTAACGCCCATACCGCTAGGTATGATCCCGATAATGCGTTACTCCTAGCGCAGTCAGCTCTTTTGGTCTATAAGAATCGAGCAGAGATTGAACAACAAGTGCAAGCATGGAGACTCACAAAGTTCAAATTTTTTGATAAGAAGGAAACCCAAGCCTTTTTGGCAGCAGATGACACCATGATCATCCTCGCCTTTCGTGGAACGGAAGCGAATAAATTGCTGGACTGGATGAGCGATGCACGGATTCGCCGAAGGCAAGGACCTGGGGGAATGGTCCATCGTGGATTTTTGGGAGCCTTAAAAACCCATTTGGAGGGATGTAAGACAGACACTCACAGAGTTCCAAGATAATGCACAATCCCTTTGGGTAACCGGACATAGTCTTGGCGCTGCCTTAGCCACCTTAGCGGTCGCAACATTGGCCGAAGAGGACAAGCCTGTGAATGGCTTGTATACCTTTGGTCAACCACGTGTTGGTAACAAAGAGTTTTGCAGAAATTTTGACATTGACTGTAAAGCCATCACCTATCGGTTTATTAACAACAATGATGTGGTAACACGTGTTCCAACCCGATCATTAGGCTATCGTCATGTCGGACAACCGCTCTACATTGATGTCCAAGGAAAAATTCACACTGATATCCATTGGTGGAATAAATTTTTGGACCGTGTCAAAGGGCGCATTGAAGATCTTGGAAAACTAGGCACTGACGGCATCAAAGATCATAGCATGGAAAAGTATGTGAAGAATTTGAAAAGAAAAGTCAACAAAAAAAAGCTTGTATGACTGTGGATTTAACGCAGACCGCTCCCTGAAAGACCGATGCTCTTTAGATTTGCAGATTGTCACCTTCCCGGGGAACATTGAGGTTTGGAATAACCAATTGGGCAAGTTGACTGACAATCTGAGTGCGATATTTGGGGTTAAGGTGAAAGACTGACAGTGGCAGGTCCGGCTTTCCGATTTTTGAAAACTCTTTAGCCAATAGAGCCGGCGTTAGATGCTGACTCTTTTTTGCTATCTCTGCCATTTCGTTCGGGAATGAAGTCTCGATAAACACGTGTTTTAAATTTCTAACTTTTCGGGCTCGCACCCAGATTTCTTCAGTTGCATGCGTATCGCCACTAAACACAACTGTCGAGGACTGATCTTCTAGGATATACCCCACTGTTGGAACGACATGATTCACAAAAATCGGCGTCACATTGATTCCCCCCAGTGAAACTGTTTGAGCAGGAATAAGAACTTGCTCACTGAGCACTGATGTCTCAGGATCTGGAAGTTTGAAAAAATTTGGGAACACGTAGTCGTTAAAAATATAGGTCTTCAGTCCTTTCAGAACAGACGCCACGCTCGCAACCACAATGGATTGCTTGAATATCCCGCTCACATTGACTGCTAAGGCAGGTAATTCTTTGACATGATCCATATGAAAATGAGAAAGCAGGACATGGCGAATTTTGAGCTGAGCAGCTAATGTCAGACACGACGCAACAGTCCCTGCATCAATTAACAGAGACTCATTCACCAAAAACCCAACGCTTCGATAGGGATTACACGTCTTGTCTCCATCTGGAGAAAGATCCGAACCATGACACCCTAAAATCGTAATGTTCATTGCTTGCTACGCTTCCAATCCATCCGCGTATCCATAAATCACTTTCTTAAGAAATTGACCATGACTTTACAGTCGAGCGGATGAATAAAACTCACAAAGAGAGTCATGTGCTGAATAGCCCATGAAACAGCTTGCCTGGCCATCATATCTATGAGTTAGCTACTGCATACCAAGGCACGATCAGAAGCTGGCGTTACTATAGGCCCTCTCTTCTCTCAAACTTTTTCTCTCATCACTGTCTATCCCCTAGAGAAACCTGACAGGAATCATGGCGCCATGGCCCTCTTAAGAAATATCAAACCTTCCTAGCACGATTAAAGAAAGCAAAACTAATGCCTATGACGGCCTTACCAGAAATATAGGGGCCAATTCTTTTCAGTATGTTTGTGATCACACAGCCCCTTCTCTCTTGGCAATCGTCTCATTAGTTAAGTCAAACCCCATATCCATTGCATCAAACTATCATCAACGTTTTTAGGCACGTGTGAGACAGACATTCATGCAGAAATGAGACTTCATCAAGAAAATCTTAGCGTTCTCAACATGATAGCAATGAAGCTCCTTCCAACTTGACTCTCTTGTTCACAGCATGCCATATATGTTTACACTTGTCATTGATGCCTCTACCTCTGGCACAGAAACGATCTAGGTATAAGGTCAATACATCTAGACCATTACCCACTAACAACACTGAAAGTTCAAAGGGCCATCATGAAAAAGGCTCACACAAACACAGGTCAGCCCAAGGCCTTGGCCATACAGTTTTCAGACTTTGCATTGGACGTATGCAAATACATCACAACCGATGGCGATCTTTCTGGTCTCTTTAACCTGATAGCAAAAGAAGGCGCTCGACTTCTCAACGCACAAGGGGCAAGCATTCTTCTTCTCGATCAAGAACATTCTGAGCTCTGGTCTCAATCAACGGTTGATGGGGAGGTCATACGATTTGATTCACGGTTAGGCATTGCCGGCGCAGCCATTTCAACAGGTGAAATTATCAACGTGCCAGATGCGCAACAAGACCAACGGTTTTATACAGGCATCGACACCAAAACGAAAAAACATACGCGGTCACTCCTCGCCGTTCCCCTCAAAACCCCAAGTGGGCAGATCGTTGGGGTTTTTGAAGCCCTCAACAAAAAGGGGGGGCTCTTTACCCCTCAAGATGAAGCCATGGCACAAGCCTTAGCCACGCAAGCCGCCCTCCCACTTCAAACCACGCAGATGGTTCGACAACTACAAATAAAGCACCGCCACTTACAAGAAGAAAACAACCAACTCTGGAAAGAAGTTGAGGGACGCTTTGCCACACAAAACCTCATTGGTCACAGTCCTCGGATGCAAAGCATGGTACGCCTTATTGACCAAATCAGTGATAGTTCCGTTGATGTTTTGATCACCGGAGAAAATGGGACAGGCAAAGAATTAGTGGCCAAGGCCATTCATTACAATAGCCCACGTGCTCGCCGGCCGTTCATTGCGCTCAATGCCGCAACCTTACCACATAATCTAGTCGAGGCTGAGCTTTTTGGCATCGAAAAAGGTATTGCCACCGGCGTCGAACACCGAATTGGAAAATTTGAGCAAGCTAACAAAGGCACGTTGTTTATGGATGAGATTGGAGATTTCGGAATCAGTGCACAAGCCAAAATTTTGCGGGTGCTTCAAGAACGAGTGTTGGAACGCGTCGGCGGTCAAACAAATATTCCTCTGGATGTACGAATTATTGCTGCCACCAATAAGGATTTACAGGCCGCGATAAAAAATGGGGTCTTTCGGGAAGACTTATACTTTCGTCTCCATGTCGTACATATCCAAACCCCTTCTCTTCGAGAAATTCCAGATGATATTCCCCTTCTGGCCAACTTTTTTCTCTCTCGTTATTGCGAGATGATGGGAAAAACGTCCAAGAAGTTTTCAGAAGGTATTCTTCGGTGTTTCAGAAACTACTCATGGCCGGGAAATGTTCGTCAATTAGAAAATGAGATTAAACGACTTGTCGTCACTGTTCGTCGCACGACAATTCTTGAAGAAGATTTGGATGAAATCATGCGTGTCAATATCCCCACCCCACAGACCTCACTTCATACACGGCTCCGCTCTCTGCCCGAAGCCGTAGCTGAATTTGAAACACGGCTTATCCGCGAAGCCCTTCTTGTTTGCCGTTCAAACCAAGTCCAAACAGCAAAGCGCTTGGGCCTTAGCCGACAAGGATTGATCAAAAAAATGAAGCGGTACGGTATCGTTCAGGGTTAAGCTCGCTATCTCTCTGGAATTTTTTCACAACCTCTTGCCCGCACAGATGCTTCAAGGGATCATAGGCTGAGGACAGGCTGCCTCACCATGACAAGAGGATATTTCCACACAACCTTTGTGTCTACCCACATGCTGAAAATTCCTGTGGTAGCCCTATTACAAGACAAAAAAAGAAACCTTGAGCGGCAAACCGCATGAAGACTTCACTCAGAAAGAATGATCTGAAATCGCATCAAGAAACCGTGGGAGTAAGACACGGCTTCCCACATCGATAAACCCTCGTTCGCCTAACCCCCGATACGTCAAAGTGATTTCCGTCTCTTCTCCTCGCCATGTATATTGTTGATTCAATCCCCGAACCATGGCACCTCGTTGAGTATCAATAGGTCCAAAGCGTAACTCCAAGTATGCAAGAAGCTGACGATGCACATTCGCCCCACGATACCGTATCATGACTCTGGCAAACTGACCATCAACGGATAGCAGTTTCATCGACTCTACGGATATGTGGCCAAATTCTGGTGGATGTCTCTGGTAGACATACGTCTGAATCAATGCCCCGGGTTCTATCAACACCAAGGCTGGAAGGTGTGTTAACGATGCTCCCCAGGGAATACCTTGAAACCCACCGCTGTCTTTTTCCATTTGCCCGGCCAATCCCCATTCGGCAAACAGACACACACAAGCCCAAAGGATGACACAAAGAAAGAACGGTGTGGGTTTAGGAAGATGGAGCAATGGCTGAAGAAAATGGTGCCGTGTGAATGGAATGAGTTGTCAACACATGAGAGGGTTCAATGAGGTTCATTTCATCTTGATAGACGATCCTCCAAGATTCAGGGCAGGCAAGAATCTCCTTCACAAACTGATTGTGAAGCGCATGTCCCGAACAATGTGCCATCACATGTCCAATCATGGGCCTGCCAAGTAACGTTAAGTCTCCAATGATGTCCAAAACTTTATGCCGGACGCATTCATCTGCAAATCGTAGCCCCTGCTCATTGAGCACCGCGGTATCAGAAAACACCAGGGTATTCATCAGAGAGCCGCCTTGGCCAAGCCCTTTTTTCCAAATAGCCTCAATTTCATCATTAAATGCAAACGTCCGAGCCGGGGCGATCTCTTGTTGAAAATCTGAGACGTCCCATATGTACTCATACTTCTGTGTTTGAATAAGGGAATGATCAAACTGAATCGTACAACTAATGCATGGAGCTTCAGAAGGGAGCACCGTCATCTGTGATGATCCATTAGCAATGTGAATTGGCTGCAAGACTTTTAAGAATTCCCTTGGTTTATCTTGTGGGGTACTCTCAGCCCCTTGAATCAGCTCAACGAAAGGAGCAGCGCTTCCATCCAAAACCGGAACTTCTTGAGCATCGACATCGACATACACATTGTCGACTTCCAATCCACTGAGAGCTGCCAAAATATGCTCAACCGTGTGGACTTGCACGCCATTGGCTCCAACAGCCGTACAGAGCTCCGTAGGGATCACATGGTGAATGGAGGCAGGACATGAATGGAAGACACCCTCGACTGTCTGGCGAAAGACAACACCCTTATCTGGTGGTGCTGGAGAAAGGGTCAGCGTTGAGGGTTGGCCAGAGTGCAACCCAACACCCGTTGTCGACATAGCAGACTTTATGGTGTGCTGATAACGCATAGAACTCCTTGGCAGCGACTATATACGAAATGCATCAAGAAATGGCCTCTGTTCCTCATGAAATCTTACAGGGTTTGCGGATCTTATCGACGCAAGAATAATACCACGGTGTTTTTTCGTCAGACCGGATTCGATAAAAACCTCCTGAAAGATTGCCTGTCTCAAGGAAGACGTATCATACAACGTTTGCAGTTCTTCTCCTGTTTTTGACTGTAAAACCGTAGAAAGTGATGCGATGGCTTTTTCAATGCTGTGATAAGGGGGAGCAAGCTGTAGGGCAGCATAAAACTGCTCGAGGGATTCTCGGAATGCATGTTTTAATAAACTTGGAACATTAGGCGTCATGAATTCTTCCCGATCACGAAGACGGACTCTATCATTCAGAATTAGAAAACCGGTCGAGATCATCTTCCTTTCCTATCACAACCAAGACATCTCCTCTTTCAACAATATCTGATGGAGAAGGGGTAAAGTTAAATATTTCCTGTTCCTTCATCATTTTGCCTTTGACCATCCTCGTCACTTGTTTTTTAATGCCAATGATATTGAGATTGTGCTGTTCACTAATTTTAGACTCTTCCAAACTCAATCCAGAAAATCGGTCAGAGATCGCAACTTCTTCAATGCTATACCCAGGCGCGAGTTCAAGATACTCTAACACCTTAGGGGAGATGAGTCGATGGGCCAATCGAACCGCCGCATCTCGTTCCGGATAAATGACCGAATCTACACCAAGGTTCGTGAGAATTTTCCCATGGATCGAGGCAACAGCCTTGGCAATAATAGACTTCACACCCATTTCCTTAAGAGTCTGAACAATCAGGATGCTGGCTTCAATATTTTCCCCAATGCTTACGATGGCAACATCTACATTCTGGGTACTGACGGCTTTTAAGGCACGCTCATCCGTAGCATCGCACTGCACGGCAAACGTGGCAATATCACTAATGGACTGAATTTTTGATTCGTCATGGTCAATGGCCAACACTTCACAGCCTTTCTTCACCAATGTCTCTGCGACACTATACCCGAATCGGCCAAGACCAATCACCGCAAATAACCGTTGCATATGACTACAGGGTTCCTTTCATCATAAAAACGTGGCGACCTTTACGCTGATTGCTCCGGAGGCGATTCATGTGATTGGGCAGCCGGCTGTTTTGTTTCAGCGAGACGAAGGAAAGAAGAAATTAAGTCGATAGGGACAGGGAACAGAATCGTAGAACTCTTATCACCTGCTACGCTCATGATCGTTTCAATGTACCGTAATTGCAGGGCAGCAGGATTGCGGCTCAAGACCTCGGCGGCATCTGATAATCGTTGAGACGCTTGAAACTCCCCTTCCGCATGAATCACTTTTGACCGGCGTTCTCGTTCGGCTTCAGCTTGTCTCGCAATGGCCCGTTGCATTTCCTGAGGAAGATCGACGTTTTTGACCTCGACAGCAGTGACTTTGATTCCCCAAGGTTCAGTTGCTTGGTCAATAATACGCTGTAAGTCGGCATTGATTTCGTCTCGTTTAGCCAGCAAATCATCTAAATGGCTTTGCCCTAAGACACTTCGAAGCGTCGTTTGCGCAATCATCGAGGTGGCATAATAATAATCCTCGACATCGACAATGGCCTTCTGGGCATCTACTACCCGGAAATAGATGACCGCATTCACTTTCACTGACACGTTATCTTTAGTAATCACGTCTTGAGGAGGCACATCCATCGTTACTGTTCGCAAACTCACTCGAACCAGTTTATCAATAAAGGGAAGAATGATGATCACCCCTGGTCCATTGGCTCCCAAAATGCCCGAAGCCAGTCGTCCAAATCGAAAAATCACAGCCCGTTCATACTCCCGAAGAACATAGAGCCCTTTCATGATCACAGCAGCGAGAATAACCAGCAAGAGAACCACTGGACGACTAAATAGTAGCTCCATGACGGAGACCTCCTTGTTGAACCGACACAGGCTTCACATGAAGTTGCAACCCATGAACCCTTGTTACTTCAATCTGGTGACCAGCTCGAATCGGTTGTTCACTGACAGCATCCCAAATCTCCCCATGAACAAAAATTTTTCCAGTCGGGTTTAAATCCGTTTTCGCAATGCCCAATAACCCTACCATCCCTTCACTTCCTGTCACTGACCGGGTTCGGAGCGCCTTGACTCCCATTCCCACAACCAAAAGCGTAAAACCAGCGGCAATGGCAACAACAGGGACAATAACCGTCCAAGATATTTGATAAAAAGGAAAATCTTGACTCATGAGCATCATAGAACCAAGCACCATCGAAATGATCCCGCCAATAGCCAAAAGCCCAAAACTGGTCACAGTCATTTCTAATATAAAGAGCACAATGCCAAAAATGAGTAAGAACACTCCTGCATAATTCACCGGAAGAGACTGGAGCGAATAAAAAGCTAAAATGAGGCTAATCGCTCCAACAATACCTGGAAGAATGGCGCCAGGGTTATAGAGTTCAGCAATAATACCAATGGTTCCAATAGTCATGAGCACATAGGCGATGTTGGGGTTACTGATAGCCTGCAACGCTTCAAGCCGCCAGCCCATTGGAAATTCTTGGATCTGAGCATTTTTGGTTACGACTGTTTTTTTCTGGGCTCCCATTTGAACTTCCCACCCATCAAGCACAGCCAGCAAAGAGGAGAGATCCTCAGCCAAAAAATCAATGAGCTTTAATTCTTTGGCTTGAACGCTGGTAACAGACACACTCTTACGCACAGCGTTTTCAGCCCAATCCGGATTTCGACCACGCCGTTCTGCAATCGATCGAATGTAAGCGACAGCATCGTTTTCGACCTTGGCTTTCATCACTTCATCCATTTCTCCCCCTCCCATGGCCACGGGATGGGCCGCCCCCATGTTCGTGTCGGGAGCCATGGCTGCAACATGGGCTGCCAGTGTAAGAAATACACCCGCTGAGGCCGCGCGACCACCGGAAGGAGCCACATAGACAACAATAGGGACCTGCGCCCCAGTCATGTCTTTGATCATAGACCGCATGGAGATATCTAATCCGCCGGGAGTGTCGAGTTGCAAAACCAATAATTCGGCATGTTGGGATTCCGCTCGAAGAATCGCATCGTGGAGATACTCAGCTGCAACGGGATTAATAATCCCTTCAAAGGTTGCCACAACCACAAGAGGTTGTGCAGCTAATCCTGGTTGAGGAAGAACGACCAGCAAAAGCAGCATTCCAATCAAAAAGGACAGACCTCTTCGATCGATACAGAGAATCTTTCTCGCCTGGTGCCTTGATGAAGAAACGACATGTAGCATGGGCAATGCACAAAAACCCTTCTCGTCCTTGATCTTACGGCCCTCCCCATATCGTGTCAAGGAAGATAACGATTCCAGGCCTCCCAGCTAATCAGGACACTTCCCCACATTGATAAGTACATCTCATTCTTTCTAGAATACAGCACGATGAAAATATTTCAAGAAGGTGATCGGGTTCATCTCATGGATCATAAAGGTCGGCAGTACAGTCTAACCCTGAAACCAGGAGAAACATTTCAATACAGTGGCGAAATCATTCCACATGATGAGCTTATAGGCAAATCTGATGGATCCCTCGTCTCTTTTTCTCGTGGCAAGGCCATGCTCGCGCTCTATCCGACATTAAGTGAATATACGCTTAAAATGCCGCGAGGTGCGCAAGTCCTCTATCCCAAAGATTTGGCCATAATATGTATGTGGGCCGATGTCTATCCTGGCGCACGGGTTTTTGAAGCCGGCATAGGGTCGGGTGCATTGACACTTGCGTTGTTACGAGCTGTCGGAGAACGTGGCCAAGTCGTGAGTTATGAAATCCGTGACGATTTTGCCAACATCGCTCTCAAAAACATTGCTCGGTACCATGGAGCCACACCAAACTTTACCTTGCATAAGCGTGATGCCTACGAAGGTATTTTGGAAGAAGGACAGGAAGGTCAGCCCTGGTTTGATCGAGTCATTCTCGACCTACCCGAACCCTGGCGTGTGGTAACCCATGCAGCAACAGCCTTGCGTCTGGGTGGGATGTATTTGAGTTTTGTACCAACCATTCCACAAGTGATGAAAACCGTCGAAGCCATTCAAGACTCTGGGCAATTTGGCGAAAGTGAGACGTTTGAAACACTCTATCGAACATGGAATATCAAGGGAAGAAGTGTGCGACCGGATCATCGCATGATCGCACATTCAGGATTTATTACCGTGGCACGTAAAGTCGAGAAGGGCATGTGGAACAACCACCCATTGCATTCCGATCCAGACCTTGAAAAGGAATGAAAGGCCGCTGCCGCTTATAGCAGATATACAGCAATTGGCTTGAGAAACCATTGGAAGCCACACACAGTCAGACCGCCTTACACATGATGTTTTTCCATCACCCCAATTACCCCATCTTGGATTAGATGATGCTGACAATGAGCAAACACCATGGTCGCTCAAAAACTCCGCGACGAGGATTAATTTCGTGCGCTCCCAATCCATGCTCAACAGGAATGGCAAAACCCTGTCATTTTATTATGATCCGCGATAGATTCACGCCTGCCACGATATTCACAGATGTGTTGCAGAAGCCTTTGTCTACATCAACGATCCTTGGTAAGCCTTCATGGCAACCGACAGCCCATTTCTCACCATTCTCGCAAACATCTTCAGTGACCGGGAAACTCAAGAGAATATCCAGCTTCTTCCCAAGCATTCATACTGCCTGAGACATTGTACACAAACTTATACCCAAGGTCCGCAAGGGTTTCAGCTGCAATGTTGCTCCGACGCCCAGATTGGCAATACACCACAATGTGGTCTTCCACACGCGCACCAATAGCTTTGTGACGAGCTTGTATCTCTCTATAGTCAATGTTCATGTCGGTGCCTGGAATGAAACCAGCACTATGTTCCTGCGGTGTCCGGACGTCAATTAAGAAAAACCCTTTGTGGGCAGGATTTTTCGCCTTATTAAGGCCAGCGTGTAATTGCTCGACCGTCAAGACATAGGAATGGTTCGCAGAGACAAGGCTGTTCCCTCCTCCAAAGAGCACCGCTATCGTGAGAATTACAACATATATTCTCCACCGCATACTCATGACGATGTCTCCTCTTCTAATAAATACCTGATATTGCGGAAACGACAAATCAACTGATTCCTTAACATAAAATTTGGGGCTGTCCTAGTAACTATTTCATATAAGGCTTAACCCACTGTTTTAATTGAGTAAATTGGCGTTGTGGGTTCGGGGTATTAAAGCGCCATTCACATTCCTTTAAAAAAAGCGGGAAATGCGGCCGAGGGACTCCATTAAATTTACGCATATGTCGCTTGGCCTGATTCCAGAAATTCTCGATCCCGTTAATGTGCTTGTGTTTTTTGACAAACTGTTTTGAATGATTGATCCGATAATGCTTAAATTCTGACACATCGAGTACATTATAAGAGCGATAGGTATCGGTATACACGATGCTATCGGGAATAATCCGTTCCTGCATGATTCCCATCAATGTCTTGGCTTTCGTATCGGGAATCACTTTCGTATACACGCGGCCCCCACGCTTGAGAATCCCAAAGACCGGGACTTTGCCCGCCGCCCCTCGACCACGCTTGCCCTTGCGCCGACCACCGAAATAACTTTCATCCACTTCAACCTCCCCAGCCAGCGGCATTCCATTTTGGATCGCTTGAGCAATGATTTCTCGTAACCGATGAAAGTAATACGCCGCCGTACTTTTATTCACTCCCACCAACGCTGCGGCCGTCCGCGCCGTAGCTCCTGATACAAAGTACTCGATTAACCGTATCTGTTTCTCCCAACTTAACCGACTCTTCCGCATCCAGCCATCCTAAGATAACTCTCGTTATCTAGGACAGCCCCAAAGAAAATATTAAGGTTTGACAATGGTCAAGCTTGTGTCCTCACGGACGATCTTTTGGAATAGCCCTCGCTTCCAACATACGTTGCATATGTTTGAGGTCATCAAGAGTCAAAAGACCAACAACACTGATCCCCTCTGCTTCAACATTTTGCCTGCCAGTCTGTTCCCCTCGATCAACAATCACCAATGCATTCGAGACAAGCATACCCACTTCACGAACAGCCTGGACGGCCTTGAGAAGAGACCCTCCACTTGTGAGCACATCATCCAGAATAAGAGCTTGATCACCAGACTGGGCCGCCCCCTCAATTAATTTTCCAAGCCCATGTCCCTTTGGTTGTTTTCGTACGACGAACGTCCGCCATTCTTTCTGCGGAATGGCTTGGTATGCATAGTCGGAAATGGCCGTGGACATGGGAATAGCCCCGATTTCTAACCCGCCGATTGCATGAATGTCCAAAGCTTGCATAGAGTGAAAGGCCAGCTCGGCAATCAGCCGGCGAGTATCCGGGTATGCCAAGAGCGAACGACAATCCACGTAATACGGGCTGACTTGCCCAGAGGCCAATCGAAACCCATCCTTGGGATCCCATTGAAAGGCTCCCAGCATACAAAAAGCCTTTGCTAATTGTTCTTTCAGCTGTAAGGGATTCAGTCCATCACGCATGAGCCGTCATGTTCCATTGGGAACCCTTCACACAATCATGTTCCAGGAGTTATTTAGGGTGTTGCTGGCTCGGGAGAGTCTTTCGAAGAAGAGGCAGGAGCCGGAGATTCTTGAGATGAAGATGCCGGCGTGCTCGCATCTACATCGATAACGGAAGATGAAGAGTTTTGCTGCTTGGAAAGAATGGCAAGACTCAGAGAGGTCAACATGAAAATAATCGCTGCAGCCACAGTTACCTTGCTGAGAAATGTACCAGGCCCTCGACTCCCAAACACCGTCTGGCTAGATCCTCCAAAAGATGCGCCAATTTCTGCGCCTTTTCCAGCTTGCAGAAGAATAGCCGCAATCATCAAAAAACAGACGATTAAGTGAATGACAACAGTAAGTGCATACATAATATTAGATAGATTATTCTTGATCAAAGAACATTGACTAAGCTGTAGAAGCTATAATACTAGCAAAGGCATCAAGGTCAAGACAAGCTTTCCCGACTAAGGCTCCATTAATTTGATCGGACTGAAATAATACCCCTGCATTCTCACCACTGACACTGCCCCCATAGAGAATCCGAATAAACTGGGGAGCAAGGCTCCACTGCTCACAGAGCGTCTCCCGAACCAGACCATGAACGTCTTCAGCCTGATCCACTGAAGCAGCACGTCCAGTGCCAATAGCCCAAACCGGCTCATAGGCCAAGGTAACCTTAGAAACATCAACTTTTTCGAGACCCTGCAAGCCCGCCAACGTTTGAACTCGCACCACATGATGCGTCTGCCCAGCATCCCGTTCTTCAAGAGATTCTCCAACACAAAGAATTGGGAAGAGATCATGGTGCAGCACAGCCTTCACTTTTTTATTGATCTCATCATCACTCTCTCCAAATATTTTCCGTCGTTCAGAATGCCCGATGAGTACATACTGACAGCCAAGGCTTTTTAGCATTGCCCCTGATACCTCACCGGTATATGCTCCTTGTTCTTCCCAAAAAACATTTTGTGCTGCCAGCGTAAATGACGTACCTGCAACAGCCGATCCCACCTCCGAAAGGAAAGGGAACGGAGGAGCCAATACAACCTCCACAGGCACATTGGCTGACACGCGTTTAGCTAATTGCGCCACAAATAGGTTCGTTGTCGTGGTGGGCACATTCATCTTCCAATTGCCCACAATAAGACGAGGAAACATTATGGTAATTTCACTCTGATCAAAAACAGATGCGTGTCGTGTTTAGCAGACTGTCAAAAACTCAATGTGGGCAAAATCCTCAGAATTTATGGAAAGATCACAGAAGCCTTAAAAGCGCAATAGGATATTCCCTCAAACTTATCTAGCAAAGCCCTAGACCATTTGGCATGTAGAGTACATGCAGTTGTCGCGAATGACAATGAATCGAGTCTGCCAGCAACAGACTTGATTCACAGCCTAGGAGACGCAGTCTGGCAATGCGTCTAACCCTGGCATCTTCTTTCCCTCTAGAAATTGGAGCGAGGCCCCACCACCAGTGGAGATAAAGGACATATTGTCAGACTCGCCAGCACGGTGCACAGCCAAAGCCGTCTCACCACCACCAACAATGGTCAGCGCATAGGCATTGGCCACGGAATGCGCCATAGAGAATGTCCCACGTGAAAAGGCATCCCGCTCAAACACACCCATTGGCCCATTCCATAAAATCGTTTTCACATTTTGAACGGCTTCATCAAACAATTTAACAGAGGCAGGACCAATGTCCATCCCATACCAACCGACAGGAATTTCTTGAACAGGGACCGTTTTTGTTTCAGCTCCAGGCTCAAGACTGGCCGCCACGACACAATCGACGGGAAGATAAAATTTCACACCTCGAGATAATGCATGCTCTTGCACACCCTTGGCAAAATCGAGCATATCCTCTTCGACAAGAGATCGACCAATCTCCAGCCCCATCCCCTTAATGAAGGTAAAAGCCATGCCACCACCAATAATCACTTTATCGACATGTTTGCCGAGATTTTCAATGACCCCAATTTTTCCGGATACTTTCCCCCCACCTAATATGGCGACAAAGGGTCTCGTAGGATTATCAACAGTACTTTCCAGATATTCCACTTCTCGTTTCATTAAATAGCCCGCTGCCGCCACTTTCATAAATTTGGTAATCCCGACCGTTGATGCATGAGAACGATGAGCAGTCCCAAAAGCCTCATTAATGTAGACGTCGCCAAGCGATGCAAGTTTGGCCGCAAAGGCTTCATCGTTTTGCTCTTCACCGGGATGAAAGCGAAGATTTTCCAAAAGTAGGACATCTCCCACTTGCATGCTCTCCACCAACATTTCCACTTCTGGCCCAACACAATCTGAAGCGAAGGGTACATCCTTGCCTAATAACCGTTGCAAACGCTTAGCGACAGGCGCCAGACTAAATTCAGAGCGTCGCGCACCCTTGGGACGGCCGAGATGAGAGCACAAAATCACCCGACCTCCTTCATCGACAGCTTGGTTGATCGTCGGAAGAGCTGCCCGAATTCGTGAATCATCCGTAATTTGGAGTTCGTCATCCAAAGGAACATTAAAGTCCACACGGATAATAATCCGCTTATTGCGAAGATTAATCTGATCGATAGTTTGTTTGGTCATACTCATGAAAACATCCTTTCCTCAAGAATCAGGTAGGAAGCCTCAGAGACAATGGAGCACAAAACCTGCTTGTCAGGTTTTTGTGGACAGAAACATGACAAGATCTCGAAGACGGCACGAATACCCCCACTCATTGTCATACCAGGCGAACACTTTCACGAATCGCTTGTCCATGACAGTGGTGAGAGGAGAATCAAGTGTGGCAGAGAAGGAACTGCCATTGAGATCAATAGAAACAATCGGAGCTTCTGAATATTGCAGAATACCCGTAAGCTCCCCGTTCGAAGCAGTGAGCATTGCGCGATTGACCTCAGCCGCATCGCAATCTCGTTCTACCTCGACCGACAAATCAATAAGAGACACATTGGGTGTCGGGACACGAATGGCCAAGCCATCCATCTTCCCCTTCAGTTCAGGGATGACAAGATGAAGAGCTTTTGCGGCTCCCGTCGATGTTGGAATCATGGATAGCGCCGCACTTCTGGCACGACGGAGGTCTTTATGAGGAAGATCCAATAACTGCTGATCATTCGTATAGGAGTGGATCGTGGTCATATACCCACGCTGAATGCCAAAGTTATCTAACAAGACCTTGGCCACAGTGGCGAGACAATTCGTCGTGCAGGATGCATTGGAAATAATGAAATGCGAATGAGGGTCATAGTTGCCTTCATTCACACCAAGGACGACCGTGAGATCCGCATCCTTACCGGGAGCCGAAACTAACACACGTGGCGCTCCAGCAGAAAGATGCTGACTAGCCGCTTGCTTATCGGTAAACCGACCTGTCGATTCAACAACCAGATCAACCCCAAGCGCTTTCCAAGGAAGCTCCTTTGGGTCTTTTTTTGCCAAAACCTCGATCGACTGCTCATTTACAAGAAGATGATGGTCCTTAACCTGCACAGGAGCGGGAAAAGTACCGTGAATGGAATCATAGGTCAGGAGATGAGCCAGCGTAGGCGCATCCGTCAGATCATTGATCGCCACGATCTGAATATCAGGATGATTGAGACAGGCACGAAAAAAATTCCGACCAATACGACCGAACCCGTTTATGCCAACACGAATTGCCATAATTTTCCTCGAAGAAATTTGCTTTTACTACTAATCAAGGTCAGACAGGACAAGCGAGTAATCGTACCGAGCACATGGCTTCTTGTCAAGCAAGAACCCCTTCTCACTAGCAGCTAAACGCGATGTAGACCATACAAGCATTTGCTCAGATTTTCATAGCCTTTTTGGCTTCTTCAAGGGTATCGTGTGCAACCCGAGATGCCTTTTGACACCCATGGTGAATCACGTCCTCGATTCTTTTGGGATGCGCCTCAAGCGCAGCCCGGGTTTCCCACAAAGGCGCCAGCCGTGCCACGATGGCACCCGCCGCAAATGCTTTACATTGGACACAACCGATTTCAGCAGTTCGACATTCTTGATTGACTTGATCAATGATCGGCAGAGGAGAAAAGATTCGATGAAAATCAAATACCGGACAAATATCTGGATTGCCAGGATCAGTTCGTTTCACACGAGCAGGATCCGTCACCATGGTTTTTAACTTTTGACGAACAACGGGCTCCTGGTCAGAAAGATTAATCGTATTGCCATAGCTTTTACTCATCTTTTTTCCGTCAGTGCCCAAAACTTTGGGAAAGCTAGTCAGCAGTTCCTTCGGCTCTGGAAAGACTGGCTGATACAAGCTATTAAAACGACGGGCAATTTCTCTCGTCAGTTCAAGGTGAGGTAATTGATCTTTTCCAACCGGAACCGCATCGGGTTTGTAGAGTAAAATATCCGCGGCTTGCAGCACAGGATACCCCAAAAACCCGTACGTCGAGAGGTCCCGATCCGTCAAATATTCCTGTTTTTCTTTGTAAGTTGGATTCCGTTCTAACCAGGGGATAGGCGTCATCATCGAAAACAAGAGGTACAGGATGGCATGTTCTGGGACATGGGATTGCACAAACACCGTAGACCGCTCAGGATCGATACCAGCAGCCAACCAGTCAATCAAGACCTCATAGGTAAACGTCTTCACTTGACTAGTATCGGCATAATTCGTGGAGAGCGCATGCCAGTCAGCCACAAAGAAAAAACACTCGTGGGTCTCTTGGAGCCTCTGCCAATTATCCAGGGCACCCAGGAAATTTCCCAGATGCAGTCGGCCACTAGGCTGCATGCCACTTAACACGCGATCAGGCATATATGAACGTCCTAGATTAATGGGCGCGCGCTAGAGCACAATCCCGGTTAAAATACTTCCCGCCAACACTTGTACCACAGTTCCCAAGATCGTGTGAATGACATGAATCTGAGGATCAAACATAATCAGCAAGAGAATGATCAGCATCCCATAGGGTTCCAGCTGACTTAGCGCTCTGGCTGCCCCAAAAGGCAGAACACTGGTGAGGATACGACCCCCATCCAATGGCGGAATAGGAATAAGATTGAAGACCATTAATAATATGTTAATGAATATGGAATAGAGCGCCATGGCTGCAAGAGGCAGCAACACCATACCCAACAGGTCTTCTCGTGGCATCATGCCCGGTCGAGGAGGCCAATTAGCAGTCAGGGTCGGATCGATAAATAACAGAAAACTGAGGAGAAACCCACTGGCAAGAGCCAACGCTAGGTTCATCGCAGGCCCTGCCGCAGCAACAAACGCCATGTCCCGACGGGGATGAAACAGTCGGCTGGGTGTAATCGGCACAGGCTTAGCCCACCCAATAAAAAACCCGCCAGGCGCAAGGAGGCATAGCAATGGCATGATAATAGTCCCAAATAGATCGATATGGGCAAGCGGGTTAAGAGTCAGTCGGCCTTGATCCCGAGCCGTAGAATCACCAAAATAATTTGCCACCCATCCATGCGCATATTCGTGAAACACCATAGCCACCAATAGCGGTAAGGCCATGAATGAGATGGTATGGACAATAGCGCTGAACGAATTCATATAGTCATCATGCCTTGGAGCCTGGTGCCCACCATTCTTCTCACATTCATCCTTCTTCCTTTCAAAGAGATGCCTTTCATCCCCTAGAAACATGCCAAGATGTTGAGGGAAACCGGCTAATTAATCTGCTTAAATTTCTTCTTGTCTATTTGGATTAAAAAGACTTTTCGATCCAACACGCCTCCGTGCCCAAACGAAGTCAAGCCACTTAAGGCGGGGAGGTCATGTCGAACAAACAACTGAGCTCGAACATCATGGCTTGAGGCCGCGCCAAGACGAAGGGTATCCAGAATCAATCGCATGGCATCATAGGCTTGAACAGCAAAGAGCGAAGGGGTCGCGTCAAAACGTTCGTGGTATCGATGAACAAAGTCTCGGACTTGTGGGTCAGGACTTTGGAGAAACACCCCCGCACTAAAAATGCTCCCTTCAAGTGTCTCGTCGCCCCACCTGAGGAGATCAGGCTGATTCCAGCCATTATTCCCTAATATAGGAACATTGATGTCATAGAATGCCAATTGTGCCGTAATGAAGGCAACCTCCACAGGGTCTGTGGGGAGAAAGACTGCATCAAACCCTGGGGTATAGACTTCTCGAATTTCACCATCCTTAAGCGGAAGAGGTGTTAATTCTCCATACAAACCCAAATCTCGCGTTTTTAGGTGCGTAATTTGTGGTCCCAGATCCGTACTCCCATGTTTGTATGATTCCATGACAATCATTTCGCCACCACGTGCAACAACTTTTTGTTGAAAAGCTTGGCTGAATGCTTGACCAGAGGCCGTACGAGGAAACAACGTACAAAAGCGGCGAAACCCTAAAGTATCCATGGCATACTCGACGATTTTTTCTACTTGTAGGGAAGGCGTCAGTGCCGTACTAAACAAAAACCTTCCAAATTGGCGGACATCAGATATGGTCGCCGATGGGGTAATCGTAGACACGCGAGCTGAGTCGGCAAGATCAGCAATCAGCTGTACCTCGTGTGTTAACAATGGGCCAATAACAGCAAGTGGTTGAAACTCATCCAGCATGTGAGAAAATTGACTGCGGAATTGGGTGGAGGACGGCGCACTACTATCTTTCACAACTAGGGCGACATCCTGAAAACCCAAGACATGTTTCTCTTCTTCTAAAGCAAGCCGCACCCCATTAAAAGAATCATGGCCAAAGGGTTTCAACGGGCCCGAAAAAGGCAGGACAACAGCAATCACATTGTCATGGGTCTTGATCTTGGCAATAAGGGATTGCAAGAGAGCCCTCGCCGTTTGGGAATACGGATGTGAGGGAAATCGGGCAAGAAAGGACCGAATAGCTTGTTCAGCCATCACCTCATCGCTGGCAGCCATATACAGCTCAATGAGGCGAATGCAGGCCAAGCCTCCAGGAAAAGACGCAGGAAATTTTGCCTTTACCTGCACGAGGTCCCTTTCACCCAACTGCTGCAAAACTAACCCTTGAATGTCATCACGCAACGGCTCTCGTTGTTGTTCATCAACAAGCTCCATATTCTCGACCATCACATACACGGCTTCGAGATAATTGCCCGTTTTATCGTATACTTGACGAAGATGATGCAACCCTTTTTGTCGGATCTCGGAATTCGGTGCCCGATTGACCAGGGTCTTTAAAACCGCAATGGCCTGCTCGTATTGCTCGAGCGAACTCAACAGATTACTGAGAGCAAAGCGGGCCTCATGGACCAAAGACGAAACAGGAAACTCCTCAATAAGTTGTTCTAGGACAATGATCGCCTCGGAAACATGCTGACTCTGAATGAGGATATCCGCTTGCAGAAAATAAAATTCATCCAAGAGAGTCGAATTCGTAGTTTCTTCAATGAAGTTTTCCAGAACAGTCAGTGATTCATCCAAACGCTGTTCTTCAAAGAGCATACGTGCATGCGCCAACGTCTCGTGATTGTGTGAAGTCATCGAAGTAGAAGTCGGCAGGGAGCTCATCTGAGCTACTGCAGGGTGAAATAGGATGCCTATGGCTCCGACCAAAAGAGAAAAAGCCAGCAAAGGCTTGAGTGGTACCTGATGAAAATATGTCATGATATGGTTGAGACCTTATGGTTGTTCATTTCGTGATATAAGAGGGAATGGATGGCTGTCAAGCTTACACAGGATGACACACCTGCCAACCCAAATCCACGCATGGTCAATCCAAACATTCCCATTCACGTCCCTCCTGCCTCCACCCCCTCTCACTATGACCAGCTGCTCGACACCTATCTTGACACCCTTACCATTGAGGCAGGATTGGCGATCAATACACTCGCAGCCTATCGACGAGACCTGAAAAAATTTCAACACTTTCTCGAACAAGCGAAGATCCACGACCTTGTCAACGTCACTCCACCAACGTTTATGGAGTTTCTTGAATATTTGCGAAAAGCGCAGTTATCTCCAACCTCGGTCGCACGATGCCTGGCGGCAACTAGGGGATTCTTTCGGTTTCTGGTTGAAACCGGTGAATTGCCTGGCAATGGCCCTCAAATACCACGGGCTCCAAAGGCTTGGGAACGGCTTCCGAAAACGCTCACAGAAGCCGAAGTCATGAAACTATTGAATCTGCCAGTTGGAACCAGTCCCGAAGAACTGCGCAATATCGCTATGGTGGAATTATTGTATGCAACCGGGCTCCGCGTTTCCGAACTCATTACCTTGGAGTTAGCCAAAATCAATCTAGAGGTTGGCTACGTCCTGGCCACGGGAAAACGTAATAAACAGCGAATCGTCCCAATCGGTGATCAGGCCAGAGATTGTCTGGTCATCTATATCCGGGATGCGCGGGCAGCCCTCCTCCGCACACAGACTTCTACGATTTTGTTTGTCACGCGACGCGGGAAACCCTTTACCAGACAAGGATTTTGGAAACTCTTACAAGTCATGGGCAGACGAGCCGGAATCACCAAACCGCTATCCCCACATATGCTTCGGCACTCCTTTGCCACACATTTATTAGAACATGGGGCAGATCTCCGGGCAGTCCAAATGATGCTCGGCCATGCTGATATTTCCACCACGCAAATTTACACACATGTGGAACAAGCAAGACTGAAACGGATCCATACTGATCTATTTCCTCGCAAACACCGGATGTAACCTTGATGACCTAATATAGCCAGGCCTATCCATATTCTTTTTTAAAAGAAGAGAATATGGTATTGAAGTCACATGGATAGGCCTGGCGAAGAGATTCAAACAACATATGTGGAGATGAGTAAGCCCGTAAAAAAACGAAGATGGTTGAGATGGCTTTCAATCGCTGGAGGCATCATCCTGGCATGCATCCTGGCGCTAGTGCTCCTGTTAACCTATCTCTTTCCATCAGAATTGGTGAGGAAAGAGCTTGAAGCTCGCCTCTCGGACATACTGGAAGCATCGGTCCGCATTGAGACACTCTCGTTTAATCTCCTGAATGGACTCGAACTCAAACGAGTTGCCATTCACAAACAGGCCACGCCTCTTATCCAGTTTGACCGGTTAACCCTGGACTATCGCCTCCTGGCATTGCTGAAACAGGAAGTCCAGATCAATGAGGTTCTAATCGACAACGCCAACATCTCGCTCAATTTGAAAGAGCTGAGCGGAACGCCCCAACCCAACCCGACTTCCCCACCACCGCCGCCACCTTCAGAATCTTCAAACTTGCCAGTACTTCCAGTCTCGGTTAACCTTGAACGTTTTGTTATTGGGCATGCCATGATCCAATTGGTCGTAAACCCGACATTGTTTGTTGGCCTCACGGATTTGAATGTGAACATGACAGGGCAGGTGACGAAAGAAGCCGTTACAATAGCCGGCTCTCTCGAAATCCAAGACCTGATGGTCAATCTTGAGGAAAAACACCTTCAACTGCCAGTGGACCTAGCCTTTTCGCTTCAAGCCGACTTAACCAATCAACAGCTTCAACTCCATCACGTCACATTGCAATCAGCTCCTGCAGCCCATCTGACCCTTTCCGGGACAATACATGACATGCTTGCCTCTCCATCGGTTGATCTCTCATTAAAAAATACCGGCTTTGACCTGAAACACTTCTTGGCCCATGTAGCTGATTTTGTACCACCTGACCTCCAAGATATTCAGGTAGCCGGCCAATTTACTCCAGAGGTCACGGTTCACGGTCAGCTCTTGGCATCGGGATTCAATGGAGACGTGACGGCAACCTTAGAAGCCCAAGGGATACAGGCTCGCCTTGCTCCATTTGAAACGACGATCAAGCCGATGCATGCCGTTATCATGGTATCTCAACTAAACATCCGCGAGAATGTGCCGAAGCATGGAGCGATAGCCGCCACGCTCTCTTCTGAAAATGTCATGTTTCAGAACTATGCCGTATCAGATTTTCAACTTGATGTTGAAGGAAACTATGCTGCATTGGGACCAGTGTCAGCCTCCATGAAAACATCCGGCGTTTCTGTATTTCCCTCTCTTGGCCCTCTGCCTCAACAAACCCTGCCCTTTAACATTGCACTCGACGCCATGGGAAATTATCAGACACAGGCGCTCGACCTCAAACAATTAGTCGTACAGCTAGGAGACATGCTTGGACTCGAAATCAATGGAACCATAACCCCCGTTGGGAATCCGACTGAAACAATCAACGTCTCACTCTCCACACGATTAACCCCGCAAATTGACCATTTGGCCTCGCGTGCCCCGACGGACATACTCCAGGGGATCACCATCAGTAAAAGCGGGAAGCCTGACATGATCACAATTGATGTGACAGGCATGTTGGATCCAGAGTATCAACCATTGGAAGCTAAATTTTCCGCTGGTGTCGAACTACAAGGCATATCGATCACTCATAATACACCATCGCTGACCGGGACCTTTGATGATATACAGCTATTACTTTCCGGCAGATATCACGCTCAAACCGGTCGCATACGAGGTACCGTTTCCAGTGACATTCAACTCTCTCAGTTCCAACAAGGCAACGCCATGACCCTGGAGGCCCTGGGCCTCTCTCTCCGTTCCCAGATGAATGCACACCTCAATCCTGCATATGAAATCACCGCGCTGAAGTCAGAAGATACCCTGTCTGTTCATGCAAACAATATTGGATACAGTACCCCTTCACTGCAAGCGGCCATTGATGAACTGCGGATTCTTTCCAAAACGCAAGAAGACCTTGTTGCACACACATATAAGCTCCACACCCTTCGGATAACGAGTCCTCCCTTATTTGATATGTCAGTACGGGGGGGGTATCAAATGGCTAACCAAGGTTTTGCCGTCTTGGCAAATCTCACAAACGTTGATGTTGGTGAAATTCTTAAACAGCTTCAAGGGGAAATGGTTCAAGACCTTCATGACATGAATCCTCAGGGCACGGTCTCCCTGGCTATCAAGGGAAAAGGTCGTGTGCCGCAACAAGCAGATATCGACCAGCTACATCTCCCCCTGTCTGCTGAAGTCCGGTTGGCTTTGGACAATATTGAGGGAACCTTTGCCCAACACCAAATACAGGGAGCCGGAGGAACAATCTCAGCATCCTTAGTCCCCGGGAACCATCCTGTGTCAATGCTACAAACCGATCTGCATGTCGAGAACATGAACCTTTCTCCAGGACTGCCCCTCTCTCACATTTCGGATGCTGTGGCTCAACTCGCTATCACTGGGCGGGATATGGATGAGATTGATGTGGATCAGTTTCATATCGGCATGAAAGGGGCCAACCTGAACATAACCGGATCAGTGACCGGACTCAAAAACGTCGTCACCAGTCAGTTCACGTTTGGAAAACCTATCGAAAAGGTATTCGCACAGATCGAGGCTGATGCCACCGTACAATTTGATGAGTTCCAGGATCTGCTGCAATCCATAGGGTTAGAGAAAGCCGGGAAAGCACAAATGACGCTCTCCATGCTCAAAAAAGAGCATGGCCCATTGGATGTACAACTGCAACTAGGGGGTCGTGACATCACCCTACGTCACAATGGAACACATGTAGTTGATATAGACGGCTCAATCGCCCTTCGAAAACGCCTTATGTGGAAGACGGCTTCCGAGAAGCCTGTGACACCCAATCGCTTTCACCCCAGTGATGTGCTAGCACAACTTCGTTCTATTACCGGCCAGAAAAAGAGCCTGCGGATCGATCGACTCAATCTAGGAAACCTGACCATTTCGAATTTTTCTACCGATATTTTGTTTAATCGAAACACCTTCAAGATCCAAAACTTAGCCATGAACATTCTCGGTGGCGGACTGGGCGGCAACATAGCTGCCGTTGCCAGCAAAACATTTGGCGTGTCAGCTAACTTGGAAGCGGCACAACTCGATCTGAATTACCTCCTTGACGATAATTTGAAAATTGCCGGAGATAGTTTGGTCGACGCAACCATTGGAATTTCCATCTTCTTTGAAGAGGAAGCTGGAGCCCTAGACCTCAGCCGAACTGAGCTCAAACTGTTTATCACGCATATCGGCAAAGAAGCATTAGATCGCCTGTTGTTATTCCTTGATCCAGAAGGTAGCAATCCCACAATTGTCAATGCTCGATCTAAGGTCAGACTTGCAAACCCCTCCCAAGTCACGATGCAATTGACGCGTGGAATGCTGGGTTTTGAGATTCAGTTCAGTGAGGGATTATTGTCCTCTTTTAAAATGGACCGAATTCCTGCAGGTAGCATTAAATCGTTTCAGACCCTCACGCAAAGAATTCCCAATTGGGACACAATCCATAACACCATGGCCATGATCGGGGCTGAATTCTACGGCATCGACGAGGAAGGAAATATTGTTCTTCAGTAGGAACACTTGAAACACCTATTCCAACGGGTACCTACCAAAGAAGGGTCCGCGAAGACAGAAGCCTAATGTTCAGCCTCATCTTACATTCTTAGATGATGATCCCACTACAAATCATACCATCAGCTATAATGCTTGGATCTGGTTCACCACCTTTGTCATTGCCTTCCTCCAGTACGCTTTCTCCCGTAAACTCCCGACTCATTGATTCTGGATAGTCACGCCCCAACTTCTGACATTCATTAGCTGACACTTGGGGAAGCACGACGATTCCTGCAATGACAGGCCATCGGCCCTTGACTTTGTCGTACTATTGAACATGAACCGATGTCCGATAAGCCAGATGCGGAAACGGTCCGGCAGGCTAAACACAAATTAAAAGACACCGAGTCAGTTAAAATTTCATGGCTTCGGACAAAATTTCCAGATCATCAATGTCCAGCCAATGCCCATTTGAGTATACAACACGAATCTCATGCCCTTGCTGCAGCAACCATTCAAAGAGATCGTTCATACGGAGTGCAGCAAAATCCTTTCGACTGCGAAGCACCTCCAACCCTGCGTGGACATGTTTGCCTCCCTCGGCGCTGAGTTTGACGAGTCCAATCCATTCACCATCGGCCCGATCAGGGAGTAGGGACGGACTCATTTCCAGCAGTTGGACAGGTTCTTCAAAATAATCGGCATCATAGCGACGGGAACAGCGCACAAAATCCGTAAATCGATGGGCAACATGTATTCGGGATAGATTGGAATCCACATTGACGACAATATCACCAGGTTCATTCAATAACCGAAGGAGAATATAATTTTTGAAGAGAATATCACCGTACGAAATGACCACATCACGATCAACATAGTCCAATGCCATTGACAATGAATACAATTCCTTGGTTTGGGCATACTCGGCATTCACCACAACCGTCACATCCGGCAGCGTAATCGCCTCGGCTTTATACCCACCAACAACAATAATGTCATGAATATCAACAGCATGAAAATGATCGGCCAATCGTTGCAACAAGGGTTTGCCCTGTACATGCAACATGGCCTTTGGCTTCTCATCAGTCAGTGACCCTAAATCTGCACCTTTGGACGCTGCCAGCACGATAGCTCGCCCGCATTCTGCAGGACGACTGGGCAGATACTCGGCTTCAGCCTGTTTTAACGTTGCCGCATCTTGTAACCGAAAGATTTCTCGAACCGGTACGATGGTATCTTCGACCGTCATTAGCGAACGTTCATGACAAATGGTATTGGCAACGCGCTGCATCGCGGCAATGCTCGCGCGGACTAAATGATTGGCCCAAATGACCATGCTGACGTTCGCCTCTTCAAAGACACTCGTCGGTGTTGCAAAGTACATCGTGGGGACAATCACCACAGGACAAGGCGCCTGCCATGCTTTCATAAACTCCAAAATTTGATCAGGATTCGACCATTTACTATGGACCAAAATAGCATCAGCTCCGGCTTGCGAATAGGAATAGGCTCGTTTCAAAGCCTCATTGAGCCCCCGACCGGCAATAAAGGCTTCGATACGAGCCACCACGCAAAAATCCGCATCATGTTGGGTATCTTTTGCTGCTTTGATCTTGCCACAAAACTCATCCATATCAGCCAACGGCTGTTGCTCACCAATAAATGAATTGGTTTTCGGGAATAATTTATCCTCAAGACAGACGGCTGCCACCTGGCGCTGTTCAAGTTTTCGAACAAGCCGACAGACATTGTTGAAATTGCCATATCCAGTATCAGCGTCCAACAGGAGAGGAATGGTAGTTGCGTCACTCATGAACTCGACAACTTCCAACACTTGTGTCCAGCTGGCTTCATTGTTGTCTCGTACCCCTAAGGCCGCTGAAATGCCCAAGCCACTTCCCCAAATCCCCTTATGGCCAGACTCCTCCACGATCTTGGCACTGAGACCATCATGCGCTTCCAACAAAAACTCTAGTTGATTGGACTGCAACAATTGTTTGAATTGGGTCGTCTTTTTCAGCATCATGCCGTGTTATCCATAGCCATCGCCAATTGCGGAAGGATTATTGCTTCAGCCCGCATGACATCTTCGGGAAAATCAATTTCAATCCAAGGATATCCGCCGATCATTTCATATCCAACAACGACCTGAGCAAAAAAATCAACCAGTGCATCCTCATATTCCATATGCACTGCGCCCCGTTCGATACAGGCCCCAATCACAGCTTTCAGACATGGAAGGTGAGAAACATGGACCTTGAAAAACCCTAGGCCTTCACCGATTTGATCATAGGGCATGGTCACCTGCTTCGTCAGCGCCACCACCCGACCTTCTCGTGCAACGACCATGCATTCTTCACCCTGTTGCACAACCGTTTCATCCATGGCCAACGCCGTTGAATGAGAAGAATCTAGTAAGCGACGAAGAATCATGGGGTGAAAGAGCACATCAGCGTCCATAATCACCGTATCAGAGTCCATGCATTGACTAGCAATCCATAGCGATTTCACATTCCCTTGTTCATAATCTTCATTGACCAGATAGTCAAGATTGAGACCATAGGCGTTTGGGCCATAGACCGACCGAAGCAAATCCTGTTGATAGCCAACCACCAGTGTTGCGTCCCGAATGCCATATTCTGCTAACTGTTGGAGATACCGATCAAGCAAGGAACGCCCACCGATTTCAATGAGACACTTTGGACGCCCCTGAGAAAATTTTAAAAGCCGCTTCCCAACACCGGCAGCAAGAATCATCGCCTTCACGAATTGTCCACTTTTAATTTCATTGACGTTTCTTCTCCACAACCGGTTCTTGTCCACCTGAAACTTGTTGTTCAGCAGGAATCTGAAATGGCTCTGGTTTGCCAAACGGCAACGTTTCAACATAAATCGATCTGGAGGGGAATGCAAAGCTGGCCGCATGTTCCTCGACAATCTCTTTAATCTTGTAGGCTAATGTTTCCTTCACCGCCAGCCATTCACCCCAACGCGTCGTCTTGGTAAAACAATACAGCATGACATCGATGCTGGAAGGACCAAAGGAATCAACAAAAATGAAGGTAGGGACCTTGGCACGATCGGTTTCAAAATCCGCATTGCCCTGAATGTAAGTCGTAATCGAGTTAACGATCGCTCGAAGTTGCTCCTGCGTCGTCCGGTATTCCAAGCCGATGGTCCAATAAATGCGACGTTGGGTCATCCGTGAATAATTGATGAGTGCATCTCCCGCTAGTCGGCTATTAGGAATAGTGACGAGGGCCTTATCAAATCGACGAACTTTTGTCGCCCGAAATCCAATATCTTCGACATTGCCCTCAATGTCTGGTGTTTTGATCCAATTACCTTTTTCAAACATCCGATCCATAAAAATTGTTAACCCTGCAAACATATTCGCGATAAATTCCCGTGCCCCTAACGCCACAGCCATCCCCACCAATCCAAGACTCCCCAACACCGCAGCAACATTGAATCCCCATTCTTGAAGCACAGCAGCCGTCCCGAGACAAATGACAATAGCTTTCGCTAGTTTAACGAAAAAGCCTTTCATGGTTTCATGCATACCGGCACTGCCAAAGAGACCAATCGCCCGATCAAATAACAAAGAAAGCGGATCAAGCGCTCGGACAAGCGCCCAGAACACGACGAACGCAATGAGGGAACGGACGACGGTATAAAGCACATCACTCGCCTCTTCAGACAAAGGAAGAAGTTGACCTGCCACATAGAGCCCGAGAATAACAAACGCTCCCTCAATCGGCTTTTCAATGGTTTCTAACAGCAGGTCATCAATGATCGTTTTTGTGCGGCGGGTCATCGCTTTGAAGAAGGACAAGACAAACTTGAAAAATAGGCGTCTGGCCACGACGAACAGAAAAAAGACTCCACAGGCTATAAGCACATCGCGGATGGTAATCCCGAACATGCCCATTTGCCCTATGATGGCAATCTGCTCAACAACATCTGCGAATGTATTCAATACTGTTTCCTCCCTTTCACCGGCAGCAAGATTTTCCTGGACGGCGTATCATCATCGTTTATACGGATATTGTGTCGAAAAATACATTCGGAGACAATTCTCTCTCCTGTAAAAAGGAAGAAATTTTCGTTTCCGCACCTTATTGCCTTTTTAAGGGACAGGCCTCTTGAGCACCTAACTATTGGTTTTCCAAAAATCGCTGAACCCGTTCACGAGTCGCAGGGTGAGTGGCAATAAAATGTGAGATGGGATCATCTTCATCCGTACGATCATCCAAACGCATGAGAATATTTGCAAAATGCTTGGTGGAAATCTGGTGTGTTTTCAAAAATTGGAAAGCAAAATCATCTGCCTCAATCTCAAAAGCTCTCGAGTACTTCGCTTGTAGCAACAATACTGGCAATACGGCAGAAAGAGATGCGACCGAAGACATATCTCCGGTCACACTGGCAATCAGTAAGACAACAGCCGAATGTTGCAGAAGATGACGCAGCGTGTGGCGATTCACTACATGTCCGATTTCATGTGCCAGCACGGCAACAATTTCCTTGTCATCCTCTGCAAGGTGCAGAAATTCATCCGTCAGAATAATGATTCCAGAAGGAAGCGCCAGAGCATTCGCGCCCACGAGGTCACTGGTTCGAAACTCTAGGCTGAGTGCGTACCCTTCTCCCACCTTCTGGACCATATCCCCCAAGAGCATGCGGTAATGCTGCTGCCTTGTCTCATCCAACGCTGTGGGTGAAAACACCGTTTCATCTAACATCAGTAAACTTTGTTGGCCTAACATGGCATCCATCGACTGTGGAAACGTATGGGCAACCTGCTTCGCCATGGCAGGAATGGCATAGTGAATGAACCCCCATGGCACGGCAATAGCGAGGAGTAGGGCAAGGAGAATGTAACGGGAACGGCTTTCAAGATGGTGGCGGACTCTGTGCCATCGCCATCCCTCTTGGCCTGCCAACGCCACATCAATCTCGTCATTATGAAGCGTTTCACACTTTGTGCCATTTGGAAAATACAGATACCGTGGCGTACTCCCCAATCGAGATGTAATCCGCACATTGGAAAGAGGATAGGTCATCTCATCATACATTCCAATCAACCGGATGTGTCCAGGAGGTTCAAATGACAAGAGGATCTCCTGCCGATCTGATGTCTGACCATCATAGAAAAAAGCTGGAATGCTGATCATAACCCTGCTTCGACATCAAAAAATCCGGCAAGCTCTTCGCCTGTGGCCGTAACGGCTTGCGACTCACTGGCAGCAAACTCATCTAAATTTCCTTCTACCCACAGCGTCAGCTTTGCTAATCGATACCGTGTCATGCGGATACTGGCCCATGGAATCAACAACCCCACCGTCAAGACAACAGCCAATGCATTTGAGAAATAAAGCCATGCCATCTGTTCGGTAGCCAAGGTACTTTCAAGCCGGTGATTTCCTAACCACGTATGTGACCACACAAGATTCGCAATATGCGTTTGAATGTAGGCCATGGCCAAGAAGACCCCCATGGCTATACACATGAACCCCGTCATACTTAGTCCTAAGACCGAAACAGCCACCATCCCCATCATGGTGAAAAGCATGGCCAAACAGGCAGCGGCGATGTAGACCCCATAAAACCGTCTCACCGGATTGTCGTTCAGCTTCAACTCAAACGGCGTCGTGCCAAAGCCGCTGTGATTCACCACAAACCGGTGTTGAAGATAGGAAAAATAGGGATAAGCTAATCCTAACAACAACACCAGAAGCAGCGGCCACAACACATAGACCACTCCAGCCTCTCGATAGGTCGCCTGGAAGGCAAAACGGATATGGCGATGCGAAGTATTTCTTGCTCTGAACTCCAGCGCCCTCACAACAAGCCATGGGGTTGCCAGAAAGAAGAGGAACCATAGGGTGCCTTCTATGAAAGGATACACCGAAGAGATGGCACCGAATATCACAAACACCCCCAAGACCATGCCCCGACCTTTCAGAATCATGAGGGGATTCGCCAGATACTCAAACGATGCCTGTTGCAGGCGAGTATTTCCATAAAAATATTGTTTATTGCGGACTTTCGCCCATGCCGAATAAACCCCCAAGGTAATGACCGTGAGAACGATATTCACAATCCACACCTTAAAGTACTCATCGGCTCGCCCCGTAAATTCAAATGGAAGAGCTTGAAAAGGATATACAGTTAGCTGAGATGCGCCTTGGGGCTCTTCATACGACATGAACGGCTCTTTTTGAACAGACATCAGCCATCGGCATCCATACGCCCCACCACGACAAGAACACATCAGCGGGCTTTTCTGCCATGCTTCATCCCGCACTTATTTTTTGACAAAACTGATGTGCTCTTTATACGTATTGATTGCCGCACCCAACGCGCTACTGCCTAGAGGAATATTCGCCTCTAGAGTATCCTCGATTTGCGGATCGTCAATGATGACCTCATAGCGATCTTGGACGTTTGTCAACACCATCCCTTGATTCACTTGACGTGGCATGAGGATTTCAGTCCAAACTTCTTTTTCAACCAAACACACATCTCTGAATCGCTCATATAACAGAGCCAGTTTTTCAGAATCGGTTTCTTTCATTAATCGACCTCCTTTGATTACGTGTTTGAATTACTCAACACCCTCATACACAAAACGCTTGCCGTATCCGCCTCCACCTGGCGTCTCGATCCTCAGACGATAACCAGCCTTTGCCTCGAAATTCACCTTGCCCGGCAAGACCGTTTCATTCCCATCGCGGCACAGGACATTGACACCCTTCTGCCCAGCTTCTCCACCAGCCATTCCATACGGCGCATGCGTTCGGCGATCGGAAAGAATGGTCACCATCATGTTTTGTAAAAACTCCAACTCTCGGATAATCCCATCCCCACCACGATATTGCCCCGCGCCTCCAGACCCTTGACGCACGGCATGTTGATGGACCCGAACAGGATAGACATATTCTAAAGCTTCCACTGGTGTATTCTGGGTGTTGGTCATATGCGAATGGATCGCGCTCGCTCCATGACTTCCGTGGCTAGCGCCCATCCCACCGCCAATGGTTTCATAATAGGCAAAGAGCATCTGCCGAGAAACATCCCATCCACCGATAGCCAGATTATTCATGGTCCCTTGGCTCGCCGCCGGTACCCGATCGGGGCAGGCTTGGCTGAGCGCACCCAGCAAGACATCCACAAGACGTTGCGCCGTTTCGACATTCCCGCCGGCTATAGCCGCTGGATGCTTGGCATTAACTACCGTCCCCTCAGGTGTGACCAAACGAATGGGAAACAAACATCCACTATTTCCCGGGATGTCTAACCCAAGCAAACACCGAAAAACATAGGCAACAGCCGATAACGCAATGGCAGAGACCGCATTCAAACTTCCACGGCATTGAGGTGATGTGCCGCCAAAATCAACCATCACTTCGTCATCCTGAATCGTCACGGTGACGGCAAGTGTTATGGGATCCAAGTCGATTCCATCATCATCTAAGACATCCGAAAAATGATAGGTGCCATCCGGCAAATCTTGGATCAGTCGTCTCGTCATCTGCTCGCTATAGGCCAATAATGCCTTCATCTTCGCTTCAACCGTTTTCCACCCATACCGCGCCACGAATGCATGCACCCGTTCAATTCCAATTCGATTGGCTGCCATTTGCGCATGGAGATCACCCCGACGCTCAAGAGGTGTACGAACATTCGCCAACAATAAAGTCAAAACTGCTTCATTCAAGACACCTCCTGACATGAGTTTGAGTGGCGGAATAATAACCCCTTCCTGGTAGAGTTCCTGCGACAACGGCATTGATCCCGGAGACATCCCACCAACATCCGCATGGTGCGCACGATTGGCAACAAACCCGAACAATTGTTGATGTCCATAAATAGGTGAAATAAGTGTAATATCAGGCAGGTGTGTTCCCCCATGGTACGGATCATTCACAATGGCGATGTCACCTTTCTCAAGCGTCATCGCTTTGAGACATGCCTGAACCGACAGGGGCATCGCCCCAAGATGTACAGGGATATGAGCGGCTTGAGCAATGAGTTCACCGGTGGCATTGAAAACGGCACATGAAAAATCACGCCGTTCTTTAATGTTCGCAGAGTACGCCGAACGCTGTAATCGGCTTCCCATTTCCTCCGCAACGGATGCAAACAGATGTTTAAAAATTTCGAGTTCAATAGGGTCGTCCATGTCACACCCGTCGCTCAATTACCAGATTGGCATATTCGTCCACGCAGCACTGGTCTCCTGGTGTGACATACGTCGTCGTATCAGCCTGTGCAATGATCGCTGGCCCGACGATGGCATTGCCCGGAAGGAGTCGCTCTCGCTGATAATGCGGAACAGCCACCATCGTATGGTCAAGGACAACCGATGACTTTCCCAGGAATGCGCTTGAAGGATCAGCCGATGCTCTTTTTTGTGTCGGCAATAGTGGAGGTATGCCCGGACTAACAACACGAACCCGCATATTCACAATTTCAATAGGGGCCGATTGATTGTGAAACCCATACTGCTGATCATGCATCGCATCAAACTCACCGCGAAAAGCCCTGGAAAATGGGATCGTGAGTTCATAGGATTGCCCCACATATCGTACATCTAATTCCTTGCGAATGATTCCTTGTTCACGTTCCACACCTTGATCAACTAATTCTGCCATGCCTCGTTCAATAAGAGGCGCCATCAAGACATCCAATTCTTCAAAAGGCGTCTCCCCCGAACGCATAATGGTTTGCCCATAATCGACCACCACATCGGCCACCAACATACCATATGCCGACAAGGTCGAGGCCATGCGAGGAATCAAGATCGTGTTCATGCCCATGAGTTGTGCAAGCTCACAAGCGTGAACGCCTCCTGCCCCCCCAAATGACACAAAGACAAACTCCCGAGGGTCATATCCTCGCTCGACAGAGATAACCCGCAGAGCCCGTTCCATTTGTGCATTCACGACATCTTTTACTCCCTTTGCCAGCACTTGTGCTTCCGTCAATTCTGTACTAGGGCCAATATGCAAAGCCTCTGCTAACGCTCTCAGCGCATGACTGGCTTGTTGGGTATCAATAGCCATCTGTCCTCCAAGAAGTCCATGATCTGGCAACCGGCCTAAGACAAGATTGGCATCTGTGACAATCGGCACGATTCCTCCCAATCCGTAACACACCGGCCCTGGTTGGGCGCCAGCACTCTTTGGCCCAACACGAAGACTCCCCCCTTTATCCATCAGCGCCAATGATCCACCACCAGCACCGACCGTATGGAGGTCGATCACCGGCACCCGAATGGGCAATCCGCCAATTTGAGCCTGATTCGTCACCTGCATTTGCCCATCGACCACGGACACATCTGTCGACGTCCCTCCCATATCAAAGGTGATCACTCGCTCAAATCCAGCGAGTTTCGCGACATGAACGGCGCCTACTACTCCACCGGCAGGCCCTGATAAAATCGATCGAACCCCTTGATTCCTCCCATCCGCCACACGAAGTCGCCCTCCATTCGACTGAAGAATGTGGAATTCCGATGGAGCCATTTTATCGCTCAATCGACCAAGATACCGATTGAGAATTGGCGAGACATAGGCATTGACGACCGTAGTCACTGAACGCTCATACTCTCGAAACTCCGGCACGACTTCATGGGAAGCTGAGACAAAAAAACCTGCGTCTCTCAAACGTTGAGCCAAGACCTTTTCATGCGCTGGAGAAGCAAAGGAAAACAAAAAACTGATCGCGACAGACTCAATACCTGAACTCTGTAAGTTCTGAAGCAGACTCGGAATTTCTTCTTCATTCAACGGCATCAGAACACAGCCATTGTGATCAACGCGTTCTGTCATATCCCAACAACAGGATGACGCGATCAACGGTTCAGGTCGTGCATCTAACCAATCATACAAATGGGTTCGAGTCTGTCTACCAATGTTTAAAAGATCGCGGAAGCCTCGGGTTGCGACAAACGCCGTCTTTGCACCTTTTCTTTCCAGTAACGCATTCGTGGCTACGGTTGAGCCATGAATCAGTGTTCGTGGAAGATGAGAGGAGAAGCTCGCAAGCCCTTCGAGCACAGCATCAGCCGGATCGGGATGAGAAGAAAGATACTTAAACGTCTGAAGATGGTTGGTCGTCGCATCATACACAACAAAGTCCGTAAAGGTGCCACCGACGTCAATCCCAATATAGAGCCTCGCACGTTGCAATGAAGTCTGTGTCACAATGATGGCAGGCGTGTTTGAGAGGATGGCAGAAAATACCCCTTGAGCTGTCTAATTCTCTCGTGTTCCGCTTAATTGGATAGACCGTGGCCCACCTGGAGCATTATCCCAAATCGTTAATTCTGCATGATGATTCCCTGGCAATGTTGCAATAAAGCGAACGTTGACGATACATCCTGTTCCGCTTGGCAAGACCTGCTGACGACATTGCTCATCGCTGAAAAAAAACGATTCCGGAGCACGTCCAGTGAGGGAAATCTTGTGAATCTTCAGCGCACCTAGGCCAATATTTGAAATTCGAATGCTTTGGACCGAATGGCGCACGGTGTGTCCATTGCTCTGAAACATTAAGTTTTCTGTACTCAATATCAGGGAAGGCAGACCTTCTGCTCCACTCAGCAGTACAGTGACATCATCTGAGACACTATTCGTTGTCACAATATCAGGACGACCATCCAGATCAAAGTCATGTGCCATCACAGACGTTGGAGTCCTCCCCACTCGAAAGTGTCCTGCAGGATGAAAGGCCCCGTTCCCGTCTCCCAATATAACAGACACACTATTCGAGGCACGGTTTGTGGTAATAATATCGAGCATCCCATCCTTGTTTAAATCTTCTGTGGTTAAAGCTATAGGACTAAAACCAACGCCATACGGCTCCTGCACAGAAAAGTATTCGCTGGCATCTTGAAGCGCAACAATGACTTCATCAGAAAACAGACTTGTCGCAATGAGATCCTGATCCCCATCAGCATCAAGATCCTTGGCAAGTACGGCACTCAAGGTCAACCCTGCCGGAATCTCTTTTGTGAGAAGAAACCGTTGCATTCCCGTATTAGTCAGGATCGTAATCAACCCACTGGGCGTTCGATAACTTGGTTGACTCCATGACACAGCCAAATCAGGCCATCCATCTGCATTGATATCTTCAATGGCAACCCCCGTTGGAAACATGCCATTTCGATTTTCTGCTCCATAAGACACGGGCTGTCCTAGTTGACCATTTCCTTCATTAAAAAAGACCGATACACTAAACGGACCATAATGGCCAAATCGCCCACTATTGACCACAACCACATCCAACGCCTTGTCCCGGTCAAGGTCTCGCACGGCTACAAACGTCGGGCCTTTCCCCGTTTTGTATCGCACTGGGGAACGAAACAATCCATTCCCTTGCCCCGATAACACCAAAATTTCGTCAGAGCCTGTGGCCGCAACCACAAGGTCCAGATTCCCATCATCCTCCAAATCACCAGCAGCCACGCTCATAGGACTCTTCCCGACACCAAAGGCGATCGCCGACCGAAATGACCCATTGCCATTGCCAGCTAAAATCGCCACATCATCAGAAGCGCTATTGACCGTTGCGACATCGGAAAACCCATCGTTGTTAAAGTCCCCAACTGCAAGTGAATCAGGGTTTTTACCTACTGATAACGTGAGGTCAGGGGTCAAAAGAAGGTTTTGCCCTAGCCCGACTGACGGCATGGTCAACAGAAATGCGCCCATCACCCCCAAGAAGAAAAGACAACGAGGCATCATGATGTCTCATCCATTTTTGGGCCTGTCATGAGCAAGTTTGTCCATTTCCTAAGGCATTCGCCAAAAACTTTCGGCTCAACGAAATTTCTATCTCATCAGTCGGCGCCATTCCACGATTCCGAATACGCGCCACCCATAACGGGTCCTGTCGTAGAGTAGCAAACAGCTCTTTCAAAATCTCTGGCTTGATACGGACCTCCCAATCCCGAAGCCATGCATGGTTATCCTCTTCTCCTTCATACTCATCAGGAAACTGCGCCTCCATGGAAAATCTGATAACAAATTGCTTTTCTTCTTGATACATATACGCCTCTTCTCTCTTTCAAAATGGAAGGCAAGACATACGGAATTGCTCCTAAACCCCACCCTTCGTATAATACAAAAAATTCTCTATCTTAGACAGGAGATAAGCCATGCCGTTATTTGAATATCGTTGTCAAGAATGTTCGCGTCACTTTGAATTTCTTGTCCAGAGATCAACCGTTCCAAGCTGTCCACTTTGCCAAGCCGAACAGCTTGAAAAGCAGTTGTCAGGCTTTGCGGTCAACGGAAGCAGTCAGCGAGTTACACCAACTTCTGGTGGATGCGGATCTTGTGGCGACCCCCGTGGCCCTGGAGCATGCTCGATGAATTGAAATATGGCCAGCGCCATCACGCTCCTCCTTCCCTGCACTCTGAGAATATCCCTAAGTAGTTCATCAAAAAACCAACCCGGTTTTTACCTCAATTCCCAGTCTAACTGGCTGACTCCTTGGCATTCAAACTCAGGCCTCTTAGACAATGCCTTTTATGCCGAGGCCCTCTTGCGAGACTGGAGTTGTCACAACATTCTCTAATAGCTCGATGCAAGCAAGGTAGGCTTCGCTCATTTTTCTGGAGAGAGATATGTAGAACAGAAAGGAGGTTTGGTAATAGTGAAGAGCTCGCCATGGTTCCTCTTGAGATCAAATTAGAACAACTGGTGGCTAGAGATCTTCAAGCATTAAGCCCTTATATGCCTTTGCAGCAAACAGGGCAGGCAACCGTTCTTGATTTAAAACGCTCCATGGCCAGCTGTTGAGGCAAAAGGAATAGGCTTCCTTTGCTTTCGGGATTCACCTCAATAGACCCGAGTCAAGAGAAAGCCTTACAGACAATGTGAAGCGTGTTGATCGAGGGACTTGAGATACCCCTGATATGACTGACGAGGAACCGGCTTTTCAATTCTAGGATCAATGAGATTTTTCTAATGATGATTGAACATGTTATGGGATGGATCGCATGGCATTCTTATAGAATTTCATACGAAATCAGGTAGGCCAGCAACACTGGATCTATTCCTTAATGGCTTGAGCTCGTCTCTGACTATAGGCTTCCCGAACCGCTCCATAAAGATCAACAGTCGACTCTTCAACCCCTTCAAAGACTTGGAGGTTTAATGAGCGATCATTGACCACTTCTTCTCCCCGAAAACCGAGCTGCACCACAAACGGCGTAAAATAAATCAACGGGTTTAAGAAGGAATCGACAATCTGCCCAAGCCCATCACGAACCGTGGTTGGCTCAAGAAAGGGGACCACGACATATGGACCAGACGGGACCCCATGGATGGCAAGTGTTTGGCCCATATCTTCAAAGTCTATATCTTTCAAATCAAACATTTCTCCCGCCACATCAAACAAGCCACCAATCCCAATCGTGCTATTAAGCAAAAACCGACTTAAGACAACACCAGCACGCTCCCATTTTCCTTGTGCAAACGTATTGATGAAACGAGGAACGACACGAAGATTGTCAAAGACTCGATCAAGAGAACGCTGCACTTCGTATGGAATCACATGATCATAGCCGGTCGCAAAGGGTTTTAAAACACGCCTATCTACCTGATGGTTGAAGGTGAACATGGAAGAATTAAAAGATTCCCACGGGTCTTTAACTTGTTCACCTTCTTCTTCAAATGGATCAACAAAGTCCCCTTCCACGACGGACTCGGCCAATACTTGAACCTTTTGCTCTTCATCAGGGGTAGAACGTTGCTCATTCAAAGGACGCGGCTGATCCGAAGCAGGGGCCACAGGTGGAGGTGCTACAAAAAATACATTCCCCCCTTCCAACGTTGCTATCGGCTTCGCCAATCCATCAGCCTCTCCAAAAGATTCACTTCCACTCGTTGCAAGGACAAGGGTGACACCCAGCATCAGCATCCCCATGTTTTTTAAGGATTTTCCCAATACCCTTTTCATCCTGTCCTCCCAGTGCCGTTCATGTCTGATCTCTCGTCTCGACCAATTCTGCATGATCATTGATAACAGGTGTTTTTACTCTACCAGAATTTCCGCATTTCGCCAAGGATTCGACTCATATGCCATCACCCTCTGATTGACCCGCTAAAAAAGCTGGTGTAAGGTATGCGCGACTGGATTGAAAAAAGGAGGAATGAGTGATGAATGAACATATTATGCAGGCCTATCAGGCCGTTGAACAGGCAATGCAAAATTACAATACGGTCCTTGCTGAACATGTCACCGCTCTGCGGGCAGAAGAGGCCGGGGATGTCTCAAAGGTCGAACGCATGATTGCCGGAACAAAAGCGATGCAAGATAGCAGCGGCATTTACCTTTCTTATGCCAAGTTTGTGGCTTATGGAATGCCAGAAAGCGAAGATTTGATTGAAGAAGAACTCCAAGGCTAGCAAAGCATTAGGTATTGCCTTCAGGCTGTAGCTAGCAACGTAACTACAGGGTAGACAGCCATCCAACGAGAAGCACCCAGAATTAGGAGAGTCCAGACAGAACACGCTTAATTCATTGCTTACGCTTCTCTCATTCCTTGTCTCATACTGGTCGGGGCGAGCCGATTTGAACGGCCGACCTCTCGCACCCCAAGCGAGTGCGCTACCGGGCTGCGCTACGCCCCGACAGATCTCTTCTTAAACAGACGCACCACAACTTCATGGCCATCCTAGCCTTTTGCTTCTTGATTGGGATGTGTATCGAGAAGGCCAAGAATGTTTTGCAACTCATTTTTTGCGCGTTCCACTCTTTTACGGGACTGACGTGTCTTGCTTGCGGCATGTTGTCGTTTTTCCCAATACCGCTTCACCCCCATAATGGTATACCCTTCTTCGTAGAGCATCCGTTTGATTTCCAATATTGTTTCGATGGTTTGATGGTCATAGGCTCGATGACGGCCCTGACTTTTTTTCGGCTGTAAAAAGCTGAACTCCGACTCCCAAAACCGCAAGACGGATGCAGGAAGTTCCGTGATCGCACTCACTTCCCCGATTTTATAAAATGATTTTTCCCCTAATGGGCGTTGCACTGTCATCACCGTACCAATCGAAGAAAAGACTGGTGGCTAAGCGCATTCAACAATTATGAGTTAACATGTTCTTTCAATAACTGGCTCGGACGGAACGTCAGAACGCGCCTGGGTGGGATGGCAATTTCCTCGCCCGTTCTTGGGTTTCTTCCCTTTCGCGATCCTTTACTTCGCACCATAAAGTTTCCGAATCCTGCAATTTTGACAGGTTCCCCTTTTTGCAGAGTTAACTTCATTGAACTCAGCACAAACTCTACAAGATCCATGCCTTCGGCTTTCGAGACACCAATGGTTTCACAGAGGTGATTGGCAATATCTGCTTTCCGCATTTCTACCTCGATCCATACTCACAATGATAATCTGTCTAGGAGGCCTGCACAGCCACGCCTTAGCCATAAATCACCTCGTTGATACGAGCCGTTTAATTTTTGGCACGGTAGCGAGTAGGCGTGGCATTGTCAAGAAATAGAGCCATCGCGTTGACAACATCATATCTTATCCTTACCGTTCCCCTTCCAACAATTTATACTCAATGCTATCCGCCAAAGCTTGCCAACTTGCCTCCATGATATTTTCTGAGACCCCGACCGTACCCCACTTTTCTTTGTGATCTCCAGATTCAATTAAGACACGCACCTTGGAACTGGTTCCACGATTTCCTGAAAGAACGCGCACTTTATAATCCAGCAGTTCAACATCTTTCAGCTGGGGATAAAATTTTCCTAAGGCCTTCCGTAACGCATGATCAAGCGCATTCACGGGCCCATCCCCTTCAGCTGCCGTATGCTCAATGACTTCCCCAACCTTGACCATGATCGTGGCCTCGGAAATAGGCGATTCTTGCGCCTGCCGTTTCTCAACAATCACCCGAAACCCGAGCAGCTCAAAAGAAGGACAATGACTGCCCATGGCTTTTCGCACAAGCAACTCAAACGATCCCTCGGCACCTTCAAATTGGAACCCTTCATTTTCCATATCTTTTAATGTGGCTAAGACTTCTTGAAGACGAGGATGGTCCTTTGAAAGATCTAATCCATAGGTTTCAACTTTTCCTGCAACCCCGCTCCGGCCAGTGCTATCTGAGACTAACACCCGTTGACGATTCCCAACGACTTCGGGAGGCACATGCTCATAGGTAGCCGAATTTTTTTGTACCGCATGGATGTGGACCCCTCCCTTATGGGCAAAAGCCGCATCTCCCACGTACGGTTGCCGTTTATTCGGAGCCAAATTAGCAATCTCTGTCACAAAATTTGATACATTGCGAAGCTGCGCTAACCGGCCATTTCCCAAAACACTTTTTTTCATTTTCAATTCTAAATTGGCCAAAATTGAACAAAGATTAGCATTGCCGCACCGCTCACCAATGCCATTAATTGTTCCCTGAATTTGCGAAGCACCCATTTGCACAGCCACTAATGAATTCGCAACGGCCATCTCAGCATCATTATGCGCATGCATGCCTAAAGGAACCTTGACCTCTCCTCGCACTTGCTCCCAAATGCTTTGGATTTCCCATGGCATCGTCCCACCATTGGTGTCACACAAAATGATTCGCTCTGCCCCTCCGGTTTCAGCTCGTCTCAATGTGTCAAGCGCATAATCCGGGTCCGACTTAAACCCATCAAAGAAGTGTTCGGCATCGTACATCACCCTTCTTCCACTGGACCGAAGAAAGTCAACTGACTCATAAATGATTTCTAAGTTTTTTTTCAGGGAGGTTCCCAACGCATCTGTCACATGCAACGTCCAAGTTTTTCCAAATAACGTGATGATTTGGGTTTCCACCGCAAGCAAGGCTTCCAAATTGGGGTCATGCTGCACGACATTGCTGGCCTTGCGAGTTGATCCAAACGCCACAATCGTCGCATGATGAAGTGGTAGGGTCTTGGTCATGTGGAAAAATTCAACATCGCGAGGATTCGATCCTGGCCATCCGCCTTCGATATAGTCAATCCCCAACTCATCGAGTTTCTGGGCGATCCGCAGCTTATCCTCAACGGAAAAGCTCACGTCTTCGGCCTGAGCCCCATCACGTAAGGTCGTATCATAAATTTCTAATCTCTTTGTAGGCAGACTCATTGTTACCATCCGTTCATGATGCTCCAGAATATTATGCGTCAGGGAACGTTTGGAGCCCAAATTCCTCGTGCAAGGCCCTCATGGCCAATTCCAAATACTTTTCTTCGACAATACAAGAAATTTTTATCTCCGACGTGCTAATCATCATAATGTTAATTTTATGATGGGATAAAGCCTGAAACATCCGTGAAGCGACACCAGAATGGGACCGCATGCCCACACCAACCAATGACACTTTGGCAATCTCCGCATCAACGCCAACGGATTTAGCATCGATGTCTTCCGCCACACGTTGCACCAAGGTCAAGGCCGGCGTCAATTCATTGCGTGGAACGGTAAATGAGATATCCGTGAGAGACTCCTGGCTGACGTTCTGGATAATCATATCCACTAATATGGAGGCATGCGCGACTTGGCCAAACAAATTTGCTGCAATCCCTGGTCTATCCGGCACCCCCACCACAGTCAGTTTAGCTTGGTTTCGATCACCTGTCACTCCAGACACGACCGCCCCTTCCATATCTACGTCTTCCTGTTTCACTAACGTACCCTCTCCTTCTATAAAACTCGATTTCACTTCAACAGACACCCCAAATTTCGCAGCGAATTCCACGGAACGGGCCTGTAAGACTTTGGCCCCAAGGCTCGCAAACTCCAACATTTCCTCATAGGACAACTTAGGTATTCGTCTCGCTTCTGGAACTACATTGGGATCAGTGGTATAGACTCCATCGACATCGGTAAAAATGATACAGCGATCGGCTTTGAGCGATGCCGCTAAGGCCACAGCCGTTAAATCAGAGCCACCTCGGCCAAGTGTGGTCACATCAGACTGCTCATTAACGCCCTGAAAGCCTGCCACAATGGGAATCATCTTGTTCGCTAAGGCTTCTTGGACCCGTCCCGTAGTTACCTGAGAGATCCTCGCCCTGGTATGAGCGCTATTCGTCCGAATCCCCACCTGCCGACCAGTAAATGAATTTGCCCTGAGGCCTCGTGCCCGTAATTCCATAGCCAGCAGAGCAATAGTGACACGCTCTCCTGACGATAATAACATATCAAGTTCCCGTTCATCCGGACACGACGTAATTTCATGAGCTAATCTCAGCAATCGATCGGTTTCCCCACGCATCGCTGAAAGCACTACCACCAATTGATGCCCTGCCTGCACTACCCCTTCGATGCGATCAGCCACTTGACGAATTCGGTCAATACTCCCGACGGAGGTACCTCCATATTTATGAATGAAGAGTGGGCTCATTCATGTTCCATACGAAAGGTAAGCATTCATGGTCATGAATATCCAAGCGAAGGGAAGAAACTAGAGGCGGAGCGCCGCCGACACGTCATCACGAGAGGCTTTCACAGTTAGGGGCTCAGGTGACGCTTTCATCGCGGTATCAGGATCTTTTAACCCATGGCCTGTCAAGGTACACACAATGGTTGTCCCTTCAGGCAAATGACTCACTTGATTCAATTTCACGAGCCCAGCAAGGGACGCGGCAGAAGCCGGTTCACAAAAGACTCCCTCAACCTGAGCCAAGAGAGCATGGGCATGGAGAATTTCCTCATCAGATACATCAAAGATACGGCCATTCGATTCTTCCATAGCTTGCACTGCCAATCTCCAACTCGCAGGATTCCCAATCCTGATGGCGGTCGCAATCGTTTGAGGGTCCTCAACTACACGGCCATGGACCAATGGCGCAGCCCCTTCGGCTTGAACCCCAATCATTTGAGGAAGGGCATGGATTTGCCCAGCTGTTCGATATTCTTTGTAACCACGCCAATACGCTGAAATATTCCCTGCATTGCCCACTGGAAGAATATGAAGGTCAGGTGCTACGCCCAGTTGGTCACTCACTTCCATCGCGCCCGTCTTTTGTCCTTCCAATCGGTACGGATTCAGAGAATTGACCAACTCAATGGAATCATCCTGAGACAATTCTTTGACAATGCCTAGAGCTTGATCAAAATTTCCTTCGATTTGAATGACCGTTGCGCCATGAGCCATTGCTTGAGCCAGTTTCCCTAGGGCAACTTTTCCCATAGGCACCAGAACATACACCGGTAGCCCCGCTTTTGCCCCATAGGCAGCAGCAGAAGCTGACGTGTTTCCGGTTGACGCACACATTAAGGCTTGCGCACCTTTCTCAAGGGCCTTTGAAACAGCCAGGCTCATTCCTCGATCTTTAAATGATCCTGTGGGATTAGCCCCTTCAAACTTGAGGTACAGGTTAATCTGGGGAAACAATTGCTTGGCAAGACACGTGGCAGGAATCAACGGTGTGTTCCCTTCACACAGGGACACCACTGGCGTGGACTCATCAATAGGCAAAAACTTCCTAAACTCTTCAATCACTCCACGCCACATGATCATGATGGTCTCATCATTTGTTGAATCAATCCAAGTTCCACTATCTATTCCTGACTCTCAATGCGAATCAATGTCGTTGGCTCTGAGACAAAGTTAGAAAGCGCATGAATTTCATGAAGCGCTGTTTGAACAGCCCGTTCCAAAGCTCGATGCGTCGTAATCACAACAGGCACTGGTTGTCCTTCTTGGCGGCCCCGCTGAAGCACGGAAGCAATACTAATCCCCTGCGCACCCAATATTCCGGCAATCTGCGACAAGACCCCAGGTCGGTCAAGAACCATAAAATGAAGATAGTAGGCACTCATCAGCTCTTCCATCGGACGGAGACGCAATGGTCGCCGTTGATTCCGCTGAAACGAAAGCGCTGGGATTGTGCCCGATGCCTGAATCAACACATTTCTCGCACATTCTATGACATCACTCACCACTGCGCTAGCTGTAGGAAGCGACCCGGCGCCTTGACCATATAACATGATATCCCCTACTGCATCCCCCACAAGATGCACAGCATTATAAACACCATGGACCTGAGCCAGTGGTGATGTTTGAGGCACCAGAGTCGGATGCACTCGCGCTTCCACTTGCTCATCATACAGTTTCGCAATACCCAACAGTTTCACGACCATCCCCAATTCTTTGGCATAGTCAATATCCAAGGTTGTGAGCCCCGTGATACCTTCGGTGGAAATATCTTTGATATTTACAGGTGTTCCAAAGGCTAGATTAATCATAATGGCCAATTTATGGGCTGTATCGATGCCTTCAATATCAAACGTGGGATCAGCCTCTGCATAGCCACAAGCTTTAGCTAAGTTCAGCGCTTCTTGAAAACCCTGTCGCTCGGTAGACATTTGAGTTAAAATATAATTCGCCGTTCCATTTAAAATGCCCATCACCGACGATACCCGGTTAGCCGACAGCCCTCGCGTCAACGACTGAAGGACCGGAATCCCACCACCAACACTTGCTTCAAACCCCACATCCACGCTGGCTCGGGCGGCGGCCTCGAAGATATCTTCTCCATGTATCGCTAACAAGGCTTTATTCGCCGTTACCACCTGTTTGCCTTGCGCAATGGCGCTTACCATGACATGTTTTGCGATATCAGACCCTCCAATCAATTCGACGATGATATCAATTGAAGGATCCTCTAGTGTGGCTTGAAGATCCGTGGATAACACGCCAGCCGGCACGACAATGCCACGGTCGGTGGTAATATCCACATCGACAATTCGCAACAGATTAACCGGCACACCCACTCGACGAGCAATAACATCCGCGTTCTGCATGAGGATTGTGACAACACCACTCCCTACGGTGCCAAAGCCAATCACCGCGACATTAATTTGAGATCTCATTCTGGGTCCTGTTTGAATTTTAAGGCTGTTTTGATGCCTCGCACGGCCTGATGAATACGATGTTCGTTTTCCACCAACGCAAACCGAACATACTCATCCCCTCCCTCTCCAAACCCAATTCCTGGAGAAACCGCAACTTTGCCTTCCCGCAACAAAAGCTTGGAAAATTCCACTGACCCCATGCCGGCATAGGCTGGGGGAATTCTGGCCCAGACGAACATCGTGGCACGAGGGTAATCCACAGCCCAACCAATTCGATTGAGACCCGCCACGAGCGCATTTCGCCGGCGTTTATATTGCTCCACGACCGTGTTCACACAATCTTGTGGCCCATTCAGCGCAATAATGCTGGCAATTTGAATCGGCTGAAACATGCCATAATCAAGATAACTTTTGATCGTCGTCAATGCCTTGATGATCTCTGGATTTCCCACACAAAACCCCACACGCCACCCAGGCATATTGTAGCTTTTGGAAAGGGAATAAAACTCGACGCCAACCTCTTTCGCTTCAGGAACCTGCAATAAACTTGGGGCTCGATACCCATCAAATACCAAGTCTGCATACGCCAAATCATGAATGACCCACACTTGGTGTTCTTTGGCAAAGGCTACAACCTTTTTGAAAAACTCCAAATCTACCACGCTGGTCGTGGGGTTATGGGGAAAGCTCATAATTAAGGCGCAAGGACGGGGTTGTGTCTGGCGATAGACCCGGGTCAAGTTTTCAAAAAAATCTCCGGCTGGTTGTAGTTCCACCCCACGAACCTCTCCCCCAGCAATAATGACACTATACATATGGATAGGATACGTTGGAGTTGGAGTCAAGACCACGTCGCCCGGGCCGACTATCGCCAACGCCAAATGGGCTAATCCTTCCTTGACCCCTAAGGTGACAATAGCCTCAGATTCAGGATCCACATCCACGTCATAATTTCTCCCATACCAATCAGAAATCGCATGACGAAGTTTGGTAATCCCCCGAGAAGCCGAATAGCGGTGGTTTTTTCCCATCCGCGCCGCCTCAGTCAATTTATCAACAATATGCGGGGGTGTTGACTGATCGGGATTCCCCATCCCAAGATCAATAATATCCTCACCCCGTTGGCGTGCTTCAAGTTTGAGTGTCTGCACTTGTGCAAACACATACGGCGGCAATCGCTTGAGCCGAAAGAATGTTTCAGCCTTTGAATTCATAACAGAGAAACCCTTAGCGTCACATCAAAGCCCTATGGGCACCTACCAAAGAACGTAGTTATTCTAGATTAGCCTACGAAACCAGTCAATTGATATTGTTCATATTTTTGATACTTTTCACGTCCATCAGAGAATATTCCGTACGGTCGGTGTGAAGCCCGTTCCTCCCTCGACATTTCAAGGGATCTCCTCAGGCAAATTTCTTGCGAGCTGTTTTCCTTTTTGGGATAATGACATTTCCTGATACATTGGCAACAGCATTTTCAAGATACTGCTCAGCAAAGACTATCCCTCATGCCCACATTAGGCGTCAACATTGATCATGTCGCTACGCTTCGACAAGCTCGCGGTGGATCAGAGCCCGACCCATTGGCAGCTGCCGTCCTTGTCAACCTTGCAGGAGCTGACGGGATCGTTGTCCATCTCCGTGAAGACCGACGCCATATTCAAGAGCGAGATCTTCGGCTTCTCCGGGAACTAATCTCGACCAAACTCAATCTGGAAATGGCCGCCGATAAAGCCATGGTCGACATTGCGCTGAATGTACGTCCTGATATGGTGACGCTTGTTCCTGAACAACGACAAGAACTGACCACCGAGGGAGGACTAGATATTGCCGAATACCAGGACCAGATCAAGGTCGTCGTCGAAGCCTTACATGAAGCTCAGATTGCCGTCAGTCTATTTATCGACCCAGACCACCATCAAATTCATGCAGCCAACCTTGTTCAAGCTGATGCAGTAGAACTTCACACCGGTCGATATGCCCATGCTTGCCAACAGGAAGCAGAAGAGAAAGAATATGCGTTCTTATCACAAGGAGCACAATTGGCCAACACGCTTGGCCTCATTGTCAATGCTGGGCATGGGTTAACATATCGCAACATCTCACGCCTTCGCCAAATTCCTGAAATCGTTGAATACAACATCGGTCACAGTATTGTGGCACGCGCCGTCTTGGTGGGAATGGACCGCGCGGTGAAAGAAATGAAAGCCTTAGTTAGCGGTTAGCCATCCCCGCCTTCCTCATTGTCATTCTGCCTCATGAAAGAGGATGCCTTCTCACCATACTCACAGACAGAAAGGATCAAAACCAACGATTTCCTATGAAAATTGTAACTGCAGCGCAAATGCACGGACTTGACCGGCGAACAATCGAAGAGGCGGGGATTGCTGGAACAACACTGATGGAACATGCAGGACAAGGGTTGGCAACCTGTTTGGAGAAAACCTTTGGTTCTCCTACCGGCAAACGAGTGACCATTGTCTGTGGCAAGGGAAACAATGGTGGCGATGGATTAGTCTTGGCCAGAATTCTTCATCAACAACAGAGCATCATCCGCGTACTGCTTCTCAGCGAGACTCACACCCTCACCCACGATGCGCAAACCATGTATCAACGATTCATCGAATTGGCCGGACCAACTGTCATCAGCACATTACCCTCAGCATACGACATTCAAGAGACAACCACCCATAGTGAGTTGATTGTCGACGCCTTGTTAGGAACCGGGATTACTGCTGACGTTCAAGGTCTCTATCGCACAGCGATTGAAGCCATGAACGCCTCTCGTGTCCCTGTTCTCGCCGTGGACTTGCCTTCTGGGATCCATGCAGATAATGGAACAATTCTTGGTGTCGCTGTCCGCGCAACCCTTACGGTCACCTTCGGCTATCCCAAATTGGGACTCTATCTTGGAGAGGCTATTGATTATACGGGGAAGATTATACCTGTCGATATCGGCATCCCCCCTCACTATATCGAATCCATGGCCATCGACACCCATCTCCTCAGTCGAGAAAATACTTTTCACCTTATTCCCGCCCGTCCTATGTCTTCTCATAAAGGAAGATTTGGTCATGCTGCCATTATCGCAGGCTCGATCGGCAAAACAGGGGCTGCTGCCCTAGCAGCCAAAGCAGCGCTTCGCATTGGCACAGGCCTGGTCACCGTCGCGACACCGACCAGCGCCAATGCCATCTTAGAAGGTCAGGTCCTTGAAGCGATGACCACACCAATGCCAGAGACACCAGAAGGCACATTAGCGCAGACAGCTTTTGAGACGTTGCGGATATTCACCAAGAATCGAACAGCTGTTGCTATTGGCCCAGGATTATCAACCCATGCTGAGACAGCCGAAGTCATTCGATCACTTCTTCCTGAGCTTGATTGTCCATGTGTCATAGATGCCGATGCCCTCAACGCACTCGCTGGGCAACCTGAACTTCTCCAAACCTGTTCTGTTCAGCCAATTGTGACTCCGCATCCAGGTGAAATGGCTAGGCTTGTGGGAGAAGTCTCCCCTCAAGCCGTGAATCAAGACCGATTGGGGATTGCCCGTCGCTTCGCACGCCAGACAGGAGCCATTGTCATTCTCAAGGGAGCCAGAACCATTGTGGCTGGCCCTGATGGGAAAGCGGCAATTTGCCCAGCCGGCAACCCGGGCATGGCAACAGCAGGCATGGGCGACGTTCTCACTGGCACGGTGGTCGGCCTCTTAGCTCAAGGCCTGTCTCCATGGAATGCGGCCTGCTTAGGGGTCTATCTCCATGGCCTTGCTGGTGACTTGGCATCACAACGATGGGGGCAACCCGGGCTCATAGCTGGTGATGTCCTTGAGACTTTACCTCATATCTTCAATAAGACATTCCCATCGGGTCTCTGACCTCTGAGAATACATACACCCACATGGATACAAGCACCATGGACCAGTCAATGTGGAAACAGCTGTTACCATCAGAACAAGCTACACATCACCTGGGGAAAACGATCGGCCAACTCTTACAGGGAGGGGAGGTCCTTGCCCTCATGGGTGAACTCGGTGCAGGAAAAACCACCTTGGTCCGAGGGATCGCTTTAGGGGCTGGCATCGCTCCTGAGGCAGTGAGTAGTCCGACCTTTACCCTGGTTCAAGAGTATCGTGGTCCCATTTTCCTTGTACATGTTGACTTATATCGGATTCACCAGTCCCACGATCTCGACCATCTTGGGCTCTCAGATTATTTCGATGGTCAACACACCGTTGTCATTGAATGGGCAGATCGGGCATCCTCCACATTGGTGGCTGATCATTTACAGATTTATCTCTGTCATCACACACAACAGTCTCGAACCGTTACACTGCAACCCACTGGGCCACGCAGTGAAACATTCTTTATGCAAATCACCCAATCATTTTCACCCAGCCATTCATGAACGCCATGCCACGTGGCTTTCTTCTACAAGGAATACGCAATGTCTGAACCGGATCTAACGCCTCTTTTCCGGCAATACCAAGAGATTAAGCAGCAGCACCAGGAAGCGATTGTCTTTTTCCGCGTTGGGGATTTTTATGAAATGTTTTATGAAGACGCCCATAAGGCCTCAGCGATTCTCAACATTGCTCTGACGTCACGAGACAAAACGAGCCCTAACCCCATTCCGCTCTGTGGTGTCCCCCACCATGCCGCAATGGGGTACATTGCCAAACTGCTACATGCTGGACTGACTGTAGCGCTTTGTGAACAGGTCGAAGATCCTAAATTGGCTAAGGGTCTTGTACGCCGGGAGGTCGTTCGTCTGTATACCCCAGGCACACTGTATGACCCAGAGCTCCTCCATACCAATCAGTCGAATTTTTTAGCCGCATTGTCTGTCTCACCACCAGAGGAAACAGGGCCTCAACGAATCGGATTTTCCGCAGTTGAGCTATCCACGGGTGAGTTTTGGATCAGGGAATTTTCCGGTGAGCAAGCGCGTGAAGACTTCATTGATGAATTGATCAAAGTCTCCCCACAGGAATTGTTGCACTCTCTTAATCTTTGCCAAGAATTCCAGGCACTTTTATCTAAGCTCCAACTTCCGCGACTAGCTCCTGTTGCCCCTTCCTGGTTTGACTTTGACACTTCAACGCAATGGTTTTCCCAGCAATTCACTCCCTCGCAATTACATGAATGCGGTCTTGATCATGTGAGAGAGGGTATCGAGGCAGGCCACGCTATTTTTCAATATCTTCGCAAAACACAACCCACAACTGTTCACGAGCACATTCAATGTCCTCTTGTTCGTCGATACGGCGGTGAAATCCCTTTAGATCGCATGTCAATTCGAAATTTAGAGCTTCTTGAAGCTCTGGCAGAAAATGAGAAAGACACGACGCTACTTTTTGTTCTTGACCGAACGATGACTGCCATGGGCAGCCGGTTGCTGCGTCAATGGATTGTGCGTCCCTTAGCCAATATTGATGCCATTCAAGAACGACTCAATGCGGTATCTGAATTCATTGATACGATACAGGTTCGGAGTTCCTTGCAGCATCTGCTTAAATCAATTCAAGACCTTGAACGTCTTAGTAGCCGAATCTCCCTCGGCTCAGCGAATCCGCGTGAACTCCTCGCCTTACACCAATCGCTTGTTGGCCTCTCCGACATCTCTACACTCCTTTCCCCCCTCAAGGCGCCCCTGCTCGTGAACCTTCTCAAAGCCTGGGATCCATTATCCGACGTACAAACCATTATCCAGAATGCTGTGAAGTCTGAAGCCCCGATATCATTCCGTGATGGAGGAATCATCCAAGATGGCTATGATCTGCAACTTGATCAACTGCGGCATACGGCTACGGAAGGCACTACATGGATCATGGATCTTGAAACCAAGGAAAGAAAACAAACAGGGATTGATTCCTTAAAGATCAAATACAACCAAGTGTTTGGATATTACATTGAGGTGACTAAAGCCAATTTATCACGGGTCCCTCCTGAGTTCATGAGAAAACAAACATTAGCGAACGCGGAACGTTTTACAACAGAAGAGTTAAAAATATTGGAAGGTAACGTTCTTGGCGCAACACAACAACTTCGACAACTGGAGGAAACGCTTTTTTCTCAACTTCGCTCCTTATTGGCCAAATCAACTCCCAGAATACAGGCCATGGCTCAATGTTTAGCCACCCTCGATGCGCTTCTGGCTTTTGCTGAAGCTGCTCATGTCAATCGGTATGTTTGTCCTATCCTGCATGAAGGCGGAGTTATTGATATTCGGGAAGGCCGACATCCGGTCATTGAACAAATGAGTTTAGAAGGAGGATTTATTCCAAATGATACCTATCTGGACTTAGATACCCACCGAGTATTGCTCATCACTGGTCCTAATATGGCAGGAAAGAGCACGTATCTCCGGCAAATTGGTTTGATTGTATTAATGGCTCAGATCGGATGTTTCGTCCCTGCGACATCAGCCAAAATTGGCCTCGTCGATCGGATATTTACTCGCGTGGGGGCTTCCGACAATCTTTCCAAAGGACAGAGCACATTTATGGTTGAAATGACGGAAACAGCTAGAATCCTCCAGGTAGCAACGTATCGAAGCCTACTTCTCCTAGATGAAGTCGGCCGTGGAACTAGCACCTATGATGGACTGAGCATTGCCTGGGCGCTGGCTGAATATATTCAAGACCGCAATGTTTTAGGGGCCCGAACACTCTTTGCCACTCATTACCATGAAATGACCGAATTAGAACACAGCAGAGGTGGGATAAAAAATTTAACCATATCCATTAAGGAAGATGGCGAAAATATTATTTTTCTCAGGAAAATTATTCAAGGAAAAGCTGACCGTAGTTATGGCATCCATGTGGCTAAATTAGCAGGAATGCCAAAGCCATTGCTTCATCGGGCCAACGAAGTTTTACAGCAATTAGAAAATCCTCATGTTCCTGAAACGTTACCTGAAATACTTCTTCAAGATTCCGCCGTTCAAAACCTTGAACTGCCTTCACCATATCCTATTATTGAAGAGGTCAAGCAAATGGATCTATTCAACATGAGCCCTCTTGAGGCACTGAACCGATTGGCAGATATACAACGACGCTTGGACGAAAAATAAAGGGGCTGTCCTAGATAACTATTTCATATAAGGCTTAACCCACTGTTTTAATTGAATAAATTGGCGTTGTGGGTTCGGGGTATTAAAGCGCCATTCACATTCCTTTAAAAAAAGCGGGAAATGCGGCCGAGGGACTCCATTAAATTTACGCATATGTCGCTTGGCCTGATTCCAGAAATTCTCGATCCCGTTAATGTGCTTGTGTTTTTTGACAAACTGTTTTGAATGATTGATCCGATAATGCTTAAATTCTGACACATCGAGTACATTATAAGAGCGATAGGTATCGGTATACACGATGCTATCGGGAATAATCCGTTCCTGCATGATTCCCATCAATGTCTTGGCTTTCGTATCGGGAATCACTTTCGTATACACGCGGCCCCCACGCTTGAGAATCCCAAAGACCGGGACTTTGCCCGCCGCCCCTCGACCACGCTTGCCCTTGCGCCGACCACCGAAATAACTTTCATCCACTTCAACCTCCCCAGCCAGCGGCATTCCATTTTGGATCGCTTGAGCAATGATTTCTCGTAACCGATGAAAGTAATACGCCGCCGTACTTTTATTCACTCCCACCAACGCTGCGGCCGTCCGCGCCGTAGCTCCTGATACAAAGTACTCGATTAACCGTATCTGTTTCTCCCAACTTAACCGACTCTTCCGCATCCAGCCATCCTAAGATAACTCTCGTTATCTAGGACAGCCCCAAAATAAAAACAAATTTTTCAGAAACGAGAAAAGGAAGAGAAGAAGAAGAAAAGAATGAGCCGTTTGCGTAATTGTAAGCTTTTTAACGAAGAAACAGCGTAGAATATTTTATCTTCACCCAAAAGATATTTCTAAGGGAAACAAGGAAAACCATAAAAAAAGGGCAAGGTATGAATACCTTGCCCTTTTTTATCGATAGCAGTGTAAATTTATTTACTTACACTATGTGGCTGCTGATTGGAATTTGGGATAAACCCAGCAATGGCTTTGCCATCTGGAATCAGCACATCATACAGCATCTTCCGATTTTGTGGCCAGCTACCCTCTTTAATTGCTTGTGCCTGAGTAGTGGATCGAAGACTATGGATGCTTCGTGGTTTACTAGCAGAACCCGCAACTTCCTCAATGCTCTTCACGGAAGAAATCACACGATGGTTCTGTTCTGTTTCCTTGGCAACAAACTCAATCAATGTTGTTTTTGAGCCAGGAGGAACGTTTGCCATCGCTGTTGGGCCAATACCAGGTCGGCCTAACCCTTGAAGCTGCTTCAACACTTCGTCGTTAGCTGCATAAAATTTCAATGTTTTGCCAGGGTGAATTTTTTGCCAATAGAGGCCGCTTTCTGCATTCCCACCAAACACAGCGACACTAATCCACACGGCCTTATCATAAGGATCAATCACAAAGACCCTACCATGGAGAGTTGTCGGTTGGCTAAGATCACCCCACTCAAAACGCTCCTGGAATGCTTCAATCGCCATAGCACTTGTAGCCATGCCACCAACGATGGCCAAAAGGGCAAGTGCGAGCAGCGCTTTCTTGCAAATTGCCATAACAGCTTCCTCCTCTTTGAAGTATGAATTCACTTTCAATCGTTTATTCAACAATGCGTACGTTCCAATTCTGGAGTAGCGTTGTGATTACTCATTTTCTAGAAGCGTAAAGCCTGTGACCGTCCGACCATTCAGCTTGACTTCCATAGCCACGAGGTTTTGAGCTGCATCAGTGATTTGTTTCATCAAATTCTTGTCTTTCACGGCCAACCGAACTGTGGTCTGAGGATTGTACCAGCCAGCATATGACTTATTGTTATCTTCGCCACCTGTAAATCCCCATGAACAGCAAACAACGAGAGGATCAGGAATTCTGACATCCCGGTCATCGGAGGCTCTGCCCAATGGGTCACCGGTTTCACCAGGTTCAGTGGTGTTCCAGTATTGAATTCCAAAAAGGATTTCGCCATCAGGATTGTCAGCCCAATGGGAATACACTCGCCCTTTTAAACTACTGACAGCCTCAGCTTTGTAAGTAATATGACCTTGTGTGGCAATATCACTTGGGCTTCCCTTAGCTTTTGGATTGTTGGCCGCGGGACCTTTTTGTGCATCAGCAGACCCGATGACGCCAAAGGTCATAAGGCTGATGAAAAAGAGGCTGGCAACTCCACCGAACAGAAATGATTTCCTCATCTCCTCCTCCTTTAACTTAAAAGAAAAACATAATTAATGAATACGGACGACATTTTCTTCTTCTGAACTTTCTTCTGACACAAATCCAAGCATCTTTATGTTATTCATCACAAACCATGTATAGGGAATTTGATCCCCACCTCCTTTCTCTCACTGATGAACCCCCCCCTAATTCTTGAGGGCCCATCACTTGTAAAGAGGCATCTGCAAGGAGCCCATGCTACTCATCAAGCATGGGCTTGTCAAGAGGCACAGGAAAATCCCTATTTCCTTTCAACTTCATTGCCAAATGTCCCTCGTGGAAGTGGACCCAAGGCTGTAATGGCCATTTGATCAAAGTCTAATAATTCATGGCTTAAACTATGGACATGATCAGCGGAAACCCGATCAATCTGGTTAAGCATCTCGCGAAGGGAAACATATCGACCTTGAGATATTTCATCCTTGGCTAACTTATTCATTCGCCCATATGTGCCTTCAAGTCCCAACATCAAGGCTCCCTTAAGCTGGTTCTTTGTCCGTTCCAATTCTTGACAATCCACTCCTCGTTTTTTCAGCCGACGAATTTCCTTGCACACCACATCCACAACCGCTTGCGCCTCTTTAGATCCCATAGCAGCATACACGGTGAGCAGCCCGCCATCAGAAAAGCTAGAAAGGTGGGAAAAAATGGTGTAGACCAGTCCTCGTTTTTCCCGTACTTCCTGAAACAATCGTGAACTGACACCTCCACCCAAAATGCCATTCAGGACATGCATGGCGTATCGATCTGGATGTGCGGCTGGCAAGCCTTTTAACCCCATACACAAGTGAGTTTGGGCTAATCGTTTGTGATGGGTGAATGTCCCACCGTAAATGTTTGGTGCTTGCCGGACTTTTCGCGCTTCTTCAGCAGGCCGTTGCCGAGGCGTCCATTCCCCAAACGATGCTTGCAAGGAGCTAAGCATTTCGGAAACGGAAAAGTTCCCTGCAACAGCAATCACTGTTTTTTCGGGATGGTATTGAGCCTCCATATACCGGAGAAGATCAGCCCGTTTGATCGACACCATGGTTTTTCGTTTCCCGAGGATAGATCGCCCTAAGGGGTGTCTTCGAAAAACATCTCGCGCATGTAACTCTTGCACGTAATCCTCTGGGTCATCTAATACCGTACGAATTTCTTCTAATACCACATTTTTTTCTTTTTGAATTTCTTTTGGATCAAAGCGAGAATGATAGAACAAGTCAGTCAGCAGGTCCACAGCTTGCGGAACATGTTGATCTAACACTTTAACGTAAAACGCCGTGGATTCATGCGTGGTAAACGCATTCATTTCTCCACCCAGGGAATCAATTTCCTGAGAAATTTTTGCAGCAGTCCGTCGGCGCGTGCCCTTGAAGAGCATGTGCTCAAGGAAATGAGACAGCCCTTCCTCACCAGACTGTTCATCTCGTGTCCCCACATTGACCCACACACCAACCGCCACAGACCGAAGCGACGGCATCTTCTCTAATACGACACGAACTCCGTTATCAAAGACGACTTTTTTATACACAAATAGGCCTTTAGGCAGGATTCACGGTCTCTTCTGTGGAGGACCCATCTTCAGCCATGGCCTCCTTACGACTCAACCGTATTTTCCCTTGCCGATCAACTTCCAACACTTTCACAAGCACTTGCTCGCCCTCCGACAGCTCATCAGATACGGCATTCACTCTGTGGTGAGCGATTTGGGAAATATGAACAAGGCCATCCATATTCGGTAATATTTCGACAAATGCGCCAAAGTCGACAATTTTTTTGACGGTTCCTAAATAGAGTTTCCCTATTTCAACTTCTTCAGTCAGACGCTGAATCATATCAATGGCTTTTTGCGCTGAGGCTTCATCCACAGACGCAATAGTCACCTGTCCAGAGTCATTGACATTCACTTTGACTCCACATTCCGAAATAATGCTTCGAATCATTTTTCCACCAGGGCCAATGACATCACGAATCTTGTCTTGTTTGATTTGCAAATTAAAAATTCGTGGAGCACAGGCTGCAAGCTGTGAACGAGGTGCAGACAAGGATTCCGCCATTTTTTCAAGAATGTGCAAGCGACCAACCCGAGCCTGTTCCAGCGCTTGCCGCATGAGATCCGTCGTAATCCCTTTAATTTTGATATCCATTTGCAGAGCGGTGACTCCATCTTTCGTTCCAGTCACTTTGAAGTCCATATCTCCCAAATGATCTTCTAATCCTAAGATATCCGACAGGATCAAGATACGATCTCCTTCCTTGATCAACCCCATGGCAATGCCAGCCACTGGTTCTTTGATGGGAACCCCAGCGTCCATTAATGCGAGAGCCCCTCCACAAACCGTGGCCATGGACGACGAACCATTAGACTCAAGAATGTCCGAGACCAAACGAATGGTATAAGGAAAATCTTCCTTGCTCGGCATCACAGCACTCAGCGCACGAACGGCCAACTTCCCATGTCCAACTTCTCGCCTCCCCGGGGACCGAAGCGGCCTAGCCTCTCCGACACTGAATGGAGGAAAGTTATAATGCAGCATAAAATTCCGAAAGTATTCACCTTCCAGCGCATCAATCCGTTGCTCATCATCCGTCGTACCAAGCGTCACCACGGCAAGACTTTGCGTCTCTCCACGAGTAAACAACGCTGACCCATGTGTCCGGGGAAGAATGCCCGTTTCACAGGTAATCGTGCGGATATCCTGAGGGCCTCTACCATCCGCCCGCACACCCTTCTCAAGAATCATGTCTCGCACTTCCGTGTATTCCAAGGAATGATATGCTCGACGAACATGTTGTCCTTGCGCAGAGTCTTCACCACCTAGTGTACCAACCGCCTCCTTGAGGATATGATCAAGCCGTTCTTGGCGAGCACTCTTATTGGGGATAACAATCGCTTCTCGGATAGAATCCGCCACCAAGTTTCTGACTTGTTCTGCCAGTTCAGGGCTAATCGGATCTAATGCAACCGCTCGTTTCGTAGGCCCAATCATTTGCTGGAGCTCCATAATCTTGGCCGTGATCTTTTTGATCTCACGGTGAGCCAACTCAAGCGCCTCCAACATGACCGCCTCTGACAGCCCATTGGCTTCAGACTCAACCATCATGATGGCATCATCTGTCCCAGCCACCACTAAATCCAGGTCGCTATGTTCCAAGGCGTTCAGATCGGGGTTGACCACAAAATCCCCATTCACCCGACCGATTCTGACACCAGCTAACGCCCCCCCGAAGGGAATATCCGAAATGGCCAGGGCCGCTGACGCCGCGGTCATCCCCAAGACATCAGAAGTCATTGTCTGGTCGACCGATAGCACAGACACAATCACTTGAGTTTCATAAAAAAACCCGTCTGGGATCAGGGGTCGAATAGGACGATCAATCAATCGGCTCGTCAGCACTTCCTTCTCAGATGGCGCTCCCTCTCGTTTAAAAAACCCTCCAGGAATTTTTCCAGCTGCGTAGGCTTTTTCCTGATAATTAACGGTTAAAGGAAGGAAGTCTGTTTGTGGATTTAGGGTCTTTGACGCCACTGCCGTTGCCAACACGACCGTGTCCCCGTAAGAAGCCAAGACCGCTCCATCTGCCTGTTTTGCCATGCGTCCCGTCTCTAACCGCATGAGACGACCCGCGACATCAAATTCAATTGTATGTACCATCTATCTATACTCCTTTTAGCCGACTGCACTCATCCAACCCATCCGCATGCGTACGCAGACAATGAACTCCGTCTTTATTTTCTCAAGCCTAGAGAGGCCAATACCTTTCGATAGCGATCAACACTCACCCGATGCAAATAGTCTAAGAGCCGCCGGCGGCGGCTGACCATTCTTAACAAGCCATGCCTCGAATGATGATCTTTTTTGTGCGACTTAAAGTGTTCAGTCAAATAGGCAATACGGTTCGTGAGCAATGCAATTTGCACTTCGGACGATCCCGTATCTGTATCATGTTGACGGTATTGATGCATGATTCCTGTTTTTTCTTCTTTGGTGAACGCCATAGCCTGTGCTCCTCTGTTTCAAAAATTCAAGATTAATGGGTCCCTCATTTACGCTTCCGACCTAACGAGCCAGCATGCCATCTCGAGACTGATCAACCAAAAGTCTTACGATGGCTAACCGTGCTTCTCCACCTTGCGGCCCTCCAGTGTCTACACTTGACTTGCCTAGAGCAAGAAGACACCCATTGCGATCCTTCACCCTAACCATATGTTCGTTTTCCAAACTGGACGACTCCAACGGCTTTTCATAGACTATCGCTGAATGGGGAACCGGGGTGCCATGCAGCACCAGAGAAACCATCGCTGGGTCTACAATGACAGCGGGGAGAAAAGCTAGCGCCTGATCAAGTGTCAATCGTGTCAATGGATTTTCATTTTGCAGGCAGCTTCTCGACCATTGAGCCAGGGGTAACGCCTGCTCAAGACAAAGTGGACCAACGCGAGACCGAATCAATTCCCGCATATGTCCCCCTACCCCTAATCGTTGCCCAATATCAGCACACAATGTCCGAATATAGGTCCCTTTGGATGTCCGAACGCATAAGGCAACATCTGGTCCATGAATGGACTGCACTTCAATATGATGAATGGTCACAAAACGGGGAGCGCGTTCGACAATTTGTCCTGCACGAGCGGCCTTATATAAAGGACGTCCAGCAACCTTGATGGCTGAATACATAGGAGGAATTTGTTCGATCCTACCGTAAAACTGGTTTACCGTCGCATAAATCGACTCCTCAGAAATGCCTTCCGGACAGGCCTCGCTTATGACCACTCCCGTTGCATCTTGAGTATCAGTACTCTGACCTAACCGTAACACCGCACGATATTCTTTTTCCCAGTCCATAAGATAGGACGAAATCTTTGTCGCTTTTCCCAATAAGACAGGCAAAACTCCTGTTGCTGCAGGATCCAACGTTCCAGCATGCCCAACTTTCTCTTGGCCAAGTCGCGTGCGGAGAGCAGCCACAACATCATGAGACGTCCATCCTGACGGCTTATACACATTCAATATGCCATCAAACGGTTCAGATGTTTCCAGCAGATCTCGCCGTCGCTTCATCCTTCTCCCCTTGGTCAGCTTTCCAGACTTAGGCGTCTGTTGGATCGTTGTCATCACCTGCCTCATCATGTACGTTCAGCCCATCGAGAATCTGGCCAATGCGATCCCCATAGACTCCACTAGCGTCTGGCTTAAAGATCAACTCAGGAACATACCGTAAATCCATCCGACGACCAAGTTCTGTCCGAATGAACCCTCTAGCGCATCCTAATCCCTTAAAAACAGCTTCTTCTTCAACTTGCTTTGACAAACACGTCACGTAAACCCTGGCAATTCGTAAATCGCTAGACAAATCAACATCCGTAATGGTCACGAACGCAATACGGGGATCCTTTATTTTTTTTGCAAGAATGTCTGCCACTTCCATACGAATTTGGTCTGCAACGCGTTCAGCTCGTTTATAGGTCGGTCTGGCCATTGTTCAAAGATGAATTGGCATAAGACATCGTCATAATATATCAATACGAGAACGAAGGACATTGAGCGATGTGTATGCCCGAATAACATTCAATGCATGATCCAAGACACGATTCACATGGCTGGTCTCATTACCCACACAGGCAATCCCCAATACCATGCGTTGCCACAGATCGTTTCCTTCGACTTCTGCCACTGATACATTCAATTTGTTTCGAAGACGGGTTTTGACACTAGACAGGACTTGACGTTTGGCCTTAAGAGAATGACTATCAGGCAAATGGAGTTCAACCGTACAGAGACCGATCACCATGTGCATTCGTTACATTGTTTGCTAAGGCGCCAACCCAAAAGACATACACGGCGATGATCTTCCTTGAAACGAATCAGAATGTGCGTACGTTGGATTCATGGCTACATCCTGAAAAACGATTACGCCCATAATCTTACAATTTTGCGGGGATCTTATCCAGGGCATAGGCTTCAATAATATCCCCAACCTTCATATCATTGAAATTCTCAATCCCAATTCCGCATTCATACCCTTGCTGAACCTCTCTCACATCATCTTTAAAACGTCGCAGCGATCCAATTTTTCCCTCATAGACCGTGACATGGTCCCGAATTATCCGAGCCCCTTCACTCCCTCTGACAATCGTGCCATCACTGACATAACACCCTGCGATCGCCCCAATTTTTGGAATCGTGAAAACTTCACGCACCTCGGCTCGACCAAGAACTCTTTCCGTGATCGTTGGATCTAACAGCCCCTCTGCAGCCGCTTTGATATCATCAAGAACATTATAGATGACGGTATATAAACGGATATCCACTCTTTCTCGTTCCGCCAACATTGCCACCTTTGGCTCTGGACGAACATGAAATCCAATAATCATGGCATTGGAGGCTGCCGCCAACAAGACATCCGATTCTGTTATGCCCCCAACCCCACTATGGATGAACTGGAGCTTAACCGCCTGATCAGAAATTTTCCTTAATGATTCACACAAAGCACCAAGCGACCCTTGTACGTCAGCCTTGACCACCATTGACAATTCTTTCACCGCTTCTTCTTTGATTTGAGAATAGAGATCATCCAGGGTCATGCGAGGCCCACTGGTCTCTAATTCAGACATTCGGTGTTTATGTTTGCGCCCCTCGGCAATTTCCCGAGCCATCCGTTCATCTTTCACGACAACAAACACATCCCCTGCTGAAGGCACACCAAGTAGTCCTACAACTTCAACCGGCATTGAGGGACCCGCCTCAGTTAACTTCTTCCCATCATGAGCCATCATCACACGCACTCGACCGTGTGCTAACCCCACGACAAATGCCGCTCCCGTTCGAAGCACACCACTCTGCACCAACACTGTCGCGACAGGGCCACGTCCTCGGTCTAATTTTGATTCAAGCACAATACCCTTGGCCACGCATCCAATTTCAGCCTTAAGTTCAAGCACTTCAGCCTGAAGCAAAATCATGTCCAACAATCCTTCAAGCCCCAGCTTTTGCTTTGCTGAGACCTCAACAAAGATCGTCTGCCCTCCCCAATCTTCAGGAACAACACCCTGCTCTGATAATCCCTGCTTGACACGATCAGGATTCGCACCAGGCTTATCTATTTTATTCACCGCAACAATAATTGGAACATTCGCCGCTTGAGCATGATGAGCCGCTTCAATCGTTTGTGGCATAACCCCATCGTCTGCGGCCACTACTAAGATCACAATATCTGTTGCCTGTGCACCTCGAGCCCTCATGGCTGTAAAGGCTTCATGTCCTGGCGTATCCAAAAATGTAATCTGCTTCTCTCCAACAAGCACCGTATACGCACCAATATGTTGAGTAATCCCTCCAGCCTCACGCTCGGTTACCTTGGTTTGCCTAATAGCATCAAGCAGAGATGTTTTACCATGATCGACATGCCCCATGACCGTCACAACCGGCGGCCGTGGAACCAACTGACTCTCACCCGTCATTTCAAGTACTTCTTCAATCAGCGCTTCGCCGCCTTTTTCTTGAACAATCTCTGCGGTGACGCCATATCCTTCCGCAAGCAAGACACCGGCATCTAAATTCATGGGCTGGTTTAACGTCAGGAGCAGACCAACATCCATTAACTTCCGAATGACATCGGTGGGACGCTGACCTAACAATTCAGCAAATTCCTTGACCGTAACCCCTGGATTCAGTTTCACCGTTTTTTTCCGAGGCTTTGTAACATCGGCAGGAGAACTAGGTTGAGGATGACGAGAACGTTCTTCCCGTCGCAACGTCGGCAGCGATCTCAGATCTTGCCAGCGGGCAGCATCTTCATATTTTTGCGCAAATAAATCTTCATCTCGATGCTTCCCCCCCTTGCGCATCTTTCGTTTTTCAGGTCCCTCAATCTTGTCATTTGATGGTTCACTGGTCTTTTTTTCGGCATGTGGCTGGCTAGGCACGGCTGAACCCTCATCAAGGGTCACCGGAGGAAGTGAAGGTGAAATCGGAGTATCAGAAACCGTTGGCTCTCCCTCAGAGTCGGCTGCTGGTTCTACCATAGACGGAAGATCTGCTGTTTCAGAAGAAGAAACCGAGGGATCCACGAGCGTCACCGGAGACGACCCTGATTCAGCATCTTCTTCTAACGGTGATAATTCATCTAAACCCTCAAGATTGGCAGGAAGCGGGGCTTTTCGTCGCTTAAAAAGAATGTGCTTTTTTTCATGCTTAGGCCGGTCTTCAGCCTCAAGAAGCGCGGAATTATTCTGTCCTCGTTTTCCCTCTTCACGTACTTTGGAAATCCCATCAGAGACCTTTGAGGAATGTTTAGCAGATCCGGACTTTTTCCTACCCATCGTCTCAGGGGAAAGACCAGGCTGAATAGTGATACCCTTTTCAGCCATCGCCTTTATGGCTTTTTGAACACTATCATCATCAAGCGCATTACTATGAGAGGTTACTTCAACCCCCAAATGGATCAATTCTGGGATCAGCACCCGACTCTCAACCCCTAACATTTTTGCTAATTCATACACTCGCATACTGCCACTCGCACTCATAAAGAAGATGAATCTCCTGGATCAACGGCTATCTCCCTCTCGAAGCCTTCTGAAGAGACGAGGGCATCAGAACTATCAAGTGAAAGACCCTGGGCATTCAGCAATTTCCCCTCTTCTTGCTCAGCCTGAGCAGCAGCCTCTTCAGCCAATGCAGCTTTGATTTCTTTTTCCCGCTCTAACTTTTCTTTTTCATATTCACTCGCGCTAATGATATCAATTTTCCATCCAGTCAATTTAGCCGCCAAGCGTACATTCTGCCCATTTTTACCGATGGCTAAGGACAGTTGAGAGTCAGCCACCACCACTAACGCCGCTTTTTTCTGTTCATCGACGCCAACCTTTTCAATGGAGGCCGGATTGAGCGCTTCTCCGATAAAGACACGAGGATCATCCGTCCACGGAATGATATCAATTTTTTCTCCCCTTAATTCTCGAACAATGGCTTGGACACGAGACCCCTTGACCCCAACACAGGCACCAACTGGATCAACCGCTTTATCGCGAGAGACAACTGAAATTTTTGTTCGATCGCCTGGTTCACGAACGACACTCTTGATCTCTACAATCTTTTCAGCCACTTCTGGCACTTCCAATTGAAACAACTTCATGACAAATTGAGGATGTGCCCGTGAAAGAATGACATGCACATCTTTTGGCGTTCGCCGCACTTCCAAGAGATAGGCCCGAATTCGATCACCTCGACGATGCACTTCACGAGGGATTTGTTCCTGAAATGGCAACAAGGCTTCGGCCTTGCCGAGCTCCACCAAATAATTACGGCGTTCTTGTCCTAGGATAATCCCATGAACCAGTTCACCTTCCCGCTTGGAATAATCCCGTTCGACAGCCTCCCATTCAGCTTCGCGCACCTTTTGACAGATAACCTGTTTCGCTGCCTGCGCCGCGATGCGCCCAAATTCTTCCATTTCAATAACAGAGCCAATTTCATCACCGGCTTCGGCTTCGGCATCAATTGCTCGAGCCTCTTCCAATGAAATCTCAATTCGACTATCCGTGACGATATCAGCAATCGTTTTGAGAGAGACGATGGAAATATCTCCGGTCTGATGATCAACTTGCACCTGAATATTTTCATTCCCATAGCGCTTCTTAGCAGCCGTCAGAAGCGCAGACTCCACAGCCAGCAAGATTCGCTCTTTTTCAATGCCCTTTTCGCGACCCAATTGATCAATGACCGCCATCAGCTCGCGCTTCATACCACGACCCCCTTCATGCTCCCAATTCTCTCAGACCACGAAACGTTCATATATAGTGGGGCAACACATTCAAACATCTAAAACTCCACTTCACACCTTGCTACCGCAATCAGATCCCAGGCGATTTCCACAGGCCCCTCACGGCGAGACGTTACAGGCTGTAGGACAATGCCCGCATTATCAACCTGAACCAACCGTCCCCTCTGCACCCATTGCCCCTGAACCGGCTCAAAGACCTTGACATACAACAACTTACCAACAGAACGCTGGTAGTCATCTTGAGACCGAAGTGGGCGGTCAAGACCAGGAGAAGAAACTTCTAGCCGATAGGTATGGGAAATAGGGTCAGCGACATCAAGCGCCCGGCTCAGAGAATTGTGGAATTGTTCACAATCACGAATGCTCACTCCCTCGGCTTTGTCGATAATTACTCGAACCAATGTCCCACCCTTTCGACCTTGGCAGGACACATCGTTCACCTCTAAACACAAGGCTTTTGCGATGGGGTCAGCAATGTCTCTTATTTGTTTTCCAATATCTTTTCCAGCTAATACCATCTTGACGATTGAAGAGCCCTGGAAGAATCAACACAAAAAAAAGTGGGCATTCGCCCACTTCAATGGAGTATACCCTAGCACTTTGCTACAGCAAACACAAGTATGAAACGTCCCACATCTCTTTCGTTCCATTATAAATGGACCCGATACAGCAGCTCCCACATCATGAACAGACATGCGTCGAGAAACAAGACCCTTGCGATCTTCTAATCCAGAAAACCCCATGTCTGTCAGAAGGACTCTGGACTCTCTGTTTCAATGCATTGAATTGCCTCCTTAATCTCGGACGAAAGCCTTTTCTGGATCAACTCAGGAGATTGAAAATAGGCTCGATGACCTGCAACAGCTCTGTTGGTCAAAGCAAGCTTGTACAATCATCGTATGACCATGGCCTTAACCACTCGACGAAGCAGAATCGGCATGGACAGGATTCCCACCAGAGACCCCGCCAGAAACCAAAAAGGCCATAACCTCGGAGCTCTCAACCTGTAAAGGACGAACCTGAGACCGAGGAAAAACCAGAAGATTCCCAGCAAAATTGTAGGATTGCGGGAAATAGACCGCAACATGATCATGTAGGCCAAAGGCTTCTAGACTTTGCCGAGTCACAAACCCAATCGCTTCGGCATGTCCTCCAGGAGTCAAGCTCACAATGACTGGCTGATCAAATCGTTTTTTTTCTCCCATAAACGCTTCGATCAAATCCTTGATTGATGTATACACGAGTTTAATAAACGGTGTTTTCGTCAAAACATTTTCTAAAGATCCTAAGACCCCCTGAAAAAACACATTCGAGGCCAAACGGCCTGAGAGAATGATCATGGCAATCGTGATGAGGAACCCTACACCGGGAATAGGGATATTGAGCCAACCATCAATGAGTTCAAAGACAAAGACAACCACCCAAATCGTGACGACCACCGGCACTAAAATAAAGAGGCCTTCGAAAAAATTCTTGGCCAATTCATTCATCGTCAACGATTTTCGGAAATCCTCATGTTGAAGGGACTCCCATATTTTGCGAAAATCAAGCTTCATCTGTATCGTGCCTCTTTCATGATTTTTCCCAAACTGTCTTCCCTCCTTGTGTGTTGGTCAACCAGTATCAAGAGATCATGAAACAGGCGGGATCACCATACAATAGGGGCAACAGGCCTTCAGGATAGCAAGAGACCTGCTCAATCACGTAGAATGTTTTAGTATACTGAAAGGAGAGACACAATGGCCAGCCGTTCTTCACAGGACCCTTCAACACGCAGCACGCCATCCCGAAAACCCGAAACAGAGCTCCTGAATGTCGTGGTCGAACGGGAAGGGAAAAACGTCACCGCCAAATGGGGCCTTCATCCGACGCTCAGAGAGGAACTCCAACCAGAAGAGTGGAAAGAACTCACCGACATCATGGGGAAAGTTGCCAACCTTGTTGGAAGTCGATTCTCACAGGTCCTTACTCAAAACGAAAAGGAATCGACAGGCACAGCCTAATCGCCTGCGTAACCATAAGCTCAAAACAGTCACACATTTGGATTTACTGAGAGCTAAGGTCAAATACCGTCCATGGTCTTCAACGACAATACGTTTTTTGAGGAGGATGGCCAGGCTCTCTTCTAAAGAAGCCCTGTTGTCACAGGCTGGCCAGCTTTGCTCCTCTAGTCTACGACGAAGATGTTCAACGGTTTTGGGCGTATCATTGCACCATTCAATAATTCCTGCCGCAGGCCAATCAAATCGTTCACTAGTAGGGGTCTCGTTCCGTCCATCATAGACCATCATATAACTCATCGCTTTGGCATAAAATAAAAACGGGCGATGCTCAGAGAAATAGCGTGTCTTCCAAGCCTGCACTACACCAATCAACTCTTCATATAGCGCCGGATCAACCTGCCAATCCACTTCATACTCAAAGTCATACGCAATTTTATGCAGGTCGACCTTGCGAGCATCGTACACATATTGATAGGCCATTCCCGGACCAGTTAGACGAATGCCATACTCATGGGGCCGCATGAAATACGGGCTGAATCGTTCCAGCCAGAGCTTGCTTGTGCTTTCAGGCGGCTGAAAATGAAGTAGCGCGGGAATCAGATCAAGTTGACGTTGGTAATCTTCATTGGTTTCTTGTGGAAAGCCTAAGAGGATGTTCCAGGAAACATCGATATTGTAATACCGGCTCCATTTGAGGCATTGAATATTTTGTAGAGGGCTCACCCCCTTCTCCATTTCCTTGAGTTGGGCCGCACTCAGACTTTCAATCCCTGGCTGCATGCATTTGACACCACCTTGAGCCAATGTCTGAATATGCTGCTTGGTCAAATTGCTTTTGGTCTCCATAAACACATCAAAGTCGACATGCGCCTCAGCAAGCTTCCCAAAAACACGATCGATATATTTCATATCGATGATATTATCGACCATCCGAAATCGTGTTGTGTTGTAACGACTAGATAAGGCATCAAGTTCGCTCGTGACTTGCTCAGGTGTTTTCGCGCGAAATTTCATGGACTGCGCATTCAACCCACAAAAGGTACAGTGATGCTTTTCACCCCACCAGCACCCACGAGATCCTTCATACAAGACAATGCGATTTAACCCTGTGGCTTTTTGACCTTCTAATTCATTCACCAACTCAAAATAGTCATCATAGTCCGGCGGCCCCATCCGCCCAAAATCTGAAAACAATCGGGCATGCGGAGAAAACTGAACAACCCCATCCTTTCGATAGGCCACGCCATCTGGCACAGGCCCCTCTTCTCCCGAGAGCACGTGCTTGACTAACAACGGAAACGTCTCTTCGCCTTCACCCGCCACGACATAATCAATCCACGGGAAGACCTGGATCTGCTCTAATCCCATTTCCCCATCAAAATTGGCTCCGCCAAAGACAATGCGAACATCGGGATAGATATCTTTAATAAGCTTGGCCAAGCTCAAGCTCGCCACGTTTTGATCAAATGTCGACGTGAAACCAATGACCGCATACTGATCCCATTCATAGGCGGTCATAGCCCATGTCAGAAATTGAGGAGCAAGCGCCTGCGCAATGTGTTCTAAATAGTCAATAGAACATCCAGCTTCTTTCGCGGTTTCCTCAAACACCGGTTTAAAACTTGCGGGTACTCACGATGTTTGGGATTATCATGAAACAGCAGGCCAGAAAAGAGCCATTCCCCAATGAGCCCCCGTTTTTCACAGAGAATTTCAAAAAGCGGCACACCGATTCTATGCGCAAACAGGAGATTGAGATGGTAGTTTTTTACCCCGATGCCTTGGTCTTTTAATACACGAGACAACGTCCCCAACTGAATCGAGGGAAATTTGGAATACACAAACGGCATGGTCACGAGCGCAACCCGTGCCGGGCCACTTGCAGGAGTCCACGGGACAATAGGCGTGGAGGGGGAAGCAATGGTGATCAAGGGTTCAGAAGCATGTACTGAGACGTCGTCAGTCATGACTTGAAAAAGCACGGTCGGCCTTGGCCGCCATGTAAAAATCGCTTTCTGTCAGTCCATTAATCTTGTGCGTCCACAGTTCAACTGTACACTTCCCCCAGGCAAGGTAGATATCAGGATGATGCCCTTCTGCCTCAGCAACAGCTCCCACCCGATTGACAAAGGCCAAAGCTTCAGCAAAGTTGTGAAATAGGTACATCCGCTCAAGATGGCCGGAAGGATTGAGAGCCCACCCCGTTTCAAGCTGGCCTAACAACTCTTGAACTTTCGGAGACTCTAAAGGTGGGACTCCACCCCGGCACGGCACACATTGCTTATCAGCTAGGCTCATATCTTGCTCTCCTCCTCATGTAGCTGGCTCTGCATTTAAAAATTTTTCCTCACTTCAACAGTCTTTAGCTGAAGGAGAAGACCCGTACAGAACAAGGACGATAGAAACGCCTTGTATAGAAAGCCTCCCATCTCGCACAGGATGTCACAGACAGACTCAATCTTTTACGTGGGTCACGAACAAGTTACGGCCGTCAAACGCAATTTCACAACTTACCTCTGGCTAGACTCAGCAGTGGGTAACGCGGTCGTATCCGAAGAAGATATATCGGAAGAAGTCGTCTCTGAAGATGGCCCCTCGGATGAAGTCTCTTCAGGCGAGGCTTCTTCAGATGAGGTCTCTTCAGATGACGATTCTTTAGGTATCATCATCTTCAGACAACTCACTTGGATCAACACTAGATTTCTTTTTGATAATTTCAAATTGGAGATCATCAATGAAAATCACGCCCTGGCCAGGGTTGGGGAAATTAATGCTCACACTGGCGATTTCCCCTGTTTGAAGAAAGAGAAAGTCCGACAATGGAATCGTGACCTTTTGCCAATCTGTTGTCACACCATTTTTTAAATATGATGAAATGGGCTTGGACTTCACTGTATCGTCTTTTTCCTCCCATTCTCGATCAGCTAAACCCAAGTTGATGACTTCGCCCCCTTGTTCGCCTCGAATCCAAAAAGAAAGCGCATTCATCCTTGAAGCATCCACATAGTCTGATTCATTAAAGATGGAATAGTATCCACACCACCCATCCGTCTCCTTGACATAGTGCAATCGCAGCGCATCCCCGGTTTCTCCACGACGAGGACTGTCCACAAGCGACCCCTGTATCGCGGATGGTGCGCTTTGATAAATCTCTGTTTTACCCCCGAACGCATTTTCATACCCATTGTTAAAATCATCGATAAGAATAATTTCTGAATCCGTGTCTTGTGGGAGGAGGGAAAATACAGCGAAAAAGAACACAAATAACGCCACAAATAAGGCCAACAGCATCATTCTTTCTTTTGTCAATAGCCCAATGTATGCTGCATTATCCATGCAAGAAACTCCTTCTCCTAGTTAATCTACTTCTTTGCAAACACCTAGCATCTTATAATCCGGTTGATGGCAATTCAAGAAAAATTATGGAGAAATGGCCAAGACCGGGATCATCATCAGGCTATTGATCACGAAAATGGTATCAAATTCCTTATTCAACAGGCCAGAAGGCAGGGCGCACTTCTTTCCAATTGACATGATGGCGAAAAAGAACTGTCTCGAGAAAATCCTCTTTTTAAACCTCGGTGGAATGAGGCTGTCGAAGTTGCGTCATCACACGAGCCGCAGCTTGGCTCACGATACGATCGTGCGTGTGGTCTTCGCAAAAAATTCGGCATTGCAGGATTTTTACTGGCAGATATTCAAAAAAATCCTGCAACGTTTCCTTTTCTACAGTATGGGTTCCAGGATCGTAGACATAAATTTGAAATCCTCCCATGTTTAACAAATTAATAGGGCGAGGATCTTGATGCGCCAGATCAACTCGAAAATCGAGCTGCTTGAGCTCGGACGGTAAAGAGGCCCGAATACACGATTCCACATACCCGGCCTGAAGCGGCATCGCATGATGATCCACCTGATGAATAGGTAAAAGCGTCATATAGGCCATTTTCCATTTAATGTTTCGACTCAACACTCGCTTCCATTCTTGGCCAAGATGCTGGAGTGTTCGAGCCTTAGCCTTTGTCCACGTTCTGACCGTTTCAATGAGCGACCAATCAGTCAAGTTCTGATAAGCCTCCATCTGATCTAAGGGGTTCTTAGGAAAAACCTTGGCCATGGTGGCACGAAAAATTTCTGCTAGGTGAAGATCAATTGCTCGGGTAGTTCGGTGGTAATATACGTTGGAATAGAGGTAAAGCCGAGCATTCAGGAACATCTGAAACGCTGGCAATCCCGTTCGGTGAATCGTCAATCCCTGCGGAGTCATCAGCGTGTAATGAATAAGACGTGTCAGATCCACTGGTCCAACAGCGACACCACACATATAGGAATCTCGCAACACGTAATCAAAGTTGTCCGCCGTGAAAATTCCGCCGATGAGCGGTTGGAGGTATGCAAGCCAGGCCGGATACGGCCGACCATCTTTTTGAGGGTCTTTGAGGATGAGAAAGGCAATATCATGCGGATCTAATTGCTCACCGGGTTCAAACATACCTGAAGGACTTCGGCGCAAGCCACGAATGAGCGGCGCAAGATGATCGCGAATGATCACCTGACCGATTCGTTCATGCGTTAGTCCAAACTCTGCAAGAAAATGATGATCAAAAAAATGGCAAAATGGTCCATGTCCGATGTCATGGAGAAGTGCCGTCACCCGTAAGAGTTCTTCGATAAACGCAGACGACGGAAGATCAGGCAAAAGCTGTTTCAACGTCGGGTACAAATGTTTAGCCAGTCGACCGGCCACATGCATCGTACCCAGTGAATGCTGGAAACGGCTATGCTCAGCTGAGGGATATACCCATCGAGCACTTTGCAATTGATAAATAGAACGCAATCGTTGCATCCACGGAGAATCGATCAGATCTTTTTCCGTGCATTCCTGGTTATCAGGAGAAGAAAATGGCACAGTAAACATGATGTATTCATGAATAGGGTCAGCCATTAAGGCCAACCCGTCAAAAGGCAACTGAAATTCGGATGATGGGGAATTCATATTATTCGTTTTGGCCTACCAAGCCATCCATTTTGAATGAAATTTACCCTTTTTGTGCTGGAGGAGGGAAGGATGGGGATGAGACATTTCCTGCCTTCCGATGTCGAGAGAGAACCTGACGAGCAAGTGGATACGCCGCCAATGCGCCACAGGCGCCTAAGACACACCCTCCAAGAGTAAATGGCCACACATAAGGCCATACGCTTTCATACAGCGTCTCAACGGTCAAGGCTGACCAATCCATTGTGACAGAGGTCGGCATACCAAGCAGAAGAAATCCTGTCCACACCGTTGCACCCAAGATAGGAACCACCGTCCAAGGATTATTGATAAAGGCCCCTAATAATATTGCTAAGTAGTTCAATCGAAAGCCCCATGCACACAAAAGGGCAGAGACAGTATGCAAACCATACGTTGGTGAAAAAGCGATAAACACACCAATCGAAAACGCCATTGCTATCCGATGGGGTGAATCCTTAAGGTGAAGAACCTCTGTGAATTGCGAACGTATTATCGCCATTGAACCCATGTGCTCTCTACCAGTCACTCAAATAGATGAAGAACGAAAATGTTCAAAACTCGTATTAGGCAGTTTTCCGCAAGAACCATCACGATTCACAACCCGGATACCGAAACGACGAGGCGTGATGACACCTATACGAGTCAGCGGAACCGCACACCTTTGTGAGAGTCGTTCGAGGCCTCGCTGTTTGTTCGGTGGAATTGTAAACGCTAGTTCGTAATCTTCTCCGCCCATCAAGGCCCATTGGATTGGATCCACATGCAATTGAGCCCCATAGGCACGACATTGAGGGGAAAGGGGCAGCGTATTGGCATCAATGTCGGCGCCGACACAACTGGCTTGACACAAATGTCTAATATCACCAGAAAGTCCATCAGAAAGGTCAATGGCCGACGATGCGATGCGCGCCTGAACAAGACACTGACCAATAGAAATTCTCGGCGTAGGACGCAGATGGCGCATGATCAAAAACCGCTCCATGGCTTTTCGGCTTCGTGGTGCCTTGTCCGTTCTTGAAGCTTCCAAAATTTTGAGGCCCGCGAGTGAATCACCGAGAGTGCCGGTAACATACAAGAGATCCCCAGGTTTGGCTCCACTCCGTTTCAAAGCCCGACCAACATTAGCCCACCCCAACACCGTGATACTGATAGACAGTTTGGACAACGAAGCGGACAGATCACCTCCGACCAATGCCACCTCATGAGCATGGCAAGGTTCCATCATGCCACAATACAAGCCTCTTATGTCCGCAGAAGAATATGACGGGGGAATAGCCAACGCCGCAACAATATACTGCGGTTGCCCACCCATCGCCGCAATGTCACTGAGGTTGGCAACCGCAGCCTTGTACCCAATTTCTGGCAAGGTTGCCGTCGTGCCATCAAAGTGAATGCCTTCACACAACACATCTGTGGTGATAAGAAGATCCTGACCCGACCGAGGACGAAGAATAGCCGCATCGTCCCCAATGCCTTGAGCAATAAACGGGTTATTGGAACTGTAAGTGCCTTGGAATTGTCGAATCAGGTCAAATTCTCTGATACGATTCCGCGGACCCGGAGGATAAGAAGACATGTCAGGCCCCAGAGGCTGACCGGCGTCCCTTCTTTATTGGACGAACAGACGATCGGGGTTGTTGGCTCACCGTCCGAGCTTTTTTCCCAGGAGTCGGGGTACGTTTGCTCGATGACGGCAACGTGGTTTTGCGTTTGGCAGGAAGATGAAGCGCTGCAGGAATGACATCCGTCATCGTTTCAGCAAAAACAAACCGGAGCCCACGAAGAAGATGTTTGGGCAATTCCTCCAAATCTTTTTCATTGCGCTTGGGGAGAATAACGGTGGAGAGAGATGCTCGTTTAGCGGCAAGGATTTTCTCTTTGAGTCCACCAATCGGAAGCACCCGACCACGAAGCGTCACCTCCCCGGTCATCGCCACCTCGTGTTTCGCAGGGATATTCATCAAACTGGACATGATGGCAGCCGCCATTGTAATGCCAGCGGACGGGCCATCCTTCGGAATCGCTCCGGCAGGAACATGAATATGCATATCGGTTTGAGAGAAAACCTCAGGACGAATCCCCACAGCTTTGGCTGTTGATCGCACATAGCTCAACGCCGCTTGCGCAGACTCCTTCATCACATCGCCCAGATGGCCCGTCAGTGTCAAGTGCCCTTTCCCTTTCATCGCCGTTGCTTCAATATGGAGCACGTCGCCGCCAGCTTCGGTCCAAGCCAGTCCTGTGGTCACACCAACTTGATCGCTGTCTTGCTCCATTTCCGGAATAAACTTGGCAACACCCAAATATTTCTGAAGATTATGAGCCGTAACGGTATACCGCCGGCTCTTCCCTTCGGCAACTCGCCTTGCGACTTTTCTCATCGTATTGGCAATTTCACGTTCTAGATTTCGGACCCCAGCTTCCCGCGTATAATGAGAAATGATGCGATGAAGCGCCTGATCATGTATATGGAAATGCGCATCGGTAATCCCATGTTCGGCTAATTGCCGCGGAATGAGGTACCGGCGAGCAATTCCATGTTTTTCTCCTTCGGTGTACCCAGGAATTTCGATGACTTCCATTCGGTCACGAAGCGCCGACAAAATGGGATCCATTACATTGGCCGTAGCAATGAACATGACATTACTCAGATCAAAAGGTACGCCCAAATAATGGTCGCTGAATGAATGGTTTTGTTCAGGGTCTAACAGCTCCAACAATGCCGCTGAAGGGTCGCCTCGAAAATCCATTCCTACCTTATCGACTTCATCCAGCATAAAGACCGGATTATTAGTGCCGGCTTGTTTTAACCCTTGGATAATTCTGCCAGGAAGCGCGCCGACATAGGTACGTCGATGCCCACGAATTTCAGCCTCATCTCGAATTCCTCCCAGGCTCATGCGAATAAACTCGCGTCCCAAAGCACGAGCAATCGATTTTCCCAATGATGTTTTCCCCACACCAGGAGGGCCCACAAAGCACAAGATTGGCCCTTTCATTTTCTCTTTCAGTTTGCGTACAGCCAGATATTCAAGGATCCGTTCTTTGACTTTCTCCAAATCGTAGTGATCGTCATTGAGCACCGCGCTCGCGGCCTTGATATCCAGATTGTCCGTTGACCGTTTACTCCAAGGAATTTCTACCATCCATTCCAAGTAAGTTCTCACCGTAGCGGCTTCAGCCGTATCCGGATGCATTTTTTCCAAACGCTTTAGTTGTTTTTCGGTTTCCTTCAAAACTTTCTCTGGCATCTGCGCTTCTTGAATTCGGGCACGAAATTCCGCTGACTCTTCTGCCCGTTCATCCATCTCACCGAGTTCTTTTTGAATGGCTTTGAGTTGTTCTCGGAGATAGTATTCTCGTTGAGTTTTGTCGATCTCGCCCTTGGCTTCAGCTTGAATTTTTTGCTGCATTGACAAAACATCGACTTCTTTGGCTAGGATTTCGCTGACACGTTTCAGCCGTACGAGAGGATCTTCAATTTCCAGGACTTCCTGTGTCGCACCGACTTTTAGGCCAAGGTTGGAAATGATAATATCCGCGAGACGTCCAGGATCATCCAAATTCTCAATCACAATCATGACGTCAGGCATCAACACTTTTCCCAAACTCATCACCCGTTCCAAGGTTTCCTTTGCCGTTCGAACTATGGCTTCGGATTCTAAAGAAGATGAACTCGCAGGAGGCTCGACTTTTTCAATGCGGACAGACAAATACGGCTCAACTTCTTGATATTCGAGGATTCGAGCCTTGGCAATGCCTTGAACCAGAATCTTAATTCGGTCGTCAGGAAGTTTCAGCATCCGCATGATAGCCCCGATCGTCCCAACCGTATAAATGTCATCTGGCTGCGGCGTTTCGGTATCGTGGGTTTTTTGTGCGGCGAGAAACACGAGCCGATCTCCAGCAAGAGCCGCCTCAATAGCCTTCACAGACAGATCCCGCCCCACAAACAATGGGATGACCATATACGGAAACACAACAATATCCCTGACAGGAATCAGAGGAAGCGATTCGGGAATGTCTAGCTGCTGCGGATCCAGCGGTTGGTCGGATTGGTCAGTCGGCATCTCAAGCATATCCTCAATGATTCAATAGATAATATCTACGCTGGCGTGCGTCATTTTTGCAGATCAGGTCTTCGATAGAGACTGTAGGGTACAGTAGGGGAAGGACAAAATGAATGTCAAGGAAACCTCCCCCCTCGCCCGTCTACTCCTTACCTGGATACCGCTATTGACCAATACTTCACCATCCAGCATCAGCCATCAACGAAAAGCTTCCTGAGAAAGAAATTCATTCAAGAAAATACTTGCGCTGCCCACTATGGCCATGAAAGAGACGACAAGGCATACCTGTGGAACCGCCATCCAATCCTACCTTTACAAGCCAAGCCCCCTTTTATATACTTTCTCGTTTCTTAAAGAACTGATGTGGTCCAATAGAACCTCGGTGTGCAGTTATGTATCATCTCTTGCTAAAGACAAATTCCACACACCAGAGACCTGCAACCCTCCTCCAAACTGTGTAGCAACTCCTGAGGACGTATCGTGGCACACCTTTCCTATCATCACATACTCAACCATAAAAACCTGGCACAGGTCATGAGGCTCAGGTAACTGGTGTCTATCGATTCGATTTTTTCATCGATGGACAGACGTGAGCGTCGCACAGAGAAACGTTTATGCAAGACAACCATTCTCTTTGTCTTAAGCCTATGCCTCTATGGAAATGGTCTCATTTGGGGTCAGCCTTCAGACCCAACGATTGAATCCCTTAATGTCAAGGGAAACCAACGAATCGAAACGACAGCCATTGTCTCCCAACTCACGATAAAACTTGGCGACCGCATCACCAATGCCGTGATCCGGGAGCAAATCCAGCGTATCTACGACATGGGATTTTTTCAGGATGTCGACGTTCGGACGGAACCCATGACAGGAGGAGTCCGCGTCATCTTTGAGGTTCAAGAAAAACCTTTTGCCGTGGAAATCATCTTTGACGGAAACGACCATCTGTCCGACGATAAACTTCAGGAAGTGATTACCCTGCGGAGCCAAGTCTTCTTAGATCAGCAGCAGCTCAAAATCAGCACAGAAAAGATTCGTGGAGCCTACCAGCAAGAAGGGTATCATAACGTTCAGGTCGTCCCCATTGTCCAGGCCATTGACGAGACAAAAAACCGCATTACCTTTTATGTCCGCGAAGGAAAATTAGCCAAAATCAAAACGGTTCAGTTTGAAGGTATTTCCGTAGTCAAGAAATCGGATCTGCTCAATATGATGGCCAATCGAGAATGGAGTCTTTTTCTTTCCTGGTTCACCGATGCAGGAGTCCTTCGCCGAGAAGAACTCTCAAACGATGCCGAACGGATCAAAGAGGTCTATGCGAACCGAGGGTACCTTGACACCCAAGTCGGCCTGCCAGCCATTGAATTAAGTGAGGACAAGGAATGGTTCACTGTCACGTATCCTATTGTAGAAGGATTTCCTTATATCATCAATACGATACAATTCTCCGGCCATACCGTGTTTGAACGTCAGGAATTGGAAAAAGAAATGGTAATTCACCCTGGCGACGTTTTTCAACGAGCCGGGCTGCGCGAGGAAGTCTCACGCATTACGGATCTCTATGGAGCCAGAGGCTATTCCTTTGCGGAAGTAAATCCATCATTGCACACTAACCCAGAAGAAGGCATAGCAGATATTACGCTCACGATTACGGAAGGGTCGTTAATTAGTGTAAGAGAAATTCGCATTTCCGGCAATGATAAGACACGAGACAACGTCATTCGTCGGGAAATCCGGATTAACGAGCAAGAAGTGATTGATTCGGTTGGTATTAAGCGAAGCTTTCAACGACTCAACAATCTCAATTTCTTCGAAACCGTTGAAATTCTTCCAGAGCAAGTCGAAGACGATCAAGTTGATCTCAACGTCACCGTCAAAGAGAAACCCACAGGATCTTTCAGTATTGGCGGTGGATTCAGCACCTTGGACAGTTTTACGTTGATCGCTAACATTACCGAAGGCAATTTGTTTGGACGGGGCTATTTGGGTCGGATTCGTGGACAACTCGGTGGACGTCGAACACTCGGAGTCGTTACCTTCCGGAATCCCGCCTTATTTGATAGTGTAACATCGTTACAATTAGATGGATTTAGAAACCGAACGGATTTCTTGACGTATTTACAAACACGAGCCGGCGCGAATGTTCAATTTGGCCGATCGTTCTCTGAATATGTTTCTGGCACATTTACTTTAGTTGGCGAACACATAAAAATTGATGATCCTTCCTCCGATGCACCAGAAATTATTCTGGACCAGGTGGGCACACAATCAACTACCGGATTCCGAGCAACGCTATTCCGGGACTCGAGAGACAATTACATTAATCCGACGGAAGGGAGCCGTACAGGCATTCGAATGGGCGTGGGGACAAACCTGCTCGGGGGATCTAATGATTTTTATAACGTATCAGTGGATGGTTTGAAATACACATCCTTGCCGTTTTGGTCTCTCGTGCATGGAATTCGCCTACGCGCAGGGTTTGCAGAGGGAATTAGCGGAGAAGCACTGCCTCTCTCAGAAGTGTTTTTTGTTGGGGGAATTAATACGGTGCGAGGATTTAAATTTGGCCGGGCCGGCCCAGTCACAGACAGTGGAACCCTCGAAGGAGGCAATAAACAACTCATTTTGAATAATGACTTGATCTTCCCAATCCTTAAAGATGCGAAGCTCAATGGTGTCTTCTTTTTTGATTATGGAGAGGGCTTCCCTGAAGGGAAAAACTTTAGCTTGAGCCTTCGCCCAGCGGCAGGAATCGAGCTCCGGTGGGTTTCACCCTTTGGTCCATTACGGGCTGCCTTGGGGAAAAACCTGGACCCGAAAAATAATGAAAAAAAGACGGTGTTTGAATTTTCAGTGGGCAATGTTTTTTAGTAAGGAGATAGAGGGAGGAATCAACAGTATGACATCTGTACAAAGATATCGAAGAGCATGGGTATGGAGTACACACGTAATAGTGATCAGCCTGATCCTCTTAGGATCGGGATGTGCATCGGCTCCCTCTGAGATACCAGAAAATCTAGGCAGCACCTCTCCAATAGGCGTCATCGACATTCAACGGTTGCTGGCAGAAACAACGCTCGGCAAGCAAGTGAACGAGACAATGAAGAGCTTTATGAATGATCGGCAAGCCTTGATTGAACTTGAGCAACAAGATCTTCGAAAACGAGAAGAAGACTTGCTTCGCCAGGGAAGCGTGTTGAGCACTTCGGCCAAAAAACAAAAAGAGGAACAGTTCCGTCGACGAATGTTAGAATATCAGAAAAAAGTTACAGAGATGAAGCAGGAAGTTCAAGCAAAACAAGAAGCCTTATTTGCCGAATTCCGCACAAAGATCGAGTCTGTCATGGCCCACCTTGCTCGAGAACGACGGCTTGTCTTGGTACTGGAAAAAGGTCAAAATACCCCAACGCGTTACCACCATCCTGAGCTAGACCTGACGAATGACGTCATTCAAGAACTCCAACGAACAGGAAAGTAAACATGAGCATGTAGCAGAGGAGATGACATGATGTCAGAGATAGAACCAACCATGGATGTCTTGGCCATTCAAGAAGCCCTCCCCCATCGGTATCCTTTCCTCCTTGTTGACCGGATCCTGGACTATACGAGTAATACTCGGATTGTGGGGGTGAAAAACTTGACGGTGAACGAGCTCTTTTTTCAAGGTCATTTTCCCGGTCACCCCATCATGCCCGGAGTGTTGATCATCGAAGCATTAGCCCAAGCCGGTGGGATCTTAGCGTTTAAATCCTTCCCTTCGGCAGCACCACCCATCGTCTATTTAACCGGAGTCGAACATGCAAAGTTTCGAAAGCCCGTTGTCCCCGGGGATCAACTCCGGCTGGAAGTTGACATCGTTCGGCGTCGGCCTCCATTTTGGAAAATGCAAGGCAAAGCATTTGTCGACTCGAATGTCGTCTGTGAAGCCGAGCTCACGGCAATGGTTACAGGGAAAACGACTGATTCGTCGCCCCAACAATGAAATTTGTGCAATAGCTCTCGTTTGATTGATTCACACCCAACCGCAATGTTCCTGACACCGCCAGCAAACATTCTTTCATGAACATTCACCCTACAGCCATCATCCACCCCAAGGCTGAATTGGATGACGATGTTGTCGTTGGACCATATTCCGTGATTGGGGAACATGTCCGTATTGGACAAGGCACACAAGTTGGGCCACATGTCTGCATTGAAGGATGGACTGATATTGGACGACAGTGCCGTATCTCCTCATTCGCGTCTATCGGAGCACCACCACAACATCTGCAATACCAAGATGAGCCAACGCATGTTCTGATTGGCGACCATAATATTATCCGCGAATACGTGACTATCAATCGAGGCACCTCGTTTGGCGGAGGGCATACAACACTCGGACACCATAACTTCTTGATGGCGTACGTACACATTGCACATGACTGTCAGCTAGGCAATCATATCATTATGGCCAATGCCGCTACCTTAGCTGGGCATATTACCCTTGGCAGCTATACGGTCATTGGAGGGCTCGTCGGAATTCATCAATACGTGCGTGTTGGCGACTATGCCATGGTTGGCGGATGTTCAGCTGTGGGAAAAGATGTCCCACCTTTTGTCCGAGCTGTCGGAGGCGCTGGAGGTTATCGAGCCAAACTCTTTGGCGTGAATGCCCTTGGGCTCCGGCGTCATGGATTTTCCAAGGATCAGATTGGTTCACTCAAAAGTGCGTATGATCTTCTGTTTCGCAAAGGCTACCGCGTCACTGAAGCAGCAAAACTCGCCAGGAATATGTTTCCGCATAGCCAGGACGTCTTATCTCTGGTGACTTTTCTAGAAAGTTCCACCCGCGGAATTTGTCGTTCGATCGGCAAAAATATCAAGGAATATGAATCGTAACGGCTCGAGTGGAAACGAGGCCAAAGCTGGCACCAATGGCATCACAGGATAAGCGAATCGGGTTAATTGCAGGTAATGGTCGATTTCCCATCATCTTCGCTGACAATGCTCGCCGCTTAGGATACCAGGTTGTTGCCGTCGCCTATGCAAGTGAGACCGACGCTGAACTCGAACATCATGTTGACCAAGTACATTGGGTGAAAATTGGTCAACTCAACCAGATGATCACGGTGTTCAAGCATGACAACATTCAGCAAGTTGTCATGCTTGGCGGAATCAAAAAAACCCACCTCTTCTCTCGTGTTCGTCCAGATTTTCGAGCGTTGGCATTGCTCAAGCGTCTCAAGGCCTTGAAAGACGATGAGATACTACGAGCAATCGCCCATGAACTGGAAAGCGAAGGCATTCAAGTTCGTGAATCGACTTTTGGTCTCCAGGGTATTTTAGCCGATGAAGGTGTTCAAACAAAGAGACATCCTAATCACACAGAATGGAAAGACATTGAATACGGGTGGGATATTCTGAAAACTATCGGCCATCTTGATATTGGCCAATGTGTCATCATTAAAGATCGTGTCGTTATAGCTGTGGAAGCTGTAGAAGGCACCGATGATACGATTCGGCGAGGAGGAACATTAGCCCAATCAGGAGCCGTGGTCATCAAACGGAGTAAGCCTCAACAAGATTTACGATTCGATCTACCCACAGTTGGCCCACGCACTGTTGAGGCTATGCTAGCAGTTAAGGCAACCGTTTTAGCTGTAGAGGCAAAAAAAACCGTTCTGTTAGACCGTGAAGAATTACTAGAAAAGGCTGATCGAGCCGGCATTGCCGTTGTCGGTATTCATGCCCCATGATTATTGCGAGAGGAAAGCTGTAATATGGCTCCACTCACCGTTGGTGTAATCGGAGTTGGACATCTGGGCCAGCACCATGCTCGGTTGTATCAAGCACTCCCTCATACGACACTCGTCGGGGTAGCAGATCTAGATCGCGATCGTGCTTCGGAAATTGGTCAACGCTATCGCGTTCCTGCCTATACCAACTCTGCCTTGCTACTTCCTCACATTCAAGCTGTCAGCGTCGCGGTCCCAACAGCTGAACACTTTATTGTCGTCAAACATTGCCTTGAAGCCGGTGTGCACGTATTGGTGGAAAAACCCTTTGCCACATCAGCAAAAGAAAGCCGCGTGTTAATTGCCCTCGCGAAAGAACGCGGAGTAACACTGCAAGTAGGACATATCGAACGGTTCAATCCGGTCATAACGGCCATTGCTCCACATATTCAGAGACCTGAATATATTGAATGGCAGCGCATGAGCTTATTTCAAGAACGAGGCCTCGATGTTAGCGTCGTCTTGGATCTCATGATTCATGATCTTGATTTGCTCCTATCCTTTCCCTTGGGTCCTGTATGCACGGTAGATGGCAGAGGAGGAACCGTGTTTTCCTCACATCTGGATATCGCCAATGCTCGAATCGAGTTTGAAAGTGGCTGTGTGGCCCATTTCACAGCAAGCCGCGTTGCCCCTAGCCGAGTTCGACATTTCAGCATGCTTCAAGATAACTCATACCTCACCGTTGATCTCGACACTCGTCACGCCGCGATCTATCCAAGACAAAAGGATCTAGGTATTCCAGAGCCCCAACGGATTCAGGGAAATGATCAGGAACCACTCAAACTTGAGCTCGAGGCTTTTATCCATGCCGTTCAGACCCAGACTCGCCCACGGGTATCCGGGGAAGACGGGTTAGCTGCGCTCGAACTCGCAGAACAGATTATCGAGGCCATTCAAGCCCGTGCCACGCATTCTCATTATCACCGGTGAGACTTCAGGGGATCTCCACGGCGCGAATCTCGCATCAGCTCTTAGACAACTATGCCCGGATATCCAGCTGCTTGGCGTAGGGGGACCACAAATGCAGGCAGCTGGCGTCAAAATCCTCCAAGGTTTTGTGCGGGTTGATGCCATTGGACTTTTAGGCCTTACCCAGATCCGACAAGGCCTATGCAACTTTCTTACGCTACGACGCTTTCTCAAGCAAGAGCCTTTGGATGCTGTGGTGTTCATCGATAACCCTGGGCTGAATCTTCGCTTGGCCTCCGTCGCAACAAAAGCCGGACACCGTGTCATTTACTATATTGCCCCTCAGGTATGGGCTTGGGGCAAAGGGCGGCTTCAACGGATTGCCCGTATCGTCCATCACATGTTGGTCATTCTTCCATTTGAAGAATCGCTATTCCGAGAAGCCGGAATTCCCTGTACGTTCGTCGGCCATCCACTTCTGGATACACCAACACCTTCATATGACCAACGAACACTACGTGAAATTCTTGGATTGCCTCTAGGCGGACCGGTTCTGGGTTTATTTCCAGGCAGCCGCGAGCATGAAGTACGCCTGCTTCTTCCGACTATGGTGCAAGCCTATCAGTTGATGCGGGCAACGATTCCACAATTGCATGGTGTCATTGGATTAGCACCTTCCCTTTCGAAGTCACTCATTAATGAATTGATCTCCGACCAAATCCCTCTGACGGTGATTCCTCAACGTTCCAACGAGGTCATGGCAGCCTCGGATCTGTTATTCATCGCATCAGGCACCGCCACCTTACAAGCCGCACTGATTGGGACACCGATGGTCATTGTCTACCGGACCGCATGGTTAACCTATCAAATAGCCATACGATTGCTTCAGGTCCCCCATATCGGATTAGTGAACATCTTAGCCGGTCAGGAGATCATGCCTGAACTCCTTCAGCATGAGGTCACCGCTCAACGTATTCGTGACGAAGGGCTTCGGATATTGTACGATACGCAGGGCAGTGAGGCCACACAGTTGGCATTCGACACAATTCGTCGCCAATTGGGTACAGCCGGGGCATCAACGCGAGCAGCCAAGATCATACTGACGACATGCAAGCCATGAAAACTTTTACGCGTCTTGTTTTTGCTCTCCGAAAATACCGGGGCCGGCTCCTGGCAGCCTGTCTCTGCTCCGCGGGCGTGGCAGCATTCACGGCGACCTATGCATGGTTAGTTCAGCCGCTCTTGGACGGAGTCTTAATTGAGCAAGATCAATTCCTCTTCCGTGTCCTTCCGTTCATCGTCTTTGGCGTCGCATTTCTCAAAGGAACATTTGCCTATGGGCAAGCATATTTAATGAGCTATATAGGCAATAGCATTGTTGCTGACATTCGGCAACAACTGTTCGTGCAGATGGTACGCTTGCCCATTCGATTTCATGATGCCAACGCATCGGGTCGCTTGATGGCGCGCGTCATTAATGACGTCAATGAAATGGCCAATGCTATCCCAAGCTTCATGAAAGATTTATTTCAGCAAGGCTTAACCATGCTGGCCCTTCTTGGTGTAGTGTTTTATCAAAATTGGAAATTGGCCACCGTGATGGTCTGTGTCCTGCCAGCCTCGGCTTTCGTGCTCATCAAGATAGGCCGACGATTGCGGAAACTGTCCATCAGGGGGCAAGAAAGCATGGGCGATATGGCATCTGTCTTGAAAGAAGCTTTTGCAGCCATTCGCATTGTCAAAGCCTATGGCCAGGAAGCAGTGGAAGAACAACGATTTGGGACGACGAATCGAGCATATCAACGTGCAAGTCAAAAGTCGGCTCAGGTGGTAGCATTTTCTTCGCCTCTCATGGAAATGATCGGGGTATGCGGCATCGTCGTGATTATCTGGTATGGAGGACATTTAGTCAGTACAGGCATCATGTCTCCTGGAAGCTTTTCTTCGTTTTTTGCCGCCATGTTCATGGCATACACCCCCATCAAACGACTATCTGGTTCGAACCAAGCTATTCAAAGAGCATTGGCTGCGGCCCAACGAGTTTTTTCTGTCATGGATTTGGAAAATGAATCGGATCGAGATCAAGGAAAAGCTTTTTTGCCCTCAATCTCTCGCTCGTTAGAGTTTCGCAATGTCCGTTTTTCCTACGAAGGGGAAACTCAACCGGCCTTACGTGATATTTCCATAACGATCCAAGCGGGAGAATGCATCGCGCTGGTTGGTCGAAGTGGCAGTGGGAAAACAACTTTCGTGAGCTTGGTTCCACGATTCTACCGGCCATCTGAAGGCACCATCTTCATTGATGGACACAATATCCAAGACGTCACCCGTGCATCACTACGGACACAACTAAGCATTGTCTCCCAAGAAACCGTCTTATTTGACGACACGATCAAAAACAATATTGCCTATGGACGCCCCGAAGCCACAAACCGTTTGGTCGAAGAGGCAGCAAAGTCGGCGTTTGCCTGGGAGTTTATCGAACGGTTACCGGAAAAGTTGGAGACACGCGTAGGAGAAAATGGTGTAAAGCTTTCTGTTGGTCAACGCCAGCGACTCGCCATTGCCAGAGCCATTCTACGAGATCCCCCACTCTTGATTTTGGATGAGGCTACATCCTCGCTGGATTCATCATCAGAACGAATGGTACAAGAGGCACTAGGAAATTTAATGAAAGGCCGAACAACCTTGGTGATCGCTCATCGCCTTTCAACCGTTGAACACGCTGATCGGATCGTCGTCTTAGATCAGGGGCAAATCCTTGAAATCGGTTGCCATACAGAATTGCTCGATCGCAACGGAGCCTATGCCACATTGTATCACACACAATTTCGCCAACCAGTCATCACGCCACTCATAGGATCCCATACCTGATGAACATCCACCCTCTCCTCTGGCGATTCCTGCCCTGTGTAGGCGTTAGCCTAATTCGTAGTCTCGGAGCTGTATTGAACATCCAAACGCGCGGAGCCAGCCATATCGATGGGCTCTATCGTGATGGCAAAAACATGATTATTGCCTTTTGGCATGGCCAGCAATTCATGATGCCCCTTGCCTATCGAGGGAAGCATGCGCATATTTTGATTAGCCGGCATCAGGATGGAGAACTCATCTGGCGCATTCTCGAGCGATTTGGATTTCAGGCCGTTCGTGGATCAACAACACGTGGGGGTGTCACGGCACTCCGAGAATTAATTCAACATGGGCGATCAGGCTCGGATCTCGTGGTCACACCTGATGGTCCCAAGGGGCCATGTCATGTAGCGCAATCTGGCATTGTCCACTTGGCCAAGAAAACCGGCATGCCCATTGTCCCATTAGTCTTTGCCTGCTCAAAAAAAAAGTCTTTTCCAGTTGGGATCGCTTTTTCATTCCATGCCCTCTAGGGAAAGGGATCTTTATCTGGGGTGATCCGATCTGGGTCGACCCTCACGCCTCACAGGCCGACCTTGAGATGACTCGCAACCATGTAGAGTCTATTTTGAAGACCATGACGCATCAAGCCCAAACAGCCATTCAATGACCAGAAGCTCTGGGCCTCATTCGCCCTTGGACACATGAGCTCGTTGCTTTGCTGATTCCTTATAGAGAGAAAATCCTTTTGGGCTCTGTGTGAGGAAAAAACAAGATAATGAATTCACTCACCATTCTTGACATGATCATGCCACAGAGATATTGACATACACCATGGGATATTTCTTCTACAATCTGCTGCTTATTCTTTTCTCGCCTGTGCTTCTCGTTATGTTATTGGCCAAAAAACGATGTCGACCAGGCTTTCTATATCGTCTTGGGAAACATCCAGTATGGAGACGAGACAAAATGTCTGAAGGTATTTGGATTCATGCCGTCTCTCTTGGAGAAGTCATGGCCACAACACCCTTCATTCAAGCGCTCCGCAAACAATTCCCTGACATACCGCTTGTCGTATCAACTGTCACGGAAACAGGGCGAGAAGCCGTCAAGCAACAACTTGGGGGCATCGCTGAGCATTGTTATTTACCGTTAGATTTCCCTTGGATGATCAAGAGGCACATCCAAACCCTTCGCCCTAAAATATGTATTGTCGTTGAAACAGAACTGTGGCCCAATCTTTTTCGACAGCTCCACCGACACGGCGTGCCATCCGTATTAATCAATGGACGGATCTCTTCGCGATCCTTCCACCGCTATCACATGATCCGCTGTTTTATGCGAAGTGTCCTACAATGCCTCTCAGTTTGTCTTATGCAGTCCGATCGAGATGTTCAACAGCTTGTGGCCTTAGGTGCTCATCCTGCCGCGGTTCATCGAACCGGAAATATGAAGTTTGACCAACCTGAAAACCTCTCACGTCCACCGGGAATGCAACCTGAATGGGTTGGCGCCACACCAGAAGAACACCTCATTGTGGCAGGAAGCACTCATGCAGAAGAAGACATCCTGTTACTCACTATGTATAAAAATCTTCTCCAAGATAGGCCTGATGTCCTTCTCCTAATTGCGCCACGACACCTTGAGCGTATGCCTCAGCTCGAAGCCACCATTCACCAAAACGGGTTCTCTATTGTACGGCGAAGCCAGGTCAAGAAAGGACAACAGAAACCCGAAAACTATCCCAAGCCACGAGTCCTCATCCTTGACTCTCAGGGAGAATTGGCCAATGCATACAGCTTGGGATGTATGGCATTCGTTGGAGGAACACTCGCGCCTATTGGTGGACATAACCTGCTAGAACCAGCGCGTTGGGGAATCCCGGTTATCTTTGGACCATATACGGATCATTGCGAAGAGACAGCCAATCTCTTAATCCAAAACGGTGGTGGCATTCGCGTGCAGAACGGGGAAGAATTAACCAACATATGCCTGAAAGGATTACACAACTCTATCTGGCGTATGGAAACTGGCCAAGCCGCCCAACGAGTCGTTCACATGAACCAAGGGGTCGTGAAGAAGAATCTACAGATAATCACCCCGCTGTTGGATATCGAGTAAATGCAGCAACGATTGTCCTCGATACTGAATGTGTTACGCTTTCCCTATGGCATAGCCGTCAAGGCACGACTGTGGCTCTATGAGAACCAATGGATACGTTCTAAGACATTACCGAAACCAGTTATCAGCATTGGCAATCTAACCGTAGGTGGGACAGGAAAAACACCCATGACCATCTGGCTCGCTCAATGGTTAGCCAGCAAAGGTTGGAAAGTCGGTGTTTTGAGCCGAGGCTATCGGAGACGCAGTCGAGAGACTCAACTTTTAGCATCCAACTTTCACAACATATTGGTGGAAGCCGATCAAGCAGGAGATGAGCCGTTTCTTCTCGCCCAACGTTGTCCAGGAATCTGTGTCGCGGTCGGAGCAGATCGTTACCGACTTGGTCAATGGGTGCTAGACCAATATCCTGTCGATGTCTTTGTCTTAGATGATGGGTTTCAACATCTCGGCATATCCCGTGACATGAACATCTTATTAATTGATGCATCTGATCCAGAAGGCTTACAGCAGTTATTGCCAGCAGGCCGCTTACGAGAGCCGCTACTTGGTGCAGCCAGAGCGACAGTGGTTATCCTGACACGGGCCGACACCCATCATCAGCAACATGACGTACTGGCTCCCATCCGCACAGCAACAGGCAAAGCCTTCCCCTGTGCCATCACGCAGTTTCGCCCTGAGTACTTCCTGAATATCTCGAATGGCACACAGCATCCCATCAGCTCAATACAAGGAAAACGCGTACTCCTTGTGAGTGGTATTGGGAATCCCTCATCCTTTCGAAGAAACATGATCGCACTCGGCCCAGACCATATAGACGAATATGTTTTTCCCGATCATCATACCTATTCCTCAAATGATCTGGCGATCATTCGACAACATGCGCAATGTTGTGCGACAGAGATTATTCTCACTACTGAAAAAGACGCCGTCAAAATACAACCCTTGCTAGAACCATGTGATGAAATATGGTCAGTTCGATTGGGCATCCAGTTTCTCGAAGGGCTGGAAACACTAGAAATGCTCCTCACGCAGACATTGACAACCGTCAGGAAGAACGACGCCATGATGACGGCCTCTCCAAAGAGCTCGTAAGGATGAGAAAGAAAAACCCCCAGGGGATACAGAGAAAGAACCTTCAGCGAATTCTCGTTCGTGTCCCTAACTGGATTGGGGATGCGGTCATGTGCACTCCAGCCTTGATAGCTCTCCGCGAAATCTTTCCTCTCGCTCACATTTCGGTATTGGCCCGACCAACGATTGCCGAGCTACTCCAACACCATCCAGCCATTGATCACATTGTGACATATGACCATCAGCACCGACATGCTGGGATATTCGGTAAATTCGCATTGATCCGTGAACTTCGATCATTACAGACAGATATGGCGGTTCTGTTTCAGAACGCGTTTGAAGCAGCACTCCTAACGTGGTTCGCCAACATTCCCATTCGGTATGGGTATGCAACAGATGGACGAAGGCCATGGCTTTCCCATCCGATTCCCCTCCCAAGGTGGACAGCACAGCGACATCATACCGAGTACTTCAGCGAGATGCTTCGGCCAGTCACCAGTGACTTTCAACACCACTCCCCGAGCCTCGTCATCACAGAGCAAGAAAAAGAATGGGCAGAAAACAAGCTACAAACACAAACCATGTTGTGGATTGGCATTAACCCTGGATCAGTATATGGCGGCGCCAAGCGATGGTTGCCAGAGCGGTTTGCCGAGGCAGCAGACCACATCATCAAGTACCTGCAATCTGTATTAGAAGAAGAGAAAGACATCGGCGCTCTCATCGTAGGGAAGGCAGGTGAGGAAGCCTTGGGACAAACTATTGCTCAACACATGCAAGCCAAAACAATGGTTCTATCAGGACACACAACCATTCGGGAATTGATGGCGATCATCAAACAATGCCACGGCTTCCTAACCAACGACACAGGTCCCATGCATATGGCTGATGCGCTTGGAGTTCCTGTTGTGGCAATCTTTGGACCAACAAATCCTGACACGACGGCACCCTATGGAAATCGTCATGCCGTGGTCAGACAGCCTGTGAGGTGCACGCCCTGTCTCCTGCGCTGGTGTCCCATTGATCATCGATGCATGACAGAGGTTTCTGTCGAGGAAGTGGTCAAGACCGCCATGCAACAAATGCAGCACGTTCTCGAGAGTCGCAGGATCTGATGGAAATAGGTTCAGTATGCTCTAGCCTGGAAGACGTGAATTAAAGCCGTAGAAAGCGGAGAAGAAAAGGCTTGGGCCGTTGATTTCTTCACAACGGCCCAAGCCCAAACCAATAGGCACATTAACAGGAAAGCATGCGAGTGCTGGAACAAGAGAACTACTTGAAACGCCGATCAAACTCCTTCACGACTTCACTCGTAATGTCCAGTCCTTTCTTATTGTATAACACGATATGCAAAGTTTCAGGACTGCCTTTATCTATCACCATCGAGAAACCATGCTTTTCCGCAACGGCTTTAGTGGCGACCCGAATCTTCCCCATGTATTCTACCACCATCTCTTTTTGCTTTTCGGCTAATTCTTGCTTGAACTGTTGAGTGCGTTTCTGAAATCCTTGAACTTTCTGTTGATAATCTTGGTAAGTCTTTTGATAGTAATCCTGTTTTTCTTTTCGTTTTTCCTCGGATAGATTATTGGCTTCTTCAAGAACTCCCGTCAGTTTTTCGATTGCTTCTTCATCTTTTTTAAGCAAATTTTTTCGCACATTAGCATGCTCTTGAAGCGTCGCGAGCGCACGTTTTCCAGCTTTGGATCCTTGAATGACGGCCTGAGGATCCACGACACCCACCTTAAAAGACTTCGCTTTCGCAGCCCATACTGGCGATAGACCAATCACTACCAAGAAGATACCCAAGCAAACTAGAGACAAGGATTTCCTAAACGACACAGGTCCCAACTGAAACAACATTGTTCTACTCACGTGACTCTCTCCTTCCAAAATTAAAGATGTCTCCTATGGCTAGCGAGCTATCCTGAAAAAGATATCCACCATTTTGAGAAGCCACAGCTCCTCAAGCACTTCCTTTTATGAGGAACCCTCAACACAGTGTGAGGGAAAGACCACCGACTCGACTCAATGAACACCTTCAGCTGGTAGGGCCAACGGACTCTTACGGCAGGGGATTCCTCTAGTACATTCTTAACATCATGAGGGTAACGGTCAGCATTTTACGTGTCAAGCATTCAATGTTTTAGCATTCCCATCAAACAGAGTAGAAAAACCAGCGTGAATTTATCATACTCATCCACAAGGCCTTGAGACAAGCTCGGTCACAGGATAGCAGACTATGGACTTAGAGAGAACAATTTGATTATCAAGAGGCGCTTCATGACATGGGTTCTTTTTCTCGCGATCTTTCTTCTACCAAGTCAACCAGACTATTCGCGAGCAACCATGACTCCACCACCAGAGTTAGCCAACCATATAACAGGCATTGCCCAATTTGCGAAGCCTTCTCCCATAATCACGATCCCTTCTGGATGGTTTTTGATGGGGACAAATCGCATTGACGATGATCCATTCGGCCTCGCCACCCAATATGACGATACAGAATTTCCCCAACGCCGAATTTGGCTCGATGCATTTTCCATTGACCAATATGAGGTGACACTGGCGGAATTCCTCGTTTTTCTTCATCAGAACCATCATCCCGTCTCGAAGGAATTACAGGAATTAATTTGGCATCTCATCAGCGTTCATTTCATTCCAGACCAGGTCTTGGCCCCATGGCCTGCATTATATGTCACCTGGACCGAAGCGTCGGATTTTTGCCAAGCTCACCAAAAGCGCTTGCCGACAGAAGCCGAATGGGAAAAAGCGGCTCGCGGCGACCAGGGTCACCTTTTTCCTTGGGGCCAGGCAGCGCCATCACCAGCCACAGCCGTCTTTGGAGCCTATCATGTCCATCAAATTCCTCTTGTGGCAGCTGTCGACAGTTGGGAAGAAGGACAAAGCCCCTATGGGATCCATCACATGGCAGGGAACATCGGAGAATGGGTCCATGATTGGTTTGGCCCTGATTACTATGCCATTGGACCAAGGCGGAATCCCCAAGGTCCAAAAGCAGGGCGGTATAAAAGCGTGCGTGGAGGCTCCTGGAAGAGTCGCCCTCAAATGCTTCGAACAGCAACACGCGGTGGAGCGTATCCTAACCAACGTGAGGCCACGATTGGCTTCCGATGCGCTCAATCAGCTGCACAGACACCATAAACGAGAGCACCATCCCTATTTAGCACGGTATAATGAAAGATCGTGAGGGAAAACAGCCAGGCTCTTCAGATAATTGGATGTTCATGAGATTGTGTCTGTGCTAGGAGCAAAATCAAAGAAGCCTCAGGCATCAATTTACATAACAGAGGTTCTGTCACAGACAATTCACAGGCAAAAAGGGAATGGACGCGTTAATCACATCATCAACCGTGATCAGTTTCATGCAACTCGATTCACCTCGAAAGCACCCGGGGTAAAAACATTCCCGACAATCCAGACCTTTATATAGCACCGTGGCCTTAGATCCTCGCGGTCCCCAAACCTTGGGGTCAGATGGCCCAAATAGAGCCACGACGGGACATCCGACAGCTGCAGCAACATGCATAGGCCCAGCATCATTGCCGATAAACAGTGCAGCCCGTTTCATGAGTGCCGCTAATTCAAGAAGATTGGTTTGTCCGATCAAGGAAATCGGCGGATGCCGGGTAGCCTGTTGAATGTGATCGCCTATCTCACGATCCTTCGAACTCCCCACTAACACCACAGACACGCCTTTCTCTTGGAACCAATCACTCAGCGTGGCAAATCGTTCAAACGGCCACGCCTTGAACCAATACCTAGCGGTCGGGTGCAGCATGACCCATCTTCGATCATGTAAATTCAACCCCTTAACCAATCGGCTGGCTGTCTGCGCATCATCTGATCCTATAAAAACTTCAGGATCTCCGACTTGCGTCTCTCCCCCCAAACTTGCTAGCGCCTGAGCATGATAATCCACCATGTGTACCGACTCGGACGAAGGGAAAACACATTCGGAATACATCCACCCACGCCAGCGATGCTCCCGATTATACCCAATCCTCTTAGGTGCCCCCGTCAGCGCTGTCAGAACAGCCGACCGATCCCCGTCCGTGAAATCAATGACACAATCAAACCGCTGCCGCCTGATTTCCCGAAGAAATTGCCATTGCACTAAGCCCCAGGAGTGAGGCACGACCAATATGTCATCGATATAGGGATTATTCCGGAGGACCTCGTCAGTCCCAGCATTAACAGCCATCACAATACGGGCCGTCTTATACTGTGTCCGAAGAGCGCGAAGGGCAGGAACACACAAGAGCACATCGCCAATGTATCGAAGTTTGCAAATAAGAATGTTGTGAAAAGTCATGCCTCAACCATCACTATGTAACAGAACATCAAGCCAGCTATAGCCCATATCCTACGAGTGCCGAGCTGAGAGAGGCTCTGCCAGCAAGGCCTGCACATGCCTCCACACATCATCGACTGTAATTTGTCGTAACCAATCATGGTCACGCCGGTAGTCAACATGGTGCCAATAGGCATCTACCGGCGTCCCTTTGGTTAGCAATGTGCCCGTTGGTCCCCATGGAGCATATTGCACGATATCGGCTGCGCCATAGAGAGCGATGACCTGCGGACGGTGTAACGCAACAGCCAGATGCATAGGCCCAGTGACATTGGACACCACCATATCCATTTCAGCCAACATCGCGAGTAATTCTCTCAAAGTTGTCTGTCCAGAAAAATCTCGATGCGGCTGGCGCATCATAGAGGAAACATGCCGACATATCGTCACGGCATCAGCTCCCCCCAACAACAGCACATCCGCCTTGAATGTCTCGACAAGTCTGTCCCCCAACTCGGCGAATCGTTCTGGAGGCCAATTGCGATATAAAGACCCTGAAGCAGGAATGAGGCCTACGACTCGTGGCGGATGAGCATGACCTTTCCATAAGACCGTCTGTGCCTTCGCTTGCTCTTCCTCTGTCAGAGAAATCTCTAAGGATGAATCCTGGCATGCCACGCGGCCAACGAGTGGAGCAATAATGTCCAATTTTTGTTCAACAAGATGCCGCCCATCACGGACAACTGAAATCCGGTGGTTGTAGAAAAAGCCTCGCAAGGCCGATCGATAATCTTCACCATAACGATCCGCGGCACGAGACAGCCAAGCCAACATAGCACTGCGTGGCCCACTGAAAAGATCAATGACAACGTCAAACTGACCATCGCGAATGTCCGAAACAATGCGACCCCAGGCCTTGAGCCTTTTCGCTAAAGGCCACGTTCTGGAAGCGGCACGATCAATCACCAGTATTTGATCAATATGTGGATTATGCTCAAGGACCTGTGCACTCGTACCGTCTGCAAGAACTGCAAGGTAAGCCGTGGGATGTTGAGTTTTGAGATGCCGAAAGAGAGGCGTCACCAGCACAACATCCCCAATGGCTCGAATCGCCAGGACTAATATTCGATCCTTTGTTTTCTCTTCCATGCCTCTTGTCCTGCCCTTATGTCTGTTTCTCAGCAGCCAAACGTTGGGAAACAATCAACAAGCCCGTCACCAACATGAAGAGCAACGAGACTTCGGAGCCAATCATCGGATCAATGATGCCTCCAATAAGAATAGTGACAAAGCTTCCCATGGTCGCAAACCACAATGACCTCGACAGCGGATCCAGCATCTGTTTTCTTGTCTGGTAAAGAAAGTAAATGTAGGCACCAACCCATACGACAAGGGCAATGATGCCAAGGCTTCCAAGTTCTGCCGCAACATGGAAGAAAAGATTATGGGCCTGTCCGATATTCTCTGGCACACCAAATTGTTCACGGTTCGGTTTAAAACATTTATGCCCCACACCAAGTAAGGGATATTCATGAAACATCCTCATCGCAGCATCCCATATTGGGAACCTCGACACAAAGCTTGGAGCGGTCAAGGGATTCGCCAAGACCATAATCCTGTTAGAAATCCATGGACTCGTGATCATGCCCACGACCAACGATGCAATGATGAGCGCACCTCCACCTATCGGCCACCATTGCCTATGCAAAAGAGCACAGAGCGCTGCAATGATAAGAACGACTATCCACATCGTTCTCGTGTAGGTAAAAAGCAAGGCAAGCCCAGAAAGCAAACTGACCGCAATCAGAAAGGTCTGTGGTTTCGAGGCAAATCGAATATGGCTCCAAAGCCCAAACAAGAGAGCAAAGATCATTGCCAGATACGCGCCCGTGAATCCAAGAGACCCAATATGCAACCGTGTCATGTCACGTCCTGAGAAGACATATTCTTTAGCAATCAGATATTCATAAAGCGCAAGGACCTCACCGAGACCAATACCAATGATCACGGCCCAGATTACCATCCAGACTTGATCTCTAGAATGAATTGTGTTCACAAGAAGAAAGAAAAAGATGGTATACAGCAGCACGTCTCGCACACCGACAAAAAAACCACATGTCGAGAACAGCGAACTGACAAAGATGGCACTCAGCCACGTCAAAAAGGCCCATCCAATAGGAGGGATCTGAACAGAGAAATTTTTGGTGATGACCATTTTGACCAGCCAACACGTGAGGCTGAGACCAAACAAGATACTTTTGAGACTTTCCGAGAGCGGAATGGCCACCACCATCCCGAGTAGAGAGAACACAATGGCTTTATCCAGCTGACGAGTTATCTGCGCGGATGTCGTCACGTCACCGTTCATCGCAATGCCATACCTCTTGATCGTTGCCTTATTCCACCCATGACAATGTTGAATGATTCAAAAACATGCAAGTTGACACCAACCGTTTCTCCCTCACGTGTCAGAGAAAAACAGGTTATGGTTCAACCGATGGGACAAAGCTCATCATAGAGCGCCATCAGCTGACCTCCAAGCCGTTCTGATGTAAACATCGCCTCGACTCTCTGAATCCCTGCCTGTCCCATGTGTCGTCGTCGTTCGGGATCACACAATAACGAAAGAATCGCAACAGCGAGTGACTCGGCATCTTTGGGTTTGACAAGAAGACCCGTCACACCCTCATCCACCACCTCTGGAATTCCCCCAACACGAGTCGCCACAACCGGCGTTCCCATGGCCATCGCCTCTAGTAATGCAATCCCAAACCCCTCGAGGATCGAAGGCAAAACCATGATATCCATGACCTTGAGATATGGCCGAACATCGGCTTGATACCCGACGAAGAAGAGCACTGACTCAAGGCCATGTTGCTGAACAAGCGCCTGCAAACGCGCCGTGTACTCAGGGTCGCCTTCACCAACAATCAGACATCGCACATGCGGCAGAGTCTGTCGGACAGAGGCCAGCGCGACAATAAGATATTCATACCCTTTTCGTGGGAACACATGGGCAACCGTGCCAATCACTAGTTGCTCCGCCTGCAAATCATATCGCTCTCGAATGACCCGACAAGGATCATCCAAGTCCTGATGGCTGAGAGCAATGCCACTGTAGAACGTTCTAATATGTTCCGAAGCCACACCACCTTGCACAAGCTGATCCTGGACTCGGTTCGAGACCGCGATGAGAACCTGCGGAGATTGAAGCTGATATTGATGGATTCTCCTAGGCTCTAATTCCTGTCGAATGTGCGCAAGACAAGGAATCGTTGCAAGCCGAGACGCCCAATAACCGTGTGGAATCCACCACATGTCATTGACATGCACCAATTGAATATTTTCTTGTATCAGCAAACGGTACAGTCGATACACCGAGGGGATCCACGAAAACAGAAATCGCACTTTGCGCCACGGAGGCAGTGGAAGAATAAGCACACGAACGCTTTGTTGTGTCAGTCTTTGAAACAATGGGCCTCGATCCGGACAGACGACAATCGGCGTGAATCGTTCTCGATCTAATTCTCCAATGATAGAAATGAGGTCACGCTCGGCCCCACCAAAGGCGGTCACACCATGAACGTAGAGAATGCGACATGGCATAGCCTTGTGGTCTTCCTCCCCATACATTGGTCGAATTGAGAACAATGATTTTTCCACACAGGAAGAAGTCTCCAGAGTCGCGGCATCAGAACAGAGACCATGGGCAGGAACGTATTACCGATCATGGGTTCGCTGAAGGTGTTCTCGCAACTTGACATACTTCACAAATGTATACATGCCAGCATGGATCGCAAAGATACCGCCTCGTACCCCATCTCGAAACCCCTTCTTGAACAGATAGGTTTTGACAAAGACGACAAGAGGATTGACAACAAAATGATACCAACGCACGACCGATCTGACCTTGTGTTTTTCGTGAGCCGCTAACGTCGTATAAGGCCCAAATTTCTTGAAATGATCGGCAATCTGATTTTCCGTATAATGGGCTAAATGCCCTTGCAGCGTTCCCACCTCTCCCGAAACCAACAAGTTTTCATGGATTTCAACATCATTATACTGAGCCATTCTCTTCCGAAACAGTCGAATCTGATAATCAGGATAGGCTCCGCCCCACCGAACCCATTGCCCATAGAAGAAGTTTCGTCTGGAAACTCGATAGGCAACCGGGTCGCCAGGAGACCACCGTTCAACCTGTTGTTGGATCTCTATGGCCAACTCAGGACTAACGCGTTCATCAGCATCAACCACAAGCACCCACTCCGTACGGACCTGGTCAATGCCAAAATTCTTTTGGGGCCCAAAGCCTGGCCACGCGCGGATGAAGACACGATCGGTATACTCACGAGCGATCTCCCGAGTAGCATCCGTACTTTCGGCATCCACCACCACAATATCCTTCACCCAATCGATACTGCGCAAACACCCACGCAGCTGGGATTCTTCGTTTTTCGTAATCACAACCACCGAGAGCATCGTTATCCCTTAAATCCCCGACGGAACACTTCACGATAAAACTGCCAATTCAACCAACGGTTCCGCCGAGGAGCCAATCGGTTGGCTAAGACCACGCGTGGCTGCATCACTGAAGGGTGTGAATGAGGATAATCCTTGAGAATATGATAGATCGGAAATTCGGCATATATCGTTGCGCGTAGGGCTATCTCTTTGCTCGACAGAGACGTCCCTTCATGACGACTGATTTGAAATTGGAGTTTTTCTTTCAACACCGTGGAAGGTTTCACCCACCCATAATGAAACATGCGAGCGGGGATAAGCCGACCATACGGACCGGACTTCAGCATTTGCGGAGAGGTCTCCGTTCGGAAGTCACAACAATCGGTGGTTGATCGAATTCCACACCGATTACCGACAATCCGTGTCGCCTTCCGATACATCCATGGATCCAGCGACCAATAATCGCCCTTGAAGTGGACCATTCGAAAAACCAATCCCAACACAGTGGGATCATCAATATATTGCCGCATGGCGTGTTGAATAGCAGGATAATCCTCCTCATGAAGCACTTCATCTGCCTGCACCAACAACGCCCAATCCCCCGTACAATGCGACAACGCAATATCCTGTTGAATGCCAAATATTTTCCCATCCTCTTGCAACGATTCATCCCACACCGATTCCACAATACGGATCTTCGGGGAATCGAGCGTACGAATCAGGGCAAGCGTCTGATCCTCAGATTTCCCAACATTCACCACAAATTCATCGACCAGCGGCAGTACTGACGCGATGGCTTCCACAACAGGAAAGTCAAATTTCACAGCGTTGCGAATAAATGTAAACCCACTGACTTTCATCGGCATTCATTCCACATGAGATGGTCAGGCCCTCAATGTTGCTTGGGAAAGAAGCTGAGCATACAAGTGTTCGGTATGATCTAGCATCGTCTCCTGACTATATCGTTCGACAACACACGCCCTTCCTGCACGCCCAAAATCCTGACGAAGTTTTGAGTCTTGAAGCAACACGCAGACTCTGTCAGCTAATGCCTCAACATCCCGTGGTTCGACTAAGAAACCATTCTCTCCGTCTTTGACAACCTCTGGCACTCCCCCGACATTGGTCGCCACCACGGCTCGTTCCATGGCCATCGCTTGTGTCAGAGCCTGAGGAACACCTTCTCCCCAGACAGACGATAAGACAAACACATCAAAGACTTCCAGCACCTGAGGAATATCTGAGTGAAACCCAACAAGGCGAACAGACGCATCCAAACCTAAGTCGGAAACCTGTTGTTCAAGCTTCATTTGGTCAGGGCCGCTCCCCACCAGAAAAATTTTAGCTCGTGGAATCTTCGAAATAATCACCTGAACCGCACGCAAAAAATACTCCAACCCTTTATAGCTTCGAAAAAATGCTACGGTGCCCACAACCAGGTCGTGTGGGCTCACCCCCCATTCGCGTTGTAACGGCTCATTAGATGAACCAGGGGAGAACTGACTCAGATCAACACCGGTCGGAATAGAAACGACATGGGATGGAGGAAGCTGGATATCCTCAATCAACCCTTTCCGTACCGCTTCTCCTGTCACCACAACCATATGCGGCAACATCCCATAGAGCCAGCGGTGGCGAATCGTACGAGAAACAGGCGTCGATTTATGACGTGCGCGAACGACCAGTGGCTTTGATGGAGCGAGGCGCCCTGCAATGGAAGCCGTCCAGCTATCAATCGATCCATGAGTATGCAGGACATCAATCTCATAGCGTTTCACAATCCTGAGAAATTCAAGCACAAGCCAAGGAAACCGAACCGTTTGCATGTTGAGCACTTCGGTCTGAACCCCTGACTGATTCGCATACCGACCAAGAAGACTACCTGGTTGCACGGCAAGCAGCACAGAATGGCCTCGCCGATTCATACCAATCACTTCCGACAGCACTCTGAATTCTTGACCTCCCAAATCTAACGATGCCTCAGTGTGGAGAATTCGTAATGGTTGCATGGCTTTTCTGAAGTTCCCACAATTTGGCATATTTGAGAAAAGTATAATAGGCATACAGTATTGAGAGGATGAACCCAACAGCGCCATCCAGACACCCCAGCCGAAGTCCATACATCTTCAAAAACGTAAAGCCTGTGTGCGTAAACAGTTGATGCGGGTGGAACCGTCGGCCCTCTTGATCAAGCCGGTTGGCCATCAAGCTCGAATACCGGTTCATTTTTTGGAAGAAATGATCCAGATCACGAAACGGATATTGCTCAATGGCGTTCTTGAGATATCCTAACGTCCCGTCGACATCAAACCCTTCATGAACAAGATCTTCCCGGTATCGCATGGCCTGTTTGCGGAATAATTGTGGTTGCCGATAGTCCGGATACCATCCACAATGACGAATCCATTGACCCAGGAAAACATTGCGACGCGGGACAAAGTACGCATTGGCCTCCGGCCCATGCTGCAAGAGTGTTTGAATTTCGGTTCTTGCGTCACTCGTTACTCGTTCATCCGTATCAACACTGAGAATCCAGTCATAGGATGCGTACTGCATCGCGGCATTTCGTAACGCGCCAAACCCGGAAAACTTTTCCTGATAGACTCGATCCGTAAACTCTCTGCTGATTTTCTCAGTGGCATCAGTGCTAAACGAATCCACTACGATAATTTCATCGGCCCAGCAAACACTTTCCAAACAAGCCCGCATATTTGGCTCATCATTAAAGGCAATGATGACCGCAGAAAGTTTTGGAGGTTCTGCTGCCATCACTGAGTCCCTCCCACAGGCACAACAGCAATGCGCCGCAACAACATCTTGGCTTTTTCAAGAACCTGTTCAACGGAAATAGCCGTTAAACATTCTAGATAATGCGAATTGTGACATTGATGCATTCCACATGGACGACAGGGTAACGACACATTCAGGATCTCTCGGATGCCCTTCCCATACGGTCCCGTTGCCAAGGCACTCGTCGGCCCAAAGAAGCTCAGGACAGGTGTCTCCAAAGCTGAGGCCATATGCAAGACCGCCGAGTCATTGGCGATGAGCAGATGGACCTTGCGTAAAACCACTCCAAGATGCCGAACGTGTGTTTTCCCAACCAAGTCTATTAAGCGATTTCCTAACGCATCTCGAAACGGCTGCACCATCCATCGTTGAGAAGCCGACCCTAGTAAGACAATACGACACTCCTCTTGAACACTGAGGGCAGCCGCTGTTTCAAGAAATCGATCAAACGGCCAATTCTTTATAGCTTGTCGAGAAACAGGAGCCATAGCAATTAATCGGCTGCTTGAGTCTACACCAGCTTCCGCAAACCACTGGGCAACGGTTTCTTCATCGTGCGATATAGAAGGGAGAATAAAACGAGGCTGTGTAATATCAGCGCCCAGATGCTGAGCAACCATCAAGTTTCGATCCACCGCATGCATATCGAGCAAGCGCCACGGCATTTGTTGAGGATTAGGCAGTTCAACACGTTGAGTATAAAACATCGGACTGCCTTCTCGACCTGCTGCAAAGCCTATCCGTTCTCGTGCCCCGGAAAGCTTTGCGAGTAAGCCACTTCGAAATAACCCTTGCAGATCAATGACCACATCACATGACAACCTGCGAATCCGCCTTACAAGCGACACCCATTGTGTCAAGCGAAAATTCACAGCAATCACCTCATTCAGATCAGGATGGCCCCTCAAGATCTCTGCCCATTCCTCCTTCACCACCCAACCGATCCAGAAATCAGGAAACTGTGCGCGCAACACGGATAACGTCGGCAGCGCATGAACAATATCGCCCAGTGAACTGGGCTTGATGATTAAGATTCGTTGAGACATGGTTCTGACATATGTCTTCGTGCATCAGCGAGGATCCATTCCACGGCCTCAGGAACACCCGAAGCCACATAGGAACGGGAAAGAACGCCGGAGCTTACATACGTCAACGCTTTGTCACTATGAGAACTCGTGGTGACCAACACACCAACCGCCCCAATGTTGTAGGCTAATTGCATATCACTGTCTTTATCTCCCACAACATAGCTGTGCGTCAGATCGAGGTTCAGCTCAGCAACAGCTTGTTTTACGAGCCTATTCTTAGGTTTTCGACATGCACACCCCTCGTTGGGATGGTGAGGACAGATATACCACCCCGCAATGCATCCACCCGCTGCTTGAATGGATTGCTGGAGGGCTTCATGAATACGAGCAAGATTGTCCTCTAATATGAGTCCCCTGGCCACACCAGACTGATTCGTCACCAGAACAACCACGCCTCCAGCTTCATTCAAGCGAGCCAAGGCTTCCGGTACACCAGGAAACACTATCAAGTCTTCAGCAGAGTCGAGATACCCGACATCCTGATTGAGAGTCCCATCCCGATCAAAAAACACGGTGAGAGGTTTGCTGGTACTACTCATAACGGGAATGTTGAATAACTCACAATCCTTTCGATAAAAGGCTGCCATTTACCACTCTATGGCACCATCCAACCCGACAAGTATAGTCTTACAGATCGCCTCACTGAAATAGTGGCTGATTCTGCCCTAGTTCCTCCAAGGGAATGGCTTCCACGTTTTCAGATAGTGAGTACCGTTTATCGCCGGGGTAAATCACCACGACCCGTTCCAGATCCAAATCTTCTATGGCAATACGGATCGAAGGAGTCAAGCTCGGTGCATCGGTCTGTTTACATTCCACACCCAGGAGCCGATCACCTCGGCGCAAAATCAAATCGATCTCTGCACCTTGATGCGTCGCCCAGAAATAAGCCTCGTCGTGTGGCTCCGTCATCACGATCTGCTCGATCACGAATCCCTCCCAAGAAGCTCCGAGTTTTGGATGACTCATAAGAGCCTTTGCCGTATCAATTCCGAGCAGTTGGTGCAAGAGACCGGTATCCCGCACATAGACCTTCGGCGCCTTGACTTGGCGCTTGCGCAGATTGGCATGCCAGGGCTGTAATTGACGAATCATCATGGCATCCGTGAGCAGGTCAAGGTAGCGTCGAATAGTAGACTCACTTACACCCAAAGACCGTGCCGGTTCCGCCGCATTCCACGTCTGGCCGTGATAGTGTGCCAGCATCGTCCAAAATCGTTGTAGGGCCGCTACGGGGACACGCACTCCCCATTGTGGAAAGTCACGCTCCAGCAACGTGCGAACAAAGCTTTTTCGCCAAGCGATGCTATCAGCCTCTGTTTTTGCCAAATATGAGAGCGGAAAACCGCCGCGCCGCCACAACATTGGCTGGGTCGATATTCCCAATTCGAATAAGGTAAATCCTCCGATGGTCACGTACTCCACACGCCCGGCCAAACTTTCCGAACTCTGTTGTAGTAAATTGCCGGAGGCACTGCCCAGAATTAAAAAGCGTGCAGGGGCAGTCTTGCGATCAGCAAGAACTCGTAACACTGGGAATAAGTCCTGTCGCCGTTGGACTTCGTCGATAACCACTAATCCCTTGAGAGAGCGCAAGGCGGTCATTGGCTCATCAAGTCTAGCAAGGCTTACAGGATCCTCCAAGTCAAAATAATTAATGGACTCTTCACTGAGAAGTGCACGAGCCAAGGTTGTCTTGCCGCACTGCCGTGGACCGGATAGCACGACGACCCTGCTACGTCTGAGCGCATCTTTAAGTGCTGAGAGTATAGCCTGACGTTCGATCATGACCATGCATAATACCATGAAAATCGAGCATATGGTAGTGGAATTTCATGGTATGATGCATGCAATAAAACTGTGCAAGAACAAAAAAGGCCTCTGGACTTCAAGATCCAGAGGCCGATTGGTGGAGGTGAGGGGAATCGAACCCCTGTCCGAAGAACTTCAGCGCAACGGCTCTACATGCATAGCCGATGTTTTCATATTCACGTTCGCCCACGCCCATCGACCGGCTTAGAACGCCCGCTAGCCCAGAAAATTCTCGTCCGCAGCCGCTGAGCACCTGCCTTGGACCAGTCTGCTAAGTGGCGTTTCTTCCATTCCCACAGACAAAAAATGGAGAAACGTCGCAGTTAATTAAGCTGCGAGAGCCAATGGTTCGTTGGCAATTAAATGTTTCCCGAAGGTTTAACGAGACTCCGAGAGCTCGACATGCACCGCTGACCTCTTGATCCCCGTCGAAGCCAGTCACCCCCTTTGTTCAGTGAGTACTGTCTGTTGCTTTATTCAGTATACTCCAGCAAGACGACATTTCCCAAATCAATTGTCCTCATCGTCATTCAACCTGAAAGCCTAATCCTGTCATTCGATTTTTTAACGCTGCTGTCCCATCTTGGAGTAACACCTTGGTCCACCGAAATTCTCGCCTTCGAGGATAAGTTTTCCGTAGGTGATCAAATGCCAATGCTCTCTTTTCAAGAGGAAGGGCCGACAAGGCCTTCATCCGTGCATGATCACCCGGCAAATCATACACATGCGTGGCTATCTTCCAGAGCAGGGTTTCTTCTCGTTCATGCTTGCCAGCAATCATAATTGACGGGTGCTCAGGGTCTGGAAGCGTCGGCATCCAGGTCGGGGCGACCCCAAAAATTCGACAGATCGCCTGATAGACCATCATGGTTCCTTGTATTTTCCCATCAAAGGAATGGCCGGCGATGTGGGGCGTGGCGACGGCGGCTTGTTCCACCAGCCCCCAATGAGGAGTAGGTTCTCCTTCCCATACATCCAGTATCGGGGGTTGTATCTGCTTTGAAAGGACTGCTTGATATAAAGACTGATTGTCTATGACCTCTCCTCTCGATGTATTGAGGAGTATGACATGAAGAGACAGTTTGGCAATTCGTGGCCCATCGAATAAATGATACGTTGCATCAGGACCTGTGCGCGTGAGCGGCACATGAAGCGTGACAAAATCTGCCTGGCATACCTCATCAAATGATCGATATTGGGCGTCGCCGGTTTTCCGTGCAAGCGGAGGGTCATGCAAGATGACATCCATCCCTAATGCGCTGGCCTTCTTGGCAACCAGACTTCCGATATTCCCAACTCCAATAACCCCTAGAGTTTTCCCAATGAGATACGTTTTGTATTGATGTGCCCATACCAACAAGGCTGTTATCACATATTCCGCGACGGAATTGGCATTCGCTCCAAAAGCCGTCGTTAGGGAGATATGGTTTTGGGCAAGATACGAGCAATCAATGTGGTCAATGCCAGCGGTGACAGTACCCACGACTCGCACCTGGCTGTTCTGAAGAAGTTTCGCATCAACCTTGGTAATCGAACGCACAACGACTATCGAAGCATCCCGAATGATTTCTGCTGACATTTCACGCCCCGACACACAGTGCACATCGCCCAGAGCGGAAAAAGCTTCTTCTCCAAAAGGAATATTGTTATCGAGGACAATTTTCATCTCAATGCTCTATTGCTTTAACGCTTAGACGACATGGTAAAATTTACATACGTTATTCTATAGAGGAGGATCCGTTGCAATGAAGACATCTAAACAAGCTGGGACTAAAACTAAAGCCGTACGTCCCTCTCACACCAAGTCCACGTCACCTCGAGAGAAAGCCACACCCTCTCCACGCGTGATCGAGCTCAAGGTCGGACAGAGGGCGCCTGCGTTTTCTCTCCCCGACGAAAAAGGCAAAGCAGTTCGATTGGCTGACTGTCGAGGCAAAAAAGTCATCCTGTACTTCTATCCAAAAGATGATACATCCGGGTGTACAAAAGAAGCCTGTGCCTTTCGCGACAGCATTGAGGAAATCCAAGAAAATGGAGCCGTCGTGTTAGGGGTCAGCCCCGATTCCGTTGAATCCCATAAAAAGTTTGTTGGAAAGTATGAACTCAACTTCCCTTTACTGAGCGATGCGAACAAGACGGTTGTCCAAGCCTATGGCGTGTGGAAGGAAAAATCCATGTATGGGCGGAAGTATATGGGCGTAGAACGCACGACCTTCGTTATCGACCAACATGGAAAGATCGAGGAAATTTTTCGCAAAGTGAAGGTGGATGGACACATCGAAGAGATATTGAGCGAATTGGACTGAATACAATAAAAAACGCCGCCAACAGCCTCTTAATGTAGCAAGATATCTTTCGCCTTTCGATACGACGGGACTTGCATTCGATCCAGGTCCAATCTCACAAAACCAAGACCTGTCACACACAGTTCAAAATTGGCAGAAAGTTTTTGGAACAGCGCAGGCGTTTCCTGGGGTTCCTCGCCTTGATAGGTGGCAACAATACCATAAGATCGTTTGCCAGCTTTGACATAATCAACCAGAAAGTCTTTGTGATGAATCAAACCGGAAGCCTTGATGCGGCTCAGATATTCCGGGAACAATCCCGCCATGAACAGGGTCAAGTCTCCAATGTGGCGATGCACAACTCGTTCCCGTTCCACATCTAACGTGTCCTCAAAAGACTCTGTTTCAAAGAGCAGGTCCACAACGGATTCGATTGATTCCCCCTGCCGGCTTTTGATGCAATGGAGTTGATCGACATGAGCAAACTCAACTAACAAGTTTGCCAGATAATGGGTCACGTTGAAATCCGCCCAGCCCAATGTTTCCGCGAAGTTTTTTTCAGTCAAGACGCCAAACAATTGTCTGAGTGGATGATGCTTTGAAATAGACGCTTCCATCATTGGCCCCCCAGGGATTATGTGAATATCCTGACAGCACAGCAAATGTGCTCGAATGAACCTGTCACAGACTGTTAGCTTGAGAGTACGCCACCGCCTTTCTGACTGTCCAGAATAAACGTCACTGGCCCATCATTCTGCAAAGTCACCAGCATGTCCGTTCCGAATATTCCTGTTTGCACATGAAGCGATTGCGCCTTCAAGCGCGCCACAAAACGTTCATAGAGATCATGTGCCACATCAGGCAAGGCAGCCTCATCAAAACTTGGACGCCGCCCTTTCTCTGTGTTTCCCAACAAGGTAAATTGAGAAACTACCAAAAGCTCACCACCCACATCAAAAAGAGACCGATTCATTCTACCAGCGGAGTCCGGAAAAATCCGGAGGACGGGGACTTTCTCCGCCATGACATTCACATCGTGCTCACCATCACCTTTGGCAGCTCCCACGAAAACGAGAAGCCCCACTCCAATATTTGCCACTGTTTTCGCATTCACTTCGACCGAAGCCGAACGCACGCGTTGGATCACGAGTTTCATAATTCTTTAAGAAAAACGACTCCAGGAAATCGTCGAGCAGTCGGCTCAGGACGAGGTCTTTTCCACTCACGATGAAGAAATCTCACACACATGATCATGACTACCCTTATGAATCGTGTCTCTGCTCACTCGTACGTTCTGGGTTCACTGTTCCCCGTTTGGTTTGAATCATCTTCCAATACACATCGAGTTCTTCTGAGTGAAACATACGGTGGGCTCCCACATAGCCCATCACACTGAGTCCAATACCAATCGTCAACATGATGCCTTTGAGCATCCATTCTTCAGGTCTTTCCCAAACCGCAAGACTGGTTATCCAGAGACATGCCATCCACACTGGCACAGTGGCCAACCCAGCTCGGCCAAAAGATTGCCTGATTCGGCGCCAATCGATTCCGCCCAGACGATGAGTCAGGACGCCAACCAAGACACTCACGTTGACCATCGCGGCAACCGCCGTAGCTAAGGCCAACCCACCATGCCCTAACGGCTCCATCAACCATAACGCCACCACGAGGTTGACAATCATGGCTCCCACCGCTGCAATGGCGGGCGTTTTCGTATCTTGCATTGAATAAAATGCCGCGACAATAATCCGAACCCCGGCAAACGCCCAAAGCCCGATGGCATAGTACAAAATTGCCATCGCCGTCCCTTGCGTATCCTCCGCAGAAAACGCGCCATGTTCAAAAAATAGATGAACAATCGGCTCACGAAGCAGGATCAAGCCCACCATCGCTGGCAAGATGATAAACCCAATCATCCGCAACCCAAAACCCAGGGTTGATTGAAGCGCGTGCAGATCCCCTCTCGCGGCTTGCGCGGAAAGGGTGGGTAGAATGGCTGTAGCCAAGGCGACGCCGAAAATGCCTAAAGGAAATTGAATTAGCCGCATGCCGTAAAATAAATACGTGGGCCCTCCAGAAAAAAACGATGCCAAAATCGTGCTCACGGTTATATTGATTTGCGTGACCGACAAGCCAAGCAGAGTGGGCAGGATCAAGAGACCAATTCGACGAACCCCAGGATGACGAAGATCAAACCGCCAGCCGAACAGGAATCCTCTCCGTTGAATACCCGGCAATTGCATGACGAATTGCACACACCCTCCAACCACCACACCGATCGCCGCGCCAATCACCGGTTCATCCAGGATAGGAGCCAACACAACGACACAAGCGATGATGCTGAGGTTAAAAAACACTGGGGCTAAGGCGGGCGCAGCAAATGCCCGAATCGAATTCAGTATGCCCATAGTCAAGGCTGCGAGACTGACAAACAACAAATAGGGAAACATCACACGGGTCAAATAGGTGGTCATGGCCAGTTGTTCCGGATCATCTTGAAACCCAGGCGCAAGACTCCACACGATCACCGGTGCCGCGATGATCCCGATAAGCGTGATCAGGGTGACAAGAGATAACAGCGTCGTAAAAACGGCACTCGCAAGCTCCCACGTTTCTCGTTTACTACGAAGGGTATGGTATTCCGTAAACACGGGAATGAATGCGGAGGACATCGACCCTTCTGCCAACAATTCCCGTAGGAGGTTGGGAATCCGATATGCGACAAAAAAGGCATCAGCCGCAGCCGTGGCACCAAATACCCCGGCCAACACCATGTCTCGAATAAAACCGACAATACGGCTGGAAAAGGTTGCAGCCCCAATCAGCCCTGCCGCCCCCGCAATTGATTCGGTGCTTTCCTGATGAGAAGGAGACGAAGAAATTGTGGATGGAGAATCAGCCATGCCAATCGCATTCTAGCCCAATGCACACTATGAATCCATATTCGTCAACGATGAAAGTTGCGGCCATTCTCCAAACCCGTTATAGTCCGCTGCTTCAATCTGTCACTCTTTTTTCACATGTTTTGCGACCAACCAGGGAGAAGCCATGAACACGGCTCTTGATCACAACCGGATTACCATTGACGTTCACCTCACTGATACCCATTCTGAAACATTAGACGAAGAAATCCGGTCTGGCTTGTTGGCATCCCCCCGCTCCCTTCCCACGAAATATTTTTATGATGATTATGGCTCTGAACTGTTCGAACGAATCTGTGAACTACCAGAGTATTATCAGACACGGACAGAACATGCCCTTCTCGCAACATATGCCGATGACATCATCCACATAACTGGAGCTGACGAACTGGTGGAGTTAGGCTCCGGGGCATCTACGAAAACTCGAGTCTTGCTTGATGCGATGGCGCACGTCAATCAACTCCAATTTTATGTACCATTTGACGTGAGTGAAGGCATTGTTCGCCGTGTCGCGCAAGAACTGGCAGCCGAATATTCTTGCCTTCGTATTCACGGGGTTATTGGAGACTTTTTAGCCCATATGGAGCATATCCCCAATGGCGGAAAACGGCTGGTGGCGTTTTTAGGAGGAACACTCGGCAATCTCAAGCCAGATACTGCGGAGGCTTTTCTTGCTTCTGTGTATAACGAAATGAACTCGGGCGATTATTTTCTCTTAGGCATTCAATTAATCACCGATATCGAACGATTAGAAGCAGCGTATAACGATGTTTCCGGCTTGTCTGCCCAATTCAACAAGAATATTCTTCCTGTCGTCCACAACCTGACCGGCGCTAATTTTGACCCCAACGCATTTGAGCACGTGGCCATCTATAACCAGCCGGATCACCGTATCGAAATGTGGTTGCGCTCCCTCTGCAACCAAACGATCACATTCCCTCGATTAGCATGGCATCTGCCGCTTAAAGCCGGGGAATCCATCTTGACGGAAATTAGCACCAAGTACAATCGCCAACTTGCTGAAAACGTACTCACCACTGCAGGCTTTACACTCAGAGAATGGCACACAGATTCTCAGGAGTTGTTGGGTCTTGCCTTAGCCTATAAGCCTTAAAAACCATTCCGCTGCATGCGCTACCTGAATTCCGCTGCATTGTGTGCCCCTCATCCCGATGCAGAGCGAGAAGTTGCATCGACACTAAGAGAATTCCAGCAGTACCTCTATTCCGAAGCTGGTATTCGCTGGTATGTCGAGAAAGCCCAAACCTGTCGAGAGCATGTGGCGAGACTGCTGCATGTATCCGACCCTTCTCGTATCGCCTTCGTTCCCAATGCCTCGACGGCCAACCATTTAGTCTTAGCTTCTTTGCCTTGGACCACTGACGACCACGTGATAACCTGCACACACGAAAACCCTTCCATTCTTCGTTCGTTGCAGGCCCTGACTGCTCGTGGCGTTCACTTGCATACAGTTGCCCCCACGTCATCGGAAACCTTGATGCGTGATATTGAACAACTGCTTGCCCTCCACACGATCAAAGCTATTGTGCTCAGTCATGTTTCACATGTCGATGGAAGAATTTTTCCGATTTTGGAAATCGGCGAATTGGCACATGCCCATGACGTACTGTTCATTGTCGATGGCGCACAGGCCGTAGGGCACATTCCCGTTGATCTCAGGCAATGGACAGGGGATATCTATTTTTTTACGGGACACAAATGGTGCCAGGGACCATTAGGGACAGGAGCGCTTGTCATGCACGAGCATTTTCTTCAACTTCACCCAACATTCGGTATGGAGTGGCTCGAACAAGCAAAACCTCGTGCCGCCGCCTTTGAAATCGGCACACACAATATCGGATTGATTGCAGGACTCGCTAAAGCCTGCGAAATCAAATATGCGGAAGGCCTGCCTTCGCCTCATCTTGTGAAACTACGGGAACAAGCCATGTCCCAACTGACACAACATCCTGCGTTGAGCATCCAAGAATGGGAAGGGCCCCACGCTCCAGGGATTCTCACCTTTCAATGCCGTCAACCCAACACCCATCAGGCCCTTATCTCCGAGGCTTCGCGATGGATGATTGTGTTCAAAATCTTTACCGATTATCCAGAGGGTGAGACCCCTCTCATTCGGTTATCTTGGGCAGGGAAGACTAGTGAGTCAGATCTTGCGTTTGCCCTTAAAAAAATCCAAGCCTGCCTCTCAAGAGCTTGATTCTCATCTTTAAGAGACTGAGGAGATCCTCTTCAGCCATGGGTCATGCTCATGGGGTCTGCTTCACGAACTGGCACACGATCCAACCGAGCTTCAAGTTGTTTCAACGCTTGTTGCGTATTACGAAGATCGCGGATGATCTCAGTATGGGTGACGGGAGACTGTAATGCATGAAGCCGTTCTGCTTTGGCCTCATCTAAATTATTTAAGACCACGGCAATAAATAAATTCACCACGACAAACGTTCCAACCACCACAAAGCTCACAAAATAGATCCAGGCCATGGGATGCAACTCCATCGCCGTGTACATAATATCCGTCCAATCCTCCAAGGTGACGATTCTGAAAAGCGACAACAGGGCAATACCTAACGATCGCCAATGCTCCGGATCATGCTCATGAAATAATTGATAGCCCGTAATGGCATAAATGTAAAAGATTAAACTCATTAACATCATGACATGGCCCATGCTTGGAATTGACCGAACCAACGTCGCCACAATCAGGCGGAGTTCTTGAATCGTCGAAATTAATCGAACAACTCGGAGCAGCCTGGCTAACCGTGCAATCATGGCAAATTCGCCCGTTGCAGGAACTAAAGAAAAGACGATCACGGAGAAATCAAAAAGATTCCAGCCATCTCTAAAATATCGACCTACCTGAGGTGCCAACGCGGTCATCTTTAAGATTGCTTCCAGAATAAACATGCCTAAAATGGTATGATTACCAATAGACAAAAGCCCGCCATATTTTCTGACAATGTTTGGGGACGTTTCGAGCCCAAGAATGGCCCCATTCAGGAGAATCAACGCAATAATCAGATACTCAAACACTGGGGCGTTGACAAGCCGATGCGCAATGGATTTCATACGAGAACACTCATGTTTTTTGAGGAAATCAATCAGAAATCAATGAATATACCGAGCATCTACTCTTCGGCTTTCTGGGAGCTCGTCTTCTGCCTCACCACCGGGAAAAATGTAGCACGAAACTCTTCTGGAGACACGTTCAACGCTTTGGCACATCGATCCAAATGAGCATGATTCGAAAAATCATCAGGCTCGAGCCGCACCATGTATTCTCTGGCAATGGTATAATATTCAGAATGGATATCGACCATTCGGATCATTGTCTTGCCGGTTGTCGGATCGAGAATATCTTTAAACGCGATAGGAGTAAAATGGCCATCACAGATTGCCACCATTGCAGCATTGCCTCCCTCTAGGAGATATTGAGCCGCGCAATACCCAAGGTCTCGCGTATATTCCATATCGTAGGGAATAGGATCTGCACATCGCAACTCATACCCAATGTTTTTCGTCACAATCGTGATGTTGAGGTCATAGCGGTGTAGCTCCTTGCTGACCGCATGTTTGAGAATGTCTCCAATATCTAATTCGGAGAAGCGAATATGGCCATGTTGGTCATGCTGAACCGTGCCAAGCTCTATCAACTCACTGGGATCGAGCCGTTCAATGAGCCCTTCAGCCAAGATGGCCACACCATCGTTCCGTCCAAGGCTTAACCGTTTGGCAATGGCACCCGTCAAAATGCGGGATAGTTGGGCCAGGCGCAAGGGGCCCTTGGGAAACTCTTCAGGAATGACCGTCAACGTGGCTCCTGCGGCTTTTCCGATTCCCAAGGCTAAATGACCGGCTTTTCGGCCCATGGTCACGACCAAATACCACCGTCCTGTCGTGCGGGCATCCACCATAATATTTTTGACAATTCCCACCCCAAAATGCCGTGCTGTCTGAAAGCCAAAAGTCGGAACGCCATTAGGCAAGCCCAAATCATTATCGATGGTTTTAGGAACATGCACCACGTGCAATTGGCCCTGGGCCAATGCTTCAAGTTGCAATGCAGAAAAAGCCGTATCATCACCGCCAATGGTCATGAGGCCCGTCACCTCTAATCGTTTCAAGGAATCCAATACTGTGGCAAGAGATTGAGGATTTTGAGTTGGATTCGCACGAGATGTTCCAATGAGCGCACCACCTTGGAAATGAATACGACTGACGGCTTTGATCGTCAACGAGGTAACTTTCGTGATATCCCCGTTCATGATATGTTGAAACCCATCATGAACCCCTACAACCTCAGCGCCACTTAAGACACTCCGAATGGTGGCGGCATGAATCACACTATTAATACCTGGCGCAGGACCACCTCCAACCAGAATCGCAATTTTTTTCTTATGACTTTTATTCATGACAATTCTCTTCGATGTGGGGATCCTGAACGTCTGGAGCCTCAGCCTGTTTCATCGCCAGCTGTGTTTCAAGTACCTGTGTGATAGTCAATTCATGACATTTGAGAGATAGGCCAGCAGTATGGAGCAATGCTTCCTGAGGAACGAGTCCCACGAACTCACTGCTCACGATGGTCACGCCAAGACGGTCGGCTTCACGTTTCACCGCCTCGAAAGCCGCCGTGATAGAGGTTTCATGAAAATTCACCAAATTCATGGAAACTTGAACCAACCTCCGCCTCTGTAATGCAATGCCAAGCGCCTTGAGCGACGGAAGGCCTCCATTAGACGCTCTAATTTTCTTGGCGATGGCCTTGGCCACAGCCACATCATCAATATCCAAGGTCACATTATAGGCAATTAAGACCTGTCGTGCTCCAACGGCAATACCTCCCGCCGTCGGATGGAGTGCACCAGGTCCGAAGTCCGGCTTCCACTGAACCTGCGTTGCCATCCTCGATGCAAGCCCTTTGAGCCCTCCGCGCCGAACGTCTTCAAGACGTCGGCGTTCAGCAATCGAACAGGCTTCTTCGTACAAAAATACTGGAATGTTAAGATCTGCACCAATACGAGCCCCAACCCATTTGGCGAGTTCAACACATTGTGCCATATGCATTCCACGAATCGGGATAAAAGGAAGCACGTCAACAGCGCCAATGCGAGGATGTTCGCCAACATGATCAATTAAGTTGATAACCGTGCTTCCCAATCGAACCACCTCAAAAGCGGCCTCAGCGACAGCCTCTGGTTCCCCAGCAAACGTCAACACGGAACGATGATGATCTGAATCCATATGATGATCGAGTAAAGAGACCCCCGGAACCCTAGAGACCACCGCTTTCAGAGATTCCAATACGTGGCGATTTCTTCCTTCACTCACATTGGGCACACATTCAACAATATGTTTCATGACAAAAGCTGTAGAGATCGCTCCAACGGGGTAACGTCTTTATCCTGAAGGCTCACACAAGTTTTTCTTTCTTGACAACCTAAAATTTGACATATTATAGTCCATTTAGATGTATTGTCTCACCAGCTTTTCCTTCCTTTATCTTATCAATAGGTGTAATCATGAATGCGACAACTCAACTTGAACCAGCAGTGGCCCTTGCAGAACTACAAGAGACCAAAGCCGATAAAGTCACGCTTGTGGTGCTCAGTGGTGACATGGATAAGGCGATGGCCGCCTTGATCATTGCCACTGGCGCAGCTGCCATGGGCATGCAGGTCACCATGTTTTTTACATTTTGGGGACTCAATATCATCCGCAAACCAGGGACATCTAGCTCAGCCAAAGACTGGCTTCGTCGTGCCTTCGGCACCCTTAATAAAGGGGGAGCTGAGACATTACCGCTGTCTCGTTTTCATTTTGGCGGATTAGGAACCAAGATGATGAAAAAGGTCATGGTTGATAATCGCATGCCTGGTATTGCTGAGCTCCTGGAGACAGCTCAAGATCTTGGGGTCAAATTGATTGCCTGCACAACAACCTTAGGTATGATGGGCATTGGCAAAGATACCTTAATCGATGGGGTTGATCAGCTTGCTGGCGTGACAACATATCTGGCCGAAGCCAAAGATGGAGCTGTGAACCTTTTTATCTAATGAGCTCCTACAACCAAGCAATGAAGAACCTATGAGGAGTCGTGCATGATAGAAGCTGATATTAAACTAGATACTCTTGGGTATTTCTGTCCGATGCCCATCATTATGACATCTAAGAAAATTAAAGAATTACTGCCAGGGCAAGTTTTAGAGGTGGTTTCAGACGATGAGGGCATTAAAAAAGACATGCCCGCCTGGTGCCAAACTACCGGGCACGAAATGGTCGGCTTAGAAGAAGAAAGCCTCGACCTGCAAAAGGTCTATAAGGCCTATGTGAAAAAAGCTAAATAGCCATCTCTGAGTAAGCCGATAGGTCTTCTTCAGCCTACCGGATTGCTCACGTCATCACAGCGAGGCATCCAGCATAGGCCAGGCCTTCTGGCGCCTCTCCTCTATGATCCAATTTGTCTTGCTGAATCTATGATCAAACTCACCACAGAACTCTTGAGTTGATTGACTTTGACAACAGTGGCGCCAGCTTGTGTCAATGCCTCCATTTTAGCCAAATCTTTTCGGCCTTTCACTAAAAACTCAAATTCATCTTTGCTCAGTTGCCCATCAGCCAGCTGTTGCGTCCAATCTAGCAAATCGTTTCTCATGCTACCGAGAAACTCTTTGCCATCATCCGTGGCTTCTCGTAAAAACTCAGGGACATCGTTTTTAGCCAGATCCGTAATGCCTGTTTTCAAATCATCAAAAAATTGATCGAAGTTGAATCCACCCATAGGATGTATCCTCCTATTTCCAAATCAACCTTATGGCTGTTTGGGTTTTTGATTTTCTGTCTGGATGATCTCATCAAATGCCCGACTCACAAGGCTTTTCACATTGGTCAAAAATGTCGGACTTCGTCCAACTTTCTCATCTTGCCATTTTTTCAGGAACCCGCCCAATAAATTCCTTCCAGGGTCGCCCAGCAATTTCCATTGCCGTACCGCAATTTCATTTGGGGTGACTTTAGCCGCTTCATAATTTAAGGCATCTTGCAACTTTTTCTGAACCTGCGTGATCGCATCCATGTGAAGATTGGGAGGATCTGTAGCTTTGCCGATCAGGGTCATTGACTCCTTTTTCAACGTTTGGGCCATCTCCAGAGAAACAGGATCGAATGGCGCCATAGAAGGAAGACAGGCGGCAAGGACAAGACCCACGCCACAGAGAATCAATAGGGCAACATGACGGCACGAAACACGTGCGACGGGTAATGCACGTACTGGAGAGGACACCTGGATCCTTGGCATATGAATCACCTCCTGTTAGGATTGCTGACGAACTGGACACAGGCCACAAGATCGGCAGTAGGCTATTCCACATCAAGCTGCACCAAGAAACAGCACACTCCTTGTGTACGTAATCTCTATAGCACAAACGGCATTCGCTTGAATACTTTAAAGAGGAAACCGCATTGCCAGCCGAGGGCAAGAAGGTTAGCCACCATGGTGACACAATCGCAACTACCACGAAGGTAGCATTATCACACAGCTAGCCGGATATGTCTGAGTCTGAGGGAGTTCAAGACGACACTGACTGAACTCATTGCCATCGCAGCGGCAGCCAACATAGGGTTCAGCAAGCCGCTTTCTCCAAACATGAACATGAGCGCAGGAGGCACCCCGCCCATGTTCTGAAAGACCGGATAGAAAAGCCCGGCGGCTATCGGAATAAGCGCCACGTTGTAACCAAAAGCCCAAAATAAGTTTTGATAGATTGTTCGCATAGTTGCACGGCTTAAATAAATGGCATTGCCCACACCGCGGATATCGTCGGTCATTAAGGTAATGTGTGCCGTTTCCATGGCTACATCCGTTCCAGCACCAATAGCAATCCCGACATCGGCTTGTGCCAAGGCCGGAGCGTCATTGATCCCATCACCAACCATGGCCACTCGTTTCCCTGCCGCTTGCATTGTTTGAATCTCAGTGGATTTTTGATCTGGCAGCACTTCGGCCATCACATGCGCAATATCGAGCTCCGCGGCAATGGCATCTGCCACACGTTGATTATCACCTGTGAGCATCACCGTTGCCAGACCGGCTTTCTGCAAAGCCTCAATAGCCTCCTTCGCCTCGGGACGAAGCATATCGGCCAAAGCAATCACCCCCTGGACTTCACCATCCACAGCAACAAAAATCGGCGTTTTCCCAACAGTAGCCAGATGATCTGCCATTGCACCCAAGTCATTCAGTACCAATGAACGATCAACCATAAGCTTGGCTGTCCCAATCAGCACGGAACGGCCAGCAACAGAAGCTTCAACCCCTTGCCCCGGCATAGCGGAAAAATTGGTTGGGTCCTCTAGGGCCAACTTCTCTTCCTTGGCCCATTCAACAATGGCTTGGGCAAGCGGATGCTCCGATCGGCATTCCACAGACGCAGCCAGATAAAGAAGTTCCCGCTGATCCATATTGGGACTGATGACATCCGTCACACGTGGCATACCAAGCGTTAACGTACCAGTCTTATCAAAGACGATGGTATCAAGACCATGAGCGGTTTCGAGCGCTTCAGCATCACGAATAAGGATGCCCTGTTCAGCTCCACGCCCCATCCCTACCATAATGGCGGTTGGAGTCGCCAATCCCAAGGCGCAAGGGCAAGCAATAATTAACACTGTCACAAAAGCGAGCAACGCAAACGTAAAGGCCGGGGACGGACCGACAACGATCCAAATCCAGAAAGCCAGTGTGGCAATCCCCAAGACGATTGGGACAAACACACTCGCCACACGATCTGCAAACCGTTGGATTGGCGCTCTTGAACCTTGAGCATCCTGGACAAGTTGAACAATTTGTGCCAATGCTGTGTCTTTCCCAACTGCCGACGCCTTAAAGATCACACTCCCAATCTTATTGACCGTCCCGGCATACACCATTGATCCAACAACTTTTTCGACGGGTAGACTTTCTCCCGTTAACATTCCCTCATCAACACTGGAATGTCCCTCTTGGATCACCCCATCCACCGGGATGCGGTCTCCGGGACGAACCAGGACTCGATCATGAAGTAATACATCATCAACGGGGATCATGAATTCATCATCACCTCGTCGCACGCAAGCGGTTAATGGACAGAGGTTCATGAGCGTTTTAATGGCAACGGACGTTCGCCCCTTGGCCTTTGCTTCTAAATAGCGACCGAATAAGATGAGCGCAATAATGATGATGGCGGTATCATAGTAAACTTCGGCCTTTAGCCCTTCCTGCTCGAAAACATACGGCACGAACGTTGCCGCTACACTATACGCATAGGCCGCAAGTGTCCCAATAGCAATAAGCGTATTCATATTCATCGTCTTATGCAGCCCGGCACTCCAAGCTGCGGTATAAATGGGATGCCCAGCCCAAATAAGAACAGGTGTCGTGAAGATAAAGAGGAGGATGAATCGAAACTGGTCACTCAGAACAGAAAGACCTGGAATCACATTCATAGAAGCCATCAGCACCACACCCCCCGCAATGGCGCTTAGACGAGCCCGTTTCCCTAACTGCGCCAATTCCTGTTGTGTCTTGTGTTCAACGCTCTCTTGAGGATGCGCTTGAGCATAAGAAAGAGTATAGCCCGCGTCATGCGCCGCGTGCTGAAGTTGTTGAGCGATTGTATTATCAGGCCAATGCTCGACCGTGGCTTGATGCGTGGCTAGATTGACGTGAGCCGACGAAACACCCGGCACACGTCGCAACGCCTTTTCAACGTGCGCCACGCAGGACGCGCAGGTCATTCCTGCCACATGCACAATTTTCGTTTCGACAGGAATCGAGTATCCTGCATCCTGCACTGACTGTGTAAGGACCTTTGGATTGACGAGACGAGGGTCATAGTCCACCGTTGCCATTTCAGTGGCCAAGTTCACTACGGCTGACTCTACCCCAACAACAGCGAGTAGCGCCTGCTCGACATGAGACACACAGGATGCACAGGTCATCCCTCGAACAGGAAATGTCGTATGGACACTCATCATTACCATGAGGATATCTGAATTGTTAAACGGGAGTGGCTCCCAACGTGTACCCAGCTTCCGTCATGACTGAAGTCAAGGCATCGACCGTTACCCTATCGGCATCATATTCAACGGTAGCCTGTGCTGCATCTAGCACAACAGTAACCGATGATACTCCTGGCACTCCTCTCAAGGCTTTTTCGACATGACGGACACAATTCCCACATGTCATGCCTATTACTGAAAATTGTTCTGTTTTCACCATAACCCAGCCTCCCTCTTTTCGAATCTTCTCATGCCCACCTAGAGTCAGTATCCATGACCCAGCCTATCCTCCATCCTACCGCTTAGGCTATCAACAATGCATGAATTGATTATATTGTCGCGTCAACAGTGAGGCAAGATTACCGTTGTTCGAGTAGGAAAGGAAGATCTCAAGATATTTCTGGGATCAAACGCGAAATCGCTTATCACATAGGCGATTTCTTGCTTTACTAGCAGTGGTTCTCTTAATTGATGTTAAGAGATATGAGGACCTCCAATGACAACAGCATAACTCCTAGCAGAACCTTGTTGACTTGCCAAGAAAAGCAAACTCAGGCTGGAATGGAGGGGCAAGGACACCCTATAGTCAATATGCTTTATGCACGTCTTGAGAAAAGATTTATGTGCTGAAGAGACAAGACCATTCACTCTCATTAATAAGATCTAAACCTTACGTAAAAAGATTGCCTTACCTGCCCTTGGCTCAAGGCAGAAAACATTCAAGTACAGGCTCAAGAGACAAAGGTGACTATTAAGAGCCGTAACTATTTGACTGATCGACAAACTGATTGAGATATTTCACAAAGCCGTATCTCTTGGACCAATCTCTCATGAAAAACGACATCACAACCATTTCTATGCACCACAACCACAGTCAACACACTTCCACATGCACCTATGCCTTATCTCTGCTGGGCATCAATGTTCTTTTCCTGGATTGTTTCTCATGCTGCTGTCATAGTACCAGCGAGCTTGCGCCATGACACCAATAAAAAAATAGATTAATTGTTTATTGAGTCTGTCTTCCTCATAATAGCTCACGGTTTTATTTGACAGAAAACTTATACAGAAACACTTAGATAAGCCTGAGACCAACGATACCGCGACAAGAGTTATCGTTCAGATCCGCATAGCGGCTATAGAACATGGGTTTCCTTACAGATAAGCACAACAGGCTTGTCAAAGGATGCCCGCAAAGCTCTTCGCTCTCAAGATGAAAAATGGCCACATGTTAACGATGTTTCGTGGGGTGCAGGTTAGAAGACTCAACGCCTCACTTCTCTTTCTCCTCTTCATCTTCACCCCAAACGTCAATTCTGACCCCAAAGGTCATCAAACAAGCCTGGCCTACTTGCAACAGGTCATGGATGAATACCACAACAGGTTTCCTGTCTATGATGATGCGCATGCCCCAGGCAACCATTTTCATGTGTGGGTCAAACATCCGGACCCCACTGCCCCTATCACGATGGATAGCCTTACACAAGAGAGCCGCTACTCAGGCACAACAGCCATACGATGCGAATTCCCCGCGCAGAGCCTAACCCCATCAGGAGGGTTTTCTTTTCAGAACGGCTACCTGCCGCCTACCACAACCATCCCAAGTTCCAACTTCGGCGAAATCCCCAATGCGGGTTACGATCTCACTGGAGCAACGGCGCTTACCTTCTGGGCTCGAGGCGAACAAGGCAATGAACACATTACGTTTTTCATGGGTGGAACTGGGCGAGACCCTGATACCGGCATGCCCATCAAGCCCTATCCCGATTCCACACCTCTCATCACCACAACGGTCACTCTAACCACGACATGGCAAAAATATACGATAGATGTCGCCGAGAAAAATTTGAATTATGTCTTAAGTGGTTTCGGGTGGAACGCACAAGCACTCCACAATCCAGAAGGAGCTATCTTTTACCTTGATGCCATTCAATATGAGCTCAATCCAACTCGTCTGGCCAAACGGTTGAATACAGCAAGATTCCTCAAAAGCTTTGCTCCTGTGTCCGAACGACTCACAGAGAAAGAAGCTGCTGAGATCAACGAGGCTACGCCAAACGACCTGGCGTTTTCCTATGATAATGCCATGGCTATTCTGGCTTTTTTGGCTGACGGGTCCGTAGATAGTCTCCGACGCGCACAACTCATTGGCGATGCTTTTGTTTATGTCGCTCACAATGAACAATCCTTTGCCTTCCAAGATGAACAGAAAAACGTCACAGGCATTCGAACCGTCTATCTCCCCGGTGATTTAACCCTGCCACCGGGATGGAGGCTCAAAGGCAAACCGGATCGCTTTGCGCAGGGATTTTTTTATCAACGCACGAGACAATTTATTGAAGCGACACCTCGGAATATAGCTGTCGGCAATAACGGTTGGACCATGATTGCCCTATTGTCCCTCTACAAAAGCACGGGCCAAGCAGACTATCTGGAAACGGCCAAACGCATTGGTGAATTTATTTGGAGCGTTCGGGATACCGATGGACTCTTTCAAGGGTTTCAGGGGGGATTGCATATTCCCGACAATGGACTGCGTATTCACCGACAATGGGCCAGTACGGAACATAACCTCGATGTGTTTTCTGCATTCTCAACGCTCTATCAAATCACCGGTGAATCAAAATGGCAAGAAGGAGCTGAACATGCGCATCAGTTTATTGAACACATGTATGACCCACGGACAGGTTGTTTCTTAGCAGGCACGCTCAACCCTAATACACGGAATACCCGACCTGGGCAACTGCCATTGGATTCGCAATCTTGGAGCATACTGGCGTTACCAGACTCCACCAAGCAAATCGCGACACTCCTTAAGTGCGCAGAACAGAATCATCGTACCACCGCTGATGGCTTTACCGGTTTTGATTTTAATGATGATAAGGACGGAGTCTGGTTTGAGGGCACAGCCCAGATGGCCGTGGCCTACCACCACCTTAATCGCCCCAGGATGGTCGATGCCTTACTTGCCGAACTACGTCGTGCGCAAGGCATGTATGCGCAAAGAGCATTGAATCGACAAGGATTAGTAGCGGCCAGCCATCATGGAGTCACGACAGGCTTTCATGAGCCACTCCTCCATCACATGCACGTCGGAGCAACCGCTTGGAATGTTTTTGCCGAGACAGGATTCAACCCCTTCTATGACACCGCGCGTATCCTCCCAGGCATCCTTGTCTCTCTGCCTGACAACCAGGCGCGCGCGCTCCCAACCGAGAAGGCCTCGTCACAACCAAGCCCCACGATGGAACACACACCAAGAGTTGCATTTCGCAATTTACCAAATCATGTTCAAACCAATATCGCCCATATTCTTGTTTCGGGAAAAGCCACTCCACTCAGTACGGTCTCAATCAACGGGAAAGTGTACCCAACTAATACGTCGGGAATCTATGTCACAGCGCTCCCACTCACCTTAGGAGAGAATAGCATTGAGATCACGATCAAATCAGGTGCAAGCAAGGCAGATCATTTCACAAAACAGATTGAATTTAACCCGAAGTTAAGCACAAGCGATCGTTCACTCATTTATGTGGACTCGATTGCTCCACATGCATCCGGGACAATTGTATTAGATCATACCAACAATGTCATTTTGGGCATTCTTCTTGATAAACATATCAGAGGCATCGCACCGGATGGACAGCTTCTGTACACTCAAGACCGTTCGGTTATTCAGACGGCAAGCCATCAAGAAACTCTCTCTTTCCTGAACCCGCTCAATTTCTCCCAAGACATTCCACATAATGGCTTTCTTGTTTCACCCGATGGGATTCATCTGTACTCAAGAGATGAAATTTTTGACCTGAGGACTAATCAAGTCCTACCAGGCACGCTGCCCATCAACATTCTCACTGGCGTACCGTTCAGCAGGGCATCGATTGCAGGCGGACCAGCAATTTCGCCTGATGGCCAAATCCTTTACGTTGGGCCTTCAACCAAACCAGGCAGGACCGTTTCCATCAACCTCAACAATCACGCTATAACCCGAATGCTCGAGTTAGGCACAGAGTCGTTTCAAAGCGATATTGCCATTTCTCCAAACAACCGATTTCTTCTCCGTGCCGCCTATTGTTGTGGAAACGGCGTGGAGATCCTCGACACTGAAACATCAACCGTGCATGGCCCTGTCAAGATAGGAGACTTCTCTGGAGAAATAGCCTTCTCCCAGGATGGGAAAAAGGTCATCGTAGGAAGCGCCGGCAATCCAAGCATGCAGGGCGGTGGCATCACGGTGTTTGACCTGCACACGCTCACCATTAATGCACAAGCGGTTATGCAGCTAGCAGACAATGTCGTCGTCACACCACAAAATGAAGTGTTTGTTTCGTCAGGAAATGCGGCTGGCATTGAGGTTTTTTACCTGAGTAAGGACGGCACCCTCTCAAAAACCAAAAAGTTTTTTCTCGGAATTAACCAATTTACGCCAACGCTTGGCATCCCCAAGCATGACGAGATTCGGCGAATTATTGTCAAACCCTAGCATTCCCCAAACCATCATGAGACAAGATCGAAAACCGTATCATCAATGCACAAGGCGATCTCATCCTATCGTGGCACTTCTGGACATTTCTTCCTGTGCGTTGTACTGTTTGACCAGCCTCACCTGCTACCGCGCTCCATTCAGGTGAGGAGAATGAATATACCCTGCATTGCGTAAGAGACTGTCATGCGCATCATCGCTCAAATCGAGAAGTTTTTTCGTCGGGATCTATGGGCAGCAACCACTCCGTCATTGCAAGGCGCAGCTGGATTTGGGATTCGCGTGCTTCGGCTGCTCGTCGTTGCCATTGCAGACTTTCAACATGGTGTCCTGAGCGTTCGGGCTACCAGTCTCGTCTACACGACGCTTCTCTCATTAGTACCTTTTTTGGCGGTCATGTTTTCCGTGCTCAAGGCGTTTGGCGTCCACGAAGCCATTGAGCCGCTCCTCGCCCAAGGACTGGAACCGCTGGGCAGCAAAGGCATCGAGATTACAGACCGCGTCATGGAGTTTGTGGGAAATCTCAAAGTGGGCGTGTTAGGTGCCGTGGGTGTGGCCGGACTGTTTTATACAACATATTCTCTCATTGACAAAATTGAAGAATCCCTCAATGCAATCTGGCGCGTTCGACAATGTCGGCCGCTCACCAGGAAATTTAGCGATTATTTAAGCGTTGTGCTCGTTGGACCGGTGTTGGTCTTCGCGGCATTTGCCTTAACAGCCTCAGCTCAGAGCCATTGGTTGGTTCAGCGTGTCCTCCACATTGAACCCGTGGGACAAATGATGCTTCTCTTGACCCAATTGATGCCCTTTGTGTTTCTCTGTTTTGCATTTACCTTCCTGTTCAAGTTTGTACCTCATACGCAAGTTCGACTCATATCGGCCTTAACTGGTGGCGTGACGGCAGGGATCCTGTGGCAACTCGCAGGAATTGCCTTTGCCTCTTTTGTGGCAGAGTCAGCCCGCTACAGTGCAATCTATTCCAGCTTTGCGATTTTAATTTTATTTTTAATTTGGCTCTATGTCGGATGGCTGATTGTCCTGATTGGCGCACAAGTGGCCTATTATCATCAGCATCCCACAGCCTACTTACATCGAATCAATGTCAAACAACATACACATGCCTTCCGGGAACACACAGCCCTTTCCATCTTGGTGGAAATTGCTAAACGGTACTATGCTGGAGAAGCGCCCTATCAACTGGCCGACCTCGCCACAATGCTCCAATTGCCCCAATCGCTTGTCGATGACCTTGTCACTCATTGGGTAGCACATGGGATCATTTATCGAACCGATGAGCCCAAAGGCATTGCGCTGGGTCGCCCGCCTGAACACATTACGCTGATTGAGGTTCTTGAACTGTTACGATACGAACAGATGCCGACTCTTCAAGAACAGGAGAGCCCTGATGACACTATCGGGAAGATGCTTCAGCACCGAGATGAAGCCGTTCGGACAGCCATAGCCGGAATCACCCTCAAATCATTTGCTATGCAGGACAAAGGATCTGCATGGCAGGCACCACGTCCACATGTGCCGTTGACACAGTCTGTCTCTTGACCCATCGCTGCTTACCGTCTCGGCTCAAGGCCTTTCGGACGAACAAACCGTTCGACATATCCCAGCCCTCCATCCACAAGCAAAGCTAAACTGGCAGCCGGTAACGCCCCCGAAAGAAGGACGGTTGTATCGGCCATCTGCAGTCCTGACACAATGGGCACACCTAACCCTCCGGCACCAATCAACGCAGATAACGTGGCAGTACCAACGATCAACACAGCAGCCGTCCGTACCCCCGCCATGATCATGGAAGCTGCTAAAGGAAACCGAACCCAATAGAGGATTTGCCAGTCGGTCATGCCCAACGCACGTGACGCTTCCACCGCATGCGGCGCTGCATCGCGAATGCCCGAGTAGGTATTACGAATAATCGGAAAGAGTGAATAGAGCCACAAGGCCATCACCGCAGGCTCTATACCAATACCAAAGAGAGGAATCATAAATGCTAATAAGGCAATAGAGGGAATGGTTTGTAACACCCCAAGCATCCGAATGACCGGTTCAGCCATGACACGGGATCGTTCCAAGAAACATCCTAATGGAACGGCCAAAAGCACACCCAAGAACAGCGCGCTCCCAGCAAGCATGATATGTTCATAGATTCGATTCCATAGTGACAGCCGGTGGTTCCACATATATTCGAACACACCTCGTGTTGGCTGCATGGGCTCCTCCAGCATCTTGGGTTCGATCAAGCCAAGCGTATGAAGGGCCTCGTAGGCCACAAGCTCGACAGGTTCCCCTTGTTCTTGAAGCCGATAATTCAATTGCTGCATGACGGTAGCATCGAACGCATTAGTCAGAAGCGTCAACGTTGTACCAAGCGCCGGAACCTGCTCAAGCGTCTCACCTCGAACCAACGCGGCTGCTTCATACGCTGGAAAGAAGCCTTGATCATCCTCCAACAGGATGAAATCATAGGCACGCAAACGACCATCTGTTGTATACACGTCTAAAACATCGATGTCCCCTGCTGCTGCTGCCTGATACTTCAAGGTTTGCTGCATGCCTTGAACGTGATTGAATGCCAATCCATATTGCTCGGCTAGACCAGGAAGCCCATCATTCCGCTTGATGAATTCATATCCAAACCCTGTCGTCAGGTCAGCAGAGACTTTGGCTAAATCTGAAATCGTCCTAAGGCCCAATGTTTTGGCTTGCGCGCGCGAGATCGCCAACGCATACGAATTGTCAAAGCCCAACGGGCTCAGCCACCAGAGATTCCAACGCGCTAAAAACTCTCGACGAACAAGATTCAACGTGTCTCGTGCAGACCCCGTCTCGTGACGTCCCAAGATCGTGATAAGTCCGGTCCCTGTATATTCTGGATACACATCGATCGCCCCTGACCGAAGCGCCTCAAAACAAACCTGTGTTCCAGCAAGATTGAATCGTCTCTCAACGACAAGCGATGTCCGCGACTCAATCAATTGGGCAAATATTTCGGCTAAGAGACGGCTTTCCGCAAAGTTCTTGGATCCAATCACCACCTTGCCTGCTTCAGGCACTGCAGGAAAAGCCTGAAACCCCCACAACAGATATCCCATCACACCAAACAACCCTAGCCAAAAGCGATGCCTGCTCATTTAACGAAGCCACGCTCCTTGTCGATGCTGCAAGAATGCCTCCACATATGCATTGGCCGGATGGTGAAGAAGTTGTGCCGGCGATCCCATCTGAATGATTTGCCCATGTCGCATAATGGCAATACGATCTCCCAAGCGAAAGGCCTCTTGTATATCGTGCGTCACTAATATCATCGTCTGCTGTAACATGTGTTTCAGAGACAAAAACTCTTCTTGGAGCTCATATCTTGTTAGCGCATCAAGCGCGCCAAATGGCTCGTCAAGCAGTACAACCTCAGGCTCAGCAGCCAGCGCACGAGCAAAGGCCACGCGCTGGCGTTGCCCACCAGACAGCTCTGAAGGATATCGATTGCGATAACGAGCTGGAGCGAGCCCCACGAGTTCTAACAGCGTATCAACACGAGATCGTTGCCGCAGAGCATCCCACCCTAACAGCATGGGAACCAACCCAATATTGCGCGCGACGGTCCAATGAGGAAGCAGCCCTCCATCTTGTTGCACATAACCCAATCGACGACGGAAGACAATGGAATCTTCTGTTTGGATCGAACGTCCCCGATAAAAAATTTCTCCGGCGCTCGGCTCATCCAATCGGATAAGAAGTCGGAGGAGCGTGGTTTTTCCCGACCCACTCTCACCAATGAATATGAACGTTTCCCCTGGCTCTATGCAAAAGCTGACCTGTTGAAGCGCAATGGTGCCATCGGGAAACAGCTTATCGACGTGACAGACCTCAAGAACAGGTGGGCTCATATGCAATCTTGACAATCTTACCAAGGGTTCGTTAACAAGAACTCCAGATTGTATGCGACTGTTCTTGTACAAGGAAAGCCGTCGTTAAAAGGGAGGGGTCGTTTCATGTCATCGGCACTACAATTGCAAAAGGTCCTAGCAAACTCTCGCACGCACAGTGATGCACTTTTTTCCCTGATCAAACCAGAATCCTTATATCAGCGGCCCATTCCCGAACGGCATCGGATCATTTTTTATTTTGGACATCTTGAAGCCTTTGATTGGAATCAGATCTGTCGCTGGACATTGGATAAACCATCATTTCACCCAGAATTCGACCAATTGTTTGAGGCAGGAATTGACCCCCATGCAGGAGACTTGCCACAGGACCAACCATCAGATTGGCCACCTGTCAAAGAAATCCAACATTACAACACTCGCATTCGTCGCGAAATCGACGAGGCATTAGAAGACACACCAGAACGGATGATTCATGTGGCGCTCGAACACCGATGGATGCACGTTGAAACAACTGCATATATTCTCCAGCATATCTCTCCGGAGGGGAAACGACATCAGGCACCTAAACAAGTTATGCCTTCACCTCCTCCCACCCATAGGATGATTGAGATACCTGCCGGAACAACCATAATGGGACGCAACCAGGAAGAAGGCTTTGGCTGGGACAATGAATTTACGAAACAGGATATCTCCGTCCCTGCTTTTACCATGAGCAAGTATAAGGTCACGAATAGACAATATTTGGCGTTTGTGGAAGACGGGGCGTCACCGCCGCCGTTCTGGTCAAAAGTTGGCAATCAATGGTTTCTGAAGACCATGTTTGAAGTCATTCCCTTGCAACACGATTGGCCGGTCTATGTTTCGCAGCGAGAAGCCCAGGCCTACGCGACCTGGGCTGGCATGGCCCTGCCTACTGAAGCGCAATTTCATCGTGCGGCCTATTCCACTCCCAAGCATGAGGGAATCTTACCTTATCCTTGGGGCCATGCCGCTCCTACTCCTGAACGAGGGAACTTTAATTTTTACCACTGGGATCCCATTCCCGTGACGGCAACACCCTTAGGCGATAGTGCCTTTGGTCTCTCGCAATTAGTGGGTAATGGATGGGAGTGGACCTCGACGATCTTTCATCCCTTTGAAGGATTCCACCCTATTCCCACATACCCGGGATATTCCTCTCGTTTCTTTGACCAGGACCACTATGTGGTAAAAGGTGGAGCCCCTCAAACCGCCGCGTGCTTATTGCGACGCTCATTTCGCAATTGGTTCAGACAAAGTTATCCACATGCCCATGCTGGATTTCGATGTGTACAGAACTGAGGCCGTACCCCTTGCGTCCTCTACTACTGTGCCAATCGGACTTCTTTCAAGGCACGGGAACGTCTACTGTACCACTCTGATGTTACGAGAAGGCTCATTGACCTCTCTTCACTGAATCATGGGACAAAACCTTAGAACGCATCGAAATGGGCTCTGCTCGAAAAGTTCTATCCAGAATCAGATTCCCTGTATTTTGAAATCATGAAAGTCCTACAAGCAATCAATATAGAACAAAGGATTTCCCCTAGGCGGCAAAAACCCTGGCAGAATACATATGGCCTTCTACACCTCACCTCATAACACGAGAATTCAGCAGTCCCGACGCTCTTTAGCGACATGCAAGCGACGCCCATGAACCCTACGTCATACGAATGACCACACATACTACAAACCGTTCGACCTTCCTGCCCGTCATAGGGCCGTAATCCTCATGTGGAAGATTATTGTCGATGTGCATGCTGTCTGGAAGGACACCCGGCTTATTGTCTTAACCGCACAAATTGCCTCGATTTATGCGGCCATTCTGATCCCATTTAAGGTTGGCATCCCTCTGATTCCCGGCTTTGCTGAACTTCGTCCGGCCAATGCGATTCCTGTAGTCACATCACTTCTTTTCGGCCCTCCAGCCGCTTGGGGGTCAGCCATCGGGAATTTGATCGGGGATTGTTTTGGCACGTTAGGACCAGCCAGTGCCTTTGGATTTCTTGGAAATTTTTTGTATGGGTCTGTGCCATACCTCATGTGGGGCCGCCTCGGGCCCTTTTCTTCAGGACGAGAACCTCTCATTCATTCATGGCGACAAGGCCTGGAATTTGGCATCATCTGCATCATGGCCTCTATGGTTTGTGCAGGCGTGGTCGCGTGGGGAGTTGAATTCTTAGGCCTTCTCCCGTTTTCGATCCTGGCACCGGCTATCTTCTTAAACAACGTGGTCATGGGCTTGTTGCTCGGCCCACCGCTGCTCCTCTTTCTCTACCCACGGGTTAAACGGTGGAACTTGCGTTTTGAGGATATTCGGCAAACATTCCCCCATCATGACCATTCTATGAAGCGCTGGACACCCGCACCGCAGACAGAAAACCTTTCGGCCCCTCACGACAATCTTTCTTCTATGGTCGAAATTAATCATCTCAACTTTCAATATGCCCATACGTCTCGTTTTGCCCTGCACGATGTGTCCTTGCGTATCAACCGCGGCGAGCTGGTCGCACTGATTGGTCGAAGTGGCTCCGGGAAGTCAACGCTCTGTTATACCCTCAACGGGCTGATTCCACAGTTTTTACCTGGAATCATGACAGGTTCAGTGTACGTCAATGGCATGGATACCACTCACGAGCCCGTGTGGAAACAGGCTGAAACCACTGGGGTTGTCTTTCAAGATTTTGAAACTCAGCTCATTTCCACCAATGTCGAAATGGAATTGGCCTATCCACTTGACCAGGGCAACACTCTACTCTCAGAAGAAGACAGGCACACCTGCATTGAACAGGCATTAGAACTGGTAAGCCTCACAGGGTTGAACCGCCGAGACCCCTTGACCTTGTCTGGAGGCCAGCGACAACGTCTGGTGATTGCCTCCATGCTAGTGAGAAATCCATCACTCCTGGTGTTGGACCAACCCATGACCGACCTGGATCCAGCCGGTCGTCAAGAGATAATGACATTGCTGTATCAGCTCAAGCAGCAGGGAAGTACGGTGATCCTTGCTGAACAGGATCCTGAAGATCTACTCCATGTTGATCGAATAATTGTCTTGGATCAGGGCCAGGTGAAGTGGGAGGGGCCTCCACACACATTGTGGGCACAACCTGCCTTAATGAAATGCTACGGACTCCGGCCTCTTCCGTTAGCCGAGTGTTTTTCGGGCACTACCCACTCAACACTTCCAGCCACCGTGGAAGAAGCTTGGAAATTTGTGGACGCCCATCACATGAAGGTCGAGACACATCCGACACATCTCCAAATGACGCAACGAACCCCACCCATTCAACCTGAACAGGAACGGAATATTCTCAGATTAGAGAACGTTGGCTTTGCGTATACGGAAGAAGCCCCAGCGCTTCAAGATGTATCGATTACCATCCAGGAAGGAGAATATATAGCTATTATTGGACGAAATGGTTCCGGCAAAAGCACGTTCGCAAAATTGCTCAATGGATTGCTTCTTCCTATCAAAGGGCAAGTCCTGGTTGAAGAGATGGATACCAAAACCATGCCTATCAGCCAGTTAGCGCGAGTGGTGGGCTATGTATTCCAAAATCCCGATCACCAAATCTTTGCCGAATCCATCTGGGATGAAGTGGCTTTTGGGATCCGTCATGTTGGGTATCATCCTGAAGCCTACACTGAACAGGTGATACAGGCACTGGAGGCCGTGGGCTTTGATGCACAACAAGAACGAACAGTGGACCCGTTTTCCCTGACCAAAGGCGCACGGCAACGTGTCGCCGTCGCCTCAGTTCTCGCAGCCAAGCCCAAGGTATTGATTATTGATGAGCCCAATACTGGTTTGGATGCTGAAGAGACCACACGGCTGATGGAAGTCATTCATCATTTACATCAAGCCGGACATACGATTGTGTTGATCACCCATACCATGCGTATCGTGGCGGAGTATGCGACACGATGTCTTGTGATGCACAAAGGGCAGGTTCTCGCTGATGGTCCAACCCGGAGCATCTTTTCAGATCGGTCCCTTATTGAGGCAGCAGGGTTGGATGTGCCTTCAGTCACGCAATTCAGTCAACGGTGGGGACGGACGCTTCTCACCGTGAAGGAAGTCCAAGCAGCCCTGATAGCTCGGAGCTATGACGAATGAGTTTTTCCTTATACCTTGACACCAACACCTGGGTGCATCGATTGGACGGACGGACTAAAATTGTGTGCCTCTTGGAATTATTTAGCGTCGCCTTACTGTTCTCCCATCCCTGGTACCTTTTGACCTTGATGAGCTTCGTCTTGATGGGCATGGGAGCTGCTAAAGGCATGCGCAACCTGCAAACAATGTGGGTACTGCTCGTGCTCTTATTTGTGTACAGTATGGTCTTATGGCCGATCTTTGTGAATGGCCAGACCCCACTACTGACTATTGGGAATTGGGTCGTGTCGGTTGAAGGCTTGACTCATGGTATGGGCATGGGACTTCGCCTTGATGTCTTGGTCCTCAGCGGAATGTTGTTTTTGACGACCACGCCAATCGAAGATCTCTCAAAGAGCCTGCAACGATTTGGGTTGCCGCCAGCCATAGGGTTCGCCATTTCGTTGGCATTCCGATGGGTGCCAACGTTGCTTGGGTCCACAACCATCATCATGCAGGCCCAACGATCGCGCGGAATGGATTTAGCTTCAGGAGGCCTCTTGCATAAGATTCGTCGCTATCCACCACTTGTGGTTCCACTCATCGGACATATGCTCCGGCAAACTAACTTGTTGGCGATGGCGCTGGAGTCAAAAGGGTTTGGCCCAAGCCAACCGCGGATGGCGTATCATGCCTTCTCATTCCAACGTCAGGACTATGTGGCATTGCTATCGAGCAACACACTCCTTGGTGTTAGCATATGGCTGAACATGCACGGCTATGGTACCATTAATATTGCTTTTTGATATCATAATCTTCTTAAATTTTGGGTTAGGAATCGTGCTAATGGCTATCGACTTTTTCGCGGAGGCAGAAAGATTATGAAACAGACACGACGCGTGATCTCTCTGGCAGGAATGGTGGTAATTGTATGGAGCCTCTTTCTCCATGGAGGTGAACCGCTCTTTGCCCAAGAGAAAAAACCCCAGGCGCCACCAGACGCCACCAGAACGATTATCGCCGACTTATTGGATGTGGACCGAGACTTCTACATCGTGCGAGGGCCACTTGGAGAAATCCAAATTGAGGCGACCGGAAAGACGGACGTGACCGAAGACTTTGGGTATGGTGACCGGATTAAAGCCATTGTGCTGCCTGATAACAAAGCCTTGCGTATTGAACGAGCGGGACCACAAGAAATGCTTGGAATCACTGCGAATGTCACCGTGACATCCTCATCTCAACAATCCGAAGCACCTACCCTCTCGGTGAAGGCCAAGCCCGATTCACAGACAGCCAAACCCAACCCAGCTATCCCCGACACAAAAACAATCATTGCAGACATCTTAGATGTTGATGGAGATTTTTATGTCGTTCGCAGTGAGCAAGGCGAAATTCGTATTGAGGCAACGCTGGACACCACCATGACTGAAAAGTTTATGTTTGGCGATCGCATCAAAGCCACGGTGGCTATGAATGATACCGCGCTACGCATTGAACGAGCCGGCCCAGATGACATACCTGGAATTGTCATTCATCGCGCGGCGTCTGTTGAGGACTCCAAGGATCAACCAGCTCAGGCTTCTCCCAACACAAAAAAAGGGGAACCCACTACTCCGCCATCTCCTACAGACGAAGCACTAAAGCCTGAAAAAACGGTAGAGCCTGAGGTACGAACGGTTGAGGGACAGATCCTCATGATTGACGAGGATTTGTATGTACTGCGTGGTGAACGAGGTGAAATTCGTATCGAAGTTACGCCCACAACACACATTGCCGAGGCATTCAAATTTGGTGACCGCATCAAAGCCACCATCTTCAAAAATGACAAAGCCCTAAAAATTGAACGGGCCCCATAAGGGGCCCTTCTGCCTCAATCCCCATTATCATTCATCTCCCTAGAACGACGTGCGATGCGCCTTCATACGTTGCCCTCACCTCTTCGACCATTCATATTGACCTGTTTTCCGACAAAGGAGAAGAACCATGGACTTGCTAACCGATCCCCAGACCTGGCTAGCACTCGGCACGTTGACGGCATTGGAGATCGTCTTAGGCATCGACAATATTATTTTCATCTCCATCCTCAGCTCAAAATTGCCATCGGCACAGCAACCAAGAGCGAGAATGGTTGGATTGGCCGTGGCCATGGTAACACGTCTTTTATTATTGTTTTCGCTCTCATGGCTTATGAGTTTAACAACTCCGTTATTTGCTATGCTCACCCATGAGATTTCAGGAAGAGATTTAATCCTTCTCACTGGCGGCCTCTTTTTGCTTGTCAAAAGCACGTTGGAAATCCATGACAAGTTGGAAGGAGAAACGGCACAGGGGACAACTAAAGCCGCCACGTCATTTGCCGCCACCATTATTCAAATTGCGATACTTGACATTGTCTTTTCTTTGGATTCCGTCATTACCGCCATCGGCATGGCTGATCACGTGCCGATCATGGCCACCGCGATTGTCATTGCCGTCATGGTCATGATGGCTGCTTCAGGCACAATTAGCCGTTTCATTGATGAACACCCCACACTCAAAATGTTAGCCCTCAGCTTTTTGCTTCTCGTTGGTATCATGCTTATCGGGGAAGGCTTAGCTTTTCACATCCCCAAAGGCTATATTTACTTTGCCATGGCGTTCTCGGTCTTCGTTGAAATGCTCAACACCAAAATCCGCACTCGGAGGAAGGCCCCGCTCAAACTCCGTCAACGCTATGCCGAATAAACGTTGCGTCGCAGGAAGCACAGCTTCCTCATTCTCATTGCGCGATGCCTACTGACGAACTAGAGTATTACCTCTTCACCTTTTGGCTTCCACCTTGCCGCTAATTGTTGAGCTTCTTCAATTTGAGCAGGTGTCATTTCTTTCCTCAAGATTGCCAAGGCCTGAATGGCCTGATCCAGACCTTGTTCAGTAGCTAAGGTCGCCCACATGAATGCTTGAATGAGGTCTTGCGGTACACCTTCGCCTTTATAGTACATAAGCCCCAGATGGTTTTGTCCTGCGCCATTGCCTTGTTCAGCAGCACGGCGAAACCATCGCATGGCTTCTTGATAGTTTTGTGCCCCACCAAGACCGAGTCGATGCATCATCCCTAGGTTGTTCTGAGCTGTTGGATTACCTTGGTCCGCTGCTCGACGATACCACTGGCGAGCCTCGGCGTAATCTTGCAGCGTGCCTTGGCCATATCGATACATATACCCTAGCATGTTCTGAGCCGATGCATCTCCCTGCGCTGCGAGTGGTCCCCATTCTTCCAGCGCTGTCTCATAATCACCATGAACATAAGCATCTTCCCCACTCTGAAAGTCTGCCCAGGTATGAGCAGCTAACATGAGAATGAATCCGATAACTATCGAATAGCGTAAATATGTTTTTAGCATTGTTCTTTTCCCTTTCTTCTTGTACTTGTCACTATAACAGATCAAAGTAAGGAATCGGGTACTGTCTGGTTTCGAGGGATGGTCGGATGTCACGACTTCTACGCCGCAACTGTTTGGCTTACAGCCATAAAAGTAGCTGTACTTTGGGCGTCACAGCAAGATTTTTTACCTATTCACAGGCTTCCGAAAAGATACGCCTCACCCCTCCCACTGAAGAACTGACAGTCTTCGGTTGCGGGCGACCGTATTTTTTAACCGTTGAGAATTGTCACAACCAAAATGACCAAGGCTAGCAACCAGACGAGGTAGAGCGTGACCTTCTTCGATGTTGGCTGTTTCCGGATTGGTCTGGCTGCTGCAAGCGTTGTGCGTGATGACCTGCAGAATGTCTCCGACGTGATAGGGAGTTGCTGGGGTTTGGTCGAACGGGTCCAGGACTCCCTCCCGCACGAGGAACAGCCTGGCCCAACAATTTTTCAATCGCGTGAACATGTCGAGCATCTTCAATGGTGACAAAGCTTGTCGCCCAACCCTTTGCATTCATCCGAGCCGTACGGCCAATGCGATGCACATAGTCTTCCGGCACATTGGGAAGATCGTAATTAATAACATGGCCAATGTTCGCGACATCGAGACCACGGGCAGCAATATCGGTGGCTACCAAGATCCGAAACCGCCCTCGACGGAACCCTTCCAATGCCGCACGCCGCTGAGAAAGCCGTCGTCCGCCATGCAACACGGACACACGATGCCCAATTTTTTCCAATGTTTCCGTGAGACGATCAGCTCGATGCTTGGTCCGCGTGAAGACCAAGATTGAATCACCTGCATCTTGCAAGAGTGAAAGCAAAAGTGAGGTTTTATCTGCCGATGTGGTGTGATGGAAGGTATGAGTCACACCATCAGCGGGCTTTGCTCGCTTTGCAACCATGGCATGCACGGGATCTTTTAACGACATTCGTGCAAGATCACCGAGGTCCATTGGCATGGTTGCTGAAAAGAGCAAGGTTTGGCGTTCTTCCGGCAATGCATCGAGAATTTGGTTCAATTGTGGCGCAAAGCCCATATCAAGCATACGATCAGCTTCATCAAGGACCACGATTTGAAGATGCCTTAGGTGAATAGTCCCTTGCCACATGTGGTCTAATAAACGGCCAGGAGTCGCCACAAGAATGGTGGGGCGTTGCCGCAACCCACGCACCTGGGCTTGCATATCACCACCACCGACAATCGTCGTGGCAAAAACCCGACGGGAACAGCCAAGCTGATCCACTGTTTCTTGAATTTGAAAAGCCAGTTCTCTTGTGGGAGCCAGGATAAGCCCACGGGGATGCCCTTTAGGCAAATCCGCGAGTCGTTCAATCATGGGAATGACAAACGCTGCGGTTTTTCCCGTGCCAGTCTGGGCACATCCCATGACATCACGGCCTTCCAGTGCTGCAGGGATAGCACATTCTTGAATTGGAGTCGGTTCAATAAATCCTGTCTTCGTTAAGACTTGTAGCAACTGCGGGGACAACTTAAGCGATTCAAATGATAAAGGCGCACTGCTAGACATAGCTGTAGACATATATATTCCTTACAAAAGGATCGTATTGACACGGAGGCAGAAAACCGAGGGAGGCAGAATCAGGAGGAAGTCCGCTCCAAGCAGGAGTCTGATCGCGATACGATCATAGGGCCCGAAGTCGTTCTGGCATCACCATCGCCGGACCGTTTCAACAGTGATGTCGCTCAAGGTACAGGAGAACCAATGATATGTCAATTAACCAAAAGCCTTGTTGTCTTTATGTTTAGGCAGATTTAGCACCCAATCACGGATGCGACTGCCTTACAATACATTACGCATCCATACGTAATGTAACTCATGCCAAATCCTATTCCGTTTTCTCGAACTGACACCTCATAATTGCACCCAATCGAACTCTAGCCATGAGATGGACTCGGACTAAAGAGCCGGTTTGACACAAATGACATACACTTTTAAATTTGCTGATTCTGCCGCCTGATTATTCACCAGCGTGGTCTCCCAAGAATTAATATTGGGAGGATAATTCGTTTCAGCTGAACAATCCTTACATCCCGGTGCCTTGTACCCTCCGCCAAGCATTATTTTTCCAGGTGAACAGCTCATGAGCACAGTTTCCTTTTGGCCAGCAGCCACGGAAAAATTTCCACTCTCCAGCCGTTCCCATCCGACCACGCCACTCCCACCAGTTTGCCCAGCTCCTGCTTGGCCTGCTTCTCCAGGTGGTCCCGCAGGCCCTCTTTTCCCAGCAGGCCCTCTTTTCCCCGCAGGTCCCGCCACACCCGCCTTACCATCACGGCCATTTTCACCTTGCGGGCCACGCAAATCTGTAATTTGTCCAGTGGCCACCATTTTTTTTAATGTCATGGCGACCGTCTTTGAATCAACACTTGGCTCGGCAAGGCCTAGTTTCTTTTTCATCTTGTCATCTTAGCCCATATAGTAAGAAACCTAAAGAAAGAGCAGCGCCAAAGACAATGCTAAACACAATCAATAAGAAACTCATGAATGAAAACCCTGAAGATTGAGGTGAGAGAGGTGTTGACAGGTCTTTTCCTGGTTCTAACGCGTCACCCATACCTTGCTTACCAGGCTCTTTGTCACCCCTCACAATAGGGGTCCATTTTTCTTGAACAGGTTTCGACATGATGGACGTTCCTTCTTTTGTTTAATGATGTCTATTACTTCTTCACGGGAAATGAAATAATCATTCCCCCCATCAAGTCATCAAGTTGATGGTCTTTCCTTGAACTCTTCGGGTGTGAGTTATGACAATCGACACAGGCGTCGCTCACTGCAAAATCTGGATACACCGCTTGGAAATAGGTGGTCCGTCCTCTTCGGGTCCGTCCTAAGTATGGCCTGAGGGGATTGTCCGACACCATACCCAGTGCATTTCGCTCAAATTCGTTCGCAGGGCTATTATTGAAATTGATGGGCCACTGACTAATCAACCGAAGATTGAGCCTCATTTTACTCCCTCTTGTCAATCTCCCCGTATTCAACAAAAATTGATCCGGCAGCGGCAAGGCGTTTTCATCGATCCAAAATTCTTTGGCTTCAACAATGTCGGCAGCAGCCATTCGTTTCACAACATGCTCGGTGTAAACGTATCGATCTGACTCCAACGTCGCATGGATATAATCCGAAACAATTTGTGGGGGAACCAGAAACACCTTCCCCTTCTCAGCAAGCGGCACATTGCTTAAAGGAACGTTAATCAAAATGCCTCCGATAACATCCCCTAGTTGATAGTCTTTTTTACTGGAGTTGGGATGTTCGTTATGGCAATTTACGCAGGATTGAGAAATAGCGACATCTGGGTAAATGGCTTGAAATGTCCACGTACCTTCTTTCTGAAGCATCAAGGTAAACGGCTCATCAGAATCTTTACTCAACCCTCTCAGTCCTAGCGTCTCTAGGTCTGTCACTGCCGCATTTTCCTGGTTGATAGGATTCAACCCTATTAATCGGATTTTTAATCCGATCCCCAGTTCACTGGAGTTTTCGGCAGATAATTTTAAAAATTGTGCTGGGAGTGGAAGTGTATTTTCCTCCTCCCAATTCTCAGTGGCTCTTAGCGCAATTTCATTTCCCAGACGTTCGACAACTTGTTTGGCATAAAATGCCCGGCTGGCTGTCACAACAGAATGAATATAATCTGCTGCCGATCTTGCTGGAATTCCACTGGATTCGTTACCTTGAGCCAACACAGACGACGAGACGGTAAAAATAAGACAGACAAAAAGAAGAGCTGCCAACGCCACTGAGCGTAATCGTATTGCACCCATCGTTTTCTCCATGTTCCCTCCTTCTTGACTCGTTTTATCGTGGATTAAAGATTCTCTTTCCGTTCTCTGTGAATCATGCCAATCACACGAGACAATGATTAGGCTCTCCCTAGATTGCCATTTTCAGGAGAGCAAAGCTGGATTTGCATTATACTCCTCAATTACCACGTGAATTCAACTTATTCGTACAATTGCAAGGCTGAGAAAGAGGCCAGGAGCAGGAAGATCAGGGGAGGGGCAGGGTGATCTCGTTAAATTCGGTAGAATGCCGGATAAGCCTCCGATGTGCTATCCGTGATATTGCATCTTAACTGTTTGGTCAAGCGGATCCTCCAAAAATCTTTCTTGAACTACTAGTCAGAGTGTTTTTAAATACTCGATCAAGTCCCAACGTTCCCGTTCGGATAAAGCAGGTCCAATGGTCCCGTTGGCCTTCGGTCCATCTCGAAATTCATGACCCACATTTGAGTTCCCTGGAAGACGTGTATCAAAGAGAAATACGCGATCAGCCATTTTCTAGAGACAAATCCCACATATTTTGGGTCAAATTTGGCGCTGCCGACGTAAAAAACAGCATCGCGTTCTTCGCGTGGAGATAAAAGTTGGTAGAGGTTAGGAACAGATCCATTGTGGAGGTACGGAGCTAATGCCCAAACAGCACTGTGGGGACGGGCGATATAGGCCAGAGGAGCCCGCCACAAGTTAGGCCGATACCCATCCCACGACCGTTGTTGTTCCTTAGACAGTTTGAGCTCATGATATTGTCGATTTCGTATGTTGGACGTGAGGTGTTGCGTAGCCTCTGCAGCTGTTTTGACACCCAAGCCGAGAGGGCCTGTCTCTACCATACGATCGTGAAAGTTTGTGGCTGAAAGCGGATCTGTTCCGATTTCTTCTAAAGGAATCAGATTGACCCTTTTGAATTGTCTCCCATGTTGATTCGGTGTCGTCATCTCGGGAACATGGCAATGGGCACACTGCTCCTCATACAGTTTGGCTCCTCGTTTCACTTTTTTCTGATCGATGGTCCCAAAAATTTCAGAAGGCCAAACAGGCGGTTCTAGTTGTTGAATCAGTTCTTCGATTGCAGCCAACTCTTTTACATTAACGCTAGTAGCAAACTGATTCTCGCCAGGCTCCAACACTAAGGTGGCATTCACACCTATTGCTTGACCCAGATTGCGGCCCATTGGTTGCGTAATCGCCCCATTCCATTGCATCCACTCGAAAGTCCAGGCATTCCACAACGCAGGAAAACTGACCGGGGCATCAGCCGGTCGAAGGTTGCGTGGATCAAGTTTGGTGAGCACTGAATTGCCGCCTCGACCTAACGCATCAAGTCGCCCAAACCCCCATTGGATGGGATAAGTCTTGTGTTGTTCATCAATCTGTTTAATTGCTTGCAGGTTTTGTAAGTAGGCTGTGACAGATTGTACAAGTCGTTGTCGTGTCGTGGCATTCTCGTCTCCTCCGAGAACAGCTTTCGCAAATCTGTCGAATTTTTCTGGATTGGCCAGTGTTGCTCCAACAGCCTGCTCAATAGCGCGTGGAAGCGTTAACGCATCGAGCATGGCTGGTGCCCCGTCGATCCGTATCGTATGATCTTGGTAAAAAAATTCTCCGGTATGACACACGGCACACGTGAAACCTACCCAAGTCTCTTGCAAAATTTGGTCAAACGTTTTCGCAAATCCTACCGGCAATCGATCAGGATTTTTCAACATATTCTGGTCCGGGATAATGCCAAACTTTCTGACATGTTCGTCTGACAGAAACGCTTGAGCATTTGTGGCTTGTTCCAAAGCAAGAAACCATGCATATGGAAGCAGCTTCGCTCCTTGCGGGGCATGGTAATAGGTTTGCCGCATTTCTTCGGTCCAGCCTTGCTGCATGGCGACACAGCCAGTCAAGACCCCACCAGACAAGATGATAAATAGACACAGGGCTTGCGCCTGTACAGACATAGAAGCTCTTTGCTTGGAGCTGAAATCATTTAGCTCACGAGGCATACAATGGTAGCTCTTGGTACTTTTTCTATTCATCGCCCGTTATTCCAACGCTCTGTATTATATGCAAGTCTCTTTTAGCCTAGCACAATAGCTCTGAAAACATGAATCGCTCATATACCCTGCTATGCGTAGATTTTATTTATCTGCTCACCTTACACTGCAACAATGATCTGCTCTATTCTGTGTCCCCAAAGGGGTAATAGATCACAAACAACACGAATTTTCTCGGGAAATTTTTCTTTCGTGGCCACATTTAACATTTGAATGCGTTCTTCCTTGGAGATCTCTGAAGGTTGGGGCGGGAACAACTCCAGGAGTTCATCAGCACTTGCGAGACCCGTCGCTTGCCTAAAGCTCTCATAGTCATTGCCCAAATGGCTGCATAGCCAAGCCTGGCCAATCCATTGTCGCAACTGCAAATAGCTGAATCCGGTTCGTAAGACTAATTCCAAGGGAATGGCATTACTGAAGTTTTCGACATTATCATATCCTTCCGTAACGATGCGGACTTCATGGGCATAGCTCATGCCTGGAAGTTGTGAAAGCGCCGTGGAACGATATTTTTGCGCCCCAACTCCCAGCAGTCTTGTAGCTTTTTCTTTCAGTATCATGAGTGCGCGCTCCGGAAAATGTCCCAGGAAAAAGCTGATGAGCGGGAGAAAGCTGATCATCGGATTTGCATAATCCAGAGGATGCGCAATAACAAAAGATAATACCAACGAAAGCAAGCTACCGATGGTGATTCTGACTGTACTCGCTACAAAGGTATGGGGTATCAAATCCAGCATAAAGTAACTACGGACCAAGTGGCCGATAAAATAGACATAGGCCCCGAGAAATCCGAACTGAAAGGCCGTTAAGCTCAGAATGATGTGATGATAAAAGGCTTCTTGTTCGACTTGAAACAGCTCAATGTACGTGCCAAGCAAAAGGATATTTGCCCCTTTACTGTAATCCACTCCAGCGCCTAACGCCGCACTGGAAACCGGTTTAAATAAGAGAATAAGCCATGTCCCAAAGGCAATCACCAAGATGAGAGCCGTCATGCTTCCGAGGTAGTTGGTGATGCTGAATGATCGTTCGATTGAGGCTTCAAGTTGTTTGCCATTCTGCTCCCATTGTTCGTCGGAAAGTTCATTTTTCAACCGTCTGACCTTTTCGCCTTTCATGTTATGAACATAGAAATACGTAATAGCCGGCACCACAAATACGGCAAAGAGAAAGAGGAGAAGGTTGTATTGTAAAAAGAGAGGATCGAACCAATCTAAAATGGACAGAATCGCTTTGAGATCGCTTCCGACAAAAAGTACGAGAACAAACAGAAACAAAGGAACGACAAGAAGCAACACCCAAGGGAAGGAATCTTCTGTAACCCAAGAAACTCGTGAACGTTTCTGTGGTTCGGTCATGATGTTCTCGGCCTCCGTGTGAGAGTTGATAGTTGTTGCACGATGCGCCTGTAGAACGGAATAGACCCAAAGGGTCGCTGCATGGCCCGATTGGCCATACCCAAACTCCATCCTGCTACTTCGAAATGATCCGCACGCACAATCTCTTGAAAGTCACCCCACATTGCCGAGGAGACCGGAACATGACTATCGTTTGGTCCAGCTGTTTCTGTGAGCATGCGTGTCCATGGACGAAACCACAAGAGCATCTCTTCAACCGGACGAGACGCGGCATAGGAAAGAAATCGGACATCGGGAGAAAGTGGGACTTGTGAATTGAATATGGCACAGGCTTCGGGAGTAAGCTCTTGGATCGCAGGCTTCATCCAAGGTTGAGTCAGCCATTGGGCAACTCGGTTACGTTGCAGGAACCATTGTGCAAGGGGTGTTCCTCGATGAGGCGTGGCAACCGTGGCCACCGCCTGAATTCGGCGTTTAGTATCACTATGGTGCACAACATAGCGACAATCTAACCCACCCATGCTATGACCAATGAGATAGATACGCTCGTTTTCAAGATGTGCCAGTCTTTGAGCCAAAACACTAGCACGCTCGTGAATAGGACGAAGCGAGGGCACCGCCGGAAAATCAACGGCAAATCCTTCTCGCTCTAGAGTTTGCTGGACACCTCGAAAATATTGGATGGAATGCGAACAAAAAGGAAAGGGATCAAATCCTAGAATCCCATGCACAAAGACGAACATTGGCCTGTGGCTATTGGGAGTTGGTGAGGATAATTCGATAGACATACACAAACTGTGCTATGCCCTGAATAGGGGGTGGCGGACATCCTCAACACAATGATTCGACCGTCTATCAACCAAGAGAGGAACAACGTGTATTCTTACATGATTCTCCCTGAGGTTTCCATCATGATAGTGTAGTCAGAACCGCATACAGAACGAGAAAGATCTTGCTCATTAATTGGGCTTGAATCGGTCATAATCCGAATGTGACACACGTCCTCGAATGGCTTCGATCACATCTGGAACCGCAATGCTATTGGCCATGTTCACTATCCATGAGGGCAGGAGGCCCCCAGGGTCGGTAAGAACAAAATATGTCACATGGGTATGCGCCGTACCACAAACGGTTCGCAACTTCCACGACCCTGTATTGAGGGCCAAGGGCTCACCATATCTTTGGGGCACATCACGCTGACGGTCTGCTAAGGTCCAGTGAATCGTAGAGAATGGTGGGTTTGAACGACTGTGTGAATCGGTGAATTTGATCGTATAATGGCGATCACTGATTGGCCATGGAAAATTCAGGTATTGAAAGACCCATCGGCTTCCCGCTTCATCTTTTACTACGCGACTCTCTTCAACATAAGGCATGAATTCGTCATAGCGATTATAGTCGGCAATGACGGCAAACACTCGCCAGACTGGAGCTTTAATAATGCTTTCGGCTAAGACTTCTTGGATCGGTGAATCCTTGACCGTTCGATTGTAGATATGGATATTCTCTGCGCTTTGAATACATTCCCAACCTTCTGCCACTATCCGTTTTGTACAGTGAGCCTCGGAGTATTCTGGACAATCCACAAACCCCATTCCCAGCAATCCATAAACTGATAACACCATAAGCAGAATGACATAGGCTGGCATGGAGGTAAGAACATTCATCATGAGTCGATGGACAGAGACACGTCGTCACCCTTCGTATCAGGCCAAGAACACAATTCACAATCCAAGACTTGTAAAGCCATCAAAGCCGGTAGTTGCCGAATACTTCACGGTCCAGGATAATACACACATGCACCAATTTCATACCTTGCCCTTTGACAATACCTATGTTCGCCTACCCGACGTATTTTTTGAGCGTGTCACCCCTACGCCCTTTCCTCACCCGCATGTCGTCAGCATCAATCCCGCTGTCGCAGAGCTTCTTGATTTAACCCCTGATGCCATGCAGTACCCAACGTTTGCCGAATATTGTTGCGGAGCCAAGCCCCTACCTGGCAGCGACCCTCTCGCGATGCTGTATGCAGGCCATCAGTTCGGCCACTATGTCCCACAGTTAGGCGATGGCCGAGCTATTCTTCTTGGTGAAGTCCGAAATCAAAAAGGTGAAAAATGGGATCTGCACTTGAAGGGTGCTGGGCTGACTCGGTTTTCCCGGGATGGAGATGGTCGAGCTGTGCTGCGTTCAACTATTCGGGAATATCTCTGTGGAGAAGCGCTTCATGGCTTAGGGATTCCTACCACACGTGGTTTGTGCATTATCAGCGGAGAGGAAGTTGTCTATCGAGAACGGCCGGAACCGGGCGCCATGCTCATCCGCCTGGCCCCCAGCCATGTCCGATTTGGAACCTTTGAAGTGTTTTTCTACCGCCAGCAATATGAACACCTCACAGTGTTGGCAGACTATGTGATTCAACACCATTATCCACACCTCCTTGAAGAACAGAACCGCTACGTACGGTTTCTTCACGAAGTTGCTGCATGGACTGGCCATCTCATTGCACAATGGCAAGCGGTCGGCTGGGCACATGGCGTGCTGAACACCGACAATATGTCCATTCTAGGGTTAACCTTAGACTATGGCCCTTTCGGGTTTATGGAGTCGTTCAATCCAGGGTTTATTTGCAATCACTCCGATCACCAAGGACGATATTCTTATCAAAACCAACCTGACATTGGATATTGGAACATCCGAGCGCTTGCCCACGCGTTATCGCCACTTGTCGAGCCGGATGCCGTCAAAGCCGCCCCGGAAATATATGAGCAAGCCATGCTGACCCGTTATGCGGAGCTGATGCGCGCCAAACTTGGACTAGAAGAAGCCCATGCCCATGACGATCGACTGGTCACTGATTTACTGAATCTCATGCAGACTAACCAGGTGGACTACACGACCTTCTTTCGATCATTGAGCAGATTTTCACAAGAATTCCCACCCGATAACACTGGGATCAGAGATCAATTTGTCACTCGTGAAGTCTTTGATGACTGGACCGTCCGCTATCAAGAACGCTTGAAGGCAGAGAAAAGTCGCGATGAGATTCGAAAATCCCGTATGAATCAAACCAACCCGCACTATATCCTTCGAAATCACCTGGTTCAGCAAGCTATTGTACAAGCGACAGCACATCGGGACTATTCTGAAATCGATCGGTTGCTCACCTTGCTGAAACAGCCCTATACCGAGCAACCCGGCATGGAAGCGTATGCCAACCCTGCACCATCTGGCAGCCCCCCCATTATCGTCAGTTGTTCTTCGTAACATGCGCATTGTTTTTCTCGTTCTTCTGTGTCTTGTCATCTTTCTTGGTCCTCAGTTATGGGTCAAACGCATTTTTGCGCAGCACCGCATCCCGCGCGATGACTACCCCGGTACAGGTGGACAGCTCGCCAGACATCTCTTAGACCGTTTCAACCTAAAGGAGGTCAAGGTCGAAACGACAGAACTTGGCGACCATTACGACCCCATCACGAAAATTGTTCGACTCACTCCGGATAATTTCCATGAAAAATCCCTCACAGCCGTGGCAGTTGCAGCCCATGAAGTCGGTCATGCCTTACAGGATCAGGCCCAGTATCAACCATTGATGGAACGAACGCGCCTGGCGCATGTTGCCCAAAAGACGGAAAAAATTGGCTCATTCGTCATGCTAGGGATTCCTATTGTGGCGGGGCTTGCCCGTTCTCCAGTAGCGAGCCTTCTGGTGCTGGGAGCTGGGTTAGCGATCATGGGAATTTCGACGCTGCTTCATCTTCTGACGCTTCCCGTGGAATGGGATGCCAGTTTCAAACGCGCGCTTCCCATTCTTGAGAAAGGTGGGTATGTCTCAGCGGCAGACCAGTTGAATGCTCGAAAAATCCTAAAGGCAGCCGCATTGACCTATGTCGCAGGCTCATTAGCAAGTTTATTGAATCTTTGGCGTTGGATTGCCCTTATACGACGATAAGTACGTGACTCAAAGCCATCCTCTCGCATGATAACACCCCAATGACTAAGAACAACACATACGATAAGACACAACCCACAGGTTTAGACGGGTCTCGCCTAGCCCATCAACTCGCTGGTGCTGTCTGACGCTTGGCATTCCGGATAGCTTCAACTCGCGCCTCTAATTGTTTGGCTTCGGGCTCCCGTTTTGTCTTCTTCAACAGCGCCACATAATTGGTGAGAGTCCTAGCAACAATCGGATGGTCTTTGCCTAACGCCTTTTCATTGATGGCCAACGCCCGCTTCAGGAGTGGTTCAGATGCTTCATACTGCCCCTGCCCCAGATGCAGTAAGCCTAAATTATTAAGCAACCCGGCTAATCGATGATCATCAGGTCCGAACTTCTTCTCAGTCAACATGAGGGCTCGTTGTAACAAGGCTTGGGCTTGGGCATAGTTGCCTTGGACTCGATAGAGCGCCGCTAGCCCACTGAGCAGTTTCCCCAAGCCAGGATGCTCGGCCCCCAAAGCTTGTTCATTAATCGACAACATCCGCTGAAATAAGGGTTCGGCTTTGTCATACGCTTCCTGTGCATGATAAATCATAGCCAGATTGTTCAAGCTTCCCGTTAAGGCCGGATTGTCTTGGCCCATCGCTTTTTCGTTAATGGCGATCACTCGAAGCAATAAGCCTTCAGCCTCTTCATAGCGCTTCTGTTCTCTATACAACAGGGCGAGGCTGTTCAGGCTCGCCACAACACTGGGATCATCAGAACCTTTTGTGTTTTCCACAATACCCACGACCCGTTGTAGGTACGGCAACGCATCCTCATACTGCTCTTGTGTGATATGCAAGCCTGCAAGATTCTTCAAATCCAGGATAAGGTCCATATGATCCCTCCCTAAGACCTGCTCACGGACTTGCAAAGCTCGTTTAAAGATTGGCTCGGCCTTTTTGTACTGTTGTTGGGCATGATACAACGCTCCCAAGTTACTCAAACTCACCGCGAGGGCTTGATCCTCAGGCCCCAACACGGTTTCTTGCAGAGTAATAATTCGCTGCAACAGTGGCTCCGCTTTACTGTAGAGGCCTTGTGCATCATACAACATGGCCAACTTATTGAGAGTTTTCGTTAACCGTTGATCAGGGACCTGAAATTGCTCTGCCTCCTTGAGGGCCTGTTTGAACGCATGGTCAGCTTTGCCAAATTGACCTTGTTGGAACAGGCGTTCCCCTTCCTCCATCGATAGGTCCCATGGCGATTGCTCTCCTGAGCACGCCGGCATTATCAGGACAACCACCACACACAACTCCAGACAACCCCTCATCCATCTAACATGCATACTCATCCTTTCGATATCATTATTGGAGCAACGGGCAGAATTGTACAGCCCCTTAGCAGGTCTTGCCAATACACGACCGCTTGACAGCACAGGCGTTTAGAATAAAGAGGTTTGCAGAGGCCCCGGACGCTGAAAGGTTTGACGAACTGGAAGATCTGGTTCTTCATGATAGCCTGCCTTGCGATAGTGCACGTCAAATAATTGTTCAATCATCTGCCAGGGTAGGCCTTGCCCATGATGTCGTTTAAAAAATGTTTTCTCTGAAACATTACCACTACGCAACACTTGAAGCCGATTCTTGATTTTGTGAATGCGATCAGGAAAAGCGCGGCTCATTCGATCCATAAAGACCGTTTCCACGCTTCCATGGAGCCGCAACAAAACATAGGTCGCACCCGATGCACCAGCGTCACGAGCCCGACGCAGAATCTTCGGAATATCCTGTTCGTTCAACCCAGGAATAATCGGTGCAATGGAGACATTAACGACAATGCCTGCTTGGGCCAGCTTTGTAATTATCTCAAACCGCTTTGTGATTGAAGGAACATAAGGCTCGACTTTCCTGGCTGTCTCGTCATCAGCAAATGGAATACTGATATAGACCTGAACCCATGCTCGCTCATGCAAGGTTTGGAGGACATCAAGGTCGCGGAGAATAAGCCCTGATTTCGTAATAATCCCAACAGGGTTACGAAATTCCGCGCATACGTGCAGGCAGGCTCTGGTCACACGGCAACTGGCTTCCAACGGTTGGTAGCAATCGGTATTCCCTGAGAAGACCACCAGCTCGCCTTTCCAGGAAGGCCGCTCAAATGCCTTTTGCAACTGTGCTGATGCATTTGGTTTCACGATGAGTTGAGATTCAAAATCCGTTCCTGCGCCAAACCCCCAATACTCATGAGTGGCGCGTGCATAGCAATAGGCACACCCATAAAAACACCCACGGTACGGATTGATGCTCCATCGAAATGGAAGATCCGGACTGTTATTCCGGCTCAAAATTTGATTCGTGGTTTCTTCAAACACTGATGTTTGCACAGGAGGTGAAGGAATCAATAATTCTCGGTGTTCTGAGGAAAACGGATTCGGTGGGTTGGCAACGGGTTTCATGGAATTCAGGTCCAGGGATCTTGTCCCATGTGATTAATTCTTACTGTGATGCTCTGTGTAAAATACTTTTCATCACACCATTCCAATTTACTTCCACACACTGAAGTGATCTAATATTGTTGGATATCCGTTGAAATGAGAGACTACGGCCGAAACATGATGAGTGCGGAACACAGATGATGGCATTTTATCACAGACGTTAGGGTAAAAGTGGTACAATTGCGCAAGTGACACGACTATACGTGACGCAAGCCTGAACTATCGTTATTACACTCCTCACGCCATTAGAAACATTACGGAAAGAACGCGTGGTATAGAAACAGTTATTGCGTCGCGACAAGACCGAGCACATACCTGTTGGAGGCGAGAGTGTTTTACAATTTTTTGAGGAATGGTAACAACGTCAGCCAAGCTGATATCAAAAAAAGAAGAGGGTTGAAGGACCTTCCTGTTGTGACTATATGATCGTACGCTGATGGAAAAGATTTGGTGTGAATAAGGAAACAGGCATGAGCAGAAACTCCATACACTTTTTCATGATGATTGGGATGAGCGTCATGCTCGCCATTTCTGGCTGTACGGATTATTTCACAGGGCTCCTTGCCTACGAGAGTGGGGATTATGAAACGGCCTTAAAAAAGTTTCTGCCTTTGGCGAACCAAGGACATGCCCAGGCCCAATACAACCTGGGGGTACTCTACGATAAAGGCCATGGGGTAGCACAAGATTACAAGGAGGCTGTTCACTGGTATCGCCAGTCAGCAGAACAAGGCGTCGCGCAAGCCCAGCTGAGCCTAGGGGTAAAGTACCGTCAGGGACAAGGCGTGCCACAGGACTATGCTAAAGCTCTGAAATGGTATCGCCTGGCCGCAGACCAGGACCATGCATCAGCCCAAAACAACTTGGGGGTCATGCACGAACATGGTTATGGTGTACGGAAAAATTATGCTAGAGCGATGGAAT